>Ga0268297_1001_pt1 | contig 1426504 bp, 1253 predicted proteins | sample MetYM2_FD_190384 | JGI IMG/M metagenome (GOLD analysis project Ga0268297, IMG submission 190384) | Soil microbial communities from Anza Borrego Desert, Southern California, United States - Methylocaldum Y-M2 | ecosystem: Environmental > Terrestrial > Soil > Desert | place: USA: California...
TGCGCAAGCTGGCCCAGGTCGCCTTCGGCGTGGTCATGTCCGGAAAACCCTTCGATCCAGCCCTGCACGGTGCTTGACCCGGACCACAGTATCTACACGGACGTATTCACGGCGTGTCCCGAAAGGGTCCAGCCCCCGAGCGCCGCACGCAAAAACAAAACAATCAATCAGCGCGCCCACCAAACTCCCCTGTAGTGGTATTGACCAAGATCCGCTCACCATTGGTGATGTACTCCGGCACCATGATCTCGATCCCGGTGCTGAGCTTGGCCGGCTTCGGCCGCTTGGTCGCCGTGCCGCCCTTCAGCTCGGGCGGGGTCTCCACCACTTCCAGCGTCACGTGCTGCGGCAACTGCAACGCCACGGGCTGTTCGTCGATCACCTGCACGTAAAGCCCGGTCAGGCCATCGGTGATGTAGCCGGCGTCGTCGCCGATGACGTCTGCGTCCAGCGTATAGGGCGTGTAGTCCTCGTCATCGAGGAATACGAAGGCGTCGCCGTCCTTGTAGGAGAACGTCGATAGGCGACGCAGCAACTCGACTTCGGGCAGGTTGTCGTCGGCGTCGAAGCTGGCGTCGAGCTTGGCGCCGCCGGGCACGCTGTACATGATGAAACGGAAGCGTACGTTGCCGCCGCGGCCCTGCGGCGAGCTGCGTTCGATGTCGCGGATCTGGTACACGCCGTTGTTGTATTCGACGACGTTGCCTTTCTTGATGTCGTTGGCTTTCATGGAGGCTGGCTATGGGTGATGGGGAAGGAGAGGCGGTTGGAATTTATTTCGGCGCCAGTCGCACTGCGCCATCCAGGCGAATGGTTTCGCCGTTGAGGTAGCGGTTGCGCAGGATGAAGGCCACGGTGTCGGCGAATTCGTCCGGTTGGCCCAGGCGCGAAGGGAAGGGGATGGAGGCCGATAGCGATTGTTGTACCGCTTCGCTCATGCCATCGACCATCGGCGTCCAGAAGATGCCCGGGGCGATGGTCATCACGCGGATGCCAAAGCGCGACAGTTCGCGCGCCATCGGCAGGGTCATGCCGACGACGCCGCCCTTGGAGGCCGAGTACGCGGCCTGGCCGATCTGCCCTTCGAAGGCGGCGACGGAGGCGGTGTTGATGATGACGCCGCGCTCGCTGTCGTCGCCGGGCGGGTTGTGCTGCATGAGGTCGGCGGCGGCTTTGGCGACGTTGAAGCTGCCCACCAGGTTGACCATCACCGTGCCGCGGAAGGTCGCCAGCGGCATCGCTGCTTCCTTGCCGAGCATGCGCCCGGCGCCAAGGATGCCGGCGCAGTTGACCAGCACGTTGAGGCCGCCGAGGAAGCTGGCGGCGTCGGCGACGTTCGCCGCGACTTGGGTCTCGTCGGTGACATCGGTGCGGAAGTAGCGTGCATGCTGCGCGCCCAGCGCTTCGATCGCCGCGGCCGCCTTGTCGTCGTTGACATCGAACAGGGCCACGCGGGCGCCGTCGGCCACCAGGCGCTGGGCCACCGACAAGCCCAGGCCGGAGACGCCGCCGGTGACGATGGCGCGTACGGATTGCGGATGCATGGACGAATATCCAGAAGAAACGAGAAGGCGGAATTCTAGCCGAAAGGTCCGCGGCGGCCGTGTTGCGCAGCGTCAGGAGGTGAGCTGTGGTAGCTGCAGCTCTTCCAGGCGCCGGGCGAATTCGTCTGGGGGCAGGCCCGGTGCGAACAGGAAGCCCTGGCCTACCGGCACCCCGAGCTTGAGCAGGAACTGCCGCTGCGCCTCGGACTCCACGCCTTCGGCCACCAGGCCCAGGCCGAGGCTGCGGGCGATGCCGCAGACCGCTTCGCATACGGCCACGTCCGAGCGGTTGCCGGGCACGCCTTCGACGAACAGCTGGCTCAGTTTCAGCCCGTGGATCGGTAGCCGCCGCAGGTAGTTCAAGGCGCTGTAGCCTTCGCCGAAATCATCGATGGTCAGGACCACGCCCATGTCGCGCAGGTTGGCGAAGGTCTGCAGGGTCGAAGGTGCGTCCTCGATCAGCACGCGCTCGGTGAATTCCAGTTCCAGCGCCGAGCCGGGCAGTTCGAATTCGGCCAGGGCTTCGCGTACCTGTTCGGCCAGGTCCTCGCCGACGAACTGGCGGTAGGAGACGTTGATCGCCACCCGCACCACGCCCAGGCCCTGGTCCAGCCATTCGCGTACCTGGCGGCAGGCTTCGCGCATCACCCAGCGGCCGATCCGCACGATGTCGCCGGTGCTCTCGGCGTGGCCGATGAACAGGTCCGGGCGCAGTTCGCCAAGCTGGTGGTTCTGCCAGCGGATCAGCGCTTCGGCGGCAACCACGCGGCCATGCCGCAGGTCGACCTGCGGCTGGTAGACCAGGCGGAATTCCTCCTGGTCGGCGGCCTTGCGCAACTGGGTTTCGATCTGCAGGCGGTCCTGCTGGGCGCGCGCCAGGTCCGGGCTGAACACCTGCCAGCCGTTGCGGGTGCGGCGCTTGCAGTCGTACATGGCCATGTCCGCGTTCTGGATCAACTGCTGCGGCCGGGTGCCATCTTGCGGCGCGCGCGCGATGCCAATGCTGGCAGTGACGGAGAACTCGTCCTTGCCGAAGCGGAAGGCCGGGGCGAATTGGGCGGTGATCGCCTGCGCCAGACGCTCGGGCTGGTCGGGCACGTCGCGGCTATCGCACACCACCAGGAATTCGTCGCCGCCAAAGCGCGCGATCAGCCCCTCGGTGCCAACCGCGCGCGAAATGCGCTGGGTGGCCTCGATCAACAATTCGTCGCCGGCGTTGTGGCCGAGCACGTCGTTGATGGTCTTGAAGCGGTCCAGGTCGATGTACAGCACCGCCACCTTTGAATGGGTGGGGTTGGACAGTCGCGCGCCCAGGTCGCTGAGCGCGGCGTCGCGGTTCATGATGCCGGTCAGTGGGTCGGTGCGCGCCTGGATCCGCAGCGTTTCCTCGGTCTGCTTGCGTTCGGTGATGTCCTGCAGGGTGCCGGCAATGCGGGTGGAGGCGAGGTCGCCGCTTTCGACCTCGCCGATGATGCGGATCCAGAACGAATGGCCATCGCCGCGCTGGCCCTGCAGTTCGAGCTCGAAGCCGGACTGGCGCGCGACCGCGTCGATCAGCGCCGACTCCAGCCGCGCCTGGTCTTCGCCGCGCAGGCAGGCCAGCAGCTGGGTCATGGTCTGCGGCGGTTCGGCCTGGCCGACGATGCGTGCCGACTCTTCGGTGAGATACAGGCGCTGCTGGCTGCGGTTCCATTCCCAGCCGCCGATGTGCGCCAGCGACTGCGCGCGGTCGAAGATGGCGTTGTCGCGCTTGAGTTCGGTGATGTCGGAGAACAGCGCGAAGGCGTGGTCGGGCTGGTCGCGGCCGCTGGAGAACACCGGCACCGAGGTCACCGAAATCCAGATCATGCGTCCGCGCGGGCGGTGGTACAGGCCCATGGTGGTGCTGGCGATGATCTGGCCTTCGGCGAAGGCGCGGGTCATCGGCCATTGCTCGCGTGGCAGATGGCGGCCGTGCGGGTCGACTATGACCCAGTCGTCGGGTTGCAGCAGGTCGCCCAGGGCCTCGTTGCCGGCGATGCCGAGGATGCGGTGGGCGGCCGGGTTGGCCGAGACCACGCGGCGGTCGTGATCGAACAGCACCACGCCCTTGTCGATGGATTCCATCAGCAGGCGATAGCGCGATTCGGCCTGCCAGCGCCCGCTGAGGTCGCGCGCCACCGCCACGATGCAGGGCTTGCCATCGAACTGGAAGCCGGCCGAATGCACTTCCACCGGGAAGCGGCTGCCGTCGCCACGCATGTTGGTGACTTCGATGACGTAGGTTTCGCCGCGCTTGATGGTTTCCCACACCGGGTCGAGGTGGTCGCGCGGCAGGTCCGGGTTGAGGGTCTCGATCGGCTGGCCGATGATCGCCGCGCGCGGCCGCTGGTAGGCGGTGACGCCGGCCTTGTTGAGGTCGAGCACGATGCCGGTCTCGCTGAGGATGCTGACCGGGTCGGGGACCGCGTCGAACAGGGCGACGTAGCGCATGTGCGAAGCGTGCAGCGCCTGCGCGCACTCGCCGAGCAGGGGCGCGGCCGGGTCTTGTGGGTGCGCGGCGAGGAAGCGCTCGATCTGCGCCAGCGTGTGTTCCGGCGTGCTGGCCGCGCCGGGCGTGCTGTCGGTGGGATCGGCGCCGGCAGTCATGAAGCCGCCAGTGCGCGACCGGCCTTGCTGCCGGTCTCGCGGCCGAGCAGGCCGGCCAGCCAGCGGCCGGTGGCCGCCAGCGCCTGTAGGTCGATGCCGGTGTCGATGCCCATGCCGTGCAGCATATACACCACGTCCTCGCTGGCGACGTTGCCGCTGGCGCCGCGCGCGTAGGGGCAGCCGCCGGCACCGGAGACGGCGCTGTCGACCACCCGCACGCCTTGTTCCAGGCAGGCGGCGATATTGGCCAGCGCCTGGCCATAGGTGTCGTGGAAATGCACGGCCAACGCCGCCATCGGTACCTCGCTGGCGACCGCGGCGAGCATCTGGCGTGCCCGGGTCGGGGTGCCGACGCCGATGGTGTCGCCCAGCGAGATTTCATAGCAGCCCAGCGCGTGCAGGCGGCGCGCCACGTCCACGACCGCTGCCACCGCGACGTGGCCCTGATAGGGGCAGCCGAGCACGGTGGACACGTAGCCGCGCACCTTGATGCCATCGTCGGCGGCGCGCGCCAGGATCGGCCGGAAGCGTTCGATCGATTCATCGATGCCGGCATTGGTATTGGCGCGGTTGAAGGCTTCCGAGGCGGCCGTGAACACCGCCACTTCGCGCACCCCGGCGGCCAGCGCGCGCTCGTAGCCCTGCTCGTTGGGCACCAGCACCGGGTAGGCGATGCCGGGCTGGCGCTGGATGCCGGCAAAGACTTCGGCCGCGTCGGCCAGCTGCGGTACCCAGCGCGGGCTGACGAAACTGGTGGCCTCGATGGTGCGCAGGCCGGTCGCCGAGAGGCGGTCGACCAGGGCGATCTTGTCGGCGGTGGCGACCTGGGTCTTCTCGTTCTGCAGGCCATCGCGAGGCCCGACTTCGACCACGCGCACGAAATCGCTCATTGCCGGTGTCCTTTTCGCGCGGCCGCGCCGCGGTTCCGTTCGGTGCCTTGCAGGCTAGGGATGATGGCAGACCGCTTCGACGTTGTTGCCATCCGGGTCGAGCACGAAGGCTCCATAGTAATGCGGGTGGTAATGCGGGCGCGGGCCCGGGGCGCCATTGTCGCGGCCGCCGGCGGCCACCGCGGCACGGTGGAAGGCATCGACCTGGGCGCGGTCACTGGCGGCGAAGGCAACGTGGCAGGCGGCGCCGGCCTGCGCTTGCGAACTGATCCAGAAGAACGGCCGATCCTTGCCGAAGCCGGCATGATCGCCCGCACCGCTCTGTTCGTGGCTGACCTCCATCACCACGGCCAGCCCCAGGGGCGCCAGGGCCGCGCGATAGAAGGCCAGGCTGGCGGCGAAATCGCCGCAGCGGACACCGACATGGTCGAGCATTCAATTCTCCTTGGCGGGCACCCAGGACGCGGCGCGTTTTTCCAGGAAGGCCGACAAGCCTTCCTGGCCTTCGGCCGAGACTCGCAGGCGGGCGATCAAGGCGGCGTTGTCGCGGTCCAGGCGCTCGCGATCGTGCGTGGCGGCGACTTCGCGTACCAATACCTTTGCCGCCGCGGCCGCCTGCGGGCCGGCGGCCAGCAGCAGGCCGACCTGGCGTTCGACCGCCGCGTCCAGGGCGTCGGCCGGCACCACTTGGTGCAACAGGCCGATGGCGTGCGCAGTAGCGGCATCGAAGGTCTCGGCGCTGGCGAACCAGCGCCGCGCCTGGCGCGGGCCGATCGCGGCGATCACATACGGCGAGATCACCGCTGGCAGCAGCCCCAGGCGGCTTTCGGTCAGGCCGAAGCGCGCCTGTTCGCTGCCGATGGCGATATCGCAGCAGGCCACCAGGCCGACGCCGCCGCCGTAGGCCGCGCCATGGACGCGGGCCAGGGTGGGGCGCGGCAATTCGTCCAGGGTGCGCATCAGGCGGGCGAGGGCGTCGGCATCGCGGCGATTGTCGGCCTCGCTGGCGGCGGCCATGCCGCGCATCCAGTGCAGGTCGGCACCGGCGGAAAAGGAGGCACCGGCGCCGGCCAGGATCACCACCCGCACCGCCGGGTCGCGCCCGGCCTGGGCCAGCGCCTCGGTCAGCTCGGCGATCAGGCGCGCGTCGAACGCATTGTGCAAGGCCGGGCGCTGCAGCTGCAGCGTGCGCACGCCGGCGCGGTCCTCGATCGACAGTACCGCCATGTCCATAAACTCGCGCACCCGCAAATCGTTGCCGGCATCATAACGAGCCCGAGGGGCCAGGCCTTGACGCAGCGCGGTGCGTGTTACAATTGAGAACCATTCCTATCCTGCCAGGGCGTTCTGTGACGCTGTCCGATATGCCGCTGCATCTGCCCGCCATCGTCGAGTCCGTGCAAGATCGCCATGACAACGACACGATCTCGCGGCGCCTGCGCGAACTCGGCTTCGTCGCCGGCGAGGAAGTGACCGTGGTGGCGACCGGCCCGTTCGGCCGCGAGCCGCTGCTGGTGCAGGTTGGCTACACCCGCTTCGCGCTGCGCCGCACCGAAGCGGCGCGGGTGCAGGTGCGGGCGCTGGAGCAGGCCGCATGAACGCCGTCGTCGCCCCGTTGCGCCTGGCCCTGGTCGGCAACCCGAACTGCGGCAAGACCGCCTTGTTCAACCAGCTCACCGGCAGCCGGCAGAAGGTGGCCAACTACACCGGCGTGACCGTGGAGCGCAAAGAAGGACACTTGCGCGCGCCGTCCGGTCGCGAATTCGCCGTGCTCGACCTGCCTGGTGCCTACAGCCTGCATCCGGCCAGCCTCGACGAGGCCATCACCCGTGATTTGTGCCGCGGCTTCTATCCCGGCGAGCCGGCACCGGACGTGCTGGTGTGCGTGATCGACGCCACCAACCTGCGCCTGCACCTGCGCTTTGCGCTGGAGCTGCGCGAGCTGGGCCGGCCGATGATCGTGGCCTTGAACATGGTCGACGCAGCGCAGCGGCGCGGCATCGTGATCGACCGCCAGGCGCTGGAGCACGCCCTGGGCGTGCCGGTGGTGGAGACGGTGGCGGTGCGCCGCCACGGCGCGCAGGCGCTGGTGGAGAAGATCGACGCGCTGGCGCCGCACCTGGCCGCACCCACCGCCGCGCCGCCGCAGGATGGCAACTACCACGCGCTGGTGCGGCAGATATTGTCGGCAGCCGTGCAGATGCCCGAGCGCACCAGCCGCATCGACGATGCCCTGGACCGCTGGCTGCTGCATCCGGTATTCGGCTTGCTGAGCCTGGCGGTGGTGATGTTCCTGATCTTCCAGGCGGTGTACGCCTGGGCCACGCCAGTGATGGACCTGATCGATGCCGGCACCGGTGCGCTCGGCGCCTGGGTGGGTTCGACGCTGCCGGAAGGCCCGCTCAACAGCCTGCTGACCGACGGCATCATTGCCGGTATCGGCGGGGTGATCGTGTTCCTGCCGCAGATCCTGATCCTGTTCGCCTTCATCCTGGCGCTGGAGGAATCCGGCTACCTGCCGCGTGCGGCGTTCCTGCTCGACCGCATGATGGCCTCGGCCGGGTTGTCCGGTCGCTCCTTCATTCCCCTGCTGTCCAGCTTCGCCTGCGCGGTGCCCGGGATCATGTCCACCCGCAGCATCCAGGACCCGCGCGACCGCCTGGCCACGATCGTGGTGGCGCCGTTGATGACCTGCTCGGCGCGGTTGCCGGTATACGCCTTGCTGATCGGTGCGTTCATCCCGCAAAAGACCGTCTGGGGCATCTTCAACCAGCAGGGCCTGGTGCTGTTTGGCCTGTACGCGGCCGCCATTGCCAGTGCGCTGGTGGTGTCGTGGGTGATGAAGAAGTGGCGCCGCGACAAGGGCGAGCACCCGTTGTTGCTGGAGCTGCCGTCCTACCGCCTGCCGCATCCGCGCGACCTGGCGCTGGGGCTGTGGGAACGCGGCATGATCTTCCTCAAGCGCGTGGGCGGCATCATCCTGGCGCTGACCGTGCTGCTGTGGTTCCTGCTGTCCTTTCCCGGCGCGCCGGCCGATGCCACGCTGCCGGCGATCGACTACAGCTTCGCCGGCCGTATTGGACATGCCATGACGGCGGTATTTGCGCCGCTGGGTTTCAACTGGCAGATCTGCATCGCGCTGATCCCGGGCCTGGCCGCGCGCGAGGTTGCAGTGTCCTCGCTGGCGACGGTGTACGCCCTGTCGGCGGCCGATGACGATGCCGCCGCACAGGCGCTATCGCCGCTGATCCACGGTGGCTGGTCGCTGGGCACGGCGCTATCGTTGCTGGTCTGGTACATCTACGCGCCGATGTGCATTTCCACCCTGGCCACGATCAAGCGCGAGACCAACTCCTGGAGGCAGATGAGCTACACCGCCGTCTATCTGTTCGCGCTGGCCTACGTCGCCTCGCTGATTACCTATCAGCTGGCCAAGGCGATGGGGGCGGGCTGAGCCATGGCCTTGTGGCTGCAATACGGCGTAGTCGCGCTGGCGGTGCTGGTCAGTGCCGGGGTGGTGTGGAAGAAGCAGTTCCCGAGCAGCTGGCGGCGCAGCTTGAGCGCATTGGCGCTGGCGTTGCTGCGGCGGCGCTCGCCGGCCGCGCAGCGCCTGGGGCGCTGGCTGGCGCCGACCGGCAGCGCGGCCAGCGCCGCCTGTGGCGGCTGCGACAACTGCGGCCCAGCGCCCGCCAAACGGCATTGACCGGCGCTTCCTGTAGGAGGGGCTTCAGCCCCGAGCTTCCCGGGCCGCCTTCAATCCCGCACCAGGCCACCGTCCACCACCAGGTTCTGCCCGGTGACCGCACGCGACCAGGGCGAGGCGAAAAACAGCACGGCATCGGCGAACTCGGCTGGCGTGGTCACGCTGCGCAGCGGCGTGGCCGCAGCGATGTAGTCGAACACCGCCTCCGGCGTGGCGGCGCTGGCATCGGTCGTGCGCAGCAGGCCGCCGGAGACCATGTTCACGGTGATGCCGTCTGGCCCCAGGTCGCCGGCCAGCGTGCGCGTCAGCGACAGCAGCGCGGCCTTGGCAGCGGTGTAGTCGTGGTAGGGCACCACCGGGTTCTGGAACAGGTTGGTGCCGATGTTGACCACCCGGCCGAAGCCCTGCGCCCGCATTCCCGGTAGCGCCGCCTGCACGGTGTTGAGCGCGCCACGCACGCTGCCTTCGAACTGCGCGGCAAAGTCGCCCCAGCCGATGGTGTCCGGCCGCGCGCGGGCGTCGCCATTGAAGGTGAAATCGGCCAGCGCGTTATTGACCACGGTGGTCACGGCGCGGCCGAAGTGATCCTGGGCCCGGGAAAACAAGGCGCTGACGGCGGGAGGGTCGGTCACATCGGCCGCTACGGCGAGCACGCGCGGCCCGAGTTCGGCTGCCAGCGCCTGGGCCGCCTCACGGCTGCGCCGGTAATTGACCACGACCTGCGCGCCCTCGCGCGCGAAAGCACGGACCAGCGCCTGGCCCAGGCCGCGGCCACCGCCGCTGACGAGTACGAGCTGTTCGGAAATCTGCATGGGGGGCTCCGGAGGGGCAGCACAGCTTAGGGCGTTCGAGCGCGTTGCGGGCACAGCTGCGCTGCAGCGCACAGCAGCCCCTGCGGCGCGAGCAGCTAAGCTGGTGCGATGGACAAACCTTTCGCTATTTCCCGCCGCGCCCAGGCCCTGACCAGCTCGGCCATCCGCGAGATCCTCAAGGTCACCGAACGACCGGAGGTCATCTCCTTTGCCGGCGGACTGCCGTCGCCGGCCACCTTCCCGATCGAGCGCATTCGCCAGGCCAGTGAGCGCGTGCTGCAGGACGCGCCGCAGGCGGCGCTGCAATATGGCCCGACCGAAGGCTTTTTGCCGTTGCGCGAGTGGGTGGCCGCGCACGTGAGCCGCCCGGGCGCACGCATCGACCCGGCCCAGGTGCTGATCACCACTGGCTCGCAGCAGGCGCTCGACCTGCTGGGCAAGGTGTTGATCGACGAGGGCAGCAAGGTGCTGGTAGAGACGCCGAGCTACCTGGGGGCGCTGCAGGCCTTCTCGCTGTTCGCCCCGGCGTTCTCGCCGCTGCCGTCGGACGAGGCCGGCATCGCGGTCGAAACGCTGGACCCGGCGCAGTTGCACGGCGCGCGTTTCCTGTATTGCCTGCCGAACTTCCAGAACCCGACCGGCCGGCGGCTGCCGTTGGCGCGGCGGCGAGCCTTGGTGGCGATGGCGGCGGCGGCCGGCGTGCCGATCGTCGAGGACGATCCCTATGGCGAGCTTGGCTACGCCGGTGAGCCCTTGCCGAGCCTGCTGTCGATGAATCCGGCGGGCGTGGTGTACCTGGGTTCGTTTTCCAAGGTGCTATCGCCGGGCTTGCGACTCGGCTACGTGGTCGCACCGGTGGCGCTGCACGCCAAGCTGGTGCAGGCCAAGCAGGCCGCGGACCTGCACACGCCGTCGTTCAACCAGCGCATCGTCCACGAAGTGCTGCGCGATGGTTTTCTCGCCGAGCACGTGCCCTCGATCCGCGAACGCTATGCCCGCCAGTGCGCGCTCATGCTCGACGCCATGGCGCGCCACTTCCCGGCGCAGGTGCGCTGGAACCAGCCGGAAGGCGGGATGTTCCTGTGGGTGACGCTGCCCAGCGGCATCGATAGCCAGACCCTGCTGCAGGCGGCCATCGCCCGCAACGTAGCGTTCGTGCCCGGTGCGCCGTTCTTCGCCGCCGAGCCGCAGCACAATACGTTGCGGCTGTCGTTTGTGACGGTCTCGGCCGAGCAGATCGAGCACGGTATCGGCGTGTTGGGGCAATTGCTGCACGAATCGATACGGGCCAACGCCGGGCAGGCTGCATAATCCGGGGCCTGGCCGGCGCGGAAGGATGCGACATGCAAGTGCGGATCGAACAGGTGCGGATGGGCAAGGCGGTGGACTACACCCGGCCCGGCAGTCGCAGTGCCATCGACAAGCGTCTGCACCACGGTCCGGTGGAAGTGGGCGAGCTGGGCCTGGTCGGCGACGAGCAGGGCGACCACCGCGTCCATGGCGGGCCGGACAAGGCCGTGCACCACTATCCGCATGATCATTACCCGGCCTGGGCGCAGGATTTGGGCGCGCATCCGCTGCTGGAGGCCGGCGGCGCGTTCGGCGAGAACCTGTCCAGCACCGGCATGACCGAAGCCGATGTCTGCCTCGGCGACCGCCTCAGCCTGGGCACGGCGATCGTCGAAGTCTCGCAGCTGCGGCAGCCGTGCTGGAAGCTTTCCGATCGCTTCGGCGTGGCCGACATGGCGCGACGCGTGCAGGAGAGCGGCCGCACCGGCTGGTACTACCGGGTGCTGGTACCCGGGCGGCTGACCGCCGGCGATCTGCTCACGCTGCAGGAGCGGCCGCACCCGCAATGGCCGCTGTCGCGGCTGGCCGAGGTGCTGTACCGGCGGGGAGTCGAGCCAGCGCTGCTGATGGAAGTACTGCGGCTGCCGCTGGTGCCGTCGTGGCGCACGCTGTTCGAGCGGCGGCTGGCGCAGGGCCAGGTGGAAAGCTGGGACAAGCGCCTGCACGGCGCAAGCTGATCGCGTCGGGGCTGAAGCCCCTCCCACAATGCCGGCCACCTGCATGCCTGTGGGAGGGGCTTCAGCCCCGACAGGTAGTTCCGCAGCCGAACGATTGGGCCGGCCAGCGATGTCCGACGCAAGAAGCTCTTTCCAGCATCGCGCGCAGCCGCTAGCCTGCGCCCATGAATACGCCGACCGCTCCGTTGAAACTGTTGATCCATGGCGCCTCCGGCCGGATGGGCCAGGCTCTGCTGCGCCTGGCCAGCGAAGACCCGGCGCTGCAGGTGGTGGCCGCGGTAGTCGGGCGCTCGCCTTCGCAGCGGGTGGTGGAGGGCGTGCCGCACTTCGCCGCCAGCGAGCTGGCCGGGGTGCCGGTCTTCGACGTAGCGATCGATTTCAGCCTGCCGCAGGGCTTTTCGCCGTTGCTGGCGCTGTGCGAGCAGCGCGGCGCGGCGCTGGTCTCCGGCACCACTGGCCTTGCGCCCGAACAGAAGGCAGCGCTGGCACAGGCGGCGACCCGCATTGCCCTGGTGTGGGCGTCCAATTTCAGCCTCGGCGTGGCGGTACTGGCCGACCTGGTCGAGCGCGCCGCCGGCACCTTGCCGGGGTGGGACTGCGACATTGTCGAATCGCACCACATCCACAAGCAGGATGCGCCCTCGGGCACCGCCCTGACGCTGGGCGAGGCGGCCACTGGCAGCGGCGCGCAGCCGCGCTTTGCCAGCCTGCGCGCCGGCGACATCGTCGGCGAGCACCTGGTGCAGTTCACCGGCCTGGGCGAGCGCATCGAGTTGGTGCATCGCGCCACCAATCGCGACATCTTCGCCCGTGGCGCACTGCACGCGGCCAAGCGCATGCTCGGGCGCGCGCCTGGCCTGTACCGCGTGCGCGACCTGCTGGGCTGAACGAAGGTCGCGCTCGTGTTCAGCCAGCGCACGAGCGCAGGTGTCATCGGCTAGCGGCATTTCGTATTCACACTGGCAGGGCGGGGCGCATGTCGCTACAATTCCCGCTTGCCCGAACCTAGCGTCGGACCGGTCCCCAGCACCGCGTCCGCGCTTTGCTGCAACCGGATTTTGGCCGGTGCATGTCGGAGTCCCCCGCAGCCACAGCGAGATTCCCGTGACCCAACCCGCAATCCTTGTCCTCGAAGACGGCACCGTGTTCGAGGGCGAATCCGTAGGCGCCCCCGGGCTGTCGGTCGGCGAAGTGGTGTTCAACACCGCCATGACCGGCTACCAGGAAGTGGTGACCGATCCCTCCTACGCGCGCCAGCTGGTCACCCTGACCTACCCGCATATCGGCAACACCGGTTGCACCGACCAGGACGACGAGGCCAAGAAGGTCTGGTCGGCCGGCTTGATCGTGCGCGACGTGCCGCGCCGCCCCAGCAGCTGGCGCAGCCAGGTGTCGCTGCCGGAGTGGCTGCAGGCACGCAGCGTGGTCGCCATCGCCGGTATCGACACCCGCAAGCTGACCCGCATCCTGCGCGAGAAAGGCGCCCAGAACGGCGCGCTGATGGCCGGTGAGGTCAATGTCGAGCAGGCGCTGGAAGCGGCGCGCAAGTTCCCGGGCCTGAAAGGCATGGACCTGGCCAAGGTCGTCAGCACCGAGAAGTCCTACCCCTGGCGCGAAGGCCAGCTGGAGCTGGACAGCAACCAGTTCGCCAGCGCCGCGCCCAAGTACAAGGTCGTCGCCTACGACTACGGCGTGAAGCTCAACATCCTGCGCATGCTGGCCGAGCGCGGCTGCGAGGTGACGGTGGTACCGGCGCAGACGCCAGCGGCCGAAGTGCTCGCAATGAAGCCCGATGGCGTGTTCCTGAGCAACGGCCCGGGCGATCCGGAGCCGTGCGACTACGCCATCGCCGCGATCCAGGAATTCGTTGCCCGCAAGATCCCCACCTTCGGCATCTGCCTGGGCCACCAGCTGCTGGCCCTGGCCGCCGGCGCCCGGACCGTGAAGATGGCCCTGGGCCACCATGGCGCCAACCACCCGGTGCAGGACCTGGACGATGGCCGGGTGATGATCACCTCGCAGAACCACGGCTTCGCGGTCGATGAGACCACGCTGCCGGCCAACGTGCGCGTGACCCACCGTTCGCTGTTCGACGGCACCAACCAGGGCATTGCCCTGACCGACGCGCCGGCCTTCAGCTTCCAGGGACATCCGGAAGCCTCGCCAGGCCCGCGTGACGTGGCGCCGTTGTTTGATTGCTTCACCGCGCTGATGGCCGGGCAGAAGGCGTGACCGGCGGACGGCACGCGCAGCGCGCCTGCCGCCCTCGACTCACCCAGCACTGTCCGCTGCTCCCTACCGATCCATCCTGACAGGCGGCCCCGCCCCCGCGACCGCCCAGATCTCGAGAAGAAAATGCCCAAGCGCTCAGACATCCAGACCATCCTCATCATCGGCGCCGGCCCGATCGTCATCGGCCAGGCCTGCGAGTTCGACTACTCCGGCGCGCAGGCGTGCAAGGCGCTGCGCGACGAGGGTTACCGCGTGGTGCTGGTCAACAGCAACCCGGCCACGATCATGACCGACCCGAACATGGCCGACGCCGTGTACATCGAGCCGATCAACTGGCAGACGGTCGAGAAGATCATCGCCAAGGAAAAGCCGCACGCGCTGCTGCCGACCATGGGCGGCCAGACCGCGCTGAACTGCGCGCTCGACCTGGCCGAGCACGGCGTACTGGAGAAGTACAACGTCGAACTGATCGGTGCCAAGCGCGAGGCCATCCGCATGGCCGAGGACCGCGAGCTGTTCCGCGTGGCGATGGGCGAGATCGGCCTGGAGTGCCCGAAGGCCGAAGTGGCGCATACCCTCGAGGAAGCGCTCGACATCCAGACCCGCGTCGGCTACCCGACCATCATCCGCCCCAGCTTCACCCTGGGCGGCAGCGGCGGCGGTATCGCCTACAACCGCGAAGAGTTGATCGATATCGTCAACCGCGGCCTGGAGCTGTCGCCGACCACCGAGGTGCTGGTCGAAGAATCGGTGCTGGGCTGGAAGGAGTTCGAAATGGAAGTGGTCCGCGACACCGCGGACAACTGCATCATCGTCTGCTCGATCGAGAATCTCGACCCGATGGGCGTGCACACCGGCGACTCGATCACCGTGGCCCCGGCGCAGACCCTGACCGACAAGGAATACCAGCGCCTGCGCGATGCCTCGATCGCGGTGCTGCGCAAGATCGGCGTGGATACCGGCGGCTCCAACGTGCAGTTCGGCATCAACCCGAACACCGGCCGCGTGGTCGTGATCGAGATGAACCCGCGCGTGTCGCGGTCCTCGGCGCTGGCGTCCAAGGCCACCGGCTTCCCGATCGCCAAAGTCGCCGCCAAGCTGGCGGTGGGCTACACCCTGGACGAACTGAAGAACGAAATCACCGGCGGCCTGACCCCGGCATCGTTCGAGCCGTCGATCGACTACGTGGTCACCAAGATTCCGCGCTTCGCCTTCGAGAAGTTCCCGCAGGCCGATGCGCGCTTGACCACGCAGATGAAATCCGTGGGCGAGGTGATGGCGATGGGCCGCACCTTCCAGGAATCGCTGCAGAAGGCACTGCGCGGGCTGGAGACCGGCAAGATCGGCCTGGACCCGACCGGCCTGAACCTCAGCGACGCCGACGACCTGACCACGCTGCGGCGTGAACTCAAGGCGCCCGGCCCCGAGCGCCTGTTCTACGTCGCCGACGCCTTCCGCGCCGGCATGAGCGTGGACGAGGTCTACAACCTGTCCTACATCGACCCGTGGTTCCTCGACCAGATCGAGGAGATCATTGCCAGCGAGCAGCAGGTGGCGGCCGAAGGCCTCGATGCCCTGGATGCGGCCCGCCTGCGCAAGCTCAAGCGCGCTGGTTTTTCCGACGCCCGCCTGGCCGAGCTCACCGGCACCAACGAGGCGGGCGTGCGCGCCCTGCGTCGCGCCCACAAGGTGCGCCCGGTGTACAAGCGCGTGGACTCGTGCGCGGCCGAATTCGCCGCCAGCACGGCGTATCTCTACTCGACCTACGAGGACGAGTGCGAGGCGGCGCCGAGCAATCGCGACAAGATCATGATTCTCGGCGGCGGCCCCAACCGCATCGGCCAGGGCATCGAGTTCGACTACTGCTGCGTGCACGCGGCGCTGGCGCTGCGCGAAGACGGGTACGAGACCATCATGGTCAACTGCAACCCGGAAACCGTCTCCACCGACTACGACACCTCCGACCGCCTGTACTTCGAGCCGTTGACGCTGGAAGACGTGCTGGAGATCGTCGAGCTGGAGAAGCCCAAGGGCGTGATCGTGCAGTACGGCGGGCAGACCCCGTTGAAGCTGGCGCGCGCGCTGGAGGCCAACGGCGTGCCGGTGATCGGCACCTCGCCGGACTCGATCGACCTGGCCGAGGACCGCGAGCGCTTCCAGCAGCTGGTCGACCAGCTCGGCCTGAAGCAGCCGCCGAACCGCATCGCCCGCAACCCCGAAGAAGCGCTGCTGCTGGCGCGCGAGATCGGCTATCCGCTGGTGGTGCGCCCGAGCTATGTGCTGGGCGGCCGCGCAATGGAAATTGTCTACGGCGAATCCGACCTGGCGCGCTACGTGCGCGACGCGGTCAAGGTGTCCAATGATTCGCCGGTGCTTTTGGACCGCTTCCTCGACAACGCGGTCGAGGTGGACGTGGACATCATTGCCGACAAGGACGGCCACGTGCTGATCGGCGGGGTGATGGAGCACATCGAGGAGGCCGGCGTGCACTCGGGCGATTCCTCGTGCTCGCTGCCGCCGTACTCGCTCTCTGCCGCCACCCAGGACCGCCTGCGCCAGCAGGTGATCGAGCTGGCCAAGGCCTTGAACGTGGTCGGCCTGATGAACACCCAGTTCGCGATCCAGTCCAATGACGACGGCGACGACATCATCTTCCTGCTGGAAGTGAATCCGCGCGCCTCGCGCACGGTGCCGTTCGTATCCAAGGCCATTGGCGTACCGCTGGCCAAGATCGCCGCGCGCTGCATGGCCGGCATGACGTTGGCCGAGCAGGGCGTGACCCGCGAGGTGGTGCCGAACTACTACTCGGTGAAGGAAGCGATCTTCCCGTTCGCCAAGTTCCAGGGCGTCGATCCGATCCTCGGGCCGGAGATGCGCTCGACCGGCGAAGTGATGGGCGTGGGCCGCAGTTTCGGCGCGGCCCTGGCGCGCGCGCAGGAAGCTGGCGGCATCAAGGCGCCGCAGCCGGGCAAGGCGTTCGTCTCGGTCCGCGATCCGGACAAGAAGCGCGTGCTCAATGTGGCGCAGGCGCTGATCGAGCGCGGTTTCAGCCTGGTGGCGACCCGCGGCACCGGTGCCTGGCTGCAGCAGCACGGCCTGGCCTGCGAGATCGTCAACAAGGTCGCCGAAGGGCGCCCGCACATTGTCGATGCGATCAAGAACGGCGAGATCGTGTATATCGTCAACACGACCGAGGGCAGGGCGGCGATCGCCGATTCGTTCTCGATCCGGCGCGAGGCTTTGCAGCAGCGCGTGACCTATTCGACCACTATCGCCGGCGCCCGCGCGCTGGTGAATTCACTCGAGTTCCGCGGAACCGGCCCGGTGTGGTCGCTGCAGGAACTGCACAAGGAGCTGGAAGCATGAGGGCCCCCATCACCGCCAAGGGCGCGCAGCGCCTGCGTGAAGAGCTGGACCACCTGAAGAGCGTGAAGCGGCCCAAGGTGATCACTGCCATTGCCGAAGCTCGCGAACACGGCGATCTCAAGGAGAATGCCGAGTACCACGCCGCGCGCGAGGAGCAGGGCTTCATCGAAGGCCGCATCAAGCAGCTGGAGAGTGAGCTGTCGCATGCCGAAGTCATCGACATCACCAAGCTGGCCGCCGGCAACAAGATCGTATTCGGCGCTACGGTGACGCTGGCCGACGTCGAGACCGACGAAGAGAAGCGCTACCAGATCGTTGGCGACCTCGAGGCGGACATCAAGCAGGGCCTGATCGCGATTTCCTCGCCGCTGGCGCGGGCGCTGATCGGCAAGCTGGAAGGCGATAGCGTCACCATCGACGCGCCCGCCGGCCAGCGTGAGTACGAAGTGGTCAGCGTCGCCTACGTCGGCTAAGCCCATGGCCACGGCGACCTTGTTGTTGCCGGCGCGCGCGCGCCTGCCGGGCGCGTTGCCGGCCGATGCGGTCGCCCATGCCCTGGCCCGCGCCGACCGCAGCCAGGGCGCTGCTGGCGAACGGGCGCAGCTGCAACGCCACTTCACCCTGGACGCCGAACCCTGGCCGGTGGCCGCACTCACCCGTCAACTCGATGCCGGTGACGCCGCCGGCGCCAGTTGGGTGCGCGCCGATCCGGCCTTCGTGGTGCCGGACATGCACGGTGCGCGGATGATGGCCTATGGCGAGGCACTGGCGCTGGAAGCCGACGACCTGGCCGCGCTACTGCCCGACCTACGGCCGTTGTTCGCCGACGCCGGCTTCGTGCTCGACGCACCGGATCCGTCGCGTTGGTACGTGCGGCTTTCGCCCGAGGCACAACTTCCCGAATTCGCCGAGCCGGAAACCGCACTTGGCGATGACCTGTTCGCGCACTTGCCCGCGGGCGACGCCGGCCGCCGCTGGCGCGCGTTGCTGACCGAATCCCAGGTGCTGTTGCACCAGCACCCGTGGAACCGCCAGCGTGCCGCGCGAGGCAAGGCGCCGGTGAACTCGTTGTGGTTCTGGGGCGGCGGCCGCCTGGCCACCCCGGTGGCATCCCCGCACGCGCAGATCCGCAGTCGCGATGCGCTGTTGCGGGCGCTGGCCAAGGCGGCCGGGGTTTCGGCCGACGTGGGCGCGCGGGTCGATGCGTTGGTGGACCTGCGACATCTGCGCTCGCTGCAGCAATTCGGCGAGGAGGCGGTGCAGCCGTTGTTGTCGGCGATGGCGCGCGGTGAGCTGGATCGGCTGATCCTCGACTTCCAGGATGGCGAGCTCCTGTCGTTGGTGCGTTCGCAGCGCTGGCGCTTCTGGCGCCGTCCCTGGGCGACCCTGGAAGGATGAAGGCCGCCGCGCGGATCGTGCGCCGCGAGCAGGGCGTGGCCGGCGAGTGGCCGACAGACGTGCTGCCGCTGTTGCAGCGGCTGTACGCCGCGCGCGGCGCCGGTGACAGCGCTGCGGCGCAGCCCCGGCTGGCCGGGCTGTTGCCACCGGCCACGCTCTCCAACATCGAAGCGGCGGCGCGATTGCTCGCTGATGCCATTGCCACCCAGCAACGCATCCTGGTCGTGGGCGATTTTGACTGCGATGGCGCCACCGCCTGCGCGGTCGGTGTGCGCGGCCTGCGCATGCTCGGCGCCACCGAGGTGCTGCATGCGGTGCCCAACCGCATGATCCATGGCTATGGGCTGTCGCCGGCGTTGGTGGCGGAACTGGCGCCACTGCGTCCGGATCTCCTGGTCACCGTCGACCATGGCATCGCCTGCCATGCCGGCGTGGCGGCGGCCCGGGCACAGGGCTGGACGGTGCTGGTCACCGACCACCATCTGCCAGGCGAGCGCCTGCCGCCGGCCGATGCCATCGTCAACCCGAACCTGCCAGGCGATGGATTCGCCAGCAAGACCCTGGCCGGGGTCGGCGTAATCTTCTACGTGTTGCTGGCGCTGCGAGCGGAATTGCGTGCGCGCGGCGCGATCGTCGACAGTGGTCCGGACCTGTCGGTGCTGCTGGATCTGGTCGCCGTCGGCACGGTCGCCGACCTGGTGCCCCTGGATCTCAATAATCGCGCCCTGGTTTCGGCCGGTTTGCGCCGCTTGCGCCAGGGCCGCGGCTGCGTGGGGCTGCAGGCGTTGATCGAAGTCAGCGGCCGCGATGCGGCGAGCCTGACCGCCAGCGACATCGGCTATGCGCTGGCGCCGCGGCTCAACGCCGCCGGTCGGCTGGAAGACATGGCGCTCGGGATCGAATTGCTGTTGTGCGAGCAGCCGCAACGCGCCCGCGAGATCGCGCAGGCGCTGGAAACGATCAATGCCGAGCGCCGCGCCGTGCAACAAGTCATGACCGACGAGGCCGAGGCTGCCGTGGCGCGGGCGCTGCTGCACGCCGATGGGCCGGCGCCATTGGCGCGCTGCCTGTTCGACCCGCAATGGCATCCCGGCGTGATCGGCCTGGTGGCCTCGCGGATGAAGGACCGCCTGCATCGGCCCGTGGTCGCCTTCGCGCCGGCCGAGCCGGACGCGACGATGCTGCGCGGCTCGGCCCGCTCGATTGCCGGCCTGCATATCCGCGACGTGCTGGCTGCGATCGATGCCCGTCATCCCGGCTTGATCGAGCGCTTCGGCGGCCATGCGATGGCGGCCGGCCTGACCCTGGCGCTGGCAGCACTGCCGGCGTTCGAGCAGGCGCTGCTGGAGGAGGTTGCGCGGCAAGTCGATCCGGCGCTCCTGCAGGCCGAGCTGATGAGCGATGGCGAACTTGCGCCGCATGAATTCGACTTTGTTCACGCCCAAGCCCTGCGGCTGGCAGGTCCATGGGGCCAGGGCTTCCCGGAACCCTTGTTCGATGGCGAGTTCGACGTGCTGCAGTGGCGCCCGTTGAAGGAGCGCCACCTGCGTTACAGCCTGCGCGCGCCCGGCGTGGCCTTGGCGCTCAACGCCATCCATTTCGATGGCTGGCGCGGCCAGCCGCCGGCCAGCCGCGTGCGCATGGCCTATCGCCTGGCCTGCGACGACTACCGTGGCGGCGGGGCAATCCAGCTCATCGTTGAACACTGCGAGTCGGCTACGCGCTGAGCCACGCTCGGTGACGTGCGACGAATCGAATATCGCGCCCCGCTGACGCTGACTAGATTGCCCGTTCCTTATTTCACGCGGGTAATCTGATGCATTGCAAACAAGCTGGCACCGTAATCGGGGCCGCGCTCGGCCTGGTCCTGGCCTTCCCGACCCTGGCCCAGACCGCGTCCCCGGCCGAATCCCAATGGACCGGCAGCGGTGAGTTCGGACTGACCAGCGCCAGCGGCAACACGCGCTCGCAAAACCTCAATGCGCAGCTCAAGGCCGGGCTCAATGACGGCAACTGGCATCACAACGCGACCGTGTTCTGGCTGCGTAACCGTGGCCAGACCAAGCCGGGCAACGGCGTTACGCCGGGCAATTCGGAAATGCGCGATACCGCCAACCGTTATGGCCTGGGCCTGTCGTCGGCCTATGACCTGAGTGCGCGCAGCTATCTCGTCGGCGGTGTGCGCTACGACCACGACAACTTTGCGACTTACTTGTGGCGCGGCGTGGCCTCGGCCGGCTACGGCTACCGCTGGTTCGACGATGCGCGCACGCGTCTGTTGACCGAGATCGGACCCGGTTTCCGCCGCAGCCACGACAAGAAGACCGGCAAAGTCGAGAACGAGGCGATCGGCCGTGGGTTCGCCGATTTCAGCTACCGTCTCACTGACAACACCAAGCTGCTGGATAGCTTCCTGGTGGAATCCGGTCGCCTGGGAACCTTCGTCCAGAACGATCTGGGTCTGCAGGTCGCCATGAGCCAGCGCCTGGCGCTCAAGCTGGGCTACCAGGTGCGCTACAACAGCAAGGTGGATCCCGGCTTCAAGAAGACCGACACCGTGACGATGTTGAACCTGGTGTACGCGGTCGAATAAGCATCACGCCTGCCACCCCTGGGGTGGCAGGCGGTTACTGCCAGGGCGTGCTGCCGTTGGCTTGGGGCTCAAACTCGTTTCCCTCCATTTCATCCAACCAACGGGTCATGACCGCGTGGCAGGCGTGGCGTAGGCGCTGCATCGACTCACTGGCCTGCATGCGCAGCAGCAGCGGGTCCACGCCCGCACTGGCAGGCGAATGGCTCAGGTGCTGCAGCCGCGCGTTGAGGTAATCCATGTCGGCTTCCAGGTGGAATTGGAGGCCCAGGATCTGCGGGCCACGCCGGAAGGCCTGGACCCGGTCGGCGGCGGTGTAGGCCAGGCGCTGCATCGTGTCGGGCAGCAGGATCTCGTCTCGATGCCAGTGCAGCACGGGAGTGCCGAGTCGCAATGGCGCCAGGCAAGACCGCCGGCCCGCATCGGAAAGCTCGACCGCAGCGAAGGCAATCTCTGGTCGCGACATCGGTTGGATACTGCCGCCCAATGCGCATGCGATAAGTTGTGCGCCCAGGCCGATGCCGAGCATGGGCAGGCCGAAGTGCGAGCGCGCACGCACCAGGTCGAGGATCTCCTGGGAAAAATGCGCCGCGGGCGTTTCCGTGGCCAAGGGGATGTGGCCAAGCAGCAACAGGATGTCGACCTCCAGCGGATCGATCGAGCGAATGCGCTCGGGCACCGCCGCGCAGTAGCGTGTCCGGTAGCCTCGGCTCTCCAGGATGGGCCGCAGGGTCCCCATGCTGTCGAGGGGGCCGCAGCGAAGCGCCACCGCCGACCTGAGCTGGCGGGCCATTACAACGCCCCTCTAGTCGAAGCGAGAACCTGGCGAGGCGCACACTTCCCGCAACGAATGGCGCGTCGCGTTGCCTGCCTGGCGCGTGTCTGGCTCATTTCGTCGGCCGGGGAGCGGACTGCGGTCGGCGCGAGGCGCGCGTGCGTGGGCCAAGCCGCAGCGGCAATGCCGGGGTGATGGCGGCAGCCAAGGTCTCGGTGGCGCTGGACGGCGCATCGTCCTGGTGCTGCTGCAAACGCAGATAGCCGGCGCGGACGGCCTGGCGTGCCTCATGCCATTCGACCCGGGAGTGTCGCCGCAAGCGTGCGTAACGCGGCGCCAACCGCTGCTCGTCCAAAGCCTCCAGCAAGTAGTCATGGCACTGCAGGAACAAGCTGATGCCAGGCGTGAATGCCGGTACGTACTCGTCGAAGGGCAGGATGTCGCGGTGCCATGTGGCGGTGCGTTGGTAGTGCGTTCGCCAGAAGGCGAGTTCGCCTTCCACGTCCACCACGCTGGGCGAGAGCGGCGAGATGCCAACCGCCGCCACGGAGTAGAGGACCAATTCCGCACACAGCCAATGGGGACGCCCGGGATCTGCATCCAGAATGCCGCTAGTACCTCGGTGGCCACTCGTCGCCGCGCCGCCAGGTCTGGTCGGTGAGGCAGGGGCCAGGGTCATCGGGAATTTCGGAAGCATGGCGTGCTTATCAGTCGGACGAGGAACGTCGATGCACGCCAAACTAACGAACATGTGCTTCCGGAGATATTAGATTTTTCAAACCCTGCGGGGTGCGCTCTGCCAGTAGCAGTCGCGCCTCGCGCGGCCGCCTTCAGGGCTCGGACGTTCCGGTTTCCTGCAGGCTGGCCAACTCGACGCAGACAGCCCGCAGCATGGCCAGGAATTCCACGCATTCGGCGCGATGGGCGCGTAATGCGCCCAGCTCCAGTGCGCTGCTGAGGTCGCGCCCGGCCACCGCCAGATCGGTGTAGCCGAAGTAGCCCAGTGCACCTGAAACGCGGTGGACGCGGCGGGCGACCTCCATGACATCGTCGCGCGCGAGTGCCGCTTCAATCTTCTTCACGTCTTCAGCGGTGCTGTCCAGGAACGTCCGCAGCAACGGCTGCAGATGCTCGCCCATGCGTTGGCGCAGTTCGTGCACATTGCCGCTCATCGCCGGCGGGGTCGGCTCGATGATCCATTTCGCCAGCACGCGTGCGAGCTGGGCCAGGTTCACCGGTTTGTGGATCTGCGCGTCGAGGTTTCCCGAGCCAGTAGTCAGATGCATCTGGTCCAGCACATTGGCCGTCATGGCAATCACGGGCAGGCGCCGGCCGCTGGCGGCTTCGCGCTCGCGAATATGATTGGCCAGGGTATGCCCGTCCATCTTTGGCATGCTGATATCAGTGAGCACCAGTGACGGAGACAACTCGTCCAGAATGGCCAGTGCGGCCTCGCCGTTGTCTGCAATGACGTAGGGGTAACCCAGTTCCTTCAGTTGCAGTCCGATCAACAACTGGTTGGTCGGGTGGTCTTCCACGACCAGGATCGGCGGCAGGTTCCGGCGCTGCGGTGGGCGGGCAAGTTCGGTCGGGCGGCCCTGGCGGCTTGCGGATTGCTCGAACAACTCGTGCAAGGTGCGCTGGAGCAGGTTGGGCACCAGCGGATCGGTCGCGACATGATGCAGCGGCGCAGGCACCGAGGTCGTGTGCGGTTGCAGCACGACTGCATGCATCGCCAGTGGGCCGTCGGAACACGCTGCGGCCAGGTCCAGGCGATCGCCGATCCAAACCTCCGGCAGCGCCAGGCTCGAATCGGCCGTATCCATTCCCCAGGTGTCGAGCAAGTTACGCACCTTGTCGGCCAGGGCGGGGTCGGTGACTTCCAGTCGCGCTGTGCGGTTGACCAGGATCGGATCGTTCTGAGCCTGGGGGCGCTTGACCGGCAGGTCGATGGTGACCGTCAGTCGGGTGCCTCGTCCTTCTTCGCTGTCCAGCGACAGCTGCCCGTCCATCAGTTCGACCAACTGCCTGCAGATGGACAGGCCCAGGCCGGTGCCGCCGTAACGGCGGGTCTGGCTGGCATCGGACTGCACGAACGGACGGAACAGGGCTTCTTGTTCGCTGGCAGGAATGCCCACGCCGGTGTCGGTCACGCTGAGCCGGATGCGCTGCCGCGAGTCAGCCGGCGGCGGCGTGGGCTCGTCGACATGGACCTCGACCGCCACGTGGCCCTCGTGGGTGAACTTCACTGCGTTTCCCACCAGGTTGAGCAGCACTTGGCGCAGGCGGAAAGGGTCGCCAATATGCACCGCGGCCAGGCCCGGTGCGACCGACATGCATAGCGCCAACCCTTTCTTCTGCGCCTGCGGCACAAAGATCTCCAGCGCAGCGCCGACGATGTGCCGAATATCCAGCTCGATCGTCTCCAGTCGCATCTCGCCGGCTTCGGCCTTCGAAAAATCCAGGACGTCATCGAGGATCTGGCGCAGTGCCGCTGCCGACTCGATGCTGGTCGTCAGCAGCTGCCGTTGCGCCGGGTCCAGCGGCGTGCGGTCGAGCAATTCCAGCAGCCCGGACAATCCGGCCATGGGCGTGCGGATTTCGTGGCTCATCACCGCCAGGAAATTGGCCTTGGCGGTGGCGGCGGCCACTGCCGCCGCACGGGCTTGCTCCAGGGCTTCGTTCTGTTCGTGCAGCCAGGTCGAGTCGACCCAATAGCCGGACCAATGGATGGCGCCATCCTCGAGCTGGCGGGGAACACCATTCAACGAGATCCAGCGCAGTCCGTCCGCACCGTTGGCGTGGAAGTCGTACAGCAGCGGACTGAGCGCCTCGGCCGATGCCTTCAGTGCCGCCAGCAGGCCCGGCCGGTCGGCCTCCACCACGCGCCGCAGCAGGGCGCGGGCGTCATCGAGGATCTGCGCGCTTTCCAGCCCGAACAAGGGCCGCGGGTTGCCGGCAACATAGGTGAAGGCGTACTCGCCCGCGCGCGAGCGACGCAGTTTGAAGACGACCGCCGGCAGGTTGCGCGAGATCTCGCGCAGGCGGGTATCGACCTCGCGGCGGCGGGCGATCTCTGCGCGCAAGCGCAAGTAGGCCGCCACCAGCAAGGCGATGACGATCAGCGCCGCGGCGCTGCTCCACCACACTACCGGCCGGGCGATGCCGTACTCATAGTCGACCTTGAGCCAGCGCTTGCGGATGTGCTGGCGGGTGTCATCGTCCATACCCTCGACGACCCGGTTGAGCAACGGCACCAGATCGGCATAAGGCTCGCGCACTGCCAGCCCGACCCGATCGGCCAGCCCCGCAGGGGCCGCAACCTGCAAGCCGTCGTAGCGGTGGTCGCGCAGGCTGTTGTCCACCGAGGCGAGGTTGCCTATGTAGGCGTCGGCTTCGCGCTGCATTACCTGGCTCAGGCCGTCGCTCTCGCTGGTCACCGTGATATGGGTGGGCTCGGGCAGGCGTTGTGAGAGGCGCTCGGCCAGCCCCGGGTCGGAGACCAGGATGCGTTTGCCGGCAAGATCGCGCAGGTCGGCGACGGTGTCGGTGTCGTAGCGTTTGACAATCACACTGGGAAACGTGACCAGCGTGCGTGTGAGATGCCATTGCGGACCGTAGTTGGCGTCGCTCACGGCGGGCGCGATATCCGCCTTGCCGGCCATCACCAGGGCGCGGGCCTGGATCCAGTTTTGCGCAGGAACGACGACCACGCGCAGGCCCAGTTCGTTTTCCATGCGCTGCAGATAGTCACCGAGGATGCCGGTCATGCGGCCGTCCTCGCCGCGCACGGTCAACGGTGCCCAGGTGGGGTCGAAGGTGATCCGCAGCTCCGGCAGCGAGGCAACCCAGCGGCGTTCGGAGTCGCTGAACAGCGGCGAGCCGTTGGCCCACTTCATGCCAGGCTCCAGCCAATGCACCCGCATCCGTTCTCGTTCCTGGGGCGAGACGTCGGCCAGGGCGTGGTCGAGCGCGGCTGTCAGTTCCCCGCGATCGTTGGGTGTGGCGAAGTGCAGGGTGTTCGGCGGCAAGCGCGCCGGCCCGATCAAGGCAAGTCCCGGCTGGGGATCTTGGCGCAGGTAGCGCGCCAGCGCGTGGGGGTCGCCGATGTAGGCATCGGCGCGACCACTGGCTACGGCCGCCAGCGCGCTCTGCAGGTCCGGCACCGAGAGGACCCGCCAGGTGGGATACACATCGGTAAGCGTCTTGCTCAGGAAGTGTCCGTCTTCGATCGCCACGCGCAGGCTCGGTGGCGCCGACTGCAGGCGTTGGGCATCCTCCTGGCGCCCCACCAGGGCCGGGTGCACGGTCTGGTAGGCGTGGGTGTAGGCCAGGCAGCGGGTGCGCTGGGCGGTGATCGACACGCTCATCACCACATCCACTTCACCCCTGCAGGCAGCCTCCAGCAGGCTCGGCCAGTCGGCGTAGATACGCGGCCGCAAGCCAATGCCCAGGCGCACGGCCATCGCTTTCAGGTAGTCGTAGGACAAGCCGTCCAGTTGCCCCTTCGACTGGATTTCGTAGGGCGGCCAACCGGCGACGGTGCTACCGACGGTCACCACGGGGTGCTTGTTCAGCCATTTGCGCTCGGGCGAACTGAGTTCGAACGAGGTGGTGGCCTCGGCGCGCGCAGGGGTGAGGTCAGGGTCGGCGGCGGATGAATGGGCGCCGCGCGCCGCCAGCGCGGCCGTGCCGCCGGCCCATGCCAGGACCAGCAGCAGGCCCACGACGATCTTGATCGCAGGCGTCAGGCGGCACACGTTCGCTCAGCCCAGCCAGCCCTGCGCGCGCACGTATTCGAACAACGCCGCATCGGTGGACAGGCCCAGCTTGCGCATCGCGTCCTTCTTCTGTTTGCTCACGGTCTTGGTCCCGCTGCCCAGTCGGTCTGCCACTTCACTTGGCGTAGCGCCCAGTGCCAGCATGCGCACCACCTCGGTCTCGCGCGGAGACAGGCGCGGCGGGGGCACTGCTTCGCTGCCGGGCTGGTGCAGTAGCGCGAGCTTGTTGCGGAAACTGGCGCTGATGAAGCGCCGTCGCCGCGACGCGGACAGGATCGCGGTCGGCAGTTCGTCCATCGAAGAGCTCTTGTCCACGACCGCCAGCACACCGTGCGCCAGCAGAATCTGGATCATGCCCGGGTTGGCCATCATCGTCAGGACCACGATGGGCATCAGCGGGTAGCGGCGGCGTACCTCGGAGATCAGCGCCAGCCCGTCGGCACCGCCGGGTTCAGGCATGGAATAGTCCGTGACCAGCACATCGCACACGGTGTCGGCGAGGCGGGCATAGGCCTCGTTGACCGAGCTGGCCTCTGCGGCCACCTGTAGCTGCGGGACGGATTTGAGAACAGCACGCACGCCGGCGAGCACGACGGGATGGTCGTCGGCGACGATGACGTTGAGGGCCTGCGTTTCCATTGAGTCACCTTGAATCGACATGGCCGGGACCCGGCACAATGAGAGGTGGCCACCAACAACTGTGCGCGGGGGCAGCAAGCGCAAGTGAGGAGGGTAGCAGCGGTGGCCGGGCAACGGGATGATGAATAGCCCAGGCTGAAAACTCGGCCCCTGTATTTATGTTGCATGCGACTTATCGCATTGCAATGTCTAATTTTTGTTGGGGCCAGGCTCGAGCGCTGACGGTGGCCAGCGCCAACGCCGGCCCATGTGCGCACGTTCGTGAAAAGGGTGCGCCGGGCATGCGATTCATCGCATGGAGCTCAGCGGTGGCGCTTCGTTCAATACGGGTTCCCGTCGCGGACCGCCAGCTTTGCTTGCGCGGCGACCGAGCGACGTTATCGAGAACGAAGTCCATGCAAAGTTTGACGAGCAAGTGCGCGGCCGAGTGCCTGGGAACTTTCTGGCTGGTACTGGGCGGTTGCGGCAGTGCCGTGTTCGCCGCCCATGCCGGCGGTGATTTCAATCCGATGGGCTTGGGCTACCTCGGCGTCTCGCTGGCATTCGGTCTGGCAGTGGCCACTGCGGCATTTGCTTTTGGCGCGGTATCCGGGGGGCACTTCAATCCCGCGGTGAGCTTCGGCCTGTGGATCGGTGGCCGCTTCTGCGGCCGCCATCTGCCCGCCTATGTAGCCAGCCAGGTGGCAGGCGGCCTGCTGGCCGGTTCGCTGCTCTGGGTGATTGCCAGCGCCAGTCCCGACTACATGCCACCCGACGGCGCCGGCGCATTCGCCACCAACGGCTTCGGCGCGTTCTCGCCCGGTGGCTATCCGATGGAGGCCGCCTTCCTCGCCGAAGCGGTGCTGACGGGTTTGTTCGTCTACGTGATCCTCGCGGTGACTCGCCCGGGTGCTCCGGTGGGCTGGGCGCCGTTGGCCATCGGCGCCACGTTGGCGCTGATCCACATGATCGCCATTCCGATCACCAATACCTCGGTCAATCCGGCGCGCTCGACCGGGGTGGCTGCTTTCGTCGGCGCCAGCGCCGGCCACGCGCCACTGCATCAGCTGTGGCTGTTCTGGGTGGCGCCGTGCATCGGCGCGCTGGCCGGTGCGGTGGTGTACCGCGCCATCAATGTCGAACGCAAGGAGCGCGCATGAGCGCGCCGCGCTGGAGCACCTTCGTGGTCGCCCTCGTGCTTGGCCTGGTCGGACTGGCGGCACGGCTGGGCTACCTGGCCTGGCTGGAACCGGTGTCATTCGGTTTGCTGGCGCTGGGCTACCTGCTCCTGACGCTGGGCGTACTCGTGCCCCGCCTGTAGCCGCTTCGTAGGACGTTAGATATGCGCATCCTTGTCATCGAATCACGTCGAGACGTTTCCGTTCCCCTGGTCAATCATCTGGAGAGCGTCCGCCATTGCGTGGATTTTGCAGCCGACGAGTTGCTGGCCGCGCACCTGCTCAGCAATAACCGCTTCGACGCCATCGTGATGGCCGAGCGCCTGCTCGACCAATGTGGCCTGCGAGCACTGGAGCGGCTGCGTCGCTTGATGCGCAAGCCCTTGCCGGTGCTCATGCTGGGTGCACAAGGCTCGTCGGTACCGCGGCTGGGCGATGGCGCCGGCCCGGACGATTACCTGGTGCCACCTTATTCGCTGGATGCCATCACCGGTCGGCTCGGCATCCTGCGGCGCCGTCGCGGCAAGAGCAAGGCACAGTTGCGGGTCGGCGACCTGGTCTTCGACCTGACCCTCCAGCAGGTCACCCGACAGGGGCAGGCCCTGCGGATCGATCCGACGTTGCTGTCGATGTTGCAGGCGTTGATGGAGGCATCGCCCAAGCGGGTGTCGTTCCGCGAGTTGGGCAGTTGCCTGTCCGACGAGCCGACGCCGGTGGCGGAGGCCCGGGTGCGGGTGCGCGTACGCGCCTTGCGCGATGTGCTCGACCGCCCTTTCGACCTGCCGATGATCCGCAATCGTCGCGATGGTTTCTGCATCCTGCCGCCGGAGGGAAAAGTGGCCAGCGTGGCACAGGCCGCGCAGGGCAGGGACCGCGCCTCCACGCAACGCCCGGGTACCGCACTCCACGTTTCCTGACCCAACGGCGGCCGCTTTCGCAGCGAGGACCGCAGAGCCGCCGAAAATTCCAATGGCAGCGTTGGCGGGCCTTGGCCGATGATGAGGTCAGCCCTGGGACGGGCTGTCGGGGCAGCGCCCCGATCGGGCAATGGAGTGTCGCTCGGCGCCTGTCGGTTCACGTTCCGCCGACAGGCGCCGATTTGGCCTGGCCGCCAGGCGGTCCGGCCGCCGTCGCGGCAAAGCCGGATTTGTTAGAATCGCGGTTTCCTTGATCGAATTGCCACGGACATGATGGAGCTCAATCCCGTCCGCCAGCGCATCGCCGACCTGAAGGGTCGGCTGGATGCGCTCAGGGGGTACCTTTGACTACGACAGCAAGGTCGAACGTCTCGAAGAAGTAAACCGGGAGCTGGAAAGCCCCGATATCTGGAACAACGCCGAACGCGCCCAGGCGCTGGGCCGTGAGCGTTCCTCGCTGGAAAAGGTCGTCATCGGCATCCGCACCCTCACCGACGGGCTCACCGGTGGCGAAGAGCTGCTGGAGCTGGCGGAGATGGAAGGTGACCAGTCGACCGTCGATGCCGTCATCGCCGACGTGGAGCGCCATGCCCGCGACGTGGAGAAGCTGGAGTTCCAGCGGATGTTCTCCGGGCAGATGGATGGTGCAAACGCCTTTGTCGACATCCAGGCCGGCGCCGGTGGCACCGAGGCCCAGGACTGGGCCGAGATCCTGCTGCGCATGTACCTGCGCTGGGCCGAGTCACGCGGCTGGAAGACCGAGCTGCTGGAAGTGTCCGGCGGCGAAGTGGCGGGCATCAAGTCGGCGACCTTCCGCGTGGAAGGCGACTTCGCCTATGGCTGGCTGAAGACCGAGACTGGCGTGCACCGGCTGGTGCGCAAGTCGCCGTTCGACTCGGACAACCGCCGCCATACCAGCTTCACCTCGTTGTTCGTGTCGCCGGAAGTCGACGACAAGATCGATATCCAGATCAACCCGGCCGACTTGCGCACCGACGTCTACCGTTCGTCCGGTGCCGGTGGCCAGCACGTCAACAAGACCGAATCGGCGGTGCGTATCACCCACGTGCCCACCAACATCGTCGTCGCCTGCCAGACCGAGCGCAGCCAGCACGCCAACCGCGACCGCGCCATGAAGATGCTCGCGGCCAAGCTGTACGAGCTGGAGATTTCCAAGCGCAACGCCGAGAAGGATGCGGTGGAAGCGACCAAGTCCGATATCGGCTGGGGCAGCCAGATCCGCAATTACGTGCTCGACCAGAGCCGGATCAAGGATCTGCGCACCGGCATCGAGCGCAGCGATACGCAGAAGGTGCTCGATGGCGATCTCGATGAGTTCATCGAGGCCAGCCTCAAATCCGGCCTGGAAGTCGGCGCCAAACGCATCGACGCCTGATCCTGCGGGCGCCTTTTGCGCCCGCCTGGCCGGTGGCCGTTCGGTCACCGGCCCGTTACTCTCGCTACGTCCCCCTACGACTCTTTCCCAAGCCAATCCGCCATGACCGAGCAGACCCCCGCGCCGCAGCCTCCCGTCGACGAGAACAGCCTCATCGCCGAGCGCCGCGCCAAACTGGGCGTGCTGCGCGAGAAGGGCGTGGCGTATCCGAATGATTTCCGCCGCGAACACTATGCCGGCGACCTGCAGGACGAGTTCGCCGACGCGGCGCAGTGGAATGCCGAGGCGCTGGAGGGCGATGGCCGCATCGTGCGTCTCGCCGGCCGGTTGATGGCCAAGCGGGTGATGGGCAAGGCCAGCTTCGGCCAGATCCAGGACGAATCCGGGCGCATCCAGCTGTTCCTGCAGGCCAACACCCTGGGCGAGTCGTATGACGCGTTCAAGGGCTGGGACGTGGGCGACATCATCGCCGTCGAGGGCGGCCTGACCCGTACCCGCACCGGCGAGCTGTCGATCAAGGCCACCGGCCTGCGCCTGCTGACCAAGTCGCTGCGGCCGCTGCCGGACAAGTGGCATGGTCTGTCCGATGTCGAGCAGCGCTATCGCCAGCGTTACGTCGACCTGATCGTCACGCCCGAAGCGCGCGAAGTCTTCATCAAGCGCTCGAAGATCATCCGCGCGATGCGTTCGTGGCTGGACGCACGCCGTTTCCTGGAAGTGGAAACGCCGATGATGCATTACATCCCCGGCGGCGCCACGGCCAAGCCGTTCACCACCCACCACAATGCCCTGGACCTGCAGCTGTACCTGCGCGTGGCGCCGGAGCTGTACCTCAAGCGGCTGGTGGTCGGCGGGCTGGAGCGGGTGTACGAGATCAACCGCAATTTCCGCAACGAAGGCGTCTCGACCCGCCACAACCCCGAATTCACCATGCTCGAACTGTACGAGGCCTACGCCACGTACCACGAGGTGATGGACCTGACCGAGAACGTCATCCGTGATACCGCGGTCTCGGTCCTGGGCACTGCCCAGGTGGAATGGGACGGCGTACAGATCGACCTGGCGCCGGCTTTCCGGCGCTGGCGCATGGACGAGGCGGTGCGCCACCACAATCCCGAGATCAGCGTGGCCGACTGCACCGACCGGGCCGCCCTGCTGCGTCATTGCGAACGCCTGAAGATCAAGGTCAAGCCGTCCTACGGCTGGGGCAAGCTGCTGCTGGAGATCTTCGAGGCCACGGTCGAGCACACCCTGGTGCAGCCGACCTTCATCACCGACCACCCGGTCGAGGTCTCGCCGCTGGCCCGGGCCAGCGACAGCGAGCCGGGCTATACCGACCGCTTCGAGTTGTTCATCAACGGCAAGGAGCTGGCGAATGGTTTTTCCGAGCTCAACGACCCCGAAGACCAGGCCGCGCGGTTCCGCGCCCAGGTCGAGGCGAAGGAGGGCGGGGACGACGAGGCCATGCACTACGATGCCGACTACATCCGTGCGCTGGAGTACGGGATGGCGCCGACCGGGGGCCTGGGCATCGGCATCGACCGCGTGGTCATGCTGTTGACCGGCAGCACCTCGATCCGCGACGTCCTGCTGTTCCCGTACATGCGCCCGGAGCATTGAGCCGGCGGCCACGCCGGATAGGTGCGGCTGGCATGTTTCATGCATATGCTTGGCATGCGGGGAACGTCCATCCGGGGCGCCGCGGCCGGCGGCGGCACGCGCCGGAATCCCGGCGGTTTTGCGTTCTCTGCCCATAGGAGGATCGCGCATGCAGGATGTCGCGGGACAACCCCGTTCAGGCGTATCGTTGCCCGTCAGCCACATGGGTTGGACGGAAAGGACGGATACGGGCTTGAACATCGTCATCGTGGATGACCAGACTTCGGCGCGCACGATGCTGCGGCACGTGATCGAAGACATTGCGCCGGAGCTGAAAGTCCATGATTTCGGCGATCCACTTGCCGCGCTGGCCTGGTGCGAAGCCGGCCATGTCGACCTGTTGTTGCTCGACTACCGGATGCCGGGCATGGATGGGCTGGAGTTCGCCCGTCGCCTGCGCCGGCTGCCCAGCCACCGCGATATTCCGATCATCCTGATCACCGTGGTCGGCGACGAGCCGATCCGCCAGGCTGCGCTGGAAGCCGGGGTGATCGATTTCCTGGTCAAGCCGATCCGCCCGCGTGAACTGCGCGCGCGTTGCAGCAACCTGCTGCAGTTGCGCCAGCAAAGCGAGAATGTCAAGCAGCGTGCGCTGTCGCTGGAGCAGCGCCTGCTGGCGACCATGCACGAAGTGGAGGAGCGCGAACGCGAGACCCTCTCGCGGCTGGCGCGCGCCATCGAATACCGCGACGCCGGCACCAGCGCCTACCTGGAGCGGATGTCGCACGTGGCCGGGCTGATCGCCGAGCAACTCGGGTTGTCCGAGGACGAGGTGCGGATCATCGAGGCCGCCGCGCCGTTGCACGACATGGGCAAGATCGCCATCCCCGACTCGGTGCTGCTGAAAGAGGGCAAGCTCGACGAGGAGGAGCTGGCGATCATGCGCCGGCATCCGCGCATCGGCTATGAACTGCTCAGCGGCAGCCAGAACCGTTTCATCCAGGTCGGCGCGCTGATCGCGCTGCGCCATCACGAACGCTACGACGGCAGCGGCTACCCGGACGGACTGGTCGGCGAGGCCATCCCGCTGGAGGCGCGCATCGTCGCCGTGGCCGATGTCTTCGATGCCCTGGTTTCGCCGCGCCCGTATAAAGAGGCATGGACCATGGAGGCCACCCTGGCCTACCTGTATGCCCAGCGCGGGCGCCTGTTCGACCCGCGCTGCGTGGATGCATTGATGCGCGGCCGCGAAGCGTTGCAGCAGATCTGCGATCGCTTTTCCACCGCGTCGGTGCGGCCAGGGCTGTGAACATGTGGCCGGCCCTTGCCTGGGTGAAGCAGCGCCTGGCCCGGCGTCCGGACAGCGAGCACGCGCAGAACCTGATCCGCATCGTCATCACCGCCCTGTTCATGGGCTACCTGGGCTGGCGCTGGGCGCACCAGAACCACGATGACACCCTGCCCACCACCTGGCTGATCCTGCTGTTCGAGCTGACCGTGGCCGTCTGCCTGATGGTGGCGATCATGCTCCGGCCGCAGGTCTCGCATGTGCGGCGCTGGATCGGCATGTGCACCGACTACGTGTGCATGAGCGCGATCATGGCCATCCAGGGCGAGCCGGCCGCACCGCTATACGCGGTGGTGATGTGGGTGACCATCGGCAACGGCATGCGCTATGGCAGCAACTACCTGCGCGCGGCCACGGCACTGGGCGGCCTCTGCTTCCTGCTTGCCATGTCGCTGTCGCCGTACTGGCAGGCCAACCCCTACCTGGCCTGGGGCCTGCTGCTGGGCTTGATCGCGATTCCGCTCTACTTCGATTCGTTGCTGCACGCGCTGACCCGCGCGGTGACCGAAGCGCGCCACGCCAACGAAGCCAAGAGCCGCTTCCTGGCCAACATGAGCCATGAGTTCCGTACCCCGCTCAATGGTTTGTCGGGCATGACCGAGGTGCTGGCCACCACCCAGCTGGACGCCGAACAACGCGAATGCGTCGGTACCATCCAGGCATCGGCGCGCAGCCTGCTGTCGCTGGTGGAAGAGGTGCTCGATATCTCGGCCATCGAAGCCGGCAAGGTACGGATCGACCGCAAGGATTTCTCGCTGCGCGAGCTGGTCGCCGCGATCGGCCTGATCCTGCTGCCGCAGGCGCGTGGCAAGGGGCTGGACTACCGCGTCGACATCGCCGCCGATGTGCCGGACTGGGTCACGGCCGACCCCGGCCACCTGCGCCAGGTCCTGCTCAACCTGGCCGGCAACGCGGTCAAGTTCACCCAGGAAGGGTTCGTGCTGCTGCGCGTGCGCAACCTGGGCGAGTCACCGCAACTGCGCGGCCGTACCCAGTTGCGCTTCGAGATCGTCGATACCGGCATCGGCGTGCCGGCGTCGATGCGCGAACGCCTGTTCGATGCCTTCGAACAGGCCGATGTCGGTCTGGCGCGGCGCTACGAGGGCACCGGCCTGGGCACGACGATTGCCAAGGGCCTGGTCGAGGCCATGGGCGGGGCCATCGGCCATGAAGACCATTCGCCGCGCGGCAGCCTCTTCTGGTTCGAAGTGCCGATGGAAGAGGCGCTCAAGGGCGCCGAGCCGGCCGCTGCCGGCGATGAGCTGGGCGAGGGCGGGGAGGGCGAGCACGCCGATTCCAACGTCATTGCCTTCAGCAATCCGTTCCTGCGCCATCGTGCGCGGGTGCGCAGCATGCGCATCCTGGTCGCCGACGACCACGAGGCCAACCGCATGGTGCTGCAGCGCCTGCTGGAGAAGGCCGGGCACCGCGTGGTCTGCGTCAACGGCGCCGAGCAGGTGCTGGACCTGTTGTCCGATGCCGACTTCGATGCGGTCATCGTCGACCTGCACATGCCCGGCATGAGCGGGCTGGACATGCTCAAGCAATTGCGCGTCATGCAGGCCAGTGGCCTGCCGTACACGCCGGTGATGGTGCTCAGCGCCGACGTCACGCCCGACTCCATCCGCCGCTGCCAACAGGCCGGCGCCTACGCCTTCCTGGCCAAGCCGGTGATGGCGGTCAAGTTGCTCGACACCCTGGGCACCATCGCCGCCAACGGCCGCCGCGCGCCGGCGGGTAACCAACTCGTCGTGCCCGAGGTCGCCGCGCCGAGCGATGGCGTCCTCGACCCCAGCGTGCTCGACGAACTGGCCGCGTTGGGCATGGGCGAGAGCTTTGAACACCAGTTTGTCGCCCAATGCTTGAGCGACACCCAGGAATGCATGAGCGCCATTATCGAGGCAGGCGAGGCCGGCCAGTGGGAACGCCTGCGCGAACATGCGCACGCCTTGCGCGGGGTGGCCAGCAATCTCGGCCTGGTCGGCGTGGCCAGTGGCGGCGGCGAGCTGATGCGGATGCCGGACTGGCAGGTCCAGGCCGAATGGCGGCCGCGCACCACGCAACTACGCGAGCAGATTGCCCAGGGGCGGGCCGCGCTCGACGCGCGGACCCTGAACCTCCGGGCCCGCGGCGAGGAGCGCACGCCGCGGCCGTGAACGCGCCGATCAGGCCGTGGCGGGCTCGGCACGGCGGCTCTGCGCACGCACCAGCCGGTCCATCGTCCGCAGCGACTTCTCGCCCAGGGTCATTGCGGTATCGACCCAGATCTCGGTGATGCGCATCATTTCCTCCAGCGGCACCGAGGTCGCCAACTCGCGCACCCGGTGCATGGCCGCCCGCGCGTGCGGAATGCGCTTGCTGTCGCGGATCACTTGCTCGACCGCCGCGACGCCTTCGCCGGTGGGGACGACGACATCCACCAGGCCCATGGCCTGTAGCTCGCTGGCGCTATAGAGATTGCCCTCCAGCATCAGCTTCTCGGCCAGGCGCGGGCTGACCCGCTGGCACATGAAGGAATAAGCGCCCATGCCCGGGAACAGGTCGAACAGCACCTCCGGCAGGCCCATCAGCACGTGTTCCTCGGCCACGATGGTGTGGCAGCTCAATGCCGCCTCGAAGCCACCGCCCAAGGCATTGCCCTGCACCAGGGCGATGCTGTGCGCCTGCACGCCGAGGCCATCGTGGAAGGCATGCACGCCGGTGACGCAGCGGCGGGCGTAATCGAGCAACGTGGCGCGGTCCTGTTCGCGGATCAGCCGGCAGAACAACTCCAGGTCGCCGCCCAGGTTGAACACGTCGCTGTCCGAGGCCAGGACCACGTGCGGGGTTAGCGCGCCTTTCAATGTGAGGCGACGACCCAGCTGGTGCTGGTAGTCGACGATGTCGTCCACCAGGCGGGAAGAGAAGCAGGCCCGGCCCGGTTGCATCACCAGGTTGGCGTGCATGTTGATCCAGTACACGTCGCGCTCGGTCTCCTCGACGATGCGCAGGGTGCGAGTGGAGACGTGCTGGGGGAACGGGTGGACTACTGACATGTGGATTCTCCGTGAAGACCGTCCGGTCGGCCGCCATGCGGACGGAGAAAGGGGAAGAACGTGGAGGGAGCGTGCGCCGACTGACGATTCTATGCGCCCAAACTGAAGCGCCCGCAAGCAAGGCTTGCGGGCGCTTCATTTCAGCAGGGTTGGCGGGGCTTCGGCCCCCGCCGGGCTAGGCCGCCGGGGCGCCTTCGCGCAGCTCGCGGCGCAGGATCTTGCCGACGTTGGTCTTGGGCAGTTCCTTGCGGAACTCGACGATCCGCGGGTGCTTGTAGCCGGTCAGGTTGGCGCGCGCATGCTCCTTGACCTGCTCGACGGTCAGGTTCGGATCCTTTTTCACGATCACCACCTTCACCACCTCGCCGGACTTCTCGTCCGGAACGCCGACCGCGGCGACTTCGGCCACGCCGGGCATCATCGCGATCACGTCCTCGATCTCGTTGGGATACACGTTGAAGCCGGACACCAGGATCATGTCCTTCTTGCGGTCGACGATGTAGAAGAAGCCCTTCTCATCCATCCGCGCGATGTCGCCGGTGTGCATCCAGCCTTCGGCATCGATGGCCTGGGCGGTTTCCTCTGGCCGCTGCCAATAGCCCTTCATCACCTGCGGGCCCTTGATGCACAGCTCGCCGATTTCGCCCGGCGCCAGGGTGGTACCGGCATCGTCCTTGACGCAGGCATCGGTGGACGGGATCGGCAGGCCGATCGAGCCGTTGTATTCGGCCAGGTCCAGCGGGTTGATGCAGGCGGCCGGCGAGGTTTCGGTCAGGCCATAGGCTTCGACCAACGTGACACCGGTGACCTGCTTCCAGCGCTCGGCAACCGAGCGCTGCACCGCCATGCCACCGCCAAGGGTCATCTTCAGCGTGGAAAAATCGATCTGGTCGAAGCCCGGCGTGTTGAGCAGGCCATTGAACAAGGTGTTGACGCCGGTAATGGCGGTGAAACGCGCCCCCTTGAGCTCCTTGACGAAGCCCGGCATGTCGCGCGGATTGCTGATCAGGTGGTTGCAGCCGCCCAGCTTCATGAAGACCAGGCCGTTCGCCGTCAATGCGAAGATGTGGTACAGCGGCAGCGCGGTGATGACCACCTCGTTGCCTTCCTCCAGCTTGCCGGTTGCCGCGATCCAGGCATGCGCCTGCTGCATGTTCGCCACCAGGTTGCGGTGGGTGAGCATCGCGCCCTTGGACACGCCAGTGGTGCCGCCGGTGTATTGCAGGAAGGCGATGTCGTCGCCTTCGATGTCCAGTTGCGGCAGGGCGTGCTTGCGGCCCAGCGCCAGGGTGTCGCGGAAGCGCACCGCGCCATTGACGCGGTATTCGGGCACCAGCTTCTTGATGTACTTGACCACGAAGTTGACCAGCGGTCCCTTCGGGAAGCCGAGCATGTCGCCCAGGCCGGTGGTGATGACCTGGCGTACCGGCGTCTCGTTGATCACCTGCTCGACGGTATTGCCGAAGTTGTCGATGGCCACCAGCACGCAGGCGCCGGCGTCGACCAACTGGTGCTTGAGTTCGCGCCCGGTATACAGCGGGTTGACGTTCACCACCGTCAGGCCGGCGCGCAGGATGCCGAACGTCGCGATCGGGTACTGCAGGCAGTTGGGCATCATCAGGGCGACGCGGTCGCCCTTCTTCAGTTGCAGCTCGCCGAGCAGGTAGGCGGCGAACTGCCGCGAGAGCTCATCCACTTCCCCATAGGTCAGCGTCTTGCCGAAGCTGGCGAAGGCCGGGCGGTCGCGGAACTTGCTGACCGAAGTCTGGAACACGTCGGCGATGGTGTGGAACTGATCCGCGTCGATCTCGGCCGGAACGCCGTGCGGATAACTTTGCAACCAAGGACGCGCCTGACTCATTTGCCCCCCTCCAGGGTGTGTGGTGTCGCCGCGGATGGAAGCAACCGGGCCAGCGCTGAGGATACCGTCCCGAATGGAAAAGGCGAAGGGCGCGTGAAGGGCATGCTGCGTTGCGCTGCAGCATGCCCCCGGCGGTCAGGCCGCCTGGCGGCCGGCCAGCTGCCGCAATACGTACTGCAGCAGCCCGCCGTGCTTGAAGTACTCCACTTCCTTGGGGGTCAGCAGCATCACCGACACCTGGAAGGCGCGGCTGCTGCCATCGGCCTTGCGCGCGGTGACGGTGGCGCGCTTGCTGGCGCCGTCCTCCAGGCCGGTGACGTCGAATACCTCCGAGCCATCCAGGCCCAGGGCCTGGGCGTTTTCGCCGGGCAGGAACTGCAGCGGCAGCACGCCCATGCCGACCAGGTTGGAACGATGGATCCGCTCGAAGCTCTCGGCGATCACCGCCTTGACCCCCAGCAGGTTGGTGCCCTTGGCCGCCCAGTCGCGCGACGAGCCGGTGCCGTATTCCTTGCCGGCAATGACCACCAGCGGCACGCCATCGGCCTTGTACTTCATCGCCGCATCGTAGATCGCCAGCTTCTCCGGCGCCGCACCTGCCGGCGGGTAATACAGGGTGTTGCCGCCTTCCTCGCCACCGAACATCAGGTTCTTGATGCGGATGTTGGCGAAGGTGCCGCGCACCATGATGTCGTCGTTGCCGCGGCGGCTGCCGTAGCTGTTGAAATCGGCCGGCTGGACGCCGCGCTCCTGCAGGAAGCGCCCGGCGGGCGAATCCTTCTTGATGTTGCCGGCCGGGGAAATGTGGTCGGTGGTGATCGAGTCGCCGAACAGGCCGAGCACGCGCGCGCCATGCACGTCCTCGATGCGCCCGGTCTGCATCGTCATGCCCTCGAAATAGGGCGGGTTCTTGATGTAGGTCGAGGTCACGTCCCACACGTACAGGTCGCCATCGGGCGAGGCGATCGTGTTCCAGCGGCTGTCGCCCTTGAACACGTCGGCGTAGTTCTGCTTGAACATCTCCGGACCGACGGTGGCGGCAATGGTGTCGCCGATCTCCTTGTTGCTCGGCCAGATATCGCGCAGGTACACCGGCTGGCCATCGGTGCCGGTGCCCAGCGGATCGCGGGTGAGGTCGATGTCGGTGGTGCCGGCGATGGCATAGGCCACCACCAGCGGCGGCGAGGCCAGGTAGTTCATCTTTACTTCGGGATGCACGCGGCCTTCGAAGTTGCGGTTGCCCGAGAGCACCGAGGCCACCACCAGGTCGCCGGCGGCAATGCCGGCGCTCACTTCGGTCGGCAGCGGCCCGGAATTGCCGATGCAGGTGGTGCAGCCATAGCCGACGACGTAGAAGCCGAGCTGCTCCAGTGGCGCCAGCACGCCGGCCTTCTCCAGGTAGTCGGTGACCACGCGCGAGCCCGGCCCGAGCGAGGTCTTGACCCACGGCTTGCGGGTGAGCCCCTTGGCCGCGGCGTTGCGGGCCAGCAAGCCGGCGCCGAGCATCACCGCCGGGTTGGAGGTATTGGTGCACGAGGTGATCGCGGCGATCACCACCGCGCCGTCCTTGAGGCGCGCGCGGCTGCCTTCGATCTCGATATCGGCAAAGCCCTTCGCAAGCTGTTCGTTGCCGACCGCGGCACCGCCGCCTTCGTTGACGAAGGTGGACACGTCCTCGCTGCGCTTGTCGCGATTGCTGGTCAGGCCGGTGAGGTTGTCGCGGAAATTCTGCTGCACGTCCTGCAGCAGCACGCGGTCCTGCGGCCGCTTGGGGCCAGCCAGCGAAGGCCGCACGTCGGCCATGTCCAGTTCCAGCGTGGTGCTGTACTGCGCATGCGCACTGCCGGGCTCGTGCCACAGGCCCTGCGCCTTGGCGTAGGCCTCGACCAGGGCGATCTGCTCTTCGCTGCGGCCGGACAGGCGCAGGTAGGTCAGCGATTCGGCATCGATCGGGAAGATGCCGCAGGTGGCGCCGTACTCCGGTGCCATGTTGCCGATCGTGGCGCGATCGGCCAGGGGCAGATGCTGCAGGCCGTCACCGTAGAACTCGACGAACTTGCCGACCACGCCGAGCTTGCGCAGCATCTGGGTGACAGTGAGCACCAGGTCGGTGGCGGTGGCGCCTTCGGGCAGCTTGCCGGTCAGCTTGAAGCCGACGACCTGCGGGATGAGCATCGAAGAAGGCTGGCCGAGCATGGCCGCCTCGGCCTCGATGCCGCCCACGCCCCAACCGAGCACGCCGATGCCGTTGATCATGGTGGTGTGGCTGTCAGTGCCGAACACCGTGTCCGGGTAGGCAATCGCGCGGCCGTCCTTGCCGCCGGTCATCACCACCCGCGCCAGGTTCTCCAGGTTGACCTGGTGGACGATGCCGGTATTGGGCGGCACCACCTTGAAATTGTGGAAGGCCTTCTGGCCCCAGCGCAGGAAGCCATAGCGCTCCTTGTTGCGCTGGAATTCGATCTGGCCATTGAGGTCGAGCGCCTCGGGCTTGCCGAACACATCCACCTGGACCGAGTGATCGATGACCAGTTCGGAGGGAATCTGCGGGTTGATCTGTTCCGGCCGGCCGCCGAGCTTGACCACCGCATCGCGCATCGCGGCTAGGTCGACGACGCAAGGCACGCCGGTGAAGTCCTGCAATACGACGCGGGCCGGCATGAAGGCGATCTCGATATCCGGTTCGGCCTTCGGGTTCCACTTGGCCACCGCCTCGATGTGGTCCTTGCCGACGGTGATGCCGCCGTCTTCGTGCCGGAGCAGGTTCTCCAGCAGGATCTTCATCGAATAGGGCAGGTGGGCCAGGTCGAAGTGCTTGCCCAGGGCGGGCAGGCTGAAATAGTCGTACTGCCGGCCGTTGACCTCGAGGGTGGCGAGGGTCGAGAAGGAATCATGCATGTGGGGCTCTCCTTGAGGCGGTGGCGGGCACGCCACGGGGCAGTGGCGGCTGGCGGCGTATCAAGCCGCAAAGATTACAGATGAATATGTGGCGGTTGTGTCTTGGTCGGTGGAATGGAAGGTTTCAGGGTGGCTCCCGTTCGCCCAGGTATGTATAATCAATGCATACTTTCTGGAGCCTACCCATGGAAGCCACAGTTGCTGAACGCGGCCAGATCACCTTGCCCAAGACCGTGCGCGATGCGCTCGGGCTGACCAAGGGCAGTGTGCTCAAGGTCGAGCTGGAGGGCAGCCGCATTGTCCTGCGCAAGAGCGTGGACGACGCGATCTCGCGGGTCCGCGGCAAGTTCGCGCTCGACCCTTCCGCCGGGCCGGAGCAGGGCTGAGGCAATGATTGCCATCGATGCCCCGGTGCTGGTGCAGTTGCTCACCGATGGCCCCCAGGCCGATGCAGCCGAGGCATGCCTGCGGCAGTGCCTGGGTAACGGCAAGGTCGTGGTCAGCGATGTGGCGCTGGCCGAGTTGTGCGCCTCGCTGCGCAATGGCGCCGAGGCATTGAGTGCGCTGGAGGAAATGGGCGTGCACTTCAACCCGGTGGAGGCCAAGTCGGCGCTGCGTGCGGGTGAAATGCAGCGACGTTCGCGCCAGCGTGGCGGCAGTACGCGGCCGGTGGCCGATTTCCTGGTCGGCGCCCATGCACTGCTGCAGTGCGACGGCCTGATCACCCACGACACCTCTTTTTATCGCGACTACTTCAAGGGCCTGAAGCTGATCGTGCCGCAAGCCTGAGCCCCAAATTACCGAATCCCTCTCGATTCACGGAGTGTTGTCATGTTGGAAGCCTATCGCCACCACGTCGCCGAACGCGCCGCGCTCGGCATCCCGCCGCTGCCCCTGAGCGCGCAGCAGACGGCCGATGTCATTGAATTGCTGAAGAACCCGCCGGCTGGCGAAGAGGCGTTCCTGGTCGACCTCATCACCCATCGCGTGCCGGCCGGCGTCGACGATGCCGCCAAGGTCAAGGCCTCCTACCTGGCCGCCGTTGCCTTTGGCAGCGAGAAGACCGCGCTGCTCAGCCGCGAGCGCGCCACCGAACTGCTGGGCACCATGCTCGGCGGCTACAACGTGCACCCGCTGGTCGAGCTGCTCGACGACGCGGTGGTCGGCGCGATCGCCGCCGAAGGCCTCAAGCACACGCTGCTGGTATTCGATGCCTTCCACGACGTGCAGGAGAAGGCCGAGCAGGGCAATGCCAATGCCAAGGCCGTGCTCCAGAGCTGGGCCGATGCCGAGTGGTTCACCAGCAAGCCGGAAGTGCCGCAGAGCCTGACGGTGACGGTGTTCAAGGTGCCCGGCGAGACCAATACCGATGACCTGTCGCCGGCACCGGACGCGACCACGCGCCCGGACATCCCGCTGCACGCGCTGGCGATGCTGAAGAACAAGCGTCCCGATGCGTCGTTCACCCCGGAAGAAGACGGCAAGCGCGGCCCGATCCAGCAGATCCTGGATCTGAAGGACAAGGGTCACCTGGTCGCCTACGTCGGCGACGTGGTCGGCACCGGTTCCTCGCGCAAGTCGGCGACCAACTCGGTGTTGTGGTTCACCGGCGAGGACATTCCGTTCATTCCGAACAAGCGCTTCGGCGGTGTCTGCCTGGGTTCGAAGATCGCGCCGATCTTCTACAACACCATGGAAGACGCCGGCGCGCTGCCGATCGAGCTGGACGTCTCGCAGATGGAGCACGGCGACGTGGTCGAGCTGCGCCCGTACGACGGCAAGGCGCTGAAGAACGGCCAGGTCATCGCCGAGTTCGAGCTGAAGTCCGAGGTGCTGCTGGACGAAGTCCGCGCCGGCGGCCGCATTCCGCTGATCATCGGCCGTGGCCTCACCGCCAAGGCGCGCGAAGCCTTGAAGCTGCCGGCCACCGACCTGTTCCGCCTGCCGGTCAACCCGCCGGATACCGGCAAGGGTTTCTCCCTGGCACAGAAGATGGTTGGCCGCGCCTGTGGCCTGCCCGAAGGGCAGGGCATGCGCCCGGGCACCTATTGCGAACCGAAGATGACCTCGGTCGGCTCGCAGGACACCACCGGCCCGATGACCCGCGACGAGCTGAAGGACCTGGCCTGCCTGGGCTTCTCGGCCGACCTGGTGATGCAGTCGTTCTGCCACACTGCTGCTTATCCGAAGCCGGTCGACGTCAAGACCCACCACACCCTGCCGGAGTTCATCTCCACCCGCGGCGGCGTCTCGCTGCGTCCGGGTGATGGCGTGATCCACAGCTGGCTCAACCGCATGCTGCTGCCCGACACCGTCGGCACCGGCGGCGACTCGCACACCCGCTTCCCGATCGGCATTTCCTTCCCGGCCGGTTCGGGCCTGGTCGCCTTCGCCGCGGCCACCGGCGTGATGCCGCTGGACATGCCCGAATCGGTGCTGGTGCGCTTCAAGGGCCAGATGCAGCCGGGCGTGACCCTGCGCGACCTGGTCAACGCGATCCCGCTGTACGCGATCAAGCAGGGCCTGTTGACCGTGGCCAAGCAGGGCAAGAAGAACATCTTCTCCGGCCGCATCCTTGAAATCGAAGGCCTGCCGGAGCTGAAGGTGGAACAGGCGTTCGAGCTGTCCGACGCCTCGGCCGAGCGTTCGGCGGCCGGCTGCACCGTGCACCTGAGCAAGGAACCGATCATCGAGTACCTCACCAGCAACATCACGCTGCTGAAGTGGATGATCGCCGAAGGCTATGCCGACGCCCGCACCCTGGCGCGCCGCATCAAGAAGATGGAAGACTGGCTGGCCGACCCGCAGCTGCTCGAACCCGATGCCGATGCCGAGTACGCCGCGGTCATCGAGATCGACCTGGCCGATATCCATGAGCCGATCGTGGCCTGCCCGAACGACCCGGACGACGTGAAGACGCTGTCCGAAGTGGCCGGCGCGCAGATCGACGAAGTCTTCATCGGCTCGTGCATGACCAACATCGGTCACTTCCGTGCCGCGGCCAAGCTGCTGGAAGGCAAGCGCGATATCCCGACCCGCCTGTGGGTCGCGCCGCCGACCAAGATGGACGCCTCCGAGCTGACCAAGGAAGGCCACTACGGCACCTTCGGCACCGCCGGTGCGCGCATGGAAATGCCGGGTTGCTCGCTGTGCATGGGCAACCAGGCGCAGGCGCGCGAGGGCGCAACGGTGTTCTCCACCTCCACCCGCAACTTCCCCAACCGCCTGGGTCGCAACACCAACGTGTACCTGGGGTCGGCCGAGCTGGCCGCTATCTGCTCGCGTCTGGGCAGGATTCCGACCAAGGCCGAGTACATGGCCGACATCGGCGTGCTTAACAGCAAGGGCGCGGAGATCTACCGCTACATGAACTTCGACCAGATCCAGGATTACCAGGAAGTGGCCGATACCGTCGCGGCGTAAGCCACGCGGAAAGCAGCAAGCAGAAAGCCCGGCGCGAGCCGGGCTTTCTTGTTTGTGCGAGTGCGGGTACAGAAGGCAGTGGCCTGCTGTGGGGGCTCGCAGCGCCTGCGGAAAGGGCGAGCTTTGTCGGTGACAGGCCCCTGAAACGCAGCTCGCGAGCCACGCAGAGGAAATACCTTGCCGCGTGAGGCGCGCCGCAGCGCAACAAGGCACGCTTCGGCGAATACTGTAAACCGGAGATGACCTGCGAAAAATCGCAGCTGGGGCCGGTCTTCGCTTGTTGGCACGCCAAAGTTTGTATATGCCTTTGTCTCAGGGCGCGCAGAATCGCAATACATCAGCCGCTCGCAACTGATGGAGGCGTCGATGAAACTAAAATGGGTGCTGGGGGTGGGGCTGATCGTAGGAGCTGCGGTAGCCACTTTCTCGATCTCGCGGCTGCACGACGACGCACGGTACGGCCCGCTGCATTGCGATGTCTGCTCCATCGCCGCACCACTGGCCGACAAACCGACGCAAGCCTTCATCGAGCGCTGGATAGCCGCGCAAGGGCTCGCTGCGCACAACCGTTTCCTGGGGATCGGCGCCGGCGGACGCATCATTGTCTGCAATGCGCTGGCCTGTACCACCTACAGGCGTACCAACAGTGGGGGCTGGGATGGGATCGAGCAGCAACCCATCCAGTCCCTTGGTGTGAGTGCTCGCTAAGCTTCCCGCGCCGCCAGCCACGCCTCCAGCGCATCGGCCGGCAACGGCGGCGAGAACAGGAACCCCTGCAGCACCTCGCAGCCCAACCCGGCCAGCAATCGGCGCTGGTGATCGGTTTCCACGCCTTCGGCCACCACATGCTTGCGCAGGCTCTCGCCAATCCGCAGCACCGAGTTGGTCAGGGCGCGCGCGGACATGCTGTGCTCCAGGTCGCGCACGAAGCTCATGTCCAGCTTGAGCTCGTGGATCGGCAGGCGGTGCAGGTGGCTGAGGCTGGAATAGCCGGTGCCGAAGTCGTCCAGCGACAGGGCCAGGCCGGCGGCCTGCATCGCGGCAATGTTGTCCAGCACCCGCGGCTGGGGCGAGAGCATTACGCTCTCGGTCATCTCCAGGGTGATGTCCGAGGGCGAGAGCCCGTGCTGGTCCAGCAGGCGCAGCAGCTCGTCCAGCAGTTGAGCGTCTTCGAAGTTGCTGGCCGACAGGTTGACCGCCATGCGTGGGATCTCCACGCCGCGCCGCCGCCAGTCGGCCAACTGGGTCAATGCATTGCGCAGCACCCAGCGCCCGAGATCGCCGATCAGGCCACTTTCCTCGGCCAGCGGCACGAAGCGCGCGGGCGAGATTGGCCCCAGCTGGGGATGATCCCAGCGCAACAGTACTTCGACCCCGTACAGCGGATGCGGTGGGTGCGCCAGCACCTGCGGCTGGTAATGCAGTTGCAACTGGTCGCGACGCAGTGCCTCGCGCAATGCGGTTTCCAGGGCCACGCGTTCTTGCGCCAGGCGGTTCATGTCGGCGCTGAAGAAGCGGAAGCTCCCGCCGCCCTCGGTCTTGGCCCGATGCATCGCCAGGTCGGCGTGGCGCAGCAGCGTGTTGATGTCGCGGCCGTCCTCGGGAAAGATCGCCACGCCAATGCTGGCCGAAGGGTGCAGGGTGATGTGCCCGACCACCGACGGCGCGGCGACCGCACCGAGCAGGCGCTCGGCAATCCCGGCGGCCTGTTCGGCGCTGCACTGCGGCAGCGCCAGCACGAATTCGTCGCCGGCCTGGCGGCCGACCAGGTCACCCAACGCCAACTGCTCGCTCAAGCGCTGGGCGATGTCGCGCAGCAAGCCGTCGCCGGCAGCGTGGCCCTGGGTCTCATTGACCCGCTTGAAACGGTCCAGGTCGAGGAACAGCACGGCCGCGCCGCTGTTCTGGGCTTCGGCATTGACCAGCAGCTGCTCTGCGCGCGCGTTGAACATCATCCGGTTCGGCAGCGCGGTGAGGGCATCGTAGAACGCCAGCTGGTGCACGCGCGCGCGGGTCTGCTCGCGTTCGAGCGCCAGCGCGCACAAGTGCAGGCAGATGTCGGCCAGCTTGATATGCCAGGGGTCGGGCTCGCGGGCTTCGCTGTAGTAGATGGCGAAGGTGCCGAGCACGCGGCCGCCACTGGATTTGATCGGGCTCGACCACGCCGCCAGCAGGCCGAAGCGCTGCGGGATATCGCGGAAATTGGCGAACAGTGGGTCGCTGCGGATATCGCTGACGCTGACCGGACGCCCACGCCAGGCCGCCGTGCCACAGACCCCCACGCCGGCGCCGATGCGCAGGCCTTCGATCGCCTGGCTGTACTCGTCGGGCAGGCTGGGCGAAGCCAGCGGCCGCAGGCGGCTGTCGTGGTCCACGCTCAGCACCGAGGCCTTCAATGCTGGGGCCACCCGTTCCAGCTCGACGCAGATCATCGTCATCACGTCGGCCAGCGGTTGCTCGCGCACCAGCGCATCGAGCACGCGGTTGTGCAACACCTCGTGCATCTTGCTGTGGGTGATGTCGGTCAGCACCGCGACCGATTCGCTCGGCGTGCCGGCTTCGTCATTCACCGGATTGGTGATGATCGAGGTCCATAGCGGCCGGCCATCGCTGCGGTACATCAACAGGTCGGCGCTGAACTTGCGCCAGTTGGCGGCCTGTTCGTAGATGTAGCGCATGGTGTCCGGGTCCGAGTGCGGACCGGACAGCACCTGCGTCGGCCGCTTGCCGCGCATCTGCTCCAGGGTGTAGCCGAACAGGCGGGTGAAGCCCGCATTGACATAGGTGATGCCGAGGCTGGCGTCGAGCGTGATCAAGGCGGTATCGCTGCGATCCACCGCCAGCGACAGGTTGCGCATGCGCGCCTCATGCTCGCGCTGCCGGGTGACATCGCGCACGAAGGCCACGGTCAGGCGGCGCGCGTCCTGCGCCACGCACATCAGCGAGACCGCCAGCACCACCTGGCTGCCGTCGTCGCGCGACAGGGTCAGGTCGCGCGGGTCGGTGGCCTGGCCAGGGTCGGCCTGCGCCGCGTCAGCGAAATAACTTGCCAGCAACGGCGGTTGCAGCGCAGTCAGCGGCTGGCCGCAGAGCTCCGCCGCCGCCACGTCCCAGATGCCTTCGGCCGCGCGGTTGAACATGACCACCCGCTGCGCCGCATCCACCGCGATCACGCCATGCGGCATCTGCGCCAGCGAGTACGCCAACAGGGCGTCGAGGTCGCGCGGATCGACCGCAGCGACGGTCGCCAGCGATGCAGGCACGGACGCGGTCGTGTGCATACGCTAACGACCCGGGCCGGCGAGGGTGAGCAGGCGATCGGCGATACGTTCCAGCGGCACGGTTTCCTGCGCCGCACCGAGCTTGAAGGCGGCCCCGGGCATGCCCCAGACCACCGACGTAGCTTCGTCCTGCACCAGCGTGGCGGCGCCGGCCTGCTGCATTTCCAGCAAGCCACGTGCGCCATCGTCGCCCATGCCGGTGAGGATCGCGCCGATCGCATTCTGGCCAGCGTTGGCGGCGACCGAGCGGAACAATACGTCCACCGACGGCTTGTGCCGGTTGACCGGATCGCTATCGTCGATGCGGCAACGCCAGCGCGCACCGTCGCGGATGACCCGCAGGTGGCGTCCGCCCGGCGGCAGGTAGGCGTGGCCGGGCAGTACCGCTTCGCCATCGCTCGCTTCGCGCACCGACATCGCCGAGTGCCGGTCCAGGCGCTCGGCAAACGCGGTGCTGAAGCTGGCGGGCAAATGCTGGGTCAGGACGATGGCCGGGGCATCGGCGGGCATGCCTTCGAGCACCACGCGCAGCGCCTCGGTGCCGCCGGCCGAAGCGCCGATGGCGATCAAGCGGTCGGTCGTGCGGAACTGGCTGGCGCGCGCGGCCGATGGCGTCGGGCGGGCAGCCTGGACATCGAGCTCGACCTTGGCCGACGGTGCACGCGCAATGGCGCGGACCCGTGCCTGGGCAGCGGCCTTGACCTTGCCGACAATCTCCTCGGCATAGGTTTCCAGGCCGCGGGCGATGTCGAGCTTGGGCTTGGCGACGAAGTCGACCGCACCCAAAGCCAGCGCCTGCAGGGTGGTATCGGCGCCGCGTTCGGTAAGCGAGGAAATCATCACCACCGGCGTGGGCCGCAGGCGCATCAGGTTTTCCAGGAACGCCAGGCCATCCATGCGTGGCATTTCCACGTCCAGGGTGATGACGTCCGGATTCAGGCGCTTGATCTTGTCGCGCGCCAACAGCGGATCGGCGGCGCTGCCGACCACTTCGATGCCGATATCGCGCGAGAGGATTTCGGTGAGGATCTGGCGCACGACCGCCGAGTCGTCGACGATCAGGACGCGAACAGGGGCTTGCAGGCTCATTGGAACAACTCCACGCCGCCGCTGACCGGCGTCTTGGACAAGCGGGCGCGTACGGCCGACTCGGTCGCGGCGACCTCGGCTTCGTGCGCATGCGGCAGGCGCTGCACGACCACGCGGCCGGTAGTGGGAAAGAACCAGACCTTGCGCGGATGGATCCCGCACAGGTCTTCGGCAATGATCGGGATGTGCTCGGCCTGCAGGTACTGGCGCACGAACTCGGCGTTGCGCGTGCCCACCGGGTTGGAGGTGAAGCCCTTGAGTACGTTGGCCCCGCCGAACACCTTGGCCTCCAGGCGCTTGCGGTGCGCGCCGCGCTTGAGCAGGTCGTTGATCAGCAGTTCCATCGCATAGCTGCCGTAGCGCGCCGGCGCGCCATCGCCCACCTGGCCCTCGGGCAACAGGAAGTGGTTCATGCCACCGATCTTCAGCACCGGGTCGCGCACGCAGGCGGCCACGCACGAACCGAGCGTGGTGGTCAGCGCGGTATCGTCGTCGACCACCAGGTACTGGGTCGGCAGCAACTTGGCGGCGATCGTCTGGAAGCGGGTGTCGCGGTAGCGCATCACCTCGTCGATCTTCAGCGCAGAGCTCATGCACTGGCTCCGCGGGCGGCGCGGCGGTACAGCGTGCGTCCGCACGGCTGGATCAGGTCGGCGGCGTGCAGGTAGTTTTCCGAGTGCCCGGTGTAGAGCAGGCCGTCGTCGCCCAGGTGCGGCACCAGGCGCGAGAGGATCCCGCGCTGGGTCGGCTTGTCGAAGTAGATCATCACGTTGCGGCAGAACACCGCGGCAAACGGGCCGCCGACGTCGTAGCGGGGCGCCAGCAGGTTGAGCGGGCGGAATTCGATCAGCTGGCGCAGTGCCGGCAGCACCCGGCACTTGCCTTCGTTGGGACCGCTGCCGCGCTGGAAGTACTTGCGGCGCAGCGCCGGCTCCAGCGAAGAAACACGGTCCACCGGGTAGACGCCGCGCGCACCGGTCTCCAGCACCTGGGTGTCGACGTCGGTGGCCAGGATCCGCACCGGCGGCTGCAGGCTGCCGAACGTTTCGCAGGCGGTGATGGCCATCGAGTAGGGCTCCTCGCCGGTGGAGGAGGCGCACGACCACAAGCGCAGCGTCGGTTCATGGCGGCGCTGGAGCAGCTCCTCGCGCAGGCGCTCGAAGTGGTGCGGTTCGCGGAAGAACGAGGTGAGGTTGGTGGTCAGCGCGTTGGTGAACGACTGCCATTCGTCCTCGTCGTCGCCGCGCTCCAGCACGTCGAGGTATTCGCGAAACGAACGCAGCCCGAGCACGCGCAGGCGCCGTGACAGGCGGCCATAGACCATGTCGCGCTTGGCCGGCGCCAGGGCAATGCCGGCGCGCTGGTGGATCAGCTCGCAGACCCGGCGGAAGTCACGATCGGCGAATTCGAATTCACGGCTATCGACTGCACTGGGGGAAGCGTTTGACATGCGGCACCTCGGGCTCATAAGGGTTATCGGCCGCAGGCGGGGGGACTGTAGTGAGCGCCGAATCACAGGACGGCGGTTGGGTGCGCTGGCTTGCGGTGCGGGCCCCGTTCCGGCGGGTAGGGGCTTCGCGCTGTCGGGCAGACGTCCTGTCTGACGCCATCGCCGTGATATCGGCTATTCCTTTCCCCGGCCGTGGCGACGGCATCATTCGTAAGGCTGCCAGCAACTGAGGCAGCGCGCCCCACTGAAGCCCCTACCCGCCGAAACGGCGCCAGGCGCTTTTGTTGTCCCACTTCGAGGGGCGCGGCTTTTTTGCGGGGAGAGAAAAGCGGGGCGCCGCTCCCGCAGGCGGGAACGCCTAGAACCGACTGGCATGCTCCGACTTTCAAGCGTCAGAAAAAAATACCCCGGCCGAAGCCGGGGTATCGCTGTTGCCTACTGCTGGAGAGATCAGAATTCCTGCCAGTCGCCGTCGGCGACCACTGCTTCGATCTGCGCGCGTGCGGGGCGGGCGGGGCGCACGGCGGCGGGTTGCGGCCGGGCGGGGCGTTCGCTGCTGCGCGGGGCCGCTGCGGTTGGGCTGGCGATGGCGCTGTGTTCTTCCAGGCGGAAGATCGATACGGCATCGGCCAGCTGGCCCGCTTGTTCTTCCATCGAGCGGGCGGCGGCGGTGGCTTCTTCCACCAACGCGGCGTTCTGCTGGGTGGTCTCGTCCATCTGGGTGACGGTCTGGTTGACCTGCTCGATGCCGGCCGACTGTTCCTGCGAAGCGGCGGAGATTTCGCTCATGATGTCGGTCACGCGCTGGACCGAGGCGACGATTTCGCCCATGGTCGCGCCAGCCTTGTGCACCAGCGCCGAGCCGTCGGCGACGCGGCCGACCGAGTCATCGATCAGGCCCTTGATTTCCTTGGCCGCGTTGGCCGAACGCTGGGCCAGGGTGCGCACTTCCGAGGCCACGACCGCAAAGCCGCGCCCCTGTTCGCCTGCACGTGCGGCTTCGACCGCGGCGTTGAGCGCCAGGATGTTGGTCTGGAAGGCGATGCCGTCGATGACCGAGATGATCTCGGCAATCTTCTTCGAAGATTTTTCGATGTCACCCATGGTGGTGACGACCTTGCCGACCACTTCGCCGCCTTGCGAGGCCACCGAGGCGGCGCCAATCGCCAGCTGGTTCGCCTGGCGGGCGTGTTCGGCGTTCTGGCGCACGGTGGAGGTCAGTTCCTCCATCGAGGCGGCGGTTTCTTCCAGGTTGGCGGCCTGCTGCTCGGTACGACGCGACAGGTCGCTATTGCCTGAGGCGATCTCGCCGGCGGCCGAGTTGATGGCGATGGACGACTGCTTGATGCGGCCGACGATCTCGGTCAGTTGCTCGGCGGTGGCATTGGCATCGTCGCGCATCCGCGCGAACACGCCCTGGAAGTCGCCGTGGATGCGTACGGTCAGGTCACCCTGCGACAGCGCGGCCAGCAGGTTGGAGACTTGCTCGATGGTGGCGCCGTTGGCGTCCAGCAAGCCGTTGAGCTGCTGTGCCAGCTGCAGGAAGAAGCCTTCCTTGCCGTCCAGCGAAACGCGGCCACCAAGGTCGCCGGCAGCGGCGGACTGGACGATGCGTGCCACTTCGTCTTCGACCTGGACTTCGACGCTGCGGTCGCGCCATTCGCACACGGTGCCCACGGCCTGGCCGTCGGCGTCGCGGATCATCGAAACGATCTGCGCGATGTGGGCATTGCCATAGCGCATCTCGCGACGTGCCGAGCCCTGCTTCTCCAGCTGGGCGACAAATTTCGGGTCAACCTGGCCGCCATGCTCGAGCACGGTGACGTTGTGGCCGACCAGCGGTGCATCGACCTCGAAGCCCGGCAGCGCTTCGCGGAAACCGTCGGCGTGCTGCTCGATGACCTGGTGCAGCGCCGGGTTGGTGTAGACCACCTTGAGCGCCGGGTCGGTAATGATCACACCGGTAGACGAAGCGTCCAGGGCGGTACGGATACGCAGGTTCTCCGCGGCTACGGCCTGGTCGCGCTCGATGCGCTCCTTCAGGTCGCGCTGCATGCGCTGCAGGGCGCGCATCAGGTCGCCGACTTCGTCGGCACCGCGCACGTCGATGCTGCCATCGAGCTTGCCGGTGGCCACGTCATTGGCCACGGTCACTGCGCCGCGCATGTTGTTGACCAGGGCGCGGGCGAACAGCCAGGCCAGCACCAGGCCGCCGGAAATGCCGGCCAGCATCGTCACCACGGTCAGGGTGACCGACGTGGCGTGCACGGTTTCGGCGCGTTCCTTGGCGACCTGGGCCATGCGGTTGTCTTCGGCGATCAACTTGCCGAGCGAGGCCTGCGCGGCCAGGTGCAGCTGGCGGGTCTCGCCAACGAAAGTGTCCACCGCGTCGTCGGGCAGGTTGAGCTCGATCATCTCGGTGACGCTGGCGTAGGAGGCCGAGGCCTTCTTCCAGTCGGCGACGAATTGGTCGTAGAACTTCTTCTGCTCGGGGCCGTGGATCAGCCGCGGATAGTCGGCGATGGTCTTATCGATATTCTTGCGCAGGGTAGCGGCCGTTTCCTTGGCTTCCTGCTTCACCGAGTCGCTGGCGCGCACCAGGCTCTGGTAGGAAGAGTTGCGGTATTCGCCGAGCATGCCGCGCAGCTCGCCGGCTTCGCGCACGCTGGACATCGACTCGCCCGCCAGGTCGGCCGTAACCGTATTGAGCGAGGCCAGGCCACGGTAGGCAATGATGCCCTGGATCAGCATGATCACCATGACGATGCCGAAGGTCAGCATCAACTTCGGCATGAGTTTGAGTTTGTTGATCCACTGCATGTACGCGTTCCTCTTCCAATGACGATGCCCGGCGGCAGGTCGGTCGCCGGACCGCGCCGAGCGGCGCGGAACGGCTCCGGGCGGCTCTTACTTGATGGTCGCCAGCTTCAGGCTGGACGGCGAGCTGACTTCGATTTCGGCGCGCGACGCATCGCGCTGGATCTTGCCGATGACGCACACATCCTTGCCTTCGAGGGTCTCCGGGGCGAAGGAGAACTTGCCGCGGTTGGCGCCGTCGATGCGGGCGGAGAAGGTGTGGCGCGGGAACATGCCGCCCATGTACAGGAAGGTCGGCTCGCCTTCCGAGCTCTGCGCATACTTGGCCTTCTCGACCTTGCCGCAGACCATGCCGTCCTTGCCGACATAGCGGGTCGCCATCTCCGGCGGAATCATTTCCTGCGACTGGGCCAGCAGATCGGCCGACAGGGTGGACAGGACCAGCGCGGGAATCAGGGTGTATAGGGCTTTCATGGGGTATCTCCGGAATGGGGAACTGTGACCTGCGGGGAGTGCCGGACAAGCCAGCACGCGGGCCTTGCAGCAGCTATCGGCGCCAGCGCGCGCAACTTGAATCGGCGAGATGAGAGCTAGGACACACTTCGGCCGATCCATCGCGTTGCTGTCAGGCGGCGCCTGACACCCGCGTCAGGCAGCTTCTTCGTGCAGCGCTTCGGACGGCGACAGGTCGGCGCTATCCAGCAGCGTCTCGATGTCGAGCAGGATCAACATGCGGTCGTCCTGGGTGCCAATGCCGGAGATGAAGCGGGTATCGACCGCCGCACCGAATTCCGGCGTCGGGCGGATCTGTTCTTCGCTCAGCGGGATCACATCCGAGACACTGTCCACGACGATGCCGACCACGCGATCCTCGACATTGAGCACGATCATCACGGTGAAGGCGTCATAGCGCGCCTCCTTCAACCGCAGCTTCAAGCGCAGATCGATGACCGGCACGATGGTGCCGCGCAAATTGATCACGCCCTTGATGTAATCCGGCGCATCCGGCACCCGGGTCACGGCGTCATAACCGCGGATTTCCTGCACCTTGAGGATATCGACCCCGTACTGCTCCTCGCCCAAGGCGAAGCTGAGGAATTCACCGCCGTGTCCGGCGGCAGGCTTTTTGTCGTTCATGGTGGCTCCGGGCGGGCACGTCGGGAATGGCGGGGTTGCCATGACAAGATCGGCGCGGGAGCGGGGAACTTTAGGGTGGGAATATTGAGGGCGCGCAGTGTTGGCGGTTGTTGGTGTCGGCTTGCGGCACGGGCCCCGAGCCGCCGGGTATCGGGGTCGCGGCTCCACAGACGTCCATGTCTGAGTCGCCGCCGTGATATCGGCTGCCCCTTTCCCCGGCCGTGGCGACGGCATCATTTCCATGAAGGCGGAAACGCCAACGGAGCGCGCTCCACTGACCCCGATCCCCGCCGTCTCGGCGCCAGGCGCTTTAATTTTCCCACTTCGTTTTGGGCGCGCTGGAGAGGGATAGAGGAATGGCAAAAGCAAAAGCAAAAGCCTTTACCCCATCTCTCTCATCTCACTCTCACCCTTCGCTCTTGCTCTTGCTCTTGCTTTCCCCAGCCGCCGTCGCCGTCTATCGGGACTGTGGGGGCATGGCCCTTTCGGGACAATCGGCGACATGGATGTCGCCGATTAGCCCCCATGGATGGGTTCACGGCGTGTCCCGAAAGGGCCATGCCCCCGCAGGCCGCAAGCAAAACCAAGCGAGCCGATCAATATCCCGAACGAAAAACTCGCAGCGCGCAGAAACCAGCGCGCGCGGCCGCAGGCCGCAACCTAAAACACCCCACTCTTGCGCGCATTGCGCTGCCGATCCACCCGGAAAATATACCGCTGGATAGCCTCATCCGCCCCCCGCGGCATCTCCTCGAAGCGCGTCCCGACGCGAAGGCTTTCCATCCCGTTGGGCAGCGTAAAACGAGCCTGGCTGCAGATCGCCAGTGCGACCGGAAACGGCGACTGGTCCGGCAGGCGCAGTTCGCAATGGCGGTACACATGGCCCACCTCCAGCAATGGCGAACCCGCCGGCAGGCTGATCGCCAGCCCGCCGCCACTGATGTCGATCACCCGCAACTGCAACGGCTCGCGCACCGGCTCGCCGTCTGCCTCCGGCTCGAAGGCAATCACGCACGTCGGTGAGTCGGTGATCGGGGTCTCCAGCCGATAATGTTCGCGCCGCTGCAGGTGGTAGATGCTGCTCGGCATCGGCGCGCGGAAGGCGACGTGGCCCTCGTGTTCGATGCGCTCCACATGGTCGAGGCGGAAGCGGATCCTTACCTTCTCCAGCTGCGCAAAACACAGCAGGTGGGTGGCCGCCGCGGCGGCGCGGTTGGAGGCCTCGTTGGGGCTGCCGTCCAGCAGCAGCCAATCCTCGTCTTCGTCCACTTCCAGCACCGCGCTGGGGAAGGACTGGTCACGCCCGCCGACATGGGCGCTCACCAGCGAGCGCTGGTCAATCAGCGCGCGCAGCAGGCCTCGCACCTGGCGGCGGTTGCGGACGAGATAACGGTCGTCCCCTTCCTCCGGCTCGGGATGCAAATGGTGTGCGTCGCGGATATCGCCTGGCAGCATGGAGCCCTTCGGTTGCAGGTGCATGATCGGTCGTAGCAAACGACTCCGACATGGTCTCCATATCGGCCGTACGGGCCGGAATTGTAGGGTAAACAGCGCTTATTGCGTGATGCCGTTCGCGCTTTGCCCGGGTCCGCGAGCGGACCCGGGCGGTTTCAGGCGACAGCAAAGGGCTTGGCAGCGCCGTGCGCCAGGCGCCGCACCAGCCGGCTGGCCGACGCGTCGGCATCGGCATCGGCACTGGCCAGGCGAAACAGCGACACCGCTTCGCGCAGCTCGCCGGCCTGTTCTTCCAGCGCGCGCGCCGAAGCGGTGGCTTCTTCCACCAGCGCCGCGTTCTGCTGGGTGGTCTCGTCCATCTGGGTGACGGTCTGGTTGACCTGCTCGATGCCGGCCGATTGTTCCTGCGAGGCGGCGGAGATCTCGCCCATGATGTCGGTCACGCGCTGGACCGAGGCAACGATCTCGCCCATGGTCGTACCGGCCTGGTGCACCAGCGCCGAGCCATCGGCGACCCGGCCGACCGACTCATCGATCAAGCCCTTGATCTCCTTGGCGGCGTTGGCCGAACGCTGGGCCAGGCTGCGCACTTCGCTGGCGACCACGGCGAAACCGCGGCCCTGTTCGCCGGCCCGCGCCGCTTCCACAGCGGCGTTGAGGGCGAGGATGTTGGTCTGGAAGGCGATGCCGTCGATCACCGAGATGATCTCGGCGATGCGCTTGGAGGAGGCCTCGATCTCGCTCATGGTGGTGACCACGCGGTTGACCACCTCGCCACCCTGCGAGGCGACCGACGCGGCACCGATGGCCAGCTGGTTGGCCTGGCGGGCGTGTTCGGCGTTCTGCCTGACGGTGGAGGTGAGCTCTTCCATCGAGGCGGCGGTCTCTTCCAGGTTCGCGGCCTGCTGCTCGGTACGACGCGACAGGTCGCTGTTGCCGGCGGCGATTTCGCCGGCGGCCAGGTTGATGCTGGACGAGGCGCCCTGGATGCGGCCGACGATATTGGTCAGCTGCGAAACCGTGGCATTGGCATCGTCGCGCATGCGTGCGAACACGCCATGGAATTCACCGTCCATGCGCGCGGTGAGGTCGCCATCGGCGATGGCGCGAAGCAGGGCAGACAATTTGCCCAGGTTGCGGTCGCTCACTTCCATCATCGAGTTGAGATCGCCCACCATCGTGGCGAAGTCGAACCCGAAGGCTGCCTGGTCGCCGCGCACCGAGAAGTCGCCGGCGGCCGCGGCCTGGGCCAGCTGCTTGATCTCTTCGTTGATGGCCCGCAGGCTGTCGCGCACGCCGTTGATGGCCGCGGTGATCACCGCCTTCTCGCCGGGCAGCGCTTCCATTTCCTGCGACAGATCACCCGCCGCGTAGGCCTTGGTCAACTCGACCACGCGCATCTTGACGTTGATATGGTTGGCCACCAGGGTGTTGGTGCCCTCGACCATGGTGGCGAACTCGCCGGCGAAGGCAACGGACGGGATCCGGTAGCTGATGATGCCGGCCTCGTGCTGGCGGCCCATTTCCTGCTGCGCTTCAATCACCAGCCGCAGCCGCGCCTGCATCTCGTCCATGGCCTGCAGCATCTGCCCGACCTCGTCGCGGCCGCGATGGCCGACATGCACGTGCAGGTCGCCGTTGGACACGCCCTTGAGCACGGCCAGGGCGCGGCCCAGCGGCACCAGTACCGAGCTGCCGATCAACCAGCCCAGGCCCAGATTTATCAGCACCAGTACGCCACCGACGGCGGTCATGATGGCGGTGAACACCAGCGCCTGCGATTGGGTGTCGTCGAGGTAGACGCCGGTACCGATCACCCAGCCCCAGGGCTTGTACAAGGTGTTGAAGGAAGTCTTGGCGACCGGCTTGTCCTGGCCCGGCTTGGCCCACTGGTACTGCACATAACCGCCGCCGGCCTGGGCCACGCGCACGAATTCGGGGAAGATGCGCTGCCCGTCCGGGCTCAGCACATCGTTGAGCGGCTTGCCGACCAGGTCGGGGCGGGTCGGGTGCATCAGCATCGTCGGCGCCTGGTCGGTGACGTAGAAGTAGTCCACGCCCTTGTTCGCGCGCAGCGTCGCCAGGATCGCCAGGGCCTGGCGCTGGGCCTCGGCCAGCGGCAGCTCGCCCTTGCTGGCGCGTTCTGCGTAGGACTCGATCACCGCCACCGCCATCTGTGTCTGCGCCTTGATCGCGGTTTCGCGCGTGTGCACCAGGTCCAGGTACTGCATGCGCGCCGAGACCACCGCCAGCGCGATGATGCCGATGGCGACCAGCAGCGTCTGGGTCAGGAATTTGCGTTTCAGCGGCATGTTCGCCATGGCGCGGGCGAAGGCGGTTTGCGATTTCATCGGCGTGCTCCAGCTGTCTAACTTGCATACGGTCCAATGCAAATAGCGGCCTTTGCTCGCAGGAATTGAGCAATCCGGTGCAGCGCCGAACTGAACGGGCAAGCCAGGGCGGCCTGCTTGCGCAGCGCGCAGGCAGGCGCCCGAAGGGCGCGACGTGCCCTAGATCCGCCGCCGCCGCAGCCGCATGCGGGCGTCGAAGCTCAGGCGCCCGGGACCGTGGGCGACCAGGACCAGGAAGCCACCGACGATGGCCAGGTTCTTGAAGAACATCACCTGTTGGGTCGGGTCGCTCAGCTCATGGTGGAAGATCAGGGCGGCGAACAAGGTGAAAACCGCCATCACCAGGGCCACCGCGCGAGTCTTCCAACCCACGGCGATGGCGAAGGCCCCGAGCAATTCGAGTGCGATCACCAATGGCAGCGCCAACGCCGGTACGCCCATCGATTGCATGTAGGCGGCGGTGGCGGCGTAGCCGGTGATCTTGCCCAGGCCCGACACCAGGTACAGCGTCGCCAGCAGCAGCCGGCCAAGCAGTTCTGCCAGGCTGCCGAACAAGCCGGCAGGAGCAGTGGAGACGATCATGCGCGACATGCGGCCATCCTCCGGTCAGGCCGGCAGGCTGCCGGCTGCGCCGAGCATAGGCCAAGTGCCGGCGTCGCGCCGACGCGCCATTCGGCGCGGATACCCTCCCGGTGAGCCTGGCGGCCTCAGGAGGCGACGGCGCGCAATGTGACCCTTGGCGTGGCGCCCTGTGGCTTGCCGGTCTTGAAGGTCGCCACGGCCTCGGCCAGATCGCCCGCCTGCTCCTCCATCGCGCGCGCGGCCGCCGTTGCTTCTTCGACCAGCGCGGCGTTCTGCTGGGTGGCCTCGTCCATCTGGGTGATGGTCTGGTTGACCTGCTCGATACCGGCCGACTGCTCCTGCGAAGCGGCGGTGATCTCGGCCATGATGTCGGTCACGCGCTGGACCGAGGCGACGATCTCGCCCATGGTCGCGCCGGCCTTGTGCACCAGCGCAGAACCATCGCCCACCTTGCCGACCGAATCATCGATCAGGCCCTTGATTTCCTTGGCGGCATTGGCCGAACGCTGGGCCAGCATGCGTACTTCCGAAGCCACCACGGCAAAGCCGCGGCCCTGTTCGCCGGCACGCGCCGCTTCCACCGCGGCGTTGAGCGCCAGGATATTGGTCTGGAAGGCGATGCCGTCGATGACCGAGATGATCTCGGCGATCTTCTTCGACGACTTCTGGATATCGTCCATGGTGGTCACGACCTGGCTGACGACTTCGCCGCCTTGCGAGGCCACTGTGGCCGCGCCGATCGCCAGCTGGTTGGCCTGGCGCGCGTGCTCTGCGTTCTGCTTGACGGTGGAGGTCAGTTCCTCCATCGAGGCGGCGGTTTCTTCCAGGTTGGCGGCTTGCTGCTCGGTGCGGCGCGACAAGTCCTGGTTGCCGGCGGCAATCTCGCCCGCGGCCAGGTCGATGCTGGCGCTCGCGCCCTGGATGCGCGAGACGATCGTGGTCAGCTGCGCCACCGTAGCGTTGGCGTCGTCGCGCATCTGCGCGAACACGCCCTGGAAATCGCCGTGCATGCGCACGCTGAGGTCACCCTGGGCCAGCGCGGTGAGCACGCCGGAGATCTGCTGCAGGCTACCGCTGTTGGCATCGAGCAAGCCGTTGAGCTGGCGCGCCAGCAACAGGTAGAAGCCGCTACGGCCTTCGGTCTGCACCCGCAACGACAGGTCGCCTTCGACGGCGGCCTGGACCACGCGGGCGACTTCGGCTTCGACCCGCGCCTCGGTGGTACGGTCGCGCCACTCGCACACCGTGCCGAGCACATTGCGTTGTTCGTCGCGCACCAGCGACAGGTTCTGGTCGAAGCAGACCTCGCCGAAATGCACCTGGCGGCGCAGCGTGCCCTGGCTTTGCAATTGCGCCAGCCATGCCGGCGTCAGTTGCCCATCCTGTTCCAGCACCGACAGGTGCTGGCCCACCAGCGGACGGCTGGCATCGATGCCGGGCAGGGCACGGGTGATCTCATCGGCGTAGCCATTGAGCATGGCCCGCAGCGCCGGGCTGGCATAGATCACGTTCAACTGCGGGTCGGTGATCAGGGTGCCGGTGGACGCGCTGTCCAGGGCGATGCGCACCCGCAGGTTCTCCGCGGCGATCCTGGCGTCGTGTTCGATCCGCTGGCGCAGGTCGCCCTGCATGCGTTGCATCGACGCCATCAAGGCGCCCACTTCATCCCGCGCACCCACTTCGATGTGGCCATCGAGCTTGCCGCCGGCGATATCCTCGGCAATCCGGCCGGCACGCGCCAGCGGGCGGCTGACCATGCGCCGCGTGGCCACGAACACCAGCCCGGCGATCAGCACGATGGCCAGCGCCGAGAGCCCGGTCATCACCGCCATCATGCGGTGCAGCGTGGCTGCCAGCGCGGTGCGCGGCTCGACCCCGACCAGGGTCCATTTCCACGGCGCGAAGTATTCCACGCTCACCGTCGCCGGGGTTGCTTCGGCGTCTGCGCGCGGCGCTACCGCGAGCACCGCGACCTGGTTATCGCCAGCCTGGCCGGCGAGCAGGCGCGTAAACGCCGCGCGGTCGCCTTCGGCGATCAGGCTGACGGCATCGCTACCCTCGTTGGCCGGGTGTACCACCAGCTTGCCCTGGGCCGGGCCTGGGGCACCGTCGACGACGAAGAAGTAGCCATCCGAGCCAATCTGCAGCTGGCGCATGCGCTCCTTCAGCGCGGCCAGGCCGTCGCTGTAGTTGACGCCGACGAAGGCGATGCCGACGACATTGCCCGCGGGGTCGCGCAGCGGCTGGTAGTGGGTCATGTAGTCGCGGCCGAACAGCTTGGCGCGGCCGACATACGGCTTGCCGGCGAGCATCAGCGCATACGCCGGGTGCTTGTGGTCCAGCGCGGTGCCGATCACGCGCTCGCCCTTGTCGTTGGTGAGCGAGGTGGAGATGCGCACGAAGTCCTCGCCGCTGCGCGAGAACACCGTGGCCACCGCGGCGGTGCCGGCGCTGAATCGGTCGACCAGGGTGTCGTCGGCCGGCAGGGCCTTGTGGCCGAAGGTCAGGTTCTGCACCTTGAAATCGCCGCGCTGCAGCGGCTTGCCCTTGGACTGGCCGACCTCACCGGGCGGCAGCAAGGCGACGAAACTGCCGCTCAGGCGTTGCGTGTCTTCGGTCAGCGCACGGTCGTACAGGGCGATGGTGTCCTGCATCACGTGGGTGGCGGTAGCCAGGCCCTGGCGGCTCTTGGTTTCGTAGGCGCTGGCTGACTGCGCGTAAACGCGCCAGGTCAGCACCACCAGCACGACGGTCACCGCGAGGGTGACCAGGAGGGACAGGCGCAGGCCGATCGACAAGCGGGACAAGGATTTCATGGCGGTGAGGGTTCCGGCAGCTCAAGACGCGATCGGCATCCGTGCCTCGCGGTGGGGCATCACAGGCGGGTGCCGGCAGGACCGGCACCCGGGCGGATATCAGAACTCCTGCCAGTCCGCTTCGCTGGCCACCGCGGTGGCGGAGGCGGGCTTGCGCGGTGCCACCTGGCGTGCCGGCTTCGGCGCCGGCTTGGCGGCGCTGCGCATGGCCACCACCGAGCTGGCAACCGGCGCGGCGGCCTGGCGGATCTTGAAGATCGACACGGCCTCGGACAGATGCCCGGCCTGTTCTTCCATCGAGCGCGCGGCGGCGGTGGCTTCTTCCACCAGCGCGGCGTTTTGCTGGGTGGTCTCGTCCATCTGGGTGATGGTCTGGTTGACCTGTTCGATGCCGGCCGACTGTTCCTGCGAAGCGGCGGAGATTTCGCTCATGATGTCGGTCACGCGCTGGACCGAGGCGACGATTTCGCCCATGGTCGCGCCAGCCTTGTGCACCAGCGCCGAGCCGTCGGCGACGCGGCCGACCGAGTCGTCGATCAGGCCCTTGATTTCCTTGGCCGCGTTGGCCGAACGCTGGGCCAGCGTGCGCACTTCCGAGGCCACGACTGCGAACCCTCGGCCTTGTTCACCGGCACGCGCTGCTTCAACCGCGGCGTTGAGCGCCAGGATGTTGGTCTGGAAGGCGATGCCGTCGATGACCGAGATGATCTCGGCGATCTTCTTCGACGAGGTTTCGATATCGCCCATGGTGGTCACGACCTGGCTGACCACATCGCCACCCTGCGAGGCGACCGACGCGGCGCCGATCGCCAACTGGTTGGCCTGGCGGGCGTGTTCGGCGTTCTGCTTGACGGTGGAGGTCAGTTCCTCCATCGAGGCGGCGGTTTCTTCCAGGTTCGCGGCCTGCTGCTCGGTACGACGCGACAGGTCGCTGTTGCCCTGGGCAATCTCGCCGGCGGCCAGGTTGATGCTGGACGAGGCGGTCTGGATACGGCCAACGATGTTGGTCAACTGGCCGACGGTCGCGTTGGCGTCGTCGCGCATCTCGGCGAACACGCCGCGGAAATCGCCTTCCATGCGGTAGGTCAGGTCGCCATCGGCGATGGCGCGCAGCAAATCGGAGAGCGAGCGCAGGCTGTTGTCGGCGGTCGACATCAGTTCGTTGAGCGTCTCCACCATCGAGCGGAAATCATGCTGGAACGCCTCGGCGTCGCCGCGCACGCTGAAGTCGCCGGCCACCGCGGCCGCGCCCAGGCGCTTGATCTCGCTATTGATGGCGCCCAGGTTGCGCTTGACCGCATCCATGGTCTCGCTGATGACGGCCTTTTCGCCGGGCAGGCGCGGCATGTCCTGGCTGAGGTCGCCGATCGCGTAGCGCTGGGTCAGGTCGATGACCTGCATCTTCACCGAGATGTGCTCGGCCACCAGGCGGTTGGCATCGTGCACCATGCGGCCGTACTCGCCGGGGAAGCGGGTCTCGTCCATGCGGAAGCTGATTTCGCCGGCCTCATGGCGGCGCGCCATTTCGTCCTGCGCGGCCAGTACCGACTGCAGCTGGCTCTGCATGTGGCGCATGCTGTCGAGCAGCTGCCCGGTCTCGTCGCGGCTGGCGGCAACGATCGGATTGTCGAGCTTGCCGCGGGCAATTGCACCGGCCACGCGGGTCGCTTCGCCGAGCGGACGCGAGATGGCGCGGGCGATCGAGAAGCCGAGCAACACCGCCAGCACGGTCAGCGCGACCAGCAAGGCGATCAGCATCGTCACCGTGCGCTGGTGCGCCTGGTCGGCCTTGGCCACGGTCTCGTGCAGGTTGTCCAGGTTGTAGGCGCTCAGCTCCTTGAGCGCGGCGAACATGGCACGCCGGCCCTCGCGCGACTCGGTGGAGGAGATGACGCGGCCGCCTTCGAAATCGCCGGCGTGCACGGCCTGCTTCAACTTCTCGTGAGCGGCGAAGTAGGCTTCGCGCGTGGCCTTGACCTTGGCGTACAGCGCCAGTTCTTTGGCCGACGAGGCGGTCGAGATGTCGTTGTAGGCCTTCTCTTCGGCGGCGATCACCTTCTCGGTGTCGGCCATGCGCTTGTCGTAGTCGGCAACCTTGGCCGGATCGTCCTGGCTGTACAGCTGGGAGATCTCGTAGGTGCGGTACTCACCCAGCTGCGAGCGCATCTCGCCCAGGTGCTGGACCGACGGCATCCAATTGTTGCTGAGGTCGCTGAGCTGGTCGTTTCCGGCCGACAGGCGCAGCAGGGCGAAGATGCCCAGCACCAGCGTCATCAGCGTCGTGACGGAAAAGGCCAGCGCCAGCTTTCTGGCGATCGACAGGTTCTGGAACCACTTCATGGCGAAGTCTCGATTAAGCACGGCGGCGGCCGCGGAATGGGAGCGCCTTGGCCAGCGAACGAATCAATGCCTCGGCATAGCAATTAGCGGCAGACCGCTTTCGCCCTTGAGGTTCGATGCTCATCACAATTACTAAGCCGTTAATACTCTGGATGAATAGCTCAGTTGGCGTGCTGGGCGTGCAGGAATAGCTCATTCATGCGGTCGGGGCTGAAGCCCCTCCTACAGTGACCTGCGTGTTTTTGTAGGAGGGGCTTCAGCCCCGAGGAGCGAAGCCAGAAACAATGACGCCCCCGATAACGGGGGCGTCAGGACACTTCGGGCTTGAGGCCTACGCAGCCTGCGGCAACACCTTCAAAGACCGCACCAAGCCACCGATATCCACGATCAACGCCACCCGGCCGTCGCCAAGAATGGTGGCGCCGGAGATGCCGCTGATGCGCCGGTAGTTGTTCTCGATGTTCTTGACCACCACCTGCTGCTGGCCGACCAGTTCGTCCACTTCCAGCGCGATCTTCTGGCCGTCGCCTTCGACCACCACCACCAGCGGATCGGCGCTGCGTTCGCCGGCGTAGCCGTAGTAGTCGCTGAGCGAGAGGATCGGCAGGTATTCGCCACGCACCCGCAGGACCCGGCCTTCGCCGGCCATGGTGCGGATGTCGGCCGCTTGCGGCTGCAGCGCTTCGAGCACGTAAGCCAGCGGCAAGATCACGGTTTCGCCGGCGACCGAGACCGTCATGCCATCGAGGATGGCCAGGGTCAGCGGCAGCCGGATCAGCACGCGGGTGCCATGGCCGTAGTGGCTTTCCAGTTGCACTTCGCCCCCCAGCGCCTGGATGTTGCGGCGGACCACGTCCATGCCGACACCGCGACCCGACAGGTCGGTGACCGCATCGGCGGTGGAGAAGCCGGGCTGGAAGATGAGGTCCCAGACCTGCGAATCGGTCGGGTTTTCCGGCACGCTCAGGCCGCGCTCGGCGGCCTTGGCCAGGATCTTGTCGCGATTCAGGCCACGGCCGTCGTCGCTCACTTCGATGACGATGTGCCCGCCCTGGTGCGAAGCGGCCAGGGTAATGGTGCCGGTCTCGTCCTTGCCCGCCTCGCGGCGCGCCTCGGGCAATTCCAGGCCGTGGTCGATCGAGTTGCGGACCAGGTGCACGAGCGGATCGGCGATTTTCTCGATCAGGCCCTTGTCCAGCTCGGTGCCTTCGCCAACGGTGCGCAGGCGTACCTGCTTGCCGAGGCGGCTGGACAGGTCGCGCACCAGGCGCGGGAAGCGGCGGAACACCGCATCCACCGGCAGCATGCGCACGCCGATCACCGCTTCCTGCAGGTCGCGGGTGTTGCGCTCGAGCAGGTCCAGGCCGGCCGACAGGCGCTCGGCGTGCGAAGCATCGAGCCCGCTGGAGCAGGCCTTGAGCATCGCCTGGGTGATGACCAGCTCGCCTACCAGATTGATCAGCGCGTCGACCTTGTCGACGCTGACGCGGATCGAGGTCTCGGCTTCATGGGCAGCGTTGTTGCCGGCTGCCGGCGCGGCGGCGGGGCCGCTCGGCACCGCGGCCAGGGCCGGGCCCGCGGTGTTCTCGCTCACCGTTTCGACCGCCAGGCTCGGCGGCGGTGCCGGCACCGGCATCGGCCGGATATCCAGCTCGCAGTCGTCCACGACCCAGGCGAAGGTGTCTTCGATCTTGCTGCGCGGGATCTTGCCGATCAGGCCCAGGTCCCATGCCAGGTAGGCCTCCATCGGATCGACCTGCTCGAAGCCCGGCAGGCGTTCCAGCCGCGCGGCGATCTGCAGCGGGCCGAGGTGTTCGAGTTCGCGGATGATGCGCAGCGGGTCGTTGCCGCTCATGAACAGCGACGGCGCCGGAGTGAAGCCAATATGCCAGGCTTCGGGCGCTTCTTCCTTGACCGCGGCGGCAACCGGCGCGGCCGGCTGGCCGGACAACACCGCGTTGAGCCGCGCCAACACCGCCTGCACTGCGGCCGGATCAGCGGCCTGGCCGTGTTCGGCTTCGCGCAGCAGGGCGCGCAGCACGTCGACCGAACCGAGCATGGCATCGACGGCCGCCGCTTCCAGTGCACGCTTGCCGGCACGCAGTTCGTCCAGCAGCGTTTCCAGCACGTGGGTCAGGCCGGCGATCGACTCGAAGCCGAACGTGGCCGCGCCGCCCTTGATCGAATGGGCCGCGCGAAACACCGAATTGATGGTTTCCGGGTCACGGTTGCCTTCCTCCAGGGAAAGCAGGCCGGCTTCCATCGCATCGAGCCCCTCGCGGCTTTCCTCGAAGAACGTGGCGTGGAAACGTTGCAGATCCATGCTCATGGCGCGGGGTCCGGTAAAGAACTAAAAAGAAAAGATGGGGCAGGGCGGGGCTTAGCCCAGCACCTTCTGCACCGTGGCCACCAACTGCTCGGGGTTGAACGGCTTCACCAGCCAACCGGTCGCACCCGCGGCCTTGCCTTCGGACTTCTTGTCGGCCGCCGACTCGGTGGTGAGCATCAGCAACGGGGTGAACTTGTAGTCCGGCAATTGGCGCAACTCGCGGATCAGGGCAATGCCGTCCATGTTGGGCATGTTCACGTCGGTCACTACCGCATTGAACTTGCCACCCTTGGCACGGCCGAGCGCGACTGCGCCGTCTTCGGCTTCTTCGACCGCAAAACCGGCCGAGGTGAGGGCGAAGGACACCATCTGGCGCATCGACGCCGAATCATCCACCACCAAGATACGTGCGCTCATGCGGCGTTCTCCACAGATTTCAGGTTGTCATTGGAAGCAGGCAGGCCCAGCGCCGAGGAGACCCCGAGCAGGCGCGCCGCATCCTTGAAAGTGTCGCTACAGCCATCGAAGCCGGTCGCGTGGCCTGCACCGCGGCGTGCCGCGAAGAAGGCGCACAGCAGCTGCACGCTGGCGGTGTGGATGCGGCGGACCTGGCCGGCGTCCAGCAACACTTCGCCTTCCTGCGCGAGCAGGCCGGCGAGCCTTTGCTTGAGGTCGGCGCTGGTCTCGATGCCGAGATCCTCGCCCAGTGACAGGGTGCTCATCAGTGCTCCGAACGGATGGTTGCCATCAGGTTAGCGGCCAGGGCGGGCGGGACTTTAGCCGCTGCCCTCAATGCAACAGGTGGGTGGCGTCCAGCAGGATGACCGGCTGGCTGCTGATGCGGGCCACGCCGCGGAACAGGTGGTTGGAGATCCGGCACAGGCGGGTGGTGTCCGGCGGCTCGATCTGCTGGTCGGTCAGGCTGGTCACGTCCTCGACCGAGGACACGCGCAGGCCCATGGTCTCGCCGTTTTCCTCCAGCACCACCACCCGGGTGTGGGTGTCCTGGTGCACCGGGCCGGCGCCGAGGTGGACGCCGAGATCGAGCACGGGCACCACCTGGCCACGCAGGTTCATGATGCCGAGGATCGAGCGGCTGGTGCCGCGCAACGGCAGCAATGGCACCGGCAGCACCACTTCCTGCACTTTCAGCAGTTCCAGCGCGTAGGTCTGCTCGCCGCAGCGCAGCCGCAGCCAGCGCGTGCTGCGCTCGGCGGCGCGGCGGTGCGGGCTGGGATCGCTGGGGGCAGGCTGGAACATCGCCTGGATATTGGCCGGCAGGCGCGAGCGCGGCGGCGGTGCGCGCCGGGCGATCGGGGCCATCGGGGTGCTGGCCTTGGGTTTGGCGGCGGCAGGCGGAAGCGGTGCCGGTGCGGAAGCCGCTGCAAAGGCAGGATCTTCATCCATCTCGGCCAGCAGCGCAGCGGTGGTCGCGTCGATGTCGAGCACGGGCACGGCAGCTGCGACCGGCGCGGGCGCGGCAGGTGCGGCGCCGAAGGCCGGGTCGCCGTCCATCTCGGCGAGCATCGCGGCCAGGTTGGCGTCGATGTCCAGCGTGGGAGCGGGCGGCGACGCTTTTGTAGGAGGGGCTCCGGGTGGCCTCGGGCCATCAGCCCCGAAGGAGGTGTCCGTAGCCGGAAGGTCTACGGTCGCGGCTGATGGCCCGAGGCCACCCAGAGCCGCTCCTACAGTAGATGAATCCGCCACGGGCGATGCCTCGGCCAGCAGATCCAGCAAATAGTCGTCCAGTGCCTCGACCCCGTTCACGCGGCTTGCTCCATCGCGGTGGCGTCCTCGGCGATGATCCACTCCAGCGCACGCCGATACGCCGACAGGCCACGGCCGGGATAGTCGCCCGGCGCCGCCGGCTGGGTCAGCGTCTCGACCGCACAGATGCGGGTATCCACCGGGATCGCGTCTTCCCACACGCGCTCGCCGTAGCTGTCCTGCATCTGCTTCAGGGTCTCGGTGCCGGCGCGGGTGCGGCGATCGAACAGGGTCGGCAGGATCGACACCGGCAACGGCCGCCGGCGCGAGCGTTCGACCATGTCCGCAGTCCGGTTCATGCCCGCCAGGCCATGCAATGCCAGCGGTTCGGCCTGGGTCGGGATGACCAGGCGGTCGGCCGCGGCCAGGGCATTGATCATCAACAGGCCCAGCGTCGGCGGGCAGTCGAGCAGGATGTAGTCGTGGTGGCGGGCATGGCGGGTCAGCGCGTTCTGCAGCGCCAGGCCCAGGCCCGGCTGGTTGGCGCTGCGGCGCTCCAGCGTGGCCAGCGCGGTTTGCGCGCAGACGTAGGACAGGTTCGGGATCGGGCTGTCGCGCAGCAGGCTGGCCAGGTCGGCCGGCGGCGTGGCGAACAGATCGAGCACGCCGCGCGGCGGCGGATCCAGCGGCACGCCAAAGGCGCGCGTCAGCGAGGAGTGCGGGTCCAGGTCGATCAGCAGGACCCGATGCCCGAGTGCGGCCAGGCCACGGCCCAGTGCCAGGGTCGTGGTGGTCTTGCCTACGCCACCTTTCTGGTTGGCGATCGCCCAGATACGCATCAGTTCATTCCTTCGGTCACGGCGGGAACAGCGGCAGGGCCGTTGTCCGGGTTCGTCGAGCCAGCCTGCAATTGCGGCGGCGCCGGGGGTTGCGGCGCCAGGTTCGCAGCCGAGTCGGCGAGGATGATCAACACCACCCGCCGGTTGGCATTGCGGCCAGCCTCAGTGCTGTTATCGGCACGTGGCCGGAATTCTCCATAGCCCACCATCGCCAGCCGGCCCGGTGCCAGGCCCTGGTCGGCGAACAGGTGCACCACCGAGGCCGCGCGCGCGGCCGACAGCTCCCAGTTGGACGGGAACACCGCGGTGGCGATGGGCTGGTCATCGGTGTAGCCCTCCACCCGCACGCCGTTGGGGGTCTCGCGCAACACCTGCGCCAGCGTCGACAGCGTGTCGCGCGCGCCGCGGTCGAGGCTGGCCGAACCAGTGCCGAAGAGGATGTCGCTGTTGATCTCGACCTCGATCCACAGCTCCGAGCGACGCACGCTGATCAGGTTGCGCTCGATCAATGGCGCCAGCGCCTTGCCCAGTTGCACCGCCACCGCGTCAAGCTGGCGCTGGGCGCGGTTGAGCTGGTCCTGGTTGCGCAACGACACCGGCATGCGCATCTGCGCGGCCATCGACGGCAGCAGCGTCGGGTCGGGGCTGGGCGAGGGGGCCGTCGGTCCGGACTTGGCGCCGGACTTGATCGGCGAAGGCCGGTCCCAGTCGGCGCCCTGCATCTGGTTGTTGCCGACCTGCACCGGATTGATCGTGCGCGGCGCGCCGCCAAAGGCCGCGGTAAGCGCATCGGCCATCACCCGGTACTTGCCCTCGTTGAGCGAAGAAATCGCGTACATCACCACGAAAAAAGCCAGCAGCAGCGTCATCAGGTCGGCATAGGGAATCGCCCACGCTTCATGATTGGAGTGCTCTTCGTGGTGCTTGCGGCGGCGGCTCATGGTCGCACGGGCTCAGTGCAGGTAGCCGTTGAGCTTGGACTCGATGTTGCGCGGGTTCTCGCCCTGGGCAATGGCGATCAGGCCCTCGATGATCATCTCGCGCTCGCCGCTGCCGCTGTGGATCACGCTTTTCAGCTTGGCCGCGATCGGCAGGAACAGCAGGTTGGCCGAGGCGATGCCGTAGATGGTGGCGGTGAACGCGGCGGCGATGCCATGGCCAAGCTTGCTCGGGTCGGCCAGGTTCTTCATCACCGCGATCAGGCCCAGCACCGCGCCGATGATGCCCAGCGTGGGCGCGTAGATGCCCATGCTCTCGAACACCTTGGCCGCGGCCAGGTCGTGCTTCTCCTGCTGTTCGACCTCGATCTCAAGCATCCGCCGCATCTGCTCCGGCTCCACGCCATCGACCAGCATCTGCAGGCCCTTGCGCAGGAAGGCATCGTCCTGGCTGTTGGCCTGGCTCTCCAGGCCGAGCAGGCCCTGGCGCCGGGCGATATTGCTCCACTCCACGATCTGGGCGATCAGTTCCTCGCGGTCGCTGGCCGGCGGGTTGAACACCCAGCCGACGATCTCGAAGGCGCGTTTGAACACCGCCGGCGCGGTATGCAAAAGAATCGCGGCGATGGTGCCGATAATCACGATGACGAAAGCCGCCGGCGACCACAGCGAGGCCAGCCCCGCACCCTTTAGGATGCTGCCGCCGAGCAGGGCGGCGATGGCCAGGAGGATTCCGGTGAGGCTGAGCTTGTCCATGAACCGGTTATCGGCGGCGCTGGGCATTGCTTGATGGCTTAGTGCACGGGTGCGGTAATCGGTCACAGTTTCGGCGCCGCAGCTACCGCGCTGCTGCAACGCATGCAATGCTCGGGCCGGGGATCTGGTGGGGACCAGGAGGAAAACGATGACGGGCAAGCGCACGCGCTGGCCGGCCTATGTGCTGTGCCTGCAGTGGGCCGTGGGCGCCTACGCGTTGGGCTGTACCGCCTGGTGGGGCGAGCTGGGCGCCGCGGGGCTGCTGATCTGCGGCCTGATGGCGGTGGCCGCGATCGCGCTGGTCGGCTGGTTCGGCGGCTATCGCTGGGGGCCTCGCCTGGCGATTTGGCAATGGGCCTTGCAGGTGCCCTTGCTGGGCAATGATTCGTTCGACTGGTTCCTGTGGTTCGGCCTGCAGCTGCACGTCAAGGCATCCATCGGGGACGTGACGCTCGGGCTGAACCTGTACGCACTGGTGATGCTGCTCGGTACGCTCAACACACAGCGGCAGGCGAGCGGTCGGAGCGACCCTGTCGAACCCGCCACCGTCGTGGTCGCCGCACGCGCGCCACGCTGACGCGCTGTCGCATTGATCGCGCCACTAACGCGCGGTAAGTCGTTCTCTCAGGCGAATTGTCCAATTTCCCTGCAGCATCCTGGCCTTGAACATGCACGCCGAATCCACTTCTGGCGCGAATGTCATGTCAACCACTTCGGAAACGCGTTGTTTCAACCGGCGATTATTGGCGATGAGCCTGGCCTTGGTCGCCGCGCCAGCCATGGCCGGCTCGTTGGATGGGGGTCGGGCCACTGGCGGCGAAGCGGTGGCGATCGGTCCGGATGCAGTTGCAGCGGGCGGTTGGGCCACCAGTCTGGGCCATCTATCCAACGCCGCGAGCCAGAGCTCAACCGCACTAGGCTCGCATACGGAGGCCACCGGCTGGAAGGCGACCGCATTGGGGCATGGCAGCGCAGCGGTGGGCGAGCATGCACTGGCCATCGGCATCAACAACAGCAGTGCCGCCGAGCGTGCGACCAGCCTGGGCATTGTGAGCTCGGCCACTGCACGGTCGGCCATGGCACTGGGCGATCAAGCGCAGGCCAAGGGTATTTCTTCCATTGCTGCCGGCACCCAAGCCATGGCTGCTGGGTCCGGGTCGATCGCCCTGGGCGCTGCGGCTGAGGCCAGCGCCGCCAACAGCATCGCGCTCGGCAACCAGTCGGCCGCGTCGCGCGGAGCACAAAAGGGCTATGACGCCGCGTTTGTCGGCGCGAGCGACTCGAAGGGCGAACTCAATCTGGGACAACGCACGATCACCGGTGTTGCGTCCGGCATGGCCACGGATGACGCAGTGAACGTGTCCCAGCTGCGCGGTGGTGTCGATCACGCCATCCAGACCGCCAAGGTCTACACCGATGTGGCAGCGGTGGAGGGCAAGCGCTACACCGACGCCGGCGTTACCGATGCCAAGCGCTATACCGACGCTGGTGTGGCCGACGCCAAGCGGCACACCGACGCGGCGGCGGCCGAAGGCAAGCGCTACACCGACGCGGGCGTCGCCGGCGCGATTGCCCACACCGACCAAGGCCTGGCGCGCGTGGACAGCGACGTGAGCCGGCTACGAAAAGGTGCCGACGGCGTGTTTCGCGTCAGCCAGGACGACGCAAGCGGCGCGCAAGCGACCGGCATGCAATCCACGGCAGGCGGTGCCGGCGCCCGCGCCATCGGCAGGCAGGCCACGGCCCTGGGTCACGGCGCCCTCGCGTCGGGGCAGAACAGTGTCGCCCTGGGCGCCGATTCTCGCGCCGAGCGCGACAACTCGGTTGCCGTCGGCGCAGCGGGACGCGAACGCGTGATCGCGCATGTTGCGGACGGCAGCGCGCCCTCCGACGCGGCCACCGTGCGCCAATTGGCCAAAGTGCGCGACAGCGCAGTGCACTACGAACACAACGGCGACCAGGTCGACTACACCGCCGTGACCCTGGGCCAAGGCACGCCAGTGGCCCTGCGCAACGTGGCCCCAGGCGTGAAGGGCACCGACGCGGTCAACCTGGCGCAATTGCAGGACACGAGCCAGCGCACGCTCGATAGCGCGCAGGCCTATACCGATGCCCGCGTCGCGCCAGTGCAGAACGATCTCTGGAGACTGGGCGAGCGCGTGGACGAGCTCAAGCGCGACACCGAAGCCGGCATCGCCGCTGCCATGGGATTGAAGCAGGCGCCGGCGGTCTCTGGCCGCACCACTTATTACGCCGGTGTCGGTGGCTATCGCAGCCAGGCGGCGTTGGGCGTGTCGTTGCGGCGCACTGCCGACAACGGACGCTGGAGCCTGGAGGGCGGCGTGTCGGGGAATCGCCAGGGTCTGGGTGGGTATGTCGGCATTAGTGGCGCACTGGGGGATTGAGGCAAAAACGCCGCGATTTTTCGCATTCTGTGGCCCAGCTTGCGTCTCGACACTGTTGCTCCTTTTGCGAAAGAGAGCGATGCGATGAAACGATTTTGTTCTTGCGTGGCCATGGCCAGCGCCCTGGCCACGGCGGTGGCCTCTTGGATCCCGCTCGCAGCGGCTGGTTCGTTGGACGGCGGTATTGCCGCTGGCAACCAGGTCGTGGCGATAGGTCCCGAAGCCGTGGCCAAGGGCGAGTGGGCCACCAGCGTCGGCTACAAGGCCAGGGCCGATGGCGTCGGAGCTTCGGCCTTGGGATCGCTTGCCGAAGCCTTCGGCCCACGGGCCACCGCGTTTGGTCACGGCAGCATCGCCAACGCGCCCCGATCCGTGGCCTTTGGCGCGAACAGCAAGACCAGCGCCGAGCGCGCGCTCAGCGTTGGCCTCTATAGCGAGGCGCAGGCGCTGTACGCCATGGCCCTCGGCAACCGGGCCCTTTCCTCTGGCGTCAGCGCCATGGCCGCCGGTAACGGTGCGACCGCCAGCGCCGCCGATGCCGTTGCATTGGGGCGTGGTGCCAGTGCCCTGCATTCCGGCGCGGTGGCGTTGGGTGCCGGATCAAGCACCGCCGCCGCCGTGGCCACGAGCTCGGCCATGCTTGCGGGCAAGCACTATCGGTTTGCCGGCGGCATGCCCACCAGCACCATCAGCGTGGGCGGTGCCGGTGCCGAACGCACGCTTACCCATCTCGCCGCAGGCCGGCTGGACAGCACCAGCACCGACGCCGTCAACGGCAGCCAGCTCAACGCGACCCACCAGGAAGTCAACGCAATGGCTTCGCAAGTGAGCGAGCTGGCGCTGCAGGTCGACCGGCTCTACGGCGCGACCTCGGTATACCAGCAGGAGGAAACCCGCCGCGGCAACAACGTTGTCAGCGAGCGCACGCTGATGACCGTTGCCGACAACCCCGACGCCGCCGCCGAGCCGAAGACCCAGGGCGTGGTACGCGCAGTGACCGTGGGTCGCACCGGCCAGGCGCGCACGATCAGACACGTTGCCGCAGGCACTGCGGATACCGACGCGGTCAACGTGCGTCAGTTGCAATCCGGCCTGAACCAGGCGGTAAGCCAGTCGCACGCGTACACCGATGCCAGGCTCGCGTCGTTCGGTAACGACATTTGGGCGCTGGACCAGCGCGTCAACGAATTGCGCAGCGACATGGAAGCCGGCGTGGCCGCAGCGATGGGATTGAAGCAGGCGCCGGCGATGCCGGGCAGAACGTCGTACTACGCGGGTGTAGGCGGTTATCGCGATCAAGCCGTATTGGGCGTGTCGCTGCGTCGTACCGCCGATAGCGGCCGCTGGAGCATCGAGGGCGGCCTGTCGGGTAATCGGCGTGGGGCCGGTGGATATGTGGGGGTCAGTGGGGCGTTGCACTGACGATGGACGCGGTGGCGTGGGGGCTCGCCACTTTCAGGCACCGAAGCGCTCGTTTCGCCGATAACTCAATCCGTAGCCCGCAACCCATCCACATCCAGAATCAACGCCATCCGCCCATCGCCGATCAGCGTGGCACCGGCATAACCCGGCAGCCCGCGCAACGACTTCGGCAGCGGCTTGATCACGACTTCCTCGCGCCCACGCACCTGGTCCACTACCAGCCCGAAGCGCGCTTCACCGGCCTGTAGCAGCACCACCGTCAACAACGTCGCCGGCTCAGGCTCAACCCCAAGCCAACGCCGCAAATCAATCAGCGGCAGGGTATGCGAGCGCCGATCCAGCACGGCTCGCCCATCAAACCAGCCCAGCGACGTCTGCGGTGCATGCAGCACTTCGACCACGCGCGCCAGGGGCAGGGCGTAGACATGCTCGCCCGCCTGCACCAGCAAGGTCGGGAGGATCGCCAACGTCAGCGGCACGCGGATCATGAAGCGGCTGCCGCGGCCGAGTTCGGATTGGATCTGGATGGTGCCGCTGAGTTCGCGGATACGCGATTGCACCACGTCCATGCCAACGCCGCGGCCGGAAATATCGGTCACCTCGGCCTTGGTCGAGAAGCCTGGCAGAAAGATCAGGTGCAGGCATTCGTCGGTGGTCAGGCGGGCGGCGGCTTCGATGTCGATCAGGCCCTTTTCGCGGGCCTTTTCGCGCAGGCGCTCGGGGTCGATGCCGGCGCCGTCGTCCTGGACTTCGATGCTGACGTAGTCGCCTTCCTGCTGCGCGGACAAACGCACATGGCCGCTACGCGGCTTGCCGGTCGCTTCGCGCAATGCCGGGGTTTCGACGCCGTGGTCGATGGCGTTGCGCACCAGGTGCACCAACGGGTCGGCCAGGGCTTCGACCAGGTTGCGGTCTAGTTCGGTCTCCGCGCCGATCAGTTCCAGCTCGACTTCTTTCTGCAGCGAGCGGGCGACGTCGCGGGCGACCTTGGGAAAGCGCGAGAACACTTTGCCGACCGGCTGCATGCGCGTGCGCATCACCGCCGATTGCAGACGCGCGGTGGCGATATCCAGGGTGCTGACGGCGCGGTCGAGTTCTTCGTCGCGCAGGCGCGCGCGCAAGGTCTTGAGGCGGTTGCGCGAGAGCACCAGTTCGCCGATCAGGTTGACGATCGCATCCAGGCGCTTGGTGTCTACGCGGACGGTGTGTTCGACTTCGGCCGCTGGCTTGGCCGGTGCGGCTGCGACGGCCTTGGGTGCAGGGGCGGGGCGTGCGGGTGCGACAGGCGCGGCGGAGGAGCGTGCTCCGGGTGCGTCGTCGCCATGCAGCTGGTCGAGCAGGGCTTCGAATTCGTCTTCCAGGCTGAGGTTGTCACCGGCTGCCGTGGGCCTGGCCGGCGAGGCGGCCACGGGCGCACTCGCATCGAACTGCGCAATCAACGACGCCGGCGCGTGCTTGGGCTCGCGCCCGCCACCGACCGCGTCGAGCATGTCCTGCAGGTAGTCCAGCGACTGCTGCGCGGCATCGAAGTGCTGCGCCAGCAGCTGTACTTCACCCGAGCGTGCCTTGCCCAGGGTGTCTTCGGCGGCGTGGCACAGCTCGACCATGGCGTGGATCGCCAGGAAGCCGGCGCCGCCCTTGAGGGTGTGGAAGCCGCGGAACACGGCATTGAGCTGGTCGCTGTCGTCGGGTGCTTGTTCCAGCGACACCAGCTGTTCGCCGAGGCGGTCCAGGATCTCCTGGGCCTCGACGATGAAATCGGCGGCAATGTCGTCTGGCACGGCACTCATGGTTACAGCCCCAACTCCGAAAGCAGGTCGTCGGCGTCGACTTGCGACACCGCGTGACGGTCGAGCCCAGCCACTACCGGCCCGGCCAGGCCGTCCTTCTCGCGCCGCGCTTCCTTCGGCGGCAGGCCGAGCGCGCCAAAGCCTTCGTGCACGCGGCGGACGATGCCGGCGACGCGACGGATGATCTGCCCGGTGAGGTCCTGGAAGCTCTGGGTCAGCGCCATCTCGGTGAGGTTGTGGCGAATCTTGTCCAGGATCTCGCCCTGGGTGGTGTCCAGCCCGCCGGCCACCAGCTGGTCGGCCAGGGCGCGGCACTCTTCGGCCAGGTCCAGGGTGCGATGGCTGGCCTGTTCGGTCATCGCCACCACGTGGTCCAGGCGCGCGCAGGCGTCGTCGAGCTCGCCGGCTTCGCTCGGCACGGTCGGCAGTTCGCCCAGCGCCTGTCCGAGCTCGCGTGCGAGGCGGCTCAGGCCCTGCATCATCGGGCGGGTGCGCCAGGCGGCGAGGGTGTCGACTTCACGGCGCCAGGCGGACTCATCGCCGCTTTCCAGCGCGTCGAGCGCGCCTTGCAGGCGTTCGATCAACAGCCGGCGTTCTTCCTGGGGCTGGAGCGCGGCGTTCATCAGGCGGTCGCCGTCAGGCGTTCGAACACCTTGCCGAGCTTTTCGGCCAGGGTCTGCGCGGTGAACGGCTTGATGATGTAGCCGTTCACGCCGTTCTGCGCCGCTTCGATGATCTGCTCGCGCTTGGCTTCGGCGGTCACCATCAGCACCGGCAGCGTGCGCAGTTTTTCGTCGGCACGGATCGCCTTGAGCAGCTCGATGCCGGTCATGCCCGGCATGTTCCAGTCGGTGACGACGAAGTCGAACGGGCCTGCGCGCAACGCGGCCAGGGCGCTGTTGCCATCCTCGGCCTCGGCGGTGTTGGTGAAGCCCAGGTCGCCGAGCAGGTTCTTGACGATGCGACGCATCGTCGAGAAGTCATCCACGATCAGGATCCGCATGTTCTTGTTCACGGTGTTGCTCCTACTTCATCAAAATGTGGCGAAGGCTCACTCATCGTCCGTCATGCCGGCATCGGCCAACTCGAAGGCCTTCAGGCGGCCGCGCAGGCGCACCACGGCCTGGCCATGGATCTGGCACACGCGTGATTCGCTCACGCCCAGCACAGCGCCGATTTCCTTCAGGTTCAATTCCTGCTCGTAGTACAGCGACAGCACCAGCTGCTCGCGCTCGGGCAGCAGCCCAATGGCCTTGCCCAGTTCGCGGCCGAATTCGCCGCGCTCGAACAGCTGCTGCGGGTTGGGGCCGCCGCGGGCCACGGTGTCCAGCTCGCCGTGGTCCTCCACTCGCGATTCCAGGCTCAGCACCTGGCCGCGCGCGGCGTCTTCCATCAGCCGCAGGTACTCGGGCAGCGGGATCTCCATGGCCGCGGCCACTTCGGTGGCGGCGGCGGCGCGGCCGGTGCTCTGTTCGATCTTGCGGATCGTCGCGGCGGCGTCGCGCGCGCGGCGGTGCACCGAGCGCGGCACCCAGTCGCCACGGCGGATTTCGTCGATCATCGAGCCGCGGATGCGGATCGAGGCATAGGTCTCGAACGAGGCGCCCTGGTCGGCGTCGTAGGAGCGCGAGGCTTCGAGCAGGCCGATCATGCCGGCCTGCACCAGGTCGTCGATCTCCACGCTGGCGGGCAGGCGCGCGGCCAGGTGGTGGGCGATGCGGCGCACCAGGTCGGCGTGCTGGGTGATGACGTCGGTGCCATCGCTGGCGCGCTGGACCGCGCGGTATTGGGCTGCTGCGTTCATGCCGCCACCCCGCGCTGGATGATCCGCTCGACGAAGAACTCGACGTTGCCGCGCGGCGCGGTCGGGGCCTGCCAGCGCGAGGTACGGCGGGCGATCTCGGCAATGGCCAGGGCCGAGGGGCTGGCCGGGTAGGCCTTGATCACCGGTTGCTGGCGCTGCACCGACAGGCGCAGCCAGTCGTCCTGCGGCACGTGGCCGAGGTAGTTCAGCGAGACATCGCCGAGGAATTTCTCGCAAACGCGCGACAGCTTGTCGTACAGCAGGCGGCCCTCGTTGGGGTCGCGCACCATGTTGGCGACGATCTGCAGCCGGTCCACGCCACGTTCGCGCGAGAGCACCTTGATCAGGGCGTAGGCGTCGGTGATCGAGGCTGGCTCGTCGCAGACCACCACCACGGTGTCCTGCGCGGCCTGGCAGAAGGTCAGCACGCTGTCGGTGATGCCGGCGGCGGTGTCGATGACCATCACGTCGAGGTCGCGTTCGAGTTCGGAGAACACGTTGACCAGGCCCACGTGCTGGGCCGGGGCCAGTTCGGCCATGTGCCGGCGGCCGGAGGCGGCCGGGACCACCAGCACGCCGCCAGGGCCTTCCAGCAGCACTTCTTCCAGCGTGCAGCGGCCGGCGATGAGGTCGGCCAGGGTGAACTTCGGCGACAGTCCGAGGACCACGTCGAGGTTGGCCAGGCCGAGGTCGGCGTCCAGCAGCAGCGTGCGCTTGCCCATATCGGCCAGCGCCACGGCCAGGTTGGCCGAGAGGTTGGTCTTGCCGACGCCACCCTTGCCACCGGTCACGGCAATGGTCCGCACCGGGCCCAAGGGCTCGCTACGGGTTGCCGACAGGGGGAAGGCGTTGGTCAGCTTGGCGTATTCACGCGACGGCATGGTTCTGCTCCGGAGTACAGGGCTTATCGGCAGCGCGGCGCAAATCTTCAAGGCGCAGCACCAGGCTGGCCGCGTTGGCACGGTGGAGGTCGTCGGGTACACGCTGTCCGTCGGTGACCCAGGTGATCGGCAATTGGTGGTCCACGACCACGGACAGGGCGCTGCCGAAGCGGCCGGTCTCGTCGAGCTTGCTCAGCACCACGCCTTGCGGGCGGGCGGCGGCGAAGCGGCGCACGACCTCGTCGAGGTCGGCGAAATGGGCGTTGGCCGGCAGCACCAGCAGCGAGGTCACCTGGCGCGCACCGCGCAGCCAGTTGAGCTGGGCGGCCAGGGCGCGGTCGCGCTGGCCCATGCCGGCGGTGTCGATCAGCACCAGCTTGTAGTCGGCCAGGCGCTCGAGCAGTGCGACCAGGCCGTGGTCGCTGTCGGCCTCGTGCACGGCGATGCCGAGTTGGCGGCCATAGCTGTAGAGCTGTTCGCGGCCGCCGACGCGCTGGGTGTCGGTGGTGACCAGGGCGACGTCGCGCGGCGCGTGCTCGGCGGCGAAGCGCGAGGCCAGCTTGGCAATGGTGGTGGTCTTGCCGGCCCCAGTGGGGCCGACCAGGGCGATCACGCCGCCGGTCTGCAGCGGGTCGATCGGGGCCACCGGCAGGCGCTTGGACAGCAGCCCCAGCATCAGGCCGCGGCCGCGATGCAGCTCGGTCTCCGGCGGGATCTGCAGGGCGATATCGCGGGTCAGGCCGGCGTCGAAGCCGTAGTCGTCCATCAACTCCAGGGCCTGGGCGCGCACCGGCGAGCCGCGCAGGCGCTCGTCGGTGAGGCGGTTCATTTCGCGCTCGATCATCTGCCGCATCAGCGCCAGTTCGTCGCGCAGCTGCGCCAATTGTTCGTCGCTCTGCGGCGCCGGCAGGCTCGGCACCGCGGCAATCGCCGGTGCGGGCGGTACTTCGATCGCCAACGGCGCCGGCGCGGCGATGGCCGGCAGGGTGGCGGCCAGGTCAAATTCGGTGTCGGCTTCTCGCGGCGCCCGCACTGGCTTGGCGGCGGCCGGCCGCGGCTTGGCCGGCGTCGCGCTCGCAGGCGCGGCGGCCTGGGCGAAGGTGGCGAAGATTTCCTCAGGGATGCCGGCGCTGTCGTGCTGGGCGGCAGGCGCGACCGGCGCCGGCACTTCGAACACGGCGCGCTGGCCGCTGGCGGCCACGGCGCGTGCCGGCTGGCGCTCGGACATCGCGGCGATCATCGCATCGGCGGCCGATGGCGCTCGCGGCGCGCTGGCGGCGATAGCGGTGGGGGCGACGCGGATCTCCGGCACTGCGGCGGCGGCGGTCTTCTGTTCGGCGCGGGCATTGTCGAGCGCGCGCATCACCAGCGCCTCGTCGTAGTTGCTGGCGGCGACGATTTCCACGCCTTCCTCGGTGCGACGGTTGGACAGGATCACTGCATCCGGGCCGTGCTCTTCGCGCACCAGGCGGAAGGCGGTGCGCATGTCGGGGGCGACGAAGCGTTTGATTTTCATGTCAGATGCCGGGATGGGTGGATCGGGAGGTGCAATTCGGGATGACGGAAAAACTCAACTCAGAAACTCAACTCAAAAAACTCAACTGATCGTTCCTACCAACTTCAAGCGCTTGTCCTCCGGCACTTCGCCGTAGGCCAGGACCGACAGCGAGGGCACGCTGTGCCGGACCAGGCGGGCCAGCGCGGCGCGAACCGGGCCTGGCACCAGCACTACCGCCGGCTCGTTGCGCGCTTCCTGCTTGCCTACGCAATCGGCCAGGCTCTGGTGCAGTCGTTCGGCCAGCCCGGGCTCCAGTGCGATGCCGCCGGCGCCTTGTGCAGAGTCTTGCAAGACCCGTTCCAGTTGCGGCGCCAGGGTGAACACCGGCAGCTCCGCCGACATTCCGGCGATCTCCTGGACGATGAAGCGGCCCAGCGAGCCGCGCACCGCGGCGGTCAATGCGGCCGGGTCCTGGCTATGCGGCGCGTGCTCGACCAGGGCCTCGACGATCTTGCGCAGCTGGCGGATCGGGATGCGTTCCACCAGCAGGTTCTGCAGCACCCGCACCACCACCGACAGCGGCAGCGCCTTGGGCGTGAGGTCTTCGACCAGCTTGGGCGCGGTCTTGGCCAGCGTCGCCATCAGCTGCTGGACTTCTTCATGCCCCAGCAGTTCCGGCGCGTGTTCGCGGATCAGGTGCGATAAGTGGGTGGCGACCACGGTGGCTGGGTCTACCACGGTGTAGCCGATGGATTCGGCGTGTGCCCGCTGGTGCGGCTGGATCCAGACCGCATCCAGGCCGAACGCCGGGTCCTTGCCAGGAATGCCGTCGAGCGCGCCGAGCGCGCCGCCCGGGTCCAGCGCCAGTTCGCGGTCGGGGTGGATCTCGGCGGTGGCCACCGGCACGCCGTGCACCAGCAGGCGATAGGCGGTGGCGCTGAGTTCGAGGTTGTCGCGGATATGCACCGGCGGGATCAGGAAGCCGATGTCCTGGGTGAGCTTGCGCCGCACGCCCTTGATCCGTGCCATCAGCTCGCCGCCCTGGGCCTTGTCCACCAGCGGGATCAAGCGATAGCCGACCTCCAGGCCGAGCGGATCGATCGGGCGCAGTTCGTCCCAGCTCAGCTCGGCGTTGGGCGCGGCGGTGGCCGGCGAACCCGGCGCGCCGGGGCGGCCTGCGGGGTCGCTGCCGGCCGCCGGTTCGGTTGCCGCGCGCTTGTGCAGCTTCCAGGCGATGAAGCCCAGGATCAGCGCCAGCGTCAAAAAGGCGACATTCGGCATGCCCGGCACCAGCCCGACCAGGCCGAGGATGCCGGCGGCCACCGCCAGTGCGCGATGCTGGCCGAAGACCTGGCCAATCATCGCCTGGCTCATGTCCTGCGCGCGCGAGGCGCGGGTGACCAGCATGGCCACCGCCGAAGACACCAGCAGCGCCGGCAACTGCGCCACCAGGCCGTCGCCGATGGAGAGCAGGGTGTAGGTGGAAGCGGCCTGGCCGAACGGCAGGCCATGCTGCAGCATGCCCACGCCGAGGCCGCCGATCAGGTTGATGAAGAGGATCAGGATGCCGGCCACCGCATCGCCGCGGATGAACTTGCTGGCACCGTCCATGGCGCCATAGAAGTCGGCTTCCTCGCGCACTTCCTCGCGCCGGGCCTTGGCTTCCTCGCGGGTCAGCAGGCCGGCGTTGAGGTCGGCGTCGATCGCCATCTGCTTGCCGGGCATGGCATCGAGGATGAAGCGCGCGGTCACTTCCGACACGCGCCCGGCGCCCTTGGTGATGACCACGAAGTTGATGATGGTCAGGATCGCGAACACCACGATGCCGACCGCGTAATTGCCGCCGATCACGAACTCGCCGAACGCGGCGATCACCTTGCCCGCTGCGTCGTGGCCGTTCTGGCCGTTGAGCAGGATCACGCGGGTCGAGGCCACGTTCAGCGCCAGGCGCAGCATCGTGGTCATCAGCAGCACGATCGGGAAGATCGTGAATTCCAGCGGCCGCTGCACGTAGACCACCGCCAGCAACACCATCAGCGAGATGGCGATGTTGAAGGTGAACAGCGCATCGAGCACCGGCGCGGCCAGCGGCACGACCACCATCGCCAGCATCGCCAACACCACCAGCGGCGCACCCAGGCCGCCACGGATCAGCTCCATCACCCGGCGCGCGTTCATTGGCTGGGCGCTCATGCCCGGCCGCCGGGCTTGTTGCCGAACTCATCCACATCCAGCGGCGGCACCGACGGCATCGGCCCGGTGCGCCACGAGCGCAGCTGGTAGACGTAGGACAACACCTGGGCCACGGCCGAATACAGTCTCACGGGAATTTCCTTGCCGATTTGAGCTTCCCGATACAAGGCGCGTGCCAAAGGCGGCGCAGAGACGATCGCCACGCGGTGGCGCTCGCCGGCTTCACGGATACGGAAGGCCATTTCATCGGTGCCCTTGGCCACCACCACCGGGGCGCGCATCTTGCCGCCCTCGTACTTGAGGGCGACCGCGTAGTGGGTGGGGTTGACCAGCACGACGTCGGCGGTGGGCACTGCCTCCATCATCCGGCGCTGCGACAGCTGCATCTGCATCTGCCGGATGCGGCCCTTGACCTCCGGGCTGCCCTCGCTTTCCTTCATTTCCCGCTTGATCTCCTCGCGGGTCATCTTCAGCTTCCGCAGCCAGTTCCACTTCTGGTACGGCGCATCGATCGCCGCCAGCAGCGCCAGGGCGCCGGCGGTGGCCAGCAGCAGGCGCAGGGTGAAGCCTAGGCCGTGCACGATCGCCGCTTCCAGTGGCTCGGTCAGCAGGCTGCGCAGGCCATCCAGGCCATGGGCGATGACCAGCGCGGCCGCGCTGCCGACGAACGCCACGCGCAGCAGCGACTTCACCAGCTCGGCCGCGCTATGCCCGCCCCACAGCCGCTGCAGGCCGTTCATCGGGTTGAGCTTGTTGAGGTTGGGGGTGAAGGCCTTGCTGGAAAAATGCACGCCGCTCATCGCGATTGGCGCGACCAGGCCGGCGAGCAGGCAGATGCCGGCCAGCGGCGCGACGACCCACAGCAGCTGCATCAGCAGCTCGCCAAAGTGGCCGAACAGGGTTTCGGGATTGCGCCACAGGCCCGGTTCCGGGCTGAGCGCGGTCTGCATCCAGCCGCGCGCGCCGGCCGCCAGGCCGCCGGACATCGACATCAGCGCAATTACCCCGGCGCTGAACACCGTGGCGGTGGCCAGCTCGCGCGACTGCGCGATGTTGCCCTGTTCACGGGCTTCACGCAGTCGCTTGGCGGTGGGGAGTTCTGTGCGTTCGGCGCCGTCTTCGTTCTCGGACATGGTCGGGCAGGGGAGAGGCCTGCCCGGGTGTTGCAAGTGCTGTGCCAGACCGTTTTAGCGCCCGTGCCGAGTCAGCGCCTGCCCGGCTGTGGCTTCGGCCCGACGCCCGGCCCCGTCCGGCCCAGGTGAAACTCATAGGCGGCGAGGTCCCAGCGCTCGTCGCGCCATTCGTACTTCCACGATTGCCGGGTACCGTCGGCATGCTTGTCTTCGATGGAAATACGCTGGCCCGCGTCACCGGTCCGTGGCAATTCAGCGCTGGGGCCAAAGGAGCGTAAGCCGGTACGCATGGCCGTGGCGCGGGGGACCTCATAGGCGTTGATGACGGTGACTGTGCCTCGCAAAGACACGGCCCCTGGCGCTGGCGAAATGCGTTCGAGCCAGGCCTGGATCTTCCTGGCCTCGGCGCTCCCTTGCGCATAGGTGACCGTGTCGGTGATATGCAGCACGCCCTGGTCAGGCTGCGCGGATAACGGCAAGCAGGTGCATACGGCGAGCAGGCACGCAGCCAGGGTGAGAGGGCGCGTCCTTTTCGACATGTCGGGTGCCTCTTCATCAACGCCGACCCCTCTGGTTCGGCTCGATGGGTATAGCGTTCGCGACCTTTCGGTGTCAGTACGCAAACGTGAGGATGTGTAACCGTCAGTGCCAGAGACGCTAGAGCGTGCTCGGCGTCCCTTCGCCTTCCTCTAGCTCGATCCGGTTGCGGCCCTCGTGCTTGGCCCGGTACAGCGCCGCATCGGCGCGCGCGAGCAGTTGACCGGTCGTGTCACCTTCCCGGTACCAGGCCACGCCGATTGAACAGGTGACCTCCAGCACGTGGTCATCCACCACGTAGGGCGTGCCGCAGATCGCGTCGTGCAGCGTGCGCAGGCGGATATGCGCCGCGCGCGAGAGCCCCGGCAACAGCGCCAGCAATTCTTCGCCACCATAACGGCCGACCTGGTCGCTGCCGCGCAGGCAGGCGTCCAGGCGGCGGCCCACCCGTGCCAGCACCGCATCACCGGCAAGGTGGCCGTAGAGATCGTTGATCTGCTTGAAGTAGTCCAGGTCGATCAGCACCACCGCCAACGGCTCGCCGCTGCGGCGGGCGTGGACCACCGCGATGTTCATCGCTTCGAGGATGCCGGCGCGGTTGAGTAGCCCGGTCAGCTCGTCGTGGGTGGCCTTGATCGCCAGCGCCGCGCGCGCGCTTTCCAATTCCTGTTTCTCGCGTTCCAGTTCCTGCGTGCGTTCGGCCACCAATCGCTCCAACTCCCGCTCGCGCGCGAGCAGGCGGCTGACGCGCCAGCGCAACAGGCCGAATACCGCGGCCATCGCCAACAGCACGTAGAACAGGATCGCCAGCGGGCTGCGCCACCAGGGCGGCAACACCTCGAAGCTGAAACGGACGGTGTTGCTCACGTGGCGCTGGCGAATATCCTCGGCCTGGATTTCCAGCGTATACCGGCCCGGAGCGACGATCGGATAGACCAGGTGGTCCTGCGGCGTGCTGATCCATTGCCCGTCACGGTCACTGATGCGGTAGCGGAACACGACGCGGTCGCTGCCGCCGGTGGCACCGGGGGTGCTCAGGTCGATGTCCAGCGGCTGTTCCGACCACAGCAGCGCCGCACCGGGCGACACCGTCTGTTCACCGCGGCGTATTCGCGCGATCTCCAGTTGCAGCGGGCGCGCGCCGAACAATGCAGCCGGGTCGAAGACCCGGCTCAGGCCACGGCTGGTGCCGATCCACACCGCGCCATCGCGATCCTCGAAAAATGCATTGGCCGAGGTGTCGTCCCACAACAGGCCCTCGGCTTGGGTGACGCGGATCCAGCGCCCGTCACGCAGCAGGTCGATGCCCTGGCTGCTGCCCAGCCACAGCCAGCCGCGGCTGTCGTGGCGCAGGATGTAGGGCATCACCCGCGAGACCAGCGGATCGTCCACCGCGCGCACGGTCAGGCGGTTGCGGGCTTCGTCGAAGCGGCCGTGCCACAGGCCGGCGTCGTTGAGCGACAGCCAGACCTCGCCATCGGCGCCCAACGACAGGCGCGAAAAATCCTGGCTGGGCAACGGGCCGGCGACCTCGACCTTGCGCCACTGCTCGCGCACGCGGCGGAAGATACCGGCGCTGGAAGCCATCCACAGATGCCCGCGGCTATCGATGAGGGCATCGTCGAAGGAGGTGACCGGCAGTTCGCGCTCGCGCTCGACCTCGCTGGCGCCCGGCGCCAACCGATACACGCCGCGCCCGGTGACGATCCACAACATTCCCTCGCGGTCGAACAGCAACACGCGCACGCCGGCCGGCACCTCGGCGATATCTCGGGTGCTGCCATCGCCGGGGTCGCGCCGGGCGATCAGACCGGACGAACGCCCCAGCCACACCGCCCCATCGGCGGCGTTGACCAGGCTGGTGGTCTGCTGCAGCGGCCGGCCATCGGCCAGCGTCCACGGCTTCATCCGCCGCGAATGGGGTTCGAGCACATTGGCGCCGGCATCGCCGCCCACCAGCAGATCGCCCTGCGCACTGCGCAGGATCGACCAGGTCGGCGCACCGGCCAGGCCCTGGCTTTCATCCCAATGCTCGATGCGATCGTAGGCCAGCCAGCGCTGTACCCCGAGCCCGCGCGTACCGATCCAGAAGCGGCCATCGCGTTGCACCAGGATCGGCCCGACCAGTGGTGTGATATCCACGCCCTGGTTGCGCGAAAACATCCGCCAATGATCGCCCTCCCAGCGCGCGAGCCCACCATTGGCGCGCGTGACCACCCGGCCGCGCGGATCCAGCGCCAGGTTGGTGGCACCGGACAACATGGTGAAACCGCCACCCGGCGGCGCCGGATGGTCGATGAAGCGATCATGTCCGCGCGGCAGCGACAGCACGTGGTCGCCCCCACGCAGCCACAGCGCACCGGCGCGATCGCGCACGATCGCCTGCCAGCGTTCCTGCGGCAGCCCTTGCTCGCCACTCCACGCGGTGGTCTGGCCATCCGCCTGGATGCGGCACAACTGGGTGCCGCACGCGGCCCACAACACCTCGCCCTCGGCCAGCAACGCCTCACCGATAGGCGGCAGCGCATGGCCTTCTATGTGCAAAGTGAGCGGTTGCGCCTGCCAGTGGCCATCGCTGCCGGGGTCGATCCGCAACAACTGATGGTGGCTGACCGCCACCACGCCATCGCCTTGCGCGACCAGCGTATTGCCATTGTCCAGCTGGATCGGCTGGCCTTGCCAGCGCACGTTCTCGAAGCGACCGTGGCGGCGCACATAGAGCCCGTTGGAAGTACCGACCCAGAGATTTCCAGCACGATCCTCGGTGATGGCGCGGATGTAGATGCTGCTGATGCCGGCCTCGCTGCCGACAAAATGAAAGCGTTCACGCTCATAGCGGTGCAGGCCCAGCTCGGTACCGACCCAGAGCACCCCGTGGCGGTCTTCGTACAAGGTGCTGATCGACAGCCCGAGCAAGCCCTCGGCCTGGGCGTAGGCGCGGAAGCTGTAGTTCTGGGCGGGGGCGGGGAACGCGCTCAGCCAAAGCAGCGACAGCAGGACCAGCCAGGGCCAAGCGCGCTTGCGCGCGGTGCGCGGGCGGCGGTGTTGGCTTGGCTCGGCGGGCGGATGCGTCGCGGGCATGCCGGCGCGGTCTCCGTGGCTGTGGCGAATCCTCCCCTAGGCTTCGTCCGCTATCGATATCGGCGGGTTTTTGCTTATCTGTAATGCGAGTGCTTTCGGACTCTTTGTTGTTCCGTGCGGCGTTCGGGGCCGTGGCCTTGCCCGGGGGACGCCGCGCCCCGATTGCTCATCCGCAATCCGAAGAATGACGCCGTCGCAACGGCCAGGAAGAATCCACAGCACGGGACCCAGCTTCCCCACGGCGGCCCAGGAGCCTTCGGGGCATCGAGGCGACAGAGCGCGGTGCGTCGGCTGGGCTTTTTCCTGGCCGTGGCGACGGCCTTCTTCCGGAGGTCGCGGAGACGTGGCGGGGGCGCGGACGGGTTCACGGCGTGTCCCGAACAGGGTCTGCCCCCGGCCACCGCCGATAAAAATCAAACAATAAGATCTTAAGATCTTAAGCAGTAAGCGCCCGACCAGCCTCAAAAGCCGCATCAAACATCCGCTGCACCGGCGGCCCAATCTCCCCCGCCATCATCGCCAGCAAGAACAGCCCCAACAGCACCGACACCGGCAACCCCAACTGCACCGGATTCAACGCCGGCGCCGCTTTGGCCAGCGCGCCCAGTGCCAGGTTCACCGCCAGCATCGCCACCACCATCGGCAACGCCAGCGTCAGCCCACCCCGCAACACCTGCAGGAAGAAGGTCGGCGCGACTTCGGCAAATGCGTAGGGGTCCGGCAACGCGGCGCCTATCGGCAGGGCCTTGTAGCTGTCCACGATCAGGGCGATCAACGCCAGGTGCCCGTTGGCGACGAAGAACAGCAGCCCGAAGCCCAGGTAGAACCATTGCGCGATCACCCCGGAGGTCACCCCGCGCAGGGGATCGGACATCTGTGCGAAGGAGAGGCCGGTGCTCTGCGAAATCATTTCGCCGGCGAAGGCGCCGGCTTCGAAGATCAGCCGCAGCAGGAAGCCAATAGCCGCGCCCACCGCCAGTTCGCGCGCGACGTTCAATACCACCATCGCGTCGAAGCCGTTCCACGCCGGTACTGGCGGCAGGATCGGTGCCAGGGCCATGGCCAGGGTGGCGGCGATCATTACCCGCAGTCGCGCCGGTACGGCTTTGGTGCCGACGATGGGCATGGCGGTGAGTACGGCGCCTACGCGCAACATCGTCCACAGCACTGCGCCGACCATCGCGAAAGCGCGCTGGCCATCGATCACCATCTGGGTGGCGGCATCCACGCGGCGGCTCCGGCTGCGCTAGCCGATCAGGTGCGGAATGCGCTGGAACAGCATCGTGGTGTATTCGACCAGGTGCGCCAGCAACATGCTGCCGGTGGCGAACAACACCGCGGTCAGGGCGACGGCCTTGGCGATGAAGGCGATGGTGGGCTCGTTGATCTGGGTCGCGGCCTGGACCACGCCGATGACCACGCCCACCACCAGCACGGCCAGCAGGATAGGGCCGGCCAGCCACAGGACGGTGACCAGTCCGCCACGCAATTCGGTCAGGGCAATTTCGGGACTCATGCCCAGGGCAATGCAAGGGCGGTGCCAGTTCGTCCGCCGGTTGCCTGGCGCTACCCTGGGTCAGGCCGCCAGCAGGTCCAGACGTTCTGGCGGTTCAGCACGGCGGCTATCGCCAGCGCCGGCCTCGCCATGCGCTGGCAGGTCGAATTCCACGTAGCGCACGCTGAGTGAACGCACTTGCGCGTAGCGCAGGACCAGGTAGTCGCCATCAATCGGGAGGGAGGGCTGCGGCACGCCGTTGCGGTCGCAGCGGGAGACGGCCGCCAGCACGAGGCGGTCCAGGCGCCCTTCGGCATCCATGAAGTAGTCGGTCAACACGCCGACCAGGACCAACGGCTGGCCTGCTTCTTCGACGACCGCGCTGATCACCACCAGGTCCGGCGGCCGCCCGCCGGGCGGGTGCGCGCCCTCGAACAGGTGATGCCAGGGCGTGCGCCCGGAACGCGGCCCATCGCGGTCGCGGGCCTTGAGCACGAACGAGCGCAGCAGCACCAGTGTGATGACCAGGGCCGGCAGGGCGAATTCCATGGCGGGCACCGGCATCACCAGTAAGGCCGCGACACGAAACGCGGCGTCAGGCGATGCCGCTGCCCATGTGGATCGACCAGGGCGATGACGATCTCGTCGCGTTCATCCGGCGAGGCGGTGATGAAGCGGCGCAGCACCGTGGTGGCGGCGGGGTCCAGCAAGAGGACTTGGACGAGCGGGGGATAGAGCGGTCTCATGCTTGGCACTATCCCACGCCTATCGCACGATCCGGCCGCGCGATCGCATGTTGCGTGCGCGCCGTGGCGTCAGGTTTTCGCTCGCATCAGGCGGCGTTGAAGCTCGCCGCCAAGGTGCCCACGACCAGGACCCAACCGTCGACCAGCACGAACAGCAGGATCTTGAACGGGGCAGAGACCAGCATCGGCGAGAGCATCATCATGCCCATCGACATCAGCACGCTGGCGACCACCAGGTCGATGATCACGAACGGGATGAAGATCAAGAAGCCGATCTCGAAGGCGGTCTTCAGTTCGCTGGTGACGAACGAGGCGACCAGCACCGGGAACGGTACCGCGTCCGGGCCGCTGTACTTGCCATCGCCGGCCATGCCGGCAAAGGTCATCAGGTCGGTCTCGCGCACCTGGGCCAGCATGAAGGCGCGCAGTGGCTGGGTGGTGAGGGTCCAGGCGGTCTGGAAGTCGAGCTGGTTGTTGAGGTACGGCTGCAGGCCGCTGCTCCACATCTTCTGCCACACCGGCATCATCACCAGCGCGGTGAGGAACAGCGCCAGGCCAACCAGGATCTGGTTGGACGGGGTCTGCCCGGTGCCCAGGGCCTGGCGCAACAGGCCCAGGACAATGGTGATACGGGTGAAGGCGGTCAGCACCAGCAGCATCGAAGGCAGTAACGTGATTGCCGTCATCAGCAGCAGCGTCTGCAACGGCAGGCTCACCGGCTGTTCGCCGATCCGGCCGACGGTCACGTTCGGCAGTGCCGGCAGCTGGCTGCTGCCGCCGACCGGGGCTGCGGCCGGCGCGCTGGCCGGCTCGATGTTGGCCGGCTGCGCCGCGGGCGCGGCAAAGGCGAATGCCGGGCAAAGCGCCAGGATCAGGATGAGCAGCAGGCGCAGGGCCCGCGCGGTGCGGCGAAACGGAAACATGGTTATCGGTCCTTGCGCAGCTTCTGGGCCAGGAGCTGGGCGAAATCGGGAAGTTTCTTCAGGTCCGGCAGGCTCGGCGGCGGTGGCGTCGGCAGCGGTTCGTCGAGCGGGTGCAGCGCGCTGATGCCGCCGGCGCTGACGCCGAGCAGCAGTTGCTGGCCGCCCACTTCGACCACCACCACGCGTTCCTTGGCACCGACCTGCAGGCTGGCGACCAGCTTGAGTCCGGCAGCAGGGCGGAAACCGCTGCCGGGCATGCGCTTGAGCAGCCAGCCGAGCCCGACGATCAGCGCCAACACCAACAACAGCGCGAACACCGCGCCGAAGAGGCCCGGCGAGGTCGGGGCCTGGCTGCCGACCTGCGAAGCGTGCTGCGCCACCGGCGCGGCGGCCCGGCCGGCGGCCAGCAGCAGGAGCGGGGTCAGGCTCAACGCAGCCTCCGGATGCGCTCGCTCGGGCTGACCACGTCGGTCAGGCGGATGCCGAAGCGGTCGTTGATCACCACCACTTCGCCATGGGCGATCAAGGTGCCGTTGACGTACACGTCCAGCGGCTCGCCGGCGCCGCGTTCGAGCTCGACCACCGAACCCTGGTTGAGCTGCAGCAGGTTGCGGATCGGGATGCGCGCGCGGCCCACTTCCAGCGACAGCGTCACCGGCACGTCGAGGATGACGTCCAGGTTGAGGTCAATGGTGCCGTGCTGCTCTTCGGCGAGCAACTGCTCGAACTGTGCGGCCTGGGCGGCTTCGTCGGAATTCATCATGGCTGCGGTACCTGCGCGGGGCGCGGAGTAGGGGTGCCGGGCGGTTGCACGGCGGTGATCTTGATGGCGTTGTTGCCGTTGGCGATGCCGAATTCGCCGGTGAACAGCGGGATGTTCTCCACGCACAGCGGCACCTGCGCCGGCAGCTCGATCGGCAGGATGTCGCCGACTTTCAGGCCGCTGAGTTGGCGCAGGCTCAGGCGCTTGGAGGCCAGCACGCTGGACAGCGTGACCTCGGCGGTGTTGAGCTGTTCGCGCAGCGAAACGTTCCAGCTTTCGTCGCGGTCGTTGCGGTCGCTCTGGATGCCGGCGTCGAGCAGTTCGCGGATCGGTTCGAGCATCGAGTACGGCAGGGTGACGTGGATCTCGCCGCCACCACCTTCCAGTTCGACGTGGAAGCGGCACACCACGACGTACTCGCGCGGGGTGACGATGTTGGCGAAGTGCGGGTTGATCTCCGAGTTGATGTACTCGAAGTCCACGTCCATCACCGGTGCCCAGGCCTCTTTGAGGTCGGCGAAGGTCTGCTTGAGCAGCAGCTGGATTACCCGCATCTCGGTGGCGGTGAATTCGCGACCCTCGATGCGCGTGGGATAGCGGCCATCGCCGCCGAAGAAGTTGTCGACCACGGTGAACACCAGGGTCGGCTCGAACACGATCAGGCCGGTGCCGCGCAGCGGCTTGAAGCGGATCAGGTTGAGGTTGGTGGGCACGTACAGCGAGTGCATGTACTCGTTGAACTTGATCAGGTCGATGCCGCGCACCGACAGGTCGGCCGAGCGCCGGATCAGGTTGAACAGGCCGATCCGCCACAGCCGCGCAAAGCGTTCGTTGACCATCTCCAGGGTCGGCATGCGCCCGCGGATGATGCGGTCCTGGCTGGCCAGGTCGTACTGGCGCGCTTCACCTGGCGCCGGCGGCGCCGGTGCGGTATCCACCGCGCCGGAATCGACGCCATGCAGCAGGGCATCGATCTCGTCCTGGGAAAGCAGATCGTTGACGCTCATCGGCGTGGCCTTACTGGGTCACGAAGCTGGTGAACAGCAATTCGTCGGCGCACTTGCCGCCGGTCTCGGCCTGCATCAGCTTCTGCACTTCGGCCAGCGAGGCGGCCTGCAGTTTTTCCTTGCCGGCGCGGTCGGCGATCTCGGCCGGCAGCACCTGCGAGAACAGCATCAGCAAGCGCGCGCGGATCGCCGGCGCATTGTCTTCGATGCTCTTGAGCGCGATCGGGTCGCGCGTCATCAGCTGCACTTCGACCTGCAGGTAGCGCGGGCCGTCGAGCGGGCCGTTCATGTTGACCACGAACGGTGGCTCCATGGCGAAGTACTGCGCCGGTGCCGGTACCGCCTTGGCGGCGGCCGCGTGCTTGGTCTCTTCCTTGTCGGCCTTGCCATGGTTGGCGAAATACCAGGCACCGCCACCGGCGGCAGCGGCGGCAACCACCGCCACGGCGGCAATCTTGACCATGGGCGAGCCGGACTTCTTGTCCTTGGCGTCGGCTTTCTTGTTCTTGTCGGCGGCAGCGGCCACGGCAAACTCCAATGAAACGGGCTGCCGATGTAGATGCAATGCGCGTGCCAGTGGCCAGGCGGCGGTTTTCCGGCGGTGGGGTGCTCTTGTAGGAGGGGCTTCAGCCCCGACAAGCTTCCGGCGCCGGGTCGGTAGGTGGGTCGCGGAAGGCTCGGGGCTGATGGCCCGAGGCCACCCAGAGCCCCTCCTACAGGGGGTTATCGGTGGCTGGCGGCTTATGCGTAAGCGTCAAGCAATCCGCGCGCGCGCAGCACCGACGCCGGAACGACGACGCTGGTGGCCTCGTCGCTGCTCGCGGGGTCCAGGCCGCCAGGGCCGCTGCGGCCGCTGCCACCTTCGCGCTGGCCCTGCTGCTGGGCGCCGACGTCGGCGTGGGCCAGCTGGAAGCCGTGCTCGCCGAGCATGTCGCGCAGGCGCGGCAGGCTCTGCTCCAGGGCTTGGCGCACATCGACGTGGGCGGCGGTGAAGCTGGCGTGGACCTTGTCGCCGTCCATCTGCAGGTGGACTTCGACCGGGCCGAGGTCATTCGGGGTGATCTTGATATGGGCGTGGCCGATCTTCTGCTCGGCCAGCCAGGTCAGGCGCGTGCCGACCGCCTCGTCGAAGCCGTCGCCGTGCAGGTCGGGCGTCGGTGTCGGGCTGGCGCTGAACACCGCGCTCGCGTCCGGGGTGCGGCTGGCCGCGGTGGCGTGGGGCAGGTTGGGCAGGACGAAGACCGGGCTGTCGATGCCGGGGGTGGCCGCGTCGGCAGTGCCGGCGTCCGCCAGCTTGACCTGCCCGGCGAGGTTGGCGGCGGCCAGCGCGGCCAGGGCGTCGGCGTCGGCGGCCGCGGGGGTGCCGGCAGCCGCGGTCGTCGCCAGGCCAGGCAACGCAATGCCGGCCGCGGCCGCCGCGCCGCCCGTGGCAGGGGCGGTGGCCGCTCGCGCATCGGATTGCAGCAGGGTCGGGGGCAACGCCGCCGCAGGATTGGCGGTTGCGGCAACGGCCGGGTCGGCACTGGCGGGCATAGCGGGCTGCAGCAGCATCAGGCCAAAGCCGCCCAGGCCGGGGGGCGGCCAGGTGTCAGCCACGTCTTCGGGCTTGTTGGTCGAAGCCTGGCCATCGCTGGCGGCCGCTTCGGCAGGCTCGCTCGCTTCGTTGTCGGTGCTCGCATCGGCCTGCTTGCCGGCCTGCTTGCCGGCGGGCGCGCGCTCGGTACGCGAACTTGAATCGTCGTGACCTTCAGGCTTCGCGGCGCTGTCCTTGGTTTGGCCTTCCTCGTCGCTGCGCGGCCCCTCAGGGGCGCGGCGCGACGCTGGCGCGGGTGCTTTCGGCTTGGCCTGGGTGGCCGGGTCCGGCGTTGACGGCGCGTTGAGCATGCGCGCGAACGCGCTGTCCTGCGCGCTCGGCTCCGGCGTGGCGTCCTCGCGCGGGCCGTAGCTGTCGGCGTCCTTAATGCCGCTGGCGCGGGCGGCGGTGTTGAGTAGCGACAGCGGGTTCACGCGTTCTCTCCGGATTCGCCGGCCTGTACCTGCGCCTGCCGCGCACGCCGCGCGCCGAGATCGTCCATGTCGCGCTGGTCGCGCCGCTCTACCACCTGGCGCTCCTGCGCGCGGTAGCTGGCGGCCAGTTGTTCCAGCACCTGCTTCTCGCGGCTGGCCAGCAGCAGGCGCGCGCGCTCGGCCTCGACCTTGGCGCGGTTCTGGTCGACCGTGCGCATCTGCTGTTCCACCGCAGTGTCCAGGCGGTCGAGGAAGGCGCGGCGGTTGGTCAGCTGGGCCGGGCTGGTAGCGGCCATCTGGCTGCCGGCGTATTCCTCGGCATAGCGGCGCAGTTCTTCCAGGCGCGAGACATGGGTGTCGAGATTGCGCTGGCGCTCGGCCAGGTCGCGCGCGACCTCGTCTTCGTGTTCCTGGGCGCGGCGCAGTAGCGGATCGATCCGGCGGGATTGCATCATGGTTCAGTGCCTGTGGCGATCGGAAGCGGCCAGGCTGGCCGCGGACAGACGGTGCAACGGGGAAAACGCATGTTCATGCCGGCTGCTGTCATGTGGGGAGCCCTCATGTCGGCATGCCGGCTTCGACCAGGCGCTTGAGCGCGGCCTGGCTGTGCGGCAGGTCGGCGGCCTTGGTGACGTCCTGGCCGAGGAAATCGAGGATTTCCGGCCAGCGTTCCAGGGCTTCGTCGGTGACCGGGTCGTTGCCGCGCTGGTAGGCGCCGATGGCGATCAGGTCGCGGTTGGCCGAGTACGCCGACACCAGCCGCTTGAGCTTGCGGATGCGCAGGCGCCAGGGCTCGTCGGCAATGTCCTGGACCACGCGGCTGACCGAGGATTCGACATCGATGGCCGGGTACAGGCCGCTGTCGGCGACCCGGCGCGAGAGCAGGATGTGGCCGTCGAGGATGGCGCGCGCGGCGTCGGCGATCGGGTCCTGCGGATCGTCGCCTTCGGTCAGCACGGTGTAGAAGGCGGTGATCGAGCCGCGCCCGGCGGCGCCATTGCCGGCGCGTTCCACCAGCGCCGGCAGCTTGGCGAACACGCTTGGCGGATAGCCGCGGGTGGTCGGCGGTTCGCCCACCGACAGGCCGATCTCGCGCTGGGCCTGGGCGAAGCGGGTGAGCGAGTCCATCAACAGCAGGACGTTCAAGCCCTGGTCGCGGAACCACTCGGCAATGGCCGTGGCCCGGTAGGCGCCGTGCAGGCGCGCCAGCGGCGGGCGGTCGGCCGGGCTGGCCACCACCACGGCGCGGCGCAGGCCTTCCTCGCCCAATGTGGTTTCGACGAAATCGCGGACTTCGCGGCCACGTTCGCCGATCAGGCCGACCACGATCACGTCGGCGGCGGTGTAGCGCGTCATCATGCCCAGCAAGGTGGACTTGCCCACGCCCGAACCGGCGAACAGGCCCACGCGCTGGCCACGGCCGATCGGCAGCAGCGCATTGATCGCGCGCACGCCCACGTCCAGCGGCATGGTGATCGGTTCGCGCGCCAACGGGTTGATCGACACGCCAGCCATCGACACGCTGCCTTCGCCGCGGATCGGGCCCTTGCCGTCGAGCGGCACGCCATCGCTGTCGATGACCCGGCCGAGCAGGCCTTCGCCCACTTCCACGCCACCACGGCGGCGCGAAGGCACCACCCGCGCGTTGGGCAGCAGGCCGTGCAGTTCGGCGCTCGGCATCAGGTAGGTACGCTCGCCGGCAAAACCGACGACTTCGGCATCGACCCAGCCGCCATCGACCACTTCAACCTTGCAGGTGGCACCCATCGGCGCCTCGCAGCCGACCGCTTCCAGGGTCAGGCCGACGGCGCGGCGCAGGATGCCTTCGCGGATCAGGCCGCGGCCGTTGCCGGTGTCCAGGCCGAGCGCGCCCAGCCGGGTGGCCAGGCGCAGGTCGCGTGCGGCCGACCATTCGGCCGGCATCGCGGTGGGCAGTAGTTGCGCGCTCACAGGCTGGCTCCGGACTTGCGCATGACCGTTTCCAGCGCCGAGCGCAGACGGGCTTCGAGGGTGCCGTCGATGCGCACGCTCTCGGCATGCACGCGCAGGTCGCCGCGGCCCAGGCTGGTGTCGGCGGTGAGCCGGATGCCGGTCATCAGCGACAGCAGCGGTGTCAGCGCGGCGATGTCGTCCGGGTGCAGGCGCACTTCGACATCGCGGGTGCTGCCGCCGACGGCATCGACCGCTTCGCTCACCAGGTCGGACAACAGCACCGGATCGGCCTGGTAGGCGCGGCCGACCAGGCTGCCGGCGATGCGCACGGCCAGCTCGCCCAAGGCCCCGACCACTTCATTTTCGAGGCGGGCGAGGGGACGGCTGAAGTTGTCGAGGATGCCTTCAATCTGCGCGGTCAGCCGCCGCACTTCGGCCTGGCCCTGGGCAAAGCCCTCGGCGTGGCCACGCTCGAACCCTTCCTGGCGCGCGGCTTCCTGGATCGCCTGTATCTCCTGCAGCGTAGGCGGCTTGGGTGGCGGTGGCAGGCGCTCTTCTTCGGCCGGCGCAGGCGCGGCCACGACCACATCCAGCGAGGGTGCCAGCCAGCGCACCACGTCTTCGCCGAGCACCGCGCTCATACCATCGCCTCGCCGCCGCCACCGCCGAGCACGATCGTGCCTTCGTCAGCCAGGCGCCGGACAATGGTGAGGATTTCCTTCTGCGCCGCTTCCACGTCGGACAGGCGCACCGGGCCGCGGGCGTCCATGTCCTCCAGCAGGATCTCGGCCGCGCGCTGGGACATGTTGCGGGTGATCTTCTCGCGCACGCGCACGTCGGCGCCGCGCAAGGCCAGGCCCAGCTTCTCGCCGGAGACCTCGCGCAGCAGCGTCTGGATCTCGCGGTCTTCGAGTTCGTTCAAGTTGTCGAACACGAACATCTGGTCCTGGATCTTGCCGGCCAGGTCGGCATCGACCTTGCCGATCGCCTGCAGCACGCCCTGGTCCTGCCCGGTGTCGAGGAAGTTGAGGATGTTGGCCGCGCACTTCACCCCGCCCAGGCTGGAGGACTTCAGGTTCTGGTTGCCGGCGAACTGGCGTTCCATGATCTCGTTGAGCTCGCTCAGTGCATTGGGCGGAATCCCGTCCAGGGTGGCGATGCGCAGCAACACGTCGGCGCGGGTGCGCTCGGGCAGGTTCTTCAGCGCCTCGGCGGCCTGGTCGCTGTCCAGGTGGGCCATGACAATGGCGATGATCTGCGGGTGTTCGTTGCGGATCAGGTCGGCCACCGCGCGCGGGTCCATCCACTTGAGCGTGTCCAGCCCGGTGGTGTTGCGGCCGAGCAGGATGCGGTCGATCAGGCCGGAGGCCTTCTCCGCGCCCAGCGCCTGGATCAGCACGTTGCGGATGTAGTCGTCGGCGCCCACGCCGAGCGAGGTCTTGCCGGCGAGCTCACCGTTGAACTCGTCCATGACCTTTTCGACCTGCTCGCGGCTGACTCCGCTCATGGTCGCCATGGCGATGCCGATCTTCTGCACTTCCTTCGGGTCCATGTGCTTGAGCACTTCGGCCGCATCGGCCTCGCCGAGTGAGAGCAGCAGCACGGCGGCGCGCTGGACGCCGTTGAGCGGTTGGTTATCAGGCTTCACTGGCGACCCATCCCTTGACGACCTGCGCCACGCGCTTGGAGTCGGCCTTTACCGCCTCGCGCGCCTGGCGCAGGCGGTCTTCGTAGGCATCGGAAGGCAGGGCGATGGCCGGCTTGCGCTCGACCCCCAACTGCGCGGTGTCTTCGCCCAGGCCCTGCAGCAGTTCGGCGTCCTCGTCGAGCATGCGCACGTCGGCATTCTGCGGCGTGCCGGTCTCGTCGCGTTTGTGCTTGCGCGGGGCCGGGCCGGTGATCGAACGCAGGGCCGGGCGCAGCACGCCGAACAGCAGCGCCAGCACCACGATCGCACCGAGCAGCAGGCGCGCGCCATCGCGCACGCGCGGGTCTTCCCACCATTTCGGGCCGGCCTCGGCGTCGGGCGTTTCGCGCACGAACGGAGCATTCATCACCGACACCGTGTCGCCGCGCGCGGCATCGAAGCCTACCGCCTGCTTCACCAGTGCCTCGACCTTGGTCAACTCGGCCGCGCTCAACGCCTGCTGGGTGACCTTGCCCTTGGCATCCGGGCGCGGCACGTGGTCGACCAGCACCGCCACGCTCACGCGCTTGATCCGGCCGGCCGGTTGCCGGGTGTGCTGCAGGGTGCGGTCGAGTTCGTAGTTGCGCGTCGCGCTCTTGGCGCTCTCGGTCGGGGTGGCGGCAGCTGCCTGCTGCGCGGCGGCGGCATTGGGATTGGCGCCATTGGCGGCCGGCGCAGCCGGCTGGCCCGGCGCAGCCGCGCCCGGCGGGGTATTGCTGGTGGCACCGGGCACGCCTTGCGGGCCGGCGGTGGCGCTGGAGTTCTCGCTGATCTGTTCGCTGCGCAGCTTCGGCGGCTCGCCATTGAACAGTTCGCGCGCTTCCTCGATCACCGAGAAATCCATGTCCACGCTGACTTCGGGATTGACGCGGCCGGCGCCGGTCAGCGGTTCGAGCAATTCACGGATGCGGGTGTTGTAGGCGCTTTCCTGGCGCCGCACCTGTTCGAACTGCGCCGCATTGAGCGCCGCGTCGCTGTCCGGGTCGGCGATGGTGAGCATGCGCCCGCTCTGGTCGACCACGGTGACGCGCTCGGGCGCCAGGTCCGGGATCGAGGAGGCGACCAGGTGGACGATGGCATCGACCTGGTTGCGCTCCAGGGTCTGGCCACCGCGCAGTTCCAGCACCACCGAGGCGGTGGCCACTTCGCGCTGGCGGGTGAAGGCGCTCGGCTTGGGGATGGCCAGGTGCACGCGCGCATCGCGCACCGGGCGCAGCGTGCTGATGGTGCGCACCAGCTCGGTTTCCAGCGCGTGCTGGTAGCGCGCGTTCTCGACGAACTGGCTGACGCCGAAGCCGGGGTCGCGCTCCATCAGTTCGAAGCCGAGGCGGCCACTATCGGTCAGGCCCGAACCTGCGAGCTTGAGGCGGGCGTCGTGCAGGTTGTTCTCCGGCACGGTGATCGCGCCGGTGGCCGGATCGATCTTGAACGGGATGTTGGCCGCGCGCAGCAGGTCGGTGGCTTCGGCCGTGGCCTTCTCGTCCAGGCCGGTATAAAGCGCGGTGTAGCCCGGCTTCTGCGACCAGAAGAACACCGCCAGGCCGGCGGCCACGGCAATGCTGATCATCAGCATCAGGCCCAGGCGGCGGGTGATCTGCAGGCTCTGGATGCGGTCGAACCAGGTGCCGGCTTTCTCGGCGCCCTGGTGCAGGCTGTCCTTGGTCAGTGCGAGTGCCATCCGTTCTTACCTTTACAGCGGCATGTTCATCACGTCCTGGTAGGCCTGGACGAGACGGTTGCGGACTTCCACGGTGGCGCGGAAGGCGATCTGGGACTGCTGCGAGGCGACCATCACCCGCGCCAGGTCGGCACTGGGGTCGCCCATTTCGAAAGCCTTGGAGAGCGCACCGGCCTTCTGCTGGGCCTCGTTCACACCCGACAGCGCACCGCGCAGGGTGTCGCTGAAGCTGGCGCCCTGGGCAGCGCCGGCGGCCTCGCTACCGGCCAGCCCCTGGATTGCCGTCGAATGCCCGACATCGGCCGCCGGCCCCAGCGACGCCTGGCCCATCTGGCCTTGGTAGCTGCGGATCTGCGAGAGGATCGAGGTGATGGAATCGCTCATGGGACGAAGCCTGACGAGGGTCGCCATTCACGATGCAAGCGGTGTGCCAGTGGCGCGCCGGATTTCCGGCGCGCCACTGGCTGCGGGTCCTTGCCCGCTTCGCGGGCATGGACACCCAAGCCTGCTGCGCAGGCTTGGGACCCCGCCTCATCGCTTGCCTATCCCCGCGGCTGGGCGTGCCCCATCCCGCAACGCGGGCTGTGCCCCCAAAGTTTGCTGTGCAAACTTTGGGCCCCGACGCTTGTCTCGCCTATCCCCGCGGCTGTCGCCGCGCCCCCTTAACAAAGGGGGCTGTTGCTCCAGAAAAATCCCGCTCTTCTGTAGGGGCGGCTCTGTTTGGCCTCGGCTATCAGCCGCTACCGTGGCGCGGCCGCACGCTGAAAATCACGGCAGCCAGGCTGCTTGCCAGTCGTCCAGGCCTTCGCCGGCCAGCATCCAGTCCTTGCGTACGGCCGCGCGCAGGGCGTCGCCGGCGGCGGCGCGGGCGGCGGGGTCGGCCAGGTGTTCGCGGATGGCGGCGACCCAGTCGCGGTGGCGGTTGCGCACGCGGGTGACGGGCAGGTCGCCGCGATAGGGTTCGATGTCGCTGCACACCACCGGGAAGCCGCAGGCGCCGTATTCGAGCAGACGCAGGTTGCTCTTGCAGGCGTTGAACGTGTTGTCTTCGAGGGGGGCGATGGCGAGGTCAAGGCCGAGCCGCGCCAGCGCGCGTGGGTACACCTCGATGTCCACGCCAGGGTGGAACTGGTGCACGTAGGGTTGCAGGGCTTCCGGGCACAGGCCCATGAATACCCAGTCGACCTCATCGGCCAGTTCGCGCACGAGGTCAGCGATCATTTCCAGGTCGCCGGTGTGGCCGATGCCGCCGGCCCAGCCCACGCGTGGGCGTGCGCCGATATTGCGGTGCAAGGGTGGCAGCCGCGTCCATTGCGCCGGTGACAGCCGGTTGCGGGCGACGCGGATGTCTGGGTGCAGGCCGGCCAGCGCTTCGGCCAATGCAGGAGTGGAGACGACGACGCGGTCGGCCAGGCGCAGGGCGCGCGGCAGGCTGCGCCGGATGTCGGCCGGCAGCTGCGCCCGGTGCGCACTGCGCGCGGGCAATTCGAGCAGATAGTCGTCGAGTTCGTAGATCTTCAAGGCGCGCGACAGTCGCGGCATGGCTTCGAGCCTCGCCAGGTCGGGACCGCCGATCCTTCGCTGCACGATCACCACGTCCGGGTCCATCCGTTGCTGTTCGACGATGTCCAGCAGCTGGGCATAGGCGGCACCTTCGATGCTGCCGTGCGCCTGCAATGCGGCCAGCGGTTGCAGCACCCGGTATTGGCCGCTGCCGTGCGCGTCGGCCGGGTGGGCGAGCACGCGCGGCTGCGGACGATGCGCCAGCGGTTGCCACGAGAAGCTGGATTCGCCGAGGCGGAAGCCGCCGGCGACGTCGAGGCGAAGGCAGGGCGAGTAGGTGGGGTCCTGTGCGATCCGCGGCAGCCAGCGCTGCAGCAGCGCTTCGCGTGTGTCCGCGGGCAGGTGCGGCGCTTCGGCGCTCAGCAGTAGCGCGTCGGGCGCGCAGACCACGCGATAGCCGTGGTCGCTGGCACGCAGGCACAGGTCGATATCGGCCGCAGCATCAGGAAATGCGTCGCTGTCCAAGCCACCGAGTTGCTCGAACAGCGAACGCCTCACCAGCAGGCAGCGGTCCGATACCGCGGCGGTGGCATGGGCCACCCGCAGGCGACCGAGATAGCCCGGAGCGTCGATGGCCTCGCCAGCGAACGCACCGATCGCGCCGTCGGCCAGCCCGGGCACCAGGCCAGCCTGGGTGACACGGCCCTCTGCCGACACCGTGCGCGCGCCAGTGATGGCCACTTCCGGCCGTAGCCCATGCTCCAGCAGCGCGGCCAACCAGTGCGGCTGCACCACGGTGGTGTCCGCACGCAGGAACAGCAGGTGCTCGCCTAGCGCCTGGCTTGCGGCCAGGTTCGCGGCGGCGGCGTGCGGTACCGCGCCGTCCAGCGTGAACAGGCGCAGCCGCGGGTCTTCCAATGTGGACACCTGATGCAGCCAATGTGCGGTGTCAGCATCTGCGCCGTTGTCGAGCAACAGCACCTCGTAGTCGGGGTATGTGGTCTTTTCGAGCACGCCGAGCAAGCAACGTTGCAGCATGGCCGCAGGCACCTGCGCCGTGGCGATCAGCACGATCGAGACCTTGGGCAACTGCGCGTGGCCGCGCGATGCCCGGTACAGGCCAGGCGCCAGGGTGTCCACGCGTGCATGCGGGTAACCGCTGCGGTGCAGGTGTGCGGTGATCACGGCGGCCGGGAACTCGCTGGTGCCGGGTGCGGGATCGGCATACAGCAGCGGCTCGGGCAGGTGCGCAAGGTCGTCGCTGCCGGCCTGTTCGGTCAGGCGCAGGATCACGTCCAGTGCCAGCGCAACGGGATCGGCGGCCCAGGCCGGGTCGTAGCCACCCAGGCGCAGCAGCGCGGCGCGCGAGAACAACCAGTGGCGCGCCATGGCGCCGGGATGGCCGATGAGCAGGTCAGGATCGAAGTCGGGGCGCAGCACCGGCGAGGGCGGGGTGAAGCCGCCGCCACGATGCCATTCGTCGGCGTATACCGCGCGCAGCGCGGGGGCGCCGGCCAGCGCCAGCGGCAAGCGTTGCATAGCGCCAGCGCAGAAGATGTCGCCAGCACTCACCTGCAGCAGCCAGTCGCCCGCGTCGGCCTGGACCAGCAGCGCATTGAGCGCGTCGGCCAGGGTGCCTTGGCAATGCCAAGGCCGGACCCAGTCGAAGTCGACATAGCCGCCGCCGCGCTCGGTGTCCCACAACCAGACTTGCAGCGCGGCATAGCCGTCGCGGTGCGGAGCCAGGCTGTCCAGCGTGGCGGTGATCCTCGCGGCGTCCGCATGGCGGGCGTCGATCAGGATCGACAGCGACGGACGCCCATGGGTGTCGAGATGGTCGCGAGCCAGTGGCAGTTGTGCCGGCTGCAATTGCCGCTGCTGTTGCCAATGATCGAGCCGGCCCTGGATGCGGGCACGTTCCTCGGCCTCGGCCAGTGCCTGCAGTAGATCGAACGCGACCGGCTCGCCGTCACCGGCCAGCTGCCTCACCGGCACGCTCGTGCCGGCCGCCTCGCAGCTCCACCCCAGTGCGGAGAGCGCCTGGCGGAAATTGTCGCGTCCGCTGTCGCCAATTCCCGGGCGCTCGCGACCGGCCTGGCTGAACTGCGAAGCTGACACCCGGAAATCGCTCAACGGGCGCGCCAGGTAGCCCAGGTCGCCGTGCTGCAGCAGCTTGGCGTACATCGCCAGGTCACCGAACCAGTGGATCGGCTGTCCCGCCAGGTCCATCAGCCGATCGCCGAACCCGGCCAGGTCGTTGCGCCGGCACATCACCGCGCTCGGCTCGCCGATGAAGTTATGCGGATGCTGGCCGAGAAAGCCGACCAAGGCGCGCCCGTCCAGGCGTGCGTCGGCGGCGAAGATGGGTGCAGTGTGCAAGGTGTCGGGCAACAGCGCGCCGTGCGCGTCGATGCGGCGGCGGCGCGAGGTCACCAGCGCGATGTCTGGATGCGCGCACAGCACCGCGGCCTGCGCGGCGATGCAGTCTGGGTGCAGCAGGTCGTCGTCGTAGAGGAATTTGATGTACTGGCCCTTGGCCAGCGCAACGCAGCGCGCGCCGTTGCGCGATTCGCGCAGGCGTTGCGGATTGGCGTAGTAGCGCACCGGGAATGCGGCGGAACCGGCGAACGCTTCCACCTGGCGGCGCACGGCGTCGCCCGGATGGTCATCGCAAACGACCAGCTCGATGTCGCGATAGCGCTGCGCAGCCACGCTGGCCAAGGCCGCGCGCAGGAACATCGGCTTGAACGCCGGCATCACCACAGTGACCAGCGGGCCATTGATGGGTAGGGAATCGGATGCCGAAGGATTCATTTGCACAACAGGTCCAGCGCGTCGACGTCGAAGACGGGTATGCCATGGCGGCGGGATACCTCCAGGCGTTCCGGGAAGTGGTTGTCGATGAACAACGCAGGCGCGCGGATCGCCGTGGACTTGGGTTCGCCCTGGCGCAGATGCACGATCTCGTCGAACAGGCCAGGGGCGATCCGGGCCACGGCCAGGGTCTGGCCGAGGTCGCCGGCATGCCGGGTCAGCAGGACCAGGCGCTTGCCCATCTCCAGCAAGCGGTAGGCCAGGCGCATCGCCGCCGGGTTGGCGCGGCCGTCGCGGATGAGCGTGTCATCCAGGTCCAGGTAGCAGGTGTCGAAGTCGTAATCGAGCACGGCATGGTGTTCGAGCCGGCGTTCGAGCACGCGCAGGCGCGGCTCGGCGAGCACGCCGAGGTCGCGGCCAAGAAAGTCCTGCACGGCGAGCAGCGGCAGGTTGATACCTGCCGCACGTGCGGTGGTCGAGCCAGTCGAAAGCCGGCAGCTGAACTCCAGCAGCTTCCAGCGCCCTTGCAGGTCCCGACGCAACTGCAGGAACCACGGGCCACGCAGAGGCAGGCGGGTGTTGATCGCCGTGGCGATCGCTCCAACTTCGGCGTCGGCCGGCAGTGGTCGCGAGCGCATGGCGATGCCGCCGACCACGCGCTCGCGGCTGCGCGGGCCAACATGCAGCAGGCGACGGTGGCGGTCGCTGAAGCAATCGACGCTGATCTCTTCGCCGGGCAGGAATTCGGTGACTACCGGCGCGGCGATGCTCGCCATGGCCTGGGCGAGCGCATTGGCATCGTCGGCGCGCGCGAAACCTTGTCCGCCCTGGCCAGCGTCGGGCTTCACCGCAACCGGCCAGTGACGCACTGCATGTGGGTCGCGATGGACACGCGGGACCCACTCGGCGTCGGTAAACGTATCCAGCGTCGCCCGCTTGCTGCGCGCAATCCGGCACGCCTCGGCGTTGCCGTTGACCAGCGTGGCGCCCCAGGCGCCGATGCGCTCGGCCAGGTAGGCCTGGACACTGTCATGGGTGGCGAACACCAGCTCGATGTCCCACTCGGCGAGCAGCGCGGCAAAGTGCGCATCGAAATCCGGCGCGTCCATTGCCGGGACGCGCGCGAAACGGGTGAAGGCAAGCCCGGCGTGGTCGTCGCGACTGCCGGCGCCGTGCAACTTCACATGCAGTGAGCGCTCCAGCGCCCGCCCGATCTCCAGCCCGACTTCGGTACCGGCCGGGAAGACCAGCACCCGCACCGGCCCGGCAGGGCGCCCGGCGGTCGAGTCGCTCGGCGCTGGCGCAGCAGCGACGTTCATTCCGAGGGCGCCAGGTGATGATCGGCGAAGTACTGGGCAATGGCTTCGCCCAGCTGCGGATCGCGATAGAACAGCACGTAGCGCTTGCGCGGGCCGGCACCGCGGGTGGCGTTGGCCGGCGTGCGGAAGTCGACGCGCATGCCGAAGCGCCGGCACACGGCCTGCAGCGAGCGTCCGGAGTGGTAGGCAGTGTGGCCCAGGCTGAACGGATAGCTCAGCCGGTGCAGCGGCGCGCCGTCGGCCAGGTTGGTGCTGGCGATGATCAGGCCATCGTGGCGCGCCTTGGCGAACAGATGGGCAAAGTCCGCATCCAGGTCCACGAAGTGCTCGATCACCTCCGAGGCGATGACCACATCGAACACTTGGGCGCGCGCATCGTGTGGCACGAAGTCAGCGGCCTGCTGGAAGTTCGCCATGTCGCACAGCGCGACGCGGCCGAAGGGCAGGTCGCGCGCGATCAGTTCGTGGTCGCGGGACAAGCCTGCCCCGTACACCAGCAATTCGCCGGGGCGGCCAGGCGAATACCGGGCGAGGATGTCGGCGGCCATCTCGGCCATGCGGTACTCGCGACGCGGACGCAGGCCGTCGCCAGTGCGGGCGCTTTGACCTGGCGTGCTGGGCGCATCGAACCCGGCGTCGGTGTAGTCGTGGCGGTTGTCTGGATTGCTGATGAAGCCGCAGTCGCCACAGCTCAGGAATCGGAACGACAGGTGCGTCATTTCGGGCAGGCTGCAGGCCACGGTCTCGGCGCGCACGGTGGCTGAACGACAGGCCACACAATGCGGCTCGGCAGGGTCGGCCGGGGTGGGGCCGCTGTCCTGCCAGGTGCCTTCGGCAATCCGGCGCAGCTCGCGTGCGAACGCCCGGGCGCGCGTGGCCGACGGGCTGATGAAGTATTCGCGTGCCTGCCGACGTGCCGCGGCCAAGGGATCGTCGCCGCCGAGAACGCGCGCCAGCTTGTCGCCGAACTCGGCGGCAGTGCTGAAGGTGTAGGCGTAGTCGGCATGGTTCATGTGGCTGCTGGCTACGCGGATGGGCCGGTCCTGTGGAACGTAGACGAAGATCGGCCGATCCAGCGCCAGGCACTCGGACACCGTCGCCGAAATATCGCAGACGAACACCGCATCCGGCGCCAGCAGGTCGGTCAGCTTGCCGTGGCGGTCGAGGAATTGCAGCGCTGCGGCCGGCAGGCTCAGTTGCGCGGCGATGCGCTGGTCGATGTCGACCAAGGACGCTCTGGCCGCGCCGGTCAACGGGTGCAGCTTGGCCACGATGGGCAGTCCGCCGCAGGCATGCGCAGCGCGCAGCAGGTCCGGTGCAAGCGCCAACGAGGAATAGTCCTGTTCGGCCACGTAGCCTTCCCAGGTCGGGATATAGACGACGCGTCGTGCCGGCGCCGCGGTGGCCCGGTCGGCGGCGTCGAGCAGCGCGGCGCCGTCAGGACGGCCGATGATCCGAAAGCGCAGGCCGCTGGCGTCGAAGTCGGCGCGCGCGAAGCGATCGATGTGCGCCTGGCCGGCCACGTAGACCTCGTCGTAAGCCTTGAAGCCGCGGTTCATGCTCGAGCTCTTGTCACTGTCGCCGTGGCCAAGAAAGATATGGCGACCCCCGCTGCAACGCAGAAACAGATTGTTGTTGGCGGTATTGGCTACGTAGTAGAAGCCGCGCAGCGAAGGATAGGCTGCGATCAGCGCATCCACATCCGCCGATTCCTTGACCAGCGCCACCGGCACCTCGGGGTACTCCACGCGCAGCTGCTCGTAGACGTCCAGCATCCGTACCACGACCAGGAACTCATGGCCGGCGCCCGCGAATAGCGGTAGCCACGGTTTGATGTGGTCTATCGCACCGCCCTTCAGTGAAGCGCCGCTGTGGAGCAGGAACACCGGCGAGGCGAGCCCCTCGGGGAGCGCGCGGGCCGAGTGCGGGTTGTACTTCTTCAGGTAGTCGAGGCAGCGATCGAATACGTGGCGGGCGAGCGGTACGCCGATCTTTCTGTGCAGCATGGTCGTGTCATCGAGGATGGGAAGTCATCCGAGCGCGACGGCGCGGATGCGGTGGCCGGAACGGCGTTGTTCCGGTGGCGGCAGGCGGCGAAAATCGCCGTAGACGGTTTCCAGATAGCGTTCGGCCAGGGCTGGTGCGCGGAAGCGGGTGCCCTCAAAGCGCACCCAGCGGCCCTCGCCGAACACCTCGGCGTCGACGATCTCGCGCCGGCCATAGAGTCCGTACAGGTTGCCGACGTGGCGGCTGCGGCTGGCATCGCCACACGCCACCAGGCGTTCGTAGGCCAAATAGATTTTCTGCGCCGCAGACAACCGGCTTGCCAGCGAGAGCAAGGCAAAGCGCAGGCGCCGTGGCGTGGCCACAGGGTGCGGGTAGTAGCCCTGCTGTTTGTTCATCGTCCAGGCGCGCATCAGGCCGATGGCATTGAACAGCAGGTCGCGACGCGAACCGGGCGCCGGCACTGCGTCGATCGGAAAGACGTCCACGCCGATGCCGCGGTTGAACGGGCGCGCATAGTCGATCACCAGGCGCGAGCGTGCGTCGCACACCACCAGGAAGGGATAGGGCGTGTCGGCGTCGCGGCTGGGATGGATCGCGCGCAACCCGATCGGCAGCGCATCGAGCAGCGCCAACAAGCGCGTGTAGTCGGCGCGGGGCAGGGCGATGTCGATGTCGTCGTCCCACGGGATAAAGCCACCGTGGCGAAGTGCGCCGAGCAGGGTTCCGCCCACCAGGTAGTAGCGCAGCCCGTGGCGGTCGCAGAAGCTGGTCAGTGCCTCGAGCACCGCGAACGCACGGTGCTGCACGTCGCGCAAGGCGACGCCGCCGGCCATCAGCGGGGTGGCCTCAGCTGTCGCGGCGGACATCGAACACTACGCCGGTAAGCGGGGAACACAGCGCCTGCAGCGTGGCGCGCGCGACAATATCGGGGTCGAGCAGGCTCTCGGCTGGTTCAGTGCCAAAGTTGCGCGTGCGCATCGGCGTGCGCGTGCGCTCGGGGTTGATGCAGACCACGCGGATGCGTTCGGCTGCCCATTCCTCCGCCAGCGCCTGGGTCAGGTTGACCACGCCGGCCTTGGTGGCGCTGTAGGCGGCATAGAAGGCGCGTCCGCGGGTGTAGGAGCTGGAGGCAAAATTCACCAGGCAGCCCTGGTTCTGGCGCAGGTAGGGATGCGCAGCCTGCGCCAGCACGAACGCGCCGGTCAGGTTGGTGGCGATGACCTGGCCCAGCTCCTCGGGGCTGAAGCCGGTCAGCGGCTTGCGCACCAGCAGCGCGGCGGTGTTCACCACGGCATCGATCCGGCCTTCGCGCGCGGCGATGTCGGCGAACAGGCGCGCCACATCTTCGCGACGAGTGATATCGACATTGCCGCAACTGCGGCCGGCGCGATGCACGCGCGCGCCGTGCGCCTCGGCCAGGCTCGCGACCGCCGCGCCGATACCGTAGGACGCCCCGACCACGACGATCACGCGATCTTGCAACGCCACCAGCAGTTCCTCGTTGCGTGCCGTGCGGGTGGCGCGGGTCTGGATCAGCTTCTCGGCGATGTAGAGGTCCACGCCGTCGGTGATCTTGAGGTTGGAGGGCGACCCGGCCACCGTGGCGATTTCCAGGTCGGGCAATTCGCGGCGCACGACGCCGCAATCGCAGGTCACCCCGGCCAGCCCGCGCGCGCTGGCGCGGCTATACGCCTGGCGCAGCACGCCCAGGTGGAAGCCCTGGGGGGTCTGGCCCCGGCGCAGGCGGCTGCGGTCGGGAATTTCGTGGATATGGCCGTGCTCGCCGACTTCGACAATGGTGTCGCTGGCCGGCACCACCACATCGACCGCGCCATGCCGGTGTAGCGCTTCCAGGCAGCGCTCGAGGATGTCCCGGTCCAGCAGCGGGCGTGCGGCGTCATGCACCAGCACGCGGCAGTCATCGCCTTCCTGATCGAGCGCGGCAAGCGCCGAGGCGGTGGAATCGGCGCGATCGCGCCCGCCCAGCACCACTTTCTCCAGCTTGCGCCAGCCACTGCGCATCGCCGCTTCCCATACCGTGTCCTCGTAGCCCGGTGGCACCACCACGACGATGCGATCCACCGCCTCGCAGTGCTCGAACACCTCAACGGTGTGCTCGATCACCATGCGTCCGGATAGCTTGACGAACTGCTTGGGCAGCTCGCTGCCGAAGCGCGTGCCGCGGCCACCGGCCAGGATCACGGCGATGACCGGGAAGCGCGCCGGCGTTGCGATGGGAAGGACAGCGACATGGGCGGGCGCGACCTGCACCTGCGCGTTCATGCCGCCGGCTCCAGGCGGGCGGCGCCCAGCATCTGGCGTACGCGCTCGGGCGGGTTGTGCATCAATACGTCGATCATCGACAGCCCCGGAACGAAGTCCTGTTCGTGGCCCTGCTGATAGGGCGGCATCTGCGGTTGCAGGAAGTACAGCTGCGCGCCGCACGCATGGAAGGCTTCGGCCGCATACAGCGCACGTCCTCCAGGCAGGTTGTGGTAGGCGCGGGCGCCGAGTTGCTGGCACAGCGCGACGATGCGGTCCTGGCCGCGGCCGGCAACCGCCAGCGCGGAAGCATCGGCGCTGTGCAGCGGCAGGCCGAGGTAGTCGAACACGGCGTGGATCGAGGCGGCGCAGACCCGCGCCACGTTGGCGTTGCCCGCCGCCCAGGCCGATTCGACCAGCCGGTACACCGCTTGGAATTGCGCCGCGCGAGCGTAGCCATGGCGAAGTTGCTGCAGGAAACGGGCAGGGCTGCCGGCGAAACGGTGTTCGGCGATGCTGCGGTTCTGGCTTGCCTGGGCCACCGGCAAGGTGAAGCGATAGGGACGCCCGTCCAGCAGTAGCTGGTTGCGGTGGATGAAACCACGGGTGATGAAGGCCGCATCGTCAAGGAAGACGAAGCGGTCTACCCCCGCCGCCAGTTGGTAATAACCCAGGTAGGGGAAGAAATACGGCTGCATGACCGCGAGCTTCATGCCGCAGCTTCCGTTCCGACCAATGCCGGCGTTGTGACTGGTGAGCCGCGGCCAGCGACTTCCACCAGCCGGCAAATGCGATCGAGCTGGGCGTCGGTCAGGTCGGGATAGATCGGCAGGCACAGGATGCGTTGCGACGCCGAGCGCGCCACCGGCAAGCGGTCCGGATCGGCGGAGGGCAGTCCGCGGTACATCGGGAAGTCGCTGATCAATGGGTAGAAATAGCGGCGCGCATGGATGCCGTGGTCGCGCAGGTGCTGGTACAGCGCGTCGCGGCCGATCGCAAAATCCGGCTCGACCAGGATCGGGAAATAAGCATGGTTGGCACGCGCCTGGGCGTCGCGCGGCGGCATGCAGGTGATGCCGGCCAGTTCGCCCAACCGCTGGCGGTAGAGGCGGTCGATCTGCGCGCGTCGGGCCAGTGCATCGTCGATGTAGCGCAGCTGCAACAGGCCGAAAGCGGCGTTGACCTCGCTCATCTTGCCGTTGATGCCGGGCGCGACCACCGTGGTCTCATCGACGAAGCCGAAGTTCTTGAGGTGGCCGATGCGCCGATAGGTGCGTGCGTCCGGGCAGATGATGGCGCCGCCCTCGAAGGTGTTGAACACCTTGGTGGCGTGGAAGCTGAGCACGCTCAAGTCGCCGTGGCGCAGCACCGAACCCTCGCCGTCCTCGACACCGAACGCGTGCGCGGCGTCGTAGATCACGCGCAGGTTGTAGGTTTCGGCGATGCGTTCGATCTCGGCGGTATTACAGGGGTTGCCGTAGCAATGCACCGGCATGATGGCAGTGGTCTGCGGGGTGATCGCCGCCTCGATCCGGGCCGGATCGAGATTGAAGTTCACCGGATCCACGTCCACGAACACCGGCTTGATGCCGTTCCACAGCAACGAGTGCGCGGTGGCGACGAACGAGTACGGCGTGGTGATGACCTCGCCGGTAACGCGCAACGCCTGCAGTGCGGTCAGCAGGGCGAGCGTGCCATTGGCCATCAAGGCCAGGTACTCGACCCCGAGGTAGTCGGCCAGGGCCTTCTCCAGCTGCCGGTGCATGTCGCCGCCGTTGGTCAGCGTGCGGCTGGCCCAGACCTTTTCCAGGTAGGGCATGAACTCGGCCAGCGGCGGCAGGAGCGGGCGGGTGACGGGGATTGGCATGACGGCCTCGGCGGGACAATGCGTCGGGAAACCGTCGGCCCAGCGTGGCGGGCGGCCCCGTTGGGTGTGATGCAATCCACATGCCAAAGGCGGCTTGTCCGCCGCTGGCCACGCTCAGGCGGTCGTTGCCTCGGCCTCGACCCGGCCGTCCACGAACGTTTGCCAGGTGCCTTGCCACGGCTGGATCAGCCCGGCATCCCGACGGCGGCGGATTTCGTCGATTGCGGCGCGGATGTCGGCGAACGGGACGCCTTCCAGGTCGCGCGGATGGTATTGCCACCAGCGCAGCGCCAACAGTTCGTCGACGATGGGCTGCGGGAAGCGCAGCCGGATCGGTGCTGCGGGTACGCCGCCGACGATCTGATAAGGCTGCACATCGCGGCTGACCACCGCGCCGGCGGCGAGGATCGCGCCATCGCCGACCTTGACCCCGCGCAGAATCTGGACGCCCGCGCCGATCCACACGTCATGGCCGATCACCACGGCTGGCTTGAGACGCGCCTTCATCTGCGGCTGGTGCGCCTCGGCCACCCGGCCCACCTCCTCGCCATGCCAACCAAAGCGCTTTGGGTTGTACTGGAAGCTGGAGGTTCCCAGCCAGTCGACCGGGTGATTGAGGTCGCCGATCTTCACCTCGGCGGCGACCGAGCAATAGCGGCCGATCGACTTCAGGCCCTTCAGGCGCCCGGAGACGAAATAGGTAAAAGCGCCGACCTGCACATTGCACTGCACGCCCAGGCCCGCCACAACCTCCACCGGCGCTTCGAAACGCAGGCGGGTTCCGGGATTCTGGCGATAAGCCGCCGTGAGCTTCAGCCCTTGCGAGGTGAGGTCGTCCATCCTTGTGGTCTCGCGGCCAGCCAGCTCAGCCAGCCAACTCAGTCTGCTCGCGGTCGATGCCGTACTTGCGCAGCTTCTCCACCAGGGTGGTGCGGCGCAGGCCGAGCAATTGCGCGGCGTGGGCGACCACGCCCTGGGTGCGTTCGAGCGCTTCGTTGATCAACGCCAGCTCAATGCTGGCCATATGGCCGCGCAGGTCGATGCCGTCGTCGGGCAGGTTGACCGCGTTGGCCGCGTCCTCGGCGCTTTTGTGGCGCTCATGCAGGCCCGCGGCCGGGACATCGGCAATGGCGGCCAGCGGCGGCGCCGCCGGCAGGGTGTCGGGCAGCGGCTGGAAATCACCGCGATAGCGCGCCGGCAGGTCCTGCACACGCACCAGTCCGCCGGGGTGCAGCACCGCCAGGCGCTCGACCAGGTTGGTCAGCTCGCGCACGTTGCCCGGCCATTCGTAGCCGCGCAGCGCCTGCAAGGCTTCCTCGGCAAAGCGCACTTCGCCACGGCCGGTGCGTGCCAGCTGGGCGGCGATGGTCTGCACCAGGATCGGCAGGTCGTCGACGCGCTCGCGCAGTGAGGGCATCTCGATCGGGAATACGTTCAATCGGTAGAACAGGTCTTCGCGAAAAAGCCCGTCGCCAATGCGGGTTTCCAGGTTGCGATGGGTCGCGGCGATCACGCGCACGTTGCAGCGGATGGTCTGGCCGCCGCCGACGCGCTCGAAGCTGCGTTCCTGCAGCACGCGCAGCAGCTTGACCTGCATCGGCAGCGACATGTCGCCGATTTCGTCCAGCAGCAGGGTGCCGCCTTCGGCCATCTCGAAACGGCCCTTGCGCGCACTCAGCGCACCGGTGAAGGCGCCTTTCTCATGGCCGAACAGCTCGCTTTCGAGCAGGTCCGGCGGGATCGCACCGCAGTTGATCGCCACGAACGGGCCATCGCGGCGCGGTGATTGCTGGTGGATGGCGCGCGCCACCACTTCCTTGCCGGTGCCCGATTCGCCCAGCACCAGCACCGTGGTATCGAAGGCGGCGACCTGGTCGATCAGCCGGCGCAACTGCTGCACCGCCTGGCTCTGGCCGGTCGGGCCGGTGTCGGCCTGGGTGCCGGCCTGGTGTTCGGCATCCAGGCGCTTGAGGCTGGCGCGGCGCAACAGCGCTTCGAGCTGGGTATGGCGCAGGGGCGTGTCCAGCGTCCACACATTGGCCTCGTGCAGGCCATGGGCGGCGGCGAACAGGCCCGGCTCGCCGGCCATCAGCAATACCGGCGGCGGCAGCTTGGCCTTGGCCAGCCAGTCGAAGAAGCGCGTGGCCGAGGTGGCATCGTTGGCCGAACCGACCATTACCGCCATCCACTCGTCGTGGCGGTGGCGCTCGGGATTGAGATCGGCGCCGTCGGTGACCCAGCGCGGGTTGAAGTCCATGAACTCCAACAGCGAGACGGTGCGCTCGGCGCGCACGGCGTCGCTGTCGATCAGCAGGATGCGTGATTCACTCATTACCACCCGCCTCCGACAGGCCCTCCAGGATCGGCATGACTTCCTGGATGTAGGACAGCTTGCTGACGAAGTTATCCGCACCGGCGCGAAGCGCATGTTCACGGTGCTCGGCATCGTCGAAATGGCTGGCAATCACAATGTAGGGCGGGTCGTCCTGGGTCTTGATCAGGCGGGTGGCCTGCAGGCCGCCCATCTCGGGCATGGCCAGGTCCATCAGGACCACGCGCGGGCGCAGGCTCTCGGAGCGTTCGATCGCCTCCAGGCCGTTACCAGCGCTGCCGACGATGTCCAGCCACTCGACCTTGCGGAAATGCCGCATGGCAGCATTGATGAAACCTTCGTGGTCGTCGACGAGCAAAACGGTGAGCTTGTTCATGGGCGTTCCCTCAGCCGGCGCGGGCCAGCAACGGCTTGTGATGGCGACGGCGCTCACGCGCCGGGGCGATATCCAGTTGCTCACGATACTTGGCGACGGTCCGCCGCGCGACGTTGACACCCTGGCGGGCAAGCAGGGTGGCAATGGCTTCGTCGGCCAGCGGGCGACCGGCCGGCTCGCTTTCGATCAGCCGGCGCACCATCGCCTTCACCGCCTGGCCGGAGACGCTGGCCCCTTCCAGGCGCACGGCAAAGAAGTGCTTGAGTTCGAAGGTGCCGCGCGGCGTCTGCAGGTACTTGCCGGTGGTGATGCGCGAAATGGTGGACTCGTGCATGCCGATTTCCTCGGCAATCTCCTTCAGCGTCAGCGGCGCCATGGCCTCCTCGCCGCGGGTCAGGAACGCCGACTGGCGCTCGACGATGGCGCGGGTAGCGCGCAGCAGGGTCTCGTAGCGCATCGACAGGCCGCGGGTCAGCCAGCGCGCTTCCTGCAGCATCTCGCGCAGGGCCGGCGCGGCCTCGCTGGATTCGGACAGGGCGCGTTCGTGCATCGGGTTGAGGGTCACCCGGTGGGTGGTCGCCGGGTTCAGCGCCACGCGCCACTGGCCGTCGGCATGCCAGGCGACCACATCGGGGATGACATTGTGTTCCGGGCTCGGCAACAACGTGTCGCCCGGGCGCGGCTGCAGCGACAGGACCAGGCGCACGGCCTCGCGCACGTCGGCTTCCTCGGCACCGACGGCCTGGGCCAGGCGCGGGTAGTCGTGGCTGGCGAGCAAATCCAGATCGCCGGCCAGGATGCGCTGGGCCAGCGTGCGCCCGGCGACCTTGCCAGGCAGCGCGGCGAGCTGAGCCTGCAGGCATTCGCGCAGATCCTGCGCCGCCAGCCCGGCCGGATCGCCGGCCAGCAGCCGCTGGCGCACGGCCTCGACGGTGTCGGCATCCACATCCAGGCGGGCGCTGGCGAGCAGGGTCAGGTCGGCGCGCGGCGCTACGAGGTAGCCGGCATCGTCGCAGTGTTCGAGCCAGAACGCAGCCACCGCCAGGCGGCGCTCGTCCAGCTCCAGGGCCAGGGTCTGCAACACGCGCAAGTGCGGATCGCTGGACTCGCCGGCGGCGATGCGCTGCAGGCGATCGTCCTCGCCGTCGTTCCAGCTCGAGCCGGGGACATCCCACAGCGAGCTTTCAGGCAGTTCGTCAAAGGCGGCCACTTCCAGCGCGGTCGTTTCCGCGGCGGCGTCCTCGGCGTTGTCAGCCTCGGCTTCTTCGAGTTCGAGCAGGGGGTTGTTGTCGAGGGCGCGGCGGATCTCCATTTCCAGCTGCAAGCCGTCCAGCTGCAGCAGGCGGATGGACTGCAGCAGCTGCGGGGTGAGGTGCAGTTGCTGGCCCAGCTGGGTGGAGAGAGTCGGCTTCATCGTGTTCCCCTTCGGCATCCCCGGCGCGGTTGCGCCTTGGTACACATCTTGCAGGAGGGGGTGACGGCTTTTTAATCAGGGCGTTTCCGGATTGGGGCGTCATATTCCTGACGGGATGTCGGGAATGTCCTTACGGACGCCGGGCTTGATGACGGGTTTGCGGCGGCGCCGTCCGGAGAAGAACCCCCCTTCTGTTAAGGGGGGTGCGCCGAAGGCGCGGGGGATAGGCAAGGCGGAAGGCGGGGCCCGAAGTTTGCGCAGCAAACTTTGGGGACGTAGTCCGCTCAGCGGACTACGTCACGTAAGCTCGTTGTGATGCCGAGCAGCAAGCAAAACCAGATCGTTGGCTCTCCGACAACCCAGCGACTCCATCATCCGCGCCCGATGCGTCTCCACCGTCTTGACGCTGATCCCAAGATCCGCCGCAATCTCCTTGTTGCTCTGCCCACGGCCGATCTCGCGCAAGATCTCGCGCTGCCGCGGCGACAACGCCGCAATGCCCACCGGCTTCTCGCGCCCCAGCATCGGCGCGATCATCTTCGAAGAAATCTGCGGGCTCAGGAATACCTGCCCGGCCGATGCCGCACGCAGCGCCAGTTCCAACTCCAGCGGCGCGGCATCCTTGACCACGAAACCCGTGGCACCACGGTCCAGCGCATCGCGCACGTGCACCGGGTCGTCGTGCATGGACATCATCACCACGCGGATGCGGGGGGCTTCGCGCAGGATGTCGGTCATCGCGTCCAGGCCGCTGCGGCCCGGGAGCGAGAGGTCCATCAACACCAGGTCGGGGCGGTGCAGGAGGGCCATGTCCAACGCCTGGCGCGCGTCGCTGGCTTCGGCCACTACGTCCACGCCGGCGAATGTCTGCAGCAGCCGGGACAGGCCTGCGCGCACCAGAGTGTGATCGTCGACGATGATGACTCGCACGGGGTGGGGGCCTGGACGATAAGAAAGGCGGGATTTGCACCTTAGCTGAGCTGAGGGCCGCCGCCAACCGCCCCGGCCGGGCGGCACCCCGGGCTCAGCCCGGATCGGAGCGGCTGCGCCGGGTTTCGGCGATCTGGCGACGATGCAGCCGGAACAGGTGGCGCTCCAGGGCCGCTTCCAGGCCCGGCTCGAGGTCGTCGAACTGCAGCCACAGGAAGCAGCCGCCGGTGCCGCTGGCCGCTTCGGCCAGCACCCGCACCGGCAGTTCGATTGCTTCGGGCAGCCATTCGCCCGGCTGCAACGCCAGCACGCCGGCTGCGCCAAGGCTGGCACCGCTGCGCTGGCCGGTTTCCAGGCGCATGCCACGGCGTGACCAGCGCACCGGCCGCAACGGCAGCTCGGCGTGGGCCTGGCGGGCCAGGCGGCCGAGCAGGGCCAGCATGAGGTCGAGCTTGGCGTCCATGCGTTGCACCAGCACCGGCAGCTCGCCACGTTCCTCGTGGCCTTCGTCGCTGCGCAGCTCCTCCACCTGTGCCAGGCCGCGCAGCAGGGCTTCGGCGGCGGCTTGGCGGCCGCGCGTGCTGCCAACGCGAAATTCCGCCGGCAGCGACAGTTCGCAGCTCAGGGTCTCGTCGAACAGTTGGCTCTCGGCGGCGTGGAGGATGTCGGGCATCAGCAAGCTCCGGCGCGCAGATAAGCGCGGGCCGCCTGGCGGGAGCGGCGGCCTTCGCGCAGGGCGTGCGCAGCGGTTTCTCGCCGCGCGCGCAGATCGGCCATGGCCTGGCCTTGGCGTTGCAGCAGGTCGGCCAGGGCAGGGCGGTTGGCGGTGCCGTGGTGGTTCAAGTAGCTGCGCAGGTCCTGGTCGTGGGCCAGCACCAGTTCGGCCGCGCGTGCATCATCGTCGGCGGCCAGTGCCGCGTGCAGGGCTTGCAACTGCTGCTGCAGCCCTTCCAGTGCCTGCGCGGCGCTGTTCACGAAGTCGCCGCCGCAAGCCCGCGCTGTTCCTGCGGGATCGCGTTCCAGGCCGAATCGATTTCGCCGAGCAGGGTCAGCGACTCCACCAGCCCGGCCTCGTCATTGTGCAGGTTGGCTTCGGTCAGGCGCTGGATCACGTATTCGTACAGGGCCGACAGGTTGCCGGCGATTTCGCCGCCGGCCTCATGGTCGAGCGAGCCATTGAGGTGGCCGACGATGGCGCAGGCCTCGCCGATCGCCTTGCCCTTGCGCGCCTGGTCACCTTGGGCCAGGCAGGCTTGGGCCAGCCGGATGCGCTGGCAGGCACCGGCGAAGAGCAGGGCGACGAGCTTGTGCGGATCGGCATCGGTGACGCTGGTGGACACGCCGACCTTGCGGTACTGCTCGGCATACTGGCGGCTGGAACCGTACATGCATTGCTCCTGGCGGGGCCTGGGACGGCGCCTCGCCGGTTGTCCCGCCGGCGTGCGCGGGCGGGCCCGCGATGTTGGTGATACTCCGTTATCGGCCGGAGCGGGCCTGCACTTGAGGGCGATCAACTGCTGCTGGAAGCGGCCAACTGCTGGGTCAGGTAATTGCTGGTGGTCTGCATCTGCGCCACCAGGGTGTCCATGGCGGTGAACTTGGCGGTGTAGCGCGTGGTTGCCTCGGCCATGCGCTTGTCCAGGTCGTCCAGCTGCTCTTCCAGGTCCTTGATCTGCGCATTGAGGCTGTTGCTGCGCAGGGTGATCGAGCCGTTGGTCGAGTTGAGGTTGCTGTCGAGCATGCTGGACAGCCCCTTGGAGACGGTGCCGTCGTTGCCGAACAGCTTCTGCGCCGCATTCGGGTCGCTGGCGACCTTGGTCTCGAACTTGGTCGCATCGAAGCTGAGGCTGCCGTCGGTGGCGATGGTCACGCCCAGCGCCTTGAGCTCGGTGACGCTGCCGCTGACCTGGCTGCGCATCTGCTGCTGCAGCCCGCGCACCATGGCATCGCCGGTCAGCGCCGAGGCGGTCTGGGTATCGGCGTTATAGGAACTGGAGGACTTCAACACCGTATTGACCGCGTTATAGGCACTGATGAAAGCGCTGATATTGGTCTTGATCGCGGTGTTGTCCTTGCCGATCGACAAGCTGTACTTGGTGCCCTCGTTGGCCTTGGTGAGGTTCAACACCACGCCGGGGATCAGGTCGGCGACCGAATTGCTGCTGGAAGTGCGCTCAAAGCCGTCCACGCGCACCAGCGCATCCTTGGCCGCCACGCTTTCAGTCAAGCCGGTACCGCCACTGGCCGGATAGGTCAGCCCGGCCAGGCCGCCATTGCCGCCGCTGCTGGTGACAGTCATCGCACCGGCGGTACCGGTATCGGCGGCGGTCAGCACCAGGTGCTGGCCGTCATTGGCGCTGACCACGCTGGCGGTGACGCCGACGCCGCCGGCCGCCTTGTTGATCGCCGCCGCCACGTCCGACAGCTTGGCGCCCTCGGCAATGGTGACATCGAGGGTGTCGTCGGCATCGTCGCCGAACTTGATCGTCAGGGTGCCGTCGCCGACCACCTTGTCACTGGCATAGGCGCCGGAAGTGAGCTTCTGGCGCTCGGCCAGGCTGACGACCTCGACATTGTAGTTGCCCGAGGTGGCGCTGGTGGTGGCGGTGGCGGTGAAGCCCGCACCTTCGCCCACCGTGGTCTTGTAGGCCTGGCTGGAGATACTGCTGGTCAGCGTCTTCAGCGCCGTTTGCAGGTTCGACATGCCGCTCTTGATGGTGCTGATGGCCGACAGCTGCGATGAAGCCGCGGTGCCAGCATTGTTGATGCGGGTCTCCTCCGGCTTGCGGTCAGCGGCCACCAGCCCAGCGACGATGGTGGGAATGTCCAGGCCAGAGCCGATCGAGTAGAGCGAGGAACCTGCCATGTGAATCTCCTGTCCTGGACTACCGCCTGTCGCCGCGGCGGATAAAGGGAATAGCGGCCGCACGCCGCCGGGCTTTAGCGCCGGGCGGGGTGCAGCACCCGGTGGGGGAGATGCAAGTGGTGTGCCGGCGCCTTGCGTCGGCGGTTTGGCGGTTTTGTCGTTGGCTTCGGCGTGGGCCCCGTCCCGACGGGGAGGGGCTTTGCGGTGTCGACAGACGTCCCTGTGCTGACGCCACCGCCGTGGGCCATCCATGACCCACTAAAGCCCCTCCCCGCCGGAACGGCGCCAGGCGCCTTTGTTTTCCCACTTCGATGGGCGCGTGTTTTTTGGGGGAGGAGAAAAGCGGGGCGCCGCCCCTGCGAGACGGCTAGCTGTCGCAGATCGCCGCGCTCGATGCCGTTCCTTCTCCCACTTGCTTGTGGGAGAAGGTGCCCCGACCGGGGCGAATGAGGGCGCTCTTTCCTAAAATCGAGGCGATCCATCGGGCGTTCGGGGGCCGGGGCTTGACCGGGGGCCTTGGGCGACATGGACGTCGCCCAAGGAGCCCCGCATGGATGCAGTTCTTGGCGTCCGCCGGGCAAGCCCCGGCCCCCGAACGCCGCACGTAAAAACAAGACAAAAAAAGCCCCCTTCAAAAGAAGGGGGCTCCAATCGGTGCGGCCGGTGTTCCAGCTGCAGAACTTACTGCAGCAAGCTGAGCACGTTCTGCGGAACCGACTTGGCCTGGGCCAGCATCGCCGTACCAGCCTGCTGCAGGATCTGCGTGCGGGTCAGCTCAGCGGTTTCCTTCGCATAGTCGGTGTCCTGGATGCGGCTACGCGAAGCCGACAGGTTCTCCGACGTGGTGCTCAGGTTGGCGATCGTCGAGGTGAAGCGGTTCTGCACCGCACCCATGTCGGCGCGCGAGGAGTTGACCGAGGTCAGCGCCTTGTCGACGATTTCCAGCGCCTTCTGCGCGCCTTCGAAGGTCGAGATGTCCAGGTTCTTCAGCGTGCTGCTGGTACCGGCGGCGGCGGTCGAGGCGGCAAAGCCGGCGAAGCCGTTGGTGATGCCGGTGCCACCGGCCAGCGTACCGGCGGCGAACGAGGTGAAGTCCTGGCCGGCCTTCAGCGATTCCAGCTTGACCTGGCCGCTGCTGTCGATCGAGGCGTACATGCCGGTCTGGTCCAGCTTGTCGTTGATCGCCGCGGCGACCTTCTTGTTGACGTCGGAAGCGGTGTCGCCCGAAGCCACCTTGACGTCGGACAGGTTGACCGTGGTCGCCTTGCCGGCGGCAGTCTTGAAGCTGATCGACAGGCCCGAGATGGTGCCCGAAGCGGTCGCGGTGCCAGTGGCGCCGGCCGAGGAGGTGGAGTTGGCGAAGCCAGCCTTGCCCAGGGTGTCAACGTTGGCATCGACGATGCTGTTGATGCCGATGGTCTGGCCAGCGTCGGCGCCGACCTGGAACAGCGCGCCGGAGAACGAACCGTCCAGCAGCTTGGTGCCGTTGAAGCTGGTCTGGTTGGCAACGCGGTCGATTTCCGACAGCAGCTGGGTGACTTCCGAGTTCAGCGCGTCACGGTCCGAATCGGAGTTGGTGGCGTTGGCCGACTGCACCGACAGCTCGCGGATACGCTGCAGGTTGTTGCCGATTTCGACCATCGCGCCTTCGGCGGTCTGGGCCAGCGAGATGCCGTCGTTGGCGTTGCGCGAGGCGACGTCCAGGCCGCGGATCTGGGTGGTGAAGCGCTCCGAGATCGCCAGGCCGGCGGCGTCGTCCTTGGCGCTGTTGATGCGCAGGCCCGACGACAGGCGCTGGATGGTGGTGGCCATGCTCGAGCTGGAGGTGTTGAGGTTGCGCTGAGCATTCAGCGACATAACGTTGGTGTTGATTACCTGTGCCATTTGATCTTCTCCTAAGCGACTATCCGGCAACCCTGAGGGTCGGTGGGCCTTTCGCAGGGGGGCCGTCATTTGGCCGTTGCCGCTGCTGAAATGAATAACGGCGTGTTGTCAACAACCTTTAGCGCCGTCGGCCATCTTTTTTTGGTTCCTGTCCGGGGGCCTTTGCGGGCCACCAACGGGCAAGGACAGTGTCGGCCGCGTTTGCGCGAACTTGAGGGGCCGCCCCTGGCCACGGCAGTGGCCGGTGAGTTAGTAGCACTGGCAATGTCCACCTCGCTCCGGGCGTGGTGCGAATTCCCTGACAAGAGTCTGCGATTTCTCTTATGTGAGCAGAGGGAATCCCTGAGACCGACGATTTGTCCAATTCTCGCGCGGGGGGTGGCTCCCGAGAATGCGCCCCACGGTCATGCATGACCGGGCGCATCCGTGTGGATGTGTCGCACGAATCAGGAAAGTCCATGCGCCATCCAGCCCTCAAGCAGCATCCCCTCGTCCTTTCGCTGCAAGTTGCTCTATTGCTTGCGCCAACGATCGCTGGCGCCAACCAGCTCATCGCTTCAAATGCTCAGCAGACGGCGACTGGCCGCTATGAGACCGACGCCGCTGGACGCGAAGGGACGGCGCTGATCGCCGAACGTGCGGGCACGATCGACAATACCTCGCCGGTGAGCGTGGTCACGCGCGGTGCCGAGGCACAAGGTGCGTACGTGCAGACCGCAGGCAACATACGGCTCGCCGATGCCACCGTGCAGGTCTCGGGAAAGGACAGCCACGGGCTGTTCGTCGACAAGTCGGGCAGTATTGCCTTCAACGGTGGCTCGATCGAGGCCACCGGCGAAGGCGGCCACGCCGCCAAGGTGGTGACCGAAGACTATGCGCATTTCGCCAACCTGCGCGCCGACAACGCCGCGCTCACCAGTGAGCGTGGCAGCGTGCTGCAGGCCATCGGCGCCGGCAGCGCCATCACTTCCAACAACATGCGTGCGCGACAAGGCGCTGCCGCGACCGATGCCGCGGTTGCGGCATCGACAGGCGCTGCGGTCACCCTCGGCGGCGGCACGCTCGATTCCGCAGCCGGCACGGCGTTGGTCCAGGCCGACGGCGCCGGCAGCAAGATCACCGCCACGAACACCCGCGGCGTCGCCACCCATACAGACGCGCACGCCGCCCGGGCGGACAACGGCGGCACGATCGACCTGCAGGCCGGCACGGTGCTGCAAAGTGCGGGCATGGGCGCCTGGGCAGAGGGCGCCGGCAGCCTGATCACCAGCAACGAAGCCGAGGTGCGTGCTGCCACCGGTGCTGCGGTCGAGGCGTTCAACGGGGCGACCGCCAAGCTCAGCAAAGGCAAGGCCATCGGTGGCGCGGCCGGTGTGCATGCGGGTACCGGCGGCGTCGTGGAAGCCAGTGGCACCGTGATCAGCGCGGCCGACAACGGCACTGCGATTTTCCCGGCCGCCGGTGCATGGGCCTCGGAGAAGGGCAGGGTGGTGCTGAAGGATGGCGCCCAGGTCAGCGGCGACAACGGCCTGCTCGCCACCGAGAGCGGCAGCATCCGGGCCGAGAACGTCACCATAGAAGCCACCGGGCTACCGGGCGATGCCGGGGCAGCGCCGCGCGGTGCCGGTGTGCACGTCAGCGCCGGCGCGGTTGTCGAACTGTCCGGCACCACGGTCAACTCACGCGGCGAAGGTATCCGTTTCGCCGATAGCGGCACGCCAGCCAGTGTCACGGTCGAAGGTGGCAGCGTCACTTCCGCGGCCGGTCCTGCGGTGCATCTGCGCGGCGCCGGCGCCGATGCCAGCAACGGTGTGTTGAACCTGCGCCAGGGCGCGGTGCTCAAGGGCGCCGACAACCGCTTGGTCGAAGTGTTCGCCGAGGGCGATCGTCCCGCGCAACTGCGCATCTTCGCCGACCAGGTCGCGCTGCAGGGCAACCTCAAGGCCGGTCCGAAGGCGTTGCTGGACCTCAGCCTGGCCAATCAGTCGAGCCTGGCAGGCGCGATCACCAATGGCGGCGCGGTAGCGCTGGATACCAGCAGCCGCTGGGACGTGGCCGCCAGTTCCGACGTTGCCTCGCTCAAGCATGCCGGCGCGATCGCGTTCAACCCGCCGGAACAAGGCGGCTTCAAGACCCTGACCGTGCATGGTGACCATGTCGGCGAGGGCGGCACGTTGGCGATGAACACCCTGCTCGGCGACGACGCCTCGGCCACCGACCGCCTGGTGGTCGAGGGCAACACCCGCGGGACCACGCGGTTGTCCGTGCGTAACGCCGGCGGTGCCGGGGCGCAGACGGTCAACGGTATTGCGCTGGTGCAGGTTGCCGGCAAGTCGGACGGTGCGTTCACGCTGGATGGCCGCGCCGTGGCCGGCGCCTACGACTACAGCCTGTTCAAGGGCGGCGTGGCGACGCCGGATGACGGCGACTGGTACCTGCGTTCGCAGGACACGACACCGAAGCCGGATCCGAAGCCGGACCCGAAGCCGGACCCGAAGCCGGACCCGAAGCCGGACCCCAAACCGAATCCGAACCCCAATCCCAATCCCAATCCCAATCCGAACCCGAACCCGAACCCGAACCCTGATCCCGGCAAGGGCGGCTCGGGCGGGGATGGAACGGGTGGCGGCACCGGCGACGGTGGCAAGGGCGGGTCCGGTACCGGCGGCGACCCATCCAACGGCGGCCAACCGCCGCGTCCGGGTCAACCCGGCGGCCCGGTGTATCGCCCCGAAGCCGGTGCCTACCTCGCCAACCAGGCGGCATCGATCGGCATGTTCCAGCACCAGATGCACGACCGCATGGGCGAACCTGATTTTGCCCACGGCCCGGCGCGGGCACCGGCGGTGTGGGCGCGCGTGGTCCGCCACCAGGTCGACGGCCGCGCCGGTTTCGACCAGCTCGATGTCAGCAGTGACACCTCGTTGCTGCAGGTCGGTGGCGAACTGGCCACATGGATGGCCGGCGACAGCCGCTTCCACTTCGGCGGCATGGCGGCTGCCGGACGCGCCGACAACAACGTCGGTTCACGGCTGACCGGCTACCAGGCCAAGGGCAAGGTGCGCGGCTATTCCGGCGGCCTGTATGCCACCTGGTTCGGTAGTGCCGAGAGCGTTGGGGGTGCCTATGCCGACGCCTGGCTGCAATACGGCCGCTTCAACAACAAGGTCAACGGCCAGTACCTGGCGCAGGAGTCCTACGCTGCCCGCAGCTGGTCGGCCTCGCTGGAAGGCGGCTACACCTTCGCGATGCCGTCGGGCGAGCGCTTCGCCTGGTTCGTCGAGCCGCAGGCGCAGGCCATCTACACCGACTACCAGGCCGATCGCCACGTCGAGGCCAATGGCACGGTGGTGGGTTCGTCACTGGCCGGCGGCGTGACCACCCGGGTCGGCGTGCGCGTGTTCGGCCATGCTGCAGACATGGGCCACAACCGCGTGCAGCCTTTCGCGATGTTGAACTGGTGGCACAACAACAAGGACAACGACCTGTCGATGGATGCAACCCAGGTCGGCCTGGGGTGGCCGCGCGACCGCTACGAAGCCAAGCTCGGCGCGCAGCTGCAATTGGGCGGCGGCTGGACCGGCTGGGGCCATGCGGCCTGGCAGACCGGCAGTGATCGCTTCCGCGATATCGGTGGGCAGTTGGGCGTGAACTACCGCTGGTAAGCATCACGCAGTAAAAAAGACGAAGGCCACCGCAAGGTGGCCTTCGTTGTTTGCGCGTGGGGGCCTTCGCGGCTAGCCCATCATCTGGAACAGTGACATCGACTGCATCTGCTTGAACACGGTCTGCGCCGCCTGCAGCGCCGCCGTCTCCAACTGGTACTGGCCGATCGCCGAGGCGTAATCGAGGTCGCGGATCGAGGACAGGGTGGTCTTCAGCGTCACTTCGTTGGAAGCGCGCAACTCGGTGGCGTTGTCGATGGCCGAAAGCTGGGCGCCGCCGGCGGCGCGCGCGTCGATCATCTTCGCCGAGGCCTGCTTGACGTCGCGCAGCGAGGCCTGCAGTGCGTTCTGCAACTTGGCGCGGTCGGCATCGCTGGCCGGGTCGCTATTGAGCGCGTCCACCAACTGGGTCAGTGTCGCGAACACATCGCGGCTCTGCGACGGGCCGACCGAGATCGTATCGCCGGCCGCCGGGGTGCCATCCACGCGCAGGCGCACGCCGTTGAAGCCGATGTCGCTGCCGGCGGTGTAGGTGCCACTGCTGAGCACATTGCCGTTGGCATCGAGGATGTCGTAGGCGTCGGCGGCGGTGAACTGCAAGGTATAGCTTTCGCCGGCATAGGTGCCCGAGCTGCCATCGCGGCTGAAATCCAGCAGCAGGGCAGTGCCGGTGTTACCGCTGCCGGCGCTGGCATCCAGGGTGCCGTCACCGGTGCGGATGCGCATGAAGATCTCGCTGCCGGGCAGGGTGTCGGCGACGTAGGTGTCGGCGGCGATCTCGACTTGGCGCTGGGTCTGGTCGCCGTTGTAGCTGACGCTGTCGCCGCTGCGGGCGAACGGCGCCGAGCCATCGTTGGTACCGCCGAACAGGTAGCGACCGTTGCCGTCGGTGCTGTTGGCCAGGCTCAGCATCTGGTCGTGGATGGCCTGCAGTTCCGAGGCGATCGCCTTGCGATCGTCGGTGGTCAGCGAAGCGTTGTTCGCCTCCACGGTCAGTTCGGTCACCCGCGTCATCAGGTCGCCGCCCTGGGCCAGCGCGTTTTCCTGCAGGCCGAGGCGGTTCTGCACGTTGTTGGCATTGCTGCTGAACTGCGCCAGCTGGGCCACGGCACGGTCCAGGCCGACGGCGGTGCCGGCGGCGACCGGATCGTCCTTGGCGGTGACCAGGCGCTGGCCGCTGGAGAGCTGCTGCTGCAGGTGCGAGAGCTTGGACTGCTTGCTCAGCATCGTCACCACGGACTGGCTGAACATCATGCCGGTGGAGATGCGGTTGTTCATCAGCGGATCGCGCTCAGGATGCTCTGGAACATCGTATCGGCCGTGGAAATGATTTGTGAAGCGGCCTGGTAGGCCTGCTGCAGGCGCAGCATGTCCGAGGCCTCTTCGTCCAGGTTGACGCCGGAGACCGAATCGCGCGCGGCCTGGGCCTGGTCGTTGATGACCTGCTGCGCCTGCGAGGCGTAGTCGGCCGAGCGCGCCGCCGAGCCGACCGAGGTCGTCAGGCCGGCCACTGCGCCGTTGAGGCTCATGGTGCCGCCGTTGAACGCCTTGAGGTTTTCCACCGCCGCCAGCAGCTTGGCGTTGCCGTTGTCGCTGGAACCCGCACCGGTCGAGCCGACGCCGAAGGTGTCGCCGGCCGATGGTGCGCCGTCGAGGGTGAATTGCCAGCCGTTGGCGCTGATCGTCTGCCCGGCGGTGTAGGCGTAAGGGCCGGCGCCATCGATGGTGTAGTTGTTGGCGTCGATGAACTCGATGGTCGACGGCGTCAGCAGGTTGGCGTTGGTCGAATCGGTGACGAGCACGTTGCTGACCTTGCCGGTGCCCAGGTTGCCAAGGTCGGCCTTGGCCTTGACCGGCGTGGCGGCGGCAATGCGCGAGGGGTCGGTGATGGCGACCGCGAGGCTGCCAGCCACGTTGGCGGTGGGCTGCAGCAGGAACCGGTCGCCGGCCGCGGCCGTGCCGCCGACGACGAGGTTGACGCCATTGAGCACCAGCGGGTCGGCGGCGGTGCCGGTGCCGGTGAGAGCCACGGCGGCACCGGTGTCCGAACGGGTCGCGGTCCATTGCGTGCCATCGAAGCGCAGCAGCACGTTCTGGCCGTCGAGTGCACTTAGATCGCCATAGGAGGCGGTCAGGCTGGCGCTGCCGGTATTGGCCGGGTTGCTGGAGACGCTCGGCGAGGCAAAACTGAAGAAGTCCCCGCCCATCTGCCCGTACAGGTCCATGCCCTGGGCATGGGCGTCGTTGAAGCTGGTGGCCAGGCCCACTGTAATGCGGCCGAGCTCGGCCTGGGTCGGGTCGAGCACGTTGCTGCGGAATTCCAGCAAGCCGCCCATCTGCCCACCGAGCGCACGCGCGTCCAGCGACACATTCATGCCCTGCGTCTGCAGGGCCAGTTGCAGCTTGCCCGGCTGGTAGGGATCGGCGGTGGTGGTGAGCTTGGAGGCGGTGGTGCCGACCACCAGCGCCTGGCCGCCGGAGGTGTAGACGTTGATGAAGCCGCCGTCCTGCTGCACCGCAGTGCCACCGGTGTAGCCGACCAATTCCTGGATCAGCTGGTCGCGCTGGTCGAGCAGGTCGGGCGCGGCACTGGCCGCGTTGGTGCCGATGCTGCCGTTGATCTTGGCGATCTGCTGGGTCAGGCGATTGACTTCGTCGGTGGCCGACAGCAGGCCGTTGTTGACCTCGGTGTTGAGCGTATCGAGCTGGCCACTGAGCTGCTTGAAGCGGGTGGCCAGCGCGCTGCCGCTGTCCAGCAGGCTCTGCCGGTTGGCGGTGGAGGAGGCATCCGAAGACAGGGCGCTGGAGGCGTCGAAGAAGTTCGACCACAGGCCAGCGACATTGGTGGCGCTGTCCGAGAACAGGCCATCGACACGGTCCGAAAGCCCGGACAACTGCTGCAGCCGCGCCAATTCGCCGCCACTGTCGAGCAGCCGCGAGATCGCCAGCTGGTCGGCGACGCGGCCGATGTCGGTGATCTGGGTGCCGCTGCCGACATAGCCGTAGCCGTAGTCGGTCGGCGTGCGCGTGGCGAATTCAACCTTCTGCCGGCTATAGCCTTCGGTGTTGATGTTGGCCACGTTGTGGCTGACCGTGGCCAGCGCACGCTGGAAGGCGATGAGGGCACCGGTGCCGGTGGACAGGACGTTGGACATGCGTCGTTACCTCAAGTTGCCAAGGCCGGCATTGCTGGCGACGGAGCGGACCAGGTCGACCGCGGTGCCGGCCAGTTGGCCGCCGGCCTGGCGCGCGGCCTGGCTGACAGCAGCCACGGCGCGGTCGATGGTGGGGCCGGTGGCAATGGCGGCGATCTTGGCCGCATAGCGTGGATCGGTCGCGTAGCCGGCTTGCTGCAGGCCGCGGGCGAAGCCCTTGATGTCGGTGCCGGCCTTGAGCGCCTGTTGGTAGCGGTCGCTGTTCTTCAGCAGCCGCACGTAGTCGGAGAAGCTTTCGGCGGCAGAACCGTAGGCGCGGAAGTCGGCGGTTTCGGAGGTCTTCACTCCGCCGACGTACTCATGCGTGCCGGTGCGCACGCGCTCGCCGCCCCAGCCGTTGGCCTTGATCCCGAACAGGTTGTTGGAGTCGCCCTTGCTGTTGGCGATACCGCGCCGGCCCCAGCCGGTCTCCAGCGCGGCCTGTGCCACCAGCGCGCGCGGGTCCACGCCCAGCTCCTGCGCGGCCTTCTGTGCGTGGTGCCAGATCTTGGCAACGAAGCCTTCCGGCGTGTGCTCGCCGAGCTGGGCCGCGGCGGCGCTGCCGGCGCTCGCATCGACGGCGGTGTCGCCATTGACCGCGACCGGCCCGGTGCCGAGCCAGCGGTCGTCCAGGGTGCTCCAATCCTCGTTGATGCTGCCCGTGTCGTTGCGGCTGGCGGTGCCAATGGCGGTGCCGGCTTCGCGGCCGGCAATCAGGTCCAGCGTCTGCGCGGTTACCGCATCGCGGGCGCTGCGCAGGGTAGCCTCGCCGTTGGCGACCGGACTCGCGCTGGCCGCAGCGGCGGCCGGCACTGTCGCATCGCGACCGCCGGACACCAGCGAATACGCCTTGGCCGCCTTCGCGGCGACCAGCGAATAACTTTTGCTGGTCGCGTCGGGCGCCAGCGAAGTATCGACCTGGCCAGTGCCGCTGCCCTGGCTGCCGCCGCCGAGCTGGCGCGCGATCATCGCCGACAGGCCCAGCCCCTTGCCCTCGGTCATCGCCTTGGCCATCTGCTGGTCGTACATGTCGCGGAAGGCCTGGTTCTCGCCGGGAAACAGCGAGTCGCCAAAGCTGGCCTGGCGCATGCTCTTGACCAGCATCTGCGCGAACTGGCCTTCCAGCTGGCGCGAGACCTTGTCGATCTTTTGCGGGTCGCTCTGGGTCTGCGGCGCCAGCGCTAGCGGTTGCGGGGTGATCTGCATCAGATCACCTCCAGCTCCGCGGTCAGCGCACCGGCCTGCTTAAGCGCTTCGAGAATCGCGACCAGGTCGCCGGGCGCTGCGCCGACTTCGTTCACCGCACGCACGATCTGGTCCAGCGTGGTGCCGCCGGCGAACTTGAACATGCGGCTGCCCTCGGCATTGGCAGTCACGGTGGACTGTTGGGTCACCGTGGTCTGGCCATTGGCGAACGCACCGGGTTGGCTGACGTTGTTGTTCTCGCTGATGGTCACCGTGAGCGAGCCGTGGGCAATGGCCGCCGGCATCACCCGCACCTGCGAGCCGATCACCACGGTGCCGGTGCGCGCATTGACGATGATCTTGGCCGCCGCCTCGCCTGGCGAGAGCTCGACATTCTCGATCCGCGCCAGCAGGCCGATGCGCGCGCCCGGATCGGTCGGGGCGCGCACCGCGACGGTGACGCCATCGACGGCGCGGGCGGTGCCGCTGCCGAAGGTGTTGTCGATCGCCGCGACCATGCGCGAGACCGTGGTGAAATCGTTCTGGTGCAGGTTGAGCGTGATCTCGCCGCTGTTGTCGAACACATCCGGCAAGGCGCGCTCGACCGTGGCGCCATTGGGAATGCGGCCGACGCTGGGGATATTGACCGAGACCTTGGAGCCGTCCTTGCCCTGCGCTCCGAAGCCGCCGACCACCAGGTTGCCCTGGGCGATCGCGTAGACCTGGCCATCGGCGCCCTTCAGCGGCGCCATCAGCAGCGAGCCGCCGCGCAGCGAGATCGCGTTGCCGATCGAAGACACGGTGATATCGATCGGCTGGCCCGGCTTGGCGAACGGCGGCAGCTCGGCGTGGATCGCCACCGCGGCCACGTTCTTCAACTGCGGGTTGACGTTGGCCGGGACGTTGACGCCAAGTTCGCCGAGCATGTTCTTCAAGCTCTGCACGGTGAAGGGCGCCTGGCTGGTGCGGTCGCCGGTGTTGTCCAGGCCCACGACCAGGCCGTAGCCGACCAGCGCGTTGCCGCGCACGCCGCCGACCTGGGCCAGGTCCTTGATGCGTTCGGCCGCAGCCGGTGCGCAGACGGACAAGGCCAGCAGGGCGATGGCGGACAGACGCAGCGAAGTGGCAACGAGCTTCATGGCGATACCTTGAAAGAGATCAGTACGGCGACAGCGCCGAATTGAAGAAGCGGCCGAACCAGCCCATGGCATTGGACTGCGCCACCGCGCCACGGCCGCCGTAGGCGATGCGCGCGTCGGCCACGCGGCTGGAAGGAATGGTGTTGTCCGGGGCGATATCGGCGGCGCGCACGATGCCCTGGATCTGTACCAGCTCATCGCCCTGGTTCAGGCGCAACTGCTTCTGGCCTTGCACGACCATGTTGCCGTTGGGCAGGCGCTGGATCACGGTAACGGTGACGCTGCCTTGCAGGCGGTTGCTCTGCGCGCTCTGGCCCTTGCCATCGAAGCTGCGCTCGCCACTGGCGCTGTTCTTCAGCAGATCCTGGCCGTGGTACGTCACCGGCAGGCCGAGCACGGTCGGGGTGGCCATGTCGATGCTGCTGTTCTTGCTGATGCCGGTGGTGGCGCTGGTGGTGGCGGTGGTGCTTTCGACCAGGGTGATCGTGACCAGGTCGCCGACATCGCGCGCGCGGCGGTCGCCGTACAGCTGCAGGCCCGGGCCGGCGGCGTAGATCGCACCGGCGCTGGCCTGCGCCTGCGGTGCCATCACCGGCTGCACCGGCGCCATCGCCGGGAACGGTCGCACGTCGCCGGCGATGACGCAGCCACCGAGCAGGGCGCACGCGGTCGCAGCCAGGGCGATGCGGAAGGGAGAGGGCAGGGAAGTCATGGCGGTCACCGCGGGCAATCAGGTATTGGGATCAAACGTTGGTGTTGAGATAGCCGAGCATGGAGTCGGTGGTGGAGATGGCCTTGGCGTTCATCTCGTAGGCGCGCTGGGTTTCGATCATGCTCACCAGCTCTTCGACCACGTTGACGTTGCTGCCTTCCAGCGCGCCCTGCACGGTGGTGCCCAGGCCGTTGAGGCCGGGGGTGCCGTTCTGCGCCGGGCCGGACGCCGTGGTCTCGACGTACAGGTTCTCGCCCTTGGCCTGCAGGCCGGAGGGATTGATGAAATCGGTCAGGGTCAGCGAGCCAATTTCCAGCGCACCGGTCTGGCCGGCGACTTGCGCAGTGATGGTGCCGTCGGTACCGATCGTGATCGACTCGGTGCCTTCGGGCACCTGGATGCCGGGCTGGATCGGGTAGCCGCTGTTGGTCACCAGCTGGCCCTGGTCGTTGATCTGGAAGTTGCCGTCGCGGGTATAGGCCGAGGTGCCGTCGGGCATCTGCACTTCGAAGAAGCCACGGCCGTTGACCATCACGTCCAGCGCGCGATCGGTCTGCTGCTGGCTACCCTGCTCGAAGGCCTTGGAGGTGGAGACCACGCGTACACCGGTACCCAGTTGCAGGCCGGAAGGCAGGTTGGTCTGTGCCGAAGTGGCACCGCCGGGGGCACGGACCTGTTGGTACAGCAGGTCTTCGAAGCTGGCGCGGTCGCGCTTGAACCCGGTGGTGTTGGTGTTGGCCAGGTTGTTGGAGATGACCGACATGCGCGTCTGTTGCGCGTCGAGTCCGGTCTTGGCGATCCACAAAGCCTGATTCATTGCCGTTCCTCGGTGGTTGTCGGCCGCGGCGGCCGTTCACGTGGTTAGCGATGCATGCGGCGTGCCAAAGTCGATGTCGGGTTCTTGGCTCTTTGCTGTTTCGGGGCGTTTTGCCGGTGGGTCCTGCGTGGCGCGGGGCGGGGAGGCCCTTCGGTGCGAATGTCCTCCGGCACCGATAAGGCCGGTGCCTCCCCCTTTATTTCGCACCGAAGGGCCTCCCCACCCCACGTTCGAGATCGCGGCGGCGGCTCTGGAAGCAGAGCGAAGCTTCGCTTTTCAATTCATCCGCAAGCCGATGGCGCCGGGGTGGGCCGGGGGGCTTCGGTGCGAAATAAAGGAGGAGGCGCCGGCTTCATCGGCGTCGGGGGACATTCGCACCGAAGCCCACCGGCCCATCCCGGCGCCCACCAGATTGCGCCAAAATTAACCGCTCATCCGCAACAGCGTATTGGCCGACTGCGCGTTCTCATCGCCGTGCTTGATCACCTTCACCTGCATCTCGAACTGCCGCTGCAGCTGGATCATCTGCACCAGCGCGCCGGCCGCATCGACATTGCTGCCTTCCAGCGAACCACTGTTGACCGACTTGCCTTGCGCCTGCGCGAACGGCTGGGTCGGGTCGGTGTTGCGCATCAGCCCGTCCAGGCCGCGGGTGAGTTGTGAAGACGGCGCCTGCACCACGCGGATACGACCAACGTTGGCCTGGGTGGCCGCGCTTTCCCCCAGCGGGGTGATCGAGACGGTGCCGTCGCTGCCGATCTCCATCGCCTGGTGTGGCGGAATCGTCATCGGGTTGCCGTTCTCATCCAGCACCGCGCGGCCGCTGGAAGTGACCAACTGGCCGTTCGGCGTCAACGCCAGCTGGCCGCCGCGGGTGTAGGCCTCGCTGCCATCGCTGGATTGCACCGCCAGCCAGGTGTCCGGCTGCAGCGACACATCCAGCGGATTGCCGGTGACCTTCTGCGAGCCGACGCTGGCATCGAAGCCCTGGTCGATGTGCATGGCATTTACGCGCGAGGCGAAGCCGTCGCCACGGATCGGCATCGCCTGGGTATTGGCCAGGGCGGCCTTGAAGCCGTTGGTGTCGACGTTGGCCAGGTTCTGCGACACCGTGCCCTGGGCCTGGAGCGAGGCGCGGGCGCCGGTCATCGCGACGTAGAGGGCTTTATCCATGGCGGCGGGCTCCTAGCGGTCGGCCATCATCAACGGATGTTGATGATGGTCTGGGTGACCTGGTCCTGGGTCGAGATCATCTGCGCGTTGGCCTGGAAGTTGCGCTGCGCCACGATCATGTTCACCAGCTGCTCGGTCAGGTCGACGGTGGAAGACTCCAGCGAACCGGACTCGATCTCGCCGAAGTCCGAGCTGCCCGGCACGCCGGTACGCGGCGAACCCGAGGCATAGCTCTCGGCCCACATCGTGCCGCCTTGCTGCGACAGGCCCTGCGGATTGGTGAAGGTGGTCAGCGCGACCTGGCCCAGCGCCTTGTCGGCACCGTTGGAGTAGCGCGCGAACACCACGCCGGTGCTGTCGATGCTGATCTCGTTGAGCTTGCCGCTGGCATAGCCGTCCTGGCGCGTGTCGCGCAGGGCGAACGACTCGCCGTACTGGGTCGAGCCGCTGAGATCGAGCGACATGTTGAGCACGCCGGCACCGGTGCTGGGGGTGTACGGGTCCAGGGTGATCTTGCCGTCGGCCGGGGTGGTCAGCGCGCCGCCGTCGGAGAACTGCAACGTGGTCGGGGTGCCGACCTGGCTGCCGTCGACATAGTTGTAGACCTGCCACTCGTTGGCGGTGGCGGTCTTGACGAAGTACGAGGTCTGGGTGTGGCTCACGCCCAGCGAGTCGTAGACGTTGATGCCGCCGGTGGAGTGGTTGTAGCTGTTGGACTCGGCCGGGTCGAACGTGGCCACCGTCGGCTGCTGGGCATTGCCGGGCAGGGTGAAGGCGAGGTTGACCGTGGTGGTCTGGCTCGGCGGGCTGTCGGTGGTGAGCAACTGCAGGTCGCCCAGGCGGCCGACATCGAAACCGTTGCCATCGGCATTGGGTGCGTACACCTGCAGGCGTGCGCCTTCGGGGTTGACGACGTAGCCATTGGAATCGGTCTGGAAGTTGCCGGCGCGCGAATACAGGCGCTCGCCGTTCATCGACATGGTAAAGAAGCCTTCGCCAGAGATCGCCAGGTCCAGGCTGCGGCCGGTCGGGTCGATATTGCCCTGCGAGAACTGCTGGGCGACGTTGCTCACCCGCACGCCCGAGCCGACCGCGTTGCGCGACAGGCCATAGGCGGTGCTCTGGAACATGTCGGCGAACTCGGCGCGCGACTGCTTGAAGCCGGTCGTGTTGACGTTGGCGATGTTGTTGGAAGTGACGTTGAGATCGGCGTTGGCGGCGTTGATGCCGGACAGCGAAGTATTGAAGCCCATGGGAACTCCTGGTTGCGCGGGTGCCGGCTCAGCTGACGCGGAGCACGTAGTCGATGGGGGCGGTGCCCAGCCCCTTGAGGTTGAGGTACAGGCCGTCGGAACCGACGGTCACGCTTTCCACCGGTGCCTGCACGTAGGTGGAGAGCTTGCTGTCGGTGCCGCTGGAATCGGTGTGGGTGGCGGTGATGCCGTAGGTGCCGGCGGCCAGGCGGTTGCCGTTGGCGTCGGTGCCGTCCCAGCCGAAGGCCACTTCGCCGGCCTTGTCGGCCTGCACGCTGAGGGTCTTGATCTTCTGGCCGTTGGCGTCGGTGATATCGAAGTTGACCGTGCCGGCGCTGGGCGCGGCGACCACGCCGCTGACCGAACCGGTGTCGTCCAGCGCCATATTCGCCGAGGGCACCAGCACTTCGTGGCCCACCAGTTGCGCGCCGCGCAGGACCTGGTCGCTGCTCATCGCGGTGGAGAAGCTATTGACCGAGGTGTTGAGGTCGGTGATGCCCTGGACCGTGGAGAACTGCGCCAGCTGGCCGAGGAACGCGCTGTTCTCCATCGGCTTGAGCGGATCCTGGTGTTGCAGCTGTTCGGTCATCAGGCGCAGGAAGTCGGCCTGGCCGAGCGAGGCCTCCTTGCTCTTGGTCGTGCTGCTGCTGTCCGAGGTGACGCCGAGCGACTTGTAGATGTCCGAAGCAATGGTGCTCATGGTGGGTTCCGGTAGCGGCTAGCCGCGGTAATGGGGTCAGCGACCCATGGTGAGGGTCGCCAACGTCAGTTCCTTGGCGGTGTTGAGGACTTCGACGCCGGCCTGGTAATTGCGCGAGGCCGAGATCAGGTTGACCATCTGCGCGACCGGATCGACATCGGGCGAGTACACATAGCCCTGGTCGTCGGCCAGCGGGTGGCCGGGCTCGTAGCGCTTGATCGGCGGCGCGCCGGTGGTGGTGATTTCCTTGACCTTGACCCCGGTCAGGCTGGGGTCCTGGCTGTTGGGCGTGGCCTGGAAGATCGGTTCGATCGGCTTGTAGGCGGCCTCGGCCGAGCCGGCCACCGAATCGGCGTTGGCCAGGTTCGAGGCAATCGTGCTCATGCGCACCGACTGGGCCTGGAGGGCCGAGCCGGCGACATCGAAAATAGGCAGGTTGCTCATGCTCAGGAGCCCGTGATCGCGGTGAGCATGTTCTTCACCTTGGATTCGAGGAAGCTGAGCGAGGCGCGGTATTCCAGCGCGGCGCGGCCGTAGGCGGCGCGTTCGGCGTCGGGATCGACGGTGTTGGCATCGAGGCTGGGCTGGTCGGCCTGGCGGGTGATCTGGAACGGGTTGAGGCCGGCGATCTCGCCGCTGCCGATGTGGCCTTCGCGCGGGGTCGCCATGCCGTCGCCGCTGGCTGCTTCACGTGCTGCGCCGGCGGCCTTGAGGGCGGCGTTGAAGTCGAGGTCCTTGGCTTGGTACCCGGGCGTGTCGACGTTGCTCAGGTTGCTGGCGATGAGCTGCATGCGCTGCTCGCGCAGCGGCAGCGCATCGGCATGCACCCCAAGGTAGGAAGCGATCGGATTGGACACGGCCTTGCTCCGGCGGATCAGTACCGGGGGTAGAGGCAAGGTTTGTGCCAGAAGCGGCGAGGCTGGCTATTCGTTGATGTCGCGCGGCCACCCAGACAGGATCCGACGGACAGGCGGGAAAGCGGGCACTGCACCTTTTAAGGGTGAGTGAAAAGCCGGGTCATGCCTCTGAGGCTACATCCCGCAGGCGTTCGAGGACGTAGTCCGCCAGTTCGTGGGCGCTGTATTTGGCGACGAAGGCGTTGGCGCCGACTTGTTCGACCATGGCGTTGTTGAACACGCCCGAGAGGGAGGTGTGCAGCAGCACGTAGAGGCCGGACAGGCCGGGGTTGCGCCGGATTTCCGTCGTCAGGGTGTAGCCGTCCATGGCCGGCATCTCAATGTCGGAGATGACCATGGCGTAGCGCTCGGCGGGGTCTTCGCCGCCGGCCAGTACCTGCAAGAGGTGGTCCAGGGCCTGGCGGCCGTCGGAGAGCAGGGTGGCGCTGACGCCGAGCTGGTCGAGCACGCTGCGGATCTGCTGGCGGGCGACGCGTGAGTCGTCCACCACCAGTACCTGCAGCGGACGGTCGGTCTGCAGGGCCAGGGCCGGGTCGAGGTGGATGTCGGTTTCGACCTGGGCGATGTCGGCCAGGACGCTCTCGACGTCGATCACCTGGATCAATTCGCCCTGGAAACGCGTCACCGCGGTGAGATAGGTGGCCTCGGCGCCGAGTTCCGGTGGCGGGTGGATGTCTTCCACCGCGATGTTGACGATGCGCTCCACGCCGCTGACCAGGAAGCCTTGTACCGAGCGGTTGAACTCGGCCACCACCAGGTAGCCGGGGGCGCCTTCGCTGCCCGGGGCGCGCTCGGGATGGCCGATGGCCACGCCGAGGTCGAGCACCGGCACCGAGCGCCCGCGGACGTCGGCTACGCCAGCGAATTCGTTGGGCAGGCCGGGCACCTGGAACAGGTCCGGGCGGCGCAGCACTTCCTGCACCTTGAAGACGTTGACGCCAAAAAGCTGACGTCCGCCGAGCCGGAACAGCAGCAAGGCGAGGCGGTTGTGGCCGGCCAGGCGGGTGCGCTGGTCGATCCGGTTGAGCAGGTCGTGTGACATGGGGCTTTTATCGGATGCCGGGCGCGGAACTTGAGTAGTGCTGGCATCCGGATTGCAGCGGCCGTGCCTGTCGGGGCTGATGGCCCGAGGCCACCCAGAGCCCCTCCTACAGGGGCAGGTCTGGCACGTGTCTTGCACCTCGTCCCCGGACTCACTTCAAGAAGCACGCCCATGCGCATGCGCCATGTCCGCCTCATCCTGATCCTGCTTGCCCTTGCGCCCGCAGCCGCGTTTGCCGATGGTTTCCAGTCGGTGGACAGCATCCGCGCGGCCGCCATCGCCGCGCTCGGAGTGGAGCCGGCCGATGCCGAGACCACGCTGGACCCGGGCCTGCGCATGCCGGCGTGCCCGGTGGCGCTGCAGGCGCAGCCGGGCAATGGCAACACGGTCGAGGTCGGCTGCCCGCAGGCGGCCGGCTGGCGCCTGTTCGTGCCGGTCAAGGTGCGCCGCAGCCAGAATGTGCTGGTGCTCAACCGCGGCGTGGCTGCTGGAGAAACCGTGGACGTGGCCGATATCAGCATCGAGCGGCGCGACGCGGCCCGGATTGCCGGCGCCGTACTGGCCGACCCGGCCGATGCGGTTGGCCGCAGTGCCCGCCGCGTGCTGCCGGCCGGCACCGTATTGTCGGCCAGCGACCTGGTCGCCCAGCGCCTGGTGCGCCGGGGCGATACGGTGGCGCTGGTGGCCCGGCGCGACGGCCTGGAGGTGCGCATGAGCGGCCGCGCCCTGGGCGATGCCGGCCGTGACGAGCGGGTGTCGGTGGAAAACAGCTCCTCGCGCCGGATCGTACAGGGCGTGGTGGACGCCAGCGGGGCGGTGGTGGTTTCACGCTGACCGACTGACGCCAGTTTTGCTGTCAGGAAAAACCCGAATTCGTCCTAAAGTAATCCCGCAAGCGGCCGTTATCCCTTGCGAACCGTATGAGGAATACCACCATGACCCAGAAGATCGAAGGTAGCCTGCCCGCCGGTGCGACCCTGCGAGCCGGCAGCGTGGCCAGCAAGATTTCCTCGGCCGGCGGCGACCGCTCCGAGCCCGTAGCGGCCGCCCAGGCCAGCGATAGCCTGCGCCTGACCGGCGAGGCTACTGGCCTGCAGTCGCTGCAGAAGGAACTGTCCAGCGCCCCGGCCATCGACCAGGGCCGCGTGCAGGCCGTGCGCGAGTCGTTGCAGAACGGCAGCTACAAGATCAACCCGGAGGCGATCGCCAGCCGCATGATCGACCTGGACCAGCAGCTCGGCGGATGAGCCCGATGAGCGATGCCCTGCAACGCCTGGGCGACGCCCTGGCGGGTGAGCGCCAGGCCCTGATCGACCATGACGTCGAGGGGCTGATCCGCGCCACCCAGGACAAGCTCGAGGCCCTGCGCGTGCTCGAACGCGAGGTGCCGCACGGCGCCGAAGCGCGCCTGCGCGAACTGGCCGAAGTCAATCGTGCCAATGGTGCGTTGCTGGCGCGCCGCCGCCGCGAGGTCAACTGGGCGCTGCGCCATCTTGGCCGCAGCGAAAGCGCGCCGGCCTACGACGCGCGCGGACAAAGCGACAGCATTCACGCCAGCCGCTCCATCGCGGTAGCGTAACCGGCACGCGCCTTTCACCTTTGAAGGGCCTGGCCCGCCATCGCGGGCTTCGACGTACTATGTTGGCACCGCTCCTGCCGTGCCATTCCCGTGCCCGACAAACTCTATTTCAATCCCGCCCTGTTGCCCTCGCGCGATGTGCTGCGCGCTTTCAGCGAACGCATGCAGGAGGGCCTGTTACTTTTTCGTGGCGATGGCGAGCTGGTGTTCGCCAATGCGATTGCGCGCGCCAGCCTGTGTCGCGATCCGCACGATGGCAGCACGTTCGGCGAGCGCATCGCCGAGGTGTTGCCTGGTGGCGCCCTGGGCCAGGCACGCAGTAGCGGCAGTTGGTCGGGCAGCCTGCCGATCGGTGAGCGCGTGGTCATTGCGCACCTCTATCACCATGGGGTGGAGGGGGCTGACTACTTCCTGGCGCTGTTCCACAACATCGAGGGCCAGGAGGACTACGAGCGTGAGCTGGAGCAGCGGCATGCGGAGCTGCGCCAGGCGTATATGCGCTTGAACGGTGCGCAGGACAAGTTGCTGCAATCGGAGAAGATGGCCTCGATCGGCCAACTGGCTGCCGGCGTGGCGCACGAGATCAACAATCCGATTGGCTATGTGCATTCGAACCTGGGCAGTCTGCAGGAGTATTTGCGCAGTCTGTTTACGTTGATCGAGGCCTATGAGCGGGCGTTGCGGGCACCGGACCCGAAGGCGTTGATTCCGGAGATCGACGATATCCGCAAGCGTGCGGATATTGATTTCATTGCCGGGGATTTGCCGCAGTTGATGGCCGAGTCGCGCGAGGGGATCGAGCGGGTGACGCGGATCGTGCGCGACCTGAAGGATTTTTCGTATTCGGATCGTTCGGAGTCGTGGAAGCTGGTGGATCTGCACGCGGGCCTTGAGTCTACGATCAACATCATCTGGAATGAGTTGAAGTACAAGGTGACGCTGGAGCGGCAGTATGGGGAGTTGCCGCTGGTGGAGTGCCTGCCGTCGGAGCTCAACCAGGTCTATATGAACTTGCTGCTCAATGCGGGGCAGGCGATTACGGAGCGTGGGTCGATCACGGTGGGGACGGGCGTGGAAGGCGACCAGGTGTGGATCGAGTTCCGCGATACCGGGCCGGGCATTCCGGCGGATCTGCAGCAGCGGATTTTCGATCCGTTCTTTACGACCAAGCCGGTGGGCAGTGGGACCGGGTTGGGGTTGTCGATTTCGTACGGGATCATCAATAAGCATCACGGGCGGATTGATGTGGAGAGTGCGCCTGGGCAGGGGGCGGCTTTTCGGATTACTTTGCCTGTGCGGCAGCCTAAGTAACGGCGCTTGCCTGATGGTTGGTCGCGCGGCGTCCGGTGCCGGGCCCTTGCCCGGGGGACGCCAAGAACTGCATCCATGCGGGGCTCGTTGGGCGACGTCCCTGTCGCCCAACGCCCCCGGGCAAGGGCCCGGCCCCGGACGCCCTACGGTCTGCCGGTGTTTTGAGAGAGCGGGAGCAGCTGCGGTCTGATGGACTTGCGAGCGTGGGCGGCTGCTTTACTGCACGGCCGCTAGTTTCTGCTCAAGGTTACGCTGCCAAGGCGCCTTTCGCTTGGGCTTCCTGGGTTCTGGTTCGGGAGGAAGCGAAAGGAGGGTGAGAGTCAGCTTGCCTGATTCGATGTTGATGTGCAGGCGGCTGCCTATCGGCAGGCCGGCTTCTTCAAGCCACAAGCCGCGCAGCCGCAGCATGGGCGCTCGGCAATTGCGGACGTCGTAGTAGTAGGAGCCCATCGTCAGGTCGGTCGGCTTGCGCGGGCCGCGCGGCCGGTGGCGCGCAGCTTCCGCTGCGATGGCTGCTTCGACTGCTTCGAAGCTGGCGTAACCCGGCGGTGGAACCTTCGTCCAGGGTGGAACTTCGTGTGGCGCCAAGACGACGGGTAGGGTGCGAAAGTCTTGCTGTGTTTGATCCATGGCGAGCCTCCGAGACAAAAGAGCCCTGCCGCGTTATGCGGCAGGGTGCCGGGAGGTTCAAAAACCGCTCAATGGCATACGGCCGGGTTTATTCCCCAAAGGGTCTTGTATTCGCCCCCTCCCGACGAACTTCGCATTGACGCACGAGGTCATTGGGCAGTGCTTTGTTTGCCATTGAACGGAGATTTGAAGCTCCTGACGCGAGATTCGCATTGGCCACATGCCGCAACCATTCGATTTTTCGAACTGTCAGCCTGTCGCGGAAAAGTCTGATGGCCATCTCTGCAAATTAGCTGTTTTGCCCATTGATATGCGCGCAATTGAGCGCGTGGACTTGTGCAGAATTCGGTAGATTTGATCGAATGGATCAGGTCATGGATGACGTTGCGTGGGACGGGGTGGTGCAGCTTCGCCCGCTGGATTTCGACGTGAGCCATCTACGGCGCATGGTCATGGAAATCGAAGTCCGATTGGACCAGCGTGCCGTTCTTGTGCCGGTGGTAGTGCTCTTCAGCAACCACTGCTACACGCGGAGTGTCTGTGTTGGCGAATCAATAGCGGATGCGTTGTATTGTGAGGCGAAGCGTGGCGGAGTGGCTGAGCATCGTGTCCTCGATGAAGCGCGGCTCGCCTTCTCAAAACGCTTGCCACAGATGCTTGGCCAAATCGCGCATGCGATGGTGTTTCAGGGGGACGGGCAAGTCTTGTTCCGTGTCCAGGAAGACCGGGCGCGCGGTGGTGACAGCGGTTGGTACGTATGCCTCGAACTGGGCGTCAATGTTGCTGCTAGTGAGTTGCGCTTGACCGTCAAGACTTGCCATTACAGGAGCACGCGTCCGACGAATGTCCGCGGCAACAAGAAGCGGTTCTTTTCGTTCTTTAACCCGATGTACCTGCGTCTGCGCTCCAGGCATGCTTGGCTGGTGGCGCAGGAAAAAACAAAGGCCCCTCAATGAGGAGCCTTTGTAATTTACGGATGCCGGGCCTCTTGGATATTCCACACTAAGGTGGGAACCACCCGAAGGGTGGCGGCATGAAGGCTACCCAAGCAGGGACACCGGCGTCGCGCTTCACCAGTCCAATCTACACGCGATGGGATTACGGTTCAACCGGCAAATGTCTCGGCTGCGTCGTAGGTTTAGCCCGCGCTAGCGGCCGGGTACCCGGCCGCCCAGCGCGGCACCACTTCATTCCCACTCAACCCCAAATCCCAAGCCAGATGCGCCAGCAGTGGGTCGGCGGCCGCCGCGTTGGCAGGCAATGCAGCAGCAAGTTGCGCCAGTTCGCGGCGGGCAGCGGCTTCCAACGTTGCCAATGCGGTATTGCTGGCAGCGTGGCGCGGTGCGTTGGTCGCGGCAGGAATATCGGTCATCGGCAGGGACGCGAGACTAGGTTGGAGGTGGACTTAAACGAACATCCCCGGCCGAAGCCGGGGATGCGTGTGCTGCTTGCTGGTTCAGAACAACTCGACGGTGCCGGCGCCCATGGTCTGCTGCGAGACGGGCTTGTGCGGCGGGCGCTCCCATTCCTGGCGCATTTCGCGCAGGCGGGTGCCCAGGCGCTGAAGGGCTTGTACCAGGTCGCCGTCGAAGACGCCGCCGCTGCGGTGTAGCAGTTCCTGCAGGGCCACGGCTTCGCGGTTGATCGCGGTCAGGCGGTCGAGGTGGGTGTGGACGCCGCTCAGGGTCTGGGTGGCGATGTCTTCGAATTGCAGGGCGCGGACGGCTTCGGCAACGCTGCCGTCGATGGCGCGGGCGCAGTCGGAGATTTCGCGCATGCCTTCGCCCAGGGAGGCGTTGATCGCGGCGACGTTGTCGAGCATGGCCGCGGCTTCGTGGCGCGCTTCGCGCGAACGGTCCTGGTGGCGTGAGGCCATCTGCGAGACGGTGTCGCGCACCTTGGAGATGGATTCCTTGGAGCTGTGCGCCAGTTTGCGGATCTGTTCGTTGAAGGTGGTGGAGCGTTCGGACAGGTTGCGCACTTCGTCGGCGACTACCGCGAAGCCGCGGCCTGCTTCGCCGGCGCGGGCGGCTTCGATGGCGGCGTTGAGGGCCAACAGGTTGGTCTGGTCGGCAATCGACTTGACGTCTTCGAGCAGGGCGAAGATGCCGTCCAGGTGCTGCGCCATTTCGTCGATGTGGTTGACGGTGGTGCTGCTCTGGCCGCTCACTTGTTCCAGGGCTTCGACCAGTTGTTCCATGCGCGAGCTGGCGTGTTGGGCGAAGCGGGCGACGTCGACGCCGGCGCTGCCGTCTTCGCCGGCGCGGTCAACGATGCGGGCCAGGGCGTGGCTCTGCTGGCGCGATTTGCGGTTCATGGCTTCGAAGCTGCTGCCGAGGCCGGAGACGGCCTGGCGAATCAGTTCGCGGGCGCGTTCGACTTCGGAGCGGGAGCCTTCGACTTCGTTGGTGACGAAGTTGCGCAGTTCGCCCAGCAGTTGGTCCTGTTCGCGCAGGACGCGGGCTTGGTCGGGGTGGCGGCGGCCTTGCGACCAGACGCTCCAGGCAGCAAAGCCCAGCCAGCTCAGGGTCATGGTGACCAGGATGGCCCAGCGGACGAAGCCCGGGAAGTCGAGGGCGACGGCGAGTGGGAACAGGAGGGTCAGGACCAGGGGTGCGGCCAGACGAATCAGGGGGCGTGAGTACATGGTCGTTCTCGGCAGAATCACGATTGCTGTATCGGCCGGGGGTGGTGGCTCTTTAGCGTTTGGCTTTTTTTAGGGTGGGTTGTTCAGGTTGTTGTTGATGGCTGTTTTAGGGCGCGGCCGGTTCGTTGCTGTCGGCTTGGCGGCCGCGGGCTATGCCCTGGCAGTGACGCAAAGGGCGCGCGCCTCTGCCAGGGCATAGCCCACGGCCGCCCTCGGGTGCGCTGGTTGGGGGAGGTTGAGCGCCCTCATCCGCCCTTCGGGCACCTTCTCCCACCGGTGGGAGAAGGGAGTTCTTCGGCGATATCGCGATCGGGCCGGTGCCCGCTTCGTTTTGGACCGGCGACAGCGGGGCGTGCGCTTGTCGTTTGGGAAGTGTGGCGATTTTCCGCATATACGCGATGTGCGGCCGCCCAATAGCTTCAGGCCGGGTGAATAGACGCCGTCTAGCACCGACGCCGACCGTCCTGGGGGAATGCTCTGAACACTTTCAATAAGGCACTTTTGGTAGCCATCGGCATGGGCGTGGTCGGCGGAGCCGTCGCAGCTGTGCTCGCAACCGCTGGAGTACCGCAGGCGTTTGCCATGGCTGTCTGCGTGAGCCTGGTGGTGGCCGCGGTGCTGTATGTCCTTCGAAACGGCGAGGGGTGGGACCCTTAGCGGATCTACCGCAGCGCGCGGTCCACGGCTTCAATCATCGCGCGCTTGCCGAACAGGAAGTCCCACAGGCTCCCGCCCATCTGCCGCCACAACACGGCCGAGCGAACGGCCGCCAGTAGCAGGGCGCGGATTTCGTCGACGACGCCGGCTTGGCCCAGGTAGTGCGGGTTGCCTTGCACCATCACGCGCGGTTTCAGGTGGCTGATGGTGTCGGCGTAGAGGACGCCCAGGGTGCTGAGGACGTCGGGGTGGCCGCTGTCGTCGAGGGCTTCGGCTTGTTGGGCGGCTTTGCGAATACCGGCCAGGACGGCCGTTACGGTGGCGGGGTCGCGCACGAAGCGGCGTTCGAGTTGCAGGACGGCCAGGGCCAGGCGCGGCAGGACTTCGTCTTGGGCCTGGTTGCGAAAGTAGTTGTGCAGCAGGCGCAGGCCGGGGGCTAATTGTTCGCGCGAGCCGTAGACGCTTTCGGGGGAGTCGGCGTCGATGCGGAAGACGCTGTCCATGGCGGTGCGCACGCTGGCGGCTTCGGAGTGCCCGGTTTCGGCGATGCGCCGTACTTGTTGCAGGGCTTGGGCGATGCCGGCCAGGGCGAGTACGCGGTTGTCCATGGGGGCGGTCATCGAGCCGATACCTCGGTTGCAAGGGAAGAAGTGGGCAGGGTGTGTGGGGCGGGGGCGTCGGTGTGCGCGATGACTGCGCCGCCAAGGCATTCGTCGCCGGCGTAGAGCACCAGCGATTGGCCGGGGGTGACGGCGCGCTGGGGGCGGGCGAAGTGGACGTCGACGCAGCCGTCGTCGCGCACTTGCACGGTGCACGGTTCGTCGGGTTGGCGGTAGCGGGTCTGGGCGGTGCAGTCGAAGCGCTGGGCGGGTGGGGCGCCGGCGATCCAGTGGGCGGTCTCCGAGCGCAGGTGGCGCGAGAGCAGCCAGGGGCTGTCGCGGTCCTGGTCGACGTAGAGCACGTTGTTGATGACGTCCTTGCCCACGACGTACCACGGGGCGGCGGCGCGGCCGCGGACGCCGCCGATGTTCAGGCCTTCGCGCTGGCCCAGGGTGAAGTAGAAGACGCCGGGGTGTTCGGCCACGCGCACGCCCTGGGGGTCGCGGATGTCGCCGGGGCGGGCCGGCAGGTAGCGGCCCAGGAACTGCCGGAAGTCGCGTTCGCCGATGAAGCAGATGCCGGTGGAGTCATTCTTGGCGTGCGTGGGCAGGCCGGCTTCGCGGGCGATGCGGCGCAGGTCGGCCTTGCGCAGGTCGCCGATCGGGAACAGGGTGGCCGCCAGTTGCGCCTGGCCGAGCTGGTGCAGGAAGTAGCTCTGGTCCTTGCTGGTGTCGGCGCCGCGCAGCAGGCGCCAACGCCCGCCTTCGTGGGCAATGCGCGCGTAGTGGCCGGTGGCGATGCGCTCGGCGCCGAGGTCGCGCGCCGCGTCGAGGAAGTGCTTGAACTTGACCTCGCGGTTGCACAGCACGTCGGGGTTGGGCGTGCGCCCGGCGGCGTATTCGGCCAGGAAGTGCTCGAACACCTGCTGCCAGTATTCGCTGGAGAAGTCGCGGAAGTGGAACGGGATGCCGAGCCGGCCGCAGACCGCCACGGCGTCGCGGCGGTCGTCGTCGGCGCGGCACTCGCCGCTGCCGTCGTCGGCCCAGTTCTGCATGAACAAGCCGGCCACGGCCTCGCCTTGCTGCACCAGGCGCCAGGCGGCGACGGAGGAGTCGACGCCGCCGGAGACGCCCACCATGATGCGTGGAGCGCCACTCACAGGGCGCGCACCAGGGCGAGCGGCTGGCGCTGGCCACCGAGGTAGTCGGCGATGACTTGCCAGACCAGCGGGCTGCGCAGGCGCGCGGGGTCGGCGCGCAGTTCGGCCGGGGTCATCCAGGCGGCGCGGATGATCCCGGTGTCGAGCGGGCGCTGCGGGTCGTGGCTCAGTGCTTCGGCGGCGAAGGCGAAGCGCAGGTAGGGCTCGCCGTCGGGCGCGGTCCATTGGTAGCAACCGATGAAGGCGGTCACCCGCACGTGCCAGCCGGTTTCTTCCAGGGTTTCGCGCACGGCGGCCGCTTGCAGGGTCTCGTTCGGTTCGAGGTGGCCGGCGGGCTGGTTGACCACTTCGCGGCCATCGATGCGCTCGATGACCTGCAGCAGCCGGCCGTCGCGCACCACCACGGTGGCGACGGTGACATGCGGCGCGGGCGGGCGCGTGGCCATCAGAACCGGTCCTTGCCCGGCGTCAGTTCGGCTTCCATCGCGTCGGCGGCGCGGGTGGTGGCCTCGATCGCATCGGACAGCGCCGGGCCGGCGAGATCGGCCGGCACGCGGGTGACGTACAGGGCGGTGCCTTCCTGCCGCACCCAGGCGCCGAGGATGTTCTCCTGGCCGTCCTGCAGCAGGCGGTTGGCGATCTCCCCAGGCAGTACGTCGCCACTGGCTTGGTAGGCAGGCGACCAGATTTCGCGGATTCGCAGTTGGCCGAACGCCTCGGTGTGCGAGCGCACGTACACCACTTGCTGGCGGCCACCGTCCAGGCCAAACAGCAGGCGGTAGTCGCCGTCGGCATCGAGCTCGGGCTTGAGGCCCAGCGCGCGCAGTCGCTCGCCCAGCGCGGCGTCGTTGTTGGCGGCCGGGGCGGCGGGCGCGGGCTTGGCCGCCGCCGGTGGCGCGGCGTGCGCGGTCAGGCTCAGCGATAGGGCGACCAGGACGACGGCGGCCGGCAAATGCTTCATCGGGCTTGAAAAGTCGGGGGAAGGGACGAATTGTGCGGGGCGGGACGTGAATCGTCCATTCCGCGCACACCCCCACTTATAATGTCTCGATGCCCCGCAAACCCATACAAGAACACGACCACGGCGTACTGGTAGAAGCTGGTAAGCCTGAAGTGGCCCCGCCGCCGCGTTACCAGGTCCTGCTGCTCAACGATGACTACACCCCGATGGAATTCGTGGTGACGGTATTGCAGCAGTTTTTCGCCATGGACCTGGAAAAGGCCACCCAGGTGATGCTCCACGTACATACTCGCGGTCGCGGGGTGTGCGGGGTCTTTACCCGTGAGGTGGCCGAGTCCAAGGTCGCCCAGGTCAACGAGTTTTCGCGGATGAACCAGCATCCGCTGCTGTGCACGATGGAACAGGCCTAGGCCAGCCCTTGCCCGGGCCGGTCGGGCATCCCATCGCTGCAACGCTGTGACACTGTTGGCGTACTAACGCCGCGTGAACATGGCCATCCGATAGGGTTGTGGAAATTCCGTACAGAAGCCGCATATTGTTGGCAACAGCCTCGGAGCTTCCCCCCTATGTTCAGCAAAGACCTCGAGCAAACCATTGGCCAGTGCTACAAGCGGGCCCGCGAAGCGCGTCATGAGTTCATGACCGTCGAGCACCTGCTGTTGGCGCTGCTGGACAATCCGTCCGCGCAAGCCGTCCTCAAGGCTTGCGGCGCCGATGTTGGCCGCCTGCGCAACGACCTGGAGCAGGCCATCGAGGCCTCGGTCTCGCGCCTGGCCGAAGATGACGGCCGCGATACCCAGCCTACGCTCGGCTTCCAGCGCGTGCTCCAGCGCGCTGTCTACCACGTGCAGTCCTCGGGCAAGAAGGAGGTCACTGGCGCCAACGTGCTGGTCGCCATCTTCGGCGAGAAGGATTCGCACGCGGTCTATTTCCTCAACCAGCAGGACATCACCCGCCTGGATATCGTCAATTACCTCTCCCATGGCATCGCCAAGCTGGGTGAGGAGGGCGAGGGCACGCCGCAAGGCGAGGCCGAAGGCAAGGGCGAGGCCGGCGAGGGCGAAGGCAAGGGCGATGCCCTGAGCGAGTTCGCCAGCAACCTCAACGAGCAGGCCAGGGCCGGTCGCATCGATCCGCTGGTGGGCCGTGCCGACGAGATCGAACGCACGATCCAGGTGCTATGCCGCCGCCGCAAGAACAACCCGCTCTACGTGGGCGAGGCCGGCGTGGGCAAGACCGCCATTGCCGAGGGCCTGGCCAAGCGCATCGTCGAAGGGGCGGTGCCGGCGGTGCTGGCCGATGCGGTGATCTATTCGCTCGACCTGGGCGCGCTGGTGGCGGGCACCAAGTACCGTGGCGACTTCGAAAAGCGCCTCAAGAGCGTGCTGACCGCGCTGAAGAAGGTGCCCAACGCGGTGCTGTTCATCGACGAGATCCACACGATCATCGGCGCCGGCTCGGCCTCGGGCGGCACCATGGACGCATCGAACCTGATCAAGCCGGCGCTGGCCTCGGGCGAGTTGCGCTGCATCGGTTCGACCACGTTCCAGGAATACCGCGGCATCTTCGAGAAGGATCGCGCGCTGGCGCGGCGCTTCCAGAAGATCGACATCGTCGAGCCGACCGTGGGCGAGGCGTTCCAGATCCTGCAAGGGCTCAAGCCCCGTTATGAGGCACACCACGGCGTCACTTACGCCGACGATGCGCTGCAGGCGGCGGTGGACCTGTCGGTCAAGCACATCGGCGACCGCCTGCTGCCGGACAAGGCCATCGACGTCATCGACGAGGCCGGCGCACGCCAGCGCCTGTTGCCGGAAGACCAGCGCAAGGAGCTGATCGACATCGAGGAGATCGAGACCATCGTCGCCAAGATGGCGCGGATCCCGGCCAAGCAGGTCAGCGCCACCGACAAGGACGTGCTGCAGCACCTGGAGCGCAACTTGAAGATGGTGATCTTCGGCCAGGATCCGGCGATCGAGACCCTGGCCTCGGCGATCAAGCTGTCGCGCTCGGGCCTGGGTAATCCGGAAAAGCCGATCGGCAACTTCCTGTTCGCCGGTCCCACCGGTGTCGGCAAGACCGAGGTCACCCGGCAGCTGGCGCTGCAGTTGGGCATCGAGCTGGTGCGCTTCGACATGAGCGAGTACATGGAGCCGCATTCGGTGAGCCGCCTGATCGGTGCGCCCCCCGGCTACGTCGGCTTCGACCAGGGCGGCCTGCTGACCGAGAAGATCGTCAAGACGCCGCACTGCGTGCTGCTGCTGGACGAGGTGGAGAAGGCGCACCCGGACATCTTCAACATCCTGTTGCAGGTCATGGACCGCGGCGTGCTGACCGACACCAACGGTCGCGAGGCGAACTTCAAGAACGTGATCCTGGTGATGACCACCAATGCCGGCGCTGCGCAGGCATCACGGCGGACGATCGGCTTCACTCGCCAGGACCATTCCACCGATGCGATGGAGACGATCCGCCGCAGCTTCACCCCGGAGTTCCGCAACCGCCTGGATGCGGTGGTGCAGTTCCAGCCGCTGGGCTTCGACCACATCCTGCGGGTGGTGGACAAGTTCCTGATCGAGCTGGAGGCGCTGTTGCAGGAGAAGCACGTCAGCCTGGCGACCACGCCGACCGCGCGCGACTGGCTCGCCCAGCATGGCTTCGACCCGCTGATGGGCGCACGGCCGATGGCGCGGGTGATTCAGGACAAGGTCAAGCGCCCGCTGGCCGACGAGCTGTTGTTTGGCAAGCTGGTCAACGGCGGCAGGGTCAGCATCGACGTCAAGGACGGCGAGCTGGTGGTCGATTCGCAGGCCGAGCCGGAGCGGCTGTTGCCGGCGACGGTGGAGTGAGTACGGCGCCGTGCCTGGATCCCAGGCACGGCAAAACCGGCGGGGCTTGCGCGCCGCCGGTTGGGATCTGCCAGGAGGGTGGCCGCGAGGCCGCCCTTTTTGCTTTTCCGTGGGTTTGCCGGGAAAGGCTCGCGGCTGAAGCCGCTCCTACGGTGACCGCGTTGCGGTCACTTCATGCGGTAGGTGATGCGGCCCTTGGTCAGGTCGTACGGGGTCATTTCGACCTTCACGCGATCGCCGGTCAGGATGCGGATGTAGTTCTTGCGCATGCGGCCGGAAATGTGCGCGATGATCTCGTGCCCGTTCTCCAGCTTGACCCGGAAAGTGGTATTGGGCAGTGTCTCGCTGACAGTGCCTTCGAATTCGATGGAATCGTCTTTCGACATGTAATCCTGCGGTTCGGGGATGGCCCTTCGAGGACCCTAAGGGCGAGGATTTTACGCTCCCGGGGCCAGGCATGCAAAGTTTGTGTTAACCCAATGCGTCCGATGGGCGCTTCCGTGGCCTGGTTGTCTACGGTCACGGCTAAAGCCGCTCCTACAAAGGGACCCGGTTGTAGGAGGGGCTTCAGCCCCGAGGAGCGAAGACCGGGCCTCTCAGAGTGCAGCCGCCGCCCGCTCCCCGAAACGCGCACCCCAGCTGCCCTCCAGCCCCGGCCCCGCCACCAGCGCGCGCACCTGCTCCATGAACTCCTCTCTCGGCATCAGCCGGGCGCCCAGGCGCATCAGGTGCGGGTTCTCCACCTGCGCATCGATCAACGGGCAGCCGTGCTCATGCAGGAAGCCGGCCAACGCCGCCAGTGCGACCTTCGAGCCGCCGCTGCGGCCACTGAACATGCTCTCGCCAAAGAACATCCGGCCGATGCCGACCCCATAGATGCCGCCCACCAGGGCCTCGCCCTCGTACACCTCGACCGAGTGCGCATGGCCGAGCTGGTGCAGGGCGGCGTACGCCCGGCGCATGGCCGGGATGATCCAGGTGCCGTCCTGGCCAGGTCGCGGCGCCTGTGCGCACTGCGCCACGACCGCCTCGAAAGCGGTATCGGCGCGCACGGTCCAGGGGCTTGCGCGGAGTTGCCGGCGCAGTCGCGACGGCAAGCGAAAGCCGGCGGTGTCGAAGGTGACGCGTGGATCCGGTGACCACCACAGGATCGGTTGGCCGGCCGAGAACCACGGGAAGATGCCGTGCGCGTAGGCGTTGAGCAGGCGCGCCGGACTGAGGTCGCCGCCCACCGCGAGCAGGCCGTCAGGGTCGCGCAGGGCCTGCTCGACCGGCGGGAATGGCGCCAGCGGGTCGTCCGACAGCAGGGCTGGCGGCCGCGGCATCAGTGGCCGGCGTCGTCGTCGCGGAACGGCGAATGCGCGGCCAGCTCCTGGCGATAGCGGCGCACCGAAGCCCGTTCCTGTTCGCACCATTCGGCCAGCGGCGCGCGGAAGCCGGGGTCGGCGATCCAGTGGCGGCTGCGCACTTCGGTCGGCAGGAACCCGCGGGCGATCTTGTGTTCGCCCTGGGCGCCAGGCTCGAACCGTGCCAGGCCTTCGCGCAGGCAATACTCGATGCCCTGGTAGTAGCAGGTCTCGAAGTGCAGGCCGGGCAGGGTGGCGCCGCCCCAGTAGCGTCCGTAGAGGGTGCCGCCGCCCCGCAGGCACAGCGCGCCGGCCAGGGGCTCGCCGCCGAGCTCGGCCAGGAAGATCACCAGCGCTTCGGGCATGGTCCTGGCCAGGTGGCGCAGGAAATCGAGCGTCAATGCCGGCGAGTTGCCGTACTCGCTGAAGGTCTTGAGGTAGAAGCCATGCATGGCTGCCAGGTCGGCCTGGCTGGCGTCGTGGCCGTGGACGGTGCGAAAGGCGATGCCCGCCTGGCGAACCTTGTTGCGTTCCTGGCGGATGTTCTTGCGGTGCTTGTGGTCCATCGCAGCGAGGAAGGCGTCGAAATCCTGCCATTCCGGTCGCCGCTGCCAGTGGTACTGCACATCATGGCGCAGCAGCCAGGACTCGCCGAACACGGCGTCGTCGCCCTCGGCCAGGAAATTGACGTGGGCCGAGGACAAGCCGTTGTCTTCCACCAGCGCGACGATGGCATCGCGCAAGGTGGCCGCCGCGGCCGGATCCGGCGCCAATAGCCGCGGGCCGGTGACCGGCGAGTACGGCACGGCGCCGAGCCACTTCGGGAAGTATTCCTGGCCGTAGCGCGCATACGCGTGGGCCCAGGCATGGTCGAAGACGAATTCGCCGTGCGAATTGGTCTTGAGGTAGCCCGGGGCGGCGGCGCGCAGGGTGTCGCCGTCCCACAGGGTCAGGTGCAGCGGGCTCCAGCCCCATTCCGGGCGCAGGCAGCCTGCTTGCTCCAGGCCGTCGAGGAAGGCATGGCGGACGAAGGGGTTGCGTCCGTCATGCAGTGCGTCCCAGGCCCTGGCCGGAATCTCCGCCAGCCGGCGGTAGCCGCGCACTTCCTCCGGCATCGGCCGAACTCAGTCGATCTGGTCGAGGAAGCGCTCGGCATCGAGCGCGGCCATGCAGCCGAAGCCGGCCGAGGTGATGGCCTGGCGGTAGTGCTGGTCGGCCACATCGCCGGCAGCGAACACGCCTTCCACCGAGGTCTGGGTGGCATTGCCGCCCAGGCCCGAGCGAATCTCCAGGTAGCCGTTGTTCATCGCCAGCTGGCCATCGAACAGCTGCGTGTTGGGGTGGTGGCCGATGGCGACGAAGAAGCCATGCACCGGGATATCGCGGGTGCTGTCGTCCTGCACCGACTTGACCCGCACCCCCGTCACGCCAGCGTCGTTGCCCAGCACTTCGTCCACGGTGTGGTGCCACACGGTCTCGATCTTGCCGGCCTTGACCTTGTCGAACAGCTTGTCCTGCATGATCTTTTCCGCCCGCAGGGTATCGCGGCGGTGGATCAGGTAGACCTTGCGGGCGATGTTGGACAGGTACAGCGCTTCTTCCACCGCGGTATTGCCGCCACCGATCACCGCCACGTCCTGGTCGCGATAGAAGAAGCCGTCGCAGGTGGCGCAGGCGGACACGCCACGGCCCTTGAAGGTCTCCTCGGAGGGGATGCCGAGGTACTTGGCGGTGGCGCCGGTGGCAATGATCAGCGCGTCGCAGGTGTAGGTGGCGCTGTCACCGCTCAGGGTGAAGGGGCGCTTGGACAGGTCGGCGGTATGGATGTGGTCGAAGATCACTTCGGTTTCGAAGCGCTCGGCATGCGCCTGCATGCGCGTCATCAGGTCCGGCCCCATCAGGCCGTGGGCATCGCCCGGCCAGTTGTCGACCTCGGTGGTGGTCATCAGCTGGCCGCCCTGCTGCAGGCCGGTGATCACCACCGGCTTGAGGTTGGCGCGCGCGGCATACACGGCGGCGGTCCAGCCGGCGGGGCCTGAGCCGAGGATCAGGAGGCGGGAATGCTTGGCGGGACTGGAGGAAGAAGCGCTCATATATACTCGCGATCAGAAGGATATGCCGGCACGATCGCAACCTCGCGTTCGTCCGCAGGGGGCATAGAGTGGCGATGCGCCACCGGCTAATCAAGGCGAACCGGTGGAAATGCGTGAGCCAATGGCTGCGGCATGGGTGAGGGCGCCGCTCGCGGGCTGGCAGCTGTTTCCCAGCGCGGTCTCGTTTATTATCAACTACTAAGCATTCTTTTCTAAGGTCTGGCGCCAGGTGGCAAAACAGGTTCCCGAACGCGGCGCTGCCGCCGACACCAAGGCATCGCGCAAGCCCGTGCCCACCGAAAACACCCGGCGCCAGCGCCTGTGGCGCGATTTGGCGCTGATCGCCATCGCGCCGCTGTTGCTGTATCTGCTGGCCAGCCTGTTCACCTATTCGGCCGCCGATCCGGGCTGGTCGCAGACCGGTAGCCTGGTGGCGCCGGTGCACAACATGGGCGGCAAGGCCGGCGCCTGGATCGCCGACGTGCTGCTGCAGCTGTTTGGCTATGTCGCCTTCCTGCTGCCGTTGATCCTCGGCGCGGTGGCCTGGATCGCCTTGTTCGGCATGGAAAAGGAAGGCCAGGGCGAGCCCGAGCTCGGCCCGGCGCTGCGCCTGGTCGGCATGGTCGGCTTCCTGATCGCCGCCACCGGCTTCCTGCACCTGCGCCTGTTCGGCGGCGACGTGGCCCAGGCCGGCGGCATCCTCGGCAAGCTGGTGGCCAACTCGCTGCGCGTGGCCTTCGGCGCGCTCGGCAGCAACCTGTTCGTGGTGGTGTTGCTGCTGATTTCGATCACCTTGGCCACCGGCTTGTCCTGGTTCGCGGTGATGGAGCGCATCGGCCGCTGGGTGCTGCTGTTGCCGCCGCTGCTGCGCAAGAGCAGCAAGCAGGCCAACGAGTGGCAGCAGACCCGCGTCATGCGCGAGGAGCGCGAGGAAGTGCGCAAGGTCGAGGCGGTCAAGCAGGCCAAGCGCGAGCCGGTGAAGATCGAGCCGCCGCCGGCGCCGGTGGTGGAGAAGAGCGAGCGCGCCAAGCGCGAGCAGCAGATCCCGATGTTCCATGGCGTCAACGGCGATGGCTCGGACCTGCCGCCGCTGGCCCTGCTGGACGATCCCAAGCCGCAGACCAAGGGCTATTCCGAGGAGACCCTGGAAACCCTGTCGCGGCAGATCGAGTTCAAGCTCAAGGACTTCCGCATCGATGCGCAGGTGGTGGGCGCCTATCCGGGCCCGGTCATTACCCGCTTCGAGATCGAGCCGGCGCCGGGCGTGAAGGTCAGCCAGATCAGCTCGCTGGACAAGGACATCGCCCGCGGCCTGTCGGTGAAGTCGGTGCGCGTGGTCGACGTGATCCCGGGCAAGTCGGTGGTTGGCCTGGAGATCCCCAACGTCAGCCGCGAGATGATCTTCCTCTCCGAGCTGTTGCGCTCCAAGGAATACGACAAGTCCCCGAGCCACCTGACCCTGGCCCTGGGCAAGGACATCGCCGGCCGCCCGACGGTGGCCGACCTGGCGCGCATGCCGCACTTGCTGGTGGCTGGCACCACTGGCTCGGGCAAGTCGGTGGCGGTCAACGCGATGGTGCTGAGCCTGTTGTACAAGGCCTCGCACAAGGACCTGCGGATGCTGATGATCGACCCGAAGATGCTCGAGCTGAGCGTCTACCAGGGCATCCCGCACCTGCTGGCGCCGGTGGTCACCGACATGAAGGAGGCCGCCAACGGCCTGCGCTGGTGCGTGGCCGAGATGGAGCGCCGCTACAAGCTGATGAGCGCGGTGGGCGTGCGCAACCTGGCCGGCTTCAACAAGAAGGTCAAGGACGCCGAAGAGGCGGGCCAGCCGCTGATGGACCCGCTGTTCAAGCCCAACCCGGAACTGGGCGAAGCGCCGCGGCCGCTGGAGACGTTGCCGTTCATCGTCATCTTCATCGACGAATTCGCCGACATGATGATGATTGTCGGCAAGAAGGTCGAAGAGCTCATCGCACGCCTGGCGCAGAAAGCCCGTGCCGCCGGTATCCACCTGATCCTGGCGACCCAGCGCCCTTCGGTGGACGTGATCACCGGCCTGATCAAGGCCAATATCCCGACTCGCATCGCCTTCCAGGTCAGCTCCAAGATCGACTCGCGCACCATCCTCGACCAGAGCGGCGCCGAGACCCTGCTCGGCCATGGCGACATGCTGTACCTGCCACCGGGCACGGCCATGCCCGACCGCGTGCACGGTGCCTTCGTCAGCGACGAGGAAGTGCACCGGGTAGTCGAGCACCTCAAGGCCAGCGGCCCGGCCGCCTATATCGAGGGCGTGCTCGACGAGGTCCAGACCATGGGCGATGGCACCGTGGTCGGCGCCACCGGCCTGCCCGAATCCAGCGGCGGCGCCGGCGATGAGTCCGACCCGCTGTACGACGAGGCCTTGCGCATCGTCACCGAAACCCGTCGCGCCTCGATCTCCGGCGTGCAGCGGCGCTTGAAGATCGGCTACAACCGCGCCGCCCGCCTGATCGAGGCGATGGAGGCGGCCGGGGTGGTCAGCGCTCCGGAACACAACGGCGACCGTACCGTGCTGGCGCCGCCGCCACCGAAATAAGCCGGGTAAGCTGGAACCGTCGCCGCGCCGGATGCGCGGCATCGCGGGTGGCGCAGGCCATCTTTCAGGGGGTTGTGGTGCGTTCGATCGTGTGGCTGTTGTTGCCGTGCCTGTGGTGGCCGGCGTTTGCCTTTGCCCAGGCTTCGGCTCCGCCCACGCCGCCGCCCGGCCAGGCCGAGAACAATTTCAGCTACGTGCGTTACCGCGCCGACTACGAGGTGCGCGAGGACGCCAGCAATGTCGAAACCGACAGCTACGAGATCCTGCTGAAGACCAAGTCGGCGGTGGAGCATTTCAGCCAGGTGCGGCTGAGCTACAGCGAAAAGATGGAGACCCTCGACGTGCTCGAGGCCTACACCATCACCGCCGAAGGCCTGCGCCAGCCGGTACCGGCCGATCGCATCTATACCCAGGAAAGCTATTCCAGCGCCTCGGCGGCGATGTACGCCGACCGCAAGGTGCGGGTGATCGTGTTCCCGAACCTGGCGCCGGGTGCGCGCATTGCCTATGTGGTGCGGCGTAGCCAGAACACGCCGTTCTTCCCCGGCTACTTCAGCCTGTGGGAAACCTTCAGCGTGTTCTCGCAGTACCAGGAAGCGGTGGTGACGCTGACCGCCCCCGAGCGCCTGCCGATGCAGGTGTGGGCGCGCGGTGTGGAGCCGCAGCGCCCCGTGCGGCACAAGGGCCAGCAGCGTTGGGAATGGCGCTACCAGCGCGCGCTGCCAATGAAGAGCCAGAACTGGAGCGCGGCGGCCTGGGAATTCAGCCCCACCATCATGGCCAGCACCTACCGCGATTGGTCGCAGGTGGGCCATGCCTACCACGCCAAGGCCGGGCAGGCGGCGGCGGTGACGCCGAAGATCCAGGCGCTGGCCGAACAAATCACCGCCGGCATCCCCGCCAGCGATCGCCGCGGCCAGGCCGCCGCGCTGTACGACTGGGTTGCACGCAACATCCGCTATGTCGCGGTGTATCTGGGCAACGGCGGGCTGGAGCCGAACCCGGCCGAGCGCATCGCCGACAGCCAATATGGAGACTGCAAGGACCACACCGTGATCCTCGAGGCCCTGTTGGCGGCCAAGGGCATTGCCAGCACCCCCGTGCTGATCGGCGCCGATGGCGGGCCGACGCTGCCGCGGATCGCGGTGCTGGGGCGCTTCAACCACGCGATCACCTATTTGCCCGAGTTCGACCTCTATGTCGACTCGACCAACCCGTATGCGCGCTTCGGCCAACTGCCGGCCTCCGATCTGGGCGCGCCGGTGGTGCACAGCGCCGACGGCCGCGTCGCGCGTACGCCGGCCAACGACCGCAGCCGCAATGCATACGTCGCCCGTAGCGAGTTCGACTTCCGCGCTGATGGCGGCGTGCGCGGCCTGACCACGCTGGACAGCGGCCAGACTGGCGAGATTGGCCTGCGTGCGATGTTCGTCCAGCTCAATGCGCAGAACCGTGCGCGGATCGAGGAATCGATCATCGCCCAGGCCGGCTTCGATGGCCGTGGCGAGCTGACCTTGCAGGGCGATCCACTCGACCTGTCGCAGCCGTTCGGCTATCGCTATGGCTTCCAGGCCGAGGACTACGTCGACTTCCAGCAACTCGGCGGCATGCGCCTGCCCGACATGCCTGGCGCCGAGTCGGCGCGCGAGCTGTATGCCAGCGCCTCGTCGGAAACCAACCTGACCCCGTTCTACTGCAACGACAGCCTGCGCCAGGAAACCTACGTGCTGCGCTTCCCACAGGGCGTGCCGATCGCGGTGCTGCCGCGCGATGCCGAGTTCAGCAACGCCGCCGGCGAGTACAGCGTGCACTGGCAACGCGAAGGCCAGACCGTGACCAGCACGCACCGGCTGGCGCGCAAGGCCATCCATGGCCCGCAGCAGCTGTGCCAGCCGCAGGACTACGCCGCGTTCCGCGAGCTGTTCCAGCAGGTCCGGCGTGGCTTCCGCAGCCAGATCGTCTACGGCGACCTGACGCCGCGCTGAGCATTGGCCTGTGGCCAGGCCAATGCGAGGCCGCGCTGCGCGTTGGCAGGCTCGTCAGGCAAGTGAATCGACCGTCGGCCGCGCGACCAGCTCCGTTAGTGAGAGGTTGCACAGCGGCAGCGGACCGTCGAATTCGTGTCGGGTGGTTTTGGGCGGATAGGGATCGGCAGCCAGGGCGCGGCGCAGGATGTCGGCGGGGCACACGTCATAGCCTGCACGCGCTGCGCTGACGCGGACCTGCGTGTAGTCGAGCCGCAAGCAAGGAACGAAATACAGGCCAAGCTGGCGCGCGGCAACCAGCCGATGGTGGCCATCCATCACTGCGTTGCTGCTGCGCTCGATCACGATGGGCACCCGCCACAGCGCATGTTGGCGCATATCGGCGGCGAGGCTGTCGGCGTGCTCGGGGTAGTGGCGCTCGGTGGGCCGGATGATGGCGAGCGGGACCAGTTCGATGGATGCTTCGGACAACATGTGGGAGGCTCCGGGTCGCTGAATCAGCCGTTTCGCGTTGAATGGGGACGAGCAGTCGCGCTGGGGCGCAGCACTGTGCTCAACCCATCAGCGGCAGGCGCCGGCCAGTGCCGGCGACGATCGCCCGTTGCAGGAAGTGGCGTGCACAGGCCAGGTCATCCACGGCCATGCCCATCGGGTTGAGCAGGATGATTTCCTCGTCGCTTTCGCGGCCAGGGCGCGCGCCGGCGATGATCTCGCCGAGTTCGGCGTGCAGCTGTTCGCGGCTAAAGCGTCCTTCAAGCACGAGCTGGTTGATGATCTTGCGCTCGCGGTTGGATTGCGCCCAGTCGTCGACCACGACCTTGTCGGCGCGCAGGTATACCTCTTTGTGCACGTCCATGATCGAGACGTTGGCGACGAAGGTGCCGGGCGATAGCCACTCGAATGGCAGGTAAGGGGTGTCGGTGACGGTGCAGGTGACCACCACTTCGCTGTCCCGCACCGCGGCTTCGGCGCTCGCGCTGATTTCCCAGGCGACGGTGAAGCGTTCGGCCAGGGCATCGCGCAGCGCCGTGGCGGCGTTGGCGTCGAGATCGTACAGGCGCACCTCGGCGATGCTGCTGCATTGTTCCAGCAGCGTCTGTAGCTGCATCCGGGCGATCGGCCCGCAGCCGATGACCGCCAGCCGCGTGAATGCCTTGCGCGCGAGATGGCGCACGCCCAGCGCGGTGATCGCGGCCGTGCGCATGCCGCTGATCAGGCCGCCTTCCATGATCGCCCGCGGGTAGTTGGTCTCTACATCGTTCAACACAATCAGTGCGCTGGCGCGTTCCAGCCCATGGCGGGCGGGGTTGTGCTGGCGGCTGCCGATCCATTTCAAACCAGCCACCGGGCTGTCCCCGCCCAGATAGCCGGGCATGGCGATGATGCGGTCGGCAATGTGGTCGGCACCGGGCCAACGCAGGTAGGGCTTGAGCGGCTGCACATACTCGCCACGCGCGTGGCTGAGCAAGCCGGCTTCTACCGCGTCGACATAAGGTTGCGAATGCGCGCCGCCGAGGGCGATCAGGTCGGCGCGGCTGAGATACACGATTTCAGGGGAGGAGACGGGCACGGGAGTCCTGGGAGCGGTAGAGGTGACAGGGGAATCAGCAGGGGAGGGGGGTGTCGGCAGCGCGTGCGCAGTCGTGGCGCGCATGCATGCGCGCCAGCCAGGCGTCGTCGTAGACGCTGTCGAGATAGCGATCGCCGCGATCGGGCAACACGGTGACGATTCGCGCGTTGGCCCCTGGCCGGGTAGCCAGACGCTGGATCGCGGCGATCACGGCGCCGGACGAGCCGCCGGCGAGGATGCCTTCGCGCAACACCAGTTCACGGCAGGCGCGGGCCGCTGCGTAGTCATCGACGTGGATGACTTCATCGACTTCATTGGCGCACAACAATTCGGGCACGCGGCTGGCGCCAATGCCAGGCAACTCGCGTGGCTGTGGCGGCGTGCCGAACAACACCGAACCGACCGCATCCACTGCGACCACCCGCAAGTCGGGCCAGGCCTGGCGCAGGCGCCGCGCGACACCGTGCAGCGTGCCGCTGGTACTGACGCCGAGCACCAGGATGTCCGGTGGCGTGGCCGCCATCTCCCGCGCGAGTTCTTCGCCCTCGCCATGGAAATGCGCGAGCCAGTTGCCGGGGTTGGCGTATTGGTTGACCCAGAAGGCCTGGCCATCGCTGGCCACCAGTTGCTTGGCGCGGGCAATGCGCGTTTCCAGGTAGCCGCCGTTGCGGTCCTTCTCCTCAACCGTATCCACCTGGCCGCCGTGGCAGCGGATGAGCCGCAGGTTGGCCGGCGCAATCTTGGGATCGACGATGGCGGTGAAGCGCAGGCCATGGCGGTTGCACAGCATCGCCAACGCGATGGCGAGATTGCCCGATGAGCTTTCCACCACGTGCATGCCCGGTCGCAGCGCGCCGTCGGCCAGCGCTTGCTCGAGGATGTAGCGCGCCGGCCGGTCCTTTACGCTGCCGCCGGGATTGCACAACTCCAGCTTGGCGTGGACCTGCATCCCGCCCGGGAACAACCGCGACAAACGCACCAGGGGGGTGCGACCGATCGAATCGGTCACGTGGTCGTATGCCATCGCCAACTCCGCTGCGGACAGGGAGGCTAAGTTATGGCGAATGAGAATGATTTACAGTATCGGCATGTAACTGCACGTATCCGGACATGCCGCCGACGGCTGAACGTGCCGCGGACGCAGGCTCGCCGGTTCACGGGCTTGGCGTCACAATGTGCCCATTCTGAATTCGGGAACTCCACGCATGCTTCTGCTGCGCTGCTTCGTCCTCGCCGCCGCCCTCGTCACCGGCACCGCGTATGCCGGTGCCCGTACCGAACTGGACAACTTCACCCGTGGCCTGAAGGGCCTGGACGGGCAGTTCTCACAGCAGGTGTTCGACGGTACCGGCAAGGTCAAGGAAACCACCAGCGGCCGCGTCGCCCTGTCGGCACCGCGCCAGTTCCGCTGGGAGTACACCAAGCCCTACAACCAGCTGATCGTGGCCGACGGCAAGAAGGTGTGGATCTATGATCCGGACCTGAAACAGGCCACCGTGCGCCCGCAGGGCGAAGAAGAGCGCAACAGCCCGCTAAGCGCCTTGATCGACCCCACGCGCCTGGCCAAGCAGTTCGACATCAGCGAAGAAGCCGCACCGCGCGATGGGCTGCAGTGGTTGTCGTTGACGCCCAAGGCCGGTGCCGATGCCAACTTCCAGGTCGCCTCGCTGGGTTTTGGTCCCAACGGGCTGGCACGCATGGAGGTGGTGGACGCCATCGGCCAGCGCACGGCGATTCGTTTCGAAGGCTGGAAGCGCAACCCGGCGTTTGCCGCGGGGACGTTCGCCTTTACGCCGGCCAAGGGCGTGGACGTGGTGGGCGAGTAGGCGATCGGGACACTGCACGCCTCAGTGCGTGCAGTGCTGCACTTCAATGCTCAGGTGTTCCAGGGTTTCCAACCCGGCCAGGCGTTGACGATAGACCTCCAGTGGCTCAGGGGCATGCGTTACCAGCGAGATGATCGCCGCATGGTGGCCGGGGCCCACCCGCCACACGTGTAGATCGGCGACGCGGTCCTGGCCCACTTCGATGCGCTCGCGGATCTGCCGTTGCAGCCCGGCCGGGGCCGAGGCATCGAGCAGGACCCGACCGGTGTCGCGCATCAGCCCCAGCGACCAGCGCGCGATCACCAGCGCGCCGACCAGGCCCATCGCCGCGTCCATCCACAGCCAGCCGAAGCCCTTGGCCAGCAGCAGCGCGACGATCGCCAGGACTGAAGTCAGGGCGTCAGCCAGCACATGCACATAGGCCGAGCGCAGGTTGTGGTCGGTGTGGGCGTGGTGGTCGTGGTGGTCGTGGGCGTGGTCATGATCGTGGTGGTGGTGGTCGTGATCATGGTCGTGATCGTGATCGTGATGGTCGTGTCCATGGCCATGCCCGTGATCATGGTCATGACCCAGCATCCAGGCGCTGGCCAGGTTCACCAGCAGGCCCAGTGAAGCGACCCAGATCGCCTCGTTGAAGGCGATGGCCACCGGCTGCGCCAGGCGCATCACCGATTCGACCGCGATGCCCAGCGCAATCAAACCCAACAGCAGCGCGCTGGAAAAGCCGGCCAGGTCGCCGACCTTGCCGGTGCCGAAGGTAAAGCGGCGGTCATCGCGGTGACGGCGGGCATAGGCATAGGCGAACCCGGCAATGGCCAGCGCGCCGGCATGGGTGGACATGTGGATGCCGTCGGCCAGCAAGGCCATCGAGCCGGTCCAGATACCGGCGGCGATCTCCACGATCATCATCACCGCGGTCAGGCCGACCACCGCCCAGGTACGGCGCGCGTTGCGCTCATGGCGCTCGCCGAGGAAATCGTGGTCATGGCTGAAGCGGGCGAGGGAGTCGTGGTGGTTCATGGCCTGGGCCGAATGCGGGGCAGGCCTGCATGGTCCGGGGCAGGCATCAACAACGCAAGCGGGCGCGCGATAGAATGAAGCCGTGGCCCGCACCAGAACCCCCACAGAACCTGCGCCCGACCTGCTGAGCGTCGACCAGGACCACCTGCGTCCGCTGGCCGAGCGCATGCGCCCGCGCACCCTGGACGAAATGGTCGGCCAACGTCGCCTGCTCGCCCCTGGCAGTGCATTGCGGCGCGCGGTGGAATCCGGGCATGTGCACTCGATGATCCTGTGGGGCCCGCCGGGCTGCGGCAAGACCACGCTCGCGCTACTGCTGGCGCACTACGCCGACGCCGAATTCAAGGCGATCTCAGCCGTGCTTTCCGGCCTGCCGGAAGTGCGCACCGTCCTGGCCGAAGCAGCGCAACGCTTTGCCGGCGGCCGCCGCACCGTGCTGTTCGTCGACGAAGTACACCGTTTCAACAAGGCCCAGCAAGACGCCTTCCTGCCGCATATCGAGCGCGGCACCATCCTGTTCGTCGGCGCCACCACCGAGAACCCGTCGTTCGAATTGAACTCGGCGTTGCTGTCGCGTTGCCGCGTGCATGTGATGGAAGCCGTCTCGCCGCAGGACATCAGCGCCGCGCTGAAACGCGCGCTGGAAGACAGCGAGCGCGGCCTGGGCAACGAAGCCCTGCGCGTGTCGGACGAATCCCTCCTGGAAATCGCCACCGCCGCCGATGGCGACGTCCGCCGCGCGCTGACCCTGCTGGAGATCGCCGCCGAACTGGCCCAGGACGAAGGCGGCGAGATTACCCCGCACACCCTGCTGCAAGTCCTGGCCGACCGCACCCGCCGCTTCGACAAAGGCGGCGAACAGTTCTACGACCAGATCTCCGCGCTGCACAAATCCGTGCGCAGCACCAACCCCGACGCCGCCCTCTACTGGCTGACGCGCATGCTCGACGGCGGCTGCGACCCGGCCTACCTCGCACGGCGGCTCACCCGCATGGCGATCGAAGACATCGGTCTGGCCGACCCGCGTGCCCAGCAAATGGCGCTTGAAGCCTGGGAAATCTACGACCGCCTCGGCAGCCCCGAAGGCGAACTGGCCTTCGCGCAAGTCGTGCTCTATATGGCCACCACCGCCAAATCCAACGCCGGCTACGCCGCCTTCAACCAGGCCAAGGCCGACGTGCGCCAGACCGGCACCCAGGAAGTCCCACTGCACCTGCGCAACGCCCCGACCAAGCTGATGAAGAACCTCGGCTACGGCGCGCAATACCAATACGACCACGACCTCGAAGGCGGCATCGCCCTCGACCAGACCGGCTTCCCCGACGCCATGGGCGAACGCACCTACTACGAACCCGTCGCCCGCGGCCTGGAAATCAAGCTCAAGGAAAAACTCGACCGCCTGCGCGAAGCCAGGGCAGCAGCACGCGCCGACAAAGCGAGCAGGGCGAAACCATGAATCCCAGCACGTTCTGGACCTCCCTGCTGCTGGCCATGGCCGGCGGCGCCCTCGGCTCCGGCCTGCGCTTCACCATCGGCGCCAGCCTGCTGCAGCGCCTCGGCAACGGCTTCCCCTGGGGGACCCTGACCGTAAACCTGCTCGGCGCCTTCATCGCCGGTTTCCTGATGACCTGGCTCGACACCCGCGGCCCCGCCACCTGGCCCCTGCGCGCACTGCTGATCGTCGGACTGATGGGCGGCCTGACGACCTTCTCATCACTGATGATGGAATGCCTCATCTTCGCCCGCACCGACCGCACGCCGATGATCGCCCTCTATCTCGGCATCACGATCCTCGCCGGCCTGCTGCTGGTATTTCTCGGCGCCCGACTGGGCCTGACACTAGCAGGCGCACGCCCCGGCTAGTGCAACGTCATCGGCACCGGCCCCTCCAACTCCTCCAGCACCGGCGAAATCTGCCGAGCCAGCAGCGAAAAACACCAGGCCAACTGATCCGGCCGCAGCCGCAAGCAAGCCGCCTGCTCATCAGACGCATTGCGCGCCGCAATGACCTGCGAGAGAAAATCCAGATGCTCGATCACACTGAGCAACTGATAGCGCGCATGCTCCGGCATGAAATAACCATTGCGCGTAGGTGAGACGGTGGTCTGCATCAAACACTCCTCGTCCTTGGAAAAGGGCCCTCGCGTGGGGCGAGGGTGTCGGGAGGCTCGAACCGTAATCGGCAACCGGTAGGCGTATTTCCCCTTTCGGAGTCTTGTATTAGCCGCCCTCCCGACTCAGCTTCGGCATCGCTGCTTCAAGGTGGACCGATGTGGAGGTTTCGAGACTCCGATGAAGAGACTAATCGACCGGCTCGAAGCCAACCATCCGAAAACACCGCGACGCGCCCAAGCTTTCAGCGCATCAACCCATCAGATTTCCAGCCATGCCAGCCGTTCTTCTCCCTCTGGGAGAAGGTGCCCCGACAGGGGCGGAAGAGGGCGCTCTTCCTCCCCCAAACCACGACGATCTGTCGGGCGTCCGGGGGCAGGCCTGTTCCGGGACCCTTGGCGACATGGATGTCGCCAAGGAGCCCCCAAGGATGGGTTCACGGCGTGTCCCGGAACAGGCCTGCCCCCGGACGCCGCACGTAGAAACAAAAAAATCAAACCGCCTCAATAATCCCAGCAGCACCCATCCCGGTACCAATACACATAGTCACCATCCCGTACTTCTGCTTCCGCCGCCGCAACCCATGCACCAGCGTAGCCGTACGAATCGCACCCGTCGCACCCAGCGGATGCCCCAACGCAATCGCCCCGCCCAGCGGATTGATCCTCGAAGGATCCAGCTGACTATCGCGAATCACCGCCAGGGACTGCGCTGCAAAGGCCTCATTGAGCTCGATCCAATCCAGCTGATCCTTGCTCAACCCCGCCTGCTTCAACGCCTTCGGAATCGCCGCGATCGGCCCGATGCCCATCACCTCCGGACGCACACCCGCCACCGAGAAGCTCACAAAGCGCGCCAACGGCGTCAACCCATAATCCTTGATCGCCTGCTCCGAAGCCAGCAACACCGCACCGGCACCATCGCTCATCTGCGACGAATTACCCGCCGTCACACTGCCGCCAAACTGCCCATTGCGGAACACCGGCCGCAACTTCGCCAACCCCTCCAGCGAAGTATCCGCACGCGGACCCTCATCCGTATCCACCTGCTTGTTGCGCAACAGAATCGTATTGCTCGACACATCCGGCACATGCGACCGGATCTCGTACGGCGTGATCTCATCACCGAACTCACCGGCCGCAATCGCCGCCAGCGCCTTCTGGTGCGACGCCACCGCGAACGCATCCTGCTCCTCGCGCGAAACCTTCCACTCCTCGGCCACCTTCTCGGCGGTGATGCCCATGCCATACGCAATGGCAACATGGTCATCCTTGAACACCGACGGCGACAACGCCACCTTGTTGCCCATCATCGGCACCATCGACATCGACTCGGTACCGCCGGCCAGCATCAAATCGGCATTGCCCAGGCGAATCTCATTGGCCGCCAGCGCCACCGCCTGCAGGCCCGACGAACAGAAACGGTTGATGGTCTGCCCAGCCACCGTATTCGGCAGCCCGGCCAGCAGCACGCCGATGCGCGCCACATTCATGCCTTGCTCGCCCTCGGGCATCGCACAGCCGATGATGGCATCGTCGATGCGCGACACATCGATGCCCGGCGCCTGCGCCACCACCGCGCGCAGCACGTGCGCCAGCATGTCGTCGGGACGGGTGTTGCGGAACATGCCCTTGGGCGCCTTGCCGACCGGCGTGCGGGTGGCGGCGACGATATAGGCGTCCTGGATCTGCTTGGTCATTTCATTACTCCAAAATTCGAGAAGACGTTAAGCCTGCGCAAGATCAATTGCGCAGCGGCTTGCCGGTCTTGAGCATGTGGGCGATGCGGGCCTGGGTCTTCTCCTGCTGCGCCAGCTCGACGAAGTGCTGGCGCTCCAGCTTGAGCAGCCACTCCTCGTCCACCAGTGCGCCGCGGTCCACTTCACCACCGCACACCACGGTCGCGATACGGCTAGCGATTTCGTAGTCGTACTCACTGATGAAGCGGCCTTCGAGCATGTTGACCAGCAGCATCTTGAACGTGGCGATGCCGACATCGCCAGCCACCTGGATGCGGTTGGCCGGCAACGGCGGACGGTAGCCGCCCTCGGCCAGTGCCAGCGCCTCGGCCTTGGCGATGTACAGCGCCTCGAAGTTGTTGAACACGACCTTGTCGGTGCTGCGCAGCAGGCCCAGTTCCTGGGCATTGACCGCCGAGTTGGACACCTTGGCCATCGCCACGGTTTCGAAGGTTTTCTTCAGCTCGGCGAACACGTCACCGCCCGGGCCAGCCGCCTGCGAAGCCCGTACCGCCAGCTCCTTCAGTCCGCCACCGGCCGGCAACAGGCCCACGCCGGCCTCGACCAGGCCGATATAGCTTTCCAGCGAGGCCACGGTCTTGGCGCTGTGCATCTGGAACTCGCAGCCACCACCCAGCGCCAGGCCACGCACCGCCGCCACGACCGGCACCAGCGAGTACTTGATGCGCTGGCTGGTGCGCTGGAAGTTGGCGACCATCGCCTCGAACTCGGCCAGCTTGCCGGCCTGCAGTGCGCCCAGCGCACCGGCGAGGTCGGCACCGGCGGAGAAGGGTTCCTTCTGCTGCCAGATCACCAGGCCCTTGAAGCCCTTTTCAGCACGCGATACCGCTTCCTGCAGGCCATCGAGCACCTGGTCGGACACAGTGTTCATCTTGGTCTTGAAGCCGACCACGGCGATGTCGTCGCCGTCGTGCCACATGCGCAAGCCGTCGTTCTCGAACACGGTTTCGCCGGGGCTGAACTTCTCGCCCAGCAGCGGATCGGGGAAGCGCTGGCGGCGGTAGACCGGCAGTGCCGAGCGCGGCAACTTGGCGTCGCGCGCGGGGCTGTAGCTGCCTTCGGCGGCATGCACGCCGTCGCGGCCGTCGAACACCCAGTTCGGTAGCGGCGCATTGCTCATGCTCTTGCCGGCGGCGATATCGTCGGCGATCCACTGCGCCACCTGCTTCCAGCCGGCGGCCTGCCAGGTCTCGAACGGGCCCAGCGACCAGCCGTAGCCCCAGCGAATAGCCAGGTCGACGTCGCGCGCGGTCTCGGCGATATCGGCCAGGTGGTAGGCGCTGTAGTGGAACAGGTCGCGAAAGGTCGCCCACAGGAACTGCGCCTGCGGGTGCTGGCTCTCGCGCAGCTTGGCGAACTTCTCGGCCGGGTTCTTGATCTTCAGGATCTCGACCAGTTCAGGCGCCGCGCCGCGGTCGGCCGGGCGGTAATCCTGCTTGGCCACGTCGAGCACGACGATGTCCTTGCCGACCTTGCGGAAAATGCCGGCGCCGGTCTTCTGGCCCAGTGCGCCCTTGGCGATCAGCGCTTCGAGCCACTTCGGCGACTTGAAGAACGCATGCCACGGGTCATCGGGCAGGGTATCGGCCATGGTCTTGATCACGTGGGCCATGGTGTCCAGGCCGACCACGTCCGAGGTGCGGTAGGTGGCCGACTTCGGCCGGCCGACCAGCGGGCCGGTCAGGCCGTCGACTTCGTCGAAGCCCAGGCCGAACTGCTCGGTGTGGTGGATGGTGGACAGGATCGAGAACACACCGATGCGGTTGCCGATGAAGTTCGGGGTGTCCTTGGCGTACACCACGCCCTTGCCCAGGGTAGTGGTGAGGAAGGTTTCCAGCCCTTCGAACACGGCCTTGTCGGTGCCCCTGGCCGGGATCAGCTCGGCCAGGTGCATGTAGCGCGGCGGGTTGAAGAAGTGCACGCCGCAGAAGCGGTGGCGCAGCTGCTCGGGCAGCACTTCGGCCAGCTTGTTGATGCCCAGGCCCGAGGTGTTGGAGGCCAGCACGGCGGTGTCGGAGACGAACGGCGCAATCTTGGCGTACAGGTCCTGTTTCCAGTCCATGCGCTCGGCGATGGCTTCGATGATCAGGTCGCAGCCGCGCAGTTGTTCCAAACCGGTATCGTAGTTGGCCGGCGTGATCGCCTCGGCCAGGGTCCTGGACGCCAGCGGCGCCGGGCTCAGCTTGCCGAGATTGGCAATCGCCTTCAGGACGATGCCGTCGGCCGGGCCTTCGTTGGCGGGAAGGTCGAACAGCACGGTGTCGACACCAGCGTTGGTGAGATGCGCGGCGATCTGTGCGCCCATGACGCCGGCGCCGAGGACGGCCGCGCGACGGACTAGCAGGGGATTGGACATATCGATAAACCCTTGGTGGATAACGACTACGGGGTGGAGCGGGCGAGGAAGCCCGCTTCCGCAAAACGGATCAGTTCGCGCGCCGCGTGGGCGCGATGCTCGGCTTCACTGACGCCATGGGGGCGCTTGATCAGGCCGAAATCGGCCATGGCGTAGGTCAGGGCGCCGGCAAGGAAATCCAGGCGCCAGTAAAGCTCTTCCTTGCTCAGGCCGGGCAGGCAGTCGGCGATGGCCTTGCCGAACTCGCGCAGGACATGGCCGTAGTGGTCGGAGAGGAACTTGCGCAGGTTGTCGTTCTTTTCCGCATAGGCGCGGGCAATGACCCGCACGAACGCGCCGCCGCTCTGGCGGTCCTGGGCCATGGCCAGGGCCGGTTCGACGAACGCGGCCAGGACCGCGGCCAGGTCGCCGGGGCGCGCGTGCCGGGCCTGCTCCAATTGCGCCAGCCGGCTGGCGGTCATTTCGTCCATGCGCCGGCGGAACACCTCGTTGACCAGGTTTTCCTTGGAGCCGAAGTGGTAGTTGACCGCCGCGATGTTGACGTCGGCGTGGCTGGTGACCTGGCGCAGCGAGGTGCCGGCGAAGCCATGCTGGGCGAACAGTTCCTCCGCCGCGCCGAGGATGCGGTCCTTGGTGGAGAAATGGGCAGGCTTGGCCATGCGGGCAGGGACGCTCAATCAAACGATCGTTTGAGTCTATACCTGTGCGTATGGAGCTGCATTGTGCATTGCAGCATCGGCGTTCAGGCGGCCAGTAGGCAAAGGCCGTGCCAGCACGTTAGAATTGCCCATCGCAAGTTTGGCTAAGCCCGCGTTTTGACGCGGGTTTTTTTCATGTTAACCTCGGGCCTTCAGTGGCCCGCCCGTCGGAGATCTATCCATGGCGCTGGAGCGCACCCTGTCCATCATCAAGCCTGATGCCGTCGCCAAGAACGTCATCGGCGAAATCTACAGCCGTTTCGAAAAGGCCGGCCTGAAGATCGTGGCCGCCAAGTACAAGCAGCTGTCGCGCCGTGAGGCCGAAGGTTTCTACGCCGTGCACCGCGAACGTCCGTTCTTCAACGCGCTGGTGGAGTTCATGATCTCCGGCCCGGTGATGATCCAGGCGCTGGAAGGCGAGAACGCCGTGGCCAAGCACCGTGACCTGCTGGGCGCCACCAACCCGAAGGACGCCGCGCCGGGCACCATCCGCGCCGACTTCGCCGATTCGATCGATGCCAACGCCGCGCACGGTTCGGACTCGGTCGAGAACGCCGCCATCGAAGTGGCGTACTTCTTTGCCGCCACCGAAGTGGTCGCACGCTGAGCCCATGCCGTGAACGAGGTCGTCCGCCAACCGCTGCCGAGTGAACTTCCCGTGGTCGAAGGGAAGCTGGCCAAGCAGAACCTGCTCGACCTCGATCGCGAGGGCCTGGAGCGCTTCTTCGCCGACACCCTCGGCGAAGCGCGCTATCGCGCCCACCAGGTGATGAAGTGGATCCACCACCGCTACGTCACCGACTTCGACCAGATGACCGACCTGGGCAAGGCGCTGCGCGCCAAGCTGCAGCAGCATGCCGAGGTCGTCGTCCCCAACGTGGTGTTCGACAAGCCTTCCACCGACGGCACCCACAAGTGGCTGTTGGCGATGGGCGTGGATGGCAAGAACGCCATCGAGACCGTGTACATCCCCGACAAGAGCCGCGGCACCCTGTGCGTGTCCTCGCAGGTCGGCTGCGCGCTCAACTGCACGTTCTGTTCGACCGCCACCCAGGGCTTCAACCGCAACCTTTCCACCGCCGAGATCATCGGCCAGGTGTGGGTGGCGGCGCGCCATCTCGGCAACGTGCCGCACCAGCAGCGCCGTCTCACCAACGTGGTGATGATGGGCATGGGCGAGCCGCTGATGAATTTCGACGCCGTCGTGCGCGCGATGAGCGTGATGCGCGACGACCTCGGCTACGGCCTGGCCAACAAGCGGGTGACGCTGTCGACCTCCGGCCTGGTGCCGATGATCGACCGGCTCTCCACCGAGAGCGACGTTTCGCTGGCGGTGTCGCTGCACGCGCCCACCGACGAACTGCGCGAGCAGCTGGTGCCGTTGAACAAGAAGTACCCGATCGCCGAGTTGATGGCTTCCTGCGCGCGCTACCTGCGCGCCAACAAGAAGCGCGATTCGGTGACGTTTGAATACACCTTGATGAAGGGCATCAACGACCAGCCCGAGCATGCGCGGCAACTGGCCAGGCTGATGCGCCAGTTCGACAATGCGGTGCAGGCGAAGGATTCGGGCAAGGTCAACCTGATCCCGTTCAACCCGTTCCCCGGCACCCGCTACGAGCGGTCGGGCGAAACCGAGATCCGCGCCTTCCAGAAGATCCTGCTCGACGCGCAGGTGCTGACCATGGTGCGACGCACGCGTGGCGACGACATCGACGCGGCCTGCGGCCAGTTGAAGGGCCAGGTGATGGACCGCACCCGCCGCCAGGCCGATTTCCGGCGGCAGTTGGAAGCCCGCGACGGCCATGACGCGGCCGCGTGAACTAACGGTACTGCTGCTCATCGCAACCGTGCTGACCGCGGCCGGCTGCGGTAACGGCATGCACTCGACCCGGCCGGGCAAGGTCACCGACGTGGCGCCGCGCTACGACATCGGCGACGACCCCGCCACCAAGCAACGCCTAGCCCGGCAGGAAAAGCTCGGGCTGGCGCTCAACCGCCTGCAGGGCGGCGACGCCGCTGCCGCCGATGCGCTGGTGCGCGAGGTGCTCAAGCAGGACCCGCGCCTGCCAGACGCCTATACCGTGCTGGCCCTGGTGCGCGACCAGCAGGGCGACGCCGCCGCCGCCGGCGATGCCTATCGCAAGGCCGCCGAACTGGCCCCGGAGCAGGGCGACACCCTCAACAACTACGGTGCCTGGCTGTGTGGCAATGGCTTCGCCGCCGAGGCCCTGGTCTGGTTCGACCGCGCCCTGGCGGCGCCCGGTTACCGCACCCCGGCCGCGGCCCTGGCCAATGCCGGCGGCTGCGCGCTGCACTCCGGCCAGGCCGAGCGCGCCGATGCGGACTTGCGCAAGGCGCTGCAGTTGGACCCGACCAACGGCTATGCCCTGGAGTCGATGGCGCGCCTGGAATTCGGGCGCCGGCACTACTTCGAGGCGCGGGCTTTCAGCGAACGACGGCTGGCGGCTGCGCCGGCCACGGCTTCCGTGCTACAACTTGCTATTCAGATTGAACAAGGGCTAGGCGACAAGGCAGCCGCCAGCCGTTATCAGCAGCGGTTGGTCAAGGAGTTTCCGTCGACCTCGACCGCCAACCCAGGGGCCCAAGCATTGTGATCAGTGAGTCCAATCCGAACCCTTTTGAGCAGCAGAAGGGATGCGGACAGTACCTGCGCGAAGCACGCCAGGCCGCTGGCCTGACGGTCGATGAAGTCGCCACCCGGCTGCGCATGCCGCTGCAGGTGGTGCGCTCGCTGGAACAGGAAGACTGGCAGCGCCTCGGCGCGCCGGTGTTCGTGCGTGGCCAGCTGCGCAGCTACGCGCGGCTGCTGAACGTAGACCTGGGGCCGTTGCTGCAACAGGCGCGGCTGGAGAACGTGGAGCCGGTCAAGCTGGTCAGCCATGCGCATACCCCGCGCGGCCGCCGCCTGCTGGAAAGTGCGGCGCGGCGCGCGGTGTACGTGGTGATCACCGGCGTGCTGGTGGTGCCGGTGTGGTACGCGATCCGCAGCACCCATCCCGAACAGGTCGGCGCCAACACCGCCTCGCTGGACGTGGTGCCAGGTCCGGCGGTCGCCGCCGATGCCGGCGCGCCGAAGCCGGGTGATGCCGGCACCAATGCCGCCACCGGCACTGTGGCCAGCGAAACCAAGCCCACTACACCGACCACGCCGTATATCGCCTCGATGACGCCGATGCCGCGGCCGAGTGCGCCCAGCGCCGGCTTGTCGCTGCGCTTCAATGGCGACAGCTGGATCCAGGTGTCCGCACCGGACGGCAGTACGGTGGAAAAAGCCCTGGTGCGTTCGGGTGAACAGCGCATGTACGAGCCGGGCCGCGTCGCCCGCGTGGTGCTTGGCAATGCCGCCGCGGTGGAAGTCGCGCAGGGTGGCAACGTCGTCGATACGAAGCCGTTTCAGCGCGCAGCCGTTGCGCGTTTTGCGGTATCCTCCGACGGCTCCGTGGTGCCCGCTGCCGAGTAACGTTGGCGCGGCAGGCAACACGGTTTCTGGTTTCCCTTTTGATGCTCCGGATCCGGCAAGGACGGGGTGAGAGTACGCATGGCGATCGACGATCTGCTTGACGAACACGAACAAGGCGAACGCGTTCGCTCGTGGTTGAGGAAGAATGGCGCCGGCCTCATTGGCGGTGTTGTCGTGGGACTGGGCCTGATCTACGGCTGGCAGTGGTGGCAGACGCAGCAGCATGCGGCCGCCGCCGAGGCGGGCCGTCGCTACGACGCCGTGGTCAAGGGCGTGGAAGCCGGCAAGCTGGAGGACGCCTCCAAGGCCATGCAGGAATTGAGCACCGGCAAATCGGCGGGCATCTATGTCGACCTCGCCGCGCTCGACCTGGCCAAGGCGCAAGTGGACGCCGGCAAGAACGACGAAGCCATCAAGACGCTGCGCGGCATCGCCGCCGACGGCCCGCTCAAGTTGGTCGTCGACCAGCGCCTGGCCAAGCTGCTGATCGAGAGCAACCAGGCAGCCGAGGCGGCCAAGCTGCTGGCCGAACGCCAGGACGGCATCAGCCTGGAAATCCGCGGCGACGCCGCGCGCGCCCAGGGCAAGCGCGACGACGCCCGCGATCTCTACACCAAGGCCTTGGCCCAGGTAGCCGTCGGCGCACCGCAGCGTGCCCTGCTTGAAGTCAAGCTCACCGATGCGGGCGGCAACGTGCCCGAGCCCGCGGAGCAGATCTGATGAATCACACGAAGTTGAAGCAACTGGCGGCCATCGTGCTGCTCGGTGCCGCGTTGAGCGGCTGCAGCACGGTCAAGGGCTGGTTCACCAGCAAGGACGCCGCAGCGAAGAAGGCGCTGGAGCCGGCCGAACTGGTCGATTTCCAGCCCACGGTGCAGGTGCACAAGCTCTGGTCGACCGGCGTGGGCAAGGGCGAGGGCCACATCGGCGTGCGCCAGCGCCCGGCGTTTGCCGATGGCAAGCTGTTCGCCGCGGCGGTGGAGGGCGGCGTCGTGGCCCTGGACCTGCAGACCGGCAAGCAGGTCTGGGAATACAAGCCCGAGAAGATCAAGAAGAAGGCCAAGCTGCGGCTTTCCGGCGGTCCCGGCGTAGGCGAGGGGCTGGTCGTGATCGGCACGCTCGACGGTCAGGTGATTGCACTGGACGCGGCCACCGGCAGCGAAAAGTGGCGCGCCCGCGTGCCCAACGAAGTGATTACCGCCCCGGCGATCGCGCAGAACCTGGTGTTCGTGCGCAGCAACGACGGCCGCGTCAGCGCCTTCGAGGCCAGCAACGGCGAGCGCCGCTGGTTCCATGACCAGGAATCGCCGACCCTGACCACGCGCGGCAATGCCGCCGTCGTGGCTGGCCCTGGCGTGGTGTTCGTCGGCAACGACGATGGCACCGTGGCCACCCTGGCCATGCAGGACGGCCGGGTGCTGTGGAACCAGGCCGTTGGCGTGCCGGAAGGCCGCACCGAGCTGCAGCGGATGGCCGACGTCGATGGCACCCCGGTGCTGGAAGACCGGGTCCTCTACGTCACCAGCTTCAAGAACCAGACCATGGCCATCGATGGCCCGACCGGCCGCCCGCTGTGGAACCGCGACCATGGCGGTGCCGGCACGGTCGGCGTGTCCTCGGGGCTGGCGGTGGTCTCCGACCCGAACGGCAGCGTCTGGGGCCTGGACAAGAGCACCGGCGCTGCGATGTGGTCGCAGGCCGCGCTGGCCCGGCGCACCCTCACGGGCGTGGCCATCCAGGGCGACTACGCCGTGGTTGGCGACTACAAGGGCTACCTGCACTGGTTGCGGCTGGATAATGGCGAACTTGCCGCGCGCGAGCGTGCCGGCGGGGATGCCCTGTTGTCCCAGCCACTGGTGGCCGATGGCATACTGGTCGTACAGAACACCGATGGCGACCTGACCGCCTTCCGCCTCGCCCCATAAAGAAGGAAACAAGCGATGCTGCCCTTGGTCGCCCTGGTCGGTCGACCGAATGTCGGCAAGTCCACCCTGTTCAACGCGCTCACGCGCAGCCGCGACGCGCTGGTCCATGACCAGCCCGGCGTGACCCGCGACCGTCACTACGGCGTATGCCGGCTGGACGAGCAGTCACCGTTTGTCGTGGTGGATACCGGCGGCATCGCTGGTGAAGAAGAAGGCCTGGCCGGCGCTACCGCGCGCCAGGCCCGCGCCGCCGCCGGTGAGGCGGACCTGGTCCTGTTCATCGTCGATGGGCGCGAAGGCGCCTCGGCGCTGGACGACGAGATCCTGGCGTGGCTGCGCAAACTGTCGCGGCCGACCCTGCTGGTCATCAACAAGATCGATGGCGTCAACGAAGACACCGTGCTGGCCGATTTCGCCCGCTACGGCTTCGCCGACATGCTGTCGATCTCCGCTTCGCATCGCCAGGGCATCGACGACCTGCTCGAAGTGGTCCAGGAACGCCTGCCCGAAGAGGGCGCCGGCGAGCTGCTGGACCAAGACCCCAAGCGCATGCGCATCGCCTTTGTTGGCCGCCCCAACGTGGGCAAGTCGACCCTGGTGAACCGCCTGCTCGGCGAAGAGCGGATGATCGCCTCCGAAGTGCCAGGCACCACCCGCGATTCGATCGCGGTGGACCTGGAGCGCGACGGTAGGTTGTATCGCCTGATCGACACCGCCGGGCTGCGTCGCCGCGGCCGCGTCGAGGAGGCGGTGGAGAAGTTCAGCGCGTTCAAGACCCTGCAGGCGATCGAGCAATGCCAGGTCGCGGTACTGCTGCTCGATGCCACCGAAGGGGTCACCGACCAGGACGCCACCGTGCTGGGCGCGATCCTGGAAGCCGGCAGGGCGCTGGTAGTGGCGATCAACAAGTGGGACGGCCTGACCGACTACCAGCGCGAGCAGGCCGAAGACCTGCTGTCGCGCAAGCTCGGTTTCGTCAACTGGGCCGAATCGGTGCGGATCTCGGCCAAGCACGGCTCGGGCATGCGCGAGCTGTTCGGTGCCATCCACCGCGCCCATGCCTCGGCCACGCACGAGTTCAGCACCGCAGAGGTCAACAAGGCGCTGGAAATCGCCTACGAGACCAACCCACCGCCGAGCATCCGCGGCCATGTCTCCAAGCTGCGCTACGTGCATCCGGGCGGCGCCAACCCGCCGACCTTCATCGTCCACGGCACCCGCCTGAAGGTGCTGCCGGAATCCTACAAGCGCTACCTGGAAAACTTCTTCCGCAAGCGCTTCAAGCTGGTCGGCACGCCGGTGCGCTTCATCTTCCGCGAAGGCGCCAACCCGTACGAAGGCAAGAAGAACGTGTTGACCGAACGCCAGGTGGCGCGCAAGCGGCGGCTGTTGCGTCACGTCAAGGGCAAGTAGGCCGCGGCGCCTGCGGTAGGTCGATGAGCGACTATCCGACCCGGATTGCAGTAGACGAAGCGTTGGACCTGCTGCAGCAGCTGGCGCAGGCCCGACGCATGCCGATCGAAACACTGGCGACCGCGCGCGCCGATGGCCGCGTGCTGGCCGGCGACGTCGCCGCGCTGGTCGACCTGCCGGGGTTCGACAACAGCGCGATGGACGGGTTCGCCCTGCGCCAGGCAGACGCCGGCGCCGGCCGCCTGCGTCTGGTGGGCGAACAGTTTGCCGGTCAGGCCGGTGCCGCGCCGCTGGGCCCGGGCGAGTGCGTACGCATCACCACCGGCGCGCCACTGCCGGCGGGTGCCGACACGATCCTGATCCGCGAGAACGCACGCGAGGCCGAGGGCTGGGTGAGCTTCGACAACGCGCCTGCCGCCGGTGCCTCCGTGCGCCGCGCCGGTGAAGACGTGCGTGCCGGCGAGATCGTGCTGCGCGCCGGCAGCGTCCTCACCGCGGCCCGCATCGCGCTGGCCGCCGCGGTGGGCCAGGGCCAACTGCCGGTTTACGGGCGGCCCACGGTGGCCGTGTTCGCCACCGGCGATGAGATCATCGAGCCCGGCATGGCACTGGCTCCCGGGCAGATCTACAACGCCAACCGCGACCTGTTGATGGCGCGGCTGCGCGAGCTGGGCTTCACGCCGGTGGCCTGGCCAACGCTGCCCGACGACCCCGCCCGCATCGAGACCATGCTGGGCGATGCCGCGGCAGCATTCGACGTGATCCTGACCTGCGGCGGCGTCTCGGCCGGCGAGAAGGACTACCTGCCGGCGTTGTTGGCACGGCTGGGCCGGATCCATTTCTGGAAGGTGCGCATGCGCCCCGGCATGCCGCTGCTGTGTGGCGAACTCGACCGCGCGCTCGTGCTGGGCCTGCCGGGCAACCCGGTCTCGGTGCTGGCCACCTTCACCGCCTTCGTGCAGCCGCTGCTGGCGGCGTTGCAGGGTCGCAGCGAGCCGGCGCAACGCTGGTTTGCGGCGCTGGATGCCGCGTGGGACAAGCGCCACGAGCGCCTGGAATTGTTGCGCGGCAACCTCTACTGCGATGCCAGCGGGCAACTGCGGGTCAGCCCGAACCCGGCCGACGCCTCCCATCGGTTGCGCGGCGCCGCCGACAGCAACGCGCTGCTGGTCCTGGGCGAGGGCGCGCGACACTACACGCCCGGCGAGGTGGTCGAGGTGTTGCGCTACTGATTGCCGCGCGTGACGCAGCGATCCGCGGTCGGCGATTCCAGCACCCGCCTTTGCGCGGATAATGGCGGCATGAGCATCGAACAGATCGATCCGGCGCAAGCACGCCGCCGTTCGGCACAGGGCACCGTGCTGATCGATATCCGCGCGCCGCACGAACGTGTGGAGGGGCAGGCCGAAGGCGCCATCGCGGTATCGCGCGAGGAACTCGAGCGCGAGCCCGGCGTGCACCTCGGAGACCCGGGGCAGGGCGCCATGTTGATCTGCCAATCCGGCAAGCGCTCGCTGGCCGCCGCCGAAGCGCTGCACGCACTGGGCTGGACCCAGGTCGCCTCGGTGGCCGGCGGCACCTCGCGCTGGCAGGCCGAAGGCCTGCCCTTGGTGCGGCCGGAATTGCCGCCGGCCGAACAGGACTTCCTCGAACGCTATTCGCGCCATCTGCGCCTGCCGCAGGTCGGCGAGGCCGGGCAGCGTCGGCTGCAGGCCGCGCGCGTGTTGATCGTCGGTGCCGGTGGCCTGGGGTCGCCGGCGGCGTACTACCTCGCAGCGGCCGGGGTCGGCACGTTGCGCTTGATCGACGACGACGTGGTGGATCGCAGCAACCTGCAGCGGCAGATCCTGCATACCGACGCCCGCGTGGGCGTGCCGAAGGTCGCGTCGGCGGCCATGGCGTTGCAGGCGCTCAATCCCACCGTGCACGTGGAAGCGCTGGCCGAGCGCCTGCGTGCCGACAATATCGAGCGGGTGCTCGAAGGCGTCGAAGTGGTCCTTGATGGCTCTGACAATTTCCCGCTGCGCTACCTGCTCAACGACGCCTGCGTGAAGCTCGCCAAGCCACTGGTCTACGGCGCCGTGCAGCAGTTCGAGGGCCAGGTGAGCGTGTTCGATGCCGGCCGCCATCGTGGCCAGGCGCCCTGCTATCGCTGCCTGTTCCCCGAGCCGCCGGCGCCGGAATTCGCGCCCAACTGCGCCGAGGCCGGGGTGTTCGGCGTGCTCCCGGGCATTGTCGGCCTGCTGCAGGCCACCGAGGTCTTGAAGCTGCTGTTGCAACTGGGCGATAGCCTGCGCGGTCGTCTGCTGGGTTTCGATGCCCTCGCCATGCGCTTTCGCGAACTGCGCTTGCCGCCGGACCCGGATTGCCCGGTGTGCGCGGAAGGCCGCGAATTTCCCGGCTACATCGACTACGCCGCATTCTGCCGCAGCGGCGAGTGATCCACGCGCGGTAGGCGCGCCACTGTGAAGCGCGCGCGAACTTGCTCTTCACCGGTTGCGCATCCGGCGCGTCGCAAGCTTTGCGCATGCGCCGGACCTGCCTGCCATTGCCGCTGATCTTGTTGTGCGTGCTGCTGATGACGCCCCACGCGGGGCACGCGGCGCAAGCCGAGCCCAATGACCCGGGCCAGGCGCGCGATCGCTACGTGGCGCCGAAGGTGCGGCAACTGGGGCAGGATCTACCGGGTTTCGCGCAGGCCAGCGCCGAGGAGCGCGATGGCCTTGGCCTGTTGCGTGTGATCGACCAGTACCAGGCCGATCTCTCGCGCCTGGCACTGGACCGCGGGCTCGACCCGGAAGTGCAGGCTTGGGCCGCGCAGAGCCTGCGTACCCATGCCACGCGCGAAGGCCGGCCCGACCGCTGGCTGCCGGACATCGGCCAGCCGCGGGCGCAGGCGTGGATGCGGCGTGCGCAGCAGGAGCTGGCCGCCTTGCGCGCAGCCGCTCCGGCCAGCGTGTCCTCGGCCTACCTGCAGGCGATGAGCCAGAGCCTGGCCGAAGCCTTGCAACTTATCGAGGACGAACTGCTGCCCGCGGCCAGCAGCCCCGACGTCCATGCCTATCTCAACGGCCTGCGCAAACCACTGGCCGCCGAACTCGCCACCGCTCGCCGCCTGCAGTCCCGCGGCGACCGCACCGCAGGAGCCTGACCATGACCAACGATCCTTCCAAAGCCCCGACCCCGGACCCCTCGAAGGCCGTGCCACCGAAGGAAAAGCACAAGGAAGAAAAGCGCCAGGATGAAGCCCTGGAGGAAACCTTCCCGGCCAGTGATCCGGTCTCGCCCTTCATCCCGGCCAAGGCCCCGGATTGATGGCGGCGCGCGCGCTTCGCCTGGCCACGTTCAACGTCAACGGCATCAACGCGCGCCTGCCGCACTTGTTGCAGTGGCTGCAGCGCGAGAAGCCCGATGTCGTCGGCCTGCAGGAACTCAAGGCCGTCGATACGGCGTTTCCGCGTGCGGCGCTGGAAGAGGCTGGCTACGGTTGTTTGTGGGCAGGCCAGCAGTCGTGGAACGGGGTCGCGGTGCTGGCACGCGGGCAGACACCCGAGGAACTGCGCCGTGGCTTGCCCTGGGATCGCAGCGACACGCAGAGCCGCTACCTCGAAGTCCAGGCGCATGGCATCCGCGTCGCCTGCCTGTACTTGCCCAACGGAAACCCGCAGCCGGGGCCGCGCTTTGATTACAAGCTGAAGTGGTTCGCGCGCCTGATCCGCCACGCCCGCCGCCTGATCGACGACGAGACGCCGACCGTGCTGCTGGGCGATTTCAACGTGGTGCCGACCGACGAGGACATCTACGACCCCAAGGGCTGGCGCAAGGACGCCTTGCTGCAGCCGGAAAGCCGTGCCGCGTGGTTCAAGTTGCTGGACCAGGGCTGGGTGGACGCGCTGCACGAGGTGCACGGCGAGGCGCGGATCTACACGTTCTGGGATTACTTCCGCCAACACTTCGAACGCGACCGCGGCCTGCGCATCGATCACCTGCTGCTCAACCGCGCGCTCGCTCCGCGCCTGCGCGACGCCGGCGTCGACCGCTGGGTCCGTGCCTTGCCCAAGGCCAGCGACCACGCGCCTACCTGGATCAAGGTGGCGCGCGCATGAGCCTGACCGAATACCGGCGCAAGCGTCGCTTCGACAAGACCCGCGAGCCGGAGCCGGGCAAGCCGGTGCCGAAAGGCAAGCGGCCGATCTTCGTGGTGCAGCTGCACCATGCCAGCCGGCGCCACTACGATTTCCGCCTGCAGGTGGGCGACGCCTTGAAAAGCTGGGCGGTGCCGAAGGGGCCGAGCTATGACCCCAAGGTCAAGCGCATGGCGGTCGAGGTGGAGGATCATCCGCTGGACTATGCCGGGTTCGAAGGCGAGATCCCGCACGATCAATATGGCGGCGGGCACGTGGCCCAGTTCGACCATGGCGTGTGGTCGAGCGATGGCGATGTCGAGGCGCAACTGGCCAAGGGGCACCTGCGCTTCGAGCTGTTCGGCGACAAGCTCAAGGGCGGCTGGCACCTGGTGCGCTCGGGCAAGCCCGCGCGCCAGCCGCAATGGCTGTTGTTCAAGGATGACGATGCCTACAGCAGCGCGATCGAGGCCGATGACCTGCTGGCCGATGTCACCGCGCCACCGGAAGCCGACGCCAAGCGCGCCGGCCGCGGCAAGACCGGCAAGAAGCGGCTGGAGACCGTCGCCCCGGCCAAGCCCCGGCGGCGCCGCGACTGGGCCGCCGAAGCCGCCAAGCTGACCGGCGCGCGCAAGGCCAAGGCCCCCAGCGGTGCATTCGAACCGCAACTGGCCCGCCTGGGCGAGGCGCCGCCGGAAGGCGAGCAGTGGTTGCACGAACTGAAGTGGGACGGTTACCGGATCCTGGCGACGATGGCCAAACAGCGCGTGCAGTTGTGGTCGCGCAACGCGTTGGAATGGACCCAGAAGCTGCCCGACATTGCCAGCGCGATCGAGGCGCTGGGCGTGGAGGCGATCGCGCTGGACGGTGAGCTGATCGCCGGCCAGGGCCGCAAGGAGGACTTCAACCTGCTGCAAGCCACGCTGTCGGGCGAGCGGGCAGGGCGCCTGGTACTGACCCTGTTCGACCTGTTGCACGTGGACGGCATCGATATCTCCGCCGCACCCCTGCGCGAGCGCAAGGCGCTGCTGCAGAAGTTGCTCGACAACCAGCGCAGCCCGCACCTGGCCTTCAGCTCGCACATTGATGCCGATGGCGCCGCGGCCTACCAGCTTGCCGGCGAACAACATTTCGAAGGCATCATTTCCAAGCGCGCCGACCGCGCCTACCAGCCGGGCCGTAGCGATGATTGGCGCAAGACCAAGCATTTGGCCAGCGACGAATTCGCCGTGGTCGGCTACACCGCGCCGCGTGGCAGCCGCAGCGGTTTCGGCTCGCTGCTGCTGGCACGGCCAGACCCCGAACACGGCTGGCGATACGTCGGGCGCGTCGGCACCGGCTTCACCGACGCGATGCTGGCCGAGATCAGCGCACGTATCGGCAAGGCCGGTGGCAGCAAGCCGACTGCCCACGTGGGCACCACCGATACCGATCTGCGCCATGCCACCTGGTTCGCGCCCAGGTTCGTGGTGGAGGTGTTCTATCGCGGCATCGGTCGCCAGGGGTTGCTGCGCCAGCCCTCGTTGAAAGCGGTGCGCGAAGACAAGAATGTGGCCGACCTCAAGGACAGCGATCGGGGCGTTGTTGCGACGCCCAAGCCGCGCAAAGGTGCCAAGGCGGCCAGGACTGCCGCCGAGCCGCCGAGCAAGGCGGCCAAGCGCTCGCGCAAGCCGGCCGAGAGCGAACTGCCGACGCTCAGCAGCCCGAGCAAGGTGCTGTATCCAGATGACGGCATCACCAAGCAGCAGGTATGGGACTACTACCGCGCGGTGATGCCGCACCTGCTGCCGGAGATCGTCGGTCGGCCGTTGTCGATCATTCGCTGTCCGGCAGGCACCGGGCGCCCGTGCTTCTTCCAGAAGCACCATACCGCCGGGCTTGAGCGCGTCGATTCGGTCAAGCTCAAGGAGGAGGGTGGCAACGAGGCCTGGTACCTGGTCGCGCGCGACGAGGCTGCAGTCATGGAGCTGGTGCAGTTCAATGCGCTCGAATTCCACCCGTGGGGTGCGCATGCCGAGCAACCGGACCGCGCCGACCGCGTGGTCTTCGACCTCGACCCGGGTCCGGACGTGCCATTCGCCGAAGTGCGCCGCGCCGCTACCGACATCCGCAAGCTGCTCGCACAGCTGGAACTGGAGTCGTTCCTGCGCGTGTCCGGGGGCAAGGGCCTGCACGTGGTGGTGCCGCTGAATCCCGGTTGCGATTGGTCGCTGGTCAAGCGCTTCGCGCATGGCTTTGCCGATGCGCTGGCCCAGTCCGAGCCGGACCGCTTCCTGTCCACGGCCAGCAAGCGCCTGCGCGCCAAACGCATCTTCGTGGACTATCTGCGCAACGGCCGCGGCGCCACCGCGGTAGCCAGTTATTCATTGCGCGCGCGTGCCGGCGCGCCAGTGGCGATGCCGCTGGCCTGGTCGCAGCTATCCAAGCTGCACCGCGCCGATGCGTTCCCGCTGGACAAGGCGGTGGCCAGCCTGCGCCGCCGCCGCAGCGATCCCTGGAAAGGCATCGACAAGATCCGCCAGGACCTATCGCGCTGGTCGCAAGAGTAGGGCGGCCACGGCGCGCGCCGCCCGTTTGCTCAGACCTCGCGCAGGCGCTCGAACCCGAGGCGGCTCTCCACCGGTACCGCGACCAGGTTCTGGTGCACCCAGCCCGGGAACAGGTTCTCTTCCAGGCCGTGGAAGTTGTCCGGGTTGAACAGATAGGGCAGGTGCGACCAACAGCGGTAGCCGAGCTCCTTCAACGCCCGCACGTCCTGGATCGCCTGTTCCACCGCCGGGCCGAGGCGCAGGTACAGCACCGGCCGATGCTGGCGCAGGGTGTCATCAGCGCCGGCCAAGACCGAGGACAAGGTGCCGGGAATATTGACCTTGAGCAGGTGCAGCGCTTCCAGGCCCAGGCTGTCCAGGCTCACACTACGCGCTGCCTGGCGCTCGCCGCCGGGCGGGGCCAATTCGATCGTGCCGCCGCTTTGGCCCAGCCAGCCGCTGTGGGTATAGGCGTTGCTCACGCCATTGAGCGCCAGGTTGGCGCAAGTGCGTTGCAGGTTCAGCCGGTGTGGATCCACGATGTGCACGCTGCCGTGCTCGCCCACGGCGCGGGCGAACCACAGGGCGTGGGCGCCATATTCGCTGCCGAACTCCAGCACGGTCTGGCTGTCTTCGACGAAGCTGCTGAGCAGGTCCAGTTCCTGTTCCATCCATTCGCCGTAGCGCATGAGCGAGCGCGACACCGCGTTGTCCTGGGCCAGCTGGGTGCTGATGCCGTAGCGCAGCGACACCAGCCGGGGCTCGGCGGTTTCCTTTTGCATGTGGTGTTGACTCTCCATGGAACTTCTCCTGACAGGGGGGGGGTGCAATCAACAGCTGGCGGCGGCAAGCCGAAGCTGCCGGTGTTGGCGGTCCCAGCCGGGCCGTTCGGCCTCGGCAAGGTGTTTGGCCCATTCCGCATCGGCGCGGTGCCAGGTCGCCAGCACCACGTCACGCTCGGCGCCGGCTTCCCAGGCGGCCGCGCTCAATCGCGCGGCATCTGCGGCGTTGCCGCTGAGCATCGCCGCGGCCGCGAGCAGGCCGAGCGATTCGGCCGATGCAGGGTCGTCGCTGTCACGCAGCCATTGCGCGACCACGCCGATCTGGCTCATGCGTGCAGGTGTTGGCAGTTGCCGCTGCCAGGCCAGCAGGGCAGTGAGCAAGGTGCGGAACGCAGCCACGCGGGTCTGCGGAAAATCCGCGGCGACGCTGGCGTGCGCTACCGCATCCTCATAGCGTGCAAGTGCGTCCTTGCCGTCGCCGGCCTGCGCCAAAGCGACCTCCGCCTGCTCCAGCGCCACCGCGCCGACGCGCGATGGCGCACGGGTGCGCAACCCGGCAAGCAGGCGCGCGGCCTCCTCGAGCAATGGTTCGCGGGCCTGGCCACGTTCGTGCCTGCCGCGCAGCCGCAGGTAGTACGCGCGCGCCAAGTCAATCTCCTGGCGCTCATCCGCGCCGAGGGACAGGGTGTTCAGTCGATCGAACACCGCGCCGGCCTCCGCCAGTCGCTGACGCGCCGCGGGTCCTTGCAGCGTTTTGGCGCCGTCGGCCAGTACGTGGAACCAGGCCAGCCATGGGCCAGCGCCGCAGGCAGGGTCGAGCAGGGCGCGGACGCGCGCTTCCATCGCACGTCCGGCACTGGCACGCGCCGCCTGCGACAGGGTGGTCAGGTAGCGATGCTCGGCGTTGATGCTTTCGGCCAACCAACGCTCGCGCAGGTGGCGGTCAGCGAGGCGATCGTAGCCCGCCTGCCGTCGCGCGATCGCTTGTGCATGCCAACGCGCGCGATCGGCGCACGTCGGTTCGGCGAGCGCGTGCCACCAGGACGATTGCGCGTGCAGCCTGCACCAGGCCGGCGCAGCCTCGTCGATATCGGGGCCGCGCGCCAGCACCGAGTCGAGTTGGGCCAGGCACTCGCGGCGTTCGCTCGAGGGCGCCCGTGCCGTCAACTCGGCGGCAGCACTGGCCCATTCCAGCAGGCCCGCCTGGCTCGGCCGGGCGCAGTCGCCGAGCCCGTGCGCGTAGGCCCGCAGCGCGGCGCCGAGGTGCGCAGTACGACGTGCGGGCAGATCTGCATCGGCCTGCAACAGGTGGCAGCGCCCGATCATGCGCGACAAGGCGGCGCGGCGCGACGGATCGACAGCCAATGCCGCGGCGAACGCCTGCGCCGCTTCAGCCGCCGTCTGCAGGGGATCGCGGCCCGCTCGCGCCAGCTTCCAGGCGCACCAGCCGGCCATCGCCAAGGTGCTCGCCGAGGCATCGGCATCCAGGTGCGGGCGCAGGATTGCCAATGTTTCAGCGGGACGGTCCTGGGCGGCCAGGCGCCGTGCCTGCGCCAGCGCCATGTCCGGGGGAGCCGGCGGCGAAGCGAGGTCGTGATCCGGACCTGGCAGCGGCACCGTGGGCGACAGCGGGGCCGGCGCATGCGCGGCGGCATCGCGCTCGAAATGCAAAGTCACCCGCGGTGCCGGCGGCGTGGGACCCATCACGGCACCGCGCCCGGCGGCAATCTGCTTTGAATACTCAGAGCCGGTGGGCGTTGCTCGCGTTGGCGTTGGCGTTGGCGTTGGTGTTGGTGTTGGCGTTGGTGTTGGCGTGGGAGAGAGCGCCTCGGCGGCGGTGTCGAGGCGTCTTGCCGCAGGTGCAGGCGTTTGTTCTGCAGCAGCGGGTACCTGCCGCGTCGCGTCGGCCAGCCACAGCGGCGTTGCCAGCGGATCGACCGCAGGCGTCTGCGCGGTGATGGGTGCCGCTCGCTTCGCTCCACCAGGATTCCACACCCGTAGCGCATGGCGGCGCGCCCGGCGTCGCTGGCGCACGCGCAGGGCCAGCAGCACGAGCGCCGCCAGGATCAGCAGCAGCAAAGGCCAGGCGCGCGCGAACAGGTCTGAGAGCGAGCCAGGGAGGAATTCGACCAGGGAGGCGTCGGACACAGCGGTGGCTCCGGCAGCAGGGACGATGCGTTCGCGGCCGGAAGCCGCAGAGGCGAGGGAGGAGGGAGCGCGGGGATCAGGTGCAGGGCTTGCGAGCTCGTCAGCCGTCGCAAGCAGTGCTCCGTTGGCGCCAGGCTGCGTCGCTGGCATGGGCAAGGCAGTGGCCATAGCGGCGGGCTGGGCGAAGGCATCCATCGCGCTTGCGGCGGCGGCTGGGAGACGCTTCGGCTGGTTGACGAAGCGCTTGGCCCGCGTCGCGGGACCGCTTCCGGAGTCGTCACTTCGCGCAGCCGCTACTGCGTGCGCCGCGGCCGGTGCCGGCGTGTTCACCGCCGGCTGCGGTGCAGGCGGCAGCCACATGCAGCTGCTCGCCACCACGCCGCAGGCTACGCAGCCCAGGCGCCTGCGCCAATGCAGCGGAAACAACGCATGATTGGCGGGGCTCGCGTCCATGATCCGGCCATCGTAGGAAGTCGGATATGAGGGATTCCCGTCGAGGCGCTGAGGTATTGGATTCCCCCAATTGCGCGACGGCATTCAAATTTGAGGGGTCCGCCGCCGCAGCTCGGATCGGCAACCAAAAAAAAGCCCGGCACAAGGCCGGGCTCTCTGAAAAGTGGCGTCCCCACGGGGATTCGAACCCCGGTCGCTACCGTGAAAGGGTAATGTCCTAGGCCTCTAGACGATGGGGACGCATTGAACGTTGTGCCGTTCGGACAGGCCTGGTGTCCGAAGTTGGTGGAGCCAGCCGGGATCGAACCGGCGACCTCTTGCATGCCATGCAAGCGCTCTCCCAGCTGAGCTATGGCCCCACGATGCTGCGAGCCGCCTATCATAACGGCGATTCGTCGCATTGGGAAGAGGGGGCGATCGATCTGCAGGCGCGGCCGCAGCCTGCACGTCCCACAAACGACAAACCCGGGCCAGGCCCGGGTTTGTGGGTAAAGATGGCGTCCCCACGGGGATTCGAACCCCGGTCGCTACCGTGAAAGGGTAATGTCCTAGGCCTCTAGACGATGGGGACGCAGATTTACTTGGCAACTCCGACAGGCCTGGTGTCTGAAGTTGGTGGAGCCAGCCGGGATCGAACCGGCGACCTCTTGCATGCCATGCAAGCGCTCTCCCAGCTGAGCTATGGCCCCACGTCGCTGAGGGAAAGAATGATAGCGGGCGCCGCTGGCGCCACGCAAGTTTTTTTTCACGAGACTGAAGCGTGCAACGCCACCGCGCAGGTGCGTTCAATGCCCGCGTTGTGCACGCACGTACTGCGTCAGGTTGAGGAAGGTATCGACCCAGTACACGTCGCGGTGCGCAGCCAGGTAGCGCAGCAGTGTTTCGTGCGCTTCGTTGGAGACGCTGAGGTAATCGCCGCCAATGCCATGGAAGGTGAAGTTGACCATGGTGCCGCGTCGCGCCGCCTCCTGCACTTGCGCGATCAACTGTTCACCGCTGACGCCGACCGGTGCTTCCACTGGGACCGCATGCAGGTCGAGTGTGTCCATGTCGGGCACCACCGCACCGTCGCCGAGCTTGATCGCAACGAACTGCGAGGCCACCGCCGCAACGTAGTTGGTGCCGGCGGCCATCACATCGCCGCAGGGCACGGTGAAGGTGCGCTCGTGTTTGCCGTCCAAGGCTTCCAGCATCGTATTGGCCAGCACCACCTGGTCCTGCATCTGCGCCGCCGTGGTGTGGTCGAGGTCGCGCGGCGCCTCCACCCACTCATGCCCTTTGACTGAGCCGGCGCACTGATGGAACAGGGTGTGGTTGCCGAGCTCGTGGCCGTGGGCCGCGGCTTCGCGCCACGCCTGCATGCGCTGGGCCACCGGCTCACGCGACAGCTGCAGATAGAAGCTGCCCTTGAAACCGTACTTGTCCAGTTGCGGGATCGCGTTGTCCAGTTGCGAATCCAGCGCATCGTCGTAGGCCAGGCTGACCGCCGCCTTGTGGCCATCGGGCCAGGCGAACGATGCCGGCTCGGCGGCGCCGGCAGCGCCGGCATAACCCAGCGCCAGCAGGCACCAGCCGTAGCGGCGGCGCGCGCTCACCGCAGCAGCGTCTGGATCGCGTGCGCCGGGATCTCCAGCTGTGCCGAATCGGTGCCGACGTAGTAGTTGTAGACAATCGCCTTGTCGGTGGGGTTCATCACGATCGTCGCCAGCTTGCCGTCCTTGTTGACGAAGCCGGTGGCCAGCAGGTTGCTGCGGCTGCTGGCCACACTCACGCGACGCGCGTCGGGGCGAACGAAACGCGAGAAATGACCGATGTAGTAGTAACTCGGCGTATAGATCAGCTCGCCGGTGCGGGTGTCGGCGTGGATCGGGGCGAAGCACCAATTGCCCACATGGTTCGGGCCGCCTTTCTCGTCGAGCAGGATGTTCCAGTCGGTCCAGCCAACCACGCCGTTATTGAAGTCGTTGATCATGTTGCGGCCGTAGCGCTCGCCGTTGCTCCAGTCCTGCAGGCGCGCCGGGTCGTATTTCTCCACCGAGGCTTCGGTGAGCAGGATGGGTTTATCCGGGTGCGCCTCGCGCACCACGCCGACGTTGTCGAACATCGGGTCGAACCCGGCCCAGGTCTCGTACCAATGGAAGCCCATGCCCCAGGCATATTTCGCCGCTTCCGGGTCGTCGAAGATCACTTGCGCGCGAAACGCCATCATGTCGCGGTTGTGGTCCCAGACGATGATCTTCTTGTCGCCATAGCCGGCCTTGGCCATCACCGGGCCAAGATGGTCCTTGAGGAAATCGCGTTCCTGCTCGGCGCTGTAGACCATCGACTCCCACTTCTGCACGGCCATCGGCTCGTTCTGCAGGCTGATGCCCCACAGCGGGATGCCGGCCGCCTCGTAGGCGCCGATGAACTTGGTGAAATAGGTCGCCCACGCGCCCGCGTATTCGGGGCGCAACGAGCCGCCGCGCAGCATGTTGTTGTTGGTCTTCATGAAAGCCGGCGCGCTCCATGGGCTGGCGAAGGTCGTCAGCTGGCCGCCGGCCGCGGCTATCGCCTGCTTCAGCAGCGGGATGCGGAACTGGCGGTCATGGTCGATGTTGAAGGTCTTCAGCGCCTTGTCGCCTTCCTTGATGTAGGTGTAGCTGGCCGAGCTGAAGTCCGAGCTGTGGATCGTGGTGCGTGCCAGCGAGTAGCCGATGCCGTTCTGCGGGTCGTAGTAGGCCTTGAGGAATTCGGCCTGCTTGTCCTGGGGCAGCTTGGCGAAGACCTCGGCACTGGAATCGGTGATCGCGCCGCCGATGCCAAGCACGGTCTGGAATTTGCGCGTGGGGTCGACGAAGACCGAATTCTCCACCTCGGTCAGCGCATGCCCGGGTTTGAGCTGCACGTCCTGCCCGCGTGCCAGGCGCTGCTCGCTGCCGGCGGCGGAGGTGAATACCTGCACCGTGCCGCCCGGGCTGGCCTCGCCCGCGGCGGCGAACGCCGAACTCGACAAGGTAGTGCTCAGCAGCAGGGCGGACAGCAGCGGGCGACGCTTCATGCGGGGACCTCGTGGGCGGGGCAGGGCCGGCCACCAGGTGGCCGGGGTAGGGCAAGTGAAGTGGGTTGTTTAACGGCTGCCCGCAACGAAGTCCAGACGCGCTGCCGCATGCCGGCCGGCGTTGGCGCCGGCGCCAACGCTGGCATGGCAGCCACGGTTTGCCTACGATCGCCGCATGTTTCCCAACGCCAGCCCCTGGACCCGATGCACGCTGTAGCTGCCTTCCTGCTCGACGCCGCATTGTTCATCGGCTTGGCCTGGGTGATCTGGCGGCTGTGCCGGCGCACGTTCCCGTTCGCGATCGTGCCGATTGCAATGGGTCTGGCGATTGCCGGGGCCGGGGGGCTGCCCGCTTCCTGGGGCGTGCCTTCGCCAGGCGCGCAGACCCTGGGCTGGGTCGGCGTGCTGTTGTTGGCGTTCACCGCCGGCATGGAGACACGTCATTCAATGGCGGCGGCGCCGGCCCAGCACGGGCCTTCCCACCGGCGCGTGCTTGCCAGCGCGGTGGTGGCGATGCTGTTGCCCTTCGCCGCCGGCGCCTTGCTCTCCTATTACGTGCTCGATGGCCTCGCGGCCTGGGCGCCGCCGGCCGGCAACGCGGTGCTGGGTGCATTGGCGGTGGGCTTGTGCGTGGCGGTCAGCGCGTTGCCAGTGCTGATCGGCATCGTGCGGGAGCTCGACGCCGCGCACCGGCCTTTTGGCCGCATCGCCGTGCGGATCGCCGTCATCGACGATGCGGTGTTGTGGATTGGCCTGGCAGGGCTGCTACTGGTCGCGCAGCAGGGCGCAGGCGGGCTGGCGTTCTCGCGCTGGCAGGCGCTGGCGCTGTGCGTGCCGGTGCTGATGCTGGCCGCCGGTCGCGCCTTTGCACGCTGGGCGCCGCCCCTGCCGGTGCTTGCGTTGTTGCTGGTGGCGTATCTGGCTGCCGGCGCCTGGGCCAGCGCCCAGCTCGGACTGCACGAACTGCTCGGCGCCTATTTCGCCGGCACTGCGTTGCCAGCGGCATGGCTGCGACGGGTGCCGATCGAGCACATCGGCCGGGTCGCGCTGATGGTGCTGGCGCCGCTGTTCTTCGGCCATAGCGGCTTGAAGGTGGCTGCCGACGCGCTTGACTGGGGCACCTTGCAGATCGCCGGCCTGGTGCTGGTGGTGTCGGTGGCGGCCAAGTTCGCGGCCGTGTTGCTCTATCCGCCGCTGCGCGAGGGCCGCCGCCGCGACACCCTGGCCATCGGTACCCTGCTGCAGTGCAAGGGCCTGATGGAGATCGTCGCGGCCACCATCCTGCGCGATGCCGGGCTGATCTCCGAGTTTGCCTTCGCCGTGCTGACCACCCTGGCGGTGCTGTCGACCCTGATGACCGGCCCGCTGTTCCGCTGGCTGGTGCGGCACCCGGCCGTGCGCACCGCCGACGCCGCCGCAACCTGACCGTGTCAAGCGCTGGCCGGAGGGTGGTTTGCCCTCCCGTCAGCATCGTCACGCTGCCGTGACGGTAGCGCCCCCCATGCTGACGCGTCCGTCACGGATGGGGAACATCGGTCATGGCCAACGTGCAAACGATGTCGCGTACCCAGCTGACTGCGATGGTGGTCGGCGGAATGATCGGAGCGGGGATCTTCTCGCTGCCGCGTACCTTCGCTGGCGCGACCGGGCCTTTCGGCGCCGTCATTGCCTGGCTGGTCGCGGGCACCGGCATGTACATGCTGGCGCGCGTGTTCCAGTTCCTGGCAGAGCGCAAACCTGGGCTCGATGCCGGCGTGTTCGCCTACGCCAAGGAAGGGTTCGGCGACTACGCCGGGTTCCTGTCCGCATTCGGTTACTGGATCGGCAGTTGCATCGGCAACGTCTCCTACTGGGTGCTGATCAAGTCCACGCTGGGCGCCTTCTTCCCGGTCTTTGGCGATGGCAACACGGTGGTGGCCATTGTCGTTGCCTCGGTCGGCATCTGGCTGTTCCATTTCATGATCCTGCGCGGCGTGCAGCAGGCCGCGGCGATCAACAAGATCGTGACCATCGCCAAGGTCATCCCGATCGTCGTGTTCATCATCATCGTGGCGTTCGCCTTCAAGATGGACCTGTTCCGGTTCAACTTCTACGGCGGCGACCTCACCAACGGTGTGTTCGAACAGGTGAAGGCCACCATGCTGGTGACCGTGTTCGTGTTCCTCGGCATCGAAGGCGCCAGCGTCTATTCACGCTATGCGCGCGAACGCCGCGATGTCGGTTTCGCCACCATCAGCGGTTTCCTCATCGTCACCACGTTGATGGTGCTGGTCACCTTGCTGCCGTATGCCGTGCTGCCACGGGCGGACATCGCCGGCATGCGCCAACCCTCGATGGCGGCACTGCTCGAAGCGGTGGTCGGGCACTGGGGTGCGGTGTTCGTCAGCATCGGCCTGCTGGTTTCGGTGCTCGGCGCCTACCTGACCTGGTCGCTCATCTGCGCCGAGGTCCTGTTCGCCGCCGCTCGCACCGGCGACATGCCCAAGGCCTTCGCCCGCGAAAACGCCAACGGCGTTCCCTCGGCGGCGCTGTGGGCCACCAACATCGTCATCCAGATCATCGTCATCACCACTTACTGGTCGCGTGATGCGTTCTCGCTGATGCTCAACCTCACCAGCGCGATGTCGTTGATCCCGTTCCTGCTGGTGGCCGCCTACGGCCTGCAGATCACCAAGCGCGGGGAGGGCTACGAGGCCGCCGCCGGCAACCGTAGTCGCGACCTGGTGCTGGCGATCCTGGCCACGGTCTACACCGTGTTCCTGCTCTACGCCGGCGGGGTCAAGTTCATCGTGCTCTCGGCCGTGCTGTATGCCCCAGGCAGCCTGTTGTACTTCTGGGCACGCCGCGAGCAGAACGCCAGGGTCTTCACCAAGGCCTCCGATGGCGTGGTGCTGGGGCTGGCGGTGATCGGACTGATCGTCGGCATCTACTGGATCGCCACCGGCTACATCCAGATCTGACCCGCTCCGGCCGGCCGCCGGTGAAGCGCGAGAGGATCGCCCGGGCATGAGTTCGCTCGCACCGAACCGGCAGTTGTCGCTGTTCGAGCTCACCGCACTGGTGGTCGGCTCGATGATCGGCTCGGGCATCTTCGCGCTGCCGGCGGCGTTCGGCCGTACCACCGGCATCTATGGCGCGCTGCTGGCCTGGCTGATCGCCGGCACCGGCATGTTGTGCCTGGCGCTGGTGTTCCAGTCGCTGTCGCGGCGCAAACCGGCCCTGGATACCGGCATCTACGCGTACGCCAAGGCCGGCTTTGGCGACTACGCCGGCGTGCTCTCGGCCCTGGGTTACTGGATCGGCTGCTGCCTGGCCGATGTCGCCTGCCTGATCCTGATCAAGGCCACGCTGGGGCAGTTCTTCCCGATCTTCGGCGATGGCTCGACCCTGGCGGCGATCGCGTCGGCCTCGCTGCTGCTATGGGGCTTCCACTTCCTGATCCTGCGCGGCATCAAGCAGGCCGCGCTGCTCAACACGATCGCCACGATCGCCAAGTTGGTGCCGATCGCGGTGTTCCTGTTCGTGGTCGCCGCCGGGTTCCAGCGCGATGTGTTTGCCTGGAACGGCTGGGGCGGCGAGCCGGCGAGCACCGCCACGCTGTGGTCGCAGGTGCGCGGCACCTTGCTGATCACGGTGTTCGTGTTCGTCGGCATCGAAGGGGCCAGCGTGTATTCGCGCTTTGCCCGCGATCGTCGCGACGTCGGCCTGGCCACGGTGCTGGGTTTTCTCGGCGTGCTGAGCCTGTTGGTGCTGGTCACGGTGTTGTCCTACGGCATCTTGTTGCGGCCGGACCTGGCCGCGCTGCGCAACCCGTCGATGGCCGGGGTAATGGAAGCGGTCGTGGGGCCGTGGGGCAGGGTGTTCGTCAGCGTCGGCCTGTTGATCTCGGTGCTGGGCAACTACTTGTCGTGGTCGTTGCTGGCCGCCGAGGTGCTGCATTCGGCCGCGCTCAACGATGCCATGCCGCGTGCGCTGGCACGCGAGAACGCCGCCGGCGTGCCGGTGGCGGCGCTGTGGCTCACCAATGCGGTGATCCAGCTGTTCCTGTGGGTCACCTGGTTTGCGGAGTACGCCTTCACCCTGGCGCTGAAGATGACCAGTGCGATGACGCTGGTGCCTTATCTGTTGGTGGCTGCCTACCAGCTCAAGCTGGCGCTCAACGGTGAAACCTTCGCCAGCCAGCCGGCGGCCACGCGCGGGCGCATGGGTGTCATTGCCTTGGTGGCCACGGTGTATGCGTTGGCGATGCTGCTGGCGGGCGGCAGCCGCTACCTGCTGTTGTCGGCGCTGCTGTATGCGCCCGGCTCGGTGCTGTTCTTCCTGTCGCGGCGCGAGCGCGACAGCGTGCCGCTGAACCCGTTCGAATGGAGCGTGTTCCTGGCGTTGTGCGTGGCCGCACTGTGGGCCCTGTGGTCGATGCTGACTGGAGCACTGCGGATATGAGCCCAGCCCCTGCGGCGACGGCACCAGCCGCGCGCGGCCGGCTGCGCCGGGCGCTTGCCAGCGCGCGCCTGCGCCTGGGCCGGCGCCCGGGCATCGCCGGCATGCTGGTGGCGAGCTTGTTCTTCGTCTGTTCGCTTTCGCCCAGCCTGATCCCGCGCGGCGCCGTGGCACAGGGCGTGTTGTCGGGCTTTTGCCTGGCGGTGGGCTACGCGCTGGGCGCCGTGTTGCAATGGCTATGGCACTACCTGCAGTTGCCGCCGCTGCTGCGCCATCCACGCCTGCGGCACTGGCCGAGCATGCTGCTGGGCCTGTGCGCGCTGGCGTGGATCGCCACGGTCTGGCTGGCGCGGCCTTGGCAGAATTCAGTGCGCGCGGTGATGCAGATGCCCGCCATCGATGAAGGCTATTCGCTGCAGCTGTTGTGCGTGGCGGTGCTGACCTCGCTCTGCCTGCTGCTGCTGGGTCGGCTGTTCGCCTGGGTGACCGCGGTGGTCGACCGCCGTGCCCAGCGCGTGCTGCCCCGGCGCGTGGCCAATGTGATCGGCGTAGTCGCGGCGGTCGTGGTGTTCGCGCTGGTCGCCAATGGCGTCATCCTGCGCGCGGCGCTGCACGGCATTGATGCGTCCTTCCGCAAGGCGGACACGCTGACGCCCCCCGACCGGCATCCGCCGACCGACCCCGGACGTACCGGCGGACCCGGGTCGTTGGTGGCCTGGCAGGATCTTGGGCGCATGGGTCGCGATTTCGTCTCCGGCGGCCCCAATGCAGCCGAGATCAGCGCCAAGGCGGGCGGCGGGCCGAGCCAGGTCCCGATCCGGGTCTACGTCGGCCTGCCGGCGGCCGACGATGTCGAAGCGCGTGCGCGACTTGCGCTGCGCGAACTGCAACAGCAAGGCGGCTTCTCGCGTTCTATCCTGGTGATCATCACGCCCACCGGCACGGGCTGGGTCGACCCCGGCGCGATCGACAGCCTCGAATACCTGCAGCGCGGCGACATCGCCAGCGTGGCGATGCAGTACTCCTATCTCTCCAGCCCGCTGTCGCTGATGATCGAGCCCGGCTACGGCGAGGAAAGCGCCCAGGCGTTGTTCCGCGAGGTCTACGGCTACTGGCGCAGCCTGCCCAAGGACCAACGGCCGCGACTGTACGTGCACGGCCTGAGCCTGGGCGCGATGAATTCCGAGCGCTCGATGGAGTTGTTCGAACTGCTCGGCGACCCGATCGACGGCGCGCTGTGGAGCGGGCCGCCGTTCGCGACCCGGCAATGGCGCAGCCTCACCGCCGCGCGCAATCCGGGCTCGCCGCAGTGGCTGCCCAGCTTCCGCGATGGCCGCTTCGTGCGCTTCATGAACCAGCACGGCAGCCCGGTGCCCGATGACGCGCCGTGGGGGCCCACGCGGGTCGTGTACCTGCAGTACGCCAGCGATGCCATCACCTTCTTCGATGCCCACGATGCCTGGCGCAAGCCGGACTGGATGGACCCGCCGCGCGGCTTCGATGTCTCGCCATCGCTGCGCTGGTACCCGTTGGTGAGCATGTTCCAGCTGGCCCTGGACATGCTGTTGGCCGACAGCACGCCGCTGGGCTATGGCCATGTCATCGCGCCTTCGCACTACATCGATGCGTGGTTGCTGGTGACCGGCGCGCGCGATTGGTCGCCGGCGCGCCTGCAAGTACTGCGAGCAGAACTCGACGCGCGCCGGCGCGCGCAGCTGGAGGCTTCGCGTCGCGCCGACTGAGGCGCCGCGAACTCAGTGCGGGGCAGCCGGGAAGGCTTGCAAGGTCTGCGCGGCGATCGCATCCAGCCGCGCCTGGCGGCTGTCGCTGCGGCGCACGCTGCCGCGGTTCACCGCACTCCACAATACCTGCGCCGAATGGGGGTCGATCGCCTCGATCTGCAACGCGCCTTCGACATAGCTGACCCGGCGCATGTCCAACTGCAGCGAGCCGTCGCTACCCGGCACCACCAGTTGCGAGCAGCCGGCGCTGGTGCATTGGACGGCGTTCATTCGTGTTGGTCCACTGCCGGCCGATTCATTGCTGGGCACCAGGCGTTCGCCTTCGCGCACGCCGACGCGGTAGGCCGCCACCCAGTCAGCCTCGCCCACCTGTTCAACCCGCTGGTAACCCCTGGCGGCCAGTGCCGCGTCCATGGCGCCGCGCAGGCGCTGGCGCAGCGCCGGGTCGAGCACGCGCGGGTCGGCCTGCTCGGTGTACTCGTGCGGTGCGGGTACCCAGGCATAGCGCAGCCCGGGCAGGCGCTGCGCCGGTACCGTCACCTGGACCCCGGCATCGCTGTTACCCAGGCTGCCGGCGGTATCGGCGGTGCTGGCGCAACCGGCGAGGGTGGCTATCACGGCACACAGGCCGAGCAGGGCAAGGCGACCGGGATGGCGCGAGCGACGATGGGGCATGAGGCGTCTCCGAAAGAGGGGCGAGGTCAGGTGGACGGGGGCAGCGGGGCGCCGATGGGTGGCGGGGTGCGTGGCGAGACGCGGTCGGCAATGGCCAGGACCAGCGCCGACAGCATCAGCGCGCCGTGGATGGCGGTCATCCAGATCAGCGTATTGCGTTCGAGCCAAGCGCCTTCTTCGAGCTTCATGAAGATGCGCAGCAAGGCAATGGCCGAGATCGCGGTGATCGAGCCCATCAATTTCATCTTCATCGCGTTGAAGTCCACCGTGCCCATCCACGCTGGCCGCTTGGCCTCGCCGGAGTCGATCCGCGCGACGAAGTTCTCGTAGCCGGCGAGGGTGACGATCAGCAGCAGGTTGGCCACCAGGGTCATGTCGATCAGCCCCAGCGCCATCAGGATGGCGCTGGTCGGCGTGAACGCAGCGATGTGCAGCAGGCTCCACAGCAATTCGCGCACGAACACGAACAGCATGATCAGCAGGGCCAGCGCCAGGCCAAAGTAGAACGGTGCCATGAGCCAGCGCGCATCGAACAGGCTGCGCGACAAAAGCCGGCTGAGCAGGCGCTCGCTCATCGATCACTCCTCTGGCTCGGGCTCCACGCCAGCCGGCCGCTCGCTGAACTGTGCTTCGCGCATCTCGCGCTTCTCATCGCGCAGGCTGCTGCCGTCGAGCGGGCGGATGCGGCTGATGCGGCAACCCGGCGCCACCGAGGACATGGCCGGGCTACGCACGATGACGCTGTCGAAGCGCGCGTTCACCGTGTTGAAGGAGTTGGTGATCGTGATCGACTGCGCCGTACCCAGCCCACTGCAGCGGTTGCGGAATTCCAGCAAATGGCCGCGGCTGGGGCTGGTCCATACCGCCAGCGCCTGATCTCCCAGTGGGGTCCAGTCGGTCCGGCGCACCACGCGGTTGAGTTGGAAGGAGGGGATCGGCGCTCCGGCGTGACGCTGGTACAGCGCCAGGCGCTCGGGGGTGGTCATCGTTGCGGTACTGGCGCAGCCGGCAAGCAACACGGCGGCGGCAAAGCCAGCGGCCAGGCAAAAGGTCGAACGCATCTTCGCTCTCCGTCTGCGGTTGTACTTCGTTGTCGCGGCCGCGGCGGCAAGTACGCCGCCGCGGCCGCGTTTTCACCCTGCGTCAGCGGCTCACCCGCGTGGTAACGCCATCGCTGGCGACCTGCACCCGGTCGCCAACGCGGAAGTCATTGGGTTGCCCGTCCTGGATCACTGCGATCGTGCGCCCTGATTCCAGCCGCACCGTTACCTCCAGGCCTGCCCTCGCCGAGCGCGACAGCGCATTGCCTGCCGCGCCGCCGCCGACTGCGCCGGCCACCGCGCCGGCCGCATTGGCCCGGCTGCTGCCGCCGATGGTGCTGCCGGCAATGCCGCCGAGCACCGCGCCGGTGGCCGTGGCCACGCCGCGTGAATCATTCTGGATCGTGACCGCACGTACGTTTTCGACCACGCCGCGTTCCACGCTTTGTGCGCGGCCGACTTCCGAGCGGTTGAACGTATTGGGCGTGGTATGGGTGGCGCAACCGCCCAGGGCCACCGCCGCCACGAGCAAAACGCTCGCGCCTGCAAGAGTTTTGGTACCCATCAGATTCTCCCTTCGCCAAGGTTATGGACCTTCGGACCCCAGGCCGATCGGCGCTCCCCAGGCGCGACCACCCGCACGACGCACTAACGCCTTTCATCGTCAAGCCCGCGTGAATAGGTTCGGGCGCCACCGTGGGCCCCGGCTCGATGTTGGATGCGTCAACAATCCTTCACAGCTTCACCACAACCGCGGGGATTTACTTCGGGTTCATTGCTTTCGCATCCCCTACACATGGTTTCGACGCACGGCTCACAAGCCGCCAGAAGCCTCGGTCGATTCACTGGCGAAGCATCTTTGCTACACGTTCTCCGCAGTCCAGAACCGCGCACGCCGCCGCTGGCCTAAGCACGCATCGACGCCGCGACATGCGCCACGCACTTCCTTCCCAAGGAGAGTCGCACCATGTCCAGCCCAGTCACGTATGGCGTCCATTCCGAGGTCGGCACGTTGCGCAAGGTGATGGTCTGCGCACCGGGCCTGGCGCACACGCGCCTGACCCCGCGCAACAAGGACGAGTTGCTGTTCGACGACATCATGTGGGTGGACAACGCCAAGCGCGACCACTTCGACTTCATGGCCAAGATGCGCGATCGCGGCGTGGAAGTGCTGGAAATGCACAACCTCCTCGCCGAAACCCTGGCGGTGCCAGAAGCGCGCAAGTGGGTGCTCGACCACCAGGTCAACGCCAACGAGGTGGGCCTGGAGTTCATGGCCGAAGTGCGCGCCTACCTGGAAAGCCTGGCGCCGCGCGATCTGGCGGAAACCCTGATCGGCGGCCTGAGCGCGCGCGAGCTGCCGGCGGACTTCTCCAGCCCGACCTTGAACGCCGCGCGCGAGCACCCGGAGATGGTCGGTTACCTGCTGCCGCCGCTGCCCAACACCTTGTACACGCGCGACACCACCTGCTGGATCTACCAGGGGGTGACGCTCAACCCGCTGTACTGGCCGGCGCGCCACGAAGAGACCATCCTCACCACCTGCATCTACAAGTTCCATCCGGATTTCGCCAGGGCCGATTTCCCCATCTGGTACGGCGACCCGACCCAGGACCATGGAAACGCCACCCTGGAGGGCGGCGACGTCATGCCGATCGGCAATGGCGTGGTGCTGATCGGCATGAGCGAGCGCACCTCGCGCACCGCGATCACCCAGTTGGCACAGTCGATCTTCAAGCAGGGCGGCGCCAAGCGGATCATCGCCGCCTCGATGCCGAAGCTGCGCGCAGCCATGCACCTGGACACGGTGTTTACCTTTGCCGATCGCGACGTGGCCACGATCTACAGCGGCATCGTCGACCAGATCAAGCCGATCTCGCTATACCCCAGCGACAAGGCGCCGGGATTTGAGCTGGTGTTCGAGGACAAGCACTTCACCGACGTAGTGGCCGAGTCCCTGGGCTTGAAGAAGCTGCGCCTGGTGGAGTCGGACGAGTACTACGGCGCCGAGCGCTCGCAATGGAACAGCGGCAACAACCTGGTGGCGCTGTCGCCCGGGGTGGTGGTGGCCTACGACCGCAATACCTCCACCAATACCGCGCTGCGCAAGGAAGGCGTCGAGGTCATCACCATTGTCGGCGCCGAACTCGGGCGCGGCCGTGGTGGCGGGCATTGCATGACCTGTCCGTTGGTGCGTGACGCCATCGATTTCTGATGGCGCTCTGATCCAGGCGCGGGCCCGATAAGGCCCGCCGAGCACGCCGAAGCCGGATGCGGCGTGATGGGGTAGCCGGAGGCAAACGGATGTCGACCACGGGCGGGGCGGGAAGGCTGTGCGGATGCCTGGCGGCGCTGGTGCTGGGCGGCTGTGGCGGCGCCGGCGACGGGCCGGCGGGCATGCCGGCGACGGTGGTCAGCGTGGAAGAAGTACGCGCCAGCGCAGTGCCCAACCTGGTCGAGTTGCCGGGGCGGGTCGAGGCCGTGCGCTCGGCGCAGGTGCGCGCGCGCAGCGACGGCATCGTCGAGCAACAGCTCTATGTCGAGGGCACCGACGTGGCCGCCGGCGCGCCGCTGTTCCAGATCGACCGGCGTGACCTGCAGGCACGGCTGCAACAGGCCCGCGCCGCGCTGGCCTCGGCACGCGCCGCGCGCGGCCAGACCGCCGGCCTGCGCGCACGGCTGTCGACCCTGGTGCAGCGCAAGGCGGTCAGCGTGCAGGAGTACGAATCGGCGCAGGCCTCGTTCCAGCAGGCCGATGCGGCCCTGATGGAAGCGCAGGCGGCGGTCGATCGCGCCCAGCTGCAACTGGATTTCGCCACCGTGCGCGCGCCGATCGCCGGCCGCGTCGGCCGGGCCCTGGTCAGCGAGGGCGCGCTGGTCAGCGCGGCGGCGGCGACCTTGATGACCCAGGTCGACCAGCTCGACCCGGTCTACGTCACCTTCCAGCCTTCCAACGCCTCGTTCGGCGCGCTGGAGCAAGGCATGGCCGACGGCCGCATTGCCTTGGGCGATGGCAAGCACGTGCGCGTCACCTTGCTGCTGGACGAGGGCGCGCAGCATCCGGTCACCGGCGTCGTCGACTTCACCGAGAAGGCCGTGGACCCGGCCACCGGCAGCCGTACCCTGCGCGCGCGCTTCGACAATCCGCAGCGGCGCCTGCTGCCCGGTCAGTTCGTACGCGGCGTGCTGGCAGTGGGCGTGGTGCGCGACGGCGTCAGCCTGCCCGAACGAGCCATCGCCATCGGCGAAGACGAAGCCAGCGTGATGACCGTCAACACCGAGGGCATCGCGGTGCGGCAGCCGGTAACGCTGGCCGGGCAGGCCGAGGGCCGCTGGGTGGTGCAGTCGGGCCTGGAGCCGGGCGAGCGCGTCATCGTGGACGGCTGGCACAAGATCCAGCCCGGCCAGCACGTGCAGGTGCAGCCGGCCAAGGCGGCCAAGCCGGGGTCATGAGCGGCTACTTCGTCTATCGGCCGGTCCTGGCCTGGGTGGTGGCCCTGTTCGCCATCCTGTTCGGCGGCATCGCGCTGCTGGCCCTGCCGGTGGAGCAATACCCGGACGTAGCGCCGCCCTCGTTGAGCATCTCGGCGACTTTCGTTGGCGCCGACGCGTTGACCCTGGACCGCACCGTGACCTCGGTGATCGAAAGCGAGCTCAACAGCGTCGACGATTTCCTGTTCATGACCTCCACCAGCCGCGCCAATGGCACCGCGCAGATTCGCGTCACCTTCCGCAGCGGCACCGACCTGGACCTGGCGCGCTCGCAGGTGCAGGACCGGCTGGCGCGGGTCGAGCCACGGCTGCCCGAGCAGGTGCGGCAGATGGGCGTGCGCGTGACCCAGTCCAGCACCGGCTTCCTGATGCTGATCGCGTTGCGCTCGCAAGGCAGCCGCCGCAATGCCCTGGAACTGGGTGACTTCGCCTCGCGCAACATCGCCGACGAACTGCGGCGCCTGCCTGGCGTGGGCGATGTGTCGCTGTTCGGCTCGAGCTACGCGATGCGGATCTGGCTCGACCGCGAAAAGCTGGTCAGCTTCGGTATTTCGCCGGCCGAGGTCATGGCCGCCATCCGCGAACAGAATGCACAGACCGCTGGTGGCGGCCTCGGCCTGCAGCCGGTGGCACCCGGCACCGAGACTACCGCGCAGATCGTCATGCGCGGCCGCTTCAGCAGCCCCGAACAGTTCCGCCAGATCATCGTGCGCGCGAACCCCGGCGGTGCCACCGTGCGCCTGGGCGATGTCGCCCGGGTTGAACTGGGCAATGACAACTACGCCTTCAACCTCACCCTCAATGGCGAAGAGAGTGCGGGTCTGGCGGTGTCGCTGACCACCGGGGCCAACGCATTGGCCACCGCGACCGCGGTGCGCGAGCGCATGCACGCGCTGCAGGACACCTTCCCGGCGGATGTGCGCTGGAGCACCCCGTTCGACACCACCCCGTTCATTACCGAATCGGTCAACGGCGTCGTCCGCACGATGATCGAATCCATCATCCTGGTGTCGATCGTGGTGTTGCTGTTCCTGCAGAGTTGGCGGGCACTGTTCCTGCCGACGCTGGTGGTGCCGATCTCGCTGATCGGTACCTGCCTGGGCCTGCTCGCCTTCGGCGTGTCGATCAACCTGCTGTCGCTGTTCGCGATGGTGGTGGCGATCGGCATCCTCAACGACGATGCCATCGTCATCGTCGAAAGCGTCGAGCGCATCATGCGCGAGGACAAGCTGCCGCCGCGCGAGGCCACGGCCAAGGCGATGGGCCAGCTGACCGGCGCCATCATCGCCACCACCCTGGTGCTGCTGGCGGTGTTCATCCCGATGGGCTTCTTCCCTGGGTCGGCCGGCGGTATCTACCGCCAGTTCGCGGTGACCCTGAGCGTGTCGCTGGTGGTCTCGACCATCCTCTCGCTGACCCTGGCGCCGGCGATCTGCGGCGCGATGCTGCGCCCGGCCAAGGGGCAGGCCGAAGGTGAGAAACCGGGTCGTGGCGCACGCTTCTTCAGCGCCATCAATCGCGGCCTGGAACGCGTCAGCGACGGCTACGGCGGGGCGGTCGGACGGATGCTCGGGCGGCCCTGGTTGTGGCTGGGCGTGTTCCTGATCGCCGTGCTGGCCACGGCCCTGTTGTATGCGCGCCTGCCCGGCGGCTTCCTGCCGGAAGAAGACCAGGGCTATCTGTTCGTCGCCTACAACGCCGCACCGGGCTCGACCGTGGCACGCACGCAACAGGCGGTGCAGCAGGCCGAGGCGATCCTCAGGCGCCAGCCCGAAGTGCGCAACGTCGCCACCGTCATCGGCTTCAGCTTCTTCGGCCAGGGCCAGAGCGTGGGCATGTCGTTCGTCGACCTCAAGCCGTGGGCCGAACGCCGCGGCCGCGGCGAAGGCTCGCAGGCGCTGGCGCAACGCATGAACGTGGCGATGCTGGGCATCCCGCAGGCGCAGGTGTTCGTGCTCAACCCGCCGGCAATCCAGTCGCTAGGCAATGCCTCGGGTTTCACCATGAAGGTCGAAGACCGCGGCGGCGCCGGCAACCGTGCCCTGCAGGCCGCCGCCATCGCGCTGGCGCGACGCGCTGCCGCCAGTGAGCGGGTGACGGGCGTGCGGCCGGAAGGCATGCCGATGGCGCCGCAGTTGTTCGTCGACATCGACCGCCCCCAGGCACGTGCGCTTGGCGTGCAGCTGGCGCAGGTGAACCAGGCACTCGGGGTGATGTTCGGTTCGGCCTATGTCAACGATTTCGTCCACCAGGGCAACGTGCTGCGGGTGTTCGTGCAGGGCGAGGCGGCCCAGCGCATGCGCGCCGAGGACGTCGCCGACCTGCGGGTACTCGGCGATGCCGGCCAGTCGGTGCCGTTCTCGGCCTTTGCGCGGGCGCGCTGGACGGTGGGCGAGCAGCAGGTCGAGCGCTATAACGGGTTTCTCTCGGCCACCCTTTCCGGGCAGGCCGCGCCGGGGGTTTCCAGCGGCGCGGCAATCGCCGAGATGGAGCGCATCGCCGCCGAAGTCTTGCCGCCGGGCATGCGCTTCGAATGGACCGGCACCGCGCGCGAAGAACAGGAAGCCGCCGGCCAGGTCGGCCTGCTGCTCGGGCTGGCGCTGCTGGTGGCGTTCCTGTTGCTGGCGGCCTTGTACGAGAGCTGGAGCACGCCGGTGGCGGTGCTGCTGGCGGTACCGTTCGGCGTGCTCGGCGCGGTGCTGTTCACCGGCGCGCGCGGCATGTCGGCCGATGTTTACTTCAACGTTGGCCTGGTGACGATCATCGGCCTGGCCGCGAAAAACGCCATCCTCATCGTCCAGTTCGGGCTGGAGGAGGAGGCGCGCGGCGTGCCGACGGCCGAAGCCATCCAGCGTGCGGCGCACCAGCGGCTGCGGCCGATCCTGATGACCAGCCTGACCTTCATCGTCGGCATGCTGCCGCTGGTGTTCGCCGCCGGCGCCGGCGCGGCCAGCCGGCAGGCGGTCGGCACTGGCGTGCTGGGGAGCATGTTCACCGCCACCGCCTTCGGCATTTTCTACACGCCGTTGTTCTACTTGTTGTTGCGCCGGCGCGCCGCGGCACGGCGCGCCCTGGCACCTGCGCACGAGGCGCAGCCATGAGGGCGCCAGCCACCTGCGCTGCGCTGGCGCTGCTGGCCGGCTGCAACCTGGCGCCGACCTATACGCGGCCGCCGCCGAGCGTGCCTGCTCAGTTTCCGCACACCGATGCGCGCTCTGCGGCAACCGCGGCACGTGCGCCGGAACTGGCGTGGCCGGCGTTCTTCCACGACCCGGTACTGCGCGACCTGATCCAGCAGGCGCTAGCCAACAATCGCGATCTCGGCGCGGCGACCGCGCGGATCGAACAGGCACGCGCGCAGTTTCGCATCCAGCAAAGCCAGCGCTTGCCCGGCCTGGAGGCGGGCGGCTCGGGGCAACGCCTGCGCACGCCGGTCAGTGCCGCCGACGGCGCAGCACGGGTGACGGTGGACAGCTACGCCGTGCAGGTTGCGATGCCGGTATTCGAGCTGGACTTCTGGGGAAGGGTGGCCAACCTGTCCGAATCGGCGCGCCGGCAATACCTGGCCACGGTGGAGGCGCAGCAGGCGTTCGCCGTGTCCCTGGTCGCCAACGTGGCCGCCAGCTATTACGCGGTGCGTGCCAGCGAGGAGGGCATTGCGCTGGCGCAACGCTCGCTCGATAGCCGCCTGCAGACGGCCGAGCTGGCGCAACTGCGCATGGAAGTCGGGCTGACCTCGTCGGTGGACTACCACCAGTCGCAGGTGTTGGTGACGCAGGCACAGACCCAGCTGGCGCAGTTGCAGCGCAACCGCGAGCAGGCGATGCATTTGTTGCAGTGGCTGGCCGGCGTGGCGCTGCCCGATCCGCTGCCGCCGGGCCTGCCACTCGCAGACGAACAACAACTGGCGACGCTGGCGCCGGGGTTGCCTTCGGAGTTGCTGGAACACCGCCCCGATATCCGCGTGGCCGAGCAACGCCTGTTGGCGGCCAACGCCAATATCGGCGCGGCGCGGGCGCTGTATTTCCCGACCATCGCACTGACCGGCAACGCCGGCTACGCCTCCAACGAACTGTCCGGCCTGGTATCCAGTGCGAACAATGTCTGGTCTTTCGGCCTGGGCGCGGTGCTGCCCCTGCTGGACTGGGGGCGCCGCCGTGCAGTGGTGGACGCCGCCCACGGCGAGCGCGACGAGCGCGAAATGGCCTACCAGTCGACCGTGCAGAACGCCTTCCGCGAAGTAGCCGACGGCCTCAGCGCCGGCCAGCGCAATGCCGAGCAGATCCAGGCGCAGGCGCAGGCGGTGGCGGTTCAGGGCGCCTTGGTGGTGACCGCGCAGGACCGCTACGAAGTCGGCCTGACGCCCTACCTGGAAGTGCTCGACGCCGAGCGCGGCCGCTTCGCCGCCGAACAGACCTTGTTGCAACTGCGCGCCGGCGCGCTGCAGGACCGGGTGAATCTCTACACCGCACTGGGGGGCGGCAACGATATGCCGACCCGCGCTGCCCCTGAAGCAGGAGACATGCCGTGACGCCCTCAAGGAAGCTGTTGTGGCTCGCCGTCGTTGCTGCGTTGCCGCTGTCGGCGCAGGCGCAAAGCAGCGATGCCAAGCGCGATGCGGAAATCGCCGCGCTCAAGCAGACCGTGAACCAGCTGATGCAGCGCATCGAGGTGCTGGAAGCCGAACGCGCCACGCCGGCCGCGCCGGTCGCTGCGCGGGCGGCAGACGCGCCCGCGCCGGCATCGGCGGCGCCCGCCGCGCCCGCTGTGGCGACGGTCGTGGTGCCGGTGGCCTCGCTGGCCACGCTCGATGTCGAACCCTCGCCCCTGCCGGCGCACGACAGCTTCGACGAAGATGACCAGTCCACCGCCCGGGTCGACAACGAAGCGGCACCCGGCGACGCGCTGGCGGGCTTCTTCCAGGTTCCCGGCAGCGACACCTGGCTGCGGCTCAGCGGCTACGCCAAGCTCGACGCCATGGTCGACAGCGACGACGCCGGCGATAGCGACCAGTTCATCACCTCGTCCATTCCTGTCGGCGACCAGCGCGGCAAGTCGCAGTTCAACATGCACGCGCGGCAGACCCGCCTCACCCTGGAAGCACGGCGCCAGACCAGCGCCGGCCAGCTGCGCTTCTTCCTGCAGAACGATTTCTTCGGCTCCGGCGGCAGCTACGGCTACCGCCTGCGCCATGCCTGGGGGCAACTCGGCAACACCTATGTCGGCTTCGGCTGGTCGGCATTCATGGACCTGGACTCGGGCGCCGATACGCTCGACTTCGCCGGGCCCGGCGCGGTGCCGGTGGCGCGGCTGGCCAGCATCCGCCAGTACTTCCCGCTGGCCCACGGCAACCAGTTGATCCTGGCGGCCGAACACCAGTCAGCCGATATCCGCCTGGACGGCGACGATGCACGTACGCGCACCGCCGCCCCGGACCTGGTGCTGGCCGCGCGCCACGAGGCCGACTGGGGCAACGTGCAACTGTCCGGCCTGTTGCGCTATCTCAGCTACGACGCCACCGCTCGCAGCGACAGCACCATCGCTGGCGGTGCGGCGCTGAGCGGGTCCTGGGGCGCGCAAAGCGGCGACTACCTGGTCTATGGCGTCGTCGGCGGGGAGGGCATTGCCGGCTACGTGGGCGACCTGGGCGGTCTCGACCTGGACGCGGTGGTGGACCCAGAGGGCGACCTGCAGGCCCTGCGCGAGTGGGGTGCCTGGCTTGGCTACACGCATCTGTGGAATGGCCGCTGGCGCTCGACGCTCACCTACGGGCGGCTGTACCTCGAACGCGACGCGGTGCTCGATCCCAGCGCGTTCCGCCGCAGCGACTATGCCGCCGCCAACATCGTATGGGCGCCGGCGCCAAGCTGGAGCTGGGGCCTGGAATTGCTGTACGGCAAATTGCAGCAGCAGGACGGCGAAGACGCCGACGCCATGCGCCTGCAGACCTCATTGAAGTACGACTTCATCCGCTAGGAGGCCCTATGACGGCTGCACGCCAGGCACGACCCCACCGCCGCCTGCTCGCCCTCGGGTGCGCGGCCATGCTCGGCGCCGCAACGCCGGCGCTGGCGCAGGACGCGATGCTCGGCAATATCCTCGAAGACCCTGGCAGCGGCGCGGCCGGGCTGGGCTTCCTGAGCCGGGTGGAGAGTTCGCCGTATCGCGGCGCCGATGCGCGCGTCGATCTGATGCCGCTATACCTCTACGAGGGCGAGCGCTTCTTCCTGCGTTCGAACACGGCCGGCGTCCGCGTGACCGGCGATCACGCCGCCGGCCTGGAGTTGTTCGTCGAGCGGCGCCTGGAAGGCTATCCGGAAGACGAAACCCCCGACGTGCTCGAAGGCATGGACACCCGCAACAGCGAAGCCGATGTGGGCGCGCGCTACTACGGCGAGCTCGGCGCGCATCATTGGGACCTGAGCGTGCGCCAGGATGTGTCGAACAACTCGCACGGCACCGAACTGCGCGCGGCCTACGGCTACCTGTGGCAGGACGACCGCTGGCGCGTGCAGCCGGTGCTCAGCGTCGCCTGGCGCAGCGGCGATCTCAACGACTACTACTACGGCGTGGACGCGGTCGATGTCACCCCCGACCGGCCTGCCTACAATGCCGGCGCCGGCCTCAACCTCACCGCCGCGCTGTACGCGCGCTACCGGATCCTGCACAACTGGAGCGTGCTCGGCGGCGTATTCGTCACCCAATGGTCCAGCGAAGTCGGCGACAGCCCGCTGGTGGACAGCCGCACGCAGTGGGGCGGCATGCTCGGCGCCGCCTACGATTTCGGCAACGGCCAGGTGCGCTGGAACAAGCCGCACACGCCGACCTACGTGCGCCTGTTCTACGGCCGCGACAGCGACGATGGCTGCCACCTGGTCAAGATCATGACCTTCCAGTGCGTCGGCCTGAACGACGATGACTACACCGATATCGCCGGCCTGCATATCGGGCGCCCGTTCGTTTCCGGCCTCAACGGCTGGCCGCTGGACCTGGTCGGCTACGCCGGCATCGTCCGCCATCTTGAGAAAGGCCGGCAGGAAGACGCCTGGCAGATCGATGCCTACATGAAGGGCTACTACTACGGCTTCCCGTGGTCGCACCGGGTGATGACGCGGATTGGCCTTGGCTTCGGCCTGTCCTACGCCGAACGCGTGCCCTACACCGAGGTCACCAGCCAAGCCGAACGCGAGCGCAATACCTCCAAACTGCTGAACTATCTGGACCCGAGCATCGACGTCAGCATCGGCGACATCTTTGGCAGCGAGCGCTGGCACGAAGTGTATTTCGGCTTCGGCGTCTCGCACCGCTCCGGCATCTTCGGCAGTGCGCAGATGCTGGGCACGGTCGATGGCGGTTCCAACTACATCTATGCCTACGTGGAGGCCGCGCTGTGAGCCAGTCGACCTCGACTTTCTCGTCCTGTCCTTCGGAGAATGCCATGTTCAAACCGGTACCCTTCAAGCGATTCCTGATTGCCTTCCTGGCCACCGTCGGGGGCGTACTGGCGTGCGCTGCGGTGGCCCAGGCGCCACCCGCAGCAGCAGCTGCAGCGCCTTCGGCGGTGCTGTTCAACAACGTGCGCATTTTCGATGGCGTGGCCGGACGCCTTTCCGCGCCCAGCAGCGTGCTGGTGCGCGGCCATGTGATCGAGCGCATTGGTGCCAACGGCAGCGTGGAGGCCGGCGGCGCGCAGGTGATCGAGGGCGGCGGCCGCACCCTGATGCCGGGGCTGATCGATGCGCACTGGCACAGCATGTTCGTTGGCTTGCCGGTGCAGGTGATGCTCGGGGCCGACCCCGGCTACGTCAACATCGTGGCGGGCGTGGAGGCCAACCGTACGTTGATGCGCGGCTTCACCACGGTGCGCGATGTCGGCGGTGCGGTCTGGGGACTGAAGAATGCGATCGACCGCGGCGACGTCCCGGGCCCGCGCATCTTTCCTTCCGGTGCGATGATAACGGTGACCAGCGGCCACGGCGATTTCCGCAGCATGGCCGATTTGCCGCGCACGCTCGGCGCGCCGGGATCGCAGCATGACATCGGCGGCGACAGCGCGATTGCCGATACCCCGGACGAAGTACGGGTGCGCGTGCGCGAACAACTGATGCACGGCGCCAGCCAGGTCAAGCTCACCGCCGGCGGCGGCGTTTCCTCGCCACACAGCCCGCTGGACGTGACCACCTTCACCGAGCCGGAAGTGCGCGCCGCGGTCGAAGCGGCCAGCGACTGGGGCACCTACGTCACCGTGCACGCCTACACCCCCAAGGCGATCCAGCGCGCCATCCGTGCCGGCGTGCTGTGCATCGAGCATGCCAGCCTGATGGACGAGGAGACCGCGCGGCTGATGGCGCGCGACGGCATCTGGCTCAGCACCCAGCCGTTTCCACCGGAGTTGGCCGATGCCTTCCCGCGGGGTTCGGAAGAGTGGCTGAAGGCGCAGGAAGTCTTCGCCGGCACCGACCAGACCTACCGCCTGGCGATCAAGTACAAGCTCAAGACCGCCTTTGGTACCGACGTGCTGTTCTCCAGCGCGCTGGCCGGGCGCCAGGGCGCCATCCTGGCCAGCCTCACCCGCTGGTACTCGCCATCGCAAGCGCTGGTGATGGCGACCAGCACCAACGCCGAGCTGTTGCGGCTGTCCGGCGAGCGTTCGCCCTATCGCGGCACCTTGGGCGTGGTGAAGGAAGGCGCGTTGGCCGATCTGCTGCTGGTCGATGGCGACCCACTGCAGGACATCGCGCTGATTACCGACCCGGAGCGCAACTTCAAGGTGATCATGAAGGACGGGGTGATCTACAAGGACACCCTGTGAGCCGTGCGGCGCACGCGCCTGCGCCGCCGATCGGCTAGAATGGCATGCTGCCGGCGCCGGCCGCGCCGGTCTTGAACAGCAGCACCAGCTGCGCCACGCGCCAGGCCAGCACCGCGTAGGCCAGGGTCAGGGCCATCTGCCAGAACAGGTGGGAGCGAAAGCGCGCCAGCCGCCAAAGACCGTCGATGAAGTTCAGCAGCAGCAACAGCAGGCCGATGGCGGCCACCAGGTAGCCGGCCAGCGTGGGCGCAGTGAACCAGGCCTGCTCGCCGGGGTTTACCACCTGCAGCCCGGCGGCGGTGATCACCGAGGAAATGGCGACGTTGCGCGCGTGCTCGAAGATCGCGCGCAGCAGGCCGCGGTCGAACAACAGCACGCCCAGCGCCTGCAGCCTGCGCAGCGGCCTCACGGTGAGCCGCCCTCAATGATCCGAGGCATCCGCCGAAGTCGGATCGTGCTGGGCCAGTTGCTTCGCATCGCGCGGCACCTTGGCCAGGCTGTCGCGGATCTTGCGTACTTGCGCCGGGGTCACGGCGTCGGCGCGATTGCCGAACTGGGTGCGCACGAAGCTGGCCAGTGTCGCCACTTCCGCATCGTCCAGGCGCCAGGCGAACGCGGGCACGCCCAGTTCGGAGGGACGCTCGGCGGTGGCCGGCAGGCGGCCGCCGGACAGGATCAGCCGCACCAGGGTGTCGGGACTGGGCGCCAGGACGGTGGGATTGCCGGGCAGCGCGGGGAAAGCGTGCGGATTGCCGCGCGCATCGCTGCGATGGCAGGCCGCGTAGTTGTCGGCGAACAGTTCGGCGCCGCGGCTGTCGTTGATGCCGGCAGTGAGTGCGTTGGCGGTGGACGGGTCTTCGCGATAAACGCCCTGGCCGTCGCCGGTGGCGGGCAGCGCCTTGAGATAGCGGGCGATGGCCTGAAGATCGGCATCGGTCAGGTGCTGGGTGCTGTGCACCGCCACGTCGGACATCGGCTGGCCGACGACGGCGGCATGCGGGTTACGTGCGTCGGCCGCGTTGTTCTTCTCAGCACAACCGGGCAGCGCAGCGGCCAGGGGCAACAGGCCGATCCCCTTGAATAGTGAGCGACGGCTCAGTGAGGGAGACGTGTCGCGCGGAGCGGACATGGCGGGCTTCCCGAAGGGGCTGGCCAGCTGGCGCGCGGTGCACGTGCCAGGCGATGGGCAATGCGCAGGGCGCGAGCACCTCGGCATTGCGACGATTGCGACTGCCGCAGCAGCGTAGCACCGGCTAATGTAAGGATCGGATGAACACGCGGCGCTTGTCAGGCGCCCGGGTCGGCGGGCCCGAGCTGGTGCGCAATCAGGATCTCGTCGATCCGCCGCTGCGCTTGCGGGCGCAGATCGGGTGGCGTGTGTTCGATCACGTCGTCGCTGCGGCGCTGGAACTGCGCCCAGAAATCGTCCGGGTGATCGGCGCGCAATTGCGGCAGGTCCGCCGACAGGCGGTCCAGCAAAGTCTCTACTTCTGGGGACAATGTGCTCATGGGGCTCGCTAGGATCGTTGGGGGAGGGGGGCAAAGCACCAGCTCAAAACCAGTTGCGGCGCTTGCCCAGCGCCACTGCGACCAGGGCCAGGGTGACCATCACCGCGACCGCGGTCCAGAAGCCCAGGGTCTTGCTGGCGAAGAAATTGGCCTCGAAATTCATGCCCAGGGCGCCGGCGACCACCGCCAACAGGCCGGTGACAACCGTGACGAAAGTCAGCAACTTCATCCGCTCGTTGGTCTGCAGTTCGGTCTGGGTACTGAATAACTGGAAGCTGCCGACCACCAGCTCGCGCGCGTTCTCGACCACGTCCATGGCGCGCTCATAGCGTTCGTCGAGGTCACGCAGGTGGCGGAACACCTGGTCCTCGCCGGCGGGGACGAAATCCGGCCGCGACAGTCCGTCGAACACTGCCCGGTGCGGCGCCAGCATCCGGCGCAGGCGCGAGGCGGCCTTGCGCAGCTGGCGCAGCTGCGGCAGCGCCGAGCGGCCGGGCGGCTGGTCGGACAGCACGCGCGTTTCCAGCCGTTCGATCTCGATCTCGAACGCGGCGCCGGCAGCGAAATACGTGGACAGGTGCCAGTCCAGCAGGGTGGCGACGAAGCTGGCTTCGCCCAGGCAGCCGACATCGGCGAGCGCTTCTTCCTCGCGCGCCTTGAGTTCGGCCAGGAACGGGATCTGTTCCTCGTGGTGGGTCACCACGACGTTGTCGCCCGCCACCAGGGTCAGCACCGTGCCGTTGAAGGCCAGGTCCTCGCCCACGCTGACCGAGACCACGCGGGCGCTGAAATGGTCGCGGTACTTCCACAGCCCGGGGTAGGTGCCGAGGGGGCGGGCCGGGCGGCTGTCGGCGCTGAGGTCGAGGGCTTGCCAGACCGCATCGACCTGCGCGTCGCTGGGTTGGTTGAGGTCGATCCACAGCAACTCGTCGTCGGCCGGCCGGCATTGGGCCAGATGTTCCAGGGCAACCGGCCGCGGGCCGCTGCGCCCGTAGAGGGTCAGGCTGACGCCAGTGTCGAGCTCGGGCGGGTGCTGCAGCGGTGATTCCATGGAGGGCGGCGTGGGGGCGATGGCGACGAGCTTCCGCCATCGCGCGTGGATGTGCCGTGCAGTGCTCGCCACCACTCGCCGCCGATTCCTCTGCGGACCGCCTCAACCCTCCTTGCGCTTGCGCACGGTGCGGGTCTTGGCGACCGCATCAGTGACGACTGGCTTTGGCGCGACCGGCTTTGGCGCGACCGGCTTGGGCACCACCGGCACCCCCGGGCGGGTGACCGCGTCGTTCATGCGCTGGCCGAGCACGCCGCAGGTGCTGGTCGGGTAGACCGTGCAACTGCACGAGGCAAGCACCCCGGGCGCGCCGTTGTCGCCCAAACCGATGAAGCCGAGCGGCGCATGCTGGTGCTGCGGGCCGCATGGCGGCAGCGCCAGGGCGTCCCCGTCTTCGTCTTGCGGCCAGCCGGTGTCGCCGGTGGTACGCACGGCGGCATACCAATAGTCACCACTGCGGTATTCGCGGTCCGGCTCGAAGCGCACCTGGAGACCGTCTTCCAGGTTGATCCAGTCGTCCTCCAGGCCGGAGGAGGCGCGCAGCGGCACGGCGCCATCGTCGAGCACCACGTCCTCGCGCTCCACCTGGTCCCAGCGCCGCACCTTGCTGGTAGCGGTGCGGGTGCGTGGCGCCTCGCTGGCCAGCACCAGTTCGTTGCCGTCGACACTGGCCAGGCGGCAGAGGTCGCCCGGACGCCCGAGCAGGTCGTCGTCCTCGTCGCTGAGCTCGACCCACTGCGCATCGGCGAAATCCCGGGTGCTGGACACGCGCAGCCGCGTGCCGCCGCCCGCGACCCAGCGCGTGAGCACGCTGCCGTTGTCGCGCGACCACTTGAAGGTGGGTGCGCCGCTGTCGCTGCCGCGGTGGATCTCCACCCGGTAAAGGTGGTTCTCGCTGCCGCGATAAGCGACATCGGGGTCGGTCACGCAGGGATCGTCGAGGCGCTCGGGCGGTTGCAGTCGCAGCGTCATCGCCCCGGCATCGCGCTCGAACAGCCGCAGCGGTACCGCGCAGGCCTGGTCGGGCGTCTCTCGCAGCAAGTTGAGGTCGGTCTGCAGATCGTCGACCAGGGCCTGCAAGCGTGCGCGCTCGCTCGCGTCCTCGGTCTGCTCCAGCGTCTTCTTCCAACCTTCGATGCGCGCCTGCAGGCGTTGCTCGACCTCGGCCAGGTCGATCGCGCGGACCTGCCACACCACCTGCGAACGACTGCAGGTATCCGGCCCGCCGAGGGCGACTTCGCGCAGGTGCGGCATCTCGATGCTGCTGACGTGGCGCTCCCACGCTTGCAGGTACACCCAGAAATGGGTGCCATCACGGTTGCTGGCGGCGAGCCAGCGTCGCAGCGGGTCGATCGCCTCGTCCTTGCCGTCGGCCGGCGTGTAGTGCGGCTGGGCCAGATAGTCGCAGCCCTCGCTTTCGCACAGCATGCCCTGCACGTAGTAGCGACCAGCGCCGATCTGCAGGTCCAGGGTGCCGTCGTTATCGACCAGCGCCAAGCCGAAGCCGGGGTTGCCAGCGGGCGCGGCATACGGGCCGAACAGATCCAGCGCCAGGGTGCGCAGATAGTGCAGGAGGATGGCGCCCTGTTCGTTCGGATCGGCGTCCAGGGTGACGCGTCCTTGTTGCAGCAGTACCTGGCTGAAATGGTGGCGGGGATCGAAGCTGACCCGCGAGAAGTCGCCTTTCATGGGAAGTTCCTTTCTGGTTCAGTCCGCGAACAGGAGTCCGACCGTCATGCCGGCCGGCGTGTGTTGGTCCAGGCGCGCGCGCAGGTTGGCTTCGCGCTGGGGTTCGTAGAGATCGTGGTAGACCCCCATTTCAGCGCCATCGTCGGCGCCGCGGCGGATCTCCAGCGCGCACTCCGGCAGCAGTCGCGCGTAGCCGGGCAGCCCGTAATGGCGCGATTGGAAGCGGGGCCGCACGCGCTGGCGTTCGGCACCGAGCAACGTCTGTTCGGTGGCCGCCGGCAGGTGTCGCGCACGCACCGCGGCGACCACTTCGTCCGGCTGGCAGCGGTAGCGCCGCGGCGAGCGGCAGTGGCAGGGGATGTGGCAGAAGCGCATGCAACCGAGCTGGCGCCGGGCCACGTTGAGGCAGGCGTCGAACAGGCTGTTCTCGGCCAGGGCCACCGCATGCACCTGCACCTGGCCGAACACGGTGCTGTTGCGCAGCGTCAGGTGCACGTGCGCCACCGCCGCATCCATCGCACCAATCGCATCGCCGCTGCCGGCGGCATCGATGATGCTGTCGCTGATCTGCAAGGCGATCGGATCGGTGCCGACTTCATCCTGGCGCACCTGGATCGAGCCGACGATGCTGTGTTCGATCACCACCCGCGCCTGTACCCCGAGCAGCTCCAGGCTGGGCTCGGAAGCGCGCTCGGGCCCGCAATCGCAGCCGATGCCCCAGCCCGGCACCAGGGTGCAGTGGCGGATGGCCAGTTCGGCGCCGCAAGCGGGGGTGCTGGCGGCTGCCTCTGCATAGGCCTGCGGATCGTGCGGCGCGCTCACCTGCATCGGCCGTCCGGCCAGCAGGATGCCTTCCAGGGCGAAGCGGCTGCCGACGTCCATCTCCACCGCCAGCGCATCGGGCAGGTCGGTCTGCCAGTCGATCAGGCGGATCACCGGGCGCGCGCCATCGGCCGCACGCAGCACCAGCGACTGGCCCGGGCGCAGGCGCACATGCACCGGCTCGACCCACACCCCGCTGTGCATCAGCTCGATTACCGCGTGCGCCGGCGCTTCCTCTTGCCACTGCCGCAGGGCGTCGCCCAGTCGCGGTAGCGCCGAGCTGCCGCCCTGGCCGACGCGATAGACGCTGTAGGGCAGCGCCGGCTGCCGCCCCGGCCGCGGGTACTCGCCGCCACCGAGGTCGGCGGCAAAACCGTAGTGATAGCTGACCCGCACGCCTTTCTTCGGCACCTGCTCAGGCGGGAACATCAGGCGGCCGCGTTGCGGGTCGATCGCGACCGTGCCGCGCGCCGGACGGTAGCGCCAGCGGCCCAGGTCGGCGATCACGATCGCTTCTACCGGCACCGGTTCGCTGCCGTCCTGGCCGGCCCATTGCTCGGCCCACACCGCCAGGCTGGCATTGGCGCTGTAGTCCTCGCGCAGGTGCGCCTGCAGGTCGCGGCGGCGTAGCGGCAGCGGCAGGTTCTGTTCGTCGGCCTGGTGGAACGCATCCGGCTCCGGGCGCGGCTTGCGATAGAGCGGGGCGTCCTGCCCGAGCACGCTGAAGGTGAAGCAATGCGCGCCGGCTTCTTCCACGCAGTAGGCCGGCGTGCGCGTGACCGGATAGCTGCGCATGCGCCAGACCTGGACCCCGACGCTGGGCACGTTGTAGCGGCCGCGGCGGTGGCGCGAAGCGATGCGGCGCACGTCCACGCTGTGGGCAAGACTGTCGAACGGGCCATCGCAGTGGTCCAGCACGCTCATCTGGCGCAGGTCGGCCGTGCCCAGGCGATCGACATGCAGGTGATTGGGATGCTGGGCGCGGTCGAGCAGGCGGAAGAATTCCTGCGCGCGCGCCGGCCAAGCGCCGACGTCGAAGGCCAGGTCCTCCAGCAACGACACCGTGCCCTTGCGCCGGCGTTGCGAGATCAGGTGCGCCACTTCACGGCGTGGCACCCGCACTCGCTCCAACGCCTGGCCGCCGGCACCGTCGCCCAGCGGCGCCTCCACCGCCTGGTAGCCAAGCAGGTCGGCCAGATAGGGCACCGCCCAGTCGTCGGCGGTCTCGATGAACCAGTTGTCGTACAGCCGCGCGATGTCGTCCTCGACCAGGTTCACCTGTTCGGCGATCACCCGCAGCAGCGCCTGCAGCGGGTAGCCCTGGCCGGCGTCGCGGATACGCTGGACCGCCGGCAGCAACCGGTAGAGGCGGTCCTCGCGGGGAAGCGTGTGCAGCGAAGGAAGGTCCATGGCAGCGCTCACGAGTCGGGGTTGAGGATCAGGGTGTCGGCCACGCTGGCCATGAAGCAGGCGATCTGCGCCGGCCGCGCGATGCCGTTCTCGACCCGGCCCGGACGCGCTTCCACCCGCGGCGGTGGCCGTTGCAGTGCAGCGCTGGCGGCCAGCGACTTGCCGCTGCAGTCGCCATGCAGGATCTGCTGCACTTGCGCGGTGATCTGCGCCTGGCTCACCAGTCGCGGCTGCCCGCTTTGCGGGTCGATCTCGGTGTCGCTGATGCCGCCGAAACTTTCGATGTCGACCCAGTCGATGCCGGGCACCGACTGGATCGCCGCGATCGCCTCGCACAGCAATGCCGGCTGCGCCAGCGCGCGGGCCTCGAAGCCGAAGCGGGCCAGCAGTTGCGCGCGTACCGCGGTAGCGACCGGTTCCCAGCGGAAGCCCGGCACCAGGTGCAGGCGCGCCTGCAACACCAGCGCAATGCGTTCGCGCCATTGCAGCCGCACCGGCAGCCCGGGGTCGCCGAGCGTGCGCAAGGCCGTGGCCAGGTTGCGATAGAGATCCGAGTCGATGTCGATCGGCATGTCCTCGACCCCGGCGTAGCTGACCTGCACGTATTCGCCGGCGGCATCGGCCAGGCGCCGGGCTTGTGCCTTGGCGATGCCGGCGAACATGCGGGTGAAGTCGGCGTAGTCCGAGACCGAGACCAGGCGGTCCAGGGCAATGATCGAGCGCGGCGCATTCTCGCGGATCAGCGCCTCGCTTTCGCGGTCGGCGCCACCCGAGGCCCGCAGCGGGTTGACCACGTCCTTCAGTCCCAGCGGCCGGGTGACCATCAGCGCGACCTGGCCGGGCCGCACGTTGCCGCCCTTGCCGATGCCATTGCGATACTCGGCACGCAGGTTTTCAAAGCCGCTGGGTGGGCGCAGGCCATGCTCGCCGTCGCCGAATATCACCGCGCTGCCGCCTTCGCCGTCGCTGCGGGTGACGAAGGCACGGTCGTCCGGGCCCAGCGCCGCCAGGCTGGGCGCCTCCGGCCAGGCGACGTCGTTGACATAGACCTTGAGCGTGCTGGTGGCGCCCAGCGCGGTGGGCGCCGGGCGCCAGGTCAGCGGCGGCTGGCGCAGATCGAAGCGTTGCAGCGGCCGCCGCGCATCGCTGCTGCCGAGCACTTCGCGCCGGGTCTCGCCATGACTGGCGGCGACCACGTTGCCGCGGATGCGCACGCTGGCACGGTAATAGCGGTAGGCCAGCGGCGTGGCCAGCTGCAAGGTGGTGTGCGGACGGTCGCCCGGCAGGGTCGGGTCCTGGCCGTGGCGCAGGCCGGCGACCATCATCAGCTCGGCCGCGCTCACCCCGCGCACCCCGGCGATATCGCTGCGTTCGCCTTCCACCACTACCCAGCGGCCGGATTGCAGTTGCTCGTGCAACGGCGCCAACTCCAGGGTGTCGCCGGCGACGTCATCGAGGATCGGGGCCTGCGCCAGTTGCAGCACGCGTCGCTGCGGGTACAGCCAGGTGCTGCGCAACTCGGTGATGTAGGCGCGCGACTCCTTGCCGCCTTCGACCTCGCGCCAGTCGCTTGGGCCGGCGTCATCGCCGAAGTCGATCCGGGTGGTGTCGCCAGACAGGCCATAGGCGCTGCGCGGGCCATTGCGGGTGCGGGCCACGCGCAACACATCCAGCCGCGGTGGGTCGTCGAAGTCCTCGCCGGCGCGCGACACCAACACCAGCGCACCGCTGGCCAGCAGCGGGTCTGCGCTGGCGAGGAAGGCGTTGCGGGTGGTCTCGTCGAGCGCGTAGCGCCAATCGGCCCAGTCCTGCAGCGCCGGCAGGCCGGGCGAGTCGGTGGCCGGGACCGGGTGCGCCGAGGTGGCACCAAACAAGGCCTGGCCGGGACCGAGCAAATAGACCGCCTGCAACGCCGCGGGCTGGGCGCCGGCATTGGAACCGCGCCAGGCATCGTAATAAGCATCCTTCAGGCGCGGCGCGAAGGCGGTGATCAGCTGCGGTTGCAGATCGGCGCCGCGGGCGAAGGCCTGGCCGAGGTCGCGACGCAGGCGCAGGCGATTGGCGGCCTGCACTTGCGGTGGCAGCAGCAACGCATCGACCGCCCCGTCGGGGGTGGAGGTGACTGCGGTGTCGTCGGGCAGTTCCAACGCCTTGAGCGCATCGCCGAACTTGGCGATCGCGTCGCGCGGATCGCCTTCCACGCCGTTTTGCAGTTGTTCGACCCATTCGGCCAGCGGCCAGGCTTCGGCGCCCAGGTAGAGCCCGTCGCGCAGGCGGGTGACGTTGCGCAAGCCGCGCTCGTCGCCCTGGCCGTTGTCGTGCAGCTTCTGCAGCTCGACCACCAGCTGCTGCAGCAGCGGCAACGCCTGCGGCACCAAGGGGGCCAATGGTTGCAGTTGCAAGGTGCTGCGCTGGGCTTCGAAATCGATCTCCAGCGCCAGCACGCGGCGTGCCTGGTAACGCATCGCGCCGCTGGCGAATTCGAACAGCAACAGGTCGCCGGGCTTGGCCTGGCTATCCACCCCGGCCACGTACAAGACGTTCACGCGCGGCAGGCTGTCGGCATCGATCCGCTGCGGACGCTGGCGGCGGATGCCGAGGTCGTTCCACTCGCGCCGTGCCTGCAGCGGCTCATCGGTCTCGAACATCTGCGGCAGTTCATCGGGGCCGGGAATCGACTGCGCACGCGTGCCCACCGGCACTTCGACCGGCTCGGCCTGGTGTTCGTCCACGTTGTAGGCCAGGTGCACGCTGGCCGAGACCCCGGCGCGTGGCTGGTAGCCGACCAGGCGCGCCAGTTCCACCAGCGAGCGCCGCTGCACCGCGGTGCGCAGATAGCCTTCGTTGGCGATGCGCTCCTGGTAGAAGGTCAGTACATCGCCGACGCAAGCCCAGGCATCGAGCAGCGCCAACGCCGGGTCGGCCGGCTCGCGCGTGCTCAGCGCCTGCAACGGCCGATGCGGCTGCAGGGTCTGGCCATCGGCGCCGGGCGCCAGTACTTCGATCCCGGGCAGGCGCGCGTGCATGCTGGCCAGGAAGCGACCGTGCGTGCCGACGCGGTAGGGCAAGGCCGGCAACGCCGGACGCGGTGCGATCTCCACCGGCGTCATCGTCGCCACGCCTTCGCAGCAACCGCAGTGGGCGCCACCGCAGTGGCAATCGTGGGTGCTCATCGTCCACCTCCGACGCTGATCGACAGCTTTCCGTGTTCGGGTTGCGCCGGGTCGCCGTCGAGCCGCGCGATTTCATTGCGCCGCAACGCCAGCACGCCGGCGTCGAGCTCATGGTTGGGACCTTCGTACAGGCGCTGCAGGCGGGTGACCTGCGCGCACTCCACGCCCGGCACCGACATCGCCTCGGCGACCAGCGCACTGAGACGGATGCCCTGGCCGAACTGCAGGCGGTCCGGATGGAAGTAGCCGGGCTGACCATCGCGGCGGCAGCCGCTACTGAAGCGATCCAGCAGCGCGGCCTTGATCGCGCCGCGCTCGTGGCCGGGCAGGGCGCAGACCTGCAGTTCCAGGTCCAGCGGCACGTAGATCGCGGCTTCTACGTGCAGGTCGTGGCCCATGCGGCGCACCCGTTCCAGTGCGGCCTGCACCTGTGACAGCAGCGCCGCGTCCGTCGGCACCTGCCCGCGCGGATCGAGTGCGACATCGGCCTCGTACCAACTGCCGGTCCATACCAGTTCGGCAGCGGCACGTTGCAGGCGGCGGTCGCGCTCGGCGATGCGGGCATAGTCGTCGGCGACGATGGCGCGCTGCAGGTCGGTGCGGAACGCCGAGGGCGCCAGCAGGCGCGCCTGCGCCAACGGTTCGGGATCCATACCCCCGCGCGCCGGCAGCGGGTTGCCCAGGCGCAGGTCGATGCCGCTCAAGCGCTGTCCGCGCACATGCAGGCGATTGATGCTGCCGGCGCCGACATTGCCGGCGCTGCCGTTGCCGACGCGATACCGCGCCTGCATCGCCAGGCCGGCACGCGGGCGCTGGCCCAGGCGGCCATCGCCAAAGCGCAGGCGGGCACGGCCGTCGTTGTCGATCTCGGCCACCACGTGACGCTCATTGCCGTGGCTGCCGAGCAGGTCGAACCTCGGCGTCCAGCAGGCGACCTCGCCATCGCCATCGCTGACGCGCAACGCCGGCAATGCATCGCGCGGATCGGCGTCGATGCAGGCGCTGGCGGCAGTCGCCGCGCCGGGTGCGGGCTGGCGATGGGTCAGCGGCGACTGGGCCAGGCGCCAGCTCACCCGCGCGGCGGCGAGCTCGGTGTCCGCTGGTTGGCCCTCACACGCGCAATCGGTTGGCGCGCTCGCTTCGGGCACCGTGCCCAGATCCTCCGGGCCGGTGCTGCGGCCGTGGTCCACCAGCACCACATTGGCGAACGCCATCGATACATCGTGCAGGCGCACGCAGCCCGGCGCGGAGCCGAGCGCCGACAGGCACAGCGGGAACGGCAACGCGTCGTCGGCATGCCACTGGATCTGCAGCAGCGGTGTCGGCCGTGGATCGTTGCTGCCGCCGGGGAACAGGCTGTCCTGCGTCGGCGTGACCTGCACCAGCCGCACCGGCCAGATCCGCTGTGGATCGGCATCGGCGGCGACGCCGCTGTGCGCGCCGATCACCTCGCGCAGGATCAGCACATCCCCCGGCTGCAGCGCGAGCGCGCGGTCCTGGCCCTCGCTGCTGGCCCAGGCATCGCGCAGCACCGCGCTGGTGGTGCCGCGCGGCAGGCAACAGTCATCGCGGCCCCAATCGTAGAAGCCGATGCGGCTATGCGCCGCACGCAACCGCAGCGTGCCTTCGGCTACCGGCTCGAACACCGCCAGCGCCGGTTCGGCCAATGTGGCCATGCGCTCGTCGTCCAGCACGGCCGGCAGCGGCGCATCGGCGGCGATGCCGCTGAGGAAAGCCAGATCGGCGGCCGCCAGGTCGAGGTCGCTATCGGTCTCCAGCGCTACCCAGGCGCGGGCGTTGCAGCCTTCGTGCAGGCGATAGTCGACCAGGCGCGCGTGGCGACGCACCGAGATGCGCTGGCGCGCCGTGCCAAGGTAGGCCTCGGTGGCGACCGCGTCCTGGTAGTAGCTGAGGTAGTCGCCGGCGTAGGCCAGCAATTCCACCAGCGTCACGCCCAGGTCGGGCACGTAGCGCGGCTGCCAGGCCGGCGAGATCAGCGCCAGGCGATCCTCGATCAAGCGCTTGAAGCTGGCGTAGTCCTTGACCAGGTAGGGCAGCGAGGGCTCGGCCGGCGCCGGCTCGACGCAGGCCGGCACACTGGCGCAGTCGAGGTCGGCTGGACAGCCGACCTTGAATGAGAAGGCGACGCTGGCATACATCGGGTCGAGCCCGGCGACGTCTTCCAGGTGCAGCCGATACGTGCCGTGGTCGCCACGCCGGTCCAGCCGTACGATCAACCAGTCGTCGCGGTCCTCGCCCGGGCTGGTATGCGGATCGATGTCGACGATGGCCGGCGCGCTGGGGCCACGGCCGCCTTCCAGGCGCAGGTAGTGCAACAGGCCGGGACGATCCTCGCGCAGTTCGGGCGGCAGCTTGCCCAGGAAGGTGACATACAGCGAAAGCTGGTCGTCGGAGACTTCGACGAAATCCAGTCCAACCCGCCCCTGGAAGGCGCGTACGGCCTGGCGGCGCGGATCGGTAAGGCAGGAAAGGCTCATGGCATGGCTCCTGGTCGCGGCCTAGAGGTCGTGTTCGAAATCGGCGACCGCTTCTTCGCCGGTACGCAGCACGCGGTAGGCCACATGCACGCGCAACGCGGCGTCCTCGGCGCTGACCTGCAGGGCGCGCAACTCCACCACTTCCTGCAGCCAGCGCTGCAACGCCGCCTGCAAGGTGAACTGGACCGTGGCCGCCAGTTCCGGACTGTTGCCAGCGAAGACCAACTGCAACAGGCCGCTGCCGAAGTCCGGGCGGTTGACGCGCTCGCCGGCCTGGGTGAACACCAACTGCTCGATCAGGTCGCGCACGTGGCCGTCGAGACCGACCTCGGCGCTGCGGCCGCGGCCATCGACATGGAAGGGGAAGTCGAGATGCATGTGCGTGCTCCTGGCGGTCACAGCGCGCTGACGCGCGCCTGCATCGCGCCGACGATCGGCGCGCCCTGTGGAATTTGTTCGGCGCTCTGGCAGATGCCGGGACCGGGACCGGGCGCCGGTGCCAGCATCACCGGCAGGCCCATCACCTTGACGCGGGTACTGGGCATCGACCAGCGCACGGTCACGCACGGCTGCGGCTTGCTCGGCGGCACGGTGAACGGGCAGCCGAGCACGGCAATGGTCGGTGCGCCTGGCGGCATCACCGCCACCGGCTGCCCGCTGACCAGCACGCGCGCCTGCCCGGGCACAATCTTGGCCTGGCCGGCGGCGTGCTGGCAGGTCATGGCGGCATTGGCATGGAGCAGGAAACCAGGCATGGCGGCATCTCGTGTGGGGGGGGGCGGTCTAGGTGATGGTCATCGCGACTTTGTTGAAGGTGATCGCCGGGCCGACCAGGTAGATCGAGGCGCCCTTGCCGTTGTCGATGTAGATGCCGCTGTCGTTGACGACCAACATCGCCCCGGTGGTGCTCTTGAGCACGATCCCGCCGGTGAGCGGCGTCGGCGGCATGTCGCTGACCATCACCATGTTCTGCAGCAGGGTCTGGATCACGATGTTGGGGTCGGCCGGATTGCCGAGCTTGGCCATCGCCGGGGCGTCGCTGGGCAAGTCGAAGCGGCAGCCCAGCCACACCGGTTTGTTGGCGTTGCCGTGTTCGAACATCACCCATACCCCGGTCCCCGGCGGCGGCACCGCGTAGATGCCCATGCCGGGGCCGGGCGGGCCGGACAACGGCGTGCACGGCTCGGCCCAGGTGGTGGGCACGAACGAGGCGACATCGGCGATGGACAGCAGCAAGCGGCCGCGGAAATAAGGATCGGCGTTGCTGGTGACGGTGCCGCGGTAGATGCCGGGGAACTGCCCATTGCGTTGCGACTGGCTCATACCGGCACCTTCGGGGTCAGCGAGATCAGGCCGTCGCGGCTGAGCTGGAAGCTCTGCTTGTATTCGCCGCGCTTGAGTTTGTGGGTGACACTGTCGACGTAGTACAGGCCGTCGTAGGCCATGCTGGCGCCGCGCACGCCGACCATCATTCGCGAGCGCAGCACGTGGCCGTAGCGCAGGACGTCGAGCGAGCCGGTGGCGGTAATGGCATTGGTCGAGCCCTTGAGCAGGCGCCCGAGTACTTTCTTCGCAGTAGACAGCGTGTCCTCGCCGCCGGCCTCGCGGAACATCGCCAGGCGCAACGGCGCGATCGGGCGCGCGCCCAGCGGCGGCTGGAAGATGCTGACCGCGGGGATCGGCAGCGGGATCGGCACGCGCCCGGTGGCCGGGTCGTAGACGGTGACCAACATGTTCTCCTTGGCCAGGCCGTCGAGCGAGAAGCTCAGCGACTCGACATTGGTATGCGCATCCATGTTCACGTTCAGCGCCGGCTGCGGCACCGGCAGGCGGATGTCCGGGCCCAGGTAGGCGATGCTCTGGCCCGGCAACGGGCCTGGCTCGACGTAGAACACGAAGCCGTTGTCGGCGGCGATGCGGCGCAAGTGGGTGAGGTCGGTGCCGTTCTGCGACTCGATGCGCTCGGTCATGATCGGCTGGGTCGGGATGAAGCCGGGGATCACGATCGGCGCCACCCCGAGCGCGGCGTACTTGGCCAGCACCGCATAGGCCTGCACGGTGTCGGACATGTTGGGGTAGGGCAGGGCCAGCTCAATCAGGTCCATCGCCGCGCTGAGGTCATCGCCGGTGATGGTCAGGGTCGATTGCCCCGGGTCGTTGCTCGGCGCCAGGTCCTGGCGCGTCACCATGCCGTCCATCAACACGTGCGGCATGCCGCCGAGGGTGACCATCACGATCACCCGGGTCAGCAGTGGATCGAAGTAGCCGGCCGGCAGCAGCGTGGTCAACAGCGAGGAGTTCTTGCCGACCGCGAAGGTCAGCTGGAAGCCGGCGCGGTCGCGACCACTGGTCACCTCCACGCTTTGCAGGGCCTCGACCACCGCGCGCGGCGCCGGCACCGGCACTGCCGGTCCGATCATCAACGTCAGGTGGACGCCCTGCAGCATGGCTCACTCCCGCGCCGGCGGCGGCACGCCGTCGGGCAGGGTGATGCGCACGGTCTCGCCGACCTCGTCGGTGAGTTCATCCGGGTGCATCACGCCGTTGGCGTCGCACAGGCGCCAGAACGCCTCGGCATCGCCGAGCTCGCGCGCAGCGATATGGTCCGGCCGCTCGCCTTCGACCACCGCGTGCTCGCGCAACACCGTGAAGCCTTCCAGCGCCGGCAGGAAGCGTCGCTGCAGGTACGGCACCACGGTGCCGTCGGGCAAGGTCAGGGTCGTCAGCGCCAGGTTGTGGTAACGGCTGGCAGGGGGGAAGTCGTAGTTGGCCATGGCGCGGTCCTCAGTGGATTCCGGAGATGCCAAGCGCGCGGAAGTCGCCCTGGCCGGCCTGCGCGGCCAGCCGTTCGCGTGCCTGCAGATAACCCATGAACAAGCCGCCGCCGCGGCTATCGAAACCGAGGTCGTCAACGTTGAGCACGCGCAGGCCGAGCGTGACCTTGGCGCGGATCGGATTGAGCTGGGTGTCGAAGGCTTCCTCGGTGATGCTCAGCTCGGTCACCCGTACCGGCACGATCCGCTGTGGGCCGAACACGAACACCGCCAGCGGCGCCATCGCCGGGGCGATCTCCAGCGAGCCGGTGGCGGCGACCGCGTCGGCGCTGCGCAGCTCGGCACTGGTGGGCTGCACCAGCGCTTCGAGCGCGGCCAGCTGTGGATGCAGGCCGAGTACCACGTTGGGGCCACGCCCGGTCTCCAGCGCATCGGTGGCATCGATCTCTGCTTCCAGCTTGATCGTCTCCACCGCCGGGCCCTTCAATCGCAGCGCTTCGCTGCGGTCGCCCTGGTCGGCACCGACGCCGCGCACCTGCAAGGTGCGGGTGAGGGTGTCGGGGTTGTACTGCAGCGCGACGATGCGCAGCACGTTGCCGGCCAGCGGGTCCAGCAGGGCCAGTCCACCTTTCACCAGCTTGGGCGTGCGCGTATAGCCGCTCATGTCGATCTCACTCTTCGTAGCTCTCGGCCACGCCGCGCAGGTAGCCGGGTTGGCGGCGGTCCAGGGCGGCGGTGGCCATGCTCAGCGGGCACTCTTCCGAGCCGTCTTCCATGCGCACGATCGGCAGGCGGTAGTAAGCGTTGTCGGGATCGTCCAGGTCGATGTCCCAGGACGCCTCGCCCAGCGCCAGCACCATCACCAGGCCGATATGGCGCGCGACCGCGTCGAGCACGGCGCGATGCTCCAGCGCCAGCGCCGCATCAGGGCTGGCGAAGCGTTCGAGCAGGAAGGCCTCGACTGCATCGAGCGAGGCCATGTCGCGGCCCGGGTCGCTGGGCATCATCGCGTAGAGCTCGTCGCGCACCTCGACGTCGCTCGCCAGCCAGATCTGGAAGTCCTCGCGCGAATGGAATTTGAAGGCGTGGAAGGGGTCGGCCATGTCGGCATGCTCCGGGAAGGAATAAGGGTTCATCGCTTGGGCAGGTTGCGGCTGACGAAGGTGCTGTTGCCCTTGCCGTCGGAGGTGCGCCGCTCGACCAGGATGCCATTGTCCAGCAGCAGCTTGAGCAAGGGTCCGCTGGGTTCGGTATCGATCAGCATCCACTTGATCTTCCAGCCGCGCTTGACCAGCTTGGCGTCGCGCATCACTTCGGAAACGATGTCTTCGGTGGCGTAGATCGTGCCCGTTTCGTACGCCTTGACCTCGATGCCGATCTTCTTCTTGACGTCGGCAATATCCAGGCGCCGCACCTCGTCCTTGCCGGTCTTGACCGTCTGCTCGGTCTTGCCCATGCCGATGCGTTCATGCTCGGCGGCGACGATGATGTTGGCCTTGTTGGCGCGATCGACGTTGGCGTCGTAGACATTGGACCAGCTGTCGTAGGGCAGGTCGCCGCCGATCAACTCGTACATCTCGCGGCGGATCGCCTTGTGGCGCTTGCTGCCGACGTCCTGGCCGCGCAGCTTGGTTTCGAGTTCGGCGTACTGGCGCTGCTTGGCCTTGGACAAGCCCTTGGCGGCAACGAAGCCTTCGCCGTCACCTGCGAATGCGGTGCCCATGTCGAGCGTGCGCAGATGCTGGTCGAGCTGCACCTGCAGGCTCTCCAGCTCGGCCATCGCCTGCGACGCGGCTTCCGGGCCGAGCGTGCGCATGTGCTCCATTTGCTGCTTGATCGCCTTGGGCAGCTTCTGCACTTCAAGGCTGGCCTCGTAGGAGGCGCGGTGTTCGGGCTTGATCGCATCGATACCGATCAGCCGCGCGATGTCGGCGATGGCCAGCTTCACCCGGCCGGAGAAGCCCTGGTATTTCTGCATCGCGCGTACGGTGTCGGCATGCATGCCGACCGTTTCCGGACGCGCGTCCGGGCTGCAGCGGATGCGGATCTCGGTGATCAGCCCGGTCTTGTCGTTGATGTCGTACTCGACCCGGACATCGTTGCCTTCGAGCTTGTCGTCGATGCTGGCGAGCTTGCGCAGGTCCGGCGGCAATTCGTGGGCCATTTCTTCCAGCGTGGCGCGGCGCTCGGCGGCCGGGGCCGTGCCGGGGCCGGCTTGCTCGGGCTGCGCAGTGGCCGCTTCCTTGTCGGCCTTGGCGCGCGCCTCGTCGTCGGCGCTGTTGGATTTTTCCTTGATCGCGGGTGGCTCGCCCGGCTGCGGCTCACCGGGTTGGCGTTCCAGCGGGCTCTTGGCCGTGGGTTCGCCTGGGATCGGCGTGCGTTCGGCCGGCAAGCTTTCCTTGGCGCCGGCGCCCTTGGCTTCCGGTTTCGCCGGCCCTTGCGCATCCTTGGCCGCCTGCTTGGCCTTCATCACGTTGCCGGCGATGAACATGCCGTTGTTCTGCACCGCCGAGCCGATCGCCTGCGCCCGCGCGCGGCGCGCGGCGGCATGGGTCATCGCGCCGCTGCTTTCCTGGGCGGCGATATCGACCATCTGGTCGAGGAAGCTCAGGTTGCCCCAGATCAGGCCGCCGTAGTTGAGTGCCTCGTTGGCGATTTCCACGCCCTTGGCGATGCGCTCGGCGGCCTTGAGCGCATCGGTGGCGGCGGTGATCTGGGCCTGGGTGAACTTGCCGTCCTGGACAATGGCGAAGACCTTCTCGAACTTCTGCACCCGCAGCCCGGCGCCGAGCTGGCCCATCGCACCGACACCGCCGAGCACGCCGAGCACGTCGCTCACGGTCTGTGCGTCCAGGTACAGGCGCCCGGCCTGCCAGCGCTGGATCAGTCGGGCGGCGGCCACCCCGGCACCGATCACCGCGCCGGCGGTGCCGGCCGAAGCGACGAACAGCCCGACCGCGGCCAGCGTCATCACCAGGTCGTCCAGGCGCTTTTCGGCCAATGCCCAGTTGGCCGGCGCGCTTTCCACGTACATGGTTTCCGGCGCGCCGGATTCGAGCCCGAGGTTGCCGGTACGCACGCCGATCTTGCCGCGGCCGTAGGAGGCGTGGCCGCCGAACTTGGTCAGCGCCGAGCGCAGCGCCTCGCTCGGCGTGCCGCCCATGCCGATATAGGCATCACCATCGCGGTTGGTGACATCGCTGACCAGCCAGCGGTGGCGGTCGCCGCTCTTGGCCATCGGCCCGGCCGACAGCAGCATCGGGTACTGCTCGCCGGTGACTTCTGAGATCAGCGTGGCGTTGACCCGGCGCATCGGCTGCAGGTCGGTGGCACCTGCGGTGCGTTCGGCCTCGTGGCGTTGGTAGCGCTTGATCTGGTCCTGCACCAGTTCCAGGTCGCGTTCGCGGCCGTAGTCGGAGAGGTTCGGCGCCTCCTTCTTGAAGTCGTCCAGTTCCTTCTGCTTCTCGGCCTCGCTCTTGCGCAGTACGTCCAGCGCCGTGCCCTGGAAGCGCAGTTCCGCCTGCGAGAGCAGCTCGCGCAGGTAATTCGCCTTGGCCTTCTCGCCGCTGGCGTCGGCCAACTTGATCTGCGCCACCAGTTCGGCCAGTTGCGCGCTGGGTTCGTCCAGCGCTTCGTCCACCGCCTTTTCCATCGGCGCCACTTCGGTGATCTTGGCCGCCACCGAAGGCGGGCGAATGATCTGCTTGCCCTCGCGGTCCTCGTTGATCGCCGGGGTAGTGATGGTGCGCACCAGGTAGATGCCTTTCTTGGTGAAAGGGATCTCCTGCTGGGTGCGCGGGCCAGCGAACAGCTCGGCGACCCAGCTCAGCGCCGCACCGATGGCGGTGGTCAGCAGCGAGACCGGCGCCAGTTCCAGTGCCAGCCGGTTGGCGGCGGCATTGGACATGCGCTCGCCGACGGTGTCGCCCTGCGGGTTGAGCGTGCCGTGGGCGGCGCGCGCGTTGTCCTTGCGCCAGTCGCTGAAGGCGCGATTGAACTCATGGTTGGCCCCGCCCATGCCGGTGACGTTCTTGCCGGCACCTTTCTTCGCGTGCTGGAGCTCAGCCAGCCTTTCTTCGTAGCTGGGGCCGCTGTCGTCGACCTTCTCGCCCTTCTGCTTGGCCTTGTCCTTGTTGGCCTGCTGCTCGGCGTACTGGGTGACGTCGAACGACTCCCAGCGGTAATGGATGGTTTCGCCGATCTGCGAGATCGCCTGCGAAGCCATGTTGTAGTTGCCGTTGGCGCCCCAGTCGATGGTGGCCGAGTAGGTCGGGTTGGCATCGACCGGCACCAGCTTGGGTCCGGTCACGCTCACCGGCCACGGTGGCGCGTTCGGCGGCTGGCCATCGCCGCGGCCTTCGACCGGGCTGGCATACAGGCCGGCACCGCCATTGCCCTGCTTGCTGCCGCCGCCGCTGTTTTCGTAGGTCGGCACGAAGTAGATCACCAGCGGATTCGGGGTCGCGTTGACCCGCTGCCGGAACGCGCCGGCGTCCTGCATGATCGCGGTCAGGTCCATGATCGGCAGGGTCTTGGGGGCGGTCGCGCCGGTGCCGGCCTTCTTCGCCTCTTCCTCGGCCTGCTTCTTTTCCTCGGCGCTGAGGTCGCGCGAGACCACCGGGCTGGCACTGGGCTCGACGTCGATGCTCTTGCCACTGCGGTCCACGGTCACCGCGCGCATCGCGCTGCCGTAGTGCACGTAGATGCCGGGGGTGAACTTCAGCCCCTTGATGTCCTTGAAGGGCAACTTGCCGCCGACCGGCTTGCCGCTGTCGTCGTAGACCTTGAGGAACTTCGGGTGCAGGCCGACGAACACCATCTTGCGCAGCTCCTCGCCGCGGAAGTTGAGGTGGTTGGCGCCCATGTAGGCGGCCGCCGCATCCATGCCGGTGCTGTGGATCTGCAGCCGCGTCCAATCCGGATCGTCGGCCTTGTTCTTGTCGGCCACCGGGTCCGGCGTCTTCGGCACCGCGGTCTTGCCGGCATTGGGCTTGCGTCGTAATACCGGCGCGGCGCCGCGGTCCTGGGCTACGTGCGCCAGTTCGTGCGCGATCAGGCGCCGGCCTTCGGTCTGGCGCGGCGCGTAGCGGCCCTGGTCGAAGGCGATATGCGGCCCCACGCTGTAGGCCTGCGCGTCGAGCGCGCGCGCCGATTGGGCGGCCGTGGTGTCGTGGTGGACGCGGACATGCGCCAGTGAGGTGCCGGTTTGCGCCTCCAGGTCTTGGCGCAAATCCGGTTCCAGCGGATGGCCAGGGCTGTCGAGCGTGCGCGCCAGCGAGACCGGCGCGGCGATGCGCGGGGTGCGGGCGGGCAGCGCCGGCTGCGCAGGCAGGGCCGGTGCGGCGCGTCCAGCGGCGAAGGCGTCGGCGAAGCGGTCGGCCTCGCGTTCGCGCGGGTCGTCGTGCTCGCCGATCGCCAGCGTGGCGGCCGCGTGCGATGCGGCGGCACAGGCGCTGCAGCTGGCTTCGCCCAGGGTGTGGTTGCCGCACGCGCAGCGCGAGGCCACGCCCGCCGCGGACGCCGGCGCCAGGCAGGTGTCGCGCTGGCGCAGCGGCTCGCTCATGGCCGCAGGCACCCGAACAAGGAATGGGCCACCGCGCGCGCGCCGTCGTCGGCGGGTGTGCTGCTGCTCAGCGTGACGGGCGCAGCGGCCACGCGCGCCTGGCTCAGCGGACGCGGCGCGAGCGGCTGCTGTGCCAGCAGTTCGCCGAGCTGGCGCTCCAGCGCGGCCTGGAACTGCTGGCGTTGCCCAGGCCCCAGCGCGACGCCGTGCAGGACGATGCGGTCGATGTGCAGGTGCGTGCTCATGCCGGCACCTCATGGGCGGCGACCGGCTGTGGCCGCGCGGCGTGGCGGAAGTCGACCTCGTTCACCGGGCGGCCGAGCTTGCGCAGTTCGGCGCGCACGGCCGCGAGCATCCGCGGCATGTCCACCGCGTCATCGTCGGCGGCGGCAGCGAAGGCGGCATTGAGCGCGATCGAGTGGATGTTGCCGCCGCTGAGGTTGAAGCGCGCCAGGCGCTCCCAGTCCAGGCCACGGCGCGGCACGCCGGCTGGCAAGGCGCCTTGCCAGATGCGGCTGCGTTCGGCCGGGCTCGGGAAGGGGAAATTGAGCACGAAGCGCAGGCGCCGCAGGAAGGCGTTGTCCAGCGACGCCTTCATGTTGGTGGCCAGGATCGCCAGCCCAGAGAACGACTCCATGCGCTGCAGCAGGTAGTTGATCTCGATGTTGGCGTAGCGGTCGTGGCTGTCCTTGACTTCGCTGCGCTTGCCGAACAAGGCGTCGGCTTCGTCGAAGAACAGCAGCGCGCCGCCCTGTTCGGCGGCATCGAACAGCCGGCGCAGGTTCTTCTCGGTCTCGCCGATGTATTTGCTGACCACCGAGGACAGGTCGATGCGGTACAGGTGCAGCTGCAATTCGTTGGCGATGACTTCGGCGGCCATGGTCTTGCCGGTGCCGCTCTCGCCAGCGAACAACGCGCTGATACCGAGGCCGCGGTTCATGCGTTCGCCATAGCCCCATTCGCGGTAGACGCGGTGGCGGCCCCGCGCCTGCGCGGCGATCTGCCGCAGCAACGCGTGCGGCTCTTCGCCCAGGACCAGGTCGTGCCAGCGCGCCTTGGCATCGAGCCGTTGCGCCAGTTGGTCCAGGCGCGCGGAAGAAAAATCGCGGCAGACGTCCCAGGCCGGCAGCGCGCGGACACGCGCGGTGGCCGCGGCTTCGGCAATGCGGCCCAGGTCCAGGTTGAAGTGGCTGGACAGGCTCGCCGCCTCGGCCTGGTTGTCTTCCTCGGTCAGCGCTTCGCGCCAGGCGTGGTGCTGCTCGCTGGCCGTGGGCAGTGGCGCCTGCACCTGGCAGCTTGCCGCTTCCAGGGCCAGCGGCGTATCGCGCACGCCGACGAAGACCAGGCCCAGCGGCAGTCCCAGCAGCGTGGCCAGCGCGGCCAACCGTTCGCCTTCGGCTTCGTCGGCTTCCACGTACAGGGCCAACGGCAGCAACAAGCTTTCGCGGCGCCACAGGCGTGCCATCGTTTCCAGTTCGCCGCGCGCCAGTGGCAGCGATTCGAACGCCACCCGGTGCAAGTGTTGCGACAACCGCGCGCATACCTGGCTGGCAATGGCCAGGCGGCTGTGGCGGTCCTGGCCGAGCAGTTGCACCACCGGTGGCGCGTGGGTCGAGGCGTCATCCAGTGCGGCCAATACCTGTTCTACGCTGGCCTGCTGCAGGGCCGACACCGGTCGCACGCCCACTTCCGCGCCGATCCAGGCACCCAGGCGCACATCGGCCACGTTCAGGCCCTTGACCGCATTGACGATGCGCTCGTCGGCGCGCAGCGACGCGGCGGTCAGCGCGGTGGCGCCAGGTTGGTTGATCTCCAGCAGGCGCAGGTGGCGTAGCGGCCGATGCGGCGACAACGCGTCCCAACTCGCAGCGTCGAACAGGCGCAGGGCCAGCGCGAAGCTCGGTACCGCCACGCCCTGGTTGGCGGCGGCAATGGCGGCCGGCATTGCAGGGTCCAGTTCGAGCGCCACGCACAACCACAGGACGTCGGTCTCGAAGCGGTCCAGGCCCAGGCGCCGTGCCAGCGCCAGCAGTGCCGGCGGTGGCTCGGCCTGGGCGGCGGCATCGCGGGCAGCGGCGGCGGCGGCCAGCGCTGCGGTTGCGTCGGGCGCCGGCAGGGCGGGCAGGTCGGCTGTACGAGCGCGCCAGCGCGGCCAGCTGCGTGCCGGCGCTGCGGCGGCGGCGAGTGGCGGCGGCGGGGCCAGCGCCTGCAGCCGCAGGTGCAGCCAGTCCAGCGACAGCGCCAGGTAATGCTCGTTGGCCTGCGCGTGCGCGGCATGGGCGTCCAGGCGGTTCATGCCAGTTCCACCACTTGCTGCGGGTCGAACTGCGGCAGACCGCCGACCAGGGTCACTGGCAGGCTGTCCACGCCATCCACGCGCAGCGCCACCGGGTAGGCGCCGGCACCAGCCAGCGCGGCCGGCACGGTCACGCTGAGCGTGCTCGGCAAGCTTGCATCGGCGGGCGTATCGACGCTGTCTGCCGGCAATTCCTGGCCGCCGAACAGCACCCGCACGCCAGCGTCCTGCGCCGGCAGCAGACGTGGCCGGCATGCGATCGACAGCGCCACATCGACATTGGCGGCCGCGTTCAAGGGCGTCACTGCCAGCAGCGGGGCGAGCATCCACGGCAGCGGCTCGCCGACCACGACCGGTTGGCCGGGCACGTTGTTGCGCAGGCGCAGCGTATGCAGCCCCGGCGCCCACACCGAGACCACGCCGGGTGCATCTGCGGCCGGCAACTGCACCTGCCAGCGGCGCGGACCATCTGCCACTAGCGGCAGCGATTGGCGCAGGCCGGTGCGCGCATGTTCGAACACCAGCTCGCTGTCGGCGCCGGCGCCATCGGCCTGCAGCCGCAGCAGGTCGCCGAGGCGGCCGCCGCGCAAGCCCGGCAGGCTGAGGTTGTCGATCGCGCGCAGACGCGGCGGGCTGGCGGCGAGCGCGCGCGGGCCGCGGTCATCCGGGCCGCGGCGCAGCACCGGCAGGGCTGCGCGCACCGCTGCTTCGGATTGAATCAGCACTACAGAGACGTGGTACGACATCGAGGCGCGAAAGCGTGCCTGCGCTGCGGTCCACAACTTGGACAGTTCTTCGGCGCTGAGGAACTGCGGGGTGATCTTCAGCCACTCGACCTGGTCGGCCAGGCTCTCGGCCGAGAACGCACCGAACGGCGTGGCCGGCGGCGCCAGTACCTGGCGCAGGCGCGCGCGGTCGAGCATCGGGGTTTCGTGCAGGGCCTGCATGCCCAGGCCGAGCAGGGCATCGCGCCCCAGTTCCTGGTTGCCGAAGGCGGTGAGCAGGTAGTGCAGGTCCAGCGCCAGCGGCGGATTGGCGGTGCGCTGGCCGGCACCGTCGCGCGCCGGCTGGCCGCAGTTGCGCCAGCCACTGTTGGCGCTGACCTGGTAGAGGAACAGGTTGATCTGGTTCGGCTCATTGTCCCCAGTGAGGACGCGGTCCAGCGGCATCGCGCTGACGCCGACGCTGCCGATCGCCGACAGGTCCAGGCCGTCGAGATGGCGATCGACCACATCCTTCAGCGCGGCGGTCACCGCGGCGATGGCCAGGGCATTGCTCATCGCGGGCCTCCATGGCGCTGGCGCAGGTAGGCATCGAGGCTGGGGACCTGCGACGACGACGAGGGACGCGGGCGCGCGCGCTCCGGCGTTGGCGCCGTCGCCTGCGCGCGGATTTCCACGCTGCCGATGCTCACTTGCACCGGCGCTGTCGCCGGTGCCGGCAACGCGGCGCGGCGGGCGGGATGGGCCACTGGGGCGGCAGCGCGTTGGGACACGGCCAGGCGTGGCGGCAGCGGCAGGCGCTGCGGTTGCGCATCGGCGTCGGCGCGGGGCGCCGCGGCCGGGCGTGTGCGCCGTGGCGCTGGCACATCGATCGCCTCAGGCGCCATCCGCCTGCGTGGCGCAGTGCCGGCCGGCTGCACGGGCTCGGTATCGCTGTTGGCGCGGGCGCGGCGCGCCATGGGTGCCAGGGGCGCCTGCGCGTTCGCAGATGGTGTCGCCGCGATTGCCGGCGGCGGCGCGGCCATCGACAGCGGACGCAGCGCCGGTGGCGTCGGCAGCAGCGCCATTTCCGCCGCCACGGGCGTGGGCGCGGGCGTCGCTGCGGTCGGATCACGCCGCGCGCGCCGCGCAACCGGTTCGGCCATGGCCTGGCGATGATGGATCTCGCGCGTATGCACCCCCCGCGGCGTGCTGTCGGGCGAGATCGGCACCGGGACCGACGCCGCGGGCCCGGCATCCGTGGCCGAGACCAGCGGCGGCGCTGCCTGGCGGCCTTCGAACAGGCTCGGCCGGCGCCGCCGCAACGGCGCTTGCGCGCTGCCGTGGGTGCGCTCCAGCAGCCGCTGCAGGAAGCCGCTCATGGCTGCACCAAGTCGAGGTAGAAGCGGCGCCGCACGGGCGACAATGCCAGGATGTCGTATTCGCGCCAGCCATAGGCACGTGCCAGTTGGTGCACTTCGGAAAGCAGGTCCTGGGCCCAGTCGTCGAACGACTCCCACAGGTACTGGCCGATATCGAAGGCCGCCGCCCACGCGTTGGCGCAAGCCGGGCAGGTGAGGGATAGCCGCAGGTCGGCCAGCGGATCGTGCTCGGCCATCTGCGCCTCGATCCGGGCCACCAGCGTGGCCGGCAACTCGCTGGCATGGGCATCGCGATCACCCTGGCGCACCCGCACCACACAGCGGTGCAGCAGCGCGGCCACTGCCACTGCTGCGTTGGCCGCGTCGTCGCGCAGCGCCATCACATCCGCGCTGCTGGGCAGGCGGAACTCGACCTGCCAGTCCTGCGCGTGCAGTTGCAGCGCCTGCGCCGGCACCGGCAGCTCCGGCGCCTGGCCGTAGAACTGCGCGCACTCGAACTGCGACTCCAGCGTTTCTCCGCAGGCCGGGCATTGGGTCAAGGTATGCAACTGCGGGCCGAACAGCGCCGCCTGCAGCCGGAACAGCGCCGCATCGCGCATGCCCAGGCTGGCCAGGTGCCAGGCGTGCGGCTCGGGTTGCGGCCACACCGCCTGCAACAGGCCCACGCCACGCGCATCGGCGCGCGCGCCGTAGAGCTGTTCCCAGGCGTGCAGCAGCGCCTGCTGGAATCCGGCGTCGGTGAAGGCGGCTTGCATCAGTGTGCTCAGGCCGGCTCGGTGAAGCTCGGCTCGGCCGGTTCAACCACGTCGGGGTCGCGCTCCCAGCCCTCGTTTTCGAGCTTGATGTGCTGGATCGCCACGGCGTTGGCGTTGGCGTCCAGGTCCGGCAAGGCCTGGTATTCGGATACCCAGCAGCGAAACAGGCGGTAGGCGATCGCCAACTGCCCGGCTTCGTTGTAGACCTCGATGATCAAGTCCTTGCGGAAGTCCTTCAGCGAGGTCTCCGAGCCCAGCCCGGCACCGAAGTTCCAGACCTTGTTGGCCCACTGCTCGAACTCCTTGTCGTGGGTGACGCCGCGCTCCAGCGTGATCGGTTCGGACTTGGTCCGCCCGGGCGACTTGCGGCTGATGCTGGGGTCGCCCCCTTCGCGGTGCTCGACCACTTCGGTGCTGCGCTTGAGCGCGCCCACCTTGCTGATGCCGGCCACGTACTTGTTGTCCCATTTGACGCGGAACTTGAAGTTCTTGTACGGATCGAAACGCTGTGCGTTGACGGTGAACTGGGCCATGGGAGTGCTCCGGTAAAGAGAGGGATCAGGTCTCGATCGCGCCGGCGATCTGCTGCAGCTTCAGCACCACGAACTCGGCCGGCTTGAGCGGCGCGAACCCGACCACGACGTTCACCACGCCCAGGTTGATGTCGTTCTGCGTGGTGGTGTCCTTGTCGCAGCGCACGAAGTAGGCGTCGCGGGGCGAGCTGCCCTGGAAGGCGCCCTGGCGGAACAAGTTGTGCATGAACGCGCCGACGTTCAGCCGCACCTGTGCCCACAGCGGCTCGTCGTTGGGTTCGAACACCACCCACTTGAGGCCGCGGAACAGGCTTTCCTCGATGAACAGCGCGGTGCGCCGCACCGGGATGTACTTGTATTCGTCGGCCAGCTGGTCGGCGCCGCGCAAGGTCCGCGCGCCCCAGACCACCCGGCCGCTGGCCGGCATCGCACGCAGGCAGTTGATGCCGCGCTGGTTGAGCTCGCCGTTCTCGGCATCGGTCAGCGGCACCGACAGTTGCGGCACGCCGACCAGGCCCGCGTCCAGGCCGGCCGGCGCCTTCCACACCCCGCGCTGGGTATCGGTGCGGGCGAACACGCCCGCGACCGCGCCACACGCGGCGAAGGTTTCGATCGCGTTGTTGCGCAACAGGTTGGGCTGGCGCAGGCGCGGGAAGAACAGCGCGGCGTTGCGGCTGCGCGGATCGGCGAAGGTGTCCAGGCCATCGAGCGCATCGGCCTTGGTGTCCCAGGTGCTGGGCGAATCGATGACGTGGAACGCGCGGCGCTGTTCGCAATACACGGTCGCGGCCGACAGCACGATCGGCTCGGCGTCGAAGTTGACGCCATCGTTGCTGCGGTAGGGCGGGATGCACAGCAGGTTGAACAGATCGGCCTGCTCCAGCGCGTACAGGCCGCGCTTCTGGGCCAGGCCAAGCTCGGGCAGGAAATCGGCCGCGGCCAGGGCGCCGCCGTCGCTGGCGCGGCGGTCGGCCTGGTCGTATTTGAGTTGCAGCGCGGCGCAGGCTGTGTCGAGGGCGTCCTTGGGCGCGGTGGTATCGGTGCCATCGCGCACCGCCTTGTCCAGCGCCCGCTTGGCCTCGGCCGCCGCTGCCTCGGCAGCGCTGACGTCGTCGACGCCGGCACTGACCGTGGCCGGCAATGCGTCCTGCACGCGAACCAGGTCCGACTCGGACAACAGCACCCGGTCGACCCGGCGCGCGCTCTCGACCACGGTGAGGTTGAGGTAGGTTTCGCTGGCGCCGCCGGGCGAAGCGTCGCGCACGCTGAGGTTGAAGACATCGCCGCTGCCCACGCCCAGGGCGCTGGCCACTTCGGCATTGCCCGACATCGTCACTTCAGCGCGCAGCTTGCCGCCCCAGCGGCCTTCGTTGGCCGCCTGCAATGCAAGGCCGCCGGCCTGCAGCGGCGCGCGCGAAGGCGCGGCCGACTTGGCCGCGGCGGCCAGTGCCGAGTCCTTGGTCGCGCCAGGCGCGGCCGAGGCGGCGGTGATCGCATCGGCCACGGCCTTGGCGGCGGACAGCTCGGGCTCTTCGGCAAAGGTCGCCGCCTTGGTGCTGGCGTTGGCCACCACGGTGGCCAGATCGGCGCCGGTGGCCGCTGCTTCCAGTACCGCCGCCGCCGCTGTTTCGGCCGCGGCGCGGTCGGCGTCATCGGCATAGCTGGGGTGGAACAGGCGCACGATGACCGCCTGGCCACCGCCGTTGAGGAAGAAGTCGCGTACCGCGTAGCCGAGCTGGCTATCCAGCCAGAGCCCGCCGAAGCTGCGCTCGAAGTCGCCAAAGCTATTGATGGTCACCGCCTCGTTGACCGGGCCGCGCAATGCGCGGCCGAGGAAGGCGGTGATCGAGGTGGCCACACCGGTAATGGTGCGCACGCCGCTGGGGATCTCTTCGACGTAGACACCAGGATAGGAAAGGGCAGCAGGCATTTCGGTTCTCCTTGCTCGCTCGGCGGCGCTGGATCAGGAAGGTTCGGAATCGCTCATGGCCGCTGGCGGGCCCAGGGTGTAGAGGGCGGTGCCATCGGGCAGCTTTCGCACTTGCAGTTCGCCGCGCTCGGCCAGCACCCTCAGCACCGCCTCGATGCGTCCGTGCTCGCGCTCGTAGCGCTGCTGCGGCAACCACCAGCGGGTGATGCCCAGCAACGTGTCGGCGGCCTGCGGGTGCCTTCGCAGGTACGACAGCACGGCATCGGCGACTTCCGGGTCCGGCGCATCCTTGGGCGGCTGGCTGGCGCTCATGCAGGGGCTTTCCGCTGTGCTTGCAGGAGTGATCGCAACAACCGTGCCAGTACCGGCGCACGTGGTGCCTGCAGCGAAAGGGCCTTGAAATACAGGGGGTTTCTACTTGCGGCGGCGGGCGGGCGAGGCGCCTCGTCCGGCCGTGCCGGGGGTTTGCGCACCCGGCGCGCGCGCTACCGGGTGCGGGCCGACCCGGCGCCGCTCAGTCGCTGTGTACGCGCTGGATGCCGTGGCGCTTGAGCAGCTTGCCGAGGTGACGACGCTCGGTGTGCGCCAGGCTCGCGGCATGGCTGACGTTGAAGTCGGTGCGGGCCATCAGCTGGACCAGGTAGCTGCGTTCGAAGCGCTCGATCGCATGTTGCTTGGCGTCGGCGAAGGACAGCACGCCTTCTTCTGCCGGCAATGGCGCAGCGGCCGGACCCTGGGCCGGGGTGGCCGGCCAGATCTCCGGTGCGGCCATCGCCAGTTCTTCCAGGCCGATGCTGCCGTTGGGCGCGTGCACGCAGGCCCGCAGGATCACGTTTTCCAGTTCGCGCACATTGCCCGGCCAGCAGTGGCGCGCCAGTGCGCGCAAGGCATCTGGCTGCCAGCGGCAGGCCGGCAGGCCATTGCGGGCGACCGTGTCTGCCAGCAGATGCACTGCCAGCAATGGCAGGTCGCCGCCGCGCGCGCGCAAGGGCGGCAATGCCAGCTGCAGCGAACTGAGGCGGTAGTAGAGGTCGCGGCGGAAGCGGCCGGCCTCGATCGCGCCCAACAGTGCGCAATTGGTCGCCGCCAGTACCCGCACGTCGGCCACCCGCACCGGGCGCTCGCCGACCACGCGGAACTCGCCGTTCTGCAGGAAGCGCAACAACGTGGTCTGCGCGCGCGCCGACAGCGAATCGACCTCGTCTAGGAACAGGGTGCCGCCGCGCGCGTATTCGACCAGCCCTTGCTCGCTGCTGCGCGCATCGGTGAAGGCGCCACGGCGATGACCGAACAGCTCGGCCTCCAGCAGGGCGTCGGGCAGGGCGCCGCAATTGACCGGCACAAAGGGTTTGTCGCGGCGGGCGCTGGCGTAGTGCAGCTCGCGCGCGACCAACTCCTTGCCGGTGCCGGTCTCGCCCTCGATCAGGACCGAGGCATCGCAGTGGGCATAACGCTGGATCAGGGATTTCAAGCGGCACATCGCCTCGGCGTCGCCGATCATCGACGACAGCGCCGGAGGGTCTTGAACGAGGGGGTACATGGCAAGCTCCGTCTGTGAATTGCTCCATGGGTGCAGCCGTCGCGCGGGTCAGCCGGTGCCAACCCACCATTGCGGCGGCGACTCCTGGAGCAACGTCAAAGCGGGTGCGAATCCGGCCAGGGGCAAGGTGAACGCGGCCAAGGCGCGGATGACCGGTACAGTTTGGGCGCCATCCGCACGCTCGCACGGCCTATACAGCCCACTTCCTAGACTGCGCCGCCTTCCCCTGCGAGTTGCGCCATGGTTGCTCCGTCTTCGACGCTACTGGATGTCATCGTCGTCGGTGGCAGCTATGCCGGCATGTCCGCCGCGCTGCAACTGGCCCGGGCGCGCCGTAGCGTCGCAGTGATCGATGCCGGTTCCCCGCGCAATGGCGCTGCCAGCCGCGCGCATGGCTTCCTCGGCCACGACGGCCAGCCGCCGGCGCAGATCGCCGAACAGGGCCGCGCCGGGCTGTTGGCGTATCCCAATGTGGCCTGGCATGAAGATCAGGCGCTCACTGCCAGTGCCGTGACCGAGGGCTTCCGCATCGATTGCGCTTCAGGCGAGTCGTACCTGGCGCGGCGGCTGATCCTGGCCCATGGCGTACGCGATATCCTGCCGCCGATCGACGGCGTGGCCGAGCGCTGGGGCCACAGCGTGTTCCACTGCCCGTACTGCCATGGCTACGAACTGGCCGGTGGACGCATCGGCGTGGTCGCGTGTTCGCGCGAAGGCGCCGGCCACCAGGCCTTGTTGCTGTCCGACTGGGGACCGGTGACGCTGTTCTGCCACCCGGAGGAGTCGCCGATGGAGGCGGAACTGGCGCGCCGGCTGCTGCAGCGCGGGGTCGAGATCGAGCGCGGCGCGGTGCAGCGCATCGACGGACGCGCCACGGTGGTATTGGCCGACGGCCGGCGGCGCGAGATGGATGCCTTGTTCATTACCCCGGAGAACGAACTGGCGGTACCGCTGGCCGCGCAGTTGGGCTGCGAACAGGAAAATGGCGGCTGCATCACCACCGATGCGGCCAAGCAGACCACGGTCGATGGCGTATTCGCCTGCGGCGATGCGGCGCGCATGACTGGCAACATCGCCCTGGCCGTCGGTGAGGGTGCCTTGGCCGGGGTGGCCACGCACCAGTCATTGCTGGGTTTGCTGGAGCGGTGAGGGGCGCCGCCGCGCTCAGGTCACGACCAGCACGATGATCGTGCCCCAGGTAGTCAGCAGCACATGGGCAATGGCCACCGCGCCGGAGTAACCCATCACCGCGATCGAACTGCCCGACTTCTCCTGCAGCGCCGCCAGCGCAGCGGTGAAGGTCTGCGCCCCGGAGAGCGCGCCCAGCAGCAGTACCGGGGGAATCTTCAGCACCCGACGGCCGAACCACAGGCCGGCGAGTAGCGGTGCCATCGTCACCAGCAGGCCGCCGAAGAACAAGCCGGCACCGGACTGGCGCACGGCGTCGAGGAAGTGGGGACCCGCGCCGAGGCCGATCATCGCCACGAACGCGGCCAGGCCATAGGCCTGCATCAGCTTGACCGCGCTGTCGGGCACGCGCCCGAACAGCGGCCGCCGCGCCCTGATATGCCCGGCCAGGATGCCGCCCAGCAAGGCGCCCACGCTGGTGCCGATGCTCACGGTGACATTGCCCAACGGCACGACCGCGACAATGCCGAACAGTGCGCCGAGGAAGATCGCCGCCCCGACCACCACGAAGTCGGTGACGTCGGTGGCGTGGACGATCTCGCCCAGTTCGGCGGCCGCGCGTTCCACCGCCGGCTCGGGCCCGACCAGCAGCAGTACATCGCCGCGTTCGAGGGTGGACTGCGTGCCGATCGGCATCTGCTGGCCGTTGCGCAGGATCTGGCGCAGGAACACCGCGCGCACCGCGTCGGCGCGGGCGATCTGTTCCAGGGTCTTGCCGGCCCAGCCAGGCTTGCGCACGAACACGTGGTGCGCGGCCATGGCGATGTCGAGCAAGGCCGGGTCGTCCACTTCCTCGGCGCGCTCGCCGAGCATGTGCACCAGGGTCGGGCGGCGTCCCCCCACGGCCAGGATGTCGCCGGCGCGCAGCACGGTGTCCGGCTGCGGCTCCAGCAGCGTATCGCCGCGGCGTATCCGGTACACGAACAGGCGCTCACCCTCGATCTGCCCTTCGGCCGCGGCCACTGTCTTGTTGGCAATCGCCGCGGTCGGCGCAATGCGGTAGGCGCGCGTCTCGAAAGGCTGCCATGCCGAGGCCACGCCAATGCGCCGGCGCTCGATGCCGTAGCGCGCTTCCAGCGCCAGCGCTTCTTCGACCAGGTTGCTGCGAAGCAAGCGGGGGCCGATCACCGTGCAGGTGAAGATCACCCCGAGCGCACCGGTGAGATAGCACAGCGCGTCGGCCACGCCGATGTGCGCCTGGTAGCGCGCCTTGAGTGCCTCGTCGATCGGCAGGCGCGCGATCGCCTCGCTCGCCGTGCCCATCGCCGGCGATTCAGTCAGTGCGCCGGACAACATGCCGGCCGCCAGGCCGGGATCCAGCCGCAGCCACAACGCGACGGGGATCGCTACGGCCAGGCCGACCACCGGCATGAAGACGGCCAGCACCGCGTAGCGCCAGCCATCGCCCTTCATCGCCGAAGCAAACCGCGGCCCGACCTCGTAGCCGATCCCGAACAGGAACAGCAGGAACACCAGCGACTTGGCCGTGGCCGACACCGGCACTTCGAAGGCCCAGCCCAGCAACATGCCCGCCAGCAGCGAGCCGGTCACCCCCCCCAGGACGAAGCCACGGAAGCGGATGGCGCCGAACCAATAGCCCAGCGCCAGCGCCAGGTACACGGCCAGTTCGGGGTATCGCGACAGGATGCCAGCCAACCAGGCCATGCTGCGCCCTCACAAACTTGGCGGGTCGTAGAACACCATGATCCGCAGGTCGTCGAGGTCGCTGCGCTGGGGGTCCTTCTGCTCGACGTGCGCATAGCGCAGCCGCAACATCAGGCCCTTGAACCTGCCCTCGGGCACCGCCCATTGCACGTTGAAGTCGTATTCGTCCTTGGCGAAGTCGCCCGCTGCATCGGGGTCGGAGCCATCGACGTAGAGTGCGTAGATACTGGCACCCTTGACCGACTGGAAGGCATAGGAGGCGCGTAGCAACCACGCCCCTTCGCCATCTCGGTTGAAGTCCTCCACCTGCACGCTGGTATAACCCGGATAACCGCTCCAGGGGTTCTGCATGTTGCTGTCGCCACCTGCGCGGGTATAGGCAGTGGTGAACAGCGCACCTTTGTAGGCCAGTTCGGCCTTGCCGCCCCATTGCTGCGAGGAGAAATCGGCGCCGCGCAACAGGTCGTCGCCGGCGCTGCCCTGGTCGGTGTACTGCAGCCCGAGCTGGAGCTTCAAGGCTTCGCCCAGCGGAATGGCGTACTTGGCCTCGGTATAGAAGATGTCGATGATGTCGTTGCTGTGGTAGCCGATCGCGCCGAGCGAGAGATTGCCGGACTTGTAGTTGGCGCCCACGCTGTATACGCCACGCTTGATCCCGGCTGGCGCGCCGGCATCGGTGGCCATGGAGACGAACTCGTCGGAGTTGCGTTCCTTGATCTGGTCGAAGTAACCGCCACCGACCCGCCACTGCGGCGCGCCGTCGTCGCCGCCGTAGAGCCCCTGCACCGTGATCGCCTGGAAGGTATTGGGGGTCATCCGCGCATCGTTGCGATTGATGTAGGGCGTATCGATGCCGAAGCGGCCCAGGCTCAGTCGCGTGTCCTGGTTGAGCAGGAATTCGCCGTAGACTTCGCCCAGGACGGTGTAGCCCTCCTGGCCTGGCTTGAGCAGCAAGGTGCCGTCCTTGTCGTCGGGGCCGTAGAGCCGCTGCGAGGTGTAGCCGGTCGCGCCCAGGGCGAAGCGCTCGCGGAAGTAGCCGGTCTTGAAGCCGGCCGAGCCGCCCAGCGCCCAGGCCGAACTTTCGCTACCGTCGTACTTGTCGCGGTCCAGGTAGAAGGTGCGTGCCTGGACCTCGAACTTGGTGTCCTGGAATGCCTTGCGCCGGGTCTCGCGAATCCAGTCGCGACGGTCGCGCGGGCCGAACGCTTCGTCCAATGGCGTCTGCCCCTGCTCGGTGGAGCTCGGCGCGAGCGTCACCGCTTCGGCGGTGACCACCTCGGCCTCCTCGGGGTCCGCCGAGGCAGCCGATTGCGCATAGCCGGGTACGGTGTGCAACAGCAGGCCGGTCAATGCGAGCTGCTGCCAACGCCCTGCCGTCATCCCATGCCGCTTACGCTGAGTGTTGTTCACACGCGCCTCCCCGGTGCTAGTTGGACAGCACCATCGCGAAATAGCCGAACACGGTGTAGAGCACGCCGGAGACCGCGTAGCCGACCGGGAACCCGACCCACGGCACCGTGCTGTCGATCTCCTTGGCGGCCTCGCGTGCAGGGCCGGAATGCGAGCGCGAGCCGGCCACGCCACCCATCAGCACCGCCGGGTTGATCTTGAACAAGTGGTAGCCCACCGCCCAGGTGACGAACGGCGGGATGGTGCTGGCAACGAAACCGGCGACGAAGATCTTGATCGCGATAGAGCCGGTGAGCTGCTCCAGCAACGTGGCCCCGGCGTTGATGCCGACGATGGCGATGAAGGTCACCAGGCCCAGGTCTTCGAGGATGTTGCGGGCGGCATTGGGGGTGCTGCCGAAGTAGCGCAGGCGCGAGACCAGCGAGGACACCAGGATGCCCGACAGCAACAGGCCGCCGGCATTGCCCAGGCCGACCGAGAAGTCACCGATCGGCACGTTGATCATGCCGATCAGCAAGCCCAGCACCATGCCGCCGGAAAGGGTGAGCAAGTCGGTGGAAGTGCTCGGGCGGGCGACCTTGCCCAACAGGCCAGCGGCCTTGTCCACCGCACTCTTCAGGCCGGTGACGAAGATCACGTCCAGGCGCTTGAGTTCGGTGTCGGCGCCGACCGGCATCGGTTCGCCGGAGCGCTCCAGCCGGGTCACCTGCAATTGCCCGGCGAATTCCTCGGTGGCCAGGCTCTTCAGCGGCTTGCCATCGAAGGCCTTGGCGGTGACGAGGATCTCGGCCTGGTCCAGTGGCACGTTGAGCGCTTGCGGGTCATCGACCTCGGCGCCGATCAGGCCGATGTTGCTGGTCAGGTCCTGCAGGCGCCCGCCGAGGGCGATCACGTCGCCCGACTGCAGCACCACGTCGGTGCCGGCGCCCAGGCCCTGGTCGCCGCGGCGTACATTGACGATGCGGTATTGCGGGAACTTGGCGCGGAACTGGCCGATGCTCTGGCCAACAGTGCCTGGGTTCTCCAGCCGGTAGGCGCGCAGACCGCCACCACGGTAGCCGCTCAGCGCGGCATCGTCGACGTTGCGCACGCCATGGGCCTTCTCGTAGTCGCGTGCGGCCTGGCGCGCGTCCACGCCCCACCACCGTGGCAGGTACTTGCAGATCAGGATGATGCCGACCGTGCCCCAGATATAGGTGACGCCGTAGCCGAGCGCGATCATCCCCGAGACCTGTTCGGCGCTGGTGCCTGGCGGCAGCTTGTAGGCGCCTTGTTCGACCGCCATCTCGGCGGTGCCGATCGCCGCGGACATGGTCTGCGAGCCGGCGAGGATGCCACCGGCCGAGCCGGCCGGCAGCCCGAGCACGTTGGTCATCAGCACCACCAGCCCAAGGCCGAGCACCGCGCAGATCACCGCCAGGATGGTGAAGGTGATGCCGTCCTTCTTCAGGCTGTTGAAGAACGCCGGGCCCACGCGCAGCCCCACGCCATACATGAACAAGTAGTAGAAGAGCGATTTGGCGAAGTTGTCCAGCTGCAGCTTGACGCCATAGGTCGATGCCCATGTCGCCAGCGCCGCACCCACCACGACCGCGGCGGCGACCATGCCCAGGCCGTAGCCCTTGAACGAGAACTTGCCGACGAACACGGCCATGCCGACGGTGAAGAACAACAGGATGTAGGGATTGCTCGCAAGGAACTGGAAGAAGGCTTGCATGGCTTTATTCTCCGGTGCCGCGAAGGCGAAGGGTCACTGCATTGAGCTGGCGCTGCGTTCGGCCAGCACCTGGGGCTTGATCAACTTGATCCCCTGCGCGGCGTGGTAGCCGTGGATTTCCTTGACATCGAGCTTGCGCATGAAGGCAATGGTGTCGGCGGTGATCACCTGGCCGGGCACCATGATCGGGAAACCGGGCGGGTAGGGGATGACGAAATTGGCCGACACCATCTCCGGGCCATCCTTGAGCCGGCGCTCGACCTCTTCGCTGTGCAGCTTGACGAAATCACAGTTGGCTTCCTCATAGGCCATGAAGAACGCCGGGCGCATGTGGCCCTCGTTGCTGCGGCCGTTGGGCGCTTCACGGAAGGCATCGTGGAAGCGGCTGAAGTTGGGCAGGTCGGGGACGTCGGTCATCAGCGAGCGCACGCGCTCGGCGAAGCCTTGCTGGCCCGATTCCCCCAACTGCGAAAGCCGCGCCTCGATCTCGCGCGAGAGGTCGGCCAGCGCCTTGATCAGCAGCGCCGCATCGCTATGGGTGTTGTTGATGTTGATCTGCACCAGCACGCTGTTGCGCGAGGTCTTGTTGATCTGGATATCGAAGCGCTCGGCCAGCAGGCCCTTGAACTGGGTGCCATCGAAGCCGGCCGCGCCACACACCAGGGTCAGGCGAGTCGGGTCCAGGGCGAACTCGTCCTGGTCCCAGGCCAGCACTGTCTCGGCCCAGCTCGAATGGGTCGGGCCATAGTCCTGCAGGCCGGACTCGCGGAATTCAGCGGGAATCATGTCTTCCGGCGAAGCGGCGCGGAAATACTTCGAGATCAAAGGATGGCTGTTGATGCTGCGGCGCAGGCGCACCGCCAGGTCGGTCATCTTCAGTGTCAGCGCGTAGCCTTCCAGCTCCATCTGCCGCCGTGCCAGGTCCAGCGAGGCGATCAGCTGCAGGTTCGGCGACGTCGAGGTATGGGCGAAGAACGCTTCTTCGAATGGCCCTTCCACCTGGTGGAAGTCCTCGTCCCACACCAGCATCATCGAGCCCTGGCGGAAAGCCGACATCGACTTGTGGGTGGAATTGGTCTGGTAGACGCGGATGCGGACCTTGTCCGGGTCGGGCAGCAGGCGCTCGTCCAGGCTGATCGGCGCGTCCGGATTGCGCTCGGCACGCCAGGCAACGTATTCGTCGCGATACGCCTGGCTGCGGTAGCGCTCGGTGAGCGCGGCCGCCGCGCCCATCGCGGTGCGCCGGCGGTGCAGCGGATTGAAGCGGGCAAAGCCGAACCAGGCCTCGTCCCACAGGAAGATCAGGTCCGGCTTGATCGCCAGGCATTCCTCCATCACCCGGCGCGGGTTGTACATGTGGCCGTCGAAGGTGCAGTTGGTCATGTCGATGACCTTGACCCGGGCCAGGTTGCCTTCGGCCGCGCAATCGAGCAGCGCCTGCTTGATGGTGCGCAGGGGCACCGCGCCGTACATCGAGTATTGGGTCAGCGGGAAGGCTTCGACGTAGTAGGGCTGCGCACCGCTGAGGACGAAGCCGTAATGATGGGATTTGTGGCAATTGCGATCAACGATGACGATATCGCCAGGCTTGCAGACCGCCTGCACCACGATCTTGTTCGAGGTCGAGGTGCCGTTGGTGCCGAAGTAGGCGCGCTTGGCACCGAACGCACGCGCCGCCGCGTCCTGTGCGCGCTTGATGGTGCCGGTGGGTTCGAGCAGGCTGTCCAGTCCGCCGGTGGTGGCCGACGACTCGGCGAACAGGATATTGGTGCCATAGAAGTGGCCCATGTCACGGATCCAGTTCGAGCCGAATATCGACTTGCCGCGCGCGATCGGCAGGGCGTGGAAGGTGCCGATGGGCCGCAGCGCGTACTTCTTCAGGTTGTCGAAGTAGGGGGTCTCGTAGCGGTCCTTGATTCCATCCAGGATCGCCAGGTGGATTTCCATCGGTTCTTCGACGTGGTGGAACACGCGCCGCAACGGCGCGGCTTCATCGCTGCCGGCCAATTGCTCGGTCGAGCGGTCGGTGAGCAGGTACAGGTCCAGCTCGGGGCGATAGCGCTGGATCGTGCGCGCCAGCGTGGTGGACAACGCGCCGGCCTCGGAGGCGACCGCATCGATGGCGATGTAGCGGGCGATGAAACCCTTGAGATCAGCGATGTCGTGGCGCGAGGGACGGTCGAAGCCGTCGATCAGCACCACTGCCTGCAGGTCGGGGTTGACGATCACCGCCAAGGCCGCATCCTCGAAGCTGCCGGCATGCACCGCTTCGTAATGGAAGGCATCGTCGCCGCGGCGCATGCTGCGCATCTCTTCCTTGGCGCGCTGCCAATGCGCCGGGTTGTGCGGCGTCACCACCAGGACCTCGAAGTAGGGCTTGTCCGCCACCCCGAGAAGCTCGGGCGGGAGCGCGTCGAGCAGGGTGCGATCCTCGTCGTCGCCGGGCTCCCAGGACTGCGCCTGGCGTCGGTAGTCGCCCGATAGCAGCGCAGCGGAGACCTTGCTCACCAGGCGTGCGAATTCCGCCGCCTCGCCGCTGTCCAGGGCGCGCTCCAGCGTGGCCAGCAGGCGCTCGCCCGGATACGCCCAGCAATGCTCCATGCGCTGCAGCTTGGACAGCACCGTCACGCAGCGCTGGCGAGCGGTGCTGGCGTCGCTGCCGGCATTGCCCCAGGCGCGCGCATAAGCATTGAGCTCGCGCCACTGGTCGGCGCGCATCGAAGCGGCGACCAGCACGTTGGCCATTTCCGCTGGGGTATGAAGGTCGGCATTCATTTGCAGGCTCCGCGGCCGTGGAAAGACGAGGCACTCGCGGCGGCCGGGCTGCCAGCCCTTCGGGCAGCCGTCCGCATCGGCACATCAGGGGCGCAGGCTAACGAGGTCCTCACACGGCTGAAATTGGCCCTTGGGCCTACCCGGCGGCATTGCCCCAAGGGCCAATTGCTGCCTGGGCGGGCCAGGCGGAACGTGGTTGCCATCCTGGTCCAGAGAAGGAACACGTCCCATGGCTATGCACAAGGCAATCGGTTCGCCGGCGCGTGTGTCGCTGCTGTTCGTCGCGTTACTGGCGGCAAGCGCGCAGGCGGCCGATGGCGAGAAGACCAAGCTCAAGGGCGTGATCACCGGCGTGCAAGGCGACACGATCACCGTGGTCGACCAGAGCAGGACGCCGCATACCATCCAGGTCTCGGCCGACACCGTGCTCAAGAAGACCAAGGGCCTGACCGGCGTGGTGCATGAGAAGACCGATCGCAGCGTGCTGGTGCCAGGCCTGCCGGTCTCGGTGGAGCTGCCTGCTGGCGATGGCATGGCTGCCAGCCAGATCAGCTTCAAGTCCGAAGACCTGCGCACCGCGCAGCAGATCCAGGCCGGGCTGGCGCCCACCAACGAGAAAATGGACGCAACCACCTCGCGGATGAACGATTTCGGCACCTATGAGCAGGTGGCCGGGACCGAGGTGCTGTTCGATTCGGGCAGCGCGGCGCTGTCGAGCAAGGCCAAGAGCGACCTGGCCAGCTTCGCCGATAAAGCCAAGCAGACCCACAACTACCAGGTGGTGCTGCAAGGCTTCACCGATTCCACCGGCAACGCGGCCGCCAACCAGCGGCTGAGCACGCAGCGCTCCAACGCCGTGGCCAACTACCTGCAGCAGCAGGCAGGCCTGGCACCGGGCCGGGTGCGCGCTGGCGACGGCATGGGCGTGGCGCCCGATGCCGGCAATGGCAGCAACTCCGGTGCGCGCAAGGTGGTGGTCAAGCTGGTGGTGGACAAGGGCGTGCAGGCAGGCGCAAGCGCAAACGCGAAGTAGCCACCGGCGCGCGCCCACGACGTGTCATACGGAGGATGCATGCAGACCCACGTTCTCGCGGCGCTGCTGGCGGCCGCGCTAGTGGCTCCCCCGCTGGCGGCGGCCGCGCCGCCGGCCAGCACCACCAAGGCTGCCCCGGTGCCGGCCAAAGCATCGGCCGATACCAGTTTCTCGCGCGAGCAACTGGACCAGATCCTGGCCTCGGTGGCGTTGTATCCCGATAGCCTGCTGGCACAGGTGCTGATGGCATCGACCTATCCAGGTGACGTCGGCGATGCGGCGGCCTGGTCCAGGGCCCATCCCGATGCCAAGGGCGAGGAAGCGGTGCGCCAGGTGGCCAACCAGCCCTGGGACCCGAGCGTGCAATCGCTGGTGGCCTTTCCACAGTTGCTGGCGGTGTTGGGCCAGGATCCGGCGTGGGTGCAGCGGATGGGCGATGCTTTCCTGGCGCAGCCCGATGCGGTGATGGACTCGGTCCAGCGCCTGCGCCGCCAGGCCGAAGCGGCCGGCAACCTCAAGACCAACGAGCAACAGAAGGTCAGCCACCAAACCGCGTCCTCGAGCACTGCCGCGGCCGCGCCGCAAACCATCATCATCGAGCCGGCCGACCCGCAGGTGGTCTACGTACCCAGCTACAACCCGAGCATGGTCTACGGCACCTGGGCCTATCCGTCGTACCCGCCTTACTACTATCCGCCGCCACCCTACTACTACCCCGGTGGCGCGCTGCTGAGCTTCGGCATCGGCATGGCGGTGGGCGGGGCCCTGTGGGGCGATCTCAATTGGGGCCACGGCGACATCGATATCGATGTGGACCGTTACAACAACTTCAATTCCAACCGCCAGATCAGCCGCGATGGCAACAGTACCTGGCGCCACGACGCTGCCAACCGCGACGGCGTGCCGTACCGCGACCGCGGCAGCCGCGAACAGTACGGACGCCAGCTCGATGGTGCCGCCACGCGCGAGGACTACCGTGGCCGCGACGGCGGGCGCGGCGCCGAACGCGAGCAGGCCGCGCAATCACTGCAGGACCGCGGTTTCGAGCGTCCGGCCAGCAACAACCTGGAGGCGCGCGAGCGCGCCGGCAACTCGCAGCGGCAGATGTCGCAGCGCGAGGGTGGGCGTCCCCCCGGATCGCTGGGGCAGGGCGGCGGCCAAGGCGGGCAGAACGCCTTCAGCGGTGCGCACAACCCGGCGCAGTCGCGTGCCGATGCCCAACGTGGGCAGCGCAGCATGCAGAGTTCGCAGCGTCCAGCCAGTGCACGTCCGCAAGGGCGCCCGGTCAGCCGACCCGCCGGCATGTCACGAGGTGGCGGCGGCCGCCGTCGTTGAACGGAGAATCCGCATGATTGCTCGCATCCCCCTGTTGACCCTGGCTTGCGCCTGGCTGCTGGCCGGGCCGGCGTATGCCCAGCAGGCCTACCCGACACCGGCCGCGGCCGGCGAGGCGTTGGTGGGCGCATTGGAAGTACGCGACCGCGAACCGCAGCGCCTGGCCAGCGTGCTGGGAGAAGACTGGCAACACTACGTGCCGAAGGGCAGCGTCGATCGCGAGGACGTCGATGCCTTTATCGCCGGCTACCGCAAGCAACACGCGTTCAAAGCGGTCGATGCCAGCCATTCGCTGCTCGATGTCGGCGCCGATGCGTGGACGCTGCCGATCCCGCTGGTCAAGCGCGAGGCCGGCTGGGCGTTCGACCTGAAGGCCGCCGAGCCCGAGCTGCGGGCACGGCGCATCGGCCACAACGAGCGCGACGCGCTGCAGGCGGTACTGGCCTACTACGATGCGCAGATGGAGTACGCCAGCAAGGAGCGCAACGACAACGGCCTGCTCGAATACGCCGCCAAGTTCCGCAGCAGCGAGGGCAAGCACGACGGTCTGTACTGGCCAGCCGATGAGAAGGGCCCCAGTCCACTCGGCCCACGCTTCGTTGACGCCAGCGCCGATGGCGAATGGCACGGCTATCGCTACAAGATTCTCACCGCCCAGGGGCCTTCGGCGCCACGCGGGGAATACAAGTACTTCTTCGGTTCGTACATGGTGCGTGGCTTCGGCCTGGTCGCCTGGCCGGCGAAGTACGGCGACAGCGGCGTGATGACCCTGATCGTCAGCCACGCCGGCGAGGTGTTCGAGAAGGACCTGGGCCCCGATACCGAGCGCATCGCCAGCGCGATGACGGTGTTCGATCCGGACAGCAGCTGGACCGAGGTCAATACGCAAGCCGCCGCCTCGCCCTGAGTGCGGCGCCGGTCAGTCGCGGTCGGCCGGCGGCGCCGGCAATCCTTCCCAATACTTTTTCGGCACGATCTTGGCCGTTTCCGGGTCGGCCTCGTAGCTGGGCGACATGATCTGCACGCCGGCGGCATTGAACGCATCCTGGACGTTGGCCAGCAAGGCGCTGCGGATCTGCCAGCGCCGCGCCACGTCGACGACGCGGCAACGCAAGGTATAGGCGACGGCGAAATCCGACAGCTCGCGCTGCACCACATGCGGCGGCGGCTCGGACAGCGCGCCTTCGGTGCGCGCGGCCGCCTCCAGCAACAGGCGGTGCACCTGCCGCCACGGTGCGTCATACCCGATCGTCAACGGCGCCTCCAGCCACAGCCCGGGGCCGTCGGGACTGCGCGAATAGTTGTGCAGCTGGCCCGACAGCACGACGTTGTTGGGAAAACTCACCTCCACCCCCAACGGGGTGCGCAGGCGCGTGGTGAACAGGCCAATCTGCTGGACCACCCCTTCGGTGTCGCCGATGCGCACGACATCGCCGGCCAGCAGCGTGCGCGAGTACAGCAGGGTGAAGCCGCCGGCGGCCTGGGCGACGATGCTCGAGGCGCCCAGCGACACCATCAGCCCGACGAATACGCTCAAGCCCTTGAATGCCTCGGTGCCGGCGCCGGGCAGATACGGGTAGGCCATCGCCAGCGCGAACAGCCACACCACCACGGTGATGATCTTGCGCGTGGGTTCGGCCAGCGGCTGGTCGATGCCGATGAACTGGAAGCGGCCATTGCTCACCCCCTCGAAGGTGATGCGGATCGCCTGCGAGACCAGGCGCGCGGCCACGAAGATCAATGCCACGGTGAACAGCCCGGGCAAGGCCAGCAGGGTGGCCCGACCAAAACCCAGGAAGCGTTCGCCGATCCAGCCGCTCATCGCTTCGGACCACGGCTGGGTATAGGGGAAGCGGGCGAACACAAAGCGCAGCCATTCTTCCACCAGCACCGCTACCGCCAGCCAGCCGGCCAGTCGCGCCAGGCTGCGCCCGCTCAGCAGCAGGCCGATGAGCATCTGCCTTGCGGAATTGCTGCGCAATTTCTCCAGTCGCTGCTGGACCCAGGCATCGACGCGCCGCCGCAGCCGCCGCACGCACCAACGCGCAGCCAGCAATATCGCGATCGCCACCAGCGTGGCCACCAGCACCCACACCCCACCGGCCATCAGGCGTTGCGGCAGGCGTGCCTGTTCGGCGGCCAGCACGGCACTCTGCATCCGTGCGACGGTGTCTGCGCGTAGCGCGTCCAGGCTCTGGTTGCCCAGCACGTCGCGGTCGGACGGGGTCAGCACGGTCACCAGCTGGCCGCCGCCCAGGATCACCACGCCCTGCGGCACCGTTTGGTAGCCAATCCGGGCCTGGCCCGGAAGATCGACGATCCGGGCCAGGTTGGCCTCGGTGGCCCGCGCCCGCATCTGCGGCGTGTTGCCGAATAGCGGGCCGCGGAAGGTCACCAGGTCGCGGTTGAAGTAGCGCGCGGTCGCCGTGTCCTGCGGCGCGGTTGTCTTCTCCGCGGCCGACGTTGCATCAGGCGCTGGCTGCTGTGCCCGCGCGCCTGGCGCGCAGGTCAGCAGGGCCAGCAGCAAGCCTGGCCCGGTCCAGCGCGGCAGCCACGGCGGCATGAGCGCTCCCTGGCCTCAGAAGCGATACGTCAGGCCGAGCCGGAAGCCGCTGTCGATGAAGCGCAAGTTGCCATTGAAGCGTGACTTGTCCGCGTCGGCATCGATCCGGCGCAGGGTGTAGTCCAGCAGCACGCCCCAGCGCTCCCAGGGATACCATTCGACGCCGAGCCGGCCGAAGGTGACGTCGGCGTCGATGTCGTTGATGTCGGCGGTGAAATAGCCCAGGTCGGCACCGATGCGCCATTGCTCGCCCGGCGTCCAGCGCCAGCTGCCGCCGATCGTGGGCGCCGGCAGGTCGGCGTCGACACTATTGTCGGCGCGCACGCCTGCCGCATTGCCATTGACGTCGACATCGGCCGAGAGCACCAGCTGCAGCTTGTACCAGAGCAGGCCCACGCGCGGGCCCAATGCCCAGCGCTCGCGGTCCAGCGCCCAATACACGTAATAGGCTTCGTAGGCGTCGAGGTCGAACTTGGCCTTGAGCTGCGTATCGGTCTGGTAGTGGCTGCCGTTGAAGTCGAAATCACGGCGGGTGCGGCGGTCGGCGTCGGCGCTGTCCTGGTAGTAGCTGATGCCGAGCTCGTGTTTTTCGAACGGGCGCCAGGTCAGGCCGACCGAGGCAATGGTGCTGCTCTTGTCCAGGCCGAGATCGCGCTCCAGGTCGACGCGGGTGCCGGCGTCGGTCTGGCCATCGGCACGGATCTTGGTATCGAAGTCGGTGATATAGCCGGTCACCCTGGCGCTGAAGGTATCCAGCGGTTCGACCGCCCAGGCGGGGGCGGCGATGGCCAGCAGCGGCGCGACAAGCAATAGACGAGGGGTCTTCATGGCGAGCTCCTGGAAGTGGATGCGATTACCCGCTGTGGTTGGCGCTGCGCAGGCCCACCAGGCGCGCGACCAGCAGGGCGAGATAGAGTTGGCCGGCGATCGCCTCCAGGACCGCCAGGCCGCGCATCACGCTGCTGGCCGGGGTGATGTCGCCATAGCCCAGCGTGGCCAGGGTGACGAAGCTGAAGTAAATCGCCCCGCCCATGCCCAGGCCGCTGCGCGCGGCCTGCCCGCCGATCAGCATCGAGGCCGGTTGCCAGGCCGAGAGCGTGGCGAAGATGACGCCGCCGCAGATGCCGATCAGCAAGTAGGCACTGAGCGCGGCATATAGCTGTTCGGCGTGCACTTTCACGCTGGACAGGGAATAGCGCACCGCGTGATAGGCCGCCAGCGCGCCGAGCACGCACCAGAGCACGGCGCCCAGCACCGGCACGACCATCGAGCCGGCGTCGTGCGCCAGCCAGCGCAGCGCCTGCACCAGCACCACCAGGCCCAGCAACACATAGCGCTGCAAGGCATGGCCAATGGGAAAGACCGCGGTGATCAGGCTGGCGAACAGCAGCCCTTCCATGATGCGATGGCCGAACGCGATGGCGTCCAGCAACGGACCGATCGTCACCGTCGCCAACAGTGCCCCGAACAGCACCGCGTAGCGATGGCGTTGGATCAGGGGCGTCGGCGAGATGGCCATGCCGGTTCATGCCGCCACGTCCGGGACGAACCAGAACAACGTCGCCAGGATCACGTACAGACCCAGCAACTGCACGCCGCGCAGCCAGTCGGCGCGGCCGTCGCTGGCAACCTGGCCGGCAATGATGACCGCCACCAGGACGGTAAGCACCAGGCCCGGGCCAAATTCCAGGCTCATCGGGGTGGGGCCGGTGAAGTAGCTCAGCAACACCAGCAATGGCGCCACCAACAGCGCCAATTGCACGCTGGCGCCCAAGGCGATCGACATGCTCAGCTCCATGCGGTTTTGCCGCGCCGCCACCAGCGCGGTGGCCTGCTCGGCCGCGCCGCCGATCACCGCCAGCACGAATACGCCGGTGAAGGCATCGCTCAGGCCCAGCGACTGGCTCGCCGGTTCGACCACGCCGACCAGGATTTCGCTCAACCAGATGATGCCCAGACTGCTCAGGCCCAGGAACAGGCCCGCGCGCAGGTTGCTCATCGGCGCGCCGTGGGCGTGCGCATGGCCGTCGGCCTCGGCGGCCTGCGGGCTGCGCATGGTGAAGACCACGTTGGCCACGTACACCAGCAGCAACACCACCGACAGCACCAGGCTGATCGATTGCAGCGCGCCGCTGGGGGCAGGCACCGCCTGTCGATAGGCGGCCGGCAGGATCAAGGTGATCACCGCCAGCGACAACAGCGTGCTCTGGGTCCGCGCGGTGCGTGCATCGTAGTGCTGGGGCCCATGGCGCGCGCCGCCGAGCACCATCGATAGCCCGAGCACGAACAGGATGTTGCCGATGATGGTGCCGGCGATGGAGGCCTTGACCAGTTCATGCAGGCCGCCACGCAGCGCTGCCAGCGCGATGATGAACTCGGCGGCGTTGCCGAAGGTGGCATTGAGCAGGCCACCGATGCCCGGTCCCAGGCGCGTGGCCAGGGCCGCGGTGGCCCGCGCCATCAGTGCGGCCAGCGGCACGATCCCGCCGGCGGTCACGGCGAACACCCACAGCGGCCGGTCCGGCAGCAGGTGGTGCAGCACGATGGCGAGCGGAACCAGCAGCAGCATCCATTTCATTGGCGGGCTCCGGCGGCGAGCGGCGGCGATGGGCTGGCGGCGCCTGGCTCGGGCTCGGGCTCGGGGGCGGGCGCCAGCGGCTCGGCGTTGCCGCCCAATGCCAGGTACAGGTCGACCCGGCGCGACAGGCGCGCCTGCTGCACGCTCAGCAGCGACGAACGCGCCGCCAGCGTGCTCATGTCCTGCGAATACACCGCGCGTTGGTCGGCCTTGCCGACACGGTAGGCGTCGCGTGCTTGTTGCAGCGATTGCTGATTGGCGGCCAGTGCATCGGCGAGCACCGCTTCGCGCTGGCCGAGCATCTGTTCGGCGGCCAATGCGTCTTCGACCTCGCCCAATGCAGTCAACGCGCGCCGCGCGTAGTCGGCCACGGCTTGCCGCTGTTCGGCCGAGCGCAGGCGCACCTGCCCGGTCAGCGCGCCGCCGGTGTATAGCGGCATTACCCCGGTGGCGGACACACTCGAGGTGGTCTGCTCCAGGTCCTGGCGCGTCTGCACCGCGCTGTTGCTCAGCCGGCCGTAGCCGGCCGAGATCGACAGCGTCGGCAGCATCGCGGCCTTGGCTTCGCCGACCTTGTCGAAGGCGGCGGCGACGCGGCGCTCGGCCGCGTACAGGTCGGGGCGGCGGTTGAGCACGTCGATCGGAATCCCGGCTGGGACCGGGCCAGGCATCGGCGTCAGCGCACTGGCGCCCTGCAATGCGGCGCCGGGATAGCGGCCGAGCAGCAGCTCCAGGCCGCGGGTTGCACTCAAGTAGGCCTGGCGCGTCTGCAGGCTGGCGTCGAGATAGCTGGCGGCGCTGGCGCGCGCGGCCAGGGTTTCATTGCTGGTGCCGATGCCCAGGCGTTCGCGATGCTCGGCCAGCGCCACCAGGGACTGGCCCTGGTCGGCCATCTGTTGGGCCAGCGCGTGTTGCAGGTTGGCCTCGGTGGCGACGAACCAGGCCCGCGCCACGCTGGCGGCCAACGCCTGCTGCGCGTAGCGATAGTCGGCGCTTTGCGCATCGGCCGCGGCGATGGCGGCGTTGCGCGCATAGCGCAGCCGTCCCCACAGGTCCAGTTCCCAGCTCATCCGCAGCATCACGCCGCTGAGCAAGGGCACCAGGTCGGCGATCGGCTTGGAGCCGCCGCGGCCGATGATGCCAATGGCCGGCAGCAACTGGGCGCGGGCGATGTCGACCTGGGCATTTGCCTGCTCGACCCGCGCGGCGGCGATCAACAAATCAGGATTGCGTAGCAGTGCTTCATGCACCAGGGCCGTCAGCTGCGGATCGTCGAACCGCGACAGCCATCCGGCATCCACTTGCTGCTGGCTGGCCTGGGCCGACCAGTTCGGCGGGATCGACACCGTGCTCAAGGCAGCGGCGCGGATCTCGTCGCTGCGCGGCTCGGGCAGCAGCGCGCAACCGGCCAGTGCCACGGCCATGGCCAGCGCAGTGGACCGGGCAATGCGCCGGGGCAGGGCACGAGACAAGACGGTGCGGGAAACATGCATGGCCGGCCTCAATGCAGCTTCAGCACAAGCCAGTCCAACTTGGTGCCCACGCGCAGGATCACCTTGCGCACGATATGGATCAGCTTGCCGTGCTCGGTATAGATCGCACCCTGGCCTTCAGCGCCCATGGAGATGAACATGTCACGGTCCTTGCCGGTGGGCCGCAGCCGCACCGCGATGCGGCCGGGCGGCAACGGCGTCACGCCGGTCTGCGGCACCATGCCGCTGATCGGCAGCTGGCCGCTGCCCGAGGCCCACACCACCGAATCCACCTTGCACTTGATGATCCGGTTGGGGAACACCTTCAACGCGATCTCCGCCTCGTTGCCCGGCGCCACGTTGCCGAGCTCGTTCTGCGCGAACATCGCCAGCACCCACTGCTCGCGCTCGACGAAGGACATCACCGGCGTCAGCGGCAGGCTGGCTGCGTAGGAGCCCTCACGCAGCTGCAGGTTGATCACGCTGCCGTCGGCCGGCGCGCGCACAGTGGTCTGGTCCAGCTGCCAGCGCGCCTCGACGATCTGGGCCCTGAGTTGCTCCAGCGCGGCCTGGGCCTGCGCCACTTCGGACAGCTGCCCCTGGGGCGTCTGCGCCGATAGCTTCTGCTGTACTTGCGCCACCTGCGCAGTGGAAGACAACAGCTGCGAGCGCATGCTCAAGGCTTCGGTCTGTGCCTGCTCATGGTCGAAGCGCGAGCCGGCGCCCAGTTGCGCCAGTTCACCGGTCTGCTTCTCGCGGCGGTCGGCCAGCGCCAGGCGTGACGCCAGCGCGGCGCGGTCGGCACGGATCGAGCGCAACTGCTCACCGAGTTCGCGCTGGTAGGCCTGGGCCGTGTCGAGCTTGGCCGCCAGCTCGGGCAGCTTGGCCTCCAAGGCGGCCAGTTGCTGCTGGTACGGCACCGGGTCGATGCGGAACAGGACCTGGCCCTTGCGGATCGGGCGATTGGCTTCCACCGGCACTTCGATCACCCGGCCGGTGACGCGCGGCACGATCTGCACCACGTAGTTGATCACCCGCACATCCGAAGAAGACGGCGCCACCACGTTGAGGATGAGGATGAGCAGGGTCATGCCGAAGATCGGCAGCGAGAACACGATGATCTGCGAGACGAACGTCCACGGCAGCCACTTGAACTTGAAGAAGATCAGCCAGACGAAGAACGCGTAGATCAGGAGCAGGATGACTTCCATGGTTCAGCCCCGGTCGCTGCTGGTCGGGCCGCGCAGCGGCGGCGTGCTGGCCCGGTCCAGCGAGGCGTCGATCTCCATCGCGGTCAGGCGTCGATTGAGTGCTTCGATCTGCTGTTGCCAGGTGCTCGCATGGGCGGCACCGGACGTCGTGGCGGGCGCAGCGACCGGCGTGTCTGCCGGTGGCGCTTTGCCCTCGGCATCGCGCAGCGGCGTGAGCGCCTCGCCATGCGGTGCGTGATCGTCCTGGTCGGTGCCGTAGGCGAGCTTGTGCAGCACCGGCTTGGTATAGGCCCACAGCCAGGCCAGCGGCCACAGCAGCCCGCCGAACAGCAGCGACAGCAGGCACAGTGTCTTGATCGCGGCCAGCTGCGGATGCCGCCGCTTCTCGGCGATCTTCTCCGGCAGGATGTGTACCAGCCAGAACGCAGTGATCAACGCGATCGGCACGATGATCAGGGCCACCCACGCCACCACGTCGGCGGCGGTGTCCAGTGTCTCGCCACTGAGCAGTGAGGCATGGGCGAGCGAGGGCGTGGCGAGCAACGACGCCAAGGCAAGCATCCGCGACCAGAGGGGGAGGGGCGCGGGGAAGGGGCAGGTCACATTCATGGCGGCGGGGAGTGGGGTGGGGATCGGAAGGGATGACGCGCGTTACGTCGTTTGGCGATGGCCGCGGTGACGGCGTCCACCAGGGTGTCGCCGTCCACCGGCTTGCACAGATAAGCGTCGGCGCCGTTGGCCAGGGCCTGGCGCTGGCTCTCCGGGCTCTCATCGCCGCTCACCACGACGATCGGGATCGACAGGTTCGACTCGGTCAGCAAGCGCTGTACGTCGAAGCCGCTGAGCCCGGGCATGCGCAGGTCCATGACCACGCAATCGGGAACGCTGCCGGCGGCATGGCGCAGGAATTCCGACCCCGAGCCGTAGGCCAGAACGTCGAACCCGGCCGAGCGAAGCAACCTGCGCAGTGCCTGCCGCACGTCGTCTTCGTCGTCGACCACCGCTACCAGGGGCGTGCGATCAATCATCACGGCTTAACCTCGCCTGGCGCAGCGTGCGGAGCAATTGGCCCTTGGACCCATGCCACGAAGGGGCTCGGCGGCGAAGCAGCCGTTACGAGCGCGCGGGGAGCAAGTGCCGGTCTTGCATGCACGGCAACGCCAGGAACCGGGTGCGCTCGGCGAAGTTGGCCGTCAACGCGGTGAGTGCGCGTTGTTGGGGGTTGGGGCTGCAACAAGGAAGGGCGGGCGATCACCTCTACGGGGACGCATTGATGAATTGGGTTGAGCTGGTATGGCCGGTGGTGATGGCCCTGGGCATGCTGCTCGGGCTGGTGCACCTGTTGGTGTGGTGGGCGCACCGTCGTCAGGGCGCGCACCTTGCGCTGGCCGTGGCCGCATTCAGCTTTGCGGCGCTGACGATGCTTGAGCGGCTTGCCCTGTTCAACCCTTCCCCGGACCAGATCGCGACGCTCATCCGCTGGATGCATGTGCCGTTGCTATTCCTGGTCGCCGCGCTGCTGTATGCCGTACACGACACCTTTGCGACCGGTGCGACCTGGCTGGCGATCAGTGCGCTGGGGCTGCGCATATTGGCAGTGGTGCTGGACTTCACTACCGGCGTGAACCTGAATTTCCTGAGCATCGATCGGGTCGAGTGGCGCAGCTGGGGCGGGGTGCTCATCGCCCATCCGGTCGGCTCGCCCAATCCGGGGTTGTGGGTGGCTGTGCTGAGCAACCTGATGCTGGCGATCTTCGTGCTGCACACGCTGGTGCGTGGCCTGCGCCTGCAGCCGCAGCGCCGCAACGCGTTGCTGTTGGTGTGCGGCGCGCACGTGCTCCTGGCCGGGCTGCTGGTGGCCACCTCGCTGTCGTGGGCGGTGGACATGCCGCGCCTGCCGCTGACACTGCCGTTCGTAGCGGTCTTGCTGCTGGTCGTGGGCTGGCAGCTGGGCAAGGACCTCATGCATTGGAACCAGCTCGAAGGCCAACTGCGCTGCAGCGAACTGGGTCGTCTGCGGGTGGAAAGCGAGCTGAGCCGCGCTGCACTAGCCTCCGGCCAAGGCCTGTGGCAATGGGACGTGGGCGCGCAGAGCTTCATCCAGAACGCGACCAACCAGCGGCTGCTGGGCAATGGCGAAACGCTCGGCGGCGACCCCTCGCAGACCATCAGCCAGGTCGAGGAGGATGGCATCGCTGCCTTGTTCGCTGGGGTGGAGTGCAAGGAGATCGAGCAGGTCCGACGCCGCTTCGACAGCGCGATCCAGAGCGCCGACTACGAGTTCGAGTATCAAACGCGCGATCGCCACGGCCGGCGCCGCTGGATCTGCCTGCGCGGCAGCGTGGAGCACGGCCCCGACGGCAGCCCCCGTATCGTCCGCGGCCTGACCCAGGACATCAGTCGGCGCCGCAGCGAGCAAGCGCAACTGCATGCGGTGCTCGACAGTTCGCCGACCGCGCTGCTGCTGGTCGATCCGCACGGGAAGATCCGCTATGCCAATCGGCAGGCGGCCGTCACTTTCGAGTACCGAGACCAGGACATGATCGGCGTGTCGGTGGACGAATTGCTGCCGGAGCGCTGTCGCGGCGGGCATCCGCATCACCGCGCCGAATACGCCGAGCATCCACGTCGCCGTGGCATGGCCAGTGGCCGCGAGCTGTTCGCGCGCGCGCGCGGCGGGCGTGAGTTCCCCGCGGAGATCGCGCTCAATCCGCTGGACATCGAAGGCACCCCGCACGTGGTGGCGGCGGTGGAAGACCTCACCGAACGGCAGCAAGCGGCGCGCGAGGTGGCGATCGAGCGCGAAAGCATGGCGCACATGTCGCGGGTGTCGTTGATCGGCGAGATCTCCGGCTCACTGGCGCATGAGTTGAACCAGCCCCTGGCCGCCATTCTTGCCAACGCCCAGGCCGCCCAGCGCATGTTGCGCCGCAACCCGGCGGAGATCGCCGACGTGCGCGACATTCTCGAAGATATCGTCGAGAACGACCGCCGCGCTGGCCAGGTCATCAGCCGCCTGCGTGGGCTGCTGAAGAAGGAGTTCCGCGCCTTCGTCCCACTTAGCGCCAACGACCTGGTCAATGACGCGGTGCGGGTGATCCGCAACGACCTGATCAATCGGGGGGTCGAATACCGCCTGGACCTGGCGGCCAACGTGGTCCACATCCAGGGCGACCCGGTGCAGCTGCAACAGGTCCTGCTCAATCTCATCATCAACGCCTGCGAGGCGATGGCCGACCGCCAGCCGCGCACCCTGACCCTGCGCACCACGCTCGCGCACGAGGGCCACATCGGCTTCGAAGTGCACGACACCGGCAGCGGGATTGCCCCCGGCATGCTGGAGACGATCTTCACCGCCTTCCAGACCAGCAAGCCGAGTGGCATGGGCATGGGCCTGTCGATCTGCCGCACCATCATCGGCGCCCACGGCGGCCGCATCTGGGCCTGCAATCTTCCTGGCGGTGGCGCCGCCCTCATCTTCGAACTGCCTATCGTGGAGTAGTGCCATGATCGCCTCCCTTCCCGCGGCAAGCGCAGCACCGATGCCGGCAACCCTCGTGCATGTGGTCGATGACGACCCCGGCGTATTGACCGCGCTGGGCCGCTGCCTTCGCGCCGATGGACTGGACGTGACACTGAGCCAATCCACGCGCGAGTTCCTCGATAGCTACGACCCGGCCGTGACCGCCTGCCTGGTGTTCGACCTGCAGATGCCGGAGATGAGCGGGCTGCAGCTGCAGCAACTGCTGGGCGAGCGCGGCCAGCATCCGGCCGTGGTCTTTGTCAGCGGGTGTGCCGATGTCGCCAGTTGCGCCAGTGCCATGCGCGCCGGCGCCATCGACTTCCTGATCAAGCCGATCGAGTCCGATGTGCTGCTTGAAGCGGTCCTGCGCGGCATCCGCACCGAGATCGATGCACGCCAGCGGCGCGAGAAGGAACACGCGGCCGAACATCGCTGGAGCGCACTGACCCCGCGCGAGAAGGAAGTGCTGCCGCATATCATCGGCGGCCGGCTCAACAAGCAGATCGCCGCCGACCTCGGGGTTTCGCTGAAGACCATCAAGGTCCATCGCGCGCGGATCATGCAAAAGCTGGGCGTACGCTCGGTGGCCGCACTGGTGCGGGTGGCCGAGCTGGCGCATGTGGGAGTGGGGCTGGAGTGACGGTTGCTCCGGCGGCAGGCTAGCGCGAAGTGCTAACGTTCGTCACCAAAGTAGCGTTGATCCCAGCGGATCTGCATTGCTTGGGTGCCGCGCCAAGCTCCGATGTGGATGTGCGGCGCACGGGCATAGCCGTTATTGCCTACGCGCGCGATGATTTGGCCCGTCGATAGTCGATCGCCGACCTCAACCTGCAAATCCTCGACGTGCGCCAGCATGAAATTGACGCCATCGTCCCGCGTCAATTGTATCCACGACGCCGGTGGCTTCCCTAGGGCGCCTGGCGGATTGGTCACGCCATTAATGTTGATCTTGGCCACGGTGCATTCGCAAGGCGACAATACTTCGGCGCGCCAGCCGAACCAGTCTTCGTTCTTCCTGCCGTCGCCACGGTAAGTGCGCAGCCAGGTGCGACCCCGGTCTGTAACAAGATCGGCCACCATGCAGTCCGTGCCTAGCTCGTCGCCCAGGCCTTTCAATTGGCCTTCGTAGTGTTCGCTGCACTCGAAGGTGTCGTGGAAGATCGGCGGTACCAGCACGGCCTCGATCGAAAGCGGGTCGCCGGTAGCCGCCACCGGCACCGCTATCGCCGACATCATCAGTGCTGCCCAGCATCCATGCATGACTGCGTTCCAAGTCGAGGGTGGTGAGCGCAAACTACCGGGGCAGAACCCGAGCGGACAATGCCTGCACCTACCGCCGCTCAGGATGCATTTACCAGCGCACTCCAGCGGAGCAACCCCATGGCCAAATACCTCATCTCGTTCCCCGCCGCCGCCATGGTTGTAGCCGAAGGCGAGCTGGAAGCCATCAGCCGTGATGCGCACGCGGTGATCGAGCAGGCCAAGGCGGCCGGGGTCTACGTGTTTGGCGGCGGCATCGACGAGGGCGTGCCGCCGGTACTGGTCTCGGGCGAGGGCGCGATGGTGGAGGGCGGCTATCCGTGGGCGCCGCGGCTCAACGGCGGCCTCTGCGTACTCGAACTGCCTTCGCGCGAGCATGCACTGGACTGGGCCGCGCGGCTGGCAAAGGCCTGCCGCTGCGAGCAGGAGCTGCGCGAGTTTATGTTCGATCCGCAGTCCTGAGCGTTCGCGGCGCAGTAGCGCCTATGCAAAGTGTTCACCCCGCACGCAGGCTCGCTTTACATCCCGGCGTCTAAGTTGAGGTTGACCCTCTCCTTCGACTGAAGCGCCGTGTCCTTGAAGCCGCCGCTGGCCCGCCTGTTCTGCCTTTCCTTGCCCCTGGCCAGCGTGCTCGCCGGCTGCACCGGCGGTGAGCGCGTGCAGGACGCCGTGCGACCGCCCGGCGCGGCCGAGTCGGCCAAGACCAATACGCTGGAGGCCGGAGCGGCGCTGCTGCAGAACAACGGCCCGCTGGCGAAGATGGATGTCTACCTGGTCGGCTTCCACCCGATGAAGGAAGCGCCGCAGCACCAGATGGAGGCGCATCATTTCTGCCGCCAGGTCAATGAAGACTTCGCCCAATGTGCGCTGTTCGATGGCAACGGCGTCGATGCGAACTTGAACGGCATCGAGTACATCATTTCCGAGAAGCTGTTCGAGCAATTGCCGGCGCAGGAGCGCCGTTATTGGCATCCGCACAACGCCGAGATTCTCAGCGGCCAATTGGTAGCCCCGGGCCTGCCGAAGGTCGCCGACAAGGCCTTGATGCGTTCGAAGATGAACAGCTACGGCAAGACGTGGCACACCTGGTCCTCCAGGCCGATGGGGGACATGCCCGCCGACCGCCTGCCGTTGGGCCCGGCAAGACTGGCCTGGTCGTTCAATCGCGATGGCGAAGCCGATCCGGCCCTGGTCGCCGAGCGTGACCAGCGCATGGACATATCCACCGAGGCCATGCGCCGCGACCGCCAGGACCTGTTGCCGCTGGCCAGGCCGCAGGAGGGCGTCGATGCCCTGCGCAGCGCCTTCCCCGCGGCAACCCCGATTCCCGGTGTCCGTGATGCAGGCGCGCCATCGCCTGCGCAATGAGCCTCGCGCCCTTTCCTTGTCTGCAGGAGTTCCCCCATGAGCCAGCATCGTTCCCTCGAAGATCAAGTCATCGTCATCACCGGTGCCTCCAGCGGTATTGGGTTGGCCACTGCATTGCTGGCGGCCGAGCGCGGGGCCAAGGTGGTGGCGGTCGCGCGCAGTGCGCAGGTGCTGGAAGAATTGGCCCAGACCGTGGCCGAGAACGGCGGGGAACTGCTGCCGGTGGCCGCCGACGTCGCCGACCGCGAACAGTTGCAGGTCGCCGTGCAGCAGGCGCTGGGCCGCTTTGGCCGGATCGATACCTGGATCAACAATGCCGGCGTGGCGATCTACGGCCTGCTCGACGAGGTGGCCGACGAAGACAGCCGGCGGCTGTTCGACGTCAATTTCTGGGGCGTGGTCAATGGCTCGCTGCTGGCCCTGCCGCATCTGGTGTCGAGCCAGGGCGTGCTGATCAATGTCGGCAGCGAGGCCTCCGAAGCGGTGGTGCCCTGGCAGGGCATGTACTCGGCGAGCAAGCACGCGGTGAAGGGTTTTACCGATGGCCTGCGCATTGAAGTCGAACAAATCCGCAAGCACCCGGTGTCGGTGGTGCTGATCCAGCCTACCGCGGTCGATACGCCGTATCCCGAGCACGCCCGCAACTACATGGCCGAGGAACCGAAGCTGCCGCCGCCGTTGATCGATCCGGTGCACGTGGCCGACAAGATACTCGGCGCCGCGCAGAAGGGCGGCCGCGACATCAAGGTGGGCGCGCTGGCCAGCGCCAACATCGCCATGAGCCGCTGGATGCCGCGCCTGGCCGATCGCATGTCGGCGGTACGCGCGCGCACCCAGCAGCAGAAGCAGCCGGCCCGCGAGCCGCAAGGCACGTTGTACCAGGCCGGCGAAAGCGGCCGGGTACTCGGCCGTCCTGCCGTGTGATCGCGCCCGCCTTTCCACTGCCAGCGGAGTTCCCATGACCAATGCATTGACCCTTCCTTTCTGGCAGTTGCCGCAAACCGATGACTTGTTCGTCGACACGCCGCCGAGCCATGCCGACGTGGCCGTGATCGGCGCCGGCATCGCTGGCCTGGTCACGGCGCTGAACTGCGCCGAAGACGGTACTTCGGTGGTGGTGATCGAGCGTGATGCGCCGGGCGGTGGCGAGTCCGGCCGCACCACCGCGCACCTGGCTTCGGCGCTGGATGATCGCTACTACGAGCTGGCTCGCTTGCATGGCGAGGACGGTGCGCGGTTGGCGGCCGATAGCCATGCGGCGGCGATCGACTGGATCGAAGCGTTCACAGCGCGTCACGCCGACCACTGCGGCTTCCGTCGCGTCCCGGGATACTTGTTCACCTGTCGCGACGACGTCCGCGGTCTGCGTAGCGAAGCGCAGGCGGCCACCAAGGCCGGGATCGACGCCAGTTTCCTCGAGCACGGCATCCCCGGGCTTGAGCGCCTGGGCCCGGCGGTGTGCTTCGAGCGCCAGGGGCGGGTGGATATGGGCCGGCTATTGGCCACGCTGCTGCGCGCCTGCAGAGCGGCCGGTGTGATCTTCTTTCGCGGCGAGGCGGTGGACGTGCAGGGCGGCACCCCGGCGCAGCTACGCCTGGCCAGCGGCACCACCATCACTGCGGGGGCGGTGGTGGTGGCCAGCAACGTGCCGTTTCACGAGCGGGTGGCGATCCACACCAAACAGGCGCCCTATCGCAGCTATGTCGTTGCCGGGCCGGTGGCTGCGGGCAGCCTGCCCGATGCGCTGATCTGGGACGACGGCGATCCGTACCACTATGTGCGCCTGGCCGAGGACGCCGACGGTGCGCCCTACGTGATCGTCGGCGGCGAAGACCACAAGACCGGCCAGAGCGAGGACACCGAGTCGTTCCCGCGCCTGCAGCAATGGGCGCGTGAGCACCTGCCCGGCGTGGAGCGTTTCACCCACGACTGGTCGGGGCAGATTCTCGAACCGGCCGACGGCCTGGCTTTCATCGGCGCCGATCCAGGCGGCGAGGACAACGTCTATGTGATCACCGGCGACTCCGGCAACGGCGTCACCCACGGCACCTTGGGCGGGCTGCTGGTCGCCGACCTGATCGCCGGGCGCAGCAACCCGTGGGCCAAGTTGTACGCACCGGACCGCAAGATCCTCAAGGGCATTGGCGAGTGGATGCACGAAAACGCCAATGTCGCCGCGCAGTATCGCGATTGGGCTGCGCCCGGCGACGGTGATGCGCAGGAACTGGCGCCAGGGCAGGGGGCGGTGGTTCGCCAGGGTGTGCACCGGATCGCGACCTATCGCGACGGCGACGGCACCCTGCACGCCTTCAATGCGCGCTGCCCGCACCTGGGCTGCGCGGTGCGCTGGAGCCCGCAGGAAAAGTCCTGGGACTGCCCCTGCCACGGCTCGCGCTTCGATGCGCGCAGTGGCGCGGTGCTCAACGGCCCGGCGAGTGCACCGCTGGCAGCGTGGGAAGGCAAGGCGGACTGACCGGCTTGCTCGACGCTGTGCCTGCAGTTGCCTATGCTCGCGGTCGTTGAGCTTGGCGGAGGCACCGTGGAAACTGCCATCTACCTGTTGTTCCTGCTATGGACGGCTGCCGGGCTGGCCGACTTCGCCCTGCATCGGCGCACCGATCTGGCGCATACCTCGGGTGTCACCGAGTCGGCGTTGCATTTGGCGCAACTATCGCTGATGGGCCTGGCGGTGGCGGTCTGGTGGGCGCTGCGACCGACCTGGGCAGCCTGGGGCGCAGCGGCGGCGCTGGTGATGCTGCACGCGCTCGTCGGCTACGCCGACACGCGATCGGCTTGGCACAAACGCGACATCACGCCGTTGGAACAACATGTGCACAGCGTGCTGGATGCCATGCCCTGGGTGTTGCTGGCCTGGTACGCCACGACGCTGGCGGCCGGCAGCCCGCTCCTGGCCTGGCAGCCGCGGCCGCTGCGCTTGTGGGGATGGATCGGGGTTCCGGCGGCGGCGGTAGTGCTGTGCGCGCTGGTCGAGTTCCATTCTGCGTGGCGTGCGCGGCAGGCACGCTGACGCTTTCAATCACCCGCGGCCGATGCAGCAGTGCCAATGGCCGGCGCCACGCCGAACTCGCGCAGCAGCGCCGCCACTGCGACCTGGTTGCGCAGCAAGGCGGCATCGAGTGCCTGGCGCAGTTCGACGTCGTCGCGGCGCACCCCCAATGAGATATCGAAGGCCATCGGCCATTGCGGGCCGTCCAGCCAGGGCGTGACCGCGGCCAGCGCCAGCGGTACCGGCTGTTGCTTGGCGAAGAACGCGGCGGTCGGGCCCCAGACCACGGCGATGTCGATCTCGTCCTTGGCCACGGCCTCGGCAATGCTGGCCTGGGGCGCTTGCTGGGCGTAATTGCCGTAGATCATGTAGCCGCGGACATTGCCGACGATCCCACGCCGCGACAGCGCGTGCGCCGGCGGCGTGTTGGCGCCATCGTCGCCGACCAGCTGCACGCCGATGCGCGCCTGCCGCAACGCCGGGTCATCGAACGAATGGACCTGCGCCCAGGGCGTGCCGGCGCGGGCCAGGAATACGTAGCTGGCGCGGTAGTAGGGTCGGGTCGTGGCCAGGCCCTCGATGCTGCTGGCGATGCCTGGCACCACGTCGCAGCGGCCGGCATTGAGGGTGTTGCGCAAGGCGCCGCGGCGTTGTGCCCACCAGGTGTACTCGACCGTCGCACCGAGGTCCTTGGCCAGCAGTTGCACCAGCCGGTTTTCCAGGCCCTGGCCGTCGCGGTTGGAGAAGGGCAGGTTGTTGGGATCGGCGCACACGCGCAATTCGCGCGCCAAAGCCGGGATGCTGAGCAGGAGCATGGCGGCGGCTGCCAGCCAACGCGCTTTCATGGCTTGACCTCCAGTCCCCAGGGGCGACCGCCCACGGCAATGGTTTTTACCGGCTTGTTCGCCACCAAATCGATCACGGTGATATCGCCGGACAGTCCGCCGGTGGCATACAGGCGTTTGCCATCGGGTGACAGCGCCACCGACCAGGTGCGCTGGCCGACCGGGAAATAGCGCACGATGCGGCCGCTGGCCGGCTCGACTTCGGCCACCTGGTTGCCGCGGCCAAGCGCAATGAACGCACGGTCGTAGCGCGGCGCCAGTGCAATGCCCACCGCCTGCGCCGGCAGCGGCGCGCGCTTGTCGGCGGTGATATCGACGGTGCGCACGATCTTGCGCGTGCGCATGTCGAACACCGCCACGGTGCCGCGCATTTCCGAAGACACCCACAGCCAGCGGCCGTCGGCCGAAAACACCGCATCGCGTGGGCGGGTGCCGACCGGCACGCTGTCCACCAGCGCGAAGCTGTGCGCGTCGATGAAGTGCACCACGCTGGCGGTCTCGGAGGTGCAGATGATCCACTTGCCGTCAGGGCTTGCCGCCATGCCTTCCGGTTCGGCGCCCACCTCGACCTCAGCGATGACGCGCGCGCCGGCGCGGTCGATGATCGAGACCTTGGCGTCGTCTTCATTGGCGACGTACAGGCGCGCGCCGCCGGGGCTGAGCGCGAAACGCTCCGGGTCCGGCCCCGATACCAGCGGCGCCAGCGGCTTGCCGGTGGCAGTGTCGAGCGCGGCGATGTGGTTGTCGTTGCTGGTGGCCACGTACAAAGTGCGGCCGTCGGCCGACAGGCGCATGCCGCGCGGGCGTTGGCCCACTTCCCAACTGGCAACCTGCTCGGCCTGCGGCATGCGCAGCACATGGATGCGGTTGGCTTGTTCGTCGCTCACATACACGGTGTCGGCGCGCGCGGCCGAAGGCAGCAGGGCGAGCGCGAGCAGCGGTGCCCAGGCGCGCGAGGGCCGCTGCAGGCCGATGGCGAGCATCCATACCCCGGCCGCGGCGTGGATCAGGCCGCCCGGCACCCACATCAGCAAGCCCGCCAGTTGCTGGTCTTCGGCCGGGCTCAGGCCGAAGGCATCCAGGCCCAGCGCGCTGTAGCCGGCGTACCAGGGCCCGCGCGAGAACGCCATCAACGCGCCAAGCGCACCGCTGACCAGCGAAGTGAAGAACAGGCACGCCACCACCACGCCGGCGCGGCGTGCCGGGGCAGTGAGCATCGCCCACCAGAACAGCAGTGCCGACCCCAGGAAGCACAGGTGCTGCACCACGTGCCAACCCGAGTGCGATAACGCCAGGTCGAACGCGGCCGGCACATGCCAGCCCCATAGCACCGCGGCCTGCAAAGCGGTGGCGACCAACGGATGGGTGAGCCCACGCCAGGGCAGCGCGATGGCACCATGGCTGCCGAGCCGCGCCAGGCACAGCCGGGTGGGGCGGGCGAAGGCCCACAGCCACACGCCGATCGGCCGCGACAGCACCAACAGCGGCGCGGCCACCAGCATCAACAATTCGTGCTCGAGCATGTGCGCGGCGAACGAGCGCTCGCCAGCCGCATGCAGCGGGCTGAGCACGGCGGCGGCCAGCACGCTCCAGCCGGCCAGGAAATACAGCGCCTTGCGCGTCATGCCGCCGCGCTCGCGCACCCGCAGGCGCAAGCGCACATAGCCGATGGCGTAGAGCGCAAAGCTCAACAGGAGCGGCACCCACACCCACGGATCAAAGGTCCACGGCAGGCCCTGCGCGGCCTCGCCGCCATGCGCGGCGCCAGGCCCGGCAGCGCTGGCCAGGGCAATGGCCAACCACGCGCGCACGCAGAGGGAAGGTCCGCGGATCACGGGCATGAGGGCATCCACAACACCGCCAGCATCTGCCAGCACAACGCTATCGCCAGCACGCCACAGGCCAGCCACCCCAGGTGGGCGATGAAACGCCGGTTGCGCGCGGCAGCGTCCGACAGCGCCTGCATGACCAGCGGATGCAGCGCGGCGCGGGTAAGCGCGGCGCCCAGCAGCATCCACAGCAGCACCGCCGCGGTCACGGCCCAACCCAGGGCTGGCCGCCCCCACTCGCAGCGGAAGCGCAGCAGGTCCGAAAGCAACTGGTGGTGCACGCCTTCGCCGGAGAGCGCGGCGACCAGCGCGCTCCAGGGCAACCAGCGGCTGGCACGTAGCGCGCTCACACCCATCGCGGTGTCCAGTAGATGACGCCGTAGAGCACCACCCAGCTCCAGACGATGAAGTGCCAGTACAAGGCGTTGTCGGCCACGTCCGAGTAGCGTCGCCCATCCATCGGCTTGAACCAGGACAGCGCGGCGAGCACGCCGCTGTCGAACACGTCGGTAGCCATGTGCACCGTATGCAGGACCAGCAGGGCCCATACGATCGAGCCATAGGCGGTCTGGTCCCAGCGCGCATTCATGGCGTGCATTTCGAAGCCGCGCAGCGCCAATACCGCCAGTCCCAGCACGGTCATCAGGGTCAGGCCGATACGCACCGGCCACAGCCGCTGCGCGTGCGCCATGCGCGAGAGCCAGACGTTGGGCAACTCACTGAGCAGCGACAGCGCGGTGAGGGCGGTGGCCCAGGCCAGCGGTGGCGGTGCGCCGGTCGGTGGCCAGTGATGCTCGTTATGGACCAGGAAGTAGTAGGCGCCGATGGCCAGCACGAAGCCCATGCCTTCGATCAGCATGAAACCGACCACGCCCCACCAACCGAGGCTGGTCGGGCCAAACGAATAGTCCGGCAGCGCCGAGACATCGCCGACTACTTGCGGAGCGCGGGTCATGCCGGCTCGTCCAGGCTGGGTTCGGAGCGCTTGGGCCAGAACCAGGCGGTCAGCGCGATGGCCAGCGGAATCGCGCCCCAGATCACCCCCCACTGGTTGAAGATCGACCAGATGAACAGCACGCTCAGCGCCAGCGCCGACCACAGCGGCCAGATCGTCGGATCGGGCATTGCCCAGCGGTTGACCGGATGCGCATCCACCGGCGAAGTCAGCAGCGCTTCGCGCCGATCTTCGCGCACGCCGGTGAGCACCGGCAGGGTTTCGCGCGGGGTGCCGCGATCATCGGCCCACAGGGGGTGGCGGCCCTCCACCACGGGCGTCCAGGCGAAGTTGTAGGCCGGCGGCGGGCTCGCCACCGCCCAGGCCAGGTCCGGTGAACCCCACGGATCGGCCGGGGCCGAAGGCGGCTGCCGCAGGGCGCGCCAGGCATTGCAGATCATCAGTACGAAGCTGATCGCCATCAGGTAGGCGCCGGCGCTGGCCAGCAGGTTCCAGGGGCCCCAGCCCAGGCCCTCGGCATAGGTATAGACGCGCCGCGGCATGCCGATCAGGCCGAGGTAGTGCATCGGGAAGAAGGTCAGGTTGAAGCCGATGAACAGCAGCCAGAATTGCCAGCGGCCGAGGCGTTCGCTGAGCAGGCGGCCGCTGAGCTTGGGGAACCAGTAGTAGAAGCCGCCGAGCAACGGGAACACCGCGCCGCCGATCAGTACGTAATGGAAATGCGCGACCACGAAGTAGGTGTCATGCGCCTGCAGGTTGAACGGTACCGCCGCCAGCATGACCCCGGTCATCCCGCCCAGCACGAACAACGCGAAGAAGCCGAGCACGAACAACAGCGGCACGTGCAGGCGTGGGCGGCCGGTGGCCAGGGTGGCGATCCAGCAGAAGATCTGGATACCGCTGGGCAAGGCGATGAGGATACTGGCCGCGGTGTAGAAGCTGTTGCCCATCGGCGGCAGGCCAGTGGCGAACATGTGGTGCACCCACAGACCGAAGGCGAGAAAGCCGATGGTCACCAACGCCAGCACCATCGCGGTGTAGCCGAAGATCGGCCGGCGCGCGAAGGCCTCGATGATGCTGGAGATCATTCCCAGCGCCGGCATGAAGATGATGTACACCTCCGGGTGGCCGAAGAACCAGAACAAGTGCTGCCACAGCAGCGGGTCGCCACCCTCGGCGGCGTTGTAGAACTGGGTGCCGACCAGGCGATCGGTGATCAGGAAGGTGCTGGCCAGCATCACCGCCGGCATCGCGAAGATCACCATCAGGCTGGTGATCAGCATCGACCACACGAACAGCGGCATCCGTGCCAGGGTCATGCCCGGGGCGCGTAGGGTCATGATGGTGGCCACCAGTTCGACCGCCACGCACAGGCCCGCCACCTCGGTGAAGGTGATCATCTGCGCCCAGAAGTCGGTGCGCTTGCCGGCCGAGTATTCCGGCCCGGACAAGGGCGTGTAGCCGGTCCAGCCGGTTTCCGGCCCGATATCGAGCAGGAACGCGGCGAAGATCATGATGCCGCCGAACAGGTACACCCAATAGCTGAAGGCGTTGAGGCGCGGGAAGGAAATATTGCGCGCGCCCACCATCAGCGGCACCAGGTAGACGGCGACTGCCTCCATCACCGGTACCGCGAACAGGAACATCATCGCCGAGCCGTGCATCGAGAACAGCTGGTTGTAGCGGTCCGGCCCGATCAGGCGCAACTCCGGCCACGCCAGCTGGGTGCGCATCAGCAATGCCAGCACGCCGGCCATCAGGAAGAACACGAAGGCGGTGACCAGATAGCGCCGGGCCACGCGCTTGTGGTCGACGGTGGTCAGCCAGCCGATGAAGCCGGGCCGGTCGGCCCAGGTGCGCGCCAGGTGGGCAGGGGTGTCCGGGTTCATTGCAGCCCCATCAGGTAGTCGGCCAGCGCGGCGCGTTCCTGTGGCGTCATCGCTACCGCCGGCATCAGGTTGCCGGGCTTGTAGTGCTGCGGATCGGCCAGCCAGCGCTCCAGCGCCGGGCGCGACATTGGCAGCGCACCGGCCGCGAGGGTCTTGCGGCTGGCCAGGTGGGTGAGGTCGGGGCCGAGTCGCGAATTGGCCAGGGTGCCGCGAATGGCATGGCAGCTCTGGCAGGCCGAACGCGAGAACACCGCCAGGCCCAGGCGCGTGCTCTCGCTGCCGGGGCGCGCGGCATCCAGGCGCTGTCGTTGCTGCCAGGCGCCGAAGGCGACGGCGTCGACCACGTGCACGTCCAGGGCCATGTGCGCATGCTGCAGCCCGCAGAACTCACCGCATTGCCCGCGGAACTGGCCGCCGCGCCGCGGCGTGACCAGCACCGCGTTGGTGTAGCCGGGAATCAGGTCTTCCTTGCCGGTCAGTGCCGGCACCCAGAAGCTGTGGATCACATCGCCCGAGCGCAGCTCGATGCGCGCCGTGCGCTCGCGCGGAAGCCACAACTCGTTGGCGGTGGTGAACTGCTGCTGTGGATCGGCTGAGAGGTACTCAACCTGCCACCACCATTGCTTGGCCGTAATACGGATCTCCAGGTCCGGCTGGCCCGCATGCAGTTTGCGGTCGGCCAGGAAGGCGATCACCACGAACCAGCTGAGCAAACCGACCACCAGCACCGCCCAGCCGACCAGGCCGTGCTGCCACGCCCGGTCCGCGCCGGTCCCTTCGGCTACGGCTTCGCGCCGGCGGCGCGCGCGCAGCATCGCCCAGGCCAGCGCTACCAGCACCAGCAGATAGATCACGCTGCAGACGCTGACCAGGATCCACCACACGCGGTCGATGGCCATGGCCTGGTCGGCGGCGGGGTCCAGCGCCGACTGCACGCCGTGGCAACCGGCCAGCAGCACCAGCGACAGCAGCCATGAGCGCCTGACAAGGCTCATTGCGACGGCACCGTCTGCGGATCCCCGCCCTTGGGTGGGGTGCGCGGCAGCTGGTTCAATGGGGGTGTGGCGCTGATCGCCTCGCGCCGGCTCGGCGCGGCTGCCATCGATACGTTGCCGCCCAGCGCCCGCACGTACGCGGCCAATTGCCAGGCCTGCTCGTCGGTGAGGCGGTTGCGCCACGCCGGCATGCCATTGGGGCGGCCATCGATGATGCTGGCGTGGATCTGGTCGATGCTGCCGCCATAGCGCCATGCCTCGTCCATCAGCGCCGGGCCGATGCCGCCGCCGCCGGCGCCGTGGCAGCCATTGCAGTTGAAGCTGCGATACCAGCGACCGCCCTGGTTGATGTGGTACGCGTTGGCCTGGTAGTGCGCACCGATCTCGCTGCTGCCCACGCGTTGGCCACCGGGCTGGAAATCGGTGAGCGCCGGCCGCGGATTGGCGCCCGCGGGCGCGGCGTGATACTCGCGGCGCTCGCGCTCGCAACCGCACAAGGCGAGCAGCAGTGCCAGTACGGCAAGCCGATCAACGCGGCAGCGCGAAGACATACAGCGTTCCGCCGGGCGTGGTGCGTTGTTTCAGATCGGCCATCGCGTTGGCCCAGCCGCCGCCGGCGGTGGCGTCGCGCGAATCGAGGTTGTTGACCACGATCGCGCCGGACCAGCCGCCGACACCGGACAACACCGCGATGTATTGATGACCGTCCGGCCCGGTGTAGCTCACCGGCTGGCCGATGATTCCCGAGTCCGCCTTGAACTGCCACAGCAGCTTGCCCTCGCGCGCGTCCACCGCCTTGAACCAGCCGTCCATCGTGCCGTAGAACACCACATCGCCCGCCGTGGCCAGGGTGCCGCTCCAGACCGGCAGGTCTTCCTTGACTTGCCAGGCCGCACGCCGCGCCAGCGGGTCCCAGGCAGTCACCACGCCGCGATTGCCGCCCGGGCCTGCGTACATCTTCGACTCGGCGCCCAGGTACGGGGTGCCGGCGATGTAGTTGACCTCGTTCGGCTGCCAGTCCATGCACAGGTTGTTGTGCGGGATGTACAGCAGCTTGGCGCGCGGCGACCAGGCCGAGGGATTCCAGTCCTTCATGCCGGTAGAAGCCGGGCAGATGTTGCGCGACACCTTGCCGACCGACGGTTGCTTGTCCGGGTTGTAGTGCGGCCGGCCCGTTTTCAGGTCGATGCCCTCGATTGCGTTGACATGGCCGAACGCATCAGCAGAAAGCACCTCGCCACTGGTGCGATCGATCACGTAGACGTAGCCGTTGCGCTCGGGCCGCACCAGGACCTTCCGCGTTTGCCCCTGGATCGGCAGGTCGAGCAGCACGCTTTCGTTGATGGCGTCGTAGTCGAAGACGTCGTGCGGGCTGAACTGGTAGAACCAGCGCGCCTGGCCATCGTCGGGATCGCGCGCGAACATGCCGGCGGTCCACTTGTTGTCGCCGGGTCGCTGCTCGGCGTTCCACGGCCCCGGGTTGCCGGTGCCATAGAAAATGAGATCGAGTTCGGGGTCATAGGAGATCCAGCCCCAGACCGTGCCGCCGCCGAGTCGCCAGGCGTCGCCTGGCCAGGTGGACTTGCCGAGGTCGCGGCCGCGATCGCTGGCGTAATGCGGCTGGAACTGCGGGCCGATCAGCACATCGCTGTCCGGACCGGTGCTGTAGGCCTTCCAGGCCAGCTTGCCGCTCTTGGCGTCGAGCGCGGCCAGCCAACCGCGCACGCCGAACTCGCCGCCGGAATTGCCGACCAGCACTTTGCCCTTGACCACCATCGGTGCCATCGTGATGGTCTCGCCGAGGTTGATGTCGGCCATCTGCACGCGCCAGTTTGGTTTTCCGGTGGCCGCGTCCAACGCGATCGTGCTGCCATCGAGGGTGTTGAAGATCAACTGGCCCTGCCAGTACACCGCGCCGCGGTTGACCACGTCGCAACAGGCCACGCCCTGCGAGGCCGGGGCCGGTTGCGGCTCGTACTTCCACTTCTGCGGCGCGCCAGGGCGGCTGAGGTCCAGGGCGTAGACGACGTTGGGGTAGGGCGTGACCAGGTACATCGTGTTGTCGACCACGATCGGCGCCGCTTCCTGGCCGCGGTCGACGCCGGTGGAGAAGGTGAAAGCTACCTGCAGCTTGGCCACGTTGGTGCGGTCGATCTCGGCCAGCGGGCTGAAGCGGGTGTTGGCGTAATCGAGCGTGGCCATCGGCCATTGGCCGGGGCGTGCTGCGTCTGTCGGCGCCGCCGCCAGCGCCGGTGACAGGCACCACAAGGCCATCGCGATGGATAGAAGGAAACGAATCATGCGCCGAGCGTGTTCAGGCAGTTCACCGCGGTACGCAGCCGCTGTGGGGAGACGAACGCAGGCAGGCCATGACGTAGGAACTTCCTCCTGGTGAAAGGCGCCAACAAGACCCGAGGCCGGCTGCGGCATGGGCAAAAGACTGTCACCGCTGACGTCGGATTGACGTGAACGAAGCAAGGTTCGCGACGCGTTCGCGCGCGCAGTTTCGCGGAAGTTTGAACCGCTCAGCTGGCGTGGCCGAAGCGATGGACGATGGCCGCGTTTCACAGGCCTTTTAGCGCGAGTTTGCGAGCTTGCGGGTGTGACCCACGCGACCCAGGAGTGCGGGCAGTGCAAGTCCCAATCCGAACGCCACATAGATCGGCAGCAGGTCGGCGCGGCGCAGACGGCGATCGAAGCCGGGCGACAACCGCGGAGGTACTACGCGGTAGTCGACCAGGTAGGCCACGGTCGTGGTCGCGGCCGCCAGCGTGGCAACCGGCGCTGCAGCGCGACGGCCGCGACGCAACCATTCGAAGCCCGCTGCCCAGAACAATGAGCTGGCGTGGTGGATCACATATCCGGCCAGGGTGTGGCGCAGGCTCCAGCCATCGCGCCGGTGTGCCTGCCGCCCCCACACCCACTGGCTGGTCGCGTTGGTGGCGGCGGGCACCGCGGTGGTACGGCGATGGCTGAGCCAGGACACCACCACGGTGGAGCAGAGGCTGGCGCAAGTGCCCGAGCCCAGCGCCCGCCACAGCGCGGCATAGCTGCGACGCCAGCCACGGTGCTGGTGGTGGGCGCCACCGGGCTGATCGGAGCGGCTCTGGTCGCCAGGCTGGAGCAGGATGGTCATGTTGTGATCCTCGGCGCGCGGCATGCGGCGGCCGCGGATGAAGGGCAGGTGGGGCGGCGTTGGCTGCCCATCGACTACACCAAACCCACGGCACTCGATGTCGCATCGCTGCGCGGTGTGGACGTCATCGTCAACGCGGTGGGCATCTTCGCCGAACGCGCTGACGCAAGTTTCCACGCCCTCCACGTGAACGGCCCGTGCAACCTGTTCGCGCTCGCCGCACAGGCCGGTGTGCGGCGCGTGCTGCAGATCTCCGCCTTGGGCGCGGCCACCGATGCGCCGACCGCCTACCTTCGCAGCAAGGCACAGGGCGATGCCTGTGCCGCGGCCTTTCCGGGCGAGGCCATCATCGTGCGTCCATCACTGGTGTTCTCGCCTCGCGGCGCCAGCAGCCAGTTGTTCCTGCGTCTGGCCACGTTGCGCTGGCTGCCGCTCCCCGAAGCCGCTGCGCCGGTGCAACCGCTGCATCTGGATGACCTAGTGGATGGGCTGGCCGCACTGGTTGGACAGCCTGATCCGCCCCGGCAAATCGACGCCGTGGGACCGGCGCCGCTCGGTTTCGGTGATTACCTGCGAACGCTTGGCCGCAGCCTCGGGCATGCACCGCGCATCCTGCCACTCCCTGGCAGCGTCACCAGGATGCTTTCCGCCGCCCTGGCGCGCCTGCCGGGCAGCCTGCTCAGCCCCGATGCGCTGACCATGCTTGCGCGCGGCAATTACGCCGATCTCGGGCCATGGCAGCACCTGCTGGGGCGCCCGCCGCGCCCGCCAGAGCGCTTCATCGCGCCGGCGCAAGCAGCGGCCGTGCGCCGTGAAGCGGTGCTGGCCAACCTGTTGCCGCTGTTGCGCCTGTCGCTGTCTGTGACCTGGCTGGTGACGGCCTGGGTCTCTGCTTTCGTGTATCCGCGCGCGGCCAGCCTGGCATTGCTGGAGCGGGCCCATACGCCTGCGATCGTCGCCCCGCTGGCGCTGTATGGGGCCGCCGCGCTCGATGCGCTACTGGGCCTGGCGATGTGGCTACCGCGCGGGCGCGCGGCCGTCTATCGCGTGCAACTGGCCCTGATCGGCTTCTACACCGCGATCATCAGCCTGTGGTTGCCCGAGTACTGGGCGCACCCGTATGGCCCGGTGCTGAAAAACCTGCCGATGCTCGCGCTCATCTATGCATTGCTGCGTCTTGAACCCCACCGCGGAGGCTTGCTTGGACATCGTCGTCGTTAAGACCCTGCATATTCTCTCCTCGACGTTCCTGTTCGGCACCGGCGTGGGGACCGCGTTCTACCTGTTGTTCGCCAGCCGCGGCCGCGACCCGAAGGTGGTGGCGGCAGTTGCGCGCCTGGTGGTGGTGGCCGACTGGATTTTCACCGCGACCACGATTGTCTTCCAGCCAGCCTCGGGCCTCTACCTCGCCCACCGGCTCGGCGTGCCGCTGACCACGCCGTGGCTGTATTGGTCACTGGCCTTGTTCGTGATCGCCGCGCTGTGCTGGCTGCCGGTGGTCTGGCTGCAGATGCGGCTGCGCGATCTGGCCCAGGCCGCGGCAGATAGCGGCCAGCCTTTGCCACTGCGCTATGACGGCTATCTCGGTGCCTGGGCTGCGCTGGGCGTACCGGCGCTGTTCTCGTTCCTGACGATCTTCTACCTGATGACGGCCAAGCCCGCCCTCGGCTGAGGCGCGGGCGGGCTGGGCAGGACTCAGGGGGTGAGCACGATCTTGCGGCAGGCCTCCCTGCGTTCGTTGAAGATCTCGTAGCCCTGCGCGGCGTCGGCTAGTTTCATGCGGTGGGTGATGATCTCCTCCGGCCGCAGCTTGCCATCGCCAATGAAGGCCAGCAGCTCGGGCAGGAAGGCCTGCACGTGGGTCTGGCCCATCTTGAAGGTCAGGCCCTTGTCGAAGGCGTCGCCGAACAGGAAACCATGGATGAAGCCGGCGTACACGCCCGGCACGCTGACAATGCCACCGCGCCGGGTGGCGGCGATGCACCAGCGCAGCGCGGTGCCGGAAGAACCTTCGAGCTTGAGGTTGGCCATGACCGTCTCTGTGGTGCTGCCCTTGGCCTCGAAGCCGATCGCATCGATGCTGGCGTCAACGCCGCGGCCAGCGGTCATCTCGATGATCTGTTGCGCCGGGTCATCGTTGTCGTCGAAGTTGATCGGCACCACGCCATAGGTGGCGCGCGCGAACTCAAGCCGGTAGTCATTGTGGTCGATCATGTAGATGGTTTCGGCGCCGAGCATGCGCGCGCAGGCGGCGGCCATATAGCCGACCGGGCCGGCACCGAAAATCGCCAGGCTGCTGCCGGGCTTGACCTTGGCGTTGACCACGGCCTGGTAGCCGGTGGGCAGGATGTCCGACAGGAACAGTACCTGCTCGTCGGTCAATACATCGGGCACTGCGAACGGGCCGACGTTGGCCTTGGGCACGCGCACCAACTCGGCCTGTCCGCCCGGCACGCCGCCATACAGATGGCTGTAGCCGAACAGCGCCGCCGGCGGTCGGATGTGCTTGGCATTGAGGATCGCGCCGCGGCCGGTATTGGTGGTCTCGCAAGCAGCGAATTCTTCCATCAGGCAGTGGAAGCACTGGCCGCAGGCGATGACGAAGGGAATGACGACGCGGTCGCCGACGTTGACCGCCGTCACTTCCGGGCCGACCTCCTCGACGATTCCCATGAATTCATGGCCGAGGATGTCGCCGTCGTGCATGGCCGGTATCTTGCCGCGATAAATATGCAGGTCCGAGCCACAGATGGCGGTCGCGGTAACCCGCAGGATGATGTCATCGGCCGCCTGCAAGACGGGGTCGGGGACGGTTTCGACGCGTACGTCGCGGGCGCCTTGGTAGGTGAGGGCCTGCATGGAAACACTCCGTTGCGAGGGAACCACCACGCTCGCCATTTGGGGGTAAATCGCCGGTGATCCGCATGTGATCCCGCCGTGCAGCCTCGGCATGCCGAAAACGATGAACTCTTAAGCGTGCATCGCGCCCTCGCATGCGGTTCACGCCATGCGGAACTGACAGTAACGATCGCGCGGTTAGCGTCGAACTGCGCGTGCTGCGGGGAGTTCCACATCGCGCCTTCTGCCCATCCGAGCATCTGCTCGGCCGCCATCCGGAGAAAGCCATGTTCATGCACAACAAGCGTCTGATGTACACCGTCCGCGTAGAGCGGCCGGACCCCGTCCTGGCCACGCTCATGCTGGAGCAATTCGGCGGCCCGCAGGGCGAACTCGCTGCGGCGATGCGCTATTTCACCCAGGGCCTGGGCGAGGAGGACGCCGGTCGCAAGGACCTGCTGCTGGACATCGCGACCGAGGAAATGAGCCACCTGGAAATCATCGGCTCGGTCATCGCCATGCTCAACAAGGGTGCCAAGGGCGAACTGGCCGAAGGCATGGTCGAAGCCATGGAGATGCGCAACCTGACCCAGAACAGCACCAGCCATACCGAGTCGATCCTGTATGGCGGCGGCCCGGCGCTGGTCAATTCCAGTGGCGTGCCGTGGACGGCGGCCTATGTTGACTCGATTGGCGACCCCACTGCCGATTTCCGCTCCAACATTGCCGCCGAAGCGCGCGCCAAGCTGGTGTACGAACGCCTGATCAACCTCACCGACGACCCTGGCATCAAGGACGCGCTGCGCTTCCTGATGACGCGCGAGGTGGCCCACCAGAAGGCCTTCGAGAAGGCGCTGTATTCGATCCAGCCCAACTTCCCGCCGGGCAAGTTGCCGGGCGATCCGGAATTCACCGACCTGTACATGGACATGTCGCAGGGCGAGGGCGATCTGCAGGGGCCCTGGAACAGCGGCCCGCAATGGGTGGTCATCAGCGACCGCGACCAGCAGGCAGCGCTGGATGGTGGCGACGGCAGCGCATCGGTCGCCTCGCTGACGGCGTCGCAATCCGCGGCGCAAGAGGCCTTGGCCTTGCGCACGGCCTCGCAGCTCGATGGTGACCCGCCCACCGGTGTCGAACTTGGCGCAGGACCGGGCGCCGGTGCGGTGAAGGGCGATACCGCGCTGTAGTGTGGCGCCTCGTTCGGCGGGCGAGTGGAGGGCGCTCTACTCGCCACGCCGTACAGGCGTGGCGCGCCCGCTCACATTGCGTCGAACGGGTGCGTGCCACCCTGTCAGCGACGACTCGTGCCGGAACCGGAAACGCCTCGTGCAGCCACATGCCAACGTCATCTACCAGATCGACCCTTATCTGTTCCGCGATTCGGAAGGCCACGGCTGGGGCACGCTGGACGGCATCGTCGAAAAGCTCGATTACCTGCAGTGGCTTGGCGTCAGCCACATCTGGCTGCTGCCGTTCTACCGCAACGGCGGCCGCGATGGCGGCTATGACGTGGTCGACCACTGCGCGATCGATCCGCGCCTCGGCGACGAAGCGGCCTTCGCCCGGCTGGTAGCGGCGGCGCGCGAGCGCGGCATCGAGATCATCGTCGAGCTGGTGATGCAGCACACCTCGGAACTGCATCCGTGGTTCCAGGCCGCGCGGGCAGGCGACCCCGCTGCCGCTGACTGCTACATCTGGTCGAACGATCCGCCGGCCGATTCACCAGCGCCGATGTTCCCGCCGATTGAAACCAGTGTGTGGACCTGGGACGGCTACGCCCGCCGGTACTACCGCCATCGATTCTACGCCCACGAGCCGGACCTGGAGAGCGGACAGCGGGCCGTGCGAGAGGAAACGGCGCGGGTGATTCGCTACTGGATCAAGCGCGGCGCCTGCGGCTTCCGCGTCGATGCGGTGCCCTACATGATCGAACGCGCCTGCGCGGCGGACCCACGCGATCAAGGCTTGTGGCTGCTGGAAGAGATGCGCCAGGCGGTCGTGGTTGAAGGTTGCCAGGCACCGGTGTTGATCGGCGAGGCCGATGTGAAAGCCGATGAATACCACACCTACCTCAGCGGCGATCGCCGGCTGTCCCACTTGCTCGACTTCCACCTCAACAATCACCTGTTCCTGGCGTTGGCGCGCGCCGATGCCGGCGAGATCATGCGCACCCTGGGTGAGTACGGGCCGCATGCCGACACTGCGCAGCGCATCGCCTGGCTGCGTAATAACGACGAACTGGACCTGGAGCAGTTGAGCGCCGAAGAGCGCGAAGCGGTGCTGGACCGTTTCGCGCCCGAGCCGGACATGCGGCTGTATGGGCGCGGCCTGCGGCGGCGGCTGGCGCCGATGTTCGACGGCAACGTCGATGCCCTGGCCATGGCCCATGCGCTGTTGCTGTCGCTGGGCCAGGTGCCGGTGCTGCGCTATGGCGATGAGATCGGCCTGGGCGATGACCTGGGCCTGCCCGAACGCGTGGCCGTGCGCGTGCCAATGCAGTGGCACGATGGGCCGGGCGCCGGTTTCAGCGACCGCCCCGAGCGCGCCTGGCGACAGCCACGCGCCGAGGGTGCTTATGGCTATAGGCGAATCAATGTCGCCGCGCAGATGCAGGAGCCTTCACTGCTGACCCGGGTCCGCGAGTTGCTACGGGTGCGACGGGAGCTGCCGCAATTCAGCCGTGCACCGCGTTCCGAACAAAATTTCCCTGGCAGCGTGCTGGCCCTGCGCTTCCCCGGCCCGCCGCATGACCTGCTGGCACTGGTCAACCTGTCCAGCAAGCCGGTGTCATTGGAGGCCGGGCTGGAGATCGCGTCCACCGCGCTCAGCCGTCGCTTCCAGCAGGGCGGCACCCCGCGCCTCAATGGTTACGGCTATGCCTGGCTGCTGCTGCGCCCGTAGGCGGCGAGTGCGGGCAGCACGTGCGCGCCGAAGTCATCGATGAAGCGTTCCTGGCCACGCCCGACGTTGTGCAGGTACAGGCGCTCGAAGCCGAGGTCGAAGTAGGAAGCGAGCCATTCGGCATGGCGTGCGGGCTCGGCACACACGTGGACGCGTTCGCGCATACGCGTTTCATCAACCAGCGCGGCGAGCGCTTCGAAGTCCTCCGGCCGCGACAGCGACTCGGATACCTCGGCCGGCAACACGTTGCAGCGCCACTGGTCCATGGCCGCGGCGATCGCCTCCTCATCGCTGGACGCATACGACAACTTCACCTGCAGGTACATTGGTTTATCGGCGCCGCCACCGTCGCGGAACGCATCGACCACCTCGCGCAACTCGGGCAGCGGCATGCTGACGGTGATCAGGCCATCGGCCCATTGCCCAAGCCAGCGGGCAGTAGCAGGCGTCAGCGCCGCGCCAAGCAACGGGATCGGTCGCTCGGGCCGGGTGAACAGGCGTGCCGTACCAATGCCCGGTGCAGGCGCGGCGCGCTTGATTTCTTCGCCATTGAACAGTGTGCGCATGGCGTCGGCAGCCGCACGCAGGCGCAGATGGCGCTCGGCCTTGTCCGGCCATGCCAGGCCGCAGACACGTTCATTCAAGGCTTCGCCGCTCCCGAGCGCGATCCATACGCCGCCCTGGCACAGGCGATCCAGTGTGGCCAGCGCCTGCGCAAGGATCGCCGGGTGATAACGCAGGAAGGGGCAGGTCACCATGCCGAAGGACGAGGCCGAGCCGGTCACGGCCGCGCCGGCCCAGACCCAGGATTGCCCGGACTGGCCTTGCGCGCGCGTCCACGGATGGAAATGGTCCGAGCACATCAATGCCTGGAAACCGGCATTTTCCGCGCGCCGCGCGTACGCCAACAGCTGGGCCGGATCGAACTGCTCATGAGAAGCGTGGTAACCGATCATGTTTCACAAGTCCTTGCGGGCACCGTGACCCCATGCCAACACAGCGACGGCTAGAACGATGTCATGAAATCACTCGGCGCCACTCACTGGGCCATCGCGGAAGGCTATATCCCGGGCTGGAGCAACGGGCCTTCGCCGCAGATGGAAAGCCACGAGACTTGCTGCCTGCTCAATGCCGGCGCCAGCGATGCCCATGTTGCGCTGACGCTGTATTTCCAGGACCGCGAGCCGGTCGGGCCGTATCGCGTGGTGGTGCCGGCGCGGCGGACGCTGCACCTGCGCTTCAATGATCTGCAAGAGCCAGCGCCGGTGCCACGCGAGACGCCCTTCGCCACGCTGGTGAGTTCCGATGTGCCGGTCATCGTCCAGCACACGCGCCTGGATTCGCGCCAGCCGGCCAACAGCGTCATGACCACGATGGCCTATCCGTTGTAGCGGCCGGTCTCGAACTTCCGTGGCCGCCTTGCCCAGGCATCGTGGCGGCCTGCCTTTCCCCCCGATGGAGCAAACCCATGAGCGTGCCCCAGTATCCGCGTCCACCGTTCAAGCGCCAGCATCAGGAATTTCCTGGCAAGACTTCCAGGATGGAGCCCAAGCCGGACGACGGCGAGCTCAGCTACGTCGGCAGTGGCCAGCTTGAAGGCAAGCGCGCGTTGATCACCGGCGGCGACAGTGGCATTGGCGCGGCGGTGGCCATTGCCTACGCGCGTGAAGGCGCCGATGTCGCCATTGCGTTCCTGCCGACCGAGGAAGACGACGCCCGCCGCATCGGCGGATTGATCGAGCAGGCCGGACGCAAGACCGTGCTGGTCGCCTGCGACATCAGCGACCCCCACCAGGCCAAGGCGTTGGTGGACAACGTCAGCCAGCAGCTCGGTGGCCTGGATATCCTGGTCAACAATGCTGCCTACCAGCGCTATTTCCACAGCTTCGATGAAATCACGCTGGAGGAATGGCGCAAGACCTTCGACACCAACGTGCACGCGGTCTTCAACCTGGTGCGACTGTGCGTGCCGCTGATGACCGACGGCGGTGCCATCATCAACACCGCCTCGGTCAATTCCAAGAAGCCCACGCCCAATATCCTGCCGTACTCCACCACCAAGGGCGCGGTGGCCAACCTGACCATTGGCCTGGCCGGGCTTCTGGCGGAGAAGGGCATCCGGGTCAACGCGGTCCTGCCCGGACCGATCTGGACGCCGTTCATTCCCGCCGGCATGGATGAGAAGGAGGTCGAGAACTTTGGCTCGCAAACCCCGTTCGGGCGCCCCGGGCAACCGGTGGAGTTGGCCAGCGCCTACGTCATGCTTGCTTCCGAGCGCGCCAGTTTCACCTCCGGTGCGCTGCTGACCATCTCCGGCGGCGCGGTGACGCTGTAGCCGTGAGCGTGCAGCCGCACTCGCCGCCGACCTGGTTCATCGACTGGCTGGGGATTGTCGTGCCCATCGCAGAGGTGCTGATGATCCTGGTCAGCGGTTGGGTGCTGGTGCGGCTGGTGAGTTGGGGCCTGGGCCACGTGGCACGCCGCTATGAAACGCCGGAGCTGGTGGTGGGGTTGCGGCGGCTACTGGCGGTGTTGATCTACGCTGGCGCGATCCTGTTGGTGCTCGAGCGGCTGGGCGTCTCCGGCCAGGTATTGTGGACCGCGCTCACCGGTTTTGCCGCGGTGGGCGCGGTGGCGTTCTTCGCGGCATGGAGCGTGCTGTCCAACATCTTCTGCTCGTTCCTGATCTTCGCCACGCGACCGTTTCGCCTGCACGACCAGGTCGAAATCATCGACAGTGCCGACAAGCCGGGCATTTGCGGGCGCGTGGTCGACATCAACTTCATCTACACCACGCTGCAGGACCTGCGCGAGCCCCACGCCGGCAGCACCTTGCAGGTGCCCAATGCGTTGTTCTTCCAGCGCACCACGCGACGCTGGCCCAACAGCTGACCCGATGAATGCCCCAGGCTACTTTTTCGCCGGCGCATCCGTATCGGCCGGCGGCAGAGGGCACGTGTCCACCGCCAGCGTTGCCATCACTGCGGTGCGCAGGACGTCGGCGAAATGGCGGTACTCGCGCGATCGGTCTTCGTAGGTCTCGGCGATATGGGGCCGCCCCGAGGACGCTGCTTCCCGCGCCATCCGCTCCACCAGCGTTGCACGCTCCTCGATGACCCGCAGGGCCACGCGCATCGCCTCGTCCACCGCATCCTCCTGCTCCCGCGCCAGCACCTCGGCGGTCATCGCATGACCCACCTGGCAGCGGAAGCGCAGCGGCGGCGCCTCGTGCATGACCGACATGACGCCCCCGCACGAGGGGCAGGTCAGCGCCGAGGGTTGGGCGATGCGGAGCAGGGTCGGGGTGTCGAGGCGCTCGCCGGCGGCGATCTCGACTTCCAGCTGCAAATCCGGCGGTGCAGGCAGCCCCACACCCGCCGGTCGGCTGGCCATGGTTGACAGCAGGTCGCCCAGCTCGGCGGCCGGCACTGCCGCATCGACCGCGGTGGCGCGCATTGCGCTGCGCGGCATCTCATCGGCGATGGCGTCGGCCGGGTCCTGCACCAGCGCCAGTCCGCCGCAGCGCTTGATGGCCGCCAGCCCGGCGCTGCCGTCGTTGAGCAAGCCGGACAGCAGCACGCCGACCACCCGCGGCCCATGCGCGAACGCTGCCGAGCGGAATAGTGCGTCGATGGCCGGCCGCGCCAGGTTCTCGCGCGGACCGCCGCCCAGGCGCAGATGACCATTGACGAGCAGCAAATGCCGGCCGGGGACCCCCAGATAGATGTGTCCGGGCAGATAAGGCATGCCGTCTTCGGCCTGCACCACCGGCAGCTTGGCCGCGGCGGCGGTGACCACCGAGAGGATCCCGCTGCTGCGGGTAGGGATGTGCAGCACCACGAAGATGCTTGCCTGGCTGGAGGCAGGGAGTGCCGCCAGTACCGTCTTCAAGGGTGCGGTGGCACCGGCCGAGCCGCCGATGACGATGATGTCGCGCATGGGGACAGGCTGCTGCATGGGCGGCGACTCTCTCAGGGAAGGAAGTCCTTGTCTTCGAGGATGATCTGGCACGTCCACGAGCCATCCTGTGCCGGACGAGGCGGGGCGATGACGTCATGCCAGGGCGAATCCAGCAGTCTTGCCACTTGGCTGGCACGCCAGAGCGCGCAGGCTACGGCTTCTATCGGCATGCGGAAGCCGCCATCGGCCTGCCGACATTGCGGGGCGACGCTTTCCAAGGTGGGCAACACCTCTCTCAGGGTCAAGTTCCTCGCACGGGCAGCCGCCAGTTCGTGCAAAAGCCTTCTTCGCTGACGGCCGCCTATCGGCATACGCATACACCAACATCACAACAGGACACTCGGGGAAGAGCATGCGCTCGCCGCGATGCAGGCGCTGCGAACAGTAGGCCCGCGGAATTGATGGCTTCTAAACAATTGCGCAGTGGCCGCAGCGCCGCGGATGCAATCAAGCCTCTAGCGCCGCCCTGGCGCATGACCTATGGCACTGCGGTATTTCCAAGCCGTGCCGCGTGGCCATCCCGCCCATGCACAGGCGGGATGGCTAGAGGCAGGCTGCCGCACACGCGGGTCCGGGTGATCACCAATTCCAGCGCATGCCGAGCTTGCCGTTCCAGGCGGTCTCGTCGCCATCGAAGCTCCAGGTGTAGTCGATGTCGGCAAACAAGTAGCCGGTCTGGCTGACCTGCCAGGTGCCGCCGATCCCGACTTCTGCCCAGGTGTCGTCCAGTTCGGCGGTGAAGGGAACATAGCCGCTGGCGCTCGAGAACTGGGTGGTGGGCGAACCGTTGAAGGCATGCCACACGTTGCCCCGCAGCCACCAGTCGCTGGCGCGTGCGCCACCGCCGCGGCTCTGGCCGGCCCCGATGCGATTCAAGCGCACGCCCAGGCGGCCCACGGTTGAGTCGCCATCGCTATAGCGCACGTGCGTGAGCGCATCGATCATGTCGTCGATGTCGACCCGCTCCCAGATGACCTGTGCCTGCGGCTCCAGGCGCCAGCCGGTCGGGTCCGCGGACGAGGCGCCCGAGCCCAGGGCAATGGGCCAGCCGCCTTCCAGCGACACGACCACGCCGTCGCCGTTGGTGAAGGTATCGGGCAAGCGCGTGGACTGCGCACGCAGGTCGTACCAGGTGTATTGCGCGACTGCGTCGAGATACGCCCCGCGAGCATTGAACCCGGTCCAGTAGGCGCCGACGGTGCGCGCCTGGAACTTGTCGCTGCCGGCGTGGAAATCGTAGTCGAGCCAGTTGTGCCGCACGTCGCCGTCGCCGCGACCGTAGGCCAGGTAGCCGCCGGCATGCTGGCGGTTGCCGTCGTCGCCGATCGAGCGGTACAGGTCCAGGCCGATCTGCAGCGCATCGAACTGGTAATCGAAGCCGGGGCCGCGGTTGCCGTAGATGCCCTGGCTGCCGCCGTCACGTTCGCCATCGTGGTGCAGCACGCGCACCCACGCGCCGTTCATGCCGGCGCGGTCGGCATCGAGGTCGTCGCGTTGCTGCAGCAGATGCTCGTCACCCACGCGCTCGTGCAACGTGTCGACCAACGCACGTCCATAGAGCGCCGCCATCGTCGGCAAGGCCGCCGCCAGCGAAACTTCCTGGCGGAACGCGGGCGTCGGCGGCGGTGCCGGCGGTGGCGGTGGTGGAGGCGGCGGCGGTGGGCCCGGAGGAGGCGGCGGTGGCGGCGGGGGAGGTGTGGGTGGAGGCGGTGGAGGCGGCGGCGGTGGAGGTGGCGGAGTAGGGGGTGCAGGGCAGGGCGGCACCGGCGCACCGGGCGCTGCGCAATCTATGGTCGAGCGCAGGAACCAGCTGTTCTGTACATCGGCGGTCCCGGCGCCGCCGGCCCCGCCCTGATAGAGGAAATATTCGTAGGGCCCGGCCACGACCGGAGCGGCAAGGACAAAACTATTGGCGGCAGTGGTCGAATTGACCGCTTGCACGAGCACGATGCCGTCGGCCGTGGTCAGCGCGCCGCCACCGCCGGTGCCGCGCACCTGGATCGTTCCGGGCCCGCTGCCGGTGCCATTGACGATAACCAGCCGGTCGGACGGCGAATCATCGCCGGCAAGCCAGGTGTTCATTGCCAGCGTGCCGTCGCCGGCGTAGCTGTTGACGGTGAGGGTCTTGTAGCTGGCCAGCTGGTCTGGCGGACCGACCGGCGGGGAGAAGTCGATGAGGCTGGGATCGTTGACCAGCGAGGTCAGCACCGAGGAGCCGGTGAGGAACCAGGTGCTGTCGATGAGATTGACGCGCGAGGTACTGCCCGCCGCGGTCTGGGCCGACCCGGTGACCGTGGAGCGGGTGAGGGTCAGCGTGCCGTCGGCCGCTGCCGCCGACGCCGGTGCCACCGTCAGCCACTCACCGCTGCCGCCGACCTGGGTATCGCTGAAGTTGCCGACGGCGCCCGTACCGGCCACGGAAATGGTTCCGCCGCTGGCATTGCTGAGCGCGCCCCCGCCGAACTGGACCAGCGCGTTGCTGCCGTCGAGCAGCAGCGCCGGCGCCTGCGCACCGGTGGCCGTCACCGGCGTGCCGGTCGCATTGAGGGTGCCGCCGACCGCCGCCAGACCCGCCGACGACGCGCCGCTGGTCCCGATCGTGGTGCGGGGCCCCAGTGTCAGCACGCCGCCCAACGCTGCCGTGGCAGCGGGGCTGGCGACGCCGACCGTGGTGATGCTGCCGCCTGCCAGGGTGGCTTGTGCGCCATTGCGTGCCAGCAAGCCACCCGCGTCCTGTGCGCCGGCCGAGCTGATGGCGAGATTGCTGGCGCTGAAGCTTGCCGCATCATCGACGAAGATCGTCGGCGACCCGATCGAGCCGCTACCGGCAGCCGTGCTCGCGCTCCCGCCGCCGCTCAGCGAGACGTTGCTGCCGGCGCCGACCACCGAGACCGCGGTGCCCGGCCCGGTGATGGCGACGCTACCTGACTGGCTCAGCGAAGCGGCGTTGGTGGCCGCAATGCCGACACCCGTGGCACCGCTCATCGTCACGGTCAGCGCAGAGCTTGCGGCACCGGTAAACGTACTGGCATCCAGCTGCACGCCGATGGCGGCCGCCTCCGACGCGCTTACGCCCAAGGTGCTGCCCGCTTGCAGTGCAAAGGTCGCCGCGGCGATGCCTTGCAGGCCGAAATCGCCGCCAGCGACACTCGGTGTGCCCGGGCCAAAAACCACGCTGCTGCCGTCGTTGGAGATGCCGACGGACCCGGCACCCACGGCCGATAGTACGCTGGTGCCGTCCATCGTCAGGCTGGCGCCGTCATGCATCAGCGCGCCAAAGCTGTCACCGCCCGTGGTCACGCGTGTGTTGGATAACCGCGCCGCAGTGCCGGCCACCATGTAGAGGCCCCAGCTGCCGCTGCCCACGGTGATCTCGCTATCGGTGGCGGTGATGCGCGCAGGTGCCAGGGTACCGTTGCCCCACCAGCCGACGCTGTCGTCGCCCAGCGTGATCGTGCTGCGCACCACGTTCGAGCGCGATCCATTGACGGCGCTGGTATAGCTGCCCGCGAAGTAGTTGTAGATACCGACCGCATAGTTGCCGGCGGTGATCGTGCTGTCGGTGAGATTGAGTTCCGCCTCGCCGCCTACCAGTGCGCCGCGGGTGCGGCCGCTGCCGACGATGCCGTTGCCCAGGGTGACGGTCATGTTCGTCGCGTTGACTTGCGCCAATGTGTTTTGGCCGGGCAGGCCGCCCCCCGGATTGCCATTGGTGACCTGGAATGCGGTGGCGAGGGTGGAGGGCAGGTTGACCACGGTGCCATCGGCATTGACCACACCTCCGCCAAACGCGGTGATGGCCGCCAGTGTCTGTGTCGGCGCGTAGGTGTTGGCAGGGTTGAGTCCGATGATGGTACCGGCGCCGAGATTCAACACGCCGCCGGTGGTGGCGATGGCATTGGCCAGCGGCTGCGGCGCCATGTAGATGGTGGTGTTGGTGAAAGTGCCAGTGGCCGTGGCGTAGGCGCCGTCCGGCCCGCTGAAGATCGTGATCGGGCTGAAGAACCCGGCGCCGCCCGTCGGGATCTCGGCGACAATGTTGTAACCGCTGAACGTGGCCGTGGTGCCGTAGCCCACGCGCACCACGTCCCAGGTCGTGCCGGGCAGTGCGGCATCGGGCAACGCGTGGGTCGCGCCATCGCACAAGGAGATGACCCGCGGGCTCACCTGGATGCCCTGGCAGCCCACGCCCTCTCCCGGACTGGTGAGCAGGGTGGTGCCGGACAAGTCGCCAACGGGTTCGCCATCGTCGGGCGGGGGCGCGGCCAGTGCGCTGGCGCTGGCCAGGGTCGTCAGGGCGATGGCCACGGCGCGCGCAAGCGGCGCGGCGGAAGCGTGGCCGCGCCCACGCCCATGTTGATCCAGTCGATGTGGTTCCATGTCACTTTCCTTAGCTCACGGAGCACCCCTGCAGCGGGAATGGACTCCCGTGCGCGTGCAAGTGGCGTGAAACCAAGCCGCTCCTTTTCAACCATCTGGGCGTCCGATGGGGATGGGCCTGCTCCGCTTCCAGGCAGATGTGATGGCCGCCCCGGGCCGAAAATGCGAAGATCCATCCCCTCCACGGCAGGCTCTTCCTGGCATTTGCGCCCGGCCCGCCGTCCCACCGAGACCCGTGTGAAGACTCCGGCCAGTTTGCAGGCGCTGATAGACGATGGCGCCATCGATGAAGTGTTGCGACCGCTCAAGAGCGGCAAGGAAGCGGCGGTCTATGTAGTCCGCAGCGGCGAAGACGTGCGTTGCGCGAAGGTCTACAAGGACATGGCGCAGCGCAGCTTCCAGCAGCGCGTGCAATACCAGGAGGGCCGCAAGGTGCGCGGTAGCCGCCAGGCGCGTGCGGTCGGCAAGGCCAGCAAATACGGCCGCAAGCAGCAGGAAGCGGCGTGGAAGAACACCGAGGTCGAAGCCCTGTACCAATTGCGCGCCGCTGGCGTGCGCGTGCCCGAGCCCTACGGCTATTTCCACGGCGTGCTGGTGATGGAACTGGTGACCGATGCCGAGGGCTTCTCGGCGCCGCGCCTGGGCGAGGTGGAGTTGAGCGCCGAGCAGGCGCGTGACTATCACCGGGTGCTGGTGCGGCAAGTGGTGTTGATGCTCTGCTGTGGCCTGATCCATGGCGATCTGTCGGCCTACAACGTGCTGGTCGGTCCCGATGGCCCGGTGGTGATCGACTTCCCGCAGGTAGTCAGTGCCGCCGGCAACAATGCCGCGCGCACGATGTTGCTGCGCGACGTCAACAACCTCACCGCCAGCCTCGGCCGTTGGGCGCCGGAGTTGCTGGACACCTGGTATGGCGAAGAAATGTGGGCGCTGTTCCAGGCCGGCGAGTTGCGCCCGGACAGCGTGTTGACGGGCCACTTCGAGGCCGACGAATCCAGCATCGATCTGGACAGTGTCCGCCACGCGATCAACGATGCGCGCGAAGAGGCATTGATCCGCCAGCAGGGCCGTGAAGCGGCGGCCAACGACGACGACTAGACGGAGTGGGTTCTCAGAACCGCTCGCCGGCAGGCAGATAGCGCCACTGCCCGGCCGGCATGGCGCCGTCCGCCCCCTTGCCCAGCGGCACCTTGCCGATACGCAGGCGACGAATCGATTGCACTTGCAGGCCTACCTGCGTGCACAAGGCACGCAGATCGCCATCGTGGGCACCCTTGATCGCGAAGCGCAGCCGGGTCTCGTTCTGCCAGCTGACCTTACAGGGCAGGGTGCGCCCCCCTACGGCCATGCCTTCGGCCAGCTTGTGCAGGCCGTAGGGCGCCAGCTCGCCGCTGACCTCGACAATGTATTCGTGCTCGATCTGGTCGGCTTCATCGCCCAGGCGGCGCAGCACGCGGCGGTCCTGGCTCAGCACCATCAGGCCACTGGCGTCGGTATCCAGGGGTACCAACGGCGTCAGGCGATGGAAGTGGCGCTGCAGTAGCCGCACCTCGGACAGATCATCAGCCCAGCGGCTGGCCGGCGTGACCAGTGCGGCGGCCGGATTGGGCCCGGCGATCGCATCGAAGCCGGCGGGCTTGTGCAAGAGGATCGTCGCCGGTTCCACCGCCTCCAGGCGCGCAGTGGGATCGATCTCCACGCGCTCGTCGGTGATGCGATGCTGGGGCAGTTCGATCACTTGCCCGTCGACTGACACCCAACCATTGCGCACGTACTGCTCGGCATCGGCGCGCGAAACGCCCAGGAGTTCGGCGACGCGTTGGGCCAGGCGAATGGGGGAGGGCATGTGGCTGACCGGAAAGCAGGGCCGCTAGTGTAGCGACGACCAGGCTGGCGCGTCTCAGGAAGCCTGGAGGCGACCGAGCGCGACCTTGATGTCCTTCGCCGGCGGCAGCCCGAAGAAGCGCCCGTATTCGCGCACGTCGGCCGTGATCACCAGCGAATCGCCTGCGCCGAAGTCGAAGGTCTGCTTTCCCAGGCTCACGCGCTTGCCGCCTTGAAGCACCAGCACCACCATTGGTCTGGAGATCGCGTACTGAAGCTCGCCGGGCACCGTGGTGCAGATCGTCGTCAATCCACGGATGGGCGTGCTGGCAACGCCGTCTTGATCGGCGTGCGCCATGGCATGGCGACGCACCTGGTCGAGGAGGAGGGAATGGGTCATGTCCAACACGATATCGCGAGCGTTCGGAGCGGGGAACGGCTTCGTCGGATCAGGCAAGCATCGCGCAGGTATAGGCAACCTGGCCGGGCCAGGCGGAAGCAGACTGTGCTCCAGCAAACACCCCTCAAAGGAGCCATTCGATGTCAAAGATCTCGCTCGTCACCGGCGCCAGCCGTGCCTGGGGCGACCTGATCATCACTTATCGCGACAGCGCTGAGCACGCAGCGGCGGTGGTCGATGAAATCGTCGCCATGGGCCGCAAGGCAGTCGCCCTCCAACTGGACCTGGGTAGGGCGGCCCTGTAGCGTAGGCTTCATCCTCACAATTCATCTACATATTCCAACGTACGGTGATATCGGCTCTAGCCATGGCTCAAGGGCCACTATATTTCCGGGTCCCATACGAAGGAGATTGGAATGATTCTGACCAAGAAAAATCCGGCGATGGTGCGCACGTTCGGCGTGGCGATCGTCGCCGCCCTGGGCCTTGGCGGGTGCGCCACCTATACAGATGAGTTTGCAACGATCAACTCACGCCTCGACCAGCTCGACGGAAAGGTGCAGAGCGCCGCCCAGAGCGCCGAATCGGCCAATCAGTCCGCGCAGCAAGCGAACCAGCGGCTGGACCAGATCGAGAGCCGCGTCCAGAAGCTGGAAACGGCGCCACGCAAGGTGCCACGCGGTTAGTCGCTATTGCGGAGTGTGTGACCAGCTTTAGAACTCGAGACCCGGCGGCCTTTACGGGCCACCGGTCTCTTTGGTTTGCAGTCTTTAGTTGAAGGAAACGTGCCATCAATACGCGCATACACGCTGCGACCCGGGTCGCTTATGGCGCGCTGGCGCTGACGCTAGCGTTCTCGAACATCGGCGTGGTCAACGCCCAGGAGCCCGTCGCGCAACCCGTAGCCGCAGTCGACCAGCTTCCGCAGGGCCAGGAAGTCTCCGACACCGTCATCGAGCTTGCCGGCTGGGTTACCGCCAGCAAAGACAGCCAGGGCTACCCATTCGCGGTCATCGACAAGGCCGCCGCACAGATCCTGGTATTCGGCGGCGACGGCCGGCTTCGCGGCGCCGCACCCGCACTATTTGGCTCGGCGATCGGCGACCATTCGGCGCCCGGCGTCGCCGGCCTCGCGCTGCGCGAAATCCCGGGCCGGGATCGCACCACGCCCGCCGGTCGGTTTGTCGGCGGTTTCGGTCCTTCCATCGACGCTGGGCGCGTCCTGTGGGTGGACTACGATTCGTCAGTTTCCTTACACCCGACGGCTACCGGCGTACCGGCCGAGAAGCGCGTCGAACGCCTTGCATCGCCATCGCCTGACGACAACCGTGTCACTCACGGGTGTATCAACGTCTCGCCAGAATTCTACGAGCAGATCGTCCGACCGACGTTCGAGCGCGGCGGCCTGTTCTACATCCTGCCGGACACAGCGTCATTGGCGGAAACCTTCCCGGAATTCGTGGAGAGTCGCGCGACGGCACAGCGGAAGGATGGGGGCGGTGGTCGGGGTGGACGGCATTGATGGGTTTGCGGCTGGGTTTGTGGGGCGGCTGAGGTTTGGGTTGTAGGGACTGGGTGGCCTGCTTGGTGTTTACATAATATACATTATGCGAAAAGGCGTCAGGGCCGCCGTCGCTCGGCTCCGGTGGATTTGGATGTGGCTCTGTCAGTTCTTCTAGTTCTTGTCCTTCTATGAAGGATCGCGCCCCCTATTGATTCGTACGGAATTTTTGTCCAAGGCCTGCGCAATTCATGGACACGAACTTCCGTCAGTCGTCTCAACATCCATCGGCAAGTCTCCGCATCTGTACCTAAACTCCCAGATTGGCTTATCTGGCCTGGGCCTTTGCGGCGCATTGACGGCAAGGAACCTCTACATAGCGGCATGACTATCGGCCGCATCCGATGGCCCCAATACCCGGATCGACTAGGGACAGCGGCAGGGGCTTCCTCATTTGCTGGTGAGCCTAATCGCTGTGTCCTGATCGAAATTCGTAGTTGTTGTCGATTTTATGAAACTGCAGCGCTTCGGATCGAGCAGAGTGGCCCTACCAAACAACTCCAGGCTTCTGGCTCTAGTCTCCGCCGATCTTGTTATTCACAGCACGTTCGTGCAGCAGCGAAAATCTTGCTTTCACTTCCTCATGAGGGAGGACCATTCCCGCTCTGGCCGCCGCAAGCCCAATCTCTACTTGGGCCCGGAACCACGCGTCGTAGTCGACGTCCTCATGTTCTGGGTCAGCACTGGGCTTCTTCTGAGCGCTGGGCTTCTTCTGATCGTTCATGTCGGTGCTTCTCCGTATCTGTACCTGAAAGCCAAACTATTTGAGTCCGGGGTCGCGGGGGGCGTGTACTGCGAGGAATCTGTACATCGCTCCCCGACTGTCGGTTGCTCCCGACGGCAACTCTATGCCCAGCTTCCTACACAGAGATAGTGCGAATGCCAGCTGTGCGCTCGTGGGTGCCTTGCATTCCCAGTTAACGAGTTCCGGCAACAACCTGGCGATCTCTGCGGCAAGCCTTGAGCAATAAGCTTTCATTTCGCCCGCCGCTTCCATCTGCTCAAGTTGCGTAGTCAATGCAGCAATAGTTGCCTCAGGGATGGGCAGCTCTAACGTCAAACTCAAGTCAGGCTCGACCAGGAACAAAGGCACAGGCTTCCCCTGTCGCGAAATAGACGGTGCTTGGCTGATGCTACCGTAAGTACTGTAGACTGTAAGTGCTACGGAATCGAACCTCTCCTAGTGGAGAGTTCAAATGCCCTTGCCGCTTTTGGAGCTGCCGTTCGGCGGGGGCGTCAGCGACTGGGTTTCAGTCAGGAAGAGTTCGCTCACGTCGTCGGCATGCATCGCACGCAATTGGGCCACATTGAGCAAGGCCGCAAGGATTGCCGTTTGACGACCATTGGGAGGCTGGCTCAGGCACTCGGTATCGAGGTCAGTACGCTGCTTCGCGACGCTGAGCGTCATCGGGGCTCCTAGCTACTTCTTCTTTGCTTGGGCTTTCTTTAGGGTTTCGGGCTTTCCCTTCGGTCTAGTGGTCCGCTTCCGCGGGGTGGACTGCGCCGATCCACGCCGTAAGACTGCCTCAAGATCCGCCGGGAGATTTCTCAACTCCGCCAGCTGATGCTCAAGCGCGTCGGCACGAGCACGCTGCACTACGGCCTCCCGTGACGCATCCCAAGCTTCCGTGTTTGACCTGTCTGCACGTTCGCGCAAAGCCTTCTGGACTTCAGCGCTCTCCTTAGTAAGGGTAGCCAGTTGGCGGCGCAGCTCTTTGACTTCCTGGCGCGCCCGATCGATCTCGCTCAGGGCACGATTCTCGACGGCGCGGATATGTTGGCTCACTGACTCACGTTCCGATTGAGCGGCCTCTTGCAACGCTTGCACGCGCAGCTCCGCGGCTTGTCGCAAAGTTTCCGCGACGTCTGCGCGCGTCAACGCGGCATCGCGTTGCTGGGCAACTTCTTCCAGTCTTCCTTCGAGCTGGCTAACCAGTCGCTGCAGCTCGGCTATTCGTGCCGCGGCGGCCCGTTCGGCCTGAGCTGCCGCCTCGGCGCGATCGAGAAGCGCGGCCGCTTCATCCGAGAACGAGGCGCGTGCCTGGTCCAGTGCGTCTTGCTGGCTGAGCAGAAGGGCGCGGTCCCCGGTCAGGCTCTCTACGGCGATGGCGCGGCCCGCCTCCAGGGCCAAACCCCACCACTCCCCTGCCAGGGCGGCCACTGCCGCTGGTACTTCGGCTGTGGAAAACGCCTGCCTCTTGTCCTGCAACCTGCCCCCGAGCGCTCGCCACCAAGTCTCCAGCCAGCGCGTGACCGTGTTCGGCGAGCCGGTGCCCAAGTGTGCACGGATGCGCTCGACTGTCGGCCGCTCGCCGGCGGCCACCAGCTCATCGGCCGCGCCGTGGACGTCAGATTCTGTGATGCCTCGGGCCATGAAAGGTCTCTTGTGTCGGTGCCCTACCCCGTTGTCTGCGTACTGGCGATAAGTGATGATTATCGTGGCTACGCATGCTTGTTCGTATCGTACATTACGTACTATGAATGATAATTCCACTAGTGCCGCTCTCATCCAGACCGTCCACCAGCTGGTACTGCCCGAACAGCTGGCGCAACAGGCGGCGGACGCGGTGCGCGAGCTGCTGGCCGAAGCGGCGGCCGAGAACACTACTCGCAGCTACACCAGTGCACTGCGCTACTGGGCCGGCTGGCATGCGGCGCGCTATGGCATCGAGCTGGCATTGCCGGTCCCCGAGGCCACTGTGCTGCAGTTCGTCGTTGACCATGTGCAACGCCGTTCGGCTGAGGGCGAACTGGTGTGGGAGCTGCCGCCGATCGTGGACCAAGCCTTGGTGGCGGCCGGCCTGAAGGCCAAGCTTGGGCCCTGGACCTTGGCCACCGTGCGGCATCGGGTCGCCGTGCTGTCCACCGCGCACAGGCTCAAACAGGCGACCAATCCCTGCGAACAGCCAGCGATCCGCACCGTGCTCAGCCGCGCCGCCCGAGCCGCAGTCAAACGCGGCGAGCGGCCGCGCAAGAAGACCGCGATCACCCTGCCCGAGCTGGAAGCCCTGCTGGCCACCTGCGACGACAGCCTGGAAGGAATACGGGATCGCGCCCTACTCTGCTTCGGGTTTGCCAGCGGTGGCCGCCGGCGCAGTGAGATCGCCGCCGCCGACCTGCGCGACCTGCGCCGGATCGGCGAGGCGGGCTACATCTACCGCCTGGAGCACAGCAAGACCCAGCAGGCCGGCGTCACCGCGAGCTCGACCCCGGACAAGCCGGTGCTCGATCGGGCCGCCCTCGCGCTGCAGGACTGGCTGGACGCAGCCGGGATTACTGAAGGGGCGATCTTCCGACGGCTGTGGAAGCAGCGCGTCGGCCCTGCCCTGTCTCCGGCCGCGGTAGGCGAGATCGTACAGCGGCGGGCGCGATTGGCCGGGCTGGAGGGAAATTTTGGCGGGCACAGCCTGCGCTCGGGGTTCGTGACCGAAGCCAGTCGTCAGGGGGTGTCACTGCCGGCAATCATGCAACTAACTGAGCACCGTGCTGTGTCGAGCGTAGTCGGGTATTTTCAAACCGGCGGCGCTGCGGCGAACCCCGCTGCTCGTCTTTTGGAGGACAGCTAGGAGTGGAAGCGGGGCTGCCTAAGTGCACTGGGCCTCCCGCCCCGCTGCATCCCCTGACTGACCGGTCATCGCCAGCCTCATGCCGTCCCCCAAGGCCCATTCTGCCGGCCCGCTTCCATCCTGGAATGGCGATAAGCGAGGCGTGACCGTTGCCGGGCCGAAATAGGACATCACTCCCCTCTCGGTGCGATCTCGGATGTTGGTGCCCAGCCCAAATAACGCACAAGATGGACGATGAACTAAGCTTCCGGGGGGCAGCGGACAACTGGGGGGCACATGGAAGCACATGGATATCGCGTTGGCGCTAACGAGAGTTGGTGGCCGACGTTGCCTGAGGATGAGCAAGAAATAGAGGCGATGGCGCTGGCAGCCCGCCGCCATATTGAGCCGTGGCTATCTGCCGTCTTTCAGGCCGAACATCTCAACCTACTGATTGGCAGTGGCTTCGCCAGCGCGGTCAGCTATCTGGCCAAAGTCAAAGCAACCGGCATGGATTTCGACCCGCTCGGGACGGAGCTGGACAACGTCATCAAGGAAGAAGCCACCAAGAGCGCCAAGACCATGGGCCGCGGTGCACCCAACATTGAGGATCAGTTCCGGGTGGCATTCGCCATCCTTGATGGTCTGAAACTGTTAAACGACGATCGTCAGAAAGTTCTGCACACTGCGCTTCAAACGCGGATGTCCGCGTTCCTGAGGTCGTTGCTCAAGATGGAAGAGGACATTGAGGCGGCAGAAGACACCCATTGGTCAAAAGCGCTGTCCGCGCTCCAATCCTTCCTGCTGAGCTTCGCCAGCCGCGCGGCCTCCCGGGAGCGGCTGCATGTTTTCACAACCAATTATGACCGCCTGATCGAGAAGGGCTGCGACCTAGCGGGCTTGCGGGTCATTGACCGCTTTGTCGGCATGCTCGAACCCACCTTTCGAGCTTCACGCATGGACGTTGACTATCACTACAACCCACCGGGCATCCGGGGCGAACCCCGCTTCATGGAGGGCGTGCTGCGGCTGACCAAGTTGCACGGCTCCCTGGATTGGCACCTGACGCAGCGGCCTCGGCAGCTGGTGCGCCGAGGCATCCCGTTCGGCGCACCACAAGATAGCTCGCTGGTGCCAGCCGAGCCACTCGACACCGTGATGATCTACCCGAACGCGGTCAAAGACGTAGAAACCACGGAATATCCGTATGCCGAGCTTTTCCGGGATATGGCGGCCGCCACATGTCGCCCGAACTCGGTGCTCGTGACCTACGGCTATGGCTTCGGGGACGATCACATCAACCGTGTCCTCCTGGACATGCTCACCATTCCGTCCACGCATCTGGTGATCATCGTCTACGAACCGGAGGAACGGCTCGAAAAGTTTCTCAACCAGGCCGCGCGACGCGCACAAATTTCACTCCTCATCGGCAAGCACTTTGCGGATATCTCCAATCTCGTCGAGCGTTACTTGCCCAAGCCCGCCTTGGACATGATCAGTGGCCGCATGGCGGATCTCCTGAAGCACCGCAGTTTTCCCAAAGACGACGACAAGGGAACTCCGCCCGATGCGGCAGGAGGTGGCGCAGCCGATAAGGATGGCATAGAGGGCCCGCTATGACCTCGCCGATCGAGATGATCGCGGGCCTGGTCGTCGGCACCGTCGAAGCGGTCGCTCCTGACGATATTCGCGTCCGGCTTGGGCCAGAGGCTCCGCTGTCCACCGCGTTCAATGCGGGAAGCCCCGCTTCATTCCCTAGGCTAAACGGCTACGTGCTGATCCCGAATGAAGCCGGAGCTACGGTGGGGTTCGTCACCTGGGTCGGCACCAACCACTCTGCACCGCCTCGCAAACCGGGCCAACGCGACCTGGACCTCATTGACCTTCCCTACCCCGCGCGGCGGATGTCAGTCACACCGGTCGGCACTCTTCGGTCCTCCACCGATCGAACCACTGGGAAGCTCATCCACGAGCTCTCGCGCGGCGTCCTGGCATTCCCGTCCGTGGGCGACCAGGTGCTGATGCCAACCGCTGATCAGGTGGCCGCGATTGCGGGCGCCAACGACAAAGATCGCCGGGTCAAGATCGGCACTTCGCCGATGGCGAATGACACGCCGGTCATGGTGGACCCGAACAAGATGTTTGGCCGGCACTTGGCCGTTCTGGGAAACACGGGTAGCGGCAAGTCCTGCTCAGTGGCAGGCCTCATCCGCTGGTCCCTGGAGGCGGCAGCCGAGGCCAAAGCTAAGAAGCCGGGCGAAGACGTTTCCCCTAACGCTCGCTTCATTGTGCTCGACCCCAATGGGGAGTATTCGAAGGCGTTTGACGGGGTTGGTGGCGGAGCTCGCGTATTCCGGGTTCCGCCCGTCAAGGAAGGAGAAAGGCAACTGCGCGTGCCCGCCTGGATGTGGAACGGTCACGAGTGGAGTGCCGTTGCCAACGCGCAGCCGGGCGCTCAACGTCCCCTCTTGCTGCAAGGCATCCGTGAGCTCAAAAGTGGCGAGGCAGATGCCCTTCCCGATGCTGTCAAAGTCGCTCGGCACGTAGGTTCCTACCTTATCCGCCTGAATGGCTTGTTGACCCAAGGTCCAAACGCATTTGGAGGCTCACATCCCGCGAAGTTCTCCTGTGCGGCTCTTCTGAAGAACATCAATGAAGACCTGTCAGCGTTCTCAGCCCGAGTGGAGGACGAAGGTGCAAAAAATTTGCTTATTGAAGCGGCCAGGCTTGCAACGGAAATGGAGCAGAACCGTCTCAGTGGTGGTCGCTTTTACAATGACTTTTCAGTCGCAGAAATTACTGCTCTAGCCAAAGCTGTTAAAGCTTCGCTAGATCTGTTGCCGAAGGTGCCTCCCCCTCCTCCCATAGGCGAAGATGCACCGAACTGGTTCAACGTTCACGAGCTAGCTGACCATTTAGACCGCATCGCCCACGACCAAGGTGGCAACGTCGCAGGCTTCATTTCAACGCTAGGCCTGCGCATTCGATCCATGGTGGCGGATGCACGCCTGGGTTCGGTCATCAGAGACGACGAAAAGTTGTCTTTCTCGGATTGGCTCGGGGACTACATCGGCGCCGACCAAGCCCACAACGGCTCAGTCGCGGTAATTGATCTGTCCCTTGTTCCCTCTGAGATCGTCCATACCGTGGTTGCAGTTTTGGGGCGCATAGTCTTTGAGGCGCTTCAACGTTATCGCCGGCTTCATCAGGAAGGTCGCACTTTGCCCACCGCCATTGTGCTGGAGGAGGCCCATTCCTTCATTCGCAAAGGCCGCGAAGACGACCTTTCTAGCGCAGCCGCGCTGTGTCGGGAGACGTTCGAGCGCATCGCCCGCGAGGGTCGCAAATTTGGCCTTGGTATGGTGCTCTCCTCGCAGCGGCCCAGTGAGCTATCCGCAACCGTTCTCGCTCAGTGCAATACGTTCCTGCTCCACCGTATCGTCAACGACGTGGACCAGGATCTGATCCGGCGGCTCGTGCCCGATAACGTTGGAGGCTTGCTCAAAGACTTGCCTTCACTACCTTCCAGACAAGCCGTCCTTCTAGGCTGGGCCACCCCGATGCCTATTCTCGTGGAAATGGCAGAGCTGCCCGAGAGCCAACGGCCCCACTCGGCGGACCCCGACTTCTGGGAGGTTTGGACCGGTGCCCAAGAACGAAAGATTGACTGGAAGGCGGTCTCGGATGACTGGGCCGGAGACGTTCCCGATTGAGGGCGCCCGATTCCACTCCCTCGTTCTCCGGAGGCCAATGATGGCGACCGACAAAAAGGGGGAACCCGTACGACGTTCTACCAAAAAAGAAAAGAAAGCTTGGTTTGAGATGATTGGCCGAATTAAAGGGGCGCGCCACTTATGAAGTTTGGTTACACCGAAGATGAGGTGCATGAATACATGTACGCCAAGGGCATCGAGGCTCTGATTGTCGATTCAAAGGAGCTGGATGATGCTTTGAGTGCAGGCGCCCACCTTGCGCTAGGGGCGGACGATGATAATCCGGAGGGCGAGGAGTTCGCACTCTGGAAGATCATAAAGCAACGCGTCATCGAGAGGATCGAGCGAATTCATCTCAGCGTCCGCTATGGCAGCTTCATCGGAACGAAAGTGAAGCTGCCGATTGATGGCAGTCGCCCGATGGAATTGGATTTGCTTGGAGCTCACGAGGACGGAATATTTGTGCTTGAACTGAAAGTTGATCGTTCGTCCGAGCGAAACGCATTTTCAGAGCTTCTGGCTTACAGCCACTACATCGCTCAGATGTTCGCAATGTCCGGTCCAGAGGATATCACCAACATTCTAGTTGCGCCGATGGACGTCAAGATCACCCGTCAGGCGTTCTTGTACGATCTGATCGTCGCCAATCGCAATGTCATCGTTTATAACCCCGTCCTCAGAGACGGGACGCTCAACAGCTTGGAGCTTCAGCTGTTCGTCCCGACTGACGAGGAGTTTCGATTCTTTGCCAATCGACTTTTGTCGCATGATGCGATGACTTGTGTGGTTGCTTCGTTCCCAGATCTGGATGGGTGGTACGACAGTAAGGGGGCATCGGTGAACGACTACACCAAGCACTTTCTTGGCGGACTCGCGGGCTATGCTTCGCAGCTCATGGAGGCTGAGCAGCTTCATGGATTTTCCTATATTCGAAAATACTGGCCCGAACTCCCTTTCCAGTACAAGAACGCATTAATCCTTTGTGCGATAAATCCATTCTTTGTCGCGGATACTGATCGTGCGGATGCCATCACCGAGCAGCTTACAGAGGATGGCGTTTCGGCACTTCTGGAAAATCCAGCGTACTCCTTCACTGGCCGCTTGATTCGCCTTGCGCAGCGCGCAATTGGGGACAGCCTTGCGCATGGACAAAGGTCGGAGATAGACATCCCTCATTGGCCAAGCATGATTAGATCAATCGTTGAAACGGCCACATGCACCAACTTCGCTTTCCGCCCTACGGGCCTCTTTCGCGAGGCCTACGTTGCGTACATCAATCGCCTACATGAACAGAATGAGTCGATTCACCGGCATGACCTTTCCAAAGTGAAAGGCGATGACATCAACAGCTGGCTAAGAGCCTGGATGTTCATGGAGATGTGTGGGTTTGATGAATCTCAAGAGTTTGAAGAAGAGAGCGAGGACTAAGGAAGGCGGGGTTGTGGCAGTACCAACAGCACGCGGACAATACATCTACCTACAGAAGCTCTGGCGAAGGTTTCGCCACTCGCGCATGGTGTGCACGCGTCCCAACACTACCTCATATATCGGCGCAGCCGTGTCGGCAAACATCTGGACTTCCAAATAGACAAGCTGTTTTGGCATCGATAGCTTGTATTCGATTCGAAGCTGATAGCCAGAGTAGCGCTCGTAGGGGGAGGGCTTGGTTCCCAGAGAGGCTCCCAAGTGCTCTGGATGGCGCATGAATGCATCAACGAGGCCGCGCGCACCACCCAGTCGCTCAATCACGCCATCTCGCCATGCCCAGCAGTAAGCGATCTTTGCTATGGTCCGCGCGAAAGCCATGACACGCTTCGTGCTTTCCCGCTGCACGGCGCCAGTTGCTGAATGGCCTTCCATAAAGGTCGATAGATCTGCTCCGAACGCCACTGCTGCCATGCCCTCGAGATCCAGGGTCGTGCGTGTCCCATCATCGCTCAACAGTCCAGGCCTCACGAACAACGGGAATCCGAGTATTGCCGGCGCATCTGTGGCTGCTTCGATCGTCAGCGCTTGGCCGTCTCGGTCTTCCACCGCCATCTCGATGGCACCCTTTACGCTGGCATGATTGGATCGGGATGGCAGACCTATCGATTTCCGAACATGTGGCATCGCACCGTCATTAAGTGCGTAGTTCTCGAATCCTGAGGTGATCAGGCGACACACTTCGCATGAGCCGTTGTGGACTTGTACCGTACCTCCCCAAGCATACGGCACGATGTGCTCACTAGACAGCTGATCCTGCGAGCCGCAGTAAATGCAACTCTGCGTGTGACGCGAGGCGAGCTCAGCCATGGAGCTGAGGCGTTGAGTGTTGATGTCAACTATCTGAACATCTTCTGAGGTTGTCCGGATAACTTCCTCCCCGTTCGCCTTGACCCGCTTGATGCCGATCTCGGTCTTAACCTTCATCCAGCTCCTCCGTAGACGTTTGGCATTTCGATGTCCCTTCAGTGGCAGATTTACACCAAGCCACTTGGAGGCTATAAGCCAGAGAATTCGGCCTTCTGATACCCCCGACAAATCTTCCTAATCCAAACGCTCTGCGCGCTTTTGGAGATGATCAGGCAACCTTCCGCTTCCCCAAGGACTTTTCGAATCCGCCGCTCCAAAACGCTTCACACTGCGCTAGGGCTCGAAAGAGCGCAGTTCGCCAGTCGTTGGTTCCGAAGTTTTCTTTGTGTGCATCCGCGGTCTCCAGTAGGAAGCTCTTGAGCACTGGCGCCCCACTCCTGAACGCCATCCTAAGTGCTGCTATCTGCTCGTTGAGATGTATGTTGACCTGTTTGACGTACTTCTCATGAAGCTTGAATTCCACCAAATGCAATTCGAGGCGACTTAAAAGCTCGTCGGACATTCCTTTGCATTTCTTAATAGAGTAGGTGACTTCAAGTGCACCGGTACTAGCATTTATACGTGCAGAAGCACGAAGAAAGTCGAACTTTGAGACCGACTCAAGATAGGTATGAAGTTGGTGTTTGGAAGGGTCGACCGCTGGCTTCTTGCGCTTGCCTCTGTTGCAGACACCACAGCACGGAACCAGATTCAGTGCAAAGATGCTCAAGAGTCTGAAGCGACTTCGCTGCAAGAGATGGTCCAGATCCGAGATTTGTCCGAACCCACAGTAGGGGCAATAATCCGCCAAAAGCTTCAGATCGGCGCGTAATTTCTTGAGCCGACCATTGTCTTGAACCAGCCCATATGCGTCATGCACGAGATCGTAAAGCTCGGCGCGTTGGCCAGTCGCACGAAGAGCCTTAGAGGGACGTCCAAAACCATCTTTATACTGATCATACAGGCTGATTAGGAAGTCTTTTTCCGCCTTGGTGACCTCGTCGTTAGAGAATGCAATGTCGAGATGCTCTCTGGGATCAAAACCTCGGGGAGGCTTCAAGTTCCACATGGTCAACTCGGTTTCTCCTCCGCGAGCTTCGACATAACGTAAGCCCTTGCTTGGCTGCTCATGACGCCCTTGTGGAATTTTTCCTCAATTTTATCGAGAGATTTATACTTGACGACAAGTCTATCAAGTACCTCATGGAAGTCTGTGACATCGCTTTGCATGCCGAATACTTGAGCCGTGATGACGCCTATGCTTTCACCAAATGTCTCAGAGCGCTGTGCGCGAATCGCGAAGCTATCTCCTTCGCGGCGCACTACATGAACATGTTTTGCCAAGCACTCCTGAATGACTACTGGGGAGTGCGTCGCTACTAGCGCAGATGACTCGAACCGGCTCAGAATTCTCCGGAAGGCATGCATCATTGCCGATAGCAATGGCGGATGAAGATGTGTCTCTGGTTCATCGATGAGAACCAAGGATCTCTTCTCAAGGCATGCTACTAACCCGTAGATGGCCAGCACGGCGATCTTGTGGCCTGTACTTAGTCGCGTAAACCATGTCGATGCTTCTATGTCGATCCCACTGCTGGTTCCGTCAAGCCACTCGTCCGAAAGTAGGCCTGGCTCAAGATCCTGCAACGCCCTTCTTAGTGCGGATCCACGCTCAGAATTGTTGCTGATCATAGATCGGTACCGATCGAAATCCCGCGCCAAGTCGGCAATTGATTTCAACTGCGTATGATTGACTCTGTCGCCATCCGTCACCGGTTGGCCGAGCACGGTAGTCGGCAAGTCCGAGATATCGATTGCAGCTTCGGCCGCGAAGTCCCGAATTCCGATGAACGAAAATCGCCCAACACCATCCTGCATGTCTTTCGCAATCTGCGCGCGGTTCCTGGCATCCGCACCTGGGAGCTTGAAGTTGTCGAATGGACTGAAAGCGATGATCACGATGCGGGGGAAGCCAACTCCCTCCGGAAGCATTGTGCCAAGGTCGCTGAGTGGTGGTGCTGCTCGCTCTGTCGTAGATGCGTAAGCGACGCGAGCCAGCCTGGAGAGCAACGTGCTCTTGCCAGAACCGTTGCGGCCGACCAAGACGTTAACCCGCTCGGGTAACTCTGCACTACTGAAGGGGTCAGACTCTTGCGACCTCGTGTCGATCATCACGCTATCTGACCAGCCGGTAACGTGAAACTCGAACGGCTGTTGATCCTCTGGTGCGACGGCATAGTGTCCCTGAACGATCCCGGCCGCCAGATTCCTGTAGCTTGCACCACCGTCTTTCTGGTCTCGGAAAAGCGAAGTGCGCCAACCGGGTTCCTCTTGAAAGTCTTCCACTAGGTCGGGAGACTGAATTACGTCTCGGAGTTGGGTCAGGATAGCTACACCAGTCTCTCCAAGCGCGCGAATCCGCTCATAGTAATCAAGCGAGTCCCCTACGGAGCAGAACTTACTACTCAATTTTCGGAAGTCATTCTTTACAAGAAGTCCGTCACTCTCAGTTTGCCCCCGCTTGAGTATCTTTACCGGACCGATGATGCTCTCCTCTCGCTTTCCCTTCTTATCGGTGTAGTAGGAGAGGTGGTATAGCGTTTGGAAGGAATAGTCGTTCCATTTGTCTTGTGCCAACACAAAGCCGGAAGATACATCTGCTCCCGCGCGAGCACCCGGGCTTACCACCTGAAAAAGTATCTCCTTCAATCTCGCCACCACGTAGGCACTAAGCTACTGGAGATTCTACTAGAGTCTTGCTTCTACGGGCTCCTTTGAGAGCCTGAAATTGGAGGTCCACCCCTACCCCCGATAAATCTTCCAAATCACCACACCTCCAAGTCACGCCACGTACGACCCACATAGCCCAATCGACTACGCAAGTAGCTCCATCAATATCCAGAGGAATCAAAAAAAGTCCCGCGCCGTCGTGCCGCCGTGAAGCAGCCTTGCTCGTATGACCTCGAGCCCCCGGGAGTGCAACTGCGATACTCTCCCCTTGGAAATCCCAAGCTCCTCGGCCACCTGGTTGAATGGCTTATGCAGGTAGTAGTGATCGACGAAGATGTTCCGCGTCCGCTCAGGCATTTCCATCATGGCCTCGCCCAGGAGCTGCTGAATCTGGGAAGACTTATACGTCCCCTCCGGCGATGCATCCGCGGCCTGTTCAACGATGTACTCCGTTGCCGCATCTAGAATCAATGACACAAACGCGGCTATCGTCTCCCCGCCATCCACCTGATCCATCGGTTCCAGTTCCCCACGACCCGATCGTCGCAGTTGGCGCACACCGTTGAAAACCGCGCCACGTACTCGAGGCTGTGCATAGAGCTCGAACGGAATTCCGCGCGCCGGATCGTATCGGTCCATTGCCTCGAGCATCCCAATATGCGAGTTCTGGACGTGATCCTGCCATTCGACGATCCCGGTAGGCAGTCGCCGCTGTACGGAAGCGGCGACACGCCGTGCCCACGGAGCGTACTCCAGCACCAGGTAGTCACGCGCTTGTGCGTCACCACCCTTGAACCGACGCCAGAGCTCCGCGAGCAGTTCTTCCCGGTGCATGCTCTCAGGACCAGATGCTGCCCAGCAGCGTCTTGCTCACTAGTACCCAGCCGTCAATCAGGATGAAGAGGAGGAGCTTGAGTGGCAGGCTGATTGTCGCCGGCGGCAGCATGATCATGCCGAGCGCCATTAGGATGGCCGATACGACGAGATCGATTAGCAGGAACGGCAGGAAGATCACGAAGCCCATCTGGAAAGCGGTCTTCAGTTCACTGAGGATGAATGCCGCGGCAAGATGCGGAAAGCGGATGTCCTCTAGTCGCTTTGGTGGAGCGACCCTGGCCATCTCCGTGACCGCTAGCAGGTCGGACTCGCGGATCTGCCTCACCATGAATCCACGTACGGCAGGCTCGGCGCGCGCGATTGCTTCGCTCGCACTGATCTTCTGCGCCAGATAAGGGCTGAGCGCCTGGCTCTGCACTTGCTCGGCCACGGGCGCCATGGCGAAGAAGGTCAGGAACAACCCTAGCGTGATCAAAACGCTGTTCGGAGGCGTCTGGGGTAGTCCGAGCGCATGCCTGAGAAGACTTAGCACGACAATAATGCGTGTGAAGCACGTCATCCCGATCACGGCGATTGGGATGAATGACAACAGGGTCATCATCACGAATATGCGCATGACCGAGGACCACTCCGGACGTCCGGCAGCGTCGAGTGCATCGGCGGCGGGACCGGCCCAGGCGGTGAGGGGGACGAATGTCAATCCACAGCCCACCAGAACCATGAGCGACTGCAGACGCGGCCTCACGGCGCATACTCCGCCGTCGGGACGCGCAATGGCTGAATTGACACCCCCGAGCGCGACTCGGCAACCACCAGTCGTTCGCCGTCGACCTCCATCAGGTGCAAGACTGCGCCACGACCCAGGCGGTGCGTAGCGTGGCGAATGATGCGCACTGGCCGCCGCCGGGCTGGCACCGGCCCTCCATGGGCGCTGCGGGCTTGCCACCGCACCAGCCAGCCGCGCCGGTGCAGCACGTAAAGTGTCAGCCCAAGCGCACACAGAAGGACCAAGGCCCAGCCGATGGCGGTCGCCAGATTCGCACCGCCACTGCTCGGAGACCGGAACGGAATGGTTGCCAGATAGACTTGCACTCAGAGCAGCTCTCGGATGCGCACGCCCAGTTCGTCACCGACAGCCACCAACTCTCCCGTGGCAACCGGCTTGCCATTGAGGAGCAAGGTCACCAGCGCTTCGCAAGAAGAATCCAGGCGGACCAGGTCGTCGCGTTTCAGTTCGAGAATCTCCTTGATGCTGAGCTCCGCCTTGCCAATCTCTGCAACAAGTTGCGCCTTGACGTGCTCGAAACTAGCCAGGTCACGGATGACGATTTTGGTTTCTACGTTCATGTCAGTCTTCCAATCGGATTCTAGAGAATGGCCACAGCTCGCTCGTGCTCGCTGCGTACCAGGCGGCCGCTAGCCAACAGCCCCCCAACTTCGCCCAGCAGCTCGATGACATTCGGCTCTGCCAGCAATATGTCGCCAGCGGAAAGCGTCGTCATATCGGCAATAGCCACCTCGCCAAGGGGAAGCCGAAAGCTCACTGGCACGCGTGTCTCCTCGAGCGCTTGACCGCGCGTCATCAGCACTGGAGCAACACGCGTCACGGGCACCAGTCTGTCGCACCAGTCGGCGCCTGCCCGCCATTCGATGGAATGTTGGGCGATCCTCAACGTCACATGCATGCTGGCTGCATCTGCACCGAAACCCCGTGCAAGGTCCGAATGCGGGCCCTGGACACTTCGGGTGCCTCCGTTGCCGCACAAGATTTCGAGCATGGCCAGAATGGCTTGCTCACCCACTCCATCACAGATGCCTGATGCTATGCCGAGGGGCAGTCCCAGCAACGCTGCTCCCACAGCTGCAGGCGCGGAAGGCTCGGCCCAGGCAACTACTAGCGGGCCCGCCTCACTGCCCTCCCCGACCTGCCAGTACCGCCCTGGCATCATCTCCGGCCAGTCACTGGCGTTAGTCCGACTTTCCACCGATACCTGTACGTTCGTACCAACCTGCCATTGCTCTCGCCATGCCACGAGTCTGTGTTCGAGCACCAACGCCAGTTCCCGCATTCTGGAAACGCCCACCCAGCCAATCCTTCGCGACTCCATCAGCCGCCCCTCGTGCTGTTGTAGAGCTGCTCGATCATGTCGTTGCTGATATTCATGACGCGCGAGCTGGCCTGGTAGCCACGCTGGATGATCAGCATGTCGGCGAACTCCTGGGTCAGATCGACGTTGCTCATTTCGAGGCTGCCGCCTGCGATGCGACCGAAAACAGAACTGCCCGCCCGGCCCAGTTCGCTGCGCTGTGCATCGACGTTCGAGAACAGCCTGCTCTCGTCTGGCTGCAGGGTGCTCTCACTGCGAAACGCGGCCAGCGCCAGCTGCTGCCCTTCCTTCTTCTCGGTCTCGTTGTAGGAGACCTGCAGGACGCCCTTGTCGTCAAAGGATACCGTGTTGATGCCCAGGACTGTCCGCCCGTCCACCACTGTGGCGCTGAGGCTATCAGTCAAGCCGGATAGACTCGTGGTTCCCGAGTAGGTGCCAGGCGCGCCGAAAGAGAAAGAGATGGCCTGGGATTCGCCCGCCACATCCAGCGTGGCAGTCAGCGCCCCCGAACCCGAGGCCAAGGTTCCGGCGGTGGTGTAGTCGAGCTGACCCTTACCCACGGTTGCTCCGTTCTCATCGGTAAGCGTCACCGCATAGCTTCGTCCCCCGCCGGCAATCATAGTCGGCGCCCCGAATGCGGCTTTAATCGTGTGCGCATTGCCGTTGGCATCATAGACCTTGATGCTCGACACCGTAGTCCCCGTCGAGGTAGGCGACAGGTTGCCGCTGATGGTGACTTTGGTCGTGGCCTGCGCCGGTAGCGTGCGCAGGTCCTCGATCGACAGCTGGCTGAGGTTGCCACCGGAATCGATCGCCATCACGTCGAACCCGGTCACCTGATCGACCAGAATTCCGTCATCGTCGAAGCCGAACTGTCCGGCTCGCGTGTAATGCAATTCGCCAGCCTCGTCGCGCAATACGAAATACCCATTGCCATCGATAGCCACATCGGTCGGGCTTTCCGTTTGTCGCAGGTCGCCGTGGGCCGTCCTCATGGCCTCGCCCACGATGCGGGCGCCGTGCTCGCCACTGAGATTGGAAAACAGTGAGTCGCTCCCGCGAAATCCTGGCGTGTTCATGTTCGCAACGTTGTTGCTAACGGTGTCCAGGCTGCGCGAGAAGCTGAAAAGCCCGGACAGACTGTTGTAGAGCGCCTGGAACATGATGGACTCCTCAAGGACGAACCAGGCTGACCTGGGTCAGTCGAACACCGGCCAAGACGCCGGTCGAAGTTTCGACAGTTAGTTGCGGGCCTGCAGAGGTGAACTCCACGCCTTTCACCGTGCCGCTGGCGGTTCCGCCCCCGGTCTGGGCAACCTCCACCTGATGGTTCAACAGGCTCAACCCCTGGCTGGCAGAGTTCATCGTCAGCAGGCTCTCGCTGTTGACGCCGAGCTGCCGTGACTGCTCAAGGTTGCTGAACTGCGCCAGCTGCGCGAGAAACTCGCGGTTGTCCACCGGCTCCAGTGGGTCCTGAAACTGCAGCTGGGTCAGGAAAAGCTTGATGAAGCCTTCCTGGTCGATGGTGGTTCCGGCTTGCACGCTGCCGCTGCCAGTGCTCACCGCGGCACCGATCGCATCGATTGTCATGCTGATTCCCCTGAGGATGAAGGTATGAACGTGTAGGCGGAGTGCCCATTGATCATGACGTTGACACGCCCGCGCGACATGCGCGCCAGTTGCCACGCTATTTCATGCAGGTCTCCGTCCGGCGCTGCGTAGTCACGGATCCACCACCAGGAGCCCATCTCGTCTGTACCGCCAACAATCGAGCGTCGGTTCGGCAGAGTCATGGAAACCAGCGCTGCGGTACGTGAACGAATAGGTTGCGGCGCGCATTCGCCGCCGCCCTCGTTGACACGCGCTTCTGCGGTTGTCGGCTGGAGAACGTTTGGAGAGTTGATGAGCGGAAAGTGCTGTGGGGCACTGGGCACGCCAATTGGCGTGCATTCCAGGGGGGCTAAACGTTCGACTCCGCTGCCAGCCTCGATGGCTGCCATTGCAGTTGGCATCTCGCCAGGTGGAGATGAGGTCCGGCTCGCCTGGGACAGCGCGTACTGCGCCAGTGCGGCCCATTCGTAAAGCATGGCAGGTACCTCCACGCCGCTGCCGTCCTCCGTCAATGCCACCGCATTGACTTGCGGCAACAAAGTCACCGCTTCGGCTCCGCGCTGCTCCGCCCCTTCCTCGAGCCATGCCTCGAACTTAGGCAGGGAGGCCTCTTCACTCCGGACTGGCGTTGGAGTGGCCTCTCGAGGTGGCGGCACTGCGGGAGTATGTGCTCCAACGGTAGTCATGCCGGTTTCCTGCGCGACCAGGCTTCCAGTGATTGCTCCGACTGCCGGCGCTCCTGGACGATCGTCCCAGCCAGATGCGCGGCATCGTGCTGTTTGCTGGCGCGATCCTCGCGGCGGCTGGCCAGCAGCTGCTCCCCCAGTGCCCGCTCACGCGCGTTGGCACATGTCTCCAACTCCGCCTGCGCATCCGTGAGCGCGGTCTCCGCGCTGGCGGCCATGGTCATCGATTGCTGCAGCATGCCCAGGTCCAGCTGTGGCCGAGCCGCTGCCTGCAGCCGCCAGCTCGACAAGGCGCTAACCTCGGCCTGCCTCGCCGCCACTTTCTTGGCCGCTACATCCCATGCACGGGTGCAATCGGCCACGGCGGCGTCGGCCTGCCGCGTGCGCAGATGCCGAAGGCGGGCCACTGATTCAAGCCATCGAAGGCGGCGATCCTCATCCATGGTGGGTCACGTCCTGCAGTACTGACTTGAGACTCTCGAGCGGCTTCGACCCGGAGACTTCGAACCTGCCGGACTGGCGCAACCAAGCTTCCAACGCCGGCTGGATGACCAATGCCCGGTCCAGTTCCGGATTCACGCCTGACTGGTAGGCCCCCATGTCCACCATGTCGCGAGCCCCTTCAAGCAACGCCAGCGTTCGCCGCGCATTGGACGCGACCTCGAGCTCGTCCTGGCTCAGCAGTCGGCCGACCAGTCGGCTGACGCTCTTGAGCACGTTGATGGCGGGATAGTGGCCACGAGCGGCAAGCTCCCGGTCCAACACGATGTGGCCATCCAGGATGGCCCGCATGTGATCGGTCACCGGCTCGTTCAGGTCATCTCCCTCCACCAGCACGCTGTAAATCGCAGTGATGGAGCCGTGTTCCAGCTTGCCGCAACGCTCCAGAATCCGAGGCAGCCACGCAAACACCGATGGTGTATAGCCGCGGAAAGTCGGCGGCTCTCCCGATGCCAGGCCTACTTCGCGCTGCGCCATCGCGAAACGGGTGATCGAGTCAAGCACCAGAAGCACTGAACGCCCCTGGTCGCGAAAATACTCCGCGACGGCGTGGGCGGCATGCACCGCGTGGATACGCACCAGCGCAGGCTGGTCGGAGGTCGCCACCATGACCACGCAGCGCCGCATGATCTCGGGCCCCAGGGTATGGCGCACGAACTCGCCCACCTCGCGGCCCCGCTCGCCAATCATAGCGATCAGCACCACATCCGCCTCGACTTGCGCGGCGAGCATGCCGATCAAGGTGCTCTTCCCTACCCCGCTCCCAGCGAAGATGCCGACGCGTTGCCCGCGACCCAGTGTAAGCAAGCCGTCTATCGCCCGCACACCAGTGGCGATGGCGCTGTCGATGTCAGCCCTGTGCAGCGGATTGATCGCGGGCGCATGCAGCGGATACCGCCCACCCGGATTCAGCGGGCCACCGCCGTCCAGCGGGGCGCAGAACGCGTCGACAACCCGCCCAAGCAATGTATCGTCGACCGGAACATCCAGGTCTCGACCGCTGGCACGTACCGTCGCGCCCACGGTCAGGCCCTCGACATCACCGTAGGGCATCAATAGCAAATGGCGATCGCGGATGCCGACCACCTGGGCCAGCACCACGCGGCTCTTTAGCGCGATCTCGCAGACTTCGCCGACCCGTGCTTCCGGGCCATGCGCCTCGATCACCAGTCCGTTGAAAGACACCACCACGCCATAGCGCTCGGCCATCGAAGCCGACGCGATATGTGCACCGAGTGCCTCAAGCAGGTTCATCGTGTGGCACCATGCGGGCGGTCCAGACCGGCCAGCAAGGCGAGCCGGATATGCTCCATGCGCACATCCAGGCCAATCGCCTCGAAGCCGGCGACCGTCTCGAGAACGCACTGTCCAGCGCCTAGCGCCGGATCGGCTACCACCACAGCGCCGGGCAAGGCGGACAAAGCAGCGACCTCGCTGGCTGCGCAACGAAGCGTTACAGGTCCGGCGCGTCTGTCGCGAAGTGCCTGTTCGCACAGATCGGCGAGCAGGTCCCGTTGTGCATGTACTTCGCCGATGGCGCGCGCCAGTGCAAGGTAGGCGACCTCCACGGCCAGCACTTGTACTTTCTCGAAGTGCTCATCCAGGGCGCTTTGCAGCCCCGCATGCAGCGCCCCCAATTCGGCGGCCTTGCGTTGGGTTTCCTGCTGCGCCTGTTGCAACTGCTGTTCGAGTTGCTGCCTGAGTTGCAAGATCTCCGCACGCGCCGCCTCCGCTTCTTGCAGGGCGAGCAGCTGGCCTTGAGCATATCCCGCCTCGCGCGCCGTCGCCAATATGCGTTCGCGCTCGGTCGGCACGTCCTGATCGAAGGTGATCGGCAAGCGCGGTTCGGCGTCACTCGCGCCCCAGATACGCTCCCACTCGACGGCAGGCACCTTTCTCAAGCAGGCATCTCCGGCGCGGCATCCGCCACGGCACGCAGCAGAGCATGGGTCAGCGCTGGCGACATGACCGGCTCCTGCGCGAGCGCCTCCTTTACCTCCGAAGCATAGGGCTGTGGCAGCAGAGTCAACAGGAAGTCCGCATCGGCATCGACACTTGCCCGCACAACGCGTGCGAAAACTGGCGCTTCCAGTGTCTGCGCCAGATCGAGCAGGCGCGCAAGTGCCGGGGCCAGCGATGGCTCCGAACCTTCCATCGGCGTCTCGCGCATCGCCAGCTCAATCAAGCGAGCATGGTCCCATCCCCTGGCCCGCACATAGGCGATGCTCCGTCGCAAGGCATCGCTGTCGACGGATCCGAGCGAGGCCAGCAGCGCCTCGCAGCGCGATCGTGGCAGGACACTCATCAGCAGCGCAGCCTTGCGGTGGTCGCTGGTGCTCATGCACGTGGCTCCGCGATCCAGGCACGGATCTGCTGGACCGCGCGCTCGCCCTGATCGTGTCCGAGCCTTGCGCGCGCCGCCAACAGGGCGCGACGATGGCCCCAGCCATAGCCGATCACCAAGCACAGCGCACCGACCAATGCAGCAATCAAGCCCAGGATGACAACGGGCACGCTCGGCCTCTTTCCCTCGCGCCGAACCAGGCCCGCGTCCAGCATGGGAGCGTCCGCTGGCCGGTTCTTGGTCTGCGGAATCGGCGCCGCCGCACCACTGCGCACACCGATTTCGATGCTGTCGCCCCGCGCGGGATCCGCACCCACTGCAGCGGCCACGAGTCGCCTCAGGCGATCCTGATCAGTGTTAGGCATGGGCCGGCTTAGCACGATGGCCACGCCCAAACGCTCCAGCCGGGCAGCAGCACGGGTTACTTCTTCGGTTTGCGTCCCGTGCGCATACTCGACCTGCTCGTTAACCAGTCCCGCCGCACCCTCGGGCGTGCGATCAGTGTTCGACGACCGCCGTGTAACCAAGCCCGGTTCGGCCCCACTGGCCAGCAATCGCTCGCTCGTCGTCCTGACCTTGTCGAAGTTGAGCACGGGATTGACCGACACCGCTGCGTCCTCACCGCCCGCAAAGGCGGCGAGGACCTTGCGAATCTGCGCTTCGTAGTAGGCACCCAAACGTTGGGAGTTCTCGTCTTGGTTGCTGGTATCGGCATCGTCCGATCCGCCTGCCAGCTGCAATCCACCGGGTCCTACGACCACCACGGACCCGGGCGCCAAGCCATCCACCGCCGACGCCACCAAACTGCGTATCCCGCGCACCTGTGCGGCGGACAACGTTGTGCCGGGCGCTGTCGACAATGCCACGGAAGCTTTCGATTCACGCTCCTCGGCGAGGAAGGTGCCTGGACGACGTATCGATAGATGGACACGGACGCCCGTGACCCCCGGCAACGCGGCGATGGTGCGCTCGATCTCGCCTTGCAGGGCCCGCTGGTAATTGATGCGCTGGGCAAACTCGGTTACGCCGAACTCATCCTTATCGAAGAGTTCAAAACCTACGTGCCCGCCCTTGGGCACACCTGCCGATACCAGACGCATGCGCAACGGATGGACCTGCCCCGCTGGCACCATGATGCCGGTGCCATCATCAGTGAAATGGTAGGGCACCTTCCATTCGTCGAGCGCGGCCGTGATCTCGGCGGCATCGGATTCCCGCAACTGGCCGAACAACAGTGCATCCCGTTCGCCCAGAAGCCACCATAAGGCAGCGCAAGTGCCGAGGATGATCACTGCAAGCACGCCCAGCAATGCCATCCGGCGTGGTGGCGATACCTGTCCCCAGATTTCCTTCAACGCGATCATTCCTCGGCTTCCTTACAGTTGCATCCGGGACAGTTCCTGGTACCCCTCGACGAGCTTGTTACGCACCTCGGACAGGAGCATCAGCCGCATGCGGGCTTCTTCCAATGAGATGATCAGCTCATGCGGCGCCACTTCCTGCCCTGCGGCGAACGCTCGTACCGTCGAGTCGCTGTCGTGAATGGATTGATCGGTTGCCTGAAGCCCTTCGCCAATCACCGAGGAGAAGTCCATGCGTCCAGACTGATGGACGCTGCGGACGACGGCATCCGCATTGGCTGCGGAAATCGCGCCTACTGCCTCGATACTCATCATTTGGCTCCAATATCCAGAGCGCGCAGCACCATGCCGCGCAGCACGTTGAACGAACGTACGTTAGCTTCATAGGCGCGGCTGGCCGTCATCAGCCCGGTCATCTCCGTCACCATGTCGACGTCCGGATAGTGGACATAGCCGGCCTTGTCCGCCATGGGGTCCTTGGGCGCGTAGACCTTTCGGGTAGCTGCTGGCGCAGCATCGGGAGCTGTGTCCTTCGCACCCAACACATTGGCGAAATCGGTCCCCGCCTTGCCACCCAGCCGGGCCGGATCAACCGGCTGGTTGGCGGTGGCGATGCGCTCGCTGGCCGTCTCCATGCGGAGGCGCTCGTTCTGCAGGCCTGCGCGGCTCGCGTCAAGTATAGCTTCGATGCCCATTTCAGCTCCTTCCGCTGATTGCCAGGCGCATCAGCGCCAGATGCCGTCCAAGCGACTCGCTCAGGGCTTGATAGTTGAGGCCGGCGGTGACGGAATCGGCCACGCTGTCGTCCAACGAAGGCCTCGGTAAGTCATACCGTTCGTCGACGATGGCCGTCGCCGATTCGGCAAGATGCGCAGCGCGAGAGGGCTCGCTATCCCACTCCACCGCACCAGCGAGGACTTCGCGCGCGCGACTGTCGTCGACGACGAATACCGGACCGTCCGCAGCTCGGGCGTTGACGATGTTCCAGCCGGCCACCTCAGCCTTGACCTGCTGGAGATTCAGTGCCGCGCGAACGGCTTCCACGGTGATGTCACTGGCCACAAATTTTCCTCACTGGATGACCAGGTCGCCATCCAGGGCGCCTGCTGATTTGATGGACTGGAGAACCGCGATGACGTCGCGGGTAGAAAGGTGGATCGCACGCAGGGCGCTAATCAACTCGGCAACCGTTGCCCCTTCCGGCACCGATACCAGTGGCGCGGTTCCTTCGTCGGCGCTGATCGTGCTTTCCGGCACGACGACGCTGCGGACCCCGGCCGTTGAACGCAAGGCCACCAGTTCCGGCTGGGAGACGCTGTAATGCGTGGCGATGTCCACCCTCAGGTCCCCGTGCGAGATGCTGACCTGCCCAAGACGGATGTTGCCCCCGGCAACCACCGTCCCAGTGCGCTCGTTGATGACGACCCGTGCAGGGCGATCACGCACAACGAGGACATCCTCGATACGCGCGATCTCAGAAACTCGGTTCAAGCTCGCGTCGTAGCGCACCACTACCTTGCCCGCGTGCTCGGCCTCAGCGCTGGCGCCGGGAACACCGGCGGTGATTGCCTGGGCGATGCGGTTGGCGGTACCGAAATCGGCTTCGTCCAGCAGTATGCTCAGCGAGCCCGGCGTGCCGGCCACGTCCAGCGGCGTTGCGCGTTCTACCGTGGCCCCGGACGGAATCCACCCGACGGTCGGATGATTCTTCTGCACCGACGCAGTAATCGCCTCGAACTGATAGCCGCCCACGGAAATCGCCCCTTGCGCGGTGGCGTACATCTTGTTATCCGGACCGGCCAAAGGCACGAGCATCAAGGTCCCGCCCGTGAGGCTTCGCGCGTCGCCCGCTGAAGCAACCTGCACGTCGAGCTGCTGGCCTGGCTCTGCGAACGCTGGCAACTTCGCTGTTACCAACACCGCGGCGACATTCCGGCTGGCCAGGTCGCCAAGGTCGACGTTGACGCCAAAGTTGCGCAACGTATTGGCGACCGACTGCAGCGTGGCACGGTTGCGCGCCGAGTCACCCGTCCCGGACAGGCCGAATACCAAGCCGTAGCCGGTCAGCGGGTTCTCGCGCACGCCGGCAATTCGGGCGATGTCTTTGATCTTGACCTGCGACCCGGCCGGGACCACGCCTGCGGCCGCCATCGCGTCGGCGCACAGCATCAATGACACGAGCAGGTACAAGGACCTCATAGCAGCCGCAGCCATTTGAATATCCGGTAGAGCACGCTCTGCTGCTGGGACTCGGCCACCGCGCCCTTGCCGTTGAACTCGACGTGCGCGTTGGCCAGTCGATGTGACCAGACCGTGTTGTCCGTCGCGATGTCGTCGGTACGGACTATGCCGCTGAGGGTGATGTGCTGGGTTTCCTTGTTGATGAGAAGGGACTGCCCGCCTTCCACCCTCAGCGACCCGTCCGGCAGGACATCAGTTACCTGTACCGAGAGCTGGGTGCGCAGTTCCCCGGCGCGAGATGTCTCCGCGCTTCCGGAGTTTCGGCCGGACAGCGCACCATCGAACGCGCCCTGGTAGTGGTTGGCGGAAGCGCTGCCGCTGAGCCTCAGTTCCGATCCAGCATCGGTGGCTGCGCTCGATCGGGCGCTCGCAGCTTCCAGCACATTGATCGTCAACACGTCTCCGACGCGGTAAGCGCGCCGATCAGCTGCGATTCCGCGATAGGCATCCGCGTCGATGAGGCTTTCCTGCACCTGCGGCGGAGCCGTGCGCATCGGCACCTGCGCCTCGACGGAAGCAGCGGCCAACAGCGTATACAAGGCCAGAATGACTCTACTGTCCAATACTCACCTCCCCCTTGCCGGTCACGGTCGCCGTAAGCGGCGTCCCAGCGCCGGATGGCAACACCTTCACCTGCTCACCGAGCTTCGCATCGCCAACGGCCGAAGCCGGCAAGGTCAGCGTGATTCTGCCGCTGTGCATCTTGAGACTCACCGGTTCCCGCCTCGCCACGAGTGGCGCCGCCTCGAAGTCGCTCAGGCGCATCGGGTCGCCCTCGCGAACGGCATGGCGCAAGCGCTGCCCCGACAGATCTGGCTCGTCCAGCAGCAGGTCGCCGGAGGCCAGCACGCCGGCCGCGTCGATGCGGCCCATTCGCCACCGTAGCGAAGTTGAAGCTGCTCCCTGCCTGGCCGATGCGAGATACAGCGGCTGCTCAACCCACCAGTTCACTACGAACCAGACCATCCGCGTCTGTTCCCTGGCCGCGCCGCGGATTGTTACAGGAACACCCACGCGCTTGCGCGGCCATTCACCGCGCAGCTCGCCGGCTTGCAGTACTACCTGCTCGGCGGGTTCAATGCGCGAGTCCGGAACCTCGTCCGCGCGGAACTCCAGGTGGCCAGGCAATCCATCCGACCGCGCCTGCAGCGCCTGTCGCGCGGTTTCCACCAGTCGCTCGCCCGCAAGTACGCCTGCCGCGGCCGGAGCGGCGGCGAGGCAAAGGATGAGCAGCAAGAGCGCGGACCGGATATTCATCGCTCAACGCCGCAGGTTGTTGATCGTCTCGAGAATCTGGTCCGAGGCCTGGAGCACGCGCGCGTTGAGCTGGTAGGCGCGCTGGGCCAGGACAAGCCCGGTCATCTCGGCGATGACGTCCACGTTGGCCGCCTCGACGTAGCCCTGCTGCAGCTTGACTTCACCCTCGGCGCCAAGCAGCACCGGCACGGGCTCTCCCGAGAGCTCCCCCGCTCGATAGGCATTGTCCCCGGCCGAGGTCAGCCCATCGGTGGAGGCGAAGGACACGACATCGATCGTGCCGAGCACCGTACGGTTGCCAGTGCCGTCCAGGCGCGCGCTTACTTCGCCTGCCACCGATACCTGCACATCTTGAGCGCCCTGTGGAACTTGCAGCCCCGAGGCCAGGCGCATGCCGTCCGCACTGGCCAGGTAGCCCTCGCTGTCGACATGAAAACGCCCGGTGCGGGTATACAGCCGAGCGCCACTGGCGTCTTCCAGTTCAAAGAAGCCGTCACCGTCAATGGCGACATCCAGTGCGTTGCCTGTGGGCTGCAGCGCCCCGGCGGCAAATTCGATTGACGTCGAAGCCACGCGGCTTCCACCGCCCCGTCCCGCGGCAAGCGTGGCCAGGTCCTCGCCTGCGACCGGTGCTGCTGCGATCTCCGCGAAGTTCACCCGGCCCCGCTTGAAGCCCGGTGTCTGCATGTTCGCCACGTTGTTGGAGATCACATCGATCTGCGCTTGCTGACTGCGCAGGCCACTGCTTGAGATGTACAGCGCGTCGATCATTGTCTTGGTTCCTGTCAGTTGTCGCCGAGGCGGTTGACGCCGGTATCGAGCATCCGGTCATAGGCAGAGATAACCCGTTGCACGGACTCGGCATGTCGAGTCAACTCGATGATCTGCACGGTCTGATCCGCTGCATCGACGTTGGACAGCTCTACTGCGCCCTGCACCATCTCGCCGTGCCATTCCGTGTAGCTGCCTTCGTACCGATAGCCGAAATCTCCGGAGTTCAAGCCAGCGGCATCAGTCACGTCGACAAGGCCAATACGCCCGGCCTGCTGGGTTCCGCTCCAAATCACGCCGGCGGCGTCGATGCGGACGTCCCCTTCCGGCAGGCTCAGTGCGCTGCCGGCATCAGACAACACGCTCGCGCCGTCACGGGTGCGCAGTGTCCCGTCCGCGGCGCGGGTAAAGCTGCCCGCGCGTACGAGCCAGCGGACGCCTTTCTTCTCCGTCATGAAGTAGCCTGGGCCCCGTAAAGCCAGGTCCAGGCTGCGCCCGGTCTGCTGCAAGGCACCGTCTTCGCGCGAACGTGACGTCTGCGCCGTCATCCCTGCAAAATCCAGTCGGCTTGTGAGCGCCTGATAGCCCGGAGTGGCCACGTTGGCGACGTTCTGGCTGACAGCGCGCAATGATTCGATATCCGCAGTCAGGCTGCGGCTGATGGCGGCAATGGCGTCGCTCATGCGGCGGCTCCTACAGGGGCGCCCACTGCGGCGAATGCGCGCACGGACACGGTGGCGGGAATCTCGGGCAGGCCGAGTACGGCCACGTGAGGCAGCGATCGCTGCAGCAGGGCTCGCAGCGGCCGGCGTAGCGGCGCGGGGCATAACAATACGGGCATCAGGCTGCGGGCCATCATGGATTCAGCCTGCCGCGCCAGCTGTCGCACGAACCCGTCGAGTTGCCCCATGTCCGTGAACAGCGCCGCACGCCCCTCGGTCGCGCGTGCGTTGGCTACCAGTGAACGCTCCATGCCAGGTTCCAGGGTCATCACGTGCAGTTCGCCCTGTGCGTCCAGGAAGCGTTGGCAGATGGTGGGACCCAGGCGTTCGCGCACGCGCTCGGCCAGTTCGTCCGGGCGTTTTTCCTGTCGTCCGGCGTCGACAAGTACCTCGACGATCGCCTCGATGTTACGCACGCTCACCTGCTCGCGCAGCAGCAATTGCAGGACCTTCTGGATATCCGAGTACGACAGAATGGATGGCACCAGGTCCGAAACCAGGCCCGGGTTCCGCTCGGCCACGCCTGCGAGGAGCCGCTCGGTCTCAGCGCGGTTCAAAAGCTCAGGTGCGTGCCGCTTGGCTACCTCGTTGAGGTGGGTGATCAATACCGTGTCGGCCTCAACCAGCGTATAGCCACCATTGCGTGCGAGTTGCCGGACCTCCTCGACGACCCATTGCGCAGGCAAGCCGTACGCCGGATCCCGGGTCTCCGGGCCTTCCAGTTTGAGCCTCGCGTTGCCGGGGTTGATCGCCAGGATTCTCCCTAGCTGCAGGCTGCCCTGGGCAACACGGTTGCCTTCGATCCGTAGCTCGTACTGGTCCGGCTCCAGTTCGCGGCGCAGGGTCGTCTGTACCCGAGGCAGGACGAACCCGAGTTCGGTCGCCAGCTGCGTGCGCAGGTTGGTGATGCGCTCGGGAAGGTCGCCGCCGGCGCCCACCAGGAAGGGATGTAACGCGCTCCCCAGTTGGATCTCGATGGGCTCGACCCGCATCGCTTGCTGCAACTCGTCGGTTGCGCCTGCCGCGGGCCGAGACTCGATTGCCTCCGCCTCGGTTTGCGCCGGTGGACGCAGGCGAAGGCTGTGCCGGATCAGCAGTGTCAGCGCAATCAGTACAACGAGCACAGGAAGCTTGGGGAACGCCGGCAGTACCAGCAGGAACACCAGCGCGGCGGCAACCATCGCTAGTGCGCGGGGATCGGAGAGCATCTGCCTCGGGATTTCCGCACCAAGGCGTGCGTCAGCGGCGGCTCGGGTGATGATGATGCCCGTCGCCACTGCGATGACCAAGGATGGAATCTGGGTGACGATGCCATCGCCGACGGTCAGCAGGGTGAAGCGGCGCACCGCTTCGGTCCAAGGCATTCCCATCTGCACGATACCGATGGCCAAACCGCCGACGATGTTGATCAGGACGATCACGATCCCGGCGATCGCGTCACCCTTGACGAACTTCGTGGCGCCATCCATAGCGCCGTAGAAATTGGCTTCCTTCTCGACCTGCTTGCGACGCCGGCGCGCCTCGTGTTCGTCGATCAGCCCCATGTTCATGTCGGCATCGATGCTCATCTGCTTGCCGGGCATGCTGTCGAGCGTGAAGCGGGCCGCGACCTCGGCCACGCGTTGCGCACCGTTGGTGACCACTACGTACTGCACGACGACAAGAATCAGGAAGACGACGATACCTACGACATAGTTGCCACGAATGACGAACTCGCCGATGGCGCCGATCACCCTTCCCGCCTCGGCGCCGTCCAGGATCAGACGTGTGGCCGAAACGTTGAGCGACAGCCGGAACATCGTGGCGATCAGCAGCAGTGTCGGGAAGGTGGAGAAGTTGAGCGGCGTCTCGGTGAAGAAGGTCACCATCAGGATCAGCATCGCCATGCTGATGTTGATGATCAGCAGGAAATCCAGCACCACCGGAGGAACCGGTACGAACAGCACCATGAGGATGCCGAGCACCAGCGCGACCAGGGCCAGGTCGCGACGCTCTCGCAACAGCACACCGAGAACGGCCTTCATGCCGGCCTCCGTGCGCGCCCGCTGGCATAGAGCTCTCGATATACCGGCGCCAGCATCCCGAACAGTGCTTCCGGCACTGGCGCGTCTATCTCGCAATCACGGTACAGCGCCCGGGCCAGCGCCGGCCGGCGCATCATGGGAACGCCAGCCCGGCCGGCGACTGCGCGGACCCGTGCCGCCAGAAAGCCCCTGCCCTTGCCGAGCACGACAGGCGCGCGCATGGTCTGCGGCCGGTAACGTATCGCGACCGCATAGTGCGTGGGATTGGTCAGCACCACATCGGCCTCGGCCACGCGCGGCAACGAGCGCACCTTGTTCAGTAGCTCACGTATCTGCTTGCGTTGGCGTGCCTTCACTTCTGGATCGCCATCCCGGCGCTTGTGGTCGTCGCGCACTTCACGACGGCTCATCCGTAGTTTCTGGCCGTGTTCGCGCCGGGCGAAGAGCAGGTCGGCCAAGGCGATGGCCAGCAGCACCAACAACACCCGGATCGAGGTGGTCCAGAACAGCGACCGTAACTGCGGTCCGATGCCGTCCGCTGGCGTGGCCGCAAGCGTGGCGACGAACTCCGGCACGGAGCGCAGTGCCCACCAGGCCAGCAGGAACAGTGCCGCCAACTTAGCGATGAGTTTGCCCAACTCCCACACGCCGCGCATGGAGAATAGACGTCGTATCGCATTCATCGGGTGCATGCGCTGGAAGCTTGGTTTGAGCGCCGAGACACTGAGCAGCGGCCCGGTCTGGGCCAGATTGGTGACGACCGCGACAACCACCAACGCCATGGCCAGCGGCAGCAGCGCGTATACCACCTGCCCGTAAAGCTGTCCCAGCCATCCGGCCAGATCCGTGTTCCAGACCGGGCGCGCGGAGGCGATAGCCAGCGTGCCGCGGATCGCCCTTGACAGAGCCTGTGTCAGCTTGGCGATCACGAGCATCAGGACCACGCTGAAGGTAAGCAGCACCGCGATACCGGTGAGGTCGGCACTCTTGGCGACCTGCCCCTGCTTCCTCGCTTCTTCCTGGCGATGGTGGGTAGGCTGCTCGGTTTTGTCCTGGTCGGCGTCCGCCATCAGGGCGCCCTCAAGATCAACGGCGCTTGTTGCAGGCCGTCCCGGAACAGTCGGCCAAGCAACATTGGCGCATATTGCAGCGAGAGTGCGAGCAGGCCCAGCGCAACACCAATCTTCAAAGGCAGTGCAAGAAAATAGATGTTCGCCTGAGGCATGGAACGGGAGGCGTAGCCCACCGCCAGGTCCACCGCCAACAGCCCTAGCAGCACCGGCAGGATCATGGCCAGCCCGGTGATGAAGCTGCCGCCCAGCAGGAACATGAAGGCATCGGTGTCCAAGCCGTAGCGCGCGGCGCCCAGTGGCAAAGCGACGACACTGGCGGCAAGAAGCCGGTAAAGGAGCAGATGCAGGTCCAAGGTGAAGAACAACACGGTTGCCGACAACACCAATGCCTGGCCCAGCAACGACTCCTGGGTGTCCGCACTCGCTGGATTGAACAGGCTGGCCGCGCCCAGGCCGGCCTGCATGTCCATCATCCAGCCACTCATGTGTACGGCCGCATTCGGCACAAGGAACCCCAGGCCGAAGACGGTGCCAAGGACTAGTTCGCCCACTGCTGCAGAAAGCAGCAACCAAGGGCTTTCAACCGTCGGTGCGGCATAGCCGTCGGGCAATGCCACCACCGTGAGCCAGGCCAGGGAAAGCATCGTCGCGATCCGCACCAACAAGGGTGCCCAGCCGAGCGGTGAGAGTCCGGGCAGCACGGTCACCGGCAGGTACCGCAGTCCAGCCAGCCCGAACAGCAGCGCGAATGCGAGCAGCGGATCGACGTTCACAGCCCCCCCGCGAAATCGAACATCCGCCGGGCCAGTTCGACAGCCGTCAGCAGCATCCAGCTGCCCAGCAACAGGCAGACCGCACCTACCCCGATCAGCTTCGGGATGAAGGTGAGCGTCATCTCCTGGATCTGGGTGACGACCTGCAGCACCGACACCACCAAGCCGACTGCTAGCGTTACCAGCAGGATGGGTGCGGAGATCTTCGCTGCTGCCAGCAGCGTCTCCATCATCAAGTGCATTGCGGTGTCTGCGTCCATGCAGTCGGTCCTCTTTACCTTGGCACGACTGCAGTCAGGCGCGCCTTCAGGCGGCGCGCCAACTCCGTGGCGGAAAGCGTGGCATCCGCCACGCCTGCCATGAGCCCTTGTTGGGCTAGCGCGGCAAACGCGGTATCGGCAGCCTGTTGCTGGCCCTGCGCTTCAAGCCATAACACCTGTGCATACCGTCCACTGATGCAGTTTGGATCCAGTCGAAGCGAGCGTTCCAGATGTGAATGCCCCTCGTCCGTGCGCCCTGCCAGCAGAGCCGTCACAGCTACGCCGCCATGGGATTCGGCGAAGTTTCGATCCAATGCCAGCGCCTGGCGATAGCTGTGCTCTGCCTGCTCGCGACGTCCACCCAACAGTTGCAACCAGCCGAGGGCGTGCCACGTGCCGATGTGGTCAGGCATGACCTGCGTGGCATGTTGAAGAAGTGGCTCGGCGGCGGCAGGGTCGCCGCGCAACATCCACGCTTGGCCCATGCCCGACAGGGCTCGACCGGAATTTGGATAGCGTTCCAGCGCAGCGCCGAAGTGAAGGGACGCGACTTCTACGTCTTGCTGGTACAAGCCTATGGCGCCAGCGGCCAGCAACGCTTCGTGTTGCTGCGGGGCCTGCCTTAGACAGGCTTCGGCCAAGGACTGTGCGCGAGCCGTGTCGCCCGCGTCGAGCGCGGAAAGCGCTTGCAAGCCGAGGACAGTGGGATGACCAGGCTCCAGCTCCAGAGCGCCACCCAGAGCTTCGTCGGCAGCCGCGTAATCGCGGCGCATCAAGGCAATGCGTGCGGCGAGGATTGCGTGATCGGCGGATGGCGCGAACTGTGCTTCGGCTTCGGCCAACGATGCCGAAGCGGAGTCCAAGTCGTGCAGGCAAAGCTGTGCGAAGGCCAGGTCGTGATATGTCGCTGGAGACGCTGCGACCCGTACGAGTTCGCTGAGGCGGCGAGCGGCTTCTGCGTAGCGACCGAAAAGAAGGTCGATACGGGAGATACGAAACGACACCGCGGGCAACTCGCGGGCCGATGGTGGCAATGCGGATAGTACTTCAACGGCGTCGGATAGCTCGGCGTCCGCGATATAGGCGTCGCATAGCTGGCAAGCAAGTTCCGGATTGCCCGGATCCTGGGCCAGAAATGCGCGCAGTCGTTCCTTCGACAGCATTGCTAAATTCCGACAAGACTTCCCCGCATCGGACCAGAATGATCCAATGGCGAAACGTCGATTAATCCCCGGACTCGTGCAGAACTTCCGTGTCATGCGTGGCCATAAAACAAGGCCAGTACATATCCCCGTGCATCCCTGAGCGTGTCCCCCTGACAGCGGCTAAGACTCTCGCGGCATCACGCCGGTCTGTCAAGCGCTCGGAGCAAAGAGCCAAAGGCGTCACAGATCAAGGCCCTCCCCATCCCCGCTGGTCTGCCAACGCACCGTCAACAGGAATATTCGATTGTAAGCGGCTCGTCAGCGCGAGGTCGGCGGGAACCATAGGAAGCTCGTCCTGCACAAGATGCCGAGCTGGCGCGAATAGCAGCAGTCAGCCTTCCTCAATCTCAAGTCCTTAGTACATTGCGCGACACTGCTCATGTCGCTGCCAAACCGGCCTGGACCTAATCACCTGCCGTCAATTTCACTGACACCAAAGGATGTTCCACGTCACGGACGAGGCGGGACCTTGCAAGCAATCCTATGAGCAAGTGATCCCGAGGGGCGCCACGCACTGAAAGTATGTCCTCTCCATCCTTCTCCGAAAGATCAGCCACCTCTTTCGTGAGCTCATCCCTAAGATCATCCAACTCACTACGGAGCACTACGGCGAAGAAATCCTCACCAAACCCTACGACAAAGTTTCCATCGTCCATCTCTTTAACCCGGAAATTGCGCAGATCTCCCAACTTGGCTATTCGGCCCTCCGCTTCACAAAAGTTTACGTCACCTCTTGAAAAGGCCCATGTTCCATTAGAAAACATGAACGCAGAAAACGCCCCATCGGAATAATGTCGTACGCAGTTCTTCTGCTCATCCAAATCAACAGGAACCCTAAATGCACAATTGACTATTTTCATTCCTGTACTCACGGACTCCCTCGCTCAACCTGATACTTCCGGATAAGGTAATTACTGTCAATTTCTGTCGGCACGAGCCATTCACGCTCCCATGGCCGGTCCATCATACTTTCAATGTTGGGCTGAGCCAGACCTTTTGGAAGCCTGAACATTGATACATAGCCTTGCTGATTACCTGCAGAACCTGATGCGAAATGCAGCGCCACCTCCTCAGCCGATGAGACGCTGATGAACGGCGATTCTGAGCTCCCTATTCCATGCCTCCCAAAGAGACTGGAGACCGTACCAGAATTTTCCGCTCCAGTAATAAGCGCGTTAGACGCGTCGACTCCTTCCTTCATGGCGACGCCAGAGAGGTAGCGGGAGCGATCTGTCGCATCGCCTCTAAAGAATATGTCGAACTCCGGCTCAAGACTACTTGAGACACGAGAGATTGCCACTGCATCGCCGTTGAACGCGCCGGCTCGTGCAGCAACCCCTCCAAGTGAACCCTCAAGCTCAGCAACTCTCAGCTCGGGTACAAAAGCCGTAGCCAATGCCAAGCCGACGTCAAAAGACGCTCCGCCTGCCAACTCGTTCCTCAGAATCGGTATCTGTGGCGCTTCAAACCTCAGGCCCGTGGCGAGATAACCCAATTTATAGAGAGGCTCGGCATTGAGGATGCCTGCCTGCATGCTCATGCCGAAATTCAAGCTAGCCTTGAACTGCCCCAAGCCAAACCCAGTCAGGTCAACGGGGGCGCCGGACTCTCCCCATGCCGCCAGGTTCGGTGCAATGATCCCTAGCAATTCACTGGACCGGGGAAGATGCGGCGCAGAACCCAGCAGCCTCGCACCAAAGCCTGTTTCTCCGAGCGTTGTGTCAGAAAGAGGCAGCTTGAGACCGGCGGCGGCCTGCACGTTATTCGCCACCTGGGCATTGTATCGGCGTGCCAACGAGTTATAGCCAGAAACAATCCCGAGGTCGTTGAAGGCAGGGTTCAACTTCGTTTCGAACCTTCTGACGCCCATCTGCTGGGGAGCGTCGCTCACGCCTTGCATTCGCCAGTTTGGGTCGTTATAGGCTCCGAACGCCGTGCCTGCCGACTTCTTGCCTTTCGACTTGCCGCTATTGAGAACAACGCCTTCGATTAGGTAGTCGCTAGACAGCTCGAAGGACGGACGCACCTGGACGGTATCCAACGTCCTGATCTCCCCCTCTTCGCTGACTACCCGTTGTGTGGGCGTACCACCATCCAACGACGCAAGCGCTCCGAACCGATTGAACATGCCGTTGTTTCCCGCCGAGGGCGCCGAGGGCGCCGAGGGCGGCACCCTTAGTGTCTCGGCCAGGACATTGGCGAATGCATCCACGAAGAGCTGATTCCCATCGATGTCCTGGTCGAACAGCACTCTATTGACGTTCGCGCTCACCACAGCGCCGGTGATGCCAGCGACCGCGGCTTGGCCTTGTCGGCTGTCCACCCCCAAGCTGGAACTGATGCCGGGCGATATCGAAGACGTGACGCCAGCGCTAACCGCACTGGCCGCCACGCTTCGCCAGCTGAAGCTGGCATCGTTTCCGACCAAGCGGTTTGCCGCGTAGTTGCTGACGTTGCCCATCGCTGCCGTGCCGACTGCTCTCACTAACGCACTGGGCACCCCACTGAATACACTGCCCACACCCGCCGTGGCGGCCGCGGCCAGAGTGCTGGCGGCCACATTACGCCAACTGAAGCTGGCCACTCCCATTGCGCTACCGGCAGCCTGGCCAACGGCGCTGCCCGCGAATGCGCCCGCTGTGGCACCGGCGAACATTGCCGCGGTTCCATACTCGCCGGCCAGGACGGCAGCGCCTGTGGTCAGGCTGAGTGATGCGCCGCCGGCAGCCACCGCGCCTCCCGCTACCGCGGCGCCGCCGGCGGTGGTACCCGCCGCAGTCGTGGCGGCACCGACAGTCGTAGCGCCGGCCGCTGCCGCGCCCCCGCCTGCACCGGCGCCCGCACCTCCAGCCACGGCGGCCCCCACGACACCCGCGGTGTAGATCGTGACTACGATGATCACGATCACCATGATGATCATGCCCAGCGTCCCGCATCCACTCTCGCTCGGCTTGGGGATGTAGGGCAGCGAAGGCGTGGTCGGTCCTGTCGCCTCGCTAGGATCAAACGGCTTGAACGTATTGGCGTCGTTGATATTGACCTTGACGTCAGGCACTCGCAGCTGAGAACCGGCGACCAGCCCCGCATCGTTTTCCACCGAATTGGCATCGGCCAGGATGTACCAGAGGCTCGCGTTACCGTACACACGCTGGGCGATGCTGCGCAGGGTGTCTCCCGCCTGGATCGTGACCTGATAGGCCCCTACTCCGCTGTCGTCATACGCCGCCATCTTGCCCAGCACATCGGTCTTGCCGTCATGCCGTCCGGACGCGACGTACTGGCCATTGCTGTAGACGTACTGCTCGGTCCGCAGCAGCGCGGCAGCGTCCTGAGTGAACAGGCCGTTCTCGATCGTGCCTTCGGTACGACGCAAAATATTGCCTTCCGCGTCCATGGCGAAATACCGCACGCGGTCATCGATATTGCTGCCCGGCGTGCGCTCGCGCACTGCCACCAGCCGGCCCCAGTCGTCATAGCTGCTGCTGCTGTTGCTGGTCTTGAAGTTGCTGTTGGTGCTGGCGCCGCTGACCTGCTTTGTCAGATAGCTTTCCGCGCCCTGGTAGGAGTAGCGATAGGTGTGCGTATAACCGTCCGGCCCGGTGGCACCGCTGCCCTCTTCGTTCTTGAAGACCTGATACTTGTAGCCGCGCAAGCGGCCCGCCTCGTCGTAGCCGATCTGGGCGTTCGTGGAGTCCTGATAAGTAACGATGCTCAGCAGATCCAGGCCCTCGTAGAACCCGCCCTGCGACACCCCGCCCTGCGGAATTCCATAAGCCACCTGCGAAACCAGTCTGCCATCGTCGTCGTACTGACTGATATCGATGTGCTTGGCCGAGCCATCATCCGCATACTGCCTGCGTTCCGCCAACTGACCGGAAGCGTCATATCGGCTGGTTTCCAGAACGCGCCATACATTGCTGTTGTCCAGCGATTGCAGTATCCGCGTCACGCGGCCTTGCGCGTCATAGGTCAGCTGCTGCTCCTTGAGAACGCCGTTCTCATAGAACTTGCGGTAGACCGCATTGCCTGCCGTATCGTAGGTCTGAAGCGAGCTGACACTGTCGTCCGCGATGACAATATGGCCGTTCGCCATCGCACCATTACTGACAACCACCCGATTCTCGGCGTCGTACTCGAACCAATAGGACGTGTCGACAGGGAGCTCGTCGTCCGAGGTGCCCGGATTGACATAGCTCCACTGGAAGTCATCGACCCACAGCGGTGCCCCCGGGTTCTTGTTCGCGTTTGCGGCGACGGACATGTACGCCGCGCCCGCCGGCACGGTCGCCGTGACAGTCGACTTCGACCACGCGCCACCCGAGCCACTGCTGACTACGTTTCCGCCGCTCCAGGAATGGCCCTCTCCACCCGGGAGCAGGTTGCCACCAGCGTCGTACCACATGATCAACACGCGCGCCGAGGCATCGCCCGCGCTAGAGGCACCCTGCTGAACCATCACGCTCGCAGTGACGGACTGGCCGGGGACGACGGTCGCCCGAACATTGCTGACAATCGACTGCGGCCCGCCGGTGGAGCCGTTGAACTGGGCGCTCCAGCTCCCGCTCAGGGCATCTCCGCCATTCGATTCCTGGTTGATGACCCATCCACTGCCTTTGGTCCAACCGCTATCGCCGGACTCGAAACCGGCATTGGGGGGCGGATCGGCGGCCACGTTGCCGGGGCTGTACGACCACTGGAAATCGTCAACCCAAAGCGGATCGCCGCTCGTAGCCTTGGTTGCACTCGACCCGATGGCCATGTAGGCCGCGCCGGGCGGCACAGTGGTCGACACGGAGGATTGGTGCCACGCGCCACCTGCACCGTCGTCGACGACATTGCCACTGGTCCAGGAATGCCCTTCGCCACCCGGCAGCATGTTGCCGTTGGAGTCGTACCAGATGATTACCACCTTGGCAGATGCAAGACCGATAGCCGAAGCGCCTTGCTGCACCATGACGCTGGCGGACACCGACTGGCCTTGGGTTACGCTGACGCGCTTGCCGTTGGTGATTAGCTGTGGTCCAGCGTTGGATCCGTCGAACTGGGCGGTCCATGTGCCGGTATTGGCGTCGCCGCCGTCTTCCTCCTGCACGATGCTCCAGCCTTCCCCCAGGCTCCAGTCACGGTTCCCTGCCTCGAAGCTGGCATTGGCCGGCTGATTGCCGGCGGGATTGAACTGGCTGCCCATTTCGACCAGCCGGCGATTACCGACGGCATCGTAGGAGTAGCGCACATCCAGCAGACGCCGCTGCTGGATCAGGTCGTCCTGGTACACCCGCTCGATGCGGTTTAGTGCGTCATAGGTCGTGATGGTACGCACCTGTAGCGCCTGGCCGTTGGCGTCGTAGGTGCGGGTTTCCTCCAGCGTCCGATTGCCAAGCAAGTCATACTCATAGCGGGACCAGACGGTGCGGTCGTTGCCATTCGCGTCCTGGCCTTGCTCTTCGATCCGGGAGATGCGCCCGTCGATATCGTAGATGTAGGTGCGCGTGCCGTCGGCATACTCGAGCGTCGGCGGTGCTGGTTCCGAAGGGTCGCCCGGTTCCGGGTCGATCGCCACCTGTGGTGAAACTTCGGAGCGCAGGCTCGAAGAACCTGCGCTTCGGCTTACCGATACGCTCATCAGCTGGCCGGACATCGGGTCATAGACGTAGTCGTAGTCGAGCCCGCTGAGGTCATTGTGATCCGTCACGCGGCCGAAAGCGTCATAGGCCCAGGTCCTCTCATTGAACCAGGCCTGCTGGCCATCACGGTCGGTGTACCAATCCCAGCCCTCGCCGGAACCACCCGCTGCGGATCCGACCAAGGCATTGCTTTCGCGAATCTTGTTGCCAAGGAGGTCGTACTGATCCTCGGTGAGCACGCCCTCGCTGGTTTCCGAACGAAGCATCCGACCCTGCCCGTCGTACCAGGCCTTGAGTAGATGTCCCTGGGCATCCAGGCTAACCAGGCGATTTCCGTCCTGGTCGAGGACGTAGCGTTCGATCTCCTGCCAGCTGTAGTCGGCCGTCGCGCTGCCGGCATAGCCGTTCTCGCTGTTAACGCCCCAAACCGATACAACACGACCGGCCTGATCGAACTTGCGCAAGGTGAAGTCGCCGCTGGCATCCTGGGTCAAGGCGAGATTGCCCATCGCGTCATACTGGTAACGCGTGACACCGCCGGTAGCACCGAACTCGCGCACCAGCCGGCCGCGTGGGTCGTACTCATAGCGACGGCCATTGCCGTTAGCGTCGCGGGTGGCCACTAACTGGCCGAGCGCGTCGTAGGCCCAGCGCGTCTCGGGGCGCTGCTGGCTAACCACACCCGAGGCCGATACGACCTTGACCTCGGGGCTGATCTGGCGGATGAGTTGGTTGTTGTCGTTGTACTCGAACTCGGTCAGCGAGTTATTCGCATCACGGAAGGACAGCTGGTTGCCCCAGCGGTCATAGGTGTAGTACGCGTAGAGACCGCCTGGGACACCGAGCGAATAATTGCCGTGCCGTACGCTCTCGATCACCCGCCCAAGATTGTCGCGATAGTAGCTCGTCTCGATAGGGTCGGCATCAGGCGTGGTGGTCGTCGCCGGGTAGTGCGACTCGGTGAGCACGCGGTTGGCAGCGTCATACGTATACCAATGCTGCACCCCACCCTCGTTCGTCCACGCGACATTGCCGCTGCGGTCATATTGATACTGGATGGCGTAGTCCGCGGGCGCACCACTGAGCCACACAGGATCCTTGCCCGTGACCTCACCGAAGCTGTTGTAAGCGACGCGCTCTCCAGCCTCGGTGACCGCCCCTAGGCTTTGGCCGTTGCTGAACGGCTCACGCGTGCTGACTTTGGTTAACTGCCGGCCTCCCGCATCGTAGGTGTAGAGCGTGGAGAACTCGGCAGCGTCGCCGAGCGAGGCAACGGGCTGCCAGGTGAAGTTGAATCGCGGCGAGCCGGTTTCCGAGATGGACGCATAGACGACGGTACGGGATTCCTCCAACACGTGGTCGCCCGCATCGAAGCGCCGGGTAACCAGGTTACCCAGCGTGTCCACCTGCTGGATGTTGCGGCCCTGCCAGTCATATCGGAACGACTGCACCGCCAGTACATCGTCCTGGACACCGGAGGTCTGCAGCACCACGTTGCCATAAGCGTCATAACGATACGTGGTGGTCGGCGTGACGCTCCGGTACAGCACCGCATCATTGATGGTCGTGACTGAGCCGCTAGCGATAGCCCCTTCTGCGCCGTCGTTCAGCGCCATCCGCGAGCCTTCAACAGTGCTGATTAGCCTGCCGAGGCCGTCATAGGCCATCGTCAGGCTCTGCTGCTTGACCTTTGAGTTGGTAACGCGACCTTCGGCGTCGTAAATGAAGGTATCTTCCAGCGTTTCGCTGGTGATATTGCCATTCACGTCAGCGATGTGATGCGTGCTGGCCTCGCTGATCTTGCGGCCCGCAGCATCGTAAGTGTAGGTGGTGACGCGATCGAAGCCAGAGGCGTGGTTGCCTTCTGGCGGCTGCGGCGGCAGATGGTTTTCCCTTAAATAGCCATACATGTAGACGGGATTGGCAAACTCGGTCTGCTTGGACAGCTGGCCTCTGGCCGTGTACTCATAGTGGGTCAGGTAGAGCTCCGGATCCATCCGGGCAATTTCCTGGCCTGCGGCGTCATAATAGTGATAGGTGATGGCGAAGGCGCCATAGCCCAGGCCACTTTCCGAGTTCCAGCCGCTGGCGTCGGTCAGCAGCGATTCGCGGATGACGTTGCCGAAAGCGTCATAAAGGTAGTTCGTGCGAGTGACGCTTCCATACCCGGCTGTGTAGTCGTAGATCGAGTCGGTCTTGTAGGAAAGCGTGAAGACGTCCTGCTTCCGCCCGGCCGCGTCGTAGGTCGTGTAGAGGTGCCGATCGTTCGGCCCATCCAATGCAAGAAGCGCCTGCACATCCACATCGCCGAGCGGTTGACCCGACACTGGTTGAAACTCTGTCGCATAGCGGGTCACGCGCTGCTGTTGGCCGAACGCGTTGTAGCCATAGGAAGTTACCCCGCCATTCGGGTCAACCTCAAACAGGACGTGGCCGCCGGCATCGTAGGTCTTGTAACTGTAGAAGCCACGCACGTCCTTCTGCATGACGGCCTGACCGAGGGCGTTATAAGCGACCTCGATGGTCGGCCGCTGCCCGCTGGCGATCAGCTCGCCATCCTGCAGGATCCCGGCATCAGGGAACGTGATTCGGACCTGATGGCCCCTGTTGTCGTAGTCGTAACTGGTCTCGCGCGGCCTCAAGCCGCCTGCATCTTCAACAAGACGGATGAGATTGCCCCCGGCATCGTACTCATACCGGGTCACAACGCGACGTTCGGCCTGCGTGGTTGCGCCGTACTGGTCAGTGTCGCTCACCGTGACCGTGGGGCTCAGCTGTGCAGATTTTCTTCCTGCCGCGTCGTACTCGTAGTTCCATACCGCACCGGTACGATCCTGATGCTTCACCAGAAGTCCGGCGCCGTCATAGGCGAACCACTCGAAATGATCGAGCCCGTCGCCCTTGGCACTCACGCGCCCTGCCGCGTCGTAGCGATAGGTGGTCTTCGTGTAGCTGGCAGCAGCCAAAGCCTGGCCAATCTGCGTCTCGTCATTGCTGCCGACGGGCACCAACACGTCGTAGCTGCGTTGTTCGACAACTTGGCCGGCGGCGTCATAAACCGATTCAGTCACCGCACCTACGGCACTGACCGCGTATCGCTGCCTGCCTGCCGCATCGTAGACGTACGTAGTCCTTCGCTCCGCGGGAAGGTTCGGATCTATGGCGCCATAACTGATGTCGCTCTGGCGCCACTGATAGGCCTGCGCAAGCGCGCTGCGCACCTCGGAAGTAGAGAGGTAGCCGAGCGAGCCGCTGTAGTTGATCAACACGCCGTGCTGGATCTCCTGCTCCAGCTGACCGGTTGCCGAGTAGACATACTCCTTTACCGCCAGACCACCATTGCTGTTGGACGAGCTGATCTCAAACGCAATCAGGCCCAGCGAATTTCTGACGTAGACGATCTTCCTGTCGTTGCTGGCGCTGTAAACCAGATCCTGTGCGTTGAGCTGACGCCCCTGCTCCAGGAGCGTTCGCGGCGTTTCGTATAGCCCAAGGCTGTTGACATATCGGTACTCGTCCAGGGCCACGGACTCGGAATATGTTCGCGTTCCGACGGACCTGTAGAAGCCGTCGTAGATGAACTCGGTAACGCGCCCGCTACTCTCGACGGATACCCTGAGCTGGCCGTACGAGGAATAGATGTTCCACTGCGTGATATCGCGCTCGTCGTCGGTGACCGGCGTCAGCAGCGCATCGCCATCCCCGGACTCCAGTGCCTCCCGCATCGCGGGGCTGAGCGCAGTCGGATTGGACAACTTCGTGGTCTTTACTACGCGTCCGTACTGGTCATACTTATAGAGCGTGGTCCCGCCCGCGCCATCAATGGTCGCGTGAACGCGGCCATCCTCATCTCGGACGGTATACTGCTGCTGATCCAGCAGATCATTCTTGACCAGCCGTGCCTCGACTTCGCCGCCGGCGATCTCCAGCCCCCAGCCAGCAAGCGATACTGGAGTCGAGTAACGTCGTGCCGCGACCTCCAAGCCATTGGCGTCGTAATTGTGCTCGGTGACCCCTCCCTCGCCGTCGATCTCGAAACGTAGATGGTCCGAGCTGTTGTATGCATAGCGGGTGATACGGCCGGCAGCGTCCGTGCGCGAGGTGACGTTTCCGTTGGCGTCGTAGGTGTAGGTCGTGCTCAGATCGAGTTTGCCGACGGCGCTTGTCTCCTGGATCCGGCGGCCCGCTGCATCGTAGGCATACGCGGTCGTGCGCGCGACCGAGGTTCCGGCAGCCTGGGTTACGGAGAGCTGGCGACCGAGCTCGTCCCAAGCATAGCTGGTCCGGATCGCAAGGCCATCAGGGTCAAGCACGGCTTCCAGTAGCTGGCCTGCCGCATCGTAGGTGAAGCTGGTCTCGACCCCAGCCGCGTCTGTGACGTTGAGCTGCCTTCCCAACGCGTCGTACGTGTAACGGGTGACCAACGGGTCATTCCCATACTGCGTCGTGGCGCTTACTCGGCCAACATCGTCGTACTCGTAGTACGTAGCCACCCCACTGACGGATTGGTAGATCGTCCGTCCCAGATGGTCGTACTGATAAGAGACGTTCGATTTGTCGTATTCGCTACGGTTGGTCAGGTGGCCGTCTGCGTCGTAGCTCATCGACACCCATTCAGTGCCGCCTATGTTGCGCAGCTGCCCGAAGTTGTCATATGAACTCGTCGTCACCACGCCTTCTGCGGTGGTGACACTGATACTCAAACCTTGCTCGTCGTAACCGTAGGTGCTGGTGTTGCCGCGCGGATCGGTGATGCTGAGCTTGCGCCCGAATGCGTCATATGTCGTGCTGACAACCTGTTCACTGCCGTCCACCGACTGAGCAACCGCAACCACCTGCCCGAGGCGATCATAGCTGTAACGGACTTCGCTTCCTCGCGCATCAAAGCTACTGACTATCCGGCCGAATGCGTCGTACTGCATGGTACGCACGAGATTGAGTCCGCCTGTGCCAGCGTCTTGAACCGTGCTGACCAACTGGCCCAGGTGATCGTACGTGTTCTCGGTGGCAGTTTCCCGGCCCGTTCCGGCGGCCTGCTCTACCCGCGTCGCCTGTCCAAAGGCATCGTAGGAGGTGACGGTCTGCACTCCGACCGCATCGACTTGGCGTGTTACCTGGCCATCGGCGCCGTAGCTCCACTGGGTACGCGAGTCAACGCCACTCGCATATGCCAGGTTCGCCAGTGCGCTCGCTGCGCTTGCGCGGCTGTCGGCCACCGCGAGCGTCAGGCGCCCCGCATAGGCCAGTTGTTCACTCGCCTGTCCAAACGCGTTGTAGCGGTACTCGGTGACCTCTATCAGCGCGTTTCGGGTTCCCTCCGCGTCGGAGACCCCATCGGCGGTGAAGGTGAGACTCCCGCTCGCGTCGTAGAAGTACCAGGTTGCCGAGCCATCAGGCCGGGTTGCGCGAACCTTTCGGCCCACTGCGTCATACTCATAGCGAGTAGCGTATTGATCCCATACCTCCTGTGGATCATCGGCGTACTGGAGTTGTTCCGATCCGACACCCCCCAGCTCTGCCACGACTTCGCCGAACGCGTTGTAGACGACGTTGCTCTCCCGAACACCCCAGTCGCTGCTAGCTACACTTCGGATCAAGCGGCCCGCGGCGTCGTACTCAAACTCTGTGGCCAGCCCGTTCTCGGCGATGGTTCGCTTCAGCTGCCCCAGGTCGTCGTACTCCCGGCGCTCTTGGCGGTAGGCCTGTCCATCCGGATACGCAGCAACCGCGCTATGAATCTGGGCCCAGGTTCCTTGGAGCGCAGCGCTGGATACGGCATGGTAGTAACGCAGCGTCGCGCGACTGTTGCCGGCCTCATCGAACACATACTCGGTGACATAGCCCTCTGCGTCGAGTTGACCGACCAGATTTCCGCGACCGTCATAGAACCAGCGTGTGTTCTGGTCGGCGGCACTTGCGTCCGGCCGCAGGGCCGAGAGCGTGCCACCGGCACGCTCGGCCATGTCAGTTGCGGTGGCGTAGGTCACCTGGCGGATCTTGCGTCCAGCCGCGTCGTACACCCATTCGGTTAGGTAGCCCTCGGCGTCGAGGCTTGCCAGCAGCAGACCGCTGCGATCGTAGAAGTTGCGGGTAACGCGCGCGTCTCTCGCTGCCCCCGAGACGGTCTGCGCCAGCCGGCCAAGCGGGTCGTAGACGTACGTGGTTACCGTACCAAGGGCGTCCGTCGTCGTCGCTACGCGCCCGGCGGCATCGTAGCTGGTGCGCGCGCTTCGATCGTTGACGGCATCGGCCACCAACCCGACATCGGCAAGCGTGGCCGGGACGACCTCCCCGCCCACCAGCCATCCCGACGTGGTAACGCGGTTCGCGTAATGCGTCGTGGTCATGACGTTGTCTGCGCCGTCGTAGCTGAGAGCCACGAGCTCGCCGGACGGCCCGACGGTTGCGCTGAGCCGGCCCTTCTCGTCATAAAACGAGTAGGACAGGCCTCCTGTCGCATCCTGCACTGCGCGAAGCTGGCCATCGACATCGTAGTAGTAGTTCTGGGTGCGGGCCGTTGCTGCATCCTGCGGCGCCTGCAGCCAGCTGGTGATCGTGCGTCCGGCACTATCATGCAGGCTGACCTGCGTCGCGGAGCCGGCGGTTGCGATCTCCATTCGCCGACTCGCATCCAGGTAACTGTAGGTCTGCGTCTGCGCTACCTGCTGGACGCCTGCCTCATCCCGCGCGTAGCGCAGAACGGAAAGGAGCCGACCCAGACCGTCGTAGGCATAATCCACGACGTTGCGCAGCACCTCCGCGCTGGTGCCCAGCACGGTGGCTTCTCGCCTCAACTGGCCTTGTGCGTCGTAGACGAAGCTGGTGACGGCGGCGCCAGAATCAACGATCCCCGCCCCCGCCGCGTCCACATTGGCGTAGGACACCGAGCGGCTCAGCCGGCCGGCCACGTCGTAACCGTAAGTGGTGAGCGTGGAGGCGGCCTGATGCGCGCTGGCGAATGCGCTCAGGGCCGCTTCGCTGAAGTTGGAGCCGGTGTAACTGGCGTCACCGTACTGGCGCAGCACCGAGCGTTGGCCCAGACCACTACCGCCGCCGGCGTACTGCAGTTCTGTAACGCGGCCTTCCTGATCGATGGTGAAGCGCAGGCGATCCTGTGCATCGTAAACGTACCGGGTGCGCAAGGCGCCGTCCGCGGGCGGTTCTGCGTCGCTGAAGACGCTGGTACCTACCGGATACCGGGTTTCTGCCAGCAACTGGTTGGTGCTGGAATAGCTGCGGACCAGGACGTTTCCCGCCCCATCGGTCTCACGGATGACGTTGCCCGACAGGTCATAGGTGTAGCTGATAGAGGTCAAGGCCTGCGCCCCACGCCACTGCGCGACGGAGAGCGCATTGCCCGCGGCGTCGTAGCTGTAGCGGGTGCTGTCGCGAAGACCTGAGACTGGCGGCGCAAGAATCTCGACCAATTGCCCGGCCGTATCGAAACGGTACGACCAGGTGTGACCGCTGGCGTCCGTGATGTCGGTTTGGCCATCCGTATAGGCCAGCGTGAAACTCGAGGCCTCACTCCCCTGGCCGTAGGCGACCGAGCTGATGCGCCCGTCAGTCTGGTAGCCGTAGGTTACGGCCAGGCCATCGCTCTGCCGGATGCCGACGATCTGCGCGCTGTTGCCGCTGTACTGATATTCGGTACGAAACAGGCGACCATCATTGCTGGCAAGGCTGGCCGCGTCCCAAGTGTTGTCGGTCGCGTTATCCGGCGTCAGGTCGGTAGTGACCGCAACCAGGCGTCCGATGGCGTCGTACTCGTAAGCGACCTGGGTTCGGGTGGTGCTAGCGTCACGCGTGCCAATGGTGGCCAGACGGCCGTTGGGGTCGTAACCGAACAACAGGGCATCGGCCGAGGGATTGGCGCCATCGGCGGATATCTCCGCGATCCTGCCCTGGACGTCGTAGACGACATCGAAGTGGGCAGGAGCGCTTCCATCGCTGCCTCCCGCCACGATTTTGATCAGGCGCCCGGCGGCAACGGGATCGTCGTGACTGGCGAAGACATCCTGGCGGCGAGTGCTACCCTCGGTCAGCGTCCAGGTCGAGGACGTCGCATCCCAGGCCAGCGTATCGTGTGCGCCACTTCCCGCAGTGCTCAGGTAGGCCTGTCGCGCCCCATCGTACTGGAAGTCCGTGTAGCTGCCATCGCCCTGCTGCAGGCGCACGACCGAGCCGGCGGCGTTTAGGGTGCCGGTCAGCGACACACGCCGCTCAAAGCCGGTGAGCCACGCGTCACCGCCGGTATCGGACAACTGGCCGCGGCTGTTGTAGGTCCGGTTCAGTCCAACCGAGAGGCCACGGAACTGCAGCACTTCGTCGGCCGTCTGCAGCACCAGGTTACCGGTCGCGATGTTCAGGTATTGACGGTCGGCACCTTGTCCGCCGAGTGAAGCAGTGCCCCCCGCCTGGCTTCCCAGGGCCGAGAGCGAGCTATCGAACAGTCCCAGTCCGTTACCCGAAAACACTGCCACCATGACCAACTCCTTGGGTGTAGAGGGCGGCGCTTCTCGCCGCTGTTCCCTCTTCAATCCCAAGTGCGGGGAGAAAGTTTAGGGGGTGATCTGTTCCATCCGTTCGACCTTGACCGACTTGGGTGCGCCCAGACGCCAGCGCTCGAACATCCCAACCACCTGCGCCAGTTCAAGCTGCTCCATGCCATCGGCTTGTATACAGAGATCGCGCCGCCAGTAAGGCCCAAACTCGTTTACCTGAGTGTGGCCATACAGTCCGATGACCGGGATACCCATCGCGTCGGCGACATGGACTGGCGCCGAATCAGTGCTGATGACCAAAGCTGCGCGGCGCAACAAAGCCGGCCAGTTGTGGGGCGCATCTCGACCAGCCAGATTCAGGTGCAGTGGGCCTGCGATGAAATCAGCCAGGTCGACAGCTTGTCGTGGTCCGATCACCGCGACGCGCCAGCCGCTAGCGGCGATGTGTGCCGCGAGTCGATGCCAGCGCGCAGCCTCCCACCGCTTCGGTTCGAAGTCCGACCATGGGCTCAACAGCACCCAGCGACCGGCGGGCAGAAGCGGGTCGACCTCATTGGCGCCCATGATCGGGAACGGCAAGCGGACCGGAGCGACGGCTTCGCCCAGGCCATGCAGCCACAACTCGGTCATGTGCCTGCCTTGTGTCCGCCGCATTGCGATGCGGCGGCCCTCGTTGAAGCGGATACGGTAATGCACCGGAAGTCCACGCAAGGCCGCGTAGTACTGCGGCTTCAGACCCGCGATGCCGACCGGTCCTCGACGCAAGGCGGCACCTATGGCGGGCATCGCCATGACGAGGTCTCCGGTATGCGCTCCTTCCAACGCAAAGACGGTGCCTTCAGGGCGCCATGGCACACGAACGGGCAACGGCATCACTCGCCCGGCACCTCTTTCTGCAACTGCGCGACCATCTGCGCCAGCATCTTTCCATCTGGATCGGCGGCGTCAAGGCGTGACTCGATCCGGGTCAGCATCGGGCGCCAGTCTGGGTGCTCGCGGAACGAGACCCCGAACTCCCAAAGGAGAACCGCGCGCACAAGTTGTGGACGCGCAGCTTTCAGCGACGCGGCATCATCAGGACGAAGGCCTCGGACGATCTCGGCAAGCTGGCGCTGCAGGGCGGCAGGCGACTTTGGTTGCGTGGCCTGAGGCGCTGCAGCTGCCCCGCGCCCGTCGCCGGTTTTGCGAACCTTCTCGCCCCGTATTGCCGCGATGAGCGCGGCGGTAGGACCTAGACGGCCGATATCCATCAGTTGTAGCGCGCGTAGTTCGACAACAGAAACGCCGCGCCGGGCATCGCAGCCGTCGACTCCGGGCCGGTGCCGTCACCGCCGGCCAGTCGCAATAACAACCTTTGCATGTCCTGGGTCAGCGCGGTTTGCTCCTGTGGCAGAGCCAGGCCCTGCTGGAGGGCCACTTCCGCCGCACCCGCGTCGTCGTGCGCCACTGAAATCAGTGCCCGCGCATACGCGGCAAGCGCTCCCGAGGCGGTGGCAAGGGGCTGCAATGTGGCCGAGCACTCCGCAAAGCGCCCATTGACCAGCAGCAGCTGCCCGAGCTGGAAACGGGCCATGACCAGAAGCGGCTCCAGCACAACGGCTGTCGCGAGGTGGCGTTCCGCAAGATCCCAATGACCAGATTCCGCGTACTCCGCGCCCAACAAGAAATGGGCTGTCGCGTTCGCTGGATCGACCACCAGCATCTCGCCCAACGCCGCTTGAGCGCTGGTCCCATCGTTGCCCATCATCGCCTTGATGGCATCCATGAGTTCCGGCGAATTGTCCGTGGCAGGCATCCTGTCTCTCCAGAATTCGGGCTGATACTGCTACTTCCCCTGTTGCGCGTGGAAGTTTAGCCCCGGCCGACGAGGGCGCGCCAGCGTTGCAGCCGCGCACCTAGCGGCCTTGGCGCAGCCTCCTCAAGTAGCCGCGATAACTTGGCCTAATCAACGTTTTGGCGTGCTGATGCGTCGGTAGAGCACGCTGGTCCTCAGTGACCGGGGGGCAGAAGTCCCGGTCTTGGATTTCAGGACACAACTTTTTTCTGAGGCCACGACTTCGCCGTCGCTGACGTTCAAGCTTGCCGCGGACACTCACCGCGTCCAGCCAGAGTCTTCTGGCGAGATTACAACGGAATGTGGAACAGGCTGCTCGATCTGCTTCTTTGTGAAGGCGTAACCCCACTGCAGGTACAAGTCAAAGGTGCCGTCGAAGTCGGAATCGACCAGTGCCCAGTTGCGATCGCAACAACCGAAGTCGTGCATTTCGAAATCAACAAGCCCGTCCGAGTTGTCGTCATGGTACGTAACCTCACCAAGCTCTTCCGCAGTCGCAGCAGGTTGCGACGTCAGTCGGGGCGAAGTGCTCGCGCATCCAGCCAGGTTTATCGCGACGACGAGAGCCAGTCCACGACACACGTAATTCAGCGGCAATGCCGTCCCCTCCCCCTTGTCTCACATCGCAACGAACGAGGCAGATTCGCCATCGGCAATCGTGAAGCGGGCAGCGCAGATACTTTGGCTTTCAAGCCCAGCTTGCGGGCCGCGAGTAGCAGCGTGGTCTCGTCAAACGCCTCGCCATTGCAGCCGAATTCGTGCGCCAGTCGCGCGGCATCGGCCGCGACGCCGTGGTATTGCGCCAGCAGCACCAGTCCACGTAGTCCTAGATCAGTCGCGCCGAACGAGGGTGCCTCGTCCGGCTCACCCACGACGGTGAGCGCAGCATTCCCCTGTTGCATAACGCCCCTGCTATGCGGCCCCCTAAGGGGCTGAGTCACCAGCATCACCTAAGAACGCCGTCGGGTGTCAACCCACTGCGCATCATGTGACGGATTGCACGCTTATCGAGTCCCTGGCCCGCACCTACTTCTGCCAAGCAACTTAGATCGACGTCGCTCTGATAGGGCGTCCCAATCCGCTTAGCTCTACGGCCGGCTACTACCGGCGTTAACTTGGCCTTATCGCTTCGCTGCACCTGCTCCGCATAGATAAAGGCGAGGCACCTTGGGGGCGGGGGCGGTCATGCATGCGCGCTACCGCCGCCCTCGCGGAACGGCCGCGAGGATGCCTGCGAGCATCGGCCCTAGCCGCCTGTCGCGCCTCGAACTCCACCGCCTCGCGAGCCATTCCCAGGCGGGCGTGGGCCAAGATGGAAGCGTCGGAGCCGGCGGATCACCGAGCGCCATCCAAGCCCTATATGCACCCAGCAGCGCTGCTGCCCTGTCCATGGGAGCAAGGCCGCCGACTCGAGGAGGACCCAGGGGGCGATAGTTTGCCCGATACCTTGGCAAGCTCCAGCCTATGCCCTCGATCGACCAAGCGAGCTCCGCACTCGCAATATCGTCAGATCGTGTGCTCCAGTTTCGCCCAGATGCCAAGACCAGATCCCTGCGCAGCGCTGCGTCGCGCCCCTCGATTTGGCCGTGACGCCACTGCTCAAGCCATGCCCACAACGCCAAAAGGTCTTCGTTGGCGTCAACCGACATAGCCTCCTCATCGGGTTTGTAACCAAGCAGAAGCCGGTGCTTGCCGCAAGCGATGGCACGTGCGTCAAGCCAGTCAATTAAGACGGGATAACGCCGAGCGCCCGCAATGGGCAGAAAACACCTGGTACATGACATCCTGCGCCATTTAGCGCCGACGCGCCACGAGGCGGGTATGCGCTCGATTCGACCAAGCTCAAGCGGCAGAGAACCCCATTCTGTGCCGTCGCTCCGTCGCTCCGGCTCTTCGGCTGAAAAGCCACACCACTGTTTCCAATCACGTTCCTCGAGCTTCAGCTTCACCCGCGTGGCCTCTAGCCACGAATAGATGCTCTCGCCGGGATAGGGGTCGGCAGCGGTTGGGAGGTCTTCAATTCTCAAGACGCCTCTCCTCAATGCCGAGCCCAGACTTCCAGCACTCATCTAGCAACTCCACTGTGATTCTACCTACACCTCGCAAGTGGGCTAAGCGGGCTGCGCCGAGAACTACCTCGAGTAGTCGAAACGTGACGCAACAGTCATGCGACGTCAGCCAGCGAATCACGGCTTTGCTATCCAGATTCGAGCGTTCTGGCAATCGGAGCTCGATCTCTATACCAGCCAAGAACTGTCGGAACTCGGGAGACTCAGACCAAACTGGCAGTTCTAGTTTCTTGAAGCGAGAAGCGAGCTGCTCGTCTGCAGCCAGCACGTTGACCATATTCTTGGTCGTCGCGATGCAGACTGTAATGCCGAGATTGCAGATGGATTTGATAAGCGCGAGGGTGTATTGCTGGCCGGTTTTTCCGGCGTTGAGAATGTGCCCGGCCTCATCTATCAGCAGCTGCTTTACGCCCGACGCCTGCAACACCTCTGCAACCTGCTCGTGAGTGTTCTGAGACTTGCGGATAGGAAATCCAGGCAGGCAGGCATTGATGATGGACCTGCACATCTTCATGCAATTTCCGTCGTACGGCGCCTCAATCAATACTGCCTCGCGGTACCGAGACCCGCTTGTTTCACGGGCCAACGAAACCTGAGACATGTAGTGATTCAGTAGCCTGCTCTTGCCGTTTCCGGCCGCCGCAGCGATATGAAGGCAAACCGGCCGACTTCGCCTGTACTCTTCCGCACGAAGCTGACTCAACACCTTGAGAATCCGCACGGAATTGGCACTCAACACATATGGAAGATCTCCATACAGGAACGGGCAACTGAGCGAGATTTCCGGAGAGGCGCTCATTCGACTTCTCCCTCGCTGGCGGGAATGGGCAACACAGGCGCTGTATAGTCGACCTCATCTCGGGGCATTGGCGGCTGTACCCGCGGAAACCTGGCAGCCTTTCGACGCGCCATTTTTGAAGTCTTCGCAGCCTTCAGGAGAATCTCCCGCTGAAGCTCAAGAGCATCAAATAGCTCGCTCTCAGAAGCCGCCTTCTTGCCTTCCTTCCTCAGGTGGCTGCGGATGTCGCGTAGCTCCCACAGAGAGAACGGCTGCCTTGAGCGATCTTGCAACGGTACATCGACGTAGTCACCACCGACGTACAAGAACACCTTACTCAGATCACGCTGGCTGAAATGGACTCTATGCTCAATCCCATCATTGATGAACGGGGTGAGCGCCGGATCCCAATAGTGCAACGAATGCAGCTGGATCCCCGCGCGGCTTACCTTACGGTCGAAGGCTGGCAGAAAGCCAAGCGTGAAGTCGCGCGGATCGCCGACTATCGGAGGGAATCGGATCACCCCCTGCTGAGTGGTCCATGACTGCTCCCATGCCTGTATCGGTGTGCGCCCGCCGAGGCCGCCATGAGGCGAATTGTGATAGACCCCAGCAATCTCTAGTGCGAGCCAGCGCTCGAGCTCGGGAAAACTGAGCGTAGCCCTCTTCTCCGAAGCATAGTCGCCTCGTTGCTTCGAGTTAGAGAATGTCGTCCCAGGAAGCAAGTGCACAGCACCCATCATCGTACCGATATAACGCTCGATGTACGCACCGTAGTGCGGCTTGCGAACCGGTCTGGACAGGACCTCAATTCCGTACCTCTCACACTGCGCAAGGAGGGATCTGGTCTTGAAGGTTTTTGCGTTGTCCCATGCGATTCGTGACATCTTGCCGAAGATTGGGTACTTGACCTTATCTTCGAGGCCTATGGATCGCAGCCACTTCTCCTTAGGCAGGCAACTATGTTCCAAGGTCAGCGCCACTGAGGTCTGATCAGGCGTATCAAAGCTCATGTGGTAGCCAACGATGCAGCGTGTAAACACGTCGATGGCGAGCGTTATCCAAGGCCGACCGATCACCTGCCGCGTTAGTGGGCTAACCACCATCAGATCGATGATTGCGTGATCTATCTGGACTACCTCAAGCGGATATGTCGTCTCCAGCCCCCGAATCGACCGGGCTTGCTCCGCCAGGGCCCGATGGCTCCCGTGGCGCTTCACAGCTAATTGCATAGGATCCCGTGCCTTGATGCGCGCATTGATTGCTGCATAACTTGGGGCGGCGACGTTAGCCTCACGGGCAAGCTGTGCGCACCTGCGAACGACAGCTGAAATGGAGCTCGCTTCCCGCACCAGGTAGACCTCATCTATCGCCGAGCCGATCAGGCTCTCGACCAATGGCAGTAAGAGCCGAGAATTGGGTGAAGGGCCGGGTATGCTCGGCAGCTGAGCCGCGGGGAGTGGATTTTGGCGGTACATCATCCAGCGACGCCTTACGGTCTTACTGGAAACTTTGAACTGCTCGGCGAGTTGATCACAAGTAGCCTTCGACAGCTTCGGACCTTGCTTCCTCACCGCCGCACCGAGTGCCCGTGCCCATGAGTGGGCGGCTGCCTCCTGCTCAGCGTCAACGTGAGCGACGTGCCGAATCTTCTTAGACGTCGCATGCCGGGCGTAGGAGGAAAGGTCCCCGATTCCTACCCATTGATAGTCGGAAGTGCCTTCGACTTGGACGTGGATTCTGTCAGGGGCAACGCAACTTACTATGCGTGACAGCTTGCCCCCACACATAACTAGTTCGCCCGGCTTTATGACTAGGTCTTTGACAGGGCGAGCAGCCCTCATTAGGGAATTCATGCATGGATCCTCAGACCCGAGGCGCGATGTGCCCGCCCTCTCCATTGACACAGAAAGAGAAGCGTGAAAGGCTAGCCCCAATCGGCGGAAGATCCGGTTGTTTAGAAAGGCCAGGGCGGCAACCCTGGCCTTTCGTCGTTCTAGCCATGGGCATCCGAGTGCATCAGGCCATAGTTAGCGTCTCCGCCGATCGACGTCGGCCACGAAATGTGGCCCGTCAACATAAGCACGGACCACGCTTTCGCGCAACCGCAACCCATTGACCAAAAAAGGGTTTTTTGGTCATTTGAACCCTCTTTGAGGGTCGCCCGAGGTGCTTGTGGTATCGCCATCGGGTATCAACGTGCGCCTGCAGCTGCCAGACCGGCCTTTGTTGAATCGCGTCTACGGCCCCGTTCTGTTGCTGGATCGAGTCCTCAGGCCACGCTTCAGGCGCGTCGTTGCGACGCCTCCGGGAAAGCGACCTTCATTTCAATGACACACGAGGGGACGTCGGGCCCATACAACGGTCTCCGGCCAAAAACCTGCCGAGGGCGTAAAACAAGAAAAAGCCACAATCCGGTGTTACACGCTTCTCCTGGTATCTTCAACCGCGATTCCAGAAGCACGGGGCTACGGTATGCAGTACCTCCTGATCGGTTTCCTGCGGACCGTGGCCATTAGTTCGGACGAATGCGCCTTCTTCATCGCCCTTGGCGAACGCATGCGCCGCAGCGCAAGGCCTGACCCAGGTGCAGCTGGCCGAAGCGCTGGGTGTCTCCCAGCAAGCAGTCACCACCTACGAGAGCGGCCAACGGCGCGTGCCGATTTCGTTGCTGCCGTTGCTGGCGCAGACCTTGGGCACTTCCATGGAAGCCTTGATCGGCGCGTCGTCATCGCGCAGCGCCGGCAAACGCGCACCCGCGCCCAAGCTGCAACAGCAGCTCGAACAGGTCAGCCGCTTGCCCAAGGCCCAACAGAAGCTCGTCAACCAGATGCTCGACACCGTGTTGCAACAGACCGGGCGCTGACTGACGCCACAACCGAAGGCTTGAACAGCACCGCCCGGCAATGCCGGGCGGTGGGTTGGCTTTTTTAGCAGCTAGTGAAGGACTAGATGAGCAAGCAACACGCCGACACCAGTAAGTTCCTCAGCTACGTACTGCGCCACGAACCGCACGCCATCGGGCTGACACTGGATCGCGAAGGCTGGGCCGATATCGACGCGTTGATTACCGGCGCCCAGCAAGCCGGCAAAACGCTCGACCCAGAGTTGATTCAGGCCGTGGTCGCCGGCAGCGACAAGAAGCGGTTCGCGATTTCCGAGAACGGGCAACGCATTCGCGCCGTGCAAGGCCACTCCACCGACAGCGTCGCCCTCCAGCACGAAGCCAAGGTGCCGCCGGAGTTTCTGTATCACGGCACCGCGACGCGCTTTCTCGACTCGATTCTTGCCGAAGGCCTACGTCCCGGCGAACGCCATCACGTGCATCTGTCGGCAGACGTCAACACCGCCACCGCCGTCGGCCAGCGCTACGGCAAACCCGTCGCCCTCAAAATCGAAGCCCTGCGGATGCACCGGCAGGGCTTCGTGTTTTTTCAGGCGGACAATGGCGTGTGGTTGACGGAATCAGTGCCTTATCGATTCATCCAAAGTCATTGCTAGTACAACAACACATTCATTGCCCAGGAGACCAAAATGGTTTCTGCATTAGGTGCGGCCTGTCTTGAATCGCGTCCTGTGAAACCTGTTTTGCAAAATCCAACCACTCGTCGAAGTCTCTAAGCCATCTATTCACTTTGAACTGAGCGAGCTGCTCCCACGGATTTGCCACCAAGACTCTTGGATTCTCATCTCCGGCCACCTCAAAGTACGAGAGCATGTCCATACCTTCCGCCTGTGCGAATGGCACTAGGAGAACCCCAAACTCCGCCAGTGATTCGTTAGTGGCCCAAAGCAAATCGCCAGCAAATATCCAAGGCGGCATGCCCACCATTGCCACAGGGTGCGGACTATTCTTCGCTACAAATTCATTGTATTTCTTGGGATAGGAGAAGCCAGGCGGCATCTCGCTCTCGGGGAGAAAGTATCTCGGAGATGTTGCGTCTGTACTCATGGCTGCCTCAACCAAGGAAATTCAGAATACCTAGCCCACAACGGAAGGCAGTCTACCCACTTGGCCAGGAGCCCCAGCCAATGCAGCCGCCGTCGGGTATCAACGTGCGCCCGCAGCTGCCAGACCGGCCTTTGTTGAATCGCGTCTCTGGCCCCGCTTTTGTTGCCGGATCGAGTCCTCAGGTCACGCTTCAGGCGTGCCGTCGCGACGCCTCCGGGAAAACGACCCTCATTTCAATGACATACGAGGGGACATCAATCAGCGAAATCGACAGCTCTTGTCGAGCTCTCCAATTACTGTCCTTTTCCCTTGGATCACGCTACCGATTGATCTGCAAAGCATTTTCTTCCCGCGATGACATGAACTAACGGCAAGACCGCCGACCCGTTAGCGTTAACCCGTGGATTCTTCGGCGCCATCGGCCGCGGCCATCAGGCCCACAGCCAAGCTCCTCGCTTCTTGCGGGGTCAACTCTAGTTCCACTACATCGCTGACATCTGCATCATGGTCGGCTGGGTGGCCCAACACACGATCTGTCGTGAGTACAAATCCATCACCGCCGCCAGGAACAGCCAGCCCTCATAGGTCCGGATGTAGGTGATGTCGGTGACCCAGACCTTATTCGGTGCGTCGGGAGCGAAGTCGCGGTTGAGCACGTTCGCCACCAGGCCGACCGGACCACCGCGGTGCCGCGGCTTGCTACCGTAGCCCACCTGTGCGCGCAGGCCGCCGGCCTGCATCAACCGACGCACGCGGTGACGACTGCATCGCTCGCCACTCTCACGCAAGTCCAGGGTGATCTTGCGATAGCCGTAGACCGTGCCACTGGCCAGCTAGTGGTGCTTGATCAGGCCCAAAAGACGCTGATCCTCGCGCTCGCGCGCATTGGCGCCCAGGTGCAACCAAGCGTAGTACCCGCTGCGATGTACGCCGAGCACCCGGCACATCGCCACCAGGCGGAACTTGCGGGCGTGCGCACGCATGAACGCGTACTTCGCCCTTACCCCTTGGCAAAGTACGCGGCGGCTTTTTTAGGATGTCACGCTCCTCCGTCACGCGCTTGAGTTCGGCCTTCAGTCGCCGAACCTCGGCCGAATCGCTGGCCGCGCGCGTGCCTGCGTGACTCGTGCGTGCCGCCTTCCTCGCCCCCTGCACCCAGCCGTACAGCGTGTTCTTGGGCACCCCGATCCGTGCGGCCACCTCCACCACCGTGAACCCGCGCTCGACCACCTGCTTGATCGCCTCAGCCTTAAACTCGTCCGTGTACCGCCTGACGCTCATAAACACCTCTACCGTTGCCATGGATTATGGCCTCTGGGTGTCTACGAAAGGCTGGCCGGTCCAAACGTATAACCACAGATCCAGCGAGCCGAGCCATAAGCCTAGTCAGCTGGCGAGACGGGGAATGAATTGCCCTATCTCTCATTAGTGATCTCACACGATCGCCGTCGATGTCGATCAGCAAGAATAGGTTTGCTAGAGGAATAGTGTGATGAACGGTCCGGCGAATGCCCCCAATGCAACGATTGCAGCCGCCAGCATGTGTCTGCGCATGACCGCAGGATACTCACTCAATAGATTTTCTTTGGCTTTTCGTAACCCCGGACTTTCTCCATCCACGAACAGGATGCTACTGTCACGCAAGAGTCGCCATTGCCGAATAACGTCTGCATTGAGATCGAAGTCCTGCCCCTCTGCCAGGGCCATGGCACGAACTCGCCGGATGTGTCGCAACCATCGCCATATATTCGATAAGGCAAAGATGACTCCGGGTAGAACTCCCAGGAAGAACGCTGCTTTTGAGTTGATCATTGGCTGTTCTACCTCTTCTTATCGACTTCAGACGTCTTTTCCAAATTCGAGTTAGAGCTCGAGTCCGATTTTAGATTGAGGCAGGTCTCGCAGCTTTCCGTGCTACTTTTAACCTGGGTTGGTTGCCCCACCGTCACAGTTGGTGTCTTCTTACTGCCGCCCCCTAGAATTGTCGACCCGAATGCGCCTGACACACTAGAATGAATTTCGAACGGCAAAGCTTTCAATGCCGCGCCGAGGGTAAGCGTATACGTCGGATTGCAGTTCTCACAAAGTGATTGCTCGTATCCGATGGACGGGCCGGCGCCTGGCACATTGATTGAGCCCCCCACAGATGCGCCTGGTCCTGTGCCCGCCATTTCCTCCGCGGAATCGGCCGCGGACCAGCTAATTGCCGCGTTTACCCCCGCTCCGATATCCGTTCCGGCTTGTCCACCGCCCTGGATGAGCACTCCCATTTTCCATGTTCGCGGACTGGCCGATGGGAAGCTGAACGTATATTGGCTCGACCCTGATACGCCCACGATCGCAGAGGCATTGCCGCCCCCACCAATCGCTACTGTCCAACGGCCGTCCGGGTCGATACTAGAGATCGGATTGTTATTCGCATAGGCGTAACGGCTCATTCCACGTCCGCTACGCGTGCCAGTCCGAATCGGATCTACTGACAGGAAGCGGCCGATGGAAGGGTCGAAGTATCGCTGCTGCATGTAGGTCAGCCCGGTCGCCGAATCCTCCACATGCCCGGTAAACCCCGGCCCATCACTCGGCCCATGCGAGATCGGCGCCCCATACGGCTCATACACCTGCGCCTGCCCCGGAATCACCGCACCTGACGCATCCGTCACCGCCACCGGCGAGCCCAGCGCATCGGTGTGAATGTACTCCACGATCGTCGTCTGCGCCGAGGCGCCGGCCGCCAAGCCCAACCACATCAAGCCTGCACACAGTCCCTGCTTGATCATCGCCTTGATCTCCATGGCCGGCCTCACTGCGGGTTATCCAGGTCGACAAAGCCCTGCGTTCGCGGTGGCGAGTCGGCAGAGCAGCCACTGGCGTTGCAGGCACGGATGACATGCGAAGGAGCGCAATAGGCAGCGCTCTGGGCGCTGATCTTGGTGAGCGGCCCGTTGTATTGAACCAAACCGTTGCCCACGACCACCAGATTGTAGCTGGTTGCACCCGGCGACGCGGTCCACTCCACATCGCAGCGGATCTTGGTCGACGTGCCCTGCTTCCATTGGAACTTAGTGTCGGTAATGAACGTCGGGGTCGGTGGCGGCGGATTGACCGAGATCGTGCCAGTGTTGGAGTAGCCACTGCAGCCGGCCGCGTTGCAGGCCTGCACGCGATAGGCATAGGTGCCCAGGGTCACGCCGCTGAGGGTGCGACCGGTCGAGCCGTCGTTCTGGATCAAGGACCAGCCACCGCCATTGACGCTCTGCTCCAGGTTGTAGGTCACTGCCATGGCTACACCGGTCCAGCTGACGGTGTAGCTGCCAGTGGTGCTGCTGGCCGGCACGCTCAGGCTCGGCGCGCCCGGCGGCTGGATGACGGTGACATTGGCCGTGCCGGAGAACGGACCACAGCCGGCGCCATTGCAAGCCTGGACGCGATAGTTGTAGCTGCCGGTTGGCTTGCTGGAAAAGCCCTGGCTCAGTACGGCCGCGTTGACGACGATGACGCCGTTCTCCTCCAACTTGTAGGCGTTGGCATCGCCGATGCCGCTCCAGCTGACGGTGTAGCTACCCCCCAGGCTTTGCGCCGGGGCCGAAATGCCCGGCGCGCTGGCCGGCGGGTAGTAGACCTGCGTGCTGGCGTTGGCCGACACCGGCCCGCAGCCGGCCGGATTGCAGCCGCTCACGCGATAGGCGTAAGTCGCGGCACCACGGCCACTGAAGCCGGCCGAAGTAGCTGCGGTGTTCTGTACCGGCGTCCAGCCACCGCCGTTGATGCTTTCCTCAAGTTGGTAGGTCGCCGCACCGGCGATCGCGCCCCAGCTGACGGTGTAGCTGCCATTGGGCGATTGCGCCGCCAGGCTAATTCCCGTGGTAGTCGAGGGCGGCAACTGCACGACCGCATTGGCGGTCGCACTCCAGCCGCTACACGAGCCGTTCTGGCAGGCGCGGATGCGGTAGCCGTAGGTTGCACCGGTCTTGCCGGTGGCCGCCCAGGACAAGGCCGCGCCGCTATAGGCGCCTGCCCAGGCACCGCCGTTGACCTGTTCCTGCAATTCGTAGCTGGTGGCATAGGTCACCGAGTTCCAGCTGAGGGTATAACTGCCATTGCTGCTGTACGACGGCACGGTCAGTGACGGGGTAACGGGGGCAACCACCGTGGTCACCTTGGCGATCAAGCTGCCGTTGAGCTGGACGTACTCGTAGTTCTTGCCCTGGCGGTCGTTGTTCTGCCGACGAAGCACACCGTCTTGCCCGTACATCGACCAAATGTGGCCAGTGCCTGTGGCGGGGTTCCAGGACAGAACGCGACGCCCCTGAGCGTCGTAGCGGTAGGCCTCGACGCCCGGCACCGAACGCAGCCGGTTACCGTAGTCGAAAGCGAAACCCTGTCCGTTCTTCGCACTCAAATTGCCCTGGGCGTCATAGCTCAGGCCGATGGTCGTGGCCCCGCCATCGTTCTGCACATTGGTCAGGCGATTGGTGGCGTCATAGTAGTAGTTGTGCTGCTTGACACCTGCCAGCTTGGCGCTGCGGATATTGTCCAGCGCGTCATAGATGTACTTGTACACGCCGTCGCCGCCAAACGATGGCGAAGTAGCCTGTGTCAGGCGATCCAGTCCGTCATACATCATGGTGCGGGTACGAGCGCTCACCAAGCTATCGGTGATCTGGGCAACGTTGCCGTCGGCATCGTAGGTGTAGGTATTGTTGAGAACGTTGCCGTCAATGACCTGTGTCGGCAGCTGGCGGGCATTCTGCGCCATGGTGTGCACGATGCCGTTGCCGTAAGTGAACTGCTTCATACCCCCGTTGGGGTAGTAGCTCACGTCACTGGCATAGCTACCAGCCTGGCTCGGCTGGCCCAGCGCATTGGGTGCAAAGGACACCGACAGACCGCTGGGATAGACCAGGCTGGCCAGCGCACCATTGGCGTTGTATCCATATCCTAAGGACCAAGTGAACGAGCCGACTTGCCCCATCGTTTCTGCAGTCAGTAGTCGACGCTTGTTATAAGTATAGGTGTTGACGGTCGAACTTCCCCCCGCCTCGTTGGTGGTAATGACCTGCGAGGGCTTCCCATCGCTGAAATAGTCCCAACTTTGGCTACCCACGCCATCTGGGAAGGCCAGTGTCTTGAGCCGGTTACGCGGATCGTAGGTGCGATCCACGCGGCGCCCGGAGTTGTAGGCCGTCTGGGCGTCGCAGCTGCTCGTACTCGTAAGCGATGACAGACCTGCCGCGCTCCACAGCACGTTGCCTGCGCCGTCGTACCCGGTCGCAGTCGCGCCGGTTTCCGGCTCGACGGTCTTGCACAGTTGCTGGTAGCCGTCATAGACGTAGCTGCGGGTTACGGAAAGCGAGCCATCCGCGTTGTGGCGGCGGATTGACTTCGGCTTGCCGAAGATATCGCGGCCGATTTCCGTTACTGCGCCTTCCGGCGCATAGATCACCACCGGACGCTCGGTACTCGGAGCGTCGAAAGTCTGATACCACGTGCGCGTCTGCTGGCCACGCGGGTTGGTAGTCAGGGTGTTGTAACCGGATTCGGTGCTATAAGAGGTCGTCGTAGTCAGCAGGCCGAGTTCACTGTCCTGTGAGGCAGATGTTATACGCCCCAGCGCGTCATAAGAGATCCAGTTTCCTGTCGTGAGAGAATCGGTAGTACCAAGGTAGGAAGCAAAGATCTGCCGCCCCTCCTCGTCATAGGCAAAGCGTTGGAGGCGCTGCGTGCCGCCGACGTTGGTATTGTCATACTCGCGGGTGATGATCGGCCGCCAGAAAGCGTCGAAGTAGGTTTCCTTCCGCGCATTGCCGGTGGATACGACCTGCCGCCAGTGGCCCGCGCCGAGGTTGTATTCGGTGCCCGCCACCTGGGTGAAGGTTTGCGTCGTCGTGTTCCAGGCCACCGAGTCGCCGCCTGGATACGCAATGCTGGCGATACGCCCCATCGCATCGTAGCCGTAGTTGCTGAGATAGCCGTTCTCATCTGTGACGGCAGTGATCCAACCGTTGTCGTCCACCACTGCCGACATCGTGTTGTTGTCGGCGTAGGTGATTAACTGCGGCGTGCCGCGTTTCCAGTTGGTCAGCGTGGTGACGTGATTGTTTCCGTCAGCGACGGTAGCGACAGTGCCATCGGTGTTGTAGGTCAGGGTCTGCTGCAACTTTCCGAACGACCACACTTGCGAGGGCATGGCGTAGGCGTTGTGGCTGGTCTGCGAGACCACCCAACCGGTCTGAGTGTCAGTGATCGAGGCCGTCTGGTTGAGAATCCACCTGGCTGTGTCGTCGTAGTAGGTGGTGTTTTCGGTGCTGTTATGTCCGGTGCTGGTCTTGGTCACGCTCAACGGGCGCGCCAGGCTGTCGAAGTTGCTGTTGCTGGATTGGTAGGCCGCGCCATCCTGCTGGATGACGGTCGAGACCACCGGCTCAACGCGCGCCGTGCTCGGATCTTCACCGTTGTAGATCAGACCGTAGCGGGGCGCGAAGGCCTGAGCTTCGGCTTCTGCCTTGGTCATGTAAGTCGTGCTGGTGCTACTGGCCACGTTGCCTGCTGCGTCCAGCGTGCGACTGCCAAGCAGGCGTCCTTCGTTGCGCTCGTACTGGAAGCCGTAGCGATAGATGACCTTGGTGCCGTCCGGATTGGCGACCTGGACCTCCTTCTCGGTGGCGCAGGTGCTGCAGGGATAAGTGCTGGGCGTGCCGGGATTGCCGTAAAGAGGTTGATAGCCGCCACCGTAGCTGTAGGTCCAGGTCAGCGCGTTGGGTAGACCAGGGCCGGAGATTGTCTTGCTGTAGAGCGAAACGACATCGAAGAAGTTGGGAGTCGCGAGCTCGTAGTAGTAGGTGCTTCCAGTGACACGTTGCAGGCACGCACTCATATGCACACCACTACGATAGTGGCGCGAATTTGCGAAAGAGAAAGTTCCGGTCGCACCACTAGGATGCGTAGCGGTCAGAACGAAGCTCCAACTCGCTTCCGGCGGCTGCTCCGCGCAGTTGGAGGTGGAATTGCCGTCCCAGTTGACGACGGACGGGTCCAGCCCGTTGGAATAGCTGTAGTCCCAGTGGCTGCCATCGGGCAGCGTCACCGAGGCCAATCGCGTCTGCGTGCCACTGGAGCCGGATACCGTGCCGTAGCCGTAAGACCAAGTGCGGCCGTTGGCACTGGCCGTGGCCAGGTTCGTACCGTTATAGGTCAGCGTGATCTCGCGGCCATCACTGGACCAGATGCGGACAGGGTGGTCATCGCCGTTGTACTGGTACTGCACCCAGTTGCCGAACCGATCCTCGATCTTGGTGGCAAGCAGATAGATTTTGGTGCGGCTGGTCTGCGCCAGTCCGCCCAAGCCAAGCGTCTTGCGCAGGGTGCCGGCCAAACGGCCAACCGCCTGGTTGAACGAGTAGCGCACGCCCTCGGTAGTGGTGACGCGATAGCCCTCCCCTGTCAGGCCAGAGACCATCGGGATGCAGTCAATGCCGTCGCGCTGGCTGGTACTCCACTTGTGGGCGACACCATCGTTGGGGCGTGGCGTGTTGGCCTCCAAGGCGAGCATGGTGCGATCGCCGCCGCCCGGGATATGGATGGTGTTGCCCTGCCAGATGTCTGTCAGAGCGAACTGCGTGGACACGCTAGGCACCATGTTGCCACTGCAGCGAGTATCTGCCCAACTGGAACCTGAGCTGGGAAAGGTTCCGGAGATGTACGGCACGTCGACGTCCCAGCCTCCGGCGCCTTCGAGGTTGGCATTGAACGTTGATGCGCTGCCGGTCAGATGGAGTTCGACGCTGAAGCGCCGGGACAGGCGAACCGGCAAGCTGTCGTTGCCTGACAGATCGATGTCGGTGACCGAGAAGTCCGTCTTGCCGTTGTAGAGGCTGACGCTTTCGCCGAAGAGATCGTTCTTCAGCGCAGTCATGTTTTGCGCGGTCTGGATACGCTTGCTGTATTCCTGGTAGGGCTCCACCGCACCCACCTGCCCCAGCCACGCGCACAGCGCCACCGCCGTGCCGATACGGCACAGCCACACCTGTTCTTTGTTCAAACCCCTGGTCCCCGTAAGGCCCGTACGGGCCGCCCCTTTACTGGAGGAAATACTCCGCCAGGTTTGCCGCGAAAACCGAGACAGTAGTCACGAAAATTCAGCGATACCTGGGAGCTTCTATGGCAGAGGGGACCGCTGCGCCCCTTCTTCAACAAAGATCCTGCCACACCGCTATCAGCGAGCTGGAATGGCGTGGCCGGACAAGCCTACGCCCGAGGACGGATTTCCACGCGCAGCAAAGCACTTGTTACATCGAAGTAGAAGCGGTCACCTTGTCACCACTTCGTCCACTCCTGTCTCGAAATGGTGGACCGGCCAGCCTTTCGTAATTGGTAGCGAGGCGCGCCAATCCGGTACCCGCGCCAAGAACTGCGCCTGTCATGCGGACCACGGCATAGCTCGCCGCGCCAGCTGCTGCGGCAGCAGCGTTAGGCGCATCCCTAGTGTATTCCCCGATATTGTTGCCAAGCTACCGGAATCCATCGTCTATCGCCCAGGGGACAGTGTCAAAGGTGTTCGCGGGATCGGTGACGGATGTAGGTGTATCTTCCCGATAGATAATTTTCTGCAGCTCGTGATTGGCCGCCACCCAGTCTGCGTACGGTGCATTGATCGAAGGCAGCGTGACCGGGCAGGGCCTGACCTCGCGCCAACCGGCCCCGGTTGTAGGCCAGTGTATCCAGGATCAATTGATCGCCCTGACGTCCTGCCATCATCTGGTCCCGCGTGAACTGGAAAATTCGGCCGTTGAGTTGACGGTGAAACCGGATGCAAGCTCACAGGGCGTGATGTCGCCTAGCGAGGAGTGCGTCCGAAAGTGATTGTAATCCTGTCTCCAGCTTTCGATCTTCTGCCGGGCATCCTCGAGCGACAGGAACCAGTGGGTGTTGAGGCACTCGTCCCGGAAGCTGCCGTTGAACGACTCGATGAAGGGGTTGTCGGTCGGCTTACCTGACCGTGAGTAGTCGAGGGTCACCTGATGGTCATAGGCCCAACGATCCAAGGCCAGCGATATGAACTCACTGCCGTTGTCCGTCTGGATCCGTTGCGGCAGGCCGCGCTGGTGCTTGAGGCGGTTCATGACTGCAACCACGTCCTCGCCTTTAAGCAGCTGGTCAACCTCGATGGCCAGGTTTTCCTTGGTGAAACTATCCACGACTGTCAGCGCCCGGAAGCGACGACCGTCGAACAAGGCATCGGCCACGAAGTCCATGCTCCAGCAATGGTTCAGAGCTGTCGGCACCATGCGCTCAAGGCGATGCGCGGCGGCCTTGCGACGGCGTGGGCGCTTACGCCGCAGATTGAGACCGGCTTGCCGATACAGGCGATACACGCGTTTGTGGTTGACCTGCCAGCCCTCGCGCCGCAGCAGGACATAGATTCGCCAGAAGCCGTAGTGCACTCGCGTGGCCGCGATTTCCTCCATACGTCGCAGCAAAGGCGCATCGTGCTTCTCCTTGGGTTGGTAGTACCAACCAGCCCGACTCTGGCGCAGTACAGCGCACGCGCGCCGCACGCCCACACGGTCACGTTCGACCAGGTGGCCCACGAGCGTCTTGCGCTGCGTGGGCCTTAGAGCTTTTTTGCCAAGACATCCTGCAGCATGGCCCTGTCCAGGCTCAGGTCGGCCACCAGTTGCTTGAGCTTGCGATTCTCCTCCTCAAGCTGACGCAGCCGCCTCGGCTCCGACACCCCAAGCCCGGCAAACTTCTTGCGCCAGTTGTAGAACGTAGCCTGCGATATACCCATCTCGCGGCAGACCTCCTCGACCGAGGTGCCGGTCTCAGCTTGCTTCGGGGCGAACGCGATCTGCTGTTCGGTGAACTTGGACTTCTTCATGGCGACGGGCCTCCTTGGGCCTGAGTGTCGCCGAATCTTCTAGTTCCGGCTGGTCCAACTTATCGGGGAGACGTCAGCCCAGGTCCATCCCGCTGTACTTGACCATGCGGTTGTTGTCGTCAAAACCGTCGAATGGCCGTTTGGCGTCGATATCGGCCTAGCCTTAACTCGGATAGCGCCCCTAGTCCTTCCCGGCCTGCTCCCTTCTGCTGCGCGCACCATCCGCGCAGGCAGTACTCGGAAGCGACCCTGCTCATTCCTTTCCGAAGAAAGTCTTCCGCTCATCACTCACCGCAGTCCTTCCCAGATTTGATTGCTAACCTTAGCTCCTGCTTTGCCAATTCAATCTCCTCAGGGCTCCGGCAGATGTCTCGCAGACCCACATCAAACTCCGCCCTAGACCTGGTCCTGAAATCACGAAGCTCAGAGCTGCATCGAACAGAGAGAGCCTTTCCGTCGGCCTTGTCGACCAAGGAAATCAGGCCATTTCCGCGATAGGCCGCGTAGCACTGAAGATCAGTGCCCAAAGCCCCATCCAACTCGAACCTAATCAACTCAATCAGCCGCTGCGGAGCAATGCCACTCTTACTCCCCCCAATGAGCGCCAGCCCTAGCTCTCCCCTGTCCATTCCCACGCACGCGTACGCGTTCTGCGTGCACAAATGCTTGCCCCCACTACTTCGGTGGACAACAAGCGATGAAAGCACGGAATACTCCGCACCACGAATATCTGCAGCCATGCGCTCCGCGTACTCATCGCTTTGCGCAACCCCGGGAAACATCAAGGCAACCAATATGGCACTTCCAGCAAGGGAACTCTTCATGGGCATCACCAAAATGGAGTAGGTATCTTAGGTACAAAGTTGTCCCTTGCCTGCAATGTACTTCCGAGTTCCGAACTGAGTTTGTGGGGGATAGTTCGGCCTGCCTCGGCGTCGGTAATGCCATCCTGGCGCGCTCGCTGCGGCTTTGCGGACAACGCTTGAGATGGCGTCGGAGACAAGTGGGGGGGGGGCTCTTTGGTGCCTGTTGATTTGCGCGGCAATTAAGCCCACGCCCCGTGCACCCTACGAGACCTACTTCAAAGAAAATCATCTTTGCTGGGGGGAGCAGCGATCAACCTCTTCAAGGCGCCCTCATCTCGCGGGTAGCGAACCGAGGCCATCGTCGGGACAAAGATCAGCCTCGATTTGTCGAGAGATTCGATGAAGACGAAAAAATTCTCCGTGGTGGCTGTCATACCCAGCTTGGAAGAATAGAAGGCGAAGTCGGCAACCTTGCGAATTTTGGCGTCTGGGTGCATGAAAACCACAATGTTCTTGGCGCAATGTTGCCTGAGACCTTCCAGCTCATCCTTCTGCTTGACGACTTTCCCGTCATAACTGACCTGATTGTTTCGATCTACCTCCACCAACACCAACTCCTTCTCCCGACAGTTGGATGCAAGTAGTTGTAGCGGATTGATTGCACAAACAAGGAACAAGCATGCTTTCCAATGCATGTTTAATCTCCGGTATACCTTGAAAAAGCAACGTTGTCATATCCAAAGTTGTCGGCCCCCACGGGCCCTACAATATTCTCATGCGCGCCAATCGAAGAAACTGACCCGCTTGCGGTCATAACAAGTATGGCCGCGTGGCCGGTAAAGCCGTCCCCGCCCTTCGCAATTGATGCGATATCGCCTGGCGCTGTTTGCTCGTACGGCCTCAGCTTTCGCCAGTTCGGAACGTGTCCATGACTTAGCTCGGCCTTCCTCTCGGTATTTTTACTTAGCGAAAATGCTGGTTCTTTCGGAAGACGTGCCACCCGCTGGTGTTGATCATTGCCAAGACGCTTCGCGGCCGGCATACCTCGGCGGGACGGTTTGTCCTGCGAGTTGCTCAGTCCAGTCGGACAGATTTGCAACGAGACGGGAGAAGCGTGATGGATTCGATTCCACAACGACGCCGGCGCCTTGTTGCCAGGATGAGCGTCCTGGCTCTGGCGATACAGCTTGTGCACGCCGAGGCCCAGACCCTGTCGGGCAACATCACCACCTCCCAGATCCTCAACGGCCAGAACGTCACCGTGCTGGGCAACACCCTGATCGAGGTGCCGAATACGCCCAACAATGGCTGGGACATTCTCGCCAGGACCGGATCGAATGTCCTGTTCGACACCAGCGCCGGCGCGATCAGGCTGGTCGGGCACACTGAACTTGGCCACGCGCTGCAGGTTCAACAGAATTCCACCGCCACGTTGCAAGGGGCCAACCCCCTGCTCATCGACACCGATGGTCGCGGCGAGGCGGGGATCTATGCCGTCACTGGTGGCAAAGTAACGCTCTCAGGTGTAGCCGTGACGACCCGGGGTGGGCCCAATTCCGGCAACGTGGGCGCCTACGGGATCATGGTGGATAACGCCGGTGGCGCGGGCAGCCGGGGCGAGCTCACTTCGTCTACTTTGACGACGACGGGCAGCACTGCAGCCATCGCTACCAACAATGGGGCGCTCCTGCTCACCGATACCAACATCGTCGTGCATGCGGGAGCCGAATCGGCGTACGGCATCAATGCGCAGACCGGGTCCGACGTTACCGTCAGCCGGGGCTCGATCCGCAACGAATCGGCCACCGGGATAGGCATTCGCGCCTCTGGCGCTGGAAGCTCGGTCACGGCCGATGGCTTCGCCATCACCACCACCGGCTACCAGGGTTATGGCGTGCTGGCATTGAACGGCCGCACAGCGTCGTCCGATGTGCCCGTCGCGAAGCTTACCGGTATCGACATCACGACCGAGGGAGAGCAGGGATTCGCCCTCCACGCGCGGCAGACCGGCCAAATCCTGGCTGATGGCGGCCAGTACCGCACTTCCGGTATCGACAGTTACGGCATCTACGTGCGGACACAGGGCGTGGTCGATGTGAGCGATGTCTCCGTCCAGACATCGGGGCCGCGCGCCAGAGGCATATCCACGGCCGACATCGGCAGCGCCCTCACGGCAGACAAGGTGCGCATCGGCACGACCGGGCAGGATGCCATCGGCGCTTATGCGGGCTTGGGGGCCACGCTGCAACTGTCCAATTCGAGCATCAGCACGTCAGGTGACTCGGCCTACGGGATGCTGGTATCGGGCGCGGGCACACAGGCCAGCGCGAACACCGTGCAGGCCAGCACCGTGGGCCGCGGTGCGCACGGCGTGGCGGTGACCAATGGCGGCATGGGCGACTTTTCCGCCACCCAGGTCGTAACGCGCGCGGACGCAGCTTCTGCATTGTTCACTACCGCGGCGGCTGGGATCAGCAACACCGCCACCTTCCGCTCCGGCTTCAGCCTTGCGAGCGCTTCGGCACCGACGATCGGCGTGGGCGGAGGCGAAGCTGTCATCACGCTGAGCGATGGTACGGTGAGCGGAGATGCGGCGTGGTTGAGCGTGGCCAGCGCCGACACCTTCGACCCGGCCGCGCGCCGGATCGTCCTGCCAGCGGCGCCGGTGCTCGAAGCGCCGGCCCCGGCAGACCCATTGGCGAACGAAAGCGAGCCTGCGCACGTCGCCGACGCGATTTCCGTCGCGGCGGGCAGCGACCCCGGGGTGGCGACCATCACGGCCACACGCACAACGTTGACCGGCTCTGCGCAAACGCAATCGGGCAGCATCTCCAACGTGACCTTGGTCGACAGCACCTGGTTCCTCACCGGGTCGTCCGTGCTGACATCGCTGGTGAACGATCCAAGCGTGATCGATTTTGCGCCGCCGGTCGGGGACCCGAGCCTGGCGGGCAGCTACAAGACCCTGACGGTCAACCGCTACGCAGGCGACGGCACGCTGGCGATGAACGCGTGGCTCGCCGCCGACGACTCGCCTGCGGACCGACTGATCATTGTGGACGGCACGGGCAGCGGGCCCGGGGCCATCCAGGTGCGCGGCACCGGCGGTGGCGGCGCGGTGACTACCGCAGACGGCATCATGCTGGTGCAAGCCGACAACGCCACCACAGCGACAGACAGCTTCGCGCTGGCCGGTCCCGTCGTCGCCGGTCCCTACGAGTATTTCCTCTACCAGGGGGGCGCCAGTGGCGCCGGATCGGCTGATGTCCAGAACAGCTGGTTCCTGAGGTCCACGATCGATTGTGGTGTGCCTGGCGCACCGGCGCCTCCGTGCCCGCCACCACCGCCACCTCCCCCGCCTCCTCCCCCGCCTCCTCCTCCGCCCTCTCCTCCTCCGCCTCCTCCTCCTCCTCCTCCTCCTCCTCCGCCACCGCCACCTCCCCCCACACCTCCGCCGCCGCCCCCTCCTCCCACGCCACCACCGCCACCACCGCCAGTTCCTCCGGGTCCACCGCCGGTTCCTGCCTTCCGGCAGGAGGTATCACTGGCGGTCGCGCTGCCGACGATGTCGGCGTTGTACGGCCGTGCCTTGGTGGACACGCTGCACGAGCGCGTCGGCGACGAGCATTTGCTGCGCCAGCGCGACGACCTCGATGCCAATCGCACTGGCATGAACGGTGCGTGGGTGCGTGTTCTCCGCCACGACGGCGAACGCGACGGCGGCAGCCAGGGTATCTATGGAAATCGCGGGCCCGGCTTTGACTACCAGTTCGATGCACTGCAGATCGGCCTGGATCTCTACCGCTCAATCGATGACGACGGCGCACGCCAGCATGCCGGCGGCTATCTCGCCTACGGTCATGGCGAAGGCGATGTCCGGCACAACCTGCTGAACTACGACTTCCACGCCGGCAGCGACGAATTCGACGCGCGCACCATCGGCGGGTACTGGACCGGTTTCAGTGCGCGTGGTGCCTACCTCGACGCAGTGGCCCAATACACCTGGTACGACCTGCGGGCCCGCTCCACGCGTCTGCCCGACACCTTCACCAACGGCGACGGTGTCGTCGTCTCGCTGGAGGGCGGTTGGCCGTTCGCGCTCGGCTCGGGCGCCTCGGCCGAAGACCCGACCGGCTGGCGGCTGGAGCCGCAGGCGCAGGTCATCTGGCAGCGCGTCGACATCGACGACATCATCGATGACATCGCCCGCGTCCGTTACCGCGGCGGCGATTCAACGGTCGGGCGGCTGGGTGCGCGATTGAACCGCATCGGCGCCGGCCAGGGCCGCGACGGCGGCGCGCGCGCCACCGACTGGTGGCTGCGCGCCAACGTCTGGCATCAGTTCAACGGCTCACCGACCACTGAGTTCTCCAGTGCCAGAGGCTATATCCCGTTCACTGCCGAGCTGGACGACACCTGGGCAGAAGTCGGCATCGGTGGCACCTGGCAGGTGAGCCAAACTGGCTATCTGTTCGCGGACATCGACTATACCTGGAGATTCGATGGCGACGAGACTGCATGGAACGGGAAGCTCGGCTTCCGCTGGCACTGGTAAGGCGCTCGGCGAGGATGACAACGATGCTGACTGGGCATCTACGGCAACTCAGCTTCCGTGGCGGACTACCAAAGTCATTTCGTCGACGCCAATGGCAACGGTAATGCCCCCGCTTCTAACGGACGCCGAAAGTGGAGCTATGCAGCGCGAGCAGTAGTCGAAAACCTCGCTGGCGGCAAGCTCCACTCATTGCACCGTCGTGGAGGCAGTAGATATGCGCGAACGTGGGGGCCCAACCGATGGTAAAGTCCGGCCCGGGCGGCGCACTGCCGTCACAACGAGACATCAGGATGATGCGATTCGCATGGACGACGTTCGTGGTGGCAACCTGCTTGTTCTTGCTGATGCTGATCTGCAGAAGCGTCATCGTCATCGGCATCTTCTTCTATATGTTTCTGCCAACCGCCGGCACTGTCATGGTCGTGTTGGGTGTCGGCGCGATCGCCAGCCTGGCCGAGCGTCGATCCCTGTACTACGGGGCAATGGGCGCCACGCTGATCGTGCTGACTTTGGCCGGGCTGTACCTGCGCCAGCAGGCAGAGACATCTGGCAAGGCTAACGTCCACCAGCGGGCCTCCATCACCCGGGTGGTCACCGCCGCTCTGCGGGAGCCTGTTGCGCTAGCGTCCGATGATGCCGTTGAGTACGACGCTGCCCTGTACGACGCGGTGGATGCACGCTGTGGTGATCCACACTGCTTTTCAATCTCTGGCCTTGCGCAGAAGGGCAGCCCGGCTGCCGAACGCCCTAATGGGATCCTCGAAGTCATGGGCCTAAAACCGGTACCGGCTGATGCGGGCGCACGCCTCGCCGTTCGCGTGACTCAGGCCGACGTTGGCAACCGCAAAGCCGTCCATGCTGAGGTGATTGAGTCCGGTGCCGTCACCGCGAACTGGGACGCCAGTTTGCCGGCCAGGGATCGGAAGGTGGTCGATCGCCTTCCTGCCTGGGTGCATTATTGGTTGGAGGAGAACCCGCTGGTAGCGATGTTGAAGCCGCGGCCGCTCGGGAACGAGAGAATGCTGGCTACATTCCTGCGCTCAGCCATCCAGGTCCCGCATGCCGGGTCAGCGCCCATGGTGGCAATCGATGCCGCTCCGCTGTACTCGCGCGCGATAGTGCCGCCACTAAAGGTCGATCGCAGCGATCTCACCTATGCCAAGTGGTGGGTCGGGCTCGGTGACTCGCGGTGCGACGGCGTCATCTCTGTGGAAGAGCGGCCCCAGATCGCGGATGGGTACGTGACATTCCTGAAGAACCCGGAACTCGGTCCTCAGTTGCGGGTATCGAGCGAAAGCCTCATATGCGCTGGCGACGCGGTCTATGTGCAGCGGTACGGGCGCACACCTTCGGACGTATTGGACATGGCGCGCTACAGCCTCTCCGGCGAGCACACGGCTGATCTGCGCATTCGGGTCCCAACCCAGGCCTTCAACGAGTTCATTGCCTTCGACCAGAGAACGGTCACGGAGCGCGACGGAAAGCTTGAGTTCGACGTACGTAGCGTGCGCTTTCAATGGGCGCGCGATGCTACAGGGAAACCTACAAGGAACGCCCAGGGGGAGACGATCGAGTACGCCATCATCAGCCGAGAGGGTCGCTATGTAGCTGCGCTGCCGGCGGGCGTCACGGCGGAGCCGTGACCTACGCCGGAAATTCCGCGTTGGTCGTGGCCCCAATGCTGGCCCGCTCCCGCACATACTGCGCCGGCGGACTCCCCACATGGCGCGCGAACGCAACGCTGAACGCGCTCGCCGAGCTATAGCCTACCCGCTGCGCGACCAGGGCGATGCCCGCCTCGCCTCGCAGCAGCCAATCTTTGGCCAGCGCCATGCGCCAGGCAAGCAGGTACTCCATCGGGGCCACGCCGACGGCAGCACGGAACCGGTCAAAAAGCACTGAGCGTGACAGCGCCGCAGTGCGCGCCAGTTCGGCCACGGTCCAGGCTCGGGCCGGCTCGGCGTGCATCGCGCGAATCGCCGTGGCCAAACGCGCATCGTGCAGGCCGCGCACCAGGCCGGGCGAGGCATCCGTGCCACCGACACTTCGCAGCGCCTCAATGAGCATCACTTCAAGCAGACGCGCGAGTACGACCTCGCGTGCCGGGCGATCGGCGCGCGACTCCTCGCCCACCAGCTGTACCAATGTCGCCAGCCGAGGCTGGCCGCGCACGTGCAGCAGTCGCGGCAAAAGCGAGACCAGCAACGAGGCATCCTGCGAACCGAACTGGCAATGCCCTGCCACGATGCGCAGGTCGGTGGGGCCCTGCTGCGTGCCAATTCGGTACATGCCCGGCGCAAGGTTCACCGGTACGGAGTCCTCTGCCGTATCCGGCGCCTGCACGCTGGACATCGCCACGCCGTAGGTAGCGGGAATCAGGGCGAAGTCGCCTGCCTCAAGAACGATGGCCTGGTCGCCGTCGAGCGCGAGCCGGCAGGCGCCCTCCAGCACCACGCAGTAGAACGGCTGGCCGGAGTCCGAGCGTCGGACCTGCCAGGTGCCCGCGCCTACCACGTGCTTGGCGAAATGCGCGGTCGGCTTGAGCAGCATCACCATTTCAGCCAAGGGGTCGGACATGCCGGACGCTCGCTAACAAGAACAGGACGTTGGATTGTAGCGAGTACGGGAGGCGCTCTCTATCGTGGTGGCTCTTCCCCGCTCATGCAGGAAACCCCATGAAGACGATCCTCATCACCGGTGCCTCCTCCGGCTTCGGCCTCGAAACCGCCCGTTATTTTCTGGAACGCGACTGGCACGTCGTCGCGACCATGCGCACTCCACGCGAGGACCTGCTGCCGGCGTCGCCGCGCTTGCGCCTGTTGCCCCTCGACGTAACCGATCCGCGGAGCATCCAGGCCGCGATCTCCGCTGCCGGCCAGGTCGACGTCCTGGTCAACAACGCCGGCTTCGGCGGTGCCATACCGATTGAACTGACCTCGATGGAGACCGTGCGCGAGCTCTTCGAGACCAACACGTTCGGCACGATCGCCGTCACCCAGGCGGTGCTGCCCGCGATGCGCGAGCGAGGCCACGGCACCATCATCAATGTCACTTCCAGCGTCACCTACAAGCCGCTGCCGCTGGTGGGTGCCTACCGCGCCTCCAAGGCCGCGGTGAACGCGATTACCGAGTCGCTGGCGGCCGAGGTCGAACAATTCGGGATCCGGGTGCACCTGGTGTTGCCGGGCTCCTCGGCGGAGACGCGCTTCCGCGAGAACGCCGGAAGCCGCATGCGCGGCCTGGACGATCCGATCTACGGCCAGTTCATGCAGGAAACGATCAACCGCATGCTCGCCTCCGTCAGCGCCGGCACCCGCTCGATCGACGTCGCCGAGGCGGTATGGCGCGCGGCGAACGATCCGGCTGCGCCGCGCCGCATCCCGGCCGGTGCCGACGCCATTGAATGGGCCGCCCAGGCGGCCACCGCGATGTAGCCGACGCTGCCGGGTTGGCGGGTGGCGATCGGCACCCTCGAAGCTGGCCTATTCCCGGCGCCCCAGGTGACATGCGCCCTGCCCCCATACAATCACCACTCACGACCAAGGGGGCGCCATGAACTACAGGCAGCAAAGCAATCACGACGGTCTTTGGTGGCAGATCGCACTCGGCATCTTCGTCGGCCAGTTGATGACTGCCGTTGTTGCAGGCCTGGCGGTGTTGCTCCTGGGAGGATTCGCGGCCTACCAAGCTGGCCAGGTCATGACGCGACAGGTGCCGGTGATCAACCTCCCGGCACCGCGTCAGGCGCAGCCGATACAGCGTCCGCTCGGCGATAACGAGCGGTGCATACAAGGCAAGCGGTTTCGCCGCCTCGCGAACGGATGGCAGGAGCTGCCAAACGCCCCCTGCTGACCTCTACGTGTCCAGGGTCGCTGCCGACGTGCAACGTCCGCAGTGTAGTCAAGAGACGCGGGAACGTGCCCTGTCGCCTGGCTGCCCGCAGGACAAACGGCAATCAGCCGAAAAACGCACGCGCAGCTTCATCGGCCTCTGCACGGTACGCATCGATCCGCGACTCGTCCGCCCGCCGTAGCGCCTTGGCCAGTCCGTCAGCGTCGAGGTCCTGGCAGTAGGCCGGCGTACCCGGCTGCTGCCGCCACGACTCAGAGAGAGGGCCGGCATCGATACCGTCGAAGCCAATCGCATCGATCAAGCCGAGCGTCAGTGCCTTGGCGGACGCGTCGTCACCGGCGACCGAGAGGCAGATGCGCCCCTGCGTGCCGGCAGGCTTGCCGCCGGAAGCCAGGCTGTCGGCGACGATATTGTTGAACGCTTTGACAACTGGCCGGCCGATGACGCTTGCCACCCATGCGCTTTCGGCCATGCCGCCGTCGATAGCGTCGATTCGCCCGTCGCGCGATGGGTAGTAGTTCCCGGTGTCGATGATCACCGCATGGGTTGCCGCCAGGGCGTTGATGGGCAGTTGCGGCACGGCTTTCTCGGGGACCGTGATGATGACGACATCGTGCGCGCGCGCCGCCTGATCGGACGTGGCGGCGCTTGCACCGGTTTCCTCGGCCAATGTGGCCAAGGATTCGGGACCGCGCGAGTTGGCAATCAGCACTTGGTGGCCAAGCGCTGAGAGCTGGCGGGCCAGGGTGCGGCCAATGTTCCCAGATCCAATAATCCCGATGTTCATGGCACTTCCCGACTAGTTAATGATGATGCCGACGAGGCTCTGCTCAACGATCTGGGTCAGCAATCTGCGTTCCGGTGCCAGGAGTGCATTCATTCCAGTCGACTTCAATCGCTTGCCGCCGCGCTCACGCGCCAAGATACATCCGGGGTCTGTCACGGCAGGTGAATTTTTCTGGCTTGTACGGCACTGAGCCGCAAATGGATGCACGTAACTTTTCGCATCCAGCAGGCCCTCCCCTCGTCGGCTGGGGCAGTGATCGACACCGGCTTCGATGAGCGGTGGCGGGGAACCAGTGGGCACGCTATCGAAGTCACCCTGGACACTTGGTACGGCGGGATTGCGCCACGCCTGTCACTTGTCTATGCCGATGCGGACCGCCGCCTGACCTCTTGGTGCTTGGCATCGGCTGGAGCATTGCACAGCAAGCACTTGTCGTTGTAGAAGGATCCCGTGTCGCTCAAAGAACGCGGATGCGACTGCCTGGCTTCATTGAAACTGTGCGCGCCGTTCCGTCGAAGACTACCTCAGTGGTGAGCCCGCCAACACTAGTCAATTCAATGGACCTCGCCCTACCCTCATGCCATTCCAGGTCAACCAGGAACCCGCCGCGCGCTCCCACCCCGCTGATGCGCCCACTTTTTGACCAGGCCGCCGGCAGTGCCGGAAGGACCTTGATCTTCCCTGGGCGGGAGTACACCAGCATCTCCAGCATCGCCACCGGGGTGCCGAAGTTCGCATCGATCTGAAATGCGCTCGAGTCAGCGCCCAAGCTGTAGATATCCAACAGGTTCACTGCCGAACCGTTGCTGTGGTCCTGCGACGGCGACAGGTTGGCAAGGATGAGCTGATAGGCCTTCTCAGCGTCTCCCAGTCGCGCCCAGCATGCCGCCCGCCAGGCGCAAGCCCAGCCATAGCTGGACATGCCGCGCGCTTCCAGCAGCTTGGTGACACCGCCGACCAGCGCTACCTGGCCGCGATCCGGATGAATTCGGTCGCCTGGAAAGAATCCGACCAGCGGCGATAAATGGCGATGCTCGTGTTCGCCTAGATCGTCCGCCGACATCCACTCCTGCAGCTGCCCGGTCGTTGGACTGACCTGCGGCAAATACAGGCGGTGCTGCAGATTGCCGATCACCTCTGCGTAGCGTGCATCGCGCGCAAGGATCCTGCTGGCCTCACGATAGTTTTCGAACAGGTCCCAGACCAGTTCCTGTGCATAGGTGATGCCGACGGCGTCCTCTGGTCCGTGTTCTGGAGACCAATCCTTGTCGTCCACCCATACGCGGCGCGACCCGCCCTGCGCATCAGGCACCTCGATTTCAACCAGCCGTGCCTCCCAGAATTCGCATGCACCCCTGAGAAGCGGATAGATCTGTCGCAGGTAGCCGCGATCCTGCGTGTACTGGTAATGCTGCCATAGGCTGTTGCAGAGCCAGGCATTGCCGGCCGGATGCCACCACCAGCCATTGCCGCCGAATGGATTGGTGGAAATGGCCACGGTCCAGCCCGCGATTTTTCCAGAGGAATTCCTGAAACGGTTGCGCGAGTCGTTGAAGTGCGCGTGCGTTATGCGCGTCCACGAGTCGACTTGCGACAAGCAATACCGGGTCAATGCATCGAAGCAAACACCGAGGCCTGCCCGATCAGGCAGCCAATAGTTCATCTGTAGATTGATGTCGGTGTGGTAGTCCCCCATCCACGGCGGCGTGTTGTCCTTGAGCCATAGACCTTGCAGATTGGCCGGCAGGCTGCCGCGCGAGGCGGAAATCATGAGGTAGCGGCCGAACTGCAGATAGGTCGCTTCCAGTTCTGGGTCCGCGGCAGCGCCCTCACCCGCACGCAAGCGCAGGCGCTGCCAGGTGTCCAGTTCGCGTTGGGCCGGGTTGGAGTGCCCCAGATCCATCCGCATGGTGTCGTATAACGAGCGGTAGTCGGCGACATGCGTACCGAGCAAGTCCGATGCGTTCGCGGCGGCAGCGGCACGGGCCTTATCGACGGACAGCCGCAGTGGCACAATGGAGCGATCACGGTACCCATGGATCGATGAGGGCGCGTAATCCGTGCCGCCGCTGAAGATGATCGTCAGCGCGCTGCAGCCGGAGAAATGCAGCGCACCGGCGCGCATCTCGGTTTTGCCACCCTCCGTGAGCACTTTGCTGCACGCCGCATAGCGCAGCCCGTTCGGCAACGCTCCGGCAAATCCCAGGGTGTCATGGCGGTAGTCGCTGGTCGGATCGTCGTGCGCGCTGACCAGCTGCAGCCGCCCCTCGTGCGTCCCGCCTTCCTCGCAAATGAGTCGAACGACGATGACGTCGTCTGGATAGCTTGCAAAACAGGTGCGGGTATAGCGGACGCCGGCGTGCCGGTACTGCAGCCGAACGCACCCATTACTCAGGTCCAACTCGCGGCGATAGTCATGTACAGAGGATGCAGCATGGCCATTCAGCTCGATATACAGACGCGCGAGCATGACAGAACTACCAAAGTTGGCTTTATCGTAGGGAACTGACCTTCGGCATCCAGCGTGGCGTTGACATCACCAACCCACATGCTTGCGTCGGAGATGTAAAGGAAATCACGCTCAGGCGACGCGCCAACCAGCGCACCGATGCGTCCATTGCCGATCGGCAGACCCTGTTGAAGTACATCCTCCTCATTGGCCGGGGTACCGTAATGCATCCGCAGCGCCTGCCCCGGCGGCACCAGCGGCGAGACTGATGGCCGGACCGGGGCGGCATGTGCGCGGCGAAAGCCCGGAAGGCTGAGCAGCGGCAGTAGCGCAGCAAGCGTCCCGGTGCGCTTCAGGAAATCTCTGCGCGCGGCGCCGTTATCCGCTGAGTGGTTCTGCTCAGTCATCGCTTCCAATCTCGCTTTTTTCCGGGGACGTTGCGCCGTAGCAATCTCGGCAGCATCGTCTAGTCAACTACCGGGCCAAAAGATAGTTCGAATTCAAGATGACCGCAGGAAATTCCTGCACGCTTTGGTGAACTGGCGCGGCCACACTGCGCTGGTGACGGACGCGATGTTCAGGGACCTGGCTGGCTGCGTTCGGCGCTGAACATACGCCAGGGTTTCATCGCTGGGCTGACATCCGTGCATTGGCGGTGAAACCGAGCGCGGCAGAGCGCGCTCGGACTAATCGCCCAGCGGCGCAGCCAACACTGTCGATCAAGACGGCAGGCGTCAAGACTGCACGCCTCAAACCGGCATGGATGCGAACTGCAATCTTCCGTCAATATCTGACACGCGGCAGGCCTGTTCTCCTCGGCCAGCCGTCCAGCCGCTACTGTGCAGGCTGTAGCGGCGGCAGGTTCCACTTCCCTTCAATCGCTGCCTGGCTGGGACCATAGACACGTCCCACAGCGCTGTAGGGACCAGCCGGGGCCGGTAGCCAATTGCTCTCCTTGTCCTTGCCCGGAGAGGCATGTCCCACATACAGCGTCAGCCCGCCGTCGGCGTCGTACTTCAGCCCCGGGGTGCGGTCGCCAATGGAGTATCGCTTCAAGTCGTTGGCGTAGAGGAAGCGATCCGGCAGTGTGTACAGCGTGACCGACCAGAAGAACTTGGCCGGCGGCAAGGTGTCCTTGCTGAAGTGGATCATTGAAGGCTTGTTGCCATCCCCCACGTAGCCGCCGTACCAGGCTTCGTCAATGGAGTTGCCATAGAGCCCCTTCTCAGCCGCAATGGCGCGGGTGAGATAGTTGTTCTTGAGGAATTCGCGCGAGCCGAAAAGCCCATTCGACGAGAGCGTGGTCTTGGCTGTCTCGGCCATGGTGGCTTTCGCGTCCGCTATGCCGGCATCGATCGCCGCCAGGCGGGCGGGCGGCAGCTTCTCCGCGTCGAAGGCAAGGCCGGGGCCTATGCCGATCTTCGCGAAACGCTGCATCAGCTCAACCTCGCTCGGGTCCGTCGGTTGCGTGAACTGCAGAAGGAAATTGAGGTAGCGGATGAAGTCGTGGGAATGGATCTTCTGGGCATCGTACGCAGGAAACTGGATCGCCGGGGCCGCCGGAGGAGCCGGTGTCTTCAGGAATGCACTCAGGGGTTGAAGCGTCATTCCCTCCTGCACCTTCCTTACGTTTGCAATGTCGTCCGGGCCATTCAGGGCGGTGCGCGTGAGCGTCATCACCAGTGCCGTCTCGGAAGGAAACACCGCCTTGATGCCAGCAGGCTTGTCACCCTTCCAGCCAGGACCGGTAATGAGATAGTTGCCGGCGCTGTTGCCGGTGGCGCGCGAACCGATATAGGCAAAGTTGTAGGTAAACAGGTCGACCCACTGCTGGACGTAGTAGCGCCCCTTGGGCACCTCGGGAACCGTGATCACCCAGGGCTCGGCACGAAGGTCCAGCCACGCCCAGGAGTATGGGGTGTCGTTGTTCGGTGTCACAACGTCATGGTTGTCGGGCGTGTAGAGCTCGGAGTAGTGGCGGAATTTTCCGAACCCGCCCACGTACTCTGGCGCTTGCTGATCGGCGACCTGCTTGTACAGGGTGTTGTAGTTCTCAAGCATGGCGAAGGCGTAGATGTACGCGTCCTTCGCTATCGCACGTGTCTCTGCCTCGGCTTCAGTCGTCTCCTGCCGCGCCACCGCCTCCGCGGGCTTCGTTTGATCCGCACTGGGCGCGCCCTGTTCACGCTGGCAAGCCGAGAGCGACAGGGTCGACATCAACAAAAGCGGCGGGACAGAAGACATAAGGCGCATTGGGGTGGTCTCGACTGAGAAGCTGGCTACGGTGAGGAAGGGCCCTGCCCTGCCCATACATTCGGATCGAGCAGTGGCGTTACGCCGTTCGCGCGTGATGTGCGCAACTGGCAGCACGAGAAAAGTCAGTGGCACTTTGACGTGCCATTACCTTGGCTGGCAAGAGGTTTACACGGCCCATCGTGTCGGTATTTCTACTTAGCAGACGACAGAGCGTGCGGCTCCCGCACGTCTTGAGCACTACTCGGGAAAAGCCAGGGTGACCGAGAAACGGGCAAGCCAGCGGTTGGCGTACTCCGGGCGCTCGACGTTATAGAAGCCACCCAGTCCGAAGCTCACCGGCATATGGCCGAGCATCACGACCTTCGAGACAGTGGCGCCGAGCGGCACCGTCCATCGGTCGCCGGAACTCGCCTTCCAGTTGTAGGACGTTTCGGAAGTGAAGGAGGCCGACCAGCCGCCCGGCAGGTTGCGCGTGGCGAATGGCTGGAAGTTGGTCAAGCTGACATCGTCGCGGTCGTGATCACCTGCAATCGACCACACGTGATTGGCGAGTGCGCCCAGGGTCCACTTCTTGCTCGCGGTCTTGTGGATCATCACCAATGCCGGCCCCAACGACCATTTGCCGGTTCCAAGACTGTCGCTGGTGGCGGTCTTGAGCAGCGCCGCGGGCCCAAAGCCAAACTCGGTGGCGCCTTGCCCGTTGGGAATGTAGTAGCCCTGTACAAAGAGATCGCCCATCCCGCTTTTGTCTTCCGGGAATTGGTTGGACGCCAGCGGCAAGATCGGCCGCAGCAGGAACTTCCCGTTCTCGCCCACGAACGGAATCACCGGTTGCACCTTCAACTGCTGGTTGTGGTACGCCCCTCCGGGACCCACATCGCCCGAATAGTTGTACTGGAAAGGAACCGAGATCATCGCCGCGCCCGGGTCGGCCAGCTTGCGCGCGATCTCATCGGTCGAAGTTGCGGCGGTCTGGCTGGAACTTTGTGCGAACGCCGGGTGGGCGATGAAGCCAAGTAGAGCCAATGAGGCATGAAGAAGGCGGACTGGGGCCATATTTGGGTCCAAAGCGGTCGATTGATGGGGGTCGAAGCTCGCGTCGCGGATCACTTGTGCCGCCACAAGCTTCCTCTTGTGATGGCCGCGGTACCGCCGCCGTTCCTGGGCGCGCCAGGGAGGGGTGTGCCGATGGGCACAGCCCCCTAGCCAACGCCTATAGCTATGCCCATGCCGATCAGCTTGCCGGCACCGCCTCGGGGAAGGTCCAGCTGCCATCGAGGATCTGCGCCTGCGGCCGGTACAGGCGGACCATGTAGTTCCAGCCCGGGGTAATCGGCAGGCAGTTGGGCGTGGTGTCGGTGCAGTCGCCAAACTGGACCGTCACCTTGCCATCGTCACCGTGCTTGCCGGTGATGCTGTTGATCGAATAGGCATTCAGGGCGTTGGGCTTGAAGTAGCCTTCCTTGGTATAGACCGTGATCGACCAGAATGCGTCGACTGGGACTTCGCCGACGGTCAGCCGGTACGCAGTCTTGCCGTCGTTCTTCTCCGGGAACACGTTGAGATAAATCGCGTCCTTGTCGGGATTGAGCCCCCACGCCGAAGCGGCCGCGACCAGGCGCCGCACCGGGTCCACCTGGGTCTTGTCGGCGGCAGCGGCGTAGCGCATATCCGGCAGCGTCTCCGACAGCGACAGGAGCGCGTCGCGCACCTTCTTCTGGCTGGCTGCGTCCCAGGCCGGAATCTCGAACTTGCCCGGACCGCCTGGCTGGCTGAACGTGATCGCATCCTGCAGCTTGTGCGCGGCGTCCAGGTCGGCCGGGTCGTTGGGATCGGCCAACGTGCGAATGCCGACCAGCGCGTAGCGGCTACCCACGTCTTCCCGGGTCAAGGTATGGCTGCCGGCGCCATAGAACACGTGCGGGTCGAGGTGGTCCTGGTTGATCACCAACGCGGACATGAAGCGGCCGTGGGTCTCGGGCAGCGTGAGCGTGACCGGTCCGGCATCCAGGTCGAACAGGGCCGAAGAATAGATGGTGTCGCGATTGAGCCGGATCACCAACTGTTCCTCGACCGGTGCTGGCGCGCGCCGGTGCTTGATCGTGCCAAACGCCCCGTCCTTGGCCTGCGCGGCCATGTAGGTGTCGGATTCAGCGCGAATGAAGTTGTCGGGGGTGACCAGGATCTTGCCGTCGGACGTCTTCTTCCAGAAGCGCTCGGCGGCCAGGTCCGGGACAGCGGCAGGGGTCGCCGAGGCGGCTGCGGTAGTGGCAGCAGTTGCGGTCGAGGCCGCAGGGGCTGCGGTGGCGGCGGCATCCTGTTGCGGCGCCTGCTGGCCGGAACACGCGCCCAGCAGGACCACAGCAGCGACAGCCAAAGCAGGGTTTGCGATTCGCAAATGGGACATGACTTGCTCCGAAGTCCGGTGGGTGGCGTACGCCTGCATGGTGCGAAAAGCCAACACTCGGCCCCTGCAGCGATGAACAGGCCGGAGCATCCTGCCATGCCCCGGCAGCGAATCTTTCACGCGGAACAAACGTTACCTGGCCGAGCTCTTAACATCCCTGCGCAGTTGAAGCGGCAGCGTCGGCCGCAATCCGGTTGATATCCCCGCACTCCGCGATCAATGGCGGCTCGTCCATGCGCGTCAGCGCGATCATCGCTTCGCCCAGGGTCAGATTGCTGGTCACCCGCGAGGGCGCGGCGGCACCTGCGAGCCTGATCAATGGCGAACCGGCCCAGTACAGCGGCTTGAGCAGTGCATGGCGGGTACCGGTCCCGGCCACGGGACGCACCGCACCGGGGCGCAGCAGGACGACCCTGATCGGCAAAGTGGACAGCACCCGCTCTGTTTCTCCTTTCACCCGCAACGGCATGAACCGGCTGGCCGGGTCGGCGCCAGCGCCCGAGACATACAGGAAGCGACCTTGCGGATTGGCCGCGGCAAAGGCATGCGCGACCGCCACGGTGGTGTCGAGCGTGACCTGGCGATATCGCGCTTCGTTCGTCCCCAGTGGCGTGGCGCCCGCACAGTAGAAGCAAGCATCAAAGCCGCCGAGCGCGACGCCGCTCTCAGCGAGGCGGCGGAAGTCACTGAGCACGATTTCCCCCACGCCGGCGGCCACGTCGCCTGGGCGACGAACCAGGCCAGTAGTCGCGGCGACATGCGCCGAAGACTGGCAGGCCAATACCACGCCCTGCCCCACCAGGCCGGTCGCTCCGGTCAACAAAATCCGTAGTCCCGCGCTGCTGTTCATGGCGAAGCCTCCGCGCGACCGCTAGAGCTTTACAAAGCGCTGGATCTTGCGCGCAAGCCAGCCACTGAACACCAGCGGGGCGTCCAGTGCTGAAACGCAGATGCACGGCGCGCCTGCCGCGGTGACGGGCTGGTGCTCCACGTCCTCATCCAGGTCTGCAACATCCCCTGGTGCGAACAGGCCAAGTGCGTCGTTATAGGCGCCGCGCAGGATCTGGGTGAGCTCGTTGCAGCCATGGCTGTGCATCGGCAAGCACTTGCCCGGCGCGATCTTCAGCATGATCAGCGACGGCATCTGCTCGGCACGGATGCAGTGCACGCCCGGTGCCATCCAGCGCCAGCGCAGGCTCGTCAGCGAGTTGCCGAAGTAAGGGTGCAATGCCACCGGCAGATGGTCTGGATCTGCTTCCGGCCGCTCCGACAATAGCTGGCTGGCCGGCACCGGCACCGACGCGAGCGAGTGGTTGGCCTCCAGCTGGTCCAGCATGGCCTGGCGCAGTGCCTCGCGACGCGCATCGGCGGCCGGCGGCTGGGTCTTCTCCAGCAACACCGAACCGATCGATTCAGCATCGCGCAGGCGCTGGCGGCAATGCCGGCACTGCTCCAGGTGGACGCCTGCAACGATGCTCAAAGGCGCCGCCAGGGCACCGGCGGCGTAGCTCATCAGCGTGGATTCGTGCAGGTGGTGATGCGGATTCAAGACGCGCCCCCCACCTTTGACTGCAATCGCAGGAATGCGCGCCGCAGGTGCGACTTGACCGTGCCCAGCGGCATGCCGAGTGCTTGCGCAATCTCGCCGTGGCTTTTCGCCTCGAAGTAGGACATGCGCACAAGCCGCGCCTGCACCGCTGGAAGTTCGTTGATACGTTGGCGCAAACGGGCCTGGTCGGCGTACTGCTCGGCACTGCTGCGCTCGTCGCCATCGGAGGCGGCCGCCTGCTCGACCGCCGCCTGCACCTGCATCCAGCTGCGCTCGCGGCGCACCCGGTCAATATGCAGGTTACGCGCGATGCGGTACAGCCAGGTGCTCAATGCGCCCTGTGCCGGATCGAAGTCGGCGGCGCGCAGCCAGAGCCGTAGCAAGCATTCCTGCGCCAGTTCCTCGGCCACCGCCTCGGGCACGCCGAGCCCGCGCAGGTAGACGCACAGGCGCGGCATGAAATGGTCGTAGATGCGCATGAAGCAGGCGCGGTCGCGCAGGCGCGCTACCGCGTTCATGTCACCCGCCCAGTCCATTGGCTCGTTGCTCGGCTGGTGGGAATTGGACACGATCCGCGCGGCGTCTAGGCTGAAAGAGAGGGGTGCGGCGTCAGGGTACATCTGTATCGAGGCGGCAGGTGAAGGTATATGCCTTCTCTACGTTCGGCGGCAGCCATTGGATGCAGGGCCTGCCGAGATGACATCCCTGGCCCGTCACTGGCAGCGCTCCCGTTACTCTGCCGAGGAGATTTCACGCAGCGCAGTGCATCCAGTCCGCGCCCTGCTGCGTAAAGGAACACAGACCCCCCCGAGACCTGCCATGGCCTCTGCAGCCGCCCCGCCCCGCCCACGTTGGCGCCTCCTGCGCAGCGTGCGGCGTTGGTTCGACACCGGCATGGGAACACAAGGCCCCGGGAGCGCGTCCGCTGGCATCGACTGGCTGCGCGCCATCCCTTTCGCGCTGATGCATGTGGCGTGCGTGGGGGTGGTCTGGGTGGGGATATCGTGGACTGCAGTGCTGGTGGCGGCGGCGCTGTATGCGGTTCGCATGTTCGCGATCACCGCTTTCTATCACCGCTACTTTTCGCACCGTACCTTCCAGGCCTCGCGTGCCGTGCAGTTCGTTTTCGCCGTCATAGGTGCCTCGAGCGTGCAACGCGGGCCGCTCTGGTGGGCGGCACACCATCGCCACCATCACCGCCATGCCGACCAGCCACTGGACCCGCACTCGCCCCGCCAAGGGGGCTTCTGGCGCAGCCACATGGGCTGGTTCCTGACCCGCCAGGCCTTCGCCACGAACTTCGAGCGGGTTCCCGACCTGGTCCGTTTTCCTGAGCTGCGCTGGCTGGACCGCTTCGACACCGCAGTGCCGGTGCTGCTGGCCGTCGCCCTGTACGCGCTCGGCGCGGCGCTGGAGCGCCTGGCCCCCGGCTTGCACACCTCCGGGCCGCAGCTGCTGGTGTGGGGCTTCTTTGTGTCGACCGTGCTGCTGTTCCATGCAACCGTCACCATCAACTCCCTCGCCCATCGTTTTGGCAACCGCCGTTTCGACACCCGCGACGACAGCCGCAACAACCTCTGGCTGGCGCTGCTGACGTTCGGCGAAGGCTGGCACAACAACCATCACTTCTTTCCCGGCACCGTCCGCCAGGGCTTTCGCTGGTGGGAAGTCGATCTGGCCTGGTATGGGCTGCGGGCGATGGCGGCGCTGGGGCTGGTGACCGAGCTCAAGCCCATTCCCGCCTGGGTCCTGGCCAAGGCGAGGCACTGAGATGCGCATCGCGATCATCGGTTCCGGCGTCGCGGGGCTGGCCAGTGCCTGGTGGCTGCGGCACGAGCACGAGGTCACCCTGTTCGAGGCCAACGACTACCTGGGTGGCCACACCCACACCCACAACGTGGAGGTGGACGGCCTGCGCCTGGCCGTGGACACCGGCTTCATCGTATTCAATCCCCTGCATTACCCGCTGTTGACCGCGTGGTTCGAGGAACTGGGCGTCGCCTCGCAGCCGACCACGATGAGCTTCTCCATGCACAGCGAGCGCAGCGGCGTGGAGTACAACGCGCATTCGCTGGACGGCCTGTTCTGCCAACGCCGCAACCTGGTCTCGCCGCGTTTCTGGGGCATGCTCTTGGACCTGCGCCGGTTCTACCGCGATGCCCCACTGCTGCTGGCCGAGGCGGAAGGCCCGACGCTGGGGGACTATCTCCGCCGCGAGCGTTATGGCGAGGCGTTCATCGACGAGCATTTGCTGCCGATGGCCTCGGCCCTGTGGTCATCGCCCACCGCGACCGTCATGGACTTTCCGGCCCGCTACCTGGTCCAGTTCATGGCCAACCACCAGATGCTGCAGATGACTGGTCGCGCGCCCTGGCGCGTCGTCAAGGGCGGCTCGGCACGTTATGTGGAAGCGCTACGGCGGCGCTGGCAGGTGCGCGAACGGCTCCAATGCCCGGTGCATGCGGTTGAACGCCTGCCTTGGGGTGCACGCGTGCACAGCGCGGCCGGGGTGGAGGGGTTCGACGAGGTCATCCTGGCCTGCCACAGCGACCAGGCACTGGCCCTGCTGCCCGATGCCGATCGCATCGAGCATGAGGTGCTGGGAGCCATCGGTTACCAGGCCAACGAGGTGGTGCTGCATACCGATGCCTCGCTGTTGTCGCGTGACCGCAAGGCCTGGGCGGCGTGGAACGCGCATGTGCCACGCGACCGCGCCGCGCCGTGCACGGTCAGCTACTGCATGAATCTGCTGCAGGACCTGCCCGGGGACACGCCGCTGGTGGTCACCTTGAATCGTAGCCAGGCCGTTGACCCGCGCAAGGTGCTGCGCCGCCTGCGCTACGCACACCCGGTCCACGACCAGGCCGCGATCCGCGCGCAGCAACGCTGGCGCGAACTCCAGGGCCGGCGCCATACCTGGTTCGCAGGCGCCTACTGGGGCTGGGGCTTTCATGAAGATGGTATTCGCAGTGCCCGGCGCGTGGTCGACGCGCTGCAGGCCGGCGCGGTGGGCGCGCAGTCGATCGAAGCCGGCGAGGTAGTCGCGTGAGCGCCAGTGCGCTCTATTTCGGGCGGGTGCTGCATCGGCGCCATCATCCGCACCCGCATGCGTTTGGCTATCCCATTGCCCAGCTGCTGATCGATCTGGATGAGCTGGACATGGTATTTGCCGGTCGCTGGTTGTGGTCGGTCAATCGCCGCAACCTGGCCGAGTTCCGGCGCAGCGACTACCTCGGCGACCCGCAACGGCCGCTGGCCGACGCAGTCCGCGACCAGGCGGCGCAATCGCTGGGCTACCGTCCACAGGGCCCGGTGCGGCTGCTGGCCCACCTGCGCTTCGGCGGCCACGTGTTCAATCCGGTCAGCTTCTACTACTGCTACCAGGCCGACGGCAGCACCCTGGACTGCATCGTGGCGGAGATCACCAACACCCCGTGGAAGGAGCGGCACGCCTATGTGCTGCCAGCCTCCAGTGCCGTGCGCGAGGGCGCTTCGCTGCGCTGGCAGTTCGACAAGTGCTTCCACGTTTCGCCGTTCATGGCGATGGATTGTCGTTACGACTGGCGCTTCAGCGCGCCAGGTGATGAGCTGCGTGTGCATATGCAGGTCCTGCACGAGGGTGTGCGCCAGTTCGATGCTACGCAGGTCATGCAGCGGCGTCCGCTCAGCGGGCGCGGGCTGGCCCGGGTGCTGGGCCGCTACCCGCTGATGACCCTGCAGGTGGTGACCGCCATCCATTGGCAGGCGTTGCGGCTCTGGCTCAAGCGCAACCCCGTCCACGACCACCCATCCCCTATCGAGAAACCTGGATGAACGAGATGAGCCCATCGATCCCGCTGCCCCGCGTGGGTGCGCTGGAAGCGTTCCTGCGACGACGGCTACTGGCGCAATTGGCACCGTTGCGCGATGGTCATCTGCGCGTGCGCGACCTTTTCGGCGAAGTGGTACTGGGCGAAGCGACCGGCAAGCTGCACGCCACCGTGACCGTCGCGGACCCGGCGTTCTATCGCAAGGTCGCCGCGCAGGGCAGCGTGGGTGCCGGCGAAAGCTACATCCAGGGAGAGTGGCACTGCGATGACCTGGTGACGCTGGTACGGCTGCTGGTGCGCAATCGCGACCTGCTCGACAGCATGGAGCACGGGCCGGCCCGCGTCGGCGGCTGGCTCCTGCGCGGCTGGAACCGCCTCCAGCGCAACAGCCGCGAAGGCAGCCGGCGCAACATTGCCGCCCATTACGATCTCGGCAACGCCTTCTTTGCCCTGTTCCTGTCGCCGGACCTGATGTACTCCTCGGCGCTGTTCGCCAGCGAGGCCGAATCCCTGGAATCGGCCTCCCGGCGCAAGCTGGAGCGCATTTGCCAGCAGTTGCAGTTAAAGCCGGGCGACCGCGTCATCGAGATCGGTACTGGCTGGGGCGGTTTTGCCCTGCATGCCGCGCAGCACCATGGCTGCTACGTCACCACCACCACGCTGTCGGCAGAGCAGCATGCGCTGGCGAGCGCACGCGTGCAGGCTGCGGGCCTGCAGGATCGCATCACGGTGTTGATGCAGGATTACCGCGACCTTCAAGGCCAGTTCGACAAGCTGGTGTCGATCGAGATGATCGAGGCAGTCGGCGCTGAATTCCTGGAAACCTACCTGGCCACGTTGCAGCGGCTGCTGAAACCGGACGGCCTGGCCTTGCTCCAGGCCATCACCATCGAAGACCACCGCTACGAACAGGCCCGGCGCAGCGTGGACTACATCAAGCGCTACGTATTTCCCGGAAGTTTCATTCCCTCGATCAACGCCATCCTGGCGGCCAAGACCCGCGCCAGCGATCTGCAACTGGTGGCGCAGCAGGATTTTGGCCATTCCTATGCCCTCACCTTGCGCGCGTGGCGCCAGCGCTTCCTCGCGCAGCTGCCCGCAGTGCAGGCACAGGGATTTGATGCGTGCTTCTGTCGTCTCTGGGAGTTCTATCTGGCCTATTGCGAAGGCGGTTTCCTGGAACGCTCGATCGGCGTCTCGCATCTGTTGCTGGCCAGGCCGGGTTATCGCCCGGCGATCAATGCCGGCGGCAAGGACTGATATGGGTCACTACCGCGACCTACTGTGGGTGCTGCTGTACGCGGTGCTGTTGATGAGCGGCGGCTGGGTCTGGCAGCGTCGGCATCGCAACATCGGCGTGGTTGACGTGATCTGGGCGATCGGCGTCGGCGCCGCCGCGGTGCTGCTGGCAATGCTCGGCGACGGCGCGCTGCTGGCGCGCGTCGCACTGGGTGCATCGGGGGGGCTGTGGGGCGGACGGCTTGCGCTGCACTTGTGGCGTCGGGTACGCAGCGAACAAGAGGATGGCCGCTACCGGCATCTGCGCGCGCACTGGCATGGCCACCAGGGCAAGATCTTCGGCTTCTTCATGGCCCAGGCACTGCTGGTGGTACTGTTCTCCCTGCCCTTTGCCGGCGTGGCCGCGAACCCGAGGACCGACATGCTCGGCTGGGTCGCCGCAGCGGCCGTGGTCTGGTTGCTGAGCGTGGGCGGCGAGGCGCTGGCCGACCGGCAACTGGCGCGTTTTCGCGCAGACCCAGCCAACCGGGGTCGCACCTGCCGCGAAGGTCTGTGGCGATACTCCAGGCATCCGAACTATTTCTTCGAGTGGCTGCACTGGTTCACCTACGTGTTGCTTGCCGTCGGCTCGCCGCTGTGGTGGCTGGCATGGAGCGGCCCGGTGCTGATGTATTTCTTCCTGCGTTACCTGAGCGGAATTCCTTTTACCGAAGCGCAGGCGCTACGTAGCCGCGGCGAGGACTACCGCCACTACCAGCGCAGCACGCCGATGTTCTTTCCCTGGTTTCCGCACCCGCCCAAGGAGCCTGCGCCATGAGCGCCACCTCGCCACTGAACCTGCCCGCCGACGCGGAAACCGGACTGACCGCCTGGGCCGAGCGCGGGTTCATTCCCGATGTCCTGTTGCGCGCCGGCATGCGTCGGCTATGCGCGCAGCGCCTACGGGAAGAGCGCGCGGGGGGTATCCAGGTGCAATCCGAACGCTTCGCCCAACGCCTGGCCGAACTGGCGGGGAGCCCGGTTGCGCTGCACGTGGACGCGGCTAACCGCCAGCACTACGAGGTACCGCCGGCATTCTTCCAGGCCTGCCTGGGCAAGCGGCTCAAGTACAGCAGCTGCTACTACCGCACGGGGGCCGAAACGCTGGACCAGGCCGAAGCAGCCATGCTGGCGCTGTACACACAACGCGCCGGCCTTGCCGATGGCCAGCACATACTGGAACTGGGATGCGGCTGGGGCTCGCTCACGCTGTGGATGGCCGAGCGCTTCCCCCAGGCGCGCATCACCGGCGTGTCCAATTCCCGCAGCCAGCGCCAGTACATCCTGGCCCAATGCAAAGCGCGTGGGCTTGCCAACGTCGAGGTACTGACCCATGACGTCAATCAACTTGAGTTGTCGCCGGGGCAGTTCGATCGCTGTGTATCGGTGGAAATGTTCGAGCATGTACGCAACTACGAACGCCTGCTCTCCAATATCGCACGCTGGCTGAAGCCCGACGGCGCGCTATTCGTGCACATCTTTGCCCATCGCACCTTGATGTATCCCTTCGAGACCGATGGCGATGGCAACTGGATGGGCCGGCACTTCTTCACTGGAGGGCTGATGCCCGCGGCCGACACCCTGCTGCATTTCGAGCGCGATCTGCGCCTGCAACAGCGCTGGCTGCTGGACGGCACGCACTACCAGCGCACCGCCAACCACTGGCTGGCCAACCAGGATGCTGCACGCAGCCAGCTGATGCCGCTGCTGGAACAAACCTATGGAGCGGATGCGGCGCCGGTCTGGTGGCAACGCTGGCGGATGTTCTGGATGGCTTGCGCCGAATTGTTCGGCTATGACGAGGGGCAGCAATGGCTGGTTGCCCACTACCTGTTCCGGCCCCACTGAGGTGCACCATGCGCATGCTTTCCTTGCTTCCGCTCCTCGCCGCCAGCCTGTTTGCTGCAGGTTGCAGCGCCAGGGACACGCGACCATTGCCGCGGCCTGACGCGGTCGACGTTCCGCGTTTCATGGGCGCTTGGTATGTGATAGCGCACATTCCTTCGCGGCCGGAACGGGACGCCTTCGACGCGGTCGAGCGCTACGCGTTGCGTCCGGATGGCCGCATCCAGACGACATTTACCTATCGCAAGGGCAGCTTTGCCGCGCCGCAACGATCGATGCATCCGATCGGCCGGGTCGAGAAAGAAGGCAGTGGCGCGGTCTGGGGCATGCAGTTCGTCTGGCCAATCCAGGCCGAGTACATCATCGCCTGGCTGGACGACGATTATGGCCAGACCATCGTGGCGCGCAGCAAGCGCGACTATGTCTGGTACATGGCGCGCACGCCGCAGGTGTCCGATGCCGACTACCAGCACGCCATGCAACGCATCGCGGCGATGGGGTATGACATCAGCAAGCTACGGCGCGTTCCGCAGTCGCCTCGATAGGGTCCGGCCTCGGGTGCGGACGCGGACTCACGCGTCCGGCACTGCTATCGCCGACACGCTACCGGCAACCACGCGCCACCGGCCCTCTCGCAGCGCCCAGGTACGCAGATACCGGAACCGCCCGGAGAACGGCTGATCCATGAACGTGCCCGACAGCTGCGCCGTGACCGCAGTGATGCATGTCGTCGTTCCGCATGGGCGCACTTCCACCGCCTGCCAGTCGGCCTGGGACATTCGCTGCGACCCCGAGCGATGCAGCTGGAGATCATCGTCCTTCGTATGGAGCCCGCCTGCCGGGCCAACGAACAGCAGCTCATCATCGATCAGGACGTCCAGCTCAGCGACGTCGCTGCGCAACATCGCGACGCGGAGCCGCTCTTCGTATTCCTCGATCCGCATGAGCATCTGCTCTCCTTCGGGGCCTCACTAGCTTAGCCGCAGCCTGCACAAGGAGTGCCCGATCCGCCTTGAAACCCTGCAATTGTTACCTTATAACACGCAACTTCAGTCGGAGAACGCTTGGCCTAAGCCAGATCGCGCTTGCGTAGTGATGAAGCCCATTTCCATTGTCAGGCCGAAAGCATGGCTTGCTGCGAGCATCGGCACCCTCTCGTTTGCAAGCGCGCTCGCGTCGGCGCAAGTGGTGACACTCGAACCGGTCCTCGTTACCGGCAGTCACATTCGCGACACAGCCACTGCCGGGGGCGCCTCCCCGTTGATCGTCTTCGACAAGGAAGCAATTGATCGCACCGGTGTGGCCACGATGCAGCAGTTCTTCGAGAAGCTCCCGCAGAACTTCGGTGGCGGCGCCAACGGCGCCAACACTGCCAGCCTGGGACTGGATCGTGACCGGGGCAACAACTTCGGCCTGGGCACCTCGGTCAACCTGCGTGGGCTGGGCACTGGCACGACACTGACCCTGATCAATGGGCACCGCATTTCCTCATCGAACCGTTACCAGTTCGTCGACGTGTCGCTGATTCCCCTGAGCGCGGTCGAGCGAGTGGAAATCCTGACCGACGGTGCCTCCGCCATCTACGGGGCCGATGCGGTGGGGGGCGTGGTCAACATCATCCTGCGACGGGACTTCACCGGCTACGAAACCTCGCTGCGTTTCGGCACCGTCACCCAGGGCAACATGGAGGAATACCAAGCCTCGCAAGCCGCGGGCTGGTCATGGGAGGGCGGCCACCTGATGGCCACTTATGACTTCCTCAAGCAGACCCCGCTATCGGCAACCGACAAGGATTTCTCCCGGAACATCAACCTCAAGCCCTACGACCTGTATCCGGGCTCCAAGCGGCACAGCTTGTACGTCGATGGCCACCAGCAGATCAACCAGGTGCTGGCGCTGAATGTATCCGGCGCGTTTTCAAAGCGCGACATGGACACGACGATTTCAGGGGTATCCGATGAGACCCGCTTGTTCCCCTCTACCCGGCAGTTCGATCTGTTCGCCGGGCTGACGCTGGACTTGCCGTCCGAGTGGCAGGCCCGCCTGAATTCCGGATACGGGAAAAGCAACGTCATATACCAGCGCACTACGCTCTCCGGCGGCTCGGCGAGCACCGCGCTGCCGACGCGCATGAGCTCAGGCACCCGCTATCTGGAGCTGGTCGCCGATGGCGAGTTGTTCACCCTTCCGGCCGGCGGCGTGCGCGCTGCGTTCGGCGCCAGCTATCGGCGCGACGGCTACGACTTCGAGGATGCGCGTGGATTGGAGGCGCCGGTCGCCCAGCGTCGCCATATTCGCTCCGCCTTTGCCGAATTGAACATCCCCCTGCTGAGGGATCTGCCCGGGGTGCGCCGCCTGGCGGTGACTGCGGCGGCGCGCGCCGATGCCTACAGCGACTTCGGCTCGACCATCAATCCGAAATTCGGCCTGGTGTGGGAACCGGCCGAGGGACTCACGTTGCGCGCGAGCTATGGGCGATCGTATCGAGCGCCGGTGTACCAGGACATGCTGCTGAACAACACGGTCGTTGTGGTCAACGTTCCCAACCCCAACGCGTCCAGCGGGAAGACCATCCTGATGATGCTCGCCAACGGCAATCCCAACCTCGGTCCCGAGCGCGCGCGAACCTGGACCGGAGGATTCTCCTTCGCGCCGCCGGCAGTGCCGGGCCTGCAGCTCGATGCAACCTACTATCACATCGACTATGGCAACCGCATGGACACCGGATACGGCGGTAGCTATCCCGCCCTCCTTCTCCGCTCCACCGCGCCGTACGCCGACCTGCTGACATTCAAGCCGACGTCAGAACAGATCCAGGCGGTTCGCCAGCTTGGTCTGTCCGGCACGGGGTTATACGTCAATCGGCTGGGTCCGTATGCAGTTCCAGCGGGCACGGACGAAACCGCCACCGAAGTCATCCTCGACAACCGCGTTCGCAATGTCGCGTTCACCGCGCAACGAGGGATCGACTTCAATGGCTCGTATAGCGTCGATGCCGGCGACACCACGGTCGCACTGACCCTGGGTGGCCAGTACATCATCGACGCCAAGCGCCGCGTGACGCCTGCGGCGCCCTGGGTCGACGCGGTGAACTTGCCGTACCAGCCGGTTGATCTCAAGGTCCGCGGCGGCGTGGCGCTCACCCGGCGCAACCTGGGGGGCGGCCTGTTCGTGAACTACGTGGACAGCTACCGCGATCCGTCGAACCTGGCCGACCCCCATATCAACTCGTGGACAACGGTCGACTTGTACTTCAAGTACGACTTCGAGGCGCAGTCGCTAGCGGGGACCCGCCTCACCTTCAACATACAGAACCTTTTCGACAGGCCCCCGCCCTTCCTCGTCAACACCCTCAATTCGGGTTTCGACCCGACCAACGCCACCGCGCTCGGGCGCTTCGTGTCCCTGGCCTTGATGCATCGGTGGTAGGCGATGGCAACCATGATCCCAGCAATGGCCGGCTCTCCTGTTCCCCTTGCGGCGGTTTCGCCACTGTGGGGCGTAGCGGCAACGCAACTGCGCCTGATGTGGCGCGAGCGGCGGCTGCTCTGGCTTGCGCTCGCGGTCCTGCTGCTGGCCGGGACCTCGGTCGCGACCAGCACGGCACGCTTGTCCGCCCAGTCCCAGGAGCGACGGGTCGTCGCCGCGCGGGAGGCAACGCTATGGAACGGCCAGGGCACGATTGATCCGCACAATGCGGCCCATGTCGGGCGCGCCATCCCTGCGCCGGTACGGCCGCTGGCGGCTTTCGATCCCGGCGTGTCCGACTTCGTCGGCGCTTCGGTGTTCATCGAGGGCCACGCACAGAACCCCGCCCGCCACAGGCCGATCGACGCGGGTGCGGCCTTGAGCCGTTTCGGGGGATTCTCGGCGGCCTGGGCGCTGCAGGTCATCGCGCCTTTGCTAGTCATTCTCGCCGGCTTCTCCACCCTGTCTGGCGAAGTCGCCCGCGAACGGCTGCGCCAGGAACTTGGCACCGGTGCCTCGACCCTGGCCCTGGTCGGTGGCAGGTTGATCGCGCTAGCGATGGCGGCAGGATGGCTTGTGCTCGCCATGGTCGGCGTAAGCCTGCCGGCCATCCTCGTGCAGGACGCCGGCCTGGCCGAGATGGCAGGACTGGCCGCGGTCGGGGCGGCCTACGCGCTCTATCTTTTCGTGTTCTGCAGCCTCACCGTTGCCGTTTCGGGCCTGTTCGCCTCGGCGCGCATGTCCTTGGTCGTGCTGCTCGGCTTTTGGGTGCTCGCCACGCTGCTCGCACCGCGCATCGGCGCCGCCATGGCCGAAACCCTGGAGCCGACCGCCTCGGCACCGGCGTTCAGGGCGGCCGTCACCGAGGAAGCGCAGAACGGGGTGAGCGGCCACGATCCGGCCGACCAACGGCTCGATGGCCTCAAGGCCGAGCTGCTGGCGCGCTACAACGTCGATGACGTTGCCGATCTACCCATCGACTTCCGCGGCGTCGCGCTGGAATTTGCCGAGAGGAATTCCACCGAGACCTACAACCGACATTTCGAGCGGGTCTACGCCACTTACCATCGACAGGAAAACCTGCAACGCGCTTGCGCAATCCTGTCTCCCGCCATCGCGCTGCAGGCCTGGTCGCGCGCCTTCGCCCGTACCGATTTCGCTGCGCACCTGGGCTACTTGCGTGGCGTGGAGGACTATCGCTATCGGCTGATCCAGACGCTGAATCACGAGGTGAAGCAGCATAAGCCGCCTCCCGGAGAAAGATACCAGGCCGACATCGCGACCATCACTCGCGCGGTTGTCTATACCCCGCGTCGCGAGCGGCCTGGCGATGTTGCAGCGGCGCAGGCTCCCAACCTGGCGATCCTGCTGGCCTGGGCTGCGCTTGCCTTCAGCCTGGCCATGGTCTCGGCACTGCGCCTGAGGCGACACGCGTGAGCAGCCTCGCCATTGCGGGCTATGAGGCCCGCCGGCTGCTCCGCGACCGCGCCCTGCCCGCGCTGTTGCTCCTGCTATCGGCGGCAAGCGCGTACGCGGCATGGAATGGCGTCGACTGGGTCCAGCAGCGCGAGGCGGCCATCGACCTCCTTGAGGCAGAGGCGCAGGACACGCACGCGCGCGTCCGCAAGTTCGTCGGAACCCTGCCGGCGGTGCTGCCGCGATCGCAACCGGTGCTGCCCCCTGGGTCCATGGCGCTGGTATCGACTGGGCAGGCCGATGCCTACCCGTTCACCGCCGACGTCATCGCGCTGGCGGATCGCACGCATCTGTTCAAACGCGTGTGGGCCGACCTCGGCAATCCCACCGTACGTGCCGCCGGTCGCTTCGACCTGGCCTTCGTCATCGTCTTCCTGGTGCCGCTTGTCGTGCTGGCGGTAACCTATGACCTGTGGTCGCGCGAGCGCGAACGCGGCATCGCGGCGATGGTGCTGTCGCAGCCGGTGTCGGCCGGCGCGCTGATCGCCATCAAGGCGCTGGTCCGCGGCCTGGTTGTGCTACTGCCCGCAATCGCGATCATCGTTGCCGTCGTGGCAGGGGCCGGTGCGCGCGACCTGGCAGGCCTGGCCGCGCTGGCGCTGACGATCCTGGCCTACGGCAGTTTCTGGCTGGCGTTGGTGGTACTGATCGGTCTGTTTGCCCGGCGCTCGACCGAGGCGGCCATCGCAGTCGGTGCGACGTGGCTGCTGGTCGTTGTCATGGCGCCGTCGCTGACCTTGGCCGCCATCGACCTGGTGAGCCCGCCGCCGTCGGAAATGCGGTTTGCCACGGATATCAAGGCGCGGCTGGCTGAAATCACTGAACGTCGGCGCTTGCAGGGTAAAGCCCAGCCAACGTCGATGCGCTCAAGCGCGCCCAGTATCCCGGATGAAGTGCGGGACAAGTATGCCGAGCTCATCGCCCCTGATCGGGAACTGGCGCCGATGATCGCCGCCCACAAGCGGGCCCAGGACGCGCGGCGCGGGCTGCTCGACAAGGTTCGAGGCTTCCTGCCCTCGGTCGCCGTCCAGGACGCACTCGACCGGATTGCCGGTTCCGATGCCGATCGTGCGCTTGCGTTCCAGGCGCAGGTTCTCGGGTTCCGGCAGGAACTCCGGCGTCGGTATCGAAACTATCTGGATCGCGACCGTCCCCAGACCCTCGACGAGTACGACACGCTGCCGCGCTTCCAGTTCCGTGAGACAGGCGGCGCCTTCCAGGCAGGCGTGCTGGCGGATCTCGCCGCGCTGGTCGTGGCCACCTTGCTCATCTTGATCGCCGCCTGGGCACTTCGAGCCCGGGCGGCCACGCCGTAACGGGACATCACATGCTTTGCGCACAGGCCTTGACCAAGGACCACGGCACACACCGGGTGCTGGACAATCTCGACTTCACCGTCAAACGCGGGGAAATCTACTGCCTGCTCGGCGCCAATGGCGCCGGCAAGTCGACGACGATCAAGCTTTTCCTGGGCTTCCTCAAGCCCACTTCCGGATCAGCCAAGGTCGACGGACTGGATGTTCAATCGCAGCCGCAGGCAGTGCGGCGTCGGCTGCTCTACATCCCGGAAACCGTCACCCTCTACGACGAACTGACCGGCTATGAGAATCTCGACTATTTCGCGCGACTGGCCGGCGTCGAGGACCGCTCACCTGCACGCTTGCGCGATGCCCTCCACGCCGCGGGCGTGGCGCCCGGCGCCTTCGGACGACGAGTGGGCCACTACTCCAAGGGAATGCGGCAAAAGGTCGGCATCGCCCTGGCCCTGGTCAAGGACGCCAAGGCCCTGCTGCTCGATGAGCCTACCTCGGGCCTGGACCCGGAGGCTTCGGCAGAATTCCACGAACTGCTCGTAAGTCTGCGCGACCGGGGTGCGGCGATCCTCATGGCCACCCATGATCTGTTCCGTGCACGGGAGGTGGCTACCACGATCGGCCTCATGCAAGCCGGCCGGCTACGCAGGACCCTGGAAGCGGCGAAGATCACCGCAAACGATCTGGAGCACCTCTACCTGGAGGAAATGAACCGGCATCGCTAGCGGCTCGCACCTTCGGCGCTGCCGGACCAGCGCCTGAGCCAGGTTTCAAGGTTGAGTTGGGGACCGGAGATCCCCAGCACCTGCGAGGTATTGTCAGGGCTCACGCGCTGTATGCCAGCATCGGCGGCGGCACTGTCGATGAAGCCATGCCTTGCCAGCAGGCCATCGACGAGCATGCGCCGGATGAACGCCCGATGGTGCTGGGTAACGGCAACCGCATGGTCGTCCAGGTAGCTCTTCACCCTGCGTGACAGCAGCGCTTCGGGAAGCAGGCCAGCAAAGGCGCGACGTGCAATCGTTCGATCCTCCGCACCGGCCATCAGCAAGTAGATGGGAATGCGGGCAAACAGTTCGACCACCGGCTGTGCGCTGATCGGCGACACACTGCGCCAGCGGCCGGCGCCCTCGAAAGGATCCAGGAGGCTGGCGGGAAAAATCATCCGGCCAATGTGCGCCATCTTCTGTGCAGACAAACCAATGCCCAGGGACCGCGCGCGCCGCATCCAGGCAGGTTGCCTGTCTGCTTCCTCGACCCCCCCGGTGTGCACCCATTCGCACGGACTCCCCCAGCCTGCGTTGATCCGGCTCGGCTGCTTCAGCAGCCCGTGGTAGACGGCATCCTTCATGACCCCGTAGAACGAATCGCCAGACTGCGCCGTCTCGAACGCGACACGCAACAATCTTCGATCGATGCCATGGCGCCACGCATAGTCGATCGCCGCGGCGTTGCCCTTGAAACGCAGGAAGACACCGTCGCCGCCCATGCCGGTGAAATGGACCGGCGTCTCGCCAGAGCCATCGCTCGGCCAGGCACCTCGGGAAAGAAGATACCCGGAGCAGTGCGCAGGCCGCGCGGTCCGCGGGAACGAGAGCATGTCCTCCAGCGAGCAGTCCGGGGTTCGCTCGTACTCGATGAACTCGCAGCGTCGGCCCGATGATCGACAGGCTCCCGAGACCGCCATTCTTGCGAACGCCCGCTCGTCGGCCCCAATGCCGGAATCGTAGTGATGAATGCACCGCACCTCGGGCCTGGAGGGCGCATGCAGCAAACCGGCCAGGACAATCGAAGAGTCGAGTCCGCCGGACAACTGCAGCTGGATCTGCGGATGCTGGCTCGCCAACGCGCCAATGCAACCGAGCAAGGTCGATCTTGCCAGGTCAACGGCCTCCTCCAGATCCGTGATCGGGTCGTCGGCGGCAGCCATCGCGATATCCCAGTGGCAACGCCGGGCGACGGGCTTGCCATGCGTGATCGTGATCGCCTCCCCGGCCTCGATCGCGGAGATCTCCTTGAAGCCGGTCTCCACGGTGTCCCGGAAGGGGTAACGCAGCGCGTAGGCCAAGTACGACCAGTCGAGGGTGAATGGCCGCAGCCGCAGCAACAAGCAGTCTTCCATATTGGAAAAGACCACGGTCAACTCACCCACGACCGTGACGTAGCACGGTATCTCCGCTGAGGGGTCGCGCACGGCAAACCAACTGCGGGCCTGCGCATCGTAGCCGAAGGCCACATAGCGTCCCCAGTACCGCTGCACCAGGTCCTGGCCCTGGGTGCCACAAACGTCTTCGGCTGAAGCCGGGTCGAGGACGGTGCGCCGAGGCCCAGGGTTGGCGCCGAAGTCCTTCGTGAATAGCATGCCGAGAACGACGAGATTTCCCGTTCGGTTGCACTCAAAGAATCCCGCGTCGTCGCTTTGAGCGTAGATCGCGGCGCCCATGTCGCGCAAGGCACAGGAAATCCCCGGGATGCCCGCCTCTATTCGCCCCGTGACCTCCCTTGCCTGTTCTCCTGTCGAGTCCGACAGATGGTTCCAGAATACGGCGATGTATCGATACATGAGACGGATGCTTCATAGCACCAGGATGGGAACCATCCGGCGCAGATTGAAGGGGATGTCGGTCAGCACCTGGTCGCCCTGCTGCAACCAGCAGTGGGCCACGAACGGGTCTGCGCGAACCGCGAATACCCAGGCGGGATAGATTCGATATTTCGACAGGAACTCACTTAGCGCCAGGCAGTAGAGGAAACACGCGTTGGTTCTCTTGAATCCCAGCGGCCGCAGCCAGTCAAAGATGCGCACCAGCGACGCCAGCTCCTCGGCGTTGGCGTGCAAGCCAGGCATCGCCTGCTTCCTTTTTTGAATCCGGGCTACCGTGTACCTGAGGGGACAGAACTTCTTGCTCAAGGCGGCATAGGCCACCGAGGCGGTGAATCTGCGCAGCTCGCGCAACTTGATGTCGGGGCATCCCCGTGGCTCGCCCTCCCGTACCCAATGGGTCGGAAGATCAACTTCAGCGGGGGTGGCAGGCTTTCCGGATTCGGGATCGGCGGTGACCAGGCCGCGATCCATCAATGACTGGAGCAGCGCCGGCGCCGCGCGGCCGTCATGCGCTACCGGCCACCCCAGGATCTGGCCAGCAAGACCCGCAGCCTTGTCCTTGCCGAGCGAAAGATATTTTCCTGTCTTCAGGTCCAGTATGAAGAGGACGTCACTGGCCACGCACACGTGCGCCTGCCTGGACAAAAAATAGCGCTGCGCCATCAAGCCCCTCTTGCATTGTCCTTCCCTGTAGACGAGAGCGGTGCATGCTGGGCATGCACCGCTGGCGCTTTCACGATGACAGGGTTACGGCGATGTGGTCGCGACCAAGGACGCGTCCAACAGGGTGCCGTGGTTATGGGCTTTGGTCTCCTGGATCACCGAACCCAGTTCGATCAGATCGCCGTCGGCCGTTCCCGCCTGGGATGCACCGGATGGCTCGGCCACCATGCCCAGCTCGATAAGCTCGTTCATCAACATGTCCTCTGGTGAGTTGACGCACCCGGGAATTGCCTTGGGCGCAGCTCGAAACTAAGGGCCATTTGCACGGCTGTCGATGTGTAGTGGGCGTCACACGTTGACGCAATGTACCCATGCGTGCCGGCTCTCAACATCGACTGCAGGCACCGCGTCGGACGCCGCTTTGGCGTCTCGCACACGGCGATTTGGAGCCACCATCTACCATGGGCAATGACAAGAAGGCCGTGGAAGCATGAGTGCCGATAGCAGCAGCGATGGAATCGATCCGACCGTCATATTGAGAGGGCTGCTGCCATTGCCCAGGTTGATTCGCTTCGTCCGCGAGCGGTGCCCGCCGGGCGGCCTGGACGAAGCCGTGTTGATGGACGAATGGCGGCAGGCCCGCGCCGTGGCGCTGCGCCTGATCGACGACGAAGCCGGTCATGCGGAGGATGTCGGTGTGCAAGCGCTGCCGGAAGAGATGAAGCCCCTGGCCGAACAGGTCCTGCGGCAGCCTTCGATGCACCGCCTCGCCACGTTGGTGCCGCGGTCATGGTGCATGGTGGAAATCGATCGCCTGGTCGTATTCCAGGACTCCATCAATCTGCGACACGCCGACCAGCTCAAGGCATCCATGGGCGCGACGCCGGATGCGCAGCAGGTGATGGATATTGCCTCATGCAACGGCACGCATGCCCATCCAGCAGTGCGCTTCACCCGGTCCGATGGCGAATACACTTTCGCGGCCGAATCCAATGACCTGCGCTTCCTGGATGTGACGACCGTCGATCCAGCGGCGATCGCGGATTACGAACCCTTCGGTGCTGCGAGCCATGCGATCGTGATCTATCTTGGTTTCAGTGACAACGTCATCAGCGCGACGCGCTTTGGCAAGCGGATCATCCTGACAAATGGATCGCACCGTGCGTACGCGTTGCGCGCACTTGGATTCCGTTACGTGCCCTGCCTGCTGACAGACGCCTCCGACGAGGCCACCTCCGATCTCCTGTTGCCGGCGGCGATCAAGCAGGACCGCCAGCTCTATCTGCACGCGCCGAGGCCGCCCTTGTTCAAGGACTACATCGATCCTCGCCTGACGCGAATCGTGCCTGTCGTCCGCAAGCACTACGCCCTCAGGGCCAAGCTTGACCTGCAGCGGATCACCGTTCCGGCGCTGTAGTGGCGCTTGCGCGCATGGCGCCCGGCTTGCCGCCGAGATCGATGACCCGGTCCGCCCCGGTGATGACGGTTCGCCGATGGGTGATGGCCAGCACGGTGACCTCCTCGGCGAGCGCGCGGATATGGCCCATGATCTCGCGCTCTGTCGCCTCATCCAGCGCCGAGCTCGCCTCGTCCAGCAAGACAATCGCAGGATCGCCGTAGAGCGCACGGGCGATCGCGATCCGTTGGCGCTCTCCGCCGGAGAGCTTCAGGCCGCGCTCGCCGACGCGGGTCGCGAAGCCCTGCGGCAGCCCTTCTATGAACGACAGGATCGCCGCCTGACGCGCAGCGTGACGCAGGCGGGCATCGTCGCGCGGTCGGCCGAGCAGGATGTTGTCGGCCAGGCTTTCGTTGAGCAGGACAGGATCCTGTGGCACGACGGCCACCGCCGCGTACCAGTCGGCGCGATCGATGCCGGCCAGGTCGACGCCATCGATGAGGATGCGGCCGCTATCGGGCTCGATCGATTTCAGCGCCAACTTGAACACGGTCGACTTCCCCGTCCCGGTCGCTCCCACCAGGAAGGTGATTCCACCCCGCTCGGCAGTAAAACACATGCCCACCACGCCCCGGCCGTTGTCATAGGTGTGCGCGACGTTCTCGAATACGATCCGGCCGCTGCCTGGCGCAAAGCCGGTTGCGCCCGATCCCTGCCGCTCCTCGGGCATTGCCCATAAGCGCGCGAGCGGGGCAAGCATGACCCACGAGCGGGCGACATCGTCGATGGCGCGGGCGATCATCTCGAACGGCATGTTGAGCTGCAGCAGCAGGATATTGAACAGCACGATATCGCCGACGCTCACCGCGCCGGTTTGATAGCGCGGCAGCAAGAGCATGAAGGTGACGGTGAACTGGATCGCCATGCCCACACCCAGCAAACCCATGTAGCCGACGCGCCGCAGGACGTAGGCGCGCCAGTTGTCCCGTATCGCCTGCGCCTTGTGTTCGAAGCGCCGGACCATCCATGCGTGGCTACCGAACTGGCGCAACGTCTCCATTGCGTTCATGGCGTTGCCGACAAAGCGTGCGTTCTCCTGTCCGGCCTCCACGGCCGCCTCCAGGTTGGCCCGCGCACGCCGGGTCGCGATCGTCGAAAGACCGACGGCAACGACGCCGTACACCAGTACGATCATCACCAACTGGAGGTCGATCAGTGCGCCAAGGGTGAACAGCGTCAACAGGATCTGCAATAGGCCCGGAATGAGTGCGACCAGGCCCAGCTGCACCATCGCCTTCAGTGCCGTGCGTCCCTGCTCGCCTGCCGCCTGGATTTCCGCTGGGTTATGTTCGACGAAGAAGTTCGTGGTTTTCTTCAGGATGCGAGCGAAGTAGCGGGTACTCACGATGAAGCCCAGGTTCTCGGAACTCATGAACGACAGGTACTGGACCATGGACTGCAGCACGGCGCCCAGGCCGAGCAATCCCGCGTACAGCACAAAGCCCCAGGCCAGCGCGGGGACCCCCGCTTGCGGGAGCCGGTCGATCAAGCGTGAGAACAGAAAAGGTGCACCGACCGTCGTCGTGCTGGACAGCAGCACCACGCCGACCACCAGGATCAAGGCCCCGCGATCAGCCCTCCAGTAGGCAGCAAGGACCTCGCGTATTGGCACGGCCGTAGTGTTGTTCATCGGCGGCGGGCATTGCCTGCGGGCGGATATTCAACTGGCCAAAATACACGCCTTCCCGCTTGGCGCCGTCGGAAAATGAGCATGTCGCTGCGTCGGCGCGAACCGTCGCCGCTGGAGTCGCCATTACCGCCCCTACCCAACAACCCCGCTACGCACGCTGCCACCGCAATACCCGCAGCCGCACCCAGGTGCCCTCACCTACCCGCGACTTCACCGTGAGCTTGGCGCCCAGCAGTGCGGCGCGCTCACGCATGCCGGTCAGGCCCCAATGGCCCTGTCGATTGCCATGTGCCAGCAGCTGCGTATCGATTCCGCAGCCATCGTCCTGTACCTCCACCACCACGCCGCGCCATCCATGGTTCACGCGAACACTGATGCGCGAGGCGCCAGCATGGCGCACGGCATTGGCGACGGCTTCGCGCACGATTCGATAGACCTCGTCCTGTTCGGCGGCCTGCCAGGCGATGGGCCGGCCACGAGTGCTGAACGTGTAGACGAGGTTTGGCGGCATTTCCAGCTTTTCAGGCAGCTCGCGCAGTGCTGCTTCCAGGTCGGCGGGCTCGGCCGCTTGTTGCCGCAGGTCACGGATACGGTCGCGACCTTCCACCAGCCCCGCGTTGGCCTGTTCAATTGCACGCGACAGCCCGGCCTTGGCCGCTTCGCTGTCGCCGCGCTCGAGCCGGGCGCGCGCGGCATCGACCAGGAACACCAGCGCTTGTATCGACTGCAGCAGGGTGTCGTGGAGGTCGCGTGCGATGCGTTCGCGCTCGCTGATGCGAGCGCGGTATGCACGCTGCAGACCGGCACGCGCACGGGCCACGCGCCAACGCACCAGCCACCAGACCAGCAACGATGCGACCACCAGGCAACCCAGCAGGAACCAGCCCGTTTGCCAGAACGCCGGCAGCACGCGCAAGGTGAAGCCGGTTTCCGGGCTCGCCGGCTGCGCGCCATCGCTGGCCACCAGGCGGAATCGATAATGGCCAGGTGCCAGCCGGCTGTACAACGCCTGGCGACGTGCGCCAGCGTCCTGCCAATCATCGTCCACGCCGTCCAGCCGGTAGCGGAACCGCCCCTGGTCGGGCCTGCGCAGGAATGCCGCGGTGTAATCGATGCGCAGGTCGCGGCTGCCCGCCGGCAAGGTCAGCGAGGAGGCTAGCGGAAGCGACTGGTTGTCCACGTGCACGCCCAGCACGACGGGTTGCACCGTTGGCCCGGCGCTGCGGTGCTGAAGTTCGCGCGGATCGATCCAGTGGACCCCGCGACTGGTCGCGAACCACACCCGGCCCTGGCCGTCGGCCGCCGCCACCGGCGAGGCGCCGCTCTGCTCGGCCGCGCCGCGCAGGCCGTCGAGCACGCCGAATCGATCAAAGCCAACGCGATAGGAAGGCTCGGCGCGCCAGCGCGCCATCTCGCTGGCGGGCACCCGGGTAACGCCCGGGCGGCCGAGGAACCAGGCCTCGCCATCGGCCAGCATGACAATGCCGGCAGTGCGTTCGAAGGTCTCGCCGCCGCGGCCCAGCAGGCGATGGAAGTGCTCGCCGATGCGCGCAGCCACGCCTTGTACGCCGCCAATCCACAGCTCGCCTTTCCATGCGCGCAGCACCGCGATGCGGCCGATGCCCGGTCCGTCTTCATCGAAATCACGATGTCCGTCGCGCTCGAACAGCCGGATGGTCTGCCCGGCATCGGACCACATCCGGCCTTGCGCATCCTCGGCCAACGCGCGTGGCGTGGTGCCCGCAGGCATGCCGTACTTGGCGTTCTGGGCCTCCCATTTGCCCTGGTACAGTCGCAGCAATCCACCGTTGACCTTGCTCAGCCACAGCCCGCCCTCGCGATCGCTGGCCATCGTGACGATTCGGCCGCTGCCCGCCACCTCCGGCGGCAGCGCCACCGGCGTGAGCCCGGCGCCCTCATTGCGCCATAGCCCGCCGCGGGCATCGCCTACCCACAGATTGCCGGCCAGATCGCGATGCAAGGCAGTCACGCCATCAGCTGCGCCGGCGACTTCCTGCACGCGCGCGCCGGTGGCCTGGTCCGGGTCCGCACTGACGCGCAACGGACCCTTGTCCGGATTGCCCGCCCAGATCCTGCCCGACGCATCGGCCTGGATCGAAAAGGCCTGATCGCGTCGCGGCAACTGGATCGGCGCCAGCGCGTTGTCTCGGAACCGATCCAGGCCGTTGGCGGTACCGGCCCAGAGGTTGCCTTCGCGATCCTCGAACAGCGTCCACACCACCTCGGAGGTCAATCCCTGCGCGGTCCCGAAGTATTCCGGCGAGGGCGCGGGATGGGCCTTGTCCGGCGCGTGCAGCCGCGACGGCGCGCGCACGCGCGCGATGCCGTCCGCGCCCGCGAGCCACATCACCCCATCGCGGTCGAAACGCAGGCCGGCACCCTGGAAATCGGCTGCAAGCCAGCTCGTGGTTACTCCGGGACGTCCTGGAACCGGCACGGCCTGCGCGAGCGGACGTACGCCCCACTCGTCCGCTGCCCACAGCGTGCCATCGCGCGCCTGGCTGAAAAACGGTTGCGTGATCGACTGCGGCACCACTTCGAATTGCGTCGCGCCCGGCGCCAGATGCGCGATCCGGGACTCGCCACCGTTGGCGAAGGCGACCCAGACGCCCTTCTGGCGGTCGATGAACAATCGCTGCGGCGACCACGCCGGATCGAAGCCGAACTCGCCGGCGGCTTTCCAGGTGTCGGTGGCCGGATCCAGATGCACGACTGCGACCGGCGTGGCGGCCCACAGGCGCTCTGCCGCATCGCGCCCCAACCCGATCACCGAGCCCCGGGGCATATCGTCGCGCTGGTAGGGGTAGTCCACTGGCCGTGGCCCGCCGACACGGCTCATGCCACCGCTGACGTAGCCGACCCACAGGCTGCCGTCCTGTTCGGCGAACACACTGAGGATGTCGTCATCCCGCATTGGCTGGGCGCCGATGCGGGTGATCCGCTCGAAGCGCAGGCCATCGAATCGATACAGGCCTTGTCGCGAACCCAGCCACAGGAAGCCGTCCGGCGTCTGCGCGATCGACATTACCTGCGCCGGCGCGCCCTGGTCCGGCGTCCATCGGTCATGCCGCAATTGCGATAACGCGCGGTCAGGCGCCAAGGCATGCGCCGTGGCGCAGCACCCGACCACGAGCATGGCCAGGCAAACCTTCAACAGCAGGCGCGCAAGGCCCTTCGTGTCGCCCAACCCGGGCAACGGCGCAACGGAGACCACAGAGGCCATGGAGGTGACGCCGTCAGAGGGAAGTGCCCGGCGATCTCCCCCGCCGGGATGGACCGGCAGGAGTATGGCGCAGCGGATGAGCCGCCGCACACGGCCGCTGACGACAACTCCCCCAAATGGTGGAACGGCAAGCACCCCTTCCCCGCGATGCCGGCCCGTGCGTACCGGACGATGCTGGTGCCCCGGGCGCCGGTGGCGCTTCCGGACCACGCCTCCCAGCCAAGGATCCTCGCCATGACGTCCTATCCCACCGCCCGAGATCCACTCACCGACCCCCTGCTCACGCCACAGAATGCAGCGGTGGTGATCATCGATTTCCAACCGGTGCAGGTGAGTTCGATCGCCTCGCGCGACAAGCGCCAGTTGGTGGCCAATGTCACCGCGTTGGCGCGTATCGCCAAGCTCTATGGCCTGCCGACCGTGCTCTCCTCGGTGAACGTTTCCACCGGCCGCAACCAGCCCACGATCCACCCACTTACCGAGGTCCTCGCCCACGTCCCCATCATCGACCGCACCGCGATCAACGCCTGGGAAGACCAGGACTTCGTGGCCGCGGTAAAGGCGACCGGGCGCAACAAGCTGATCATGGCCGCGCTGTGGACCGAGGTGTGCCTGGTCCATCCCGCCCTGGACGCCATCGCCGAGGGTTACGAGGTCTATCCGGTCGTCGATGCCTGCGGCGGCACCTCGCTGGAAGCGCACAACGCCGGCCTGGCCCGCTTGTTCCAGGCCGGTGCCAAGCCGACCAGCTGGGTGCAATTGATCTGCGAGCTGCAGCGCGACTGGAACCGCGAAGCCACCGTGCCCGGCTTTGCCGAGATACTGTTCGCGGTAGAGGGCCATTGACCATGCGCACGCTGACGATGGTCCTGCTGCTGGCTTTTTCCGCGCAGGCAGCGGCGCAGCAGGCAACGGTGCCGACGTTCTCGGACCGCTATGCAAAAACCCCGAGCGAGCTGGCCGCCCTCTCCCCCACGGGCGGCGCCGGGGGCTCCGGCAACGCCAAGGTGCAGGTGGTCACGCTGCTGGGTGATCCGGCCCGCCCCGGCCCTTACAGCCAGCTGCTGCGCGTGGCCCCACATGCATCCATTCCGGCGCATCATCATGCCGGTGACCGCAGCGGCGCGGTGTTGTCGGGCACGTGGCACTTCGGCTACGGCGACAGGTTCGACCCGGGCAAGCTCAAGACCTTGCCGCCCGGATCGATCTACACCGAGCCGGCCAATGTCGCCCACTTCGCCCGCACCGGCGACGAAGCGGTCACCGTGCTCATCACCGGCGTGGGCCCGACCGACACGGTGTACGAGAACCCCGCCGAAGCGCCGCCGGCCACCCACTGAGCGCGCCGCCGCCCCGACTCCCCCAAGAGGAACCTCCATGCAGATCGATCTGAAGCACAAGACCGCCATCGTCACCGGCTCGACCGCCGGCATCGGGCTTGCCATCGCCACCGGCCTGGCCGCGGCCGGCGCACGCGTGATCGTCAGCGGACGCACCCAGCAGCGCGTGGACGATGCGATCGCCAGTATTTCCCGCAACACGCCGCATGCCGAGGTATCCGGGGTCGCCGCCGACCTGGGCACGCGCGAGGGCGCGCAGGCATTGATCGCCGCCGTTCCGGCCACCGACATCCTGGTCAACAACCTGGGGATCTTCGAACCGAAGGCCTTCTTCGACATTCCCGACGAGGACTGGTTGCGGTTCTTCGAAGTGAACGTGCTCAGCGGCGTTCGCCTGGCCAGGCACTACGCCCCGGGCATGGCGCAACGTGGCTGGGGTCGCATTCAATTCATCTCCAGCGAGTCGGGCGTGCAGATTCCCGCGGAGATGGTCCACTACGGCGTCAGCAAGACCGCGCAACTGGCGGTCTCGCGCGGGCTGGCCGAGTCACTGGCCGGCACCGGGGTGACGGTCAATGCCATTCTGCCGGGGCCGACGCGATCCGAAGGGGTTGCCGACTTCTTCGGCAAGATCGCGCTGGAAAAGGGCATCTCCCAGGCCGAGGTCGAACGCGACTTCATTGCCACCCACCGCCCCAGCTCGCTGATCCAGCGCCTGGCCACGGTGGATGAAGTGGCCAACCTGAGTGTCTACCTCGCCTCCGAGCAAGCCTCGGCCACCACCGGCACGGCCGTGCGCGTGGATGGCGGCGTAGTGCGCTCGGTGGTGTGAGCGCACGCCGCGTTCAATCGTCGAGCCGCACCAACCCGCGTCGCAGCGCAATCTGGAAGGCCTCGGTGCGGTTGCTGGCATCGATCTTCTCGAAGATGCGGGTCAGGTGCGACTTGACGGTCTCGGCCGAGATGCCCATCTCGTTGGCGATCCGCTTGTTCTCCCAGCCGCGCGCCAACGCGGTGAGGATGGTCAGTTCACGCGCGGTCAGTGCTTCCTCGCCGATGTGCCGGGAAATCTCCTGCGACACGGCCGCCGACACGCAGCGCTTGCCCTGCGCGATCGTGCGCAGCGCCTGGATCAGCTCGCCGCGCAGCGAGCTCTTCAACAGGTAGCCGTAGGCGCCGGCCGCCATCGCCTCGCGCGCATTGCCATCGCCGCCATAAGTCGTCAGCACCGCCGCCCTGGCCGCGGGAAACTCACCGCGCAGCCGGCGAATGAACTCGATGCCGTTGCAGCCGGGCATCTGCAGGTCCACCAGCACGACATCCGGCAGCAGGCGGCGGAACAATGCCAGGCCGCTGTCGACATCGCCCGCCTCGCCCACCACTTCCAGATCCGGCTCGACCTCGAGCATGGCGCAGATGCCTTCGCGGACCAGGGGGTGATCGTCGATCGTCAATATCCGGATGGTCATGTCCCACTCCGCCCCGCCTGGGTCGTACGCGAGGCAATGTACTCCATTCCCCGGGCCCGCCGGCCATCCCCCAAATGGAGGACGCGCACGCACCCAATCCCTGCGATGCCCGCCACCGGCCACTGGCCGAAGCTGGTGTCGTGGGCGGCAGCGACGCGCGCCCGGAGAAGCTGCCATGGACTCACTGGGGCCGGTCTATCCACCCGCGCATACCGCGCTGCTGCTGGTGGACCCGTACAACGACCTGCTCACTGCCGGCGGCAAGCTCTGGCCGCGGCTGGCCGAAGTGGCCGAGGCCGTGGACCTGCTGCCGAACCTGCGCCGGATCCGCCAGGCCTTGCGCTGCGCCCGCTGGCCCCTGTTCTTCGTCCCCCATCATCGCGCCACGCCACACGACTTTGACCGCTGGCAGCACCCTACCCCGTATCAACAGGCGACTGCGCAGGCGCAAGCCTTCCTGAAGAACAGTTGGGGTGGGCAATGGCATGCGGACTTCATCCCGGCCCCTGGCGACTCCGTGGCCAAGGAACACTGGGGCAACAATGGTTTCGTCGGTACCGACCTGGATCTGTTGTTGAAGCAACAGCACATCAGCCACGTCGTCATCGTCGGGCTGATCGCCAACCTTTGCGTGGAAACCACCGCCCGCCATGCCAGCGAACTGGGCTACCACGTCACCCTGGTCACCGATGCCACCGCTGCGCTGAGCCACGACGCCCTGTTCTACGCCCACGAAATCAACGGGCCAAGCTATGCCCATGCCCTGCTGACCACGCGTGAGTTCCTGGCGCGCGTGCCCTTCACCACCGATCCCCAAGAGGAATCCCCATGAAAACCCTGCTTCGCTCCTTCCAGTACGCCGCCGTTGCGCTACTGGCCTTGCTCGCCGTATCCACCGCGCAGGCGGCCAACGACCCGATCCAGAGCCATTCGGCCGAGGTCAACGGCGTCACCCTGCACTACCTGCAGGCCGGCCACGGCAGCGGCACCCCGGTGGTGCTGCTGCATGGCTATGCCGAGACCAGCCATATGTGGCGCCCGCTGATGAAGCAGCTGGCCGCCAACCACGTCGTGATCGCACCGGACCTGCGCGGTGCCGGGGGCTCGTCCAAACCGCAAGGCGGCTACGACAAGAAGAACATGGCCCAGGACATCCATGCCCTGGTGCAGTCGCTCGGCTACCCCAAGGTCAAGATCGTCGGCCATGACATCGGCCTGATGGTCGCCTATGCCTATGCGGCCCAGTACCCCGACCAGGTCGAAAGCGTGGTGCTGATGGACGCCTTCCTGCCGGGCGTCGGCGATTGGACCAAGGTCTGGTTGCTGCGCGACCTCTGGCATTTCCATTTCTATGGCGAGGTCCCGCTCAAGCTGGTCGATGGCCGCGAACGCATCTATTTCGAACACTTCTGGAACGACTTCGCCGCCGATCGCACCCATTCGGTCTCCGAGGCAGACCGGCAGTTCTATGCCGCCCAGTACGCCCAGCCGGGCGGCATGCGCGCCGGCTTCGAGTACTTCCGCAACTTCGAGCAGGACGCCAAGGACTTCGCCGGCTTCGCGCGTACGCCGCTGCAGATGCCGATGTTGGTACTGGCGGGCGAGAAGGCCGGCGGCCAGTTCCTGATCGACCAGGGGCGGCTGGTCGACAGCAACGTCGAAGGCATCATCATCAAGGGCTCGGGCCATTGGCTGATGGAAGAGGCGCCGGAGCAGACGATTCCTGCGCTGGTGTCGTTCCTCGACAAGTAAGGCGCCAGGGGGCACCGGAACCCTGCCAAGTCGCAGGCCGCGCGTGGCAATATTGCGCGGCCGATTGGTCGTCCTGACGGCTTGATCGCGCGTCCAACTTCCCCCCACCCCACAAAAGGATGTCCTCGATGGCACGCTCCTCGAAGCGCTTTGCCCATACCGTCGCCAAGCTGGTGTTGCTGGGCATCGCAGCCACGCTCCCACTAGCCACCCTGGGCAAGCCGCCGGTCACCCCGAAGCCCACCGTGGTCCTCGTGCATGGTGCCTTTGCCGATGCCTCCAGCTGGAACGGGGTGATCGAACGCCTGCAGGCCAAGGGCTATCACGTGGTTGCCGCGCCGAACGAACTACGCAGCGTCAAAGGCGACGCCGCTGAAGTCGCCACCCTGGTCAAGCGCATTCCTGGCCCGGTCGTGCTGGTCGGCCACTCCTACGGTGGCTCGGTCATCAGCACCGCGGCCGATGGCCTGAGCAACGTCAAGGCGCTGGTGTACGTGTCTGCCTTCGCGCCGGACGTCGGTGAAAGTTCGGCGCAGCTTGCCGGCAAGTTCCCGGGCAGCACCCTGGGCCCGGCGCTCGCCGCGCCGGTGCCGCTGGCACAGGGCGGCAACGACTTGTATATCCAGCAGGACAAGTTCCGCGCCCAGTTCGCCGCCGACGTACCGGTGGCGCAGGCCCGGCTGATGGCCGCTGGCCAGCGCCCGATCACCGATGCCGCATTGAACGAGGCGAGCACGGTGGCCGCGTGGAAGACGATCCCGGCCTGGTTTATCTATGGCAGCGCGGACTTGAACATCCCGCCGGCGTCGTTGGCCTTCATGGCCAAGCGTGCACAGGCCAAGGCGTCCGAAGAGATCAAGGGCGGCTCGCACGTGGTGATGGTTTCCCATCCTGATGCAGTGGCCCAGCTGATCGAGAAGGCGGCCGGTTCGAACTGATCACAATAGAAATGCAAGGCCGCTGGCAACACGCCAGCGGCCTGGTTCGCGAGCAACTCGCCAAAAGGGGACCGGCTGGTGACGTCGTGACCGGCGCCACACAGACCTTGACGCCCCACTGCACCCCGCCCAGGCATCATCGGCCTCAGCCTGAATGAGCAGAGGCCCGCTTTGGACGCGCTACTCCTTTCCCGGATCCAGTTCGGGTTCGTCATCAGCTTCCACGTCCTGTTCCCCGCCTTCACCATCGGCACGGCGAGCTGGCTGGCCTTTGTCGAGTGGCGATGGCTGCGCACCAAGCTGCCGGTCTGGCGCGAGCTTTATTTCTTCTGGCAGAAGATCTTCGCCGTCTCCTTCGGCATGGGCGTGGTCAGCGGTATCGTCATGTCCTTCCAGTTCGGCACCAACTGGCCGCGGTTGAGCGAGGTGGCCGGTACCGTCATCGGCCCGCTGCTGATGTACGAAGTGCTCACTGCCTTTTTCCTGGAAGCCAGCTTCCTCGGCGTGATGATGTTCGGGTGGGGCCGCGTGCGACCCAGCCTTCACTTCTTCTCCACCTGCATGGTGGCGCTGGGCACCTTGTTCTCGACCTTCTGGATCCTGGCATCCAACAGCTGGCTGCACACCCCGGCCGGCTACCGCGTGGTGGGCGGCATCGTGCACCCGGCCGATTGGTGGCAGATCGTGTTCAACCCCTCGTTCCCGTACCGCCTGACCCACATGGCGCTGGGCTCGTTCATCACCACCTGCTTCGTCATAGGCGGCGTTGGCGCCTGGTACCTGCGCCGCGGCCAGCATGTCGATGCCGGCCGCCGAATGCTGCTGGCCGCCGTGGGCTTTGCCGCGATCACGGTACCGATACAGATATTCGTCGGCGACATGCACGGCCTGAACACCCTGAAGCACCAACCGATGAAGATCGCCGCGGTCGAAGGGCATTGGCGAGACCACGCCGGCAACAATGGCGTGCCGCTGGTGGTGTTTGGCCTGCCCGACGAGGAGAACGAGCGCAACCGGATGGAAGTGGCGATCCCGCGGCTTGGCAGCTTGATCCTCACTCACTCATGGGAAGGCAGGATCGCGCCGCTCACCAGCGTGCCGGCCAGCGACCGGCCGCCAGTGACGCCGGTGTTCTTCGCCTTCCGCATCATGGTGGGCCTGGGCTTGTTGATGCTGTTGCTGGCCTGGACCTCGGCGATCCAGCTCTGGCGCGGGCGGCTGTTGCAATCGCCATGGCTGTTGCGCGGCTGGAACTGGATGCTGCCGGCCGGATTCGTCGCCCTGCTCTGCGGCTGGTTCGTGACCGAAATGGGACGCCAGCCCTGGGTGGTCTATGGCTTCTTGCGCACGGCCGATGCCGTCGGCCCCCAGAGCGCATGGATGACGGCGGTATCGCTGGCGGTCTACGTTGCCGGCTATGCCTTCGTATTCGGCTGGGGCATCTGGTACCTGGTGAAGATCGTGCGCCAGGGCCCGAGTACCGGCGACCACAGCCCGCCGCTGGATGGGAGCCATACCCCAGCGCGCCCCTTGTCGGGCGCCGACGAAACGCTGGAGGAACATTGACATGGGCGAGATGGCGACATGGCTGCCGGTGGCGTGGTTCCTGGTGATTGGTTTTGGCGTGCTGATGTACGTGCTGCTGGACGGCTTCGTCCTCGGCATCGGCGTGCTTGCACCGCTGGCCAAGAGCGAGGATGACCTCGACCTGATGATGAACACCGCCGCCCCCATCTGGGACGGCAACGAGACCTGGCTGGTACTCGGCGGCGCCGGGCTGCTGGCCGCCTTTCCCAAGGCCTACGCGGCGCTGCTGTCGGCGCTGTACCTGCCAGTGCTGTTGATGGTGATGGCGCTGGTGTTTCGCGGGGTCGCCTTTGAGTTCCGCTTCAAGGCGCAGCGCTCACGAAAATTGTGGAGCGTGGGTTTCGCCCTCGGCTCGCTGCTGGCCACCTTCGCCCAGGGCGTCATTCTTGGTTCCCTGGTGCAAGGGCTGCCGCTGGAAAACGGCATCTACACCGGCGGACCGTTCGGCTGGTTCAGCCCGTTCTCGATGTTGACCGGCGTGGCGCTCGTCGCCGGCTACGCCTTGCTCGGCAGCACCTGGTTGATCCTCAAGACCACCGGCCCGGTGCAACAGCAGGCACGGCAGCTGGCCAAGCCGCTGGTGCTGGCGGTGATCGTGTTCATGGGCCTGGTGAGCAGCTGGCTGCCTTTCCTGAGCTCCCACCTGATGCAACGCTGGTTCACCAGCGGGCACTTCTGGTGGCTCTCGCCGGTGCCGGTGCTGACGCTCTGCGTCGCGCTCTGGTTGTGGCGCAGCGCCGCCCATCCACAGCGCGACCTGCCACCATTCCTGTTGAGCCTGGCGTTGTTCGTGCTGGGTTTTTTCGGCCTGGTGCTGGGCATGTGGCCCTACCTGCTACCGCCCTCGCTGACGCTATGGCAGGCGGCGGCGCCGCCTTCCTCGCAAGGCTTCACGATGGTCGGGCTGGCGGTGTTGTTGCCGGTGATCCTCGGCTACACCCTCTGGTCCTACCGCATCTTTCGCGGCAAGGTGCTCGCCGGCGCTGGTTACCATTGAAGCTAACGCGCCCCACACCCAGCGACGCGGTTATCATCCCCACGCTGGATAAGCCGTCGGAAGCATCTGGCGGCCGCTGGGGGGCGGCACCGGGTCACTGCACCTGAAAGGAGCTACCACCAAGCGAACTCACCGACTTGGAGATGGAGCCCTGATGCACCCTCGTTCGTTGCTGTTCCTCGCCTGCCTGGCCACCGCCGGCCTTCCGCTTCACGCTTGCGCCGCACCCGCGACGACTGAGCCGGCGCCGCCGTCGCTGGGCGCCCTGCTTGATGCGCAAACCCAACAAGTGGTCGTGCGCGACCCGGAACTACGCACGATCCTGGGCATCTCGGGCGATGGTATTGATCTCTCCGGCCAGCTGAGCGATGTATCGCTGGCGCGCCGCGACGTGCTGCGCCAGCTGCTGCGCGACAACCTGGCCGCGCTGCAGGCGCGCGCCAAGCAAGTGCCCCCCACCGGGCAGGACCGATGGAGCCTGGGCCTGGCGAACTGGTTCTACCAGGCACAGATCGACCTGATGGCCCCGGACTGGGCACCGGCCTGGTTGCCCGCCGGTGCAACGACTTATGCCGTGGACCAGCTTTTCAGCATTCCGGTGACGCTGCCGCAGTTCATGGAGAACCAGCACGCCGTGCGCGATGAGGCCAGCGCCCTGGCCTACATTTCGCGACTGCACGCCATCGCCGGCAAGCTCGACCAGGTGCGCGCGAATTTCGACCTGCAGGCCGACAAGGGCGTGCTGCCGCCGCAAGTCGCGCTGGAAGGCGCTGCCTCCCAGATCCGCAGCCTGCTCGCGCCGGCGCCGGCTGATAGCCGACTGGTTGTCGCCCTGCGCGGCAAGCTGGCGAAGACTGCTTTGCCACAGGCGCGTCGCGACGAACTGCTGGCGCAGGCAACGGCCGCAGTGCAAACCGACACCAACCCCGGCTACGCGCGACTGCTGGCGCGCCTGGACCAGGCCATCGCCACCCATCCCGGCAACCACGGCGTGTGGGCACTGCCCGGCGGCGACGCCTACTACGACGCCGCGCTGCGCTGGAACACCAGTACCAACCTGGACGCCGAACAGATCCACCAGTTGGGCCTGTCCGAAGTGGCGCGCATCCAGCACGAGATGGATACCAAGCTGCGCGCACAGGGCATGCGCAAGGGCACCGTCGGCGAGCGCATGGCGGCGCTGACCAAGGACCCGCGTTTCCAGTACGCCGACTCGGACGCCGGGCGCGCCGAAGTCGTGGCCGATATCCACCACGCGCTGGACAAGCTGCAGCCGCAAGTACCGAAGTACTTCGGCCATCCGCCGAGCCAGCCGCTGGAAGTGCGCCTGGTGCCGGCCGAAGCGCAGGCCACCGCGCCGGGCGCCTATTACCTGCCCCCGGCCATGGACGGTTCGCGCGGCGGTCTGTTCTTCATCAACCTGGGCAACCGCGAAGCCAACACGCGCTGGAGCCTGCCCACGCTGACCTACCACGAAGGCTCGCCCGGCCATCACTTCCAGATTTCCATCGGGCAGACGCTCAAGGATCTGCCGCTGCTGCGGCGCAGCCTCAACCCCAGCGCCTTTACCGAAGGTTGGGCGCTGTACGCCGAACAGCTGGCGGCCGAAATGGGGCTCTACCAGGACGACCCCTGGGGCGACATCGGCCGGCTGCGCGCCGAGTTGTTCCGTTCGGTGCGCCTGGTGGTGGACACCGGCCTGCACCGCAAGCGCTGGACGCCAGAACAGGCGATCGACTACATGCACGCGCAGACCGGGATGTCGGTGCCCGAAGTGCGCACCGAGGTCTACCGCTACCTGGTGCAGCCGGGACAGGCCTGTTCCTACAAGGTTGGCCACTTGAAGATGGTCGAGCTGCGCGAACGCGCCCGCAAGCAATTGGGCGACCGCTTCGATATCCGCGCCTTCCACGATTTGGTGCTGGATAACGGCGCGATGCCGCTGGCGGTACTGGAAGCGGCGGTGGATGACTGGATTGCCGGCGGCGGAAAGGCGTCGAGTCCGGAATGAGTCGATGGGCGGGGCTGGGCATCTGCCCTACCCGCCGCCGCCCCGAGGCGCTGCTTCGCTCGCACGAAGCAGCGCCCCGCGGCACAGCCTCCTATCAGAACGTCCAGCCCACTCGGGTGTACCAGAATCCGCCATTGAACCCATATGGCGAGTGCACCGGATACTCGGCGCCCGCTATATCGCCCCACGGATTATCGTCGGGCGTCTCGTCGAACAGGTTCTGCGCGCCGACGTTGATGTACAGGCCGGAGGCGAACTTCCAGCCCACTTCGGCGTCAACGATAAAGGTGCTGCCGCCGTAGATCGGCAGCCCGCCATCGGCGGCGGAGATCACACCGCTGTCGAGGTGATCCTCGTACCAGGAGCCGTAGTAGCCCAGGCGCAAGTTGGCGTGGAAGATTTCGCGCTGGTGGTTGATGTTGAAGAACCCCTTGGTCTTGGGCAAGGAGTGCTCCAGCTTGTACACGCGCGCCTCGTCAACGAAGTCGGTGTTGAAGCGGTCCACCTCGGTGCGGTTGTAGTTGATCGCCAGCGAGTACGAGGTCTGCCCGCCCCACTGTTCCATCTCGTAGCTGGCCACCAGGTCGATGCCACTGGTGGTGGTATCGAAGGCGTTGCCGAAATAGGTGACCTGCGAGATCGAGGCCGCTTCCGGATTGCCCGCTGCTACCAGCGCAGCGCGTTCGGCGTCGGTGATGTCGAAACTGGTGCTGAGCGCGATGCGGTCTTCCACCTTGATGCGGTAGGCATCCAACGTGACCAGCCACTGGTCCTGGTTCCAGACCAGGCCCAGCGAATAATTGCGCGACTCTTCCGGGGTCAGCGGCCGTGCGCCCTTGAGTTCGGCAATCGGGTTGGTGGGTGGCAGCGTAGCGATGTCGACCAGGCCGGTGCCCTGGAACGCGGTGGTGATCTGGCTGACGTTCGATTGCCCAGGCGTAGGCGCGCGGAAGCCGGTGCTGATCGCGCCGCGGACGGCGAAGGCCGGGGTGAAATCGAAGCGGCCGGTGAGCTTGCCCTTGGTGGTGCTGCCAAAGTCGTCGTAGTCCTCATGGCGCACCGCCGCGGCAAGCAGCAACTGCTCGGTGACCTGCCCTTCCAGGTCCACGTACACGGCCCAGTTCTTGCGATCGAAGGTGCCGGCCGTACGCGCATTGAAGCCGTTGAAGCCGTTGGAACCCAAGGCGAAGCCCTGGTCGGTCAGCGGCCCGATGGCAGTGGAGGCGGCATCGCCGGCAGCGACCTGGAACTCCTCCTTGCGCCATTCGGCACCGGCACTCAGGCGCAGCGGCTGCGCCAGGAAGCTGGTCTCCACGTCCTTGCCGACATCGAAGTTGAAGCCGGTCTCGGTCTGGCGGTTGCCGCCGGGGGCGAAGCGCAGGCCCGCCGGTTGGTCGGGGCCGAGCGAAGCATTGACCGTGTTGTAGATGAAGAAGTCGATATCGTTGCGGCCGTACGTGCCGCTCAGGTCCCAATGCCAACCGTCGCCCCATATTCCCTTGATGCCGGCCACCACCGAGGTGTCTTCGAGATCACCACCGAAGCGTGGGGTAAAGCCGCCGGGGAACATCGACAGGAAGGTGTAGCAGTTGGCCGGCATCGCACCGACCGCGGCACTGACCGCGTCATACGGCAACAGCCCGCCACCGGCATCGCGCAGGGCGATGGAGGGGCAGCCGCCGGCGCCGGTGAGATCGCCGATCAACAGGGACTCGCCACCATCGTTGCTGTACACGCCTGAGCGCGAGGTCGGGTCGCGAAAATAGAAACCGCCATCGACTCGGCGCTTGGCATAGTTGCCGAACAGATACGCCTCCACGTTCTCGAAGGTCATGCCGAGGTTGGCGACGAACTTCAGGTCGTCCTTGACCTTCGGCGAGCCCCAGATCTGCGCCGGGTCATGCACGCCGGGATAGCCGGCGGCCGTAGCGGCGGCCGCATCGCCCCGCTGCACGCTGCGCGAGGTATCGTCGGCTTCGCGCCACTCGGCGGTCAACGTCGCAAAACCGTTCGCGGTCAATGGCAGGCCGATCTGCGCCGAGTACTGCGTGGTCAGGCCATCGCCCTGGTAGTACTGGCCGGCGAACACTTCTGCGGTACCGCCATGGTCCAGGCGCTTGAGGTTGAAGTTGATCACCCCGGCGATCGCGTCCGATCCGTATTGCGCGGCGGCGCCATCGCGCAGGACTTCGACCTGGTCCAGTGCCAGCGACGGAAACACCGACAAATCCGGCCCTTGCGAGCCATCCGACAGGCCATGGCCGAGGAAGGTAATCACCGCCGAGCGATGGAAGCGCTTGCCGTTGACCAGCACCAGCGTGTTGTCCGGCGGCAAGCCGCGCAGGTTTGCCGGCCGGATCAAACTGGCGGCATCGTCGATGGGAATGGTGCTGACGTTGAACGAAGGCACCAGCACGCGCAGCTGGTCGAGGACGTCGGTGGCGCCCTGGTTGCGGAACTCCTCGCCGGTAATGATGTCGATCGGCACCGCCGATGAAGCGACTGAACGCGGCTGCCCGCGGCTGCCGAGGACGGACACAGTTTCCAGGGTGGTGGGTGACCCAGTGGCGCCTGGCGGCGCCGCTTCCGGCTCGGCTGCTCGCGCGATGCCGGCCTGGCTGTTGGCCAAAGCAACGGCCAGGGTCCAACTCACTGCAGACGCCAATTTCGCTTTCGGAACTCGTAAGTACGGAGGTACTGGCTTGCCCATGCGTGCGTCTCCCAAGGATAGGAATGTCGTAGTGGTCTTGCGCTAGGTCTCCCGATTGCGACGTGCGGCCGCTCGATGCGTTTTTGCTGCGGCGCACAAATGAGTAACAGGGATTTCATCTACTGGCAATAAAAACGTGCTGGGTCTGCGACGAACGGCGTGCCGAATGCGAGAAGGCGCACGTTTCCATACGCGTGGCTGCCAAAGCGGACGCTGCCTCCGTACGCAAGGGTGGGTTTTCGCACGGGCCCGCATGACACAATCGCCGCCCTGCCAATGCCATGGAGTGACGTCGTCGATGAAGTGGGTGATTGCCGGTCTTGTGTTCGGGTTCTCTTTCTCCATGGGCTTTGGCGCCTTTGCCGCCGCAAAACCGCAGAATCGCCAGGAGGCGACCGAGATCGTCGCCAACATGCGCCGCGTAGTGGCGGACAACGGCGTGGAGCGCCTGGAGAAGGTGCGCATCGGCGGCATCGACCAATGGATCTCCATCCGTGGCAGCGACAAGCGCAACCCGGTACTGCTGATGCTGCATGGCGGCCCGGGCTGGGTATCGATGCCGACCAGCTGGTATTTCCAGCGTGGCTGGGAGGAATACTTCACCGTGGTGCAGTGGGACCAGCGCGGTGCTGGCAAGACCTATCTGGCCAATGACCCGGCCAAGGTCGGCGCGACGATGACGCGCGAGCGCATGGTGGCCGACGCGGAAGAAATGGTGGCCTGGCTACGCCACGAGTTCGGCAAGGACAAGATTTTCGTGCTCGGCCATTCCTGGGGCAGCTACCTCGGCCTGGAACTGGCGCAGCGGCGGCCGCAGTGGCTGCATGCCTATATCGGCGTGGGCCAGATCTCCAACGCGCCGGAAAGCGAACGCCGCGGCTGGGCATGGACGCTGCAGCAGGCGCGCCAGGACGGCAACGCCGAAGCGGTGGCGGAGCTGGAATCGCTGGCGCCGTATGCGCAGGGCAACACACCCGTGCCGCTCGAACAACTGTTCAAGCAGCGCAAGTGGCTCAACCATTACGGCGGCATGGTCTACAACCGCAAGGGCGGCGATGCCGAAGCCGCCGCGCTCAGCCTGGCGCCGGAGTATTCGGATGCGGAAGTGGCCGGGGTCTGGAAAGGCAACGACTTCTCGATGGAGCACTTGCTTTCCGAGGTGTTGACGCTGGACATGAGCCAGGCGCGCGAGTTCAAGGTGCCGGTGTTCCTGTTCCTGGGCCGGCACGACCATAACGTGTCTTCGGAAGTGGCCGCGGAGTGGTTTGCCTCGGTGCGGGCGCCGAAGAAGCAGGTGGTCTGGTTCGAGCAGTCGGCCCATGAGGTGATGAACGAGGAGCCGGGCAAGACCTTGCTCACGTTGGTGGAGCAGGTGCGACCGATTGCCGAGCAGGCGGGCGACGTGGCGCCGTAAGCGCTGGCGGGTTACTCCGCCACGCTGGGCCGGTGCTTGGCCAACTGCAGCAGATAGCGCTCCCGCCCATCGGGATCGCGCACGCCAAACACCTGGCCAAAAGGCAGCGCACGCAGCGGCAGCGTGACTTCCGTGCGTGCGGATATCTCGCCCAGCGCCTGCTCGATATCGTCCACCAGCCAATACAGCTCGCAGCGATCACCGCCGCCCATCGGGGCGTCGCTGGCCACGGCGAAGGTCTCGAATTGCACGAAAGTGGGATGGCGGCGCTGCACCTGCAAGCCCAGCACCTGGGTATAGAAGTTGACCGACGCGTCGATGTCCTGGACATACTCGACGATGAAACCGAACTTGGCCGCTGTAGTCATGGGGTTGCTCTTATAGGTTGTGTTGAAGGTCTCAGGCCTGCACCTGGACGGCGGGCACCATGCCCACCTCGTCGCAGTAGCGCAGGTAGTCGGCGATGCGGTCTGCGGTAGTGATGCGGCGGCCTGCTTCCCCTTTCATGCCGAGGTACTCCACCGTCCCCAGCACCACGACGAACAGCACCAGCGGTGTGTCGCCGATGGCTTCCCACCAGTCGATGTTGCCGTCGAACTCGTGCACGTAGTCGCCCTCGCCCACCACCTCGCCGGTGCACAGGCGGCGCTCGCCCTGCAGGTTGTAGGCGTGCACCTCGCCGTCGTGGCGATGCAGGCCCAGGCGGGTGCCCGGGGCCAGGCGCATCAGCTCGACCCAACCGCGGTTGTCGTTGAGGAAGCGCAGCGGCCGCGACCATTTGCCCGGTCCTTCGGGAATCCAGAGGCCGTCTTCGGCGGAGGGAGTGTGCTGGTGGCGTGCGTTGATCATGCGGCCGGCCTGGTGTGTGCGAGCGCTGATGATGGCTGCACCCGCGGCACCCCGGCAGGCCACTTCTGCGCGAAAGCGGGGAGCCAGTTCGGGTAACGCTCAGCGCGCCAGGGCTTGGGCCAGCCGCGCCAACGCCGGGCGGATCAGCTCGACGTCGATCACGCTAAAGCCAAACACCACCATCGCCGGCGCATCGGCCTGCATCGAGTACTCGGCGACCGAGGTCGCCCCCGGCACGTGACGATGCAAGGCTTCGACCAGCAGGCGCGGATCGACACCGGGGCGGATCCGCGCCGCCAGATGCAGGCCGGCCACGGCGGGCACCGGCGTGAGCCAGCGGGCCAGGTCCGCCTGCAGCCCATCGAGAATGGCCTGGCGCCGCGCCGCGTAGATCGGCGTCATCCGCCGCACGTGGCGCGCGAGGTGGCCTTCGCGGATAAACGCCGCCAACGCTTCCTGCAGTGGTGCCGGCGCATGCGACTGGCCCATGCGCTTGACCGCCAGCAAGGGCGCGCGTGCCCAGGCCGGCACCACGGCAAAGCCGGTGTCCGCCGCCGGGAACAGGCTCTTGGAGAAGGTGCCCACGTAGAAGACGCGGGCATCGCGATCCAGCGTCTGCAAGGCGTCCAACGGCCGGCCACCGTAGCGGAACTCGCCGTCGTAATCGTCTTCGATCACCACGGCGTCATGGGCGCGCGCATGCGCCAGCAGCGCGGTGCGCCGCGACAGCGACAACGCCACGCCCGTGGGCGATTGGTGCGATGGCGTCACGCAGATCACGCGCACATCGTCCGGCAAGGCGTCCACGCGCAGCCCGTCCTCGTCCACCGGTACCGGCACCAGCACCGCGCCGGCGGCCTGGAAGGCATGTCGCAGCGGCGGATAACCGGGCTCCTCGACCGCCACCTTGGTTACCCCTGGCGTCACCAGCAAGCGCGCGAGCAAGTCGAAGGCCTGCTGCGCCCCGGAGGTCACCACCACGTCTTCGCCACTACAGGCGACCGCGCGGGCAAACGCGACGTGCTCGGCGATCGCCTCGCGCAATGCCGGCACGCCGACCAGCGGCGGATAGCCGAACGGCTGCTTCGACCACTGGCGCCAGGCACGCGTCATCAGCCGGCGCCATTCTTCATGCGGAAAGTACAGGTGTTCGGGAACGCCCAGGCGGAAGCTGCGCGCGGGTAACGGCCGGCCCGGGCCGTGCACCGGTGGCAGCTCACGCCAGGCCGGCGCCAGCAATTCCGGGCGCGTGCGCGGCACCGACGGGGCCGCCTTCGCAAACGCACGCCGCGCGGCGATATCGGCGACCACCGCGCAGGCGCCCTTGCGCGGCAACACGTAGCCTTCGGCGATCAACAAATCGTAGGCGGCCACCACCGTGTTGCGCGCAATGCCCAGCGCATCGGCGGCGCGGCGCGAGGCCGGCAGTGCGCTGCCGGCCGCCAGGCGGCCATCGATAATCGCCGCGCGCAGTTGCCGGTGCAGCGCATCGGTCAGCTGCCCGCCAGCGCTGGGAAGATCCAGCGGCACGGCGAAAACTGGCTCCCTGTTCCTGGCCGATACTGGACTCATTGGGGAGCCATGGTTGGCGCACGATGGCGTCGAGTCAATCCCCTGGAGTCCGCCATGGGCCACCCCATCTGCGAAACCTGCGGTACCCAGTTCGCCGATTCCCCCGCCCCGCCCGCCGCCTGCCCCGTCTGCACCGACGAGCGCCAATACGTGGGCTGGAACGGCCAGACCTGGACCACGCACGAGCAACTCGCCGCCCACCACCACGTGCACGTGGCAGACGACGAAGGCGTGCTCAGCCTGGATGTCGCGCCGATGTTCGCCATCGGCCACCGCGCCGTATTCGTGCCCACGGCCGACGGCAACCTGTTGTGGGAGACCCTGAGCCTGGTGACCGACGCAGCCGTTCAAGCACTACGCGCACGCGGCGGGGTGCAGGCTATCGCGATCTCGCATCCGCACTTCTACAGCGCGATGCTGGCGTGGAGCGAGGCGCTGGGCGATGTGCCGATCCTGCTGCATGCCGCCGACCGCGAATGGGTCCGCCGGCCCTCGCCGCGCATCGAGTACTGGTCGGGCCAACGCAATGTGCTGTCCGACTCGCTCACCCTGCTCAACTGCGCCGGCCACTTCCCGGGCAGCACCGCGCTGTACTGGCGCGAGGGCGCGCACGGCGGCGGTGCGCTACTGCCGGGTGATGCGCTACAGGTGGTGTCCGACCGCCGCCATGTCACCTTCATGTACAGCTATCCCAATTCGATTCCGCTCCGGCCGAGCTACGTGCATGGGATGCGGGCGTTGCTCGATGGGTATGCGTTTGAGGATGTGTATGGGTATAGCCGGGGGCGGAACATTATTGGCGGTGGGCGGGAGGCGGTGGATGTTTCGTTTGGGCGGTATTTGGGGGCGGTGGTGGGGTGAGTGAGTCGGCCTGCGTGAACCGCCAACTTCGCCTAGGTGCGAACGCACCGTGTCCCACTGGACCCAAATCTTTATGACCGGTGGCTGATATCGCGTTCGCGGCTTGCGCTGGGTCGGATAGCCGCCAGCGTCGGGTGCACAAGCAGAGCGCCTTCATCACCTGCCCCAAGCTTGGCGGTGGCGGGTGGATAGACGATTTGCCGGATCTCCCCGACCGAAGGCATTTTGTTGACGTTCCAACGCAGTAGCGTCAGGCCAGCCGCGGTGATCGCCCTTTCCTTGTCCGCGTCGGCCTTTCGGCGAGCCGGCCGCAAATGCGTCGAGTCGTCAAGCTCAATCACCGTAACAACGGCGAAGTTCTTTTTGCAGACGACAAAGTCTGCACTCTTCTGGTTGACTCGGTTCAACCATTGCATCCGCTTATGCCCTTTCTTTACGCCAAGGAATCTGGATAGCTGGACCTGTGCCAACACGACTTCCTCCGGCAGAGCTTCCACCAGACGCCAGTAAAGGACTTGTTCCGCGTCGCTAAGTACTCGCTTTGCGTAGAAGGGCCAAGCCCCTGGTCCTTTGCGAGATGCCGCGATAACCAGGACCACGAAAACGACTAACAGCAAGAGTGGCCCGACTAATAGAAGAATCTTCATGGACGTTCCCTGTCTATCTTGAAATGGTAGCAACATGCCGACTCACTGACACCACCATGCGCAGGCGACCTACATCTACTGACGTAGTTCCCAGCTACCGCGCCACTCTAGCGAGCCCTACTCTACTTGCTCGGAGACTCAAAACTCCAAACCAGCAAATGACCTCGATGCAGCGTTCTCTCCGCCGCAAAGCGTGGTGCGGAGTTTCAGTTGAGTCGGGAGGGCGGCTAATACAACACCCCGCCCGGGGAAATACGCCCGCCGTTTGCTGGTTTTCGGTTTTGAGCCTCCCGACACCCTCGCCTATCCCAAGGCGAGGGCTACTCCCGCAAAGGACGAGGTCTCAACCATGAGCGCAGCCGCAAGCTACAGCTACACCGATAACCCTGCCCGCCATTCCCCACCCAACCCCAGTCCCCACCCCCGCACCGGCTACTTCCTCTCCGAACACAGCCAGTACCAACTCGCCGGCCTGCAACAACACCTGCAATTCCTGGCCCGTGCCGTCTCCTCGCGCAACGCAGACGACGAGCACGACGTGACCTTGCAGTGCACGCCCGATCAGCTCGCCTGGTGCTTTCGCCTGCTGGCCGGGCAGATCGCGCCGGTGCTGGCAGACCTGGAGGGGCCCGCCCCATCACCCTGGAAATCGAGGAGCCCAAGCCGGACTCCACCCATTGACGCCAGCGCTCCTCCCCGAGCGCCCGCCGTACAAGCAGGCTGCGCTATCGAGCCTCGCTACCTTCTACCCGCAACGGGAAATTGGCATAAGCCCCGTGCCCCTTCCCGTCGCTCACTTCCACGAACAACCGATAGTTCCCAACCTTCTCCGGTGCCGTGAACGCAATCTCCCCCGCTCCAGTCTCACTAATCCCCGCCTCCACTTCTTCCGGCAGGTGCTCCGGGTCGCCACCCACGCTGGTCGCCGTGCTCTCTTCCCGCAACACCCAGCGATACCGCAACGCCTCCCCTTCCCGATCCGACGCCCGCACATGCGCCTTGTGCGTCGTCCCCGGTGCCAGCACGACGCTAGTGTTAGCCAATCGATCATCCACCCGAATAGGCGATATCGCCGGCGCCCGATCCTGCGGCCACTCGCCAGTCCAGGCGAACTGCATCGCATCCACGCTCGGCGTTGCCTGCCCATCCGGCATGAACAGGCCATACCAGGTCGGCGTGCGTTCCTGCTTCTGCCCCCACAGGAACACGAACGAGCCCAGGCCCTGTTTGTGCTCACCGGCGATATAGCGCTGGTAACGCTCCAGCAACACGCCGGCCTTGCGCGAGGCGTCGTCTTCGATCGGCGCGCCCCAGCTTGTCAGCGGCGATTCCCAATGCCCGGTCGGACCCCATTCGGTCACCACATACGGGCCGGTCCAGTCACTGTCGCGCAGCTTCTTTGGCATGTCGCCGAGGTTGCCGTACAGCTGGATGCCGATCAGGTCCAGTGAACCAGCGCGCTGCTTGATCTGGTCGATCAACGGCTTGTCGAACCCGGCCAGCGTCGTCATCACCGGGTGGTTGGGATCGACCTGGTGAATCATGTCGGCGATCTGCCCGACCGCATTCCACACCTTCTGGTTCTCGTAATGCAGGTTGAGCTCGTTGCCCGCCACCCACATCAGCACGGCCGGATGATCCTTCCACGCTTCGACCTCGCCGCGAATACGCTGCAGCTGGGCCGCCACCGCCGCCTCGTCGTCGTAGTTGAAGCCATGCCGCTCGTTGCCCACCGCGATGCCGACGGCGACCTTCAACCCGAGCCGCTGCGCCTCATCCAGGAACGCGCGCATCTTCGCCGGGTCTTCCTCCACGCTCCAGGTTCGCACCGCATTGCCGCCGCGCGCGGCCAGCTCGTCCAGGTGCTCCCTGCCGCCTCCGCCCTTGATGAAGAACGGCTTGCCATCCACCCGCAGCCGATAGGCGCCTTGTGCCTTGACGATCTTTACCTGCGCAGGGCCCTCGGTCGCCGCCCACGCCAGCGGCGCACCGAGCAACAACAGGCAGCACACCATCCAGCTCACAAAACGCATCAGACTTCCCTCCATCGATATCAGGGCTTCGGCGCCGGGCAATAGCGTTCCAGATAGGCCTGGTGGCTGGGCAGTTGCGCCACCAGGCGCGCCACATACTCACGCGCGCCATTGAGGAAGTGCGCCAACTCGTCATCACCCATCAGGTCGGCGGTGGGATGGTGGTGCCTCGGCATATTGCCCTGGCCCATCATCACCTGGATCCACGAGTTCTCGGCGAACAACTCGTTCGGCTGGCGGAACACGGTCCCGGTATCGCGGAACAGGTCGATGCGGTGCTGCAGCGTCGCCGGCAATTCCATCTCGTTGCAGGCGCGCCAATAAGGCGTATCCCGACGATTCGTCAGCGCGTAATGCAACACCACGAAGTCGCGCACATGGATAAGCTCATCGCTCATCTGCTGGTTGTACTCGTCGATGGCCACCTGCGTGATCACCGCCGGGAAGCCCTGCATCAACCGGGTGATGCCGCGCTGGATCAAATGGATCGTGGTGGATTCCAGCGGCTCGATGAAGCTGCCGGCCAGCCCCAGCGCAACACAGTTCTTGTGCCAGGACTTCATTCGCCGGCCAGGACGGAAGCGGATCGGCCACGGCTTGGCGATCATCTCGCCGTCCAGGCTGCTTTCGAAGATCTCGCGCGCACGCTCGTCGCTCATGTAGCGGCTGGAATAGACCATGCCGTTGCCGACGCGGTGCTGCAACGGAATCCGCCATTGCCAGCCGGCCTCTTCGGCAATGGCGCGGGTGTAAGGCACGGCATCGGTCACCGCGGTGGTCTGGCACGCCAGCGCGCTGTCGTTGAACAGCCAGTGCGACCAGTCCTCGAAGCCGACATTGAGCGCCTTGTGGATGAGCAAGGCGCGGAAGCCGGTGCAGTCGATAAACAAATCGCCTTCGATCACATCGCCAGATTCCAACCGCAAAGAGCGAATGAAGCCGCTGTCGTCGTCCAGCTGCACCTCGGCAATCTTGCCCTCCACGCGCTTGACGCCAAAGCCTTCGGCGAAACGCCGCAGGTACTTGCCGTACAAACCCGCGTCCATATGGAAGGCGTAGTTCATGCCCTGGTTCGGCAGGTGCGCGAACTTGTGCTCCCAGGCGGCGCGCGATTCCAGGCAATAGTCGCTGTAGTCGCTGGCCACGCCGCGCTCGCGGCCCTTCAGCCAAAAGTGCTGGAAGCCGGCGGTCCAGTGATCGCGGCCGGTGCTGCCAAAGGAATGGATGTAGCGGTGGCCCACGTCCAGCCAGTTTTCGAACGAGATGCCGAGCTTGATCGAAGCCTGGGTGGCGGCCATGAATTCCTGCTCGTCGATCTCCAGCAGGCGGTGGAAGGTGACCAGCGTCGGGATGGTGGCCTCGCCCACGCCCACGGTGCCAATCTCTTCGGATTCGACCAGGGTGATATCGAGGTTGCGGCCGAGGATCTTGCCGATCGCCGCAGTCGCCATCCAGCCAGCGGTGCCACCGCCAGCAATAACGACGCGCCGAACCGGCGTGGTGGGAAGCGCGGAGACGGTGTCGCGGGTCATGCGTCGGCAGTCCTTAACGGTTGAGTCGTTGCAGCAAACGCGCGCGCAGTTCGCGCGCAATGTCCGGGGTGAGCGGCGCCAGGCTGCGGCGGGCGGCCTCGGGAATATGCTCGGCGGTTTCCGCGCCCGGCTCGAAGACGTAGTGGCGGAAGATTTCCTGCCAGGCGGCACGTTGTTCGTCGGGCAGGTCGCGCACGCTCATCAAGGCCAGCATCAGCGCGTTCATCGGCGAATCCATGTGCCCCGGCGTGCGCCGCCACCAGTAGTTGAGCAGCACGTTGAAAGGGTCCAGTCCTTCGACGTGGTGCCACCACAGGCTGGGAATGAAGATCGCATCGCCCGGCCCTAGCTCGGCCACCTGGGCGTGTTCCAGCGCTTCGGCAAAACGCGGGAAGCGCTCGTAGTCCGGCGCGGCGAAGTCGACCAGGCTGACCGGTTGCCCGGCCGGGGTCAGTTCCAGCGGGCCGATGTAGAGATTGCGCAGTTGCTCGGGCGGAAACAAGGTGAAGCGACGGTGGCCGACCGCCACGCAGGCGATATTGTCCGGCACGTCCTGGTGCGCGGCGATGCGCGTGCGGTTGCCGACCCAGACGCTGAACAAGGGATCCTGCGCCGCCAAACCGAGATCGTTGTGGCCGCGCAGCCCCGGCAGGTAGGTGTCCACGGTGGTGGAACCCATGTACAGCGACGGCGGCGACGGGTCGCCCAGGTGGCGTTCCATCGCATCGAACATGGCGCCGAGCACGGGGCGCTCGCTGCGGAAATTGAAGCCGGTCAGGGTGTCGTTGTAGAAGTAGCGGCCCTGCACCTGCGGCGGCGCGACCAATACCGCGACCGGCGCATCGAGGCGGGCAAACTGGCGCAGGTAGTCGATGGCGGCGCGCGGCGATTCCAGCCCTGCCTGCACCAACGGCCAGTCCTTGGCGACGCCACGCAGCACCAGCGGCATCGTCGAAGTCAGCACATCCTCGGGCAGCGCCTGCGGGTCCAGCCCGTGGCGCTCGCGGATTTCAGTGGCGACCGGCAGCGGCATGGCGGCGTTCGGTACGTTCGATCAGGTCGCGGAAATGCGCGCCCGAGGCGATCACCATGTGGATCGCTTCCAGCGCGCCATTGCGGTTGAGCTGCTCCAGGGTGGCACCGTCGAGGGCGCGCAGGCGTTCCTCGTTGATCTGGTAAAGCCCTTCCAGGCGCAGCGGCGTGCCATCGCGCAGGGTCGCATCGAGGGTGAAAGGTTCGAGCAGGTCCAGCGCCAGCAGGCGCGCACTGAAGCTCGGGTTCTGCTGCAGCCCTTCATGCAAGGCGCGCAGCACCGAGCTGATCCGTTCCAGGTACGGGGTATTACCGCCAAACTCCTTGAATACAGCTTCACCCTGGCCATCGCCGACGATCCGCGGGCTATCCAGGTCCACGTGCACGCTGGGCTCGCCATCGGCCGAGCCGATCAGGAACGGCTTGCGCTCGATCGCCAGCGGCAGGTACGGCACTTCCCAGCCGCCCTCGCCGACAAACACGTTTTCGTTCTCGCGCAGGCCCAGCAAGGCCAGTGGATGGAACGCGCCTTGTGCGTCCTTGTGGAAGACGATCGGGTAATAGGCTTGCAGGAAGCGGAACTCACCGGGAAAGGTGAGCACCGACATCACTTCGTCACCCAGGCCCGAAACCCGGCGGGTATCCACGCGCAGGTGGTGGTGGTCGACATTGTTGAGCAGGACGTGGCGAGTCATCAGTTTCCCGTGGTGCTCAGACACGCGGCAGGCCGCGCGCCCGGATGTGGTCGATCAGTTCGCGGTGGCCCGGCAAGGCGGCGAGCATGCGCGCGGTCAGTTCCGCGGTCTGCCGGAAGCAGCCTTCGGCGCGTTGCACCGCCGCTGCCTGCGCCGTCCCTGCCCTGCCGTGCGGCACGAATCCCATGCCGTAGAGGATGTACTGGTAGCTGGCCCAGGGGAAGACCTCTTCGATGCGGTACAGGTCGTAGCGCGAGGGCGGCTGGTACTGCCACAGGGCCAGCAGTTCGCGCAGGCGCTGCGGCTGGGTTTCCTCGCGCCGATGGTCGCGCCAGTAGTCCGAATCGTCGCGCCGGCTGAGCAGGTAATGCAGCTTGAGGAAGTCCACCACCCGCTCCCAGCGGTAGCGGATGCTGTCGTTGAAGCGCGTGGCCAGGATGTCCATGGTCTCGCGCGTGGCCGGCATTTGGTCGGCGATCATGGCCGCGGCCAGTTCCACCAGCACCAGCGAGCTGGCTTCCAGCGGTTCGAGGAAACCGCACGACAGCCCCACCGCCACGCAGTTGCGGCGCCACGGCTGCACGCGGTAGCCCGGGTCGATGCGGATGCGCGGAATGCGCACGATGTCCTGCTCGCGGCCGCCGCTGCGCACGATGTAGTCGATCAGCGCCAGCTCGGCCTCGTCTTCGCTGCCGTAGGCGCTGGAATAAACGTGGCCGACGCCGCGCCGGGTCTGCAGGCCGATGTCCCAGATCCAGCCGAACTTCTGCGCGGTGGAAATGGTCTGGCAGGCGATTGGGGCGTTCGCATCTACATACGGCACCTGCACGGCGATGGCGCGGTCGTTGAACAGGACGTGCCGCTGCGACAGCAACGGTTCGCCGTAGTGCTGGCCGATCAACAGGGCGCGCAGGCCGGTGCAGTCGATGAACAAGTCACCGGCAACGTCGCCATGCTCGCGGGTGCGCAATGCGGCGATGTCGCCGTTCTCGTGCGGCATCACTTCGGTGACATGGTCGGCCACCAGGCGCACGCCGAGGCGCTCGGTGCAGTGGCGGCGCAGGAAGCCGCCGAGCTTGGCCGCGTCCAAATGGTAGGCGTAGTTCGAGACCGAGGCGTACTCGGGCGTGGCGAACTGCTTGGGGCCCTTGTTGGCGTCGCACAGGTGCGGCTGCGGGCAGACCAGGTGGTCGAATTGCGCGTCGGGATGAAACTTGCGCCAGCCGCCGACCAGGTCGGCCTGGTCGTAGCCGCCCGGCAGATGGAACGGATGGTAATAAGTGTCGCGCGGGCCGCCGTCGGTCCAGGCGACGAACTGCGAGCCCTGCTTGAAGGCACCGTCGCACTCGCGGATGAAGTCCGCTTCGCTCACGCCAATGCGGCGCAAGGTGTCGCGGATGGTCGGCCAGGTGCCCTCGCCGACGCCGATGATCGGCACGTCGGGCGACTCGATGACGGTGACCTTGAGGTCGTCGGCGCCGGGGCCGCCGTGCTCTGCGGCGATGACCCCGGCGGTCAGCCAACCGGCAGAGCCGCCGCCTAGGATGACCACGTGTCGGATGGAATGTGTCAAGCAAACCTCTGGCGCTGGGGTGAAACAAGCGAAAGCCGGAGGTCCTTGCGGACCTCCGGCCCCGCCCTGGCTGCGGCGGTCTGGAGGGGCGGGCCCGCCGCGGCAGGCCGGCCGGTCAGAACGTGTAGCGCACGCCGAACATGTAGCGCGGGCCCAACTGGTCCACCGTGTACAGCTGGTGCGAATTGCGACCGTGCACGCGGGTGGTTTCGTTGGTGATGTTGATGCCTTCCAGCGACAACGTCAGGTTCTCGGTGAGGTTGTAGCTGATGTTCATGTCCAGCTGGCCATAGGCTTCGGTGTACAGCGGGTTGGAACCCTTGCCGTCGCTGAGGCCGTTGAGGAACTCGTCGCGCCAGTTGTAGGCCGCACGCACCGACCAGCCGTAATTTTCGTAGAACGCCACGAAGTTGGCCGAGTCGCTCAGGCCGGTCAGCGCGAACTGCGTGCCGAGCGTGCCGTTGCTGTAGGTCAGGCCCGAGTCCACCCAGGTGTAGTTCGCCGCCAGGCCGAAGCCCGAGGTACCGAACATGTGCTGGATGTTGAACTCCCAGCCATCGAGTTTGTCGGAACGGTTGTTGACCGGCTGCGACATGGTGAACGGGATGATCGGGTCGCCCGGCTGGCCGACGATCGTACCTGCCGCCGCATTGACGCCGGGCTGGCCGTCGAAGTTGTCGAAGATGTAATCGCGGATGCACGGACGATCGGTGCTGGCGCAGCCGCCGGCGATGGCCGCGTTCCAGTACGCGCCACCGGCGGGGGTGTGCACGTCGTCGTACGGGGTCTGCACGCTGGACTGGCTGGCGATGAAGTTGTCGATCTTCTTGTGGAAGTAGCCGAGCGACACATAGCTGGCATCGGCGTAGTACCACTCGGCCGACAGATCGATGTTGCGCGACTCCAGCGGCTTCAGGCCCGGGTTGCCGGAAGAACCGGTGCCGCCGTCGAAGCGCGCCACGCCGCCCAGCGAGGTCGCCGCGTTCATGTCACCCCAGTTCGGGCGGCCGATGCTTTCGCTATAGCTGGCGCGCAGCTTGACCTCGTCGGTCACGTCCACGGCCACGTCGAAGTTCGGCAGCCAGTACTTGTACTCACCATCCTCGCGGCGGAATTCCGAGCCGCTGTAGACGATGTTGAACTCGTTGGCCCCGGCCCAGTTGATCCCCACCGGCGCCGGTTGCAGCGACTGCGCGGTGATCTTGGTTTCTTCGTAGCGCACACCGGCGTTGACGCTGACCGGCAGGCCCCAGTCGAAGGTGTTGCTCCAGTTGATGTACGCGCTGCGCGACTTCTCCAGCACGCGGCTGTCGCCGACGGTGCGGTTGGCGGTGCTGCCCGGCACTGGTGCGCCGGTGTAGTCGTAGGACGCCAGGTAATCGGCGGCAGAGCCCTTGCCGGCGCGCACCCAGGCGTCGGCGGCGAGCTGGCGCACGGTGCCGAAGTCGAAACCGAAATAATCATCGGTGAAGTTGGGATTGCTGGCGCCGTTGAACTGGTCGAAGTAGTCGCCCATGTGCTCCAGCTGCCACACCTCGTCCGGGTAGTCGGCCGCGCTGGTGGCACCGCCCCAGGTGTCGAGCTGGACGTTGGTGAAGGCCGAGCGGTTGTTGTAGGTGGTCGAGGCGACGCCGAAGTTCAACTTCGAATAGTTCTCGAACACGAACTCGCCGCTGCCCTGCCACTGTTCGATCTCGGCGCGGTTGTAGTTGTTGCTGAACACCGAACCGGTGACCAGCATCTGCGACGGGTCGATCACGGTCTGGCCGGGTGGCAGGATCAAGGTCAGGATCGGGAAATTGCCGCTGAAGTCGGCGATGTTGCCGGCGCGGAAGAACCCGGCGCTGCTGAGCGTATTGCTGGAGCCGTACGGGCTGTCCGGCTCGGAGGTGGCCGAGGAATTGTGGTAGTCCATCGTCAGCGTGAGCTGCTCGCTGACGTTCCACTGCACGTTGAAGCCCAGCGACTTGTTCTGGCGCTTGACCGCGAAATCGGCGGCGCCGTTGGCGAAGTCGGAATTGCCGTTGTAGAGCTCTTCGTAGTACAGCGGCGAAGAGCCCGAGCCCGGCGTCCACGCGCTGACGTTCGGGGTCATGTTGAACCACACCGACATGTCGTTGCGGCGGGTGTGGATCTTGTTCTCGGAGTAGGTGTAGTCCAGGGTCGCGGTCAGCTCTTCGATCGGGCGCCACTGCAGCACGGCCTGGCCGTTGGTGCGCTTGCGCTCGACCGAATTGATGCTGTAGCCCAGGCTTTGCGGCATCGAATAGACATCGTTCGGGCCGGGACGGTTGGTGATGTTCTCTGAACCGGGCTGGCCCGGCAGCGGCAGCGCCGAGCCACCACCGGCGCCGTTGGGCTGCGGCGTATCGATGAACGGACGCCAGCCATTGCCCGGCGCCACGAAGGCCGAGGCCGAGCCGGAATCACGCTCCTGGTAGCTGGCACTGAGGCCCACGCCGAACTGGCCATCGGCCGAAGTGGTGCTGAAGATGCCCGACAGCTCCGGGGTGACCGAGCTGCCCTTCAAGCGACCCGGCAGGTCGTCGTCGGAGGTGTCCCACACGCCCTTGGCGGCGGCGCTGGCATGGGTGCCGGGGTTGTCGAGCGGACGCGCGGTGCGGATGTTGATGGTCGCGCCGATGCCGCCGGTCGGGATATCGGCGCGGCTGGTCTTGTAGACATCGACCTGCGAGATGGATTCAGAGGCCAGGTCGCTGAACTCGAACGCACGGCTGCCGGTCGAGGTCGGCATCTGCCGGCCATTGAGCAGCACCAGGTTGAAGTCCGGGCCCATGCCGCGCACGGTCACGCGTGAGCCCTCGCCGTTGCTGCGGTCGATCGATACGCCGGAAATGCGCTGCAGCGATTCGGCCAAATTGGAATCCGGGAACTTGCCGATGTCCTCGGCGACGATGCCGTCGACCACGCCCTGCGCGTCGCGCTTGAGGTTCATCGACGAGGTGAGGCTGCCGCGGATGCCGGTGACCTGGACGGTGTCCAGCGTGGTGGCCGGGTCCTGGCTGTTGGTGGCGGTGGCGCCAGTGCTGACCGCGCTGGTCGGCGGCGGGCTGGCTTCCTGCGCGAAGGCCGGGCCCGCGAGGGCGACCATCAGGGCCGAAGCCAGGACGTGTTGCTTGGGTACGTAATGCACTGCCTTCATGGAACTTCCCTCCCCGGAGTCGCGATGACGTGGTGCTGCGTCGAGTTGTGCGGCGCTAGCGGGATGTCCGCTATAGCCGGAACTGATAAGTCCGGAGCGAATTGGAATCGCATCTGACAGCGTTGTCAAACTTTGTGACAAAGCCGCAACAAACGCGACAAAAACCGCGTTTTTCCCCTGGAAATCATGCTGCGCCGCAATGGAACACGGCGATGACAGCGCGTGTCCGATTGGCACTCGGATGACTGTTAGCGCTACCTGCCAGTGGACAAGGATGTCTTGTAGAAGACAGTGGTTCGAGGGGTCTGCGGGCGGCCGTTGGCTCGCCCGGATTTCATTACGAAGGCCCCTTCTCCCGGCTCGGGAGAAGGGTCAGGCTCAGCCCTCGGCGTGCGCCGCCGGATGCGAGGAGCGCCGGCGGAATTTGCGCGACAGCCATTCGCCGAGGTCATCGACCACGGTGAACGCGGCCGGGATCACGATCAGGCTCAGCAGCGTGGAGGTGATCAGGCCACCGATCACCGCAATGGCCATCGGCGCGCGGAAGCTCGAATCGCCGGAGAAGCCCAGCGCGATCGGCATCATGCCCGCGCCCATCGCCAGCGTGGTCATGATGATCGGCTGGGCGCGCTTGCGGCAGGCATCGACCAACGCATCGTGCTGGCTCAGGCCATGCTCGTCCTCGGCGATGACGGCGTAGTCCACCAGCAGGATCGAGTTCTTGGTGGCAATGCCGATGAGCATCAGCAGGCCGATCAGCGCCGGTAGCGACAGCATGTTCTGGGTCAGCAACAGCGCACCGAATGCACCACCGGCACATAGCGGCACCGCGGCCAGGATGGTGATCGGCATCAGCGCATGGTTGAACAACAGCAACAGCACCATGTAGATGCACACCAGGCCGGCGGCCATCGCCAGCAGGAAGCCGATGAACAGCTCGACGAACACCTCAGCATCGCCGGTGTTGAGGAAGCTCACGCCCGGCGGCAGCTGCTTGACGCTCGGCAGCGTCTGCACTTCTTCCATGACATCGCCCAGCGGGCGGCCATTGAGTTCGGCGGTGAGGGTGACGTTGCGCTGGCGCTGGTAGCGCGAGATCTGCGACGGACCACTGCCGGCGCGGATATCGGCCACCGCCGACAGCGGCACCGGGCCGTAGCGGCCGGGCACGCGCAACTGGCCGATCAAGGCCGGGTTGGCCAGGGTCGCTTCGGCAAAGCCCACCCGGATCGGCACCTGCCGGTCCGGCAGGTTGAGCTTGGCCAGGCGCTGCTCGTAGTCGCCAGCGGTGGCGATGCGCGCGGCCTCGGCAATGGCGGCCGTGGCTACGCCCAGGTCGGCCGCACGCGCCGGGTTCGGCACGATCTGGATTTCCGGGCGCAGCAACGAGGCGGTGGAGGTGACGCTGCCAAGGCCGGACATGCCGCGCAGGTCGCGTTCCAAGGCGGTGGAGGCGTCCTGCAGGCGCTGCGGGTCATCGCCGGACAGCACCAGCTGCAGCAGGTTGCCCGGCTCCGAACTCACGTAGCTCACGCGCACGCCCGGCAGGTTGGCCAGGCGCGCCCGCGCGTCGCGCTCCAGCGTGCGCTGGTCGCGATCGCGCTTGTCGGCCACGCCCCAGTCCAGCACCAGGGTGGCCTTGCGCGCGTCGGCCACGCCGGTGGTCGAGGGATCGCCCAGGTCGAGCACGCTGCCCACCGCGGTGTAGACCTGCTTGAGCTCGGGCATGTCCTTGAGCAAGGCACGGGCGCGCTCGGCCACGGCCACGGTTTCCTGCAGGCGGGTGCCGGGCGGCAGTTCCAGGCTGAGATTGCTGCGGCCCAGGTCGGACTGCGGGATGAAGGTGGCCGGGATCAGCGGCACCAGCGCCAGCGAGGCGACGAACAGGCCGGTGGCGATCCACAGCGTGCGGCCGCGATGGCGCAGCGCGGCATCGACGCAGCCCAGGTACCAGCGCATCAACCGCGAATCGCCCTTGTCTTCGCCATGCGGCTTGAGCAGGTAGGCGGCCATCATCGGCGTCAACAAGCGCGCCACCAGCAGCGAGAACAGCACCGCGGTGGCCGCGGTCCAGCCGAACTCGCGGAAGAACTTGCCGGCGATGCCGGGCATGAAGGCCACCGGCACGAACACCGCCGCCAGGGTCAGCGAAGTGGCGATGACCGCATTGCCGATCTCGCCGGCCGCCTCGGTCGCCGCTTCCAGCGGCGGCTTGCCCATGCGCAGGTGGCGCACGATGTTCTCGATCTCCACGATCGCATCGTCCACCAGGATGCCCACCACCACCGACAGCGCCAGCAGGGTGATCATGTTCAAGGTGAAGCCAAAGAAATACATCACCGCGAACGTGGGGATGATCGACAACGGCAAGGCCAGCGCCGACACCCACGTGGCGCGCCAGTCACGCAGGAACAGCCACACCACCAGCAGCGCCAGCAGCGCGCCCTCGTAGAGCATCGTCATCGACGATTCGTAGGAGCGGTGGGTTTCGTCGATCGCGGTGGTGACCAGGCGGAAGTCGATGCCGGGGTGCGCGGCCTTGATCGCGTCGAGCGCCTTGTGCACGCCCGCCTCCACCTTGACCTCGCTGGAACCGCGGGTGCGCGACATCGAGAACGCGACCACCGGCTTGCCGTCCAGCAACGCCGCCTCGGTGGGATCGGCGGCGGCATCGGTGATCGTGGCCAGGGTGGACAGGCGCGCGGCGCGGCCGTCCGGCAGGCTGATCGAGAAATCGCGCAGCGCCTGCGCGTCGGCCACGGTGCCCAGCGTGCGCACGGTTTGCTGCGCGCCCTCCAGCTCGGTCTTGCCGCCGGCACGCTCTACCTGGATCTGCGCCAGCTGCTGCGAGACGTTGCCGGCGGTGATGCCGAAGGCCTGCAACGCGTTCGGGTCCAGGTCCACCCGCACCTGCCGCTGCACCCCGCCGACCCGGGTGACGCGGGCCACGCCGGGCACCCCGTACATCGCCCGCGAGACATCGCGATCGACGAACCAGCTGGCCTCGTCCGGGGTCATGTGCGGTGCCACCAGGGCGTAGGTCATCAGCGAGCCGCCGATGTCGACCTTGGAGATCACCGGTTCCTGGATGTCCTGCGGCAGGTCGGTGCGGATGCGGGTGACCGCATCGCGGGTGTCGTCCAGCGCCGTGGCCAGGTCGGCTTCGAGCTGGAACTCGATGGTGGTCACGCTCACGCCTTCGCTGACGGTGGACATCACCCGCTTGACGTTGTTGACCGTGGCCACCGAGTCCTCGACCTTGCGCGTGACCTCCGCTTCCAGCTGGCTCGGCGAAGCGCCGGGCTGGGTCACGGTGACGGTGGTCATCGGGAAGGCGATGTCGGGGAAGCGCGCGACCGGCAGCTGGTAGAAACCCCACAAGCCGGCCACGCACAGCACGAAGAACACCAGCAGCGCCGGTAGCGGGCGCTTGATCGCCCAGGCGGAAATATTCATCGGGCGCCCGCCTTGGCATCGGTTACCACGCGCACGCGATCGCCCTCACCGAGGAAGCCGGCGCCATCGACCACCACGCGCTGGCCCACTTTCAGGCCCTCGACGATCTCGGTGCGGCCTGCCGCCACCTGGCCGGTACGCACGCGCAGCCGCTGCGCGGTCTGCTTGTCGCTGACGCTGAAGACGTAGCTGTGGCCATCGCGCTGCACGATCGCCGCGCTCGGGATGGTCAGGGCCTGGCCCTCACCGGTGACGATGCGGCCTTCGACATACACGCCGGGCTTGAGCGGACCGGGCGCCGGCAGGTCGGCGAACAGCGTGCCGGTACGGGTCTGCGCGTCCACGCCCGGGCTGACCGCGCGGATGCGACCGGCGATGTCCTTGCCGCCATAAGGCAGCACCACCGTGTTGCCGACCGCCACATCTGCCAGCTGGTCTTCCGACAACTCGGCGCGCCATTCCAGGCGGCCATCGCGGATCAGGCGCAGCAGCTCATTGCCGGAGGCCACCACCTGGCCGGGCTGGACCAGGCGCTTGGAGATCACACCATCGGCCGGCGCGCGCAGCTCGGCATAATCGCGCTGCAACTTGGCTGCATCGCGACGTGCGCGCGCGGTGGCGGTCTGCGCCTCGGCATCGCTACGGGTGGCGCGCAACTCATCCAGGCTGCTGGCGCTGATGAGCTTCTCGGCCGCCAGCTTGGCGCCGCGATCGTAATTGAGCCCGGCCAATTCCTGCGCCGTCTGCGCCTGGCGCAGCGAGGCCTCGGCCTGGGCCAACTCACTGTCCAGGGTGCGGTGATCGAGCGTGAGCAGGACCTGCCCTTGCTTGACCCACTCGCCGACATCCACGTTCAACGCGGTCACCCGCTTGCCGCTGAGCTCCACGCCCAGCTGCATCTCCTCAAAAGCCGACACCGGCCCGGACACCAGCACCGTACGGGCCATCGGCTGGGTTTGTGCAGCGGCCAGGGAGACCGGCATGGCCGAGGCCTGCGGATCCTCCTCGGCCTTCTTCTCCGAAGCACCACAAGCAGACAGCAACAAGCCGATCAATAACGGGGAAGACCAACGCAAGGTTTGGGCACGCATGGAGGATTCTGTGATCGAAGGGAAAAGGGAACCGCCGGGCTGGGCGCGATGCGCGTTGGCAAGCGGGCAAGAGGTCATGGCTAGCGCGCCGAAGGCGCGGGCTGGTGGTTCGCCGCAGGCACCAGCCGCAGCTGGACACCATCGAGCAGCAGGCCCACCCCCTGCTCGAAGCGCCGTTCAAGATCAGGTTCGGTCAAGTAGTGGCGGGCCTGCCAGCAATAAGGGAAGCGCGCCTGCGCCAGGCTCATGAACGTGGCACTGACCTGCTCGAAGGCAGGATCATTGACCGGCAGCGACTGCTCCTCGATAACGAAACCGAGCACGTAATAGATGAGGTCCATGGCCGTGGTGGCAGCAAAATCCACCGACGCCCCGGCCTCGGCCAGCGCTGCAATGGTCGCCTCGCCCACGCGCATGACATTCTCGGTAGCCAGATAGGTGCCGGCATACACACGCGCGCCATCGCGACGCGCCTTGAAGGCGTGGCGGAACTCATGCGCGATCTGCAACAGCGTGGCGCGCCAATGCTGGCCGGGCGGGATATCGCGAGCAACCTCATGGATCAGCGCATCGGCCATGGCATCGACCAGGGCCTGCTTGCTCTTGAAGTGCCAATACAGCGAGGGCGCGCGGATGCCGAGCATGCAGGCGACCTTGCGCAGGCTCACGCCTTCCAGGCCGGCTTCGTCGAGCAGGCGGAACGCGGCTGCGATGATCTGGTCCTGGCCGATGGCCTTGCGCACGGGTTTGCCTAACGATGTTAGTGGGCGCGAATCTAACAGCGTTAGGTTTGGTGTTGCAAGCGGCCTATGGACTCTTGTTTGATCCGTGCGGCGTTCGGGGCGGTGCCCTTGCCCGGGGGACGCCAATATCTGCATCCATGCGGGGCTCGTTTGGGCGACGTCCTGTCGCCCAACGCCCCCGGGCAAGGGCACCGCCCCAAACGCCCGATAGAAATTCGCGTTGGTGTGGGGAGAGAAAAAGCACCCTCATCCGTCGCTGTCGCGACACCTTCTCCCAATGGGAGAAGGACGGCATGCATTTCGCCAGTAGAAATCAATTGTCCACAGCGCCAGCTGTCCTTCTCCCGTTGCGGGAGAAGGTGCCGCGACAGCGGCGGATGAGGGTGCTTTTTCTCTCCCTACAAACCAGGCTGATCTATCGGGCGGTCGGGGGCAGACCCGTTTCGGGACAATTGGCGACATGGATGTCGCCCTATCGGCTACGCATTTCCCTAGCCGTTGCGACGGCATCACCTCGTTACCCGCGGACACGTTGAGGGGGCGCGGATGGGTTCACGACGTGTCCCGAAACGGGTCTGCCCCCGACCGCCGCACGTAAAAACAAAACAATTCAATCAGACCCGTCCCCAGCATCAGCAGCAACCTCCTGCCAACTAGCATCCGGATCGAACCGCTTCATAGCCTTGGCAACAGCCTCCCCACCCTTGCCAAGGTCCTTCTCGAACACCTGCCCCTCCTGGCTGATCATGAAGCTCATCACCCCGTTCTCCCCGTACTGCGCCGGCCAGGCGACCAGCGCAAAACCGCGGCTCATGTTGTCGCCGATGCGATAACTGTAGGCACCGCCCGGCGCCGAAGGCCCCTGCCCGTCCAGGATGCGGAAGTGATAGCCGTGCCAGTCCGCACCCGGCTGCACGTCGCCGAATAGCGGCCCCAATGGGCTGATCTCGCCGCTGTCGTCGTCGGCCCAGTACAGGCCGTCGTGCTTGCCGTCGGTGCTCAGTATTTTCTGCGCGTATTCGAGGACGCCGTCGCCGTCGCGGTCGAGTTCGGCGTATTCGGTCTGGGCGTCGTGGTAGGCGCGTACGGATTGCACCGCCGCCAGTTCGTTGCGGCCGATGCGACGGGCGCGGATTTCGGCGATGCCGGCTTGGTTGTCGAAGTGCCAGCCGGCGGCGTCTTTGGTCAGCGGCACCGGAAAGGTCCACGCTGGCTTGCCCACGCTGAGCTGGGTCTTGCCGTCTGCGCCGGCGACGAGTTCGTGGTGTTCGCGGTAGTGCTGCAGGAAGGCGTCGACATCGCTGCGCTCGATGCCTTCGGGCGGAACGTAGTCTTGCCAGTCGGCGCCAAACAGGGCGGCGAGTTTGGCCGGGTCGGCGCGCTGGGTGCCCAGGGTGTCGACCAGGGCTTGGGCCGCGGCTTCGGCGGTGGGGAAGGTTTGCGTTGCGGCCGCCAGGCTGGGGCCGGTGACGGCCAGGAGCAGTGCCAGGGCGATCGCGGTTACACACGAATGGGTCTTCACGCGAGGCTCCGTGTCAGTGGCGACGGCCGCCGCCCTGTCGCTGCGGCGGGTGGGAGGGACGTTGCACGGGATGGGCTTGCGGCCGCGATGCGGCCGGCCGGTGGGCCGCGGCCTGGCTGTTGTGGCCGCGCTGCATTTGCGCGTGTGCGGCGTTCGGATGGCTGGCGCCCTGGAAGGCGTTGTGTTGCGCGGCGTTGCCGGGCTGGGCGCGTTGGTGTGCCTGCTGCCGCACTTGCTGATTGCTGCCTTGGGTCTGCCGATGGGCGACTTGCGGGTGCGGGCGGGCGGCGGCTCCGCCCTGCCCGGCATGCGGCCGCTCGCGCGCGCCGGCGCCGGCATTGGCGGCGCGTTGCGCCCTGTCGTGGTCAGCACCGGCGGCACGTTGCGCTCGGTCGTGGCCGGCGCCTCCCGCCCGCTGCGATGCTGCGGTAGCCGCTTGCGCGCGCTGGCGCGCAGCGTCGTGGTGGATGCCGCCGTCGCGGGCGCCGATCCGGTCACCGCCGCGTTCGCTGGCTGCCTTGGCGCGTTCGCGCGCCTGCTGGTTGTTGCGTGCTGGCGCTTCGATACCGTGCTGCTGGATCGAAGCCCGCGCCCGCTCGCGTTCCTGGGCGCGCGCCGGGTCGTCGCCGCGGAAGTTCGCGCGGCGGTCGGCGCCGTCCAGCTGCCGGCCGAACTGTTCGCGGCTGGCGCGGTCGCGATAAGGCACGCCGTCGCGGTGGCTCGGGTCGTGACGCCAGGTGTTCTGGTTGACGTCGAGGCGGCGGTTGACGTTGATGTTGTTGTAGCGGTTGACGTTGATGTCGACGTCGTCGTGGTGCCAGTCGAAGCCGCCCCACAACGAATCGGTGATCGCCACGCCCACCCCGAACGCCAGCCCGGCGGCCAATGCGTTGCCGGCGTAGTAGCCCGGCGGGGGTGGGTAGTAGGCCGGCGGATAGGCCGGATACGCCCAGCTGCCGTAGACGGTGGTCGGGTTGTAGCTGGGGACGTAGACCACGGCCGGGTCGGCCGGCTGGATGACGATGGTCTGCTCAGGCTCGGCGGCCGTGGCGAGGCCGGCATCTCCGGCGGGCGCGCTCGCCATCGCCGGCTCGGGCGCCGCATCCTGCACGCTGACGTTCTGGTACTGGTTCGAGCCCAGGTTGCCTGCAGCCTGCGCCTGCCGACGCAGCCGCTGCACGGCGTCCATCACCTGGTCGGGCTGGGCCAGGAACGAGTCGCCCAGCCGCTGTACCCAGGCCGGATCCTGGCCCAGCGTGGCCAATGCCTGCGGGAAGGCGACCAGGGATTGAACGCTGGGGTCCCAGGGCTGGTCGGCCACCTGCTTGACCGCGTCATCGCCCTTGGCCTTGGGATGGGCCTTGGACCAGGCCACCGCATCGGCGACGTTGCCCGGATAGGTGGAGGCCATCAGCACCTGGGCCAGCAGCGGGTCCGGGTATAGCGCGATCGGCGCCACCATCTGGTCGAGTTCTTCGCGGCTGAAGACCGCTTCGGAGGGAGCTGCGGACGCCTCCGGCGTAGCCGGCGCCGGCGTGGTGCTCACCGCGGGCGCGGCCGGCGGCGTCTTGCTCGTTTCGGCGTTCTGCTCGGACGTACGCGAACAAGCCGCCATCGCCAGCAGCAGGACCACCCCACCAGACAGCCACCGGATGCGCATGACGCCCCCTTGGGTTTAAGTGGCACGGGTTTACGTGGCACGCCGTTTACGTGACACGAGCACTTCGAGACAGCGCGACATTCGGTCGCCTGGCGTTATCCACGCGTGAGGGTAGAACGCGGACGCGATCAGGTTGTGCGACGAGGACGCCACATGCGGTTCGTCAACAGTAGAACTACCTAGAGAACTACCGCACAACTGCCGAGGCGCGACCGGCGTCGATATGCCAGCGTGCGCGGATAGCCGCATTGCACCGACACGCATTGCCCTGACACGTGTGCTCGCAACTCCCCCAGTCGTATCCGCAGTCCACCCCCGGAGAAGGCAAATGGCGAAGGCAGCGAAGGCAGCAAAAGCAGCAAAGGCGTCCCCTGGCAAGGCAACCGCGTCCAAGGCCAGTGGCGCGGACGCCAGACCCAATATCCTGGTGATCTGGGGTGACGACATCGGCATGTGGAATGTCGGTGCCTACACCCACGGCCTGATGGGCCATACCCCCAACATCGACAGCATTGCCTACGAGGGCATGTTGTTCACCGACCACTACGGCCAGCCCAGCTGCACCGCGGGGCGTGCGGCCTTCATCATGGGCCAGCTGCCGATCCGCACCGGCATGACCACCATCGGCATTCCCGGTTCAACCCGCGGCATCCAGAAGAGCGACCCCACGCTTGCCGAGGTGCTCAAATCGGTGGGCTACACCACCGCCCAGTTCGGCAAGAACCACCTCGGCGATCGCAACGAGTTCCTGCCTACCATGCATGGCTTCGACGAGTGGTTCGGCAACCTGTACCACCTCAATGCCGAAGAAGAGCCCGAAGAGCTGGACTATCCCGGGCAGAAGAATCCGGAATACAAGAAGACCTACGGCCCACGCGGCGTGCTGCATACCTGGGCCACGGACAAGGACGATGCCACCACCGATCCCAAATTCGGGCGCGTGGGCAAGCAGAAGATCGAAGACACCGGCCCGTTGACGCGCAAGCGCATGGAAACCTTCGACGGCGAGGTCGTGGAGCAGACGCTCGACTGGCTCGACCGCGTCGGCAATGGCGACCAGCCGTTCTTCTGCTGGTTCAACACCACCGCCATCCACATCCATTCGCATTCGCCGCAGAAGTGGATCCAGAAGGCGGTCGATGAAGGCCGTGCCGAGGAAGACGTGGTGCGGGCCAAGATGCTGGAGCATGACGAGCAGGTTGGCCAGGTGCTGGACAAGCTGCGCGAACTCGGCATCGAGGAGAACACGATCGTCATCTACAGCACCGACAACGGCAATGAGTTGATGCTGTGGCCCGACGGTGGCTACGCGCCGTTCCGCGGCGAGAAGGGCACCACCTGGGAAGGTGGCGTGCGCGTTCCGCACCTGGTGAGGTGGCCGGCGAAGATTCCGCCGCGCAGCGTGTCCAACGAGGCCCAGACCCATGAGGACGTGTTCGCCACGCTCGCCGCGGCCGCCGGGCTGCCGGATATCAAGGAAAAGCTGTTGAAGGGCCATACCCTCAACGGCACCAAGTTCAAGGTGCACCTGGATGGCTTCAACAACCTGGCGCACTGGACTGGCGAGACGCCGAAGTCGGCACGTCGCGTGGTCTATTACTACGACGAAACCGACCTGATGGCCATTCGCGTGGACAACTGGAAAATGCACATCGGGGTCAAGCGCGAAGGCAGCTGGTGGGATGCCAAGTACTACCCCAGCGTGCCGTACGTGTTCAACCTGCGCATGGACCCGATGGAAAAGATGGACCCGCAGTCGCACGAGTGGGGCTACATCGGGCGCAAGTTCTTCGCCTCCAAGTTGTGGGCGCCGACCGCCGGCGGCCCGTTCATTGCCGAACACTTGAAGAGCCTGATGGACTTCCCGCCTTCGCAAGGCGCCGACACCCTGAGCATGAAGAAGGCGCTGGAAGAGGCGCAGCGGAAGATGGAAAACCCCCACGGCAGCAGCAACTGACCCGATCGGCGCGGCGGCCACCGGCTGCCGCGCCGCCGCCCTGGCCCCAGGACGCCCGTGATGACCCCCCAGCCCTCCCCTACCGAGCACCCCACCGGTTCGCTTTCCAACGACCTGGCGCGTGGCCGCACGCACATGGCCAACGAGCGCACCCATCTGGCCTACCTGCGCACCACGGTCTCACTGATCGGCTTTGGCATCACCATCAACCGCTTCAGCATGTACCTCATACAGAGCGACGGCGCGCCCAAGGGCAGCCGCTGGCTGTTGCGCGACGCCGGCAATGCCGGCCTGGGCATGGTGGTGCTGGGACTGCTGTTGCTGGTGTGGTCTCTGGTGCGTTACTGGAAGGTCAGCAACGACATCGAACGCGGGGTGATCGTGCCGCGCCACCGCGCCACGATCTTCTTCACCCTCGGGCTGTTGCTGCTGGGCGGCCTGACCGCGCTGTGGCTGTTCCTCGAACGTTGAGGCTGCCGCCCTACTTCGGATACAGCAAGGTCACCGTGAACCGCAGGCCCCAGTCGGGGCCGCCATCGGGCTTTTCCAGGTAGGCGCGCACGCCACCCTGGTAGCTGATCATCTGGCTGCCGAGTTTTGAAATCTTCGAGTAGCCAATATTCAGCGGCACCGTCCACTGGTTGGCTTTCCAGTCGTAGGTGGATTCCAGGTTGAAGGTGAGCGTGCGCCCGCCGCTGAAGGCGCGCGACAGGAACGGCTGGACGAAGGTCGAGCTGATGTCGGCGCGATGGCTGCCGACCCCGCCAATGTCGGAGATATGGTTGAGCAAGGCGCCATAGGTCCAGCCATGTTCTTGCTTGAGCATCACCAGGGTCGGCCCCGCACCCCAGGTATCGGCGCCGAGGTCGTCGGTGCCGGTGGGCAGCAGCAACGCTGGCCCGATACCCCAGATCAGCCCGCCGGCGGTGGCTTGTTTCGGCGAGAAGAAGAAGCTCTGGGTGACATCGCCCAGCCCGGCCTGGTCGGTGCCGGGAACCACGTCTTTCTGGTAGATCACCGGCAGGATGGTGCGGGAGATCACATTCCAGTGTTCGGAGATCGAGAACGGCGCCACCGGCTGGATATTGAGGGTGTGGCGGTAGCCGTCGTCGCCGTAGGTCTCGTCGTAGTTGTACTGCAGCGGCACGCTGATCAGCGCGGCGACCGGGTTGGAGAGCTTCTTTGCCAATTCGTCTGCATCGCCGGACTGGGCAAGCGCAGTGCCAGGCAGGCTTGCTGCGGCAACAACCGTCAGGACTGTGGGGAAAATGCGCATGGCAAGGCTCCGTTGCGGATAGGCGCCGCCGGTCATGACGCCGGCGCGGAAAGGGGCAGGCGCAATGCGCCCTGCCCGGCGGCGGCGGGCGGGGCCTGGCGGAGGCTGCGCTGCAGATCGAGCATGGGCGTCTGTGGCACGTTGGTCATGCCGGTACTCGGCCGGTCAAGGTCGATCACCAGGCCGACGGCCAGGGCAAACAGCAGCAGCAACAGCGCGGTCGCCTTGGGCTGGTTGGCCCGCTCGTAGCCCACCAGCGCAGCGGCGAGCAATGCGAACAGCAGCAGCATGCGCAGGATGCGGGGCGGAATATGCGCCTGCCGCGTCGCCAGCCGTTCCGCGGCCAGGTCGATGGAGTCGTTGGTCGTAGAGACCACCAACGAGGCGCGAGGCGTGTCATGGAACCCGGCGATCGCACTGGTCATCACCGACCACAGCTCGTTCTGCAGCAGCTCGGTCTGGTGATAGCGCACCAGCTCCTCTTCGGAAGTGCGCGCCAGCCCAAAGGAGACGCGCGCGTCCACGTAGCGGCGCAGCACGTCCTGCATCCGCGCCCGCTCCTGCGGCGGCAACAGATCGGTACGCAGCCACGTGGTGCCCAGCGCGTTGGCCTCCTTGACCACCAACTCGCGACGGCTGTCGTAACGGTTCAGTGCCAGCGAGAAGGTGAAACCGATCAGCAGGGCCAGCAAGCCCAGCACCGAATTCATCGCGAAGGCGTCTTCGCCGGCGGCGTCCTTGCCCGGGCCCGGGATGGCGCCATCGTGCAGCCGCGTTCGCCGCCGCCGGCGCAGGTACATGCCGACCCCCTGCGCGGCCAATAGCAGCAGGTAGAACAGCAGCGTCAGCAGCCACAGCGGAGTGGAGGCCAGGCTGTAGGACATCGTGGGTTCCTTGCACGAGCTACGGAGTTAACGGTCTTTCACCACCACTGTCTGGCGCCCCCGACATCGGAAGGCGCCTCGCTTGGCGCGGCGATTGGCCAGAGCACGGGACATGCGCCCGCCAGACCGCGCTGGAGCGCGATGACGCCCTAGTTGGTGCGCATCGTCTCCAGTTCCTTGAGCCGCTTCATCGCGTCCTGCTGGCGCAAGGTGCCGTAGTTGATGTTGCTGGGATTGAGCGAGCTGCCGGCCTGGTACGGATACTCGTCGAAGTCCTGGAAGAAGGCCTTGATCTGGGCCTGGATCGGCACCAGCAGCCACATCTGCTGGCCGATGAACTGCATCGCCCCGCCGCCTTCCTCGATGCCACGCTCATAAGGATCCATGCGCAGGTTGGTGATCGTTGCCCAGGAAGTCACTTCGCGCTTGGCGGTGGCGATGTTGCCGTGGCTGGCCACGGCGAAACTCACCTTCCAGTCGGCGTAGCGCACTGCGTTGAGGTTGCCGCCCTGGTCGAAGTAGTACAACGCCTGGCGCGGACCCTGCTTGGCTTTGCCCCTGAAGTATTGGGTGAAGTCATAGCCATCCAGGTGGACCTTGAAGGTCTTGTCGCCGACCTTGTAGCCCTGCTTCAACTTGCCGGCCACATCGTCCACGCCGGCGGCCGCGCACAACGTCGGGAACCAGTCGATCAGCGAGATGATGTCGTTGTAGGCCGTGCCCGGCTTGATCACGCCCGGCCAGCGCACCATCATCGGGATACGCATGCCGCCTTCCCAGGTGGTGCCTTTCTCGCCACGGAACGGGGTCATGGCACCATCGGGCCACAGCGCGATCTCCGCGCCGTTGTCAGTGGTGTACAGGACGATGGTGTTGTCGGTGACGCCGAGTTTGTCCAGCTGGTCGAGCAACTGGCCGACGTGGCCGTCGTGCTCGACCATGCCGTCGGCATGCATGCCCTTGCCGGTGACGCCATCGGATTCGGGCTTGAGATGGGTGAACACGTGCATGCGGGTGGTGTTGAACCAGACAAAGAACGGTTTGTCGGCCTTCACGCTGGTGTCGATAAAGCCCTGCGCCGCCTCCAGGAACTCTTCATCGATGGTCGGCATGCGCGCCTTGTTCAGCGGCCCGGTGTCCTCGATCTTGCCGCCGGCCTTGGAATGGATGACCCCGCGCGGGCCGAATTTCTTCTTGAAGGCCGGATCCTTCGGATAGAAGTAACCTTCGGGCTCTTCTTCGGCGTTGAGGTGGTAGAGGTTGCCGAAGAATTCGTCGAAACCGTGGTTGGTCGGCAAGTGCTGGTCCTGGTCGCCGAGGTGGTTCTTGCCAAACTGGCCGGTGGCGTAGCCTTCGGCCTTCAGCACATCGGCGATGGTCGGCATCCAGTCGGCGATGCCGTGCGGGTCGCCGGGCATGCCGATGGTGAGCAGGCCGGTGCGGAAAGGCTCCTGGCCGAGGATGAAGGAGGCGCGCCCGGCGGTGCAGCTCTGCTGCCCGTAGGAATCGGTGAAAAAAGCACCCTCGTTGGCGATGCGGTCGATGTTGGGGGTCTGGTACCCCATCAAGCCACGGGTATAGGCGCTGATCTGGGGAATGCCGATGTCATCGCCGAAGATGACCAGGATGTTGGGCTTGCGGTCGGTGGAGGCTGCCTTGGGGGCCACACGTTGCTCCTAGTCCCGGCGGGGGAATGAGTAAGGAGCGACCAGCATCGGCTGACCCATGGCCGGCTTCATCGGTAAATCACGCAGCGCCGATCAGTACTAATACTGAAGGCCTGCCACGCCCACCTTCAGCTCGTGCGTTGGCGCACGCCAGCGCCTGCCTCAGTGGCCACGCTCGCGATGGCGTCGAGCAGTTGGGTGAGTCGATACGGCTTGGTCAGGAACACCGTCCCTTGCGGCAACGGACCCAGTTCGCTGCGCGGGTAGCCTGAGGTCAGGATGAGCCGGGCACCGGGATACAGCACGCGCACGCGTTCGGCCAGTTCGATGCCGGACAGGCCGTTGGGCATGGCCACGTCGCTGCAGATGACGTCGAATTCACCCTGCTCCAGCTTGACCAGGGCGTCGCGGCCATCGACCGCGGTCGTGACCTGGTGCCCCATCAACTCCAGGGCTTCGCAGATGACCCGACGCAGATCGGTATCGTCTTCGACCAGGAGGATTCGTTGTTGGTCCATCGCTACTCCCTGCCCCGCTACTCCGACACCGGGAATGACAACCGGATGGTCGTGCCTACTGCCACTTCGCTCGATATCCGCACGAAGCCCCCTGACTGCGCAAGAAATCCATACACCTGGCTCAGCCCCAGCCCACTGCCCTTGCCGATGTCCTTGGTGGTGAAGAACGGCTCGGCGGCGCGGGCCAGGACATCGGGCGTCATCCCGTGCCCGGTGTCGGCGACCTCAATATACGCGTATTCCCGCTCTGCCACTTCGGTCAGGCTGGGCGGCCGGTCCTGCGCCAGCCCGGTGCGGATCTCGATCACCCCGCCGCCGGCCATGGCGTCGCTGGCGTTGACGATCAGGTTCAGCACCGCGGCCTCGACCTGGGTTTCATCCACGCTCACCAGCGGCAGGCCCTCGGCCAGGGACAGGTGGCAGGAGGTGCTGGGGCCGCAAGCTCGGCGGTAGAGGTCGGCCGAGCGGGCCATCAGCTCGCTGAGCGAGTGCAGGTCCGGCGACAGGGTCTGGGCGCGGGCGAAGGACAGCAGCTGCCGGGTCAACAGGGCGCCGCGATCGGCCGCGCGTTGGGCGGTTTCCATCAGGCCGGTGACGCGGTTGTCGTCCTTGACCCGCAGCGCGGCCAGGTCCAGCGAATTGATGATGATGCCAAGCAAGTTGTTGAAGTCGTGGGCAATACCCAGGGTCAGCTTGCCGACCGCCTCCATCCGCTGGGAGGCGATCATCGCCTGCTGCGCGTGTTCAAGGTTGCGCTGGGCTTCATAGCGTTCGGTGATGTCGCGAGTGATCTTGGCAAAGCCGATCAGCTGGCCGTTATCGTGGATCGAATCGATCACCACGCTGGCCCAGAACCGCGTGCCGTCCTTGCGCCGGCGCCAGCCTTCGCCGGCGAAGCGGCCTTCGGCGCGGGCGATGGCCAGGTTGCGCTCGGGCAGGCCAGTGTCGATGTCGTCGTCGGTATAGAACATCCGGTAGTGTTGGCCTATCACCTCGGCGGCGCCGTAGCCCTTGATGCGCTCGCCGCCTGCATTCCAGCTGCGAATGCGGCCTTCGGGATCGAGCATGTAGATGGCGTAGTCGGTGACGCCATCGATCAGCAGGCCAAGCTGCCGCAGGTCGTCGTCCAGCGGCCGTGACCGCGCCGGACGTGAGGCTTCTTCAGACATCTGTTTGTCCTTGCTCCCTGCGGAGCCTGGTTGCCCCGCCCTATCCCATGCTGTTTGGTGTGCCAAGACGGTGAAAGGCCCGGTGGGAGTGCCTTGGCGAGCGCGTGAAGATAGCAGACTGCGCGAGCGCGTGTTGTGTTGTGCGCTCGCGCGGCCCCCTTCAAGTTCCTTGGCGCAGTCCAACGAGACCTCGGCAGCGGTCGCAGCCGTCGGCGTGTTGCAGCGCACACCGGCCTTCGCCGATATGCCCCCTGGATTATTTCAGCGGCGCTTGGGCCTGTGCATAGGTGCCCACTGCTTCGCCCTTGCCGATGACGTGGCCTTTGGCTGCCGCCAGCAATTGATCCCGCGTGGCCCCGTGTGGCAGATCCAGCACGGTGTCCAGGGCAAGGACCTGGAAGTGATAGTGATGCGGCGGGTCGCCCACGGGCGGGCGCGGACCGTAGTAGCCGACCGAGCCACGCGAGGTGGCGCCTTGCAGGATGCCGGCCGGTTCGGTAATGCGCCTTTGTTCCGGCAACCCCTCGGGCAGGTGGTTGACGTCGCCGGGGATGTTCCAGGCCACCCAATGCACGAACGGGGTGATCGGCCTGGAATCAGGGTCTTCCACGATTAATGCGTAGCTGCGCGCGCCTGGCACCGCTTGCCAGGAGACCGCGGGCGAGACGCCGTCGTAGTACTCGCTATGCCGCCGCTCGATGCGCCCATCGGCGGCAAAGCCGCTGCTGCTGACTTGGACCGCTGTGGCGTCGCCCACACGCTGCAGCAGCAAGGGCACGCCGTTGCCCTGGTTCACTTGCGCCTGCAAAGGCGCGGCGGGCACTTTCGGCGGATTGGCATGAGCGGCGCGCTCGCCATAGCTGACGCGGTAGATCACGCCATTGGCATCATCGCCAACCAGCAGTGCCCCACCCGGGGTCATCGCCAGGCCCACGGGCCGCGCGATGTGCCCGCGTCCGCCCTCGACAAGGAAGCCTTCGAGGAACGGCTCGAAGGCCACCGGCTTGCCGCCGTCGTAGCGGATCCGCACCACCTCGTAGCCGGAGGCCGGCTTGCGGTTCCACGACCCGCGCATGGTGACGAAGGCGTCGCCGCGATATTCCTTGGGAAAGCTGTTGCCGGTGTAGAACAGCATCTGCATCGGCGCGGCGTGGGCGGTGTAGCCGAGCACCATGGGTTCGCTGATGGCGGCCCACTGCGCCTTGGTCAATTCACCACGCGGGGTGCTCTGCGGGTTCAGGCCGCCTTCGCCCCACACATGCGGCCAGCCGTATTGCTTGCCCTTGACCAGATGGTTGAGCTCTTCCGGCTGTACGTCGTCGCCGAGATAGTCGATGCCGTGGTCCATGCCCCAGAGTTCACCCGTGGCCGGATCCCAGGCAAAACCAATGGTGTTGCGCAGCCCGCTGGCAAAGATCGTGCGGCTCTTGCCGTCTGGGGCAACCCGCAGCAACGAGGCGTGCTCCGGGTTGGTCTCGTTGCAGGCATTACACGAGGAACCGATGCTGACGTAGAGCATGCCGTCCGACCCGAAAGCCAGCGTGCGGTTGGCGTGCTGGCCGCCATCGGGCAGATCGCCCAGCAGCAACACCGGCTCGTCCAGCGTGCCATCGGGCTGGATGTTGGCATGGAATATCTCCTTGGCCGTGGCCAGGTAGAGCTTGCCGTCGTGGATCGCAAGCCCATGGGCCCCGGCGCGGCGGGCCACGACCTGTGGCGGCGCATCGAGCTGGCCGTCCTCGTCGCGGTCGCGCAGCAGCAGCACATCGCCCTGCTCACGCCGCGACGCATAGATATCGCCGTTGGGCGCGACCGCCAGGATGCGAATGTTCTTAAGCCCGGTAGCGAGCGGCTTGACCGCGAATCCCGATGGCACCTGCAGGGAGGCGATGGCCTGCTCGCTCGCCGGACGTTTGTCCGGCTTGAAGGTATGGACCTGCGCGGCCACGTCGGTGCCGTCGCCTTGTTGCGCCAGTACCGGGAAGGCGAGCAGACAGGCAACGGCCATTAGGCAGGGGCGCAGGATCATGGTCGTACTCCCTCTCAGGAATCGTAAGCGGTGACGCAAGGCTTCGGTATCGGCCGGTAAGGACGTGCGAATGACAGGGCAATGCACCGTGAAACCCAGCCCGGCCATACCAGCCAGGCCACACCAGCCAGTCGGCTCAGCGTTTTCGGCGCCGGTTTCGCCACGACAGCATCACTTGGCCCAGCACGGCCGTGGCCAGGATCAAGCTATTGGTGACGATGAAGACCAGGTTGCCCAGGAGCGCGGAGTAGCAGATGAAACCGACTGAAGCAGCGGACTGGCCAACGAACAGCCAGGGCGACACCGCGCGGGTGTCGCGACTGCGCAGCTGAGTGCGAATCTGGTGCAGCAAGGTGATGATCAGTAGCGCCGAAGCGCCCCAGCCCAGCCAATCCTCGGGCCGCATCGGTGCCTCAGCCGCTGGGCGACTGGTTGGTCGGCTTCAGCGACAGGCCCAGGTCTGAAACCTTGCTGTAGATGGCATCTTCGCTGCGATCCAGCTTCAAGCCGATGATGCGCGTGGGCGTGTTCTGCGAGATCAGCACCTTCAACTGCTCGACGTCTTCCTCGCTCCAGCGGCGTGCGGGATCCGGGGTATTCATCAGGCCTTGGCTCCAACGGTGAACGGGCCTACAGACTGTCGCCGGATTCATTCAACGCGCGTGACCACGCCCGCTGTGGCAATCACTTCGTCACCACATGCGGGCGCAGCTATGCTGCGGCGGGCTATTGGCACGCCTGCTGCACCTTGTTGTCCCAATGGCTGGACAAAGCGAAGTTGCGCTTCAGCCCGGCCTTCTCGTAAGCGGCCGCGCGCTTGCGTCGCATCGTTTGGCAGGCCGCGTCGTCGCCCCGGCTGCGCCCGATCGCGGCGCCGGGCGCGGAGGCGCGACGGGCATTGCGACCGCGGCGCGAGGAGGGACTGCGCGCCAGCGCCCTGCCCTCCGCCGCGAGCACCTGGCTGGCGCCCTGCGGCGGCTTGACCGTTTCGTATTGGGGCCAGGTCCGCACCGCCTTGCCACGCGCACAGGGCGCCTGCTGGTAGGTCACTTGGCCGCGATCTTCGCAGCGGTAGATCTCCGACGCCGCGACTGCGGCGACGGGAGAGAAACACATCGACAAACACATCCTGCGCATCCATTTGTTCACGAGAGCCTCCTGGGTCGTGACAGGATGCGCGCCACTGCCAGGGCGGCCTAGCGGGCGACTACGCACCGCCAGGTGGGAAGTCCTCGCTGCAGCTACCGGTCATTCTCCTGGTCGCGCGTGCGTCAACCTTGCGCCAGCGCATAGTCCAATGCCGCGCACACCGCCGCGACCTGCGCCGCATTGCACTCGGCGGGCGTGGCGCTGGCGCTGTCGGGGTAGACCTCGGTGGTGGTGGTGTACACCGCATCGGTCACGCCGGCGCACAAGCCCAGGCGCTTGAACGGATACTCGATGACGCCAGGCGCCACCACCGGCGAGCCGATGATCAAGCCGCGTGCATCGGCCGGGGCGATATGGGTGACGCGGGCGACCGCGGCGACTACCGCACGCTGGAACGCCAGCTGCGGGTTCTCACTGTCGGCCACCAGGTAGAAGCCGTCGGGAATGCTGTCGGGCTCGAACGGCTTGCCGTCGCGTGCGGCCAGCGCCGGGCGGAATTCGCTCTCGTCGCTATCGGTGGTCTCGTGCAGGTCGATATGCAGGCGCACGCGCTGCCGGATCGGGGTCACCAGTTGCCACAGCGCGGCCGATTCGGCGGCGGGGCTGTCGGCGCGGAAGTTGCGGTTCGGGTCCAGCGCCCGGGCGTTCCAGCGATGGATCCGCTCATAGCCCCATGGGCTCACGCAGGGCACCACCAGGAGGTTGACGCGACCGGCGTAGGCCTGCGCTCGCTCGCGCAGGAACTGTAGTGCGCCCTGCACGCCACTGGTCTCGTAGCCGTGTACGCCACCGGTCACCAGGGCGGTCGGCAGGCCATCGTTCCAGTCGCGGCTGCGCACCGCATACAACGGGTAGCGCTCGGGCGGGTAATCCAGCTCGCCATAGACCGAAACGTCGAAATCATCCCGCAGCGCCTCGATCGCGGTGGCCACGTCGTCGGCGTAGCTACGTTGCTTGCGCTGGCGTGCCAGCCACTGCTGCTTCTCGGCCTCGCCCCAGGCCTGGCCAGGGGTGCCGACGGGATAAAACGGCTCGGAAGACATCGCGCAACCTTGCAGAGGGAACTGCCGCGCATGATACGCCGGCCCTGCGCTGCCGGCCCGTCATGCGTTTAGGCTACGCTGCGCGCGGCACTCATGGCGGTGGAGACATGCGCAACATCGAAAACACCTACGGTTCGGACGAGGACGGCCTGATCTGGGGCTATCGGTTCGCGCCCGGCGAAGCCGCTACGCCCATCGGCGCCGAGGCGGTGGCCGCGTTCCTCGCCGATGATTCGGCGCCGGAAAGTTTTATCTGGCTGCATTTCGCCCTCTCCAACCAGGGGGCCGAACGCTTCCTGCGCCGTAGTCTCAGCCTGCCCGATGCCTTCTACGATTCTTTGCGCAGCGAGGTCGGCGCCACCCGGCTGGAGCTGGACGACGGTGCCCTGGTCGCGGTGATCCACGACGTGCTGTTCGATTCCAGCTTCGATGCCTCCGACGTCGGCACGACCAGCCTGTGCATCGGCCCGCGGCTGGTGGTGAGTGCGCGCTTGCGGCCCTTGCGCTCGGTTGATCGACTGCGCGCGGACATCCGCGCCGGCCAGCCCTTCCGCTCGCCGGTGGAGCTGCTTGCGCATCTGTTGCGCGACCAGGCCAATGTGCTCGGCGACATCCTGCGCAAGTCCACCGCGCGGGTGGACCAGATCGAGGACCGCCTGCTCGCCAACCAGGTCTCCACCGACCGCAAGGCGCTCGGCGCGCTGCGCCGGACCCTGGTGCGTCTGCAACGCCTGCTGGCACCGGAACCCACCGCGCTGTTTCGCCTGTTGAACCGCCCGCCAGCGTGGATCGGCAGCGAGGATGTGATCGAACTGCGACAAGCCGCCGAGGAGTTCTCCACCGCCATCGCCGACTCGGCCGCGCTGGTGGAGCGGGTCAAGTTGATCCAGGAAGAACTGGCGGCGTTGGTCAACGAACGTACCGGCCGCACCCTGTTCGTGCTGACCGTGGTCACGGTGCTGGCGTTGCCGGTCAACCTGGTCGCTGGCCTGTTCGGCATGAACGTCGGCGGCATCCCACTGGCGGCCAGCGCGCATGGCTTCGCCGCAGTGGTCAGCCTGCTGGTCCTGCTCACGGCGATCCTGGCCTGGTTCTCGTTCCGCCGGGGCGGCGACTGAGGCCGCCGGCTCAGCGCCGCAGATTGACCTTGGCCAGGTCCAGCACCTGGTTGCCACGACCGTCGAGCACCGCCTTGAGCAGGAACAGGCCGAAGTCCTTGGCCTGGCCCAGCGACGTCTTCGGCGGCATCACCAACTCCTGGCGCGCACTCACTACATCCACCAGTGCCGGGCCGGGGTGCGCGAATGCCGCCTGCAACGCACCCTGCAGTTCGCCGGGACGTTCGACCCGCCAGCCAGCCACGCCCATTGCCTTGGCCATTGCCGCAAAATCCGGGTTGACCAGCTCGCAGCCGGTATCCAGCAAGCCGGCGGCTTTCATTTCCAGTTCGACGAAGCCCAGCGTGCCATTGTTGAGGACGATGACCTTGACCGGCAGGCCGAGCTGGCTGAGGGTGATGAAGTCGCCCATCATCATGGTGAAGCCGCCATCGCCGGAGAGCGAGATCACCTGCCGTCCCGGGTGGCTGGCCTGGGCGCCGATGGCCTGCAACATCGCGTTGGCCATCGAACCGTGGTTGAACGAGCCGAGCAGGCGGCGCTTGCCGTTGAGCTTGAGATAGCGGGCAGCCCACACCGTCGGCGTGCCGACGTCGCAGGTGAATATGGCATCGTCGCTCGCCAGCTCACTGACCAGGTGATTGAGCTGCTGCGGATGGACGATGTCGCCCTGCGGGTCGATCCTGGCCAGCTCGTCGAGCTCGGCACGGGCCTTGGCGTAATGCGCCAAGGCCGCATCCAGGTGGTCCGAATCGGTCTTGGCGGTCAGGTGCGGCAGCAGTTGCGGCAAGGCGTGGCGCAGGTCGGCCTGGATGCCGAGTTCGATCCCGGTGCGGTTGCCGAGCGACTCGGGGTTGAGGTCGATCTGGATCACCCGCGCGCCTTCGGGATAGAACTGCCGATACGGAAAATTGGTGCCGAGCAGCAGCAGCGTGTCGCATTCCTTCATCGCCGCGTAGCCGGAGGAGAAGCCGATCAGCCCGGTCATGCCGACGTCGAAAGGATTGTCGTGCTCCAGCCACTCCTTGCCGCGCAGCGCATGCACGATCGGCGCGCGCAGTTTTTCCGCCAACGCGATCACGTCGCCGCGCGCCTGCGCGCAACCGGCGCCGCACAGCAAGGTCACCTTGTTGGAGGCGTTGAGAATCTCGGCAGCCTGGCGCAGGTCGGCCGGGGCGGCGCCGAGCACCGGCGGGGCCGGCGCGATCCATTTGGGTAGCGGCGCCTTCAGCGGCTTCAGCGCGGTGTCGCCCGACATCACCACCACTGCCACGCCGCGCCGGGCGATGGCAACGCGCATGGCGCGCTCGAGGATCTGTGGGAGTTGCTCGGGCTGGGACACCAGTTCGACGTAATGGCTGCACTCCTTGAACAGGACCTCCGGGTGGGTAGCCTGGAAGTAGTCGATGCCGATTTCGCTGCTGGGAATATGCGCAGCGATCGCCAGTACCGGGGCGCCGCTGCGATGGCAGTCGAACAGGCCGTTGATCATGTGCAGGTTGCCGGGCCCGCAACTGCCCACGCACACCGCCAACTCCCCGGTGAGCTGGGCCTCGGCACCGGCGGCAAAGGCGCCGGCCTCTTCATGGCGCATGTGCACCCACTCGATGCGGCCGCGTTCGCGCAGCGCTTCGGTGAAGCCATTCAAGGAATCGCCGACGACACCGTAGACGCGCTCGACGCCGGCGATTTCCAGGACTTGCGCCAAGTATTCGGCGGCGTTGCTGCTCATCGGTGCATTCCTTGGGGGACGAGCCACTAGCTTAGGTCGGCGGCGGTGACGGTGCTATCACTCGACAGGGCATGGCTGTCCCCACTTTTCGGCATAGCCCGGGCCTGTCGCGCGTAGCCCGGCTTGTGCTGTGATGCGCCCCCTGGCCTGGACGGGAACGAGAATGAAGCAATACGCAGCCATGGCACTGGCATTGGCGATCATCAGCGGGATGGCACACGCCGGCCGGGCCCGTATCACCGAAGTCCGTTACCAGGGTGACGACGGCGGAGCGTCGCCCGTGGCCGCCCAATACCGCAATCCCATCCTCGCCGGCTTCTATCCAGACCCCTCGCTGGTGCGTGCCGGCGATGACTTCTACCTGGTCAATTCCAGCTTCGGCTATTTCCCGGGCCTGCCGGTCTTCCACAGCCGCAACCTAGTGGATTGGCAACAGGTGGCCAATGCAATCGACCGTCCAGGCCAGGTCGACCTGGGCCAGCACGAGCTCACGCGCGGCCTGTTCGCCGCCTCGATCAGTGAGCACGACGGCACCTTCTACATCACCAACACCTGCTTCTACTGCGACCTCGGCAACTTCGTGATCACCGCCAAGGATCCGGCCGGGCCGTGGTCCGATCCGCACTGGCTGGGTTTCGAGGGCATCGACCCCTCGTTGTTCTTCGACCGCGATGGCAGCGCCTGGGTGGTCAACAACGGCTTGCCGGCGGGCAAGATGCGCTATGACGGCCACCGCGCCATCTGGCTGCAGCGGCTGGACCTGAAGACCCTGCAGATGGTCGGCCCGCGCACGGTCCTGGTCGATGCAGGGGCCAATCCGTCGAAGAATCCCGAACACATCGAAGGGCCGCACCTGTTCCGCCACGGCGACTACTACTATCTGACCGCCGCCGAGGGCGGCACCGGCGAGCAGCACGCGCAGATGGTGTACCGCAGCCGCGCATTGGCCGGTCCCTACGAGGCCTGGCCGGACAACCCCTCGCTGAGCCAGCGCGACCTGGACCCCGCGCGGCCGGCGCCGATCACTTCGGCCGGCCATGCGCAGTTTGTCGAGTTGCAGGACGGCAGCTGGTGGGCGGTGTTCCTCGCCACCCGTCCCTACGAGGGCAATCACTACAACATCGGCCGCGAGACCTTCCTGCTGCCGGTGCGCTGGGAGGATGGCTGGCCGCGAATCCTGGCCCATGGCCAGGCCATTCCGGAACTCGTCCAACGCCCGCCCTTGCCGCACACGCCTGGCATCGCGCCGAGGAGCGGCCCGATGAGCTGGCGCGAGACCTTCACCGCCACGCAGCTGCCATTGGCCTGGGTAAGCATCAACGTGCCGCATACCGCGTGGTACACCACCGGTGGCGACGGGTTGCGGCTGACGCCTTCGCCCACGCCGCTGGGCGAGTTCGCTGCCGGCCAGCCCAGTTACCTCGCTCATCGCCTGCAGCACCACCACGCCACCATCTCCACCCGCGTAGATGCCAGCGGGTTGGACCAGGGAGAACACGCGGGACTGGCACTACTGCAGAACGAAAGCCACTACTACGCCCTGGCCCTCTCGCGCGAACCAGGTCGCAGCGTGGTTTCGCTCTGGCGTCGCGACAGCGCCGAGCAGCCCAAGCACGGCGTAGTGATCGCCTCTGCCGCATTGCCGGCCGCCGTGGCGTCGGCGCAGTTGCGCTTTCACCTGGCCGGCGCCACCTTGCAAGCCGAATACGCCGTGCAGCCCGACCATTGGCAGGTACTGCGCGACGACCTCGATGCGCGCGTGTTGAGCACCCAGACGGCCGGCGGCTTCATCGGCACCACGTTCGGCCCCTACGCCTGGCGCAACTGACTACGCCCATTAGCGGCGCCCTTGTGCCGTTGTAGGAGGGGCTGCAGCCCCGAAGAGCGCCGGCAGGCGCTCTACCCTGCCCCGCCCGCCCGGCCGAAATCCAGGTCAAACCAGGTCTCGACCGTCTCACCCGGGGCCAGCACGTCGCCGGCACGCAGGTTGAACGCATCCGGCGGCCCGCTCTGCGGCTCGAAGCAGGTCGCGTGCGGGGTCTCGTCGTAGTACACCCAGTGGTCGCTGTCCGAGCGCAGGATCGCGCGGCAACCCTCGCGTTCAATCACCACGGGCGTGTCGCACAGATAGCAGTCGTCCTGCGGCCCGGGCGGCGCGGCCAATGGCAGGCTGGCAATGCCTTCGGCGTCGCGCGGGTAGTAGGCGCGTGGCTTGAACTCGAAGCGTTCCAGCTTGCGAAACCACGGGTGCCAGCCCAACACCGGGCGCGGCATGGCGCGGGCACCGGCGCGCAGCTGCAAGCGCAGGCTCAGGCGTTGCGGCTCAAGCGTGATCGTCTGCAACACCTGTCCGCCGAATGGCCAGTGCGCGTCTTCGCCCAGCGCCAGGGACAACTGTAGCGAGGCCGCGCTGCGCTCGACCACCTGCCAGCGCCGCAGGAACGCCACGCCATGGATTGCATGCGGCCCCAGGCTGGGCGGCAGCTGCCAGCGCTGGCCATCGAACAGGAAGCGGCCGTCGCGGATACGTCCGGCCCACGGCACCATCGGGTAGGCGCCCCAGGAAATGGCCGCAGGAAAACCATCATCAGGTCCGACCAGCCAGTCCATCGCGCCCTGGCGGATCTGCGCCACCCGTCCGCCCTCCTCCGGCGCCACCACCACTTGGAGGTCGCCGCGCGCCAATACGATGCGCTCGCCTGGCGGCAGCGCTGTCATTGCGAGGTCAATCATGGCCATACGGGTGGATCGTGGCGATGCGACCCTCGGCATCATGCTGCAGTTCGGCCACCTTCATCGAGCGCAGGTGGGTGACGCCGCCGGACAGCAGCGAGTCGTGGTAGTACAGCCACCACCGGCCCTGGAATTCGACGATGGAATGATGCGTGGTCCACCCGACCACTGGCTCGAGAATGCGGCCCTGGTAGGTGAACGGTCCATAGGGGCTGTCGCCGATGGCGTAGCAGATGTAGTGGGTGTCGCCGGTCGAATAGGACAGGTAGTAGCGGCCGCCATGCTTGTGCATCCACGGGCCTTCGAAATAACGACGGTCGTGGTCGCCGGCGCGCAACGGCTGGCCGTCGGCATCCACGATCACGATCTCGCGCGGCTCCTCGTCGAACTGCTTCATGTCCGCGGCCAGGCGTGCCATGCGCGGCCCCAGTGCCGGCTCGGCGTCGGACGGCTCGACATGGCTGGCGTCGTAGCGGTTGTCGCGGTACTTCTGCAGCTGCCCGCCCCAGATACCGCCGAAATACAAATAGTGCGCGCCATCGTCGTCGGCAAACACCGCCGGGTCGATCGAATAGCTGCCGGCGATCGGTTGCGCCTCGGCACGGAACGGCCCTTCGGGGCGATCGCCCACCGCCACGCCGATCTGGAACACGCCATCGGCGCGCTTGGCCGGGAAGTACAGGTAATAACGTCCGTCGCATTCGGCCGCATCCGGCGCCCACATCTGCCGGTCGGCCCAGGGCACGTCGCGCACGTGCAACGCCACGCCGCAGTCCACCACCGGGCCCTCGGGGTGATCCTGGCGATAGACGTGGTAGTCCTCCATCGCGAAATGGTCGCCGTTGTCGTTGAAGGCGATGCCGGCGTCGATATCGTGCGAGGGATACAGGTACAGCTTGCCCTCGAAGACATGCGCCGAGGGATCGGCGGTGTAGGCGTCGGTGACCAACGGCGCGGAGATCGCCCGGGTGGCGATCGCCTGCAGCTCATCGCTCAAGGGGGTTGCGGTCTGGTGGGAATGATCCGGCATGGTGGCGGGTCTTGGCTCAGGAAGAAGTGGCATCGGCCATGGCGCGTCGTCCGCCGAGCTCGCGCTCGATGCGTGATTCCATGGGCTTGTTGATCTCGTAGAAGAACAGCAGCGCCACCCCGACCAGGAACGGCAGCGATGCGTACAGGCTGATGGCCAGGCGGATGCCGGCCACGGCCGAGGGCGGCTGGGTGGCGGCGCCGGCCACGTAGGCGTAGTGGGCCAGGATGGCGGCCACCAGCGCGCTGCCGATGCTCAGGCCCAGCTTCAGCCCACACAGCATCGCCGAGAAGATGATCGCGGTGGCGCGGCGGTTGTGCTTCCATTCGGAGTAGTCGGCCACGTCGGCGATCATCGCCCACAGCAGCGGGATGGTGATGCCGTAGAAGAAGCCATGCAGGATCTGCGAGACGAACACCAGGCCGATGCGATCCGGCGGATACACATAGAAGGCCAGCATGAACAGCGTGGACAGCAACAGCGCCGCGCCGAACACGTCGCGCTTGCCGAAACGATCGGCCAGGCGCTTGGAGAAGCCGATGCCGATGATCATGAAGATGATGCCGCCCGCGTTGAACAGGCTGAAGGCCGAGGTCGGCGCATCTTCCGGCCACTGGAACGCGGTCAGGCCCATGCCGGTGAGCAGCGCGTTGAGGCTGGCGATCATGCCGTTGAAGCCGATGCCCTGCAGGAACGAGGCCTGCGCCTGCGGGTCCAGGTAGTACTTGAAGTAGTAGATGTACATGCCGCCCTTCAACGCCAGGGTGACGAACACCAGGATCGTCAGCAGCAGCATCACCCGCCACGGCCGGTTGCCGACCAGGTCGGCCACGTCCTGGCGGATGCTGGACTTCTGTTCCTGCACCGGCACCACCCGCTCGCGCGTGGTGAAGAAGGTGATGAGCAGGAAGATCGTGCCGACCACCGCAAACAGCAGCATCGCGTTGTGGAAGCCGCGCACCTTGTCGCCGTTGCCCAGGATCAGCACCAGCGGCAGCAGGAACGACTGCACCACCAGCTGGGCGATCATCACCGCGACGAAGCGATAGGCCGACAAGCTGTTGCGCTCGGCCATGTTGCCGGTCAGCACGCCGCTGAGCGCGGCGTACGGCAGGTTGTTGGAAGCGTAGACCAGCACCAGCAAGGTATAGGTGCCCATGGCATAGAACAGCTTGCCCTGTGGCCCGAGGTCCGGGGTGCTGAAGGCGAGCAGCGAGAGGACGCCGAACGGCACCGCCGTCCACAGGACCCACGGCCGGAACTTGCCCCAGCGGGTATTGGTGCGGTCGGCCAGCACCGCCACCACCGGGGTGAACACGAAGGCCCCCAGCAGGCCGACGACGAAGATCATGGTCGCTGCGGTGCCGGCCGGGATGCCGAACACGTCGGTGTAGAAAAACGCCAGGAAGGTCACCAGCGTCTGGAAGATCAGGTTCGCCGCCAGGTCGCCCAGGCTGTAGCCGACCTTCTCGATGATCGAAAGGCTGTCCGCACTATGCTCTTTCATGTCCGCCGGTGCTTTGAATGAGATGGCGCGCCGCCTGATGGCAGCGCGCACGCAATGATGGCACGAACCCCGCCAGCCTCTGTGGGCCGGCAGGGTTCGTGGAGGACCGCGGTGCGTTCAAGGTCAGAACGAGCCGCGGATGCCCAGGGTCACGGTGCGACCGGACTCGTAGTACTTGTCGACCATGTTGTCGTAGCCGAAGAACGACTGGATCGGCTCGTTGGTCAGATTCAGCACGTTGAGCGTGATCTGCGGCTTGCTCGGCAGGTTCTCCAGCGTGTACGACGCCGAGAGGTCGAGCTGGCCGCGGTCGTCGCCGTAGTAGTACGCGAACGGGATGCTGTTCTGGTTGGTCGACGAACCTGCCGCGCCCTGCTGCCAGTTGTAGGACAGGCGGATCGAGGCAACGTCGTTTTCCCAGTAGGCCGTGGTGTTCCACATCTTCGGCGAGACGCCGTAGATATTGCCGGCCAGCGCCGAGGAGTCGTGGCCGACCGTGGACAGGTCGATCTTGGTGTAGTTGGCCATGAAGCCCAGGCCGTTGAACACGAAATCCAGCGGCTGCACCCAGATCGCTTCCCAACCGCGCACATTGAGCGCGGCGTTGGCATTGACCTGCTGCGATACGTTGACCCGGAAGGCGTCATAGCCGCCGTTGGCATCGACCTGGGTCTTCTGCACATCGCTCAAAGCATCGTAGGGAACGCCCAACTGCGACAGGCTCATCACCGTGGTGCCGTTGAAGGTGTAGCCCTCTACGCGCTTGTTGAAGAAGGTCAGGCCGACGAAGCCTTCGCCGCCGGTGTACCACTCGCCACCGAGGTCGAAGTTGGTGGAGATATACGGCGCCAGGTTCGGATTGCCCTGGCGGGCGGAATCCGCACCGATACCGGTGAAGGTGGTCGCCGGCAGCATCGAACTGGGGTTCGGGCGAGTCATGGTCTTGGAGCCGGACATGCGCAGCACGACGTCCTCGGCAACGTCCCAGGCAGCACTGAACGAGGGCAGCCACTGGTTGTAGGCGCTGTCCAGGTTCTGCCACTGGCGCACGCCCCCCAGGGTGACCGGGCCACTGATGGTCTGGTCGGTGGTGGCGTAGCGCACACCGCCGTTGAGGCGCAACTCGCGGCCCCAGACGTCGCTGGCGGTGTTGAACTCGATATAGGCCGCCTTGTTCTTCTCATCGAAGCTGCCGGTCTGCGCGGTGTTGTTGGTCGAACCGCCTTCCGGCGCGTTGTCGCGGAACTCGCCGTAGTTCGTGTCCTGCATGAACTTGTCGAAATCGACCGAGATGAAGCCCGGGCCAGGCACCAGGTATTGCGGTAGCGCGGCGTTGGGAACCTGCGAGAAGACATAGGTCTGCCACGCGGGGCTGTTGTCGAAGCCCTGGATGCGGCGGTAGTTGCTGTCGTAGGCCACACCCACCTTGACGTTGTTCTTGTCATCGCCCAGTTGCAGGTCGGCGCGCAGGTTGGCGGTCTTGGTCAGGCGGTGCTCGTTCTGCACGTTGACGCGGCCATTGCCGGTCGGGTCGGTGAAGAACCACCCGGCGTTGGGGTCATTGAGGTCCAGGCCTGCGGCGCTGATCTGCGGAATGCCGCTGTGGTTGCTGTACTGGACAGTGGTGAACGGCGAGTTGACCAGGATGGTGGGCGAGTCGCGGCGCATCCAGCTGCGGCTGATGCCGCTCTGGATGTCCAGCTTGATGTTGCCTTCGTCGCCGAAGTAGAAACTGGCACCCGGGTTGACCTGCCAGTAATCCACGCTCTCGGTGTACGGACGCGCTTCGAGAAAGAACTGCGCGTTGGTCAGGGTGGCGTCGGTCACCACGCCATTGCCATCGACCTGCATGTCCAGCGGAATCATGCCGTTGGCGTTGTTGTTGCGTGCCACCAGGTCGATGTCGATGCGCTCGTTGGTGCGACGCGCCTTGGTGTACAGGCCATCGACCCAGATGCGGGCATTGTCGGTCGGGCGCCATTCCACCGACAGCAGCGCCGCGTCGCGGTCGCGCTCGCCGGTCATGTAGACCGGCCGCGGCAGGTACGGCACCAGTGCGTCGCCGATCTGGCCAGTGGTCAGGCCGGGGTTGTGCTGCTGCAGCCAGGCGGCATTGATCGCCTGGCCGGGGGTCAGGCCTGCACCGACGGTGGCCGCGTTATTGGGCACGACATCCGGAATGCGCCAGCGGTTGGACGACGGGCTGCGGCCGCAATCGGTGCCGCACTGGGCCGCGGTCAGGTTCGGGTCGATCCAGCCGCCGCCGCCACTTTCCCAGCCCTGCACGCCCAGCTTGCCGTGCACCGAGGAAATGCCGCCGAGGATGCCCCAGGTGCCGGCATCGTTGGTCCAGCTGCCAATCAGCGAGCCCTGCGGGGCGATACCGTCGGCCACGCTGTTGTCCGAGGCCTGCAGCGAATAGGTAACGTGCGAACCGGGGTTGTCGAAGGCGTGCGCGTTGCTCATGTCGACCACGCCAGCGGCGCCGCCTTCCGGCAGGCTGGGCTTGGGCGACTTGTACACCGTGAGCTTGTTGAAGAATTCGGTCGGGAACAGGTTGAGGTCAACCTCGCGGTTCTGGTTGGTCGCGTCCAGGCCGATCGAGGCGGTGGCCACCGAATTGCCGTTGATGGTGGTCTTGGTGAAGCTGCTGCCCAGGCCGCGGATGGCGATGTTCAGGCCTTCGCCGTTGACGTCGCGGTTGAGCTGGATACCGGGAATGCGCTGCAGCGATTCGGAGATGTTGGTGTCCGGGAACTTGCCGATGTCCTCGGCGAAGATCGAATCGGTAAAGCCGGTCGAGTCACGCTTGGCCTGGGTCGACAACTCCACGCTGCGACGGAAGCCGGTGACCGTCACCGTATCGAGCTGGGTGACCGACGCGTCGGCCGGCTGCGCCTGCGGTGCCTGCGCTTGTGCCGGCGACTGTGCCGGCTGTGTCTGTGCGTAGGCCGAAACGCTGGCCGTGGTCAGCAATGCCGTGGCCAATGCGCGCGACAACATGTTCTTTTCCAACTGAATCTGCACCGTACTCCCCTCCCGTTTCTGGCGACAAACTGGGGTTCCCGAAATGGGAACGCCCGATGGGTTGCGTCGCACGGTGCGATGGATGTGATCACCCCCCGCGACCCGGCGGATGGTAGCGCTACCAAATTCGAGGAAGCACGCTGCGCAGCAACATATCCGCCATCCACTTGCCCACGCGGCGCAATGTCCCATGGACAACCATTTTCGCCATGACTTATGGCACCTCTCTGCTCGACTCCACGGGCCGCTTGTGCTGCAGCACAGCGGGCATCGGCGAATCGACTGTGATAGTGATAGCGCTATCACCGTGGGCGTTGCCCGCGCGCTTCCGGGAGGGGATCGATGATGCGACAACGCGACCGCCGCGCTTGGCACGCCTGCGGCAGCCGGTATCGATGAGCAGCGGTTCGGCGCAAGGCACGGCCGCCGCCCGGCCTGGGAAATACCGCTGGCGCGTGTGCGCCATGCTGCTGGCCGCCACCACCATCAACTACGTCGATCGCCAGGTCCTTGGCGTGCTGGCCCCGTTCCTGCAACAGCAAATCGGCTGGAACGAGGTGGAGTACGGCTATATCGTGACCGCCTTCCAGGCGGCGTATGCCATCGGCCTGCTGTGCGCAGGCGCAGTGATCGATCGGTTTGGCACCCGGATCGGCTATGCCATCGCCATTGGCATCTGGAGCGTGGCGGCGATGAGCCATGCGCTCGCCGCCAGCGTGGTTGGTTTCGCCCTGGCACGTTTCGCACTCGGATTGGGCGAGGCAGGCAATTTCCCGGCGGCGATCAAGACCGTGGCCGAGTGGTTCCCGCGGCGCGAGCGCGCGCTGGCGGTAGGCATCTTCAATTCCGGTTCGAATATCGGCGCGGTGGTAGCGCCGCTGCTGGTGCCGGTCGTGGCGGCGACCTGGGGCTGGCAGGCGGCATTCCTGTTTACTGGCCTGCTCAGTGGCCTATGGCTGGTGGTCTGGCTCACCTGGTACCGCGCGCCGGAGCAGCAACCTGCACTGGGCGCGGCCGAGCGGGCGCTCATCCACAGCGATCCGCCCGAGCCGCAGGTTCGGGTGCCGTGGCGGCAGCTGTTGCGCCATCGCCAGGCCTGGGCATTCGTGGCAGCCAAGTTCATGACCGACCCGATCTGGTGGTTCTTCTTGTTCTGGCTACCGAAATTCCTCCACGCCGAATACGGTCTCTCGCTGTTGCAGCTCGGGCCCCCGCTGATCGTGATCTTCGTGTTGGCCGACGTCGGCAGCATCGCAGGCGGCTGGCTCGCTGGGCGCTTGATCCGGCGTGGCTGGAGCGTGAATGCCGGTCGCAAAGGGGCCATGGCGGTGTGTGCGGTGGCGGTGGTGCCGATCGTCTTCGCCGCCCATGCCAACAACCTGTGGCTGGCGGTGGCGCTGATCGGCCTGGCCACGGCTGGCCACCAGGGCTGGTCGGCCAACGTCCTGACCCTGCCGTCCGACCTGTTCCCACGCCCGACCGTGGCCTCGGTGGTGGGGATCGGCGGCTTTGCCGGCGCTGTCTCCGGCATGATGATCGCCACCTTCATCGGTTTCCTGCTGCAGGCGACCGGCAGCTATGTGCCGGTGTTCCTGATGGCGGGCTCTGCCTATCTGCTGGCGCTGCTGGTGGTGCACCTGCTGGTGCCGCGGTTGGCGCCCGCGCGTTTCGATACGCCGCCAGCCTCACCTTGACCCTCCCCTCGCCTTCCTGCTGCCCGCATCCGCATGAACCTCACTGCCCAGCCCCTGCATCTGCATCCCGACCGTCTACTGCCGCCTGAAGCGTCCCAGCGCCAGATCGCTCGCCGTCTCTACGCCCAGATTGCCGGGCTGCCGATCATCAGTCCGCACGGCCATACCGACCCCGCCTGGTTCGCCGGCAATGCGGCATTCGCCAATGCCACCGAATTGCTGCTGGTGCCGGACCACTATGTGTTCCGCATGCTGTACAGCCAGGGCATCGACCTGGATCGCCTCGGTATCCCGCGCGCCGACGGCAGCCGTGCAGCAGTCGATCCGCGCTCGGCCTGGCGCGTGTTTGCGGAGAATTTCCGGCTGTTCCGCGGCACCCCTTCGTCGATGTGGCTCAACCATGTCTTCCATGAAGTCTTCGGTCTGCGAGTGCGGCTGGATGGCACCACTGCCGATTACTACTACGACCGCATCACCGCCGCGCTGGAGACCCCGGCGTATCGGCCGCGCGCGTTGTTCGAGCGCTTTGGCATCGAGGTCATCGCCACCACCGAATCGCCACTCGATCCGCTCGCCCACCATGCTGCAATCCGCGACAGCGGCTGGAACGGGCGGGTGATCACCGCCTATCGCCCTGACCCGGTGATCGACCCGGAGCACGAGCAGTTCGCCGATGCACTGCGCCAATTTGGTGAGCTCAGCGGCGAGGACGTCTATCGCTGGGAAGGCTACCTGCGCGCCCACCGGCAGCGCCGCGCATTCTTCGCCACGATGGGGGCCACCTCGACCGACCATGGCCATCCCAGCGCCGCTACCGCCAACCTGGAACCGGCCGAGGCCAGGCGCCTGTTCGACCTGGTCGTGGCAGGCCGCGCGGACGCGGCGCAGGCCGAGTTGTTCCGCGCGCAGATGCTGACCGAAATGGCCCTGATGAGCCTGGACGATGGCCTGGTGATGCAGTTGCACCCTGGCTGCTTCCGCAATCACAACCAGGCCCTGTTTGCCCGCTATGGCCGCGATAAGGGCGCCGATATCCCGATCCGCACCGAATACGTGCATGCGCTCAAGCCGTTGCTGGACCGCTGCGGCAATGACCCGCGCTTCAAGCTCATCCTGTTCACCCTGGACGAGAGCAATTACGCGCGCGAGCTGGCGCCCCTGGCTGGCCACTATCCGAGCCTGTTGCTGGGCCCGGCGTGGTGGTTCCACGATGCGCCGGAGGGCATGTGGCGATTCCGCGAGCAGACGCTCAGCAGCGGCGGCTTCTATAACACCGTCGGATTCAACGACGATACCCGGGCCTTCCTGTCGATCCCGGCGCGCCATGATGTCGCCCGCCGGGTCGATTGTGCGTTCCTGGCCAAGCAGGTGGCCGAACACCGCATGGAAGAGGACGAAGCCGTGGAAGTGGCCATCGACCTGGCCTACCGCCTGCCGAAGCAGGCCTATCGGCTGTGAGCTGCCGTTGGCTGGCCGTCGCCCTGATGGCGCTGGCAGGTGGTGTCGCCACCGCGTCGCCCTCACCGCGCGAACGTGTTGCGCTCGATAGCTGGCGTTTTCATCTTGGCGATGCCCCCGGCGTGGGTGCCGCGCTCGATTACGACGTGCGTCCGGCGGCCCCCGACAGCGAGGACGGCAAGGCCGCCGATACCAGGCCGCAGCAGGCAGGCCCAGCGCCGATACAAGGCGTGCTCAAACCTTGGATCCTGCCGACGGCCAACACCCTGATCGCCGATCCACAGCATCGCCACGCGCGCCCGTCAGGCCCGTCCCCGGGCACGAACATTGCCTTCGTGCGTGCCGATTTCGACGACAGTGGCTGGCAGCAAGTCCAGCTGCCTCACGATTGGGCCATCGCGGGACCTTTCCTGGTCGATGGCCCCTATGGCGGCATGGGCCGGCTACCGAGTTGGGGCGTAGGTTGGTACCGACGCACCCTCGATATCCCCGCCAGTGACCGCGGCAAGCGCATCGCGCTCGAGATCGACGGGGCCATGTCCTACGCCAGCGTGTGGTGCAACGGCCAGCTACTCGGCGGTTGGCCGTATGGCTATAGCTCGTGGCAACTCGACCTGAGCGACTGCCTGCACTACGGCGGCCGCAACCAGTTGGCGATCCGCCTGGACAACCCGCCGGAGTCGGCACGCTGGTACCCAGGGGGCGGGCTGTACCGGCAGGTGTGGCTGCGCAAGACCGCGCCGCTGCACATCGCGCACTGGGGCGTGCAGATCACCACGCCGCAGGTGTCGGCCGAGACCGCGCAGGTGCACGTGGGCCTGTCGTTGCGCAACGACAGCGGCGCCGCGGCCGCGCTGCGGGTCGACACTGCGCTGTTCCAAATCGGTGAGGATGAGCGCCCGGCAGCACAGCCGATCACGCGCAGTGAGCCGCAGACCGTGGCGATGCCGGCGCACGGTGAGGCCACGCTGGCGGTGCGCTTGCAAATCGACCACCCGCGCCTCTGGGGGCCGCCCCCCACGCAGCAGCCGCATCGCTACCTGGCGGTGACGACTTTGCGCGACGGCGGCCAGGTGGTGGACCAGGTCCAGACGCCGTTCGGCATCCGCACGGTCCACTTTGACCCGGAGCGCGGCCTGCTGCTCAACGGCGAGCACGTGCCGATTCGCGGTGTGAATCAGCACCATGACCTCGGCGCGCTCGGCGCCGCGTTCAACCCGGTGGCTGCCGAGCGCCAGCTGCGGCTGCTGCAGGCCATGGGCGCCAATGCAATCCGCATGAGCCACAATCCGCCGGCACCAGAATTGCTGGCCCTCACCGATCGCCTCGGCCTGCTGGTGGTCGACGAGATCTTCGACAGCTGGCAGATGAAGAAGACGCCGCTGGACTTCCACCGCGTGTTCGACGATTGGCACGAGCCGGACCTGCGCGCGATGTTGCGGCGTGACCGCAATCATCCCTCGATCATCCTCTGGAGTATCGGCAACGAGGTCGGCGAGCAGTACACCGGCCAGGCCGGCGCCGCCATCGCGCGACAGTTGCGCGGCATCGTGCGCGAGGAAGATCCGACCCGGCCGGTGACCGCGGCGATGAACTACGCCAAGCCGGACATGCCGCTGCCGGCCGAGCTCGACGTGATCGGGCTCAACTACCAGGGGGAAGGCATTCGCGATACCCCCGAGTTCGCCGGTACCGATCGCATCCGCACCTCGCCGATGTACGCGGCATTCCATCGCGCGTTCCCTGACAAAGCGATCCTGAGCACTGAAACCGCGTCAACCTTGAGCAGTCGTGGCGTCTATCTCTTCCCGGTGAGCAAGCAAGCCAGCGCGCCGGTGCGCGACGGTCGCGGCGGCGATCCTGCCCAGCGCCAGGTCAGCGCCTACGAATTGCATGCGGTGGACTTCGGCGCCAGTCCGGACAAGGTATTCGCCGCGCTCGATGCGCATCCCTTCGTGGCCGGCGAGTTCGTCTGGACCGGCTTCGACTACCTCGGCGAACCGACGCCTTACTACAGCTCGCGCAGTTCGTACTCGGGCATCATCGACCTGGCCGGTTTTCCCAAGGACCGCTACTGGCTGTACCAGTCGCGCTGGCGTGCAGCGCTGCCGATGGCGCACCTGCTCCCGCACTGGACCTGGCCGGGCCGCGAGGGCCAAGTGACGCCGGTGCATGTATTTACCTCGGGCGATGAGGCCGAGCTGTTCGTCAACGACATCTCGCAAGGCCGAAAACGCAAGCAGCCCGGCGAATACCGCTTGCGCTGGGATGCGGTGCGCTACCAGCCGGGCGAGCTGCGCGTGCAGGCCTACAAGGATGGCCAGCCCTGGGCCAGCGACAGTGTCCGCAGCGCCGGTGCCGCCATGGCGCTGCATGCCCGGGCCGAGCGCGAACGCCTCACCGCCGATGGCCACGACCTGGCCTTCATCGAAATCGACGTCTGCGACGCCCGCGGCCAGCGCGTACCGCAAGCGGCCACGGCATTGCGCGTGCAGATCGAAGGCCCGGGCGAACTGGTCGCTACCGACAACGGCGACCCCACTGACATGACCGCCTTTCCGTCAGCCTCGCGTGCGGCCTTCAACGGTCGCGCGCTGGCCATCGTGCGTGCCCGCCCGGGTGCCCGCGGTGACTTGATCGTTCGCGTACAGGCCGACGGCCTGGCGCCCGCTGCTGTTTCCCTGACCCTGGTCCCCGGAGCTTCGCCATGACCCGCGCGCGTCCCCGTCTCGCCCTGCTCGCCCTCGCCGCTGCCAGTTGCCTGGCCGCCCTGCCCGCCTATGCCGCACCACCTTCAACGCTCAAGGATGCGTTCCACGACGATTTCCTGGTCGGGGTGGCGGTCAACGATGCGATCGTCAGCGGCCGCGATGCGCGTTCACAGGCACTGGTGGTCGCGCAGTTCAACAGCATTACCGCCGAGAACGACCTCAAGCCGGAGAACGTGCACCCACGCCCGGGCGTCTACGACTTCAGCAAGGGCGATGCCTTCGTCGCCTTCGGCCAGGCCCATGGCATGTTCCTGGTCGGCCATAACCTGCTGTGGCATATCCAGACCCCGGCATGGATGTTCACCGATGCCCAGGGCAAGCCCAACGGCGCAGACGCCCAGCTGGCGGTGCTGCGCGACCACATCGAACAGGTGGCCGGCCATTTCGCCGGGCGCATCCAGGCGTGGGACGTGGCCAACGAGGTCATCGACGAAGACGGCAGCTACCGCCAAAGCCCTTGGCTGAAGAACGTCGGCGACGGCGACCGCTTGCTGCGCGAGGCATTTCGCTACGCCGCGAAGGCAGCGCCGAACACCGAGCTGTACTACAACGACTTCAATACCGAAAAGCCGGCCAAGCGCGACGGCATCGTGCGCCTGGTCAAGATGCTGCAAGCCAGTGGCGCGCGCATCGATGGTGTCGGCATGCAGGGGCACTGGGGCCTGGACAGCCCTTCGATCGCCGAGATCGAGACCAGCATCGACACCTTCGCCGCGCTGGGCGTCAAGGTGATGATCACCGAGCTCGATATCGACGTGCTGCCGCAGCCGCCCAGCACCGATGGCATGCCCGCCGACCAGCGCCTTGAATTGCCGGCCGATCCCGCGGCGCGCGCCAAGCTCGATCCCTGGCCAAACGGCTTGTCGCCGCAGATGCAGCAGCGCCTGGCCAAGCGCTACGCTGATCTGTTCGCCTTGTTCCAGCGCAAGCGCGATGTGCTGGCACGGGTGACGTTCTGGAACGCGCACGATGGCGGCTCCTGGAAGAACGACTACCCCGTGCGTGGACGCAGCAACTACCCGCTGCTGTTCGATCGCCAGCGCCAGCCCAAGCCGGCGTTCGACGCGGTGTTGAAGGTCGCCCAGGACAATTGAGCCTTGCGCCTCGGTGACTGGGGCGCCGCGTTATCGCGGCTGCCCCACTCGCACCTGCTGCAGCAGGACGTTGTCGTCCAGCCGCCACAGCTTGAGCGTATGCGCCCCGGGGGTTACCGCCGGTAGCAGCGCGTGCAGCACGCGCTGGTTGTCGATCACCGCCTGGCTCCAGTCGCGCTGCGCCTGGCTGGTGCTGGCATTGGGCGCCGGCACCAGCGAGTCGGTCAGAACCTGCACCGGCCCCTGGTCGAGCGAGACGCCGAGGCGTAGCGTGCTGCCGCCGGTGGTATCCAGCGTGGGCACAAGGACCAGGTCGATCGGCAGGTCCCCCGCGCGCTCCAGCGCAATGTCGTACTCCAGGCGTACGCCCTCCGCCGCCGTGGTCGCGACGCGGCCCTGCGGCAGCGCCAACATCGCGCCCTCGCCCTGGCCCAGGTGGGCAATGGCTTGCCAACGCAGTCCCTGGCCGTTGACCGCCCGGCTGTAGTGGGCCGCCTCGATGATGGTCCCGGCCCCGCCATCGGGTGCAGGTGCAGCGAAGACGATCGCCGCCGCCGGCCGGCCGCGGAGCGGCACGCGCCGCACCTCGGGCATTACCTGCACCTTCGGCTCCTGCCAGTGGGTGTAGCCAATGTGGGTCTGCGCCATCATCCCCGCCCATTTGCCGCCTTGCAGCGCGTGGTATTGCGCGGTGAGCGCCGCATCCTGCGCAAACGCAGCAGTGGCCTGGTCGGCGAAGGCATTGGCACGCGGGTCGTCACGCGCGGCCAGGCGACGATTCCAGGCAACGGCGTAGTACAGGTGATACAGGTTGGCCAAGGCCAGCACCGGGTGTTCTACCAGTTGGTAGTAGGCCGATCGTTGTTGCGGTCGTAGCTGGGCTTTCACCGCGGCCATGCGCAGTGCCAGGTCGTCCCAGGCCGCGACCGCGGCGCCGAACTCGCCACCGTCCAGCAGTTCGCCGCTCTCGGCGCCGAGTGCGAAGCTGTCGGCATCGAGCAATTCGGGTTTGCGCCGTGCCGCCAGCTGGCTGTAGCGAGTAAGCAAAGCGCCGATCTCCGGTGCCCGGCTGGCGCCAAAGGTGGCCCGCGCCCACTGCTCGGGGTAACCGGCCAGGGCCGTCGGCGTCATCGCGGCCGGCGCCCAGGCCTGGTCCATGAAGAAGCTCAGCGGGAACTCCATTGGCTTGATGTCGCCAACATTGACGATCCACAGCTGGCGCGCGCCACGCTGCCAGGCCAGGTCCATTTGCTGCCAGGTCTTCTCGATCTGCGTGGTGTTGAGCCACTTATAGTTGCGTGGGGCACCGACATAGTCGAAGTGGTAGTACACGCCGAATCCGCCGGCACGATCCAGCTCGGTGGTCGGCAGGCGCCGGATCTGGCCCCAGTTGTCGTCGGCGAACAGCAGCGTGACGTCATCGGGCACGCGCATGCCGTGGTCGTAGTAGTCCTGCACTTCCTTGTACAGCGCCCACACCTGCGGGGTCTGTTCGGCCGGCTGGCCGGTCACCTCGGCGATGATGCGACGCTGGTCGGCCACCACCGATTGCAACAACGGGATCGCAGTGCCCTCGCCCATCGCCTCGTCGCCATCGCCGCGCATGCCAATGGTCACCAGGCTGTCGTAACCACGACCGTCCTGCGCGGCCTGTGCTCGCGACATCATCCGCTCGATCCCGCCGCGCCAGAATGCGCGCAGGTTGTCGCCGTTGCGCGCGTAGTCCCAGGGGCCGCCGGTAACCCCGGTCTCGCCATCGCGATGCCACTCGTCGTGCGCGCGGGTCATGGGTTCGTGATGGGAGGTGCCCATCACCACGCCCATTTCGTCGGCCAATATCTTGTTGCGCGGATCATCGTCGTTGAAGGCATGCGGCGGCCACATCGCCGGCCACAAGGTGTTGCCCTTCAGGCGCAGCAACAAGTCGAAGACATGGCTGTACATCTCTGCGTTCAAGCCGCCGAAGCGGGTCTTCGCCCAGGTACTGAAGGCGGGCGCCTCGTCGTTGATGAAGAAGCCGCGGTACTTCACCGCTGGCTGGTCCTGGCGCGTGCCTGCGCTGATGTTCAGCGTGTCGCGCTGCACCACCGGCACGTCGGCAAACCAATGCCAGGGCGACACGCCGATCTTCGCCGAGAGGTCGTACAGGCCGAAGACCGCGCCACGGCGGTCGGCCCCAACGATCACCAAAGCGCGCGGCACACCGGGCAATGGCCGCTCGACGACCGCCTGGCGAAAGCCCTCCCAGGTGCCGGCCAACCCGGTGACATCGAGCTTGCGCTCGCGCACCAGCCTGTCGATGGTGGCGCTTTGACCAAGCACGCCGATGATCACGGCGGGCCCGTGCAGTTGCGGCAGCGCCTGCGGCCGGAGCGGCGCGCGCCCGGAGACCCGCTGCAGATCGGTGGCAAACCCGTCGGCCGCATGGCGCACCGCGGCGTCGGCGTCCGCCTCTACCCACACCGCGCTGACCTGGGTCGGCGAGATCAAGGTGAAGCTGCCCGGCGTGGCCTGTTCGCATACCGACACCGGCGCCGAGCACGCCCAGGCTGCATTGCTTGCCAGCAGCGAAACACACAACGCCAGGGCCGTCGCGGCGCGATGGGAAAGGGTCCGCATCTACAGTTCCAGTCTCGCGCCCATGGTAGCGCTATCATCAGCGTAGCCGACCGCGCTTCGGCAGTAACGCCGCAGCGCAGCGTTCGCTGTCCCTGGCATGGCCGGATGTTCGTTCTTGCCCTAGACTGCCCCGCTTTCCGCTCCGCGCTGTGCCGATGAACCTGCCGTCCTTGCCGCACGCCGCCCGCATCTGGCTGGGCATCGAGCGCAATACCACCAGCCACGCCGAAAAGTGTGTGTCTGCCCTCGGGGCATTCCTGGGTATCGCGGCGGTGTACGCGGTGATCCACCATGTATTCCCACAGGGCGTGGCCGGCACCGGGCCTGCCGGCGCGATCATGCTGGCCTCGCTCGGTGCTTCGGCGGTGCTGCTGTTCGCCGTGCCGCATGGCGCGCTGTCGCAGCCATGGGCGGTGGTCGGCGGCCATCTGATATCGGCGGCGATTGGCGTGGCCTGCCAGAAACTGCTTCCGGAGCAAACCTGGACACCGGCGCTGGCGGTCGGCCTGGCGGTGGGCGCGATGTACTACCTGCGCTGCATCCATCCCCCTGGCGGCGCTACCGCGCTGGCCGCGGTGATCGGCAGCGAAGAATTGCACGCGCTGGGCTTCCACTATTTGATCGAGCCTGTCGGCGTCAGCGTGGCTGCGATCATGGTGGTCGCCGTGGCGTTCAACGCGCTGTTTCCCTGGCGCCGCTACCCGGTGCACCTGCATCGACGTCGCACCGCAGTGGCGGTCCCCGCGGCGGAGCGGCGCTTCGACCTGACCCAGGAAGATTTCTCGGCGGCGATGGAAGAACTCAATTCCTACGTCGACATCACCGAGGAGAACCTGACCGAGCTGCTTGAACTGGCCAAACGCCACGCCGAGCGCAACATCGTGCACCCGCAGGAGATCTTGCCGGGGCATCGCTACAGCAATGGCCGCCTGGGCAAGGCCTGGAGCGTGCGCGAGGTGCTGGGCGTGGGTGCCAGCCCCTCTGCGTGGGTCGACTACCGTGTGGTGGCCGGAGAAGGCGCGGGCCAGCCTGGGCAGGATACCTACGAAGCGTTTCGTCAGTGGGCGCGGTTCGAGGTGCGGCTGGGCAACGGCCGCTGGGTCAAGTAGCCGCGTTCAAGGCGGCGCGCGCCGGGAAGCATGGCTGGCGACCATCACCCAGCCCTGTGACCTGCGCACGTAGGTGTCGGTGAACTGGAAATCCAGTGCATAGGGCTGGCCTTCGGCACGGCCCTCGACATGCGTGATCCCGGTCACCACGGCCGCGTCGCCGTACAGGCGAACCTGGCTGTCGCGATTGCGGAATACCGAATAGCGCGTGCCACCACGCAGATCGGCGACTTCGTCGGCTCGGGTGGTCAGCTTGCCGGTGGAACCGATCAGGGTGAAGGACGGGTCGAGGTGTCGTTCCAACCCGTCGGCATCGGCCCGTTCGTAGGCGGCGCAGATGTCGCGCTCGGCCTGGTGGATGGCGGCGATGTCGGCGCTGGCGCTGGCGAGCGCTGCCGTCGGTAGCAACGCAAGCAACAGCACAAGAAGGCAGAACGCTTTCATGGGAGCCATCCGTATCGCCAAGGCCGCAGCCTGGCCCGCGTCCGGCCTGCTGTAAACCTGCGTTGCAACAAGCCCGTTCCGGGGCGACCGCCAGGCACCCGCGCAGCGGGGTTCAGCCTGGCCGCGCCTGCCGGTTCGGCTCGCCGCGCTAGACCGCGCTCGGGCCCACGGCCGGGCGCCAGCCAAGCAGCCGTGCCGGCATCAACAAGAGCGCCTGCAGGAATGCGAACAGCGCGTGAAAGGTGATCCCGAGCAGCCGGAACGGCAGCGACAGCAACCACACGAACGGCCAAGCCACCAGGACCAGCAGCGCCAGGGGCCAGCACAGGACGAACAACAGGCACCACCCCACCACTGCCAACAAGGTCTTCATCCACCTCTCCTGGCGCGGCCATCGCGCCTGACCAGGGCCAGCGTCGGCCGCGCTGGCCACCATGCGCAAGCAGGATGCGACGAAGGGCCTCCCTAGCGGTGCGAAGCTGGGCTGGCACGCAACCAATGATGGTCAGCGCCGGCTCGTCGTGTCTAAATAGCGCCCAAGCCAGCTTGACGCACTTCGTGCGCCGCGAGGCACGAAGGAGTTGTCGCAATGGGTTACCGCACTCCCATCAGCCGTATCGCCGTGGTCGACGAGGACGCCGGCGTGCGTAGCTCGTTGTCCGGGCTGCTGCGCGCCCTGGGCTATGACGCACGCAGCTTTGCCTCGGCCGATGAATTCCTGCGCGCGTTGCCGCAGTTCGCACCGCGTTGCCTCATCAGCGCCGCACAAATGCCGGGCATGCAGGGCGAGCAGCTGCAGACTGAAATATTGGCCAGTGGCCATCGCTTTCCCGTAATCTTTCACACCGATTCTCCTACCGATGCGCTGCGCCAGCGCCTGCTCGCCGCCGGGGCTTTCGCCCTGCTGGCAACGCCGGTGGAAGCAGACGCCATCGCTGCCTGCCTGGGCGCCGCGCTGTCGACGCTACCGGGTTGAAATGGACTGTGGCGGCGAACCGAACGCAGGCGTTTTCGCGCTCGCGTCCGCCGCGGGATTCACGTTGTACCCCCACCAACCAAGGACTCACATGAGCACCATCACTACCCGCGACGGCGTCGAGATCTTCTTCCAGGATTGGGGCCCGAAGTCGGCCCAACCCATCGTTTTCCATCATGGCTGGCCGCTGTCCAGCGACGACTGGGACGCGCAGATGCTGTTCTTCGTGCAGAAGGGCTTCCGCGTCATCGCCCATGACCGCCGTGGCCACGGCCGCTCTTCGCATGTGGCCGACGGCCACGACATGGAGCACTACGCCGCCGACGCGGCCGCAGTGATGGAACACCTGGACCTGCGCAATGCCGTGCACATCGGTCACTCCACCGGCGGTGGCGAAGTGGCCGCTTACGTGGCGCGTCACGGCCAGCCGCAGGGCCGCGTGGCCAAGGCAGTACTGATCGGCGCGGTGCCGCCGATCATGCTCAAGACCCCGGCCTACCCGGGCGGCCTGCCGATCGAGGTGTTCGACGGCCTGCGTGCGCAGCTGGCGGCCAATCGTTCGCAGTTCTACCTGGACCTGCCCAGCGGCCCGTTCTACAGCTTCAACCGTGAGGGCGCCAAGGTCATTCCGGGTGCCATCCAGAACTGGTGGCGCCAGGGCATGGTCGGCAACGCCAAGGCCCATTACGACGGCATCAAGGCGTTCTCCGAAACCGACTTCACCGAAGATCTCAAGAAGATCGAGGTGCCGGTCCTGGTCATGCACGGCGATGACGATCAGATCGTGCCGATCGGCAATGCCGGCCTGCTCTCGGTCAAGCTGGTGCAGAACGGCACGCTGAAAGTCTATCCGGGCTTCCCGCATGGCATGTGCACCACCCATGCCGATGTGATCAACGCCGACCTGCTGGCCTTTATCCAGGGCTGACGGGTACTGGAGCGGGCACACGCGCCCGCTCCTTCGCGTGCCCGGCTTCCCCCCGACCGAGGATCCTGCGATGCCCGACGCTCCCCGCCCGCTGGCCGCCGGTACACCGGCGCCGGACTTCGACCTGCCCTCCACGCCCGACCAACGGGTCTCGTTGTCGTCCCTGCGTGGCCAGCCCGTTATCCTGGCTTTCTATCCCGCCGACTGGAGCCCGGTATGCGGTGACCAGATGGCGCTCTACAACCAGATCCTGCCGGAGTTCCACCGCGCCGGTGCGCAACTGCTCGGCATCTCCGTCGATGGCGCCTGGTGCCACGCCGCCTTCGCTACCCGCAAGCTGCACTTCCCTTTGCTGGCCGATTTCGAGCCCAAGGGTGAAGTCGCCCGCCGCTTCGGCGTGTACCGCGAGCAGGAAGGCATTTGCGAGCGTGCGCTGTTCGTTATCGACGCCGCCGGCACCATCGCCTGGAGCTACGTCTCGCCCCTCGGCATCAACCCGGGCGCCGACGGCATCCTCGATGCACTGGACAAACTCGCCGCCCACTCCAATGGAGAACATTCATGAGCAGGCTCACCGTTGCTGTGGGTGCCCACGACCACGTGAGCGGCCCGGCGGATGCCGCCGTCACCCTAGTCGAGTACGGCGACTATGAGTGCCCCTACTGCGGCGAGGCCTATCCGCTGCTCAAGGCGGTCCAGCAAGCCCTGGGCGACAAGCTGCGCTTTGTGTTCCGCAACTTTCCCCTGACGGACATGCACCCGCACGCCCTGCACGCCGCGCAGTTTGCCGAAGCGGCCGCCGCGGCAGGCAAGTTCTGGGAAGCCCACGACATGTTGTACGAGCACCAGGATGCGCTGAGCGACCAGGACCTGGCCGGTTATGCGCGCGAACTCGGGCTGCCGAACACCGCGCTGGGCCAGGCAGTTTCGGGCCACTACGATGCCAAGATCGAAAATGATTTTTCCGGCGGCGTGCGCAGCGGCGTCAACGGCACGCCGTGCCTGTTCATCGATGGCGAGCGTTACGACGGGCCGCGCGACTACGACTCGCTGGTCGCGGTCTTGAGCGAGCGCGCCGAGCGGGGCTGAGCCAGCCCCGTTGCGAAGGGCAACGGTGGCCGGAATGGGCCACCGCCGCCAACGCCTTACGCGAACAGTGCCTCGATATCCTTCGGCAGGCCATCGCTGCGCAGGTGCCGCGCCTCGTTGGCGATATTGACCTTCATCGTCACCTCCGACACCTCGATCAACGCCTCGTCGACGCAGCGCCGCTGGGTATCGCGGAACCACGCCAGTACCTGGCGCAGATGCCACAACGACTGCGAACCCTCATGCACCGCGGGCGGAAACGTGGCCGGGTTGCTCACCATCAGCTTGCGGATGTTCTGCCGGCTGCAACCGACCAGCTCGGCCACGTCGGTCAGGCCCACCAGGTCCGGCGAGGCTTCGACCAGTTCGGCACCCGGGATCGCGCGTTGCACCGCACGCACCGCCGAAACCACCGCTTCGGTGGCCGAATCGGCTTGGCGGGCGAAGTCCAGGGCGATGCGGCCACGCTGGCCCACGCCCACGGTGGCGTCGTCGCAGCCGGCCTTGGCCAGGGCGGCGATGAAGCGCTGCGGATCGGCGCCAGCGTCGGGCAGGCGAAACTTCAGGATGAACTCGTACTCGTTACGCATCGTCGCGCTCTCAATCAAGGGTTGTGTTGCTTGGCCTTTTCCAGCGCACAGCTGTCCACAACGCGTCGCAATTGCCTGGCGTGGTTGCCAGGGCTCTTGGGGGTGCTCCAAATGCTGGTGATGCAGAATTCGCCGCAACGGCAATTCGCATCGTTGTAGGGGCAATACATCCGCCCCCAGGCATGGGCACCGCCGGGCTTTATCTTCCAACCCTGTTGTTCGGCATGCCGAAGTGCAGCCTCGATATCAGGTTTGGGATGTGGCTTACGGGACATTTCGTTCGACCAGGCTGAAGTGTAGGAGGCCTGGCGCGGTTGTCAAGCGACAACTGCGCACGCCAGGGGCACGTTCATGCACCGGCGCGAAAACCTCGAGCCCTACTCCGCCCCCCTTCCCCGATTCCCCTTGCCGTGCGCTTGCTTGTGTAACAGGCTGTAGCGCGCACGTACGCGCGAAACTGCAGCGCAAACATCACGCCGCGCGTGGATTCAGCGCACGGTCAATGCCATTTGCACTGACGCGGGTCGTCCATCGCCAAGCGCTGCGTAAGCGCGATGCAATGCCGCGACGAAGCGCTCGTCTTCGGCCAGCAGCCCGAACACCCCCTCCATTGCCAGGTAGGCCTGCACCGGGTTCTGGGCATCTTTCTGCACACGCGCGGTGATGGCGGACAGTTGTGGCGCCAGAGGATCGGCCAACGACGCCCCCGCCTGCACTTGTTGCCGCACAAACTGCAGCCAGCCGGCAACGGGCAGGCACAACGCATCGATGGAGCGTCCTGCAGCCAGGGCATCGGCGATGGTGCCGAGGAAGCGCACCGGGATCTTCTGCGACCCATCCTGTGCGATTTGGATCAGGCGATGGCGCACCGCCGGGTTGGCGAAGCGCGCCAGGATCGCGGCGATATAGGCGTCGGCATCGAAGCGCTCCGGCAAGGCCACGTTGGGCGCGACATGCTCGCGCATCAGGCGCGCAACGAATCCGGCCAATACCGAATGGCCCATGGCATCGGCGACCGTTTCGAGGCCCAGCAACGTGCCGAGGTAGGCCATGGCCGAATGCGGCGCATTGAGCAGCCGCAGCTTGGCCCGGTCATAACCGGCGATATCGCCGCTCATGGTGACGCCGAAGCGCTCCCAGTCCGGGCGGCCCAGGGCGAAGTCGTCCTCCACCACCCACTGCGAATACGCCTCGCGTTGTACCGGCCAGGCATCCTGCAGCCCGAGTGCATGCTGCGCACGCACGCGCAGGGCGTCGTCGCTGGCCGGGGTGATGCTGTCCACCATCGATCTTGGGAAGCGCGCCTGCACCTCTATCCAGTGCGCCAGTGCAGGATCGAACTGATGCGCATACTGGACGCAGGCACGTCGCAGCTTGCCGCCGTTGTCGGGCAGGTTGTCGCAGCTCAGCACGCTGTAGGCAGGCAGCCCGCGCGCTCGGCGAATGCGCAGGCCGGCCACCACGTAGCCGATCGCGCTGGCGGGCGTGCGTGGGTCGGCCAGGTCGGAGACGATGTCGGGATGGGTGAGGTCGAGTCGATCGCCCTCCAGGCAATAGCCCTTCTCGGTGACCGTCAGGGTCACCAGGCGTACGTCTGGGTCGGCCAGGCGTGCAAGCACTTGGGCCTGCTGGCGGGGCGCGCACAACACCTCGCGAACCGCGCCGATCACGCGCCACTGCGGCGTCGGCCCCAGCAGCTCCAGCGCATACAGCCCGTCCTGTGGTTGCAGGGCATCGCGGACCTCGGCACTGCGCAAGGACACGCCGCACACCGCCCATTGCGGCTCGTGCGCCAGCACCTGATCAAAGTACACCGCCTGGTGGGCGCGATGGAACGCGCCGATGCCCAGATGCACCACACCAATACGGGTCCTCGCCCGGTCATAGGCCGGGCGCGCCACGCTGGCCGGGAGCCGGTCCAGCGTGGCCTCGCTCAGGCGCGCAGCCTCCTCGCCCATCAGCGCGTGACCGTATAGGTCTGCTTGACGCGGACATCGGCGCTGGAGCCGCCCACCTGGACTTCGTACTTGCCCGGGTCGACGACGTAGGCTTTGCGCTGCGGATCGTACACACGCAGGTCGCGCTCCGGCGCCAGGGTGAAGTTCACCTCGCGCTGCTCGCCCGGCTGCAGGGTGATACGACTGAAGCCGCGCAATTCCTTGCGCGCGCGCGGGCGCGCCGCGTCCACCGGCTTGACGTACAACTGCACTACTTCATCGGCGGCGACCTTGCCGCTGTTGCGCACCCGCAGCGTCACCTGCAACGGCTCGCCCGACTTGCCCTGCTTGCGGTCGAGCTTGAGCCCGTCATAGTCGAAGCGGGTATAGCTCAGGCCATAGCCGAAGGGGTACAGCGGCTCGCCCTCGAAGTAGCGATAGGTGCGGCCCTTCATCGAATAGTCGTCGAACGCCGGCATCGGCGTGCCTTCCTTGTAGAAGGTCACCGGCAAGCGCCCGCCGGGGCTGGTCTTGCCGAACAACGCATCGGCCACGGCATCACCGCCGCGCTGGCCCGGGTACCACGCCAGCAGGATCGCCGGCACATGCTGTTGCGCCCAGTCGATGGCCAGCGCCGAGCCGGCAGTCAGCACCGCCACCACCGGTTTGCCGGTCTGCTGCAGGGCTTGGAGCAACTCGCGCTGCGGCTTGGGCAGGCGCAGGTCGGTGCGGTCGCCGCCGGCAAAGCCCGGATAGCTCACGTCCATCTCCTCGCCCTCAACATCGCCGGTCAAGCCGCCCACGAAGATCACCGCGTCGGCCTCGCGCGCGGCTTGCAGCGCTTCCTGCAAAGGCGGCGCGCCGCCGGGCAGGCGCCAGGCGAGCTTGACCGCGGCGTCGCGCTGGTGCTCGTAGTACTCCAGCCGCAGGTCATAAGCCTGGCCGGCGCGCAGCGCGACGCTGGCATGCTCGGCCTGGGCGCGATCGGCATTCTTCCAGCGGTCCAGCACCAGCTTGTCGTCCAGGTAGAGGCGGAAACCGTCGTCGGCAGTGACGCTGAGGTCGTAATTGCCATCGCGCGGCGGCAGCAACTGGCCGCTCCAGCGCACGCTGAAGTCGTCATTGCCCAGGGCCTTGTCGCGGCTGAGCTCGCCGCGCGCCACGGCGTCGTCGGTCGGGGCGCCGCGGTCCCAGCGGAAACGTACCTGCGAGTCCAGCCGCGTCAACGCCGGCTCGCCCTTGAGCTCGCTGCCGCGGAAGTACTCACCCTTCAGGCCGCGTTCGTTGGCCAGTTCGGAGGGCCGCAGGTAGCGCGGTTCGATCGGATTGTCGGCGTCCGGATCCTCGCTACGCTCGACCAGGTCGCTACCGCGGGCATACACCACCTCGGCGTTGGGCAAGGCGTTGCGAATGCCGCGCAGCACGGTCACCGGGTTGGCCGGCGTGCCGTAGTAATTGCCCAGCAACGCCATCGGGTCGTCCGCAGTCGGGCCGATGACGGCTACCCGCTTGATCGTCGGCGACAGCGGCAGTACCCCGTCGTTCTTCAGCAGCACCAGCGACTCGCTGGCCGCACGCAGCGCTAGCGCATCATGTGCCGGCGCCTGGTTCACCGAATAGGGAATCTGCGCGTAGCGCACACGCTCGGGCGGGTCGAACATGCCCAGGCGCATGCGCGCGGTCATTAGCTGCCGCACTGCCGCGTCGATCTCGGCCTCGCTGATCAGGCCCTGCTTCACTGCCGCCACCAGCGCGCCATAGGTGCGCCCGCAGTTCATTTCCAGGCCGCGCTTGACCCCAAGCGCAGCGGCTTCCTCGGCGGTGCCGACGAGCTTGTGGTGCTTGTAGATGTCCTCGATGGAATCGCAGTCGGACACGACGTAGCCGTTGAAGCCCCAGTCGCGGCGCAAGATGTCCTGCAACAGCAACTGGCTGGCCGAGGCCGACTCGCCGTTGACGCGGTTGTAGGCGCCCATCACCGAATCGACGTGTGCTTCCTGTACCAACGCCTGGAACGCCGGCAGGTAGGTCTCGTAGAGATCGCGCGGATCCGGGTGCACGTCCACGGCGTGGCGGGTAGCTTCGGGCCCGCTGTGCACGGCGAAGTGCTTGGCGGTGGCGTCGACCTTCCGGTACTTGGGATCGTCCCCCTGCAGGCCTTCGACGAAGTTCACGCCCATGCGCGAGGTCAGGTACGGATCTTCGCCGTAGGTCTCCTGGCCGCGGCCCCAGCGCGGATCGCGGAAGATGTTGATGTTGGGCGACCAGAACGTCAGGCCCTGGTAGCGGCCGTGCTGGTCGTGGCGCAGGAACTCGTGGTGCTTGGCCCGGGCTTCGTCGCTGATGGTGGTGGCGACCTGGTGCATCAACGGCGCATCGAAGGTGGCCGCCAGCGCGATCGCCTGCGGGAACACGGTGGCGCCGCCGGCACGCGCAACGCCGTGCAGGGCCTCGTTCCACCAGTCGTAGGCCGGCACCTGCAGGCGCGGGATGGCCACGGCGCTGTTCTGCATCTGGCCGACCTTCTCCTCCAGCGTCATGCGCGAAACCAGGTCGGCGGCGCGCGCTTCGAAGTCGCGGTCCGGATCGAGATATAACGGTCGCGCCTCGCTATTGGACGCGGGTGCGGCTGCGGGCGCAGCCGATGTGCCCGCGGCCAATGGCAGCAACGCGAGGGCCACGGCCAGGGCAATCGCCTGGCGGCCACGATGGGGCAGCAGTTGCATGTCAGTCCTCCTGGAAAGGGGCCGCTTCGGCCCGGGCATAAGGTCCGAGTGTGACGCCGACGAAGCCACCGGCCAGGTCGGTACTCAGGGTGTGGATGTCTTCGCCGGCGCGCAGGGTTCGCCAGCCGTGACCGGCATCGAAAGCAAATTCGCCGCTGCCCTCGTCGCCGCGAATGCGCAGACGCACCTCGCCGCTGGCGGCAACGGGCATCTGCGCGACGATGCGCGCGTCTCCAGGGACGTGGCGCTGCAGGAAGACCGTGGCGCCCTGCCCTGTGCGCTGCAATCCGAGCACGTACCAATGCGCTTCGTCCTGGTACATCGCCAGGCCGGCGGTCACGCCGGGGCGGGCCGGGACGCGCACGGCGACATCGCTGTCGAACTTCAGGTGCTGCTGGCGGCGGCCGAGGAACGACGGCGTACCGTGGCTTTCCAGGCCATCGGCCTGCGGCGTCAACAACAGGCGGCCGGGCTCGCTCTTCAAATCGGCCCAGGTCGGCGGCACGCGCAGGCTCAGCCACTCCGGCCGCGGCGAGGCGTCACTGAAGTCGTCGCGCCACTCGAAGTTGCCGCTGTTCGGCGCCTGCGAGGCGGTCGGCTGCATCCAGGCCGGCGCCTGGGCGACCTGCGGGATCACCTTGCCTTCGTCCAGGATCACCGGCCAGCCATCGCGCCACTGCACCGGCAACAGGAACGTCTCGCGGCCGGTCTGGTAGTGGCCTTGGCCATAGATGCGGCTGGCCAGGAAGATGGCCCACCAGCTGCCGTCCTTGCCCTGCACCAGGTCGGCATGACCGGCGTTGGCGATCGGGTGTTCACGCTCCGGCGGCAGACTGCGCTGGGTCAGGATCGGGTTGTGCTCGTAAGGCTTGAACGGCCCCCAGGGCGAGCGCGCGCGCAGCACTACCTGCGAATGCTGCGTACTGGTGCCGCCCTCGGCGCACGACAGGTAATACCAACCGTCATGACGGTAGATGTGCGGCCCTTCGATCCAGATCGGATTCTTGCTTGGATCCACGCCGCCATCCACCAACACCTTGCGCGGGCCGGTGGGCTGGCCGGATTTCAGGTCGAAGGCCTGGATCCAGATCGCGCGGTGGCCTTCATAGCGTGGCTTGCCTTGCGGCGGACCGTTGTTGAGCAGGAAGGCGCTGCCGTCCTCGTCGATGAACAAGGAGGGGTCGATGCCATCCACCTCCCGCAGCCACACCGGGTCCGACCACGGACCGGCAGGGTTCTTCGCGGTGAGGTAGTAGTTGCCGCCGTTGTCGACCGCGGTATTGAAGATGTAGAAGGTACCGTCATGGTGGGCAATGCTCGGGGCGAACACGCCGCGCGAAGTGCCCAGCCCGCGGAAGTCGAGCTGGCCCGGGCGGTCGATGGCATGGCCCAGCAGCCGCCAATGCACCAGGTCCTCGCTCTCGAACACCGGGATGCCGGGGAAGTAAGTGAAGGTGGAATTGACCAGGTAGTAGCGGTCGCCGACGCGCGTCACCGCAGGATCGGGGAAGAACCCGGTCAATACCGGGTTGCGGTACTGCCCCGCCGTCACTGGCGCGTCGAAAACCACATCCCGTCCGCGATAGTGGAAGTCGTCGAACGCCACCGTGTCGGCCGCGTGCCCAGGCAGGCTCAGCAGCAGCGCCAACAATGGCAACCCAGACCAGATCGAACGCAGCTTCATCGTGATCACCAGTCCCACATAGAGCCGTCTTCCAGACGCGCCACCGGCAACTGCCGGGGTACATAGGGATAACGGGCGGCCAATTTTTCGTCCATGGACACGCCATGGCCGGGCGAATCGCCGACGTGCAGGCGTCCGGCGCGGAATTGGTAGTCGTGCGGGAACACTTCCAGGATCTGCTCGCTATGGAACATGTATTCCTGGATGCCGAAGTTCGGCACCCAGGTGTCGAAGTGCAGGGCCGCACCCATGCATACCGGCGACAGATCGGTGGCCCCGTGGAACCCGGTGCGCACCTGGTAGAGGGCGGCAAAGTCGGCCAGGCGACGCACGTGGGTGATGCCGCCGCCATGCACAAGCGTGGTGCGGATGTAGTCGATCAGCTGCTTCTCGATCAGGTGCTTGCAGTCCCAGATCGAGTTGAACACTTCGCCTACCGCCAGCGGCGTGACCGAATGCTGGCGGATCAACTCGAACGACTGCTGGTTCTCGGCCGGCGTGGCGTCCTCCATCCAGAACAACCGGTAAGGCTCCAGGCTGCGCGCCAGGCGTGCCGCTTCGATCGGGGTCAGGCGGTGGTGGACATCGTGCAGCAGCTCGATCTCGTTGCCGTGGTCGGCGCGCAGTTGCTCGAACAGGCGCGGGGCCACTTCGAGATAGCGCGGCGTGGACCACACGGTCTCGGCCGGCAGTTCGCTCTCTGCTGGCTCGTACGGCTTGCCGGCAGTGGAGATGCCATACGCCTTCTTGACACCGGGCACGCCGCATTGCGCGCGAATGGCCAGGAAGCCCATTTCCTTGTACTTGCCGACCTCGTCGCTGGCCTCGGCAATATCGCGACCATTGGCATGGGCGTACACCAACGCGCCTTCGCGCGAACGCCCGCCGAGCAGCTGATAGATCGGCAGCCCGGCCATCTTGCCGAGGATGTCCCACAACGCCACGTCCACTGCGGCGATCGCGGTCATGGTCACCGGTCCGCGTCGCCAGTAGGCGCCGCGGTGCAGGAACTGCCAGGTGTCTTCGATGCGGCCGGCATCGCGACCGATCAGGTTGGGTACTACGTGCTCCTGCAGGTACGCGGCCACCGCCAACTCGCGTCCGTTCAAGGTGGCATCGCCCCAGCCGACCACGCCGCTGCGGGTGACGATCTTCAAGGTCACGAAGTTCCGCCCCGGGCTGGTGACGATCACCTTGGCTTCGACGATCTCGCGATCGCGTACGCTGCCCGCCTTCGGCGTTGCGTTGTCAGTGTGCTGGCTCATCTCTTATTCCGTCGGGATCAATGGATGTCGGTTTCAAACGGCCCGGCCGGCAGGCCGTTGCCGTCATACAGGGTGCACACGGGGCTGTCGGCCCAGCAGTAGCGCACGCGGCTGGGGTCGGTGCCGGCCGGTACCGCCAGGCGAACCCGGGTGCCATCGATGCGCGCCTGGGCGAAGCGACAGCTGCCGGCGGTGGCCGCGCACAGTTCGAAACCGACGGGCTGCGCGGCGCTGTAAGCGACCAGGCCTTGCTCAATCTGGTCAAACTGCAGCGTCACCTCGCTGCCCTCGCGGCGTGCATCGACCGCAACGGGCCCGGATGCGGACAGCACCTGCCCATACACCACGTGGCGCGCGGCACGCGCCAGCCGACGGCCGAGTTCCTGCTTGTTGGCCGGATGGATATCGGTACGCTCGCCGATGTCCACCGCCACTGCCAGGCCCGAATGCGTATCCTCGGCAACCACGCGGCGCTGCTGTTCGCGCAGCGCCGCCCAGCCACTGTCCACCGGCTGCGTGGATGGCGCACCGAAGCCAGCCAATTGCACCACCAGCAAGGGCAACGCCTTGCCGAACTGGCGGCGCAGGTCCTGCCGGTAGATGCGCAGCAGGCGACCGTAGAGATCCGCTTCGAACGTATTGGATTCGCCCTGGTACCACAGCGCGCCGCGCAGGCCGAAGTCACCGAGCGGCGCGATCATGCCGTTGTACAACGTCGACAGCCCGGTCGCCGATTGCCACGGCGCGCGCGGCGGCGAAGCGAAGTCCGCCGGCATGGCGCGATATTGCCAGCCGGCCAGCGGCACTCGCGTGCCATCGGCCAGGATCACTGCCTGCGCTTGCGCCGGGCCGATCAGCCCGCCATCGCGGTACGTATCGATCACCGCCACGGCAATCTGATTTGCGCCTTCATGCAGCAGGCCGGGTGGCAAGGGATATTCGCGTGGCTCGCCGCCGTTGCTGCTGCCGATGGCGCGGCCGTTGACCCACGTCATGTCGATTTCGTCGGCACTGCCGATCGCCAGCGCCTTGGCCTGCGCCGCCTGCGCAGCGCTCAGCCTTACCTCACTGCGGAACCACACCAGGCCATCGAACGCTGCCAGCGCCGGTACGCCCCAATGCTCCCAGGCGCCGAGCGCGGCCGGTGCTGGCGCCCAACTGCCTTGCGGCGCATCGGTCGACCACGGCGCGTCGCCCGCGGCCATGCCGGGCTGCTTGCGCCACCAATCCTCCCAGATCGCGCCCCATCGATTGGCCGCCTCCAGCGGCGACTTGGCATAGCGTGCCAGCACTGCCTCTTCGTCGGCGTACAGGCCGGCCTTGGCCAGGGCGTCGGCGCTCAGCCACGCCTGGATACGCGAACCGCCCCAGGAGGCATTGATCAAGCCCATCGGCACATTGACCTGCTGCTGCAGCTCGCGGGCAAAGTAATAGCAGGCGGCGGAAAAATCGCGCACGCTGTCGGTATCGGCCCGTTGCCACTGCGGCGTGGTGGCGAATTGGCGGCGCGGCAGCGGGCTGTATTCCTGCTTGACGCTGAGCAAGCGAATGTCGTCGTGGCGCGCATTGAGCAACTCCGAGCGCGAATCCAACGTGCGGTGCACCTGCAGCTCCATGTTCGACTGGCCCGAACACAGCCACACGTCGCCCAGCAGGATGTCTTGCGCCTGGACCTGCTCCTGGCCCGAACGCGCCTGCAACACATATGGACCACCGGCAGGCGACGGCGGCAGCGCCACGCGCCAGCTGCCATCGCCGCGCACGCGGGCAGTGGCATGGCGCCCACCCAAGGTCACCTCCACCGTGCGGCCGGGCGTGCCCTGCCCGCGCACCTGCAACACCTGGTCGCGTTGCAGTACTGCGTGCTCGGAGAAAGGACTATCGAACTGCAGCGGCGCCGCCGCCGCGGACAGAGGCAGCAGCGTGGCCAGGAGCAAGGCGAAGGGAATTGGCTTCATCAGTGATGCGCGCTCAGTGGTGCCCGGGGGCATAGGGAAACTTCAGTGACTGGTAATACGACAGCGGCTTTGATGGCGGCTTCTGCCCGGCCGGCAGCGGCAGGCCATTGATCGATTGCCAATAGGCAATGCTGGCATCGCGCCACCACTGCGCCTCGTCCTGCTGGATCGCCAGGAAGCTGGCCACCTCCTGGTATCGCTGCGGGTCGACATAGGGCGACAAACCGGCCCAGGTTGACCGCATGGCTGCGACCTGGTCGACACCGCGCCCGTAGTGCAGCACCAGCTCATTCCACAGCGTATTGCCCGATGGCATCCGGTGGTCCCACGGCACGTGGTGGAACCACAGCAGGTCGCGCTCGGGCACCGTGGCGAGATCGTCGAACTGCCTCGCCAACACCGGCGCGTACTGGCCGACGGCATTGGAACCGGCGCTGCCGCGCTCGAAGCCGATGCCGTGGCGATCAGCGCGGTGGTAGTACACCGGGTCCCAGTCAGGCCGTTCGCTGCCGGCATCCCACGGCGCCGGCCCGTAGTGATGGCCGCGCCCCATCAAATGGTGCAGCCCCAGCGGAGTCATGTAGTCCACCACCGCTTCACGCGAGGCCATCATCATCTCGACCACCGGCGTCACGAACGCCGGATCGTTGCTGAAGGTCATGCGCACCCAGTCCTGGGCAATGGCACGCGCGGACTGCCGCGGATTCCAGGCCAGCCGGCCGAAGGCGTACCAGTTGGCCTGGTCGAAGATCGAACCGGACCAGTTGCGATCGCTGCCGATGTTGGCCACGCCGGCCATGCCGCTAAGCGCGTGGCCCTTGCCCTCGATGACCTGCGCAACGGTGTGCCCGCGCGTGGGGCGGAAGGTATCTGCCTGCAATGTCTCCTCGTACAGCGCGCCCAGGTACACCAGGTGCGTGGCGAAGCCCAGGTACTCCTTGGTGATCTGGAACTCCATCATCAGCGGCGTCCTGGGCATCGCCCCGAACAGCGGGTGGAACGGCTCGCGCGGCTGGAAATCGATCGCGCCGTTCTTCACCTGCAACAGGACGTTGTCGCGGAAGCGGCCGTCCAGCGGCACGAACTCGGCATAGGCCTGCTTGGCGCGGTCGTCGGGCTGCTCGTGGGAATAGACGAACGCGCGCCACATCACCACCCCACCATGCGGCTTCAGCGCATCGGCCAGCATGTTGGCGCCGTCGGCGTGGCTGCGGCCGTAGTCTTGCGGGCCGGGCTGCCCTTCGGAGTTGGCCTTGACCACGAAACCACCGAAGTCCGGGATCAACCGGTAGATCTCGTCGGCCTTGTCCTTCCACCAGCGCTGCACTTGCGGGTCGAGCGGATCGGCGGTCTTCAGCCCGCCAATGTCGATCGGGGCACTGAAGCGCGCACTCAGATACACCCGCACCGCCCACGGCCGCAGCACGCCGGCCAACGCCGCGGCCTTCTCCAGGTAAGCGGGGGTCAGGCTGGCGGCACTGGCATTGACGTTGTTGAGCACGGCGCCATTGAGGCCGAGCGAGGCGTTGGCACGTGCGTAGTCGGTATAGCGCGGCGCCAGATAGCCGGGCAGCTTCTGCCAATCCCAGATCGACTCACCGGCGTAACCGCGCTCGACGCTGCGATCGAGGTTGTCCCAATGGTCGAGCAGCCGCAGTTGCAGGCGCGGATACTCGCGAACATCCAGTTCCGCCAAGGGCTGTGCGGTTTGCAGCAAGCGCAGCAAGTGGAATGCGCCGTAGAGCGCGCCGGCATCGCCCTGGGAAGCGATCACGGTCACCGCTTGACCGGCGACGGTGACATGGCGAATGAGATAGCCCTCCTGGCCCAGGTCGCGCAGTGGCAGGCGCAGGCGCGCGATCAAGGCTGAGGAAGTGGGCGTGCCAATGACCAGGCTGCCACTGCCCTGCAACTGCGTGGCCAGCACCGGCGCCTGGCCCAGCAAGCCTTCCAGCCCGCGCAGCAATTCGGCCTGGGCCGAGCGCTGCAATGGCGTGGCCTGCGGCGCCACCAACGCCTGCAATTGCAGCCGGTAAGCCTGTGCCTGCGCGCTCGGCAGCGGACGATAGCGCAGCCACAAGTCATAACCGTCCTCGGCATGGGCTGGCGACAACCCCAGCAGGCCGAGGCACAACAGGATCGCCGCAAACCCGCAGCGCAAGGACAGGCGCGCACCGGCGCGATCAAGCATGCCAACCAAACCCAGGCTCCTTCTGTTGCGGGCTCAACCCTTGCCAGTCGCCTGTCGCGGCGCTAGTCGCTACCATGCCAAGTGTCCAGGCGCCGGCCGGACCGACGCAGCGAACAGGCCGAAGGGGCAACGCTTGAGCAAGGACACCAAATCGATCCGCCGCAAGGGCCAGGCCACCACCATCGACGATGTGGCCACCCTGGCGAAAGTTTCGCCGATGACTGTTTCGCGCGTGGTCAACGGCAAGAGCAATGTCCGCGACGACACCCGCGAGCGCGTCATGCGTGCAGTCGACAAGCTCGGCTACACCCCCAACCTCGCCGCCAGTGCACTGGCCGCCGCGCAGAACACACGCCTGGCGCTGGTCTACACCAATCCCTCCGGCGCCTACCTGCGCGAGTTGCTGGTCGGCGTGCTGCATGTTGCCTCGCATACCGCCATTCAATTGGTGATCGACTACTGGGACGACCTCGACCCGGAAGCCGAGCGCAAGGCCGCGCGGAAGCTGGCCAAGGGCGTGTCCGGGGTGATCCTGCCGCCGCCGCTGTGCGACTCGGAAGTGGCGGTACAGGAATTCGTGCGCGCCAAGGTCGCGGTGGTGGCCATTGCCTCGGACCGCTTCAGCGACCGCATCTCCTGCGTGCGCATCGATGAATTCCACGCTGCGCGCCAGATCACCGAGCACTTGATCACACAGGGCCACCGCCGTATCGGCTACATCAAGGGTCGCGCCGACATGGCTGCCAGCGAGCGTCGCTTCGAAGGCTTTCGTGCCGCCTTGCAGGCGGCCGGGTTGCCGCTGGACCGGCACCTGGTGCAGGACGGCGACTACACCTACCGCTCCGGCCTGCTGGCGGCGGAGAAATTGTTGTCGCGGCGGCAATTGCCGACCGCGGTATTCGGCAGCAACGACGACATGGCCGCGGCGGTGGTGTCGGTAGCCCACCGGCGCGGCCTGGATGTGCCGCGCGACCTGTCGGTGGTTGGCTTCGATGACAGTTCCTCGGCTACCACCGTGTGGCCCGAACTGACCACCATTCGCCAGCCGATCGGCACCATGGCCGACGCCGCCGTGGACATCCTGCTGCGGCGCATCCGCGGTGGCGAGGCCAACGTCGACCAGGTGTTCGCCCACGAACTGGTGCAGCGGCAGTCCGACGGCCCGCCCGGCGCCAAGGCCTGAGCCGGCACCCCTCGCGCCTGCCTGGCCTGCACGCGCACGCGGCACCGGCCGTGGTTGCAGCTCACCATCATGGCAACGCCCTTGCACCACTTCGCCTCCCCTCCCGCTACCGTGCCGCAGCCAACACGGCGGATGGTAGCGCTACCATAGTCGCGCTCAAAAAAAGCAGCCGAACCGCTGCCTGCGTTTGAACTACGCATCGCGTGCCGTGGCAACGCGATGCGACCGGCCTACTGTAGCCAACAATCCAGACAAAGCCATGCTGCAGCGCGCCATGCCCCATCAGTGGGGCTGCCAGGCATGACACGCACCGCACGCGCCCGCTCAGGCTGCCGGCCGCACCACGTTGAGCACTTCGTAGCACGCACCCATGGTGTGGTAATCAGTCTTCCCCGCCGGGCTCTTCTCATCGCTGTACTTGCGATTGTCGGCATCGAGGATGCGATACCAGGCGCCATGGCGATGGTCGACAAAATGTGCCCAGCTATACGCCCATAGCCGCTCATACGTTTGCCAATATGAGGCATCGTCGGTACGCGCGGCCAACAGCGCAGCAGCGGCCAGCGACTCGGCCTGCACCCAGAAGTACTTGTCGTCGTCGCACACCCTGCCCTGCGGGTCGAAGCCGTAGTACAGCCCACCGCGTTCGTTGTCCCAGGCGCGTGCCACCGCGATATCGAACAAGTGCTTCGCCGTCGGCAACAGCCAGTCGGCTTGGACGTGGCGGTCCAGGATCAACAGCAGCTTGGCCCACTCGGTCTGGTGCCCGGGCTGGAAGCCCCACGGGCGGAACAGATGCTTGGGGTCGTCGCGGTTGTAGTCCCAATCCACGTTCCAGTCCCGATCGTAGTGCTCCCACACCAGTCCGTCGGCCTTGGCGGCCTGGCGGCGGGTCATGTGGTCGGCCAGCAGCAGCGCCCGATCTAGATAGCGGCGCTCGCCACTGGCTTCGAAGGCGGCGAGCATGGCTTCGCACATGTGCATGTTGGCGTTCTGGCCGCGGTACTCGCTGAACTGCCAGTGCGCATCGGCCTCGTCGCGGTACAGACCGGCGTCGGCCTCCCAGAAATAGCGCTCCAGCAGCGCCCAGGTCTCGTCCATCCACGCCGCCGCCTCGGTCACGCCGGCCTTCAGTGCGCTGCTATAGGCCAGCAGCACGAACGCCACGCCGTAGCAGTGGCGGGTGTCATCTTCAACTTTGCCGTCGCGCAGGGTCCAGGCATAGCCGCCGGTCGCGGGATCGCGATGAACCTGGCGCAGGTAGGCCAAGCCATGGTGCACGGCCTGCAGGTACTCGTCGTTACCGAATTCGCGGTACGCCATGGCGTAGTTGAAGACAAATCGCGTACTGCTCACCAAGTGGCGATGCTGTGCGTCATAGACGCTGCCATCGTCGCGGAAGTAATGGAAGAAGCCGCCCGCCGGGTCGATCGCGCGCGGATGGTAGAACGCCATGGTGTCGGCGATATGCGCGCGCAGGAACGCGGGCGAACGGAAATCCGGGGCAGTATCAGGCAACGAGGACATCGGGGTTCCCTAGCAATTGGTCCACTTCATCAGCGCTCGGCATTGCGGCGAAGGCGCCGTGGCGGGTGACCGCGATTGCTCCAACCGCGGTGCCGTAACGGATAGCCGCTTCGATCGCCGCGCCGTCGCGGACGAACGCTTCGAAACCAGCGCCATCTCCGCCAAGCGCGCCCAGGCGCACCAGCAGCCCGCCGACGAAGGCGTCGCCGGCGGCGGTACTATCGCGCACGCTGGCCTTGAAGCTGGCCACCTGGCCGGCCGCGGTGGCGGTGAACCACTGGACCGGGCCGGCGCCATCGGTGACCACCAGCAAGCCCGTGCGGCCAGCGAACAGCTGCTCGCGCACCGCGCGTTCGTCCCCGTCGAGCGGCGCGGCGAGGTAGTCGAGCTCCTCGCGCGACAGCTTGACCAGATCGGCCATGCGCAGTGCCTGCCATAGCGTGGGCGTCGGCTCTGCCCCGGCCGGCCACAGCACTGGACGCAGGTTGAGGTCCAGGCTGACCACCGCACCCGCCGCGGCCGCACGGACCATGCCGGCTCTTGTGGCGGCCGCGCACTCCGGGTCGGTCATGCTGTTGGAACAGACATGGAATACCCCGGCCCCTTCAAAGCAGGCCGCGCCGAAGTCGCCTTCACGAAACAGCAGGTCCGCCGCCGGCGGGCGATAGAAACTGAAACTGCGTTCGCCGTGCGCGTCCAGGGCAACGAACGCCAGCGCGGTCTTGGCTGCGTCGGTGCGGACGATGCAATCGGTCGCCACCCCTGCCGCGGTGAAACTCTGCAGCAGGAAATCGCCAAACATGTCCTGCCCGAGCATGCCGGCGAAGTGGCTGCGCGCACCGAGCCGGGCCGCCGCCACCGCGACATTCGCTGGCGCGCCGCCGGCGAACTGGAGAAATGCACGCGGGGCCTGGGGATCGGCGGGCGGTTGCGCCAACATGTCGATCAGGGCCTCGCCGAAACACACGATCTTCTTCGCCACGACTCAGGCACCCTCCACCGTCGAGGCCGGCACGCTCCGGTCCTGCGCCGACAGGCGGCTGCCGGACAGGCCGAAGAACACGATGTAGGCATAGCACAGCAGCGGCAGCACGAAAGACGGCTGCAGGCCGATGCGATCGGCAAGCATGCCCTGCAGGAACGGCACCAGTGCGCCGCCCACGATCGCCATGATCAGCAGGCTGGAGCCCTTGTTGGTCAGCGGACCGAGGCGCTCGATGCTGAGCGCGAAGATGGTCGGGAACATGATCGAATTGAACAGGCCGATCGCCACCAGGCTATACATCGCCAGATTGCCGCTGCTGGCCATCGTGGTCACCAGCAGCAGCATGTTGATGCCGGCGAACAGCGCCAACAGGCGGTTCGGTGAGAAGCGCGCCAGCAACACCGAGCCGGCGAAGCGCCCCACCATCGCCAGGAACCAGTAAGCGCTGAGGTAATGCGCGGCCTGCGACTCGGTAATGCCGCCGATCTTCGGCAGCGACAGGTAGTTGACCATCAGGCTGCCGATGGCCACCTCGCCGCCGACATAGAAGAAGATCGCGCCGACACCGAAGAACAGGTGGCGATGCTTGAGCGCCTGGCCAAGCGTGTGCTTGTGCTGGTCGGCCTTTTCGGTGGCGCCGGTCAAGGCCGGCAAGCGGAACAGATACACCACCACCGCCAGCACGAACAGCACCACCGCCAGCAGCAGGTACGGGCCCTGCACCGAGTGCGCTTCCTGCACCCGATACGCCACCTGCTCGGCCGCCGGCAGTGCCCGCAGCTCGGCTGCACTCTTGACCGTGTTGGAGAGGATCAGCAGCCCGCCGAACATCGGCGCCAGCGTCGTGCCCAGCGAGTTCAGCGCCTGCGCCAGGGTAAGACGGCTGGAGCTGGTGCTTTCCGGCCCGAGCAAAGCCACGTACGGATTGGCTGCCACCTGCAGCACGGTGATGCCGGTGGCCAGCACGAACAACGCGGCCAGGAACGCCTCGTATACCCGCAGCGAAGCCGCCGGCCAGAAGCCGAGCGCGCCGATGCCGGCGATCGCCAGGCCAGCGACAATTCCCTTCTTGTAGCCCAATCGCGCCACCAGCGCACCGGCCGGCAGCGACATCAGGAAGTACGCGCCGAAGAACGTGAACTGCACCAGCATCGCGCGGGTGTAGTTGAGTTCGAACACGCCCTTGAGGTGCGGGATCAGGATGTCGTTGAGGCAGGTGAGAAAGCCCCACATGAAGAAGATCGAGGTGACCACCGCCAGCGCAACCTTGCGGTTCACGGTGCCGACTTCTACGGCGGGGGCGGCGCGGGGAGGAAGTCCGGGTGAGATGGGCATGGGTCGCCTGGCTGGATAAGAGATGAGGAAAACGGAAGGTTCTGCAACGGGTAATCAGAGCGGCGGCGGCGCGGTGCTCTGGCGTAGCCGCAACTGCACCGGCGCGATGGTACGGGCGACCTCGGCGTCGGGCGAGGCAATGCGCTGCAGCAGCAGTTGCGCAGCCTGGCGACCGCGCGCGCGCGGGTCGGTGGCCAGGGTGGTCAGCGCCGGCGTGCTCAAGGCGGCTTCCGGGATGTCGTCGAAGCCAGTCAGGGAGAAGTCCCGGCCCGCCTGCACCCCACGCGCGGCCAGCCCCAGCATCAGGCCCAGGGCGACGTTGTCGTTGTAGCAAACCGCTGCCGTCGGTCGCGGCGCGCCGGAAAACAAGGCCTGCGCCGTGATGGCCGCTTCCGAACGGGTGGGCGCGCATTCGATCAGGCGATGCTCACGCACCGGCAACCCCGCCGCCGCCATCGCCTCGGCATAGCCCCCGCGTCGCTGCTGGCAGGAACTGGAATCGGCATGGCCGCCGAAGAAAGCGATCTCGCGATGACCCAGCGCGATCAAGTGCGCGGTGGCCAACTGCGCGCCATGGGCGTTGTCCAGCGCCAGGAAATCCCAGGTGTTGTCTGCCGGCTCGCGATTGAACAACAGCACGTTGCCGCGCTCGCCGACCACGCTGCGCAGTGCCTGCGCATCGCTGCCTTCAGCCGGCGAGAGGATCAACCCGGCCGGCGCATGCTCCATCAACGAGGCCAGCACCGCTTGCTGGCGCTCGGGCGACTCACCGGTGTTGCCGAGCAAAGTGACGTAGCCGCGCTCGCCCAGCGCCTCATCCACCCCGGCGGCGAATTCGGCAAAGAAGGGATTGGACAGATCGTTGATGACCAACGCGACGATTGTCGAGGTCTGCCGCCGCAGGTTCGCCGCGGCGCGGTTGTAGACATAGCGCTGGCGTTGCAGCTCGGCATGGACGCGGGCGCGCGTGTCCGGGTGGACCAGGGGGCTTTCGCGCAACACCAGGGAGACCGTGGCCCGGGAGACCCCGACCGCGCGCGCGATATCGGTAACGGTGACTGGCCGATGGCTGGGTGCGGAGGCCGGCTGCGCTGGCGCAGCGCCCGGACCTGCCGGCGTCGTCTTCCCCTGCCTGGACATGCCGCGCTGTTCTCCAATCTCGAAGCTAAGGCGAATTGGATCGATCCAACCGCCGGACAAACGCCACCCGCCTGCCGTGCAGGGGACTAGAACATGGGCAGGCAAGGCTTTGCATGCGGCAGTGCAGCATTTGCGCTTTCTGCGCAAGCAATGCCGCATATATCAGTAGTTTACGCGATATTCTTACAGCAAATAGCTACCTGCGGATCGCGCGACGAATTTAGATTCGCGCAATGGCCCAGGTAATGATCCCGGTCGCGACCGCGCTAACCACCAGGCCGAGCAGGAACAAGCCGTCGGCCACGCGCTCCAGGATGCGGTTGCGCCCGCGCCGCCGCGTTCGCATCGCCCAGTAGGCACTGAGGCAGGCGAGCAAGTAGATCATCGCGTCGACACTGAGCAGGTCGTCGGCAATGGTGTTGACGTTGCGCATCACCACCACCACGTGCAGCACGCCGACCACGGTCATGCATACACCGAGCATCGCCGCCGAGGTGCTGAAAATATGGACGCAGATGTCCTCGTCGAGTCCTTCGCGCCGCTTGTCCGGGATTTTCATGTCGCTCCAGGTCGTTACAGGGATGGCTCGATCACCAGACCAGGCCATCGGCTCACCGGCACCAGTAGAAATACGCAAATGAGTCCGGTGGTTTCGCTGAGGCCCTGCCGAACACCCATGGCTACCCTGAGTGCAACGTAGGCCAGGGCACTCACATGAAATCCGGCAATTCCAAGGCTTCCGCTCATAGTCCCACGCCTGACACCCTGCCGCGTCCGGATTTTCACTTTCGCGGTGAAGTCGGTCGCACCTATCAGGACTCGGATCCGGCGCAGTTTCCACAGCCAGTTCAGCCGCCCCAGGGCGCGCCCAACGTGGTCCTCATCCTGCTCGACGACGTCGGCTTCGGTCAGTTCGGCACCTTCGGAGGGGGCGTCCCCTCCCCCACCATGGATCGTCTCGCAGCCGAGGGCTTGCGCTACAACTACTTTCATACCACTGCCCTGTGCAGCCCGACCCGCGCCGCGCTGATCACCGGCCGCAATCACCACTCGGCATCTTTCGCCGGCATCACTGAGCTGGCCACCGGCTACGACGGCTACTGCTGCGTGCTGCCGCGCGATTGCGGCACGGTCGGCGAGGTACTTCGCCAGAACGGCTACCTGACTGCCTGGGTCGGCAAGAACCACAACACGCCCACCTGGGAACTGAGCGCGGCGGGCCCCTACGACCGCTGGGCGAATGGGCTGGGCTTCGACTATTTCTACGGCTTCAACGCCGGCGACATGAATCACTGGAACCCGTTGCTGTTCGAGAACCGCGACCTGGTGCCGACGTCCGAGGATCCGGAGTATCACCTCACCGAGGACCTGGCCGACAAAGCCATCGCCTGGGTGCGCAAGGTCAAGAGCATCGCGCCGGACAAGCCCTATTTCCTCTACGTGGCGCCCGGTGCGACCCATGCGCCGCACCAGGCGCCCAAGGCCTGGATCGACAAGTTCAAGGGCCAGTTCGACATGGGCTGGGACGCCTACCGCGAGCAGACCCTGGCCCGACAGAAGAAGCTCGGCGTCGTGCCGCAGGACACCGACCTGACGACGCGTTCGCCCGGCCTGCCCGCGTGGGAGGGCCTGGAGCCCGAACAGCAGCGCCTGTATGCGCGGATGATGGAAGTGTTCGCCGCCTACGGTGCCCAGGTAGACGCGGCCATGGGCCGCGTGATCGATGCGGTCAAGGCGCTGCCCGACGCCGACAACACGGTGATCATCTACATCGCTGGCGACAACGGCTCCAGCGCCGAGGGTGGCCTGGAAGGCTCGCTCAACGAAAACCTGTTCTTCAACGGGTTTCCAGAAAAATGGCAGGAAAACTTGAAGGCCATCGACGAGCTCGGCGGACCGAAACACTTCAACCACTTCCCCTCGTCCTGGGCGCACGCGATGAACACGCCCTTCCAGTGGACCAAGCAGGTCGCCAGCCATTTCGGCGGCACGCGCAACCCGATGATCATCAGTTGGCCATCGCAGATCACCGACAAGGGCGGCCTGCGCAGCCAGTTCCTGCACGTGATCGACATCGTGCCGACCATCTACGAGGTCTGCGGCATCACAGCGCCGCGCGAACTCAATGGCATTCCGCAAAAGGAGATCGAGGGCAAGAGTTTCGCGTTCACATTCGACGATGCCGACGCGGCCAGCAAGCGACGCACACAGTACTTTGAACTGGTCTGCAATCGCGGTCTCTACCACGATGGCTGGATGGCCTCGGCACCCGGCTTCGCGCCCTGGATCCCCACACGCCCGGAGGACTGGTCGCCGGATAGTCAAGTCTGGGAACTGTACAAGCTCGACCGCGACTTCTCGCAGGCGCACGACCTGGCGGCGGAACACCCCGACAAGCTGCGCGAGCTGCAGGATCTCTGGTGGGCCGAAGCCGCCAAGTACAGCGTCTTGCCGCTCGACTGGCGCGGCACGATCCGCATGAACGCCGAAGCGATGGGCCGTCCCAACCTAGTTGGCAAGCGTACCCGGGCCACCTACTACGAAGGCATGCTGGCGCTGCCAGACGCGGCCTGCCTGCCGATGCTCAACAAGTCCTGGACCATCACCGCCGACATCGAAGTACCCGACGACAAGGCCGAGGGCATGATCATCACCCATGGTGGCGCCGAGGGAGGCTACGGGCTGTACCTGCGCGAGGGCAAGCCGGTCTTCGTCTACAACTTCCTAGGCATGGCTCGGCCGACCTTCACTTCGGAGGTGGCCGTAGCCAAGGGTAGGTCGACCGTGTCGGTGAAGTTTGATTACGACGGCGGCGGCATGGGCAAAGGCGGCAAGGTCACGCTCGCCATCGACGGCAAGGAAGTCGCGAACGGGCGCCTGGAGCACACCGTGCCGATCCAGTTCTCGATCACCGAAGGCCTGGACATCGGCATGGACAACGGCTCAGCCGTCGACTGGACCTATCAGCTGCCGTTCCGCTTCAGCGGAAAGATCCACGAAGTAACGGTCGAGATATTCCCGGAGAGTAAAGGCTAGCCACGGCGGGCAGGCGGCTATGTGCGACCAGAACGTCGCCAAAGTGTGGCGGCGATCCCGCATGTAACCCGGGCGGTCGGGCCCGGGTATCGACTCGAACTTTCAGGCACAAAAAAGCCCCTCGGTCAGAGGGGCTTAGCTGTCTGGCGGTCGCTGGAACCCGCTGGAACACTTCCTGGTGCCGAAGGTGGGACTCGAACCCACACGCTTTTAAGGGCGGCGGATTTTGAGTCCGCTGCGTCTACCGATTCCGCCACTTCGGCGCGGCCGCGAAGTATAGCCGAGGCGGCGGCCAATGTGCAGCCTTGCGACACGTTGTCCTGGCCCTGTCCCGGTTCGGTCGCCCGCCGCCGCCTGCGGCTATACTCCGGGCAGCGATACCGGGGCTGGTCCAGGAGATTGCAATGGCGGCACTCAAGGGGCTGCGCGTGCTCGTGGTCGAGAACGACGAGATGAACGCGATGCTATTGGAACTGCAGCTGGCCCAGGCCGGCGCAGCCGTAGCCGGGCCGGTGGCCACGGTGGAAAAAGCGCTGCGGATGGTCGACGACGCCGGGCCGGACCTGGCGGTGCTCGATTACCGCTTGGGCGACGGCCAGACCAGCGAAGCGGTCGCCGCGCGGCTCAACGCGCTCGGGGTGCCATTCGTGGTGGCCACCGGCCAGGCCAACGGCGGGCTGCCTTCGGCCTTCGATCGTGGCATCTTGCTCATCAAGCCCTACCTGGCCGAGGATCTGGTGCGCTCACTGCAACAAGCACAAGAGATCGCCGCCAGCCCCTGAGCCCGTTACGGGCATAAGATGGGCCTGTTCCTGGGTTGCGACTGGGGAGCCGCATGGAAACGACAGCGCCGGGTATGCCGGCCGGAATTGCCGCTGGCGCCAGCCAACACTGGGTGGCGCAATCGCCTGGGCTCGAAACTGCCTGGGGTACGGCCGGCCATTGGCCGCCCGCACTGCGCAGCGCCTTGTCGTTGTGCCTGAATAATCCTTCGCCTGCGCTGCTGCTGTGGGGGCCGGCGCTGAACTGCGTCTACAACGAAGCCGGCGCGGTGCTGCTTGGCTCACTGCATCCGGCCGCGTTCGGCCGGCCATTGGCGGAACTGGACCCGGCCCTGCGCGGCGAGTTGTGCGCCGCCGTGACCCCGCTCGATGGCGCCCTGGCCAGCCGCCTGCCCGCTTTCGCCGCCGCTGCGGGTGCCGGTTCGTGGGCCTGTAGTCCGCTCTACGACGAGGCCGGCATCGCCGGTGCGCTGTGTGTGCGCGAGCGTCCCGCGCGCGCGCCCCACATGGTCGCTGCATTCGAGGAATCGCCCGCCTTCCTGGCCGTGCTGCGCGGGCCGGACTATCTGATCGAAAGCGCCAACCAGCGCATGAAGCAGTTGCTGGGCGAACGCCAGATCATCGACCGCCCGCTGCACGCCGCCCTGCCGGAGGTGGTCGACCAGGGCGTGATCAAGCTGCTCGACCAGGTTCGCCTGAGCGGCGAGCCATTCGTCGGCCAGGCCATCCGGCTCACGCTGGAGCGGCCGTTCGAGGACGCGCCTTACGAGTCGGTGCTGGACTTCGTCTACCAGCCGATGCGCGATGATGCCGGCGTGGTCGATGCCATCCTGGTGCACGGCATCGATGTGACCCGGCAGCGCCATGCCGAGGAACGCAACCGCTTCTTGCTGGCGCTGGAAGACGCGCTGATGGAGCTGTCCGAACCACAGCAGATCCTCGATACCAGCGTGCGCCTGCTGTGCCACCACCTGCGCGCCAATCGTACCGGCTACGGCCTGGTGGACATGGAGCGGCGCACGATGCGGGTGCTCAGCGACCATGTCGAAGGCATGGACAGCCTGCGCGGCGAGTTCGAACTGTGCTCGATCGCCGAGGGCTTCCTCGAAGCGCTGATCGAAAATCGCCCCTGGTTGGTACGCGATACCCAGGGCGCCGATGCCCCGCCCTACCTCAGCGATGGCTACCGCAACCACGGCATCCGCGCCACCCTGGCGGTGCCGCTGCACAAGAACGGGCAGCTGGTGGCGATCATGGGCGTGCACCAGGCCACGCCGCGGCGCTGGTCCAGTGAGGAAGTGGAACTGGTGCGGCTGGTGGTGGCGCGCTGCTGGGAGTCGCTGCAACGCGGCAAGGCGCAGCGCCAGCTGGCGGCCAACGAGGCCCGCCTGCGGCGCCTGGCCGATACCTTGCCGCAGATCATCTTCATCGCCGACCCCGAGGGCGTGGCACGCTTCTTCAACAGCCGCTGGCACGAGTACACCGGTTGCGATCCGCACGCCGACGCGCGCACGGCCTGGGACATGGCCCATACCGATACCGACCTGCGCAAGGCCGCGCAGGCCTGGCGCGGTGCGCTGGCCGCCGGGGACGGCTTCGAGATCGAGTGCCAGCTGCGCCGCTACGACGGCCAGTATCGCTGGCACCTAGCGCGCGCCCTGCCGATTCGCGAAGAGGACGGCCGCATCAGCCAGTGGATAGGCACCTATACCGACATCCACGACCGCCGCAGCTTCGAAGACCGCCTGATGGAGAGCGAGGCGCGCTTCCGCAAGCTATGCGAAACGGTGCCGGCGATGATCTGGATGTCCGATGCGCAAGGCAGTTGCGTGTACTGGAACCCACGCTGGACCGAGTTCACCGGCCAGACCACCGCCGATGCGATCGCCGGTGGTTGGTGGGAGGTGGTCCACCCCGATGACTTGGCGCGTGTACGCCACGGCTTCCTGCAGGCACTGGACGAGCGCCGCGCCTTCAGCGCCGAGTACCGGGTACGCCGCCACGATGGCGAGTATCGCTGGTGCATGGACACCGCCACCACGCACTTCGGCGTGGATGGCAGCTTCCTCGGCCACATCGGTTCGTTGATGGATATTTCCGAGCGCAAGCGCATCGAGGATGCGACCGCCTCGGAGCGCTCGATCCTCGGCCTCATCACCACCGGTGCGCCGCTGCCGATCGTGCTCGATTCCATCGCCTTGAGCGTGGAAGCCCGCGGCGAACGCTCGCTGCGCTGCTCGATCATGCTGGCCAATCCCGAACAGACCCTGTTGCGCTGCGCCGCCGCGCCAAGCCTGCCGCTCGAGTACGCGGTGCGCTTCGACGGCCTGGCCATTACCGACGGCGGCACGCCGTGCGGCCGCGCCGCGCGCCAGGCCCACCAGGTCATCTGCGAGGACATCGCCGAAGACGCAACCTGGGGCGAGCACCGCACCCATGCCCTGGCAATGGGCATTGCCGCCTGCTACGTCACCCCGATCCTCGGCAGCAATGGCGTGGTCCTCGGCACCCTGGCGATGTACTACCGCACCCCATACCTGCCGACCCTGCACGAACAGGCGATGGCGCGCTCGGCCTCGCACCTGGCCGGCATTGTCATTGAGCGCAACCGCATCGACGCCCAGCTCAAGGCCTCGCTGCAGGCCGAGACCAGCGCCCGCAACGAGGCCGAGACCGCCAGCCGGATCAAGGACGATTTCCTGGCCACGCTCAGCCACGAGCTGCGCACGCCGTTGAACGCCATCCTCGGCTGGTCGCGGCTGATGCAGACCGAATCCTTTGCCCCGGAAAACATCGACAAGGGCCTGGTGATCATCGAGCGCAGCGCGCGCTCGCAGGCGCAGATCATCGACGACCTGCTCGACATGAGCGCCATCCTCTCGGGCAAGGTGCGCCTGCAACCGGAGCATTTCGACATCGGCGGGCTGGCCCGCAGCACCATCGACCTGATGCGCCCGACCGCGGCCAACAAACAGGTCGAGCTGCGCGTGCGCGGGCTCGAAGACGGCACCACGCCGTTCTTCGGCGATGCCGGACGCTTGCAGCAGGTGCTGGTCAACCTGATCGGCAACGCGATCAAGTTCACCCCCGCCAATGGTCGGGTCGAGCTGGAAATGGCGGCCGCGCCGGACCACCTGCGGCTGTCGGTGCACGACACCGGCGTGGGCATCGCGCCGGACTTCCTGCCGCACGTATTCGACCGCTTCCGCCAGGCCGATGCCAGCACCACGCGCCGCGTCGGCGGCCTCGGCCTGGGCCTGTCGATCTCGCGCCAGCTGATCGACCTGCATGGCGGCTGGCTCGGCGCCACCAGCGCCGGCCACGGCCTTGGTGCCACGTTCACCCTGGTACTGCCCTACCAGCACGGAGTCAGTGCACCGCGAACGCAGGACCCGGCCAACGGCAAGGTCGGCCCCCTGCCCCAGGCCATGGCCGGCCGGCTGCGGGGCGTGCACTTGTTGCTGGTGGACGACGACAACGACTCACGCGATGCCACCGAGCACTTCCTGCGCCAGGCCGGCGCCCAGGTCACCAGCGCCGGCTCGGCCGATGCCGCCGAACAGTTGCTACGGCAGCAGGAGTTCGATGCCTTGATCAGCGACATCGCCATGCCCGGACGCGATGGCTACGACCTGATCCAGGCGGTACGCAGCAGCGCGCCGGTACGCCAGCCGCAGATCGCGGCGATCGCCCTGACCGCCTACGTGCGTGAAGAAGATCGCGAAAAAGCCATGCTCGCCGGCTTCGACGGGCACATGGGCAAGCCGCTGGATCCGCTGGGGCTGGTGGAGCTGATCGAAGCGTTGTCCGGTGGCCCGGGCAAATCCGCCGCCGGCCGCACAGTGTCTGCCTGAGGGCTCAGCCGGACGCCAGGCTGAGCCGCTGCCCCATGCGCGCGCCGATCTCCGCCTCGCGCAACCACTGCGCCAGATCCCGTGGCGCCAAGGGCCGCGAATAGAAGTAGCCCTGGATCTCGTCGCAGCCCTGCTGGCGCAGCAGCGCGTCTTCCTGCACCGTCTCCACGCCTTCGGCTACCACCTGCATGCCCAGGGCGTGGCCCAGGTGCACGATCGCCTGCGTCACCTCGGCGGTGTTGGCATCGGCGAGCATTCCCTGCACGAAGCTGCGGTCGATCTTCAGGCGCTGCACCGGGAAGCGATTGAGGTAATGCAGGTTGGAGAAACCAGTGCCGAAATCATCCACCGCCAGCAATACGCCGTTCTGCTCGAACAGATCGAAGCAGCGCCGCAACGCCTCGCTGTCGCGGATCAACGCCGACTCGGTCAATTCCAGTTCCAGCCGCTGCGGCAGCCAGCCGTTGGCCCGGCAGATCTCCAGCACCCGCTCGGCGAACCCGCGGTCGCGCAGCTGCACCGCCGAGACATTCACCGCGATGCGGCTGAACTGCAGGCCTTGCTGATCCCACGCCACCGCCTGGCGGCACGCCTCGCCGAGCACCCAGTCACCCAGGCGCACGATCTCCCCGCACTCCTCGGCGATCGGAATGAATTCGGCCGGGCTGCAGAAGCCGTGCCCTGGCCGGTGCCAGCGCAGCAAGGCTTCGATCGCCGGGGCACTTTCTCCGGCCGTCGGCACCAGCGGCTGGTAGACCAGCGAGAATTCCTCGCGGTCCAGCGCGCCGTGCAGCGCATGCTCCAGCTCCAGGCGGCGCTGGGCGCGCAGCAGTACGTCCTGGCTGTAGTAATGGAACGTATTGCGGCCCGATTCCTTGGCCGCGTACATCGCCGCGTCCGAGGCGCGCAGCAGGCTGTCGAAATCCTCCAGCTCCGGCGCCTGCATGGCGATACCGATGCTGGCGCTGAGCTTGAGCGTGATGTGGTCCTTGCGCAGCGGCTCGGCCAGCGCCGCCAGCAATTTGCGCGCCACGTGCCCGGCGTCTTCCGGCTCGGACAGGTCGCGCAACACCACCACGAACTCGTCGTCGCTGAAGCGACCGAACAAGTCACTGTTGCGCAGCTGCTGGTGCAGCCGGGTGGCCGCCAGCTTGAGCAAGGTATCGCCCGTGGCGTGGCCAAAAGAGTCGTTGATGCTCTTGAAGCCATCCAGGTCGATCAACAGCATCGCCAGGGTCTGCCCGCGCTCGCGCGCCTCGGCCATCGCCTCCTCGGCGCGTTCGCGCAGCAGGAAGCGATTGGGCAGGCCGGTGAGGCGGTCGTAATGGGCCAGCAGCTCGATCCGCTCATTGGCTTCGCGCTCGCGACTGATATCGCGGAACAGCACCACGAAACGCGGCGGCAGGCCTTCGCGGCGGTCCAGTTCGATCAATACCTGCACCCACACCCGTTGGCCGGAGTTGCGGTAGAAGCACAGCTCCAGTTGCTCGGGCAGGCCGCCGTCGGAGATGCGCAGCAGCGCTGCTTCGAAGGTGTCGCGCGAATCCTGGGTATACAGGGCCAGCGCCTGTTCCAGGGTGATCGGCTCCTTGCGCAGGCCGTGGATGCGGTAGCACTCCTCGGTCCACTGCATGCGCCGGGTGTCGACCTCGATCTCGCAGCCGCCGATCCGCCCCAGGGCCGAAACCCGGTTGAGCAGTTCGGTGCGCCAGCGGATCAGGGCATCGGTCTGGCGTTGTTCGGTGACGTTCTGCACCTGACCGACCAGCCGCATCAGGGTGCCGTCGCCGTCGAACACCGGCTGTGCCCATACCCGCGCGTGCTGCGGCGGTTGCTGGCCCAGTTCCAGTTCGAAATGCAGCGGCTCACCGGCCGCGCGCAGGCGCCGCCAGGCAGTGCGCAGGGCGCTGCGGCCTTCGACGCCGAGGTGGCGCACGAGGTTGCGCACGTGCTGCAAGGGCTTGCCCGGTAGCGAGAGCTGGCGCGCGAAGTCCTCCGACAGCCACAGGCGATCGCGCCGGCAATCCCAGCTCCAGCTGCCCATGCTGGCGATGCGCTGGGCCTCTTCCAGCTGTGCCTGCTGCTCGCGCAGTTGCTGCTCCAGCAGTTTGTGCGGATGGATGTCGGTGTGGGTACCGACCATGCGCTGCGGGCGGCCGTCGGCCGAACGGGTGACCACGCGGCCGCGATCGAGGATCCAGCGCCACTCGCCGTCGCGCTGGCGCAGGCGGAATTCAGCGGTGTAGCCCTCGCTTTCGCCGGCTAGGTGCGCACGGATCGCCTCACTGACGCGCGGATGGTCTTCCGGGTGCATCAGCTCGGAGAGCGCGGCCAGGTTGGGCGGCAGCGACTGCTCGTCATAGCCGAGCATCCGCTTCCAGCGCTCGGAGCGGTAGACGATGTCAGCGGCGATATCCCAATCCCACAGGCCGTGCTCGGCACTGTCCAGGCCGATCTCCCAGCGGCTGGCGACCGCGCCGGCCGGCTCGGGAATGCTCAGCGTGTAGGCGATCGCGCTGCCGTGCTCGTCGCACACCGCACGCAGCCAGCCATCCCATCGACCGTTGCCGTTGGGCAGCACGCAGGCAAGCATCCCGCCCTCGCGGCGCAGGCGTTCGCGGCCGTCGGCCAGTTGCTCGACGTACAACGCCACCGTCGCCGGCAGACCCAGCGACTGCGCTGCCGCATTGGCGGCCAACGGCCGCCCATGCGGATCGAGCACCACCACCGCGGAGGTGAGAGGGTGCTGCAGCAAGCTTGCGATGACGCCTGGATCCACGCTGGGAAGCTCCGCTTCTCGAACCCCGGGGGGATGGGGGACGTCCTGGATAACGGCCGCGGCGAGGAATAGTTGAGCGCCGCGCCCCCGGCGCCTGTGTGTCTGGTTAATGCTTGACCCGCCCGGCCGGCGACGCCGCCGCGCGCAAAGCGCAGCCAACCTACTAAGATGAGGCGTTGCCCGCCGCTGGCGCCCCGTGCCTCCATGTCCGACGACCGCAGCCGACCTATCCTGCCCCTGCCCCTGCCACTATCCGGCCAACGGCTTGCCCGCCGCCTGCGCACCGGTATCTGGGTCCTCACCACCGCCTATCTCGCGCTGGGCCTGACCTGGCTGTTGGCCGGCGACACCCTGGTCCGTCTTGCCCGCCCCGACCCTGCCAACTTCCATCGCCTGCTTGGCCTGTCCGGCGCGGTCTTCGTCATCGTTTCTGCGTTGCTGCTGCACTACGGCCTGCGCCGCCTGGCTGGGCTGCTGCAGGACGAACATGCCGCGCTGGCCCACTCGCAAGCGCAGTTGCACGAGAAATTCCACGCCCTGCCGTGCCCGGTGTGGGCCTACGATCTGCAGACTCTGCGCATCCTCGATGCCAACCCCGCTGCCCTGGCCTTCTTCGGTTATACCCACGAAGAATTCCTGCGCCAGCACCTGGACGCCATCTGGCCGTCCAGCGAGCAGGATCGCTTCGGCGAGATCATCGCCCACCTGCGCGATGCTCCCGACGAGAACTGCGTGATCACCGAGTCGCTGCTCACCCGCGAAGGCCTGCGCGATGTCGAAGTGCGCAGCAGCCCGATCTCGGCCCCGAGCGGCCACGCCCGCCTGGTGGTGGCGATCGACCGCAGCGACGAACGCCGCGCCGCGCGCCAGCGCGCCGAGCTGCTGGCGCTGCTGGAGGAAGCCCAGAGCATTGCCCGGCTGGGCTCCTGGGAGCTGGACCCGGCCAGCGGCCTGGGCCGCTTCTCCGCCGAGGTCTATCACATCGTCGGCCGCCCCGCGCCCTGCGACCAGCGCTGGCACCGCTTCGAAGAACTGCTGGCCGGCGTGGACCTGGTGACCCAGGTCCGGATCGACCGGCTGATCGATGACATGTGCAGCGCCGGCACCGTGCAGATCGACGTGCTGCTGCCGCTGATTTCCGGCGATGGCCAGACCCGCATGGCGCACCTGCGCGCCGAGAGCGGCGTCGGCGCCGATGGCCGCCGCCGCGTGCACGGTACTTTGCAGGACGTGACCGAGCGCGAGCAGTCGCGGCGCCTGCTGCGCGAGCGCGAGGAGCAGTTCCGCGAGCTGGTGCGGGTGCTGCCGGACGGGGTAATGATCCTGTCCGATGAGCGAGTGATGTATGCCAACCCGGCCTGCGCCGGCCAGTTCGGCTACCCCGGCGAATCGCTGCTGGGCGAACCGTTGGCCGCGCTGGTGAGCGAGGCCGACCTGGCGCTGGTCCGCGAACAACTGGCCGGCGAGGAATCGCGCGCCGAAGTCTCGGCCGCCCGGCGCATGCGCCGGCGCGACTTCAGCGTGTTCCAGGCCGGGCTGTCGGTGGGCGCGGTGCGCTACGGCGGCCGCGATTGCCGCCTGCTGGTGGTGCGCGACCTCAGCGAGCCCGAACGCATGCGCGATGCCCTGGCGGCGAGCAACGGCGAACTGCAGGCCATGGCCAAGCGTTTGTTCTCGCTGCAGGAAGACGAGCGCCGCGCCATCTCGCGCGACCTGCACGACGACATCGGCCAGGCCATCACCGCGATGAAGCTGTCGGCGCACGCGGCCATGGAGGACGACGAGCCGCAGTCACGGCGCGACAACCTGCAGGAGATCGTCGACCTGGCCGACACCACCGTCACCAAGTTGCGCAATCTTTCCATGCTGCTGCGGCCGCCGCAGCTCGATGCGCTCGGGCTGGAGGCGGCGCTGCGCTGGCAGGCCTCGACCTTGTTCCGCGGCAAGCCGCAGCGGCTGGAGATGGACATCCATGAGCTGCAACAACGGCCGAGCAACGAGATCGAACAGGCATGCTTCCGCATTGCCCAAGAAAGCCTGACCAATGTCCTGCGCCATGCCTGCGCCGGCGAGGTCAACCTGGTGCTGCGCGACCACGGCCAGGGTGGCCTGTACCTGGAGGTCAACGACGACGGCGACGGCTTCGAGCCGGAAGGCCCGCGCGGCCTCGGCCTGGTGGTGATGCGTGAACGCGCGCAGACAGCCGGTGGAACCCTGACGATAGAATCTGCCCCGGGCGCCGGCACCTGCGTGCGCCTGCATCTGCCCTACCAAGCGGCCGGCGAACCGGCCGCCCGCGACAACGGACGTTGAGCCCCATGTGGAACCCCGCACTACCGCCCGGACTGGAAGCCAACAAGCCGCAACGCCTGGGTGCCGGCAATCCCGAACTGCTGCGACTGGTAGATGCCGCCGCCTCCGGCGGCACGCCGCTGATGCTGTTGCACCTGGACATCGACCACTTCGCCTCGATCAACGAAAACATGAGCGCCGAGGTCGGCGACCAGGCCTTGTCGCTGCTAGCCGAACGCGTGCAGGGCTTCCTCGGCAGCCGCGGCAAGCTTTGGCGCCATGGTAGCGACGAGATGATCATCGTTGCGCCGCGCCAGGAAGGCACGCCACTGCCGGAAGACTTCGCCGAGGAGATCCGCCAGCAGATCGAGCTGCCGCTGTCGGTACTGCCGTACACCTTGTTCATGACCGGCACCCTGGGCATCAGCCTGTGCCCGGAGCACGGCACCCAGCTGTCGGCGCTGCTCGACCAGGCCGAGGAAGCCAACTACCAGGCCGGCCGCGAAGGCGGCAACACCGTGCGCATGTACGCGCGCAACTCGCCGGCCAGCGCGCATAGCGAGAGCATCATCGCCCGCCAGATCGTCGATGCGATCCCGCACGGCGAACTGCGCCTGCGCTACCAGCCGTTGGTCAGCGCCCGCGACGGCCGCATCGTCGGCATGGAGGCGCTGCTGCGCTGGCAGTCGCCGACCCTGGGCATGCTCGTGCCCGAGCGTTTCATGCGCACCGCCGAGCGCCTGGGCGTGATCGTGCAGCTGGGCGAGTGGGTGCTGCAGAACGCGATCAAGCAGGCGCGGCAATGGCGTGACCAGGGCTTCGACGACTTCAGCATCGCGGTCAATGTCTCCACCCTGCAGCTGCTGCGGCCCTCGTTCTTCAACGAAGTGATGTCGATGCTGCAATCGGCCGGGGTGCCGGCCAGCGCGGTGACCCTGGAGATCAACGAAAGCGCGTTGACCAACAACGTCAACTTCGTCCATGAGTCGATGGCCAACCTGCGCAACGAAGGCATCAGCCTGAGCCTGGACAACTTCGGCACCGGCGACTCCAGCCTCAGCGCCCTGGTCCGCTACCCGGTCGATCGGCTCAAGATCGACCGCAGCTTCATCAAGAGCGCGCCGGCCGGCAGCCGCGAAGCGGCGATCGCGCGCGCGATCATCGCCATGGGCCACCAGCTCGGAATGACGGTCATCGCCAATGGCGTGGAGTCGCAGGCGCAACTCGGGTTCCTGCGCCGCAACGACTGCGACATCTTCCAGGGCTACATGTTCGGCGAGCCGATGTCGGCCGAATCAGCCGGCATGGCCCTGCGGCGCCGCTATCTGCGCCCGGAATCGTTTGCCGAAACCCGCCCCGACCGTACCCTGCTGCTGCTCGACGACGAAGAAAACGTGTTGCGCTCGCTGGTGCGCCTGTTTCGCCGCGACGGCTATCGCATCCTTGCCGCGGGCAACGTCCGAGACGCCTTCGACCTGCTGGCCACCAACGACGTCCAGGTGATCCTCTCCGACCAGCGCATGTCGGACATGAGCGGCACCGAGTTCCTCGGCCGGGTGAAGATGTTGTATCCCGACACGGTCCGCCTGGTGTTGTCCGGCTACACCGACCTGGCCACGGTGACCGAAGCGATCAACCGCGGCGCCATCTACCGCTTCCTGACCAAGCCCTGGAACGACGACGAACTGCGCGAACACATCCGCCAGGCGTTCCGCACCCATGATGAGTTGCGCAAGGGCCGCGATGGAGCGGGGGCGATCGCGCGGGACGGGCTGGGCAGCGACGAGGGGTAGCCGGACGCAGGTGTCTCCGCGTCGGGGCTGAAGCCCCTCCTACAACGGAGGGGCTTCAGCCCCGACCGCCATCTGCGTTATTCAGTTCTTGCGAGCACGCGCAAAAGCATCGGCCAGGGCGCTGTTTGCCGGCGGCGCACTACTCGCCGGCATCCGCGGCTTGCCACCGCCGCCCGGACCACGTCCGCCCGGTCCGCGCCCACCCTCGCGCGGATTGTTCTGCGGTGCCCGGCTGTCGCGCGCGGCCGGTGCCGGCACTTCTTCCAGGCGCCGGGTCAGGGCGATGCGCTTGCGCGCCACGTCCACCTCCAGCACCTTGACCTTGACGATATCGCCAGCCTTGACCACGTCGCGTGGATCCTTGACGTAGGTATCGGAGAGCGCGGAGATGTGGATCAACCCGTCCTGGTGCACGCCGATATCGACGAACGCACCGAACGCGGCAACGTTACTCACCACGCCTTCGAGCACCATGCCCGGGCGCAGGTCCTTGAGGTCTTCCACGCCTTCGGCAAAGCGCGCGGCCTTGAATTCCGGACGTGGGTCGCGGCCGGGCTTTTCCAGTTCCTTGAGGATGTCGCGCACGGTCGGCACGCCGAACTGCTCGTCGGTGTACTGCTCGGCGCGCAGGCTGCGCAGGAACGCGCCCTCGCCCAGCAGCGCCTTGATCGGCTTGCCGGTGCCCTGGACGATGCGTTCGACCACCGGGTAAGCCTCCGGGTGCACTGCCGAAGCATCCAGCGGCTCATCGCCGTCGGCAATTCGCAGGAAGCCGGCGCATTGCTCGAAAGTCTTGTCGCCCAGGCGCGGCACCTTCAGCAGGTCCTTGCGACGCTTGAACGGGCCGTTGTCGTCGCGGTGGCGCACGATGTTCTCGGCCACCGTCGAGGACAGGCCGGACACGCGCGACAGCAACGCCGCCGAGGCGGTGTTGACGTATACGCCGACCGCGTTGACGCAGTCCTCGACCCTCGCATCCAGCGCGCGCGCCAGGCGGAACTGGTCGACGTCATGCTGGTACTGGCCCACGCCAATGGCCTTGGGCTCGATCTTCACCAGCTCGGCCAGCGGATCCTGCAGGCGCCGCGCGATCGACACCGCACCGCGCAGCGACACATCCAGGCCGGGGAACTCCTTGGCCGCGAATTCGGAGGCCGAATACACCGACGCGCCGGCCTCGCTGACCACCACCTTCTGCAGCTTGCTCTCCGGCATCGCCTTGATCACCTCACCGGCGAGCTTGTCGGTCTCGCGGCTGGCGGTACCGTTGCCAATGGCGATCAGCTCGACGTTGTGTTGCATGCACAGCTTGCGCAGCACCGCCAGCGACTGGTCCCACTGGCGCTTGGGTTCGTGCGGGTAGATGGTCTCGGTGGCCACCAGCTTGCCGGTCGCATCGACCACGGCGATCTTGCAGCCGGTGCGGATGCCCGGATCCAGGCCCAGCACGGTGCGCTGGCCGGCAGGCGCGGCCAGCAACAGGTCCTTGAGGTTGTCGCCGAACACTGCGATGGCTTCGGCCTCGGCCTTTTCGCGCGCCTGGTTGAACAGGTCCAGCAGCAGGTGCATGTGCAGCTTGGCGCGCCAGGTCAGGCGGCAGGCGGCCAGCAGCCAGGCATCGGCGGCGCGGTTCTGATTCGCTACCCCAGCGGCAAGCGCGACCCGGCCTTCGCAATATTGGTGGCCGGCCTCGGCGTCACTGCCCGGGTCGAGGTCCAGGAACAGGATTTCCTCGCGGCGGGCGCGGAACAGTGCCAGCAGGCGATGCGAGGGAATCCGCGCCAGCACCTCGGCGTGCTCGAAATAATCGCGGTACTTGGCGCCGGCCTCTTCCTTGCCCTCGGCCACGCGCGCGCGGATCACCCCGTGTTCGCCCAGCCATTGGCGCAACTCGCCCACCAGCGCCGCGTCTTCGCCCCACCGCTCCATCAGGATCGCGCGTGCACCTTCCAATGCCGCCTTGACGTCGGCCACGCCCTGGTCGGCGTCGACGAAAGCGGCGGCAAAGGTCTCCGGCACCTGGGTCGGGTCGGCGAGCAGGCCGTCGGCCAGGGGCTCCAGCCCGGCCTCGCGGGCGATCTGCGCACGCGTGCGGCGCTTGGGCTTGTAGGGCAGGTACAGGTCTTCCAGCCGCGACTTGGTATCGGCGGCGATGATTTCGGCGCGCAATTCGTCGCTGAGCTTGCCTTGCTCGTCGATGCTGGCCAGCACCGCGGCGCGGCGCTCCTCGAGCTCGCGCAGGTAGGTCAGGCGTACTTCCAGGTTGCGCAGCTGGGTGTCGTCCAGGCCGCCGGTGACTTCCTTGCGGTAGCGCGCGATGAACGGAACGCTGGCGCCTTCATCCAGCAGGGCAATGGCGGCGCGGGCCTGGCTGGCCTGGGCGCCGATCTCCTCGGCGATGGTCTGGGCGATCTGCTGGGCGAGCTTGGAATCAATCTTGACGTCGGGCATGCGGTCAACGGTACTGCGGCAACGGGAACCTGCATTCTGGCAGCGCCCGCGCAGCGCGGAAACCCGTTGACAGCATCGCCCTAAAACCCTTCCGGGCAGGCGCCGCTCAGTTGTGCGCGTAGTGGCTGGCCAGGCGCTCGGCGACCCAGGTGTCCTGCAGCGATTCCAGCGCCATCACCCGTACCTTGCCCACGTGTTCCAGCGAGAGCACGCGCTCTGCGTAGAACTCCGGACCCTCCTCGGTCATTGCCATCGAGCGGCTGAATCCGTAAGGCACCAGGCCCTTTTCGCCATCTTTGCTGCCACCGACATAGAGGAGGATCGACATGTTTCACCTTCGTGTTTCTGTGCGTGTTGCGGGTTGTGCTTTGGTCAGCCGCCGCAGCTTACGCAGGTGCGTGTTAGGACCTTCTCCACGCAAGTTAACCGCAGCTGTTTGCGGTTCGATGACGGCCGCATTGGCTCATTGCGATCACTTTTTCTTAACCTCGAACGCCGGCTCAGTGTCGTTGGTGAATGCGCGACGGCGACGGCCACGGCCACCAGCCGCGGCCATGCAGGGCGTAGTAGTCGGCCGCGCGCTCGAACGGATTGCGCACGCTGATGCCACCACAAATGAAATAGAACGGCAGGAACAACGGGCCGAGCAATAGGTATTGGAAGACGTGCGCGCGCTCGTGATCGCCGAGCCGCACCGCCGGGTGCACGCAATGGCCGGCGCGATGGGCGTAGGTGGCGCAATCGATATCCAGCGAGGTGCCGGTGAGCAGGATCACGTTGCCCAATGTCATCGCCCCGCCCGGCCCCCAGGGCCAACGCTCGAACACCAACGCCAGCTCACGCCGATGCCAGCGGGGCCGCGCACCGGCCAGGCAACCAACCAGCCCTGCGAGCAGGCCAAGCAATGTATTGGGCAGGGTCCAGAGCGCGCCAAGCCCCTGCAGCGCGAGCAGCGCCGGCCGTGGCAGGTTCAATCGGCCTGGTTGGGAATCAGCAGCCACAACAGCAGGTACACCAGCAGCCCCGGGAACGCAGCCGAGGCGATGGAGACGATGACGTAGATCACTCGCAGCAGGGTCGAGCTCCAGCCGAAGCGATGCGCAATGCCGCCGATGACGCCGGCGATCATGCGGTCGTTGAGCGAACGCGACAGGGTACGTGGCACTGTGCTCATGGGTAGGCTCCGCGATTCGTCATGACGCTCAATATAACTGGCTTCACGGCGCGGCGCGTTGGGCCTGCAGGCGTGCGCTGAACCAGGTTGCCGCGTCGCTTGGCGGCTGCCCCGGGCAGGCGACCTGATAGGCGCGGCCGCTGACGCTGCTGCGGCTGGCGGCGTGGGCGATGAAGGTTTCCGGCGTGGTCGCTGGGTCGTGCTCGCGCAGGTAGGTGTACTTGCGCTGGAGGTGCGCGGCAGCGCGCTTGCCGTCGTACCAGTTGCCGTTGCGCTCGAACCGGCAAGGCGAATCGGCCAGGGCGGCGATCAGGCCCTGGATCTCGCGCTCGGACTGCGGCGAAACCGCTCGCGCCGGGCCGGCCGTACCGAGGCACCATGCCAGCAGGCAGGCCAGGACCGCGCTGTCGGCGGCGCTAGCGCGCATCCCCGTCGCGCTCGGCCAGCCAGCGGTGGATTGCCGCCGGCACTTCGCGCTGGGCGCGCCCGGAGACGTAGATGCCGATGTGCCCGCCGCGAAAGCCGAGCTCGCTGTAGTCGTCGCTGCCCGTGCGCCCGGCCAGCGCACGCGAGGCCGCAGGCGGCACCAGGTGGTCCTGCTCGGCATAGATGTTCAACACCGGCATATCGACGGCGGCCAGGTCGACGGCTTCGTCGCCGATCTCGATGCCGCCTTCGATCAGCCCGTTGCGCTGGTAGAACTGGGTGACGAATTCCCGGAACGCCTCGCCGGCCAGGTCCGGCGAGTCGAAGATCCATTTTTCCATGCGCAGGAAATCCTCCAGCGCCTGTTTGTCGTCGAGGATGTCGAGCAGGCCCACGTACTTCTGCAGGTTGAGCCGGAAAGGCTTGAGCATGAGGTAGCTGGCGTTCATCAGGTCGGCCGGGATGTTGCCGACCGTGTCCACCAGCAGGTCGACGTCCAGGGTGCGCGTCCAGCGCGACAACATGTTGTCGGGCGTATGGAAATCCACCGGCGTCACCATGGTGACCAGGTTGCGCACTTTCCGCGGCCGCAACGCGGCGTAGCACAGCGAGAAGGTGCCGCCCTGGCACACGCCGAGCAGATCGATGGCGGCGACCCCGGCTCTTTCGCGCAAGGCATCGACCGCGCCATCGATGAAGCGCAGCAGGTAGTCCTCCAGGGTGAGGTAGCGCTCGGAGCGGTCCGGGTAGCCCCAGTCCAGTACGTAGACGTCTTCGCCCTGGGCCAACAGCCCGCGCACCAGCGAGCGATCGGCCTGCAGGTCCACCATGTACGGGCGGTTCACCAGTGCATAGACGATGAGCAGCGGCACGCGCTTGCTCGGCGGCTTGTCGCCGATGAAGCGGTAGAGCACGACGCGACCGTCGCGCCACACTTCCTGGCGCGCCGTGGCGCCGTAGTCGACATCCTCCACGCCCGGGAGGATCTTCAGCCCCTCGGCGAGCTTGCGCTGCAGGGCCAGCGTCTCCTGCAGCAGGTCGTCGGCGCTGAAGCCCAACGGGCCTTTCATTTCGATTTCCTCGCCGGGCGCGCACTGGCGGGCTTTTTCCTGGGCGCCGCAGGGGCCGCCTGCTTCGCCGCCGCAGCCGCACGCCGCGGTGCGGGGCTGGCTTGCGCACCGACCGCCGCCTGCAGCCGCCGCACCGCCCGTTCGAGCTCGGCGATGCGCTTGTGCGCGGCATCCATTTCCGAGCGCGTCGGCATGCCGTACTGGCCGGCGATCTGCTCGACCTCGTCCTGCAAGGCCGCGCGCAGGCGCATGTGTGCGTTGGCGAACGCACCGTAGATTTCGCCGAACTCATCGGACAGCGCGGCCGCCGAGTAGGCCTCTTCGGCCGCCTCGACCCACAGATCGAACATCGCCCGTGCGCTGGTCAGCTGGCTGCCCAGCGCCTCATGCTCGGACAACTTCGCCTCGAACCGACTGAAGGCCTGTTCCAGGGCCGCGCGCAATTGCTCCAGGTAGGCCTGCGAGCGCGCCTGGTAGTCCTGCTGCAAGCGATGCAGCGCCTGCCAGCGCGACTGATGGTTGCGGGTCACGCCGAACGCCGGCATGTCGAGCCAGGGGGCACTGTCACGCTGCCATTGCTGCAGCCATTGCGCCGACTGTTGCAGCCACGGGTCGAAGCCGCCGGCCACGCCGCCGCGCAGGCTGCCGAGCACCCACTGCAGGATGCCGTCGCCCTGCCCCTTGACCGCCTCGCGCCAGGCGCCAGCGACTTCGGCGCTATGGGTATCGCGGCCGGCGAAGCGGCCGGCCACGTCCTGCATCAGGCCCAGCCAATCGGCCGCAGGACCGCTGGCCCGGGCGACCGGGCCTTGCGCATCGGCCGGCATGGCATTGCCCAGCACATCGCGCCACCAGCCCAGCGCCTGCGACCAATCCGGCGCGGCCTGTGCGCCGGCAGGCGGCGTGGGTGCGCCGGCCGCGCCGTGCTGCAGCGCCTGGCTCCAGGCATCCCAGTAGCTGCGCGCCTGTGCCTGCAAGGCCTCGTTGGGGTCGTCATGCTTGGCGCTCATTTCGCCCTCCTCATCCATGCGCGCTTCAAGGCTTGGGAATCCGCAAGGTCTTGCTGATCATCAGCGAGCCAGACAAGGCGTACAGCAGCACCAGCGGGTGCAGCAGCCACGGGCCGATTCGCCACTGGCCCCACCACAGCGCCTCGCCAATGCTGCCGCTGGCCGCGGCCACCGCCAGCAGGATCACCAGCACCAGGCTGCTCGGGATCGGCGTGCCTTCGAAGTACGGGACCTTGTCGTCGTCGCCGGCGATCTGCTCGGCGGTGACGTTGTAGCGCGCCAGGCGGCTGACGCCGCAGCACACGAAGTAGCTCAGCACCAGCCAGTCCCAGCCGCCCTGCAGGCCGCAGGCATAGCCGAGCGCGGCCGGGGCCACGCCGAAGGAAATCACGTCGGCCAGCGAGTCGAGTTCGCGCCCCAGCGTGGAGGAAGACTTGCGCCAGCGCGCCACGCGGCCGTCGAGCGCATCGAAGATGAAGGCCAGCGGGATCAATGCCATGCCGAACAGCAGGTCGCCGCGGTGGCCCTCCTGCAGGAAGCGCATGGCGGCGAAGATCGCGCCGGTGCCGCAGAAGGCATTGGCCAGGGTGAACCAGTCGGCCAATTGGAAGTCGCGCAACATGGAGAAGTGGCGTTTCATGCAAACTCGAGGCTCGGGCCGAGCGCACAGGTTAACGCGAGCGGCGCAGCACGGCGACCGGCCCGGCCGGCACCCACCCCACCCTTTCATCGGGAAAGCGCGCATGCATCACGTCCTGATCACCGGCGCCGGCAGTGGCATCGGCGCCGGCATCGCCGCCGAGCTGGCACAAGCCGGCCGCCACATCATTGCCAGCGATATCGACCTGGCTGCCGCCGAAGCAGTGGCGGCCCGGCTGCGGGCCGACGGCGGTTCGGCCCAGGCGCTGGCCTTGGACGTGACTTCCGAGGCCAGCGTGGCACAGGCGCTGGCACGGCTGGACCGTGGACCGGACGTGCTGGTGAACAACGCTGGCCTGCAACACGTGGCGCCGCTGGAGGAATTCCCGATGGAGCGCTGGGACCTGCTGGTGCAGGTCATGCTCACCGGGGTCGCGCGCCTGACCCGGGCCGTGCTGCCGGGGATGCGCGAGCGCGGCTTTGGCCGGGTGGTGAACATCGGCAGCATCCACTCGCTGGTGGCCAGTCCCTACAAGAGCGCCTACGTGGCGGCCAAGCACGGACTGGTGGGCTTTTCCAAGGTGCTGGCGCTGGAGACGGCGGCTGACGACATCACCATCAACACGCTCTGCCCGAGTTACGTGAAAACCCCGCTGGTGGATCGCCAGATCACCGACCAGGCGCGCACCCGCGGCATGGCCGAGAGCGAGGTCGTCGCCAAGGTGATGCTGGCGCCGATGCCCAAGGGCCGCTTCATCGAGTACGACGAACTGGCCGGCGCGATCGCCTTCCTGGCCTCGCCAGCGGCGCGCAACATCACCGGCCAGACCCTGGCCATCGATGGCGGCTGGACGGTGCAGTGAGGTGAAGAAAGTGTGGTCAATTATTCGCCAGCCTACTTGACAGCCAAGCGCGGCGCGGGCTGCCAGCGCTTATCCAATAGCTTGTCCACATGGGGTGTGGATTAGTCTGGCTGGTCGGCCGCTGCCGCTAGCGCGAGAAGTTCCACGACTGCATCCGCCCGTTCCGGTAAGGCATGACGCCGTGGAACGGGCGTGGATCCTGGTCGAATACCAGCGGCAGGAAATGCCGGTCGCCTTCCCACATCGGCAGCTCCGGCAGGCGCTCCAGCGCTACCCATTCCAGGGTGCCCTCGGGGTTGGACGCCAGGGTCTGGCCGCTGAATCGGTCAATGACGAACACGAAGCCCAGCCAGTCCTCGCCGTGCTTGCCGAAGCCCGGCCAGCTCACGGTCCCGCGCAGGCGCATGGCCTCGCACTCGATGCCCGCCTCTTCGCGCAGCTCGCGGCGCATGCAGGCCATGATGTCTTCTTCCGGTTCCACCTTGCCGCCGAGCCCGTTGTACTTGCCCAGGTGGTGGTCGCCGGGGCGGGCGTTGCGATGGACCATCAGCACCTGGGTGCGGTCTTCGGAAAGCACGTAGCCCAGGGTGGCCACGATCGGGGTGTAGGGCATGGCGGACGGCGCGAAGCGGAGCGGCGGAAGGGCCGGCAGTATGACCGATCGCCGTGGTGCCGGGCCGCGCGGTCGGCGCCTAGTCCGCCGGCAAGGCCGCCATGTCGGCCGCCACCGGGCGCAGCCGGGCCACGCCGTGGCCGCGCTCGGCCAGGTATTCCAGCCATTTGCCCAGGAAGGTGTTCATGCGCATGCGGTGGCTGATGAGCTCGGCCGGCGGCGGGTACAGGCCCATGACGTCCTGCCAGCGACGGCCGACGTAGCAATGGGTGGTCTCGGCCTGGCGGGCATCGCGATAGACGCGGATATAGGCCGACGGATCGGGCTCGCCGGTGACCGGGTCGCACAGGTCGTAGGTCAGGCGCAGCTCCACCGTGTAAGGGTGACGCTCGAGCACTTCCAGGCGCAGGTCCAGGCCGTCGCCGACGCTGGACAGGTACGTGCCGGTGGCCAGGTCGGCCGGGGCGAACAGGCGGTTGAGGTGGACGTAGTTCTCCGCGTACAACCCCATCAGCCAACCGAAGCGGCTGAGGCGCGGGATGCGTTCGTGGCGGGCCGAGGCGTACTGCATGAGGGCGATCCTACACGCTGCGCCGGACGATGGGCAGAATTGAAAAACACCGCCATCGCCCCCAATCTAGGGGGCGCCACGCCGCTCCCACCGGCCCTCAGAACATCTCGCGCTGCAGGCCGAAGGTGGTCAGAACCTTGCTGGAAATTTCCTCGATCGAGGTATGGGTGGTACTCAGGATCGGAATGCGTTCGAGCTGGAACATGCGCTCGGCCGCGGCCACTTCGCGGCGGCAGGTCTCCAGCGCCGAATAGCGCGAGTTCGGCCGCCGCTCCTGGCGAATCTGCTGCAGGCGGTCCGGGTCGATGGTGAGGCCGAACAATTTGCGCCGGTACGCACGCAACCGCGGTGGCAGGTGCTCGGACTCCAGGTCTTCGTCGGTGAGCGGATAGTTCGCCGCTTTCACGCCGTAATGTAGCGCCAGGTAGATGCAGGTGGGCGTCTTGCCGGCGCGCGACACCGCCACCAGGATCACATCGGCCTCGTCGTAGTCCAGCGCCACGCCGTCGTCATGGCTGAGGGCGAAGTTCATCGCGTTGATGCGGCGGTGGTAGGTCTCGAAATCGACCATGCCATGCGCCTGGCCCACGCGCGAATGCCGCGGGCTGTTGAGCTCGCGCTCCAGCGGCTCGATGAACGGTGCGAATACGTCAAGCATCAGCCCGCCGCTCTCGGCCAGGATCAGGCTCAGCTGCGGGTCCACGCAGGAATTAACCACGATCGGACGGGCCTGGTAGCGCTCACCGGTGGCCACGATCCGCTGGCACGCCTCGCGCGCCTTGTCTGGATCGTCGATGAACGAAAGCCGGTCGGTGACGAAGCTGAAACCCGTGAACTGGGTGAGCAGGCTATGGCCAATGGTTTCAGCGGTGATACCGGTTCCATCGGACACGTAGAACACCGGTCGGATCGTCGACATCGGCTTCACTCCCTCTGTGATTTTGGCCTTGTACGGAAATGCAATCTTGTGCCGGATTGCTGGCGCACTGCATCATAGTGGCTTCTTCCTACGGACGCGGCCATGCAGCCCGCTCGGGCGATGGCCATACGGAGCATCGCGCTTGAACGAGAATATTCTGTGGTTGCATGAGCTGCGCCTGGCCGATCTGGCCCGCGTGGGTGGCAAGAACTCTTCGCTGGGCGAAATGATCGGCAATCTCGCCGGCCTTGGCGTCTCGGTCCCCGGCGGCTATGCCACCACGTCGGATGCCTTCAAGGCGTTCATCGCCCACAACGACCTCTCCAAGCGCATCTTCGACAAGCTCGCCACGCTGGACGTGGAAGACGTCAACGCCTTGACCGTCGCTGGGAAGGAAATCCGCGGCTGGGTGATCGATGCGCCGCTGCAGCCGGACCTGGACCAGGACATCCGCAGCGCCTATGCGCGCCTGTGCAGCGAGAACGGCGGCGGTGATGTCGCAGTGGCGGTGCGTTCGTCGGCCACCGCCGAGGATCTGCCCGATGCCTCGTTCGCCGGCCAGCAGGAAACCTTCCTCAACGTCACCGGTGCCGACGATGTCGTGCGCAAGGTCAAGGAAGTTTTCGCCAGCCTGTACAACGACCGCGCCATCGCCTATCGCGTGCACCACGGTTTCAAGCACGAGGACGTGTTCCTTTCGGCCGGCGTGCAGCTGATGGTGCGCTCTGACGTGGGCGCATCGGGCGTGCTGTTCACGCTCGACACCGAGTCCGGCTTCCGTGAAGTGGTGTTCGTCACCGCCAGCGTCGGCCTGGGCGAGATGGTCGTGCAAGGCGCGGTGAACCCGGACGAATTCTATGTGTACAAGCCCAGCCTGCGCGCCGGCAAGCCGGCGATCCTGCGCCGCACGCTTGGCAGCAAGGCGATCCGCATGGTGTATTCGGACAAGCCCGGCGAGCGCGTGCGCACCGAGGACACGCCGCCGGAATTGCGCAACAAGTTCTCCATCAGCGATGCCGATGTCGAAGAACTGTCCAAGCAGGCGCTGGTGATCGAAAAGCACTACGGCCGGCCGATGGACATCGAATGGGCCAAGGATGGCGTCAGCGGCAAGTTGTTCGTGGTGCAGGCGCGCCCGGAAACGGTGAAGTCGCGCAGCCATGCCACGCAGATCGAGCGCTACGCGCTGTCCCAGCGTGGCCAGGTGCTCACCGAAGGCCGCGCCATTGGCCAGAAGATCGGCGCCGGCGTCGCCCGCGTGGTGCGCTCGCTCGATGACATGAACAAGGTCCAGCCGGGCGATGTGCTGGTCGCCGACATGACCGACCCGGATTGGGAGCCGGTGATGAAGCGCGCCAGCGCCATCGTCACCAATCGCGGCGGGCGCACCTGCCATGCCGCGATCATCGCCCGCGAGCTCGGCGTGCCCGCCGTGGTCGGCACCGGCAACGGGCTGGACATGATCAAGGACGGCGTCGAAGTCACCGTGAGCTGCGCCGAGGGCGACACCGGCTACATCTACGCCGGCAAACTCGACTTCGAACGCACCACCACCGATCTGGGCAACATGCCGCCGGCGCCGCTGAAGATCATGATGAACGTGGCCAACCCCGAGCGCGCGTTCGATTTCGGCCAGTTGCCCAATGCCGGCATCGGCTTGGCGCGGCTGGAGATGATCATCGCCAGCCACATCGGCATCCATCCCAATGCCCTGCTCGAATACGACAAGCAGGACGGCGAGACGAAGAAGAAGATCGACGCCAAGATTGCCGGCTATTCCGATCCGGTCGGCTTCTACGTCGACCGCCTCGCCGAAGGCATCGCCACCCTCACCGCTTCGGTGGCACCGAACACGGTGATCGTGCGGCTGTCGGACTTCAAGTCCAACGAGTACGCCAACCTGATCGGCGGCAGCCGCTACGAGCCGCACGAAGAGAACCCGATGATCGGCTTCCGCGGCGCCAGCCGCTATGTCGATGCCTCCTTCTCGGCGGCCTTCGCGCTGGAATGCCGCGCGGTGCTGAAGGTGCGCAACGAGATGGGCCTGGACAACCTGTGGGTGATGATCCCGTTCGTGCGCACGCTCGAGGAAGGCCAGAAGGTGCTGGACGTGCTGGCCGCCAACGGCCTGCGCCAGGGCGAGGCCGGGCTCAAGATCATCATGATGTGCGAGGTACCGTCCAACGCCTTGCTCGCCGATGAGTTCCTGGAACTGTTCGATGGCTTCTCGATCGGCTCCAACGACCTGACCCAGCTTGCGCTTGGCCTGGACCGCGATTCCTCGATCGTCGCGCACCTGTTCGACGAGCGAAATCCGGCGGTGAAAAAGCTGCTGTCGATGGCGATCAAGGCTGCGCGCGCCAAGGGCAAGTACGTCGGCATCTGCGGCCAGGGCCCGTCGGACCATCCGGACCTGGCCGAATGGCTGATGCAGGAGGGCATCGAGTCGGTATCGCTGAATCCCGACACCGTGGTCGATACGTGGCTGCGACTGGCCAAGCTCAAAGCCGCCAGCGCATGACGTCGCATTGATCGACGCCTCGCTATAGTGATGACACGCAAGCCCCGCTCTGCGGGGCTTGCTGTTTTTCAGCAACAGGAGATTCCACGATGGCCCCCGCTGCGCCTGCCAAACTGCAGATCGACCCCCTCGCGCCGGTATCCTGGATCCACCAGGTCGACTGGCAACATATGCTCGCAAGGTACGGCGTGCCGGCATTGGCCGCGCTGGTCGTGCTGCTGGTGGGCTTGTGGCTGGCGCGGCGCGTTTCCAACCTGGTACCGCTGGCGACGCATCGCGTCGGCGCCGATCCGATGCTGGGCAGTTTCCTGCGCAACGTCGCCTACGTGACCTCGCTGGTGATCGTGGTGGTGCTTGCGATCGGCATGCTGGGCGTACCGATTTCACCGTTGCTCGCGGTCCTCGGCACCGCGGGCCTGGCCATTGGCCTGGCGCTGAAGGATTCGCTGTCCAACATCGCCTCGGGCGTGATGCTGGTGACGTTGCGCCCGTTCCATGTCGGTGATGTGGTGACGATTGCGGGCCAGACCGGCACGGTCGAGTCGGTGCGGATCTTCCAGACCGTGCTCAACGGCGCCGACCTGCAGCGCATGACCATTCCCAACAATCTGATTACCGCATCGCCCATCATCAATCTCACCGCCCAGCCCAACCGCCGGGTCGAGCTGGTGATCGGCATCGGCTATGAAGACGACATCGGCAAGGCGCGCGAAATCGTGCTGGGCCTGATCCAGGCCGAGCCGCGCGTGCTGGCCGACCCGCCCGCCGACGTGGTGGTGTACGAACTGGCCACGCACTCGGTCAACCTGGGCATCCGCTGCTTTGTGCGGGCGCCGGACTGGTTCGGGGTCAAGGTGACGCTGCTGGAGCAGATCAAGCTGGCCTTCGACAAGGGCGGCATCAACATCCCCTATCCGCAGCAGGACATGCACCTCTACCTGCATGGCGAGCAGGGTCAGGTGCTACCGCTCAAGGCGCTGCTGCGCGACAACCCCGATTCGCCGCCGGCCTGAGCGGCCACTTCGCCGCCGGCCTGAGCGGCCACGGATCAGGGCGTGGCTGGCAGACCGGCGAGCTCGCCCATGTACTGGCGGTAGTGGCGCAGCTCGTCGATCGAGTCACGCACGTCGCTCAGCGCGGTGTGGTTGGAGGTCTTGGCCACGCCGGCCAACACCGTCGGCGCCCAGCGCCGCGCCAGCTCCTTGATCGTGGACACGTCGAGGTTGCGGTAATGGAAGTAGCGCTCCAGCCGCGGCATCTGCCGGTGCAGGAAGCGCCGGTCCTGGCAGATCGAGTTGCCGCACATCGGCGAGGCGCCGGCACCGATCCACTGCTGCAGGAACGCCAGCGTCTGTGCCTCGGCCTGGGCGTGCGTGGCCTGGCTCTCGATCACCCGCTGCCACAAGCCGGAACGGCGGTGCTGGTTGCGGTTCCATTCGTCCATCGCCTCCAGCGTCTCCAGCGGGTGGGCGATGGCGAACTCGGGGCCTTCGGCCAGTACGTTGAGCTGGGCGTCGGTGACGACGGTGGCGATCTCGATGATGGAGTCGCGATCGGTATCCAGGCCGGTCATTTCAAGATCGATCCAGATCAACCGGTCGTTGCCTGCCGTCATTGCCGCCATGTGCCCGCCATGCATCCAGGAATCCAGGCGTTGATCATACCTTGCGCTATCGCCGCGCGGATCAGAGCGGTGGCCGGCCGCGCTTGGCGCGGAAATAATTGGTCAGCCGCCGCCCTGCCTCCTCGGCCAGCACGCCGGCGACGACCTCGACGCGATGGTTGTGGCGCGGATCGGCCAGCAGGTCGAACACACTGCCGGCCGCACCGGTCTTCGGGTCGCGCGCGGCGTAGACCACGCGCGCCACCCGGGCATGCACCATGGCCATCGCGCACATCGCGCAGGGCTCCAGGGTGACGTACAAGGTGCAGCCGACCAGGCGGTGGTTGCGCAGGCGCTGGCCAGCCGCGCGCATGGCCACGATCTCGGCGTGCGCGCTCGGATCGTGGCTGGCGATGTTGTAGTTCCAGCCCTCGCCCAGGCACTGGCCGTCGGCGTCGACCACCAGCGCACCCACCGGGATTTCGTCGAACTCGCGCTCGGCGCGCTCGGCCAGCACCAGGGCCTGGCGCATCCAGTAGGCGTCGGCCGCGGGACCGACAACCGGCGGCGTGGGCTCGGCGTTCACGGCTGTTCCTGGCGCCGCACGAATTCGGCGAACGCAGCCAATGTCGCTTCGCTGACGTGGTGCTCGATGCCTTCGGCGTCGCGCCGCGCGGTGTCGGCGTCAATCCCCAACGCGAGCAGGAAGCGCTCGACGGTCTGGTGGCGCTCGCGGCTTTCCGCGGCCAGGGCTTCGCCCGCCGGGGTCAGGAAGACGCCCCGGTACGGGCGCTGGATGGCCCAGCCATCGCGCACCAGTCGCTTGAGCATCTTGGCCACGGTGGGTTGTGCCACGCCCATGCGCGCGGCGATATCAACCTGCCGGGCCTCGCCGCCGTCGGCGAGCAAATCCGAGATCAGCTCGACGTAATCCTCCACCAACTCGGTGCGATGGGCCTCGCGCACATGGCGGAAGCTCTCCATGTGCACGTGCACGTCGACCAAGGCGGGGGCGCCTTCCGCCGGTTTATCAGTCTTACGCATTCATCGGTCCTGCCGGCGGGTTGCCGCTCATCACGCCATTTTGAAGCACGTTGCCTATGATGACGATTGTGATTGCCAATGCTCAATCATATAGCTTGTGCTATATGATGCCTCATCGCCCCGGTCCGTAGCCGATGTCCCAGGAAGCCGCCCCGCTGAAGCAGTCCGCGAACTGGCCCCTCGCCCCGAGCCTGGGCGAGATGCACCGCAGCGTGCCGGTGCCGCGCGGCGGGCCCTGGTGGATGCGCCTGTTCGCCTTCCTCGGCCCGGGCTACATGATCTCGGTCGGCTACATGGACCCAGGCAACTGGGCCACCGATATCGCCGGCGGCGCCCAGTTCGGCTACCTGCTGCTGTCGGTCATCCTGCTTTCCAACCTGATGGCCATCGTGTTGCAAGCCTTGTCGGCGCGGCTGGGCATCGGCAGCGGACGCGACCTGGCACAGGCCTGCCGCGCGCACTACTCACGCCCGGTCAACCTGGGACTGTGGGCCATCTGCGAAGCGGCGATCATCGCCTGCGACCTGGCCGAAGTGATCGGCACCGCCATCGCCCTCAAGCTGCTGTTCGGCATCCCGCTGTTGGTCGGCGCGATCATCACCGCCATCGACGTGGTCCTGGTGCTGTGGCTGATGAACCGCGGCTTCCGCGCGCTGGAGGCCTTCGTCGTCGCCCTGCTGGCGATCATCTTCGCCTGCTTCGCGATCCAGATCGTGCTGGCGGCGCCGCCGGTGGCCGAAGTCCTGGGCGGCTTCGTGCCGCGCGCGCAAGTGGTCACCGACCCCAAGGCGCTGTACCTGGCCATCGGCATCCTGGGCGCCACGGTGATGCCGCACAACCTGTACCTGCACTCGTCGATCGTGCAGACGCGCGCCTTCCCGCGTACCGACCAGGGCAAGCGTTCGGCGCTGCGCTGGGCGGTCACCGACAGCACGTTGGCGCTGATGCTGGCGTTGTTCATCAACGCGGCGATCCTGATCCTGGCGGCCACCGTGTTCCATGCCCAGGGCCGTACCGACGTGCAGGAGATCGAGCAAGCCTACGAGCTGCTCGCACCGATGCTCGGCGTCGGCCTGGCCTCTACCCTGTTCGCGGTCGCGCTGCTGGCCTCTGGCGTCAACTCCACGGTGACCGCGACCCTGGCCGGGCAGATCGTCATGGAGGGCTTCCTGCACCTGCGACTGAAGCCCTGGGTGCGCCGGTTGGTGACCCGCGGCATCGCGATCGTGCCGGTGATCGTGGTCACCGCGCTGTATGGCGAGCAAGGCACCGCGCATCTGTTGGTGTTGAGCCAGGTGGTCCTGTCGATGCAGCTGCCGTTCGCGGTGGTGCCGCTGGTGCGCTTCGTCTCCGACCGCAAGCTGATGGGCGAGCTGGTGGCGCCACGCTGGCTGGTGCGCCTGGCCTGGGTGATTGCCGCGCTGATCATCGTGCTCAACGCCAAGTTGTTGCTGGGCATGTTCCTGCACTGAGGTCGCCGCACCGTTACAGTGTGCCGGCCCTCCCCCAGGCCGGATCCCTGCAATGCCCGTTTCCCTGCACGCCGACGCCCTGCTCCGTCGTCGCGATGGCCACCACGCCCGCGTGACCTTCGTCGAGCTGTTCTTCGACCTGGTCTATGTGTTCGCCGTCACCCAGGTCAGCCACCTGCTGCTGCACCACCTCGATCCGCTCGGCGCACTGCAGACGCTGATCGTCTGGTTCGCGGTGTGGCTGGGCTGGCAGTACACCTGCTGGGCGAGCAACTGGTTCGACCCCGACAAGCCGGCCATCCGCGGCCTGATGTTCACCCTGATGCTGCTGGCGATGCTGTTGTCGGCGGCCATCCCGCAGGCATTCGGCGAACGCGCCTGGCTGTTCGCCGGCAGCTATGTGGCCATCCAGCTCGGGCGCACGGTGTATATCCGTTGGCTGCTGCGCGGCGACCATGCATTGGCGCCGAACTACAGCCGCATGTGCGGCTGGCTGTCGATCTCGGCGCTGTTGTGGATCGGCGGCGCGATGGCGCCCTCGCTGCCCTGGCGCATGGCGCTGTGGGCTATTGCCGTCGCCTGCGAGTACCTGTCGCCGATGTTTGGCTTCGCCTTGCCGGTGCTCGGGCGTTCGCGCACCTCGGAATGGACCATCGAGGGCGGGCACCTGGCCGAACGCTGCCAGTTGTTCGTCATCGTCGCCCTGGGCGAGACCCTGCTGGCCAGCGGCGCCAGCCTGGCCGACACCGAGCAATGGACCGGCTCGCTGATATCGGCGTTGCTGGCGACCTTCTTCGGCACGCTTGGCATGTGGTGGCTGTACTTTGCGACCTCGTGCGAGGATGCGACCCGCCGCATCACCCACAGCCCCGATCCCGGCCGGATCGGCGCCGCCTACCACTACGTGCACGCCATCCTGGTGGCCGGGATCATCGTGACCGCAGTGGGCAATGACCTGGTACTGGCGCATCCGCACGCGCACCCGTTGCCCGCACAAACCGCGGTGCTGTTGGCAGGACCGGCGATCTACCTGGTGGGCAGCGCGATCTACAAGCGCGTTGTTTATGGCCGCGCACCCCGCTCACATGTCGGTGGCGTACTGGCCCTGGCCTTGCTCGCGGCCCTGGCGTCGCACCTGGACCTGCTGATGCTGGGCTGGGCGACGACCGCGGTGGTCGTGGCGACGGGGCTGGCCGAAATGCGCGGGCTCCGGCGGGATGGCCCGCTGGCAGCCTGACCGAAGCCCGCGCGCGGCCTTTCCTCAAGTCCGCTGTGAATCCAGCGGCTCGGCGTTCCTGGCCACGTCCTGCGCCCTGGCGTAGCTCTCGATCAGCAACTGGTACGGCGGGAACACCGCGCTGTAGGCCTCGGCCCATTGCAGCGCATCGTCGCGGTGCCAGGTCTTCTGTACCTCCGAGCAGACCGCGGCGGTGTCCATCGGCACCACGCCGGCCTGGACGATGCGCGCCAGCGTGATCTCCTGCGCCATCTTCGAGTAAGTCCCCGAGGCGTCGACCACCGCAAATACCTGGTAACCCTCGTGCACCGCCGCGATGCTCGGGAAGGCCATGCACACGCTGGTAATGGTGCCGGCGATGATGAGTTGCTTGCGACCGGTGGCCTTCACCGCCGCTACAAATTCGGGGTTGTCCCAGGCGTTGATCTCGCCCTTGCGCGCAATGTACTGCGCGTGCGGTGCGTACTTGTGGATCTCGGGGATCAGCGGACCGTTCGGCCCCTGCGGCACCGAGGCCGTGGTGATGACCGGGATCTTTGCCAGGGTGGCGACCTTGGCCAGCGTCGTCGCGTTGCTGCGCACCTCGGTGAAAGGCATGTCCTTGATGGTCTGGAACAAGCCGCTCTGGTGGTCGATCAGCAGCATCGCCGCGTTGTCCGGATCGATGATCGGTCGTGCGCCATTGAAGTTGGCGGGGGTGTTCGCGATAGCCATGGGGTGTCTCCTCGGATCGAAAGGGCCCGGAATGGGCGGACAGTACGCAGCCGCACCCGATCGGGCGGCTGCGCCCGGCCGGATCAAGGCTGTCGAAGAAGAAGGCCGCCACTGCGGGAGGCCTCCTGGACTCAGGCGGCCATCTCGCCGAAGCGGCCGCTGTTGAAGTCGGCGATGGCCTGGGCGATCTCAGCCTCGCTGGTCATCACGAAGGGGCCGTAGCCCACCACGGGCTCGTCGATCGGCTCGCCCGACAGCCACAGCACCGCCGCATCGCTGCTGGCCTCGATTTCAACGCCGGTCCCTTCGCGGTCCAGGTGCACCAGTTGCCCCTCACGGGCGACGGTGTTGCCGTTGACCAGCACCGCGCCGCGGAGCACCACCAGCGCCAGCGTATGACCCGCCTTCGCAGCGAAACGGCCGACGCCGCCCTGGTCGATGCGCAGGTCCCACACATCCATCGGGGTAAAGGTCCGCGCCGGACCGCGATGTCCTTCGAACTCGCCGGCGATCACCCGTACCCGGCCGGCGCCCTGGGGCAGCTCCAGCGACGGGATGTCGGCGTTGAGCAGGGTCTGGTAGCCCGCTTCGGTCATCTTGTCCTTCGCCGGCAAGTTGACCCAGAGCTGCACCATCTCGATGGTGCCGCCGCGCTGGGTGAAGCCGCGCGAGTGGAACTCCTCGTGCAGGATGCCGCCGCCGGCCGTCATCCACTGGACGTCGCCCGGGCCGATCAGCCCACCGGCCCCCGTGGAGTCCCGATGCTCCAGCTCACCTTGATAGACGATGGTCACCGTCTCGAAACCGCGGTGCGGGTGCTGGCCGACCCCGCGTGGGCGATCGGTCGGCTCGAAGACCGTTGGCGCGGCATGATCGAGCAGCAGGAAGGGGCTCAGGTGCTTGCCCAGGCCGTCGTAGCCGAACAGCGAGCGCACCGGGAAACCGTCGCCCACCCAGTGCGGACGGGGGGCGCTGTAGACACCGAGGACCTTCTTCATGTGCTTCTCCTTACTCGCCAGGACAACAGGCCCTGGCTGACGGAAAGAGCATAGAATTTGAACGCTGGGCCTGGTAGTTACTGGATTTTGCCATCACAGTCCCACCACAGGAACGATAAAGGCCACGCCGATGCAGGACTTGAACGACCTCTATTACTACGTCCAGGTGGTGGACCACGGTGGTTTCGCACCGGCCGGCCGTGCCCTGGGCATGCCCAAGTCGAAGTTGAGCCGGCGCATCGCGTTGCTGGAAGAACGCCTGGGCACGCGGCTGATCCAGCGCTCCACGCGCAAATTTGCCGTGACCGACAGCGGCCAGACCTACTACCGCCATTGCAAGGCGATGCTGGTCGAAGCCGAGGCCGCCGACGAAGCCATCGCCCTGACCCATGCCGAGCCGCGCGGCGTGGTCCGCATGACCTGCCCGGTGGCGCTGCTCGATGCCCGCATCGCCGAGATGCTGGCCGCCTTCATGGTCAGCTACCCGCGCGTGCAGATCCACCTGGAGGAAACCAACCGCCGCGTGGACGTGGTTGGCGAAGGCATCGACGTGGCGATTCGGGTGCGGCCGCCGCCGATCGAAGACAGCGAGTTGGTGATGCGCGTGCTGGCCGAACGCGGGCAATGCCTGGTCGCCTGCCCTCGCCTACTGGCGAACGGTGTGCCGCAAGTACCTGCCGACCTGGCGGGCCTGCCGAGCATCGACCTGGGCCTGCCGCAGCACGAACACGTGTGGAACCTGACCGGACCCGATGGCACGCAAGCAGCCATCCGTCATCAGCCGCGGCTGATCACCCGCGGCATGCTGGCCTTGCGCGCCGCCGCGATGGCCGGCGTCGGCGTCGTGCAACTGCCCACGATGATGGTGCGCGAACAGATCGCGCGCGGCGAGCTGGTCCACCTCGTTCCCGGCTGGGCGCCACGGCGCGAGATCATCCACGCCGTGTTCGCCTCGCGCCGCGGGCTGTTGCCGGCGGTACGGGCGCTGGTGGATTTCCTGGCCCAGCGTTTTGAGGCGCTGGACGAAGACTGACGCTGCGCGCAAGGCGTCGCACGCCAGGGACAACTCGCAATCGCAAGCGACGTCCCGAAGGACGTCACATCACTCGATTTTCATCCGATGGCATGAGGTGCTCCGCGATTCGAAGCGCCGTCGCTCTGGGCTTTGAGTCACCGCCTCATCACTTTGATGAGCGCCGCAAGTTCCTCGTTGGCAAGCCCCGCAGAGTGGGCACGCTTGAGCAGCCTGTCGGCCAGTTCGGGAAATTCGGTGTTGAGCCGTGCCTGCTTCGAAAATTCGTGGATGCGTTCCGTGGCTTCTACCGAGATGCGCAGCGGGCTTTCCTTCATGGAGAAATCGCCCGACTGAATGACCTGGCCCTCGAAGGCGAAGAAGGCCCCGAAGCTTGGCGAGATGTCGGCGACAAGCTGACCGAAGCGAGCGATGTCGAGCCCCTGCGATTCGGCGATAAGTGCGCCGTGAACGAAGCCGATGTAGGCGCCGTACACATACGAGAGGGTCGCCAAGTCCATCGTGGCCGCGGCATCGGGCTTCTCGCCAAGATTGGCGTAGTTTCCACCCAGGTCCGCCAGCACATCCTGCCATTGCGCAAGCGCCGCTTGGTCACCCGAGATCAGGATTGGCGTGTCGGGCCTGCCCATCTGGCTCGGTGCTGCCTGGATAGCACCCTCCAGGTAGGCGACACCATGAGCCGCGCTCCATGCGGCGGCCTCACGTGCATCAGCTGGACTGCCGGTCGTGAGCTGCACCAGTGTCTTGCCGGCAAACGCCGCGACCACGCCAGGCTGTGCAAGGATCTCGCGCACAGCAGCGTAGTCGTACACGCACATCACGACGAGCGGACTGGCCGATACCGCGGACGCGGCGTTGTGAGCAACGTTTACACCGTTGAGTCCGGCTGCCTTGGACAGGCTGCGGTTCCAAACCGTCACCTCACGGCCACGATCCTTGAAGAGATTTGCCAGGGTCAAACCCATGGCGCCAAGGCCAATCACACTCACTGCGTTCATGTTCACTCCAGGCCAGAAGTCGGGAGTGAATGATGTGAGGGTGCTTTCTATTCATCAAGTACATACAATTTTGTACGTACCCACCTGCAGGTTCGTGCCATGAGCAAACGCAACGTTCAATTCAATTGCGGGATAGGCCCCGCCTTCGCGGTCATCGGCGGCAAGTGGAAGGCGGTGATTCTGTGGGAACTGCACGGCGCCACGCGCCGTTTCGGAGAGCTCAAAAGACTCGTACCCGGCATCACCGAGAAAATGCTGATCCAGCAACTGCGCGAGCTGGTGGCCGACGGGCTGGTGTCTCGTGTGGATATGGCGACGGTGCCGCCGCACGTCGAGTACTCATTGACACCGCTCGGGGTGTCGCTCAACACCGCGCTCGGCCCACTTGCGCGATGGGGCGCCCACTACGAGCAGCAGGTCCGGCCAACAGCATGACGCGTGCTGGGGCAGCGAGCGTCACGTCCAAGCCGTAGGCCAAGTGAGATCGTTGGCATGAAGCGCAACCGGCTGATGGCGAGCGATGGTCAACATCTGGGGACGATGGTGACTCACTCCCACTCAATCGTAGCCGGCGGCTTCCCCGAAATGTCATACACCACCCGCGACACCCCGCGCAGTTCATTGATGATGCGGTTGCTCACCGTGCCGAGGAAGTCATACGGCAGGTGTGCCCAGTGCGCGGTCATGAAGTCGATGGTCTCCACCGCGCGCAGCGCGATCACCCATTCGTAGGCGCGCGCGTCGCCGACCACGCCCACAGACTTGACCGGCAGGAACACCGCGAAGGCCTGGCTGGTCTTGTCGTAGAGGTCGGCCTTGCGCAGTTCGTCGATGAAGATGGCATCGGCCTTGGCCAGCAGCTCGGCGTATTCCGGCTTCACTTCGCCGAGGATGCGCACGCCCAGGCCCGGGCCCGGGAACGGATGGCGGTAGACCATGCTGCGCGGCAGGCCGAGCTCGACACCCAGGCGCCGCACCTCGTCCTTGAACAGCTCGCGCAACGGTTCGACCAGGCCAAGCTTCATGTGCTCGGGCAGGCCGCCGACGTTGTGGTGGCTCTTGATGACGTGGGCCTTGCCGGTCTTGCTGCCGGCCGACTCGATGACGTCGGGGTAGATCGTGCCCTGCGCCAGCCACTTGGCATTGCTCAGCTTGCCGGACTCTTCCTCGAAGATATCGACGAACAGATTACCGATGATCTTGCGCTTGGCTTCCGGGTCGCTGACACCTTCCAGCGCCTTGAAATAGCGCTCGGCGGCGTTGACGCGCACGACCTTGACGCCCATGTGCTCGGCGAACATCGCCATCACCTGGTCGCCTTCCTGCCAGCGCAGCAGGCCGGTGTCGACGAACACGCAGGTCAGCTTGTCGCCGATGGCCTTGTGCAGCAACGCGGCAACCACCGAGGAATCGACGCCGCCGGACAGCCCGAGGATCACTTCATCCGCGCCCACCTGTTCGCGCACGCGCGCGATCTGGTCTTCGATGATGTTGGCTGCGGTCCACAAGGTCTGGCAGCCGCATACATCGACCACGAAGCGACGCAGCAGGGTCTGGCCCTGCAAGGTGTGCGTCACTTCCGGATGGAACTGCACGCCGTACCAGCGCTTGGCCTCGTTGGCGAAGGCCGCCACCGGAATGCGATCGGTCACGGCGGTGACGGTGAACCCGGGCGGCGCCTGCGAGACGTGGTCGCCGTGGCTCATCCACACGTTCAAGCGCGGTGCGCCGCCGTGGTCGCTGAGACCGGAGAACAAGGCATCGGCGGCAACGACTTCGACTTCGGCATGGCCGAATTCGCGCTGGTCGGCGGCTTCGGTGGCGCCGCCCAGTTGCGCGGCCATGGTCTGCATGCCATAGCAGATGCCCAGCAGCGGCAGGCCCGAATCAAAGACCTGCTGCGGCGCGGCGGGCGCGCCCGGCAACGTGGTCGACTCGGGACCGCCGGAGAGGATGATGCCCTTGGCACCGAAGCCGGCAATCTCGGCCGGATCATGGTCCCAGGCCCAGATCTCGCAGTAGACGCCGAGTTCGCGGATGCGGCGGGCGATCAGCTGCGTGTACTGCGCGCCGAAATCGAGGATCAGGATCTTGTCGGTATGGATATTGGTCATGGGGCCGGGAGCTTGGAGCGGAAATGGACAATCACTGCGACACATATGAAAAGAGGGACACGGTGTCCGTCTCCCTCTTTCATCGACCGGCTCAGCTGGCCCGGTAGTTCGGCGGTTCCTTGGTGATCTGCACGTCGTGGACGTGGCTCTCACGCTGGCCGGCGCCGGTGATCTTGACGAACTTCGGCTTGCTGCGCATGTCTTCGATGGTGGCGCAGCCCACATAGCCCATGGTCGCGCGCAGGCCACCCACCAGCTGATGAACAATACTGCTGACCGGGCCACGGTACGGGACGCGGCCTTCGATGCCTTCGGGCACGAGCTTGTCGGCGTCGGAGGCGTCCTGGAAGTAGCGATCCTTGGAGCCCTTCTCCATGGCCGCCAGCGAGCCCATGCCGCGGTAGCTCTTGTAGCTGCGGCCCTGGAACAGCTCGACCTCGCCCGGGGCTTCCTCGGTACCGGCGAACAGGCCGCCGATCATCACCGTCGATGCGCCGGCGGCCAATGCCTTGCCGATATCGCCGGAGTAGCGGATGCCACCGTCGGCGATCAGCGGGATGCGGTCCTGCAGCGCCTCGGCCACCATGTCCACCGCAGTGACCTGCGGCACGCCGACACCGGCGACCACGCGGGTGGTGCAGATCGAACCGGGGCCAACGCCGACCTTGACCGCATCGGCACCGGCGTCCATCAGGGCCAGCGCGGCGTCGCCGGTGACGATGTTGCCGCCGATCACCTGCAGCTGCGGGAAGTGCTTCTTCGCCCAGGCCACGCGGTCGAGCACGCCCTGCGAATGGCCGTGGGCGGTGTCGACGATGATCACGTCCACGCCGGCGGCGGCCAGCGCCTCGATCCGGCGCTCGGTATCACCACCGACGCCGACCGCAGCGCCCACCAACAGGCGCGTGGCCAGATCCTTGGCCGCGTTGGGGTAGTCGGACTTCTTCTGGATGTCCTTCACCGTGATCAGGCCACGCAGCTCAAAGCCTTCATTGACCACCAGCACCTTCTCGATGCGGTTGCGGTGCAGCAGCTTGAGCACTTCCTCGGAGGGCGCGCCCTCGTTGACCGTGATCAGGCGGTCCTTCTTGGTCATGATGTGGCGGACCGGATCGTCCAGCTCGGTCTCGAAGCGCATGTCGCGGTGGGTCACGATGCCGACCAGCTGGCCGCCATCGACTACCGGCACGCCGGAGATGTTGCGCGCGCGGGTCAGTGCCAGCACTTCGCGGATGCTGGTTTCCGGGCCCACGGTGATCGGATCGCGAATCACGCCGGATTCGTATTTCTTCACCGTGGCCACTTCAGCGGCCTGCTGCTCCACGCTGAGGTTCTTGTGGATGATGCCGATGCCGCCGAGCTGGGCCATGGCAATGGCCAGGCGGGCTTCGGTCACCGTATCCATCGCCGCCGAGACGATCGGCAGCTTCAGGCGCAGATTGCGCGTCAGCCGGGTTTCCAGGCTGACATCCTTCGGCAGGACGGTCGAGTGGGCGGGGACGAGCGAAACGTCGTCGTAGGTAAGAGCTTCAGCCTGGATGCGCAGCATCGGCGGACCCGAGTGTTCGAGGAGAAGCGCGACATTTTACCCTGAAAACGGGCCCATTGACAGCCGCCAGATCCCTGCCCGCGCAATGCAGCGTTACGCCGGCGGCAGCGGCTGGTCCCCTCAGTCCGCCGCTTCCACCGCTTCGAGGGTGTTCTGCATCAGGGTGGCCACGGTCATCGGCCCTACCCCACCCGGCACCGGGGTGATCCAGCTGGCCCGGCGCGAGGCCGCTTCGAAGCCGACATCGCCGACCAGGCGGCCGTCGTCAAGGCGGTTGATGCCCACGTCCACTACCACCGCACCCGGCTTGACCCATTCGCCCGGGATCAAGCCCGGCCGGCCGACGGCCACTACCAGGATGTCGGCGTTGCGCACCGCTGCTTCGAGCACCTCCGGCGGGGTGAATTTGTGGCAACTGGTAACCGTGCAACCGGCGATCAGCAGCTCCAGGCCCATTGGCCGGCCAACATGGTTGCTCACGCCCACGATCGTGGCGTTACGGCCACGCACCGGCTGGTCGGTATGGCTGAGCAAGGTCACGATGCCGCGCGGCGTGCACGGGCGCAGGCCGAATTCGCGCAGCGCCAGGTGACCGACGTTCTGCGGGTGGAAGCCGTCCACGTCCTTGCGCGGGTCGATGCGCTGGATCAACCGGTGCGAGTCCGGGATGCCAGGCAACGGCAGCTGGATCAGGATGCCGTGGATCTTCGGGTCGGCGTTGAGCTGGTCGATCAACGCACTCAATTCGGCCTCGCTGGTGCCGGCCGGCAGGTCGTAGTCGAAGGCTTCGATGCCGACCTTCTCGGCGGCACGGCGCTTGTTGCGCACGTACACCGCCGAGGCCGGGTCACCGCCAACCAGCACCACCGCCAGGCCCGGTCGTGACTTGCCGGCGGCCACGCGCGCATCGACACGGGTCTTGAGCTCGTCGAGCAATTCCTCGGCGATGCGCCGACCGTCGAGGATGCGGGCCGGGAACTCGGTGGCGGACGCGGAAGCGGTCATGGGCGGCGGTGTAAAGTCGGGGGCCGCTATTGTCCCCGATTCCGCCATGAACGACACCACCGCCCTCCAAGCCGCCGCCTTCCGCCGCCTGTTGCGCCACTTGAACGAAGAACGCACCGACGTGCAGAACATCGACCTGATGATCCTGGCCGGGTTCTGCCGCAATTGCCTGGCCGACTGGTACCGCGAGGCGGCGCTGGAAAGCGGCCAGGACATGGACAAGGCACAGGCGCGCGAGGCGATCTACGGCATGCCGTTCGAGCAATGGAAGCAGCTGCACCAGCGCGAGGCGACGCCCGAGCAGCTGGCTGCTTTCGACCAGGCGCAGCGGCGCACGCACCCGACCTGAGCGCCTTGCTCAGCCGGTGGGGCCATCCTCGGCCGTGTCGACCGGGACCTGATCCGGGTTGAGCGTGCGGCTGCGCCGCTTCGGCGGCGTGAACGGGGTCGGCTTGGGCGCACCCGGCTGGTTGCCGTACATCATCCGCGCACCGTCCATCAGGTTGCCGCCGGCCATTTCCAGTTCGAAGCGTTCGGCATCACGGCGGCGGATCTCGGTGGCGATCAGCGCGGCATCGTCTTCGGATACGCCCAACTCGACCAGCGCGGCACTGCCGAACTGCACGGCCGACTCGAAGGTCTCGCGGATCTGGAAGTCGACGCCCGCATGGATCAGGCCCAGCGAGTGTTCACGGTCATAGGAGCGCACCAGCAAGCGCGCCTGCGGGAACTCGTCGCGCACCAGTTCGACGATCCGGTCGGTGGCTTCTTTGCGATCGGTGCACACCGCGATCGCGCGGGCGGTGCCGGCACCGGAGGCGCGCAGCACGTCGAGCCGGGTGCCATCGCCGTAGTAGATCTTGAAGCCGAACTCTTCGGCGCTGCGGATCATCTCGATGTCGTTGTCGATGATGGTCACATCCACGTCGCGCGCCAACAGCGACTGGCTGGCGACCTGGCCAAAGCGGCCAAAGCCGATCACCAGGACGCTGGCGGTCTGCCCATCGGCCGCCTCCACGCCCTCCAGCGAGGGCGCCAGCACGGGCGTGAGCCGCCGCTGCAGCAACACGAACAACGGCGTCAGCGCCATCGACAGCACCACGATCGCGGTCAGGCTGGCATTGACCCGCGCCTGGATGACGCCACCGGCCGCGGCGGCCGAGAACAGCACGAACGCGAACTCACCGCCCTGCGCCATCAGCACGCCGCGGTCCAGCGCCTGGCGATGGTCGCTGCCGTTGACGCGCGCCACCAGGTAGATGCACAGCGCCTTGCCCAGCATCAGCGTGAGTACGCCCAGCACGATGAAGCGCCAGTCCTCCACCACCACCGACAGATCCAGGGCCATGCCGACGCCGAGGAAGAACAGGCCCAGCAGAATCCCGCGGAACGGTTCGATGTCCGCCTCGATCTGGTGCCGGAACGTCGACTCGGACAACAGCACGCCGGCCAGGAACGCGCCCATCGCCATCGACAACCCGCCCAACTGCATCAGCAGCGCCGCACCCAGCACCACCAACAGCGCCGCGGCGGTCATGACCTCGCGCGCGCCGGCCTGGGCCAGCACCCGGAAAAATGGATTGAGCAACCAGCGCCCGGCCGCCAACAAGCCAACGAAGCACGCCGCGCCAATGCCGATCGCCTTCCAGCGCTCGGCCGGCGGCACTTCCATTCCGGCCGGTGCCATCAACGCGACCACCGCCAGCAGCGGCACGATCAGCAAATCCTCGAACAACAAGATCGAGACGATCTTCTGCCCGCTCGGCAAGGTCAGGTCGCCGCGTTCGGACAACAGCTGCATCACCACCGCAGTCGAGGTGAGCACGAAGCCCGCCGCACCGATGAACGCCACCGGCAATGACAGGCCCAGCACGCTGATGCCGAGCAAGGTCAGGCCGGCGCCACAGGCGACGATCTGCAGGGTGCCCAGGCCGAATATTTCCTTGCGCAGGCTCCACAGGTGCGAGGGCCGCATCTCCAGGCCAATGACGAACAGGAACATCACCACGCCGAGCTCGGCGACATGCAGGATCGCCTGCGGCTCGTTGAACCAGCCCAGCCCGAAGGGACCGATGGCCAGCCCGGCGGCCAGGTAGCCCAGGACCGAACCCAGGCCAAGGCGACGGAAGATCGGAATGGCGACGACGGCCGCGCCAAGAAGGGCGACGACGCTGACCAGCTGGTGGGTATCGGTGGGGGCGCTCATGCGCTGATTCTAGCCTGAGCCTGCCGAGCCACCGTCCTGCCCCGCCCTCTGCGCGACGCAAAAAAAAGGCGACGCTTTCGCGCCGCCCTTTTCATCTCGCGCGCCGATGTTGCGCTCAGGCCGGACGTTCGGCCAACGCGGCCTGCAGCACTTCGCGCGCCGGGCCCTGCAGCTTTTCATGCTCAAGCGCGAAATGAATCGTCGCTTCGATCAGCCCCAGGTGTCCGCCGCAGTCGAAGCGGCGACCCTCGAAGCGGTAGGCATCGACCTGCTCGCGCGGCAACAGCTCGGCGATCGCGTCGGTCAACTGGATCTCGCCGCCAGCGCCCGGCTTGACGTTCTCCAGCAAATCAAAGATGCGCGGACTCAGCACATAGCGGCCGACCACGGCCAGGTTGCTCGGTGCCACTTCCGGCTTGGGCTTTTCGACGATGGCGTTGATGCGGCCACGGCGGCCATCGAACGCGTCAGTGGCGACGATGCCGTAGCTGCCAGTCTTGTCGCGCGGCACGTCCTCGACGGCGATGACGCTGCCACCGGTGGTTTCAGCCACATCGGCCATCTGCTTCAGCGCGCCCGGCCCGCGGTTCCACATCAGGTCATCGGGCAGCAGCACGGCAAAGGGCTCATCGCCGATGATCGGCTTGGCGCACAGCACCGCGTGGCCCAGGCCCAGCGCTTCGGTCTGGGTGACGAACACCGCGCGCACGCCATTGGGCAGGACGTGACGCACCAGTTCCAGCTGTTCGGTCTTGCCGGCGCGCTCGAGCTTCTGCTCCAGCTCGTAGGCCTTGTCGAAGTAGTCCGCCACGGCGTGCTTGTAGCGGTTGGTGACGAACACCAGGGTGTCGCAGCCGGCCTCGATGGCCTCGTCGACCGCGTATTGGATCAACGGCCGATCGATGATCGGCAACATCTCCTTGGGAACCGTCTTGGTCGCCGGCAAGAACCGGGTGCCGAGACCTGCCACTGGAAAGACGGCTTTGCGGATGCGCCTGTTCATCAAATTCTTCTGACCTCGCGTGCGGGGAAAGGAACCACGGTGGCCGAGCGCTCGCTTTCCTTGTCGCGCGCCGCGGCGAAGTCCGGCATGAAGTTGCCGAGGATCGCCTCCATGGCGTCAGTGTCGTAACGGTCGACCGCTTCGCGCAGCCGCGCCACGTACTGCAGCACCTGCTCTTGCGGGAAACTGCGCGCGTCGGCCTCCAGGATCTTCGGATGCAACGTCGGCCGGTAATTCTCGTCGGCGTAGAACAGGGTCTCGTGCAGCTTCTCGCCCGGGCGCAGGCCGGTGTAGACGATGGCGATGTCCTGCCCCGGCTGCTTGCCGGCCAGGCGGATCATCTGTTCGGCGAGCACGCGGATCGGCACCGGCTCGCCCATGTCCAGGGTATAGATGGCGCCGTGCGATGCCGAAGCGGCGGCCTGCACGATCAGCTGGCAGGCCTCGGGAATGGTCATGAAGTAGCGCGTGACTTCCGGGTCGGTCACCGTCACCGGGCCGCCATGGCGGATCTGCTCGCGGAATAGCGGCACCACGCTGCCGGCCGAGTCGAGCACGTTGCCGAAGCGCACGGTGACGAAACGCGTGGTGGCATTACGCGCATCCAGGCTCTGGCAGATCATCTCGGCGTAGCGCTTGGTCGCGCCGAGCACGTTCGCCGGCTCGACCGCCTTGTCGGTGGAGATGAAGAGGAAGGTGCTGACACCGGCCTGCACGCAGCTGCTGGCGACGTTGTGGGTGGCCAGCACGTTGTTGCGCACCGCCTCGCGCAATTGCCCTTCGAGCAGTGGCACTTGCTTGTAGGCGGCGGCATGGAAGACAGCGTCAGGGGTGGCGCGCTCGAGGGCGTAGCGCATCACCGCCGGGTCGCCACAATCGCCCAGCACCCGCACTACTTCCATATCGGGGAACAGGCGACGCAGATCCGAATCGATGGTCAGCAACGCCAGCTCGTCCACCTCGACCAGCACGATCCGGCGCGCACCATGGCGCGATACCTGGCGGCACACTTCCGAGCCGATCGAACCACCGGCGCCGGTGACCAACACGGTCTTGCCGTCGAGCCAGCTGCGCACCAGCTTCCAGTCCGGCATCACCGGCTTGCGGTTGAGCAAGTCTTCGATCGCCACCTCGCGCAGCTCGCCCGGCAACGAGCGACCTTCGAGCACGCTGGTCAGCTTGGGCACCATGCGGAACGGCAGCCCGGTGCTTTCGCTGATGGCCACCACGCGCTGCAGCCCGGCCGCGTCCAGCGAGGGAATCGCGATGATGATCAGCTTGGCGGCGGTTTCGCGCGCAATCGACGGCGCATTGGCGATGGAGCCCAGTACCGGCAGGCCCTGGATCTTGGCGCCGTGCAGCTGGCTGGCGTCATCGAGGAAGCCCACCGGCAGGAATGCGCCGGTGCGGCGCAGGTCGCGCACCAGGGCTTCGGCGGCACGACCGGCGCCGAGAATCAGCACGCGCTGGTTGACGTCGGCCGAGTGCGCCACTTGGTAATCGCGCCAGGCGCGGTACAGCAGCCGCGGCGTGCCGAGCAGGGCCGAAAGCGCGAACGGGTAGACCACTAGTACCGACATCGGCACGCCGTTGAACCGGTCCAGCGCCAGCGCCAGGACGATCGCGACCATGCCGAGGAAACTGGCCTTGAAGATGTTCCAGAGGTCGGGGACGCTGGCGAATCGCCACAGGCCGCGATACAGGCCTACGCGCCAGAACACCAGGCCCTGGGCCACCAGCACGACCGCCGTGCGCCAATCCCACAACGGCAGCTCGGGGGCCTCGCGCAGCATCGAATAGCGGCCTGCGTGGAGCAGCTGCCAGCAGATCCATACCATCAGCAGGTCGTGGCAAACGACCGCTACTTTGGGCATGGAGCGGGTGAAACGGTCACGCCAAGATGTCATGTATCGATCCGTCATAGGTCGCGCAATCCCTTGCGCAGGAGGAGCCAGACCGTCGATGCCAGGGCTAGCCAGGCAATCGATCCAGCAGCCTCCCACCCTGGCTGCATGTCTTGCAGCCACAAGAATAAGGCAATCGCGACAACGCTGAAACCTGCATACCCCAGTGTTACCCGGGTGTGGCCGAAACGCCGCGCCAGCCGTTGGTAGACGTGCTGCGCGTGTGGTTCCCACCAACGCTGCCGCGACAGGATGCGGGCAGCAAGCGTGAAGCCTGCGTCTACGAGGAAGGCGGACAGGGGCAACCATAGCGACCAGGGACTGAGGCCGCTGGCCAGCCCAAGCGCGAACAACGCCGCAAGCATGAAGCCCAGCCCACCGCTGCCGCCATCGCCGAGGAAAATGCGCGCACGCGGGAAGTTGAACGGCAAGAAACCCAGGCACGCCGCGGCGATGCCCCAGCCTGCCCCCGACCCCGGTGGGGCCAGGGCAAGGGCGTAAGCCACCGCCGCCAGCGCGGCCTGGGACGCAGCCAGGCCGTTGATGCCATCCATGAAGTTCCAGACATTGACCAGGCCCACCGCGAACAGCGCGGCCAGGGCACCCATCCAGGCCTGGCCACTGATGCGCCAGATCAGCATGCCCAAGATGAGCGAGGCCAGCAGGTGCACGGCCAGCCGCCAGCGCGCCGGTAGCGGCCGGTGGTCATCCCACCAGCCGATGCCCGCGACTAGCGAAAGTCCCGCCAGCGCCACTATCAGAGCGCTGCGCTGCGGGGGCCACTGCCAAGCCGCCCAGACGCACGCAAGTGATACGGCCAGCACGATCGCCATGCCGCCACCCCGCGGCGTAGCCACTTGGTGGCTGCGGCGCAGGCCCGGTTGGTCGAGCAACTGCCGGCGCAGCGCGTAGCCGCGCGCGGCCCAGGTGCCCAACGCGGCGATGGCGCACACCGCCGCGCAGCCCGCCCACATGTTGGTCATCTTCCCCCCTTCCGTGACGTCCCCTGCGCCGATATGCCATCGGCGCACTGCGTGGGCGAGCCTTCCCTGGACGGCAACTTAGCGCAGCCCGAGACCGCCGTTACGCTCAGACCACCGCGTAGTTCAGCAACGGTTTGACCGTGCCCCACTCCTTGCAGCTCGGGCACTGCCAGTGGTGGGTCTTGGCGCCGAAGCCGCAGCGCGTGCAGCGATAACTGGGGTTGCGGACCAGCAATTGGTCGGTGATGTGCTTGAGATCCTGCAGCGTGGCCTGCGGATCGCTGCCTTCGCTCAGGGTCAGATCGATCAGCGCCGCCTCGCCGCGCACCGAAGGGCGATCCTTCAACTGCCGGCCGAGATAGGCACGTGCCGGCCCAACGCCATCCTGTGCCTCCATCAACTGGGTCAGCGCCAGCACCGGGGCAATGCCACGATAGTGCTCGGTCATTTCCGAGAGGAAGTTGCGTGCACCGGCGATATCGCCGACGCGCTTGTAGGCGGCCAGCAGCGTCGGAATGATCTCGGGCAGGTAGTCGGGGTCGTGGCGCGCGGCACGCTCCCAGGCGCGCACGGCCGCCTCGTCATTGCCGATATCCGCTTCGATGCGGCCTTCGAGGATACCCGCGCGCACGGAGTTGGCGTCGGCCTGGTAGGCACGCGCCACTGCCTGCAGCGCCTGGTCGGGCTTGCCGGCACCACGGTAGCGGTCGGCCAGTTCGCATTCGAACTGCGAAATGAGCTTGCCCATCGGCTCGCCAGTGACCTGCTCGTAGCGGGTGGCGTTGTCGATGGCCTTTTCCCAGTCGCGTTCGGCCTGGTAGATGCTGATCAGGTGCTTGAGCGCCTGCGGCGCGCGCTGGTCGATCTGCGCCAGCTCGCTGAAGACGGTCTCGGCACGGTCCAGCAGCCCGGACTTCATGTAGTCCTCGCCGAGCGCAAGCAAGGCTTGCACGCGCTGCGGATCGGTCAGGTCATGGCGCTGCACCAGCCCCTGGTGCAGGCGAATGGCGCGATCGACCTCGCCACGGCGGCGGAACAGGTGGCCGAGCGCGACCTGGGTCTCGAAGGTTTCCTTGTCCAGTTCGGCGATGTGCAGGAACAGCTCGATCGCCTTGTCCGGCTGCTCGTTGAGCAGGTAGTTCAGGCCGCGGAAATATGTGCTCGACAAACGGCTGACCTGGGTGTCGCCGTGGCGCTGGCCACCGCGCCGGCCGATTACCCAGCCGCCAAGGGCGGCGAGCGGAAGAAAGAGGAAAAACCAGAACCACTCGGTCAGGAAGTCCATTGTCTGTCTCAGATTCCATCAAGGGGGCGCGGCTCGACGACCACCGGGGTCGCTGCGCGCGCGGCTGCGGCCTGCTTGTTGGCCAGGCGCAACTTCGAATAAAGGGGAACCACCATGGCCGCCAGCACGAAGGCGCCGCCGATCAACACGCCCGCAAGCAGGGACACGATGATGGCGATACCGGAGGTGGTCGCAACACTGGAAAACGCGAAGTCGATCAGGATGGGCTGCGAATTGAGCGCACCGATCACCAGCCCCACCAACAGGAAGGCCAGCATCAGCAGTATCCGGAAGACTTTCATGGCGCGACTCCTGTCAGGGTGCGCCTAGCTTAACTCGTCACTCGGCCGTGTCGGCCACATCCAGCGGTGCCACCGAACTGACGCGCTCGCGCAGTTCCTTGCCGGGCTTGAAGTGCGGAACATGCTTGCCGGGCAGCGCAACCGATTCGCCGGTCTTCGGGTTGCGACCCAGGCGCGGCGGCCGGTAGTGCAGCGAAAAACTGCCAAACCCGCGGATCTCGATGCGATCGCCCTGCGACAGGGACTCGCCCATCATCTCCAGCAATGACTTCACTGCCAGGTCGACGTCGTCGGCCTTGAGGTGGGCCTGCCGTCGCGACAGGATTTCGATCAGTTCGGACTTGGTCATGGGCAGCTTGCGCGTTGGCGGTTTGCATTATGGGATCGGCCCGGACATGCGTCCGGGCCGATCGCTTCACACAGGCTTGTGCCTATCTGCTTTCGCAGATTACTCGGACTTGCCGCCCAGCTGTTCGCGCAGCAGCGCACCCAGCTTGGTGGTGCCACCCGAGGCGGACTGGTAGTCCTCCAGCACTTCGCGCATTTCGGCGTCGTCCTTGGCCTTGATCGACAGCTGCAGGGTACGGCCCTTGCGGTCCATGCCCACGAACTTGGCCTCGACCTTGTCGCCGACCTTCAGGTGCTGGGTGGCGTCGTCCACGCGATCGTTGCTGATATCGCGCGCCGAAACGTAGCCCTCGATGCCGTCGGCCAGTTCGATGGTGGCGCCCTTGGCGTCCACTTCCTTCACCGTGCCTTCGACCTTCGAACCCTTCGGATGCGAGGCCATGTACTGGCCGAACGGATCCTGCTCCAGCTGCTTGACGCCCAGGCTGATGCGTTCGCGCTCCGGATCGACCGCCAGGACCACTGCGTCCAGGTTGTCGCCCTTCTTGTAGTTGCGGACCACGTCTTCGCCAGTGGTGTTCCAGCTGATGTCGGACAGGTGGACCAGGCCGTCGATGCCGCCGTCCAGGCCGATGAAGATGCCGAAGTCGGTGATCGACTTGATCTGGCCCGACACCTTGTCGCCCTTCTTGTGGATGGCCGCGAAGGTCTCCCACGGATTGGCGGCAACCTGCTTCATGCCCAGCGAGATGCGGCGACGCTCTTCATCCACGTCCAGGACCATCACTTCGACTTCGTCACCGACCTGCACGACCTTGGACGGGTTGACGTTCTTGTTGGTCCAGTCCATTTCCGAGACGTGCACCAGGCCTTCGACGCCCGGCTCGATCTCGACGAACGCGCCGTAATCGGTGACGTTGGAGACCTTGCCGTAGACGCGGCTGTTGGCCGGGTAGCGGCGGGCGATGTTGTCCCACGGATCCTCGCCCAGCTGCTTCAGGCCGAGGCTGACGCGGTTGCGCTCGCGATCGAACTTCAGCACGCGCACGTCGAGCTCGTCGCCGACGTTGACCACCTCGGACGGATGGCGCACGCGCTTCCAGGCCATGTCGGTGATGTGCAGCAGGCCGTCGATGCCGCCCAGGTCCACGAACGCGCCGTAGTCGGTCAGGTTCTTGACCACGCCCTTCAGGATCGCGCCTTCCTGCAGCTTGTCCATCAGCTGCTCGCGCTCTTCCGAGTGCTCGCTTTCGACGACAGCGCGGCGCGAAACCACGACGTTGTTGCGCTTGCGGTCCAGCTTGATCAGCTTGAACTCAAGCTCCTTGCCTTCCAGGTAGGCCGGGTCGCGCACCGGGCGCACATCCACCAGCGAACCAGGCAGGAACGCGCGAACATCCTTGATGTCCACGGTGAAACCACCCTTGACCTTGCCGCTGATGCGGCCGGTGATGGTCTCGTTCTTCTCCAACGCTTCTTCCAGCTCGTCCCACACCATCGCGCGCTTGGCCTTCTCGCGCGACAGGACGGTTTCGCCGAAGCCGTTCTCGATGGAGTCCAGCGCGACCTTGACCTGGTCGCCCACGCCCACATCGATCTCGCCTGCGTCGTTACGGAACTGTTCGATCGGCACGATGCCTTCGGACTTCAGGCCGGCGTTGATCACCACTACGTCGCCGCGGACTTCCACGACGGTACCGGTGACGATGGCGCCCGGCTTCAGCTTGGCCAGATTGTTTTGGCTGGCTTCGAACAGTTCGGCAAAAGATTCGGTCATTTGAAATTACTCAGTTGAACACACGGACAGCCACCGCTTTGCGGATGCACTGCCCACCCAGTTAGTCGACCCCAGGAAGCAGGCCGGGTGTGAAGTGGATAAATGCCGCCGCACACCATGCGCGACGACGCGTTTACAACGACGGGTTGAAACATGCGGTACAAACAACAGCGGCTATTGCACGATGCCTGCGCATCGCTGCCGCGCTCAGCTGGAGACGGGCACCAGCTTCAAGACACGCTCGACGACTTCATCGATGCCGATGCCCGTGGTATCGATGAGGACGGCGTCTTCGGCCGGCCGCAAGGGCGCCACGGTACGTTGGGCATCCCGGGCATCCCGGGCCATGATCTCGCGCAACAGGTCATCGAGTATAACCGAAACACCCTTTTCCATCAACTGCTTATGCCGCCTGCCGGCGCGCTCCTCGGCGCTGGCCGTCAGGAACACCTTGTGGGCGGCGTCGGGGAAGATCACCGTTCCCATGTCGCGGCCGTCGGCGACCAGGCCCGGCGCACGCCGGAACGAACGCTGCCGCTCCTTGAGCGCCGAGCGCACTTCGGGGATGGCGGCGATCGCCGAGGCCAGCGCCCCGGCGGTCTCCAGGCGCAGCTCGTCGGTGGCGTCCACCCCGTTCAGGATCACCCGCAGCCCGCCATCGGCCTGCTCGATGAACTCCACATGCGTATCAAAGGTGCAGCGCACCAGCGCCGCGGCATCCGATACATCGATATCGGCCCAGCTGGCCGCCACACCCACCGCCCGGTACAAGGCGCCCGAATCGAGGTAGTGCCAGCCCAGGCGGGCGGCCACCAAGCGGCTGACCGTGCCCTTGCCTGCCCCGGAAGGACCATCGATGGTGAGCACTGGCGCGGCGTCGGACATTCAGCTTCCTCGGGGTAGGGACGGGGCATTCTACGCCGCCGTTCCGGGCATGGCATGCAAGCAGTTGAAAGCCGGAGGAAAAGCAGGATAGAATTGCGGGCTAACTGACCCGTGGGCCGTCGTTCAGTGGAAACGACACGCCCCTTCCCGAATCCACGTTTACGCCGAGGTGTGCCATGAAAGTCCTGTCCTCCCTGAAGTCGGCGAAGAACCGTCACCGCGACTGCAAGGTGGTCCGCCGCCGCGGCAAAATCTTCGTGATCTGCAAGTCCAACCCGCGTTTCAAGGCCCGCCAGCGCTAAGCCGGCGGCCGGCCCGGCATTATCGCGGGGCTCGCGCAGCAAAAAGCCGCCTTCGGGCGGTTTTTTGTTTGTCGCTTTCTGCTGTAATCACGCTCCACCTGCTGTAATCGCAGCCCACCCGTTCTTTCGTCCGCTGGGGAGTCGTCGAAATGAAGCGTCACCTGTCCGCATTGCCCGCCATTGCCCTGCTTGCTGCCGTGCTCGTCACTGGCAGCGCCGCCGCCGAGACCTTGCTGGTCGACCGCGCCAATGAGAAACCCGCCGTTTCGATGCCGGTCCGTGGCCTGTCCATGGCCCAGGTCGAATCACAATACGGTGCCCCGCAGCAGAAGCTGGATCCGCGCGGCGGCCAGAAGCGCCAGTGGCCGACCATCAACCGCTGGGTGTACCCGGCCTTCACCGTCTACTTCGAAAAGCAGAAGGTGATCGACGTGGTTGCCAACCAGGCCGGCGCCAACGAGATCGGCCCCAAGCCGCCGATCCGCTGAACACGTTCCTGTGATTCGGCGACCCACCGCCCTGCCCGCCCCCGTGCTCGCGCGCGCGCCCGGGGGCAACGTTCCGAAGAGCCCGACCGAGAAATGACCGAACAACTCCGCTTCCCGGCCGAATGGGAAAGCCAGTCCGCCGTGCTGATTGCATGGCCCCATGCCGAGACCGACTGGGCGCAGCGCCTGGCCGAAGTGGAAGAGACCTACATCGCGCTGGTCGCGGCGATCACCCGCTTCGAGCGCGTGGTCATCTGCGTCGCCGACGAAGACCTGCAGACCTATGCCGAAGCGCGCCTGCGCTCGGCCCGCGTCGACATGGACCGGGTCCGCTTCATCGAGGTGGAGTACGACGATACCTGGCTGCGGGATTCCGGCCCGATCACCTTGCGCCGTGCCGACGGCAGCTTCCGCCTGCTCGATTTCCGTTTCACCGGCTGGGGCGGCAAGTTCGAAGCCAGCCGCGACGACCAACTGGTCGGCGCGCTCCACAGCGCTGGTGCGTTTGCCGACAGCGACGTCCAGAGCATCGATTTCGCTCTCGAAGGCGGCGCCATCGATACCGATGGTGCCGGCACCCTGCTCACCACCTGGCAGTGCCTGCACGAACGTCACCCGCAGCGCTCGCGCGAGTCGCTCAGCGCCGACCTGGCGCGCTGGCTGGCGCAGGACCGCGTGCTGTGGCTGGACCACGGCTACCTGGAAGGCGACGACACCGACGCCCATGTAGACACCCTGGCCCGCTTCGCCGGCCCGGACGCCATCGTGTTCCAGGCCTGCGATGATCCCACCGATTCGCACTACGCCGAGCTGCAAGCAATGGGCGCCGAACTGGCCGCCCTGCGCAAACCCGATGGCCAGCCCTACACGCTGTTCCCGCTGCCGTGGGCGCAGCCGATCCTCGATGGCAACCGACGCCTGGCCGCTTCCTATGCCAACTTCCTGATCGTCAATGGTGCGGTGTTGATGCCGGCCTATGGCGATGCCGCCGATACGCGCGCCCAGGCAGTGCTGGCCGAGGCATTCCCCGGGCGCGAGATCGTGCCGGTGCCCTGCCGTGCGCTGATCTGGCAGAACGGCAGCCTGCACTGCATCACCATGCAACTGCCGGCAGGCCTGCAGGCTGCCTGAACCGGTCCGGCGCGGGCCGGCCGCAGTTCCCGCCCGCGCGTTAACCTTGTCGTTCGCACCCACACGCGGATCCGCCCCATGACCCGTCAAACCCTCACTGTCGCGCTCATCCAGGAGCGCAACCACGGCGATGCCGAGGCCAACCTGGCCGTGATCGAAGCGCGCGTGGCCGAAGCCGCCGCGCAAGGTGCGCGCCTGGTGCTGCTGCAGGAATTGCACAACGGCGCGTATTTCTGCCAACACGAGTCGGTCGGCGAGTTCGACCTGGCCGAGCCTATCCCCGGCCCCAGCACCGAGCGCCTCGGCGCCCTGGCGAAAAAGCATGGCGTGGTGATCGTGGGCTCGCTGTTCGAGCGCCGTGCCGCCGGCCTGTACCACAACACCGCCGTAGTCCTGGAAAAGGATGGGCGCCTGCTCGGCAAGTACCGCAAGATGCACATCCCGGACGATCCGGGGTTCTACGAAAAGTTCTATTTCACGCCTGGCGACATCGGCTTCAAGCCCATCGATACCTCGGTCGGCCGCCTCGGCGTGCTGGTGTGCTGGGACCAGTGGTATCCGGAAGCCGCGCGCCTGATGGCGCTGGCCGGCGCCGAAATGCTGCTCTACCCCACCGCGATCGGCTGGGATCCGGAAGACGCGCCGGACGAAAAGAACCGCCAGCGCGACGCCTGGGTGCTGAGCCATCGCGGCCACGCCGTGGCCAATGGCTTGCCGGTGCTGAGCTGCAACCGCGTAGGTCATGAGGCCTCGCCGCTGGCCGACAACGGCCCGGTGGGCGCCTCGGGCATCCAGTTCTGGGGCAACAGCCACGTGCTCGGTCCGCAGGGCGAATTCGTGGCCGAAGCGGGCGCCGAGCCGACCGTGCTGGTCTGCGAGGTCGACCTGCAGCGCAGCGAGCATGTCCGGCGAATCTGGCCGTTCCTGCGCGACCGCCGCATCGATGCCTACGGCGACCTGCTCAAGCGCTACATCGACTGACCGGCCCCCATGACCCTGCTGCTGCGCGACGCCACCGAAGCCGATATCCCGGCGATCACCGCGATCTATGCGGTCGAGGTCACCGACTTCGTCAACACTTATGAGTACGAAGTGCCGGACGAAGCCGAGATGGCGCAGCGCCGGCGCAACCTGCTCGCCGCTGGCTACCCCTACCTGGTCGCCGAGCTCGAAGGCCGCGTGGTCGGCTACGCCTACGCCGGCAGCTATCGCGCCCGCATCGCGTACCAATGGACCGTGGAGAACTCGGTGTATGTCGCCGCCGAGGCGCAAGGCAAGGGCGTGGGCGCGGCCCTGATGCAACGGCTGATCGACGAGTGCCAGGCGCGTGGCTACCGGCAGATGGTGGCGGTGATCGGCGAGCCGACCAACCTGGCCTCTATCCGCCTGCATGAGCGCTTCGGCTTCGAACTGGTCGGCATATTCAAGGGCCTGGGCCGCAAGCACGGGCGCTGGCTGGATACCGTGCAGATGCAACGCGCCATCGGCCCGGGCACCGGCCAACCTCCCATTGAAGAAGTGAAGTAATGGACCAGACGATTACCGCCGACACCGACGACCTGCTGTCCGGCCAGCCGCACCGCATCGTCGAACGCGATGGCGTGCGCTATACCCTGCTCGGCACCGCCCATGTTTCCCAGGCCAGCGTGGCCGCGGTGGAGAAGGCCATCGACAGCGGCCGCTTCGACGCCGTGGCGGTGGAGCTGGATAGCCAGCGCCTGCAGGCACTCACCGATCCCGATGCGCTGGCCAAGCTCGACCTGGTGCAGGTGATCCGCAAGGGCCGCGTGGCCCTGTTCGCCGCCAATCTCGCCCTGGCCGCCTACCAGCGCCGGCTGGCCAAGCAACTGGACATCGAGCCGGGCGCCGAATTGAAGCAGGCGGTGGGGCTGGCCAAGGCGCAGCACCTGCCGGTCTACCTGATCGATCGCGAGGTTGGCACCACCTTCAAGCGCGCCTCGGCGCGCCTGGGGCTGATCGGCAAGCTCAAGCTGGCCGGCGGCCTGCTCACTGGCCTGTTCGCCAGCGACGATGTCGGCGAGGAAGAGATCGAGAAGCTCAAGCAAGGCGACATGCTCGAGGCCAGCTTCGGTGACTTCGCCAGCGAAAGCCCCGAGCTTTACGACACCATCATCGCCGAGCGCGATCGCTACATGGCCACGCGCTTGCGCGAGGAAGCCGGCCAGGGCAAGCAGTCGGTACTGGCCGTCGTCGGTGCCGGCCACCTCGCCGGGCTCGCGCGCCACCTGGCCGAAGACAGCGAAGACCCGACCGTGCTGCGCGAACAACTTGAGTTCGTGCAGCAGCGCCGCCGCATTCCGTGGATCACGCTCATCATCCTCACCGTGGTGGTCGCCGGCATCGCGCTCGGCTTCTGGCGCGGCGGCATGAGCATGGGCACCGACCTGCTGCTGCAGTGGACGCTGTACACCGGCGGACTGGCCGCACTCGGCGCCTTGCTCGCCGGCAGCCATCCGCTGAGCATCCTCACCGCCGCCGTGGCCGCACCGCTCAAGCCGTTCCGCCTCAGCGTACCGGCCGGCACCTTCTCCGCGCTGGTCGAAGTCAACCTGCGCAAGCCGGCCTACAACGACTTCCTGACCCTGCGCGACGATGCGCAGACGCTGCGCGGCTGGTACCGCAATCGTGTGACGCGCGTTCTTTTGACTTTCATCCTCACCAGCGCCGGCAGCGCCCTGGGACTGTGGCTGGCGGGCGTGCAGATACTGCATCGATTGCAGGGCGGCTAACGCACGGGCGAGTGCGAACGGCGCTTGCTTAGCTATTTTTGGTGCGGGAAGTACTGCGATACATCCAATATCGATGAACTGGATGCGGTCCTAGGATTGCACCCAGCCTCATTGCCTCTCGGCGTGCTGGCGTTCTCCTTTGCCCAGCGTAGCCGACGTGTCCCAAACCTTGCCCTCATCGCCGTCACTGCCCGACGACGCCCTCAAATCCGGCGTCGCCTGCATCGCCATGCTTGCGCAATTGCATGGGGTCACGGCATCGCCGCAGCAACTGCAGCGCGAACTCGACGCCGGCACCGGCATGCTGGCCCCCGGCGAAATGGTGCTGGCCTTTCGCCGCCTCGGGCTCAAATGCAGGCGCGTCACTACCCGCCTTCAGCGCCTTGAGCACACACCGTTTCCTGCGGTCGGCATCGATCGGCAGGGCCGCTATTTTATTTTCGCCAAGGTTGCCGAGCCACGCGCGCTGGTCCACGAGCCGCTGCGCGGGCAGACCTTCTCCATTGAATTCGACGCGCTCGATTCGATATGGAGCGGGCAGCTGCTGCTGGTGCAATCGCAGGACTCCCTGATCGGCCAGTTGGCCAAGTTCGACCTGTCCTGGTTCATCCCCGCCATCGTCCGTCATCGGCGCGTGCTGGGCGAGGTCGTCATCGCTTCGCTGGTCCTGCAGGTCTTCGCTCTGGTCACGCCGCTGTTCTTCCAGGTGGTCATGGACAAGGTCCTGGTCAATCGCGGCCTGAGCACCCTGGATGTGATCTCCATCGGCCTGCTCGGCGTGATGGTCTTCGAGACGCTGCTGTCGATGCTGCGCAGTTATTTGATGATCCACACCGCCAGCCGCATCGACGTGGAACTGGGGTCACGCCTGTTCCGCCACCTCATCCACCTGCCCCTGGCGTACTTCCAGGCCCGCCGCGTGGGCGACTCGGTGGCCCGCGTCCGCGAGTTGGAGAACATCCGCAGCTTCCTCACCGGCAACACCATCACGCTGCTGCTGGACGTGGTTTTCTCATGCGTGTTCATCGCGGTGATGCTGTTCTACAGCGGCTGGCTCACCCTGCTGGTGCTGGGCTCGCTGCCTATCTATTTCCTCATCTCCCTCGTGGTCACCCCAATGCTGCGCCGGCGGCTCGAACACAGTTTCGAGCGCAGCGCCGAAACCCAGGCCATGCTGGTCGAAACCATCAGTGGCATCGACACGGTCAAGTCGATGTCGGTCGAGCCGCAGTTCGCGCGTCGCTGGGACGAACGGCTGGCCGGATACGTTAGCGCTAACTTCCGGACCCAGAACCTGGCCAACATGGCCGGCGAATCGGTGTCCCTGGTCGGCAAGCTGGTCACGGTCGGCACGCTGTGGCTGGGGGCACGCCTGGTGATCGAAGGCGGCCTCAGCGTCGGCCAGCTGATCGCCTTCAACATGCTGGCTGGCCGCGTGGGCCAGCCGATCATGCGGCTGGCGCAGTCGTGGACGAACTTCCAGCAGACCGGCGTATCGATGCAGCGCCTGGGCGACATCCTCAACACGCGCCCCGAGAACGAACACGCTTCACGCACCCAGCTGACCGGGTTGCGCGGCAGCATCGACTTCCAGCAGGTGCGGTTCCGCTACGGTGTCGATGGCCTGGAGGTGCTTCGAGGGGTCGATCTGACGATCGAGGCGGGAGAGATGGTCGGCATCGTCGGGCACTCCGGGTCTGGCAAGAGCACATTGACCCGGCTGGTCCAGCGCCTGTACTCACCCGAGCGCGGCCGGGTCCTGATCGACGGCATCGATTTGTCGACGGTGGACGTGGCGTCGCTGCGTAGCCAGATCGGTGTCGTCCTGCAGGAAAACCTGCTGTTTCGCCGCAGCATCCGCGACAACATCGCCCTTTGCATGCCCGCAGCTTCGCTCGAACGCGTCATGCAGGCTGCGACCACCGCCGGCGCGCACGAGTTCATCGTCGCATTGCCACACGGCTACGACACGATGGTCGAGGAGCATGGCAGCTCCCTGTCCGGCGGACAGCGGCAACGCATCGCCATTGCGCGCGCCCTGATGGGCGATCCGCGCATCCTGATCCTCGACGAAGCCACCAGCGCACTCGACTACGAGTCCGAGCGCATCGTCCACGACAACATGCGGGCGATCCGCCGCGGCCGCACCGTGATCGTTATCGCCCACCGCCTCAGCGCCGTGCGCGAAGCCGATCGCATCGTGGTCATGGACAAAGGCGAGATCGTCGAGTCCGGGACCCACGCCGTCTTGCTGGCACGCCAGCAAGGCCACTACGCGCGCCTCCACCAACTGCAGCAGGGCTGACGATGAATCGCCTGGTTCACTTCTGCAAGCAAGCCGCGGCTGTCTGGCGAGACAGTTGGCAGGCGCGTCGCCAGATGGATGGCCCGCCGCGCCTACCGCATGAGATCGAATTCCTGCCGGCGGCCGAGGCACTGCGCGATACCCCCGTGCATCCAGCCCCGCGCGTCCTGCTCGTGGCCATTCTCTGCCTGTGTGGCCTGACCCTGGCGTGGGGATTCCTGGGTCGCATCGACGTAGTCTCGGCCGCCGAAGGCAAGGTGCTCGCCGTCGGACGCAGCAAGCCGATCCAGCCCGACAACCTGTCGGTGGTAAAGGCCATCCATGTACACGACGGCCAGCGCGTCCGCGCCGGGCAGCTGCTGGTCGAATTCGATCCCAGCCTCACCGAGACCGAGGTCACGCAGCTGCGTTCCCAACTGCTGGACGCGCAGATGGACCTGGCGCAGGCCGATGCCCTGCTGCTGGCATTGCGCGAACGTCGCGCGCCGGTCCTGCCCAGGCTGGCCGATGCCCCCGCGCCGGCGCTGGCCCGATTGCATACGCGTATTTCCACCCAGTACGAGGAATATCGCGCGCGGCTGGCCCAGGCTGACTCGGCCCTGGCCCAACGCGACGCCGAGGTCCAGGCCACCGTTGCGGCGATCGATTCGCTCAAGGCAACCACGCCGATCTCGCGTCAGATGGCCGACGATTATCGCGGCCTGCTGGAGGGCAAGTTCGTCTCGCGCCATGCCTGGCTCGAACGCGAGCAGGCCGCCGTGCAGCAGAAGCAACAGCTGGTCGCCCAGCAGGCTCGCCTTGGCCAGGCCCACGCCGCGCAGCGCCAGGCCAGCGACCTGCGCAGCAGCGCCGCCGCCGAACTCAGCCGCGGCTTGCTTGACCTGCAGCTGCAGGCCGGTCAGCGCATCGCCTCACTGACCCAGGAATTGCGCAAGGCGCAGCACCGCGACCGGCAAACCCGGCTGGTCGCGCCAGTGGCGGGCACGGTGCAGCAGCTGGCCGTCAGCGCGCCCGGCGCAGTGGTGACCGCAGCCCAGCCGGTGCTTCTGATCGTGCCCAACGACCAGCCGGTGGACATCGAGGCCTTCATCGCCAACCGCGATGTCGGCTTCGTCCATGTCGGCCAGGCGGTCCGTATCAAGGTCGACGCGTTTGACTTCACGCGCTTTGGGATGCTCGACGGCGAGGTCGTATCGGTGTCCTCCGACGCGATCGCCGATGCCAAGCGCGGAGCCGTCTATAGCGTGCGCGTGCGACTGAGACGCGGCCCAGGCCAACGCCCTCTGCCGTTGGCGCCCGGCATGTCGGTGCGCGCGGAAATCCATACCGGCCACCGCCGCCTCATCAGCTATTTCCTGTCGCCGCTGCAGCGGCGCACCAGCGAGAGCCTGCAGGAACGTTAAGCCAGGAACGCCTCTTCAATAAGGAGCATCACCACAGGATTTCGCCCTCAATGGATTCAACCGCGGCCACTCGGCCCGCAGCAATGAAGGTGTGTGTCCCTCCTGCTCATCGTGAGCCGGGAATCGCCACCACCTTCGTAACCTCGTAATTGCCTGTGCCCGCACAGGCAAAGAATAGGAAACACACTTTGAACAACAATCGCACTTCACAGTTCCGCGCCGTCAACGGCAATTTCTCACAGAACGGCTATATGCCCAGCATGTCGTTCGGCAACACCACCAACACCTGGAGCAGCTACGAATCGGACATGAAGGCGTTCGACGCCACCATGGCGAAGATGCGAGCCGAGCTCAGCCAGATGAGCGCCAACAACTGGGGCGCCACGGGCAGCTGGGCTCCCTCGGGCACCCCTGTTGGCCCGGTTGGCCCCGTCGGCCCTGTGGGCCCGGTCGTTGCCTTTACCCCGCCCGCTCCGGCCATCGCACCCGTTGCGGTAGTGCCGGAAGTCGCCAAGCCGGCGATCCCGGCCACTACCCCGTTCAAGGAAGTGCAGACTGCCACCACGCAGGCAGGCACCGCTACCGGTGCCGATCAGGCGTGGCGCCAGGACTTCCGCGGCGACGGCGTTGTCCGCACCGGCGGTATGGCCAACGACACCTTGCGCGGCACCGCGCGCAGCGACAAGTTGGACGGCGGCATGGGTGACGACACGCTCTATGGCGGCGCCGGCGACGATCGGCTGTTTGGCGGCATGGGCGCCGATACGCTGTACGGAGAGGCTGGCAACGACAAGCTGGAGGGCGGCATGGGCAACGACACGCTCCATGGCGGCGCCGGCGACGACTGGCTCGATGGCGGCATGGGCAACGATAAGCTGTACGGCGATGCCGGCAACGACACGCTCAACGGTGGCATGGGCAACGACCTGCTCGAGGGCGGCATCGGCAACGACCGCCTCGATGGCGGCATGGGCGACGATACCCTCAGGGGTGGCCTGGGCCACGACCGTCTCAACGGCGGCATGGGCAATGACCTCCTCGAAGGTGGCGCCGGCAACGATACCTATGTCTTCGACAAGCGCTTCGGCCAGGACGTGATCCGCAACGGCGATGCGGATGGTCACGATGAAATCGTGTTCAGCGCGGCCTCCGAAGCGAAAGCCAACCGCGTGTGGTTCAGCCGCAAGGGCAACGACCTGGAAGTCACCGTGCTGGACAGCAACAAGGTGGATGCCGAAGGCTTCAACTTCGATGGGACACCGATCAACAGCGGCAACAGCCAGCTGATGGGTGACCCGGACAAGATCACCGTCGCCAACTGGTACGGCGCCGCCGACGCCCGGGTGGACCTGTTCCGCGACGCCGCCGGCCAGACCCTGAAGGCCAACCAGGTCGACAACCTGGTCAACGCCATGGCTGCCTTCGGGGCGACCCCGGCCGGCTCGGAGAGCCTGACCCAGCAGCAGTGGAAGCAGCTGGACACGGTGATTGCGGCCAACTGGGCCTAAGCAGGGCAGCGGCCCGGGCGGACGGCAGCGACGATCCACCGCCCGCCCGGGCCACCTTGGCACCTTGCACGCCGCCGGATTTCGATCCGGCGGCGTTTATGTTTCAGACGACCGACACGTCGGTGCCGGGCACCTCGGCGCGCCCGCTCGCGCGCTTCACCAGCCGCGACACGCCGCTGCTGAGGTCATCGAGCATCGCGTAGATGGTCGGCAGGAACAGCAGGCTGACCACGGTCGAGAACGCCAGTCCGCCGGCGATCGCGCGCGCCATCGGGTAGTAAGGCGGGCCATCGCCGAACATGGTGGTGGTGGTCAGCGAGATCGGCACCATCGCCAGGATCGCCGTGCCCATGGTCATCATGATCGGGCGCAGGCGCTCGCGCGAGCCCTCCACCAGCGCGTCGGTGCGGCTCAGGCCACGCCGGCGCAGGTTGTTGATGTGCTCGATCATCACGATGCCATTGTTCACCACCACGCCCATCAGCACCAGAATGCCGATGAAGGACATGATGCCGAAGGTCGTACCGGTCAACGCGAACAGCCAGAACACGCCGAAGATCGAGAACAGCACTCCGCTCATGATCGCCGCCGGGAACAACAGCGATTCAAACACCGCGGCCATCACCACGTAGATCATCAGCAGTGCCAGCACCAGGTTGAACAGCATCTGCTTCATCGCCTCGCCGTCATCCTGGTAGTCGGCGCCGTCGAAGGTGAAGCTGTAGCCGGCCGGGAAGCTCATGTTCTTGAGCACTGCCTCCATGGCCTTGCGGCCTTCAGGCTGGGTCACCTTCTCGCCCAGGTTGGCCTTGATGGTCAGCGTGGTCTGGCGGTTGGTGCGGCCAATCTGGGTGGCCGAAGGGCGCATCTGCACCTCGACCAGGCTCAGCAACGGCACGGTACGGCCATCCTTGGTGCGCACGGTGAAGCTGTCCAGGTCTTCGGGCCGGGTGGTCTCGGCGCCGGCGAAACGCACCCAGACCGGCACCTCGTTGTCACCGCGGCGGAACTCGCGGATCGGCGAGCCACGCAGCGCCAGGCCGACGAAGCGTGCGACCTCGTCGGCGCTGAAGCCGAAGGCGGCCGCACGCTCGCGGTCGACGCGGATGGCCAGCTCGCTGGTACGGTCGCCGTTGTCGATGTGCACGTCGCGCAGTTCCTTGCGCTGGGCCAGCAACGGCAGTACTTCCTCGCCAATTTCCTGCAAGGCCTGGGTCGAGTCGCCCACCAGCTGCACCTGCACGCCCTTGCCGCCACCGCCGCCGTTGCCATCGCCCTGGTTGCCGATGCTGTAGTCCGCGCGCGCCGAACGCGGCATTTCCTTGCGCATGATCTCTAGGAAGGCCGCCGTGTCCTTGGCCTTCACCTTGCCCTCTTCGAACGTGATGATCGTGCTGCTGCCTTCCTGCTCGCTGAACCAGGAATAGATCTGGCTGATGTGGAAGCGTTCGCGGTTCTTGTCCAGGTAGGCCTCGACCCGGGCGACTTCCTCGCCCAGCTGTTCGCGGGTGTAGGAGCCCTTCCACTGATAGCCGATGAAGGCCTCCTTGCCGCCGTCACCACCGAACATGTCGACCTTGGTCAACTTGATCGGCACCAGGCTGACCAGGACCACCAGGACGATGCCCAGCACACTCCAGCCGCGATGCTCCAGGGTCCAGCGCAGCACCCGTGCGTAGCGCGCCTGCAGCCTGGCGATCACGCCCTTGTGCGACTTCACCATGGCCGGCGTCTTCATCCGCGCCGACAACATCGGGATCAGGCTGATGGCCACCAGCCACGACGCCAGCAACGACACCGAAATGGTGATGGCAATCTGCGCCATGAAGATGCTGATGTTGTTGGTTTCACCAAACAGGTTCGGCAGGAACACGATGCAGTGGCACAGGGTGCCGGCACTGAGCGCGATGGACACGTTGCGCGTGCCCACCAGCGAAGCCAGCTCCGGTTGATCGGGGAAACGTTCGCGCTCCTGGTAGATGCTCTCCACCACCACCACGGCGTTGTCCACCAGCATGCCCACCGCCAGCAGCAATCCCATCATGGTCAGGATATTCAGCGTCACCCCGACGAAGTACATGAAGCCCAGGGTGATCGCAAAGCAGATCGGGATCGCCAGCGTCACCATCAGAGTCGATGGCCAATGCCGCAGGAAGAAGAACAGCACGGTGATGGACAACAGCAGACCAACCGCCCCAGCCTCGGCCAGTTCGGTCAATGACGAAGTCACCGCGTCACCCTGGTTGGCGATGACCTTGATCTGCACGTCACTCATCGAAGGCTGCTTGCGGATCGCCTCGACCTCCTTGAGCGCCGCGCGCGAAACTTCCACCAGGTTGGCGTTGCGCTCCTTGTAGATGTCCAGGCCGATGGCGGGACGGCCATCGAGGCGGCGGCCGTAGGCCATGCGCGTCGGCTTGAGCCGGATATCGGCGATGTCGCCCAGGCGCAGGCCCTTGTTGTTGAGGACCAGGTCGCGCAACTCCTGCAGGTCGCGCAACTCGCCCACTGGCTGCACGCGGATGCGCTGGCCGTTGTCGTCGATCTGCCCGGCCGAGACCGAGAAGTTGAGCTTGCCCAGCTTCTCGCTCAGGTCGTTGAGGCTGAGCTCGTGCGCGGTCAGGCGGTCGGGCTTGATCGCGATCTCGACTTCGTTCGGCGGCGCGCCGGAGATTTCCACCCGCGCCACGCCGGCGATGCGCTCGATCCGCCGCTTGAACTCGCGGTCGAGCATGTCGTAGGCGCCGGTCAGGTCGCTCTGGCTGGCCAGGCGCACCTTGAGGATCGCCTCGTCGCTACTGGACCACTTGTAGACGTGGTAGCGCTGCAGATCCTCGGGCAGGTCATCGCGGATCGCATCGATGCGCTGGCGCGCATCCGAAGCAGCGATGGCGATATCGCGGTCCCAATCGGAGAACTCGATGTAGATGTTGGCGCCATCGGCGGTGGCCACCGAGCGCATGCGCTTGATGCCGGTCATCGTCGCCAGCGCTTCCTCGGCCGGACGCACCAGGTTGCGCTCCACTTCGTCCGGGGTGGAGCCGGTGTACGGCAGCTCCACGAACAGGAACGGTGCGGAGATGTCCGGCAGCGCCTCCAGCGGCAGCCGGAACGCGGCGATCAGGCCGACCACGACCAGCGACACGAAACACATGATCGTGGTGACCGGCCGGCGGATGGAGAACTCGGCGATGCTCATGCCGACTCCAGTGCGCCGCCAGCGCCGGTGCTGCCCTCGCCCGCCTCGACCCGGCCGTGGCGCGCGCGCATGCGGCGGCCGCGTTCGAGGTAGTAAGCGTCGGCGCGGCGATCCATCAGGTCATAGACCACCGGGATGACCAACAGGGTGAGCAAGGTCGACACCAGCAGGCCACCGATCACCGTGATCGCCATTGGCGCGCGCACCTCGGCACCTTCGCAGAAGGCCAGCGCCAACGGTGCGAAGCCGAACAGCGTGCACAGCGTGGTCATCACGATAGGACGCAGGCGCGAGCGCGCGCCCTCGATCAACGCGGTGTGCTTGGGCACGCCTTCCTCGCGCAACTGGTTGACCTTGTCGATCAGGATGATCGCGTTCTTGGTCACCAGTCCGACCAGCAGGATCAAGCCGATGAACACCACCACCGAAATGGGTTTTCCGGTGAGCAGCAAGGCCAGCACCGCGCCCACCAATGCCAGGGGGATGGTGAACAGGATCACGAACGGATGCAGCAGCGATTCGAACTGCGAGGCCATCACCAGGTAGACCAGGAAGATCGCCAGGCCGAAGGCGAACAGCAACGCCCGCACCGACTCGGCCAGCTCCTCGCCCTGCCCGCCGATGTGCATGCCCACGCCGGCGGCCAGCGGATCGGCCTTGACCATCTGCTCGACTTCGCGCACGGCACCGCCCAGGTCGATGTCGCGCAGGTTGGCCGAGACGATCGCCACGCGGGTCTGGTCGGCGCGGTGGATCTCGCTGGGGCCGGTGGTGGCCACGACCTCGGCCACCGAGGCCAGCGTCACCGGCCGGCTGCTGCCGGGGTTGACGATCAACCGGCGGATATCCTCGACGCTGGCGCGGTCGCTCTGCTGCGCCCGCACCAGCACGTCGATCTTGCGATCGCGAAAGCTGTAGCGGGTGGCGACATCGCCGCGCACCTTCTTCACCACCACGTCGGCGATCTGCCGCGTGGTCAGGCCCAGCGCACCGGCGCGTTCCTGGTCGAAGCGGATCTGGATTTCGGGGAAGCCCTCTTCCACGGTCGACTTGACGTCGGCGTAGTGCGGATTGGCGCGCAGCATCTTGGCCAGCTTCTGCCCGGCATGCTCCAGCTCGGCCAGGTCCTGGCCACGCAGCTCCACTTCCAGCGGCGTGGAGAAGGAGAACAGCGCCGGCCGCGCGAAATCGACCTGCACACCGGGATGCCCGGCCATACTGGCACGCAGCTTCTCGGTCTCGCTTGCTTCCAGCTTCTGGCTGCCGCCGTTGGCCATGACCACGGTCAGCTTGCCGATGTTCTCGCCGCTTTCGGTCGGGCTGGCATCCAGGCGGGTGCCACTGCCGGACACGCCGTAGAGCGCGGACAAACCCTCGTCCTTGCCGTGCTTGAGCTGCAGTTCGCGGACCAGGCCATCGGTCTGGGCCAGCGGCGTGCCAGCTGGCAGCTTGACCGTCATTTCGAAGCGGTCCTGGGCCAGCTGCGGGATCAGGTCCGCACCCAGCATCGGCACCGCGAACAGGGTCACCACGAAGATCGCCGTGGCCATGCCCAGCACCCGCCACGGACGCGCCAGCGCACCCGGCAATAGCCGCAGGTAGCCGCGCTCGGCGTATTCGTAGGGGCGCATCGACCAGTCGCTCAGTCGGCGCATCACCGGCCCGACCACGCGGCACAGCCCGCGCCACAGCCGCACCACCAGCCACGCCACGCCAAAGAAACCATGGCGGAAGGCCGCGCCCAGGCCGTTGCGCACCCAGGCCACCGGCTTGAGCCAGCGCCGGGTCGGCTGCCAGCGCGGGTGCGCCGGCTCGTCGGGGAATGCCAGCGGCGGGCGGCCCTTGAGCGAGCTCAGCATCGGGATCAAGGTCATCGACACCACCAGCGAGATCGCAATGGCGATCGCCACAGTCAGCGCCTGGTCGCGGAACAGCTGCCCGGCGATACCTTCGACGAACACCAGCGGCAGGAATACCGCGATCGTGGTGAGGGTCGATGCCATCACCGCCATGCTCACCTCGCGGGTGCCAACGATGGCCGCTTCCAGGACGCTGAGGCCGCGTTCGCGCGCCTTGGCGATGCTCTCCAGCACCACGATTGAATCGTCCACCACCAGGCCAGTGGCCAACGCCAGGCCGCCAAGCGACATCACGTTCAAGCTCAGGCCGAGCTGGCCCATGAAGAAGAACGTGGTGATGATCGACACCGGCAACGACAGGCTGATGACGAACGTGCTCCAGCCATCGCGCAGGAACAGGAAGATGATCAGGATCGCGAGCAGGCCGCCGATCACGCCGTCATGCTTGACCGAACTGATCGCCGCTTCGATGAAGTGCGACTGGTCTTCGATCGTGGTGATTTCCACATCACCCGGCACGGTCGACTTGATCTGCGCCAGGCGCGCGCGCAGCGAGTTCGCGGTCGAGACGGTATTGGCGTCGCCTTCCTTGTAGATCGCCAGCTCCACGGCTTCCTTGCCGCCCAGGCGAATGATCGCCTCGCGCTCCTTGTAGCCCTGGCGCACCTCGGCCACGTCCTTCAGGCGCACCGGCAGGCCGCCGGCGATCGAACTGCTGCTGCCCGCCGAGGCGTTCTGCACCTCGGCCGCCGCCGCCATCGTCGCCTGCGAACCGCTGGCCGCCGCAATGGCGAACATCTGCGCCATGGCCGCATCGGCACCACCACCACTGCTGCTGGTGGTGGTGACCAACAGGTTGCGGATCTCTTCCAGGTTGGCGAACTGGTTGACCGTGCGCACCAGGTAGCGCTGCGAGCCTTCCTCCAGCCGGCCGCCGGAGATATTGATGTTCTCTTCCTTGAGGCGGTTGATGACGTTGTCGATCGGCAGGTTCAACTGCGCCAGCTTCTGCTGGTCGATGTCGACCTGGATCTCGTCCTCCAGGCCGCCGCCCACCTTGACCGCGGCCACGCCGGCCACCGGTTCGAGCTTCTTCTTCAGGTCTTCGTCGGCGTAGCGGCGCAGCATCGTCAGCTGGCGGATCGCCTCGGCGTCGTCGCGCGCATCGGCCTTGGGCGACAGCACCAGGCGCATGATCGGCTCGGTCGAAGGATTGAAGCGCAACAGCACCGGGGCCTTGGCCTCCAGCGGCAGGTTCAGCGCCTCCATCTTGTCGCGCACTTCCAGCGTGGCCTGGTCCATGTCGGTGCCCCAGGCGAATTCCAGCACCACATCGCTCTGGCCGGTACGGGACACCGACTTGAGCTTGCGCAGGTTCTTGACCACGCCGACTGCTTCTTCGACCGGCTCGCTGACCAGCGTCTCGATCTCCGAAGGTGCTGCGCCGGTGTACTCGGTACGCACCGTCAACGTCGGATAGCTCAGGTCCGGCAGCAGGTTGACCTTCAAGCCGTTGAGCGCGATCGCGCCGAACAGCAGCATGGTCACGGTGATCATGGCGATGGTGACGCGGCGGCGGGTGGCGAACTCCACCAGGCCGCCGCCCATCGATGCGGTGGGGGCCGGTTGGTGGCCGTGCGCAGCGGGGTGTTCGGGGCCGGCGCTCATGAGCGCTTGCCCTCGTCTCCCTTGGCGATCGCCTGCGCCGCCTCGACCTTGGCCTGCGGCTCGCCGATGACCTGCACCGCGGTGCCATCGCGCAGCGCCACCTTGCCGGCGGTAACGACCCGGTCGCCTTCCTTCAGGCCATCACGGATCTCGACCCACTGGCCTTCGGCATAGCCGAGCTTGACCGGCACGCGCGTGACCTTGCCTTCGCGCACGACGAACACCGCCGGATCACCGTCCTCGAGCAATGCCAGGCGCGGCACCACCAGCGCGTCGGTGCGCTGGTCGTAATCGATACGGATACGGCCGAACATGCCCGGCTGCAGCGCTTCTGCCTCGGCATCGGCGAAGGCACAGATGACGCGGAACGTACCGCTACCGGAGTCCACAACCGGAGCCACGCGATCGACCACGCCAGTGAAGCGCTTGCCCGGCAGCGCATCGGCCATCAGGCTGACCGGCTGGCCGGCCTTGAGCGTGGCCAGTTCGCGCTCGGGCACGTTGAGCGTGGCTTCCAGGCGCGAATCGTCGACGATGCGAAAGATCGGCGTGTTGATCTGGACGAAGTTGCCGTCCTTGATCGAACGCGAGGCGATCACGCCGCTGATCGGCGCCACCACCGTGGTGTAGCTCATCTCCAGCGCCGCCATGCGGTACTGGGCGCGCGCATTTTCGACATCGAACTTGAGCTGGTCGACCTCGGCGGCGCTGACCAGCTGTTGGCCCACCAGGCGGTTGGCGCGCTGGTAGTTGTTCTCCAGCTTGCGCATCGCCGACTCGCTCTGCGCCATCGCCAGGCGCGCGCGGTCCGGATCCAGGCGCACCAATGGCTGCCCTGCACGCACCTTCTGCCCCTCCTCCACCAGCACCTGCAGCGCCACCCCGGAGGTCTTGGCGACCACCTGCGACTCGGCGCGCGGCTCCAGCGCGGCAGTGCCGGTATAGCTGGCGGCAACCGCACGGCGGGCCGCCTTGGCCACCTCGACCGGGACCGCGTCGGCGGCCTTGTCCTCCTTTTTGTCGCCTTCCTTGGCGGCCTGTTCGTTGGCGTCGCCGGACTTGCAGCCGGTCATCAGCATGGAGGTGGAGAGCAGCAGCGCGGCGGCACAAACTCCGGTGCGGCCGAGCGAAAAGGAGATTCGCGACATCGTCGTGTCCCTGGTGGATGCGGTGAACAGGTGTTGTAGGCAAGTAAATCACCAGATGACCAGAACGCCAATGGCCCAAAGGTCATGGTGACCTCCGCGCCTATTCACCCCCGTTCCCGCCGGCGCCATTCACAGGCATACTCGGAGCGTTCCGTGCCACCCCCACTCCGGAACGACTCCAAATCAGCCTTCCGGACAACGAAACCAATGCGCCCGCAGCCGCTCGCCGCTTGTCTCGCTCTGGTCGTTCTATTGCCATTCTGGGGCGCCCGAGCCAATCCGCAGTCCGCTACACCTGTTTCTCCTGCCGCAACGCCGGCAACCCCTGCCGCCGCCACCCCGGCGCCGGCCCCCGCCCCCGCTCTGCCCACCGGCAGCCCGGACAAGGGCAAGGTCCTCACGTACACCTGCCAGGGTTGCCACGGCATCCCCGGGTACAAGAACGCCTACCCGAGCTTCCGTGTTCCGAAGATCGGCGGGCAATCGTCGCAGTACCTGACCCAGGCCCTGGTGGAATACCGGCAAGGCAAGCGCAAGCATCCGACGATGCAGGCCCAGGCCCAGAGCTTCTCGGACCAGGACATCGCCGATATCGCCGCCTTCCTTTCCACCCTCAAGTAAGCGCAACCATGCCGAAAGCCCAGAACGCCCAGAACGCCCAGCGTTTCGCCATCGTCCTGTTTGCTGCCCTGGCCTTGGGGGCGTGCACCCAGTCCCAGGTGGAGTCCAAGGACACCTCCGCCGCCGATCCTGGCCACGCCAGCGGCGAGCACGGTTCCGGCTCGTCCGCCGGCCTGCCTTCCGGGCACGTTGAAGCGGGTGACAAGCTTGCCCATGCCAAGGGCAAGGCCACCGGCCAGAGCTGCGTGGACTGCCATGGCCCGGACGGCAACACGCCGATCGATGCCACCTACCCCAAGCTCGGCGGCCAATATGGCGACTACCTCGCCCACGCACTGCAAGCCTATCGTGACGGCGACCGCCAGCACCCGCTGATGTCGCCACAGGCCGCCAACCTGAGCGACCAGGACATCGCCGACCTTGCCGCCTACTTCGGTTCGCGCGGTACCCAGTTGCGCGATCTGCAAGGCGTGCACTGACGCAGGAAGAAAAAAACCCCGGGCCTGCGCCCGGGGTTTTTCGTTGACGGTGATCCGCCAGACCGCCGCGCGTCTTACCAGCGCCAACCTGCCGAGACCGAGAACCCGAAGTCGTTACGGGTATTGCGGCTGGCTTGGGCCTTGTACAGGTACTTGCCGTCGTCGGTGACGCCGGACAGGCCCATGGCCATGCTGTATTCGCCCTGGAAGCCACCCACGCCCACCGAGATCAAACTGTCGCCGGCCTCGTAGGCCTGCACCAGGCCCGCCATGGCGATCGCCGAGGCAGTGCCGGCCCGGCTTTCGCGCTGCAGCTGCCACATGTCATTGCCCAGCGCCTGCACCTGCGCATCGGTGTAGGAACGTGACTGGCTCACCGCCTGCTCCATGCCGGCATTCAACTGCGCCACGTTGACCGCATCGGTCGGCGCAACGCCCTGGCTAACGTTATGCACGCGCGTCGTGCCTGCGCCGCCTGGCCCACCCAGGCTCAGGCTGCTGTAGTCCGGCGCACCGCCCGGCCCGCGTCGGTCGTACTGCGCGGAGCCCTGTTGGCTGCTGCGCAACTGGCTGACGTTGACCGCGTCGGTGTCGGCACTGCCGGCGGCGACATGGGTGATGGCGCGCTCCTGGCCGGCGCGACCCACCGACACGCTATTGGCGCGGTCGGCCACAGCGCCCGTACCAATGGCCACGCTGTTGTCGGCCGTGGCCTGCGCGCCATGGCCGACCGCCACGGTGGCGGCACCGCTGGCGACCGATTCGGGCCCGGCGGCAACTGCGTTGGCGCCAGTGGCCTGAGCGCCGGCGGCGGTGGAGTTGGCACGGAAATACTTCACCCCGCCACTGCCCACGATGTTTTGAATCGCCTGGGTGTTGTGGGTGACGCGCCCGTCCACGTTGGTGATCGCCTCGCCGACACTGCTGACAGGCTTGCCGTCGACGGTATAGGTGGGCGCACTGATCGTGCCATCCGGATTGACCTTGGCCCCACCGCCCAGCGAATCAGCCACCGACTTGCCGGCGGCGTGCAACTGCGACCCGTTGATCGCTTGCACCGAGGCGGCATCCACCGCGCCCTTGGCCACGCCTGTCAGCACGCGTTCGCCCTGGATGCCGGCGAAGGACACCTGCTTGCCGTCCTTGTCACTGGCCACGGTGATCTCACGGCTGGTGGCATCCTGTTTCACCAGGCCGACGCTGCCATTGTTGATCTGATCGCCGAGCTGGGTGATCGCGGTGGTGTTGCGGGTGGTGCGACCGTCGATGTTGGTGATCGCATCGCCGACACTGCTCACCGGCTTGCCATCAACCGTGTAAGTTGGCGCGCCGAGGGTCCCGTCCGGGTTCACCTTGGCACCGCCCCCCAGCGCATCGGCCACTGCCTTGTGGGTAGCGTGCAACTGCGAGCCGTTGATCGCCTCGGCCGAGGTCTCATTGACCGCGCCCGGAGCCACGCCCCCGAGTACCCGATTGCCCTGGCTGCCGGCGAAGGACACCCGGGTGCCGTCCTTGTCCCTGGCCACGGTGATGACGCGCGTGGTCGCATCCTGCTGCACCAGGCCCGTGGTGCCGCTGTTGAGCTGGTCGCCCAGTCGAGTAATGGCGGTGGTGTTGTTGGTGATACCCGTCGTGTTGCGGGTGGTGCGGCCATCGATATTGCTGATTGCATCGCCGACGTTGGTCACTGGCTTGCCGTCGACTGTGTAGGTTGGCGCGCTGACCGTGCCGTCCGGGTTGACCTTGGAGCCGCCGCCCAGGCTATCGGCTACCGACTTGCTGGTTCCGAACAGCTGCGAGCCATTGACGGCCTCGGCAGAGGTCTCGCTTACCGCGCCCTTGGCCACGTTGGTCAGCACGCGATCGCCTTCGGTACCGGCGAAGGACACCTGCTTGCCATCCTTGTCCTTGGCCACCGTGATGTTCTTGGTGGTTGCGTCCTGCTGGACCAAGCCTACGGTGCCGCTGTTGAGTTGGTCGCCCAGGTTGGTGACGCGACCATCGACGTTGGTGATCGCATCGCCGACGTTGTTCACCGGCTTGCCGTCAACCGTATAGGTCGGGGCACTGACCGTGCCATCCGGATTGACCTTGGAACCGCCACCCAGGCTATCGGCTACCGACTTGCTGGTGCCAAACAGCTGCGAGCCGTTCACGGCCTCGACAGAGGTCTCGTTGACCGCGCCCTTGGCCACATTGGTCAGCACGCGGTCGCCTTCGGTACCGGCGAAGGACACCTGCTTGCCGTCCTTGTCCTTGGCTACCGTAATGTTCTTGGTGGTTGCATCCTGCTGGACCAGGCCTACGGTGCCGCTGTTGAGTTGGTCGCCTAGTCGGGTGATGGCCGTGCTGTTGTTGGTGGTGCGGCCATCGATGTTGGTGACCGCATCGCCGACGTTGTTCACCGGCTTACCGTCCACCGTGTAGGTCGGCGCGCTTACCGTGCCATCCGGATTGACCTTGGAACCGCCGCCCAGGTTATCGGCTACCGACTTGCTGGTGCCGTACAACTGCGAGCCGTTGATGGCCTCTACCGAGGTCTCGCTTACCGCGCCCTTGGCCACGTTGGTCAGCACGCGGTCGCCTTCGGTACCGGCGAAGGACACTTGCTTGCCGTCCTTGTCCTTGGCTACCGTAATGTTCTTGGTGGTCGCGTCCTGCTGGACCAGACCGACCGTACCGCTGTTGAGCTGGTCGCCCAATCGGGTGATGGCCGTGCTGTTGTTCGTGGTGCGGCCATCAATGTTACTGACCGCCTCGCCGACGTTGTTCACCGGCTTGCCGTCAACCGTATAGGTCGGGGCACTTACTGTGCCATCCGGATTGACCTTCGAGCCGCCACCCAGGTTATCGGCCACCGACTTGCTGGTGCCGTACAACTGCGAGCCGTTGATGGCCTCTACCGAGGTCTCGTTGATCGCACCCGTGGCCACGCTGGTCAGCACGCGATCGCCTTCGGTACCCGCGAAGGACACCTGCTTGCCGTCCTTGTCCTTGGCTACGGTGATGTTCTTGGTGGTTGCGTCCTGCTGGACCAAACCTACGGTGCCGCTGTTGAGTTGGTCGCCTAGTCGGGTGATGGCCGTGCTGTTGTTCGTGGTGCGGCCATCAATGTTACTGACCGCCTCGCCGACGTTGTTCACCGGCTTGCCGTCAACCGTATAGGTCGGGGCACTGACTGTGCCATCCGGGTTGACCTTGGAACCGCCACCCAGGTTATCGGCTACCGACTTGCTGGTTCCAAACAGCTGCGAGCCATTGATGGCCTCGGCCGAAGCCTCGTTGACCGCGCCCTTGGCCACGCTGGTCAGCACGCGATCACCTTCGGTACCGGCGAAGGAAACCTGCTTGCCATCCTTGTCCTTGGCCACGGTGATGTTCTTGGTGGTTGCGTCCTGCTGGACCAAACCTACGGTGCCGCTGTTGAGCTGGTCGCCCAGTCGGGTGATGGCCGTGCTGTTGTTGGTGATACCCGTCGTGTTGCGGGTGGTGCGGCCATCAATATTGCTGATTGCATCGCCCACGTTGTTCACCGGCTTGCCGTCGACCGTATAGGTCGGGGCACTGACCGTGCCATCGGGGTTGACCTTGGAGCCGCCACCCAGGCTATCGGCTACCGACTTGCTCGTGCCAAACAGCTGCGAGCCGTTCACGGCCTCGACAGAGGTCTCATTGACCGTGCCCTTGGCAATGCTGGTCAGCACGCGGTCGCCTTCGCTACCGGCGAAGGAAACCTGCTTGCCATCCTTGTCCTTGGCTACCGTAATGTTCTTGGTGGTCGCGTCCTGCTGGACCAAGCCTACGGTGCCGCTGTTGAGCTGGTCGCCTAGTCGGGTGATGGCGGTGGTATTGTTGGTGGTGCGACCATCGATGTTGCTGACCGCATCACCGACGTTGTTCACCGGCTTGCCGTCAACCGTATAGGTCGGGGCACTGACCGTGCCATCGGGGTTGACCTTGGATCCGCCACCCAGGCTATCGGCTACGGACTTGCTCGTGCCAAACAGCTGCGAGCCATTGACGGCCTCGACCGAGGTTTCGTTGACCGCGCCCTTGGCCACGCTGGTCAGCTTGCGATCCCCCTCGGCACCGGCAAAGGACACCTGCTTGCCGGCCTTATCCTTGGCTACGGTGATGTTCTTGCTGGTGGCATCCTGCTGCACCAACCCGATCGAGCCATTGTTGATCTGGTCGCCTAGTGTGGTCACGCGTTGGTCCACCTGGGTGACACGCCCGTCGACGTTCGTCAATGCATCGCCGACTGTATTCGCGCTTTTGCCACCCACGTTGTAGGTCGGTGCCGAAAGCGCGCCAGTGGACGCGTCATAGGTCGAGCCACCGCCCAGCCGGGTGGCCACGTCCCCGCCGAGGCGATCGACGGCGCTGTCTACGGCGGTCACTGCTGCGTTGGTCGCATTGAGCTGGCTGCCGTTGACCGCGTCGGTGCTGGAGGCACTGACGCGCCCGGCCGCAAGGTTAGTAAGCGTGCGCTCGGCACCTGTGCTGCCGATGCTGACGGTGCTCGCCGGAGCGGTCCCTGCGTAGCCGTGGGTGGTGCCCGCAATTGTGCCGGACGCAGTGGCGACTGCAGCGGCGGTGGTCGAGGACGCGCCCAGTGCCACGGCGCCCGCTTGGCCAGCGACGGCATCGGCGCCGAGGGCCAGTGCAGCGGTGGCGGCGCTGCTCGAGCGCGCGCCTACCGCGACGCTATTCGCTGCTGCGGCGTTAGCGCCCTGCGCGCGATTATTGGCATCGGCACCGCCGCCGATGGCAACACTGCCTGGCCCTCGCGCTTGGCTCCATGACCCCAGCGCGGTGGAGTTCGTGCCCTGCGCCACAGCGTCCATACCAACGGCAGTCGCACGCGTCTGAGCAGATGCGGCAAATCCGATGGCCACGGCGGCGTCGCCAAGCGCTTTACTGAAGGGGCCCATTACCTGCACACCACCATGGCGGTCGCCTGACGCATTACAACCGAGGACGTTACTCCACGTCCCACTCCCATCCACAGGCGCAGCCCCAGCAGGGTAATTCAATCCGTCTGGCCCTACGCCGCTGCCGCCGGTGCACGCAGGCGCGGAATAGGTGGCTGCCGCAGCAGACAGCGGCAGCGCCAACGCCGCAGCGAGCGGCAAGACTCTCCAATTGCAAACAGAGCGGCCAGCGCCAGCCACATGGCACCGCGCAAGCTCAGAAGTCACTACCAACGAACCGAGAGTTCGATTCCACACCAAACGATAGATCTTATTCACGACACGCGCCCAAGGATTGAGATCGGCGCGTATGTTCGGGATCTGGCGCTAGCCAGAATATGCGAAATTTCTCATGTCACAGACGATCAATGAGATCGGCCTCCCCTATCGGCGAATTGGCCAAAGGGAAACGTGTGAAATGGAAGCGCTTTAGCCTGCAGAAGATGTCAGTACTACTGACAATGTCAGCGGGCTGACATCTCGACGGCCCGCACAGAAAAGCTGCGCGGGCCCGCAACCCAGACCTCAGCGAACGCTACCGTTATCTTCCTGCAGCTCTTTCTTGAACGGCACATCCGGCGGTGGGCGCGCCTGCGCGGGCTGCTCGTTCATGTTCGGATCGGTCAGTCCACAACCGCCGCCGAATTGCAGCAGCGACACCACGCATTTGATGCGCGTGCTGCTGCCCGGCACCGGAATCTCGACCTCCTTGACGCCGTTACGCACCCACTCGGCCAGCAGCGAGGCGCTCGGCAACCAGTACTGGTCGAAGGAGGTCGGCGTGTAGTCGTACGGCGGGCGCTTCAACCAGGTGCCGGAACTGGCAATGCGCTCGCGACTCCAGCCGTCGTTGTCGCCACCCGGTGCGCCACGTGCGGCGGCGGCGCCCTGGCCCTCGGCCGGCACGCGCAAGCTGCCATCGCGATCGTACAGGCCGCTGCCTTGTGTTCCCGCCGCACCGGCGTCGCCAGCCTGGTTACGCTGGCCCACGCTCCAATCATCGCCGCGCGCAGCAGTGTCCCAGCCGCCGCTGCGGTCGGCGGCGCGTGGCCCGCTGCCGCCGGTGGCAGCCGCATTGCCAGCCGGTCGATCGCCTGCACGATTGCCGTTGCCAGTACGCCCGGCCTGCGCCGCGGCGGTGCCGGAGGTGGCAGCGGCGTTCGGCGCATTGCCTGCGGCGGGTTGCACCGCTGGCGCGGCGCCACGCTCGGCGGCGCCACCGGCGACCGCCGTGGTTGAAGGTGAAGTGGCTGCGGCCGCGGGCGCGGTCTCGGCGGGCTCATCCGCTACGCCCGGTAGTTCCACCTGCCGAACCTGCAGTTCGGGCGCGCGCAGCTGTGGCGCCGTGACTTCGGGGGTGCGCGGTTGCGGCACGGTGATCTGCGGCGTTTCCACCGCGACGATTTCGCGTTCGCGCACCAGCGGCGTCGGCCCGCCGATGCTGGGAACGTCGATTTCGCGGGTGCGCGAGGTGGCGATCTGCGGCCGTTCGGCGACCACCACCTGGCGCTCGCGTACCTGCACGGGCGGCGGCGTCACTTCGCGCGGCGACGGCACCGCCAGCTCTACCGGCTGCGGCGGCGGCAACACGAAATCGGTGGTGGTGATGGGGGTTTCGGTGACTTGCAATGGCCTGTCGGCGATCACCGGCTCAGGCAACCGCGGCGTCGGCAAGGTCATCGGCGGGGCGGTGACTGGCTCGCTACTGGGCGTGCTGTCGCTGGCCGCGGCGCTGGCCACGGCCGGGGTCGGCGGTGGTGGCGCCGCTGCTGCCGGCGCGGTGCTTGAACGCGCGGCCGCTTGCGCACGGCGCGTGGTGCGCGCGGCAGTGGCCTGCTGCGCCGGCGCGGGTGAGGCTGCGCCACCCGCGTCGGGCTCACCCGCGCCGCCACCGGTTTGGTCCGGGGAACCACGACCGATCATTTCCAGCTTCACCCGCCCTGCCTCGCCGCTGTCCTCGCGCGGCTGCGCAAGGCGCACGACCGCCACCCACAGCAGCAACAGGAAAAAGCCGAGATGGATCAGCAGGCTCGCCAGCACGGCGAGCCAGTGGTACGGCGTTTCGTCGCGCGGTCGCGGCTCCCACTGTTGCCACCACAATCTACGGAACGCCTGCCAGGCGCTCAGGCGCGGCAATATCCCACGCGAAGCCGGAAGTGGCCGCGCCGCCATTGCATCGCTCAGGTCGCGCGAGGGATAGGCCACGGTAGTGACCATGTCGCGCGTGCGCACCCAATGGCCCCAGGCAAACGGCAAGCCACTGCGGCGATCGAGCAAGGGGCCCACCGGCTTGCGCGCCAGCAGGGCCTGGATGAGGTCGGCGGCTTTCGTCACCGGCGCGACGGGGTCAGGCCGCGTCGCGCGGAATGTACGGGGCGTCGCCGGTCGTATGATCCGTGGCGTCGCGCACCGCGGTCACGCCGGGTACCCGGCCCATCAGGGTCTTCTCGATCCCCTGCTTCAAGGTCACGTCGGCCATGCCGCAGCCGTGGCAGCCCCCCCCGAAGCGCAACAGCACCAGGCCATCGGCGGACACTTCCTGCACCGATACCCGGCCGCCGTGCGAGGCCAGCTGCGGATTGATTTCGTTCTCGACCACCCAACGCACGCGCTCGACCAGCGAAGCCGCATCACCGGGCGCTTCGCCCTTGATCTTCGGCGCCTTGATGGTGAGTTGCTGGTTGCCGGTGGCCGCGGTGATGTAGTCGATCTCGGCGCCATCGAGCCACTGCACGCTGTCAGCGGCGATGTAGAGGGTGAAGCCATCGCAGTCCACCGCCCACTCGTCGCCGGCCAGGTCGGCCGGCTCGGCGAACTCCAGGCGCGCGTCGGCGCGCGCGGTGCCTGCGTCCACCGCGGCCAGGCGCACGCCCATGCCAGGCACGGCCTCGCGTTCGATCAGCCGGCGGAAGTGGCTCTGCGCTTTGTCGGATATCTGGATCATTTGGGTATTCTACCCTTGTCGCGCCACCGGCCAATGCAGCTGCTGCACCCCGGCTCGCGGCATTGTCAGCCAACCCGAGGATCCCCCGATGACCGACCTGATTCCCCTCGAGCGGGCCCACTGCCTGCCGCGCAAGGGCATCGAGCACAAGCTCGGCGAGGCCCGCCTGGCCGAACTGCTGCCGCAGGTGCCCGGCTGGGAGCTGGCCGAGGGCGGCACCGCGCTCACCCGCACCTTCCCGTTCAAGAACTATTACCAAACCATGGCCTTCGTGAACGCCTTGGCCTGGATCGCACACGCCGAAGACCACCATCCCGACCTTGGCGTGCACTACAACCGGGCCGTGGTGCGCTTCTCCACCCATGACGTCGGTGGCCTGAGCGAAAACGACTTCATCTGCGCCGCCAAGGCGTCTGCCCTCACCGACCCCGGAGTATGACGATGAACGCTTCCCGCCGAATCCTGCTGCCCGTGCTGGGCGTGCTCGCGTTGTCGGCCTGCGGCAAGTCCGAGACGCCCAGCGCGCCGGCCGTGGCGCCGACCGAACTGGCCGCCATCGAGACCCCACCGCCGGCCTACCCGGTCGAGCTGGCCTGCGCAGGCGCGGGCGGGCAGAGCGTGCTCAAGGTGACGGTAGGCATCGAAGGCAAGCCGACCGAAGTGGCCCTGCTGCGCAGCAGCGGCCAGCCGCAACTGGACGAGTCGGCGCAGACGCGCGTGCGCGACTGGAAGTTCCGCCCGGCCACCCGCAACGGCCAGCCGGTGCCCACCACCATCCAGGTGCCGGTGGACTTCAAGCCGCCGGTGCCCAAGCCGGATGAGTGCTTCGCGATCGAAGAACGCGCGCGGCGCGGCGGCTGAGCACACGCCTTTGGATTTTTTGTTGTCCAGCCCGGCCCCAGGCCGGGCTTTTTCATGGCGTACGTCGTTATGCCGCGCGTCGTGCCAGGCGACGCCGCCACAGCGCCCGCGCGACCCATGCCAACCCACCCAGCAGCAGCGCACCCATGGCTCCGAGGAGCGCCATTCGTACGCCGACGCCATGCTGGAAAACCACTTCCTTGCCCTGCCCGTCCAGGGTGTAGGCAATGACGTAGTCACCCATGGGCCCCAGGCCTTCGCGCCCGCCTGCGGCGATCACTACATATTGGCGCCCATCCACCGCGTACACAGAAGGCGTGGCCTGGCCGCCGGCGGGCAGCTTTGCCTCCCAGAGTGTCTTGCCAGTTGCGGTATCGAGGGCGCGCATGCGCGCGTCGCCCGAGGCGCCGATGAAGGTCACGCCGCCGGCCGTGGCGGTGGCGCCGCCGAGGATCGGCAAGCCGGCTTCCAGCGGCAGCCACGGCAGCGTCTCTTCCAGCGTCCCCAACGGGCGTTCCCAGGCCACGCGCCGGGTGCGCAGATCGACGGCTACCAACCGGCCCCACGGTGGCGCCACGCATGGCGTGCCGCGCGCTGACTTGAGCACGCCGCGGCGCATGCCGTAGGCAGTGCCGGCCATGTTGTTGAACTCCTGGCCCGGGAATTTTTCCCGGTCGTCCCAATCGAACTGCTCGCGCGGAATCAACGCGACCTGCATCGGCAAGTCGGTCACCGGCAGGATCGCCAACTGGCGCTGCGGATCGACCGCGATGCCGCCCCAGTTCACGCCACCGGCCCAACCGGGCAGCGCGATCGTGCCGCGCACGCTGGGCGGCGTGAACAGCCCTTCCGAGCGCAACGCGGCGATTTGTTGTTCGCAATCGCGGCGCTCGCTGGGTAGCGGTCCCCAGGCGTCGGCGCTGGTCACTGCCTGCATGCGCGCCAAGCGCAACGACAGTTCCGGCATCGGCTGGGTCGGCGAAGCGTGTTCGCCTGGCACATCGGAGGCCGGCACCGGCACCTCGCTGATCGGGAATACCGGCTCGCCGCTGCGGCGATCGAAGGCGAACAGGAAGCCGGTCTTGGTCGCCTGCAGGACCGCCTCGCGCGGGCCTTGCGCGGTCTCCACGGTGGTCAGCACCGGCTGTGAGGCCAGGTCGTAGTCCCACAGGTCGTGATGCACCAGCTGCCGGGCCCAGATCCGCCGGCCACTGTGCAGGTCGAGCGCGACCAGGGAGTTGGCGTCGCGGTTGTCGCCGCGGCGCTCGCCACCGAAGTAGTCCGGGCTGGCCGAGCCGGTCGGCACATAGACACGGCCGAGCGCGGCATCAACCGACAACGGCGCCCAGGCATTGGCCGCCCCGACGCTGGCCGCCTGCGCTGGATCCCAGCCCTGCGTGGCCGCCTCGGCCGGATCGCGCGGCACTGGATCCCAGCGCCACAGCTCGCGCCCGCTGCGCACGTCGTAACCACGCACCACGCCTTGCTCCAGTGCACTGGCGCGGTTGTCGCCAATTGAACTACCCACCACCAGCACGCCGTCGGCAATGGCCGGTGGCGAGGTCACCGCATAGTTCTGCCAGCGGTCCTCGGGCGCCGAATGGATGTCGATACCGCTGCGCAGGTCGATCTGCCCCGCCTCGCCAAAGGCCGCGCAAGGCTTGCCATCGGCGGCGTCAAGCGCGATCACCCGCGCATCCAGGGTGCCGTAGACGATGCGCTCGCGGCAGGCGGCACCCACCGGGGCCTGCGGATCACGCCAGAAGCTGACACCACGCGAGGCCGGATCGCTGTATTGGTGGTCGCGCGCCACCTTGGCATCGTGCGACCATAGTTCACGCCCGCTGGCGGCATCCAGAGCGAAGGCAATGCCAGTGCCGGTGTTAAGATACATCCGACCGCCGATCACCAGCGGATTGGCTTCGAACCGGCGCCGCTCCGGATCGGGTAGGCCGGCGCCGAGTTCACCGGTGCGGAACGACCAAGCGATGCGCAGGCGCGCGACATTGGCCGGGGTAATCTGCGCCAGCGCCGAATACTGGCCACCGCCCGGCGCGCCGCCGTATTGGGCCCAGTCGGCAGCCGACCCCTGCGCGGCGGCCACCACGGTGCTATCGGCCGATGCGATCGCCCAGGCCCAGAGCGCGGTCGCCGCGCCGGCCAGTCCTATAACAGTGTGTCGAACGCGGATCTTCCGATGCATCGCCTGGCCCTCAGCTCGTGTGGCCGCAGTCTGGGCGTTGCGCGCCCTGCCAAAACGCGCGATGTGACGAACCGCGGTCCAGCAGGTACGAAATGCGACCGCCCTGGGCTGGGGAGTCGCCTGCCCCTGGGGCAGCAGCCGCCGCGGCTGGGCTTACGCCAGCCGCTCGAGCACCTCGGCCAGCTCTGGCGCCAACGGCGCATTCAGCACGTAAGGCGTCTTGCCGCCATCGAGCGCGAACTCCAGCGAGGCCGCGTGCAGGAACAACCGGCGCAGGCCGGCCTGGTCGCGCAGGCGCTTGTTGACCTCCGGGTCGCCGTACTTGTCGTCGCCGGCGACCGGGTGGCCCAGGTGCTGGGCGTGGGCGCGGATCTGGTGGGTGCGGCCGGTCTCGATCCGCACTTCACAATAGGAATGTCCGCCGCGCCGTTCCAGCACGCGGAAGTGGCTCAGTGACGGCTTGCCCTCGGCGTGCACCTGGACGTGGCGCTCGCCGCCCTGGCGCAGGCCGACATGCAGCGGTGCGTCCACGCTCATCAGCCCATCGGGCATCCGCCCTACCAGCAAGGTCAGGTAGCGCTTGGCGATCCCGCGCCCGTCCTCGCTGTCGCCTTCACGCATCAGGGCCTGCATCTCGGTCAGGGCCGAGCGCTTCTTGGCGATGATCAGCAGGCCCGAGGTGTCACGGTCCAGGCGGTGGACCAGTTCCAGGGTCTGGCCCGGGCGCAGGGCGCGCAGGGTTTCGATCGCACCGAAGCTGATCCCGCTGCCGCCGTGGCTGGCCACCCCCGAGGGCTTGTTCAGGGCCAGCAGGCGCGCGTCCTCGAACACGATGGCCGCTTCCAGCCGGGCCATGTAGGCAGCCGGCGGCATGGCCTTCTCGCCTTCCTCGGCCACCCGCAGCGGCGGCACCCGGACCTCGTCGCCAGCGTCGAGCTTGCGCTCGGCCTTGGCGCGGCCGCCATTGACCCGCACCTGGCCACTGCGAACCAGTTTGTAGACCAGGCTGCGCGGCGCGCCCTTGAGATGGCCGAGCAGGAAATTATCCAGGCGCTGCCCCGCGCGGTCCTCGGGCACCGCCAGCGTGCGCGCCGGCGAATTGGGAGGAGTCGCTGCAGGGCTGGCCTGGGCCTCCGTCGCCGGATGCGCGGGCGCTTGCACGCCGGCCGGCTTGGGTGAGCCTGGCGAAACGACGCGCTTGCCGGCCGCGGGCACGGGCTTGTTCTCGCCGCCGGCACGCTTGGCAGCCTGTACGGCACGCAGGGTCCGGGCTGGCTTCTGGGCGCCTGGCCGGGTGGGTTTGCGGCCTGGCCGCGGGGTGTGGGGGTCAGTCATGCGGCTGTTTATTCTGTTACACTCGGCGGGCGATATAAGGGTTTGATTTCGTTGGAAGTTGATGCGGGCCGAAAGCCCGGCTTCCGACAATTCCGGCACAGTGCGCGGCCACCGCCCCCGGGGCGGCCATGTTAGCGGCTCGCCGGCCTACCCAACCATCGCCGAATGGCCCAGGGGGCATTCGCGCTGAACATGCCCCGTGCGACGCCCCAGTCCGCTGGACGCGGTCGCCGGTTCCATAGCAACTAGAACGTACACCTAAAACAGAGAGCGCTCCCGCGGCCTGCCGTGGTGTTGTAGCGCTGGAAAGCCCAGCCGGCCCCGTCCGCGCATCGCGCGAGGGGGCGGCGAACCGATCCAGAGGCGAAACGCTACGGCGTTCCGCGCGGTAGCAGCGCGCGAGGAACGCAACAATGAAGCGAATGCTGATCAACGCCACGCAGGCAGAAGAACTGCGCGTGGCCATCGTCGACGGCCAGACCCTGTACGACATTGATATCGAACAGCCGTCCAAGGAACAGAAGAAGTCCAACATCTACAAGGGCCGCATTACCCGCGTAGAGCCCTCGCTGGAAGCGGCCTTCGTCGATTACGGCGCCGAGCGCCACGGCTTCCTGCCGTTGAAGGAAATCTCCCGCGACTACTTCCAGGCCGGCGTGGACCACCACAAGGCCGGCATTCGCGAGCTGTTGCGCGAAGGCCAGGAAATCGTCGTCCAGGTCGACAAGGACGAGCGCGGCAACAAGGGCGCGGCCCTGACCACGTTCATCTCGCTGGCCGGCCGCTACATGGTGCTGATGCCCAACTCGCCCAGCGCCGGCGGCGTCTCGCGCCGCATCGAGGGTGACGACCGCGCCGCCCTCAAGGAGGCGATGGACAAGCTCGACATCCCCGACGACATGGGCGTGATCATCCGCACCGCCGGTGTCGGCCGCGATGCCGAAGAACTGCAGTGGGACCTGGACTACCTGCTGCAGACCTGGAAGGCGATTGCCGAGGCGGCCCTGAGCAAGCCCGGCCCGTTCCTGATCTACCAGGAATCGCGCCTGATCATCCGCGCCCTGCGCGATTACCTGCGCGCCGATGTCGGCGAGATCCTGGTCGATACCGACGAGCTGTACGCCGACGCGCGCGAATTCATGCAGCAGGTGATGCCGCAGAGCCTGCGCAAGCTCAAGCAGTACAAGGACGACATCCCGCTGTTCAACCGCTTCCAGATCGAATCGCAGATCGAGAATGCGTATGAGCGCAATGTCCGCCTGCCCTCGGGCGGCTCGATCGTGGTCGACCAGACCGAGGCGCTGACCGCCGTGGACGTCAACTCCTCGCGCGCCACCAAGGGCAGCGACATCGAGGAGACCGCGTTCCAGACCAACCTGGAGGCAGCCGAGGAAGTGGCCCGCCAGCTGCGTCTGCGCGATCTTGGCGGCCTGGTGGTGATCGACTTCATCGACATGGCCTCGACCAAGCACCAGCGCGAAGTCGAGAACCGCCTGCAGAACGCCCTCAAGTACGACCGTGCGCGCGTTCAGCTCGGCCGCATCTCGCGCTTCGGCCTGATGGAAATGAGCCGCCAGCGCCTGCGTCCGAGCCTGGGCGAATCGAGCCAGATCGTGTGCCCGCGTTGCGACGGCCATGGCCGCATGCGCAGCGTCGAATCGCTGTCGCTGTCGATCATCCGCGTGGCTGAAGAGCACGCGATGAAGGAGAACACCGGACAGGTGCTGGTACAGGCCCCGGTGGAGATCGCCAACTTCCTGCTCAACGAGAAGCGCTCGGCGCTGCGCGAGATCGAAAAGCGCCATGACGCGCCGATCATCATCGTGGCCGACGAACAGCTGCATACGCCGCACTACGAAGTCACGCGCCTGCGCGAGAACGAACTGGGCGAGGAGAGCACCAAGCCGAGCTACCAGCGCGGCACCCCGCGCAAGCTGCCGGTGCATGCCCTGACGAAGGCCCAGCTCAACATCCCGGCAATGCCGGCGGTGACCTCGATCAAGCCGACCCAGCCGGCACCGGTGCGCGATGAGCCGATCGAGCCCGTCGCCGCCCCGGCCCCGGTGGCCGCACCGGTCGCCCAGGCCAGCGGCGTGGTGGGTTGGCTCAAGCGCATCTTCGGCGGCAGTGAGGCAGCTCCGGCCGCCTCGACGCCGGCGCAGCGTCCACGCCAGGGCCAGAGCCAGGGCGAGAGCGGCCGCGGCGGCAATCGCAACGACCGCAACGCGCGGCGCGATGGCCGTGGCGGCAACCAGAACCGCAACGGCGGCAAGGACGCGCGTCGTGACGAGCGCCGCCAGGGCGGCAATGCCCAGCCGCAAGCCGCCGCCCCGGCCAAGCCGCAGCCCGCGCAGGCGCAGGCGCCGCAAGCCCAGAAGCAGAAGCAGCCCAAGCCGAACCAGGGCCAGGGTCAGGGCCAGGCGCAAGGCCAGAACGCCCAGGGCCAGAATCCGGCATCGGCGCCGAAACAGCAGCAGCCGCGGGCACCGCAGCCGGAGAAGCAGAAGTCCGCGCCGCGTACCGAGGAGGCGCTGAACACCGCGGTTCCGGCGGCTGCCGCAAGCGCTGCGGCAAGCTCGGTGAGCGTGCCAGTGGCCTCGGCCGTCGCCGAAGTTGCGCCCCCCCCGTTCGAGAAGAAGACGCCGGCCTTGGGCGTGGACGCAGAGAAGGCCGACACGGCCGTGGCCGAAGGCGCCATCCCAGCAGATGCAGAGGCTGCCGATAACCAGGGCGCCGGAGATGACACGGGCGAAGGTGGCAGCCGTCGTCGTCGTGGTCGTCGCGGTGGTCGTCGTCGTCGTCGTGGTGGCGCCGGTGGCGGCGAGAACGCCGGCTCCGAAGCGCTCGACCAGGATGCCGAGGGTGATGAGCAGGAATCGGACAACGAGCTCGACGCGGACCTGACCGAAGGCGCCGAGCCGGTGGTTGCCAGCCGCCAGCCGGAGTTCGAGTTCGACGACGAGGCCGCACCGGCTCCGGTCAAGCCGGCCGCGCCGAAGCCGCCGGTCGCCGCCGCGCCCGCAGTAGCAGCCGCAGCGGTGGTGAGCCCGCCGGCGCCGGCCCCGGTTGCAGCACCGGTGCAGTCGGAACCGGCGCCCGCAGCGGCGTCCCGGTCACAGGTAACGGCAGCGCCCGAAGCGGCGATGGCCGCGGTCGAGCCGGTGGCGGCTACACCCGCCGCTACCCACGAGAACCGCGTGACGCAGGCGACCGAAGCTGCGCCGCATGCCGATGCGCAAGCGCCTGAGCCGGCCACCAAGCCGGCCGAAGCCAAGCCGTACGCGCCGGTGCAGGCGACATTGCTGGACGTACTCGCACCGACCGAATCGGTGTTCGAGCCGCACAAGCCAGAGACGGCCCCGACGCCGGCAGCCGAGCCAGCGCCGGCAGTGGAAGTGGCACCGGTAGCCGAGGTGGCAGTGGCTGCACCGTCGTTGCCGGTGGAAGGCTCCACCGACGCTGCCGCCCAAGCCGCGACCGCGGCCGCAGCGCTCAAGGAAGAGGCACCTGCGACGGCACCTGCAACAGGACCGACGCAGACTGCTGCGACCGCGCCGGCAGCACCTGCCGTGCAGGAAGACGCATCGGCAGAAGACCTCGACAAGTCGCGCGAAGATCAGCGTCCGCCTGCGATCTGATCGCCCGGGCGTCCCAAGCGAATGCGTCACCAGGAAGCGGCCTTCGGGCCGCTTCCGCTTTATGGGCCGCCCGGCCTCATACCATTCGCGACGGATCCACCAAGCCGTACTGGTTGGCCAGCCGCGCCAGTGCAATGTTGTCCTGCACGCCGATCTTGTCGAACAAGCGCGCCTTGTGTGTATTGATGGTCTTGGCGCTGAGGCTCAGGCGCTTGGCGATATCTTCCTGGCGCAGGCCCTGGGTCAGCAGCAGCGCCACTTCCAGTTCGCGCGGCGACAGCTGGTCGAACGGCGAGCCGCCGCCTTCCAGGTTCGATAGCGCCATGTTCTGCGCGATGCTCATGCCCAGGTAGCGGCGCCCTTGCGCCACTTCCCGCACCGCGCGCAACAGTTCGTGCGCGTCGCCGCCCTTGCCTACATAACCGGAGGCACCGACCTCCAGGAGACGCTTGGGCAGCGGACCATCTTCCAGCACCGAGACGATGATGACCCGCGTGCCGCGCCCACCCTTGACGATCCGCTCGGTGATTTCCAGCCCGCTCACGCCCGGCAGGTGCAGGTCGCAGAGCACGATGTCCGGTTGCAGCAGGCGGATCTGCGGCAGCGCCATTTCGCCGCTGTCGGCCTCGCCCACGACCTCGATGTCCACTTCATTGGACAGGATCATCTTCATGCCGGTTCGCACCAGCGCGTGATCGTCGACCAGAAAAACCTTGGTGGTCATCCGTGCGTAGTTCCCACTGTGAGCCAACAATTCAGCCTAGACCCCCCTTCTGGGCAGGGCAAGCTGAAACCAGTTTGGTACATAGACCGGCCGTGGGGAAGCCAGTCGCAAGCGGTCCATCTCAACCGTCCTGGCCTGACCCGGACCGCACGTGCATGATTTCACGTCGGCAACGACCGCGCACTCGGCGATCAGCGCAGCGTCGCGTCAGGCTAGGCTGCGCGGGAAATCGGACTTGTGTCCGTCTCCGGGGTCAGGGAGCCACGTCGGACAGCGGCCGTAATTGCGGATCCAGCGCCACCCGCTCGTCGAAGACGAAGCAGCCACCTTCATAGCCCTCGCCGCCCACCGCCTCGAAGTAGCCCAGGATGCCGCCGTCCAGCTGCAGCACATTGTCCATGCCCTCGGCGCGCATCCACAGCGCCGCCTTCTCGCAACGAATACCGCCGGTGCAAAAGCTGACGACGGTGGCATCGGCCAGCGCCTCACGGTGCGGGGCCAGTGCGTCGGGCAGTTCGGTGAAGCGGGTGATCGGCAGGGTCAGCGCACCGGCGAAGCTACCGTGCTCGACTTCCTGCTGGTTGCGCGTATCCAGCATCACCACGCGCCGACCCGCATCGTCGTGACCCTGCCGCAGCCACTGCGCCAGGAGCGTCGGCGACACCACCGGTGCACGCGACCCGGCCAGGGGCGAGGCCGCTTCGCAACGAAAACTGATGATCTCAGGCTTCACCTTGACCTTGAGCCGGGCGAACGGCATCGCCTCGCTATGGCTGTACTTGATCCGGATCGGCGCCAACCTTGGATCTTCGCGCAGCCAGCGGTAGAACGCTTCGATCGCAGCGTCGGCCCCGGCCAGGAACAGGTTGATGCCCTCGCCCGCCACCAGCACGCTGCCCTTCAGTGCCAGCGCCTCGGCGCGCACACGCACGGCGTCGGCCAGGTCCTGCGGTTCGCTGAGGGCGACGAAGTGGTAGGCGGCGGTATTGACGATCATGTCGCCATTCTACCGCCGGGCACTCACCGCCGGGACCGCTCAGCGGCTGATGAGCAGGAATGGCAACAGCACCAGCGCGGCCACCGCGAGCATGCCCAACAGTGTCAGGATCACGAACAACGGACGCCGGCGCAGCAGCTTGCCGAACGTCTCGGCGCTGCCTTCGGCCAACTCGGCGGCTCGGCGCGCACGTGCCTGTTCGCCCCGCCGCGCCTGGTACTCATCGAGCAGGCGCTTGGCCTGCGGGTAGGTGTCACTGCCCTGCAGCCAGAGGCCGCCGGCCGAAATCCCCCACAGGCTCGGCCGGGTCTCGTAGAACGCGATCTTCTCCGTCTCCAGCAGGTCGCGGATGTCGTCGGCCTCGTCGTCGGGCACGTGGCGCAAGTTGAGCAGGAGCTTTGCCATGCGCCCATGATAGCGCCGGCACGCGATGCGATAATCAGCGTTTTCCGGTCAAACACGCTCATGTCGCCTCGTTCCTGCCTGACTTACCTGTGCTCGATCATGCTGGCCTTGTCAGCCAGCGCCTGCACCCCGCCAGGCCCGCCGCCGGGCGGAAGCATCGCCGCCTTCCAGGCAATCGACACCACGCCGGGCACGGGCGCCACCGCGAAGGCCGGCGACCGGGTGTCGGTGCACTACACCGGCTGGCTCTACGACGAGCGCAAAGCCGACAAACACGGGCCGAAGTTCGACAGTTCGCTCGATCGCGCCGAGCCGTTCGCGTTTAACCTGGGCGCAGGCCAGGTGATCCGCGGCTGGGACGAGGGCGTCGCCGGCATGCGCGTGGGTGGCAAGCGCACCTTGTTGCTGCCGCCGGATTACGGCTATGGCGATCGCGGCGCCGGCAGCGTCATCCCCCCGGGCGCCTCGCTGGTGTTCGAGGTCGAGCTGCTGCAGGTACAACCGCGGTGAGCGACACCGCCGGCCCTCGCCTGGCCGTGATCGGCGGCGGCCCCGCCGGCCTGATGGCGGCCGAGGTAGCGTGCCGAGCCGGCGTGCAGGTGGAGGTCTTCGAGGCCAAGGGCTCGGTCGGGCGCAAGTTCCTGATCGCCGGCAAGGGCGGGCTCAACCTCACCCACTCCGATCCATTCGAGTTGTTCGTGTCGCGCTATCGCCAGCGCAGCGGCGAAGTGGCGGGCTGGCTGCGCGACTTCGATGCCGAGGCCCTGCGCGACTGGGCGCGCGCGCAAGGCGTGGAGACCTACGTCGGCAGTTCCGGCCGCGTCTTCCCGCTCGATCGCAAGGCCGCACCGCTGTTGCGCGGCTGGGTTCGGCGCCTGAAGGACGACGGTGTGCGCTTCCACGTGCAGCATCGCTGGTTGGGCTGGGGAGAGGCCGGCGCCCTGCGCTTCGCTACGCCTGAAGGCGAACGCGACGTGCACGCCGACGCCAGCGTGCTGGCCCTGGGCGGCGCCAGCTGGCCAGAGCTGGGCTCGGACGGCGCCTGGGTCGCGCCGCTGTCGGCGCGCGGCATCGACATCGCCCCGCTGCAACCGGCCAATTGCGGCTTCGACGTGGACTGGAGTGCTCATTTCGCCGAACGCCATGCCGGCGCGCCGCTCAAGCCGGTGGTCGCGCACTGGCGCGACGTGGACGGCAACCTGCATGCATTGCAGGGCGAATGCGTGGCCAGTGCCGATGGCATCGAAGGCAGCCTGGTCTATGCGTTGGCTGCCGACCTGCGCGAGCTGATCGCGCGCGACGGCCAAGCCACGCTGTGGCTCGACCTGGTGCCCGGACGCGAACTGACGCGACTGCAAAGCGAATTGGCGCGACCGCGCCAGGGCCGCAGCCTGAGCGAACACTTGCGCCGCCAGGCGGGCGTGACCGGGGTCAAGGCGGCGCTGCTGCACGAGGTGCTGGACAAGACCGCAAGCGGTGATGCCGGCGTGCTTGCCGCCACGCTCAAGCGCCTGCCCCTGCGGCTGCGCCGGCCACGGCCGATCGCCGAAGCGATCAGTACCGCCGGCGGGGTGCGCCTGGAAGCGCTGGATGACGCGTTGATGATCAAGCAATTGCCCGGGGTCTTCTGCGCGGGCGAAATGCTCGATTGGGAGGCGCCCACCGGTGGCTACCTGCTCACGGCCTGTTTCGCCAGTGGCCTGCGCGCCGGTCGCGGCGCAGTGGCGTGGCTGCGCGACCCTCGCCTGTCGCGCTGACGGCGGCGCGGATCAGCGCGACTTGCTGTCGCGCAATGCCTGCACCCGCGGCGGCGGCTGGAAGGAATCGGCGCGTGCATCGACCCAGAAGTCCTGGAAGACCGCGTGGTCGGGCACCGTGCGCAGTAGCTCGCCGGTGTCCAGATAGCGGTACAGCGAGGCCAGCGAACGGATCTCCACCGCCGAGACCCGGCGCAGGATGTGCTCGGGCCCGAGTTGCGACGGGTCGCTCAGGCCGGCGGCGGCCAGCAGCTCACGCAAGGCGCGCAGCGTGTTCTCGTGGTACTGGTGCACGCGCGTGGCCTTGTCGGGCAGATCGAGGTGGCGCCAGCGTTGCGGATCCTGCGTCGCCACGCCGGTCGGGCAACGATCGGTATGGCAGCTGAGCGATTGGATGCAGCCCAGCGCGAACATGAAACCGCGCCCGGCGTTGCACCAGTCCGCGCCCATCGCGATGGTGCGGGCGATGTCGAAAGCGCTGGTGATCTTGCCGGCCGCACCCAGCTTGATCTTGTCGCGCAGGTCCAGGCCGACCAGGGTGTTGTGCACCAGCCGTAGCGCCTCGTGCATCGGCACGCCAACATGGTCGACGAATTCCGGTGGCGCCGCACCGGTTCCGCCTTCGGCGCCATCGACGACGATGAAGTCCGGCAGCAAACCGGTCTGCTGCATGGCCTTGGCGATGCCGAACCACTCCCACGGATGCCCCAGCGCGAGCTTGAAACCGGTCGGCTTGCCGCCGGACAACTCGCGCAGTTGCGCAACGAACTCCAGTAACCCCACCGGTGTGGAGAAAGCCGAATGCGCGGCAGGCGAAACACAGTCGATGCCCATCGGCACGCCGCGGGTGGCGGCGATCTCGGCGCTGACCTTGGCCGCCGGCAGCACGCCGCCGTGGCCCGGCTTGGCGCCCTGCGATAGCTTGACCTCGATCATCTTGACCTGCGCATCTGCGGCGCTGGCGGCAAAGCGCTGCGGGTCGAAGGCACCGTGTTCGTCGCGGCAGCCGAAGTATCCCGAACCGATCTCCCACACCAGGTCGCCGCCCATCTCGCGATGGTAGGGCGAGATCGAGCCTTCGCCGGTGTCGTGATAGAAGTGGCCGCGACGCGCGCCTTCGTTGAGAGCCCGAATGGCATTGGCCGACAACGCGCCGAAACTCATCGCCGAGATATTGAACACGCTGGCCGAGTACGGTTGCCGGCATTGCGCACCGATCGTGATACGGAAGTCGTGCGAGTCGATCCTGGCCGGCGCCACCGAGTGGTTGATCCACTCGTAGTCGATCCGGTAGGCGCTGTGCAGGGTGCCGAAGGGCACCACGTCCATTTCGTTCTTGGCGCGCTGGTATACCAGCGCCCGCTGCTGGCGCGAGAACGGCACTTCGTCCAGGTCGCTCTGGACGAAATACTGGCGAATCTCCGGGCCAATCGATTCGAAGCCAAAGCGAAAATGCGCCAGCACCGGATAGTTGCGTCGCAGGGTGCTGCGTTTCTGCAACAGGTCGCAGGTTCCCAGCACGCTGAGGACCGCGAACAACAACACGCCCCAGTCCCAGGCGATCCAGAAATGCGCCAGGACCAGCGACAGGATCAGCATCAACAGGCAGAAAACATAAGCCAGGTAGCGGTGCATCGGTTCCTCGTTGGCTTGGGCGCTGAAAGCCGGCGCTACAGGCGGTCGCTGACGCTCTCGCGCGGCCAGGCAGATTTGACGTCGTAAACCACCGCCCCGGGCCGGCCCAGGGCGGCGATCCGCTGCGCGTCGTAGCCGCGGTATTGGTCGTGGGCCACGGCCAGCACCACGGCGTCGTAGCTGCCCGCCTGCGGCTCGCTGCACAGACGCACGCCGGCGTGGCCGAGCGCCTCTCCCGGGTCCGCCCACGGGTCGCACGCGTCGACCTGCGCACCCAGTGCCTGCAGGTCATTGACCAGGTCCAGTGCGCGGCTGTTGCGCAGGTCCGGGCAGTTCTCCTTGAACGTCACGCCCAACACCAGCACGCGCGATTCGGCGATGCCGCGGCCTTGTGCCCCCAACAGCGCCGCCACCCGCGCGGCGACGTGCTGGCCGACCCGGTTGTTGACCTGGCGCGCGGTGTGGATGAGATCCGGGTGGTAGCCGACGCTTTCGGATTTGTGCAGCAGGTAATACGGATCCACGCCGATGCAGTGCCCGCCAACCAGGCCGGGACGGAACGGCAGGAAGTTCCACTTGGTGCCGGCGGCCTCGAGCACATCCAGGGTATCGATCCCGAGGCGGTCGAAGATCAGCGCCAGCTCGTTGACCAGTGCGATGTTGACGTCGCGCTGGATGTTCTCGACCACCTTGGCCGCCTCGGCCACGCGGATCGACGGCGCCCGCCAGGTGCCGGCGGTGATGATCGAACGGTACAGGCTGTCGACCACCTCGCTCGCCTCGGCGGTCGAGCCGGCGGTGATCTTGCGGATATCGGGCAGGCGGCGCTGGCGATCACCGGGGTTGACCCGCTCCGGGCTGTAGCCGCAGTGGAAGTCGAGGTTGAAGCGCAAGCCCGAGGCCGACTCCAGCAGCGGCACGCAGACTTCTTCGGTGGTGCCTGGGTAGACCGTGGATTCGTAGATCACCAGGTCGCCCGGCTTGAGCGCGGCAGCGATCAACGCGGTGGCCGAACGCAGCGGCCCCAGGTCCGGTTGCTCGGCCGCATCGATGGGGGTCGGCACCGTGACGATGAACACCTGCGCAGCCGCCAGGTCGGCCGGATCGGCGCTGTAGCGCAGCCCGGTGGCGTTGGCCAGCTCGGTTGCTGACATTTCCAGGGTGCTGTCGTGGCCAGCGCGCAGGCGCTCGATGCGCTGGGCATCGACATCGAAACCCAGTACGTCGCGGTGGCTGCCGAAAGCCACTGCCAAGGGCAGCCCGACATATCCCAGGCCAATGACGGCAATACGCGCGGTGGCGGAATCGGGAAGCGTTGCGACGGGCATGCCATTCCTTTCAAAGGCCGGGCGCCATCGTTCGGGCACGATGCGCGCGGCCGGCAGCATAGCGCAGCCCCCTCGCCGGCGGCGTCGCCCCGATTCACAAGGCAGGCGCGATCAGGCACGCTAGCGCCCTGTCCCGCGAGCGCCGGGCCTGTGCAGAATGCTAAGGTTTGCTGCGCGATATCCACGCCCGAGTGGTGAAACTGGTAGACACAAGGGACTTAAAATCCCTCGACCTTGCGGTCATGCCGGTTCGATTCCGGCCTCGGGCACCATCGGCCCTGCCGCCTTCGACGAAGGCGGCTTCGCCACCTCAGAGAATCGCCTGCAAGCCCTTGTCGGCGATGACGTTGAGCAGCTTGAGCGCAGGCCCGGCGGGCCGGGTCTCGCCCTGCTCCCACTTGCGCACCGTGGAAGCCGAAGTGTGCAGGTGATGCGCGAACACCGGCTGGCTGAACTTCAACTTTTCGCGCAGGCGCTTGATGTCCTCCGCGCCGAAGTCCCGCACCGGCGGCGGACAGACCGCGTCGAACTGGCGCATCGTCACCTTGCCGATGGCACCAGCCTCATGCAGCGCGGCCAGGTCGCTGCGCAGCGATTCAATGATATTGCTCACAAAGCACCTCCAATAAGACACCCGACAGCAAGGCCCTGGACAAGGCTTCCCCGGATAGGTCCAGGAACACCTTGCCGGCGTATTGCAGCGCCTTCTTCTCCTCCTGCGTGATGTCCGCCGCATCGCTCTTGGCGAACCCATGCAGGAATACGTAACGACGGCCCAGCCTGGCCGATAACACGGTTCGATAGCCACCGCGCTTGCCGAAACCCGGCCTGGCCATCCGCAACTTGAACAGCGCGCCACCCAGGTCGGCACCGACCAGGCCACGCTCCATTTCCCTGACTACCCGACACAACGCTGCATCTGGCAGCTTTTCGCCTGCCTGCCAACGCGCGAAGTCCTTCCTCTTGATAATCCGCGTCATCCTGACCCCTAAACTGTACCCGTGTCGGGCACACTTTTCAACACCCCCCCTCCTTGGTGCCATCACGAGGCCGGAGCCCCCGACGGCGCGGCATGAAGCCGAGCAGCGAAAAAAGCACGAATGACGCGACGCTGTCAGCTAGAAAACTGCATGCAAATGCGGGTGCGACTACGCACCTTGCGCGCAAGTGCCCGCAAGAATCACTGGCTGCGCTCAGATTGCGCGGGAGAAGCCGGCGCCGGTACGCGGGGTGCGCAGGTGCGCATCGAAGCACATGGCAAGTAAGCGCAGCAGCGGCCGCCCACGCGGCGTGGCACGCACGTGGCCGTCGTCGATCTCCGCCAGCCCATCAGCGCACAGCGCCTCGAGTTCGGCCAGTTCATCGGCGAAATAGCGGGCGAACTCGATGCCATGGCGTTCGGCTAGCTGTTGCGTATCCACTTCTCCGTGGCACATCAGCGACTGGATCAGCTCCCCACGAATCACGTCGTCGCGCGAAAGCGCCAGGCCACGCCATACCGGTACACGGCCGGCGTCTATCGCTGTCTCCCACGCCGGCAGCTCGCGCGGGTTCTGTGCATAGCAGCCGCCAATGCGGCTGATCGCGCTGACGCCCAGGCCCAGCAGATCGCTTGCAGCGTGGGTCGTATAACCCATGAAGTTGCGGTGCAGCCCGCCCTCGCGCTGGGCACGCGCCAGCTCGTCCTCGGGCAAGGCGAAGTGGTCCATGCCGATGTACTGGTATCCGGCCGCGGTGAGGCGCTCGACCGCCAGTCCCAACAGCGCCAACCGCCCTTCGGCGTCCGGTAGCTCGGCCTGGTCGATGCGCCGTTGTGCACGAAACTTCGATGGCAGGTGCGCATAGCCATAGATGGCAAAGCGCTCCGGGCGCGATGGCAGCAGTCGATCCAGGGTGGCGCCGAACCCGGCCAGTGTCTGCCGCGGCAGGCCGTAGACCAGGTCGACATTGACCGAGCGCAGGCCGTGGCTGCGACAGGCATCGATCAAGGCCAGTGTTTGCTCCGGGCTCTGCAGCCGATTGATTGCCTTCTGCACACCACCATCGAAATCCTGCACGCCCAGGCTGGCGCGGGTGAAGCCCAGTTGTGCCAGCTCGCCAAGTTCGGCTGGCGTCAGCGTGCGCGGGTCCAGCTCGATGGAAAAATCACGTGACGCGTGTGTACTGAAGCGGAAGTGCTGGCGCAGCCCGCGCAACAATGTTCCGATCAACTCAGGGCTGAGGAAATTCGGCGTGCCGCCGCCGAAGTGCAGTTGCACGACTTCACGTTGATCACCCAGCCACGGCGCGACCAGGCTGGCTTCCTTGAGCACGCGCTCTACATAGGCCTTGCCGCGGCCGCGGTCACGCGTAATGACGCGGTTGCAGCCGCAGTAGAAGCATGGGCTGCTGCAGAACGGGACGTGGATGTACAGCGACAGCGGGCCAGCCGGCGCCTGCTCCATCGCTTCACGCAGCTGCGGCCAGCCGAAGCCTTCGTGGAATTGCGGCGCCGTCGGATACGAGGTGTACCGCGGGCCGGGGCGGTCGTATCGGCGCAGCAACTCGGGGTCGAAGTGCCAGCGGGGAATGGCCTGGGCGGTATTTTCCATGGCGGCAGGATCGCGGCGCGGTGCGTTTGCGTCGTTGATCCTGATCAATTCCCCGCACTCGCCACACCCACGGAATGAAAAACAAAACGGCCCGCGATGCGCGGGCCGTTTTGTTGAACAATGTGGAGGCCTGGGTCGGAATTGAACCGGCGTACGCGGCTTTGCAGGCCGCTGCATGACCACTCTGCCACCAGGCCGGTGGATCGCCAGTCTAGCCGAAAAACACGGGCCGGTGACCGGCAGGAAGCAGCACCGCAGGGTGCGAACCTCCTGAAAACACAAAGCCCCGCGAGCGGGGCCTTGGCATCGAAACTGGAGCGGGAAACGAGACTCGAACTCGCGACCTCAACCTTGGCAAGGTTGCGCTCTACCAACTGAGCTATTCCCGCGTGAGCTGCGCATTGTACAGGGCATTCACCTCCCTGCCAACTCCCCTATCCCACCTCGCGCCGCCGATTCATCCAGGCCTGGGCCTGCATTTCGACGCGATGTGGAGGCCTGGACGGGAGTCGAACCCATCTCTACGGATTTGCAATCCGGTGCATAACCGATCTGCCACCAGGCCTGGTGTTTCGTTTATTCCGTCGGCCGCAGCGACCGTTGGAATGACAAGGCCCCGCGAACGGGGCCTGGTCTGAAACTGGAGCGGGAAACGAGACTCGAACTCGCGACCTCAACCTTGGCAAGGTTGCGCTCTACCAACTGAGCTATTCCCGCTTGGGAGGCGAAATTCTACAGCGAACCGAATAGCTGTCAACTATTGGTTTCGACTTTTTTGGGGTTCTGCTGCAACGCCGCTTTCTCGTCATCGCGCAGGCTCGGCCACGCCGCGTGCAGGTATTGCAGGCCCGACCACAACGTCAGGATCGCGGCGATGGCCAAGGTCCAGTCGCCAACGTGGAAGACGAAACTGCCCATCCAGGTATCGGCGCCGGGCGCAGCCTGGCCGGGCTGGATCGAATACAGCAGGCACAACAGCGCCACCATCTGCGCGGTGGTCTTGACCTTGCCGATCACCGCCACGCGCACCTTGGCGCGCTGGCCCAGCTCGGCCATCCATTCGCGCAGCGCCGAGACCGCGATCTCGCGGCCGACGATCACCGCCGCCCAGAAAGCCATCCACGGCGTCGGGTGACCCTGCACGATCAGGAACAGCGCCACGGCCACCATCAACTTGTCCGCGACCGGATCGAGGAAGGCGCCAAACGCCGAATACTGGTGATAGCGCCGCGCGATCCAGCCATCGAGCCAATCAGTGATCGCGGCCAGGCCGAACACCGCCGCCGCGGCAAAGTTCGTCCACGAATACGGCAGGTAGAAGACCCCGACCAGCACCGGGATCATCAAGATCCGCAGGAGTGTGAGCCAAGTGGGGACGGTCAACTTCATCGCGCGTGTCTACTCGCCTGCCGCGTCGGGCAGCGGCAGCCCATGCAGGTTAGCGTAGATTCGGGCGGCCAGGGCGGCGTTCACGCCTTCGACCCGCGCGATTTCCGCCTCGCCGGCGGCCTTGAGCCCGGCCAGCCCGCCGAAATGCTTGAGCAGGTTGGCGCGTCGGCGCGGTCCGATTCCGGCGATATCTTCCAGCTTGCTGGTCATGCGCGCCTTCTGCCGCCGTCCGCGGTGGCCGGTGATGGCGAAACGGTGCGCCTCGTCACGTACCTGCTGGATGAATTGCAGGGCGGGCGAAGCCGCACCCGGCCGCAGTTCGCGACCGTCGGGCATCACCAGGGTTTCGTGGCCGGCGCGACGTTCCTCGCCCTTGGCCACGCCGACCAGCGCCACGCTGGTGATGCCCAGTTCGGCCATCACCGCCGAGGCCTGCGCCAGTTGCCCGGCACCACCGTCGATCAGCAATACCTCGGGCAGCACGCCGCCCTCCTCCACCGCGCGCCGGAAACGCCTCTCCAGCGCCTGGCGCATCGCCGCGTAGTCGTCGCCCGGCGCAATGCCGGCAATGTTGAAACGCCGATACTGCCCGCGCACCGGCCCGGCCGCGTCGAACACCACGCAGGACGCCACGGTGGCCTCGCCCAGGGTGTGGCTGATGTCGAAGCACTCGACCCGCTTGACGGGTTCGGCCAGGTCCAGCATCACCCGCAGCGCCTCGCTTCGTGCTTGCTGCGCGCTCTGGCTGGTCAGCTCGGAAGCCAGGGTGTTGTGGGCGTTGCGGCTGGCCAGTTCGACGTACCCGGCACGCTCGCCGCGGACGTTCCACTTCAACGCCACCTTGCGCTCGGCCGAAGCGCTGAGCGCGTGCTCGATCAACTCGGCCTCGGGGATTTCGCGGTCCAGCAGGATCTCGCGCGGTGGCGTGTGCTCGACGTAGTACTGCGATACGAACGCACCGAGGATCTCATCGGCACTGTCTTCGCCGTTGGTCTTGGGAAAGAACGCCCGGGTACCGAGATTGCGGCCATCGCGAAACGCCAGCAACAACACGCAGGCATGCGCGCCCTGGGTGGCGCAGGCGAGCACGTCGAGATCGGCGGCCCGGCCTTCGACGAACTGCCGGTTCTGCAAGCTGCGCAGCGACCCCAGCAGGTCGCGCAGGCGCGCGGCGCGCTCGAATTCCAGGCGCTCGCTGGCCGCCTGCATGTCCTGCATCAACTCCTCGCCCAACTGGTCGCTCTTGCCTTCGAGGAACATCGTGGCGCGGCGGACCGACTCGGCGTAGTCCTCGGCACCCACCAAGGCCACGCACGGCCCGCTGCAACGGCCGATCTGGTATTGCAGGCACGGCCGCGAGCGGTTGCGGAACACGCTGTCCTCGCAACTGCGCAGGCGGAACAGCTTGTGCATCAGGTTCAAGGTCTCGCGCACCGCGGTGACGCTGGCGTACGGCCCGAAGTAGCGGCCGGGGATCGCGCGCGGACCACGATGCAAGCCGATGCGCGGCCAATCCTCCTTGGTCAGGAGGACGTATGGGTAGCTTTTGTCGTCGCGTAGCGAGACGTTGTAGCGCGGGGTCAGCGACTTGATCAGCTGGTTTTCCAGCAGCAGCGCTTCGGCCTCGGTACGGGTGACGGTGACATCCATGCGCGCAACCTGCGACAACATCGACATCGCCCGTGCATTCTTCGGCGAACCATTGAAATAGCTGCCCACGCGCTTGCGCAACGCGCCGGCCTTGCCGACATACAGCAAGGTGTCGTCGGCCGCGTACATCCGATAAACGCCGGGTGCGGTGCTGAGGTTGGCGGCGAAGGCCTTGCCATCGAATCCGCTGGACGGACTGGCTTTCATGCTTGGCGTGCTGTCACTGGGCGTGCTGTCACTTGGCTTGCGGTCACGAGGTGTGGCGTCATTCCTGCAGCGCGAACTCGCTCAATTCGCCGCTGGCGATGTCATAGCGAAGGATGGCATGGCCATCGGTCTCGGCAATCCACACGGTGCCGGCCGCCACCGCCACGCCGGCGGGGCCGCGCAGCCGCCGTGGCAGGTTCACCGTGGCCAGCTCGCCGCCGCCCAGGCGCAGGCTGCGCAGACTGCCGTTACCGCTGTCGGCGATCCACAGTACCGGCGCACCCGCCGGGTCCATCGCGATCGCCTGCGGGAACTGCAGGCGCGCCAGGTGTCGCGGGCCATCGGCATCGCCGAACTCCCAGGGCCCCTGCCCGCCTACCAGCGTCTGCACCAGATCGCCGCGCAGTTGCATCGAACGGATCGAAGAGCCCAACGCATCGCATACATAGAGCGTCTGCTGCACCGCCACCACCGCGGTCGGCTGGGCGAAGGCGGCCATGTGGCCGCTGCCGTCGCGCTCGTCGAGCGCGCCAGCGCCCGCGCGCCAGCGCAGCTCGCCGCGGCCCAGGTCGTAGCCCCAGATGCGGTTGTCGCCGGCCATCGCGATCAGCAACTCGTTGCCGGCTACGGCAACGCCATGCGGGCTGTCCAGGGACACCTGCCCGACGTCACCGACCACACCCTCGACCGGCTCGCCGCTGCGGCCATTGCCGCACAAGGTATCGACCCGACCGCCGGCCAGATTGATCCGGCGCAAGGCATGGTTGCCGGCATCGGCCACGTATAGCGATTCACGCGACAGCGCCAGGCCGCGCGGACGCCGGAACGCCGCTTCGCCCAGGCCGCCGTCCATGAAGTCTGCCGTGCCCAGGCCGAATTGACGCAGCACCCGGCCGGCATGGTTGCATTCCAGTACCCGGTGGTGGCCGGTGTCGGCGATGTAGAGGCGGTCGGCGCTGGCGGCCAGGCCAGTGGGAAAGCGCAGCATCCCGCGCGGCTCGGGATTGTGCTCGGCCTGTGGGCTCAAGTCTTCGTCGCCGGGGGGCTGCTGGCCGGCGCACAGCGCCTGTAGTTCGCGCTCGACTTCGCCGCCCAGCCCGACCAGGCGCTGGCGCTCGCGGCCTTGCGCGTCGAGTAGCACCACCGTCGGCCAGGACGTCACCTCGAAACGGCGCCAGGTCTCCCACTCGCGGTCGAGCAGGATCGGCGCTTGCACGCCGTGCTGGCGCAGCAGCTTGAGCGAACGCTCCGGCTCGCGTTCGCTGTCGAAACGCGGTACCTGCACCACGATCAGCTGCAGCCAGCCGGGATTGCGCGCCTGCCACTGCGACAACTCCGTCAGCCGCTGCGTGCACCATTCCGAACCGGCATTGACGAACGCCAGGGCCAACGCACGGCCGCGGTGTTCCTGCAAGGTCGAGGGCCGGGCGTTGAGCCAGGTGGGAAATTCCGGAAATTCCTGGAGGTTCTGCGCGCTCATGGGACGATTATGCCCAAACCCCGCGCAGGCGTGAGGCAGGGCATCCAGGCCGCCTCATGACCCGGCCCAGCGGGCCTCGGCACGCAGCAGGTCTTCGGGGGTATCGATGCCCGGCGGGAACTGCTCCGGCGTCAGCGCGACCGCGATCCGGTGGCCCGCCTCCAGCACCCGCAGCTGTTCCAGCGATTCGATCTGCTCCAGCCGGCCCGGCGGCATCGCCGCAAACTGTTGCAGGAAGCCGGCGCGATAGCCGTAGATGCCGATATGGCGCAACCACTCGCCCGCCGGCAGCACCTCGCGCGAGGCGGCGAAGCCGTCGCGGTGCCAGGGAATCGGCGCGCGGCTGAAATACAGGGCATGGCCACTGTCATCGCGCACCAGCTTCACCACGTTGGGATCGAACAGCTCGTGCGCCGCGGTGATCGGCGCCGCCAGGGTCGACATGCGGGCCTGGCCATCGGCCAACAGCTGCGCCACCGCGCGGATGCCGGCGGCCGGCGCGAACGGCTCGTCGCCTTGCAGGTTCACCACCACGGTGTCTGCTGTCCAGCCCGCCACCCGCGCGCATTCGGCCAGGCGGTCGGTGCCCGAGGCATGCGCGGTGGAGGTCATCGCCACGTGCACGCCGGCCAGGCCATCAATGGCCGCGGCCACGCGCGCATCGTCGGTGGCCACCCAGACTTCGGCCGCCCCGGCCTGCAGGGCACGCTCGGCCACGCGCCGCACCAGCGGTTGGCCCCCGAGCAATCGCAGCGGTTTGCCCGGCAAGCGCGAGGCCGCATAGCGCGCCGGTACGGCAACAACGAACGAAGGCTGGACGGCAGAATCAGGCATGGGCGGGTCCGTGGGTGCGGGTCACAGTCTTGAGCGGCGAGCATTGTTACTGGGATGCGGCAGCATTGTAGCGATCGCCGCAGCTGCCCTGCCCCGCCCCGTCGTCAATCGCGCCGCAGCTTGCCCAGCCGGTCCAGCAGCGCTACCCAGAACGCGGCCGGCAGCTCGGCCTTCAATGGCACGCTGAACATCCACTCGTCGGCAAAACCGCGACACTTCACCGCGTCCTTTTCGGTCATCAACACCGGCAACTGGCTGCCGAACTCGAAGTCGGTCGCGGCGTAGCGGTAATGGTCGGCGAAGGCGTGCGGCACAACGCCAATCGCACGTGCGCGCAGCATGGCAAAAAACCGTTCTGGATTGCCGATACCCGCTACCGCGTGCACGCGCTGGCCGGCAAAGGCCACCAGTGGCCGCGCGCGGCCACCACTGAGCGGCTGCGCCTCTTCCAGCCGCAGCCGCATCTGCCATTCGCCGAAGCCCGGTGCCATCGCCTGGTCCGCCTCGCCACTGGCTTCACCAAGATTGACCACGCGGAAATCACATTCGCGCGCGCGCTCGGCTGGTTCGCGCAGCGGTCCGGCCGGCATCAGGCGACCGTTGCCATAGCGACGCTTGCCGTCGACCACCTCGATCTCGACGTCGCGCACCAAGCGATAGTGCTGCAGGCCGTCGTCGCAGACCACGATGTCGCAGCCTGCTGCCACCAGCGCCCGTGCGGCGGCGACGCGGTCGGCGTCGACCCGCACCGGCACGCCGGTCTTCCAGGCAATCAGCACCGGCTCGTCGCCGCCCAGGTCGGCCGGCGTCCCCGGCTCGATCCAGCGCGGCGTACGTGGCTGTTCACGGCCGTAGCCGCGGCTGGCCACGCCCGGCTTCCAGCCGGCCTCGCGCAGGCGCTCGACCAGCGCAATGGTCAGCGGCGTCTTGCCGGTGCCACCGGCGGTGATGTTACCGACCACCACCACCGGCACCGGCATCGACTGCCGGCGCCGCCAGCCGCGTCGATACAGCGCCCGGCGCAAGCCGCTCACCGCCCCATACAGCGGTGCCAACAGGCGTGCGCCCAACGGCACCGGCAGGTCTTCGTACCAGTACGCCGGGGTCTTGCTCGAAGGTTTGCTCATGCCTGCCTTTCGCGGAACTGCATACCGTGCAGGTGCGCGTACAACCCGCCCTGGGCCAGCAATTGCGCGTGGGTACCGCGTTCGACAATACGGCCATGGTCCATCACCAGCACCTGGTCGGCGTGCTCGATGGTCGAGAGCCGATGGGCGATCACCAGCGTGGTGCGGTCCGGCATCAACCGGTGCAATGCGTCCTGCACCAGGCGTTCGGACTCGTTGTCGAGCGCGGCGGTCGCTTCGTCCAGGATCAGGATCGGCGCATCACGCAGGATCGCGCGCGCAATGGCCAGGCGCTGGCGCTGGCCGCCGGACAGCAGCGCGCCGTTCTCGCCGATCGGCGTCTGCAACTGCTGCGGCAGGCGTTCGATGAATTCCCACGCGTTGGCAGCCTCGGCCGCGGCGCGGATCTGCGCCTCGCTGGCCTCGGTGCCATAGGCGATGTTGGCCGCGATGGTGTCATCGAACAGCATCACCTTCTGCCCGACCAGCGCGATCTGCCGACGCAGGTCTTCCAGGCGGTAGTCGTCCAGTGGCACGCCGTCGAGGCGGATGCAGCCGCCGGTAGTTTCATAGAAGCGCGGGACCAGCCGTACCAGGCTGGTCTTGCCGCTGCCCGAGCGGCCCACGATCGCGGTGACCGTGCCCGGCCTGGCCACGAAGCTGATGTCATCCAGGGCCAGGCCGTCGTCCTGGCGATAGCGCAGCATGACGTGCTCGAAAGAGAGCTCGCCGCGCACCCGCCCGACCTCGCGCTTGCCGGTATCCGGTTCGGTCGGCAGGTCGAGGATGCCGAACAGGCGCTCGGCCGCGGCCACGCCGCGGGAGATGGAGCTCTGTACGCTGGTGAGGCGACGCAGGGAGGGGATGATGGCCATCATGGAGCTCATGAGGGTCATGAACTCGCCTGCGTTCAAGCGTCCGGCCAGCGACTCGCGCGTGGCAACCCAGACGATCACGGCCAGCGCCAGCGCCGCGAGAAACTGCACCGTGGCCGATGCTGTGGCACGCGTCGTCTCCACCTTCATATTCAACCGCAGCATACGGTTGGCCAGCGACTGGAACCGGCCAATCTCCAACTCCTGCGTGCCGTGGATCTTCACTTCCTGCTGCGCACCCAGCGACTGCTCGGCTGCCTGCGCCATTTGCCCCATGCCGTCCTGGATGCCGCGGCTGATGCGGCGATAGCGCTTGCCTACATAGGAGACGATGACGCCGATCAGCGGGACAACCAGCAACATTGCCAGGGTCACCTTGACACTCATCTGCAGCATCGCCGCCAGCATCAGGATCACAGTCAGCGTATCGGCCACCATGGTCTTCAGCGCATCGGCACTTGCCTGGGTGACCTGCTCCGTGTCGAAGTTCAGCCGACTGACCATCACCGGCGTCGCTTCGCCGTCGAAGTGCGAGGACGGTAGTCGCAGATACTTGGCAAGTACTTGTTCGCGCAGATCCCGCACGACGCTTCGACCGGTTCGCGCCATGCAGTAGTCGTTGGCAAAAGTTGCCAGGCTACGCATCACAAACAGGCCCAGGATCGCGAGCGGCAACAGCACCGCCATGCGCGGCTCAGGGTTGACGATGCCTTGGTTGATGAGCGGCTTCATCAACAACATGAAGAAATAGGCGGCCACGCTTTCCACCGCCATGCCCAACAACGCACCGGCCAGCCAGCCCGAATAGTTGCGCGTATAGCCCAACAGTCGCCGGTAAATCGGCCACGCAGGCGTTGCCTTCGAACTCATCTCACTTCTCCCAGCGCGGAGCTACGGCTGATGACTGGTGCATTCCAATGAATAACTGACGTTCTCCGACTGAAGAAAGAAAATGACATCAAATAAAACAATTTCATGCGAATTTTCGAAACAGAATACGATTTCGGGTTGACGCAAACGAGGAGGTTCTGAGACAGATGGGTGCCCACTAACAGACCTTTATAGGAGTCACTCAAGATGATCAAAGACCCTAGCACCCTGCGGGAACTTACCCTTGAAGAGATCGAGCAGGTTTCCGGCGGCAAAGCGGACTTCTCCGGTGTAACTTCCCGCGTGGACAGCACCGCTGAAATCGTCTTCGAGCCGCTTGAGCAGGCCCGACGGATCATGCTGATGCAATTGCTGCGCTGAAGTAAAAGGGTGAAGCGGCCGCATGCACAAAGCGTCGCGGCCGCCTCATCGCTTCACTTCCGGCGCCGTCGCAACCGCCAACTTACGGAACCCCAGCTGCCCCAGCGCATCCTGCGCCGTCACCACTGCCTGGTAGGGCGTACGCGCATCGGCGCGCAACAGTACCGTCTGCTCGCGGTCGTCACCGGCCACTTCGCCGATCACCTGCTTGAGCGTTTCGATGTCGCTGCGCAAGACCTCGCGGTCGTTGATGAAGTAGTGGCCATCGGCATTCACCAGCACACTCAACGAGCGTGGCGGCGCGGGATTGTGCTGGTCGCTGGCGTTGGGCAACTGCAATTGCAGGGTCGAACGGGCGTCAAACGTGGTGGTGACCACGAAGAAGATGATCAACACCAGGATCACGTCGATCAGCGGCACCAGGTCTATATGCGGCTCGTCCTGGGCGCGGTTGTCACCGATACGCACGCGTCAGCCCTTGGCCGTTGCCGCGGCGCGCGCTTGCTGCGCGGCATTGCCGGCTGCCGGCGCGCGCGCCGGCGCAGCCGGTACCGGACGACCGTCGAGGGCGTCCAGCAGCAACGTGGCCTCCTGCTCCATCTCGATCACATAGCCGGCAACCCGGCCCTTGAGGAAGCGGTGGGCGATCAACGCGGGCACCGCGATGATCATGCCGGTGGCCGTGCACACCAGCGCCTTGCCGATGCCGCCGGCGAGCTGGTTCACATCGCCGATGCCGTGGTCGAGGATGCCCAGGAACATCTGGATCATGCCGACCACGGTGCCGAGCAGGCCCAGCAGCGGGCCGGCCGAGGCGATCGTGCCGAGCGCATTGAGGAAGCGTTCCATGCGGTGGACGATATGCCGGCCACTGTCTTCGATGCGCTCGCGCACCAGCTCGCGCGGGCGGCCACGCACGTCCAGCGCCGAGGCCAGCAGCGCGCCGAGCGGCGAGCTGCGGCGCAGCGAGTCGATGTGGGCGGGATCGAGCTTGCCGCGCGCGGCCCAGTTGCGGACCTCTTCGCCCAGGCCCGGCGGCAACACTTCATTGCGGCGCAGCGTCCACAGCCGCTCGAGCACGATCGCCAGCGCCAGGATCCCCAGCAACAGCAGGGGCACCATCGGCCAGCCGCCGGCCTTGACCAGTTCCCACACGTTCAGATCCTCCGGCGCGCTCGGCCGCTTGTTTGCTGGCCGATAGGATAGCAGCCGCGCGCAGCCGTTCCTCGGCATCCCAGTGGCGTGCCTGCCAGCGCCGCTGCTCGCGCACGGCGAGCCCGGCCGGGCCGAGCCAGACCCTCACCGCGCCGCTGCGGGCGGTCTCCAGGGCCTCGGCGCCGGCTCGCCGCCACCATCGCACGACGCCGGGGCGCGGATGGCCGAAGCGGTTGCCATGGCCACTGGAAAAGATCGCCAGGCGTGCGCCGGTCGCAGCGACGAAGCCCGCGCTGGAGGAGTTGGCGCTGCCGTGGTGTGGCACCACCACCAGCTCGGCGCGCAGGTCGGCGGGCGCCAGCCGTAGCAGACGCTGCTCGATGACTCGGCCGATGTCTCCGGTCAACAGGGCCGACTGGCCGCCGGCCTCTACCCGCAATACGCAGCTGGATTCATTGCCAAGGTAGGGAAAGCCGCGCGGCGGATGCAGGAAGCGGAAGCGCACCCCGTCCCATTCCCAGGCCTGCCCGCGCAGGCAGGCAGCCGGTGCGGCGCGAGCGCCGGGAATCGCCGCATCAGGCGGCGCAAGGGTGCGCGCGACCGGCAACTCGGCCATGACCGCCGCTACGCCGCCGGCATGGTCGCTGTCGGCATGGCTGACCACCAGGGCGTCGAGGGCACGGACGCCGAGCGCATGCAGGGCCGGCACGACGACGCGTTCGCCTGCATCGAAGCCCTCCTCCACCCTGGGCCCGGCGTCGTACAGCAGCGCGTGGCGATGGGTGCGCACCAGCACCGCCAGGCCCTGGCCGACGTCGAGGACCACCAGCTCGACGGCCCCTGGCCCCGGGCGCCGGGTATCCGGCCAGGCCAGCGCCAGCCACAGCACCGCGGCCAAGGGCTTGCCGGGCGTCCCGCGCGGCAGCAGCCAGCCCGTTGCGCCCAGCAGTGCCAGGACCGCCGCCGCCGTGGCGACCTCGGTCAGCGGCGCCTGCGCGAATGGCTGTGCGCCGAGCCAGGAAAACAGGCGCCAACTGGGCGCAAAACAGGCCGCCGCCAGCCGCCACATTGGCGCCCCGGCACCGGCATGCGCGGACTCAAAGGCCAGCCCGCCCAGCGATAGCGGGACCACCAGCAGGCTCCACCACGGGATCGCCAACAGGTTGACCAATGGGCCCACCCACGAAGCCTGGGCGAACCAGGCCGCGCTGACCGGCAGCAGGCATAGCGTGGCCACCCACTGCGCACGCAGGAACTCCCATAGCCAGCGCAGGCGCGGCGCGTTCTGCGGCATCAGCAGGGTCAGGCAGGCGACCCCACCGAAGCTGAGCCAGAAGCCCGGTAATAGCGTGGCCAGGGGATCGACCAGCAACACCGCCACTAGCGCCAGCGCGAGCGAACGCGTCAGCGCGACCGGCCGCCGGCACAGCCGCGCAGCAGTCAGCACGGCAATCATCAGCACCGTGCGCACGGTGGGTAGCGAGCCACCCGCCATGACGCCGTAGAGCGCCGCGGCCAGCACCGCAGCCACCGCGGCGGCATGCTCGCGTGGCCAACGCCGGGCCAGGGTGGCACTCAGCCGCCACAGCCCGCGCACCAGCCAGGCGGCAGCGAGCGCGACCAGTCCCACATGAAAGCCGGAAATGGCGATCAGGTGGGTCAGCCCGGCCGACCGCAGCAGGCGCCAGTCCTGCGCATCGAGGCCGCGGGTATCCCCCACTGCCAACGCCTGGATAAAGCGCGCGTGTGCACCGCCAGTCGCGTTGCCGATGCGCGCAGACATGCGCTCGCGCCAGGCGGCCCAACCCTGCGGCGCGTGAGTCTGCCGCGCCGCCTGGGGCTGGCGTACCAGGCCCACCGCTGCCCAGCGTTGAGCCAAGGCACTGCGTTCGGCGTCGAAGCCCCCTGGATTGCGCAGCCCGCGCGGCGCCCGCAGGCGCACCTGCAGTTGCCAATGCGCGCCCGCTTGCAAGGCCAGCCTGGGCCCCGGCGCGAGCGCGTCGAAGTCGTCGTACCACGCCAACTGCAGCAGCCGGCCGCGCACCGGTGGAGGTTGATCCTCGCCCTCATCGACCTGCAACAAGAAGCGGCTCCGGCGTGTTTCGACAATCGGCAGGCTGACGATCTGGCCGCTGACCCGCAATTCGCGACCTTCCCAGGACGCAGGCAGCTGCGCACGCAAGGCAAGCAGAGACACCGCGCCGGCCCAGGCCGCGCCCGCGAGCGCCCAGGCCAATGCGAGCACCAGCACCCGCATCTGCGCATGGCGCGGCGAGCGGCCCACGTTGGCAATCCCGAGACGGCGCGTAGCCGCCGCAACCATGGCCAGCGAGGCCGCCGCCAGGCACAGGCCGATGACGGGGATCGTCCACGGCCACGGCGACCAGGTCGCGCCGAGCACGCCCAGCAGCAGCGAAAGAATGTGGATCGATGACAACCGCCAGACGTTGCCCGGATCGATGGCCATCGCACTGCCTCGCCTGCCAGCGGCCGCGCCGCATGCGCAGCGGAAGGTGTGACGTGCCTGGCGCCGCCCGACGGCTTTTACGCCGCTCGCCTCAGGGGGGCTGGGCGCGGCGGGTCTGCCCCACCGTCAGGCGGCGCCGGCACATCACACCATCAGCTTAGGCAACACCGGCAAGCGCCGGCAGAGGGAAACCTCGCGCCAGCAGGTAGGGCCTTGCAGCGAAAACAAGCAGGCAATGCCCTGATCGCACCGGGCGAGCGCCGGCGCGATCAGGCCGCCGCAGGCGCCGTGATCTGGCGCAGGCGCCCTTCATGCAGTTCCAGCACGCGGTCCAGCTTGAACGCCAGGCTGCGGTCGTGCGTGACCAGCACCAGGCTGGTGTGGTGTTGGCGGTTGAGGTCGAGCATCAGCTCGAACACCGTTGCCGCGGTGCGGTCGTCCAGGTTGCCGGTCGGCTCGTCGCCCAGCACGCAGGCCGGGCGATTGACCAGCGCGCGCGCCACCGCCGCCCGCTGGCGTTCGCCACCGGACAACTCGCCGGGCTTGTGTTCCAGTCGATGCCCAAGACCCACGGCCTCCAGCAGGGCCGCCGCGCGTTTACGTGCCGGGGCCACGTCTTCGCCAGACAGCAGCACCGGCATCATCACGTTCTCCAACGCGGTGAACTCCGGCAACAGGTGGTGGAACTGGTAGACGAAGCCCAGCGCGCTGTTGCGCAGGCGCCCGCGCTGCGCATCGGACAGCTGCGACATCGACTGCCCGGCCACATAGACCTCGCCGGCACTGGGCACATCCAGCCCGCCCAGCAGGTGCAACAAGGTGCTCTTGCCGGCGCCCGAAGCGCCCACGATCGCCACTGTCTCGCCCGGCGCCACCGACAGGTCCAGGCCGTCGAACACCGGCGTGCGCAGGCGGCCTTCGGCGTAGGTCTTGCCCAGCCCGGCGGCGCGGATTACCGCGGTAGTCGTCATAGCGGCCTCATTCATAGCGCAGTGCCTCGGCCGGCTGCGTGCGTGCCGCGCGCCATGCTGGGTACAGGGTCGCCAGGAAACTCATCAACAGCGCCACCAGGGTGATCACCACTACGTCGCGTGGCTGCATGTCGGTGGGCAGGCCGGTGATGTAATACACGTCTTCCGGCAGCAGTTTGATATGGAACAGGGACTCGATCGCGCCGAGGATCCGTTCGAGGTTGAGCGTGAGAGTAATGCCGCCGACCACGCCCAGCACGGTGCCGATGATGCCGATCAGCGAGCCCTGCACCATGAAGACCTTCATCACTCCGCCCGGGGTCAGGCCCAGGGTGCGCAGGATCGCGATGTCCGCCTGCTTGTCGGTCACCAGCATCACCTGCGAAGACACCAGGTTGAAGGCGCCCATGGCGATGATCAGCGACAGCAGAATGCCCATCACCGTCTTTTCCATCCGGAGCGAGTGGTAGAGGTTGGCGTTTTCCTGCGTCCAGTCGCTGATGCGATGGTCGCCGGGCAGCTTCAGCGCCAGGTCGCTGGCCACTTCCCAGGCGCGGTCCATGTCGTACAGCTTCAGCCGCACGCCGGTCACCCCGTCCATGCGCAGGATGCGCCCCATGTCTTCCATGTTGACCACGGCCAGGCCGCGGTCGATCTCGTTGTAGCCGGCCTCGAAGATGCCGCTGACGGTAAAGCGCTTGTAGCGCGGCGCTGCGCCGAACGGGGTGGCCTGCGGCTCGGCCAGCATCACCACGACCTTGTCGCCGACGTTGACGCCCAGCCACAGCGCCAGTTCCTGCCCGAGCAGGATGTTGTAGGAACCAGGCACCAGGCTGTCGGCCGAGCCCTGTTTCATCTTCTGCGCCAGCACCGAGACCTTGTTCTCCTGCGCCGGCACTACGCCGCGAACGATTGCCGGCTGGTTGCGCGCGCCAGTAATCAGTGCCTGGCTTTCGATGTAGGGCGCCGCGCCCGCGACCCGCGGGTCGGCGCTGGCCACGCGCAAGGCGGTCTGCCAGTCACGCAACGGCGCACCGTCGGCGCTGACAGTGGCGTGGGCGGCCATCTGCAGCAGGCGGTCGCGGATCTCCTTCTGGAAACCGCTCATGACCGCAAGGGTAGTGATCAGGACCGTGACCCCCAGCGCAATGCCGAGGATGGAGGCCATCGAGATGAAGGAGATGAAGCCGTTGCGTCGCTTGGCGCGCAGGTAGCGCAGGCCGATGGCGACAGGTAAGGGTTTGAACATGCGCTGCCACCGTTCAGGGGACGCTATGGTGCCATTGACGGGCCGATTGGGTAACTGGGCGCTGGCGAGCGGCCAGATGCAGTTCACGTCGTCGCCGGGGTGGCAGGGTATCGGGCCAGAACATCAGGCACTGACGTCGACCCGGCCCGCGCTGCCAAGACACCCAGGCCAGCGGCCCGTGCCATTCGACCCGCAGCTCGGCCACGGGCAGGCCGTCCACGCAGGCGGGCGCGTCGCCCCAGGGAATCGACAGGATGCGTGGCCGCTGGCGCGCCAGGCGCCGGGCCTGGACCGCCCCTACCCCGGCCAGCATGACCACCGCGGCCAACGTCGGCCAGGGCGGTAACGCGGACAAATACAGCGAAGCGGCGCCCAACAGCACCCAGGCCAGCATCAGCCCCTGCGCCCAGCGCGAGGGCCGCCACTCAAGCCGGCAAGGCGCGAATACGTTCGATGAGGGCGGCCTGCGGTGCATCCGGACAGGCCTCGTAGCCCATGAACCAGCGCCACAACTTATCGTCTTCGCGCGCCAGCAGCAGCTCGAATAGCGCACGCTCTTCGGCCGCTGCCTGGCCCCAGCAGCGGTCGAGGTAACGGCCGAACAACTGGTCCAACTCGCGCATGCCACGCCGGCAACGCCAGCGCAGCTTCTTCAGTTCGGTGGTTTCGTCCATGGCCGGTCTCCACCGCGCCGATCAGGCGCGGCGGGCCATCATCAGCTTCTTGATCTCGGCAATGGCCAAGGCCGGGTTCAAGCCCTTCGGGCAGGTCCGGGCGCAGTTCATGATGGTGTGGCAGCGATACAGCTTGAACGGATCTTCCAGATCGTCCAGGCGCGCACCGGTGTCCTCGTCACGCGAATCGATGATCCAGCGGTACGCCTGCAGCAGGATCGCCGGGCCGAGGTAGCGCTCGCCGTTCCACCAGTAGCTCGGGCAACTGGTCGAGCAACAGGCGCACAGGATGCACTCGTACAGGCCATCGAGCTTCTTGCGGTCTTCCGGCGACTGCAAGCGCTCGCGATCCGGCGGCGGCGGGGTCTGGGTGCGGATCCACGGCTTGATCGAGGCGTACTGCGCGTAGAAGTGGGTCAGGTCCGGCACCAGGTCCTTGACCACGCTCATGTGCGGCAGCGGATAGATCGGCACTTCGGCCTTGCCGCAAGCGCTGATCGCCTTGGTGCAGGCCAGCGTATTGGTGCCGTCGATGTTCATCGCGCACGAGCCGCAGATGCCCTCGCGGCAGGAACGCCGGAAGGTCAGGGTCGGATCGATCTCGTTCTTGATCTTGATCAGCGCGTCCAGGACCATCGGCCCGCACTTGTCCAGGTCGATCTCGTAGGTATCGGTGCGCGGGTTGGCGTTGTCGTCGGGGTTCCAGCGGTACACCTTGAAGGTGCGCACATTCTTGGCGCCCGCCGCAGGGTAATGCTTGCCCTTGCCGATCTTGGAATTCTTGGGGAGGGTGAACTCTGCCATGGCTTTGAATCCGGTAGTGGGATTGGGGATTCGGCTGGCACCCTGGCCACCGCGCATGCGCGGCGGCCGTGGCGGGCCCTCTCCCGGCTAGGTCAGTAGACGCGCGGCTTCGGCGGTACCACGTCCACGTCCTTGGAGAGCGTGTACATGTGCACCGGTCGGAAGTCGAAGCTGCACTTGCCCTTCTCGTCGACCGAGACCAGCGTGTGCTTCTGCCAATTGACGTCGTCGCGATCGGGGAAATCCTCGTGCGCGTGTGCGCCGCGGCTTTCCTTGCGCTGTTCGGCCGAGTTGATCGTCGCCACCGCGTTGAGCAGCAGGTTGTACAACTCGTAGGTCTCGATCAGGTCCGAGTTCCAGACCAGCGAGCGGTCCGAGACCTTGACGTCCTCGAACAGGGCGAAAATCTCGTCCATCTTCTGGCAGCCCTCCTCCAGCGTCTTGCTGGTACGGAACACCGCCGCATCGGACTGCATCGTGCGCTGCATCTTGTCGCGAATGACCGACGTCGGCGTGGAGCCGTTGGCGTTGCGCAGCTTGTCGAGCAGGCCCAGGGCCTTGTCGCAGGCATCGGAAGGCAGCGGCTTGTGCGGCTGGTTGGTCTTGATGGTCTCGGCGCAGCGGTTGGCCACCGCACGACCGAACACCACCAGGTCCAGCAGCGAGTTCGAACCCAGGCGGTTGGCGCCATGCACCGAGACGCAGGCGGCCTCGCCAATGGCGTACAGGCCCGGCACGACCGCGTCGGGGTTGTCGCCGACCTTGCGTACCACTTCGCCGTGGTAGTTGGTCGGGATGCCGCCCATGTTGTAGTGCACCGTCGGGATGACCGGAATCGGTTCCTTGGTCACGTCGACGCCCGCGAAGATGTGCGCGCTCTCGGCGATGCCCGGCAGCTTCTCGTTGATCACTTCCGGGCCGAGGTGGGTCAGGTCGAGCAGGATGTGGTCCTTGTGCTCGCCGACGCCGCGGCCTTCGCGGATCTCGATGGTCATCGAACGGCTGACCACGTCACGCGAGGCCAGGTCCTTGTAGTGCGGGGCGTAGCGCTCCATGAAGCGCTCGCCGTTGCTGTTGCGCAGGATGCCGCCTTCGCCGCGCACGCCTTCAGTGATCAGGCAGCCGGCGCCATAGATGCCGGTCGGGTGGAACTGCACGAACTCCATGTCCTGCATCGGCAGGCCGGCGCGCATCACCAGGCCGCCGCCGTCACCGGTGCAGGTGTGGGCCGAGGTGGCACTGAAGTAGGCGCGGCCGTAACCGCCGGTGGCCAGCACCACGCCGTGGGCGCGGAACAGGTGCAACGAGCCTTCGGCCATGTCCAGGGCCAGCACGCCGCGGCACACGCCCTCTTCGTCGAAGATCAGGTCCAGGGCGAAGTACTCGATCATGAAGCGCGCGTTGTGCGCCAGCGACTGCTGGTACAGCGTGTGCAGCATGGCGTGGCCGGTGCGGTCGGCGGCGGCGCAGGTGCGCTGGGCCGGCGGGCCTTCGCCGAACTTGGTGGTCATGCCACCGAACGGACGCTGGTAGATCTTGCCTTCCTCGGTGCGCGAGAACGGCACGCCGTAGTGCTCCAGCTCGATGATGGCCGGGATCGCCTCACGGCACATGTACTCGATGGCGTCCTGGTCGCCCAGCCAGTCCGAGCCCTTGATGGTGTCGTAGAAGTGGTAGCGCCAGTCGTCCTCGCCCATGTTGCCGAGCGCGGCGGAAATGCCGCCCTGGGCGGCGACGGTATGCGAGCGGGTCGGGAAGACCTTGGTCAGGCAGACGGTCTGCAGGCCCTTCTGGGCCAGGCCGAAGGTCGCGCGCAAGCCAGCGCCACCGGCGCCGATGACGACCATGTCGTACTTGTGTTCGGTGATCTTGTAGGCGGACATCTTTGATCAGTTCCCCAGCGCGATGCGCGCGACCGCGATGACACTGACGATGGCACCCAGGGCGGCGATGAACTTCACCGATACCTGCAGCGCCACGGCCAGGAGATTGTTGTGGACGTAGTCTTCGAGGATGACCTGCAGGCCGATCTGGGCATGCCAGAACGAGGCAATCAGGAAGCCCACCAGCAGCACCGCATTCCACGGCTTGGCGACAGCGGCGGTGGCCGCGGTGTAATCGGCGCCGAGCAGGCTCAGCGCGAACACCACGAACCACACTCCGAGCAACACCAGGGCGGTGGCGGTCAGGCGCTGGTTGACGAAGTGTTCGGTACCGGTCTTGGCGGTGCCCAGGCCGCGGACATTCTTCAGCGGGGTGCGATAACGGCTCATACGGCGCCTCCAGTGGTCAGCACATAGGCCCAGATCAGCGCGGTGATGACCAGGCTGCCGACGATCGACAGCCAGCTATTGCGCACGAACGCCGGGATGCTGAAGCCGTGGCCGAAGTCCTGCACGATGTGGCGAATGCCATTGCACAGGTGGTAGGCGAAGCACCACGACCAGGCGAACAGGAAGAGTTGGCCGTACCAGGCGCCCATGAACTGGCGGAAGCAGGTCCAGTGCGCCTCGCCCATCATCAGCGTCAGCAGACCAGCTGCAATGATCAAGGCGCCGAAGGACAGGACGATGCCGGTGGCTCGATGCAGGATCGAGGTGACCATCTGGATCTGCCACTTGTATACATCCAGGTGCGGTGACAGGGGACGTTCTGGGCTCGCCATTGGCAGACTCTGTTTCTCGGCTGGGCGGCCTGCTGGCCGCGTTGGCTGACGCTACTCAAAAATCGATGCAGCGACCGTTTTTTTCCCAATCCCCGTAGCGCACCGGATCCAGTCCGCCGCGGCCACCGATTTCAGCAGGCTCAGGTCCGGCCGGCTCGGTCTCCGGCGCAGAAGGCTCTGCCGGAAGCGCCGCGCCTTCGGGATCAGACTCGGGATGAGGAGGGGTTTGGCGTATCATTTTGTTCTCGCAACGCACAAATTTTATGCCTCGCCCCCGTGCCTGACAACCTTCACATTTCCGAAGCGGCATTTTCGGCGCTTTCCGGCCATGCCGTGGTCGCGTTGCAAGGGCCGGATGCGCAGGCCTTCGCCCAGGCCCAATTCGCCAACGACCTGGCCTTGTTGCCGGTCGGCCAGTGGCAGTGGAACGCCTGGCTCAGCGCCAAGGGCCGGGTCATCGCGATCTTCATGCTGTGCCGGATCGGGCCGGATGACGTCTGGCTGGTGCTGGCAGACGGCCGTGCGCAAAGCCTGGCCGACCAGCTGCAGCGCTTCGTCTTCCGGCGCAAGCTGCGCATCGCCGTGCGCACTGACCTGCACGTCGGTGGTCGCCTCGCCGCGCCCACTGTGGCGCAAGGCAACCAACTAGCGCAGGTGCAGGACGAGATCGAATTCGACCTGGGCGGCCCGGCCCTGCCACGCGCGTTGAAGATTTCGCCGCGCGCCTTTGCCAGCGTCGAGGACTTCGAGGCGCAGTGGCGCCAGGCCGACCTGCGCCTGGGGCTGCCACGGCTGGAAGACAGCGCTGTCGAGCAGTGGACGCCGCAGCAGATCGGGCTCGACCGGCTGGCGGCATACAGCGTCAAGAAAGGCTGCTATCCGGGCCAGGAGATCGTGGCGCGCACGCATTTCCTCGGCAAGGCCAAGCGCGTGGCGCAATTGATCGCCGTGCCGGCGGGCACCCCGGCGGGCGCGGAGCTGCGCAATGGCGAGCTGACCGCTGGCAGCATCGCCAGCGTGGCCGGGACGCTGGCGCTGGCGGTGTTGCCGATCGAGAGCGCAGGCCTGGCCCTGCGCCTGGGCGAGACCGAGGTACCGCTGCAGCCCCTGCTGGAGGGGCTGGCGCGCTGAGCTACAGCCGCAGTTCGGTCTGCGGATCGAAGAAATGCAGATGCGCGGCGTGCAGGGCTACCCGCAAGGTCTCGCCCACCGCCGGCAACGCCTGCGGCGGCACCCGCATCACCAGCATCTGCTCGTCCAGTGCGAGGTTGACGAAGATCTCGTTGCCCACCGGCTCCAGGCCCTCGATCCGCGCCTCGAACGCCACGGTATCGCCCGCGCCCGCTGGCTGCAGGTGTTCGGGGCGGATGCCGACCAGCACTTCCCTGCCCCGCGACTGCAGCGGCGCCGGCGTGCCCGATAGCGGCACCCGCCGCCCATCGGCCATCTGCAGGCCGTCCTCGCCGATCACCCCGCGCAGCACGTTCATCGCCGGGCTGCCAAGGAAACCGGCCACGAACAGGTTGGCCGGGCGCTCGTACAGCGCCATCGGCGTATCGATCTGCTGGATCACGCCGGCATTGAGCACCACGATGCGCTGGCCCAGGGTCATCGCCTCGACCTGGTCGTGGGTGACGTAGACCATGGTCGTGCCGAGCTTGCGGTGCAATTGCGCGATCTCGGTGCGCACGCTGTGGCGCAGCTTGGCATCCAGGTTGGACAGCGGCTCGTCGAGCAGGAACACCGACGACTCGCGCACCATCGCCCGCCCCAGCGCCACGCGCTGGCGCTGGCCGCCGGACATCGCCTTGGGCAGCTTGTCGAGCATGTCCGACAGCCCGAGCAGCTGCGCCGCATTGCGCACCCGCTCCTCGATCACCGCTGCCGGCTGCCCGCGCAGCTTCAGGCCGAACGCCAGGTTCTCGCGCACCGTCATGTGCGGGTACAGCGCATAGCTCTGGAACACCATAGCGATGTCGCGGTCCTTCGGCGCCACGTCGTTGACCACCCGGTCCCCGATACGCAGCGTGCCACTGGTGATGTCCTCCAGGCCGGCGATCATCCGCAGCAAGGTCGACTTGCCGCAGCCCGAGGGCCCGACCAACACCATCAGCTCACCGTCGGCGACCTCGAAACTGGCGCCTTGCACCGCGACCTGTCCGTTGTCGTAAACCTTGCGGACGTTCTCCAACTGCACTTTCGCCATTCGCTAGCCTCGGATCTTGATAGGGCATTAGGTGCATCGCGACGCCTGCGCACCACGGCAACTTCGAATAGTCGCCGATGAAACTGCTCGCAATCGAATGCATTCGTTTTATTCTGACATGTAAGCGTTTTCATCTGGCAACATCGGCAGCGGGAGGAGAGACACGATGAATTGGCAAAACCGTTCGCGCGCGTATGGAGAGAACGAGCCCGAGGCTCGCATCGACCGCGTGGCCCCCATGCCGCCGGAGCGCTAACAGTGCACCGGCATTAGCTGCAACAATCACCGACTTTGGTCGGCAAGGCCGCGACGGACCGCAACACGCGTTCGGCCGAACCGCCGACCGGCGCCGAGGCTGCGGACACAGCGGACAAGCCACCCGCGCCGACCCCCTAGAAACCCAGGATCCACGCCATTGACAACGATGTCAGCAGAAACTGAAACTCGGCCAATGCACAACACCCTATTCCTGTTCGGCGCGACCGGTGACCTGGCGCAGCGCTATCTCTTCCCCTCCCTGCTGCGCCTGTCGATCGACGGCCTGCTGGCCGAGGACTTCCACATCCGTGCACTGGCGCTGTCGCCGCACGACACGGAAAAATTCCGCGAGATCCTGCGGCAACGCCTGCAGCAGGCGTTGCCGCATGCGGGCGAGACCGACATCGAAAACCTGCTGCAGCGCATCGACTACCGTTCGGTCGATCTGCGCGATGCCGAATCTGTGGCGGCCGCCGTGCGCGACCTGGCCGGTCGCAAGTGCGTCAGTTACCTGGCGATTCCGCCGGGCCTGTACATCAGCACCTGCCAGGGCCTGGCACTGGGCGGCGCGCTGGCCGCGCCGAACCGGCTGATGCTGGAAAAGCCCATTGGCCATGATTCGGACAGCGCCGAGGAGATCCTGCGCTCGATCGGCGCGCTGATCGACGAAGACCGCGTCTTCCGCCTGGACCACTACCTGGGCAAGGCGGCGGTGCAGAACCTGATCGCCCTGCGCTTTGGCAACACGCTGCTGGAAGCGGTGTGGAACCGCAACTACATCGAGTCGGTGCAGATCCTGGTGTCCGAGAGCGAAGGCGTGGATGGCCGCGATGCCTACTACGCCCGGTCCGGCGCGCTGCGCGACATGGTCCAGAGCCATATCCTGCAACTGCTGTGCCTGGTGGCGATGGAGCCGCCGGCCTCGCTGGAGTCCGACCGCATCCGCGATGAAAAGGTCAAGGTTTTGCGCGCGCTGCGCCCGCTGCGCGCCGAACATGCCGCCCGCGACAGCGTGCGCGGCCGCTACACCGCCGGCACCATCAATGGCCAGCCGGCGCAGGCCTACCAGCCGCCGGAAGGCAGCGACGTGGAAACCTTCGTCGGTGTCACCGCGCATATCGACAACTGGCGCTGGGAAGGCGTGCCGTTCCACCTGTGCACCGGCAAGCGCCTGGCCGAGCGCACCACGCGGATCGTCGTCACCCTCAAGCCAGTCACGCATTGGCTGTTCGAGCGCCCCGACCGCACCCATGCCACGCCCAACCGCCTGACCTTCCAGCTGCAGCCGCAAGAAAACATCGAGCTCGGCCTGATGAGCTCGCTGGCCGGCCCGGAATGGGGCGCCCTCGAACTGCAGCCGCTGGAACTGGAGCTGTCCGTACCCACCGGCCTGCACCGCCGCATCGCCTATGAGCGGTTGTTCCTGGATGCCTTCAACGGCAACCACGCCTTGTTCGTGCGCGACGACGAAGTGCGCGCGGCCTGGGCGTGGATCGACAGCGTCAGCGCCGCCTGGAAGGCCGCCGACCTGCCGCTACAGGCCTACCCCGCCGGCAGTTGGGGCCCCGCAGCGGCCACCACCTTCCTGCCGCCGGGCATCGACCAGCCGCAAGACGGCGCGTCGGGGCCGCAGGCATGAGCGCCGAGGTGACCGTGGCCGCGCGTCCGGCGCTGGTGGCCGACATCGGCGGCACCAATGCGCGCTTTGCCCTGGCCGACACCGAGGCCTCGATGCCGCTGCTGGAAGACAGCGTGCGCGAATTCGCCGTGGTCGACTTCGCCTCCCTCGGTGAGGCCGCCCAGCATTACCTTGACCAGATCGGCGCCAGCGCCGACCGCGGCGTGTTCGCCGTGGCCGGCCGCGTCGATGGTGACGAAGCGCGCATCACCAACCATCCCTGGGTGATCTCGCGTTCGCGCACCGCCGCCATGCTCGGCTTTTCGCAACTGCACCTGATCAACGACTTCGCCGCACAGGCGATGGCGATCTGCCTGTTGCGCCCGCAAGACGTGGTCCAGGTCGGCGGCGCCACCTGGACGCCCTCGCCGATCGAGCAGCCGCGCAACTACGGCGTGATCGGGCCGGGCACCGGCCTGGGCGTGGGCGGCCTGCTGATTCGCGATGGCCGCTGCTACCCGCTGGAAACCGAGGGCGGCCACGTCAGCTTCCCGCCCGGCACGCCGGAGGAGATCCGGGTGCTGGAAATCCTCTCGCAGCAGTTCGGCCGGGTCTCCAATGAACGCCTGATCTGCGGCCCTGGCCTGGTCAATATCCACCGTGCGCTGAGCGAGATCGCCGGCGCCGACCCGGGCCCGCTGAAGCCTTCGGATATCACCGCGCGCGCCGTCGCCGGCGACGCCCGCGCCGCCCGCACCATCGACCTGTTCTGTGCGATCTTCGGCGCAATTGCCGGCGACCTGGTGCTGATGCAGGGTGCCTGGGACGGCGTCTTCCTCACCGGCGGCCTGGTGCCGCGCATGCTCGACTCGCTGCAGCATTCCGGCTTCCGCCAGCGCTTCGAGAACAAGGGCCGCTTCTCGGCGATCATGTCGCGCGTGCCTTCGCTGGCGGTGATGCACCCGCACGCCGGCCTGCTCGGCTCGGCGGCTTACGCGGTGGACGTGGAACGCAAGCAGGGGGTGCACGCATGAGCCCCGCCCATGAACAGATTTCGCTGATCCGCCACGACGACGCAGACGCCTGGGTCGAAGGCATCGCCGAAGAAATGGCCAGCATCCTCGGCCATGAAATCGGCAAGCGCGGCCAGGCGCGGATGCTGCTGTCCGGCGGCACGACGCCGGCGCCGGTCTACGAAGCGCTGGCGTTGCAAGCGGTGGAGTGGAGCAAGGTCGAAGTCGGCCTGGTCGACGAGCGTTGGCTATCGCCGCAGGATCCGGACAGCAATGCCTACCTGGTCCGCCACAGCCTGCTTGAGCGCGCCGAAGGCGCGCAGTTCAGCCCGCTGGTACGCCAGGGCAAATCGCTGATCGATTGCGTGCATGACGCCAACCTGCATGCCACCCACGCTGCGCCGCCGTGCCTGGCAGTGCTGGGCATGGGCGGCGATGGCCATACCGCCTCGCTATTCCCCGGCGCCATCGACCTGCCACGCGTGCTGGCCAGCCAGCAGCCGTATGCCTCGCTGGACGCCACCGGCTGCCCCGGTGCCAACGCCTGGCCGCTGCGCATCAGCTTGACCCCCGCCGGCCTGGCCAGCTGCGAAACCCGCCTGCTGCTGCTGCGCGGCAAGCAGAAACTGGACATGCTGGAAGCGGCCCTGGCCGGCAGCGATCCTTCCGAATATCCGATCCGCGTCGCCATCCAGCAGCCGGGTCCGCGTTTGCGGGTCCACTGGTGCGCATGAGGCGTACTGCGTGGGCGGCGCCTGGCGCCGTCCTTCCTGCCCCGCTGCGCCATCGAGGCGCCCGTTGGCTTCCCCCACTCATAGCCCCCTGCCAATGAGCCTGCATCCGAATATCCAAGCTGTCACCGAACGCATCCGCCTGCGCAGCGCCGCTTCGCGCGCGGCCTATCTGGCCGGGATCGACGCCGCCCTGCGCGACGGCCCGTTCCGTTCGCGCCTGAGCTGCGGCAACCTCGCCCACGGCTTCGCCGCGTGCGGGCCAACCGACAAGGACCGCCTGCGCGGCAGCGTCACGCCGAACCTGGGCATCGTCACCGCGTACAACGACATGCTCTCGGCGCACCAGCCGTTCGAGCACTATCCGGAGCTGATCCGCGAAACCGCGCGCGCACTCGGCGCTACCGCCCAGGTCGCCGGCGGCGTGCCGGCCATGTGCGACGGCGTGACCCAGGGCCGCGCCGGCATGGAACTGTCGCTGTTCTCGCGCGACATCATTGCCCAGGCGACCGCCATTGGCCTGAGCCACGACATGTTCGACGCCACGGTGTACCTGGGCGTGTGCGACAAGATCGTGCCGGGCTTGCTGATCGGCGCCCTCGCCTTCGGCCACCTGCCGGCGCTGTTCCTGCCGGCCGGCCCGATGACGCCGGGCATCCCCAACAAGCAGAAGGCCGAAGTGCGCGAGCGCTATGCCGCCGGCGAAGCGACACGCGCCGAGCTGCTCGAGGCCGAAGCGGCTTCGTACCACGCACCGGGCACCTGCACCTTCTACGGCACCGCCAATTCCAACCAGGTGCTGCTCGAAGCGATGGGCGTACAACTGCCCGGGGCCTCGTTCGTCAATCCGGGCACGCCGCTGCGCGATGCGCTCACCCGCAGTGCCGCCGAGCGCGCCCTGGCGATCAGCGCCCTGGGTGACGACTTCCGCCCGTTCGGCCGGCTGATCGACGAGCGCGCCATCGTCAACGCCGTGGTCGCGCTGATGGCCACCGGGGGTTCGACCAACCACACCATCCACTGGATCGCGGTGGCGCGCGCGGCCGGCATCGTCCTGACCTGGGACGACATGGACCTGATCTCGCAGACCGTGCCGTTGCTGGCGCGCGTGTACCCCAATGGCGAGGCCGACGTGAACCGCTTCCATGCCGCCGGCGGCACCGCCTTCGTGTTCCGCGAATTGATGGACGCCGGGCTGATGCACGACGACCTGCCGACCGTGGTCGAGGGCGGCATGCGTGCCTATGCGCAAGAGCCGCGCCTGCAGGACGGCAAGGTCACCTTCGTGCCAGGCACGGCGACCAGCGCCGACGAGGAAGTCGTGCGTCCGGTCGCCACTGCGTTCGAGTCGCAGGGTGGCCTGCGGCTACTGCGCGGCAACATGGGCCGCTCGTTGATCAAGCTGTCGGCGGTCAAGCCGCAATACCGCCGGATCGAAGCGCCTGCAGTGGTGGTCGATGCGCCGCAAGTGCTCAACAAGCTGCATGCCGCCGGTGCGCTGCCGCAGGATTTTGTCGCCGTGGTCCGCTACCAGGGGCCGCGCGCCAATGGCATGCCGGAACTGCATTCGCTGGCGCCTTTGCTGGGCCTGCTGCAGAACCAGGGCCGGCGCGTGGCGCTGGTCACCGATGGCCGCCTGTCCGGGGCTTCGGGCAAGTTCCCCGCCGCCATCCATGTCACCCCGGAAGCCTCGCGCGGCGGCCCGATCGCGCGGGTGCGCGAAGGCGACATCATCGTGCTCGACGGCGAAGCCGGCATCCTGGAAGTGAAAGTCTCGCCGGCCGAATGGGCCGCGCGCGAACTGGCGCCCAACACGGCCCCGGCCGGCCATGACATCGGCCGCAATCTGTTTGCGATCAACCGCCAGGTCGTGGGCCCGGCCGACCAGGGTGCGATCTCGATTGGCTGCGGGCCGATGTCGGCCGATGGCAGCCTGTGGGAATACGACGCCGAATACGAACTGGGCGGCGACCTGGCCGCGGCCGCCGCGCCGCATGAAGCCAAAGACGCCTGATTGCGCCGCGGCTACCTTCTGAAAGCAAGGAACAAGACCCCATGACGATTGCCGATCTCCAGAACCGCGCCGAATCCCTGCTGCTGCAGGCCGGCATCCTCCCGGTCATTACCGTCGATACCCTCGACCAAGCCCGCGCGGTCACCGACGCATTGCTCGAAGGCGGCTTGCCGGCGATCGAGTTGACCCTGCGCACGCCCATCGCGATGGAAGCGCTGGCCACGCTCAAGCGCGAGCGCCCTGAACTGGTCGTCGGTGCGGGCACGGTGCTGAGCGAATTGCAGATGCTGCAGTCCATCGACGCCGGTGCCGATTTCCTGGTGACGCCGGGCACCCCGCCGGCACTGGCCGACCTGCTCGCCGACGCGCCGATCCCGGCGGTGCCAGGGGCGGCCACTCCGACCGAGTTCCTGTCGCTGATGGGCCGCGGCTTTCGCGTCTGCAAACTGTTCCCGGCCTCGGCAGTGGGCGGCCTGCAGATGATCAAGGGCCTGGCTGGCCCGCTGGCCGAGCTCAAGCTGTGCCCCACTGGCGGTATCAGCGAGGAAACCGCCGGCCAGTTCCTGGCCCAGCCCAATGTGCTGTGCATCGGCGGCTCGTGGATGGTGCCCAAGGATTGGCTGGCCAAGGGCGAGTGGCACAAAGTGCGTGACAGCGCCGCAGCGGCGGCAAAGATCGTCGCGCACGCGCGTCAAGGTTGATCTCGATGGCCCGGCAACCTCGCGGTTGCCGGGCCTGCCGGCCATGGCCGGCCGTTCTCAGCGTGCGCTCAGGGCCTTGACCACCAGGCCGGTGGCCACTGCCACCAGGAGCAATTCGCTGGCCGAAGAGCGCATCCAGCGATAGCCGCGCGGCGGTGCGTGGATGTGGTAGTCGTCGTAATCGTCGTAATCGATGTAGTAGCGCTCATCCAGGTAGGCCACCGGGATGACCTCGCCGACGTCATAGTCATCCTCCACCACCACGATATCGTCGTCGTCAGCCAGGACGATGTCGTCCTCGTCCTCGGCCACCACGACTTCGTGTCCTTCGGAGTCGACGATGACCACGTCATCGTCGTCCGTCTCGCGATTGTTGGCGCCGACAGGGCCAGGAACCACAAGCGCTAACGCGCAAAAAAGCAATACGGCAGATTTCATCTCAGTACTCTCGTGTCGATGCGTCGCAGCATCGACACGACCGTACCGCTGGCCCTCACACCAGAAGAATTAGAAATTTCGCATTGCGACGCCGGCGCTGGAGCTCGCCTCAGTTCTTGCGCTCGGCCCGCCGCACCGACGACGGCACCTCGATCTCGATCCGTGCCGGCACCGCGTGGATGCGCAGCTCACCGTTCTCCCATTCCGCCGATTCACCATTGATCTTGGCATCACCCGGCTTGCCGGCGTAGGGCCACGGCAGCACCAGGCCACCCGTGGGCGGGGTGATGCCGGCAGCCACCTCCAGCACCAGCTGGCGATCACTGCGCCGCAACGTGTAGCCCAGCCGCCCCTGTGGCGTGCGCAGGTCGGCGATCGAGACACCCTGCCCTTCAAACCAGCGAGATGGCAGGCCGGCGGCGAGCACGATGCTGTCATCGACTTCGCGGGCGTAGGCGAACATGTCCAGCACCGAGCGCACGAAGTCCGAGGCCACCCAGGCATGCGGCAGGTCGCCGACGAAGAACGGCTTGCGCGGCGTATGCGAGACCACTTCGGCCCACTGGTTCCAGGCCTGCGGCGTGCGGTCCTTGAAGAAGAACGACAGCGCGTCCCAGGCGCGGTCGCGCCAACCCAGGCGTACGAACGCGGCGACGTTGCGCCATTCGTACGGCGTGTAGTCCTTCCACGGGCGCGAACCGTCACGGCGCTGCACGAATTCGTTCCAGTAGCGCTGGAAGGTATTGTCCAGCAGGTCGGCCGGCAGCCGCCCCTGTTCGCCGCCCGGGGCCAGCGCGATCGTGGTCGAGGTCGGGTCGAAATCGCCCAGCTCGGCCGACCCCGGCAGGAAGTCGATGCCGCGCTGGCGCACCGCTGCCTGCAACGAGGCCGACAGGTCGGCGCGGAATTCATCGCGCGCGCCGGTCATCAATGCCAGCTCGTCGGTCTTGCCGAGCACCGTAGCGATCTCCACCGCGTCCTTGTAGCCGCGCAGCGCCCAGAAGTTGTCCCAGTAAGAATGCATCGGCTTGGCCGAATAGCCCTCGTGGCTGATCGACACCGGCATCATTCCGTAGAAAGCCGGGTCGCGCATGAAGTTCTCTTCGGTGCGCTCGCTGGCCCGCAGCTGTTCCATGTAGTTGAATGCGCCCAGCACATGCGGCCACATCGCTTCCAGGAAGGCGCGGTCGCCAGTGAAACGGTAGTACTCGGCGATGTTGAAGATCAGCTCGCCATGGCTGTCGTTTTCCGGCACCGGGTCGCTGCCGCGGCTATCCACGCAACACGGCACCATGCCGTTGTCGAACTGGAACGGCGCGAACCACTGCACGTATTCGCGCACGACGTCTTCGCGGCCGAGCCGCAGCAGGCCCTCGGAGATCATGGCGCCATCGCGGATCCAGCTGCGCGCATACGAGCGCGTACCCGGCCGCAGGCTGGGGCCGTCGCGCGAGATCAACATGTGCGCCAGTGCGGTGCGCAGGGTGTCTACCACCGGCTGGCCTTCGGCGGGCACCTGGAAGCGCACGCGGTCGAGGCGATCACGCCATTGCTGTGCCACTTGCTGCTGTGCGCGCTCGGCGTCGAAGCCCGCCGGCAACCCCGCGGTCCCGGTCTGCGGCATGACCAGCGCCACCTCGCGGGTCTCGCCCGGCGCCAGGTGCCAGTGGTAGACCAGCGCGCCGGAGGCCAGCCCGGTATCGTCCTTGACCTGCGCGGTCTGCGGCAGCTTGGCCGCGGACAACTGCTTGACCGCCATGCCGCTGTCGAAGGCGGTGACGAAGGCGGCATCGGGCGCCTGCGCGGCGAACACGCGCGGCTTGCCATTGACGCTGACCTGCGTGCCGGCCACCGCCATTTGCTCGATCCGGCTGATGCCGCCGACGGTGTTGAGGAACTGCGATGGCGGATTGACCTGGAACGGTCGCACCGCCAGCGCCAGGCTGAAGTCGCGCGCTTCCTTGCCGTTGTTGCGCAGCTGGTAGCGCGCCACCAGTTGCGCCTGCGCCGGCGTGCCCTGGACGAACGCGGTCACGCGCAGGTCGAGCTGGTCGTGGTGCCATTGCACGCTGGGGATCGGCAGGTAGTCGTCCTGCAGACTCTGCTCGCTGCTGACGTCGGCCCAGTTCACCCATTTGCCGCCGCTGCGCACGAACGGCTCGATACTGAAGCCGCCCTTGGCCACTTCGACTGCACCGTCCTCGCCCACCAGGCCTTGTTCACTGCCACCGTCCAGGCCGATGAGGGTCCAGTACGGTTGTTCGCCGCTGAAGCCGCGCGGGAACGCCCCGCGTGGCGACAGCGCCGCCACCGAGGCGATGAAATCGTTCGGCGTGGCCGCCCATTCCAGCGGCTTCAAGGTGATCTCGCGCAAACCGTAGCGCCAATTCGGGCCGCCTTTCAGGTCAAAGCGCAGGTAGCGCGCCTCGCCATCGGGCAATGCCAGGAAGTCGGTACCGCCGGCACCCGCAACCACGCTCCGCAGCGTGCGCCAGCTGCGGCCATCGAGCGAGCCACGCACGTCGTACTGCGCTGCTTCGAGCCCCGGGATCCAGTCGACGATCGCGCCGCCGAACTCGCGCACCTTGCCCAGGTCCAGCGTCACCGTCTGCGCCTTGACCCCGCCGCTGAGCCAGAAGGTATCGGTCTTGCCGTCGGCTGCGCGCTGCTCCAACGCCGGCGCGGTGTCGGCGATGACCGTGGCCTGCAGCGGCGAATTGTCCGGCGGCGGCAATGGGGTGAGGGCGAGGCGGTCGAAGCACACCGTGCCCTTGCCGCCGACCTTGTTGTAGATGGTGAATTCCACGCTGGCGCTGTTGCGCAGCACCTTGTCCTCGCCCGGGCCCCAGGCCTTGCTGATGTGGCGCTTGCGGAAGGTAAGCGGGGTCCAGTTCTTCGGGAACACGAAACCCGGGCGGTTGACCCACCACACGTTGTCGCCGCTGGCGTCGATCAGCTTGAACTGCAGGTCATTACCCGGCGAATCGCCGCGCAGGTTGAAACCCAGCTGGTAGTTGTCCGGGTACTGGATCGGTAGGTCGCGGCGGATGCCGACGTAGCCCGATACGCCGTTGAAGTTGTAGTCCAGGCACAGCGCCTTGCCGCCGTTGGGCCCGGCCACCGGCCGCAGCGAGCCACTGACCTGGTTGGACACCACCAGCTTCCATGGGCCGACATCGTCGAAGGTGTCCAGGACCTTGGTGTCCTGCGCAACCGCGTGCGTGGACAGGCCGGCGCACAGCGACAGCAGGGCTCGGAGGGCGAAGGTGGGCTTCATCGGTGGCATCGTGACCTTGTTTCGTTGGATCGGGTGTTGCTCAGCCTTTAACACTACCCAGCAACAACCCCTGGATGTAGTAACGCTGCAGCGCCAGGAACAGCAGCAGCACCGGGATTACCGTCACTACCGCGCCGGCCATCATCAGTTCCAGGTCCTGGATGTGCTCGCGCGACAGCGAAGCCAGCGCCACCGGCAAGGTGTAGTGCTCCTGGTCGGTCAGCACGATCAGCGGCCACATGAAGTCGTTCCAGGCGCCCATGAAGGTGAAGATGGTCAGCGTCACCAGGACTGGCTTGAGCATCGGCAGCACGATCTGGAAAAAGATCCGCATTTCCCCGGCACCGTCGATACGGGCCGCTTCCAGCAGTTCGTCGGGAATGCTGCGTGCGTACTGCCGCACCAGGAAGATGCCAAACACCGACGCCAGCGCCGGCAGGATCACCCCGCCGAAACTGTTGACCAGGTGCAACTGCTTCATCAACAGGAACAACGGCAGCATCGCCACCTGCGCCGGGATCACCAGCGCCGCCAGCAACACCTGGAAGATCCGTTCGCGGCCAACGAAGCGCAGCTTGGCGAACGCATAGCCGGCGAGCGTGTTGACCAGCAGCGAGCCCAGGGTGACCGCCAAAGACACCAGCAACGAGTTGGCGAAGTGGCTGGCCATGCCGGTGCGCGCGAACAGTTCGTGGTAGTTGGCCGTGGTCCACGCCGAAGGCAGCAACGGCGGTGGGTACTGGCTGGCCTGGCCAGTCGGCATGAACGACACCGAGGCCATCCACAACAACGGACCCAGGCTGACCAGGGCGAACAGCACCAGGCCTGCATTTACTGCCCAGGCATTCCAGCGCGTCTGGCCGATCTCGCGGCTCATACCAGGTCCTTCCTGCGGCCGAAGCGCAGCATCACGGTGGTCACGCCGAGGATGATCAGGAACAGCAGGAACGCCACCGCCGAGGCCCGGCCGAGGTTCCACCACTTGAAGCCTTCCTCGAACATGAAATACAGCACGCTGACGGTGCTCTGCAGCGGATCGCCGCGGGTCATCACGTAGGGCTCGGCAAACAGCTGGAAATAACCCGAGACCGTGATCACCCCCACCACCATCAGGACCGGGCCGAGCATCGGCAAGGTGATGTGCAGGAACTGCTGCCACTTGGAGGCACCGTCGATGCGCGCGGCCTCATACAGATCCTGCGGGATGCCCTGCAGGCCGGCGAGGAAGATCACCATGTTGTAGCCGAAGTTCTTCCACACCGCGAACAGCATGATCGTCGGCATCGCCCACCGCGGGTCGCCGAGAAAGTCGACCGGCGAGATGCCGAGCTGGCCCAGGCCCCAGTTGACCAGGCCGTACTTGACGTGGAACAGGTAGCGCCAGATCACCGCCACCGCCACCAGCGTGGTCACCACCGGGGCAAACAGCGCGGTGCGGAAAAAGCCCACGAAGCGCGCGGCGCGTGCGTGCAGCAGCATCGCCGCGCCCAGCGAGACCGCAATCGACATCGGCACGCCGAGCAGCACGAAATACGTGGTATTCCACAGCGACTTCCAGAACAGCGGCGTGCGCATCAGCTCCCAGTAGTTGCCCAGGCCGACAAAGCGCAGGTGGCTGCTGTCGGCCAAGGCATACAGGTCGAAGTCGGTCACGCTGAGCACCAGCGCCGCCAGCACCGGCACGCCGAAGAACAGGCCCAGCACCAGCAGGGCCGGTGCGGTGAACACCCACCCGGCGAGCGATGGCCGCCTCATGGCTTGGCCTCCGCCGGCGCGGCCTGGCTGCCGTGGTTCTGCTCCCAGATCCAGCGGCGCTTGGCCAGAATCTCATCCACGCGCTTGTCCAGCTCCTGCACCGCCGCCTCCTGGCTCTCGCCGCCGCGCACCACGCGCTCGGTAACCAGGCGCATTTCCTGGACGATGCGCTCCCACTCCAGCACCTTCGGCGTCGGCCGCACGCGCTCGAGCTGGTCGCCGAAGGCCTTGGCCAGCGGATCGTTGGCCAGTGAAGGGAAACGCCAGGTACTACGACGCGGCGGCAGGTCGCCGATGACGGCGTGGAAGCGTGCCTGCACCTGCGGGCGCGACAGGTATTCGATCAGCTTCCAGGCCGCCTGCTTGTGCTGCGAGCGACGCAGGATCACCAGGCTCGAACCGCCGGCGATGCCTGCGCCCGGCCCGGTCGGCCCGGGCAGCGCCATCGTGCCCCACTTGCCTTCCATCCCTGGCGGCTGGCGCAGGCGGAACTCACGCACGTTCCAGGGACCGGACAGATAGAACGCGTAGTAGCCGTTGAAGAATTCGTACCAGACGTTGGAGATCTGCGTTTCCGACAGTTTCGGCGCCCAGCCCTGCTCGAACATGTTGGCGTAGAACGCCAGCGCCTTGCGGAAGCCGGGGCTGCGGAAATTGCCGTAGTTGTCGTGGTCGCGCAGCAGCGGGTCGTCCTGCTGCAAGGCGAAGGACAGTTGCTGCTCGAATTCATTGAGCGGCAGCAGGATCGCGTAGCGATCCGGACCGACATGGCGCTTGACCGCGGCCATGGCCTGCTCGAACTCGGCCCAGGTCTGCGGCGCCTGCTTGACCCCGGCGTCGGCCAGCAGGTCCTTGCGATAGAACAGCAGGCGGGTATCGACATACCACGGCACGCCGTAGAGCTTGCCATCGACGATATTGGTATCCCACACACCGGTGAAGTAGTCGGCCGGGTCCACGACCTTGGAACCGGCGACGAACGGTTGCAGCGGTTCCAGTGCGTCGAGCGTGGCGAACTCGGGCAACCAGGTATTGCCGAGCTGGCACACATCCGGCAGGCCGTCGGCGGCGAAAGCGGTCAGCAGCTTCTCGTGCGCGGCGGTCATCGGGATGTTCTGCACATCGACGTGGATGCCAGGATTTTCCTTCTCGAAATCGGCCACCAGGTCGGCGACCACTTCGGCTTCGCGGCCCATGGCCCAGAAGCGCACGGTCTCGCCCTGCGGCGCGCGGCTGCAACCGCCCAGGCCCACGGCCAGGACCAGCAGCAGCGTGGCGGCGACCTTCGACCTCATCCCGTTCTTCATTCGGGCTTGGTGGGCGGACGCTGCGCCGGGTTCTGCTGCGCCTCGGCGGCCGCAGCGCGCGATTCGGCAATGCCAATGGCCCGCGCCGCGGCGGCTTGCTCGTCCTTGGCCGGTTGCGGCGGCGCTTCGCCTTCCGGCGTCAGCCAGCCGCCGGTGAAGCCGGCGCGCTCCAGGCCCTTGCGGATGTACGGATTCTTCTTCATCACCGTCCACACGAACTCATTGCGGTAGTTCGCGATCATGGTGAGGATCGGGCCCTGGTCGATGGCGATGTAGTCGCTGGCCACCCAACCGCGATCGGGCACCAGTCGCCCGGTCTTCAACGGGATCTCGTAGTTGAAGCTGGGGTTGAACGAATCCAGGAAGCCGTAGCTGGAATAGAGGTAATCACCGAAACGCTTGTGCATCTCCTCGGTGGCGGGAATCACCAGTTCAGGCGCAAACACGATCGAGGAGATGGCCGCGGTCGGGGCGATGGTGCCGTCGTCGAAATTCTCGCGCAGGCCGGCGCCACGCGAAGAGTAGTGGCGGAACTGGCGTTGCTCGCCGCGGAATTCCTGGCTGGTGTTCTGTGGGCCGTCGCTGGCGGTCAGGCCCCAGACGTTCTCGCCGTATTCCTTCCACTTCATCGGGTTGTCGATGGCGTAGTCGCGCTGGGCCAGGGTGGCACGGCGACTGTTGAGGAAGTAGTCGATCCCGCGCTCGCGCATGTACTGGTCCTGGATGTCGCGGAAGTCGATCCAGACATGGCTGTACTGATGGCCAAACAGGGGGCCGAAGGACAGGTATTCCTGGCCCTGGTAGACACCCCAATCGTTGTTGTACGTGCGCGTCCACACGGTCCAGGCATCGCTGTCCAGCGGGTGCGTGGGCGAGCCCAGCGCCAGCACGTACAGCATCATCGCTTCGTTGTAGCCCATCCAGTCGTGGTTGATGAAGCCACTTTCGGGAAACCAACCCATCGACACCAGCGGCTTGCGCTGCTGCAGCCAGGTCCAGTCCACGCGCTTGTACAAGGTATCGGCGATCTGCCGGATTTCCTTCTCGCGCGGGTCATCGCCGTCGTAGTAGGACTGCGCGAACAACACGCCCATCATCAACAGCGCGGTATCCACGCTCGACAGCTCGACCCAGCTGTCGTAGCGCTGGCCGCGCTGCATGTCCAGGAAGTGGTAGTAGAAGCCCTTGTAGCCGGTCTTGCCGGTGCGCTGCGGGCCTACCGGCGCGTCGCGGAAGAAGCGCAGCGTGGTCAAGGTACGGTCCACCGCCTGGGTACGGCTGACCCAGCCGTTCTCGATCCCGATCGGATAGGCGGTAAGTGCGAAGCCAACCGAGGCGATGCTGGCGAAGGGCCGCGACGGGAACCGGTCCGGGGTCAGGCCATTGGTCTCGTTGGTGGTGTCCCAGAAGAACTGGAACGTGCGTCGCTCGATATCGCCAAACAGCGGCGGCAACTCGGGTTTGACCGGTTTGGGCGGCGCCGGCGGCAGGGTCGGCTCGATCAGGTTCACCTTCGGCGCGGGTTTGGGTTCGGTAGGCGGGCTTTGTGGCTGGCAGGCAGCCAACAGCAACAGGGTCAAGACCAGACCCAGCCCTCCCACCCTGGGGGGGTGGAATGCGTTATGCGCGTCACGGCATTTCATGAAATCGCTTACAACCCTCACCAAGCACTCCCTTTGAGACTAACCCGCGATCCGCTGGCGGAAGGCGGTGGAAACGGCAGCGCAGTAGCGCTGCCGCAGCCAAGCAAACCTAAGACTGAAGCTCGCCACCGCCGGCCACCGTCGAATCGCGCACGATGAGCACCGGCCGCAAGGTCACGTTGCCAGGCGCCTCCGCGCCGGCCGGATCGATCAGTGCCAACAACCGACCCATCGCCTGGGCACCGAGTTCGGCGATGCTGACCCGCATCGTGGTCAATCCAGGATGCACGAAGCGCGCCAAGGGGATGTCGTCGAAGCCGGCCAGCGCCACCTGCGCCGGCACCTGCACGCCGGCCTGGGTCAGCGCGAACAGGCAGCCAAGCGCCATCATGTCGTTGGCGGCGAACACCGCATCGGGCAGTTGCCCACGCATCAATTCCTGGCCCGCGCGATAACCGGATGCCTCGTCGAAATCGCCGTACAGCACGCGGCCCTCGGCGCCGTGGGCGGCCATCGCGTCCTGGAAGCCGCGCAGGCGTTCGCGCGCGTCGAAGTTCAACTCCGGGCCGGCGATGAAGACGATGCGGCGGTGCCCGCAACCGAGCAGGTGCTCGGTCATGGCGATGGCACCGGCGTGGTCGTCGATGCTCAACACCGGGTATTGGTCCTGGTCGGGCAGGTGCGTGTTGACCAGCACGGTCGGCAAGGACTGCGGCAGGTTCTCGGTCAGGAAGCCGGGGTGCTCGGCGTACGGCGAGAGCACCAACAGGCCATCGACGCGGCCACGCATGGCGCGCAGGGCGCGACCCTGCTCTTCCTGGTCGCCGTGGTAGCTGGATACCAGCAAGTGCTGGCGGCGCGCACGCGCCACTCCGTCGATGCCACGGATCAGCTCGGAAAAGAATTCGCCGTACAGGTCCGGCAGGACCACGCCGATGGTCTGGGTATGACGGCTGCTCAGGCTGCGCGCGGCCGCGTGCGGGCTGTACCGCAGGCGGTCGGCCACTTCCAGCACGACCTTGCGCACCGGTTCGGCGACGTTGTCGTGTCCGTTGAGCGCCCGCGAAACGGTGGCCACGGAGACTTTGGCTTCTCTCGCCACGTCCTTGATGGTGATTGAATTCTTTGCCAACGTACCGCCCTCCACGGTAGAGACTCCGAACACGCTGGGCCTGACTGTAATCGTTTCCAGGCCTGACGTCATCCCGCAGCGCAGCGAGCACGGGCCGCACCGCAGTCGATTGCGATGCCGATGTTCGAAACGCCGGGTGACGGCCTGCATTCTAACCAGGCTTGTCCGTCGGACAGCGGCCGGCGCTGACGTCGGACAGCGCCAGGACAGCAGGCCGACAACCACACCTCAGCCAGGCGGGGGCTCGGCCTGGATCGACAGCGCGTGGATGTCGTCCTGCATCATCCTCCCCAGTGCGGCGTAGACCGCCCGATGCCGGGCCAGCGGCGCCATGCCGGCGAAGGCCGGCGCGACGATGCGCACCGCGTAGTGGCCTCGGCCGTCACGGGCACCGGCATGGCCGGCATGCTTATGGCTTTCGTCCAGCACTTCCAGCAGCGACGGCGCAAAGGCCGTGCGCAGGGCCGCTTCGATCCGCGCAACGCGCTCGTTCATGGCAACACCCGCTTGAAAGGACGGACTTCGACCCGGTCGTAGACCCCCGCTTCTATATAAGGGTCTGCCTCGGCCCAGGCGCGGGCCGCCGCGAGGTCGGCGAACTCGGCCACCACCAGGCTGCCGCTGAAGCCGGCCTCGCCGGGGTCCTCGGCATCTATCGCCGGGCACGGCCCGGCCAGCAGCAGCCGGCCGGCATCGGCGAGGGCGCGCAAACGCGCCAGATGGGCCGTTCGTGCCGTGCCCCGCCCGGCAGCCGCGCCGGCACCGTCATAGCCCTCGATCACATACCACATCGCCTGTCGCACACCTTGTAGCGGAAGCCGGCGTTCATTCTAGCGCCGGCAACGCTGGACACCGCCCCGGCACAGCCAGTACCCTAGCTGTCAATGCACGCGGCTGGATGCGGCGGCTCGTTGGCTCACCGGCCCTTGCGGCCCCTCGCCGACCACCGCTTCGCCGGTTCCCAACCGCCCGCGTAGACCACCTCCTCGCTGTTTCGCTGCTGCAGCCGCTTGCAGGGGCCTTTGTTTGACATGGGATCGTGCCGACCCGGCACGCCGTAGAAGCCACATCCGCAGGACGAGGGTTTCCCTCGCACGTGTGTGTCGTGGGCGCAGGTTCGAAGCAACACCCGACGGGGTTCCCGTCGCTACACCAGATCGCTGATGACCGCCGAACTCGCGCAAGACGCGAATCCGCCAACCCAGACGCAGTTGCCGCAGCAGCAGGAAATGCCGCTGGCGGTGGTCCATGGGCAACCGTTGCTGCAGATTCCGCAGGACCTGTACATCCCGCCGGACGCGCTGGAAGTCATCCTGGATGCGTTCGAGGGCCCGCTGGACCTGCTGCTGTACCTGATCCGCCGGCAGAACCTGGACATCCTGGATATCCCCGTCGCCGAGATCACCCGGCAGTACGTGGACTACATCAACGTGATGCAGGAACTGCGTTTCGAGCTGGCCGCCGAGTACCTGGTGATGGCCGCGATCCTGGCCGAGATCAAGTCGCGCATGTTGTTGCCGCGCCCGCCCAGCGCCGAGGGCGAGGAAGAAGACCCGCGTGCCGAGCTGGTGCGCAGGCTGCAGGAGTACGAACGTTTCAAGCAGGCGGCCGAGGACCTGGACACCCTGCCCCGCCAGGACCGCGACACCACCCCGGTGCACGTACACGTGCCCGAGCGCGCCGCGGTCAAGCTGCCGCCGCCGGTGGACTTGAAGGAAATGCTGCTGGCGCTGTACGACGTGCTCAAGCGCGCCGAGTTGTTCAGTGGCCATGCGATCAAGCGCGAGGCGCTGAGCGTGCGCCAACGCATGGGCGACGTGCTCGGGCGGCTGGAGGACGGCAAGTTCTACCGTTTCGAAAGCCTGTTCACCGCCGAGGAAGGCAAGCTCGGCGTCCTGGTCACCTTCCTGGCGTTGCTGGAACTGGCCAAGGAACAATTGCTGGATATCGTCCAGGAAGCGCCGCTGGCGCCGATCTACGTCAAGTCGCTGGCCTCGGGCAATACCAATGCGCCGTTGGCCTTCTCCAGCGAATTCGACGACAGCGACACCGACGACGCCACCGCGTAGTCGCAGATTGAGCCAAGACTTCGAGCCGAAGACCACACGATCGTGCAAATTGACCAACCGCTGATCAACCGAATAGTCGAAGGCGCGCTGCTGGGCAGCCCGCAACCGCTGACCCTGGCGCAGTTGCAGGGCCTGTTCCCGGAAGACGAGCCGGCGCCGCCGGGCAGCATCGAGCGCGCCCTGGAACAACTGCGCGAGGATTGCGCCGAGCGCGGCGTGGAACTGGTCGAGGTCGCTTCGGGCTTCCGCTACCAGGTCAAGGCCGACGTGCACGGCTGGGTCGCGCGGCTGTGGACCGAGCGCAAGACCAAGTACACCCGTGCCACCCTAGAAACCCTGGCGCTGATCGCCTACCGCCAGCCGATCACCCGTGGCGAGATCGAACAGGTGCGTGGCGTGGCCGTCAGCAGCAATATCATCCAGGCCCTGGAAGAGCGCGAGTGGATCCGCGTCATCGGCCATCGCGACGTGCCCGGCAAGCCGGCGCTGTTTGGCACCACCAAGACCTTCCTGGACTATTTCGGGCTCAAGCGCCTGGACGAACTGCCGCCGCTGTCCGAACTCAAGGACATCGGCGAACTGGAACCGCAGTTGCCGCTGGACCGCGAAGGCCAGCCGGCCGCGCCGCTGACCGCCGGTGCGGCGCTGGACGATGCGTCCGCGGCCAGCGCCGACGCTGCCCACGACGCCGCCAACGACGATGGCGCCAGCGAAGGCTACAACGAAGCCGATCTGGATCCCGCGCCCGAGGTCGAGGACGCGGCGGATCACACCGAACACCCGGAACAGGCCGAACCCACGGCACTCGAACCGGACCGCGACGCCGAGCAGGACGCTGGCGCCGACGACACCCCCGACATCGACGCGGCCGGCGAACCCGACCACGAGCCGGCGCAAGCCGAAGATGCCCTTCCCTCCGACGCGACGGACGCCGAAACGCCCGCCGCCGAAGATATCGAAAACGAAACTGAGGCCGACGCCGAGCGCGCCGACCGGAGCGAATTGAAATGAGTGACACCCCCCGCAAGCTCTCGCTGAACAAGCTGTCGCTGAAGCGCGCCGAATCCGGCGAGCCCGCCAAGCTCGAAGAACGCCTGCACAAGGTCCTGGCCCAGGCCGGGCTGGGCTCGCGACGCGCGCTGGAACAGCGCATCGCCGACGGCCTGGTCAAGGTCAATGGCGAGGTCGCGCAGACCGGCATGTCGGTCAAGAGCGGCGACAAGATCGAGCTGGACGGCCGCAGCTTCGTCGCCAGCGCGCTGAGCGAGCCCTCGCGCGTGCTGGTCTACAACAAGCCCGAAGGCGAGGTCACCACCCGTGACGACCCCGAAGGCCGCCCGACCATCTTCGAAGCGCTGCCGGCGTTGAAGGGCGCGCGCTGGATCGCCATCGGCCGCCTGGACATCAACACCACCGGCCTGCTGCTGCTCACCACCGACGGCGAGCTGGCCAACGCGATGATGCATCCCTCCTACGAGGTCGAGCGCGAATACGTGGTGCGCGTGCGTGCCCCCGAGGGCCAGGAGCAGGTCTCCGACCAGATCGTCGACCGCCTCGCGCGCGGCGTTGCACTGGAAGATGGCCCGGCCAAGTTCGACGAGGTCGAGCGCATTGGCGGCACCGATTCGCACGACTGGTTCCGCGTCGTGGTCAAGGAAGGCCGCAACCGCGAAGTGCGCCGCCTGTGGGAGTCGCAGGGCTGCCAGGTGAGCCGGCTCAAGCGCACCCGCTACGGCAAGGTCGCGCTGCCGCGCGAGCTGTTGCGCGGGCAGTCGGTCGAGCTGCCGCAGCCGCAGGTCGAAGCGATGCGCGCCGAGCTCAAGCTCGAGGAAGGCCAGCCTTCGGCGCTGACGCTGCAGCCGGTGATCGGCCAGCGCCGCGCCGCCAAGTCGACCGTACACGTCGGTGGCGGCCGTAACGCCGGTGCCTACGTCAACGGCCACAACACCGCCGACGAAGGCCGTGAGCTGCGCCGCTTCGACAATGTGCGCGAAGACCGCGGCCGTGGCCGCGGCAAGGGCGGCGGTTTCAAGGGCGGCCTGACGGTCTCCGGCGAAGCGGCGGCCAAGCAGTCGCAGCGTCCGTTCAAGCAGCGCAAGGAGAAGGGCCTCAAGCCGTTGCCGGATGGCAACCCGGCGGCGTTCCGCACCTGGTACGTGCCCGACGGCGTCAGCACGGGCCCCTCTGGCCATCGCAACGCCGGCCCGGCCGGCCGCGGCAATGCCGGTCCTGGCGCGCGTGGCAACCAGGCGCCGCGTCCTTACGGCAACAGCAAGCCGGCCGGTGCCCGCGGCAATGCCGCCAGGCCGCAGGGCCAGGGCCAGGGGCAAGGTCAGGGCCAGGGTCGCTCACCCGGCAAGCATCCTTACGGCCACCCGGGCAACGCGCCGAGCTTCCCCTCCGACCACGCCAATCCGGGATTCAGCCCTTACGGCCAGGCACGTCCGGCGACCGCACGCCCCGGCCAGTCCAATCGCGGCCCGCGTCCGGGCAATAACGGTCCACGTCCGGGTGGCGGCAATCGCCCGGGCGGCAATCGGCCCGGTGGCAATCGCCCCGGCGGCGGTGGCAATCGCGGTCCGCGCGGCGCCTGAGTCGCGCTAAATCGAACCAGGGCGCCGCACGGCGCCCTGGTTTTTTCCGGCGGTTTCTTCAGCGCGCGTGCTGCGGCACAGCAAGAAAACGGCCTGGTGCACACAATCGCCCGTGGTGCCGGATCTGGCGCGCTCGCACCGAAGCGGCGATTTGCGGGGAAAAAGCCGCTATTCCGTCCACCGACAAGCCTGGTGCCGCAGGTCATGACGTCGCGCCGTCGCTGCATCTGTGAGCGCTCGCATATCCTGTTCGCCCGTCCTGGCGTGTGCGACCTTCGTGAAAGAACAGAACCGGATCCGGATCGAAGACGTCGCCGCCGCCGCGGGGGTCTCGATGAAGACGGTCTCGCGCGTTTTCAATTACGAGCCCAATGTGCGCCCGGACACGCGCGAAAAGGTCGAGCAAGCCGCGCGCGCGCTCAACTACCGGCCCAATCCCTCGGCCCGCAGCCTGGCTTCCAACCGCTCCTATCTGATCGCGTTGCTGTACGACAATCCGTCGTCGAACTACATCATGGAGATCATCGGCGGCGTGCTCGATGCCTGCCGTTCGCGCCACTACAGCATGATGCTGCAGCCCATGGACGGCAGCACCGAAGCCGACCGTGGCGGCTACCGTGCCCAGGTCGAAAGCGTGCTGGAACAATACCGGCCCGACGGCATGATCCTGACCCCGCCGATCACCGACGACGACACCCTGCTGGACTGGCTGCAATCCCAGCGCATGCCGTATGCCTCGATCTCGCCGCGCCGGCGCATCGGCCAGATCGGCGCCACCCTGGACGAACGCGAAGCGGCCGCCGAACTGGTCGGCCATGTCGCCACGTTGGGCCACACCCGCATCGGCCATATCACCGGCCATCGCTCGCATGGCGCACGCGCCTGGCGCCTGGACGGCTATCGCGACGCCTTGCAGCGGGCCGGCCTGCCCTACGACCCGGCGCTGGTGATCGAAGGCGAGTTCTCCTTCGATTCGGGCATCGAAGGCGGGCGCGCCTTGCTTGACCTGCCCGAGCCGCCCACGGCGATCTTCGCCGCCAACGACGACACCGCCGCCGGCGTGATCTACGAAGCCGAGGAGCGCGGACTGCGGATTCCGCGCGACCTGTCGGTATTCGGCTTCGACGATATGCCGATGGCCCGGCAGATCTGGCCGAGCCTGACGACCGTGCGCCAGCCCAGCCACGAGATGGGCCGCATCGCCGCCGAACAGCTGTTGGCGCACATCGGCGACCCGCTGCGCGGCGAACTGGTCAAGGTGCCGTATGAAATGCGGCTGCGGCGCTCGACCGGGGCGTGGCCTTTCAGCGCCGTGTAATCACGAAATTGCCGAAGCCCACGCCGATGTCCCAGCCTTCGCCAGTGCCGGCCAGCGCGAGCGAGATGTCGCCCTTGGTCACCACCTGGGCGTTGCTCGACTTGACCGCGCCGGCATGCGCCTCGGCACCGCCATAGGTGCCGAATAGATCGTTGACGCTGTAGGCACCGGTAAAGCTGCCCTTGCCGTCGACGATCTTCGACTTGCCCACGGTCAGGCCGCCGCCCTTGGCGCTGATCGTCACCGGGATGCTGGCGCCATTGCTGCAGGTGATGGTGCCGGTGCCCTTGGCGGTCTTGTAGAACACCGACCACCCGGACAAGTTGAAACGCAGGGTGCATTCGAGGTTGCCGGCGGCATGCGCGGCCGGCGCCAGGGCGCCGCCTGCGGCAAGCACGGCCAGCAGGGTCAAGGACTTGAACATGCGGAAGAATCCTGAAAGGAGAACGCCGCCGAGGTTAGCAGTGCGCCCCGCCCGGCGGGCAGCATCGCCAGCACCGGCGTTCAGCCCACGCTGCGCTCATGGCGCCGCGTTGACCCCACCCAGCTCGAACGCATCGGCATCGAGCATGGCCGGGAAGCGCGCACGATGTTCGGCCAGGGCGGCAGCCGAGATCGTGGTGGTGGCAACCTGTTCGCGCTCGCGGATTTCCAGCTGCGGCTGGCCGAGGAAATCGATCACCGCGCTGTCGCCGGCATAGTGCAGGCCGGCGCCATCCACGCCCACCCGGTTGACGGCCGCCACGAAGCACAAATTCTCGATCGCGCGGGCCCTGAGCAACGTGCGCCAGGCATAGGCGCGGGCCGAAGGCCAGTTGGCCACGAACAGCTGCAGGTCGAAATCGAGCTGGCCTGGCCGTTCCACGTCATAGCGATTGCGGCAGAACACCGGGAAGCGCAGGTCGTAGCAAACCTGCGGATTGATCCGCCAGCCCTTCCACTCCACCGTCAGGCGTTCGCGGCCGGCGGCATAGCGCTGGTGCTCGTTGGCGTAGCGGAACAAATGACGCTTGTCGTAGTACTGCAGGCCGCCCTCGGGGGTGGCGAACAGCAGGCGGTTGAACACGCCCTGGTCGGTGCGCAGCTGCACGCTGCCGGTGACTGCCGCGCCCAGGCGCGCGGCCTGCTCGCCGATCCAGGCGACGGTTGCCCCGTCCATGCCTTCTGCCTGGTCGATGGCCTCGTTGGAAAAGCCGCTGGTGAAGGTTTCCGGCAGCACCACCAGATCGGTGCTGCCGGCCAGTGGCGCCAGCAGCGCACCGTAGTGCGCACGATTGCCGGCCGGATCATGCCAGCGGGTGTCGCCTTGGACCAGGGAAATGCGCAGGTCTTGCATCGGAACTCCAGGAGAGTCGTTCTTGTAGGAGCGGCTTCAGCCGCGAGCTCTTCGCGAAACGCTCGCGGCTGAAGCCGCTCCTACAAGGGGGAGCGGGTTACAGCTTCTGCAACCGTTCGATCGCCGCATCCAGCGTGGCTTCGTTCTTGGCGAAACACAACCGCGCCAGACGCTGGCCCTGCGGCGGCGCCTCGTAGAACGGCGACAGCGGGATCGCCGCCACGCCATGTTCGATGGTCAGCCACTTCACGAACTCATGGTCCGGCAAGTCGCTGACGGCCGAATAATCGACAAGCTGGAAATAGCCGCCCGGCACCGGCAGCGGCTTGAGCCGGGTACCCAGCAGTTGCTCGCCGAAGCGGTCGCGCTTGGCCTGGTAGAACATGCCGAGCTGCTCGTCGTGCTCGGGCTGCTCGCGGATCATCTCGGCAAACGCATGCTGGGCCGGGGCGAAGCTGGCGAAAGTGTTGTACTGGTGGACCTTGCGGAACTCGGCGCTCAGCGCCGGTGGCGCGATCGCATAGCCGATCTTCCAGCCCGTGCAGTGGTAAGTCTTGCCGAAGCTGGAGACGACGAAGGCGCGCTGGCGCAGTTCGGGCCAGCGCAGCACCGACTCATGGCGGCGGCCGTCGAACACGATGTGCTCGTAGACCTCGTCGGAGATCAGGAAAATATCGGTGCCGCGCAGCACATCGGCCAGCGCGCGCATGTCATCAGCCGAGAACATCGCCCCGGAAGGATTGTGCGGACTGTTGATCATCAGCAAACGCGTGCGCGGCGTGATCGCCGCCTGCACCTTGGCCCAGTCCACCGCGAACGTCCGCGGGTCGAGGGCCACATGCACCGCGCGCGCGCCGGCCAGATCGATGGCCGGCTCATAGCAATCGTAGGCCGGGTCGAGCACGATCACTTCTTCACCGGCCCGCACCACGCTGTGGATCGCGTTGAAGATCGCCTCCGTCGCGCCGCTGGTGACCGTGACCTCGGTGTCCGCATCCACCTGCGCGCCATAGCAGCGCAGCGCCTTGCCGGCGATGGCCTGGCGCAACGGCGCGGCCCCGGTCATCGGCGGGTACTGGTTGTGGCCCTCGCGCATCGCCCGATCCAGCGCCTCGACCAAGCGCGCCGGCACCGCGAAATCGGGGAAGCCCTGGCCCAGATTCACCGCCTGGTGCTCGGCCGCCAGCTGCGACATCACGGTGAAGATAGTGGTGCCCACTTTGGGCAGCTTGGTGGCAGGCACGGACATGCGGCGCGGATCCGGAAACTCAAGGACGCAGGAGTTTAGCAGCCACCTCGCAGCCGCCCTTATGGCGAATCGCCCTGAGGCCGACCGGCCGGCTTCGGCTTCGGCTCTTGCCCTTTCTCTCACCTCCACCGAGGGATTGTCGGGGGCGGCTGGGCGTATGCCGGGGTGGGGGCGTTGGCGGCATGGATGCCGCCAGACGAGCCACGCACGGATGCAGCCCTTGGCGTCCCCCACCCCGGCATACCCCCAGCCGCCGCGCGATAGCAACAAAGCGGCTACGACCTAAAGCAGCCGCAAACCGAAACCCCAACCCGCCAGATACAATCCCATCGATGACCGACACCCCGCATGCCGCGCCGCCCCTGCTGGCCGCGCAGGCCCTGAGCTACAGCCGCAACGAAGAACCGGTATTCGGGCCGATCGACCTGCGGGTAGACGCTGGCGAAGCACTGCTGGTCCAGGGCGACAACGGCGCCGGCAAGACCACCCTGCTGCGCGTACTGGCCGGCCTGTTGCGCGCCGACGGCGGCAGCATCGAGATCGACGGCCGCCCCGCCCGGCGCGTGGAACGTTCGCATTTCATCGCCTATCTCGGCCACCTGCCCGCGCTCAAGGCCGACCTCACCACATTGGAAAACCTCAACTTCCTGTGTGGCCTGCAAGGCCGCCGCGCGCGCCAGATGCCCGGCAACGCGTTGGCCATCGCCGGACTGGCGGGTTACGAAGACACCCTGGTGCGGCAACTGTCGGCAGGCCAAAAGAAGCGACTCGGCCTGGCCCGGCTGTGGCTGTCGCCGGCGCCGCTGTGGCTGCTCGACGAGCCGTACGCCAACCTCGACCTCGATGGCATCAACCTGGTCAACCGCATGATCTCGGCCCACCTGCGCGGCGGCGGTGCCGCCCTGGTCACCACCCACGGCGCCTATGCCGCCCCCCCCGTGCGTACGCGCATGCTCACCCTGGGCAAGCCGGCATGAGCACCCCGCCGCCCCTGCCCTCGCTCTGGCAAGCCTCGCGCGCCTTGATGCTGCGCGACCTGCGGCTGTTGTGGCGCCGCCGCGGCGACGCCCTGCAACCGGCACTGTTCGCACTGTTGATCGTGGTGCTGTTCGCGCTGGCCCTGGGTGGACGCGCCGAGACCTTGTCGCTGGTGGCGCCGGCGGTGATGTGGCTGGCCGTGCTGCTGGCCGGCCTGCTGTCGCTGGATTCGCTGTTCCGTGGCGATGCCGACGATGGCTCACTCGAACAATGGCTGCTGGCGCCGGTGCCGCTGGCCTGGCTGGTGTTGGTGCGGGTGTTGCTGCATTGGCTGGTCACCGCGCTGCCGCTGATCGTGGCCACGCCGTTGCTGGGCGAATTGCTGCACCTGCGACATGACCAACTGCCCCTGCTGCTGGCATCGTTGCTGCTGGGAACGCCGCTGCTCAGCCTGCTCGGCGCGGTGGTGGCGGCACTGACGGTGAACATGAAACGCTCTGGTATTCTCGTTGCGCTGCTGGCGTTGCCGCTGTACGTGCCGGTGCTGGTGTTTGGTGCGGGTAGCGTGGCGGCGGGCGTACAGGGGTTGGACCCGGGTGCACCGCTGCTGCTGCTCGGCGCCGGACTGGTGGTCGGCGTGGTGCTGGCGCCGCTGGCCGCCGCCGCGGCGATCCGGATTTCCTTGAGCTGACCTGTTTAGATTGTCTTGCGTAGCACGCCGAAGACCTGGCACCGGGAGCCACCGCCACCGCATGAATCGCATCGTTCGCTGGTTCCACCAACTCGGTTCGCCGCCGGTATTTGATCGTTTCGCCGCCCGCTGGGCGCCGTGGTGCCTGGCCGCTGGCGCGGTGTTGCTGGCCCTGGGCCTGTGGCAGGCGCTGTTCGTGGTGCCGGCCGACTACCAACAGGGCGACAGCTTCCGCATCCTCTACATCCACGTGCCCAGCGCCTGGATGAGCCTGTTCGTGTTCGCGCTGATGGCGTTGTACTCGGCCATTGCGCTGGTGTGGCGGATCAAGTTGTGCGAAATCCTGGCGATGGCCTGCGCGCCCATCGGTGCCGCCTTCACCGTGATCACCCTGGTGACCGGCAGCATCTGGGGCAAGCCCATGTGGGGCGCGTGGTGGGACTGGGACCCGCGCCTGACCACTGAACTGATCCTGCTGTTTTTGTATATCGGCGTCATTGGCCTGTACCAGGTCATCGACGACCACCGCAACGCGGCGCGCGCCGCCGGCCTGCTTGCCGTGGTCGGCGTGGCCCTGCTGCCGGTGATCCGCTACTCGGTGGTGTGGTGGAACTCGCTGCACCAGGGCCAGAGCATCCGCCTGCTCGGCGAATCGAGCATCGACGGCTCCATGCTGCTGCCGCTATGGCTGATGGTGGCCGCGACCAAGTTCTGGTTCGCCGGCTCGTTGCTGTGGCGCGCCCGTGCCGACAACTTGCGGCGCGAAAGCGGCAAGGAGTGGGTGCTGCGGCTGGCCGAAGCGGAGAAGCCGACATGAATTATCTCGGCTACGTCATCGCCGCCTACGCGGTATTCATCGGCGTATTGCTGTGGGACGTGCTGGCCGCGCGCTGGCAGGTACGCCGCGCCCTGCGCCAGGCGCGCGCGCGGCGCCAGCGCCAGCGCGACCGCGACCGCGCCGGGTCCGGCCCGGTGGCCGAAGCGGAGCTGCTGCGTTGAACCCGACCCGACGCCGCCGGCTGTGGTGGGTGCTGGCCCTGGTGCTGGCCGGTGGCTTGGCGACCACCCTGGTCGCGCTGGCACTGCAGCGCAATGTCGCCTATCTCTATACGCCGTCGGAAGTCCTGCACGGTGATGCTGGCGCGCACGCGCGCTTCCGCCTGGGCGGGATGGTCGAGAAGGGATCGTTCCAGCGCGCCACCGGTTCACTGCAGGCGCATTTCCGTGTCACCGATGGCGACGCCCAACTACCGGTGAGCTACGACAAGATCCTGCCGGACCTGTTCCGCGAAGGCCAGGCGGTCATTGCCACCGGGCGCATGCAGGGCGGCGTGTTCGTGGCCGAGGAAGTGCTGGCCAAGCACGATGAGAACTACATGCCCAAGGAAGTAGCCGACAAGATGGGCGCGGCCCACCGCAAGCACGACGTGGCGGCCCCGCAGTGAGGGTCGTTGTGGTGGGAAGGGATGCATCCCCGACGCGGTCGGCCATCGGGAACCATTGCTGATGCTGCCCGAACTCGGCCAGATCCTGCTCATCCTCGCCCTGCTGGTGGCCATGTTGCAGGCCGTGGTGCCGTTGGCCGGCGCACAGCGCGGCCACCTGCCCTGGATGGCCGTGGCACGGCCGGCGGCGCTGGCCCAGCTGGCCCTGGTCGGCGGCGCCTTCGCCCTGCTCACCTGGGCGTTCGTGCAGCAGGATTTCTCGGTGGCCTACGTTGCCGAGAATTCCAATTCGCTGCTGCCACCGATCTATCGCTATTCGGCAGTGTGGGGCGCGCACGAAGGCTCGCTGCTGTTGTGGACGCTGGTGCTGGCGCTGTGGAGCGCGGCAGTGGCGCTGTGCTCGCGGCACCTGCCGGCGGTGGTGGTGGCGCGCGTGCTCGGGGTGATGGCACTGATCAGCCTGGGCTTCCTTGCCTTCCTGTTGTTTACCTCCAACCCGTTCGCGCGGCTGTTGCCCGCGGCGGCCGAAGGCGGCGACCTCAATCCGCTGCTGCAGGATCCCGGGCTGATCATCCATCCGCCGATGCTCTACGCCGGTTATGTCGGCTTCGCGGTGCCGTTCGCTTTCGCCATCGCCGCGCTGCTCGAAGGCCGGCTGGATGCGCGCTGGTTGCGCTGGTCGCGGCCGTGGACCAATGTCGCCTGGGCCCTGCTCACCCTCGGCATCGCGCTTGGCAGCTGGTGGGCCTACTACGAGCTGGGCTGGGGCGGCTGGTGGTTCTGGGATCCGGTCGAAAATGCCAGCTTCATGCCCTGGCTGGCCGGCGCGGCGTTGCTGCATTCGCAGGCGGTCACCGAAAAGCGCGGCAGCTTCGGCGGCTGGACGCTGCTGCTGGCCATCGCCGCCTTCTCGCTCTCGCTACTGGGCGCCTTCCTGGTGCGCTCGGGCGTGTTGACCAGCGTCCACTCGTTCGCCGCCGATCCCTCGCGCGGCTTGTTCATCCTGATTTTCCTGGCCCTGGTCATCGGTGGCTCGCTGCTGCTGTACGCGTGGCGCGCGCCGGCATTGGCACCCACGCCGGATGACCCGCGGCGCGGTTTTGCCGCCAGCTCGCGCGAAACCCTGCTGCTGGCCAACAACCTGCTGCTGGCCTGCGCCTGCGCGATGGTGCTGCTCGGCACGCTGTACCCGCTGCTGGCCGACGCCCTCGGGCTCGGCAAGTTGTCGGTCGGCCCGCCCTACTTCGGCACCTTGTTCCTGCTGCTGATGGCGCCGTTGGTGATCCTGTTGCCGTTCGGTCCACTGACTCGCTGGCAGCGCGACCAGCCTTCGCGCCTGCTGGCCTTGCTGCTGCCCTGGGCGGTGTTGGCGGTGCTCGCCGGCGCACTGGCCTGGGCCTGTGCGCCGCAGGGCCGGGTCAAGGCCGCGTTGGGCGTGGCCGCGGCGGCGTGGGTGTTGCTGGGTACGCTGCGCTTTGCCTGGTCACGCCTGCGCGCCACCACGCCGGGCCAGCGCCTGACTGCGGAAATGACCGGCATGCTGCTGGCGCATAGCGGCGTGGCGGTGTTCCTGGCCGGCGCCTTGTTGGTGGAGGCGCTGAGCGTGCAGCGCGAAGTGGCGCTGGCCCCCGGGCAGCAACTGGACATCGGCGGCTACCAGCTGCGCTTCGATGACCTCGACCAACGCCAGGGTCCGAACTACGTCGCCGATCGCGCGCACCTCACCCTGCTGCGTGGATCGCGCGAGCTCGGCGTGCTGGTGCCGGAGAAGCGCCGCTACGCCAGCGGCGGCCAGGTCATGACCGAAGCCGGCATTCGCCCGCGCCTGTCCGGCGATATCTACATCGCGCTCGGCGAGCCCCTCGGCGCCGGCGCCTGGGCCGTGCGCGCGCACGTCAAACCGTTCGTGCGCTTGATCTGGCTTGGCGCGCTGCTGATGGCGCTGGGCGGGTTGGTCACCGCCAGCGACCGGCGCTTCCGCCGTCTTCCGGAGAATCCGTGATGTCGTCCTCCCTGCCTCCCCGTCGCCGCTCGTTGCCGTTGTTGCTCGGCGGTGCGCTGCTGTTCGTCGCCGTGCTGGCACTGCTGTTCTACGGCGTGCGCCGCTCCGGCCAGGCCGACCGCGACAGCCTGCCCTCGGCGCTGATCGGCAAGCCGACGCCCGCCTTCGACCTGCCGCTGCTGCACGACGCCTCGATCCGCGTGCGCGCCGCCGACCTGCGGGGCGCACCCTACGTGCTCAATGTCTGGGGCAGCTGGTGCCCGACCTGCCGCGAAGAACATCCCATCCTCACCCGCTTTGCCCTGACCAAGCGGGTACGCGTGATCGGCTACAACTGGAAGGACGAACGCGCCGATGCCCTGCATTGGCTGGAACAGCTGGGCAATCCCTACCTGCTGGTGCTGGCCGACCAGGATGGCCGTACCGCCATCGACTGGGGCATTGCAGCCGCACCGGAAACCTTCCTGGTCGACGCCCAGGGCATCGTGCGCTGGAAGCACAGCGGTGCGCTGAGCCAGGAGATCATCGACCAGGAACTGATCCCGCAGCTGGTGCAGCTTGAACGCGCACCGGCCACCGCCTCGGTGCGCGCCGCGCCATGACCCCGCGCCCGGCCGCCTACCTTCTGGCGCTGTGGCTCGCGCTGGCTTGCACCGCGCTGCCGGCCTGGGCCCAGCCGGCGTCCGACCCGGCGCCGCTGGCCTATCGCGATGCCGCCGAAGAAGCCCGCTTCCATGCCCTGGCCGCCGAACTACGCTGCGTGCAATGCCAAAACCAGTCGCTGGCCGATTCCAACGCACAGATCGCCCACGACCTGCGCCGCGAAGTGCTCGACCTGATGCACCAGGGCCGCAGCGACGCACAGATCAAGCAGTTCCTGGTCGAGCGCTACGGCGAGTTCGTGCTGTACCGCCCGCAGGTCGAATCGCGCACCTGGCTGCTGTGGTTTGGACCGGCGTTGTTGTTGCTGGCCGGGGCCGGGCTGATCATCGCCATCGTCCGCCGGCGTGCACGCGCGTTGCCGCCGGGCGGCAACGAACCGCAGGAGTGGTGATGGTCGTCTTCGCGCTCATTGCTGGCCTGCTCGCGGTCACCGTACTGGCCGGCGTGCTGCGGCCGATGTGGCGCAACGCGCCCACCTTCGTCATCGCCACGGTGGTGGTGCTCGGCCTGGGCACGGCGGTGCTCTACGGCCTGGTGGGCACCCCGGCCGGCCTGCGCGACGCCGCGCCCCTGCCGCTGGAAACGCCGCGCGATATCGACCAGGCGGTGACAGAGCTGCGTGCCGCGCTCAAGCGCGATCCCACCCAGGTCGAGGGCTGGATGCTGCTGGGACGCGCGCTGCTCGGCCAGGAAAAATACACCGAAGCCGCCGACGCCTTCGCCGAGGCCGTGCGCCTGCAACCTGACCACGCCGAAGTACTGGTGTCGGCGGCGCAGGCGCGGATGCTCGCCGCCGGCAGCGGCCAGCCCGACGCCACCGCCGTGGCCTGGCTGCGGCAGGCCCTGGTGTTGCAGCCCGAGCATCAACGCGCGCGCTGGTTCCTGGGCGTGGCCCAGCGCCAGGCCGGGCAGCCGGGCGAGGCCGCGGCGACCTGGGCGCCGCTGCTCGGCCAAGTGGATGCGGCCACGCACGCCAGCCTGCTCGCGCAGATCGACGCCGCGCGCCAGGAAGCCGGGCAAGCGCCGCTGGCCGATAGTCCCGCAGCGGGCGGCTTGCGCGTCGAGGTCACGCTGGATCCTGCCGTGCGCGCCCGCCTGCCGGCTGAGGCGACCGTGTTCGTGATCGCGCGGATCCCTGGCGGCCCGCCAATGCCGGTGGCCGTAGAGAAGCACCGGTTGCCGGAATTGCCCTTGCAGGTGCAGCTGGACGACGCCGACAGCCCGATGCCGACGGCCAGGTTGTCGGCGTTGCAGGAAGTGGAAGTCCTGGCGCGGATATCGCGCAGCGGCAATGCGATGCGCCAGGAAGGTGATATCGAAAGCGCGCCGGTGCGGGTGACGTTGCCTGCCGATGCAGCGGTGAAGGTGTTGATCGGTCCTTGAGCACAAGCATCGGGAAGCAACGCTAGAATCGCGCCATGACCGAATTCATTCCGGCCGCGAGCCGCTTCCTGGCGCTGCCCTCCCCCTTTCCGATGAAGCGCGGCGGCGCCCTGCACGGCGCGCGCGTCGCCTATGAAACCTGGGGCACGCTGGACGCCGACGCCGGTAATGCCGTGCTCATCGTGACCGGCCTATCACCCAACGCGCACGCCGCGCGCAGCGACGACAATCCGGAGCCGGGCTGGTGGGAGGCCATGATCGGCCCGGGCAAGCCGATCGATACCGATCGCTGGTTCGTGGTCTGCGTCAACTCGCTCGGCAGCTGCAAGGGCTCGACCGGCCCCGCCTCGATTGACCCCGCCAGCGGCGCGCTGTACCGCCTGGACTTTCCCGAATTGTCGATCGAAGACGGTGCCGATGCCGCCGTGCACGTGGTCCATGCCCTGGGCATCGCCCGGCTCGCCTGCCTGATCGGCAACTCCATGGGCGGCATGACCGCGCTGGCGATCCTGCTGCGCCACCCCGGCATCGCCTACAGCCACATCAACATCTCCGGCAGCGCCCAGGCCTTGCCGTTCTCGATCGCCATCCGCTCGCTGCAGCGCGAAGCCATTCGCCTGGACCCAAACTGGAACGGCGGCCAGTACGACGACGCGCACTATCCCGAATCGGGCATGCGCATGGCACGCAAGCTCGGCGTGATCACCTACCGCTCCGCGCTCGAATGGGATGGCCGCTTCGGCCGCGTACGCCTGGACTCCGAGCATGTCGACGACGACCCGTTCGGCCTCGAATTCCAGGTCGAAAGCTACCTCGAAGGCCACGCCCGCCGCTTCGTGCGCTTCTTCGACCCCAACTGCTATCTCTACCTGAGCCGCTCGATGGACTGGTTCGACCTGGCCGAATACGCCGGCGGCGACGTCATGGCCGGGCTGGCGATGATCCGCATCCCGCGAGCACTGGCCATCGGCGCCAACACCGACATCCTGTTCCCGGTGCAGCAGCAACAACAAATCGCCGACGGACTGCGCGCCGGCGGCGCCGACGCCCGCTTCATCGGCCTGGACTCACCGCAAGGCCACGACGCCTTCCTGGTCGACTTCGAACGCTTCGGCCCAGCCGTGCGCGAATTCCTCGACGCCTTATAGCCCGCCTCAACTGCCCCCCGCAGCCGGCGCCGGCTGCAACAACCGCACCGGCGAATCCAGCGCCACCGGCACCTCGGGCACATCACCCGCCGCAGCAATGCACGCCGGACTGAGCTGATCACGCACCAGCTGCGCATCACGCTCAGCGCTTTCCCGGCGCAACTGCGCCAACCGGCTCTCATTGGCCGGCGCCATCGCCATCTGCACCGGCACCTGCATGCGCGTGGCCACCGCCTGCCCATCCAAGCGCTCCGGCTCGAACCGCTGCACCTTCACCATCTGCTGCATCGTCTTATCGAACCACGGCCGGAACTGCTGCGGCACCGAAGGATCGAAATCCACCCGCTCAAAAACCCCGCCACCATCCGGCTGCACCGTATAGAACAACCGCAGCGTCGTATTGATCCCGGCACGCATCAAACTCGTTGGCGGCATCGAAGGCGAAAACTGCGTAGTCAACGGTCGTCCCGGCCCATGATTTTCATAGCCCACACTCAACCGCAACTTGTCACCCTCCGGCACCAAGCAAGCCAACGCCCCCACCCAAGTCGTCGCAGACGCCGGCCGCCCCTCGTGCAGCACCGGCTCGAAGCGCCAACCCGCGATCTGCTTCTCAATCGGCTGACGCAAAGCCGCCGGCACCGAATCATCCGCCGTCACCCGAGTAGCGCCATCGGCCGCAATATCGACCCGCACCCTCACATGCAGCACCTTCGGCGCCGGCGCGGGCGCATTCTCAGCGAAAGCCGGAATGCTCAACGCGCACAACGCCAACCCGACCACGGCCGAAAGCCGCGCATGAAAACTGCTCCGTGCCATCTGTAACTCCTTTCCCCGAATGCTTTGGATCATCGCGTTAGCACTGGCGGCTTTGCAACCGCGCTGCCTAGCAGCGGAATCACCAGTCTCTCCTCCCGCATAGCGGCCAGAAAGTCACAGACGAAGCGCTTTTCTCTCTCTCCCAACCGCCCGCGCCGAACCGTCGAGCGGCCGGGGGGTAGGCGCATTCGGGACCCTTGGCGACAGGGACGTCGCCAAGGAGCCCCATGGATGGGTTCATGCGTGTCCCGAATGCGCCTACCCCCCGGCCGCCCCCCGACCAGTACCAGCAGCCCAAAGCGCGGGCCCCACTCACCGCACTGCAGCATGTAAACGTTTTCTCCCGCTGATAACGTGCAATCCCCCCACGCAAAACATCGCCCCTCCCATGCCGCGCCCGACCTCGTCCCTGCTCCTGCTCGCCGCCGCACTCGCCTCCCCGCCCCTGCTCGCCGCCGACCCCCTGCCCCCGCGCAGCCAATGGCAAGCCAGCGCCTCCTCGCGCCAAGTCGCCGCCCTCGCCCCCGCACACGCCATCGACGGCGACGAGACCACCCGTTGGGGCGGCGCCTTCAGCCCCGGCCACTGGTTCCAGCTCGACCTCGGCCGCCTGGCCGAGGTCGGCGGCGTGCGCCTGCACTGGGACAGCGGCTTCGCCGTCGGCTACCGCATCCAAGCCTCCCGCGACGGCAAGACCTGGGACGACGTCTACACCAGCACCGACTCGCGCGGCGCCACCGACTACCTGTTCTTCCCCGTCCGCCAGGCCCGCTACCTGCGCCTGGCCAGCCCCGAACGTACCGCCGACTGGGGCGTGTCGGTGCTCGAATTCGAACCGCTGGCCACCGCCACCGCCGCAGCACGCCTGCTCGGCCTGCCCAACGACGCCGCGCGCGTCTGGCAAGGTGGCGCCCAACCGCTGGCGATGCCGCCTGCGCAAGACGCCGCTGGCGCGGTCGAGATCGCGCTACCGCGCGGCGACGCCATCGCCGGGCTCGAAGTGTGGTGGGACGGCCCGCGCAACGGCGCACGCCTGCAGGCGCGCGAAGGCAGTGGCGCCTGGCGCACCGTGGCCGAAGACCCTGGCAGCGCCGGCGAAATGTCTTTCCTCGCCGCGCCGGAACCGTTCAAACCCACTGCCCTGCGCCTGCTCGCCGGCATCGACGGCAGCGCCCCCCACGTCCGCCGGCTGCGCCTGCTGGGTCCCGAACAGGTGCTGAGCCCGACCAAACGCTTCGAGGTGCTCGCCAGCCGCGAACACGCCGCGCTGTTCCCGGCGCAACTGCATCAACAGCAGATCTACTGGACCGTGGTGGGCGTACCGGCCGGACGGCAGAAGTCGATCTTCGATGAATTCGGCAACCTGGAAGCCTTCAAGGGCGCGCCGATGCTGCAGGCGATCTGGCGCGACGCGCAGGGCGCGGTCACCGCCGACAGCGTCGCGCGCACGCAATCCCTGCGCGAAGGCTGGATGCCGATGCCGACGGTGCAATGGCAGGCGCGGCCGCAATTGCAGATCCGCAACCAGGCCATGGCGATCGAACAACGCAACGGCCAGCCGGTGACGCTGGTGCGCTACCGGGTCGAGAACACCGGCACCGCGGCCACCACCGGCACGCTGTCGCTGTTGCTGCGGCCGATCCAGGTCAATCCGCCGTGGCAGCACGGTGGCGTGTCGGCGATCAAGGACATTGCCCTGGAGGGCCCAGCCAAGGCCACCGACGTGCGTGTAAACGGACGCATCCTGGTCTCGTCATTGACGCCCGTGGATGCACGCGGTGCCAGCGGTTTTGGCGCGCACGGCGAACAAGAACCGACCGCGACCATCGCCAGCGGGCAAGTGCCTTCCGCCAGCCAGGCGCATGACCCGGCCGGCCTGGGCTCGGCAGTGATGGCGTTCGACGTCAAGCTTGCCCCCGGCGCCCATCGCGACATCGTCGTCGCCTTCCCGCTCGGCACCCAGCCACGCGATCCACAGAGCGGCGAATTGCCACCGGCAGCGCCGGTCGATCGCGACGGCTGGCAAGCCGATGCCGGCAAGGTCTTCGATGCCGCTGCCGACACACTCACCGCGCAATGGCAGGCGCGCTTCGGCAACATCGGCCTGCGCCTGCCGGACAAGTCGCTGGTGGACATGCTGCGCGCGCAAGGCGCCTACATGCTGCTCAACCAGACCGGGCCGGCCATGCAGCCGGGACCGCGCAACTACAACCGCTCCTTCATCCGCGACGGTGCCGCCACCGCATCGGCACTGCTGCGCATGGGCCAGCCGAAGGTGGCACGCGACTACCTGCACTGGTATTCCGAGCACGCCGTGCACCCCAACGGCCTGGTCTCGCCGATCCTCAACGAGGACGGCAGCGTCAACCGCGGCTTTGGCTCGGACATCGAGTACGACAGCCAGGGCGAATACATCAACCTGGTGGCCGATGTGGCGCGGCTGGACGGCGGCGCGGAAAGCGTGCGCGACTACCTGCCCAAGGTGATCGCGGCCATGCGCTTCATGCAGGCGCTGCGCGAGCGCACGCTGGTGCCCGAGTACATGGCCGACCAGCCGGCGCCGGAGCGCTACGCCGGCATCATCGCGCCGTCGATCAGCCACGAAGGCTATTCCAGCCCAACGCACAGTTACTGGGACGACTATTGGGCCTTGAAGGGCTGGCAGGACGGCGCCTGGCTGGCCGAACAGCTCGGCGACACCGCCACCGCCACCTGGGCACGCGAACAATACGTCCCCCTGCGCGACTCGGTCGCCGCCTCGATCCGCGCCACCATCGCCTGGAAGGGCAGCGACGTCATCCCGGCCTCGGCCGACCTGGGTGACGGCGACCCGACCAGCGTGTCGATCGCACTCGATCCCACCGGGCAGCAGGCGATCCTGCCGCCGCAAGTGCTGCGCACCACGTTCGACCGCTACCTCGCCGACGTGCGTGCGCGAGAACAGCCTGACGCACTGTTCGCCTACACCCCGTACGAGATGCGCAACGTGCTCACCTACGTGCACCTGGACCGGGTCGACGACGCCAACGAATTGCTGTCGTTGTTGATGGCGCATCGGCGTCCGCTGCCATGGCAGGTACTGGCCGAAGTGGTGCATTCGCGGCTGCGCTATCCCGGTTACCTGGGCGACATGCCGCACACCTGGATCGGCGCCGAATACGCGCGCACGCTCTACGGCATGCTGATGCGCGAGGAAAACGACGCGCTGGTGCTGCTGCCGGGCACGCCGGCGACATGGTTGGCGGGCGAAGGCGTGGCGATCGACGCCTTGCCGACCGCATTCGGCAAACTCGGCCTGCAGGCCCGACAGCAGGGCGATCGGCTGCAGCTCACGCTGGCCAAGGGCTTGCGCGCCGATACCCCGGTGCGGGTGACCTGGCCGAACCGGCAACGGCCGAGCGAAGTACGCGTGGACGGCAAGCGGGTCGAGGACTACGACGCACAAGGCGTCCGCCTGGCGAAACCATTCCGCACCTTGGAGGCGCGTTGGGATAAGGCATCACGGTGATGTTGCTTGCGGAGACCTTGCCGCGACCGATGATCTCCGGTCGCGGCTGAAGCCGCTCCTACAGTGCACCCAGACGCTGTGCGCGATGGCTGCTGGAGAGGTTGTAGGAGGGGCTTCAGCCCCGACGCTGTCAGGTCGCGGAGACCTTCCCGCGACCGATCAACAGCTTGCCATCCTGCAGCCGGTAATGCCGGTGCACCACTCCGGCCGGCAAGGCATCGTGGGTAATCATCAACAGACTGCGCGGGCCCAGCGCCTGCGCCAGGTCCTGCAACAAGGCATGCGCGGTGTCCACGTCCAGCCCTTCGGTCGGCTCGTCGAGCACCAGCAGTGGCGCCTGCCGCAACAACGCTCGCGCCAGGGCGAGCCGCCGTGCTTGCCCGGCGGACATCGTCGCGCCGTTCTCGCCGACCCAGGTATCCAGGCCGCCCTGCGCACGCGTCCACTGCTCCAGGCGCACCTGCGCCAGCACCTGCCATAGCGCGGCCTCGTCCGCGTCAGGTGCGCCAATGCGCAGATTCTCGGCGACGCTGCCGGCAAACACCGGCGCGTTCTGCGGCATCCAGGCCACGCGACTGTGCCACTGCGCCGATGCAAATTCACCCAAGGCGACGCCGTCCCAACTGACCCGGCCCTGCTGCGGATCCCACAGGCGCAACAGCAATGCCGACAGCGTGGTCTTGCCGCTGCCGCTGTCGCCACCGATGGCAATGAGTTCCCCAGGGCGCAACGTCAGTTCGAGGCCATCGAGCACCGCGCGTTCGCTGCCGGGCCAGGCGAATACCACGTGCTCAAAACGCAAGGTGCCTTGTTCGGCAACCGGCTGCGGCGCCACCGGCTCGGCCACGCTGGCCGGCACATCGACGATCTCCTGCAGCTGCTGCGCGGCGACCCGCCCGGCCCAGAGCGCCTGCCAGGCCAGGCCAGCGCCTGCCCATACCTCCAGCAGCGCCAGGGTCAGGAACACCAGCGCCGCCGCCCATTCCGGCGCCAGCGCGCCGCGCCCCGCCGCTGCCAGCACCAGCCAGAGCATGCCGGCCAGCCCGGCGGCCCCACAGGCCGCATGCAGCAGCTGCCCGGCGACCAGGCGTCGCCTGCGCCGGCGGTCGCTTTCGCCGACGGCCACGGCCGCCTGCTCGACGCGCGCGATCCAGCCGGCGGTAGCCTCTACCGCGGCCAGGTCGGCGGCGCCTTCCAGCCCTTCGAAGGCGAGCGTGCGCAAGGCCATGCGTTGGCGCGCGCGGCGTGCTTCGCGGCGGCCTGCGCCCCAGGCAACCTGCGAGGGCACCAGCACCCCGACCGCCAGCGCCAATGCCGCCAGCACCAGCGCGGCCGGCGGGTAGATCCACGCCGCCGCAGCCACGCCGCAAACGCCGACTACGCCCAGCGCCAGCAACGGCGCCAGCGCGCGCACTACCAGCCCATCGACCTCGGCGATGTCCGACATCAATCGCGCCAGCAGGTCGCCAATGCGGCTGGCCCCCAGTCGCGCCGGCGCCAGCGGCAGCGCGCGCCGGAAGAACCACACCCGCAGATCGCGGGCGATGCGCAAGGTGGCGTCGTGGCCCACCAGTTTCTCGCCGTAACGCGAAGCGATGCGCGCCATGGTCAGACCGCGCACGCCGGCCGAGGGCGAGAAGAAATTGAAATCGGCCGCCATTCCCGCTGCCAACGCCGTGGCCACCAGGAAGCCGCCGGACAACGACAGCAGGCCGACGCCGGCGAGCATGGTCGTGGCGACCAGCACTGCGGTCAGCGCAAGCCGGCCGCGGTGGCGCGCGAATACTTGCCAGAGGCCGTCGCGGTGGCGCTCGATGTTCATGCCGGCATCTGCATTGGCGCTCCGCGCGGCGGCAAGGCGATGACGGCGTCGGCCCAGTCGCGCACCGCGGTGCTGTGGGTGGCGACGATGACCGCGCGTTCGCGCGCGAACACGCCCAGGGTATCGAGCAGGTCGGCCTCGGTCTGCGGATCCAGGAACGCGGTCGGCTCGTCCAGCAGCAGCACGTCCGGCTCGCGCAGCAATAGCCGCGCCAACGCAATGCGCCTGGCCTCGCCGCCGGACAGGCCAAATCCGCGCTCGCCGATCACCGTTTCCAACCCGTGCGGCAACTGCGAGGCAAAGCGCATCACCTGCGCGGCTTCGGCCACCGCGCGCAGGCGTCCGTCGCTCACGCCCGGCGCGGCCAGGCGCAGGTTGTCGGCGATGCTGGCATGGAACAGGTACGGCCGCTGTCCGGCGTAGCCCACGCGCAATCCCGGCCGCTGCACGATGCGGCCTTCGCGCGGCGCCAGCCAACCGGCCAGCGCTTCGAGCAACGTGCTCTTGCCACTGCCGCTGGGCCCGACCAAGGCCAGCCGCCGGCCGGCGGCGATGTCCAGCGACACGGCCTCCACCACATCGTGCGGCGCGCCCAGCGGCCGCAGGCGCAGGTGATGCGCCACCAGCAGCGGACCACGGATCTGCGCCAGTTCCGGTTCGCGCTCGACGTGGGCGGCCGGCGCGGCCGCCATTGCCAGCGGCGCCGGCGGCGCGAGCAAGCGCTCGACCTCGGCAACGGCGGCCAATGCATTGGCGCGGTCGTGGTAATGCGCGGCCAGCCGCCGCAGCGGCGCGTAGAACTCCGGCGCCAGCATCAGGCAGAACACGCCGACGCCCAGGCTGGCCGCGCCGTGCCCACCGAGCATGCCGAGATAGCCCAGGCCCAGGTACAGCGCGATCATCGCCACGCTCGCCGAGGCGAAGAACTCGAGCACCGTGGACGAGAGAAAGGCGATGCGCAGCACCTTGAGGCTGCGCAAGCGCACCCCTTCGGCGGCCGCCGCGATCCCGGCCAGCTCGGCCTCGCCGCGCCCGTACAGGCGCAACAGTCCCAGGCCCTTGAGCCGATCGGCGAAGTGTCCGCCCATCCGCGCCAGGGCCTGCAGCTGGCTACGGCCAGCGGCCTCGGCGCCCCAGCCGACCAGCATCATGAACACCGGCACCAGCGGTGCGGTCAGCAACAGGATCACGCCGACCACCGGTTCCATCACCGCCACCGCGACCAGGATGGCCAGCGGCACGATCGCTACCTCGACCCGTGCCTGCAGGTAGCCGGCGTAATAGCCTTCGAGCGCATCACCATGGGCCAGCAGCAGTTCGCCCAGTTCGCCACTGCGCTGTTGCCGGAGCCAAAGCGGGCCGCGCCCGAGCAAGGCGCGGTAGACGCTGCTGCGCAGGGCCAGCCGCGCACTGTCGGCCACCGCCCCGGCCGCGCTTTGCGCCCAGGCCGCCAACAGCAATCGCGCCACCAGCACCGCGATCAACGCGGCGAACGCGCCTGTCAGGGTCGGCAGCGGCCGCTGCCACACCAATACCGCCTGCAGCAGCCAGCCAATCAGCCCGGCCTGTGCGATCACCGCGACCCCGGCCACGCTGGTGGCAGTGGCGGCGATCCAGCGCGCACGACGCGCGCCGGAGGCCAGTTCGGCCAAGCGGGCGCTGCGGCGGCGGCGGTCCTGCGGAGTATCGGGGGGAAGCGGGCTATCGGCGTCCAATACGCTCTCGGCGGGCTCGCGGCGGGGGCTGGCGCGATTGTATGCGGGTGGCGCCGATACGGCGCGCCGGCCGGGGGTGTGAAGGATTGCCGCAGCGACCGGATGCCGCATTGATCTGGATCAACGCCCGGCGCACCATCGCGGCAGATCATTCGCCCAGCTCCCAACCGTCCAAAGGACGCCTCAGCCATGATCGACATGACAGTCGTCGATTTGTCACGGCTTCAGTTCGCACTGACCGTGATGTACCACTTCTTGTTCGTCCCCCTCACCCTCGGCCTCTCTTTCATGATCGCGATCATGGAGAGCGTGTATGTCATGACCGGCCGCGAGGTCTGGCGGCGCATGACGATCTTCTGGGGCGTCCTGTTCGGCATCAACTTCGCCATGGGTGTCGGTACCGGCATCGTCATGGAGTTCCAGTTCGGCATGAACTGGTCCTACTACAGCCATTACGTCGGCGACATCTTCGGCGCGCCGCTGGCGATCGAAGGCTTGATGGCGTTCTTCCTCGAAGCGACCTTCATCGGCCTGTTCTTCTTCGGCTGGAACCGCCTCACCCGCGTGCAGCACCTGGCGGTGACCTGGCTGATGGCGCTGGGCACCAACCTCTCGGCGCTGTGGATCCTGGTCGCCAACGGCTGGATGCAGAACCCGACCGGCGCGGTCTTCAACCCGGACACCATGCGCATGGAAGTGGTCGACTTCATGGCGGTGGTGTTCAACCCGGTGGCGCAGGCCAAGTTCGTGCATACGGTCTCGGCCGGCTACGTCACCGGTGCGGTGTTCGTGATGTCGATCAGCGCGTTCTACCTGCTGCGCGGTCGCCACCGCGACATGGCGCGGCGCTCGTTCGCGGTGGCCGCGGCCTTCGGCCTGCTGTCTTCGCTCTCGGTCGTGGTACTGGGCGATGAAAGCGGCTATGCCGCCAACGAGCACCAGAAGATGAAGCTGGCGGCGATCGAAGCGATGTGGGAGACCGAGCAGGCACCGGCCGACTTCACCGCCTTCGGCATTCCCAACCAGAAGACCCAGCAGAACGATTTCGCGATCAAGATCCCGTACCTGATGGGCCTGATCGCCACCCGCTCCTTGAACCAGCCGATCCCCGGCATCCTCGAACTGGTCGAGCGCGCCGAGCACCGCATTCGTGGCGGCCAGCTCGCCTACGGTGCGCTGGAGCGGCTGCGCAAGGACAAGAACGACGCCGAAGCGCGCGAGATGTTCGACCGCCATTGGCAGGACCTGGGCCACGGCCTGCTGCTCAAGCGCTATCGCGAAGACATCGTCAACGCCACGCCCGAGCAGATAGCGCAAGCGGCGATGGATACGGTGCCGCGCGTGCTGCCGCTGTTCTGGACCTTCCGCATCATGGCCGCGATTGGTTTCTACCTGATCGTCTTCTTCGCCGCGGCATTCTGGTTCTCCTGCAAGCACAACTTCGAAGACAAGCGCTGGTTCCTGAAGTTGGCGCTATGGACCTTGCCGCTGCCGTGGATCGCGATCGAATGCGGTTGGTTCGTCGCCGAATACGGCCGCCAGCCGTGGGCGGTGGAAGGCGTGCTGCCGACGTTCTACGCCGCCTCGGGGCTGGCGCTGCACCAGATCCTGACCACGCTGTGCGGGTTCGTGCTGCTCTATACCGTGCTATTAGTGATTGAAATCAAGCTGATGCTGAAGGCGATCAAGCTCGGGCCGGAGGACATCCTGCCTTCGCTGCAGGCCCGCAAGTCCCCCGATGCCCCCCTCAGCACCGAAGCGCTCGCCGGCGGCCAGCCGTAAGCGCAGGAGAACTCACATGGACTTCGTATTGCTCGATTACACGACGCTGCGCCTGGTGTGGTGGCTGCTGATGGGCATCTTGCTGATCGGCTTTGCGGTGATGGACGGCTTCGACCTGGGGGTGGGCACGCTGCTGCCGCTGGTGGCCCGCAACGATGCCGAGCGCCGGCTGGTGGTCAACACCATCGGCCCGGTCTGGGAAGGCAACCAGGTGTGGCTGATCCTGGGCGGCGGGGCGATCTTCGCCGCCTGGCCACCGCTGTACGCGGTGAGCTTCTCCGGTTTCTACCTGGCGATGTTCCTGATCCTGTTCGCGCTGATCCTGCGCCCGGTCGGCTTCAAGTACCGCGGCAAGCTGCCGAGCCAGCGCTGGCGCAACAACTGGGACTGGGCGTTGTTCGTTGGCGGCTTCGTCCCGGCGCTGATCATGGGCGTGGCGGTGGGCAATGTACTGCTCGGCGTGCCGTTCCATTTCGACGACAGCATGCGGGTGTTCTACACCGGCAGCTTCTTCGGCCTGTTGATGCCCTTCGCCCTGCTCGCCGGCCTGCTCAGCGTGACCATGCTGATGGCCCACGGCGCGGCGATGCTGGTACTCAAGACCGACGGCCCGGTGGCCGACCGCGCGGCCCGTTATGGCAGCTTGTCGGCAGGGGTGGCGCTGCTGTTGTTCGCCGCCGGCGGGGCCTGGGTCGCCTTCGGCCTGCATGGTTACGAGGTGACCTCGGTACAGGTCACCGACGGGGCCACCAATCCGCTGCTGAAGACCGCCACGGTGGGCGCCGCCGCCGGTGGCTGGCTGCACAACTACCAGGCCATGCCGCTGACGCTGCTGGCGCCGTTGCTGGGCCTGCTCGGCCTGCTCGGCAGCGCGGTGTTGTTGCGTGCACGCCGCGGCGGCCTGGCCTTCGTTGCATCGGGCGCGGCCATCGCCGGCATCATCCTGACCGTGGGCCTGGCGATCTTTCCGTTCCTGCTGCCCTCCTCCAGCGCGCCGGGCTCCAGCCTGACGGTGTGGGATGCCTCCAGCAGCCACCTGACGCTGTGGATCATGTTGCTGGCCACGGTGGTGTTGCTGCCGATCGTGCTGGTCTACACCGCCTGGGTCTATCGCGTATTGAAGGGCAAGGTCACCGCCGACGAAATGAGCCAGAACCCGAACGCCTACTGACCGGGCACGCCCTGCGCGCGCCCCCCATTCAAGGAGCTGCAACATGTGGTATTTCGCCTGGATTCTCGGTACCGGCCTGGCCTCGCTGGCGGCGGTGCTCAATGGCATGTGGTTCGAAATGCGCGAGCAGGATGCCGGCCGCGGCAAGTAATTTTTTCGGTGCCGATGCTTGCCGAGCCGTGGTGACCCCTGTATCATGCGCGGCTCAGTCGGGGTGTAGCTCAGTCTGGTAGAGCGCTACGTTCGGGACGTAGAGGTCGCAGGTTCGAATCCTGTCTCCCCGACCACTGAATCCAAAGCCCGGAAGGCATGCCTTCCGGGCTTTTTCGTTGCAGAATCCAGATACGGTGCCAGGCGTGGACGACACGCGCCGCTGATCGCGTTACGGTCATCATCCACCCGCCGTCTCCACCCGAGGAGGGAACATGCTCCCCCGAGCCCTGCCTGCCATGCTCGATGCCCTGCGCCACTGCCGCAACCGCGAGGATTACCTTGCCGCGATGGCTGATTGCCGCATCGCCGTCGACGATATCGCCCCGTTCTGCCAGTACGGCGACGAGGCCTACCAACGCAATCCGATCGAGCGCAACGAACGCCACGAACTGGTCGCCATCTGCTGGCGCCATGGCCAGGCCACGCCGATCCACAACCACGGCCAGTCGCAATGCTGCGTGCGCGTGTTGCAAGGCGCCATCGAGGAACAGCGCTACGTCCGTGACCAGGCTGCCGGCGCGCTCCCGGCCGCCCGTGGCGTGCAACGGCTCACCCCGCGCGCCGAGACCCGCTTCGACGCGGCCGAGGATTTCCACCGCCTCACCGGGCTGCATCCGGACGGCTCCATCTCGCTGCATCTCTACGTCCCGCCCCTGGCCGACTACGAGACGATCGACCTGCCGTAGTGGCACAGGTGGTGCAGTAATCCGGTTGTTCCTGCCACCTTTGCCTCCTAGCCTGGGGCCGAAGACGCAGCATGCCTGCGCACCCCCGTTCCAGCTGGGAAGCGCCATGACACCCCTTGTCCGCTCCTTTACCCTCGCCACTGCCTTGCTCGGCAGCCTCGCCGCAGCCGGCTGCGCCACGCACCCACGCACGCCTGCGCTGGTGCCGGCCCAGCCGCCCCCTGCCATGCCGCGCGTGGTTGCCCATCGCGGTGGCACCGCCGATGCCCCCGAGAACACCCTGCTGGCGATCCACAGCGCCTTGCAGAACGGCGCCGATGCGCTGTGGCTGTCGGTGCAGCTGAGCGCCGACGGCGTGCCGGTGCTGTATCGCCCACGCGACTTGTCGGCGCTCACCGAGGGAAAAGGCCTGGTCGCCTCGCTGCCGGTGGCACGGCTGCAGGCGCTCAACGCCGGCTACCGCTTCAGCGACGCCAACGGCGGCTTTCCGTACCGCGCACGGCCCCAGCCGATCGCCCGCCTCGACCAGGCCCTGGCGGCGATCCCGCGCCACCTGCCGGTGATGTTGGACATGAAGGCCGAACCGTCCGCGGCCCTGGTCCAAGCCGTGGCCGCGGTACTCGCTCGCGGCAATGACTGGGCGCGCACCTGGCTGTATTCCACTGACGCCGGCTACGCGCCGCTGTGGCAGCCATATCCGCAAGCGCAGGTGATGGAATCGCGCGATGCCACACGCCAGCGCTTGCTGGAATTGGTCTTGGCCCAACGCTGTGTCGCGGCGCCGGAGGCGCCGGGCTGGGCGGCATTCGAGCTGCGGCGAAACCTCAAGGTCAGCGAAAGCTTCACCCTGGGCAAGGGCCACACAGCGGTCAGCGGCGCGCGCCTGTGGACGCCGGAAGCCATGGTTTGCTTCCGCAGCCACGCCCCCGAGTTTTCGGTGCTGTGGATTGGCGTCGGCAGCGAGGAGGACTACAAGCTGGCCGCCGACCTGGGCGCCGATGCGGTGATGGTCGATTCGCCGCGACAGGCTCGGGCATGGCGCGAAGCCGTCAAGGCGGTGGCCGGAGGCTCCGGCCACCGCCCCTGACTCACAGCACCGGCAGTTCGATGAAGCTCGGCTGCTGCGGCGTGTGCCAGATGCGCTGGGTCGCCTTCTGGTAATCGGCCGGTTTGGCGAAGTAGATGTTCGGCACGAAGGTTTGCGGGTTGCGGTCGTACAGCGGGAACAGGCTCGACTGCACCTGCACCATCACCCGGTGCCCGGGCTTGAACACGTGGTTGGCGTTGGGCAATTCGAAACGGTAGCCCAGCGGCTGGTTGCTGGCGATCGGCTTGGCGGTCTCGAAACCTTCGCGATAACGGCCACGGAAGATCGCCAGCGATACCGGCAACTCGTATCCGCCCATCTTCGGGTCGGCAGCATTCTCGCCCGGCGCCACGTCGATCAGCTTGACCACCCAATCGCTGTCGCTGCCGCTGGTGGAGGCCTGCAGGTTCACCACCGGCGCACCGCCGATCTTCAGCGGTGCGGTCAACGGCTCGCTGACATAGGTCAGCACGTCCGGACGGCCATCGACGAAGCGCTGGTCGTGCACCAGCCAGGTCGTCCACATGTCGCGATCGCCGAAGCGCATCGGCCTCGGCACGAACGGCACCGGCTTGGCCGGGTCGGAGACGTACTCCTCGTAGTCGCCCTGGCCCGCCGCCGGCGCCTGGAACGACAACGTCCCACCCGCATGTAGGTACAGCGGCTTGCTCTGCGCCGCGCAGCCCTGCGCGCAACTGCGCGGCCACTGCTGCAGTCGGTCCCAGTGATTTTCGCCGGTGTTGTAGACCAGCACCGGGGGCGTGTCGGCCTTCGGCGCGCCCTCGACCAGGTACTGGTCGAAGAACGGCTTGAGCACGTCGCGGCGGAACTGGTGCGCGGTATCGCCATCGAACTGCAGCGCGCCGAGCGAACTGCCATCGTAGTTGACCTGGCTGTGCCGCCACGGCCCCATCACCAGGTAATTCTTGTCGTTGCCGCTATCGCGCCCTTCCATCGCCAGGTAGCTGTGGTTGGCGCCGTACATGTCCTCCTGGTCCCACAACCCTTGCAGCCACATCGTCGGGACTTTGAGCGGCGTGCGCGCCATCACCTTGTCCAGCGCCTGTTCCTGCCAGTAGGCATCGTAGGCCGGGTGCTCGCTGAGCTTGTGCCACCACGGCAACTGGTCGACGCCGGCCGCCTTGGCGAAATCCCCGGCCGAACCGGCGCGCAGGAAATTGCTGTAGTCGTCGTAGCCCTCGCGCGCGATCGAGGTGCCCTTGCCGCGCTGGGTCAGCTGACCGGTGAAGTAATCGAAATTGACCTGGCGGAAAGCCCCGTAATTGAGCCAGTCATCGCCCATCCAGCCGTCGATCATCGGGCTCTCGGGCGCGGCCACCTTCAACGCCGGATGCGGATCGGTCAGCGCCATCACTACGGTGAAGCCCTCGTAGGACGAGCCGATCATGCCGACCCGGCCATTGGACTCAGGCAGGTGCTTGACCAGCCAATCGATCGTGTCCCATGCATCGGTGGCGTGATCGACCTTGGTCTTGTTGAGCGGTCCGCGCAGCGGCCGGGTCATGACGTAGTCGCCTTCGGAGCCGTACTTGCCGCGGATGTCCTGGAACACGCGGATATAGCCGCCTTCGACGAACACATCGTCGCCCTGCGGCAACAGGTCCTTCATGTGCGGCGAGTTCGAGCGCTCGGCACGGCCATCGGCATCGTAGGGCGTGCGCGTGAGCAGGATCGGCGCGTCGTGCGCGCCCTTGGGAACCACGATCACGGTGTGCAGCTTGACGCCATCGCGCATCGGGATCATGACCTCGCGCTTGACGTAATCATTGGCCGCGGTAGGCGCCTCGAACTTCTTGCCAGTGATGTCCGGCGTCATCGGCGAGGTCTGGGCCATGGCCTGGCTCATGGCCAGGGCGAGGACGGCGAAGCACAAGGTACGGCGGCGCATCAGGCGGGCTCCGGGAGTGGGTGATGTTGGTCCTGGATGATGCACCCGTGGCGTCGGCGGATGACGTTTTGAATCACAAAATGGGGGCATGACCAATGGCACCCCTCCTGCAATGCGATGCATTCCGATTAGACAGCTGCGCGCGTCTGGCCTTCGCCGCGTACCACGAACCGCTCCACCGTCAATGCTTCCAGGCCCATCGGGCCGTAGGCATGCAATCGGGTGGTCGAGATGCCGATCTCGGCGCCCAGCCCCAGCTCGCCGCCATCGGAAAAGCGCGAAGATGCGTTCACCATCACCACCGCCGAGCGCAACGCCTGCACGAATCGCTCCGCATGTGCTGTATCGCCGGTGGCGATCACCTCGGTATGGTCCGAGCCGTAATGGCGGATGTGCGCAATCGCCGCATCCAGGTCCGCCACCACCCGCACCGCGATCACCAGATCGAGGAACTCGGCGGCAAAATCCGCGTCCGTGGCCTCGCCCAGATCAGGCACCCACCGCCGGCTGGCCTCATCGCCGCGCACTTCCACGCCACGCTCGCGCAACGCCTGCACCGCCTGCGGCAGGAACGAGGCGGCAATATCCGCATGCACCAGCAGCGTTTCCAGCGAATTGCACGCCGAAGGCCGCGACACCTTGCCGTCGATCAACAAGCGCAACGCAAGATCGGCGTCGGCCGAAGCGTCCACGAACAGATGGCAGACGCCCTTGTAGTGCTTGATCACCGGCACGCGCGCATGTTCGGCGACGAACCGGATCAGGCCCTCGCCCCCACGCGGGATCGCCAGGTCGACGATGTCGTTGAGCTGCAGCAATTCCAGCATGGTCTCGCGGCGTAGATCTTCGACCAAGGTCAAGGCCGCGGCCGGCACGCCTTGCGCTTGCAGCGCGCCGCGCAGGGCGGTGGCAATGGCGGTGTTGGAATGGATCGCCTCCGAACCGCCCCGCAGGATCACGCCGTTGCCGGCCTTGATGCACAGCGCCGCCGCATCGGCGGTCACATTGGGCCGCGCTTCGTAGATCATCGCGATCACCCCGAGCGGCACGCGCACCTTCTGCACGCGGATGCCGTTCGGGCGCACATCGTCGCGGGTGACCTGGCCCACCGGGTCGGGCAACGCGGCGACCTCGCGCAGGGCATCGGCGATGGCTGCCAGGCGCTTGGGGTCCAGCGCCAGGCGGTCGAGCATCGCGCTGCCCACGCCCTTGTCGCGCGCAGCCGCCAGGTCCAGCGCATTGGCCGCGAGAATGGCCGCACTGTCGGCTTCGAGCGCGGCGGCCATGTGCGTCAGCAAGGCGGCCTTGGCCGCGCCGTCGAGCTGGGCCAGGGTCTGCGCCGCCAGGCGGCACTCCATCGCGAGGGTCTTGATGTCGGACATGCTGGATTTCCCGGTATAGGTCAGGCGGGCAACAACACCAGGTCGTCGCGGTGGACGACGTTCTCGCCGTAGTTGTAGCCGAGCACCGATTCGATATCGCGCGAATGGCGGCCGGCCAGGCGGCGCACATCCTGCGCCGAATATTGGCTGACGCCCCGGGCCACGCTGCGCTCGATGCCGTCCTGGCGGGTGCGGATCTCGACCATGTCGCCGCGGCGGAACTCGCCTTCGGCCGCGGTCACCCCGCCCGGCAACAGCGAGGCGCCCTTTTCGGCCAGGGCATGCGCCGCGCCAGCGTCGACCAGGATCGCGCCCGGCTCCACCGGCGCATGCCGCAGCCAGTACTTGCGCGCCGCAACGCGGGTGCGCCCGGGATGCAGGCGCGTGCCGCGCAAGCGGTCGTGCCCGAGCGCGCGCAGCACTTCGCTGTTGCGCCCGTTGAACAGGTAGGTTTCGATCCCGGCAGCGCCGGCCTTGGCGGCCGCTTCCAGCTTGGTGCGCATGCCGCCGGTGCCGACCCCGGCGCTGCCACTGCCGCCGGCCATGGCGAGGATGCCGGCATCGAGCTCGCGCACTTCATTGACCGGCAGCGCGTCGGGGTTCTGGCGCGGATCGGTGCTGTACAGGCCGTCGATGTCGGTGGCGATGAATAGTGCGTCGGCATCGACCAGGGCGGCGACGATCGCGGCCAGGTTGTCGTTGTCGCCCAGCTTGAGCTCGTCGACCGATACGGTGTCGTTCTCGTTCACCACCGGCAGCGCGCCCAGGCGCAGCAGCTCATTGAGGGTGGCGCGCGCGTTGAGATAGCGACGGCGGTTGCGCAGGTCGTCGTGGGTGAGCAGCACCTGCGCCACCGGGCGCTCGAAGAAGCGTTGCCACAACGCCATCAGCTGCGCCTGGCCGAGCGCGGCCAGCGCCTGTCGTGCGGCCATCGCCGCGCCCTGCTCGGCCGCGCGCGGCAGGATCGCGCGGCCGGCCGCGACCGCGCCAGACGAGACGATCACCACTTCGCGACCGGCGCCAACATGGGTCGAGACGAATTGCGCCAATCCCAGTGCATAGCGCGGCGACAAACCGCCGCCATCGGCGGCGAGCAAACTGCTGCCCACCTTGAGCACCGCCCGCCGCCACGGCGGTAGCCCCTGTTCGACGAAGGGAGTGGCCTGGGGCGCGGCGGGGTCGGTCATCGCGATATCCGTAAGGAACTCAGTGGGTATTCCATTCGTACACCGTCAGCTCCGAGGCATCCTGCAACACCAGCGGATCGCCCGCCACCAGCGCCTGGGCCTCGGCCAGGCTGGCCACGTGCTGCAGTACATAGGCACCGCCACTGCCATCGGCAAAGCCGCCGGTCAGCAGCAATTTGTCCTGCGCGCGCAGCGCGGCGAGGAAATCGCGATGCGGCTGGATCACCGCTTCGCTGAAACCGGGCTTGCGCATCGCCATGACCAGATAGTGCTTCATCGCCGCGCCCTCAGCCCAGTGCCTGCCAACGCGCCTGCAAGACGTCCAGGCGCAGGTCGGCCGCCGCGCCCGGCGACACCCGCGCCGCCAGGCTGCCTTCCGGCGTGCGGCCCTGCCCCGCGCTGTCGGCGCTGGCCGCGGCGGCCTTGTACGCCTCGCGGAACGGCACGCCGGCCACGGCCGCCTCGACCGCGACGTCGGTGGCGTACATGCCCGAATCGATCGCCGCGCGCAGGCGGTCTTCGCGCCATTCCAGGTTCGCCAGCAGCGCCGGCAGCAACTCCAGCGCGGCCAAGCCGCGGCCGAAGCCGTGGAAGATCGCGCCCTTGGACGCTTGCAGGTCGCGGTGGTAGCCCGAAGGCAGCGACAGCAATTGTTCGATCTCGGTACGCGCCGCCGCCACGCTGGCGTGGGTGGCGCGCATCAGTTCGATCACGTCGGGATTGCGCTTGTTCGGCATGATCGAACTGCCGGTGGTGTATTGCGCCGGCAGCGCGACGAAGCCGTACTCGGCGCTGGTGAACAACGACAGGTCCCAGGCGATCCGGCGCAGGTCCAGGGTCGCACTGCCGAGCGCTTCGAGCGCCGCCATCTCGAACTTGCCGCGTGAGAGCTGGGCATAGATCGGCGAGACCTGCAGCCGCGCAAAGCCGAGCGCAGCGGTGGTGTGGTCGCGGTCCAGCGGCAGGTTGACGCCGTAGCCGGCCGCGGTGCCCAGCGGATTGGCGTCGATGAGCTTCAGCGTGTCGGTGGCGCGCACGGCATCATCGATGAAGGCCTCGGCCCAGCCCGCCCACCACATCCCCGCCGAGGACACCACCGCACGCTGGATATGGGTATAGCCGGGCAATGGCAGCGCGCGCTCGGCAGCGGCGCGATCCAGCGCCACCCGCGCCGCCTGGCGGCTGAGTTCGGCCACCCGCGCCAATTTTTCCTTCAGCCACAGGCGCGTGGCCACCAGCACCTGGTCGTTGCGGCTGCGGCCGGTGTGGATCTTGCGGCCGGCATCGCCCAGGCGCTCGGTCAGGCGCGCCTCGATCGCCGAATGGCCATCTTCGTACTGCTCGTCGAGCACGAAGTTGCCGGCGCGCCAGTCAGCGGCCAGCGTGTCCAGCTCGGCCAGCAGGCCGGCGAGCTCGGCGGCCGAGAGAATGCCGATGTGCTGCAGGCCTTCGGCGTGTGCCTTGCTGGCCTGGATATCGTGCAGGAAGAACTCGCGGTCCAGGACCACGTCATCGCCAGCCAGGAAGCGCTGGATCTGCGCGTCGACGGCGACGCCGGGTTTCTGCCAGAGGAGATGGGTCATATAGGCCTCGTGGTGGGCTTGCTGTAGGAGCGGCTTCAGCCGCGACCGGATGCCATCCGGTCGCGGCTGAAGCCGCTCCTACAGTCAATGCGGGATCGCGGTCAGCTCGGGCAGGCCGAGCGCGCGGTTGAGGTTCTGCAGCGCCTGGGTGGCCGCGCCCTTGAGCAGGTTGTCCAGGGTCGCCACCACGACCACGCGCTTGCCGCCCGGCGCAGTGGTGAAGCCACCTATCTGCACGCCATGGCGCCCGGCAATCCGGCTCACCCACGGCGCTTCGTCGACCACTTCGATCAATGGCTCGCCAGCATAGCGATCGCGGTAGCGCGCCAGGATGTCCTCGCGCTTGAGCGGCTGCTGCAACCACAGGTTGACGGTCATGGTGATGCCGCGGAAATGCGCCGCCACGTGTGGCATGAACTCCACCGGCACGCCGAGCTGGGCGCTGACTTCGCGCTCGTGCATGTGGTCGGTAAGCGCGTACGGCATCAGGTTGTCGCGCAGCAGTTCGACGTTGTTCTTGTCCGAGGGCGTGGTGCCGGCACCGGAATAGCCCGATACCCCGAAGCATTGCGGCGGACCGGCCAGTTCGCCCAGCAGCGGTGTGATCGCCAGCTGCATCGCGGTGGCGTAGCAGCCTGGGTTGCTGATGCGCTTCTGCCCGGCGTAGCGCTCGCGCGTCAGCTCCGGCAGGCCGTAATACCAGGCCGGATCGAAGCGATAGTCGGCCGACAAGTCGACGATGATCGTCTGCGGCGCGGCCGCATCGATGGCCGCCACGTAGGGCTGCGCCTTGCCGTTGGGCAGCGCCAGGATGACGGTATCGGCGCCCTTGCCCGCTACCGCGGCCGGATCGAGGTTCTCATAGCGAAGTTCGCCGGCATACGCATCGTTGTGCTCGGCCACGCGCTGGCCATCGAGCTCGCGCGAGGAGACGAACGCCAGTTCGAGCTGCGGATGGGCGGCGATCAGGCGGATCAGTTCGGCGCCGGTGTGGCCGCGGGCGCCGACGATGCCGACGGTGAAAGAGGTGCTCATGCGTTGGCTTCCAGGCGGAACCGCAGGTGCCGGCGCGCAGCCGGCCACTCCGAGGCGAGAAGGGAGAAGATCACGGTATCGCGGATGCTGCCGTCGGCGTGGCGCTTGTGCCCGCGCAGCACGCCATCCTGCTTGGCGCCGAGGCGGGCGATGGCGGCGCGCGAGGCATGGTTGAACCAGCTGGTCTCGAACACCACGCTGATGCAGCCCAGCTGCTCGAACGCGTGCGCCAGCAACATCAGCTTGGCTTCAGTGTTCAGCCCGGTGCGCTGCACCGAGGGGGCATACCAGGTGTAGCCGATCGACAGGCGCGGGACGTCCGCGGCCAGGTCGTAGTAACGGGTACTGCCGACCACCTCGCCGGCGGCATTGCGGACCACGAACGGCAGCGCGATGCCTTCGGCCTGCATGCGCAGCGCCGCATCAACATAGGCCGCGGCTTGCGCCGGCGTCGGCACGTTGGTGTACCACAGCTGCGACAGCTCGCCTGCGCCCAGCGCCGCGCGCAGTTCCTCAGCGTGCTCGATACGCAGGGGTTCGAGCGTGGCGTGCTGGCCGCGCAGGGTTGGCGCAGTGCGCCAGTCGGTTGGCAATAGGTCCAATGCCATGGTTCAGCCCAGCAAGGTGGGGGTGCGGGTGGCGCAGTGGGCGACGCAGCGCTGGATCTGCTCGAAGTTCTCCAGCCCGTACCAGAATACCTTCCACTTCTCCTGCTTGATGCAGCCGTCGGACTCGGCGTAGTAGAAGATGTTGACCGGGTTGTTGTGGCGCGAACGCCAGAACAGGCGCGGGGTTTCCTCGCGCATCACGTTCCAGACCGCGCGCCCCAGGCCTTCACCCTGGGCATCGTCGAGCACGGCGAACTTGTCCAGGTAGACGCCGTCGGCCTCGTCGGTGAGGATCACCGCGGCGCGGTAGTTCTCGCTGACGTAGGCGCGCAACAGGCGGGTCTTGTCGAAATAATCCGACACCAGGGTGCGGCCGAAGCTCGACTCGATCAGCTGCTGCAGCCGCGCCAGGTCCAGCTCGGCCCAGGAGGTGGCGCGCAGCACGCGCTCGCCGCGCCGCACCAGGGTGCCCGAGCCCTTGTGGGTGAACAGTTCCTTGGCCAGGTCGGCCGGCCGGGTGATCGACACCGACGACTCCAGCGGCAACTTGTCCAGCAGGTCCTTGATCTGTTCGATCTTCACCTTCATGCCGCCGTGGATCCACGGCTGCTCGATCAGGTGCTCGTACTCGGTGGACAGGTTGATCGAGTCGATCACCTTGCCGTTGGCATCGAGCAGACCGCCGGTGCCGGTGAGGAAGATGATCTTGTACGGCTGCAGCTCGCGCACCAGTTCGTTGGCGGCGAAGTCGGCGTTGACGTTGAGGATCTGCCCGCTCGGGGTCTCGCCCAGGCTGGTGATCACCGGGATTGAGCCGGCCTGCAGGCTGGCCTCGATCGGCGCCAGGTTGACCTTGCGCACCTCGCCGACCAGGCCATAGGTATCGCGGTCGAGGTACTCGGCCTCGAACACGCCTCCGGTGATCGACGTGGCGCGCGCGCCATTCTGCTGCAGCGCCTCGACCAGCTTCAGGTTGGATTGCTGGAACACCCGGCGCACGATCGCCAGGGCTTCGGGCGAGGTCACGCGCAGGCCGTTGACGGTCTGCTTCTCGATCCCGGCGGCCGCCAACTCGGCATCCAGCTGCGGGCCGGCGCCGTGCAGCACGATCGGGGTCAGCCCCACTTCCTGCAGGAACGACAACGACGAGGTCAGCGCCTCCAGGTCGTCGCGCAGCACCGCGCCGCCGACTTTCACCACGGCGAAGCGCTTGGCATCCAGCTGCGAAAAGCGCTTGAGGTACTGGCTGATTTCCTTCGCGCTGGCCATGCTCGAGAGCAGGCGCACGATGGTCTGGCGGGTCTGTTTGTGCGGGGCGGCAGGGGACATTTCTGGCTTCAGGAGACGGGAGGGGATGGCGCGCTCAACGCGCGCCGTGGGTGCTGCGGCCGTTGATGATGCGATCCACCGAATCGGCGTAGCGCTGCAACTGCGCCAGCGTCACCCATTCGTCGGCGGTATGGGCTTGGGCGATGTCGCCCGGCCCATAGACCAGCGCGGTGTAGCCGCCGGCGGAGAACAACGAGGCCTCGGTCCAGAAATCGACGGCGTTGCCGATCGGCAGGTCCAGGGCATCGGCGACATCGCGCGCGGCCAGTCGGCGTTCTTCGGCACGGGCAATGTCGCCGGAAGGCAGGCTGGGCCCACGGAAGGTTTCTTCGAAATGCGCCGCCGCCGGCTCGGCGAATCCGGCGAAGGTTTCAAGCAGCTGGTCCACGTCCATGGACGGCAGCGGCCGGAAGCCAAAACGCAGTTCGGCCGCCGGGGCAATCATGTTGGCCTTGATCCCGCCTTCGATCCGGCCGATGTTGAAGCGCAGACCGGTCAGGCCGCCGAAGCGCGCATGGGCCAGCGAATCGACGTGGCCCAGGGCACGCTCGCCCCAGCGCACTGCTTGGTGCAGCGCGCTGGCGGCCGGGTCCTGCTTACCCGACGCATGCCCTGCCCGGCCCTGGAATCGCATCAACACCGAGCTGATGCCGCGATGGGCCAGCACTGCCTCGCCCATCGTCGGTTCGGCTACCAGCACCGCGTCGTAGGCCAGGCCGCGCGCGAGAAAGGCGGCGATACAGCGCGGATCGTTGGCCTCCTCGTCGCTGGAGAACAGGAACGCGGCATCGCCGTCGCCGGCATTAGCCGCGGCCACCAGCGCGGCCGCGGCGCCCTTGATGTCGCACACACCGAGGCCGACCACGCGATCTTCGAGGCGGCGCATCCGATGTGGATCGGCGCTCCAGTGCGGCGAATCCGGCACGGTGTCCAGGTGCACGTTGAACAGGTACTTCGGCGCGCCGCGCACCGCGTACAGGCTGACCGCACCAGCGCCGTGGTCGACGACTTCGACCTGGAACCCCGGCAGGTGCGCGCGCAGGTAGTCGAAGATGCCGCCCTCGGCGGCAATGGCGCGCGGTGGATTGCGGGTGTCGAAGGACACCAGTTTTTCCAGGTGCGCGAGGGTGGCGGCAAGCAGGTCGGTCATGGCTACTCGGGGCGAAGGGTCGGTGCGCGGGCGGTCAGGCCGCAGGCGTGGCGCGGTACAGGTCCGGCCGCGAGATTTCCATCAGGCGGTCCGGGCGTGCCGGCGCGGTGAAGCCGTAGCGGGCATACAGGCCGTGGGCGTCCCAGGTGGCGAGCATGAAACGGCGCAGGCCCTGCAACTGCGGATGGGCGAAGACCGCATCCATCAGTTGCTTGGAATAGCCCTGGCCACGCTGCGCCGGCAGCACGAAGACATCGGCCAGGTAGGCGAAGGTGGCGAAGTCGGAGACCACGCGCGCGAACGCGACCTGGCCTACGCCCTCCACGTAACCGCCGAAACATAGCGAGCCTTCGATTGCACGCAGCACCGTCTGTTCCGGTATACCGAGGCTCCAATACGCCTCGGTCGACAGGAACTGGTGGATCAGGGCAACGTCCAGTTCGCCCTTGTCGGTGCTGATGCGCAGCTCGCTCATGGCCCGGGGCTCAGCGGTTGACCTGGGCGTACAGGGTGGAGCTCATGCCGAACAGCTTGATGAAGCCCTCGGCCTCTTCCACGCCCCAGTCGGCCGACTGCGCGTAGGTGGCACCCTTGGCGTTGAGCAGGTGCGGCGAACGCACGGCCACGGCATCGACGCGGCCGCCGCGGGTTTCCAGCACAACTTCGCCGTTGACCTTGGCCTGCGAGGACTTCAGGAAGGCTTCGATGTCCGACTTCAGCGGGTCGTGGTAGAAGCCTTCGTACACCAGCTCCACCCACTTGCGTGCGACCTCGGGCTTGAAGCGGTTCTGCTGCTTGGTCAGCACCGCGTCTTCCAGCGCGCGGTGCGCGGCCAGCAGCGAGACCAGCCCCGGGGCTTCGAACACGATGCGGCCCTTCAGGCCGATCACGGTGTCGCCGGTATAAACGCCCCGACCGACGCCGTACTGGGCGAACAGCTTGTTGAGCTTGGCCAGGATCTGCGCGCCCGGCAGCGGCTTGCCGTCCAGCTCCACCGCTTCGCCTTCGACGAACTTCAAGGTGACGGTCAGCGCATCGGTCGGCCAGGCGCTACGCGGCGCGCACCAACCGCGCGCACCCTCGCCCGGCGCTTCCCACTTGTCGATCTCGCCACCGGACATGGTCAGGCCCAGCAGGTTCTCGTTGATGGTGTAGGCCTTCTGCTTGGCGCGCACACCGAAGCCGCGCTCTTCCAGGTACTTCTGCTCGTAGGCGCGGGTCTGGGTGTGTTCCTTCTGGATTTCGCGGATCGGCGCGACGATCTGGTAGTCGCCCTGCGCCTTCACCGCCAGGTCGAAGCGGACCTGGTCGTTGCCCATGCCGGTGCAACCGTGGGCGATGATGTTCGTGCCCAGCTCGGCGGCGCGCTTGAGTGCGGCGTCCACGATCAGGTAGCGATCCGAGACCAGCAGCGGGTACTGGCCCTGGTAGCCCTCGCCGGCCCAGACGAACGGCTTGACGAAGCCTTCCCAGATCGCCGGGCCGCCATCGACGGTGACGTGGCTGGCCGCGCCCAGTTCGGCGGCGCGCTTCTCGATGAAATCGCGCTCTTCGTCATCCACGCCGCCAGTATCGGCGAACACGGTATGCACGGCGTAGCCCTGGTCTTGCAGGTAGGGAATGCAGAAGCTGGTGTCGAGGCCGCCGGAGAAGGCGAGGACGATGTCTTTCTTGCTCATGGGGGAGTTCCGGGCTACGTGGATTATTGGGAAATGAGGGCTGCCATCACCGCTTTCTGCACATGCAGGCGGTTTTCGGCTTCGTCGATGGCAATGCAGTTGGGCGAATCCATCACCGCGTCGGTCGCCTTCACATTGCGGCGCAGCGGCAGACAGTGGCTGAAGACGCCGTTGTTGGTCAGGGCCATCTTGGCTTCGTCGACGATGAAATGCTTGTACTGGTCGCGGATCGGCTTTTCCGGTTCCCAGTTGCCGAAGAACGGCAGCGCGCCCCAGCTCTTGGCGTAGACGACATCGGCGCCGCGGTAGGCGCTCTCGATGTCGTGGCTGACCTGCAGCGAGCCGCCGCTTTCGGCGACGTTCTGCTCGGCCCAGCCCATGTAGCGCTCATCGAGGACGTAGTCCGGCGTCGGGCACAGCAGGGTCACGTCCATGCCCATGCGCGTGGCAATGGTCAGCGCCGAGTTGGCCACCGCGGTGTTCAGCGGCTTGGGGTGGTAGGTCCAGGTGAGGACGTACTTCTTGCCGCGCAGGTCGGCGCTGCCGAAGTGCTCCTGCAGCGCCATGGCATGGGCCAGCTCCTGGCACGGATGGGTGATGGTCTCCATGTTGATGACCGGCACCGGCGAGTACTTGGCGAAGGATTTGAGCACGATGTCCTGGCGGTCGTAGGCCCAGTCGACGAACTTCGGGAAGGCGCGCACGCCGATCAGGTCGACATAGCGGCCCAGTACCTTGGCCACCTCGGCGATATGCTCCTCGGTATCGCCGTCCATGACCGTGCCGAAGTTGAATTCGATCGGCCAGGCGTCCTTGCCTGGCTGCAGCACCACCGCATGGCCGCCGAGCTGGAACGCGCCGAGCTCGAAACTGGTGCGCGTGCGCATCGACGGATTAAAGAACACCAGCGCGATCGACTTGCCCTTGAGCTCGCTGCCGAGCTTGTTGCGCTTGAACAGCGCGGCCTGGGTCAACAGCGCGTCGAGTTCGGCACGGCGCCAATCCTGGGTGTTCAGGAAGTGCTTCAGGGACATCGATCGATCCTTTGTTGCGGCTTTGCGCGGTGCGCGACGGTGGAGGGAATCTTGCGATTGAAACTTTTCAGAACGCGAAAACGAAAAAACCCAGCCTCAGGCTGGGTTTTCAGAACGGACAGCACGACGCTCCGGGTTACCCAGCGAAAATGTGGGGTTCCGGTCGGCGCGCGCGCGAGGTCATGCCGGAGGCCATCCGGGCGGCGCTGGTACCGAGCTGGGCGTCGTTGATCTGCATAAGACAATTATCGTCGCACGCGCGGCGGGAGGGCGCAAGGGCGGCCATCACCTTGGCGGCTGGACGATCGCGTCAGGAATATACGGCGTGACCGAAACCCGGATCCGCAGCCGGTTGCCGGGGTCTTCCGGCAGGCGCGAACGGTACTTGGTGCCCTTGTAGACGTAGTCCACGTCATAGGCGATGGGCCGGCGGAACTCGCGGCCTACTTCGACCACCCGGCAGTTGCGGCGGGTGCTGGTGGGCGCCGGCGCCGGCACCACGGTGTCGTGGCGGCGGCTGAAGACTTCCTTGACCGAGTCCATCATCCGCGACACCCGCCCGCCTTCCTGGGAACCTTCGCCGGCCGGCGGCTCGCCGCTGCCAGCCGGCGGCGGGTCGCATTGCTCCTCGGTTCGAGTCGCGCGCAGGGTCTGGTAGACCGGCTCAACGTTGAGCACCTGGGCGTAATCGAGCTTGACGTTCTCGATGACGACCACGCGATTACGGGCATCGCCTTCCAGATCGGCCGCCCCGGCAGGCAAGGCATGCCAGCCCAGCAGGCAGATCAATGGCGGCAGGAAGGGGAAGCGCATCAGCACCAGCGGGCTTCGGAAGCGTGGGTCAAGTGTATGGACCTCGCCGGCCCGGCGGCTGAACATAACCCATCCGGATACGAATGGGCGCATTGCGGCACCTGGGCAAGCGCTGCAACGGCTAGAATCCACCTGCTTACCTACCCCCGATGCCGATGAGCCTGCGCCTCCACAACAACCTGACGCGGCGGGTCGAACCGTTCGCGCCCCTCGACCCCGCCTGCCCGACCATGTATTTGTGCGGGCCCACCGTCTACAACTACGTGCACATTGGCAACGCCCGTGGCCCGGTGGTGTTCGGCGTGCTCGCCGACCTGCTGCTGCGCCGCTACGGCGCGCTGCGCTACGCGCGCAACATCACCGACGTCGACGACAAGATCAACCAGGCCGCGCGCGAACAGGGCGTGCCGATCTCGGCGATCACCGACCGCTTCGCCGCCGCCTACCGCGAGGACATGGCGGCCCTGGGCGTGACCCCGCAGAACATCCAGCCCGACGCCACCGCGCACATCCCGCAAATGGTGGCGATGATCGAACAGCTGATCGAACGCGGCCACGCCTATGCGGCCGAAGGCCACGTGCTGTTTGCCGTGTCCACCTTCCCCGGCTACGGCAAGCTTTCGCGCCGCGATCCGGAGGAAATGCTGGCTGGCGCGCGGGTCGAAGTGGCACCCTACAAGCGTGATCCCGGCGATTTCGTGTTGTGGAAGCCTTCCAGCGATGACCTGCCGGGCTGGGATTCGCCCTGGGGCCGTGGCCGGCCGGGCTGGCACATTGAATGCTCGGCCATGGCCGCCGCCCACCTGGGCGAGACCATCGACATCCATGCCGGCGGCGTCGATCTGCAGTTCCCGCACCACGAGAACGAGATTGCGCAGAGCGAATGCGCGCACGGCGGCGCGCCGTTCGCACGGTTCTGGCTGCACAACGGCATGCTCAACTTCGGCGGCGCCAAGATGAGCAAGTCGGTGGGCAATATCGAGCGCGTGCACGACCTGGTGCGCAAGCATCCGCCCGAAGCGCTGCGTTATGCATTGTTGTCGGCCCACTACCGGCAGCCGCTGGAATGGTCCGATGCCCTGATCGAACAGTCGATCCGCACCCTGGACCGGCTCTACGGCACCTTGCGCGATCTGGCCGATGTACAGGCCGTGGCGCAGATTCCTGCCAGCGTCGAGGCGGCCCTGGACGATGACCTCAACACGCCGCAGGCCATGGCCGAGCTGGCGCGCATCGCAGGCGAAGCCCGCAAGGCCGGCGATCCCGCGGCGCGTGCGCAACTCAAAGCCGAACTGCTGGGCGCTGGCCTGGCCCTGGGCCTGTTGCAGCAGGATCCGGCGCGATGGCTGGGCAGCGGCGGCGGCGACAGTGACGACGACGCCCGCATCCAGGCGCTGGTGGACGAACGTGGCGCTGCCAAGCAGGCGCGCGACTTCGCCAGGGCCGACGCCCTGCGCGAGCAACTCGCCGCCGAAGGCGTGATCCTGGAAGACACGCCGCAAGGCGTACGTTGGGTGAGAAAGCGCGCTTAGCCGGCGCCCATCGGACTCACCGCATCAAAGAAGAAGCCATGACTGCCTCCCCCACCCCATTCCCGTTCGAAGCCACCGCCGCCGAAGCGCAGGCCGCCATCGCCGAAGAGTTTTCCTTCTTCGGCGACTGGTCCGAGCGCTACCAATATCTGATCGACCTCGGCCGCAAGCTGCCGCCGTTCCCGGAACAGTGGAAGACCGAGGAACACCGCCTGCACGGCTGCCAGTCGATGGTCTGGATCGTGCCGGAGGGCAACGCGCAGCGGCTGGATTTCCATGCCATCAGCGATTCGGCCATCGTATCGGGCCTGATCTACCTGGCGTTGCGCGTCTATTCCGGGCGCAGTGCGGCCGAGATCCTCGCCACCGAGCCCAGCTACATCGCCGACATCGGCCTGTCGCGGCACCTCTCGCCGACCCGCAGCAACGGCGTGGCGGCGATGCTGGCCTTCATCCGCGACACCGCACAGGCCCAGCAGTGAGCGCCGGGCCGCCGGCCACTCCCGACCCAGGCCTGCGCACCCTGCTCTCCCACCCCGGATTTGCCCTGGTACTGGGCCATCGCATCTGCGCGATGCTGTCCTACCAGATCGTCGCGGTGACCGTGGGTTGGCACATCTACGAGATCACCCGCGACCCATTCTCGCTCGGCCTGGTGGGACTGGCGGAAATCCTGCCGTACTTCTGCATCGCCCCATTTGCCGGTTACCTGGTCGACCACCTGCCGCGGCGCCGCCTGGGCGCCATCGCCAGCCTCGGCCTGGTCGCGACCGCCTGCGTGTTGATGGCCGTTGCGCTGGGCTGGATACCCTTCAAGGGCGTGTGGCCGATCTACGCGGCCATCGCCCTGACCGGCGCGGCGCGCTCGTTCCTGTCGCCGGTCTACAACGCCCTGTTCGCCCGCACCCTGCCCCGCGCCGCCTACGCGCGCGGCGCCAGCATCGGCAGCGTGGTGTTCCAGACCGGCATGGTGATCGGCCCGGCCCTGGGCGGCGTATTGGTCGGTTGGGGCGGCAAGGGACTGGCCTACGCCACCGCCGCGGTGATCGCGCTGGTCGCCATGGCGGCCCTGCTCGCGCTGCGGGTGGAAGAACCCACCAACCCGGCCGGCCGCGCACCGATCCTGCGCAGCATCGCCGAAGGCGCGCGCTTCGTCTTCTCCAACCAGATCATGCTTGGCGCAATGGCGCTGGACATGTTCTCGGTACTGCTGGGCGGCGCCGTCTCGATGCTGCCCGCCTTCATCCACGACATCCTCCACTACGGCCCCGAAGGCCTGGGCATCCTGCGCGGCGCCCCGGCCCTGGGCTCGATCGTGGTGGGCGTGTGGCTAGCGCGGCGGCCGCTGCAACACAACGCCGGCCGCGTACTGCTATTGGCCGTCGCCGGCTTCGGCCTGTGCACGATCGCCTTCGGCCTCTCGCGGCACTTCTGGCTATCGGCAGCGATCCTGCTGGCCTACGGCATGTGCGACGGCGTTTCCGTGGTCGTGCGCTCGACGATCCTGCAACTGGCCACGCCCGATGAGATGCGTGGCCGCGTGTCGGCGATCAACGGCATCTTCATCGGTTCGTCAAACGAGCTGGGCGCGTTTTATGACGGCACGATGGCGCGGTTGATCGGGCTGGTGCCGGCGGTGGTGCTGGGGGGGTGCGTTACGTTGGGGGTGGTGGGGATTACTGCATTCAAGGCGCCTAAGTTGCGGCGGTTGGATTTGCGGGAGTTGTAGGGTTTTTGGGTTTTGTTGTTTGATTTTTACGTGCGGTGGCCGGGGGCAGAGCCTGTTCGGGACACGCCGTGAACCCATCCGCGCCCCCTCAACGTGTCCGCCGTTAAGGAAGTGATGCCGTCGCAACGGCTAGGGAAATGCGTAGCCGATAGGGCGACATCCATGTCGCCAATTGTCCCGAACAGGGTCTGCCCCCGGCCACCCGACAGATCAGCCTGGTTTGTGGGGAGAGAGAAAAGCGCCCTCATCCGGCCCTGTCGGGCCACCTTCTCCCGCAATGGGAGAAGGACAGCAGGCGCTGTCGGCGATTCATTGCAGTTTCAAAAATGCATGCCGTCCTTCTCCCTCAGGGAGAAGGTGCCGCGACAGCGGCGGATGAGGGCAACTCCCCCCACACAAATGCGGCCCACCCTCGGGCGTTTGGGGCCGTGGCCTTGCCCCGGGGGCGTTGGGCGACATGGACGTCGCCCAAGGAGACACGCAGGATGCAGTATTTGGCGTCCCCCGGGGCAAGGGCACGGCCCCGAACGCCGCACGTAAAAACAAAAAGTCCGATAGCTCTACGCGCCCCCCCCAAAAAAAACCCGCCAATCGGCGGGTTCTTTTCGGAACAAAATTCAGCAGCGAATCAATCGCCCTGCTGCTTCTGCAAATGTTCCCAGCGCTCCTGCGCATCGATAGTACGCTCAGCCGTCAAGCGCGCCTCCAGCCGTTCCAGGCCGATCTCCTCGCCCGTATCCACGCAGTAGCCGTAATCACCGGCCTCCAGGCGCTTCAACGTACTGTCGATCTTGCCGATCAACTTGCGGTAACGATCGCGCGTACGCAGTTCCAGCGAATTTTCCGTCTCGCGCGTCGCACGCTCGGCCTCGTCGCCGATGTCGCGCACTTCCTCGCGCAGATTTTCAATGGTCTGCTTCGATTCCTCGACCAGATCATTGCGCCACTGCTGCAGACGCTGGCGGAAATATTCCTGCTGCAGCGCGTTCATGTATTCCTCTTCCGGCGAAGGCTTGTAGCCCTTCGGCAGGATCGGGCGGCCAGTGGCCTCGTCGGTCTTGTATTCCACGATCTTGTACTTCGTCCGCGGTGCGGGGGATGCGGGCCGGGAGACGACGGCCACGGCAACCTTGCCAATCGGGCGCGTCACGGCCGGCTTGGCCGGAGATTCAGTCTTGGTGGGGGTCTTTGCTGAGGATTTCGAAACAGGCACGGGATTCTTGATTTGCGGGGCCGAAGCCTGCCCCGCCGGCTTCGCTGCGGTCGCCTTGGCGGCCGGGGCGGAAGCAGGCTGGGAAGCGGGCTTGACCGGAACAGTCTTGGCCGGAGCCGGCTTTGCAGCCGTCTTCGGTGCGGGGGGAGAGACAGGTTTGACCGCCTGCTTGGGAGCAGGCTTGGCGACCGCCTTGGTCGCCTGCTTGGGCACCGGCGCCTTGCTGGCCGGCACCTTGGCCGCCTGCTTGGCGACCGGCTTCGGCGCAGGCTTGGCAGCCGTTTTCTTCACGGGCGTCTTGACCGCCGCCGCCTTCTTGGCGACCACGGCCTTCTTGGCGGGAGCAGCCTTTTTCGCGGCCGCCGTCTTGGCCACCGGCGGCTTGGCAGCCGGCTTCTTGGCGGCCGACTTGGCAGCCTTGGCGACCGGCTTGGCAGCGGTCTTCACCGCCGCCTTCTTCGCAACAGGCTTGGCAGTTTTCTTGGCGGCCTTGACGGCCTTCTTTGCAGGTTTTTTAGCAGCCACGAAACGCTCTTCCTTGGTTCCCCCGGGGCCCGGGAAAGCGGGCCTTTATAACGTACCCAACGGGGAGGGGCAACATCGCATTAAGGCGGTTGTCATATCATGAAGACCGTGATCGCCCACCTGCTCATCGCCCTGCTGCGCGTGTACAAGCGCTTCATCAGCCCGCTACTGGGGCCACGCTGCCGCTTTGCGCCCAGTTGCTCGGAATACGCCATGACCGCGCTGGCCAGGCACGGTGCCGTGCGCGGCAGCTGGCTGGCCGCGCGCCGCCTGGCCCGCTGCCACCCCTTCCACCCGGGCGGCTTCGACCCGGTACCCGACGCCCGCCCCACTTGCCGCTGCTCAGGAAACCCGCCATGACCGCAACGCTTATCGTCAACGCCCGCCTCGTCAATGAAGGCCGCCAGTTCGATGCGGACCTGCGCATCGGCGCCGATGGCCGCATCGCCCAGATCGGCCCGCAACTGACCGCTGGCGCCGGTGAACAGGTCATCGATGCCGCCGGCCGCTGGCTGCTGCCGGGGATGATCGATGACCAGGTGCACTTCCGCGAGCCGGGTCTGACCCACAAGGGCGACATGGCCAGCGAGTCCGCCGCGGCGGTCGCCGGCGGGCTGACCAGCTTCATGGACATGCCCAACACCAACCCGCCGACCCTCGACGCCGCCGCCTTGCAGGCCAAGTACGACCTTGCCGCCGGCCGGGTGTGGGGCAACTACGGCTTCTACCTGGGCGCCAGCAACGACAACCTGAAGGCGATCCAGACGCTGGACCCGAAGACCGCGCCGGGCATCAAGGTGTTCATGGGCGCCTCCACCGGCAACATGCTCGTGGATAACCCCGACACGCTGGATGCGATTTTTCGGGACGCGCCGACGCCGATCATCACCCATTGCGAAGACACCCCGACCATCGACGCCACCATGAAGGCGTTCGTGGCCAAGTATGGCGACGCGCTGACCGCCGACATGCACCCGGACATCCGTTCGCGCGAGGCCTGCCTGAAGTCCTCGCAGCTGGCGGTGTCGTTGGCGAAGAAGCACAACACCCGCCTGCACGTGCTGCATATCTCCACCGCGGACGAGCTGGCGCTGTTTACGCCCGGACCGATCCAGGGCAAGCGGATCACCGCCGAAACCTGCATCCACTTCCTGCGGTTCGACCGCGCGGATTACGCGCGCCTGGGCAACCTGATCAAGTGCAACCCGGCGATCAAGGATGCCAGCGACCGCGAAGCCCTGGTCCGCGCCCTGGTCGAGGACGTGATCGACGTGCTTGCCACCGACCACGCCCCGCATACCTGGGAAGAGAAGCAGAAGCCCTATGCGCAGGCGCCGTCCGGCCTGCCGCTGGTGCAGTACGCCCTGGTCGCGGCGCTGGAGCTGGTCCATGAGGGTCGACTGACGGTGGAAAAAGTGGTGCACAAGTTCGCCCACGCCCCCGCCCTGCTGTTCGACGTGGCCGAGCGCGGCTACCTGCGCGAGGGCTACTGGGCGGACCTGGTGCTGGTGGACGATGGCCCGTTCACCGTGCGCCGCGAGGATGTGCTGTCCAAGTGCGGCTGGTCGCCGTTCGAAGGCACCACCTTCCGCTCGAAGATCGGCGCCACCTGGGTCAACGGCCGCATGGCGTGGAACGGCGAACACCTGGTCGGCCGCCCGGGTGGCCAGCGCCTGACGTTCGCGCGCTGATGCGGGGCGTGTTCGCGGCCATCGCCGCCTTCGCCTGCGTGCTTGGATCAGGTCGCGCAGCCGCCCAGGCTGGCGACAACCGCATTGTGTTCCCCACCAGCGCCTCGCAAGGCGCGCTGGTGATCGGCAAGGTGCCGCCGGGCAGCCGGGTCGACTACGCCGGCCGCCAACTGCGGGTGAGTGACTACGGCAGCGTGGTGTTCGGCATCGGCCGCGACGAAGCAGGCCCATTGCAACTGCAGGTGACCGGTGCCGACGGCAGCGTGCAACGCACCCGCATTGCCGTCACCCCTCGCGACTGGCCCACCGAACGCATCAATGGCGTGCCGCCGAAAACCGTCAATCCACCGCCCGAGATCGCCGCGCGCATCCAGCGCGAGCAAGCGCAGGTGACTGCCGCGCGCGAACGCGACGATCCGCGCCCGGACTTCGCACAGGCCTTCGCCTGGCCGGTGCAGGGCCGCATCAGCGGCCGCTTCGGCAACGCCCGCGTGTACAACGGGCAGCCGGGCGCCGGCCATTCGGGCATGGACATTGCTGCGCCCACCGGCACGCCGGTCAAGGCGCCCGCCGCCGGCGTGGTCACCTTCGCCGCGCCAGACCTCTACCTGACCGGCGGCACGATCCTGCTCGACCACGGCTTTGGGGTCAGTTCCAATTTTCTGCACTTGTCGCGCATCGACGTCAAAGTGGGCGAGCGCGTGCAGCAGGGGCAAGTCATCGGTGCGGTGGGCGCCACCGGCCGGGCGACCGGGCCGCATCTGCATTGGGGGATGAATTGGTTTGATGTGCGGATCGATCCGCTGTTGGTTTTGGAACGCGCCAAAAGCCAATAGCTCATCGCAATGGTGCGGGGCGGCGCGTTTGCAGCGCCCATCAACGGTCAATGCACTGCGTCGCGGCCGAGAGACGACAGATCCCATTGTTGCGCGGCGCTCCCCCCGCATGTAAGCAAGGTGACCGCATGGCGATCGGTCGCATGGGTCAGGCAAAGCATCGTGCCCTGCTTCCGGACCTCTCCCGCATTGAACTGCCATCGCGTCGGGGCCCCTGGGCCCTCGCAAGACCGTAGCTTCACTTGGCCCGCGTCGTCCGACAGGCAATAGCTGGACATGGTTTCGATCGCGCCTTGGTGCGTATGCACGAAATACTGGTTTGCGCCGCCACATGGGTACAGGCCGACCTGGCTGCCTTCCTGCAGGCCTTCGAGGGCGTCCAGGCACAAGGAGCCGATCTTCAGCACGCCGCGCTGCGAGCTTCCCAGGCCGTTCTCGTGCACCGTACCGTCAGCCGTCGTATGGACCTCGGCCAGTTCCTCGCAGGCGTCGCTGTCGCGCGTGGATTCGATCTTGGCCACGAACTTGCGGCCGCCGACGCTTCCCTTCGGCAAGGCAAAGGTTGCCTTGCTATAGGGCTGTCCGGAGCAGGTTGCGCGCTCGTCGTTCCATTCGAAGTACTCGGTCCAGTTGGTCATGTTCTCCGCCGAAATACGGCGCGACCCGGTCTTGATGCTGCCCAGCGTGAACGAGGTTCCCTCGGTCAGGTCGTCGACCGCCACTGTCAGCCACTGATCGGCGCCGATGGTGGCGCGAAACCGGTAAGTGTGGTCCTGCTTCCAGTCGTGCTGCTTCCTGCAACTGTAGCCCTCGCCCTCGCCGTCGAACCGGACGCAGTAGCTGCCCTCAGAGCCGGCCCTGGCCTCGTTGGCGTCCCAGGCCGAGAACAGGAACATCCGCTTGTCCCCGCCATTGCTCTGCATGCCGGCGTAGGCGCCGGAGGAACCGACCAGGTCGAACTGGTTCGACCAGTACACGTTGGCCGTATAGCCTGGATCCTGGTCCACGGTAATGGCGAAATCGACGGATTCGAAGCCTGCCTGCGCGCCGTCGAAAGCGTAGTGGGTATAGGTGCCGGGCGTCAGCCCGGTGGCTCTGACCGAAACGGAGAGCAGCAAAGCACAAATCAGCAGGAGCCTGGGCATGACAGATACGCGGACCGCGATTGAAGTCCGGGCACTGTGTACGAGGGCTCCCCGGTGAGCACATGGGATATATCCCACTGCGCGTCGGCTGCTCAGCCACCGACCGGGCAAAGAAAAAGCCGCTCGAAAGCGGCTTTTTCAGGTATGGCGGAGTGAGAGGGATTCGAACCCTCGATAAGGCTTTTGACCCTATACTCCCTTAGCAGGGGAGCCCCTTCAGCCGCTCGGGCATCACTCCGGGGTCTTGCGCCTGTCAGGCGAGTAGCGCGACAGGCCGCGCAGAATACCGGTAAGAGGGGGTCAACGTAAACCCTTCTTTCTGCATCAAGCGGCGGAATCTTCCTGGCCACCCGCACCAGAGGCCACCGGCTCGTCGCCACGCTGGATGCGCTGGTAGATTTCTTCGCGATGCACGGCCACGTCCTTCGGCGCAGTGATGCCGATGCGCACCTGATTGCCCTTTACGCCAAGCACCGTGACCGTGACCGAGTCTCCGATCATCAGGGTTTCGCCAACTCGGCGAGTAAGGATCAACATATCGGATCTCCAAGGGCTGGCGGTCCTGCCAGCACGCGACCCCTAGGGGCCGCGCAGAAAGGGAATAAGAGCAAGGATGTTAACTAGCGCCTTGCGACCCATCAAGGTTCGCGGGCGCGGCGTTCAGGCCAAGTGAGGATTGAGCCAGGCAAGAACACCTTGCAATGCAGGAGCAAGGGCGGGCCCGTCCTCGCCACCACCCTGGGCGAGATCCGGGCGGCCGCCGCCCTTGCCACCGATCTGACCGGCGACGTGTGCCAGGAGTTCCCCCGCCTTGACCTTGCCGGTTGCAGCGCCATTCACGCCGGCCACCAGGGCGACCTTGCCGTCCTGTACGCCGGCCAGCACGATCACGGCGTCGACCAATTGCTGCTTGAGACGGTCCATCGCATCGCGCAACGCCTTGGCATCGAAGCCCTCCAGCCGCGCCGCCAACACCTTGATGCCCCCCACCTCGACCGCTTGCGCGCCGAGATCGGCCGTGGCACCGGAGGCGACCTTGGCCTTGAGCGACTCCAGTTCGCGTTCCAGTCGCTTCTGGCGCTCGCCCAACTGGCGGATCTTGTCGACCACTTCCTGCGGGCTGCCGCCCACCAGCTCGGCGGCCTCGTGCAGGCGGCGCTCTTCCTCGGCCACATAGTCGAGTGCGCCCTGCCCCGTCACCGCCTCGATGCGGCGCACGCCGGAGGACACGCCACCTTCGCTGGTGATCTTGAACAGGCCGATGTCACCGGTGCGGGCCACGTGCGTGCCGCCGCACAACTCGGTCGAATAATCGCCCATCTTCAGCACCCGCACGCGCTCGCCGTACTTCTCGCCGAACAGCGCCATCGCGCCAAAATCCAGCGCTTCCTGCATGCCCATCTGGTGCACTTCGGCCGCGTTGTTGGCGCGCACCTGCGCATTGACCTTGCGCTCGATCACTGCAAGCTCTTCGGCGGTGATCGGCTGGAAGTGCGAAAAGTCGAACCGCAACCGATCCGGCGCCACCAGCGAGCCCTTCTGCTGCACGTGGGTGCCAAGCACTTCGCGCAGCGCGGCATGCAGCAGGTGGGTGGCCGAATGGTTGAGGATCGTCGCGCCACGACGGGCGGCATCGATGCTGCCCGTCAGCAGGTCGCCCACGCGCAGCTGGCCCGATACCAGGCGGCCGACATGGCCATGGAACTGGCCGGCAAACTTGTGTGTATCGGCTACGGCAAACTCCACCCCGGCGCCGGACAGGCGACCGACATCGCCGACCTGGCCACCCGATTCGGCGTAGAACGGTGTGCGGTCGGTCAGCACGATCGCCTCGTCGCCAGCCTCGATCGCCTCCACCGGGCGGCCGTCCTTCAACAGCGCCACGACCTTCAGGCCAGCGGCGTCGAGCTGGTCGTAGCCCAGGAACTGGGTCGGGGCCAGTTGCGCCACCAGGTCGGCGGGCAGCGTCGTACCGCCACCAAACTTGCCGGCCGCGCGCGCAGTCTCGCGCTGCTGCTCCATCGACGATTCGAAACCGGCCATGTCCACTTCCAGGCCGCGCTCGCGCGCGATGTCCGCGGTCAGGTCGACCGGGAACCCGTAGGTGTCGTAGAGACGGAACGCATCGGCGCCGGCAATGGTGATGCCCGAACGCGAAGCGATCTCGTCGAAAATCTTCATGCCGGCGTCCAGCGTCTCGGCGAAACGCTCTTCCTCGGCCTTGAGGGCGCGCTCGACCGTGTCGCGCGCTGCCGCCAGTTCCGGATAGGCCTCGCCCATCTGCTCGACCAGGGTACCGACGAGCTTGTGGAAGAACGGCTGGCGCACGCCCAGCATCCAGCCATGGCGCAGGGCCCGGCGGATGATGCGGCGCAGGACGTAGCCGCGGCCTTCGTTGGACGGCAGCACGCCGTCGACGATGAGGAACGAGCAGGCACGGATGTGGTCGGCGATCACGCGCAGCGACTTGTTCTCCAGGTCCGCAGTCGCGGTGGCCTCTGAAGCCTTGCGGATCAGGGCCTGGAACAGGTCGATCTCATAGTTGCTGTGCACGTGCTGCAGGATCGCCGCCAGGCGCTCCAGGCCCATGCCGGTATCCACGCACGGCGCCGGCAGCGGCACCAGGGTGCCGTCGGGCTGGCGGTCGAACTGCATGAACACCAGGTTCCAGATTTCGATGAAGCGGTCGCCATCCTCGTCCGGCGAGCCCGGCGGGCCACCGGCGATGTGGGCGCCATGGTCATAGAAGATTTCAGTGCACGGACCACACGGGCCGGTGTCGGCCATCTGCCAGAAATTGTCCGACGCGTACGGTGCGCCCTTGTTGTCACCGATGCGGACGATGCGCGCTTCTGGAATACCGACCATGTCGCGCCATAGCGCGTAGGCCTCGTCATCGGTTTGGTAGACGGTGACCAGCAGGCGCTCGGCCGGCAGCTTCCAGACCTGGGTCAGCAGCTCCCAGGCCCAGGCGATGGCGTCCTTCTTGAAGTAGTCGCCAAAGGACCAATTGCCCAGCATCTCGAAGAAGGTGTGGTGGCGGGCGGTGTAGCCCACCGCGTCGAGATCGTTGTGCTTGCCGCCCGCGCGCAGGCAGCGCTGGACGTCGGCGGCGCGCACGTAGCTGCGCTTCTCCGCACCCAGGAACACGTCCTTGAACTGCACCATGCCGGAATTGGTAAACAGCAGGGTCGGGTCGTTGCCCGGCACCAGGGGTGCGGACGGCACGATGGTGTGGCCCTTCCCCTTGAAGAACTCGAGGAAGTCGCTGCGGATCTGGGAGGTGCTGAATTTGGCGGGTGCGTTCATGAGGCTGCTGTCGGGCGGGCGGCGATGGCCATCGCGTCCTTCCAAAATGGGGGACGCGACATGGCGATACAACCTAAACCACCAAGATTAGCAGGCCTGGGGGCCTCAGTCGTCAGGGTCGAAGCGGCTGGCCGCCCGGATCGTATCGGCATCAAACCCCCGGCGCGCCAACAGGTCGGCGGCCTTGCGCCGCTGCGCCAGGTCCTGCGGCCCGGCCTCGCCGAAGCGGCGACGGACCAGGTCGCGGGCATTGGCACGCCAGTCGCCCTCATAGGTGTCCATGGCGGTGGCGATAGCGTCGCGATCCAGGCCATGCGTGCCGAGCTCTGCGCGTACGTGCAGGGGTCCATAGCCGGTGGCCGCCCGCGAACGCACCAGCCACTCGGCAAAGCGCGCGTCGTCCTGCCAGCCCTCGCCTGCCATGCGTGCCACGGCGGCGTCGGCGTCTTCGGCTTCGACCCCCCGCCCGCGCAGCTTGCGCACCAACTCCTTGCGGGAATGTTCCCGCCGCACCAGCAACCCCAGGGCGCGCTGTGCGGGCGTCGGCTCCGGGCGAGGCCGGCGGCCACGTCGCCGGCCCTCGGTGTCCTCGCTCATGCTGTGGCTACTCCATAAAAGCTACCGCGGGAACGGCGGCACTGACTCCGCCGCCCCGCGATAGGTGAAAAACTCAGTCCTCGCTGGACTCGCCGTCTTCGGCCGGTGCTTCGGTCGGCTGGAACTTCTCGCGCAGCTCGGCTTCCAGCCGGACCGCGACCTGCGGGTTGTCGCGCAGGTAGCCACGTGCGTTGTCCTTGCCCTGGCCGATGCGCTCGTCACCGTAGCTGTACCAGGCACCGGCCTTCTCGACCAGCTTGGCTTCCACGCCCATGTCGATCAGTTCGCCCTCGCGGCTGATGCCCTCGCCGTACAGGATCTCGGTGATCACCTGCTTGAAGGGAGGCGCCAGCTTGTTCTTGACGACCTTGATCTTGGTCTGGTTACCGATGATCTCGTCGCCCTTCTTGATCGCGCCGATCCGGCGGATGTCCAGGCGCACCGAGGCATAGAACTTCAGCGCATTGCCGCCGGTGGTCACTTCCGGGCTCTGGCCCGGCATCATCACGCCGATCTTCATGCGCAGCTGGTTGATGAAGACCACCAGCGTGTTGGAACGCTTGATATTGCCGGTCAGCTTGCGCAGCGCCTGGCTCATCAGGCGAGCCTGCAGGCCCGGCAACTGGTCGCCCATCTCGCCTTCGATTTCGGCCTTCGGGGTCAAGGCGGCCACCGAGTCGACCACGACGATGTCGACCGAACCGGAGCGCACCAGCATGTCGGCGATTTCCAGCGCCTGCTCGCCGGTATCGGGCTGCGACAGCAGCAGGTCGTCGACGTTGACGCCGAGCTTGGCGGCGTAGATCGGATCCAGCGCATGCTCGGCGTCGATGAAGGCCGCGGTGCCGCCCTTCTTCTGGCACTCGGCAATGGCCTGCAGGGTCAGGGTGGTCTTGCCCGAGGACTCCGGTCCGTAGATCTCGACGACACGACCCTTCGGCAGGCCGCCGATGCCCAGGGCGATGTCCAGCATCAACGAACCGGTCGGGATGACTTCGACGGCCTCGATGACCCGGTCGCCCATGCGCATCACCGAACCCTTGCCGAACTGCTTCTCGATCTGGCTCAGGGCGGCGGAAAGGGCGCGCTTCTTGTTCTCGTCCATCTGGGTGTCCTCGTCAGTGATATTTCGGAATGGCGTCAATGTAGGCGTCGCGTATCGCACAGGCTGAGACTGCTGGCGAGGCGATCAATTTATTTTTATTGGGAGACGGGCAACAGCGGTGCAGACCGCGCCGGCGCATCGGGAAACCACGCCGCACCGGCTCGGGCACCGCCTCAACGATTCGGCCTCAATAGCCCGCAGTACAGGCCCTCGATGGCGAACTCCTGGTCCGGCAGCACCTCGATCGGGGCATAGTCCGGGTTGCGCGGCAGCAAGCGGATGCGGTCCTTGCCGATCTTCAGCAGCTTGACCGTGATTTCCTCGTCGATCCGCGCCACCACGATCTGGCCCGAGCGCGCATCGCGAGTGCGGTGCACGCCGATCAGATCGCCGTCGAAGATGCCCTCGTCGATCATCGAATCGCCCTGCACCTTGAGCAGGTAGTCCGGCGCCGGCGAAAAGAACACCCGGTCCAGCACCACGAAGTCTTCCGAACCGATGTCCGCGCCGATCGGCAGGCCCGCCGCCACCCGCCCGAGCACCGGCAGCCGCAGCACGTCATCGCTGCGCACGGCCAATTCCTCATTGGCGGCCGGCGCGGCGGGATCAGCCGCCTTGGACACCAGGCGAATCCCGCGCGCCTGCCCCGGCACCCGCCGGATCGCCCCGGCCTGCTCCAGTGCCTCGAGGTGGTATTGCGCCGCACGCACGCCCTTGAAGCCGAAGGCGCGGGCGATCTCCGCCTGTGAGGGCGGTGCGCCCTCGCCTTCGATGCGCTCGGCGATCATGACCAGGATGGCTTGCTGGGTGTCGGTGAGTTCCATGGTTAGTAGTATTACTACTAACGCCCGGGTCGCGCAACTCCTTTCGCCGCCGGGCTAGCGACTGCGCCAGATCGCGAACAGGATCCACATCCCGCACAGCACCGCGCCGACGAATCCGGCCACCCCGATGGCCAGCAACCAGCGGCTGGACACCCCGCCAACGCTGTTCATCACGATCGACGAGCCAATGATCAGCGCCGCGGTGACAATGCCCATGGTCAGCCGGTTGGCCGCGCGATTGACCTGGTCGCCGAAGCCCTTCAGCGCCTCGGTCTCGACCCGCAGCTGCAGGCGCCCGCGCTTGGCCGCCTGCAGCAGCCGGCGCAGGTCGCGCGGCAGCTCGCCGGCCAGGTCGAGCAGCCCGCCCATGCCCCGACGGCCGCGCTGCCACAGTTGCCCGGGCGAGTACCGCTGCAGCATTGCCCGTTGCAGGAACGGCCGCGCCTCGCTGGCCATGTCGAAATCCGGATCCAGCTGGCGCCCCATCCCTTCCAGGGTCAGAAACGCCTTGATCATCAGCGCCAGGTCCGCGGGCAACACCAGCGAGTGATCGCGCAGGATGCCGGTGATGTCGCCCAGCATCTGGCCGATGCGCAGGTCCTTCAACGGCACCCCGCGATACTGTTCGACGAACAAGCCGACATCGGTCTGCAGCCGTCCCTCGTCCACGTCCAGGCCACCATCGGCCCAGGCCAGCAGCACGTCGGTGACCGCCTCGGCATCGTGCTCGACCGCACCATGCAGTAACCGCGCAATCTGGAACCGGCGCGCCTCGGTCAGGCGGCCGACCATGCCGAAATCGATCACGCCGATACGGCCATCACGCAGGTAGAAAATGTTGCCGGGGTGCGGGTCGGCGTGGAAATAGCCGTCTTCCAGCACCATCTTCAGCACGATGCTGGCCCCGCGGCGCGCCAGTTCGGCCCGGTCCAGGCCGGCGGCATCCACCCCGGCGAGGTCGCGGCCGGGAATGCCGTCGACGAAGTCCTGCACGTTGAGCGAGGCGCAGGTCCACTGCCAGTGCACCTGCGGAATGAGGATCTCCGGATGCCCGGCGAAATGGCTGGCAATCTTCTCGGCGTGCCGGCATTCGGCGGCGAAATCCAGCTCGCGACGCAACGAGGCGGTGAATTGCCGCACCACCTCGGCCGGCCGGTAGCGTTGCAGGTCTGGCAGTTGCGATTCGACCACCTCGGCCAGCCGCGCCAGCAGGCGCAGGTCCGCCTCGATGGTCTCGCCGATCCCGGGCCGGCGGATCTTCAGTACCACCGCGCGGCCGTCCTCCAGCCATGCCCGGTGGGTCTGCGCCAGTGAAGCAGCGGCCAGCGGCTGTTCGTCCAGTCGCGCGAACACCGCCTCCGGCTCGGCTCCGAGGTCGGCCACCAACTGCGCGCGCACCTGCGCGAACGGCAGCGCCGGCACCGCGTTCTGCAACTCGCTCAACTCGGCGATCCAGTCCGGCGGCAGCAGGTCGACGCGGGTGGCCATCACCTGGCCGAGCTTGACGAAGGTGGGCCCGAGTTCTTCCATCGCGCGTCGCACGCGGGTGGCGGCGGACATGCGCAGCTTGTCGCCGGGGTCGTGCCAGTGCAGCAGGCGCCCGGCGCGTTCGAGCCATTCGGCCAGGCCGATCCGGCGCACGACATCGCCAAAGCCATAGCGGATCAGGACCGAGGCGATTTCCTGCATCCGCCCCAGATCGCGCACGGTACCCAGTGCTTCCCACATCAGCGCGCGCTCCCGTCTCGACGACCGGACCGGCGCGCACGCTTCACAGCAGCGCGCCCAGGCCGCGCAGCGCGGCGGCCACGGTCTGCCGGCGCACATCATCGCGGTCGCCATCGAAATGGAACACCTCGGCCTTGGCGTAACCACCGCGGCGCTTCCAGCCGATCCACACCGTGCCGACGGGTTTGTCCTCGCTGCCACCGCCCGGCCCGGCAATGCCGGTGACCGCCACGGCAATGCTGGCACCGGAGTTGACCAGCGCGCCGGAGACCATCTCGATCACCGTCTCGCGGCTGACCGCGCCGTGCACTTCCAGGGTTTGCGGACGCACGCCGAGCAGCGCCTGCTTGGCCTCGTAGCTGTAGGCGGCCATGCCGCAGTCGAACCATGCCGAAGAGCCAGCGATATCGGTGACCGCCTTGGCGATCCAGCCGCCGGTGCAGCTCTCGGCGGTGACCAGGCGCTCACGCGCCCCCAGCAGCTGGTCTCCCAGCCGCTCGGAAAGCTGCCGCAGTTCGGCGTCGGTCGGACTCATGGTGATCAGGATCGGGGGGATACGGTCTTTTTAGCTGAAACGGACGAGGTTGTCGCCTTCGCGATTACGGCTGTTCGGGCAGCATCCACTCTTCCAGCGGGGCCGTCGGCAGCAGCGCGCGGATCGGCGCGCCATCGGGTTCGGCGGCCAGGCGCTCGGCCTCGGCGATGGGAATATCCACCTCGAGCAACCAGCCATCCTCGTCGGCACGTTCGCCCTGCACGACTTCCAGGGCATGCAGACGCGAGCGCAGCCGGCCGGCCGAAGGCGGCAGGCGCAGGCTGCCGGTCACGTGCTGCAGGCCCAGCCGCTGGCCGAGCACGCGCTGCAGCAGTTCCAGGCCGCGGCCATCGCGTGCGGAGATCCACACGCGCTCGCGCCGGGCCTCGTCGGGCACGCCGTCCTGGCCATCGTGGCGTACGTCCGCGCCCTCGATCCGGTCGATCTTGTTGAACACCAGCAGCTGCGGCAGCTCACCGGCACCGACGGCCTGCAGCACCTCGTCGACCTGGCGGATGCGGTCTTCGCGCAGCGGATCGGCGGCGTCGACTACGTGCAGCAGCATGTCGGCCTCGCGCGCCTCGGACAAGGTCGAGCGGAACGCGGCCACCAGCTCATGCGGCAGGTCGCGGACGAAGCCGACGGTGTCGGCCAGGATCACGTTGCCACCCGGCAGCGCGATGCGCCGCACGGTCGGGTCCAGGGTGGCGAACAGCTGGTCGGCGGCATAGGCCTCGGCGCCGGTCAGGGCGTTGAACAGCGTCGACTTGCCGGCGTTGGTATAGCCCACCAGGGCGATGCGCGGCAGCTCGCTGCGGACCCGCGCGCGACGCATCTGGGTGCGTTGGACCTCGACCTTCTCCAGCCGCTTCTGCAGCTGCTCCACCCGCTTCTGCAGCAGGCGGCGGTCGGTTTCCAGCTGGGTTTCGCCGGGGCCGCGCAGGCCGATCGAGCCACCGCGCTGGCGCTCAAGGTGGGTCCAGCCGCGCACCAGGCGCGTGGCCATGTGGCGCAGCTGGGCGAGCTCGACCTGCAGCTTGCCTTCGTGGCTGTGGGCGCGCTGGGCGAAGATGTCCAGGATCAGCCCGGTGCGGTCGAGCACGCGCCGCTGCAGGAGCTTCTCCAGGTTGCGTTCCTGCACCGGCGAGAGCGCATGGTTGACCAGGATCAGGTCGGCGCCGGTGGCGTCGGCCGCTGCCCTGACCTCCTCCACCTTGCCGCTGCCGATCAAGGTCTTTGGGCTGGGCTTGTCGATCTTCGCGGTGACGGTCGCGGCCACGGTAGCACCGGCCGACTTGGCCAGGTCCACGAATTCCTCGAGCACATCCTCTTCGGCAGGCCCACCGGCGTGGGTCTGGATCAACAGCGCGTGTTCGCCCTTCTTCGAGCGGTCAAACACGCATTACTCCGGTATTACTCGACTTCATCTTCCGCCTGTTGATCTTCATTGGACTGCACGTAGCCACCGCCCGGCCCGACGCGGACATTGCGTGCCGGCACCACGGTGGAGATGGCGTGCTTGTAAACCATCTGGCTGACGGTATTACGCAGCAGCACCACGAACTGGTCGAAGGACTCGATGGTCCCCTGCAACTTGATCCCGTTGACCAGGTAGACCGATACCGGCACCCGCTCCCGACGCAGGGCGTTCAGAAAAGGATCCTGCAAAGATTGCCCCTTGGACATCACACACGCTCCGTTATTGTTCTTATGTGCCCGGGCAGCCCGCCATCCCCAGCCGGTCCCGGTAGGGGGATGTTACACGCCCGTTGCCGCCCCGCCAGCACCGGGACTGGCGAGAAAGGCGGCCAGCGCCGAACCCAGCCGACCGCGATCACGTTCCGGATCGAACCAGCGCGCGTCGAGCTCGCCGCGCAGCCAGGTGAGCTGGCGCTTGGCTAACTGGCGGGTGGCCTGGATGGCGCGGTCGCGCAAGCTGGCAGCGTCGATCGCGCCGTCAAGGAATTCCCAGGCCTGGCGATAGCCCACCGCACGCACCGCCGGCAGATCCAGGGGCGCAGCCACTGCCTGCATCTGCGGCATCGCGCGCAGGCCACGCACTTCATCGAGGAAGCCTTCTTCGAGCATGCTGTCGAAGCGCTGGGCAATGCGCGCATGCAGCACCGCGCGGTCCTGCGGGGCCAGCACCAGCTTGAGCACGCGCAGCGGCAGACGCGGCGCGGCGGGTTGCGCCTGCCAGTAGCTGATCGGGCGGCCGGTCAGGGCGTGGACCTCCAGGGCACGCTGGATACGCTGCGGGTCGGTGGCATGGATGCGCGCAGCGGCTGCGGGATCGAGCTCGGCCAGCCGCCGATGCAGCGCGTCCCAGCCCACGGCCGCCGCCTCGGCGGTCAGGCGCGCACGGATCTCCGGGTCGGCGGCAGGCATCTGCGCCAGCCCATCGAGCAAGGCGCTGAAGTACAGGCCAGTGCCGCCCGCCAGGATCGGTATCCGCCCGCGCGCGATGATCTGCTCGATCGCCTGGCGCGCATCGGCGGCGAACTCGGCCGCCGAATAGGTTTGCCAAGGGTCGCGCAGATCCAGCAGGTGGTGTGGCACCGCCGCCCGCAGCGCCGCCTCCGGCTTCGCCGCGCCAATGTCCAGGCCGCGATAGACCAGCGCCGAGTCGACACTGACGATCTCGCCGCCCAGGCGCTGCGCCCATTCGATCGCCAGCGCGGTCTTGCCGCTGGCGGTCGGGCCCATCAGCGCGATCGCCAGTGGCCGGCGATCTGCCGGCATCAGTCTTCGTCCGGCCAGCGGATCGCTGGCGCCACGCCGCGGCTATCCGCGCGCGCCACCGGCACGCTGGCCAGCGCGGCCCATACGTTCAATGCGTCCACCGTGGGCGCAACATCGTGCACCCGCACCAGCAAGGCGCCACGCTGCACCGCGATCAGGTGCGCGGCCACTGAGCCGGCCACGCGCTCTGCGGCCTGTCCGCGTCCGGTCCACTCGCCGATGCTGCGCTTGCGCGACAACCCGGCCAGCACCGGCAGCCCCAACTCGCCCAGCCGCGACAGCGCGGCGAGCAACTGCAGGTTGTGCGCGGCGGTCTTGCCGAAGCCAAAGCCCGGATCGACGATCAGCCGCTTCTTGTCGATGCCGGCCATTTCCGCGGCGAAGATGCGCTCGGCCAGGAACCGGTGCACCTCACCCACCACGTCGTCGTAGTGCGGCGCGTCCTGCATCGAGCGCGGCTCGCCGAGCATGTGCATCAGCACCACCGGCACGCCCAGGTCGGCCGCCGCTGCCAGCGCGCCGGGCATGCGCAGCGCATAGACGTCGTTGATCATGCCCGCGCCGGCGGCCACCGCGGCGCGCATCACTTCGGGTTTGAAGGTGTCGATGCTGATCGGCACCCCGGTGCGCGCGTGCAGTTGCTCGATCACCGGCAGCACCCGCGCCAGTTCCGTCTCCAGCGGCACGGGCTCGGCGCCCGGCCGGGTCGATTCGCCGCCGATGTCGAGCACGTCGGCGCCCTGCTCGACCAGCGCCAGGCCATGGGCGACCGCCGCGTCGGTGCTGTCGTGGGCGCCGCCGTCGGAGAACGAATCCGGGGTGACGTTGACGATGCCCATGACTCGCGGGCGATCCAGGCGCAGCGCGCGGCCGTTGCAGTCCAGCGTCAGGGCGGTGTCGAACATCGGGGCATCCAGCGCGGCGTCGGCGCGGTCTCGGCAAACGGGCCGCCATTGTCGCGCAGCCCGCGCATGCCTGCCTATCGAGGTGGCGCCGCCGCCGGCGGCGCCGATCCCCCGGTTACTCCAGGTCGCCGAGCGTGGCGCCGTCCTGCGGCGCGACAAGCCAGCCGGCGACGTCTTCGCCGACCTTGTCGACCGTGCGCTCCAGTACCGAGCACGAGCCCTTGTAGGCACCCATGACCCCGCCGCGCGAGTCGCGACGGCCGACGAAGCTGGCCACCTGGGCGCCATCACGCAGCAACGCACCGCGCACGGTCACCGACTTGTGATGGCCCATCCAGGCATTGCCTTCGCTGACCGCATCGCTGATTTCCAGCTTCAGTACTTCGCCCTTGGCATCTGCCAGCGGCGCGGGTACGAAGTTGACTTCCTTGCCACCGGCGGCGGCCGATCGCTTGATCGCATCGGCCAGCTGTACGTCGATGGTGCATTCGCGCTTGATCTTGCCAGCGACGATCGCGCTGTCGGCGTACGGCACCGGGTTGAGCATGCTGACCGGTGCGGCATGGGCGGCGCCGGCAAGTGCGGCGGCGAGGATGACAAATGTGTGCTTCAAGACCTTCCCCTGTGCCCGCCTGGCTGAAGGCCCCGCGCGGCAGCGGGCGGGCCGCGATCGGGGCAGCGCACACTCCGGTGCGCGGCGCAGTGTGCCAAGCCGCGGTGGCACAGGTCTATCGGAATGCTCCCGACACCGCCCCGGGGCGCGAGGTCGCAGGCAAACAAAAACGCGCCCCGTAGGGCGCGTTCTGTTTTCAGCGTTGCTGCGGACCTCAGACCTGTTCGGCAGGCCCGGCGATCGGCGGCAGCGGCCGCGGCGGGGTCTTGTCGTTGCTGTCCTTGCCCGACTTGCCCCAGCCCACCGGCGGCGGCGGATCGCGGCCCTCCATGATCGCGTCGATCTGCGGCGCATCGATGGTCTCGTACTGCAGCAGCAGCTGGGACATCGTGTGCAGCTTGTCGATGTTCTCGGTCAGGATGGTCTTGGCACGGTTGTAGGCGTTGTCCAGGATCTCGCGGACCACGTCATCGATCTTGCGCGCGGTCTCGTCCGACACGCTCTTGTGCTGGGTCACCGAGCGACCCAGGAACACCTCGTCCTCTTCCTCGCCGTAGGCGATCGGCCCCAGCGCGTCGGACAGGCCCCACTTGGTGACCATGTTGCGGGCCATCTTGGTGGCACGCTCGATGTCGTTGGAAGCACCGGTGGTCACCTTGTCGGCGCCGAAGATCAGCTCCTCGGCAACACGACCGCCGTACAGGGTCGCCAAGCGACTGTGCAGGCTTTCGCGGGTCGAACTGTAGCGATCGCCCTCGGGCAGGAACTGGGTGACGCCCAGCGCGCGCCCACGCGGGATGATCGTGACCTTGTAGACCGGGTCGTGGTCCGGCACCAGGCGGCCGATGATGGCGTGGCCGGCCTCGTGGTAGGCGGTGTTGGTCTTCTCTTCCTCGCTCATGGCCATCGAGCGGCGCTCGGCACCCATCAGGATCTTGTCGCGGGCGCGATCGAAGTGGTCCATGCGCACTTCCTTGGCGCTCTCGCGGGCGGCAAACAGCGCCGCCTCGTTGGCGAGGTTGGCCAGGTCGGCGCCAGAGAAACCGGGGGTGCCACGGGCGATGACCATCGGCGCGACATCGTCGGCCAGCGGCAGCTTGCGCATGTGCACCTTGAGGATCTGCTCGCGGCCGCGCACGTCCGGCAGCCCGACCACGACCTGGCGGTCGAAGCGGCCCGGGCGCAGCAGCGCCGGGTCGAGCACGTCGGGACGGTTGGTGGCGGCGATCACGATCACGCCCTCGCCCCCCTCGAAGCCGTCCATCTCGACCAGCAACTGGTTCAGGGTCTGCTCGCGCTCGTCGTGGCCACCGCCCAGGCCGGCACCGCGGTGGCGGCCGACGGCATCGATTTCATCGATGAAGATGATGCACGGGGCGTGCTTCTTCGCCTGCTCGAACATGTCGCGTACGCGGCTGGCGCCGACGCCGACGAACATCTCGACGAAATCCGAGCCGGAAATCGAGAAGAACGGCACCTTGGCCTCGCCAGCGATGGCACGTGCCAGCAGTGTCTTGCCGGTACCCGGGGGACCGACCATCAGCACGCCGCGCGGGATCTTGCCGCCGAGCTTGGTGAACTTGGACGGGTCGCGCAGGAAGTCGACCAGTTCGCCGACCTCTTCCTTGGCTTCATCGCAGCCGGCGACGTCGGCGAAGGTGACCTTGACCTGGTCTTCGCCCTGCAGCTTGGCGCGCGACTTGCCGAAGCTCATCGCGCCCTTGGCGCCACCGCCGCCGCCCTGCATCTGGCGCATGATGAACAGCCAGAAGCCGATGATCAGGATCACCGGGAGGAAGTTGAAGATCACCGACCAGATGCTGATGCCGTTGCTGGGTTCATCGCGGCTGAGCGGGATGTTCTTCGAATACAGCACATCGACCAGCTTGGGGTCGACCGGGCCGTACAGCGAGCCCTCGCTGCCATCGGTGCGGGTGTAGCGGATTGCGTTGGCGGTCAGCGTGGACTTGTCGGTGATGTTCACCGCCTTGATGCGGCCGCTGTCGATGTCCTTGAGGAACTCGGTATAGGAAATGGCGTTGCCGGTCGCCGCCCCGCTGGTGCGCGGCGAGAAGCTCTGGAACACCACCATCAGCACGACGGCGACGACCACCCATAACAGCAGATTCTTGGTCAAGTCGTTCATCCTCATTGGCTCCGGTGTCCCTCTCTGGCTTGTCGCGGTGGCTTATTGCAGTAATCGCGGTGGTCTGTCGGCACTTTACTTGATCTGGGCGCGCTTGCCCTGCCCCAGGGCGTACACCTCCGGCGAGCGCTTGCGCGAGGCCTCGGGCTTGCGAATGGACACCTTGTCATAGCGCCGGCGCAGTTCGCGGACGTATTCATCGAAGCCCACGCCCTGGAACAGCTTGATCAGGAACGCGCCACCGGTCTTGAGGTGGTGGTCGGCGAAATCCATCGCCAACTCGGCCAGATGCATCATCCGCGGCTGGTCGACCGCGTCCATCCCGCTCTTATTGGGGGCCATATCCGACAGCACAAGGTCTACCGGCTTGCCGCCCAACATCGATTCGAACTCCGATAGAACGGCTTGCTCCCTGAAGTCACCATGAAGGAATTCGACGCCGGCCAGCGGCGGCATCTCCAGGATATCCAGGGCCAGCACCCGACCGCGGTCGCCCATCTGCTTGCGGACCTGCTGCGACCAGCCGCCGGGGGCGGCGCCGAGGTCGACCACGACCATGTCCGGGCGCAACAGCCGATCACGCGCCAGCAACTCTTCCAATTTATAGGCGGCCCGCGAGCGCATGCCTTCGGTCTGGGCCTTTTTCACGAACGGGTCGGAAAAGTGCTCCTTGAGCCAGCGCTGGCTGCTCTTGCTGCGGGTGGCCATGGTCAAAGCAGTCGTCAGGGCCCGCCATGATACCCTGAACCCCCCTGGCTTCCCGTTCGAACTGCATGTCTACCGTCCTCACCTCCGCCCAGAATCGTTTCCTTCGCGGCCAGGCCCACGATCTCAAGGCGCTGCTGCAGACCGGGGGCAAGGGCGTCACCCCGGCCTTCCTGGCCGAGCTTGACGAGGTGCTGGAACGCCACGAACTGGTGAAGGTGAAGGTCGCCGCCGAGGACCGCGAGACCCGCGACACGATGATCGACGAGATCACCGGTCAATCGGGCGCGGCATTGGTGCAGCGCATCGGCCATGTCGCCGTGCTGTACCGCCCCAGCAAGGACAAGCGCCAAATCGTGCTGCCACGCGGCTGAGGCGTCGCGAATGCAACTGAGCGAAGACCGTCCCGACTACGCATTTGCCCTTCGCGCGGCCGACGGCCGCCATGCCAAGGTCAACGACCGGGTGCTGACGCGCAGCTTCCTGATTGCACCAGACCAGCTGGTGGAGGACTGGCCGGTGGCCGCGCTGGCCGACCTACGGCCCGAGGACCTTGCCCCGGTGCTGGCGTTGTCGCCGGCGCTGGTGCTGCTGGGCACCGGCTCGCAACAGGGCTTCCCCGAACCTGCCGTGCTGGCGGCCTGCCTGACCCGCGGCGTCGGCCTGGAAGCGATGAGCAACGATGCGGCTGCGCGCACCTATAACGTGCTGGCCGCTGAAGGCCGCAAGGTGGTGCTGGCGATGATTCTCGAGCCCGCTGCCTGACTGTGCGATTGCACTGTAGGAGCGGCTTCAGCCGCGACGGCTTGGCGCAGACGATATAGGTGCCGAGGTCGCTCGGTCGGGGCTAAAGCCCCTCCTACAAGGTTGCCAAGGTTCGCCCGGCAGCAGTGACGCGGGCGTCTCCGCCCGCGATTCCTACTTCTTCGGCAAATACCCCAGCGGGTCCACCGGCTTGCCGTTGTAGCGGATCTCGAAGTGCAGCATGTCGCGGGTGGCGCCGCTGCGGCCCATCTCGGCGATCTGCTGGCCGGCCTTGACGGCCTGGCCTTCGTTGACCAGGCGCTTGCGGTTGTGGCCATAGGCCGACAGCCACTGTTCGTTGTGCTTGATGATGATCAGCTCGCCGTAGCCAACCAGGCCGGCACCGGAATACACCACCACGCCATCAGCCGCGGCCTTGACCGCCTGGCCGTTGCTGCCGCCGATGTCGATGCCCTGCTTGGTGGCCTCGCCGGCCACGAAGTTGCCCACCACCACGCCGTCGGCCGGCCAGCGCCAATTGAAACCGCTGGCGACCGGTGTCGGTGTGCTCGCCGGGGGGGCCGTGGTCGGGCTGGTGCCGGTTGTCACCGGACGACTGGTGGCCGCGCCGGCCACCGCCGGTCGGGTCGTTGCCGCGCCTTGCGGATAGAGCCGGAGCACCTGGCCCGGATAGATCGTGTTCGGCGAGGACAGGTTGTTCCAGGAGGCCAGGTCGAGCGGGCTGACGTTGGTGCGGCGGGCAATCGCGTACAGGGTGTCGCCCTGGCGCACCGTCACCGTGGCGCCGGGCCGTGCCACCGAACTGCGCGGCACCGAGCCGCCCGAGCCAGTGCCGCCGCCCTTCTTCACCACCGTGGCGGTGCCGCAGGCGCCCAGCGCCAGCACCACCGGCACCACTACTGCCAGGCGTGCGATTGTCTGCATGGGTTTGCTGCTCATCCGAATTTCGCTCTCCATATCACCCACCCGGCCAGGCCGACCAGCATCAGGCTGGCCAGCCAGCCTAGCGGTTCGATCCAACGATGCAACGCCGCTTCGGCACGCACGCCACCCAGGCGGATGGCACCGGCCACCAGATACACACGCTTGCCGCGGCCCACCGCCATGCTCGCCAGGAATGGCAGGAACGGCACGCCGACCACGCCCGCGGCCCAGGTGAATATCTTCAACGGGATCGGCGTGAAACCGGCCAGCACCAGCAACCAGAACGCCCGCCAGGGCGACTCGGCCACCACCTGGCGCAGTTGCGCCACCTGTTCGTCGATCTTCGCGCTCCAGCCCAGCCATTCGATCAGCGGGTGCAGCGCGGCGAAGGCGAAATGGCCCAATAGATAGCCCACCAGAGCGCCACACAGCGAGCCCATCAGGCTCAAGCTGGCGAACCACAGCGCACGCTTGGGCTGGGCCAGCGACATCGGCGCCAGCATGACTTCCGGCGGCACCGGGAAGATGAAGCCTTCCATGAAACTCAGGCCGGTCAGTAGCGCCGGTGCGCGGGGATGGCGCGACCAGCGGATCGCCAGGTCGTAGAGGGGTCCGAATAGCTTCATCTGGCCGGGTCCGTGGAAGTCAGTCGAGCATGCCCGACAGCAGCGGCACGAACGTGACCGGCGCCAGAACCTGCTGCGTCACCTGTCCGTCCTGCGCCCGCGTCAACTGCACCAGCGACTGCGAAGAGGGCCCGCCGACCGGCGCGACCAGGCGCCCCCCCGGACCGAGCTGCTCGACCAGGGCATCGACCAGCGCCGGCGCGGCAGCAGTGACGACGATGGCGTCATAGGGGCCGTGCTCGGGCCAGCCGATGCGCCCGTCGTCGTGCTTGCTGCGCACGTTCATGCCGAGCTGGCGAAAGCGCTTGCGGGCCTGCCGCAGCAGGTCGCCGATGCGTTCGACCGTGTGAACTTCCAGGCCCAGCGCGGCCAGGATCGCGCCCTGGTAGCCCGACCCGGTGCCCACCTCCAGCACCTTCTTCGGCGCCACCTCGAGGATCGCCTCGGTCATCCGCGCCACCACCCACGGTTGCGAGATGGTCTGGCCGTGCCCGATCGGCAGCGCGGTGTCTTCGTAGGCGCGCGAGGCCAGGGCCTCGTCGATGAACAAATGGCGCGGGACCGTGCGCACGGCATTGAGCACGCGCTCGTCGGCAATCCCGGCCTCGCGCAGGCGGTCGACCAGGCGGTCGCGCACGCGCTGGGAGGTCATGCCGATGCCCACCGCCTCCGGCTGCAGTCGCAGGCGCGGGGTCATGGCTTGGGCGTTCCCGCCGCGCCGAAACCTTCGTCCATGGCTTCGGTCAGCCCGCCGACCCAGCCGGCGACCTTTTCCAGCGCCTGATAGCGCGTCAGGTCGACATGGATCGGGGTGATCGAGATATGGCCGGTGCGCACGGCGTGGAAATCGGTGCCCGGGCCGGCGTCCTGTTCCGGGCCGGCCGGGCCGATCCAGTACACGGTGTTGCCACGCGGGTCGACCTGCGGCAGGCAGGATTCGGAACGGTGGCGGTTGCCCAGGCGCGCGGTTTCGAACCCACGCACCTCGTCCCACGCCAGGTCGGGCACGTTGACGTTGAGGATGGTGTCGGCCGGCAGCGGGTCGGCGACCAGTCGCGCGACGATCTGCACCGCCGCGCGCGCGGCGGTTTCGAAGTGGTGCGCCTCGTGGTTGCGCGTCACCAGCGATACCGCTACCGCCGGCAAGCCAAGGAAGCGCCCTTCCATCGCCGCCGACACGGTGCCGGAATAGATCACATCGTCGCCGAGGTTGGCGGCATTGTTGATGCCCGAGACGACGATATCCGGCTCGTAGTCGAGCATGCCGGTCAGGGCCAGGTGCACGCAGTCGGTCGGGGTGCCGGCGACGCTGCAGGTGTAGCGGTCGATGCGCTTGGTGCGGATCGGCAGGTCCAGCGTCAGGGAATTGCTGGCGCCGGAGCGATCGCGATCGGGCGCGACCACCATCACCTCGTGGCCGGCGCCGCGCAGGTGTTCGGCCAGGATCTTGATGCCGGGGGCGTCGACACCGTCGTCGTTGCTAACCAGTACGCGCATGGGACTCCTCGAAAAGCCGGCCCATGATACCGGATCGATCCCTGCGCTTGCCGCCCGGCTTCCGGCATTTGCGTGGCGGCGTGCGCAGGCTACGCTGTGCGCATGTCGCATTCCGAAGACGACGACCAGGACGACGCCGCGCTGTTTCGCGCCGCGATCGGCGAGGTCAAGCCGATTCGCCAGCCGCAGCCGGCGCCGCCGCAGCGGCCGCGGCCGCGCCCGCGTGCGCGCATGGCCGAACGTGACGAGGCCCAGGCCCAGGGTGAGTTCGCGCGCCTGCTGCGTGACAGCACGCCACTGGAGGCAGGCGATACCGCCAGCTACCGCCGCGAGCATGTGCCGGCGCGGGTGTTCCAGCGTTTGCGCAAAGGCCAGTTTTCGGTCCAGGACGAGCTGGACCTGCACGGCGCCAGCGCTGCGCAGGCGGAGAATTTTCTACGGCAGTTCTTGCTCGAGGCGCATGCGCACGAGTTTGGCTGCGTGCGCATCATCCATGGCAAGGGCATGCAGTCCGAGGGCGGCGTGCCGGTGTTGAAGAACCTGGTGGACCGGGTATTGCGCCAGCGCAACGATGTGCTGGCGTTTCATTCGGCGCCCGCCACCCAGGGGGGAACTGGCGCGTTGCTGGTGTTGTTGGCGCGGCGCTGAGCGAGCGAGCGTCGTGTCCCGAAAGCGGCCTCCCCCCGGCCACCCGATCGATCGGCGCGGGCGGTGGGGAGAGCTAGAGCAAGCGCGAGGGCATTAGGATGCGTGCCCTTCCACTTCACCTAATTCCTGCAACACCGCCGTCGCATAACAGCCGGGCGGCAACGCAAAGCCCAGCCAGAGCACGTCTTGTTCGCGCCATTCGTGGCGCAGGTCCTTGGGCCGCAAGCGCAGCGCGCGGCGCTCCTGCTTCAGCCCCGCCTGCTCCAGGCCTGCGCGCAACGCCAGCGAGGTATCGTCGGCCAGCGCACCCAGTTCGACCTCGGCTGCGACTTCCTGGCTGCGCAGCTCGCCGGCGCCCCACAACGGGCCGCTTGGATGGATATCGAAATCGGCCAGGCGCTGCGCCAGCACCTCGCTCCACGCTTCGGGTCCGAACACGCTGCGCGAGCCGTCGAGCATCCACACCTCGCCGGGCAGCGGACGGTCCCACTGGCCTTGCGCCACGCGTGCCGCCAGTACCTGGTTGAACAATTGCGAGCGTGCAGCGGACAACAGCAACGAGCGTTGGTCCTTGCGTACGCGGCGGCCGCCGAACATGGCCAGGGCCGCCGGGACGTTGCCGCCGCCGTGGCCGAAACGCTGTTCGCCGAACCAGTTGGGAATACCGCGTGCGGCAATCTCCGCCAGGCGCGCGTCGATCGCAGCACGCTCGCCCTGCACTTCGCGCAGCACCAGTCCGAAGCGGTTGCCCGCCAGCGCACCACGCTGCAATTTGCGGTTGTGCCAGGTCGATTCGATGACCTGCATTTCATCGTCATCCAGCAGCGCCAGGTCTGGTGCGATGCGCTTGGGCAGGTGCACGCTGAAGCGCTGCGTCGTTACCGCGTGGCGGTCCTTGAGGCCGGCATAGCTGATCGCCATCTCCGGCAGCCCGGCCCACTGCGCCAGCCGGCGTGCGACGTGGGCGGTGTTCTGGCCCCGTTTGCGTATCGTCAGCAGCAGGTGCTCGCCCTCGCCGCTTGGCTCGAAGGCGGGGATCTCGTCGACCTGGAAGTCTTCCGGCTCGCTGCGCATACGCGCGGCCAGTACGGCATCGCCGAAGGCGCGTGGCAGGTCGCTCACCGCGCCACCAACAGCACCACGGCCTGCGCCGCGATGCCTTCGCCGCGCCCGGTGAAGCCGAGCGTCTCGCTGGTGGTGGCCTTCACGCTGACCTGGTCCACGGCCACCCCCAGCAGTGCAGCGATGCGCTCGCGCATCGCCAGCGCATGCGGGCCCACCTTGGGCCGCTCGCAGACCACGGTCACATCGGCATTGCCAACCTGCCAGCCGAGCTCGCGCAGCAATTGTTCGCAGTGGGCAACGAAGCGGCTGCTGTCGGCCCCCTTCCAGCGCGCGTCGGACGGCGGAAAGTGCTGGCCGATATCGCCCAGCGCCAGCGCGCCGAGCATGGCGTCGCACAGCGCGTGCAGGATCACGTCGCCGTCGCTGTGCGCCAGCACGCCCTGCGTGTGCGCCACGCGCACGCCGCCCAGCATGACGTGGTCGCCCTCGCCGAAGGCATGCACGTCGTAGCCTTGGCCGATACGTAAATTCAAGCCGCTCATGTGGTGATTGTCCTGCGTCGGCGGGCGCTCAGGCGCCGCGCCGGGAAAGTTCGAATTCGAAGCGGGCCAGGTCGGCCGGCGTGGTGATCTTGAAGTTGTCTTCGGCGCCTTCCACCAGCAACGGGCGCAGCCCGAGGCGCTCCATCGCCATCGCCTCGTCGGTGACCTCGACCCCGGCGGCGGCGGCTTCCTGCAGGCCGCGTATCAACTGGTGGCGGCGAAACAGCTGCGGCGTCAGCGCGCGCCACAGGCGCTCACGCGGTTCGGTGGCATCGATGCCGCCGTCGTCGCCGGCCCGCTTGAGGGTGTCGCGCACAGGGGCGGCCAGGATCGCGCCGACCGGATCGTTGCGGCCGGTTTCCAGCAGGCGGTCCATATCCGTTGGTCCCAGGTTCGGGCGGGCGGCGTCGTGCACCAGCACGAAGTCGTCGCTACGCACGCTGTCCGGTAGTGCCAGCACCCCGGCCAGGACCGAGGCGGCGCGGTTGTCGCCACCGATGGTGGTCAGGATCGGCTTGCCAGCGACGGCGCGCCAGCCCGGCCAGTCCGGGTCGCTCTCGGACAGCACCACCATCAGCCCGGCCACGGCCGGGTGCGCGGCCAGCGCGTCCAGGGTGTAGGCGATCAGCGGACGCCCGGCCGCGGCCATGTATTGCTTGGGCAAGGGCGCACCGAAGCGCGCGCCCCGCCCCGCCGCCGGAACCACGGCCCAGACGTTGGCCATCAGGGTTGCTCGCCTGTGCTGGGTTCGACCACGGGCGGTGCGTCGGCGGCGTTGGCGGCAGCCGGCGGCACCTCTTCCACCACGCGGTAGAACTTCTCGCCGGGCTTGATCATGCCCAGTTCGCTGCGCGCACGCTCTTCGATGGCGGCCTCGCCGTCCTTGAGGTCCTTGACCTCGGCGGCCAGCGCTTCGTTGCGCTGGTGCCGGCCCTCGTTGTCGCGTTTCTGCTTGGCCACTTGCTCTTCCAGCAATACCACTTCGCCGGAATTGCCGGGGCCGAACCAGAAGCGGTACTGCAGCCATGCCAGCAGTACCGCCAGCACCAGCAGCAGCCAGCGCCAGTTGCGCATCGCTTACTGCTTGATCGACACGAAGGCGTTACGACCGGCGTAACGCGCGCCGGCACCCAGGGCCTGTTCGATCCGCAGCAGCTGGTTGTACTTGGCCACGCGGTCGCTGCGGCACAGCGAGCCGGTCTTGATCTGGGTGGCGGTGGTGGCCACGGCAATATCGGCGATGGTGGTGTCTTCGGTCTCGCCCGAGCGGTGCGAAACGATCGCCGCGTAGTTGGCGTGGTGGGCCATCGCGATCGCCTCCAGGGTCTCGGTCAGGGTGCCGATCTGGTTGACCTTGATCAGGATGGCGTTGGCCGTGCCCGACTCGATGCCCTGCTTGAAGATCTTCGGGTTGGTGACAAACAGGTCGTCGCCCACCAGCTGGACCTTCTTGCCCACGCGCTCGGTCAGCAGCTTCCAGCCGGCCCAGTCGTCCTCGGCCAGGCCGTCCTCGATCGAGACGATCGGGTACTGCGCGGCCCAGTCGGCGAGGAAGTCGACGAACTGCTCGGAAGTCAGGCGCTTGTTCTCGCCCACCAGGTTGTACTTGCCGTTCTCGTAGAACTCGCTGGAGGCCACGTCCAGGCCCAGCAGCACGTCTTCACCGGCGGTGTAGCCGGCCTTGCCGATGGCTTCGAGGATGGTGTCCAGGGCTTCGACATTGCTGCGGAAGTCCGGGGCAAAGCCGCCTTCGTCGCCCACCGCGGTGCTCAGGCCGTGGCCCTTGAGCACCGACTTGAGCGAATGGAAGATCTCGGTGCCGGCGCGCAGGGCTTCGGAGAACGAGCCGAAGCCGACCGGCAGGACCATGAATTCCTGGAAATCGACGTTGTTGTCGGCATGTGCGCCGCCGTTGATGATGTTCATCATCGGCACCGGCAGCGAGACGTCGGATTCGGTGATGGTGGCCAGGTACTGCCACAGGGCCTGCTTGCGCGAGGCGGCCACGGCGTGGGCGGCGGCCAGAGAGACGCCGAGCAGTGCGTTGGCGCCCAGGCGCCCCTTGTTCTCGGTGCCGTCCAGGTCGATCAGGCGGCGGTCCAGGCCTTCCTGGTCGGCGGCATCGAAGCCGGCGAGCGAGGCGGCGATGGTGCCGTTGACGTTCTCGACTGCCTTGCGCACGCCCTTGCCCAGGTAGCGGGTCTTGTCGCCGTCGCGCAGTTCCACCGCTTCCTTGGTGCCGGTCGAGGCGCCCGAGGGCACGGCTGCGCGGCCGAACGAACCGTCCCCGAGGGTGACTTCCGCTTCCAGCGTGGGGTTGCCACGGGAATCGAGGATTTCGCGAGCGTGGATCTTGGCAATCTGGGTCATGGGGTCCTGGCGATCTGCGGCGCCGCGCGGGCGCGGCGGTTGATGGGGTTCATCCGGGCACGCAACCGCGGGCGCCGGAACAGCATGCGCATTGTAGTGAATGTGGGCGGGATTGGGCCACGAAGGGTGCAGTGGCAACTAATCTCTGCGTGGGGTTTGGGTTTGCGCGAAAGATGGCTGTTTGGTTGCTGTCGCTCGGCGCCCGGGGGTATGCCCTGGCGGGGGACGCCAAGTGCTGCATCCCTGCGTGGCTCCTATGGCGGCATCCTTGCCGCCAAGGCCCCCGCCAGGGCATACCCCCGGACGCCCCCGATAGGGGCCAACGGGTGGGGGGAGGGAAAAGCAAAGGCATGAAGCAAAACGGCCGCCTTGCGGGCGGCCGTTCTGGGATCAGAGGGTGGATTCTATGAAGCCGTGCTTCTTGGTGATGGTGTCGAGGGCCAGGAGCGTCTCGAGCAACGCTTCCATTTTGTCCAGGGGCCAGGCGTTGGGGCCATCGGACAGTGCTTTGCTCGGGTCGGGGTGGGTTTCGGCGAAGAGGCCGGCCACGCCTACGGCGACGGCGGCGCGTGCCAGTACCGGGACGAATTCGCGCTGGCCGCCCGAGCTGCTGCCCTGCCCGCCCGGCAGCTGCACCGAATGGGTGGCGTCGAATACGACCGGGCAACCGGTGTCGCGCATGACGCTGAGCGAGCGCATGTCGCTCACCAGGTTGTTGTAGCCGAACGAGGCGCCGCGCTCGCACACCATGATGTCGTTGTTGCCGGTCGACTTGGCCTTTTCCACCACGGGCTTCATGTCCCAGGGGGACAGGAACTGGCCCTTCTTGATGTTGACGGGCTTGCCGGCATTACAGACGTTGCGGATGAAGTCGGTCTGCCGGACCAGGAAGGCCGGGGTCTGCAGCACGTCGACGACGGCGGCGACTTCGTTCAGCGGGGTGTATTCGTGGACGTCGGTCAGGACCGGCACGCCGATCTGCTTCTTGACCTCGGCCAGTACCTTCAGGCCCTCTTCCAGGCCAGGGCCGCGGAAGCTGTTGCCGGAGGTACGGTTGGCCTTGTCGAAGCTGGACTTGAAGATGAAGTTCATGCCCAGCTTGCCGGTGATCTCCTTCAGGCGGCCGGCCACGTCCAGCTGCAGCTGCATCGACTCGATCACGCACGGGCCGGCGATCAGGAACAGCGGCTGGTCCAGCCCCACTTCGAAACCACACAGTTTCATCTCGACACTCCTGGGAATTGCGCGAAGAACGGCCCGCGAACCGGGCGCGGCCCCGTCCCGCCGCGCGGGACAGGGCTGATATGGGTCAGGCCCGGGCTTCCTTCAACAGCTTGCCGCCGGCCTTGCGCTCACGCGCGGCGCGGATGAAGCCAATGAACAGCGGGTGGCCGTCACGCGGGGTGGAAAGGAATTCCGGGTGCGCCTGGCAGGCCAGGAACCACGGATGGCGCTCGCGCGGCAGTTCGATCATCTCCACCAGGGTGTCGTCCATCGACTTGGCGGCAACGACCAGGCCGGCGTCCTCCAGCTGGGTGCGGTAGCGGTTGTTGAACTCGTAACGGTGGCGGTGGCGTTCGGCGACCACGTCCTTGCCGTACAGCTCGCGCGCCAGGGTGCCGGGCTTGAGCCGCTGTTCCTGCAGACCCAGGCGCATGGTGCCGCCGAGGTCGGACTTCTCGTCGCGCTTCTCGACCTCGCCGGTGGCGGTGCGCCATTCGGTGATCAGGCCGATCACCGGGTGCGGCGACTGGCGGTCGTTCTCGGTGCTGTTGGCGCCTTCCAGCTGGGCCACGTGGCGGGCAAAGTCGACCACCGCCGCCTGCATGCCGTAGCAGATGCCGAAGTAAGGCAGGCCGGTTTCGCGCGCATGGCGCGAGGTCAGCACCTTGCCCTCGAAACCGCGGTCGCCGAAGCCACCTGGCACCAGGATGCCGTCGACATCGGCCAGTGCCGAGAGATCGGTGCCTTCCAGTTCCTGGGCTTCGATCCACTTCAGGTTGACCTTGGTGCGCTGGCGCAGGCCGCCGTGCTTGAGCGCCTCGCCCACTGACTTGTACGCATCCTGGTGGTCGACGTACTTGCCGACGACGGCAATAGTGACCTCGTCCAGCGGATGCTTGACCGCATCGACCACCGCCGCCCATTCGGACAACTCGGCAGGGCCGGCCTTGTCGCGCAGCTTGAACTGGTCGATGACGATCTCGTCCAGGCCCTGGCGATGCAGTTCCAGCGGCATGCCGTAGAGCACGTCGATATCGGCCGCGCTGATCACCGCGCGCTCGGAAACGTTGGTGAACAGCGCGATCTTGCGCCGTTCGGAATCCGGGATCGCCTGTTCGGAACGGCACAGCAGCACGTCGGGCTGGATGCCGATCGAGCGCAGTTCCTTGACCGAATGCTGGGTCGGCTTGGTCTTCAGCTCACCGGCAGCGGCGATGTACGGCACCAGGGTGAGGTGCATGAACAACGCCTTCTCGGCGCCGCGCTCGGTGCGCACCTGGCGAATCGCCTCCAGGAACGGCAGCGATTCGATATCGCCGACGGTACCGCCAATCTCCACCAACGCCACGTCGAAGCCTTCGGTGGCCTCGTCGATGCAGCGGCGGATTTCGTCGGTGATGTGCGGGATCACCTGCACGGTGGCGCCAAGATAGTCGCCGCGGCGCTCCTTGCGGATCACGTTTTCGTAGATCCGGCCGGTGGTGACCGAGTTCTTGCGCGACAGTCGCGTGCGCAGGAAGCGCTCGTAGTGACCCAGGTCCAGGTCGGTCTCGGCGCCGTCGTCGGTGACGTATACCTCGCCGTGCTGGAACGGGCTCATCGTGCCCGGGTCGACGTTGATGTAGGGGTCCAGCTTCATCATCGTGACCTTCAGGCCACGTGCTTCGAGGATGGACGCAAGCGAAGCGGCGGCGATGCCCTTGCCTAGCGAGGACACTACGCCGCCGGTAACGAAGATCAGGGGGGTCATGGCTCAAGGCCTCCCGGAAAGCCATAGTTTACAGGTTGCCGGCGTTTTGCCCAAGGGCATGGCGCCAGCGCTCGCGCAAAAACAAACGCCCCAGCCTGCGCCGGGGCGTCTGGGGTGCAACAGGCCAGGACTCAGCGCAGTGGCTTTTCCTCTTCCGCTTCCTTGGCGCCCTTGTCCAGCTTGCCCTGCTTGATCGCCTCGTCCTTCTGCGCAGCGGCGGCGGCGCGGCGCTTGGCGCGCGCGTCGACCTCGGCCTGCGCCTGGGCATCGGCGGACTGCTGGGCGGCGGCGCCCTGCTGGCCGGCGCCTTCGGTCTGGCCGCCCTTCTGCTGGGCCATGGCCAGCGGCACGGCAGCGAGCGCGGCCATGCCGGCGGCGAGCATCAGAATGTGTCGGATCTTCATTTGTCGCTTCTCCTCTTCAGCGCCACGGTCCGCTCCAGATGGGTCCGGAAGGCAGGTTTGGCAAGGCGCAGGTTAGCCCCGCGCGGCCAGCCCGGCACTGAATGCCTGGCACCCCACGTGCAAATCATCGCCCCAGACCGCACACTTGCGCGTCGTCTAATGCCTATCGCGAGCTGCATGAACACCCGTTACAACGCTGCCGATATCGAAGTCCTTTCCGGCCTGGATCCGGTCAAGCGCCGCCCCGGCATGTACACCGACACCGCGCGCCCCAATCACCTGGCGCAGGAAGTGGTCGACAACTCCGTGGACGAGGCCCTCGCCGGCCACGCCCGCACGGTCGAAGTGACGCTCTATAAAGATGGCAGCTGCGAGGTCTCCGACGACGGCCGCGGCATGCCGGTGGATATCCACCCGGAAGAAAAGATCCCCGGCGTGGAACTGATCCTCACCCGGCTCCACGCCGGCGGCAAGTTCAACAACCGCAACTACACCTTTTCCGGCGGCCTGCACGGCGTCGGCGTAAGCGTGGTCAACGCCCTGTCCAAGCTGGTCGAGGTACATATCCGCCGCGACGGCAGCGAGCACCGCATCACCTTCCGCGACGGCGACCGCGCCAGTCCGCTCGAAGTAGTCGGCACCGTCGGCAAGAAGAACACCGGTACCCGCGTGCGCTTCTGGCCCGACCCGAAGTATTTCGACACGCCCAAGTTCAACGCCCGTGCCCTGCGCCACCTGCTGCGCGCCAAGGCCGTGCTGTGCCCGGGCCTGACCGTGAAACTGTTCGACGAAGCGACCGGCGAGCAGGACAGCTGGTACTACGAAGATGGCCTGCGCGATTACCTGCGCGGCGAACTGGCCGGGCGCGAGCTGCTGCCAGCCGAGCTGTTCGTCGGTAGCCTGAAGAAGGACACCGAGATCGTCGACTGGGCTGCGGCCTGGGTCGCCGAAGGCGAACTGGTGCAGGAAAGCTACGTCAACCTGATTCCCACCGCCCAGCACGGCACCCACGTCAACGGCCTGCGTTCGGGCCTGACCGATGCGCTGCGCGAGTTCTGCGATTTCCGCAACCTGCTGCCGCGCGGCGTCAAGCTGGCCCCGGAAGATGTCTGGGACCGCGTGGCCTTCGTGCTGTCGCTGAAGATGACCGACCCGCAGTTCTCCGGCCAGACCAAGGAACGCCTGTCCTCGCGCCAGGCCGCCGGCTTCATCGAAGGCGCCGCGCACGATGCCTTCAGCCTGTGGCTGAACCAGAACGTGGAGATCGGCGAGAAGATTGCGCAGATCGCCATCGAGCGCGCCAGCGCACGCTTGAAGACCGAGAAGCAGATCGTCCGCAAGAAGGTCACCCAGGGCCCCGCCCTGCCCGGCAAGCTGGCCGACTGCATCAGCCAGGACCTGTCGCGCACCGAGCTGTTCCTGGTCGAGGGCGACTCGGCCGGCGGCTCGGCCAAGCAGGCGCGCGACAAGGACTTCCAGGCGATCCTGCCGCTGCGCGGCAAGATCCTCAACACCTGGGAAGTCTCCTCCGGCAGCGTGCTCGGCTCGGAGGAAGTGCATAACCTGGCCATCGCCATTGGTTGCGACCCGGGCAAGGCCGAGATCGACGGGCTGCGCTACGGCAAGGTCGTCATCCTTGCCGACGCCGACTCCGACGGCCTGCACATCGCCACCCTGCTGACGGCGTTGTTCCTCAAGCACTTCCCGTCGCTGGTGGCGGCCGGCCACGTCTTCGTGGCGATGCCGCCGCTGTTCCGCGTGGACGTGGGCAAGCAGGTGTTCTATGCGCTGGACGAAGAAGAGAAGACGACCTTGCTGGACAAGATTGCGCGCGAGAAGGCCGAGTCGAAGAAGGGCCTGAGCGGCCCGGTCAGCGTAACCCGCTTCAAGGGCCTGGGCGAAATGAACCCGCAACAGCTGCGCGAGTCGACCATCCACCCCGACACCCGCCGGCTGGTGCAGCTGACCGTGGATGATGGCGACCAGACCGCCTCGCTGATGGACATGCTGCTGGCCAAGAAGCGCGCTGGCGATCGCAAGCAGTGGCTGGAGTCGAAGGGCGATCTGGCTTCGCTGGAGGTTTGAGACCCTTCGCTTTTGTAGGAGCGGCTTCAGCCGCGATGGTTTCCGCTCGCATGACACCATCGCGGCTGAAGCCGCTCCTACAACAGCCGCGCCAGATAAAAGGCCCGCCATTGGCGGGCCTTTTTGTTTCCTCAAGCCCAGCCAAGCATCCGGAACAGCTCCAGGATCACATACGCCACCAGGCCGGCGGCCGGGATGGTCAGGATCCATGCCCAGATGATCCGCTCGATCACGCCGAACCTGAGCGAGCGCGGGTTCTTGGCAAAGCCCACGCCCATGATCGCGGTGGAGATGCTGTGGGTGGTGGACACCGGCATGCCGAAGTGCGCGGCCAGGGTCAGGATCGTCGCCGAGCTGGTTTCGGCGGCGAAGCCATGGATGGGATGGAGCTTGACCATCTTGTGGCCCAGGGTCTTGATGATCTTCCAGCCGCCCGAGGCGGTGCCGGCGGCCATTACCACTGCGCAGGTGAGCACGATCCACAGGGCGATCGGGCCGTCGCCACCGGTGCCCGGATGCAGGAACGACAGCCAGCCCGGCAGGTTGTCCAGTGCACCCACCGACTCGGCGCCCACCAGGGTCATGGCGATGATGCCCATGGTCTTCTGCGCATCGTTGTGGCCGTGGGCGTAGCCCATGTAGGCGGCCGAGAGGATCTGCGCCTTGCCGAAGAAGGCATTGACCCAGCGCGGCCGCGCCAGCCGCCCGAACGGGCCGGGAAGCTTGGCCACGCCGGCGATGATCGCCCACAGCAGCATCATCACCGCGATGCCGAGCACGAAGCCGGCCACCGGCGAGGTGACCATCGGCAGGAACACTTTCCACAGCAGGCCCTTGTTCTTGGCCCAGTCGCCCACGTTCTGCGACCAGATCAAGGCATCCCAGTTGTTGTGGGCCGCGGCCAGGCCAGCGCCGCACAAGCCACCGATCAAGGCATGCGAAGACGACGAGGGCAGGCCCTTCCACCAGGTGATGAGGTTCCAGGTGATGCCGCCCAGCAGCGCGCACAACACCACTTGCGGGGTGACATCGACCACGCCGGTATTGAGCAGGCCCGAAGCGATCGTCAGCGCCACCGCGGTGCCGGTGAGTGCGCCGATCAGGTTCATGCCGGCAGCCAGCATCACCGCCCAACCGGGCGAGAGCACCTTGGTGGCCACCACCGTGGCGATGGAATTGGCGGTGTCGTGGAAGCCGTTGATGAACTCGAACACCAGGGCGGCGAACACCACCACTATGACCAGGGTAAGCACGCGCGCGGTCTCAGCTGTTCTTCAGGACGATCTGGTACACCACCACACCGGCCTCGCGGCATCGGTCGATGGCCTTTTCCAGGATCTCGAAGAACTCCTTGAGCAGGAACATCTGCAGATTGTCCAGGCGGCCGGAATAGATGTCGCGGTACAGCTCCAGCATCAGCCGATCGGCTTCGTTCTCGATCGAGCGCAGCTTGTCATTGAGCGCGGTCATGCGGTCGATGTTCATCCGCGGCAGCTCGTTGACCATTTCCACCACCACGCCGGCGGCCTGCTCGAGCATGGCCGCGCGCGGGGCGAAATCGATGTGCGCCAGGTGCTGGGTGGCCAGCGAATAGCGGTCGGCGAACTTCTCCACCTGCTTGGGGATCTTGTACAGCGCCGAGCCCAGCGCTTCGATGTCCTCGCGCTCGATCGGGGTCATGAAACTGTCGACCAGGGCCTGGCCGATCTTGCCCGAGGCGGCGCGCTCGCGCAGGCGCGCCAGCTTGAAGGCATCCAGGGCGGGCTGGCGGTCGGCCTCGCGCATCATGGCGTGCAGGGCCTTGGTGCTGTCGTAGGCGGCCTCGGCGGCCTCGTTCAAGAGCGTATAGAACTGCTTGCCCGAGCCGAAGATCGTCTGAAGGGAGAACATGGAGGAAGGACATCCAGCCATCGCGGGAGGGACGGCAACCTGCGGAATTATGACCGGTTGATGACCCGCCTGGGTATTCCCGACCGCAGCAGGCTCGCCGGCAGGCACTGCCGACAGCATTCACGGATCGCCCGCGAGCTTTGTTAACATGGCCCGGCGCCCGCGGGCGCACCCTATGGACGACGACCCCTACCCCCCTCTGGCGCCCCGGCCTGCCGGCACGCGCGCCCACCGCAGCCTGACGCCCTCCCCTTCAACGACCGGGGAGGATGCCCGTGCTTGAACTGATCTTCGTTGTTTTCGCCCTGATCCTGCTCAACGGCTTCTTCGCCCTGTCGGAGATGTCGTTGATGACTTCGCGCAAGAGCCGCCTGCGGCAAATGGCGGGCACGAGCAAGCGCGCGGCCACCGCCCTGGGCCTGGCCGAGAACCCCGAGCATTTCCTCTCCACGGTGCAGATCGGCATCACCCTCATCACCCTGCTGACCGGCGTGCTGGGTGGCGATGCCATGGGCGAGATCATCGCCGCCGAACTGGCCGCCACCGCGCCCTGGCTGCCTTACGCGCCGACCATCGGCAAGGTCATCGCGGTGGCGCTGATCACCTACGTCACCCTGATCTTCGGTGAGCTGGTGCCCAAGCGCTGGGCGCTGAGCCGCTCCGAAGCGGTGGCCAGCGTGGTCGCGGTGCCGATGAGCTGGCTGGCGAGGATCGCCGCGCCGTTCGTATGGCTGCTGGCCCGTTCCACGCGCCTGGTGTTGCGCATGCTGGGCCAGGGCAAGGACCAGGCCGCCTCGATCTCGGAAGAGGAAATACGCCTGCTGGTCGCAGAAAGCCACGAGCAGGGCCTGATCGACCAGCACGAACGCGACATGATGAACCGGGTGATGCGCCTGGGCGACCGTACCGCCGACAGCCTGATGACCCCGCGCAACCGCATCGCCTGGCTCGACACGACCGCAACGCCGGAGCGCAACCTGGAGTTGATGCGCGAGCATGAGTTCTCGCGCTATCCGGTGTACCGCGGCAGCGATCAGGACATCGCCGGCGTGGTCGAGGTGAAGTCGCTGGTGACCCATTTCGACCCAGCCAACCCGCATCTTTTCCAGCACCTGCGCGAGACCTTGTTCGTCTCCGAATCCACCCACGCGATGAAGCTGCTGGAAATCTTCCGCGAAGAACAGCAGTCGATGGCGCTGGTGGTCGACGAATATGGCGAGATCCAGGGCCTGGTGACGGTCAGCGACCTGATGGGCGCGGTGGTTGGCCGCCTGCAGGCAGTGGAGAACGCCGACGAAGACGCGCTGGTGGTCACGCGCGAAGACGGCTCGCTGCTGATCGACGGCTCGCTGTCGGTGGAAGAACTGCGCGAAGTGCTGGGTGGGGCCGAACTGCCCAATGCCCAGGAAGGCGATTACCACACCCTCGCCGGCCTGTGCATCTTCTACTTCGGCCGCATTCCCAATGTCGGCGAGTACTTCGACTGGGCCGGCTGGCGCATCGAGGTCATCGACCTGGACGGTGCGCGCATCGACAAGCTGCTGCTGCGCCGCCTGGGTGACGAGGAAGGCGATGACAACGCCGGCTGAGCCCGGCACCGAGGGTGGCGCGGCGGCCTACCGCAACGAGGGCATCCGCACCTTGCTGGCGACCTTCGCGCATGGCGACCCCGACGAAATCCTGCGCCTGCGCGACATCCTTGGCGACCTGCAGCAGAGCGCGTTCGGTGTGTTCCTGTTCGTGGCGATCCTGCCGGCGTTCATCCCGATCCCCGGGCTGGGCGGCGCGGTCAGTGGCCCGCTCACCCTGCTGATCGGCGTGCAGATCATGATCGGCCTGCGCCGGCCGTGGCTGCCGGCCTTCATCGGCAACCGCGGCCCACGCCGCGGCACCGGGCAACGCTTCGTCGGCAAGATCGCCCCGCTGCTGCGCTGGCTCGACCGCCTGCTGCGGCCGCGCCTGGCCTGGCTGCTGGATAGCCTGGTGGCCAACGTGATCACCGGCTTGTTGCTGATCGCCACCGGATTGCTGTTGTCGCTGCCGATTCCCTTCACCAATTACCTGTTCGGCCTGATCCTGCTGCTGTTCGCGCTGGCCTTGCTCGAACGCGATGGCGCCCTGCTCCTGCTGTGCTGGATCGCGGCGATCGGCTCGATCGTCGCCTTCGGCGTGACCTCCGACCAGTTGGTGGAGCTGCTGCAGCACTGGTGGGCCAAGCTCAGCTGAGCGGCGGCCGCTCAGCGGCTGCCCAGATCCAGCACGCGGTTCTCGGTCAGCACGCCCTGCTCTTCCTCCACCGCGCCCAGCACGAACTCCAGGGCCGCGCCGAACAGTCCGGCCGGACTGTTCCAGTACTCGGCCGATTCGGCGCGCACATGGATCAAGCGCAATTGCGGATCATCAACGCCGCCGGGGAAGAACACCTGCATGGCTGGCGACCATAGCTGCTGGGCCTTGGCCCGATCATCGACCACGCGGGCACGCCCGGCCACCGACACATAGGTATTGCGCTCAGGCGCGGCGTAGGCGACGTTCACCCGCGGATTGGCCTCGATCTCGGCGATCTTCGGGCTATCGGCCGCGGTAGCGAACCACAGGTCACCGTCGAACTCGACCTCCTGCGTGCCCAACGGCCGGCTGACCAGGCGGCCGTCGGCGGCGACCGTGGTGAACATCGCCACCTCGATGCCGCGCAACAGCTCGGCCAACTGGCGGATATGGTCCTGGCGACGACTCATGCGCTACTCCTCGAAAGAAGGTCCCATTCGAGCCGATCACCAGGCAAAGCGACGTGAACCGCCCGGGTGCCGCGCATCACCCCTGGCGCGACTGCCAGGCGTGGGCGGCCAGTTCGAACGAGCGCAGGCGCGCGCCGTGGTCGTAGATGTTGGCCGTCAGCAGCAGCTCGTCCGGGCGATGGCGCGCCACGAAAGCGGCAATGCCCTCGCCCACCGCCTGCGCATCACCCAGCACCGCGCAAGCCAGCGCGCGCTCTACCCCGACCTTCTCGTGCGGTTGCCAGAACGACTCGATGTCATCCAGCGGCGGCGGAATCCGCCCGGGCCGGCCGCGGCGCAGATTGACGAAACTCTGCTGCTGGCTGGTGAACAAGCGCCGCGCCTCGGCTTCCGAATCGGCCGCCACCACGTTCAAGGCCAGCATCGCGTAGGGCGCGCGCAGGTGCTCGGACGGCATGAAGTCGCGCCGGTAGATCGCCAGGGCCTCGTCCATCGCATCCGGGGCGAAGTGCGAAGCGAACGCGAAGCGCAGGCCCATGGCCGCGGCCAGGCGCGCACTGAACAGGCTGGAGCCCAGGAGCCAGACCGGCACCTCGATGCCGGCACCGGGCACCGCCTGCACCAATTGACCCTCCACCGCCGGCTCGAAATAGCGCAGCAGCTCGGCCACGTCCTGCGGGAACTGATCGGCGCCATCGAAGTAGCGGCGCAAAGCGCGGGTCGTCGCCTGGTCGGTGCCCGGCGCGCGGCCCAGGCCCAGATCGATCCGGCCCGGATACAGCGAGGCCAGCGTGCCGAACTGCTCGGCGACCTGCAGCGGCGCATGGTTGGGCAGCATGATCCCGCCAGCACCGACGCGGATGCTGCGGGTGCCGCCGGCCACATGGCCGATCAGCACGGCCGTCGCCGCACTGGCGATGCCCGGCATGTTGTGGTGTTCGGCCAGCCAATAGCGCTGGTAGCCCCAGCGCTCGGCGTGCTGGGCCAGATCGAGCATGTTGGCGAACGCGGCAGTGGGGTCGCTGCCTTCACACACCGGGGCCAGGTCGAGGACGGAAAGGGGAATCATCGGCATTCCTGAAGAGGGCTGTTTCCAGCATGGGGGCGCTTCCGGCCGACCACCAGCGGCGGATTGGCCACGCTGCCGCGCCGCAGCATTCCAGCCCTGCCCTTGTTTTGCGGATTGCCCGTTCACCGACCGGACAAATCCCGACTAGCGGCGCGACCAAAAAGTGATTAGCCTCACAAAAGGGGAGCAGTCTGAGACAAACGCCGTGGAACTCATCCGTCATTGGGAAAAGCCGATCAAGATCGGCCTGTGCGTGGTGTATGTGGTGGTTTTGTCAGCGGCCGCGGGACTTTTCCTGCTGCGCTGAGGGGGACAAGCCGCCAGGGACGGCACCGCCTTTCAACTCGCCCGCCGCGCCGGGCATGGCGTGACTTTGCCGCCGATTACCCCTGCTCGACTGTCCGGCCCGCCCGGAACGAAGCGTCAATCTCCTACGCGCACGGCCAGCCCCTCCCGACTGTAAACAAAAACGTTGTCATATACACATATACGTGTATATTGACTCCATGGCGCAGGGAAGGCGCTGGCATGAAGACATCGGAATTCCGGCGCTGGTTGAAGTTGCGCGGCGTGGCCTTCGAAGAAGGTCGCCGCCATACCAAGCTGACCTTCAAGGGCCGCCATTCGACATTGCCGCGGCATGCCGACGAAATCGGCGAAGGACTACGTCTGGCCATCATCAAACAACTGGGCCTGTGGAGGTCGCTGCATTGACCGGCAAAAACTCCCGCTACCCCACCCGCACAACAGGAGCGCGCCCAGGCGCGGCGAGCGAACCATGAAATATCCAGCTCGAATCGAAGGCAAGCAGGGCGATTTCGTCCTGAGCTTCCGCGACATCCCCGAAGCCGTCACCGGCGCCGCGACCCTGGAAGATGCGCGCGACCTGGCGTTGGACTGCCTGGTTACCGCGATGGACTTCTACTTCGACGATCGCCGCCAGGTTCCGCCGCCATCCAAGCCGAAGAAAGGCGAATTCCTGGTGGCGCTGCCGCCCAGCATCGCCACCAAGGCGCTGCTGCTGAACCGCATGCTGGAGTCGAAGGTCACGCCGGCCGAGTTGGCGCGGCGGCTCAACACCACGCCGCAAAGCGTCAATCGATTGGTCGACCTGCGGCATACCACCAAGATCGACACGTTGGCCGAAGCGCTGCGCGCGCTGGGGGCGGAGTTGGAGGTGGGGTTGGTGGCGGTGGCTTGAGGGTGCGGTAGTGGCGGAGAGAGTGGGATTCGAACCCACGGAAGGTTTGACCCTTCGCCGGTTTTCAAGACCGGTGCCTTAAACCGCTCGGCCATCTCTCCGTTGCTTTGCTTTCGCACTGCGCGGCACCGCATTGCGCGGGCCGGCGCGCATTCTCGCACGAGCCCGGCGTTCGCCGCACGGGCCCGGCGACATCGGCCCTCAGCCGACCTCGGCCACCAACGCCGGCTGCTGCACGCGCTTGAGCTTTTCGGCCAGCTTGCCGCAGTCGCCACCGCAATCCAGGCGCGAGCGCTCGATCTCGCGCGGCAGGCGTTCGGCGAGGAAGTCGATGAACACCCGCACCGCCGGCAGCAGGCCGCGGCGCGAGGCGAACACGGCGTGGCAGATGCCCTGCGGCAGCGTCCAGTCGGGCAGCACCACTTCCAGCTCGCCACTGCGCACCGCTTCGGCGCAGACCGTCTCCGGCAACATGGTGATGCCGAAACCGTCCTTGGCCATGGACTTGAGCAGCGGGAAATCGAAGCCCGCCAGGCGCGGCTGCAAATCGACCCGGCGCACTTCGCCGTTGGGGCCGTGCAGCTCCCAGCGCTGGTGCACTTCGTCTTCGCTGATGCTCATGGTGGTGTGGCTGGCCAGGTCTTCCGGCGTCTTCGGCCGGCCGACGCGGTCCAGATACTTGGGGCTGGCGACCAGCAATTCCTGCACCTGGCCGAAGCTGCGCATCACCAGGCTGCCGTCGTCATCCAAGCGCGAACGCACGCGCAGCGCGATGTCATAGCCTTCATTGATGACGTCAACGCGGCGGTTGCTGATGTTCAACTGCAGCCGCACCTTCGGGTACTTCTCCAGGAATTCGGGCAACAGCTTCGGTAATTGGATCTGCGCCAGCGAAACTGGCACGCTGACCCGGACCAGGCCACGCGGCTCGGCGCTGAGGCGATCGACCACCTCGCGCGCGGCCTGGGCCTCGGCCAGCATGGTCTGGGCGTGGCGGTGCACGCTCATGCCTACATCCGTAACGGCGAAACGACGGGTGGAGCGTTGCAGCAAGCGCACGCCCAGGTCGGTTTCAAGCTGGCTGATACGCCGGCTCAGGCGCGATTTGGGAATGCCCAAGGCCCGCTCGGCCGCAGCGAAACCGCCGTGGTCGACCACCATCGCAAAGTAATAAAGGTCATTCAGGTCGTGCATGGCCGCAATTCCACTGTTAGAACGATACGTGGCATTTGACCACCTTTATCCCATAAATGCAACCATCTACCTTTGCACCCAACGCGGCGACCGCCGCTCCCAAAGCAAAGGTTCTTGCGATGAAACTGCTCCACTTGGATTCCAGCGCCCTGGCCGACAACTCCGTCACCCGTGAGCTCAGCGCCGCCGTGGTTGCCCGGTGGCGTGCCCTGCAGCCCGGCCTGCAGGTCGAATACCGCGACCTGGACAGCGAGCCGCTGCCGCACCTGACCGGCCAGAGCCTGGCCAAGGCCGACCCCGCCGAAGCCGCAGCCTCCGAGCGCACGCTGCAACAGTTCCTGGATGCCGACGTCGTAGTGATTGGCGCGCCGATGTACAACTTCTCGATTCCGTCGACCCTGAAGGCCTGGATCGACCGCGTGGCCGTGGCCGGCCGCACCTTCCGCTACACCGAGAAAGGGCCCGAAGGCCTGGCCGGCGGCAAGCGCGTGATCGTGGCCAGCGGGCGTGGCGGCCTGCATACCGGCGCACCGAGCGACTTCCAGGAGCCGTACCTGCGCCAGGTGTTCGGGTTCCTGGGCGTGAAAGAAATCGAGTTCGTCCGCGCCGAGGGCGTGGCGTACTCGCCGCAGCATCGCAGTGATGCGCTGGCCGGGGCACATGCGTCGATCCAGCAGATCGGTGCGTTGGCCGAGGCGGCTTGAGCCCCTAGATTTCCGGCGCACTCCCTCCTCGTCGGCGTCGGGAATCGGACGGACCTGCTTTGGTGGGTCCGTTTTTTTTTGCTTCTTTGGACTTTTTGTTTTTACGTGCGGCGTTTGGGGCCGGGCCCTTGCCCCGGGGGACGCCAAATACTGCATCCTGCGTGTCTCGTTGGGCGACGTCCATGTCGCCCAACGCCCCCGGGGCAAGGGCCCGGCCCCAAACACCCGAGGGAAAGTCGCGTTTGTGTGGGGAGAGTCGCCCTCATCCGTCGCTGTCGCGACACCTTCTCCCACGCGTGGGAGAAGGACGGCAAGGTTTAGTGCACGCTGGAATCAATCGCCGACAGCATCTGCTGTCCTTCTCCCGTTGCGGGAGAAGGTGGCCCGTCAGGGCCGGATGAGGGTGCTTTTCTCTCCCCACAAACCAGGCTGATCTGTCGGGTGGTCGGGGGCAGACCCTGTTCGGGACAATTGGCGACATGGATGTCGCCAATTAGCCCCCATGGATGGGTTCACGGCGTGTCCCGAACAGGGTCTGCCCCCGGCCACCGCACGCAACAACAAAACAACAAAAACAACAAAAATCAGCCGACCCGCAAAACCCCACCCATATAAGGCCGCAAAACCTCAGGCACATCGATCGACCCATCGGCGTTCTGGTAGTTCTCCATCACCGCGATCATCGCCCGACCCACCGCCACGCCCGAGCCATTGAGCGTATGCACCGGCTCCGGCTTGCCAGTCTCTGGATTGCGCCAGCGTGCCTGCATGCGCCGCGCCTGGAAGTCGCCGCAGTTCGAACACGAGGAGATTTCGCGGTAGGTGTTCTGCGAGGGGAGCCAGACTTCGAGATCGTAGGTGCGCGTGGCCGAGAAGCCCATGTCGCCGGTGCACAACAGCACCTTGCGATACGGCAGGCCAAGCTTTTCCAGCACTACTTCGGCACAGCGGGTCATGCGTTCGTGTTCGGCGGCGCTGTCGGCGGGTTTGCAGATGCTGACCAGTTCGACCTTCTCGAACTGGTGCTGGCGGATCATGCCGCGGGTGTCGCGGCCGCCGCTGCCGGCTTCGGCGCGGAAGCACATCGATAAGGCGGTCATGCGCAGTGGCAGGCGCTCGGCGTCGAGGATTTCTTCGCGCACGATGTTGGTCAACGGCACTTCGGAAGTGGGAATCAGGTAGCGCGCCGAGTCGCCCACGGCGGTGCGGAACAGGTCTTCTTCGAACTTCGGCAGTTGCCCGGTGCCGCGCAGGGCATCGGCGTTGACCAGCAGCGGCACGTTGGTTTCTTCGTAGCCGTGCTCGCCGCCGTGCAGGTCGATCATGAACTGCGCCAGCGCGCGGTGCAGCCGCGCGATCGGGCCGCGCAGTACGGTGAAGCGGGCGCCGGAGAGTTTGGCCGCGGTTTCGCTGTCGAGCCAGCCGTGGCGGGCGCCGAGTTCGACGTGGTCCTTGACCTCGAATTCGAACGTGCGCGGGGTGCCCCAGCGCGTTTGCTCGACGTTCGCGGACTCGTCGGCGCCCAGCGGCACGTCGGCTTGCGGCAGGTTGGGAATGACCAGCGCGATGGCTTCTAGTTCGCCGCGGATACGCTCCAGTGCGATTTCCGAGGCCTTGAGTTCGTCGCCAAAGCCGGCCACTTCGGCCATCAGCGCGGTGACGTCTTCGCCCTTGGCCTTGGCCTGGCCGATCGCCTTGGAGCGGCCGTTGCGCAGGCTCTGCAGTTCCTCGGTACGCACCTGGATGCGCTTGCGCTCGCTTTCCAGCGCGGCCAGCGCGGCGGTGTCGAGCGCGTAGCCGCGCGTGAGGCGCAGGCGTTCGGCGAGTTCAGCGGGCTGTTGGCGGAGCAGGACCGGATCAAGCATGAGGCGGATTTCTGAAGGGACAGTTGCTGGATTATCGCCTGTCCCGGGCAGGCGCGTCGCCCGCCCTCGCCCGCTGTGCCAGAATCGCTGGAGAACTCCCACGAGTGCTCCCGTGTCCCGATCCAGCGCCCCCGGCTCCTCCGACCCGCACATCGTCCTGCGCCTGCCGCGCAATACCTTGAAGATCGCCGCCATCGCCTTCGGCGTCGGGCTGCTGCTGTTCCTGCTGGTGTGGGCCACCGGCCGCAAGAGCGATTTCTATCGCGCCGACACGGCCGCCACGCCCGCTGCGCCTGCGGACGCTCCGATCGCGCCGCTGCCCGAGCCGCTGGCCGCTGGCGATGCCGCCAGCGATATGCCCGAGGCCAAGGCGCCACCGGCCGACGCTGCCGAGCCGCCGCCGCAGCTGGTCGAGACCCGCCCCGCTCCGCCGCCGACGTCCGTTCCCGCGCCGCCGCCCAATGGCACGGCACCGGGCCCGGGCGCGTCCCTGGCACCGGGCGACCGACCGGTGCCGCTGGCTGGTCACATGCAGCCGCCGAACTATCCGCCGGCGGCGTTGCGTCGTGGCGATCGCGGCACGGTGGTGGTGCGGGTCGAGGTCGATACCAGCGGCGCGCCGGCCGGTGTGGCGCTGGTGCAGCGTAGTGGCTCGCGCGATCTGGATCGCGCGGCGATGGAGGCGGTGCGCGCCTGGCGCTTCCAACCGGCACAGCGCGAGGGCCAGGCCGTGCCCGGGTCGATCGAAATTCCGTTCGATTTCAAGCCCGCTCAGTAAGCTGAACCCTGCCAGCCCCGCGGCTGGCGCATTCACTTCGGGCTGACACCCTCGGCCTCGTTTTGGATCAAGACTGCCTGCGTCCACCCAGACAAAGGAGTTGTTCCATGTCCACGACACCGACGCATACCCATGACTACCGTCAGCCCCAGGCCGTCGCAGCCGAACCGCGGCGCGAGCGCGGGACCTCACCCTGGCTGTGGGCATTGTTGATCCTGGTGTTGGTCGCGGCGCCCGCCTGGTGGTGGATCCGCAACAGCCAGGAAAACATGGCCCCGATACCGGCGACGACCACGAACACCGACACGACCATGCCGCAGCCGCTGCCCGAAGCCAGTAACCAGCGCCCGGCAACGATGGTGCGCCATACCTCGCCGAAGCCGGCACCGGCGCTGCGTGACCGCGACGCGCGTCCGCTGGCGTCCAATCCCGTGCCGGCCTACCCGGCGCGGGCGCTGCGATCGGGTGTGGAAGGCAGCGTGACCGCGCGCTTGCAGGTCGATGCCCAGGGCCGTGTCAGTGACGCGGAGATCGTTGGGCGCAGTGGCGACCGCGACCGCGAGCTGGATCGCGCCGTGCTCAACACCGTGCGCGGCTGGCGCTTTGAACCGGCGGTGCACGACGGCCGTGCCGTAGCCACCACCGTCCAGTTGCCGGTGGAGTTCCGCGCCGCGCAGTAACGGCGCCTGTCCTGCGTCCTGCGCGCCGCTAGCCGGCGCGCAGGGCGAATCCCGCGGTCGTGGCCAGGCTGTCGAAGCCCGGGAAGGAAGTCGCGACGTTGGCCACGTCCTCCACCACCACCTCGGCGCTGGCCAACTGGCCGGCAATGGCGAAGGCCATGGCAATGCGATGGTCGCCATGGCTGTCGATCCGGCCACCGCCGATCGCGCCGCCCTGGATCGTGGCCCCGTCCGGGGTTTCATCGACGCTCACGCCCAGGCTGCGCAGGCCGTTGGCCATCGCACCGAGGCGATCGGATTCCTTGACCCGCAGTTCGGCCGCACCGCTGACCACGGTCTGGCCCTGGGCCGCGGCGGCGGCGACGAACAGCGCCGGGAATTCATCGATCATGTCCGGCACCAACGCTTCGGGAATGCGCGCGCCATGCAGCGGCGCGTAGCGCACGCGCAGGTCGGCTACCGGTTCGCCGCCGTGCTCGCCGTGGTTTTCTTCGACGATATCGGCGCCCATCAAGCGCAATGCGGCCAACAGGCCGGTGCGGCGGGGATTGAGGCCGACCGCGCGCAACCGCACTTCCGAGCCCGGGATCACGCTGGCAGCGACGATAAAGAACGCGGCCGAGGAAAAGTCCGCCGGCACGGCGATATCGGTGGCGCGCAAACGTTGCCCCCCGCGCAGGCGCGCACGGCCCGGTGAAAACTCGATCTCCACGCCGAACGCCGACAACATGCGCTCGGTGTAGTCGCGGGTCGGATGCGGCTCGCTCACCGAGGTCTCGCCCGCGGCGTAGAGCCCGGCCAGCAACACCGCCGACTTGACCTGCGCACTGGCCACGGGCGAGACGAAATCGATGCCGCGCAGGGACTGGCCGCCGTGGATACGTAGCGGCGGGGTGCCCTCTGCCTCGGTATCGATACGCGCGCCCATCTGCGCCAGCGGCGCGGTGACCCGGCGCATCGGCCGCCGCGACAGCGACTCATCGCCCACCAGCACGCTGTCGAACGGCTGCGCCGACAAGAGGCCGGCCAACAGACGCATCCCGGTGCCGGCATTGCCGCAGTCCAGCGCCGCAGCGGGCGGCCTGAGGCCGTCGACACCGACACCGTGGACGATCCGCTGCGAGGCCGAGGGCGTTTCGATACGCACGCCAAGCTGGCTGAAGATTGCCGCGGTCGAGCGGGTGTCCTCGCCCTCGAGGAAACCGTCGATGCGCGAGACACCGTCGGCGAGTGCGGCGAACATCACCGCACGGTGGGAGACGGACTTGTCCCCGGGAATGGCCAGCGTGCCCTGCAAGGGGCGGCCCTGGCTGGCGATCCAGCTTTGCTTTGCGGTCATGTCTTTCCTGTTGCGAAAGGTCTGCGCGGGCGCTCAGGGAATGGCGACCGGATAGGAACCGAGCACCTTGACCTGTGCCGAGTGCGATTCCAGCTCGGCCAATGCCTGCTTCATCGCCTCGTCCTCGACGTGGCCGGCCAGGTCGATGAAGAAGCCGTACTCCCACTTGGCCTGGTGCGAGGGCCGCGACTCGATCCGGTTCATGCTGATGCCGTGGCGGGCGAACGGGCTCAATACGTCGAACAGCGCGCCGGGCTTGTCGTGGATGAACACCAGGATCGACGTGCGGTCGTGGCCGGACGGCGGGAAGATCTTGCGGCCGATCACCAGGAAGCGCGTGGTGTTGTCGTCGTCATCCTCGATCGACTTCATGATGACCTTCTTCAGGCCATACACGTGCGCGGCACTCTCCCCGCCAATGGCCGCAGCGTCCTCGGCGTTGCGCGCGCGGCGCGCGCCTTCGGCGTTGGAGGAGACCGGCAGCTTCTCGACCTTGGGCAGGTTGGAGCGCAACCAGCCGGCGGTCTGCGCGAACGATTGCGGATGGCCGTAGATCCGTTCGATGTCTTCCAGCCGGCCGCTGCGCGAGAGCAGGAATTGATGCACGCGCAGCTCGACTTCGCCGCATATCTTCAGGTTCGAGGTGAGGAACATGTCCAGGGTGACCTGGATGGTGCCCTGGCCGGAATTCTCCACCGGCACCACGCCGAAGTCGGCATTGCCGGCCTCCACTTCCTGGAACACCTCTTCAATACTGGCCATCGGCTGTCCCACCGCCGAGCGACCGAAGTGCTTGAGCACGGCCTGCTGGCTGAAGGTGCCTTCGGGGCCGAGATAGCCGATCTTCAACGGCTCCTGCTGCGCCAGGCAGGCGGACATGATCTCGCGGAACACGTGCACCAGCACTTCGTCGCTGAGCGGACCTTCGTTGCGGTCCACCACCATGCGCAGTACCTGCGCTTCGCGTTCGGGGCGGTAATAGTCGACCGCCGCGGCGAGCTTGCCCTTGGCCTTGCCGACCTGGTGGGCGAAGTGCGCGCGCTCGGCGATCAGCGCCTGGATGCCGCGGTCGATCTCGTCGATCTTGGCGCGCACGTCGGCCAGCGCCGGCGGTGGCGACACCGCCGGCGCTGCCTTGGCGGCGGGCTTGTTCGGTACGGCTTTTTTCTTTGCGGCCATTGCGTATTCCCGTGTAGTGCGGTCTTCAGCCGTGGCGCTGGCGGAAGTCGTGCATGAAATCGACCAGCGCCTGCGCCCCAGTAACCGGCATGGCGTTGTAGAGCGAGGCGCGGATGCCGCCCACCGCCTTGTGGCCCTTGAGCGCCAGCAGCCCGGCGGCCTTGGATTCGCTGACGAACAGCGCATCCAGGCGCTCATCGGCCAGGAAGAACGGGATGTTCATCCGCGAGCGCACCGCTGCCGCCACTTCGTTGCGGTAATAGCCGCCGGAGCCGTCGATGGCGCCATACACCAGGCGCGATTTCTCGGCGTTGCGGCGGGCGAACTCCTCCACCCCGCCCTCGTCAAGCATCCACTTCACCGTCAGGCCGAGCAAATACCAGTTCCAGGTCGGCGGCGTGTTGAGCATCGAGTCGCGCGCGGCGTGCGAGCGGTAGTCGAAGATATCGGCGCGCGGCTGGCCCGCGCGTTCGAGCAGATCGCGGCGCACGATCACCACCGAGATGCCCACCGGGCCCAGGTTCTTCTGCGCGCCGGCATAGATCAGGCCGTAGCGCGAGATGTCCAGCGGCTCGGAGGCGATCGAGGAGCTGAAGTCGGCGAACAACGGCACCTCACCGACATCGGGGGTGTCGCGGAACTCGACCCCATGGATGGTCTCGTTGGCGGTGATATGGACGTAGGCCGCGTCCGCCGACAGCTGCCAACTGGCGCGCGGCGGGATATCGCGATAGCCGCTGGCCTCGCCATCGGCGGCGACATGCGGATTGACGTAGGTCCTGGCCTGCTTGATCGCGGTCTTGCCCCAGTGCCCGGTGACGACGAAGTCCACGGTCTGCCCGGGCGTGGCGAAGTTCAGCGGCAGCAGCGCCTGCTGGGTGGTGGCGCCGCCGGACAGGAACAACACGGCGTAGTCATTGGGAATGGCCAGCAACTGGCGCAGGTCGGCCTCGCTTTGCTCGGCCAGGGCGACAAAGTCGGCGCTGCGGTGGCTGATCTCCACCACCGAGGCGCCCACGCCATTCCATTCCAGCATTTCCGCCTGCGCCTGGCGCAAGACCGCTTCGGGCAAGGTCGCCGGCCCGGCACTGAAATTGAACGCGCGCGTCATGTCCCACCTATGTCTGTGCAGTCGCTTAGTATGCCGCAGCGCACCAGGGTTGGCGGACGCGGGAAAAGTTGCATTTGCATCCGTTGCCGCGGATGGCGTGGCGGCCGGCTGGAAACTTCGGCCTCACCGGTGCAGTCTGAGTGCCTGCACACCCACCAGGCAGCCACGATGTCGATCCGCGACGCCCTGCGCATTCCCACCCACGAGATCACCGACGAAACCGTCTACCGCGAGCGCCGCCGCCTGTTGCAGGCGCTGGCCCTGGGCCCCGCCCTGGGCCTGGTTGGCTGCGCCGAGGCCGAGCCACCCCCGGCACCGAAAGTCACCATTACGCCCGAGCAGGCCAAGCAAGGCTTTCGCACCAGCGAAACGCTGACCCGCTACGAAGACGTGACCAGCTACAACAATTTCTACGAGTTCGGCACCGACAAGACCGACCCCTCGCGCGCGGCCAAGACCCTGCGCACGCAGCCGTGGTCGGTCAAGGTCGGCGGCGAGTGCGCCAAGCCCGGCACTCTGGCGCTGGACGACCTGCTCAAGGGCATCAGTGCGGAGGAGCGGGTCTACCGCCTGCGCTGCGTTGAAGGCTGGTCGATGGTGATTCCCTGGACCGGCGTGCCGCTGGCCGAGGTGCTCAAGCGCTTCGAGCCCACGTCCAAGGCCAAGTACGTCGCCTTCTCCACCCTGGCCGATCCCAAGCAGATGCCGGGGATCGCCTATCGGTCGATCGAATGGCCCTACAAGGAAGGCCTGCGCATCGACGAGGCCATGCACCCGCTCACCTTCCTGGCCACCGGCCTGTACGGCAAGCCGTTGCCGCAGCAGAACGGGGCCCCGCTGCGGCTGGTGGTGCCGTGGAAGTACGGCTTCAAGAGCATCAAGTCAATCGTGGAGATAGCCTTCGTCGAGAAGATGCCCGAAACCGCCTGGCACGAACTGCAGCCGAGCGAATACGGGTTCTTCTCCAACGTCAATCCGGCGGTGGACCACCCGCGCTGGAGCCAGAAGACCGAGCGCCGCATCTCCGGCACGGCCAGCAAGCTGTTTGCCGAGCGCATCCCGACCCTGCCCTTCAATGGCTACGCCGCACAGGTCGCCTCGCTCTATGCGGGCATGGACCTGAGGAAGTGGTTCTGAGCCCGGCAGCGCGTCCCCGGCCGCCGGCGCGCCCAGCGCGTCCCCGGCCGCCGGCGCGCCGCGCCAGCGCCGGCATGATCCTGGCCAAGGCGCTCGTGCACCTGGCCGCGCTGGCACCGGCGCTGTGGCTGGGATGGCAGTTCTGGCAGGTGTGGCAGACCGGCAGCGATGCCCTGGGCGCCGATCCGGTAGCCGAGATCGAGCACCGCACTGGCCTGTGGGCGCTGCGGATGCTCATGCTCACCCTGGCCATCACCCCGCTGCGCCAGCTCACCGGCCAGTCGGTGCTGATCCGCTTCCGGCGCATGCTCGGGCTGTACGCGTTCTTCTATGCCAGCGTGCACCTGTGCGTGTATCTGGGGCTGGACCTGCGCGGCTACTGGACGCAGATTTTCGAGGAGATCGTCAAACGCCCGTACCTGACGGTCGGGTTCCTGGCCTGGCTGCTATTGCTGCCGCTGGCCATCACTTCGACCCAGGGCTGGATCCGCCGGCTGAAGCGCAATTGGGGGCGGCTGCACAAGCTGGTCTACGCCGTCGGCGTGCTGGCGGTGCTGCACTTCTGGTGGCTGGTGAAGTCCGACATCCGCGAGCCGGCCCTGTACGCAGGCATCCTGGCGGTGCTGCTGGGCTGGCGGGCGTGGAAGGCGGTCAGCGCGCGCCGAACCACAGCAGCGCGCTCAGCACCGCGGCCAGCAGCACCGCGCTGAGCAGCAGCCAGGGCCAGCGGCTGACCCGGCCACCTGGCCTTGCGCCCTCGCCTTCGGCCGCCGCCGGCTTGCGCGGGGCCAGCGTGTCGGCCACCGGCTCGGCCTCGACCAACGGCGGTTGCACCGGCACTTCCAGCACGAAGCGGTGCTGGGTATCGAATACCAGCTGGTCGCCCGGCTGAAGCCAGCAATCGCGCACCGGCAACCCGTTGACCACGCTGCCGTCCTGCGAACCGAGGTCGCGCAGCAGCACGCGGCCGTCATGCGGCTCCAGCCGTGCATGGCGGGCGGCGAACAGGTCGTCGTCGATGAGGATGTCGGCGCCGGCGTCGCTGCCCACCAGCCGCGCCTGCTCCAGGGTGAAGCAACGGCCATGGTGGCGGCCACCGACGCCGCGCAGCAGCATCAGGGCATCGCCTGGTGCGTCATTGGCCGCGGCGGGAATCCGCGTCTGCGGCGCCAGCTTGGCCCGCAGCACCATCTCCACGCCGTCGGCATAGACCGCATCGCCGGGCCGCAGCAGCGCCATGCGCCGCACCGGCCTGCCGTTGACGTGGATGCCGCGCACGCCATTGGCGACCTGCAGCCACAGGCCGCGGCGGTCCAGGCAGAATTGGGCCAGCAGCAAGGCCCCCTGCGTATCGTCGACCAGCCGCACATGGCCCGAGGCATGGCGAACGATCCGGTGGACGCCGGGCTTGAGCGGATGGTCCGGCTGCTGCCGGTGGGTGAAGTGGACTTGCAGTTCGCGCACGCGGCGCAGCCTAGCAGGTTGCCCTGGCATCCAGAAGCAGGCACAGCAGCCACGCGCGCGAGGTGATCTGGAAGCGCGCCGGCAACACGGCCACAATGCGCGACTTCCCGTTGCCCGGAGCAGGCATGTCCACGATCGATATCCGCCAGGAACATGGCAAATCTCCCGAACAGGCGCGCGCGGCGATCGAAGAAGCCGCGCACAAGCTCGACGCGCGCTTCGGCCTGCGTTCGCACTGGCAGGGCGACAGCCTCCAGTTCAGCGGCAGCGGCGTGGACGGTGCGATCCAGCTGCTGCCCGGCGCGGTGCGCGTGACCGCCACCCTCGGCTTCCTGCTCTCGGCGATGAAGGGCATGGTCGAGACCGAGATCCGCCGCGTTCTCAGCGACAAGCTCGGTTAAGCCTGGCCGCGCCGGTTTCACCCGGCCAATGCAATGGCGCCGCTAGGCTGGCCCCCTCCGTCGCTGATGGGAACCACATCATGGCCAGTGCAAATCCGAACGCGCAGCGCAACCGCCGCCGTGGCGGCGAGCCCGAAGATGATGCCGGCGAGGCTTTCCAGGCGCAGGCCGAACAATGGTCGCGCCGGCTGGGCGAATCGGCCCAGCATGTGTGGTGGGCCGGACTGGGCGCCCTGCAACGGGCCCAGGCAGAAGGCAGCCGCTTGTTCGACAGCCTGGTCCAGGAAGGCGCCGAGGTGGAGCGCGATGGCCGCCGCCGCGCCGAAGAACGGGGCGAGAGCGTCCGCGACGAAGTACAGAGTCGCTTCGACCAGGTCCGCGACAACGCCGCGATGGGCTGGGGCCGGATCGAACGCGCCTTCGACGACCGCCTGCGCAGTGCCTTGCGCCGGCTCGATGTACCCGAGCGCGAGGAAGTGGACGCCCTGCGTCGCCAGATTTCGCAGTTGCGCAGCCAGGTGAGTCGATTGGCTGCCGCCGAGCGGGTGGCGCGCGGGCCGAGCGAGCCGGAAAGCGATATCGAAGGCCCGGACGGCGAACGCCTGGGCTGAGCGCACCGCTGCGCCATCGCCGCTGAATGTTGCAAAGCAACATCGATTTTCCGACAATCCGAACTGCCCGCCAGTCCATTCAGACGCCGTTTGCTTCCCTCCCCTCTCGGCTCCGGACTGGCGGGCACTTCCCGTCCGCGGCGGCCCGCCTGGCCCTGCAAAACCGTCTCTCATGATTGCCCGCCGCGCGCCGATATAGACTGCGCGTTCATCGCTGCGCGCCAGCCCCTGGGTTCTACACGGTTATTGCATGTTTTCCTGGATTCTCGCCCTGCTGTTGGCCATCGTGGTGTGGAGTGCTGCGGCGGTGTACCTGTGGTGGGTGCGGCGGCGCCGCGATGAGACTCGCGCCGGCCTGGCGGCCCTGGCCAACCTGCATTGGCGTGATTTCTCCGAGAGCGTGCGCCGCGCCCTGCACGACGAGCGTGGCTGGACCCTGGCCGCCCAATCGGAAGACGACGGCTCGCCGCGCAGCGATTTCCTGATGCGCAGCCAGCAGGGCACCCTGTGGATGGTGTCGTGCAAGCATGGCCGCGCCTATCGCATCGGTGCGGCCGCGGTGAACGAACTGGGCACCGCGTTGCGCCTGGCCGGGGCGCAAGGGGGCGTGCTGATCACCGAAGGCAAGGTCGAACGCGAAGGCCTGGTCGCCGCCGACAAGCAGGCGGTGGAAATCCTCGACGGCCGCCGCATCTGGCCGGTGCTCAAACCCTATCTGCCCGCCGAGGTGGAGAACCGCATCGTCCACACTGCTCGCCGACGCGCGCAGCGCCATACCGGCATTGCCGCACTGGCCTCGCTCACGCTCGGCCTGGTGGTTGGGCTCGGCTACCTGTCCTCGCATCCCCCTTCAGCGAACACGTCGGTCCCTGCGGTCGCCGCCGCCCGGCCTGCCGTCCCCACCCCGGCCCGGCCGTCGCGGCCCGCCCGCGCGACCACGCCCGCTATGCCCGCCGCCACGACCGAGGCCCTTGTCGGCCGCCCCGCTGACCCGGACCCGGCCACCCTCGACCGCTACCAGGCCGCGGTCTCGCGTGCGCTGGCACAGACACCGGGCATCACCCGCGGGATCTGGCTGACCCGCTTGACCCTGGCCGTGGACCGCGACGCCGACGACGCCACCGCCTGGCCGCTGATCTGCCGCGAAGTCGAACGCTATCCGATGCTGCGCACGGTTCGAATCCAGCTCAATCCGCGGCCCGGCGTCGAAGAGCCGGTGCGCTGGCGCCAGTGCAGCACCATCTGAGCGCAGGCCTGCCTGCTCGCTACATGCCTCAGTAGGTGCGGTCCGAACCCTGCTTGTCGGCGGACATCAATCCTGACAACAGGGGCAGCGAGTCGCTCTCGTGCTCGCACAAGTGCACCAGGCAGCAGATGCGGATGAAGGACGACAAGTTCGGCACCCCGCCGTAACGCAAGTCGACGTAACGCGCCCACGATGACACCAACGTGCTGACCGAGACCCCGGCACGCGCGGCGATTTCGTCGAGCAATCTCCAGTAGATCTCCTCCAGGCGAAAGCAGCTGGACATCCCGTTCACCCTGAGCGAGCGCATTCGCGGCACCGACAGATTGATATCGAACTGACAACTCTTCATAGCGACCTCGCGAAGCTGCAACGACATGCATGACTGCATGCTCCGTAGCTAAGAAGACCGCTCAACGGGCGTGGACATATATATATAAATAGGCAGGAATTTGCGCCGTCTTTCGACCACGGCATACGATTCATCCGCATGCCGGCATGGGTACCGCGCGCTTTGTAGCCATCTATATCCCTGTATTGCCCGGTGTTGCAGCCAGGCCCGCAATCTAGACGCCGACACGAGCACAAGGCGTCTCTACATTGCACAACCTGCGTATGCCCGCCTATAGGCTCACTGCGGCCATTGCGCTGATTGCGTGCCTCGGCCCGCAAAACGCTGTCGCCAATACCTGGGCCCGGCAACCGGTCACCATCAACGGCCTCGAGCGCCCCGTCGCAGAGGTACTGCGTGAGGTGATCGGTGCCGGCGGCTTTCGCGCCGACGTGCCGGCCCGCCTGCGCGGCACGGTGAGCGGCAGCTTGAATCAACGCCCGCGCGAGGCTTTCCTGCGCCTGGTGGACGCCTACCAGTTGCAGTGGTGGCGCGATGGCGATGTCATCCACGTCACCTCGATGGCCGACATGCAGACGCGCAGCTTCGACGTCTCGCCGCTCGGCGGCAAACAGGCCATGGCGCTATTGCGGCAACTCGGACTGCTCAACAACCACCTGCCGCTGGCAGGCAGCGGAACGATCCTGCGGGTCTCCGGCCCCGGCCAATACCTGGCGGCGGTGGCCGATGCGCTCGACAACGCGAGACGCCAGCGGCTGCAACTGCACGACCAGCAAACGGGCCAGCCGGTGATCCGCGTATTCCCGCTCAAGCACGCCCGCGCCTCGGACATGATGTACGACAACGGCGAGGTGCGCGTCACGGTGCCCGGCGTTGCCAGCCTGATCTCGGACCTGCTGCGTGGCGCGAGCGCGCCGGTCACCTTGCCGGTGCTGCCGGCGACAGTCGCCATGCCGGTGAAGCCGGCCACCGCCTTTTCCCAGGCTGCAGAGCCGGCGCCGCAGGCCGACCCTTACCCATCCGAGCCCGGGCCGCAGGCGGCCCGCTATCCATCCGACCGCTCGCAGCCCGAACGGGTGACCGAATCCACCGGTGACGGCCACGCCATCGCCCATGGCCAGACCAACGCCATCCTGGTGCGGGCCCCGGTGGCGATGATGCCGAGCATCGCCGAGGCGATTGCGCAACTCGACGTGCCGCATAGCTCTGTGGAAATCGAAGCGACGATCATCGATGTTTCCAGCGACGCGCAGAAGGACCTCGGGGTCGACTGGCTGGCGTTCGGCGTGCGTTCCAGTGGTGGCACGCTGACGCTGAGCGACCAGGACTCGGGCGGCTTCATCGCGCGCATCCGCGCCCTCGAGGCCGAAGGCAAGGCACGCGTACAGTCGCAGCCGCGCATCCGCACCCTCAACAACACCGAGGCAGTCATCTCCTCGGTGGAGCGCATGCATGTGCGCGTGGCCGGCGACCGCGTCGCGCAGCTGTATGAAATGGATGCCGGGCTGCGGCTGCGGGTCATGCCCAGCATTGGCAGCAGCCCGGAGCCGGATGTGCGCCTGGCGATCAACCTCAAGGACGGCACCCTGAACGCGGCCAACGCGGTCGACGGCATTCCCACGATCCAGGACCACAGTATCGCCACCCAGGCGGTGATCGCCGATGGCAGCTCGCTGTTGATCGGCGGCTACACGCTGACGCGCGAGTCGACCCAGTCCCGCCGCGTGCCTTTCCTGTCGCGCATCCCCCTCATCGGCGCGCTGTTTCGTAGCCGCAGGGTCCGCGAAGAGCGCTTCCAGCGCATCGTGATGATCACCCCGCGCCTGCCGGTGCGTCCGCCCCCGCCCATCGCATTCGCCCCTTACGGCCAAAGGCAACTGCAATGAAGCGGCCAACGGCGCAACTCGACGTCTGCAGCGGCTTGCACGCGGGTGCGCGCAGCGAGCTGGTGCGCGGGCAACGGTTGACGCTGGGCAGTGACGAGGCGTGCGATATCTGCCTGCGCGATGCGGGGGTCGTTTCCCAGCACCTGGTGCTGGAACCGCGCGCTCGACGCCTGCGCCTGCAGGCGCTGGCCCCGGGTGTGCGCCTGCGCAACCGCGAGTTGCGGCAAGGTGGCCGCGCCACCTTGCGCAATGGCGACGAGGTCCAGGTAGCGACCGTGGCGCTGCGCTACACGCGGCCTGATGCCCGGGCCGCGCTCGCGCTGCGCTGGCCCTGGCAGCCGGGCTGGCGAATGGGCAGGAACCGGATCGCGATCCTCCTCGGGACAGCGGCGCTGGGCTGTATGGCTTGGGGCACCTGGCCCCGCAGCGACTCGCCCCAGCGCGAAGCGATGGCACGCAGCCAGGAGGCCGCCGAATCGCGGGTGCGACGAGAGATTGACGCTCGCAGTGGCCGCGCCATCTACCGCGGTATCGTCGACGACGAACGCACGCTGGACTTGCTGCGTGCAAGCGTCCGGCAGCAGGGAGAGACGACCGCACTATTCCAGGTCGCCGTTCGCAGCCGAATCCTGCAGGCACTCAATGACGTACTGGCGCGGCACTACGCCGTCAGTCATGTCAGTGAACTACGGCCTGGCCACTACCGCGTGGTGACCGGGGGACGTGCTTGCTTCCTGGACGAGATCGCCTGGGATACCACCGCCGTGATCCGCGAAGCGACAGAGGCGGTCAACGGCATCCAGGCCCTGGAGTTCAGCGAGGACCCGAGGCTACTGGTGAGCGCGGCCCGCCTGCCGCTGAGTTCGCCGCGCTGGTCGCTCGTCAGCACGCCCCGCGGGCAGTGGATCTCCGACGGCACGCCGCGCCGCTATTTCGAAGGTGGACAGCTGTCCGACGGCCAGGTCATCGACATGGCACGTTGCTCGGTTCGCCTGGTCGATCGTCCGCGCAAGCGCATCGTTCACTACAGCGGGGAGGCCGGCCTTGGCACCTGCTATTGACCCACGCAGCGCCCTCGGCGCCCTCGGACCGACAGACCTGGAACAAGCGCTGTCCGATCCGCAAACGGCCCAGGCACTGCTGCAAGAACTCGACCCAGAGGCCCTGCCCGCGGCGGCCGAGCACGGCAGCGACCTCCGGCAACGAATGCTCGCAGCGAGCATGCGACTGGCGCGGCAGATCGTCATCGACCATCTGCGGCGCCAGCGCCCATCCCCGGTGACAAGAGGAGAATCATCATGAGCTTCAACGTCAGCTTCAATCCTTCCAGCGGCGGCGGCCAGGCCAGTGCGGGCACTGCGCCCTATAGCCAGAATGCCGGCCTGTCTTCCGGTCGCGTGGCCGAAATCCTGGCCAAGATCCTGGAAAAGCAGAACAAGCGTTTCGAATCGCTGCTCAACAAGGCGCAGGCACAGATGGGCTCGAGTGCCGGCCAGAACCAGGGCAACGTGGCGATGATCCGGGTGCAGCAGGCAATGGGCCAGGTCAACACCGTGCAAAGCGTGGCCACCTCGGCCATCCAGGGCCTGACCGACGCACAGAAGGAGACCGCCCGCGCGACCCGCTGAGGGCCGCAGGCGCCGTGCGATGAGCACCGAACCTGCCGCTTCCGAGCAACTGCTGATGTTGCTTGTCGGTGCCGGCCACCTGGCGCGTAGCCACGGTTGCTTCGCCCAGGCCCGGCAGTTGTTCGAACAGTTGCAGGTCACCTTCCCGGAACGGGCCAGCCCCTGGCTGGGGCTGGCCCTGCTGGAAATCGACCGCCAGGACTACGCCCGGGCCAGCAGCCATTGCCGTGCCGCGCTGGCGGTCGCCCCGGATTACGCGCTGGCCCGTGCATGGCTGGGCGTGTGCCAGTTCGCTTTGGGCGAAGGCAGCCAGGCCGTCCGCACCTTCAGCAGCATGGATGCTCACGACGACGCTGCCGGTCGCCTGGCGGCATCGATGCTGCAGCTCATCCACGCGCTCGACCGAGCGTGACAACTCATCCCCCTTTCCTTGCAGAGGAGCCATGACCATGTTGCCTATTCCTGCGCTCGTGGGCGCTGCCGCCCCGAGCCCGCCGCATCCCGCGCCGCCCGTTGCGCCGGTGTCGTCCCCGTCCATTGGCACCGATGATCGGCTTGGCGCCCTGCTGCAACTGATCGAAAGCCGGCATACCAGCGCCCATCAACAAGTGGTCCGCGAATTGGCCGGCGTTGCCGGCGCCGCACCGACGCCAGCGGCGATGTTGCGGCTGCAGGCAGCGGTCGGCGAATTCGGCGTCCGGGTGCAGTTGAGCGTGCGACTGGCAGAAGACCTCTCGCGTGCAGTGCAGACGCTGACGCAGAGAACCTGAGCCATGTGCCGTTGGCTGCCCATGCTCGCCTTGCCGCTGCTCGCCGCGTGCAGCGCGCCGCTGCTGGACAAGGCGTCAGACCAGGATGCCAACGAAGCGTTGGGCGTTCTCGGGCGGCATGGCATTGCGGCAGAGAAACACCTGCAGCACGACGGCAGCTGGCAAGTGCAGGTGGACGCCGGCAGCGTGCCCGCCGCCGCGAGCCTGGCCGACGCATACGGCCTGCCCGCGCGGCAGCGACAGACACTGGAACAGCTGTTCGGCAAGAAGAGTTTCATCAGTACGCCCACCGAGGAGCAGATACGGCTCCTGATCGGCCTCAACAACGATGTGGCGACCGCGCTCGAACAGATCGACGGCGTACTCCACGCCGAGGTCCAGATTGGCCTCCCGCGTGCGCTGCAGCGCGATAGCCTGCCAATGCCCCAAGCAGCGACGGTGCTCCTGCGCCACGACAGTTCAGGGGACCTGTCGGTTTCGCGAAATGCCATCAGCCGATTCGTGGCCGACGCCGCCGGCGGGCTGGATCCGGCGATGGTCTCGGTGATCCTGGTCCCGGTCACGCCAGACGCCGCGCTGATCACGGCGCGCGCGGCGGGCAACGGCAAGACCTCCGCCACGGTGTGGATCCTGCTTGCCGGATTGCTGCTGCTATGCGCCGCAGCGGTGGCCTTCCCCGCGCCGCTGCGCAACTTCAAGCCACCGGCATGGCTGTCGCGGTTATGGCGTCGCGATCCCGCCAGGCCGGTGGCGGCGGCGGCAAACACGCCGCTGCCGCCACAGGCGGGCCAGGCTCGGCGGCCCAAGGCAGGCCCGTGATGCAGCGGCGCATCGTCCTGCCGGCGGCGTGGGCGCACCCCTCCTGGCTATCGCCGCCGGTGCCACCCGGCCACGAGCGCGCGCTGCGCCAGGCCAGTGTCCGCTTGCTGTGCGCCTATCCGGAGCTTGCCCGCCGGCGCCCGTCGCTTGCTGCCTTCGCACAGGGTCGGCCGGCGCTTGCCAGGTTCTGCCGGCTGCTGGCGGCGACCTGGGCCGCCGACCGGGTACGCAGACTCATCGGCGCGCGCGAGCGAGACCAACTAGCCGCCCATATCGGCCGCGACGCCCTGGCCCACCTGCAGCGGCAACCGGCAGCGAGCTTCGAGGCCGACCACTCGCTGGCATTGACGGATCGCCTGCAGCTCACCGCATTGGGACTGTGCCTGTGCCGCAGCGCCCACTCAGGCCAAGGGCTCGACGCCTGGTATTCGCTGCGCCTGCCACGCCAGGTGAGCGAAGCCATGCCCGAACCCCCGTGGCCAGACCGGGACGCCGCACGGGCATGCATGGCCCGGGCCGTCCGCGCGTGGAGGGCGCGATGCTGATACTGCGAATGGGCGAGTCGACCTTGCATGACGACGGCCTGATCGAAGCCCCCGCCCTGGGTTCGGTCCAGGCCTTGAGCGCGGCGTGGGACCTGCTGGAAACCGAACAACGCGAGCGTGAGGCAGACGCACGCCTACGCTGTCGCGTTGCGCGACGGCGTGCGATCCGGCGCGGCCATCGCGCCGGCTTGGCGTTGGCCACCCGTCGCCATGTCGCGCTCTCCACGGCGTTGGCGCGCGCCTCGGCCGGCCTGCAAGACGCGCTGATGGCGCGCGTGGATGAACGTATCAGCAGCTTGCTTTCGGCGAGTGGACCGGCGCAATGGCTGCAACCGGAATTGCAGCGCTGCCTGCAGGCTGCCGCGCCGCAGCCACTGGTATCGATCCGGGTGTGCGCCGAGCATCTACCGCGGGTGCGGGCATGGCTGCTCGAAGCGGGACTGGATCACCACGCGCTCGCCCACCTGCAGGTGATGGCCGACGCCTCGCTCAGCCGCACCTGTTGCGTGGTGGAAACGACCACCGGCATCGTGCGCGGCGCGTTCACCTCACAGCTTTACGCGGTGCGCCGCGGGCTGGTGGAAGGCGCGCGGGAACAACTAGCCGATCTGTGCGCACGCTGGCCGGAGCTGCCGTGATGGTCTGGGGGCATCTGCCGTATCGCTCACCGCGGCACGCCCGGCTGACGGCGGCGTCGGCGCGGTTCCATGGTCTGAGCATGACCGCCTGGGCGGGGCGACGACGCTACCTCGTCCGGGTACTGCGTGCCCCGCCACCGACGTGGTCACCGATACGCCTGCGCGTAAGCAGCAGCTGGGGCGTTGGCCAGGTCGACCTGGACCTGTCCGCGCTGGACCCAGCTACCTCGCTCGAATGGGCCCAGGCCGTACCGGCCGATCGGCTCGGCGACCTGCTGATGGCACAGAGCGAATGGCTGTGCGTGCTGGAGGGCCTGTTGGGCACCGCGCTGCAGATCGACCGCTGCACGTTGCAGCGACGTCCCGCGCGGACCGCCCTGGTGCTTGAGATGACCCAGGAGCAGCGCGGAAGAACCGGGCGTATAGGCATTGCGGGCGCAGGTGTACTGAAGGCCCTGCAGCAACGCCAGGATTACGCGGCCTGGCAATCACAGCAACAACAGCTACTCGCCGCTCGCCTGCCGGTCCGCGCCGCCGTCTGCCTGCGCGCCAGCCCGCTGTCCCTGCGCCAGCTGAGGCGCGCAGGTATTGGCGCGGTCGTGCGCATTGGCAGCGAGCAGATCGCCTTGCGGCTGCGCCTGCGCCACGGCACTGCCGACTTCCCCATGACCGTCCAGGACCACCGCTGCATGATCCAGTCGCCGCCCTCCCTGGCCCCGCCGCCCGGCCCTCCGCTTGTCGCGGTGGAGCAGATATTGCTCGACGTGGACGTGGTCCTGGTGACCTTGCGCCTGAGCGTGGAAGAGATCGCCCGGCTCGGCCCCGGCGCCATCCTGGAACTATCTCAATCGCTGTCGCACAACGAGGTGACGCTACGCTGCGAAGGCACGCCTTTCGCGACCGGGCAACTCGTGCGCATCGGCCAGGGCCTGGGCGTGGTGATAGAGCGCATCAGCGGAAGGCCGGCACCGTGATCAGCGCCGATCATCTGCAGACCGTGGCCTTGCTGGTGGCCGTGGGCGCGTTGCCGGTGCTGGTGGTCATGCTGACGCCCTTCACCAAGATCAGCATCGTCTTGATGCTGCTGCGCAACGCGTTGGGCCTGCAACAGGTGCCCGGCAACCTGACCATCAGCGTGGTGGCGCTCGCCGCCAGCATGGTGGTCATGGCGCCAGTGATCAACCACGCCTTTCGCACCCTGGACTACCCCGATCGCCTGGCCAACGGCGCACCCCCGCCGAGCCTCAACGAAATGCGCGAAGCGTTTCAGGCGCCCCTGGTGGAGTTCATCTCTGCACATGCGCCGAACAAGGAAGTCGCATTCGTGCGCGCAGCCATCGTCCGCCATGATCCGGACAGCGACGCCAGCGATGACGACCTGATGGTGCTGGTGCCGGCCTTCGTCATGGCCGAAATCTCCGCCGGCATCCGGATCGGGGTCGTGCTCTACGTGGCGCTGCTGGTGGTGGACCTGGTCGTGGCCAATATTCTCATGGCGTTGGGCATGGTGATGCTGTCCCCGTCGACCCTGGCCACGCCGTTGAAACTGCTGATCCTGGTGCTGTCCGATGGCCTGTCGCGGCTGATGCACAGCTTGATCCTGGGCTATGTGACGTGAACGACCTGATGGCATTCGCCGCCGACGCGTTCATGACGGTTTACCGCCTGTCTCTGCCGATCGTGCTGACTGCGGTGCTGGCCGGCATCGCCATGGCCATCGTGCAGACACTGTTCCAGATCCAGGACCAAAGCCTGCCCTACGCGATCAAGCTGGTCGCCGTAGGTGTGGCGTTGTTGCTGGCCGCGCCGCTCATCTCGCGCGAACTGCAGCTACTCCTGCATGCCGTTGCCCGACAGTTGGCAGGGAGTACATGAGCGGCGTGACCGACCTGGTGGTACTGCTGCAGGGCCTGGCGCTGGGCTGCGTCGCCGCTGCCGTGGCCCTGAGCCTGCTGCCGCTGAATTTCGCCGGGCCCATGGGCGGGGCTGTACGCCTGCCGCTGGTCCTGGCGCTGGGCATGATGCAGCTCGAACGCGACTGGCCGCGCGACTGGCTGCCGGTCGTGCTGGCCCAGGGCATCGCGGGCTTGTTGCTGGGAGTCTTCCTCAACATGCTGTACGCCTGCGTCTCGGCCGCCGGCAGCCTGATCGACCACGCCGGCGGCTACAGCTTCGCGCAGGACTACGCGCCGACCGACGGCCAGGGCTCCAGCCCCTGGCAAACCATCCTGGTGCATCTGCTCACCCTGTGGGTGTTCGGCGAGGACGGGTTGCAGCTGTTGTGCGCGGCCGTGCTGGACGCATCGGCGGCAGGATCACTGGCACCGGCCGCCCCGCTCCTGCCGCTGTTGCACGAGGCGGTGCTGGAGCGATTTCCTCGCGCCCTGGCGCACGGCGCTGCGCTGGCCGCGCCGGTCGTTGCGCTGCTGATGGCGGTCGAGTTGGGCGTAGGCACGATGAACCGGGTGATGTCCCAGCTCAACGCCTTTGCCTTGTCGCTGGCATTGCGTGGGCTCGCCGCAGCGCTCGCCCTGCATGCGTTGGCGCCAGCGCTGATGCGGGCCATCGCGGCGTTGGCGACCGAGGCGATGACACGGCGATGAGCGAGAAGACCCACCCGCCCACCCCGCGGCGCCTGCGCGAAGCGACCGCGCGCGGCGAAGTCGCCCATAGCCGGGCGCTGACCGCCGCCCTGGGCTTGCTGTTGGGTAGCGGCACGCTGCTTTTGCTTGCGCCGCCCGCGCTGGGGACCTACCTGCGGTTGCTGACGCAGGTGACGCGCGACGACACCGGCACCTTCGCGATGCTGACCCACCTGGTGCTGCCGACGCTGGCGTTCTATCACGGTGTGTTCGTCGTGCTGACGGTGCTGGGCAGTTGTGCAATAGGCCTGGCGCAAACGCGCTTCCAGGTGTCGCCCAAGGCGCTGCGCCCCCGCTTTGACCGGCTCAACCCCGCGCAAGGCCTGAAACAGCTTTTCAGCCTGGACAAGCTGGCCGACCTGGCTATCACCTTGCTGCAGGTGGCCATGTGCGCGGTGCTGCTGTTCCAGGTAATCGCCCACGCGCTGGCCGAACTGCCCGGCGCGTTGGCGCTGGCCGAACCTGGCACCCACCTGGCGCATGGCGGTCGGCAGCACCTGCTGCAATTGGCGCAGGCCGGCGCCGCGCTGCTGCCGCTGGCCTTGGCCGATCTCTGGCTCAAGCACCGCCTGCGGCTGCGGCAACTGCGAATGAGCCAGGAAGAAGTCCGGCGGGAAACACGCGAGGACGAAGGACAACCCGAAATCAGGCAGTGGGCACGTCGCAGCCACGAAGAAGGCCACTCATGATGCTGCGCCGCATCCGCACGCCCGCGTGGCTTGAACGCCTGCTGGGCCGCCAGCGCGGCTACCTGGCCATCGCCATGGTCACCGCAGCCATCCTGGCGCTGCTGGTGGTGCCGGTCTCGCCATGGATCCTGGATGTGGCCATTGGCGCGAGCTTTCTCATCAGCCTGTTGCTGCTGACGGCGACCTTGCAGGTGCGCCGTCCGACCGAGCTGTCCAGCTTCCCCGCACTCCTGCTGGGCGCGACATTGCTGCGGCTGGCGATCTCGATCGCATCGACCCGGATGATCCTGCTCGACGCCCGTGCCGGCAACATCATCCACGCCGTGGGAAGCGTCGCCGCCGGTGAGAACGTGGTCGTGGGGCTGGTGGTCTTCGTGGTCCTGGGCGTAGTCCAGTTCATCGTGGTCGCAAAGGGCGGCGACCGTGTCGCCGAGGTCGCGGCGCGCTTTACCCTGGACGGCATTCCCGGCCGGCAGATGAGCGTGGACGCCGACGTGCGTGCCGGCCTGCTGAGTGCGTCGAGCGCCGGCGCCCGGCGGCGCGAAATGGAGCGCGAGACCTATCTGTATGGCGCCATGGATGGCGCGATGAAGTTCGTCAAGGGCGACAGCATCGCCACCTTCCTGGTAGCGGCGGTCAACCTGGCCGGCGGCATCCTCGTCGGGGTACTCCAGCGCGGGCTGCCGGTCGCCGACGCCCTGCGCAGCTACACGATCCTGACCATCGGCGACGGCCTGGTCGCCCAGATTCCCTCGCTGCTCAGTGCGATTGCGGCCGCCATCCTGATCACCCGCGTGTGTGGAACCGAGGAAGAAGAAGCGGCCGGCGACCTGGGCACGCAAGTGGCCAGCCAGCTCAGGCAGCTGCCACGCGGCGCCACGGCCATCGTACTGTTGGCGGTGGGGGCATTGCCCGGCATGCCGGTCTTTCCCTTCATACCGGCCAGCGTCGCGCTCGGCGCACTTACCCTGGCGATCCAGAAGCGCGCTCGCATCAACGCAAACTCCGAGCGAGCGCCAATGCCTGCGATGACCCGCGACGGCGGCAACTACGTGCCGCGCATCCTCGATGACATCGAACTGGGAACGTCGGCACCGCTACGCGTACGCCTCAGCCCCGATGCGCTCAATGCGGTGGCGCCAGAGGCCTTGAACAACCACATGATGTTCCTGCGCCGGCAGCTGACCTTGACCACCGGCTCACCGTTCCCCGGTGTTTGCCTGCTGCGCGACGACTTGCTCCCCGCCTGCTACTACGTCGTCGACATCGAGGAGACGCCGCATGAAAGCAGTACGTTGGTGCCCGGCTGCGTGCTCGTCAGCAGCCAGGTCACGCCCTTGCCGGACGCAATCGAAGGCTACCGGCCTGGTTATCCGCTGTCGCGCTGGCTGCCACCGCAGCAAGCTGCCGCGCTGGCGGCCGGGGACGTCGTCTCGGCGGACATCGACCAAGCCCTGTGCCTGCACCTGCTGGAGATTTGCCAGCAACGTGCGGCGCACTTCTTCGGGCTGCAGGACACCCGCTTCCTCCTGGCGCAGCTTTCGCGCGAATTCGACACCCTGGTCGAGCAATTCGAAGCGCGCGTAGGCGCCATCCCCTTGACCCGCACCCTGCGCGCACTGCTGGCCGATGGCATCAGCGTACGCAACCTGCGGCGCGTGCTGGACGCGCTGCTGGCGATCCCCGCCTCCGAGCTCAACCAGGACACGCTGCTGCGTCACGCACGCATCGCCCTGGGCGATCAGATTTGCCGCCGCTACCGTGCCGAAGACGGCCACTTGTACGCCAGCACCATCGAGCCCGCCTGGCAGCAGCAGTTGGAAGCCGTCATCGTGCCAGGCACCGATGGCGAACCCGCGTTCACGCCTTCGGCGAAGATGCTCGCCTGGGTCGAGTCCATCGTCACGCAGCAGCAGATGCAGTCGCTGCCACTGCTGACTTCGGCCTGGCTGCGGCCGCACCTGGCCGAGATGCTGGCTGGCGCCGGAGGGCCGCCGGTGGTCGCCTTCGAGGAACTGGCGCGCAGCGACACCACCTTGCAGGTGCAACGGTGCCTGCTGGCGCCATGACGCGCCCGCTTCCCGACACTGGAGAAGCCATCGCGCTGCCACGCCTGTGCGGCAAGATCGTCGATGCGCGCGGCGTCCTGATCCGGGTCGCCGGTTTGTCGCTCCACGTCGGCGAGCGCGTGCGCATCCGCAGCGGCCCGGAAAATGGCGAACAGCAGGGCGAAGTGGTCGGGATCGAAGGGCCGCTTGCGCTGGTGCTGCCGTTACGAGGATTGCGCGGGCTTTCGCCCATCTGTGAAGTCGAAAGCTGCGGACAGCAAGGCCTGGATGTGGATGCCTGGGCCGCGCGCGGCCGCGTCATCGATGGCCTCGGCGCGCCCATGGATGGCGGCCCGCCGCTGCCGCGTAGCGACCTACCGACACTGGCCCCGGTCCCGGCCCTCGCCCGGCCGCCGATCCATCAGCCAATCACCACCGGCTGGCGTGCGATCGATGGCCTGTTGACCTGCGGAGAAGGCCAGCGCCTGGGCATATTCGCCCCGGCCGGAAGTGGCAAGAGCACGTTACTGGGATCGATCGCGCGCCATGTGGCGTGCGACACCGTGGTCCTGGCGCTGATTGGTGAACGCAGCCGCGAGGTGGCGGAATTCCTCGAGCGGCACCTCGGCGCGCGGCGTGGCGCGGCCATCGCAGTGGTGGCGACCAGCGATCGATCGCCCGCCGAAAAACTGTGCGCGGCAGAACTGGCGGCGCGTTTGGCGTGTCGTTTGCGTGACCGCGGCCAACACGTGCTGCTGCTGGTGGATTCATTGACCCGCTACGCCCGGGCAGGACGCGAACTGGGGCTGGCATTGGCGGAGCCAGCGGGCAGCGGCGGCTTTCCGCCCAGCGTGCACGTGCGGCTGGCGCAGCTGGTGGAGGCATCCGGGCGAACCCCGCTGGGCAGCGTCACCGCGTTCTTCACCCTGCTGTGCGAACACGACGACGCACCGCTTTCCGAGGAAGTCCGTTCGCTCATGGATGGCCACATCCAGCTGTCTTCGGCGCTGGCGCAGGCCGCACACTTTCCGGCTGTCGATGTGCTCCGCAGCCAGAGTCGCCTCTTCGAGCAACTCGCCTCGCCACAGCAACGCGCGTGCGCGGCGCGATTCCGCCACTGGCTTTCGCGCCATGAGGAACTGTCCTGGCTGATCCAGGTCGGCGAGTACCGCGCTGGTGCCGATCCCGAGGCGGACCTGGCCATTGCCCATCACCCCGCCCTGCTTCGTTTTCTGCGGCAGTCACGCAACGACATGACACTGGCGCAGACGTGCGCAGCCCTGAGCGAGATCTTCGCCGCGGTGCCGGAGACAGCGACACGTTCGCCGGCATGATCGAGCGCCCGCCACCGGACCGATGGCTTTGGCTGCGGCGAGTTCGCCTGCTTCGTGCGCAACGACACTGGCAAAGACTGAAGGACGCCCAGGAAGCATTGCGGCAAAAAGCAGACGAACTCGAACAGCGATGCGAGACCGAATGGCTGGCCCGCGACCGATGCCTGGCGCGGGCCGATGCAGGCACGGCGCAGTACGCGCTGTTGCTGCGGCGCGCGCAGGCGCATGCACGCGATGCCCAAGCCGCGGCCAGCGAGGCCGGCGTTGCATCGCACCAGCTCGCTCAGCTGGGGCTGGCTGTGCAGGAAGCACGGCGCCTACTGGAGAAAGCCAAGCGTCTGCTGGAGGATGCGCCGCTCCCGTAAGGAGCGACGCCCGCTACGCCAACGTCGTGTTTACGAGCCCTTGCCCATCGAAGCCGCCGAGCCCGCCATCGTCATCAACGGCTGCAGCATGCTGGTGACATCACTGATGGCGGACTGCACCGTCGACAGGACCTGGCCAAAAAGCTCCATGGCCTTGCTCAGCCATTCCATGCCGGACTGCCCGCCTCCCTGTTCGCCACCAGCACCCTGCGCACCGCCAGCGCCCTGCCCACCACCGCCTTCCTGCCCGGTCCCACCCGCTGCTTGCGCGCCGTCGGCGCTTGCCGCGCTACCGGCAGCGGGTGCGCCACCGGCCGTCTGCATGCCGCCGTCGAGCGCCGATCCCGCGGGCCCCATGGGGTCGCCGCGGGTGCCGGGCATCTGCGCCATCGCGCCCATCCCCGCTGCACCGTGGCCTTGCGCGTTCAAGTAGCTGGTTCCCAGGTTTTGCGCGCCGGGCGCCGCCCCCATGAGGCCAGCGGTACCCGCACCGCCTACGCCACCCAGGTTCATCCCGCCGATGTTGCGCGACGCCAGACCTCCGGGTGCCATGCCCCGATCAGCGCCGCCGGCCACGTTCATTGCTTTCATCGCGTTCATTGCATCACCTCCGTCAGGGGTGACGCATATTTAGCGCGAAGGCCAGGCGCGGTGGTCCTACAGGGGTATTACCTGCTTGCCGATCCAGCGGGTAAATATCTGCGTGAAGCTCGCGCTGCCCTGGACGGCCGATTGCACCTCCGTGTTCTCCCTGGAGATTACCGATGAAAGTCAAATCGAACTCGCCGAAGAAGTGGCATTCCCCAGCGACGACTGTGAAGAAGGAATCGGCAGACAGGGGAAAACCGAGCCTGGCTGACCCCGGTAGCAGGAGATCCACTGCATCGCCGCTGCGGACGCCTGACCGCGGATACAAGCACGGCATGCAAGGCACTTCCACCGACAAGCGGCAACAAACACAGCATCCACACGGGAATATGCCTGGCACTCGCAAGCCGGCGGCTACGTCGCCTGGCAGCGAGAGCGAGGAACTGGTTCGCGGCTACGACGGGCAGCCCGCGCTTGCCCCGGAACTCGGATCCCTTCCCAAGCCGTACACGGGCAACTACACACCAGGCACGCCACTGCCGACAGCTCCGCAGCCCGAGAGCTTCTGGCACATCCTCTCCGATACCCTGGAGAACCCCGCTGCCCGGGCGTATCAGACGTGGACGCAAATCGGCGCCTGGGTTTTCAAGGGTCGCGACGCGACCCCCGAGGAGATAGCGACCGCCAGGAAAATCGCAATGCCGGTGGACATAGCTGCCAAGGTCTTGGCCCCTGAGATTTTCGGAACGGCCGCTGGCGTCGGCACCGCCGTCGACGTCACCGAGCAGTGGGCAACGACTGGCACGGTGGATCCAAAAACCCTGATCGGATCGATCCAGTCGGTGGCCCAACCGGGCCAAGGCGGCAAGATCTCAAGCACTGCTGGCACGCCAACGGCGGCGGCCGGGAAAAGCAAGTCATTCAACCCCCCCACACGGCAACCGGATGGCAAGATCGGCTACGTCCTCAGCCCCACTGGCGCACCCCGGCTTGGCAAGGAAGGTGATGCTGCAGCGGCCAAGCCACGAGCCGACGCACCGCCGTCAACCACGCATTTCGGCACGAGCACCGGCGCCGAAAGCACCCACACACCCACCTCGTTTCGTTCGAGTTTCAATCTGCGCACCGCATACGTACCCAGCACTGGAAAAGTCGATTACCAGGAATTCGCACGCGATGAGACCTACCGGCAACGACCGCCGTCCGGCGCCGATGACTACTTCGATATAGCGATTACCGCAGACGGCTATAACAGCAACTATCGTGGCAAGGGCATGGAAGCGATTGTGCTGCACGGATCGCCGTCGCGCTCGGGCGGTAACGAGCGCCTTTTCTACCAACGCGGTCGGGACGTCAAGGTCGTGTTCCAGCCGACCGATCCGTCCGCGTCGGGAGCTGCCGACGATGCTCCTTACACTCAATTCCAGAAGATGGACTTTGCCAAGGATGTGTCGGGCGCCGAGCTGGTCGACCGCCTTCGCCAGGAACAGCACCTCGACCTGGTCTCGAGCAAATACGGAGGCACCGCCGCCGATGCCCCGCTGTATCTGCTTGCCTGCTCCGCCTGTCGTGGCGGCTCGGAGTCGACCGCCCAGCAGTTGGCCGATGCGACGGGGCGGGAGGTTCGCGCTCACTCCCGCTTCCCCATTCGCGTCGTCAATCCCAATCTTCTTTCCCACCCCGGTGCGGCGCCCCTGGCGTCGTTACCGGCTTCGCGCATACTGGCTCACATGCGCAACGCGTTTAGGCCACACCGCACACGCATGAATCAACTGGTGCACACCAAGTTCAGGCCTGACCCAGAGGCAGCCGCAGACGCGCAGGCGTTGCGTGAGGCGAATCCCAATCGTCGGCCGAGTATTCAGATCTTCCCGAGGCCGGAGTACTCCACGTTTACACCCACGCAGGGATCCACTGCCGCCACCTCGAAGACTGGCCTTTCCATGCCCTCGGCACCGCCAACGGACTGGGCCGGGTCGTCGGCGTCGTCCCCGGTTCCGCCCCCGCAGCCGGGCAGCAGCGGCCTGAAGGGCGACGCCTTCTTCGACCATGTCCCGCCGCCGCGCCCCCCCACCAAGTTCCTGCTGATGAAGCCAGCGCCGATTGCTCAGCACCCGGTGCTCACCAGCAGTACGTCGGGGTCCAGCGTGGGTTCGTTCACCATGAGCCAAGCGGCCACGGAGAAGGAAACGGCGGTATAGATCACGCCGGCATCAGGAACCCGGCGTGAAGCGCGCCACCAGGTCGTAGAAGCTGCCGAGGAACACCTGCCGGACCCACGTCACCGCTTGCTCGCCACGCCAGGTCCGGCGCTCGATCACCAGGCAGGCGGTGCCCTCGGCCGCCTCGAGCAGGCTGGCCTGGGTGATATCTGCATTGACGGCACTGATGCGATGTTCGGCGCGCGTCCACGGCACGTGGCGCAATAGCCAGCTGCCCGGGGCGTGCGTGGCGAAATCCGCCGCCGTGGCCGAGGGCACGACGAGCGGATCGATCAATCGATGCTCCAGGGCAAACGGCCGGCCGTCGGCAAGGTGCCGGCTGTCCAGCGCCAGGACCCGCCCGCCCGGACCCAGCGCCTCCTCTTCGGCACGCCCGGCACGCGGACGCCGCAATTGTCGCTGCAGGAGTTCGAAGCGATAGTCCAGCCCGCGCGCGCGCACTTCGGCTTCGATGTCCGGAATCTGCAGCGCCACCTGCTCCAGATGCGGATGCGGGCGCGCCACGAACGTGCCGGCGCGCCGGCGGCGCTCGATCAGGCCCGCGTGCGCCAACTGGGTGAGCGCTTTATTCACCGTCATCCGCGAACAGGCGTACTCGGCCATCAGCGCATGCTCGTTGGGAATGCGATGCCCAGGCATCCATTCACCGCTGAGGATGCGGTTCCGGATGTCGTCGCGGATGCGCTGGTGCAATGTGCCGGTGGCCACCGCCGCGGCGAGTATTTCGCTCATCCGAGCGTCCGCAGCAGGCCCGCCAGCACCTGCGCGTAGCGCGCCGCGATGCGCTCGCGCTCGACGTGGCGACCTTCGCGGACCAGGGCACGTCCGTCACGCCATACCGAGCGTACTGCGCCAGTGCGCGCGGCGAAGATCCAGCTATCCAGCCAGGCATCGCCCTGCCGCGCGAGCAAGGCCGTGTGCCGGGTGTCCAGTTCAACCAGGTCAGCCGGCGCGCCCACCGACACGCCGCTGGCCACGCCCAGTGCCTGCGCGCCACCGACCAGGGCCTGTCCCAGCAACCATGCACCGCTCGATGCCCCGCCCTGGGCCAGCACGTTGCGCCCGCGCCAAGCCAATCGCTGGCCGTACTCCAGCAAGCGCAGTTCTTCGGCGGCATCGATCAGCACGTTGGAATCGGAACCGACGCCGAAGCGGCCACCGGCGGCAGCGAAGTCGCGCATCGGGAACAGACCGTCGCCGAGGTTGGCCTCGGTGATCGGACACAGGCCCGCCACTGCGTCGCGCGCCACGATGCCCTGCCACTCGGTGTCGAGCACATGGGTGGCATGCACCAGGCACCAGCGCGCATCCACTGGCGCATGCGCCAGCAGCCATTCGACCGGGCGCTGCCCCGACCAGGCCACGCAGGCCTCGACCTCGCGCAGCTGCTCGGCAATATGGATGTGCACCGGACCATCATTGAGCGGCAGCAGCGCGGCAAGTTCTTCCGGCGTGACCGCACGCAAGCTGTGCGGGGCGATGCCGAGCACCGCATCGGGCAGCGGCGCCAGCGCTTGACGGCAGCCGTCGAGCAAGCGGGCGAAGCCGTCAACGTCATGGATCAACCGCCGCTGCGCGGGATTGGGCGGTGCGCCGCCGAAATCGGCGTGGGCATAGAACACCGGCAGCAAGGTCAGGCCGATGCCGCTGGCGTGCGCCGCGGCGGCTACGCGTGCCGACATTTCCGCCGGGTCGGCATGCGCGCGGCCATCGGCGGCGTGATGCAGGTAATGGAATTCGCCGACGCGGGTGAAGCCGGCCTCGAGCATCTCGATATAGGCCAGCTCGGCGATGGCCTGGAAGCTGTCCGGATCCAGCCGCTCAAGGAAGCGGTACATCAGCTCGCGCCAGCTCCAGAAGCTGTCGCCGCTGCGCCCGCCGACCTCGGTCAGCCCGGCCATGCCGCGCTGGAACGCGTGGCTGTGCAGGTTAGCCAGCCCCGGCACGACCACGCCGAGGCGCTCGTCGCCAGGCTCGGCCGGCACCCCCGTTTCGACCGACTGCCAGCGACCGTGGCTGGCGCGCAGGCGCACCGAGTGAGCCCAGCCATCGGGCAGCCAGGCGTGCTCGGCCCACAGGCCCTGTGCGCGCTGCACGGGTGCGATTTGTGCTGGGGAGATTTGCTGCATCGCCACTGGACACCCTCCTTTGCCGGCTCTTATTGTATAGACATATCAGACCCGGCCACATCACAGGGATCGCCACGACATGCACTGCGACACGCTCTGGCACAACGCCCACCTGGCCACCCTCGCCGGCTCGCAGGGCCTGGATATCGTGCGCGATGGCGTGCTCGCCTGCCATGAGGGCCGCATCGTGTATGCCGGTGCCGCCTCGTCGGCGCCGGCACTGGACGCCGCCGAGCGCATCGACTGCGGCGGGCGCTGGATCACCCCTGGCCTGATCGACTGCCACACCCACCTGGTCTACGCCGGCAATCGTGCCAACGAGTTCGAGCAACGCCTGCAGGGCGCCAGCTATGCCGATATCGCCCGTGCCGGCGGCGGCATCGTTGCCACTGTGCGCGAGACGCGCGCCGCCGACGAAAGCGCGCTGCTGGCCGCCTCGCTGCCGCGCCTGGACGCCATGCTGGCCGAAGGCGTGACCACGATCGAAATCAAGTCCGGCTATGGCCTCACCCTGGAAGACGAGAGCCGGCAGTTGCGCGTAGCCCGCACGCTGGGGGAACTGCGCGCGGTCGAAGTAGTGCCGACCTTCCTCGGCGCGCATGCGGTGCCGCCGGGCGCGCAGGCACAGGCGTACATCGACCAGGTCTGCGAACAGATGATCCCGGCCATCGCCGCGCAAGGCCTGGCCGAGGCGGTGGATGTGTTCTGCGAAGGCATCGGCTTTTCGCATGCGCAGGCCGCGCAGGTGTTCGCCGCCGCACGCGAGCACGGGCTGGCGGTCAAGATCCACGCCGAGCAACTGAGCAACCAGCACGGCGCCGAACTGGCCGCGCGCTTCGACGCGCTGTCGGCCGACCATATCGAGCACCTGGACGCCGCCGGCGTCGCCGCCATGGCCGCTGCCGGCACCGTGGCGGTGCTGCTGCCGGGGGCCTTCTACTTCACCCGCGACACCCTGGTGCCGCCGATCGCGGCGCTGCGGGCGGCCGGCGTGCCGCTGGCCCTGGCCACCGACTGCAATCCGGGCACCTCGCCGCTGACCAGTCCGCTGCTGGCAATGAACATGGCGGCCACGCTGTTCCGCATGACGGTGGATGAATGCATCGCTGGTTTCACCCGCGAAGCGGCGCGCGCGCTCGGCCGCGGCGAACGCCTGGGTCGGCTGCGCGAGGGCTTCGCGTGCGACCTGGCGATCTGGGACATCGACGCCCCGGCCGACCTGGTCTACCGCATGGGCTTCAATCCGCTGCACGCGCGGGTCTGGCGCGGTCGCAGCCCGCACGACAAGTCAACCGATACACGGAGATTCGCATGAGTTCCCCCCTCGTCCTGCGCCCCGGCGCTGTCAGCCTGGCGCAATGGCGCGACCTTTACCGCGGCGCCGAGGTGCGCCTGGATCCGGCGGCCATGCCGGCGGTCGAACACAGCGCGCAGGCGGTGGCGGCCATCGTCGCCCGCGGCGAGCCGGTCTACGGCATCAATACCGGCTTCGGCAAGCTTGCCAGCGTGCGCATCGAGCGCGATGACCTGGAACAGCTGCAGCGCAATATCGTCTTGTCGCATGCCGCTGGCGTCGGCGAGCCGATGCCACGCGCGGTGGTGCGACTGATGCTGGCCTTGAAGCTCACCAGCCTGGCGCAAGGCGCCTCCGGCATCCAGCCGCGCACGCTGGCGCTGCTCGAAGCGCTGCTGGTGCATGACGTGATTCCAGTGATCCCTTGCCAGGGCTCGGTGGGCGCTTCCGGTGACCTGGCGCCGCTGTCGCACATGGCCGCGGTAATGATCGGCGTGGGCGAGGCGTTCTTCGCCGGGCAACGACTGACGGCGGCCGAGGCGTTGGCACGCGCTGGGCTCGACCCGATCGTGCTCGGCGCCAAGGAAGGGCTGGCGCTTCTCAATGGCACCCAGTACTCCACGGCGTACGCGTTGGCCGGACTGTTCGAGATCCAGACCGTTTTCACCGCCGCGCTGGTTACCGGTGCCTTGTCGGTCGAAGCGGCCAAAGGCTCGGACACGCCGTTCGACCCACGCATCCATGCCCTGCGCCGGCAGCCTGGCCAGATCGCGACTGCGCAGGCGTTGCGCGCGTTGATGGCAGGTTCGGCGATCCGCGAATCGCACCGCCAGGGCGATGTGCGCGTCCAGGATCCCTACTGCCTGCGCTGCCAGCCACAGGTGATGGGCGCTGCACTGGATGTCATGCGCCAGGCCGCCACCACGCTGGAGATCGAGGCCAACGGCGTGTCCGACAACCCGTTGGTATTCGCCGACACCGGCGAAGCGCTGAGCGGCGGCAACTTCCACGCCGAGCCGGTCGCCTTCGCTGCCGACATGCTGGCGTTGGCGGTGTGCGAGATCGGCTCGATCAGCGAGCGCCGCACCGCGATGCTGGTCGATCCGGCGCTGTCCGGCCTGCCCGCCTTCCTCACGCCCAGGCCCGGCCTCAACTCCGGCTTCATGATCCCGCAGGTCACCGCCGCCGCCCTGGTGTCGGAGAACAAGCAGCGCGCCTACCCGGCCAGTGTCGATTCGATCCCGACCTCGGCCAACCAGGAAGACCATGTCTCGATGGCCGCGCACGGCGCCCGCCGCCTGCTGGAGATGACGGCCAATGCGGCCCATGTGGTCGGGATCGAACTGCTGGCCGCCGCGCAGGGCTGCGACTTCCACGCCCCACTGCGCTCCAGCCAGGCGCTGGAAGCGGCGCGGGCGCTGCTGCGCGCCCGCGTGCCGATGCTGCAGGAAGATCGCCATTTCCACCCGGACATGCTGGCTGCCACCGAGCTGGTGCGATCCGGCGCGTTGGCAGCGGCCGCCGGGCTGGCCCTACCCGATGTCTGCGCCGCATGAGGCGCGGTGAGGAGGCTGAGATGCACACCCTGCCCGACTGGTTGACCGTCCACCGCGGCGAGGCGCCGTTGATCATCAGCTTCCCGCACACTGGCAGCGACTTCCCGTCGCAACTGACTGATCGCTACGTCTCGCCCTGGCTGGCGCAGCGCGACACCGATTGGTGGGTACACCATCTGTACGACCTGGCCGGCGAGGCGCTCGGGGCCACCACCGTGCGCACGTCGATCTCGCGTTCGGTGATCGACGTCAATCGCGACCCCAGCGGCGCCTCGCTATATCCGGGCCAGAACACCACCGGCCTGTGCCCGCTGACCACGTTCGATAACGAGCCGTTGTATCGAGATGGCCAGGCACCGGACGCGGAGGAGATCGCGCAGCGCCGCGCGCAGTGGTTCGATCCTTATCACACCGGCCTGCGTGGCGAGATCGAGCGCCTGCGCCAGCAACACCAGCGCGTGGTGGTGTACGACGCGCATTCGATCCGCTCGCGTATCCCGCACCTGTTCGACGGCGAACTGCCGCAATTCAACCTCGGCAGCAACCAGGACCGCAGTTGCGATGCGGCGCTGGCCGATGCCATCGAGCGCATCTGCGCGGGCAGCGGCATGAGCCACGTGCGTAATGGCCGCTTCAAGGGCGGCTGGATCACCCGCCACTACGGTGCGCCCGACCAGGGCGTCCACGCCATCCAGATGGAATTGGCCTGCCGCGGCTATATGCAGGAACCGGACACCGTCAGTGCCGGCAGCTGGCCTTCGCCGTGGCTGCCCGAGCGTGCAGCGGCCCTGCGCGCGGTGCTGTGCCAGGTGCTGCGTGCCTGCCTGGCCTTCGCCACCGATTCGTCTTCGACTTCGCCTTCAAGGAATGCGCAATGAACACCCGCCGCGATCCCTCCCGCACCATCCAGGCGCCGACCGGCACCACCCTCAGCGCCAAGAGCTGGCTGACCGAAGCGGCGCTGCGCATGTTGCAGAACAACCTGCACCCGGACGTGGCCGAACGCCCGGAAGAATTGGTGGTCTACGGCGGCATCGGCCGCGCCGCGCGCGATTGGGAGAGCTTCGATGCCATCGTCGCCACGCTCAAGCGCCTGGACGACGACCAGACCCTGCTGGTGCAGTCGGGCAAGCCGGTCGGGGTATTCCGCACCCACGCCGACGCGCCGCGCGTGCTGATCGCCAATTCCAACCTGGTACCGCGCTGGGCCACCTGGGACCACTTCAACGAGCTCGACCGCAAGGGCTTGGCGATGTATGGCCAGATGACTGCCGGCAGCTGGATCTATATCGGCGCGCAGGGCATCGTCCAGGGCACTTACGAAACCTTCGTCGAAATGGGTCGCCAGCACTTCGGCGGCGACCTGGGCGGACGTTGGCTATTCACCGGCGGCCTGGGTGGCATGGGCGGGGCGCAGCCGCTGGCGGCGGTGATGGCCGGCGCGTCCTGCCTGGCAGTGGAGTGCCGCAAGTCGAGTATCGAGATGCGCCTGCGCACCGGTTACCTCGATACCTGGACCGACTCGCTGGATGAGGCGCTGCGCTTGATCGAGGCATCGTGCCAGGCGCGCAAACCGTTGTCGGTGGGCTTGCTGGGCAATGTCGCCGACGTATTGCCGGAATTGCTGCGCCGCGGCGTCAAGCCGGACCTGCTGACCGACCAGACCTCGGCGCACGATCCGATCAATGGCTATCTGCCACTGGGCTGGAGCGTGGCGCAGTGGGACGACAAGCGCGTCAGCGCGCCGAAGGAGGTCGAGGCGGCGGCGCGCAAGTCGATGGCGGTGCACGTGCAGGCCATGCTCGGCTTCCACGCACTCGGCGTGCCGACCGTGGACTACGGCAACAACCTGCGGCAGATGGCGCTGGAGGAAGGCGTCAGCAATGCGTTCGATTTCCCGGGCTTCGTGCCCGCCTACATCAGGCCGCTGTTCTGCCGTGGCATCGGCCCGTTCCGCTGGGCCGCGCTGAGCGGCGATCCGGAGGACATCCGCAAGACCGACGCCAAGGTCAAAGAGCTGATTCCCGACAACCCGCACCTGCATCGCTGGCTGGACATGGCCGCCGAGAAGATCAAGTTCCAGGGCTTGCCGGCGCGCATTTGCTGGGTCGGGCTGGGCGATCGCGACCGCCTGGGCCTGGCGTTCAACGAGATGGTGGCCAGCGGCGAGTTGAAGGCGCCGGTGGTGATCGGCCGCGATCACCTGGACAGCGGCAGCGTGGCCTCGCCCAATCGCGAAACCGAGGCGATGCGCGATGGTTCCGATGCGGTATCCGATTGGCCGCTGCTGAACGCCCTGCTCAATACCGCCTCGGGCGCAACCTGGGTGTCGCTGCATCATGGCGGCGGTGTCGGCATGGGCTTCTCGCAGCACGCCGGCATGGTGATCGTGTGCGACGGCACCGAGGCGGCGGCCCGGCGAATCGCGCGGGTGCTGTGGAACGATCCGGCCACCGGGGTGATGCGTCATGCCGATGCGGGCTATGAGGTCGCGCTGGAATGTGCGCGGGAGAAGGGATTGGATTTGCCGGGCATCTTGGGCTGAAGGGCGACGTTCGGCGCCGGGGTTCTGGTTTGGCTTGATCAGGCCTGGCACACGTGCAGCGACGCCGTGGCGTGGATGGCCTGGGCAGCGGCTGCGGCGGCTGCGACGTCGTTCCACCGCAGGGCGGCATCCAGGTCGCGCAGAGGCTCGGCCAACACGTTGCATGCTTGTGCCGACCCCTCGGCGTGCAAAGCGAACAGCATGTTGAAATCGCCGGCGCGCGCGCACTTCGCCGCCAGGTGGAAGCGTGCGTTGCGTTGCTCGTGCAGCCAGATCAGGCCCAGCAAGTCGAGCGGCGAGGCGCCGGCCGCCCAGGTGTCGGCGGCGAACAGCAGGCGTGCGGTGCGGCCGTTGCCGTCCCGATAGGGATGGAGGGTGAGCAGGATCAGGTACCCGGCGATGCGCGCGGCGCTGTGCACGGTGTGCAGACCCGCCTGGCGCAGGCCGAAGAGTGCTTGCGCTGCCGGTGCCAGGCGCTCGGCGCGGACCGGCAGGAAACCCCGGGTGAAGCGGTTGTCGGTATGGATGCCAATGTCGCCGCGGCGCAGCGTGGGATGCAGGCCGGACAACGGGGCGGACTCGCGCGCCAGCGCGATCACGCCGCTGGCCACGCTGATGGCGAGCATCTTCGGACACAACCTGTCCGCTTGGTGGCGTGCCGCCAGCGCGCAACCCTGGGCACGGTAGGCGGCGAAGTCCGCCAGGCTGTCGTGATGCAGCAGCCCGATCAGCCACGGCCAGACGGCATCGGAATACGGGGCGATCGCAGGCTGGCCGGAACACCAGGCGCGCGCCTGCGCAAAGCCATCGGCCATCCATTCCGGTCGCGTGCTGAAGTGCATGTTGGGCAAACGGGCGCAGGTCATTGCGCTGCGTAGACATCCACAGTGGCTGATTCACCCGCAGCGGCCAGCCGCCGCAGATCCTGCCATTGCGGCAGCCCCGGGCGCGGATCAGGGCCGGGCGGCGCTGCACCCAGAGACTTCGCTTCGGCGCCGAGCCGCAACAGGAACTCGCTGGTATAACGCTGCAGCGCAAGGGCACGCGCCGGATCGCGCCTGCGGTAGCCAGGCAGATAAGTGCCGGTGAGGTATTCGGCCTGGTGGTCACCGAGAATCTGCGCCACCTCGAGATGGGCGCCGAGCACGTCGTCGCCGTCGTCCGACGGGCCCGATTGCATTCGCCGTTGCCGGTATTCGGCAATCGCTGCCTCCTCGTAGGCGTAGATCGACCCGCGTGCTGCTGCCCTTCGCAGCACGACAATGCCCGCGCCCGTATCGCCGCGCCGAAGCAGGGCCAGGCCAAGCAGGGTCGCCTGGCCAGGATCCAACGAGGTATCGGCAGGCGTGGGATCCACAGCAGCCAGCGTCGCGAGTTCTGCGTCGGTTGGATAGTGGTGCTTCTGCAGCCAACCCAGTTCCGCCGGCGAAAGCGCAATACGGCGTGGATCGGCTGCAAGCAACGTGTCCGAACGGGTCGCGGTGTCGCGCAGGGTGCCGCGCACGGGATAGGCGGTGGAATAGACCGCCCCCCAGGCCTGGCGCGCGCGCTCGACGTACACCGACAGGCCCGGCGGCGCCTCAGCTGGCGCAGGAACGGCCGCTGGCACGTGGTTCCTGGAGCCGAGTTCCAGGTAGGCCGCAACGCCGAGGAGCCCCAATAATCCGGCGGATAGCAGGACGGTCATTTTCCGCATGGTGTCTTCACTCCAGCACGTAGGCGTCGACTGTGGTTGCAGGGTCGCGCCTGGCCCTTTCGCCCAGGTCTTTCCACACTTGCGCGTTCGGGCGCGGGTCCGGCCCGGGGCTCGGCAAGCCTCGCAACTGCGCGTCCTCTCCAAGCTTTCCGAGAAAGACGGTCTGGTGCAGCTGCACGTAATAGGCGCGTTCCTGCATCGGATAGTCGGGCAGGTATTTGTCGATCAGATAGTCGACTTTGTAGTCACCCAGGGTCCTGGCGACTTCCAGGCGGGCACGCAGTATGTCGTCGTTGTCGATCGATGGGCCGAAGCGCTCCAGTCCCAAATGGTACTCGGCGACGGCGGCCTCTTCGTATGCGTAGATGGAGCCCATCGTCGCAGCGCGGTGGAGAACAGCGTTTGCGACCCCCCAGTCCTTCTCCTGCATGAACTTCAAACCGTGCAAGGTTGCAAGCATCGGATCATGAGTGCCCCTCAGCGGACCCGTATCCAGACCGGCCAAGCTTTCCAGCGCCGCATCGCCCGGAAAGTAGTGCCTTTGCATCCATCGGACCTCCTCGCCTGACAACGCAATCCGGCGGGGGTCCAACTCAAGCATCTGATCCGCACGTAAGGAAACCTTTCGAGTAGCAGCATGCGAAGGAGGCGCAGCAGCCGTTGGCTCGCCCGCTGGGAGGCGAGCCTGGGCAAGTTTCTTTCCGTTGCCCAAAGGTGCCGGCACTGGCCTGTCCGTCCATCGCCAGTGGGCCACCGAACCGGCGAGCGCCAGGAGGAGCAATGCAGAAACCAGCAAGATTTTCGTTGTTTTGGCCATGTCAGGAACAGATCTCACGATATTCGATGGCCCACTTCCTGCAGAACCCTTGGTCCTGGGCTGCGTTGAATGCCGGTCCCGATGTCCAGGGCATCACCGTCTCCCACTGCAGGAACCGTGAGTAGGCCCACGCCTGTCCGCGGATATGAGGCAGGAATACGGGCACCAAGGCAGCAGGAATCTTTTGCTGACCTTGCCGCACCATGTCCTGGTAGAGGGCATCGTCGCAGATGTTTTTGTTCGCACCTGCGGTCCCATAACAACGATCATGTGTATCGCAGGCTTCCTGAAATATCCCCCCCATCCCCGCCGCCACCACCGCCATCACCGGGCTCACCAAAAAATCCGGCACCGGCATTCCGCCCGCCGTCCCGCAGCCATTGACCACCAGCGGCGGCGGCGCGGTCACTTCGCAGCCGTGCTTCCACACTTCATGCGGGAAGTCCATACACCAGTGCGCCCGATTCTCGCGCTCCGGGTCGCCGGAGTTGCCGTCATTGCCCCATCCTCCGCCGCCGCCAGTGCCGCCGAATCCGGGCACGGATATCGGCGGCCTCACCTGGCAGCCGTTGACGCTACAGAAACTCCCGCCAATCGCCTCCCCTACGCCGAGGCCACCCACTACCAGCAGGCTGGCCATGACACTTCGCAACACATGTGATTCCCTCACGCTTACTTCCTTGATGACGCGGTTCCCCGCCGGTGCGCCACCTCATCCAATGGGTGGCCCGGCGATTGCAGCAGCCGCGCCCATGAGGTGCCGCCGCATTTGTGCATCCATGCCCGGAAGTTCGAGGTGCATCACTTCCAGCGCTGCGCGCCATGGGAACATTCCAACGCACCGCTACAGCCGCTGGCTGCAATCGCGTAGTCTTGTCGGCAACATGACCCCGCCCCTTTCCCTACGCACCGTCCATGCCACTCGCTACGTCACGCCGCTGCGCGAAGGCGGCTCGTTGCCGGCGGTGATCGAGGCCGATGACGACGGCCTGTACGTGATGAAGTTCCGCGGCGCTGGCCAGGGGCCGAAGGCGCTGGTGGCCGAGCTGATTTCCGGCGAGCTGGCGCGCGTGCTGGGCCTGCCGATGCCCGAGCTGGTGTTCGCGGAAATGGACCGCGAGTTCGCGCGCACCGAGCCCGACCCTGAAATCCAGGACCTGATCCGCGCCAGCGAAGGCCTGAACCTGGCGATGGATTATCTGCCCGGCGCGATCAACTACGATCCGGCGGCGATGCGTCCAGATGCCGCGCTGGCCTCGCGCATCGTCTGGTTCGATGCCTGCATCTCCAATGTCGACCGCACCACGCGCAATACCAACCTGATGGTCTGGCACGGCAAGCTCTATCTGATCGACCACGGTGCGTCGTTGTATTTCCACCACGATTGGGCCAGTGCGGGCGATGCCGCGGCCAAGCCGTTCGCGCTGATCCGCGACCATGTGCTGCTGCCCTTCGCCACCGATATTGCCGCGGCCGATGCGCAACTGGCGCCGAAGCTCGATGCGGCGACGATCACGGCCATCATCGACCTCATCCCCTCGCAGTGGCTGCTGCCCGATCCGGCTTTCGTCGACGAGCAGGCGCAACGCCGCGCCTACGTCGATCATCTGCTGCAACGCGTGGCGCAACGCCAGGTCTTTGTCGAGGAGGCGCTCGGTGCCCACGCCGCACACGTATGACTATGCGGTCATCCGCGTAGTACCGCGGGTGGAGCGAGAGGAGTTCATCAACGTCGGGGTGATCGTCTCCTGCCCGACCGCGCGGCACCTGGAAGCGCGCATCGAGATCGACGAGGCACGTTTGCGCGCCCTGGCACCGAGCCTGGATATCGCCGCGCTGCGGCCCTACCTGGAGGCGATCGTTGCGATCTGCCGGGGCGATGCCAACGCCGGCCCGATCGCGGCGTTGCCGCCGCGCGCGCGCTTCCACTGGCTCACCGCCAAACGCAGCTCGATCGTGCAGGTCTCGCCCGCGCATGTGGGCCGCACCGAACAGCCCGAGCTCATCGTCGAACGCTTGATGGACCGGATGGTGCGGGTGCCAGCGTAGTTGCGGGACTCAGGGCTCGGACGTCAGGATGCCGGGCCGAAAGACGGCGGCGGCGCCTGAGTGCCCCAGGCCTGGTTCGGTTCTCGGCCGAGGATGAACTGCAAGCTGCCGCCATGCTGGATGAAGTCCGCCGGCAACCAGGCGTTCTCGCTGGGTTTGCCGTCCACGCGCAATGCCTGCACGTAAGGCGCATCCATCGCCGCGCCCTGCGCGCCGATTTGGATGCGTGCACCGGGGCGTTCGATGGTGATGCGCGGGAACAGCGGACTGCCGATCACCAGTTCGGCCCGGCCCGGATACAGCGGGTACAGGCCCAGCGCCGACCACACGTACCACGACGACATCTGCCCGAGATCGTCGTTGCCGGAGATGCCTTCGGGCGTGTTGGTCCAGATCTGCCGCATCGCCGCGCGCACGGTCGCCTGGGTCTGCCACGGTTGGCCGAGGAAGTTGTACAACCAGGGCGAGGCGATCGACGGTTCGTTGTCGAGCTCGGCATGCAGCGGCCCGGACTTGGTCACGGCCCAGCTGCCGTCGGGGTTGCGGAAGAACGCATCCAGACGCGCGATGGCGGCTTGGCGCCCGCCGAGCTGCTCGATCAGGCCGGCCGGATCGAACGGCACCATCCACAAGTATTGGGCACCGCTGCCTTCGACGAATTCTTCGTCGGAAGCCGGATCGAACGCAGTCCAGCTGCCATCGTCACGTCGCGGTTGCAGGTAGCCGCCGGCGGGCGTGGCCTCAGGGTTGAACAGGTTGCGCCAGTTGCCTGAGCGCTTGCGGAAAGCACTGGCGCCAGCGCTGTCGCCAGCGGCCGTCGCCAGCTCGGCCAGGCCGAAATCAGCGGCGACCAGCTCCAGGGTGTCGGAGACCGAGCCCCAGCCAGGTGCGCCCACGGGCATGTAGCCCAGCCGCAGCCAGGCATCCAGGCCGGGGCGCTGGCCCACGCACAGCACCGGGCAGCCGGTGCGGCTCAGGTCCTTGGCCGCCGGCACGGTGGCCGCCTGCTTGAGCGAGGCATAGGCGCGTTGCAGGTCGAACTGGCGGCCGCCAAAAGCATGGATGGCGGCCAGCGAGGGCGGCGAAGGATCGCCGTTCATGACCCCGGGCGCGCCGGTCAGATGGGTCCAGCGGTCCCACACGCCGCCGTTCTGCTCGGCCTGGTTGAGCAGCGACTGGGCGATGTCCGAGCCGCGTTGCGGGTCCAACAGCGTCACCAGTTGCAGCTGCGAACGGTAGACGTCCCAGCCCGAATAGTTGGCGTACTGCGCCTGCTGCTTGCGCGCCAGGCGATGCACCGCGCCGTCGAAGCCACGGTAGCGGCCGTCGGCATCGCTGTAGAGATTAGGCGCGAGCATCGCGTGGTACAGCGCGGTATAGAACACGGTGCGCTCGTCCGGCGTGCCGCCTTCCACGCGAACCTGGCCAAGCAAGGCATTCCACGTCGCACGGGTGGCTGCCTGGATGGCTTCGAGCGAGGTGCCGGCAGGGTTTTCCTTGCGCAGGTTGGCCAGCGCGCCGGCCGCGTCGACATAGGAAATGCCGATGCGCACATTCACCGTCGCCGCTTTGGCGGGGTCGAAGCTGATCCAGCCGCCCGCGCCCTTGCCGGCCGGCGGATGGCCGACAGTGCCGTAGCTGGTACCGCCCTCGCCGCTTGCCGCACCGGGGGTCACGCCTTCGTCCTTCCAGGTCCCGCCCACCGCGAAAGGCTGGTCGAACTGGGCGACGAAATGCAGCGTGTAATAGCTCTCGCGCCGATCTTCGGCCAGATAGCCGCAGAAGTTGCCGCTGGTCACCGAACCGCTCACGGTGCGGCTGGCCGGGTCGATGCGGAGCGTGGAAGCGGTGCTGCCCAGTTCGCTGTCCGAGGTACGGAACAACAGGTTGGCCGGCTTGTCGGCCGGAAACACGAAGCGGCCGGCAGCGGTGCGTTCGCTCGCGCCCAGCGATACCGCCACGCCGTTGTCGAGGGTGACCGCGTACGCACCCGGGCTGGCCTGCTCCTTGGCATGGTCCAGCAGGCTCCAGTACTGCGGGCCGGCATTGGCCGAGGCAGGCGAGGTGGTGATCGGCACGGTCACCGGCATGATCGGGATATCGCCGCTGGCGCCCGCGCAGCCGGTGCCCGAGACATGGGTGAGGCTGAAGCCGCGCACGCCATTGGCGCGCCACTCATAGCCACCGGCAGCCGCGATCGGGAAGCGCTTGCCGGGCAATGGCGTCTGTTCCGGGCTGAAGGCGACCATGCCGAACGGGCGCATCGCCCCGGGGAAGACATTGCCGCCGTTGGTAGTGCCGATGAACGGGTTGACCTCGGCGGCGAGATCGCGCGGGTCGCCGCGTCCCGGGTTGTCCTTTGCCGCCAGCGGCATGGACGACAACAGCATGCAGCTGGCGATCACCACGGACCGAACCCTCATCGACCACTCCTACCGGACAAGGCGCACCGAGGCGCATCAACCGCATAGTGCCGAATTGGATCGATCAAATACATGGTACAGAAGTCCTGGCCCGCGGCGCGCGAGCTCCGGCCGGCGCGATCAGTGCGCGCCGTCGGGCAGTGCGTAGGCGATCAGGTAATCGCCCGCGGGGGTCTCCATGAAGTGGTGGCCACCGGCCATGATCACCAGGTACTGGCGTCCACCGATCTCGTAGGTCATCGGCGTCGCCTGGCCGCCGGCCGGCAGCTTGGCCTGCCACACCGTCTCGCCAGTCTGCAGGTCGATGGCCCGGATCAGGTCGTCGGTTGCCGCCGCGATGAAGACCAGCCCGCCGGCGGTCACCACCGGGCCGCCGTTGTTCGGCGTGCCGATCTCGATCGGCAGCCCGGAGCGGATGCCGAAGGGTCCGTTGCCACGGGCGCTGCCGAACGGCCGGTCCCACAGCGTGCGGCCACTGGCCAGGTCGATGGCACGGATGCCGCCATAGGGCGGCTGCTTGCACAGCAACTGGGTGAACGGCAGGCGCCAGCCGGCATTGACGTTGATTGCATAAGGCGTGCCGATCTGGGGGTCGCCCGCGCCTTCGGCACCGCCCATTTCGCCACGCACATCCTCGCGCGGCGCCCAGCCCATCTTGTCGGCTTCGGCGCGCGGGACCAGGAGGTTGTAGTTGGGCATGTCGTTGTAGTTGGCCACGATCACGCCGCGGCGCGGTTCCACCGCCACGCTGCCCCAGTCCGAGCCGCCGTTGTAGCCGGGGTATTCGATCGAATGGCGCGCGGCCTCCGGTGGCGTAAAGAAACCCTGGTAGCTGGCGCGACGGAACTGGATGCGGCAGACCAGTTGGTCGATCGGCGTGATGCCCCACATGTCGCGCTCGGTCAGGTCGGGCTTGCGCAGCGTGTGGTAGAGCGAGAAACGCTGGGTCGGGGCGCGCTGTTCCGGCTCGACGCCGCCCTTGGGCACCGCGCGCTCTTCGCTGGGCGTGAGCAGTTGGCCGGTGCGGCGGTCGAGCACGTACAGGTCGCCTTGCTTGGTCGGCAACAAGATCGCCTTGACCTTGCCCTGCGCGGTCGGGAAGTCGATCAAGGTCGCCTGCGAGCCCATGTCGTAATCCCACACATCCTTGCGCACGGCCTGGAAATGCCATGCCGGCTTGCCGGTGGTGACATCGAGGGCGACCAACGAAGTGGCGTACTCGTTCTGCGCCGGGGTGCGCGAACTGCTCCAGTAATCGGCCGCGGAGTTGCCCATCGGCAGGTACACCAGGCCGAGCTCGTCGTCGCCCGTGGCCGTGGTCCACATATTCGGGGTGCCGCGGGCCCAGCTCTCCCCGGGCGGTGGCGCGCCGGTCCATTCGGGGTGTTCCATGTCCCATGCCCAGCGCAGTTGGCCGGTCACCGCGTCGTATCCCTGGATCACGCCCGAGGGCGCGTCGCGGCGCTGGCCGTCAAGCACCTGGTGGCCGGTCACGATGACACCGCGCACGATTGCCGGCGGCGACGTGATCGAGACGTAGCCGGGCCAGGTCTTGCCCATGCCGACGGTGATGTCGACCTGGCCATGGTCGCCGAAGCCGGCGCAAGGTTGGCCAGTGTCGGCGTCAACGGCGATCAGGCGCGCATCCAGGGTGCCTTCGATGATCCGACGCTGGCAGGTGGCCACTGCATTGCCGGCGGCGGCGGGCGCCGCACTGGCGGTGGCCTGGACCGGGCTGGGCGCATCGGGCCCGACCTGCGCGGACCCTTCCGCCGCAGCCGGTGACGGCGCTGTGGCCACCGGCACCTCGAAGTACGACACCCCCCGACAGGCGGCGGTATAGGGAATGGCCTTGTCCGGCACCTTCGGATCGTAGCGCCACTTCTCCTTGCCGCTGCCCGCCTCCAGCGCGATGAGCTGGTTGCGCGCGGTGCACAGGTAGAGCGTGTCGCCGATCTTCAATGGCGTGGTCTCCGCCCCCCAGCGCTCCTCGGGCACATCGCCGGTGCGGAATACCCAGGCCTGGCGCAGTTGTTTGACGTTGTCGCGATTGATCTGCTTGAGCGGCGAATAACGTTCTGCGGCATTGCTGCGCCCGTACGCGGTCCAATCGGCCTCGGCCGGCTGGTCGGTGATCGCCTGGCCGGGCAATGGCGCCGCTGCCGGATCGGGCGCCGACTCGGCAGGAAATGCGCCTTCGGCCTCGGTGACGCCATGCGGAACAAACGCCAGTGCAAATGCCAGCGCGAATATCAGCGCCAGGACAATCGCAATCGAACGCGATACGGCGCGCGCCACCGGTCGCTGCAAGCGCGGCATCAGCAGCGCCACGCAGATGCCCAGCGCAGTGAGCAGGCCCAGGCGCGGCACCCAGCGCCAATACTGGCTACCGGACTCCCACCACGTCCACAGCAGCGTGGCGACGAAAACGATGAAGAACATGCTGGCACCGGCGGTGCGGCCACGCCATAGCCAGACGCCCGCCAGCAACAGCCCGAGCCCCGCCAGCACGTAGTACCAGGAGCCACCCAGCGCGGCCAACCAAGCGCCACCGGCGGCCATGACGATGGCCAACAGCAGCACCACCCCCGCCAGCAGTGACAGCGGCCAGGAGCGGTGACGTGGAGAGGCAGCGGTCGCGTGCATCGGAGACTCCTTCGCGGGCCAGTAAGAGGCCATCGGCATGGCTACGCGCGCCGTTATCGCATCACGGAAGTGAAAGCGATGCCTGCAAAGTACGTCCTCGCTGCGCGCAAAACGCAAGACGCCGGCTTGCGCCGGCGTCCTGGTGACCTCGTCCAACGCCGGATTCAGGCTTCGGGCGGTGCCTCCGCGGCCACTTCCTGCGCGACGTCCTCGACGATTTCCTCGCCCTCGTCCAGCGAGGCATCCAGGCGTTCGACCGCCTGCAGCTTCTCGCCCTTGTTCAGGCGGATCAAGGTCACGCCCTGGGTGTTGCGGCTGACTCGCGAGATTTCCGAACCGCGGGTACGCACCAGGGTGCCGCCGTCGGAGATCAACAGCACTTCGTCGCGCGTGCCCAGCAGCACCGCGCCCACCAGCTTGCCGTTGCGGTCGCTGGTCTGGATGCCGATCACGCCCTGCGTGCCGCGGCCCTTGCGCGGGTACTCGGCCAACGCGGTGCGCTTGCCGAAACCATTCTCGGTGGCGGTGAGGATCCAGGCAGTCCCGGCGTCATCGACCTCGACCTGCAAGCTGTCCTCGGTGCCGACCTCGATGATCTCTTCCTGGCCTTCGTCCTCGCCCTCGTCCTCGCTGCCGCCGGCCGATTCGGCGACGATCAGGCTGACCACTTCCTCGCCCTTGGCCAGCTTGATGCCGCGCACGCCGGTGGCGGTACGGCCCATCGAGCGGACCTTGTCTTCGGCGAAGCGCACGGTCTTGCCGTTGGAGGCGAACAGCAAGATGTCGCGCTGGCCGTCGGTCAGCGCCACGTCGACCAGGGCATCACCCTCGTCGAGATTGATGGCGATCTTGCCGCGTGCCAGGCGGAAGGCGAATTCGCTCAGCGGGGTCTTCTTGACCGTGCCGTCGCGGGTAGCGAAGAACACGTACTGGCCTTCTGCATATTCGCGCACCGGCAGCACGGCCTGCACGCGCTCGCCGGCTTCCAGCGGAATCCAGTTGATGATCGGGCGACCGCGCGCATTGGAGCCGGCCTCCGGCAACTGGTGCACCGGCAGCCAGAACACTTTGCCGCTGCTGGTGAAGGTCAGCAGCGTGTCATGGGTGTTGACCAGCCACAGGTGGTCGATGAAATCCTCTTCCTTGGTCGCCGCCGCGCTCCGGCCGCGGCCACCGCGGCGCTGCGCGCGATAGGCGCTGACCGGCTGGCGCTTGGCGTAACCGGCGTGCGACAGCGTCACCACCACGTCTTCCGGCGCGATCAGGTCGAGGATGTCGAGGTCTTCTTCGCTGTGGCGGATCTCGGTGCGACGCGCATCGCCGAACTCTTCGCGCACGTTGTTGAGTTCGTCGCGAATCACCTGCAGCAGCACCTCCGGGTTCTCCAGGATGCGGATCAGCCCGGCGATGGTGTCCAGCAGCTGCTTGTACTCTTCGGTGAGCTTGTCCTGCTCCAGGCCGGTCAGGCGGTGCAGGCGCATTTCCAGGATCTGCTGCGCCTGGACCTCGGTCAGCTGGTAATACCCGCCGACCAGGCCTACGCCCTTGGGCAGGTCTTCCGGCTTGGAAGCCTCGGCCCCGGCAGCACCGAGCAGCGCGCCAACCAGGCCCGGTTCCCAGGTCTTGGCCAGCATGCGTTCCTTGGCCTCCTGCGGATTGGCCGAGGTCTTGATCAGCTCGATCATCTCGTCGATGTTGGCCAGCGCGACGGTCAGGCCTTCGAGGATGTGCGCGCGGGCGCGCGCCTTGCGCAGTTCGAAGATGGTGCGGCGGGTGACGACCTCGCGGCGGTGGCGCAGGAACGCCTCCAGCATCTCCTTGAGGTTCATCAACTTGGGGCGGCCGTCGACCAGCGCCACCATGTTGATGCCGAACACCGACTCCATCTGGGTCTGCTGGTAGAGGTTGTTGAGCACCACCTCGGCCGACTCGCCGCGCTTGATCTCGATGTAGATGCGCATGCCGTCCTTGTCGGACTCATCGCGCAGCTCGGAGATGCCTTCGAGCTTCTTTTCCTTGACCAGCTCGGCGATCTTCTCGATCAGCCGCGCCTTGTTGACCTGGTACGGGATCTCGGTGACCGCGATCGCCTCGCGGCCGTTGTCGGCCACTTCGACCTCGGCCTTGGCGCGGATGCGCACGCGACCACGGCCGGTGCGATAGCCGGCGACGATACCGGCGGTGCCGTTGATGATGCCCGCGGTCGGGAAATCCGGGCCCGGGATGTATTCCATCAGGCCGTCGACGTCGATCTCGGGGTTGTCGATCAGCGCGATGCAGGCATTGATCGACTCGGTGAGATTGTGCGGCGGGATGTTCGTCGCCATGCCGACCGCGATACCGGCCGAGCCGTTGACCAGCAGGTTCGGGAACCGGGTCGGCATGACCGTCGGTTCCAGTTCCTTCTCGTCGTAGTTGGGCTGGAAGTCGACCGTTTCCTTGTCGATGTCGGCGATCAGCTCGTGCGTCAGGCGCGACATCCGCGCCTCGGTGTAACGCATCGCCGCGGCCGAATCGCCGTCGACCGAGCCGAAGTTGCCCTGCCCGTCCACCAGCAGGTAGCGCAGCGAGAACGGCTGGGCCATGCGCACCAACGTGTCGTAGACCGACTGGTCGCCGTGCGGGTGGTACTTACCGATGACGTCGCCGACGATACGCGCCGACTTGTAGTACGGCTTGTTGCTGTGCGCGCCAAGTTCGTTCATGGCGAAGAGCACGCGCCGATGCACCGGCTTGAGGCCGTCGCGGGCATCCGGGAGCGCGCGCCCCACGATCACGCTCATGGCGTAATCGAGGTAGCTCTTGCGCATTTCGTCTTCCAGGTTGACCTGGATGATTTCCTTGGCGGATTCTGCCATTCGCTGCCCGTTTCTTGTTCAGTTTGTAGGCCGGAAAGCCCATGGCGCGCAGCCTGCGCGGGGGCGATCCTTCAACTGAACGATTGTACCACGAAGGGCCGCTCCGGCCCTGTCCGGACAAGTACTTGGGCGGTATCCAAGGCCCTCGCGGGAGGGGCTTGGGACCTGGCCCGCGGCGCTGCGAACCGACCGGCCCCGGTCGCGGCTGAAGCCGCTCCTACAGTGCGCATCGGGGCCCTGTGCAGAGGATCTCCAGCCCCGCGAACGCCCGCCTCAGCCGAAGGCCGCGCGCATCTTCTCCAGGGTCGGCTGCTCGATCACCCCGCGCTCGGTGACGATGGCATCGATCAGGCTGCCCGGGGTGACGTCGAATACCGGGTTCCAGGCGGCAATGCCCTCGGCCACGGTGCGGGTGCCGCCGATGCCGAACAACTCGCCCGGATCGCGCTGTTCGATCTCGATCTGCGCGCCATCGGCGGTGTCCATGTCCACCGTCGAGGACGGCGCCACCACCATGAACTTGACCCCATGGTGGCGCGCGGCGATCGCCAGTTGGTAGGTGCCGATCTTGTTGGCGGTGTCGCCGTTGGCGCAGATGCGGTCGGCGCCGACCACCACCCACTGCACCGCCCCAGTCTTCATCAGGTGCGAAGCGGCTGAATCGGCGATCAGGGTGGCGTCGATCCCGTCCTGCTGCAGCTCCCATACCGTCAACCGCGCACCCTGCAGCCAGGGCCGGGTTTCGCCGGCAAAAACGCGGCCGATGCGGCCCTGCGCCATGCCGGCGCGAATCACGCCCAGCGCAGTGCCGAAGCCGGCGGTGGCCAGCGAGCCGGTGTTGCAATGGGTCAGCACGCCGCTGCCGGCAGCGATCAGCCCGGCGCCCAGTGCGCCCATATGGCGGTTTGCGGCGAGGTCCTCATCGGCGATGGCCTGCGCCTGCCGTTCCAGCACCTGGCGCCAGTCGCTGCCGGCGCCTTCCAGCGCGCGCCGCATCCGTGCCAGGGCCCAGGCCAGGTTGACCGCGGTGGGCCGCGCTGCATTGAGCCGTTGCAGCGCAGGTTCAAGCTTGCGCGCCGCATCCTGGCCTTCCTCGGCCTCGATCGCGCGTGCCGCCAGCACCACGCCCCAGGCAGCGGCAATCCCGATGGCGGGGGCGCCGCGCACGGCCAGGGTATGTATCGCCTGGGCGACCTCGTCGCTCTCGTGGCAATGCACATGTTCGACCACGAAAGGCAGCTTGCGCTGGTCGAGCAGTTCCAGCGTGTCGCCGGTCCACAGGATCGGGCGGATATGGTCGTAGCGGGCGTAATCGATGGCGGCGTCGTTCATGCCGCCATTGTAAGCACGGCGCGCGCCGGGATCAGTCGACCACGAATTCAGCGCGACAGCCGTCGTCGACCCAGACCCCATCGCGACTCCAGCCCCAGGTGTGGCCCTCGACACAGGCAGTATTGGACAGTTGCCGCTGCAGGCGCGCGCCATGTTCGATGGTGATGCCGCACATCCGCCGCGTCTTGCTCTTCGACTCGCACACCAGCGGTCGCGGCACATCGACGAAACCCGAGCCGTCCTCGGCGCCGACCTCGAACTCACCATCGCAGCCGCGCGAGACCCAGATTTCATTGCGCCGCACACCCCAGCTGCGGCCCTCCTTGCAGGGCCACGCCGACATCTGCCGCAGCAGCCGCACCGGCGCGCCGCGCAGCATCACCGGGCAGCTGTTCTGGCGCCCGTCCGACTCGCAGCGCACCACCCGCCGCATCAGCACGCTGGCGCCGCCACTCGGCCGCAAGGGACGAAACTCGGCGCGGCAGCCGAGCGACACCCAGATGCCATCGCGTTCGATCTCCCATTCGCTGCCGCGGATGCAGCTGTTGTTGGACAGTTGCCGCACCAGTTCGACGCCGTTGCGGGTGTCCATGGCGCAATGCACGCGCTCCATGTCGCGCGACTCGCAGCGCACTACCGCGTCGCTGGCGACCGGCTGCGCTGCGCCGGGGGCGCACACGAACAGCGCCAACGCGATGGGCAAGGCCATCCCGCCGGCCAACGCCCGCACTCGCCTGTTCCCTCGGCCGACCGCCCGCCTCATCGCACGACCACCCCATTTGGAGGAAACCGCGTGTGCGGTGTTCCGGCGGCGCGATCAGAGCATTCCGCGCGTGAAGAAAGCAATACGGTCCAGGCTGGAGGCTGACCGGCTCAGGCGCGCGCGAACGCGAAGGCCAGCACGTCGGCGATGCGCGCGGTGTCGGCCATCGCCATCAACAGGCGATCCACGCCCACCGCCACGCCGGCGCAGTCCGGCAAATCCGGCAGCGCCTGCAGCAAGGCTTCGTCCAGTGGCGGCTGCGGCAGACCACGGTCGGCACGCACGCGATTGTCGCGCTCGAAGCGGCTGCGTTGTTCGCCGGCATCGTTCAGTTCGTGATAGCCGTTGGCCAGCTCGTAGCTGCCCAGGTACAGCTCGAAGCGCTCGGCCACGGGCGGCATGCCGGGGCGAATGCGCGCCAGCGCGCACTGGCTCGCCGGCCAGTCATGGACCACGGTGATGCGGTCACGCGGGAACGTCGGCTGCAGGCGATGGGTCATCAGCAGGTCGAGCCAATCGTCTCGGTTCAAACCCTCGCCGTCGATCCGCACCTCGGCCAACGGCGCCTGCAGCTGTTCCAGCGAGGCCTGGTGCGGGTCCAGCGCCAATGCATCGAAGAACAACTCGCGGTAGCTGGTCACTCGCAGCTCGGCCTGGCGCCCGACCTGGGCCAGCACCATGCGTACCAGTTCGACCGTCTCCTGCGCCAGGCGGCGGTCGTCCCAGCCGAGCCGATACCACTCCAGCATCGTGAACTCGGGATTGTGGCGCCCCCCGGCCTCGCCGTTGCGGAACACCCGGCCCAGTTCGTAGCAGTCGCCCACGCCAGCGGCGAGCAGGCGCTTGAGCGGGTATTCGGGCGAGGTCCGCAGCCAACGCATAGCCGGGCCGGCATCGACGTGACCGCTGAAGCGCACCTGGAAACTCTCGATATTCGGTTCGGTGTTGCCGGCCACTGACAGGATCGGCGTCTCGACTTCAAGCACGCCACGCTCGGCGAAGAAGCTGCGGATCGCCGCGTTCAATGCCGCGCGCCGGTGCAGCGCGGCGATATCGATCGGTTCGCTCATCCGCCGTGCTTCTGCAGCAGTGCCAGCAGCTGCGCTTCGTCCCACACCGGCACGCCGAGCGCTTGCGCCTTGTCCAGCTTGGAGCCGGCCTCGCTGCCGGCGACCACGAAGCTGGTCTTCTTGGAGACACTGCCGGCAACCTTGGCGCCGAGCGCTTCCAGCCGTTCCTTGGCCTGGTCGCGGGTCAATTCGACCAGGGTGCCGGTCAAGACCGCGGTTTGGCCCTCCAGCGGCGCTTCGGTCGCCTCGGCAGCCGCGGGCAGCCTGGCCAGCAGTTCCTGCAGCGCCTGCTGCGCGCGTTGGGCGAAGGCGTCATGCGCGCCCAGCCATTCGATCAGGGGCTCGGCCACGGTGGCCGGGATACCGGCAGCGGCCAGCGCCTCGGCATCACTGGCGCGCAAGGCATCGAAATCCGCGAACGCTTCGGCAACCTGGGCCGCGCGCACTGCGGTGACCTTGGGAATTTCGAGGTCTTCCAGCAGGCGCGCGAACGACAGCTCGCCGCGCAGCTTGGCGCTGGGCGGGTGGGTATCGGCGATCGCCACGCCGCGCTCCAGCAGCGCATCGATAGCGTCCTGGTTGCCGGGCTGGTCGAAGAAATGGCCGATCGAACGGGCCACCTCGCCGCCGATGTCCGGCACGCGCTTGAACAACGGCCACGGCAACGTGCGGATCAAGCCCAGGTCGCCAAACCACAACGCCAGCGCCTTGGCCGTGCTCTCGCCCACGTGCTCGATCCCCAGCGCATACAGGAAGCGCTCCAGCGAGGTATTGCGGCTGGCGTCCAGCGCGCTGACCAGGTTTTCGGCCCACTTGGTGGCGATCTTCTTGCGGTTCCAGTCGAACGCCGGCAAGCCATCGCGCAGCAGCCCCACCTGCCACTCCGGCTGCGACGCCAGCGCTTCCACGCGGCTTTCCAATTGCCGGTAGGCCGCTTCGGCCAGATGCTCGCGGGCCTCGCGCAAGAACGCCTGCGGCGATTCGGCCGCGCTCACCAGGCGCAGCGCCAGCAAGGTGTCCAGGTCGAGCCGGTACAGATCGGCCACGCCCTGGACCACGCCGCTGTCGACCAGCACTTCGATGAACTTCTCGCCCAGGCCATCCACGTCCATGGCGCGGCGCGAGACAAAGTGGCGAATGGCTTCCTTGCGTTGCGCCGGGCAACTCAGTTCGCCCGAGCAACGCCATACCGCCTCGCCTTCCTCGCGCACGATCTCCGCGCCGCAGACCGGGCAATGCCGCGGCATCTGCCACTCCACCGTCCCCGCCGGGCGGCGCTCGGCAACCACGCTGACCACCTCGGGAATGACATCGCCGGCGCGGCGCACGATCACCGTATCGCCCACGCGCACGTCCAGCCGTGCGATCTGGTCGGCGTTGTGCAGCGTGGCGTTGGTCACCACCACCCCGGCCACGTGCACCGGCTGCAAGCGCGCCACCGGCGTGGCCGCGCCCGTGCGCCCGATCTGGATCTCGATCGCCTCGACCGTGGTCGACTGCTCCTGCGCCGGGAATTTGTGCGCGATCGCCCAGCGCGGCGCGCGCGCGACGAAGCCCATCTCGCGTTGCCCGGCCAGGTCGTCCAGCTTGTACACCACGCCGTCGATATCGAACGCCAGGCCATCGCGGCGCTCGCCGATGCGGCGGTAGTAGTCGAGCAGGCCATCGGCGCCCTGCACCACCTCGACCAGGTCGCTGACCGGGAAGCCCCACTCGCGCAATTGCGCCAGGATCTGCGAATGCCGGCCAGGCAAGCTGCCGCCCTCGACTTCACCGAGGCCGTAGGCATAGAAACTCAAGCGGCGCTGCCGGGTGATGCGCGGGTCGAGCTGGCGCAGCGAACCGGCCGCGCCATTGCGTGGGTTGGCCAGGACCTTGCCGCCATGCAGGCGCGCATGCTCGTTGTAGGCCTCGAAATCGGCGCGCGACATATAGACCTCGCCACGCACCTCCAGCACCCGCGGCCAGCCCTCACCGCGCAAGCGCAGGGGGATGGCATTGACGGTGCGCAGGTTGGCGCTGACGTCCTCGCCGGTGCTGCCATCACCACGGGTGGCGCCCTGGACGAAAACCCCGTCCTCGTAGCGCAGGTTGATCGCCAGCCCGTCGAGCTTGGGCTCGGCCGAGAATGCCGGTAAGCGGGTGTCCAGGCGCTCGTCGATGCGGCGCACGAACTCCTGCACCTCTTCTTCGCTGAAGGCATTGCCCAGCGAGAGCATCGGCACCGCATGGCGGACCTCGGCAAATCCGGCCCCCGGTGCCGGCGCATGGCCGACGCGGCGGGTCGGCGAGTCGGCGCTGGCCAGCTCCGGATGCGCCGCTTCTAGCGCTTCGAGCTCGCGCATCAAGGCGTCGTACTCGGCATCGGGAATCTGCGGCTCGTCGAGCACGTGGTAGCGGTAGCTGGCGTCTTCGAGCTGGCGGCGCAGTTGCGCACCGCGCGTGGCGGGATCCGGGCGAGCGGTCATCGGGTCCAACAGCAGGGATGCGGAGGCACAATTCTAGCGAGCAGCCGGCAAAGGTGGCATGAGGCCGGTCGTGCACCCTTGCCGGCGAGCGGCGGCCCCGTTAGCGTGCGCTGATACCGCCCGGAGTGCCACCGTGTCCTCGACCGTTTCCCGCCGTTCGTTCCTGCAACTGGCCGGCGCCGGCCTGGCCGCCTCCTCGCTGGGTGCCGCGCCTGTCGCCCTGGCAGCCGCAGCGCCAGTGGCGGCAGTCGAGCGCAAGGTCTACCTCAACTTCAACGAATGTCCGCTGGGGCCATCACCAGCGGCTTTGCAGGCGATCTCGCGCGGCCTGCCGAGCACGGGCCGTTATCGCTTCGACCTGGCCGAGCAACTGCATGCGCTGCTGGCCAGCCAGCTCGGCGTGCCGGCAGATCGGCTGGCGCTGTACCCCGGCTCCAGCGACCCGCTCAACCGCGCCGGCCACCTGTTCACCTCGGCGCAGGCCTCGGTGGTGGTCCCCGACCCGACCTTCGAAGCGGTGGCCCAGGTTGCCGCCGCCTGCGGCGCGCCGGTGCACAAGGTGCCTTTGGCCGCCGATTTCAGCCACGACGTCGAAGCGATGGCCGCGGCAGACCCCAAGGCCGGCCTGATCTACGTCTGTAACCCCAACAACCCGACCGGGTCGATTACGCCGCGTACGCGGATCGAATGGCTGCTGTCGCACAAGCCGGCGGGCGCCCTCGTGCTGGTTGATGAGGCCTACATCCACTACAGCGAGCAGCCCTCGGTCATCGACCTGGCGGCCACCCGTGACGATCTGATCGTGCTGCGCACCTTCTCCAAGCTGTACGGCATGGCGGGCCTGCGGCTGGGGGCAGCGGTGGCCTCCCCCGCACTGATCGCGCGGCTGGGCCAGGTCGGCGACAACCCGCTGGCAGTGCCGGCGATGCTTGCCGCCGACGCCAGCCTGCGCGACAGCGGCCTGGTCCCCACCCGCCGCGCCGCCAACGCGCGCATTCGCCAGCAGACCATGGACTGGTTGCAGGCGCAGGGCTACCCCAGCATCCCGAGCGAATCGAACTGCTTCATGGTTGACGTCCGCAGCGACGGCCGCGCCTTCGCCAAAGCGATGGAAGCCCGGGGCGTCGTGATTGGCCGCAGCTGGCCGATCTGGCCCGAGCGCGTGCGCGTAACCGTGGGCACCGAAGCGGAGATGCAGCGGTTTCGGCAGGCGTTCAATGAGGCGGTGAAGTTATCGGGGTGAAGCTGCGCGGCTTTTCGTTTGCTATCGCGCCGCGTCCGGGCGCCATGCCCTGTCGGGGGGACGCCAAGTACTGCATCCCTGCATGGCGCGCCCCGATTACACCCCGTGATCCGCGAAATATGGCCGTCGCAACGGCCGGGAACCACTCACAGCACGCAGCCCAACGCCCCCGACAGGGCATGGCGCCCGAACGCCCGACAGACCGCGTCGTCGGAGGAGAAAAAAAAGCCGACCCACCCACTGGGGGAGAGCCCCCCTTCTGTTAAGGGGGGCGCGGCAACGCCGCGGGGGATAGGCAGGCAAGAGGGGGCGCGCCCGACGCCTGCGCAGCAGGCCTCGGGTCATGGCCCGCGCAGCGGGTCATGCGCCTTGACGAAGCCCCGCGCTACCAGCGTGGGGCCTTCGTCAAAGGCGGAGCCTGGTGCTGGCGGTCATACGCCCGCAGCTCATCACGAATATGCGCGATCCGCTGCCGTCCCAATGCGTTGCGGCTGTCGTCCAGGACCACGCCTTCCAGCAGTTCGGCCATGCGCTGGACGGTTGGCAGCATCTTCTCCCAGGCATCGAGCGCGGTCAGCGGCGCCGGCAGGGTCAGGAAGAAGGCGATCGCCGGGGTTTCCATGGTCCGGATGTTGGCCATGTCGAAGCTGCCCGGCTTGAGGATGCTGGCCATGCTGAAGATCGGCCCGCGCTCGGGATGGCCTTCGACCAGGCGGTGGAACACGCCCATGTGGCCGAAGGTCAGGCCGGTCTTCTCGGCCGCCACCACGATATCTTCGCCGCGCAATACCTGGCCGGCCTTGGCTGCCACGAACAACGAGACGATCTTGTCGAAGTCCTGGGTCGGACGCTTGCCGAGGTCGCTGATCGCGGCGGCGTCGGCCGCCTCCAGGCCCAGCTCCGGTTGCGAGACCGCCTCGCTGCTGTAGTCGCCGTCGTCGGTTGGGTCCTGGCCGGCGATGACCGGTTCGCGACGATCGCGCGCCGTGGTCGGCGCCGGTTCGTTGTCTACGCGCCGGCCTTGCGGCGGTTTCTTCGGGCGGCCAAACAGAAAGATCGCAACGACGAGCAATACGCCAGCGATGAAGATGCCAAGTCGCATCATGGCCATGTCGGACATCAGCAGGCTCTCCGGCAATGGGTCAGGAAGGGGATTGCCATAAGCCTGTCAGCTAAGCGGCAAAATTGAAACCCTGGCTGGTCATTGACCAGCGGGCGCCCAGGCGTGGGCGCCATGCTGCATTGCAACCGTGGCTCAGGCCGCTCCGGCCAGGCGCGCGGCTTCTTCCAGGTCGACGCTGACCAGGCGGCTGACACCGGGCTCGCGCATGGTCACGCCGGACAGCTGGCGCGCAGCTTCCATCGTCGCCTTGTTGTGGCTGACGAACAGGAACTGCACCTTCTCGCTCATTTCCTTGACCATGTTGGCCAGGCGGCCGACGTTGGCCTCGTCCAGCGGGGCGTCGACTTCGTCGAGCAGGCAGAACGGCGCCGGGTTCAGCTGGAAGATCGCAAACACCAGCGCCACCGCGGTCATCGCCTTCTCACCGCCCGACAACAGCGAAATGCTCGACACGCGCTTGCCCGGCGGCCGCGCCATGATCGCCACGCCGGTGTCGAGCAGGTCCTCGCCGGTCAGTTCGAGGTAGGCGTGGCCGCCGCCGAACAGGCGCGGGTACAGCGCCTGCACGCCGGCATTGACGCGGTCGAAGGTGTCCTTGAAGCGGCCGCGGGTTTCGCGGTCGATCTTGCGGATCGCATCTTCAAGCGTTTCCAGCGCGGTGGTCAGGTCCAGGTTCTGCGCTTCCAGGTACTCGGCGCGCTGCGCGGCCTCGCCGTATTCGTGGATCGCCGCCAGGTTGACCGGTTCGAGCCGGCGCATGCGGCCGTCGATCTGGCCCACGGCCTGCTCCCAGTCAGCCACACGCGCATCTTCGGGCAGCGTGTTGATCACGTCATCGAGTACGAAGCCAGCCTTGACCACCGCACTGGACAGCTGCTCGGCGCTGAGCACCAAGGCCTGCTGGTCGAGCTTGCGCTGGGAAATGCGCTCGCGCTGGGCCAGTGCCTGCTCGTCGCGCTGGTGGCGGGTCTGCTCGAAGCTGCGCAATTCGTGGTCGATACCGTCGAGCTGGGCGCGGGCCTCGGCCAGTGCGCGCTCGGTGCGCACGCGCTCGCTGAGCGCGGCCTGGTGCTCCTGTTCCAGTGTCTGCACCGGCGTGTCGCCCTCGCTGAGCTGGGCCACCAGGTCTTCCAGGCGGGTGTCGAGCTGGCCGCGCTGGCTGTCCATGCGCTCCAGGGTCTGGCTGAGCGAGGTGATCTGGGTGCGTTGCGATTCCAGGGTCAGGGCAAGCGCGTGCGAGGCATCGCGCACGCTGCGCGCGGCATCGCGGGCCAGGTCGCGCGCTTCGGTCAGCTGGCGGCGCTCGGCTTCCAGTGCCTGCCGGGTGCTTTCCAGGTCGCCCATGCGGCCGACCGCGTCTTCCAGCTTGGCGCGCGCCTCGCGCGCCTGTTCGCGGCTGTTGTCCAGGGTTTCGATCAGCTGCGCCAGCTCGCCTTCGATGCGCTCGATGCGCACGCGCGCGCTATCGACCTTGCCTTGCTGGCTCTGCAACTGCCCGGCCAGTTCGGAGACGCTGCGGTGGGCCATGTACAACTGCCGCTGCGCGTCTTCGCGCTGCTGCTCGGCCGCCAGCAACTGGTCGCGGAAGCTGGCCAGGCGATGTTCGAGCTCGGCTTCGCGCTCGCTCAGCGTGTCGATCTGCGCGCGCAGCGCCTGGATCTCGCGCTCGCGCAGCAGCGCACCCTGCTTGGCGGCGCCCGAGCGCGACACTCGCACCCAGCCCTCGCCGAGGCGTTCGCCGGTGCGGGTAATGACAGAGTCCTGCTCACCCAACTGGCGCTGCAACGTGCGCGCCGTGGCCAGGTCGTCGGCGCCATGCAGGCGCGCCAACAGGCGGCGGATCGCCAGCGGGCCACGGACCTTGGCCGCCAGCGAAGTCGGGGCGAAATCGCCCTCGCCCGCTTCATCGGCGACCAGCGCGATGCGCCCGTCGCCCAGTTCGCCCAGGGCATCGACCAGCGCCGCCGGGTCATCGACCAGCACGCCTTCGATCAGTTGCCCCAGCGCGCTCTCCACGGCGGTTTCCCAGCCGTTCTCGACGCTGATGCGCTCGCCCACACGGGCGGCCGAATCCAGGCCACGCGCCTTGAGCCAGGCCACGGCCGCGCCCTGCTCCTGGCCCAGCGCCGCTTGCTGCAGGGTTTCCAGCGACGACAGCCGGCCACGGGCGGCCTGCGCCTGCTTGCGCACTTCGGCCAGTTCGCCCTGGCTGCTGCGCTGCTGTTCCTGCAACGCGCCCACCGCCTGCTTGCGCGCCTCTACCTGTTCGTTGAGGCCATCCAGCGCGGCGCGCTGGGTCTCATGCTGGATCTGCACCTGCTCGAACGCTTCGGCCAGCGCGTCCAGATCGAGACCGGCACGCTCACTGGCCAGCGCTTCGCGCCGGCGCTCGGCCTCCAGGGCCTGGCGATCGAGGTAATCGACGCGGGTGCGCTCGACTTCGCCGGCACGCGATGCTTCACCGGTGTCGCGGCTGTGGTGTTCCCAGCGCTGCTGCCAATCGGCCAGGCGCGCTTCCGCGTCACGCAGGGCTTCCTGCTTGAATTCGTTTTCTTCGCGCAGCTGCTCCAGCTGCGGCTCGGCGGCGGCCACCGCCTCGCGCAACACCGCCAACTTGGCGGCGTCGCCGCTGATGTGCTGGGTCAGTTCCTGCAGCTGGCTCTGCGCTTCATCGCGCGCCTTGTGCAGGCGTTGCGACAACTCGCGCTGGTGGTGGATCTGCTGTTCGATCCGGGCCAGCGTACTGCCCACCTGGTAGACCTCGCCCTGCGCCTTGGCCAACGCTTCGGCCGCTTCTTCGCGCTGCACGCGTCCGGTCTCGATCCGCGACTCGGCCTCGCGCTGTTCGGCGATCAGCTGCTGCAGCTTGGTCTCTTCGCGCGCCAGGGCCTCGCGCAGTCCTTGCACGCGTGCGTCCAAGCCGCGGTATTCCAGCGCCTTCCACTCGGCGTCCTTGACCCGGCGCTCTTCCTGCAGCGCCTGGTACTGTTCGGCCTGCTTGGCCTGGCGTTGCAGGTGCGAGAGCTGCTTGGTGATCTCTTCGCGCAAATCGTTAAGGCGATCGAGGTTTTCGCGGGTGTGGCGAATTCGGGTCTCGGTCTCCTTGCGCCGCTCTTTGTACTTGGAGATGCCGGCGGCTTCTTCCAGGTACACGCGCAGGTCTTCCGGCCGGGCTTCGATGATCTGGCTGATCATGCCCTGCTCGATGATCGAGTAGCTGCGCGGCCCCAGGCCGGTGCCCAGGAACAGATCGGTGATATCGCGGCGCCGGCACTTGGTGCCGTTGAGGTAGTAAGCGCTGGAGCCATCGCGGCTGACGGTGCGCTTGACCGAGATTTCGTTGAACGCGGCGTACTCGCCGCTGATGGCGTGGTCGCTGTTGTCGAAGATCAGCTCGACCGTGGCCTGCGAGACTGGCTTGCGCGCCGAGGAGCCGGAGAAGATCACGTCGGTCAGCGAATCGCCACGCAGGCGGCTGGCCGAGCTTTCGCCCATGACCCAGCGCACCGCGTCGATGATGTTCGACTTGCCGCAACCGTTCGGACCGACGATGCCGGTCATGTTGGTCGGCAGATGCAGGGTGGTCGGGTCGACGAACGACTTGAAACCGGACAACTTGATCGTGGAAAGGCGCATGTGGCGTCGGATTCCGGGCGCCGCACGGGGGCGCCGCCAGCAGGATTACGGGGATTCCCGCGCCCAAGCCCTTGATCTGGCTGGATAACCGTGGGGCGGGCGCAGCAGTGGCCTGTGAGTATAGCGGGCGCGCCGCGGGCCGCGGGAGGCTGGGGTGGCAGGCACGGGCGTTCGATCTGGCTGAAAAGCCGGCGCCCGTAGAAAGCAACGGGCGTTCGATCTGGCCGAATAGCCGGCGCCCACAAAAAGCAACGGGCGCTCGATCTGGCCGAAAAGCCGGCGCCCGCAAAAAGCAACGGGCGCCCAGGGCGCCCGTCGCAGGTACTGCAGCGTTGGCCCGGAATCAGGCGTCGGCTTCGATCACGACCTTGACCGGCACTTCGACGTCGGCGTGCAGGTGCACGATGACTTCGAACTCACCGATGTTGCGGAACGAGCCTTCGCCCAGGACCACTTCGCTCTTCTCCAGCGGCAGGCCGGCGGCGGTGAAGGCCTCGGCGATGTCGCGCGGGCCAACCGAGCCGTACAGCTTGCCTTCGGTCGAAGCGTGGGCCGACACGGTGACGCTGGCGCCTTCGAACTTGGCGGCGCGCGACTTGGCTTCGTCCAGGTGACCCTGGGCCTTGGCTTCGTACTCGGCGCGCTTGGCTTCGAACTGGGCCACGTTGGCCTCGGTGGCCGGCACGGCCTTGCCCTGCGGCACGAGGAAGTTGCGGCCGTAGCCCGGCTTCACGGTGACCTTGTCGCCAAGGCCGCCGAGGTTGGTGACTTTCTGCAGCAGAATCAGATCCATGGTGTTGCTCCGTTATTCGTTAGCAAGGGCATGGTGCCGCTGCAACGGTGGCTGTCCGAATAGGACGGTGGAAACGCCAGGAAGGCCAACCGAAGAAGGCCTTCCTGTTAACAACCCGCACATGGATGTGCGGGCTCTTCCGAGGGACTCGGAAAGCGTCCCGGATTAAACGTCGTGATTGTCGGTGTACGGGATCAGGGCCAGGAAACGGGCGCGCTTGACGGCCGTGGCCAGCTGGCGCTGGTACTTCGACTTGGTGCCGGTGACGCGGCTCGGCACGATCTTGCCGTTCTCGGTCAGGTACTGGCGCAGGGTGTTGAGATCCTTGTAGTCGATCTCTTTGACGCCCTCGGCGGTGAACTTGCAGAACTTGCGGCGACGGAAGAACTTGGACATGGGTGTGCTCCTTAGGCGGCTTCGGCGGTGTCGCCGTCGGTATCGGCAGCGGCAGGGCTGTCGCCTTCTTCATCGTCGCGACGACGACGCTCGCCACGCTCGGGCTTGTCGCCCTTCTCGTCCTTGCTCTTCATGATCAGCGACTGCTCGGTGTCCGGGCCATCGCGCTTGATGACCAGGTTGCGCAGCACCGCATCGTTGAAGCGGAAGCTCTCGACCAGCTCGCTCAGCACGGCCTGGTCGGCCTCGATGTTCAGCAGCACGTAGTGCGCCTTCACCAGGTTCTGGATCGGGTAGGCCAGCTGACGGCGGCCCCAGTCTTCCAGGCGGTGGATCTTGCCGTTGCCGTTCTCGACCAGCGACTTGTAGCGCTCGATCATGGCCGGGACCTGTTCGCTCTGGTCCGGATGGACCAGGAACACGACTTCGTAATGACGACTCATGTTTTCATACCTTTCGGATGTGGCCCCGAGGGGGCCGGACAGCTCCCCGGCGCGTGCCGGTGGAGCAAGGGTTCCTGCCCGAGAACCGGACAGGAAGCGGGAAAGTATGGCAGTTCAGGGACTTAGGCGCAATGCCTCCCTGTAGGAACGGCTTCAGCCGCGACCGTAGATCCAGGGGGGGCCGTCAGACTGGCCGCCAGCCGCTGCGTCTATGGGAATCTCTAAGGAACCGACACGCTACGGTCGCGGCTGAAGCCGCTCCTACAAGACAGGTCAGGCCTTGTCGGCCTCGGTGGTGAAGCTCTCGCCGCACCCGCATTCGGCGGTCGCATTCGGGTTGGTGAAGGTGAAGGTCTCGCTCAGTCCGTGCTTGCCGAAGTCGATCAGGGTGCCGTCCACCAGGGCCAGGCTGTCGGCATCGACGTAGATGCGCACGCCCTCCTGCTCGAACACCGCGTCGTCCTGGCGCTGCTCGCGCGCCAGCTCGGTGACATGGCCCCAGCCCGAACAGCCGGTGCGGGTCACGCCGAAGCGCAGGCCGAGCGCGCCCGGGGTCTGCTGCACGAAGCGCTGTACGCGTTCCAGGGCGATGGGGGTAAGGCTGACTGCCATGAGGAGAACTCCAAGCGAACCGCTGAATTATAGGCCGTGGCGCGGACCGGGCCAGCGCCGGGCGCGCGACACTGCGTCTTGGCCCAGGTGCCCTGCTGGATGGGGCCGGCGGGCGCGCTTCACAAGCGCCGGGCGTGCCGCGCCCTCGCCTCGCAAGTGACGCGCCCCGCATTTACACTTGCCCGTTCATTGGACAGGTCGCTGCGGCGAGGAAGAAGCATCATGACGGTGGTCAGCGTTGAACATGCGCTTGCCGGGAAGATCCCGGAAGGCGGCGAGGCGACGGTACGGGGCTGGGTGCGCACGGTGCGCGGGTCTGCCAACCTGGCCTTCGTCAATGTCACCGACGGCTCCTGCTTCGCCCCGATCCAGGTGGTCGCCACCGATGCGCTGGCCAACCTGGAGGACATCAAGCGCCTGACCCCGGGCTGCTCGCTGGTCGCCACCGGCACCCTGGTCAAGTCGCAGGGCAAGGGCCAGGCGTTCGAGATCCAGGCCAGCGCGATCGAGATCGTCGGCTGGGTCGAAGACCCGCTGACCTACCCGATCCAGCCCAAGCCGATGACCCCGGAATTCCTGCGCGAGGTCGCCCACCTGCGCCCGCGCACCAACCTGTTCGGCGCGGTCACCCGCATCCGCAACTGCCTGGCCCAGGCAGTGCACCGCTTCTTCCACGAGAACGGCTTCAACTGGATCAGCACGCCGATCATCACCACCTCCGACGCCGAAGGCGCCGGGCAGATGTTCCGCGTCTCCACCCTGGATACCGCCAACCTGCCGCGCAACGCCGCCGGCGAGGTTGATTTCAGCCGCGACTTCTTCGGCAAGGAAACCTTCCTCACCGTGTCCGGCCAGCTCAACGTCGAGGCCTACTGCCTGGCCCTGAGCAAGGTGTACACGTTCGGCCCGACCTTCCGCGCCGAGAATTCCAACACCACCCGCCACCTGGCCGAGTTCTGGATGATCGAGCCGGAGATCGCCTTTGCCGACCTGGCCGAGGATGCGCGCCTGGCCGAGGAGTTCCTCAAGTACCTGTTCCGCGCGGTGCTGGCCGAGCGCGGCGACGACATGGCGTTCCTGGCCGAGCGCGTGGACAAGAACGCCATCAGCAAGCTGGAGGCGTTCGTCAACGCGCCGTTCGAGCGCATCGAATACACCGACGCGATCCGCCTGCTGCAGGGCTCGGGCAAGAAGTTCGACTTCCCGGTCGAGTGGGGCCTGGACCTGCAGACCGAGCACGAGCGCTGGCTGACGGAAGAACATGTCGGCCGCCCGGTGGTGGTGACCAACTATCCCGAGCACATCAAGGCCTTCTACATGCGCCTGAACGACGACGGCAAGACCGTCGCGGCGATGGACGTGCTGGCACCGGGCATCGGCGAGATCATCGGCGGCAGCCAGCGCGAAGAGCGCCTGGACGTGCTCGACGCCCGCATGGCGCAGTTCGGCCTGGATCCCGAGCACTACGGCTGGTACCGCGACTTCCGCCGCTACGGCACGGTCCCGCACGCCGGCTTCGGCCTGGGCTTCGAACGGCTGGTGGTCTACGTCTGCGGGCTGAGCAACATCCGCGACGCGATCCCCTACCCGCGCGCGCCGGGCAGCGCGGAGTTCTGATGCAGCGGCCTGTCCAGCATGCACCGGCCTTGATGGGAGCCACCTACCGATGACCCTGTTCTTCGCCCTGTGCTTCGTCGGCCTGGCCGTCGCCGCCTTTTGCGCTTTCGTGATCTTCTGGCCGCTGACCCTGGTGCATTTGCGCGATCGCCACGTGGCGATCGCCGAAGCCCTGGGCCCGGGCGCCTTCCTGCGGCCGGCCGCGCTGCAGTGGTTGCTCGGCCGGCGCTATCGCGCCACCGGCGACCGCGCGCTGTCGGGCCTGGCCACGCCGGCCTGGCTGTCGCTGCTGACCCTTTTCGCCGGGCTGGGCATGGCCGCCCTGCTCGGCCTGCTCTCCACGGTGATGCCATGACCCCACCCGATTCCTCCTCTTCCCACGACCAATGGTGGCTGGCCAGCCTCGGCCGCCTGCTGGTCTGGGCGCGCCTGCGGATCAATGACGCCGGCACCGCCGAAGTCCTCGACAGCGACGGCAACACGCTGGCCTACGATAGCGAAGACAGCGCCCGCGCGGCGCTGTTCGATGCCGAGTTCGTGGCCTTCGATGGGCTGGACGAAGAAGACGCCTTGGCGCGCGGCTTCTCGCTGGAAGAGATCGTGCCACCCCAGGGTAGCGACGAAGCGCTGCCGGCGCGGATGACCCAGCAGCTCGGCGGCCGCGCCTGATGTACACCCCGCGCGCCTTCGTCGAGACCGACCTGGCCGCGCTGGATGGACTGATCGCCCACGATCCCTTCGTCACCCTCATCACCACCGCTGGCGGCTTACCGGCGGTGAGCCACCTCCCCGTGCTGTACCGCCGCCAGGGCGAACAAGTGTTGCTTGAAGGCCACTGGGCGCGCCCCAACCCGCAGGCAGCCGCCGGCCCGGCACTGGTGGTCGTGCACGGCCCGCATGCCTACGTCTCGGCCAGCTGGTATCCGGACAAGGCCGCAGCCGCGCGCGTACCGACCTGGAACTACGCCGTGGCGCATCTGCACGGTGAGTTGCAGGTGTTCGACGACGAAGCGGCGCTGGCCGACCTGGTCGATCGCCTGAGCCGGCAGTTCGAAGCAGGCGTCGGCGGCGACTGGCACTTCGATGTCGACAACCCGCGCGAACGCTCGCAACTGCGCGGCATCATTGGCTTCCGCCTGGTCGTGGCGCGCATCGAGATGAAGTTCAAGCTGAGCCAGAACCACCCGGCGGCGAACATCGAGGCGGTGATTGCCGCACTCGAACGCCAGCCTGATGCCGACGCCCGCGCCACCGCGGCACTCATGCACCGTACTGCAGCGACTGCGCAGGGAGATGAAAGATAATGGCGGACATGAACTCGCTCACCGAACTACTAGAAAAGAACCGCGCCTGGTCCGACCGCATCAACCAGGAAGACCCGCAGTTCTTTGCCCGCCTGTCCAAACAGCAGAACCCGGAGTACCTGTGGATCGGCTGTTCCGATTCGCGCGTGCCGGCCAACCAGATCATCGACATGGCCCCGGGCGAGGTATTCGTCCACCGCAACGTCGCCAATGTCGTCGTCCATACCGACCTCAACTGCCTGTCCACCATCCAGTTCGCGGTGGACGTGCTCAAGGTGCGGCACATCCTGGTCGTGGGTCACTACGGCTGCGGCGGCGTGCTGGCCAGCTTGACCCAGGCACGGATGGGCCTGGTCGACAACTGGATCCGCCACGTTACCGACGTGGCCGACAAGCACGAACGCTGCCTGCACGACGCCGGCGACCTGCCGATGCAGCACGCGCGCCTGTGCGAGCTCAACGTACTGGAGCAAGTGGTGCACGTCGTCCGCACCACCGTGGTCCAGGACGCCTGGAGCCGAGGCCAGCCGCTGACGGTACATGGCTGGGTCTACAGCCTGCGCGACGGCCTGGTCAACGACCTCGGCATCGACGTGAGCGCCAACGAACACCTCGATGCGCGCTACACCCAAGCCCTGGCCAAGATCCAGGGCGACCACCAGGAACGCTGAGACTGCCGATGCTGACCGCCCCGCTCAACCTGCAGGCATGGATCGAAGAACACCGCGCCCTGCTCAAGCCCCCGGTCGGCAATAAATGCATCTACGACGGCGATTTCATCGTCATGGTGGTGGGCGGGCCGAACGCGCGCACCGACTTCCACTATGACGAAGGGCCCGAGTGGTTCTACCAGCTCGAAGGCGAGATGCTGCTGAAGGTGCAGGACGAAGGCCAGGTGCGCGACATCCCGATCCGCGCTGGCGAGATGTTCCTGTTGCCACCCAAGGTGCCGCATTCGCCGCGGCGGATGGCCGGGTCGGTTGGGCTGGTGGTCGAGCGCAAGCGCCTGGCCTCCGAGCGCGACGGGCTGATGTGGTATTGCCCGGCGTGCAACCATTTGCTGTACGAAGAGTTTTTCGCGCTGGAGGACATGGAGCGCGATTTGCCGCCGGTTTTTGAGCGGTTTTATGGGTCGTTGGAGCGGCGGACCTGTTCGGTTTGTGGGGTTGTGCATCCTGGGCGGGCTTGATTGTTTTATTTTTACGTGCGGCGGCCGGGGGCAGACCCTGTTCGGGACACGCCGTGAACCCATCCATGGGAGCTAATTGGCGACATCCATGTCGCCAATTGTCCCGAACAGGGTCTGCCCCCGGCCACCCGATAGATCAGCGTGGTGTGTGGGGGAGAGAAAGAGCACCCTCATCCGGCCCTGTCGGGCCACCTTCTCCCGCAACGGGAGAAGGACAGCAGGCGCTGTGAGCGACTAGTTTCAGCTGCAAAAATGCATGCCGTCCTTCTCCCGCTTGCGGGAGAAGGTGTCGCGACAGCGACGGATGAGGGCATCTCTCCCACACAAACGTGGCCATCTATCGGGCGTTTGGGGTCGGGCCCTTGCCCCGGGGGCGTTGGGCGACATGGACGTCGCCCAACGAGACACGCAGGATGCAGTATTTGGCGTCCCCCGGGGCAAGAGCCCGGCCCCAAACGCCGCGCGACCAAAACAAAAAGTCCGCTCTCCGCGACAAACCCGACCGACCAACACCCACCTACAATGTCGCCACTACCAGACGACATCTGACGCCATGTCCAACCCCCTGACGCGCCTGCAAGCCACCGCCCTGGACGCCGCCGATCCCCTGCGCGCCCTGCGCGCGGAGTTCTTGTTCCCGCAGCACAACGGCCGCGACCAGACCTATTTCGTCGGCAACTCGCTCGGCCTGCAGCCGCGCGGCGCGCGGGCAATGGTGTCGCAGGTACTCGATCAATGGTCGCAGCTGGCGGTCGAAGGCCACTTCACCGGTCCCGAACAGTGGCTCACCTACCACGAATTGGTGCGCGAGCCGCTCGCGCGCCTGGTCGGTGCGCTGCCAGCGGAGGTGGTGGCGATGAACACGCTGAGCGTCAACCTGCACCTGATGATGGTCAGCTTCTACCGGCCCAGTCGCGAGCGGCCGGCGGTGTTGATCGAGGCCGGGGCGTTCCCCACCGATCGCCATGCGGTGGAATCGCAAATTCGCTTCCACGGTTTCGATCCGGCAACCGACTTGATCGAGGTGCAGCCGGACACCGCTGATGGCACGGTCTCGATGGCGGCGATCGAGCAGGCTATCGCAACCCACGGCCCGCGCCTGGCGCTGGTGCTGTGGCCGGGCATCCAGTATCGGACCGGCCAGGCGTTCGACCTGGCACGGATCGTTGAACTGGCACGTGCGCAAGGCGCCCATGTCGGCTTCGACCTGGCCCATGCGGTCGGCAATCTGCCGCTGTCGCTGCACGATGATGGCGCCGATTTCGCGGTGTGGTGCCACTACAAGTATGTCAACGCCGGGCCGGGCGCGGTCGCTGGTTGTTTCGTGCATGAGCGCCACGCGCGCGCCACGCTGCCGCGTTTCGCCGGTTGGTGGGGCCATGATCGCGAGAGCCGCTTCCGCATGGCGCCGGAATTCGTGCCCACCCCGGGTGCGGAGGGTTGGCAGCTGAGCAATCCGCCGGTGCTGGCGCTGGCGCCTTTGCGCGCTTCGCTGGCGTTGTTCGAGCGCGCCGGCATGCCGGCGCTGCGGCATAAGTCCGAACAGCTCACCGCCACGCTGGAGGCGCTGGTCCATGCGCGCGTGCCGCAGGTGCTACAGGTGCTCACTCCGTCCGATCCGCAGCAGCGCGGCTGCCAGCTGTCGCTGCGCGTGGCCGGTGGGCGTGCGCAGGGTCGGGCCTTGTTCGAGTACTTGCAATCGGTCGGCGTGCTCGGTGATTGGCGTGAGCCCGATGTGATCCGGATCGCGCCGACGCCGCTCTACAACCGCTTCGCCGACCTGCATCACCTGGTCGAGGAAGTGGAACACTGGGCCGGCCTGTAAGCCCCGCTCCCCTCCTCCCCCCCTGTGGCCAATGCCTTGAATTCTCCTTCCCCGCGTTCGCTCACCCTCATCGGCGCCGGCCTGGCCGGCAGCTTGCTGGCGATCCTGCTGTCGCGCCGCGGTTGGCGCGTCACCGTGTACGAGCGCCGCGGCGATCCGCGCATCAAGGGCTATGAATCCGGTCGCTCGATCAACCTTGCCCTGGCCGAGCGCGGCCGCCATGCCTTGCGCGTGGCCGGTGCCGAAGACGCGGTGATGGCGCGCGCGGTGATGATGCGCGGGCGCATGGTGCATCCGCCGGGCGCGCCGGCGCAGCTGCAGCGCTACGGCCGCGACGACAGCGAAGTGATCTGGTCGATCCACCGCGCCGACCTCAACGTCGCCTTGCTGGAGTTGGCCGAGCAGGCTGGCGCGACGATCCATTTCCACCGCCGCCTCCACACCGTCGATTTTGAAGCCAGCTATGCGCGCTTCATCGACGACCGCGACGACCAGCCGCACGATATCCATTTCGACAGCCTGGTGGGCACCGATGGCGCCGGCTCGGCCTTGCGCGCGGCCATGCAGCGCAAGTCCGCGCTCGGCGAGCGCATCGAATTCCTCGATCACTCCTACAAGGAGCTGGAGATCCCACCGAACGCGGACGGCAGCTTCCGCATCGAACGCAACGCGCTGCATATCTGGCCGCGCGGCCGCTACATGTGCATCGCCCTGCCCAATGCCGAGGGCACCTTCACCGTGACCCTGTTCCTGCCCAACGAGGGCCGGCCGAGCTTTGCCACGGTCAACAGCGGCGCCGAGGCCGAAGCGCTGTTCGCGCGCGACTTCCCCGATGCCTTGCCGCTGATCCCGCGGCTGCGCGAGGACTGGGAGGCGCATCCGCCCGGCCTGCTCGGCACGCTCTACCTGGACCGCTGGCACCTGGACGGCCGTGCCGTGCTGGTGGGCGATGCCGCGCATGCGATGGTGCCGTTCCACGGCCAGGGCATGAACTGCGCGTTCGAGGATTGCGTGGCGCTGGCCGAGGCGCTCGATGCCCACGACGATCTCGCCTGTGCCTACGCCCTGTTCCAGACCCGTCGCCACGCCAACGCCGCGGCGATCCAGCAGATGGCGCTGGAGAACTACCTGGAGATGCGCGACCGCGTGGACGATCCGGATTTCCTGCTGCAGCGCCAGCTCGAACAGCAACTGCAAACGCGCTGGCCGACGGTGTTCGTGCCGCACTACACCATGGTCACTTTTCTGCGTACGCCGTATGCGGTGGCCCTGGCACGCAGCGAGATCCAGCGCGAGATCCTGGTGGAGGCCACGCGCGGGCGCCGCGACCTGGACGGCCTGGATTGGGCGGCGCTGGAACAGGTGGTGCATGAGCGCTTGGCACCGTTGCCGGGCGCGCATTGAGTTGACAGAGGGCGCCGGCGGCCGCCGGTTCCGGCTGTCGGGGCTGAAGCCCCTCCTACAATTCTCCGGCGAAACTGTAGGAGGGGCTTCAGCCCCGACAGCGCGCCAGGGCATCAGCGCCTAGAATGGCCGGGTCCCGACGACCGACCCAAGAATGCCTGACTCCTTCCTGTTCTACGACCTGGAGACCTATGGCCAGGACCCCCGGCGCACGCGCATCGCGCAGTTCGCCGCGGTGCGCACCGACGCCGAACTCAATGTCATCGAGGAGCCGATCAGTTTCTTCGTGCGCCCGGCAGATGACCTGCTGCCCTCGCCTTACGCCACCCTGGTCACTGGCATCACCCCGCAGCACGCCCTGCGCGAGGGTGTGAACGAGGCCGAAGCGTTCTCGCGCATCGCCGAACAGATGGTCCGGCCGCAGACCTGCACGCTGGGCTACAACTCCTTGCGCTTTGACGACGAGTTCGTTCGCCATGGCCTGTTCCGCAATTTCCACGACCCGTATGAGCGCGAATGGCGCAACGGCAATTCACGCTGGGACCTGCTCGACATGCTGCGGCTGCTGCACGCGCTGCGCCCGGACGGCGTGGCCTGGCCACAGCGCGAGGATGGCGCTACCTCGTTCAAGCTTGAACAACTGGCCACCGCCAACCAGGTGCGCGAGGGCGAGGCGCATGAAGCGTTGTCCGACGTGTTCGCCACCATCGGCATGGCGCGGCTGTTCCGCCGTCACCAGCCCAGGTTGTGGGACTACGCCCTGAAGCTGCGCGACAAGCGCTACGTCGCCAGCCTGCTCGACGTGATCGCGATGCAGCCGGTACTGCATGTATCACAGCGCTACCCGGCCGCGCGCCTATGCGCCGCGCCGGTACTGCCGCTGACCCGGCACCCGCGCGTGGACAGCCGGGTGATCGTGTTCGACCTGGACAGCGACATCGAGCCGCTGTTGCGATTGCCGCCCGGCGATATCGCCGACCGCCTCTACACCCCCGCCAGTGCCCTGCCCGAAGGCGAGCAGCGCATCGGCCTGAAGGAAGTGCATCTCAACAAGTCGCCGGCGCTGGTGTCGTGGTCGCACCTGCGGGCGCCGGATTTCCAGCGCCTGGGAATCGATCCGGCGCGCATCGAGGCCAATGCCGCGCTGCTGCGCCAGCACGGCCCGCAGCTGGCCGAGAAGGTCCGCCAGGTCTACGGCAGCGAACGTGCCAGCGGGCCGGCCGACGTCGATGCCTCGCTCTACGACGGCTTCCTCGGTGACGGCGACCGCCGCTTGTTCCCGGCCGTGCGCGCCAGCACGCCCGAGGCGCTGTCGACGCTGGAGGGCCGCTTCGTCGACCCGCGCCTGCCCGAGCTGCTGTTCCGCTACCGCGCACGCAACTGGCCCGGTTCACTGAGCGCCGATGAGCAGGCCCGCTGGGACGACTACCGGCGCCGCCGCCTGGTCGCCGACAATGGCCTGTCCGAAGTGACCTTCGATCAGTTCTGGGCGCAGATCGCCGAGCTGCGCCTGGCCAACGCCGACGACCCCGGCCGGCAGGCGCTGCTGGACCAGCTCGCGGCCTGGGGCGCCGATTTGCAGAGGAGTCTATGAGCCGTTATTTCACCCCCGCCAGCTTCAAGTTCCTGCGCGGGCTGGCGCGCCACAATGAAAAGGCCTGGTTCGAGGCCCACCGCGCCGACTACGACACCCACGTACGGCAGCCGTTCCTGCAGCTCATCACCGACCTGCAGCCGGCCCTGGCCGAGGTCAGCGCGCACTTCCGCGCCGACCCGCGCGGCAATGGCGGCTCGCTGTTCCGGATCTATCGCGATGCGCGCTTCTCCAACGACAAATCGCCCTACAAGACCTGGCAGGGTGCGCGCTTCTTCCACGAGCGCCGCCGCCAGGTGCCGGCACCCTCGTTCTATGTGCATTTGCAGCCAGGCGAAAGCTTCGTCGGTGCCGGCCTGTGGCATCCGGAGCCGGATACGCAGCGCAAGGTGCGGCAGTTCATCTTCGAGAACCCCGGCAGTTGGAAGGCCGCCGCCTACGAGGCCAAGTTGCGCAAGCGCTTCGACCTGGAAGAGACCGAGAAACTGGTGCGCGCACCGCGCGGTTTCCCGGCCGAGTTCGAGTTCATCGAAGACCTCAAGCACCGCAACTGGGTGATGTGGCGCAGCCTGGACGACGACATGATGACCGGCCCGCGCTTGCGCCAGACGGTGGCTGCCGACCTGGCGACGCTCGGGCCGTTCGTGGATTATCTGTGCGCGGCGCTGGACCTGGAGTTTTGATCTGGCGCCAGCCTCGCCCAACCGCAATGGCAGGAGCCCGGCATGAAGAAGCTCTGGTGGATCGTCCCGCTGCTGGCCGCCTGCGCGCTGGCCGCCTATGTCGTCGCAGGTCCCTACCTAGCCATCCGCGGCATCAGCCAGGCGATCGAACAACAGGACACCGCGGCGCTTGAACGCCATGTGGACTTCCCACGGCTGCGCGCCAACCTCAAGGCGCAGCTCGATGACTATGTCGTGCGGCGGGTCGGGGTGGAGACGCAATCCAGCCTGCTCGGCGGCATTGCGCTGCAGATCGCCGGCGGCCTGACCGGCGCCGGCGTCGATACCCTGGTCACCCCGCTTGGGATCGGCGCGCTGCTGCAGGGCCACCAGCTGTGGAAGCGCGGCAGCGGCAAGACCGTGGATGGCGACACCTGGTCGCCGCCGATGCCGGCACGTCCGCTGCACGACGCCCGCAAGCGCTTCGAATCGACTTCGCGTTTCACCGCCACGGTGCGGACCGATGCCGGCGATCCGGTCGTGTTCGTGCTGGACCGCCAGGGCCTGCGCTGGCGCCTGACCGATATCCGCCTGCCACTGGCCGGCCCGGCACCGATTGACCGCTAGGGCGGGTTCGCGCCGAGCATCGACCCAGCCAGCCGCTGCACCCCCTCGCGCAACTGCCAGCGCGCCGACAGCGGCAGCGTGCGCAACCAGGCGTGCGGCGAAGGCGGCCGCGGCGAGCCGCGCCAGGCAATGGCCACCTCGTTGCTCATGCCCGGCTCGGGCAGCAGCAGGTGCTGCTTGCCGAAGGCCTCGCGCAACCAGGTGCGATGCAGGAACAGGTCGGTGTCGTAGAGGTTGATCGCCATCACCCCCTCGGGCCCCAGCGCCTCGCGGCAGAGGTCGTAGAAGGGCTGGCAATCCAGCTGCGGCGGCAGGCCGCTGGAGTCGTAGGCATCGACCAGCAGCAGGTCGAAGCGGCCGCGCCGCTGCCGCAGCCAGTTCGCCCCATCGTCCTGCACCACTGCCAGGCGCGCGTCGTTGGCGGGAATGTGAAAGTGCTCACGCAGTGCCAGCACGCCGGCGTCGTTTTCCACCACCTCGATCCGCGCCTGTGGCCAATGCCGATAGCAGAACTTGGCCTGCGCACCGCCGCCCAGGCCGACGATCCCGATCGTGCGCGACGCCGGATGCAGCCACAACGCGGCCAACATGCTGCGGGTATAGCCAATGCACAGCCAGTCCGGCGCCCAACGCGACATCCGGGTCTGGGTGACGGCACCATTGAAGCGCAATTCGAGGTGGCGCCAGGTTCGGCGCACGAAGGCGCCGGCATTGCCGCTGGCCTGGCCGGCACTCACCGCGGCACGGCACTCATTGCGGCCGCGGATCGTTGGCCACGCCATGCGGCACATGGCCCGCGGCCACGTGCTGATGCTGGCGGGCACTGTCGATGTTGTGCTGCGAATCGTCGAAGAAGATATCGGCGCCGAACGCGGCCAGGAACGGCCCCTTGTGCCGGCCGCCCAGGAACAGCGCCTCATCCAGGCGCACACCCCATTCGCGCAGCGTGCGGATCACCCGCTCGTGCGCCGGCGCCGAGCGCGCGGTCACCAGCGCGGTGCGGATCGGCGAGGCCTCGCCGGCCGGAAATGCCGCCTGCAGCGCGTGCAGGGCGGAAAGGAAATTACGGAAAGGTCCGCCGGTCAGCGGCTCGCGAGCGTTCTCGCGCTCGTAGCGGCCGAAGGCTTCCACGCCCTGCTCGCGCGAAATGCGCTCGCTCTCATCGCTGAAGATCACTGCATCGCCATCGAAAGCAATGCGCAGCTGGCGCGCGTGGCGGCCGGCCTCGGCGGCGATGGCGGCTTCGACCACCTCATCGTGCGCGCGCGGCAAGATGGTCGCCGCCGCGACCCCGTGGGCCAGCGCGCGCCGCACCGACTCCGGGTTCGCCGACAGGAACAAATCGGTGCCGAACGGTTTGACGTAGGGCCAGGTCGCCTCGCCCGACGTGAAAGTGGCGCGGACGATATCCAGCCCGTAGTGCTGGATCGAATTGAAGATGCGCAGGCCGGTATCGGCCGAATTGCGCGACAACAGGATGACCTCCACCCGCGGGGTCTCCGGCGGCGCGCCTTCGTTCAAGGCCAGCAGCTTGCGTACCACCGGAAAGGCCACGCCCGGGCGCAGGATGTCGTCCTCGTGGGCGCGCTGGTAGGCCGCATACGCCTCCACGCCTTCGCGCTCGAACAGGCTGTGACCCTCCTCCAGGTCGAACAGCGCGCGCGAGGTCACCGCGACGGTCAGCAGGCGGGGGGTGTTGTCGGCCATGGGTCTCTGGGGTCCTGCGTCTTCGCGACGTATGTGACTGCACCGCGCATTGTGCCGCAGCGGGCAGCGTGGCGGAGGCGCTGCCGGCCCTCAGACCACGAACTGCTCGCTGAGGATGCGCTCTTCGAGGTTGTGCTCTGGGTCGAACAGCAGCGTGACCCGGTGCTCGCGCGACTCGCGGATGGTCACTTCGACCACGTCGCGGGTTTCGTGCGAATCGGCGGTGACACTGACCGGACGCTTGTACGGGTCCAGCACCTGCATCCGCACCTCGGTGTCGGCCTTGAGGATCGCCCCGCGCCAGCGCCGCGGCCGATACGGCGCGATCGGCGTCAGCGCCAGCGTATGCGAGCCGAGCGGCAGGATCGGGCCGTGCGCGGAGTAGTTGTAGGCAGTACTGCCGGCCGGGCTGGACACCAGCACGCCATCGCCGATGAGCTCCTCGATGCGGGTCTGGCCATTCAGGTCGATACGCAGGTGCGCAGCCTGGCGGGTCTGGCGCAGCAGCGAAACCTCGTTATAGGCCAGCGAACCGGTGGTGGTACCCGACTCCGTCTGCGCCAGCATTTCCAAGGGCCGCAAATGGGCCGGTTCGGCCCGGGCCAGGCGCTCGACGAGGTCATCATCGCGGAACTGGTTCATCAGGAAACCAATCGAACCCAGCTTCATGCCGAACACCGGCTTGCCGGCACTGGCATGGCGGTGCAGGGTCTGCAGCATGAAGCCATCGCCACCGAGCGCGCACAGCACCTCGGCCTCATCGATGGCATGGTCACCATGGCGCGCGACCAGCTCAGCGCGAGCGCGCTGGGCGGCGTCAGTATTACTGGCAAGGAAAGCGATGCGGGGGGAAGCGGTCATCGGCGGCTCCGTGGAACGCCGCCCAGCATACCCGAGGCGGGTTGCAGGGCAGCCGCCTCGACTGATGGAATCGGCGACACCTGGTTATGCGAGCAGTGTCCCCGTAGGAGCGGCTTCAGCCGCGAAGGGCTCTACCGGTAAAGCCCGTTCGCGGCTGAAGCCGCTCCTACAGGGGTCAGGCCTGCCAACGGCAGGCCTGACCACGGGACTACACCCCGTGCGCCGCCAGTTGCCCCAGCCGCTGCACCGCCACCGACACCGTCGGGTAGTCCAGCGTCTTCTGCGCCGCCAGCTCCTGCAGCATCGACAAGGTGAAGCGCAGGCTGGAATCGTCGCGCTCCAGCCAGCGCGATACCTTGGCTTCAGGGGTGGCGCCCGGCATCGACAGCACCTGCCCGGCCAGATTGCGCTGGTGGGCGGCCAGTTCGTCGCGCAGCACGCCACGGGCCACCGCGTGCCAGCGGCCGTTGACCTCGAGCGCGTCGATCTGCTCGAACAGCCACGGCAGCTGCAGCGCTTCGCCCAGGCGGAAGTGGACCTTGGAGACGTCCACCGGCTTCAGCTTGCGCGTGCGGGCCAGTTCGATGATGTCGAACGCCGGCTCCAGGTAGCGCAATTCGGACAACTGCTGGGCCAGGGCCGGCGGCATGCCCTTGTCCTTCCACGCCTGCACGCTCGCCAGGTAGGCCGGGCGCTGCGAATCGCCGAGCACGCCGGAGGCCACGCGGATGTCGTTGAAGGCATCGTGGTAACGCTCGACCGCGGCGGTGATGCCCGGCATCGCACCGGGGCGGAACAGCAGCCAGCGCACGAACGAGCGCTGCAGCTTCCAGATCACTTCCAGGGCATCGATCTGCACCTGCTCAGGCACCTTGCCGTCGAGCGCGTCGATCTGCGTCCACAACGAACGCGCATCCAGGGTCTCGCGGCTGATGGTGTAGGCCTTGGCGACCTCGCCGATGCTGCGGCCGGTGTCTTCCTGCATGCGCATCAGGAAGGTGGCGCCCATGCGGTTGATGGTGGTGTTGGTGACCGCAGTGGCGATGATCTCGCGCTTCAGGCGGTGCTTCTCCATCGCCTCGGCGTACTTCTTCTGCAGCGGCTTGGGGAAGTAGCGCTGCAGTTCCTTGGACAGGTACGGGTCTTCGGGGATGTCCGATTCCAGCAACTGCTGGAACGCCACCAGCTTGGAGTAGGACAGCAGCACCGCCAGCTCCGGCCGGGTCAGGCCCTGGCCGCGGGCCTTGCGCGCCGACAGTTCGGCGTCGGACGGCAGGAATTCGATCTGCCGGTCGAGCAGGCCCTGTTGCTCCAGCGTGCGGATGAAATGCTGCTTGGAGCCGAGGCGCTTGACGCTCATCCGCTCCATCAGGCTGATGGCCTGGTTCTGGCGGTAGTTGTCCCACAGCACCAGGTCGGCGACTTCGTCGGTCATCGAGGCCAGCAGCTTGTTGCGGGCATCGACGGTGAGCTTCTTGTCCTGCACGACGGCGTTGAGCAGGATCTTGATGTTGACCTCGTGGTCGGAGGTATCCACGCCGGCGGAGTTGTCGATGAAGTCGGTATTGAGCAGCACCCCGGCCTGCTGTTCGGCCTCGATGCGGCCGAGCTGGGTCATGCCGAGGTTGCCGCCCTCGCCCACCACCTTGCAACGCAGCTCACCACCGTTGACGCGCAAGCCGTTGTTGGCGCGATCGCCGACATCGGCGTGGGTCTCGGTCGCGGCCTTGACGTAGGTGCCGATGCCGCCGTTCCAGAACAGGTCCACCGGCGCCTTGAGGATCGCGTTCATCAGCTCGTTCGGCGACAGGCTCTTGACCGCCGCGTCCAGGCCCAGCGCGTCACGCACCTGCGGGGTGATCTCGATCGCCTTGAGGGTGCGCGGGTAGATCCCGCCACCCTTGCTGATCAGCTTGGCGTCGTAGTCGGCCCAGCTCGAACGCGGCAGCTTGAACAGGCGTTCGCGCTCGGCGAACGACTTGGCCGCATCCGGATTCGGGTCCAGGAAGATGTGGCGGTGGTCGAAGGCCGCCAGCAGGCGGATGTGGCGCGACAACAGCATGCCGTTGCCGAACACGTCGCCGGACATATCGCCGACGCCCGCGCAGGTGAAGTCTTCGCTCTGGCAATCGCGGCCGAGCGCGCGGAAGTGGCGCTTGACCGATTCCCAGGCGCCACGCGCGGTGATGCCCATGCCCTTGTGGTCGTAGCCCACCGAGCCACCCGAGGCGAAAGCGTCGCCCAGCCAGAAGCCGTGCGCGATGGCCAGGCCGTTGGCGATGTCCGAGAACGTGGCGGTGCCCTTGTCGGCGGCCACCACCAGGTACGGGTCGTCGACGTCGTGGCGCACCACTTGCGGCGGCGGCACGATCTTGCCGCCGACGATGTTGTCGGTGATGTCGAGCAGGCCCTGGATGAACAGCTTGTAGCAGGCGATGCCTTCGGCCATCACCGCGTCGCGATCGCCACCCGCCGGGGAACGCTTGACGAAGAAGCCGCCCTTCGCGCCGACCGGCACGATCACGGTGTTCTTCACCATCTGCGCCTTGACCAGGCCCAGCACCTCGGTGCGGAAGTCCTCGCGCCGGTCCGACCAGCGCAGGCCACCACGGGCGACCGCGCCAAAGCGCAGGTGCACGCCTTCCACGCGCGGGCCGTAGACGAAGATCTCGCGGTACGGACGCGGCTTGGGCAGGTCGGGAACCTTGGAAGAATCGAACTTGAAGCTGATGCAGTGGCCAGGATTGCCGGCCGCATCGGTCTGGTAGTAGCTGGTGCGCAGGGTGGCATCGATCACGCCGATGAAGCTGCGCAGGATGCGGTCTTCGTCGAGGCTGGAGACCCGGTCCATCAGCTTGAGCAGGGCGGCACGGGTGGCCTCCTGCTGGGCGGCGCGGTCGCTCTTGCGGGCTTCGACCACCGCCTGCAGCGCCTTCAGGGTGGCTTCGTCGCCGGCGGCCAGCACTTCAAGCGCGGCCTTCAGGCGGGCCTGGCCCTCGGCGATCTGCGCCTTGGTTTCATTGCCGGTGGCCGGGTCGAAGCGCGCTTCGAACAACTCGACCAGCAACCGCGCCAGCAACGGATAGTGCTGGAACGTCTGTTCGACATAGGCCTGCGAGAACGGCACGCCGGTCTGCAACAAATACTTGCAGTAGCCGCGCAGCAGCGCGACCTGGCGCCAGTGCAGGCCGGCGGAAAGGATCAGGCGGTTGAAGCCATCATTCTCGGCATCGCCGTGCCAGATCCGCGCGAAGGCCTCGCCAAAGGCGGCATCGGCGCTGTTTGCGTCGATCGGGCCGGCAGTGGATTCAACCTCGAAATCCTGGATGTACAGCGGCTGCTCGGCGACCTGCAGGCGATACGGGCGCTCTGAAATCACCCGCAGGCCCATGTTCTCCATCATCGGCAGCGCATCGGACAGCGGGATGTCGTCGAGCTGCCGGTACAGCTTCAGGCGCAGCCCATCGGCGCCTTCGCGACGCACCGGCTGCAGGCTCAGGTGCAGGTCATCGGGGCCGCTCAGCGCAGCGAGGTGCTCGACGTCGCTGGCTGCCGCCTCGGTGGTGGACTCCTCGATATAGCCCGCCGGCAGCGCGCGCCCATAGGCCGCGGCCAGGCGCAGCCCGGCGGCCTCGCCATGGCGGGCGACCAGGGCTTCGCGCAGGTCGTCCTGCCAGTTGCGCAGCAGGTGCGCCAGGCGCTGTTCCAGCTCGCGGGTATCGAACTCCAGCGCTTCGCCGGCCTTGGGCCGCACGATCAGGTGCAACTGCGCCAGCGGCGACTCGCCCAGCACCACATTCGAATCGATGTACTCGCCGTGCAGCGCTTCCTTGAGCAGCGACTCGATACGCAGGCGCACGTCGGTATTGAAGCGATCGCGCGGCAGGTACACCAGCGCGGAAATGAAGCGGCTGTACTTGTCGCGGCGCAGGAACAGGCGGCTGCGCACGCGCTCCTGCAGGCCGAGGATGCCCATCGCGGTGTTGTACAGTTCCTGCTCGTTGGACTGGAACAGCTCCTCGCGCGGCAGGGTCTCGAGGATATGGCGAAGCGCCTTGCCGCTGTGGCTGCTCGGGGTCAGGCCGGACTGCTTCATGACGTGGTCGTGGCGACGGCGCACCAGCGGAATTTCCCACGGCCGGCGGTTGTAGGCGCTGGAGGTAAACAGGCCGAGGAAACGCTGTTCGGCGACGATCCGGCCCTTGGCGTCGTATTCGAGCACGCCGATGTAGTCCATGTAGCCGGCGCGGTGGACGCGCGAACGGGCGTTGGTCTTGGTCAGGATCAACGCTTCCTTCGGCCCGCTGCCGCTGCTCATGGCGTTGGCCGCCAGGGTCTTGATCGGGCGCGCCGGCGACTTGTCCTTGCCGCGCATCAGGCCCAGGCCACTGGCCTCGACCGGCGCCAGCACGTCCTCGCCGTTCTGCTTCTCGACCCGGTACTCGCGGTAGCCGAAGAAGGTGAAGTGGTCGGCGGCGGCCCAGCGCAGGAATTCCTGCGCCTCGTGGCGGCTATCCTCGTCCACCGGCAGGCGGCGCGTGGACAGGGCGTCGGCCAGGCCGACCATCTTCTCGCGCATCGCCGTCCAGTCGCCGACGATCGCGCGCACCTCGGCCAGCACCTTGCGCACGGCCGCTTCGATCTTCTGCATTTCCTCGGCCGGCTGGCGGTCGATCTCCAGCACCATCATCGACTCGGCCTTGCCCTCGCCCACCGCGCCAAGCTTGCCGGCACGGTCGCGGCTGATCTGCAGCACCGGGTGGCCCAGCACATGCACGCCCACGCCGGCCTCGGCCAGCGCCATGCTCACCGAATCGACCAGGAACGGCATGTCGTCATTGACGATCTGCAGCACCGTATGCGGCGATTCCCAGCCATTGGCCTGGGTGGTCGGGTTGAACACCCGCACGTTGGCGGTGCCGGGCTTGCGCGTGCGCGCGAACTCCAGCATGTCGCCGGCCAGCGCGGCCCACTCTTCGGCACTGTGGTGCGGGAACTCGTCGGACTCCATGCGGCGGTAGAAATCGCCGGCGAATGCCTGTGCTTCGGGCTGGCGCGCGGCGGGGTAGCGCTTGCGCAACGCTGCGAACACCGGTTCGAGGCTGAAGGCCTGCACCTCGGTGCCCGCCTGGGAAACTACGCGTTGGCCGCCAGTCTTGGACGCAGTGGCCTTGGTCGATTTCGAAGCAGCTTTCTTGGGTTTCATGACAGGAGCGAAGAGCCCGACGGGAAAGTTGCAAATTGTAACGATGCGCCGTGACAGTGCCTTGCTGCATAGCGCAAACCTGGGATCGGGTTTCTACTGCGTTCAAGCAATCCGGTGTCTGGCCACGGCCACGCAGAACATGCAGCGATGCGGTCGCTGCAGGGGTCATGGGCTCAATGCGATGCACGCGCGGCAATGACCAGCGCTGCCATGCGCAGGCCGCGAACCGCCACAACGCGCAAGAACGCCGCAGGCTGCACACGGTCGGAGGGGTCTCGTCAAGGCTACTTTAAAACTGAACTGGACGGTATAGTCCACTCCAATGATGTCGACCCCCACTCCCCTGCGTTCGCGCCAGGCCCGCGACAACCGTGTCCACGAAGCCGTGCACGAGGCGGTCAACGCACTGCTCGCCGAACAGGGCATGCGCCTGAGCATGGAGGCCGTGGCCGCGCGCGCCGGTTGTTCCAAGCAGACCCTGTACGCCCACTACGGCTGCAAGCAGAACCTGTTGAGCGCGGTGATGCGCGACCAGATCGCGCTGACCACCGATCACCTCGACGAGGACGGCCAGGATCTCCGCAGTGGCCTGCTCGCCTTCGCCGAGCGCCACCTCGAACAGTTGAACCGCCCTCACGTGATCCAGACCTGCCGCCTGATAGATGCCGAGTCACACCGGTTTCCCGACCAGGCCAGGCAGATCTATGAGGACGGGGTCGCCGCGCTGCAGGATCGGCTGGCACAATGGCTGCGCCGGGCCAGCGAGCGCGGCCAGCTCAGGCATGACGATCCGCACGTGATGGCCGAGTTGCTCCTGGGCATGATCGTCGGCTTGGATTTCGAAAGGCAGCGGTTCCATACACCGCACCGTTCCGACGCCCCCGCACGGCGCCGGTGGGCGGAACACACGATCGACAGCTTCCTGCGCGCCTTTGCGCCCTGAGTGCCCCCGCGCTCCCAAGATCAAAAACAACCGAAAACGGAGTTTTCACCGATGACCGCCCCCCTCCGCACTCTCGCCCTGGCCTGCGCTGTGACGCTGGCGCTGGCCGCCTGCAAGAAGCCGGAACAGCCGCAGCCCCCGCCGCCTGAAGTCAGCGTGGTCGAAGCCAAGCCGCAGACCCTGCCGTTGCAGCGCGAGCTGGTGGGCCGCCTGTCCGGTTTCCGCACCGCCGACGTGCGCGCCCGCGTCGCCGGCGTGCTGCTCAAGCGCCTGTACACCGAAGGCACCGACGTCAAGGAAGGCCAGCCGCTGTTCCAGATCGACCCGGCGCCGCTCAAGGCCACGCTGTCCGCGGCCCAGGGCGAACTGGCCGCGGCCGAGGCCACCTATGCCAACGCCAAGGTCGCCGCGCAGCGCGCGCGCAGCCTGGCACCGCAGAAGTACGTGTCCAAGTCGGACCTGGACACCGCCGAGGCGACCGAACGCACCTCGGCCGCGGCGGTGCAGCAGGCCCGTGCATCGGTTGAATCGGCGCGCATCAACCTCGGCTACGCCACCGTGACCGCGCCGATCAGCGGCCGCGCCGGCAAGCAGCAGGTCACCGAAGGCGCGCTGGTCGGCCAGGGCGACTCCACCCTGCTCACCACCATCGACCAGCTCGACCCGCTGTACGTGAACTTCTCCATGAGCGGCGATGAGCTGGCGCGGCTGCGCCAGGCCCAGGCCCAGGGCAATGTCGCCCTGAGCGGCGAGCACCAGGCCACCGTGCAGGTCCAATTGGGCGATGGCAGCGTCTATCCGCATCCGGGCACGCTCGACTTCACGTCGGTGACGGTCGAACCGAGCACCGGCAGTGTCTCGCTGCGCGCCCTGCTGCCCAATCCCGACCACGTGCTGCTGCCCGGCTCGTTCGTCTCCTTCAGCGCCACGCTGGGCCAGCGCGAGGGCGCCTTCCTGGTGCCGCAGGCCGGCATCCAGCGCGATGCCCACGGCGCCTACGCCCTGGTCGTCGGCAAGGACGGCAACGTGGTTCGCCGCAACGTGACCGCCGACAGCCAGCAGCAAGGCCAGTGGGTGATTACCGGTGGCCTGGAAGTGGGCGACAAGGTGATCGTCAGTGGCCAGCAGAAGGTCAAGGAAGGCGCCCCGGCCAAGGCGGTGCCGTTCGATCCGAACGCGGGCCAGCAGCAGCCGGGCGCCAAGCCGGCCGCCGCGCCCGCGCCTGCCGAGAAGAAGTGACGGGACCCGGACATGCCAAAATTCTTTATTGAACACCCGGTCTTCGCCTGGGTGGTGGCGATCCTGATCTCGCTCAGCGGCGTGATCTCGATCCTCAGCCTGGGCGTGGAGTCGTATCCGTCCATCGCCCCGCCGCAGGTCACCGTCAGCGCGACCTACCCAGGCGCCAGTGCCGATACCGCCGAAAAAGCGGTGACCCAGGTCATCGAGCAGCAGCTCACCGGCATCGACCACCTGCTGTACTTCAACTCGTCCTCGGCCTCCAACGGCCGCGTCAGCATCACCCTGACCTTCGAGACTGGCACCAACCCGGATATCGCCCAGGTGCAGGTGCAGAACAAGGTGGCGCTGGCCACTCCGCGCCTGCCTACCGAAGTGACCCAGCAGGGCGTGGTGGTGGCCAAGGCCAACGCCGGCTTCCTGATGGTGGTGGCGCTGAACTCGGACAATCCGGCAGTCGATCGCGACGCCTTGAACGACATCGTCGGTTCGCGCGTGCTCGACCAGATCTCGCGCGTACCCGGCGTCGGCAGCACCCAGCAGTTCGGTGCCGAGTACGCGATGAACATCTGGCTCAACCCGGAGCGGCTGCAGGGCTACCACCTGTCCGCCAGCCAGGTGTACCAGGCGATCTCCAACCAGAACGTGCAGTTCGCCGCCGGCGCGATCGGCGCCGATCCGGCACCGGCGGGCACCGGCTTCACCGCCACGGTGTCGGCCGAAGGCCGCTTCAGCTCGCCGGAAGAGTTCGAGAACATCATCCTGCGCACCGACGCCAATGGCGCGGCCGTGCGCCTGAAGGATGTCGGCCGGGTCGCCTTTGGCCCGTCGAACTACGGCTTCGACACCCAGTACAACGGCAAGCCGACCGGCGCCTTCGCGATCCAGCTGCTACCTGGCGCCAACGCACTGAGCGTGGCCGAGGCAGTGACGGCAAAGATGGACGAGCTGGCGCCGAGCTTCCCGAATGGCGTGACCTGGTTCTCGCCCTACGACAGCACCGCGTTCGTGAAGATCTCCATCGAGGAGGTCGTGCACACGCTGATCGAAGCGATCGTGCTGGTGTTCCTGGTGATGCTGGTATTCCTGCAGAACTTCCGCGCCACCGTCATCCCGACGCTGGTGATCCCGGTGGCGCTGCTGGGCACGTTCCTGGGCATGTACATCATCGGCTTCACCATCAACCAGCTGACGCTGTTTGCGATGGTGCTGGCGATCGGCATCGTGGTCGACGACGCGATCGTGGTGATCGAGAACGTCGAGCGCATCATGACCGAGGAGCACCTCGCGCCGAAGGCGGCCACGACCAAGGCGATGACGCAGATCACCGGCGCGGTGGTGGCGATCACCGTGGTGCTGGCGGCAGTGTTCATTCCCTCGGCGATGCAGCCGGGCGCGGCGGGCGCGATCTACAAGCAGTTCGCCATCACCATTGCTATGGCCATGGCCTTCTCCGCGTTCCTGGCGCTGAGCTTCACCCCGGCGTTGTGCGCCGCGTTCCTGAAGCCGACCCATGCGGAAAAGAAGAACTGGGTGTTCCGCACCTTCGACAAGTACTACGACAAGGTGGCCCACCGCTATGTCGCGGTGGTCGGCCATACCCTCAAGCGCGCACCGCGCTGGATGGTGCTGTTCGTGGTGCTGGTGGCGCTGTGCGGCTTCCTGTTCACGCGCATGCCCGGCAGCTTCCTGCCGGAAGAGGACCAGGGCTTTGCGCTGGCGATCGTGCAGCTGCCGCCGGGTGCGACCAAGAACCGCACCAACGAAGTGTTCGCGCAAATGCGTGGCGTGCTGCAGAAGCAGGACGCGGTCGAAGGCATGCTGCAGGTGGCCGGCTTCAGCTTCCTGGGCTCGGGCGAAAACGTCGGCATGGGCTTCATCCGGCTCAAGCCCTGGGGCGACCGCAAGGCCACGGCCACCGAACTGATCCAGCAGCTCAACGGCGCCTTCTACGGCATCAAGGGCGCGCAGATCTTCGTGGTCAACTTGCCCACGGTGAACGGCTTGGGCCAGTTCGGCGGCTTCGACATGTGGCTGCAGGACCGTTCCGGTGCCGGGCAGGAAGCCCTGACCAACGCCCGCAATATCCTGCTCGGCCAGGCCGCGCAGCACCAGGACACCCTGGTGGGCGTGCGTCCGAACGGCCTGGAAAACTCGCCGCAGCTGCAGTTGCACGTGGACCGCGTGCAGGCCGAATCGATGGGCTTGTCGGTGACCGACATCTACAGCGCGATCCAGTTGATGCTGGCGCCGGTGTACGTCAACGACTTCTTCTATGAGGGCCGCATCAAGCGCGTCAACGTGCGCGCCGACGATGCCTTCCGTACCGGTCCCGAATCGCTGCGCAGCTTCTATACGCCCAGCAGCACCGCGACCGATACCGATGGCCAACCGGCGATGATCCCGCTGAGCAACATCATCAAGTCCGAGTGGATCTACGCCTCGCCGGCGCTGAACCGCTACAACGGCTACTCGGCGGTGAACATCGTCGGCAACTCGGCCCCGGGCAAATCCTCGGGCCAGGCGATGACGGCAATGGAAGAGATCGTCCGCGACGAGCTGCCGCCGGGCTTCGGCTTCGACTGGTCGGGCATGTCGTACCAGGAAATCATCGCCGGCAATGCCGCCACGCTGCTGCTGGTGCTATCGGTGGTGGTGGTGTTCCTGTGCCTGGCGGCCCTGTATGAAAGCTGGTCGATCCCGGTGGCGGTGCTGCTGGTGGTGCCGATCGGCGTACTTGGCGCGATCTCCTTCTCGCTGCTGCGCGGCTTGCCGAACGATCTGTACTTCAAGATCGGCATGATCACGGTGATTGGCCTGGCGGCGAAGAACGCGATCCTGATCGTCGAGTTCGCGGTCGAACAACGCGCCGCCGGCAAGACCCTGCGCGAGGCGACGATCGAGGCGGCGCACCTGCGCTTCCGGCCGATCCTGATGACCTCCTTCGCCTTCATCCTGGGCGTCTTGCCGATGGCGATCTCGACCGGCGCCGGCGCCAACGCCCGCCATTCGATCGGCACCGGCGTCATCGGCGGCATGCTGTTTGCCACCTTGCTCGGCGTGATCTTCATCCCGCTGTTCTTCGTGGTGGTGCGGCGGATGCTGGGCGACAAGCTGGACGAGCCTTCGCGGGAGTTCCTGGAAGCGCAGACCGAACAGGCGGCGGCGCGACCGGATCGGTGATCCGGCTGGCGCCCCACGCTAGAGAACCCCGGCTTTGGCCGGGGTTTTTTTTTGCCATTGCGGTGGCACGGCGGCCAACCCCACACTCTGGACGTCGCTGCCACTGAAGCTGCCATGGAGCACCTGCCGCAAATGCCGACGACCACGGGCAGTGCGCGCGAGGTATTCACCGTATTCCTGCGGCTGGGCCTGACCTCGTTTGGCGGCCCGATTGCACATATCGGCTACTTCCAGCGCGAATTCGTGCAGCGGCGAGCCTGGCTGGACGCATCGGGCTTTGCCCAGTTGCTAGCCATCTGCCAGGCACTGCCGGGGCCGGCCAGTAGCCAGCTCGGCTTCGCCCTGGGCCTGCGTCGCGCCGGCTGGCTGGGCGGCGTGGCCGCCTTCTGCGGCTTCACCCTGCCCTCGGCCCTGCTCATGTTCGCTGCAGCGCTGCATTTGCCGGCGTTGCTGCGGGCGCCGTTGGGAATGGCCGTCCTGCACGGCTTGAAACTGGTAGCCGTGGTGATGGTCGCGCAAGGCGTGTGGAGCATGGCCCGCGCGTTGACTCCGGACCTGCCGCGGAAGGGTCTGGCTCTGCTGGCAGCCGCCATCGTGTTGCTCGGCGCCGCGCCTGGTTGGCAGTTGGTGGCCATTGGTGTCGGCGCGCTTGCCGGACTCTGGTTGCCAGCGACTGCGCGAGTTGGCATTGCACCGCTTCCCGGCACACGCCTGCCTTCGCGGCGCGTGGCCATGGCCTGCCTGGCTCTGCTTGCCACGGGCTTTGCGCTCTCCCTGTTCGGCGGCCGCAGCGCCAGCCTGGCGGGCGTCGCCGCGGCGGATTTCCGCGCCGGCGCCCTGGTGTTCGGCGGCGGCCACGTGGTGTTGCCACTGTTGCAGGGCAGCTTCGTCGGCAACGGCTGGGTGTCGGCCGAGCGCTTCCTGGCCGGTTATGGCGCCGCGCAAGCCGTTCCCGGCCCGATGTTTTCGTTCGCCGCCTTCCTCGGCGCCAGCGTCGAGGGCGTGCCGCCACTGGCCGGTGCCCTGCTCGGCCTGCTGGCGTTGTTCCTGCCCGGGTTCCTGCTGTTGGTCGCTGCGTTGCCCTATTGGTCGGCCTGGCTAGCCGATCGCCGCCGCGCCGGCATCGTCGCCGGCATCAACGCCGCGGTGGTCGGGCTGCTGGCGGCCGCGCTGTATGACCCGCTGTGGTTGCAGGCGATCGATCGCTGGCAAGACCTGGCGGTCGTAGCGGTTGGCCTGCTGCTGGTGATGCGTTGGCGGTTGCATGCGCTTTGGACGGTGGCTTGGTGCGTGCCGGCGGCGATGCTGTTGGGGACTATAGGGGCTGGCCTAATGGGCTAGGGTCGTTTGAGTGGTCCCACGGTAACGGTTCCGATAGGCTTTGACCCCGGAGTTGGGAACCACCGCGGCGGCCCTTCGCCAGGTTGTCGAATTTGCTCGCGAAGGTACTCGTGCACCAGATGCGGCGGCATGCGTTTGATGGTTTCGAAGTAGCTGTGTTGTTGGCGCTGCCGCGGATTGACGCCTTCCCACTCGTTTGAATTCGTGCGGACGTAGTCAACGCAAGAACCTCTGTTACACACCATAACTACGTCACGTGGCGCGATGCGGTCTTGCAAGGGCGCAGCCTTCCCAAAATTTAATGTTGCGGAGAACTCCTCCAACGCCTTGACGGTTTCGCGGTCCGGTGTCGGCTCTTCCAATAGGCACTTTTCACATTTTACCGGACCAAATCTTCTGGGACCCGCATCTGCGAAGGTGGCACATGCACCACAACCCGCACCCGTTGCCAATACGATTTTCTGCCACATCTTCATCATCTTCTCCAATCACTCTAAGCAACACCAACGTGCGATTGCATCGGCTTGTCGCCTCGCCTCACTTCGTTGCGCCTGGGAAAGCCCTTCCTCCAGGCGCTCGACCTCACGCGTATCACCCGCAATCGGATCTACCTTTCCGAGGGCCAGACGATAGGCCAAAGCCTTGATCGGATTTACCGGCACAAAGAAGTCGTTTTTGTAGGTTTGCGACAATGCCAACAAAGCAGATACGTTCCCAAGAGCCGCGCCATCTTCGAGATAGCGCAGCGCCTGCCGCTTGTATTCGATGACGCGCTCAGGATGCCGGGCCCACACCTGGGGCCCGCCCACCACTTTATCGATCGAAATGGAGTAAACGAGCCCCGCTTCCAACGAACCCTGGGCTGCAGCTTGTCTGAGCCATGCCCCAGTGTCGGAAAGCTGCGGATCCAGCAGCAGGCTTTCGCACTCCTCCATCTTTCGCGCCATTTGCTTCGGATAGTCGGGGGCAAGCAAGTGGCGAGTAAGGCGGTAGCTCTCCACCGCGTCCGGCGAAACGGCGGCATGACACTCGGCTGCAATCAGATACAAGCGATAACTCGCCGTGCCATCGCCACTCATAGCGGCGGGAACCAACGTCCTGGCAAAGGCAGCAGCATCACCCGGCGGTCTTCGCTCGCGTGGCCGTTCAATCCGGAACGCTCTACCTACCAGTGGCCGCACCATGCTTGCCTCGACGCGACGGGCTGCAATCAGCTCATTGACGTTTGTCCGTCGCGCGGGACCAACGGGCCAGGCCGGCTTGGCCTCACGATCAATCTCTGGCGCAGGCACATCCACCGGCGAAGGCGCGCGCGAAGCGGTCATGGCCCATAGATAGCTGGCCAACAGCAGGAGCGCCGCTGCGGCGACGCCGGTCTTCCTGTGGACAAGCGACCTGGTCATGCCGGCACCCTCCTTCGACGGAGCCGATAGAATCAGGCTCTGATTCAAAGTGCCATACGAAAAATCAAACGCCTCGCCACAAAAAAGAAAGCCGCGCATCAGCGCGGCTTTCCGAGTAGCCAAAACAACTTAGATCAAGGACGACGCGCCAGCGCCTCCACATCCTTGGCCTTGGGCAGCAGGTCCTGCTTGGTCACCTTGAACGGCCCGACCGACAACATCGGCACCGCCACGACAATCGAGGAAACCACCACGATCACCGCACCGACCATGTGCGTCAGCGCCAGGCCTTCCATCGAGGTGCCGCCATACAGGTACAGCGCCCAAGCCGACAGGAAGAACATCACCGCGGTGATCACCGTACGCGACAGCGTCTGGTTGATCGAGCGGTTCAGCACCTCCAGCGGCTCCACGCGCAAGCCGCGGAAGTTCTCGCGCACGCGGTCGAACACCACGATGATGTCGTTGATCGCAAAGCCCATCACCGACAGCAGGCCGGCCAGCACGGTCAGGTCGAACTCGCGGCCGGTGCCGTAGATGTACGCCGCGGTCACCACCAGGTCGAAGAACGCCGTCAGGCTCGCCACCACCGCGAATTTCCACTCGAAGCGGAAGGCGATGTAGATCAGGAAGCCCACCAGCATGAACAGCGTGGCGTAGATGCCGTCGCGCACCAGGTCGGCACCGACCTGCGGGCCGACGAACTCGGTGCGCAATACGGTGGCCGGGTTCTCGGGCGAGTTGATCGCCTTGAGCACCTGCGCCGATACCGTCCGGTCGCCCTCGGCATTGCTGCTTTCGCCATGCGGCTGCAACCGGATCATCACTTCGTTGCCGCCGCCGAAACCCTGTACCTGGGCATTCTCGAAGCCAGCCACGGACAGCTTCTCGCGTACCTGGTCGATATTGGCCGGCTTGTCGAAACGGGTCTCGACCACGGTGCCGCCGGTGAACTCCAGCGCGTAGGCCTCCTTGCGGAAGCCCTTGGCGCCGATGACCACCAGCGAGACCAGGAACACCGCCAACATCAGCCACAGCACCTGGTGGCGCCAACGCATGAAGTCGATCTTGGTGTCGTTCGGGATGAGATGGAGCGGGAAAATTTTCATTGATTCGTTCTCACCCGGTCAGATGGCCACGGCCTTGATCTTCTTGCGGTAGCCGTAGATCAACTGGGCCAGCGCACGCGATACGGTGATCGCGGTGAACATCGAGGCGAAGATGCCGATGATCATGGTCAGGGCGAAGCCCTTCAGCGGGCCGGTGCCGAAGGCATACAGCGCCACGCCCACGATCAGGCCGGTCAGGTTGGCGTCGAGGATGGTGCCGCCGGCCTTCTCGTAGCCGGCCGCGATCGACGCCTTCGGCGGTACGCCGTGGCGCAACTCTTCGCGGATACGCTCGTTGATCAGCACGTTGGCGTCCACCGACAGGCCCACCGACAGCGCCAGGCCGGCGAAACCGGGCAGGGTCATCGTTGCGCCGAACATCGACATCACTGCCACCACGATCAGCAGGTTCATCAGCAGTGCCACCGAGGTGATCACGCCGAACATGCGGTAGTAGACGGTGAAGAACGCCAGGGTGAACACGAACGCGTAGAGCACCGCGGTAATACCGCGCTCGACGTTTTCCGCACCCAGGCTGGGACCGATGATGCGCTCTTCGACGAAGTCCATCGGCGCGGCCAGCGAGCCGGCGCGCAGCAGCTTGGCCAGGTTCTCGGCCTCGGTCTTCTCAAGGCCGGTGGTCTGGAAGTTCTTGCCGAACACACCGGCGATACGGGTCGGCGCCAACGCTTCTTCCTTGACCCGCACGCTGCGTACTTCCTGCCCATCGACCATGCTCACGGTCGGGATGCGCTCGATGTACACCACCGACATCAGCTTGCCGACGTTGGCGCTGGTGAAGTCGAACATGCGCTGGCCGGCGGCGCTGTTGAGGGTGATGCTCACCGCGGGCATGCCGTTCTGGTCGGCGCTGACCGTGGCGTTGACCATCTGGTCACCGGAGGCCAGTACGCGCTTGCTCAGCAGCACCGGGGCGTCGCTGCCGCGCACGTGGTAGAGCTTGGCATCGGCCGGTACGCGGCCGGTACGGGCGGCGTCCTGGGCATCTCCATCGACCACCGGGCGGAACTCCAGGGTCGCGGTGGCGCCGATCAGGCGCTTGGCCTCGGCGGTGTCCTGCACGCCGGGCAGCTGCACCACGATGCGGTCGGCACCCTGGCGCTGGATGATCGGCTCGGCCACGCCCAGTTCGTTGACGCGGTTGCGTAGCGTGGTGATGTTCTGCTCGAGCGCGCTGCCGGCAATCTGCTGCAGTTCGGCCTGCGGAATGGTCACGGTGATGCGGTTGCCGCTGACGTCGTAGCTGAGCGTCGGCTGGATCTTGGCCAGCGCGACGCGGGCACGTTCGGCGGCATCGGCGCCAGCGGACGGACTCAAGTTCGCCACGATGCTGTTATCCGGGCGACGCTCCACCGACTGGTAGCCGATGCGGTTGTCGCGCAGGGTGACGCGGATGTCCTCGGCATAGGCGTCGATACGCTTTTCCAGCGCCGCCTTCTGGTCGACCTGGAGCACGAAATGCACGCCGCCCTGCAGATCCAGGCCCAGCACCATGGGCTTGCCGCCCAGGCGCGCCAGCCAGTTGGGCACGGTCGAGGCCAGGTTGAGGGCGACGGTGTAGTTCTCGCCCAGGGTGGTGCGCAGCAGGTTGTTGGCCTTGTTCTGGGCATCGAGGTTGGCCAGGCGCACCATCAGGCTATTGCCTTCGACCGCCACCGACTTGACCGGGATACCCGCCTTGGCCAGGTCGTCCTGCACGCGCGAGCGCAGGGCTTCGTCGAGCGCGCCTTCGCGTTGGGCGGTGACCTGTACCGACGGATCCTTCTGGTAGGCGTTGGGCAGTGCATAGAGCACGCTCAAGACCAGCACGGCCAGGATCAGGAAATATTTCCAGCGAGGAAATTCAAGCATTGCGGAACCCCGCGCGGCGCCTCCCCGGCGCCACGCATCAGGAAAAAGGATGGGATCAGGCGGACTTCAGCGTGCCCTTGGGCAGCACGTTGCCGACGGCACCCTTCTGCACGCGCACGCGCACGTTGTCGGCGATTTCGATGGTGATGAAGTTGTCGCCCACTTCGGCGACGGTGCCGGCGATGCCGCCGGAAGTGATGACTTCATCGCCACGGTTGAGCTTGTCGAGCATGGCGCGATGTTCCTTCTGCCGCTTCATCTGCGGGCGGATCATCAGGAAGTACATCACCACCAGCAAGCCGACCATCGGCAGGAAGGTCAGCAGCGAGCTGCCACCGCTGGCAGCCGGGGCGCCGGCGGTCTGCGCCTGGGCGGCGGGAATGAGGAAATCGAGCAGGTTCATCTTTGCTTCCTAAGGTTGGGCGCGGTACCGGTCCATCCGGCGCCGCGTTCAATCGAATGCGCCCGTCCAGGCGCAGAGCCCCCGATTATGCCACGGGGCCGGCAGGCCGCACGCCCGGGTGCGGGCATGTGGCGCCAGTTCCCGCTAGCCGCCCTGCCCCGGCAACGCCGGGGCCTGCGCACCGCGAGCCGCATAGAAGGACTGCCTGAATGCGGCAAAGGTTCCCGCCGCGATCGCCGTGCGCATGTCGGCCATCAGCTTCTCGTAGTACCAGAGGTTGTGCAGGGTGCCGAGCATCGGCGCCAGCATCTCGTTGCAGCGGTCCAGGTGGCGCAGATAGGAGCGGGTAAAGCCGCCGCTGCATGCCGGGCAGCCGCAGCCCGGCTCGATCGGCGCCAGGTCGCGCTCATACTTGGCATTGCGGATGCGCACCGTGCCGAAGGCGGTGAAGTAGTGGCCATTGCGGGCATTACGGGTAGGCATCACGCAGTCGAACATGTCCACGCCGCGGGCCACGCCTTCGACCAGGTCCTCGGGCCGGCCCACGCCCATCAGGTAACGCGGACGGTCGGCCGGCAGGCGCGGATGCAGGTGCTCGAGCATGGCGTTGCGCTCGTGCTCCGGCTCGCCCACTGCCAGGCCGCCAATTGCGTAGCCGTCGAAGCCAATGGCCTGCAGGCCCTCCAGCGAGCGGCTGCGCAGGTCGGGGTGGACACCCCCCTGGACGATGCCGAACAGCGCCGCGTCGTTGCCGAGGCCGTCATGGGCGTCGCGCGAGCGCTGCGCCCAGCGCAGGCTCAGCTCCATCGAGCGTCGCGCCACTTCCTCGGTGGCCGGATACGGCGTGCATTCGTCGAAGATCATCACCACGTCCGAATCGAGCACCTTTTGGATCTTCATGCTCTCCTCCGGGCCGAGGAACACCCGCGCGCCGTCGGTCGGCGAGGCGAAGGTCACGCCCTGCTCGGTGATCTTGCGCCGGTGCGCCAGCGAGAACACCTGGAAACCGCCGGAGTCGGTGAGGATCGGCCCGTTCCAGCGCGTGAAACCATGCAGGCCTCCATGGTCGGCGATCACGTCCAGGCCCGGGCGCAGATATAGGTGGAAGGTATTGCCGAGGATGATCTCGGCGCCCAGCTCGCGGATCTGGTGCGGGAATACCCCCTTGACCGAGCCATAGGTGCCGACCGGCATGAACGCCGGCGTTTCCACCGTGCCGCGCGGGAAGGTCAGGCGGCCGCGGCGGGCGTGGCCATCGGTGGTCTGGAGTTGGAACTGGAGTCGGGACATGGCGGGCCGTGCAGAAATTCGAAAAAAAGAACGGGGCGCCTGGGATCAGGCGTGCGCGGCCCACAGCAGCATGGCATCGCCATAGCTGAAGAAGCGGTAGCGCTGCGCGATGGCGTGGCGGTAGGCCTCGAAGATGCGCTCGCGGCCGGCGAAGGCCGAGACCATCATCAGCAGCGTGCTCTCGGGCAAATGGAAGTTGGTGACCATCGCATCGACGCTGGCGATGCGGTAGCCGGGCAGGATGAAGATCTGGGTCTCGCCCGCGAAAGGCTGCAGCTCGCCGTCGCGCATGGCGCTTTCCAGCGAACGCACCACGGTCGTGCCGACCGCGATCACGCGGCCGCCGGCGGCACGCGTGCGCCGTACCTGTTCCACCAGCTCGGCGCCCACGTTGAGCCACTCGCGGTGCATCACGTGCTCTTCCAGTGCCTCCACCCGGACCGGCTGGAACGTGCCCGCGCCTACGTGCAGGGTGACGTGGCCGAAGTTGATGCCGCGCTCGCGCAGGCGCGCCAGCAGCGGTTCGTCGAAATGCAGGCCGGCGGTGGGCGCGGCGACCGCGCCGGCCTGGCGCGCAAACACGGTCTGGTAGCGCTCGCGATCGTCCACCCCGGGTTCGCGCCGGATATACGGCGGCAACGGCAGCCGGCCGGCGTGCAGCAGCCACTGCTCCAGCGGTTCGGGGACGATGAAGCGCAACACATAGAACTCGCCGTCGCGGCCCAGCACCTCGGCCTCGCCGCCCGCGTCCAGGGCGATACGGCTGCCGGCCTTGGGCGACTTGCTGGCGCCAACCTGCGCGCGCGCCTGCTGCGCGCCGAGCAGGCGTTCGATCAGGATCTCCACGCGCCCGCCGCTGGCCTTGTGTCCGAACAGCCGCGCTGGGATCACCCGGGTGTCGTTGAACACCAGCAGGTCGCCGGGTTGCAGCAGCTCGGGCAGGTCGCGGACCTGCAGGTCCTGCAGCGCGGCCGGGGCCGGCGGCACCACCATCAGGCGGCTGGCCGAACGCTCGGCCAGCGGCGCCTGGGCGATCAAGGCCTCGGGCAGCTCGTAGTGGAAATCCGACTTCTTCAAGGACAGGGCAAGGCGGGGAATGGACCGGCTATTGTACCGGCCCCGCCCTTCCCCGCAGGCGCCGCCTCCCGCCCGCTACTCGGTGTGTTCCTTCACCTTGATGCCCTGGACCGAGTTGCCGGCAATGACGATATCCAGCTTGGGATGGCTGCCCCGGCGCTTGACCAGCACATCCTCGCCATCGTCGATCTCGACGTGGTAGCCCTTGCCCAGCGCCGTCTTGAGCGCATCGCGGATCAGCCGGGCAACGCGGTTCTCGTGCAGGCCCTTGGCCACTGGAATATCGACCTGCCGGGTGCTGCCGCCTTCAGGGGTGATACCGAGCTGGATACTGCCGGCGGTCGAGGCGCTGCCATCGACTTCGATGCGCCACTTGTTCGAGGGTGCGGCCTGGCTGGCGAAGGCCAGCAGGCTGGTGAACAGGCCAATCAAGACGATCCTGGCGGTCCGCATGTCCGTGCTCCGAGGGGTTCGCCGCGATCATGCGCCGGCCAGCGGCGGCCCTGCATCGGGAAAACTACTGGTGCCCTGTCGCCGCCCTCAACGCTCGAACTTGGTCGCCAGCACGATCGCGGTCTGGGTCCGCTCGACCCCATCGATGCCGCCGATGCGGTCGGTGAGGACGTCTATCTCACCCACGGTGGCGGCCACGCCCAGGGCGACCAGGTCGTAGGGCCCGCTGACCGAGTGCAGCTCGCGCACTTCGGCGATGGTCTGCAAGGCCTTGACCACCTGGGCCATCTGCTTGGGCAGCACGGTGATGAGGATGTGCGCGCGGATGTAGGCGCGGTCGATCTCGTCGTGCAGGCGCACGGTATAGCCGCCGATCACGCCCTGGCGTTCGAGCTTCTCGATCCGACTTTGCACGGTGGTGCGCGACACGCCGAGGCGGCGGGCGATCTGCGCGGTGGAGGCGCGCGCGTCCTCCCGCAGCAGGGCGAGCAGCGCTTCGTCGGCGTCGGTGAGCTTCATTGTGCCGATCTCCTTCGTCGGATCGAACGTTTCCGCCGTGAGTATGCCCGATTCACAGCTGCCGAACGACGATCGCCAGCCGTTACCTTAGGGGCATACCGCCTTTGCAGGAGTGCTGCCATGTTCAAGACCGCCCCCCTCGCCCCGCTGCGCGCCCACGCCGGCGCACGCCTGACCCAAGGCCTGGACGATGCCACGATCGAGCGCTTGGCCAGCTCGCAGCCCCTGCTGGGCGAGGCGATTGCCGCCGCCGCGGCGGAATACGCGCGCCAGAAGCTGGAGTTCGCCGACCTGCTGGACCTGGACGAACGCGCCCAGGTCGAGACGATCCAGGGCGGCTTCGTCAACTTCTACGCGCAGGATGCAATCACCCCGTACGTTGCCCTGGCCGCGCGCGGACCGTGGGTGGTCACGCTCAAGGGCGCGGTGCTGTATGACGCCGGCGGCTACGGCATGCTCGGCTTCGGACACGCGCCGGCACCGGTGCTCGATGCCATGGCGCGGCCGCAGATGATGGCCAACATCATGACCCCGAGCCTGTCGCAGCGCCGCTTCGACCTGGCCATGCGCGCGGAGATCGGCCAGCGCCGGGCGCGCTGCCCCTACAGCCAGTTCATGTGCCTCAACTCCGGCTCCGAAGCGGTGGGCCTGGCCGCACGCATCGCCGACATCAACGCCAAGCTGCAGACCGACCCCGGCGCGCGGCATGCCGGCAGCACGATCAAGCGAGTGGTGATCAAGGGCAGCTTCCATGGCCGCACCGACCGCCCCGGCCTGTATTCGGATTCAAGCCGCCGCACCTACGTGCAGCACCTGGCCAGCTATCGCGACGAAGACAGTGTCATCGCCATTGCGCCGTACGACGAGCAGGCGCTGCGCCGGGTCTTCGGCGACGCCGCGCAGAACGGCTGGTTCATCGAAGCGGTATTCCTGGAGCCGGTCATGGGCGAAGGCGACCCCGGCCGCGCCCTGCCGCCGGCGTTCTATGCCGCCGCGCGCGAACTCACCCGCGACCACGGCAGCCTGCTGCTGGTTGATTCGATCCAGGCCGGCTTGCGCGCCCACGGCGTGCTCTCGGTGGCCGATTACCCCGGATTCGAGTCGCTCGAAGCACCGGACATGGAGACCTACTCCAAGGCGCTCAATGCCGCGCAGTACCCGTTGTCGGTGCTGGCGCTGACCGCGCACGCCGCGCAGATCTACCGCAAGGGCTGCTACGGCAACACCATGACCAGCAACCCGCGCGCCCTGGACGTGGCCTGCGCCACCCTGGCCATGTTGACCCCCGCCATTCGCGCCAACATCCGCGAGCGCGGCATCCAGGCCATGGAAAAACTCGAGAAGCTGCGCGCCGATCTCGGTGGGTTGATCACCAAGGTCCAGGGCACCGGCCTGCTGTTCTCCTGCGAGCTGGCCCCGCAGTTCAAGTGCTACGGCGCCGGCTCCACCGAAGAATGGCTGCGCCAGCACGGCATCAACGTGATCCATGGCGGCGAGAACTCGCTGCGCTTCACCCCGCACTTTGCCATGGAGACCGAGGAGCTGGACCTGCTGGTGGAGATGGTCGGCAAGGCATTGCGCGAAGGGCCGCGGGTGGCACAGGCGGCTGCGGCCTGAGGATGTCGCGGCTTCGCTCCTCGGGACTGATGGCCCAAGGCCACCCAGAGCCCCTCCTACAAGAGCGGCTGGGGCCACTGTAGGAGCGGCTTCAGCCGCGACCGCCAACCGGCAGATCGCGGCAATCCCTCTACTCCGCGCAATCCTTCAACCGCAACGCCTTGGCGATGTCGCGCCAATCGAACGCGGCCACGGCCTGGTCGTCGTGCAGCGCATAGAACACGCCCTTGGGAAAACGCGCGTCCCCGCGCGCGTCCAACCAGACACCATCGGTGTTGGCAGTGACACGGCCACTGAAAGCACCTACATGCTTCAGCGTGCGGCGGTCGAACACATGGAACAGGCTGCGGTCCTTGAACTGGTCCGTGGCGATCCAGTAGCCGCTGCCATCGGCACATTGCAGCATCGCCATGCCCTCGGCCTGGGCACGGAACAGCCCGGCGCCGATGTTGCGGCCGCGATAGCGCCCGTCCAGGCCGTACTCGCGCAACTGGGTGCCGATGGCTACGTCCTCCTCGGCGATCATCAGCCGGTCGTTGGCCACATCGCCAAACACCGACTCGGCGATGCGCACCGCGCCCTGATCGCCGGTATCGCCGAAACTGCCTACCGCCTTGCCCTGCCAGCGACCGCCGGCGCGCTCCAGGCGGAAGCGCTTGAAGCGCTCGCCGAGATCGGCCAACGGCGGCGGCACGTCCTTGTTGCCCGGCGACATGTAGTTGTCGCTGACGATCACCTCGTAACCACCCTCCAGCGCGCGCACCCAGAGTCCATACGGCTCGCGCAGCACGTTCTCACCGAACGTCGCCAGCGGCTCGAAGGTCGGCAAGGCGAGCAACTGCACGCGATGATTGTCGCGCTCGACCACCAGCAGCAGGTCATCGATCACCGCCACGCCATTGGGACGGTTGAATTCGCCGGCCGCGGCGCCCTTGCCGCCGACCGTGCGCATGCGCTCGCCACTATTGCCATCGAACACCGCCAGCTGGTGCGTGCCCTTGGCGGTGACGATCAGCCAGCGGCGACCGTCGGGGGCACGCCAGGACGCTGGCGAGTCAAGGTTTTCGGCCGGCGTGGAGGGCGTCACGAATACTTCGCTGACCACCACGTGCGGTACCCCGGCCTTGGCCAGCAAGGTGTCGCCGCCCTGCTCGTCGGGCTCGCGATCGGCCGCCGGGCGCGGCGACGACGCGCAGCCGGCGGCCAGCGCCACGGCCGCCAGCAGCAGCAGCGAGGCGCTGCGCCGATGGACCGCCCTCACAGGGCCACCTTCAGGCCGACGGCGTAGCTGCGGCCATATTCTTCATTCTGCAGGGTGCGCGAACGCACGCCCTGGTAAAGCTCAAGCGGTTCGTCGAGCAGGTTCTGCGCTTCGAAGTAGACGCTGACCGCGTCGGTGATCTGGTAATCCATGCTGAAATCCAGTTGGGTGTTGGGCGCGACGTAGATGTCGTAGGCCGTGCTGTCGCCGATGGTGTCCAGGTACTCGCTGCGATGCACGGCGGCCACGCGTGCGCTGAAGCCGTACTTCTCGTAGCCAAGGTGGGCGCTGTAGAGATTCTTCGAGGCGCGCGGCAAGGTGAAGTCATCGCCGGCGCGCTCGGCCAGGCCGGGGTCGAAGTCGGTGTCCAGCCAGGTTGCGCTGAAGCCGACCAGCAGGCCGTCCCAGCCTTCGGGCAGGAACGCCAACTGCTGCTGCCAGTTGAACTCGGCGCCGTAGACCTTGGCCTGGTCGCCGTTGATCACGCGGGTGACGTCGAAACCGGGATATTGCGGATCGTCGTTGCTGAAGGTCTGCACGATGTAGTCGTCGATCGACTTGTGGAACAGGCCCAGCGAGACGATGCCGGTCTGGCCCAGGTACTTCTCCACGGAGAAGTCCATGTTGGTCGACTTGTACGGGTCGAGTTCCGGATTGCCGACATCGACCTCTTCGTCGTCGCGGTTGACGATCAGGCGCGGGGCGATATCGCCGAACGACGGGCGCGAAAGGGTCTTGGTCGCGGCAAAGCGCAGCACCCAGTCCTCGCCCGCGTCGTAGCGCAAGTGCAGGCCCGGCAGCACGCTGGTGTAGCTGCTGCTGGCACGGGTCGGGCTGACCGTATAGCTGCGACCGCCATCGGCTACGTCCACCGCATTGCCGCTGGCGCGGAACTGGGTGTTCTCCATGCGCACGCCGGCGATGATCCGCAGCGCGCCGATGTCCCAGGTGCCCATCGCGTAGGCCGCCAGCACATCCTCGCTGGCCTGGTAGTCCTCCGCCAGCCGGGTGACGGCATTGGCGCCGACGTCCTGCGGTCGCTGGCTGTACTGGCTGCCGTTGGCGGCCCAGAAGCGGCGCATCTCGGCCGAGCTCAGGCTTTCGCCCAGGGTGCCACCGCGGTGTTCTGGCGCGGCGGTGGTCCACGGGCCGATGTCGATATCCGGGCCGTTGCGCAGCTCTTGCTCGTCGGAATTGACCTGGCGCTCGCGCCAGCGTCCGAGCACGCCGAACTTGTAGCTGGCCTGGTCAGCATCGAAGCGCACGTTCATCTGTGCGCTGCGCTCGCTGTCGTCGACCTGCTTGGGCGACAGCACGAAACGATCGAACTCGAACGCGTCGTTGCTTTCCCAGCCGGCATCGGAGAAGTCCAGGGTCGGGATGCGATGGTTCTGGTCGATGACCACTGAATCGATATCGTCGCCGCCGTACTCAAAGCGCGTTTCCATCTCGTCGTTCACGCGTTCGCGGGTCTTCGTATAGCCCACCTTGTAGTCCAGCGTCGCTGCCGACAACCGATTCTCGCCGCCAAAGCTGGCCGCCAGGGTGTCTTCCGTCTTCGTGCGGTAGCGCACGCGCTTGGTGATGGCATCGGCCGGCAGGTCGCTGACGGTGAAGCTGCCATCGCCGTTGCTGGCAATGTCGCCGTCGCCGAGGCCGAAGACGGTATTCTGCCGGGTCTCGGCGTCTTCGAACTTGCTGTACAGCGTGCGCAGGTAATAGCGGTTGTCAGCGTCCGGGCGCCAGTCCAGGTTGAGGTTGGCGCCGGTGCGGGTGCGCTCGATGTAGTACTTGCGGCGCTGCACCTCGGTGGCGACCAGGTCGTCGGGGCGGTCCTCGTCGTACTCGTCGTATTCGACCTCGGTGTTGTCGGACTGGAATTCGCGGTCCTGGTAGTTCACGCCCACGGCAATACCGAAGGTGTCATTGAAGATGTCGCTGTAGTTGAACGCCGCCTTCGGGCTGGTCTTGCCGCTGAGGGACTGGTGGCTGGCCTCGATGCTGCCGCGCAGGCTGCGGCCATCGCGGTCGAAGGCGGACACCGACTCGACCTGGATGGCGCCGCCGATCGAATCGCCCGGCATGTCCGGCGTTGGCGCCTTGATCACCTTCAGGCGTTCGGTCGAATCGGACGGAATCACATCAAGCGGTGCCGAGCGGCTGGAATCCTCCGGCGTGCCCATGGCAATGCCGTCGATGGTGACGCTGTTGAGTGCCGCATCCAGGCCGCGAATGACCACGTAGCGGCCCTCGCCCTGGTCACGGGTGACGCTGACGCCGGGCAGGCGCTGCAGCGACTCGGCCACGTTCTTGTCGGGGTAATCGCCCATGGCGTCGGAGGACACCGCATCCAGGATCGCCTGCGCATCGCGCTTGAGTTCCACCGCCCGCGCCTGCGACTCGGCCTGCGGGCGCACTTCGATGCGGTCCAGGTCGGTCGCCGCCGGCGCGGCATCGGCGGCCGCCAGCGCGGGGGCCGCAACCACGGACAAGGTCACCGATATGGCGAGGAACAACGGCTTGCGGTTGATAGGCACTGTGCATCCCCAGAGGCGTCAAGAATGGGTGTGCACGCTATTTCCGCCAGGTTGCAACGCCATGACACCGGGACGACTGGCCCCTGCAGATGTGCGCCGTCTGGCAGTTTCGGCGCACTCTCCGGCACACTGTGGGCACCCTTCCGTCATCGATCCGCCATGAAGACCGTCGAAGTTCGCCATCCGCTCGTCCAACACAAGATCGGCCTGCTGCGCGACGCATCGCTGAGCACCAAGGGCTTTCGCGAACTGGTCACCGAGCTCGGCTCCCTGCTGGCCTACGAGGCCACCGCCGACCTCGACACTGAGGCCTACACGATGGAAGGCTGGGCCGGCCCGGTGCAGGTACAGCGCATCGCCGGCGCCAAGATCACCCTGGTGCCGATCCTGCGCGCCGGCCTGGGCATGCTGCCGGGCGTACTTGCGCTGATCCCGGCCGCACGCGTGAGCGTGGTGGGCCTGCAGCGCGACGAAGAAACGCTGCAGCCGGTGCCCTACTTCGAACGCCTCACCGGCCGCCTGGAAGAGCGTGATGCGCTGATCCTCGATCCGATGCTGGCCACCGGCGGCACGTTGATCGCCACCGTGGCGATGCTCAAGCGCGCCGGCGCGCGGCGGATCAAGGGGATCTTCCTGGTGGCCGCACCGGAAGGATTGAAGGCACTGGAAGCAGCGCATCCGGATGTGGAGGTCTACACCGCCGCCATCGATGAGCGGCTCAACGAGAAGGGCTACATCCTGCCGGGACTGGGAGATGCCGGTGACCGGATCTTCGGCACGCGGCTCTAGTCCTTGGTGGCCGTGGCCGCCGGCGTCAGTGACTGCAGCGCGGCGGCAACATATACCAGCGGTGCATTCCAGTTGATGGCCACCTCGTTGCTGGCATAGCTGCAGGCATCATCCAGCCAGGACAACGCCGGCGCCGTGCTCGGGTAACGCACGCCGCCGCAATCCTTGCTGTCCTGTTGCCCCGGGTTTGGTCCACCCGACAACCAGCCCGGCACCGGCGCATCGACCCCATCGGCCTGCGAAGGGCGATGGTGGATATGCATCGGCGTGCGCAGGCCTTGCCCGGTCACGAACGAAACCCCCAGCGGGTTGCGCCCAAGCACATAGTCCAGCTGCGACTGCGCTGCATCCAGTTGCTCGCGCCCACCACCGAGGCGATACCCCTGCAGCAGGATCATCGCCTGGTTCAACACGTCCGCATTGCTGCCCCAACGGAAGTCTTCCTTCTGCGTGGCCAGGCGCCACGGCGACAGCCGCCACTTTGCCGCCAGCGCGGCCGCCGACGCTTGCAGCCCGGCCTTCACCCGCGCGCGCGCCGCATCGTCGGGCAAACGCTCTGCAGCGGCGGCCAGGGACATCCAGCCCAGGCTGCCCACCTGCGCCCATGAAGGCACGTCCGGAGCTGCGGCGTAGCGCTCGAAGGTCTGGAAATAGGTCTTCTCACCGGTCAGTAGATACAACTCGGCCGCGGCCCAGGCGAATTCGTCGCCGAACTTTTCATCGTTGTAGCCGCCGGTCTTGACGTCGGCCGGCTGCACGTAGGCCAGGTCCGGATGCACCAGCGCCCAGCCCCAGGCCGACTCGGCAGCCTTGCGCATGCGCGCCGACAGGCCGGGAAACTGCGCCTCGTAGGGCGCATAGGCACGACTGGCCTTGGCCATCACCGCGGCGAAATCCAGCGTGGCCGCGGTGCCTTTGCCGATCATGTAGCGGCGCGCGGTGGCCTGTGCTGGCATCACATTGCCGTCGAAACCGAGATTGCTGAGCTTGTGGTACACCCCGCCATCGGTGGGGTCCTGCATCGCCAGCATCCATTCCAGGTTCCACAGTGCCTCGTCGAGGATATCGGGCACTGCATTGCCGCTTTCAGGAATGTTGAGGTCGCGGCCGCGGAAAAATTCGGGGTAGTGGTCGAACGCAGTGAGCAGGGTCCAGGTGGAGATGCCCGAATTGACCACGTACTTGTTGTAGTCGCCGGCGTCATACCAGCCCTTGGGCGCGGAGACGACGGTGCCGGCCGGGCGAGCCGGCGAAGCGGCGGAAGCATGGATATCGACCTGGGTGTCCGGATGCCCGGCGGCACGCGCGTAGGGACCGGCCTGCGCAGCGTCCAGCGCGAGGCTGGCGCGATTGAAGTAATAAGCCTTGAGCGCGGCATCGGCCAGGCCGGCGTAGGCATCGGGGTCGATACTGAAAGGATCGGAGGGTGGCAGGCCACGGACTTGCAGGCGATAGCGGCCGGGCGTGGTCAACGCGCTGAAATCGGCGATCGCCGCGCTGACCCCCGCCGGCTCCCAGGTGGCCGGGGCGCTCAGCTGGCCGCGCAGCACCACGCGGCCGTTGTCTGCGCGCACGACGCTGAAGGCGGCAGGCGCGTCATCGCCCGCGACGATCGCCAGCTTGTGCGCGCCGGGCGCGAAACCGAGTTGGTCGAGGCGGATGGCCGAGGGCGCGGCCAGGACGTGGCCGGCGAATGCGAACAGGCAGCAGGCGACGGCGGTTCGGCGGGAGATTGTGGACATTGGGGGCAGGCGCTCGGGGAAGCTTGATCCTGCCCGGAGCTGGCCGGCGGTTGCAACCGGTTGGCTTCGCTCGTCGGGGCTGAAGCCCCTCCTACAGTTAGCCGACAGACACTGTAGGAGCGGCTTTAGCCGCGACTGCCATCCGACAGCCCGCGACGCCAATCGTCACGCCAGCAACGGCGTGAACAACGTCCGTGCGCGCAACTCGGCCACTTCGTGCGTGGTGCCAAAGCGGCCACGTTCGTCTCGCACTACCTGCGCCAAGGCGCATTGCGGGTCATGGGTAAAGAACAGGTGCACGTTGCGCGCGAGCTTGTCTTCCAGGAAGGCGCGCTTCTCGTCGATCAGCAGTTCGGCGTTGCGGTCGTAGCCCATGGTGATCGGCACGTGTACCCACGAGCGGCCAGGGATCAGGTCGGCGCAGAACGCCACCCCGCCATGCGCGGCGCCATCGACCCACTCCGGCCCCACGATCTCGGCGAGCATCAGGCCCGGCGTGTGGCCGTCGCTGAAGCTGAAACGCACCGATTCGCCCAGCGCGCGAGAATGCGGGCCATCGACAATTTCCAGGCGACCGCTGCGATCCAGCAAGCCAGGCAGTTCGGCAATGAAGCTGGCGCGATCGCGCGGATGCGGCTGCAGGGCCCGCTGCCAGTGCTCAGCGCCGACCAGGAAAGTCGCGTTCGGAAACAGTAGCTCGGGTTCTCGGCCTTCGCCCCAAGGTGCCAGCAGGCCGCCGGCATGGTCGAAGTGCAGGTGGCTGAGCACCACTACGTCGATGTCTTCGTGTTCGAAGCCGGCCTCGCGCAGCGAATCGATCAGCACGTGCCGCGCTTCCTGCACACCATAGCGCTCGCGCAGCTTGGGCTCGAAGAAGGCGCCGATGCCGGTTTCGAACAGCACGGTCTTGCCGCCCAGCGGGCTGGCCAGCAACGCACGGCAGGCCAGCTCGATACGGTTGTGTTCGTCCGGCGGCGCCCACTGCGCCCACATGGCGCGCGGCGCGTTGCCGAACATCGCCCCGCCGTCGAGCTTCTGGCTGTTGCCGCGAATCGACCACAATTTCATCGCTGCCTCCGTTGCCGCCGCCACGCTCAGGGCGTGGTCGCCGCCTGCACCTGCGCGCTGCCCACCGGGTTGCGCGGATCGCTACCACCATGGAGCACGTTGCTGCCCAGGTCCCACTCCACGGTTTGCATATTGCCCCAGACGTGGCTGGAACCGCGTCCGCCGGCGGCACTGTCGCCTGGCACATCGACGTTGTGGCCCAGCTTGCGCAGACCGGCCACCACTTCCGGGGTGAACGCGCCGCTTTCGGCTTCGATACGATCCGGCAGCCATTGGTGGTGATAGCGCGGCAGCGCGGCAACCTGTTGCGCATCCAGGCCGGCGTCGTAGCCGAGGATGCCCAGCAGCACCATGGTGATGATGCGGCTGCCGCCCGGCGTGCCGAGCACCACCACGCGCTGCGGTGACTCCATGAAGGTCGGCGTCATCGAGCTGAGCATGCGCTTGCCCGGCTTGGGCGCGTTGGCCTCGTAGCCCATCACCCCGAACGCGTTCGGGGTGCCGGGCTTGAGCGCGAAGTCGTCCATCTCATCGTTGAGCAGCACGCCGGTGCCCGAGGGAATCAGGCCCGAGCCATACAGCAGGTTCACCGTCTGGGTGGCGCCAACGCGGTTGCCCTCGGCGTCGATGATGGAGAAATGCGTGGTCTCGTCGTCTTCCAGCGGCGTCGGGTTGCCCGACAGCAAATCGCTGGGCGTGGCCTTGGCCGGGTTGATGGTGGCGCGCAGGCCCATGGCGTAGTCCGGGCTGGTCAACACGCGCTGCGGGATGCTGACGAAATCCGGGTCGCCCAGGAAGAAGGTGCGGTCGCGAAAGGCGCGGCGCATGGCCTCGACCACCAGGTGGGTGCGCTGGACCTGGTCGAGCTTGGCCAAATCCCAGCCCTCGAGCATCTGCAGCATCTCGGCCAGGGCAATACCGCCGGAAGACGGCGGCGGCGCGGTGGTGATCTTCCAGTCGCGATATTGGAAGGTGATGGGCGTGCGTTCCTTGACCCGATAGGCAGCCAGTTCCTGCGCGGTCCAGCGGCCGCCGGCCTGCTTCACCCCCGCCAGCAGCTTGCTGGCGGTCTCGCCGCGGTAGAAGCCATCGAAGCCGTGCTCGCCCAGCAGGGCCAGGGTGTGCGCCAGCTCGGGTTGCTTGAACACATCTCCCGTGGCGATCGGCCGCCCGCCGCGCAGGTAGACCTCGCGCGTGCCAGGGTAACGCTCCATCACTTCGCGCCGCGAGGCATAGCCACGGGCCATGCGCTCGTACACGGGGAAACCTTCGCTGGCGATCTTGATTGCCGGCGCCAGCGACTGCTTCAACGGCAGGCGGCCGTGCTTGCCCGCCAGCTCCACCAGCGCGGCCGGCAGACCCGGGATGCCGGCCGACCACGGGCCGTTCTCGGCGCGGTCGCTATCCAGCTCGCCCTGCTTGTCCAGGTATTGCGCCGGGGTCGCCGACTCGGGCGCGTACTCGCGCGCATCAAGCATTACGTCCTTGCCGGTGCGGGCATCGTGCAGCAGGAAGAACCCGCCGCCGCCCAGGCCGGAACTGATCGGCTCGACCACCGCCAGGGTCGAAGACACCGCCACGGCGGCGTCGAAGGCGTTGCCGCCCTCGCGCAGGATCTGCAGGCCGGCCTCGGTGGCCAGGCGATGGCCGCTGGCCACGGCGGCCCCCGGCGGATGCGCCGGCGCAGCGCGGGGTGCCGTCCGGGTTGTCGACCGGGTCGGCTCGGCGGCCACCAGCGGCGTGGCGACGAACAGGGCCAGCAGGCCCAGCAGCACGGGACGGGCGAAAGGCTTCATGGGCTCGGCGGTTCCTCTTCGTACAACTCGGGATGATCGTGTTGCAACTGGCGCAGCTTGGCCAGCAATTGATCATGCGTCTCGGGGATCTGGGGGTCCGGGTCGATGCATTCGACCGGACAGACGACCACGCATTGCGGTTCGTCGAAATGACCGACGCACTCGGTGCAGCGCGCCGGATCGATCACGTAGATGGTCTCGCCCATGGAGATGGCGCGGTTCGGGCAGGCTGGCTCGCAGACGTCGCAGTTGACGCAGAGCTCGTTGATCTTCAGCGACATGGCGGCATCGCGGCGGCAGGACGCGCGCGGCTCGGCTGGGCGGCACGGGTGCGGGCCGGGCCGGAGAAACGGTGGCCGGTCGCGGGCGAGGCGATCGCCGATGGGGAAGACGGATGCAGCAATGTGGTTCCGGCAAAGGGACCGGGCGCACGCTGCGCCCGGTCCGGGGGCATTACTTGGCTTCGACGAAGATGTACTCGGCGCCGGTCGGCTGGATGACGGTCTGCACGCGGGCGTTGTCGGCAGCATCGCCGATATACACCACGCGCACGCCCTTCATCGAGTTGGCCTGCACGTCCTTAAACACCACGCCGATCATGTCCGCCATCTTGGCCGAGGCCGACGAACCGAAGGCAATCATGTTGCCCGGGCTGACGCCACGGCTGATGGTGGTGGTGGCGCTCTCGACCTGGCGGTCGTACTTGGCCTGGAACTCCGGATCCGATTCCGGCGGCAGGTAGTACAGGAACGGATTGTTGGTCACGGTGCCCATGTTCTGGATCGCGACTGCCTGCAGGTACTGCTTCCAGCCCGCATCATCGTCCTTGGCCGGGGCCTTCAACGCCGGCGCGGCGTCGGCCATCGGCTTGGCCTCTTCCTTTTTGCAGGCGGTGAACGCCAGCGCGGCGACCGAGGCGATGAGCAAAGCACGCATGAAATTCTTCATCTAGGTGTTCCTCCCTGTTCTTGCTGTTTTGTTATGGGTGTAACGGGTAAAGGATTCAGGCCTGGCTGCGGGCTTCGCGCACCTGGCGCAACGCCTCGACCACCGAGGCCGGCACGAAGCCGGAAACATCGCCGCCCAGGCGGGCGATCTCGCGCACCAGCGAGGACGAAATGAAGCTGTACTGCTCGGCCGGGGTCAGGAACAGCGTCTCGACCTCGGGGATCAGGTGGCGGTTCATGCTCGCCATCTGGAATTCGTATTCGAAATCCGACACCGCGCGCAAGCCGCGCAGCAGCACGCCGGCACCGATGTCGCGGACAAAATGCGCCAGCAGGGTATTGAAGCCGCGCACTTCGATGTTGTCGTGCCCGCCGAGCGCTTCACGCGCCAGTTCAACGCGGCGTTCGAGCGACAGCGCCGGGCCCTTGGTCGGGCTGTAGGCCACGCCCACCACGACCTTGTCGAACAATGGCGCGGCGCGGGCAACGAGGTCGATATGGCCGTTGGTAATCGGGTCGAAAGTACCCGGGTAGACGGCGATTCGGCGATTGGCCACGGTCATGCTGGGTTACCGCGTGAAGGTGTCGTCAGTGTAACAGTGGCCCGCCGGTACAGCGCATAGCGCACCTCGCGGGTGGCGGCTTCGCGGTGCAGCAACCATTCGGGCGGCAGTGCCGGCGCGGACTGCTGCGGCGCCTCGACGTACAGCCAGGCGTCCTCGGCCAGGTGCGCCGGCAGTGCCGCAAGCACCTGATTCCAAAGGCCGGCGGCAAAAGGCGGGTCGACAAAGGCGATATCGAAGCGGGCGGCCGGGGCTTGCGCCAGCCAGCGCAAGGCGTCTTCCTGTTGCACCTGCACCTGCCCCTCGGCGCCAAGCTTGGCAACCTGCTCGCGTAGCCGCGCCGCCAGCCCCGGATCACGCTCGACCAGGCAGGCCGAGGCGGCCCCGCGCGAGACCGCTTCCAGCCCGAGGGCGCCGCTGCCGGCGAACAGATCCAGCACCCGCGCACCCGCCAGGCGCGGCATCAGCCAGTTGAACAAGGTCTCGCGGACCCGGTCGCTGGTGGGGCGCAGGCCTTCCAGGTCGGGCACCGCCAGCCGCGTATTGCGCCAGCGCCCGCCGATGATCCGCACCTGGCCCTCGCCGCGCCCACGCGTGCTCATCGGCACCACCGCGGCAGGCAGGACGGCAGGGAGGGAAAGGTCGGCACGGGAAGCGGCGGGCAGGTCATGTGGCGGCGAATGATAGACCAGCGCCTTGAAAAGCGCCGGTGCGCCCCACACACGGGGGACATCGCCGCGTTCGCGGCAAGGCCACTCTGGAGAACTTCCCGCATGACCGTAGAAACCCAAGCACAGACCCTGGGCTTCCAGACCGAGGTCAAGCAGCTGCTGCAGCTGATGATCCACTCCTTGTATTCCAACAAGGAGATCTTCCTGCGCGAGCTGGTGTCCAACGCCGCCGACGCGGCCGACAAGCTGCGCTTCGAGTCGCTGGTCCGCCCCGAGCTGCTGGAAGGCAGCGGCGAGCTGCGCATCCGCATCGACTACGACGCCGCCGCGCGTACCGTGAGCATCGAGGACAACGGCATCGGCATGAGCCGCGAAGAGGCCGTGGCCCACCTCGGCACCATTGCCAAGTCCGGCACCGCCGACTTCCTGTCCCATCTCAGCGGTGACCAGAAGAAGGACGCGCACCTGATCGGCCAGTTCGGCGTGGGTTTCTACAGCGCTTTCATCGTCGCCGACCAGGTCGACGTCTACAGCCGCCGCGCTGGCCTCGCGCCGAGCGAAGGCGTGCATTGGTCCTCGCGTGGCGAAGGCGAATTCAACGTTGCCACCGTCGAGCGGCCCGAGCGCGGCACCCGCATCGTCCTGCACCTGAAGGACGGCGAAGAAGGCTTCGCCGATGGCTGGCGCCTGCGCTCGATCATCAAGAAGTATTCGGACCACATCGCCCTGCCGATCGAGCTGCGCAAGGAGGTCAGCGACGAAGCCGAAGCGACCGAGCCGCAGTGGGAGGCGGTCAACCGCGCCAGCGCGCTGTGGACGCGCCCGCGCAACGAGATCAAGGACGAGGAATACCAGGAGTTCTACAAGCATATTGCCCATGACCACGCCAACCCGCTGGCGTGGAGCCACAACAAGGTCGAAGGCAAGCTCGAGTACACCTCGCTGCTGTTCGTGCCCGGGCGCGCACCATACGACCTCTATCATCGCGACGCGGCCAAGGGCCTGAAGCTGTACGTGCAGCGCGTCTTCGTGATGGACCAGGCCGAGCAGTTCTTGCCGCTGTACCTGCGTTTCATCAAGGGCGTGGTCGACTCGGCCGACCTTTCGTTGAACGTCTCGCGCGAGATCCTGCAGGCCGGGCCGATGATCGACTCGATGAAGTCGGCACTGACCAAGCGCTCGCTGGACATGCTGGAGAAGCTCGCCAACGACAAGCCCGACGACTACGCCAGCTTCTGGAAGCAGTTCGGCCAGGTCTTGAAGGAAGGCCCGGCCGAGGACTACAGCAACCGCGAGAAGATCGCCGGCCTGCTGCGCTTTGCCTCCACCGCCGGCAGCGACGGCGCCCAGGACGTGTCGCTGGCGCAGTACGTGGCACGGATGAAGGAAGGCCAGGACAAGCTCTACTACCTCACCGGCGAGACCTACGCGCAGATCAAGGACAGCCCGCACCTGGAGGTGTTCCGCAAGAAGGGCATCGAGGTGCTGCTGCTGACCGACCGCATCGACGAATGGTTGATGGGCTACCTCACCGAGTTCGACGGCAAGTCGTTCGTGGACATCGCCCGCGGCGACCTCGACCTGGGCGCCCTGGACAGTCCCGAGGACAAGCAGGCGCAGGAACAGGCCGCGCAGGACAAGCAGGCGCTGGTAGCACGGCTGAAGACCGCCCTGGGCGATGAAGTAGCCGAGGTGCGGGTGTCGCAGCGGCTGACCGATTCCCCAGCCATCCTGGCCATTGGCCGCGACGACCTCGGCCTGCAGATGCGGCAGATCCTCGAGGCCAGCGGGCAGAAACTGCCCGAGACCAAGCCTGTGTTTGAGTTCAACCCGGCGCACCCGCTGATCGCGCGGCTCGATGCCGAACCCGACGAGTCGCGCTTTGGCGAACTGGCGCGGGTGCTGTTCGACCAGGCCGCACTGGCGGCGGGCGACACGCTGAAGGACCCGGCTGGCTACGTGCGGCGGCTTAACAAGCTGCTGCTGGAATTGGCGGGAGGCTGATCCTCCGACGGCCTCACGGCGAGCGGCAACCATCGGCAACCGTGGCCCTGTCGCCCGCTGATACTGTCGGGGCTGAAGCCCCTCCTACAAGTGCAGTTCCAGCAACCAGGGATCTGTGCAGGCTCAATGTAGGAGCGGCTTCAGCCGCGACCGGAAACCGACCGATCCGGCGGCATCGCTGCCAGCCCCCTCCCTCAGGCCGTCACGTCCAACAGAAACCCAATCGCCTCATCGCTGGTCCGCAACACTCGCGCATTGGCATCGAAGCTCAGCGCAGCAGAGCGCGCCTCGACCAGATCGCCCACCGGCGCGGCGGTATCCGGCGCGGTCGCCACTACCGTGGCGCCGACGCCGCCATCGGCCTGGGCTGCGGCACTGACCCCGAGCCGCTGCGCGCCTTCGACCGGCAAGCGCGCCACGTTCGATGCCGCCGCGTCCAGGCGCAGCGACGCCACGCGCATGCCGGAGGCTGAAATTGCCAAGCTGTCCATCCTCGATCCCCCATGGCCGCCGATCGACAGCCCTGCCAGAGCGTTAGCGGCCGCCCACCGCTGCACTTGAGTGCACGCGGGCCTCGCAGGCCCGGGTGTTAGCATAGTCCCCTGCCCCAAAGCTGCCGCCAATGCTCAACATTTTCCGCCGCAAGAAGCCCCAGGACACCGCACCGGACGCGCCGCAGACCCAGCATTACACGGCCGAGGAAATGGCCGCGGCGTTCCCGCAGGCGCCGTCCAAGGCGAGCGAAGCGGTGACGTTCGAGGAGCTGGCAGACGCGCTGCCGCAGGAAGTCGCGGCCGCCGAGCTTAGCGGGCAGGTCGCCGAGGAACTGGCCGCGCATGTCGTGGTCGCCGAGCCCTCCGCAGCGGTCCTGACCCCGGTCGTCGCCCCGACCGCGCCGCCGACTCCGGTCGCCACGCCCATCCCGGAGCCGGCGCCCGCCGCAGGCACCGCCGATGACATGACCGACCTCGGCGCGCATGCCGCCGTGCCGGCTGCGGCCGGCAAGTCCGGCTGGCGCGACCGCCTGCGCAACAGCAGCTTCGCGCGCAGCTTCGGCGGCCTGTTCTCGCGCAACCCGCGCCTGGACGACGATCTGCTGGACGAGATCGAAACCGCGCTGATCACCGCCGACGTCGGCGTGCCGGCCACCACCGCGTTGGTCGAAGGCCTGCGCAAGCGCATGAAGGCGCGCGAATTCACCGATGCCCCGGCGTTGCTCGCCGCCCTGCGCGCCGACTTGATCGCGATCCTGCGGCCGGTTTCGCAGCCGCTGGTGATCGACCGCAACGCCAAACCCTTCGTCGTGCTCACCGTAGGCGTCAACGGCGTCGGCAAGACCACCACCATTGGCAAGCTGGCCAAACGCTTCAAGGACGAAGGCCATGGCCTGATGCTGGCCGCCGGCGATACCTTCCGCGCCGCCGCCGTGGCCCAGTTGCAGGCCTGGGGCCAGCGCAATGGCGTGACCGTGATCGCCCAGGGCCAGAACGCCGATGCGGCCTCGGTCGCGTTCGACGCCCTGCAGGCCGGCAAGGCGCGCGGCACCGATGTGCTGATCGCCGACACCGCCGGGCGCCTGCACACCCAGACCGGCCTGATGAACGAGCTCGGCAAGATCCGCCGCGTACTTGGCAAGATCGACCCCACCGCCCCGCACGAAGTGCTGATGGTGATCGACGGCACCACCGGCCAGAACGCGTTGTCGCAACTGCGGCAGTTCCACGCCGCCGTCGGCGTGACCGGGCTGGTGGTGACCAAGCTGGACGGCACCGCCAAGGGCGGCGTGGTGTTCGCGCTGGCGCGCGAGTTCGGCATCCCGATTCGTTTTGCCGGCATTGGCGAGCGGCCGGAGGACTTGCGCGTGTTCGATCCCGAAGCGTTCGTCGACGCCCTGCTGCCCGAGGCACTGGGCGGCTGACGCTGCCCACCATGGCACTACGCTTCAGCGACCGCCTACTGGCCTGGTTCGATAACCACGGCCGCCACGACCTGCCCTGGCAGCATCCGCGCACGCCCTACCGGGTGTGGCTGTCGGAGATCATGCTGCAACAGACCCAGGTCGCCACGGTGATCCCCTACTTCGAGCGCTTCCTGCAGGCGTTCCCCACCCTGCCCGCACTCGCCGCTGCCGACGAGGACGCGGTGATGGCGCAGTGGGCGGGCCTGGGCTACTACGCCCGCGCGCGCAACCTGCACGCGGCCGCCAAACGCTGCGTCGAACTGCACGGCGGCGAGTTGCCGCGCGATTTCGACGCCCTGCATGCCCTGCCCGGCATCGGCCGCAGCACCGCCGGGGCGATCCTGAGCCAAGCCTGGAACGACCGCTTCGCGATCCTCGACGGCAACGTCAAGCGGGTGTTGGCGCGCTTCCACGGCATCGAAGGGTTCCCGGGACTGCCGGCGGTGGAAAAGCAGCTGTGGGCGCTGGCCCAGGCGCATGTCGACAGCGTTCCGGCCGGCCGACTGGCCGACTACACCCAGGCCCAGATGGATTTCGGCGCCACCCTGTGTACCCGCGGCAAGCCGGCCTGCGCGATCTGCCCGCAACAGGACGACTGCGTGGCTCGGCGCGAAGGCCTGACCGAGGCCCTGCCCACGCCCAAGCCGGGCAAGACCGTGCCCGAGCGTTCGGCCGTGTTCCTGTTGTTGCGCAACGCGCGTGGCGAACTGCTGCTGCACAAGCGCCCGCCTACCGGCATCTGGGCGTCACTGTGGTCGTTGCCACAGGCCGACGACCTGGCGCAGGCGCGCGCCTGGTTCGAGCAGCACCTGCACGGCGACTTCGACGCCGCCGAAGCCCTGCCTGACCTGTTGCACGCATTCACCCATTACCGCCTGCACATGCAGCCGCTGGCGATCACCCCGGTCGCGGCCGGCGCCGCGCTGGGCGACAATGCCGACCTGCGCTGGGTCGGCCCCGGTGAACTCGCCACGCTGGGCCTGCCAGCGCCGATCCGCAAACTATTGAACCCGTGAGCGCCATGTCCCGCACCGTCCTGTGTACCTACCTCAAGCGCGAGGCCCCTGGCCTCGACTTCGTGCCCTACCCCGGCGCCATCGGCCAGCGCGTATTCGCCGAGATCAGCAAGGAAGCCTGGGCGGCATGGCTCGCGCACCAGACCATGTTGATCAACGAGAACCGCCTGTCACCGCGCGACCCGGCGCACCGCGCCTTCCTCGAAGCCGAGCTGCAGAAGTTCCTGTTCGCCGGCGATGCAGAAAAGCCCGCGGGGTATGTGGCGCCGGAGGACTGAAAGCACCGCCCTCCCCGTAGGAGCGGCTTCAGCCGCGACCGGAAGATGTCGGCTCCAGCACCCATCCCGCAGCCGACACAGTCGGGGCTGAAGCCCCTCCTACAACAGCTAATCCGCCTTCCGCGCCCGCTCCTCCGTCTTGGCCTCGCGCAGCTGCTGCTCTGAAACCTTCAACGCCTTGACGTCCAGCGGCCGGATCGACTCGATCCGGCACGGCATCCGAATCGTGCGCGGGCCGCCCAGCACGATCACATCGTCGAACTTCGACGACACCCGCCCCATCATGTTGGTGATCGAAATCGCCGGGGCGTAATCGAGGTCGTTGCACGGGCCGGCCAGTTCCAGCAGATACGCCGTGCCCGGCTTGGTCCACACCGCCAGCGCGGTATTGCCCAGGTTGTTCCAGCCGTTGAGGTTGCCGAAATACTGGAAGTCGCGCACCGGTGCCCCGGCATGGGCGCGGTACAGCGCCAGGCGCTCGTCGTCACTGATGCGGTTGCTGGCGCAGCCGGCCAGGCCGGCCGCCAGCAGGGCAAGAACCAGGGCTCGCTTCATCTGCCGGACCTCCAAGGGACTGGCGCCAATCTTGCCGCGTCTGCGCGTCAATGGCGCGCCTGGCCTTTTCAGTGTTCAGCCGCCGATGGCGCTGCGGCCGCGGCCAGTGGGCGCACGTAGGTCAGCAAGCTCACCAGCAGCTTGCCCGGCTCCTCCCACGGCATCATGTGCGCCGAGTGCTCGAACCACACACCCTGCTTCATCGGCGCCTGTACGTTCGCCAGCCACTGCTCGGTCGGCTGCGAGGGCGTGGTGTAGTCGTGGCGGCCCATGAACATCACCACCGGGATCGGGAAGCGGCGCACGCCGGTGAAATCCACCGCCAGGAACTCGGGCAACACCCGGCCCAGGGTAAAGACGTTGCTGGCATCGACGGCGCAGCGGTCCGCATCCTCATAGTCCGGCGACAGCTTCGGCCCGTTGAAGAAATACTCCGAGCTCTCGCGGTACGCACTCATGCCGCCGTAGAACTGCGCCCACTTGCGTGCACTGACAATGCGGTCGCGGGTGATCGGCGTATTACCCGGGTACGGCGCAATCGAGGCCAGCTCCTTTTCCGCCTCGGCGTTGTGGTGCGCCTCGGCCTGCGCCACCGCATAGTCGTAACTGATGCGCTCGTTCTCGCGCACATTGATCACCTGGCCCACGCCAACGTAGGCATAGAACAAGTCCGGCCGCTTCAGCGCCGCGCGCATCGACACGATCGTGCCCCAGCTGTGGCCCATCAGGATCACCTTGGGCTTGTGGTAGCGCTTGCGCACCGCCTCGGCCATGGCGATCGCATCGTCGGCATAGCGCTCGATCTGCAGGGTATCGGCCACCGCCGCCTGCGGATTGATGCGGAAGGTCTTGCCGGCCGCACGCTGGTCGTAGGTGACCATGGTGAAGTACTCCTCCAGCGGGCGCTGGAACTGCCACAGCGTCGGCGTCAGCGGCGAAGCCGGGCCGCCGTGTACGAACAGGATCACCGGGTTGTCGCGGTCCTGCCCGCGCGCCGTCACCCACTGCTCGATCCCACCGGCCTGCTCGGCCCAGGACTCCTGCACGCCGTTGGGCGCGCTGATCTTGCCGAGGTCGGCGATGATCGCGCGCGACTTGGCGTAAGCCGCCGTATCCGGGCACGACTCGGCTGCCTGCAGCGTGCCGCCACACAGCAGCATCAGAACGCCGACCATCCATTGCTTGCGCATCGTGATCCCCTTTACTTGTATGTGAGCAGAAAATAGCGGGCGCGATGGGGCAGCGAAATAGGCTGGAGGTCGTGTCCGCGCAGCGGACAGGGCGGACAAGGCGGACAAGGTGCCGCGCGGTTGGCAGGAACCCTCGCGCCCAAACGCCGAGCGCCAGGCTAGCCGGCCAACTTCGTGCCGCCAGCGGCCCATTGCCGCCAACCTGGCCGGTCCAAGAGCCCCACCCCGTTGGCGTGGATGTGAGCGGCAACACGGCCCCGTGGAGGCGGGGCCTGCGCGCCGCACAAGGAGCAAGCGCTCGCCAAGGAGACCATGCCATGAGCCAATTCCTGATGGTGGCCGTCGTCGGCCTCATGCTGCTGCTGCCGCTGTTGCCGGCATCGGCCATCTTCTATCTGCTCAAGACGCGCCAGGAGCGGCTGAAGGACCGCGCCCCCGGCCTGGCCAGCGGCGTATTCAACGTGCTCGGCTTCAAGATGAGCTTCGAGGCGGCCGGCTCCACCGCGACCTACCTCACCCTGCTGGGCTTCGCCACGTTCCTGTTCCTGCACATGGAAGCGATCGACCGCTCCGAGCGCGACAAGGACAAACAGGACGCCTGGCTGGTGCAGGTACCGGTGCAGATGAAGGACCACACCGGGAAGGTGATCGAGCCCGGCAGTTACGAGTACACCCAGATCAAGGCCTCGGTGACGCCCTATTCGGTGTTGCGTGCGGACAAGCTGTCGCTGTGGGTAACGCGGCAGGACGGCGCGTTCCCGGCGCTGAACCTGGAAGTGTCCGGCACGCCGCCGAAGGTGGTGGACCTCAACGATTCAAATATCGCGACGATCAAGGAAGGAAATCGCATCGTGGTGAAAACCGCGACGATCAATCTGCTGGCGCCGTATGTGGCGACGGGCAGTGCGTTGTCGGCCATGCCGACCGCCCCGGCTGCGCCCAGTACCGTGGCGGCGGGATCGCTGACCGCTATCGCTGCACCGCCTGTCTCGGGACCTTCGCCATGAAAAGGATTTCTCTTGTTGCTTGTGCGGGCCTGGGCCTATGGCTCGTCGCCGGAAGCGCGTTCGGCGCGCAAGTCCGTGGTCGGGTGGATTTCTATGGCCCGTCGGGCGTGTTCCCCATGGTCAACGCGCAGGTGACGCTGTGCTCGGCGCCGAACGCCTGCGCGCCGGCAGTAATGACCGGGGCCGATGGGATGTACTACCTGATGATCGAACCGGGGAACTACCAGCTGGTGATCAACGGGATGCAGAAGCAGCAGCTTTCGATTCCGCCGGGAGTGCCGTTGTTTGATGTTTCGCCGGTGCCGGGGAATCGGTGAAGGCACGCGGCCTGCAAGGCCGCGCGCCCTCAATCACAGCCACGCAGCCGCTGTTATGCGGATGCCCTAGCGGACCACTTCTTGTGACGAGTGCGCGTGGTCGGGGGCGGCGGCGGTAGTTCCATGCGCGTGAGCACTACCGCGTTGTGCAAGAACTCTACGCGTAAGTCGTCGCCATCAACGATCCCCATCTGCGCCAGCCAGCCACCTCGTAGCCGGATAGAGGGAACGCAGCGGTCGGAATGAGCATAGTGACTTGATCCGATCCGGCAGGTACTTGGCCGACGCGGACGGGAGCGCTTGTAGCCCGCCTGGACCTTGGCCGCCTCGGCGGCGTTCAGCGCGGCGATCTGCTCCTCGGTGAGCATGGGCGTAAGCGTGGGTTCTACCCAGACCAGGTTGCAACACGGTGCGGACGCTTCGTCCTTTTTGTGCTCGCGTTTGTAGGTGTGATTGCAGGGGATGGGATTTCTATTGCGGGAACGCATGCTGGACCTCCTTGGCCGACGGAAGCCCGTCGCCGGGTTGGCGACGGGTGTCGGGAGGCCGAAAAAACCGCATACACTCGGTGCGACTTATTCCCCTAAGGGTCTTTTATTCGTCGCCCTCCCGACGCGAAAGCACGCGCCGTCCACACTCATTAGACATGAGTGTGAAACCTACCGATCACGGCACAGGGCACCGATGTATGTGGAGTTTTTCGGACTCCTTGGGCACAGCTTGACGCTGTCGACCAAGCGGCTCAATCGGGAAAGTGCACCTGTGTTTGTACGAATTCTACTCACCGCGTTACCAAAAAGTGAGTGGATGCGGGAGATGCGAAAGCTGGTTGAGTAGCGGACCTGCGGGGCCCATCTTTGGCCGCGAGCAGGTCCGAACATCGTTTCATGACAGGCTGTCGCGAATTTTCTCCGAGTGCGAGTACACACTGATCTATAGCGTGATTGACAAACAGGAGTACGTGAGGCGATACGCAACCCCGGCCAATCCATACGATGTCTCGATGAGCTTTGTGCTTGAGCGAGCTTTCCTTGAAATGAAAAGCTTAGGTCAACGGAGCCGGAGAACACACGTCATCGTTGAATGTCGAGGTCGAGTAGAGGATGCGCAGCTGACCACCGCCTTCGAGCGAATAGTGAACGGAAACAACGCATGCGGCAGGGCTCTGCCCTTTGATCTAATCATGGTGCCCAAGAAATCAAATTCCTGCGGTCTTCAATTGGCGGACCTGGTGGCACGGCCAGTAGGCATTCGCGCGATTAGGCCAAATCAACCGAACCGCGCGTACGAAGTGATCCGCGGAAAGATTCGGCGTGACGCTTATGGCAGAGCGGAGGGCTACGGAGTCAAGCGGTGCCCCTAAAAGCGAAGGGCCCCTTGCGGGGCCCAGCGCCGACCGGATATTTCCAGTCCGACTTGAATATGGATGCTCCGGTGGTAGCAAGCAGTTGTCAACCCCTTGCCAGCATGCAGCCGGAGCGCACATTCACAACCATCACAACGCCGCGCAAAGCACGAAACGAAAAACGAGCCCTTCGGCTCGTTTCGGCAAAACCACAAATTTTCATAGTTTTACATGGTGGCCGGGGAGGGAATCGAACCCCCGACACGGGGATTTTCAATCCAGCGCCGACCAGGCGAAAACTCCATAAAAAGCCGCACCCGACGGCGACCTCATTGTAATTCTGGTGTAATCGTGCTCACCCGAACTCACCGGAAGACGGGGTGCGAGGCGCTGCATCGACTCGTAGATTCAGCGACCGGATCAAGTCCAGAATCGCGTCAGTCTCTTTCGCGTATTGCTCCAATTCCGCAGCCAGGTAGAGTCCAGTTGCGGCCCACTCTTCCGGGCTCCTCGCATGCTCTTCGTTCCCGAACACGTCCGCCATGCCATGCAGCTTAGTGAGATTGCCCAAAAGCGTGCCGAACTGGTTCGCCTGGTCCTCGGGAAGGACGTGCAATCTTGAAACGGATGCCTTGACGGAATTGGCCTGATAGGTCTTCAAGCGTGCAAGAACGGATTGACGCCAGGACTGATCGTGAACAAAGCTCGCGATGTTGGTCTTCAGCCAGTCAGCCTGTGCCTTCAGATGCATTTTCAGAATGGCCAACTCAGGATAGATGTAGGAGAGGATGATGCGCCCCTCTTTGACCCGATCGTCTTGAGCGATCCTTGCTTGAACTGTTCCGAGTCGCCACACGGCATAACCCACGCCTAGCGCCACGACGGCATTGATGTAATCCGGTACTGCACCGAAGTCCACATCGCTCATCTCTGTGCACCCCTTTTTAGCGTCGTGTTGGGAGGTACTTGTTTGCGCCTAGGACGACCCCGCGTCGATTGCAGCTTGTAGGCGCCCGCCAGCTTATCCATCGCTTCGGCCATGGCGCCGGCGTGCGTGTAGCGCTCCACCATCGCTCGCGACTTCCATCCGCCCATGGCCTGCAGCGTAGCCGCATCGACGCCTGCGTGCGCTGCGTTCGTGGCCATCGTGTGGCGCATCTTGTGGGGCGTGATCACCGCGGCCAGGCCGGCAGCCTTCACTACGCGCCGGAAGGCCTTGTAGACGTTCGTGGCGTGGCCGCTGCTGCTGGTGCTGCTGGGGAACAGCCATTCGCTGCTGTGATCCTGCAACCGCTCGCCCAGATAGGCGCACAGCTCCGCGGTCATGGGCTGCTGGCGTTCGCCGGCCTTGTCACGATCGACCCACAGCACGCGCCGGCGCAGGTCCAGCTCGTCGACGCGGATCCGCAGGATCGCTGACAGGCGCATGCCGGTGTGCAGGCCGACCATGCAGAACGTCATGACGTGCTCGTTCGGATCGTCCACCGCGGCGCGCAGCAGCGCCTGGATCTCGGCGGGCTTGAGGTAGACCGGCTTGGATTGCGGCTCCTTCAGCAGCTTCACCCGGAACGGCAGGCCCGGCAACAGCGCCAACTCCTCGGCATTGGCCGCTAGGCCGAGCAGGTGGCTCACCACGGCCAACTCTCGGTTGACCGTGCCCGGGGTAGCGCCCTCCTTCTGGCGGGCCGCTGCGTATTTCCTGAGATCGGTCTGCGTGAGGGCTGATAGCTGGATCGACCCCAGCAGCCGGTAGACGTGCTGCTTCAGGCGCGCCGTCTTCTTGGGTATGTCCTTCCCGCCGGTGGCCTCCAGGTGCTCGAGGTAGAGCTTGCCGGCCTCGCGGAACGTCACCGCCCTCGCCTTCCTCACCCCGTGCGCCTTCTCGTGCTTGCCGGCCTTGAGCCTGGCGACGACCTCCTCTGCCTGGGTGCGGGTGAAGCCCTGCGACTCCATGCCGACGACCTGGTGATGCCGGCGCCGGCTCACCATCACGTTGACCGCCCAACGGCCATCGCCGCCTTCCAAGCGCGTGTACGTGATGCCACGCTCGCTGACCGACTGTCCAGGCTGCAGGCCACGCAAACCCGCGCGCGTGAGCTTGGAGAAGGCGCTCACTCGTCTTCCCTGCCTGTTTCTGCAGCGACACGACGACCAAGATCCTCGATTAGCCGATTGGCCTCCTCCTCAATCCGATCTAGCTGATCCTGCGCGATCTTGAGATTCCGTTGAGACCGGTCGAGGTCAGCTTGGACCCTGCCGAGCTCTTTTTTTGCCTCGGGAGTGCGCGCCTTCTGCAACTCGCGCGCGCTGCCCTCCAAGAGTGCTACTGCCGACTTCCAATCCACTACTTTTCGCTGCGCTTCTTGAATCTCGTCAAGGCGCCGCTCGATCAACATGTAGGTCAACGGTGCGGAGAAGGTCGATTCAAGCCGCCACACGATTTCCGCATTGAGGGAGCGTCCGGCCTCCGCCGCGGCAGCCTCAAGCCGCGATTTGAGTTCAGGGGGCAATCGCAGTCCAAAGGGGTTTATGTCTCGGCTCATCTGCGTGGTTACACGGTGTGTTGACTTGGGATTCTACACGGTGTAACCATATGCTTCGATGGCTACACGGTGTAGCTACGAACGGAGGAAAGATGAATACGAGCACAGAACCGGCGATTTTGGTGCGGGACCGAATGTCGGTGCCGAAAGCCGCCGCCTACTTAGGAATCGCAAAAGGCACCCTCGACAAGATGCGGGCTTCGGGTCGCGGCCCTCGCTTCATTCGACTCGGAAGCCGGGTGTTCTACCGAAAGGGCGACTTGGACGCCTACCTCCAGGCGAATGTCGTCGAAACCGCGGACAGCCGCGCGACCGCTTGAAGGGAGGGCGCCATGCCTTCCGAGTCCAGAAATACAAACGGCTCGAGCGTTTGCCGCGCCCGAGCCGTTCAAGCCATGACCGAACCCTACCAAGGAACGACAAGACTATGAGAGCCATCCTACAACATCCTGCGCCCGCCGCAATGCCCGATGCCAGAAACGCCGATCCTGGCGAACAGCCTGCCATGGACCGCCAAGTCACCACGCGCGACCTATCCCGACTGGCCCTGAAAGACGAGGCCGACGAGATCGTAGTCAAGTCGCTGGCGCTGTCGCAGTGCCTGCAGTACGCGAAGCAGGCCATCCAGGACGATGACGGCGAGACGATCGACGGCGTCACCTGGATCCTCAACGACAACTTGCGACGCTTGCGAGAGATCGTGAAGCGATTGGGGCGCTGACATGAGCGCCGTCATCATCCATTTCCGCCCTCGCGCCGTGAACCGGCTTGATGCACGCATCGGCGAACCCGGCCCCAAAGGCCAACAGCTTGCGGCCCTGATCGCTTCTCGTTTCCCTGACGAAGGCCACGAGGGTCGCATTGAACAGCTCACCTCGTTGATCGCCGACCGAGCGCGCTGCAAGCCCGCCGAGCACCGGCCGGAAGCGGGCCATGCGCCGCGAGAGTACTTCTCGAGCCTGATGGGCGGCAGCGACGGCGCAATCGCGACCGCTTTCCAGATCGCGGCCTGGGCGCAGTCTGCGCGCGCGCTGCCCTCCATCGCGGCATTCATGGACCGCTGGGGCATGTCCAGGGCGACCGCTTATCGCTACAGGCGGAAGCTGATCGACTCTGGCCTGTTGTCGACCTCCAAGGGCCGCCAATGACTCAAGAGCAGCCGTTCGGCTTGCTACGTCGCTGGGGGGTTGCGCTGGCCGCTGCCCGTGATCAGCGCGTGTCGAGAGCAGCCTTGGCGGTCTTGATGGCGATCCTCGACCGGCTAAGCAACGAGAGCGGCGACGCATGGCCGAGCCTGTCGAGGATTGCGGCGGACACCGGCATCAGCAGACGCAGCGTGGTGAGCGCCGTCGCTGCCTTGGTTGATCTCGGATACCTGGAACGGCAGAGCGGCGATCGAAAGGCTGCCAACGTTTACCGGTTGGCTAGGGAAGCTGGGTTCCCTAGGGAAGTGGACTGCCCTAGGGAAGTGGACTGCCCTAGGGAAGTGGATTGCACGGGGGGTAGGGAAATTCCAGGTACCGAGGTAGGGAAGCCAGCTTCCCCCCAACCTACCCATAGAACCTACCCAATAGTACCTACCCATCCAGATGCCGTGCGCGCTCTGAACTTCGATGCGGCGTTCGCCGAATTCTGGAAGGCGTATCCCCGGAAGGAAGCAAAGGGAGCAGCACGCAAGGCATTCGCCAAGCGGAAGCCTGACCGCGCGCTGCTGGACCGAATACTGGCGGCCATAGACCAGCAACAGTCCGGCGACCAGTGGCAGCGCGGATTCGTCCCCCATCCTGCCACCTGGCTCAACCAGGAGCGCTGGCTGGATGAACCGCTAGTCGCACGCAGCCATCGACACGAGCTGCCCCGAGAGACCGACATAGACGCCATCAATGCCGCCGCCCTGGCGCGGCTTGGAGTTCACCCATGACGGCTTACCAGTGCCCTCGCCATGGCACCTACGAACGCGAGAGCCTCGACTGGCGCCCGCCGAACCTACCCATCAGCTGCCGGACTTGCGCCACGGAGGCGGAGCAAGCGCGAGCAACGGCTCAGCGGCAGTACGACGCCTCACGCGCGCTGTGGCGTCGCTGGCTGCGCGCGGACATACCGCATCGCTTCCGCGGACGGACGGTAGACAACTGGCGTCCGACCACTAGCCGGGCCGTCGTCAGCAAGGCTGTGGGAGCCTGGGCGGGCGACATGGCAGCGCATGCGGCTAACGGAGAGGGCCTGCTTCTGATGGGCGCGCCCGGCGTGGGGAAAACGCACCTGCTGGCCGGCCTCACGACCGCCGCAACGCTCCTCGGCATGGAAGCGCGCTATGCAAGCTGGCCGGAGGTCTGGAACCGCTGCCGCCCCCCGTATACGGAGCATCCAGAAGAGCTGATGCGCACCCTCGCCTCTGTCGAGTTCCTAGCGCTCGACGAGCTCGGCTTGCGTGCGGCCTCGGACAAAGAGCAGGCGCGCTTGTTCGAGCTCGTGGACGCGCGCTACAGCGAGCAGCTGCCTACGGTAGTCGCCACCAACCTGACGATGGCCGACCTCAACAGCATCGGTGAACGGACGGCGGACAGGCTGCGCGAGGCTTGTACCCCCGTGGTCATTCCCGGCAGCAGCTACCGGCAGACCGCGGCCACCGACCGCGCACTGCAGGATGCTCCCTGGCCGCTCCAGGAGCCCGTACGGCCGCGCTTAACGCTGACGCTGTCGATGAACGGAGAAGACCGACAGACCGAATGGGAAGCCAAAACAGCATGACGAACATGGTCCTGAAGATCGCCCTGACGAAGCGTGCCCTGGCAAAGCAGCTCATGCGAGCTGGCTCACCCAAGCGCGAAGCCGAGCAGGCAGCCGAACGACTGAGCCAGCAAGAACGCTGGCGGAAACTCCCGCAGCACGTCCAGGCCGAGATCGCCTGGAAAGCCCTGACCATGACGAGGAACCGAGGATGAGCGCGACCAACGACCGAATCGACCGCGCCGCCCGCGCATTCAACGCAGCAGCCGCTGAGCTGGCCCAAGCCATGTTGGCGAAGCTAGAAACCGAGCAGCCGGAGCTGGCCGCGCAGGTCGCCGCGGCGCTGGGCAAGGGCGAGCGCCTATTGCTGGCGCTAGAGATGCACCCTGCGGCGCCGGCGATCTGGTGGTCGACGATCGACGACTACCAGCAGATGAAGCGAATCATGACGGTCCCGGCTGGCAAAGGGCCGTTGCAGTGATCGCACGCGCTGAGATCGAGGGCCAGTGTCGGTAGCCCTGCGCCACGACGAGCAGGCAGAGCCGTGCTGCGAGATATGCAGCACGCCTCTCCTCCGGCGCGCCACCGGCCGGCCACGGCACTACTGCAGCAGCCGGTGCCGGCAGAAGGCCGCGCGCTCGCGCCACATCGTGGCGGTGCTGCTGGCGATCGAGGTGATGAAAGCGGATCTGGCGATCGATGCTCGCATCGACTGGACCGACGAAGACCACCGCGTCGCGTAACGAAACACCACGTTTTCGCGTTACGAAAGTATTCCCTTCGGCAGAAGAGAGCGCTGAACTACTCGCGTCCGAAACGAGAGCGCGAGCATGAGCAGGGAAACGTCCGCACAAGACGCGTTTGAGCCGTCCAACGACCTCATCCGCCGCGAGATGAAGCGCCACGGTGTGTCGGCGGATGACGTCGAGCGTGTCATCGATGCTCGCAACCGCCTGCGCGCCCAAGACCAAGCCAAAGGGAGAAACCCACGCATGAGCTACGACATCAACGCCAGCCTGCAGGAGCTGGGCACCAACCTGCGAGCCTATCGCGAATGCACCGACGAGAGCATCGCAGGCGTGCGTGCCGACGTGCAGTCGCTGCAGCAGACCGTGGCGAGAATTGAGAACGACGGCGTTCACATCGCCGGCGGTGTCTCGGGCCCGTCGGTCAGCGCCAGCGCGATGAAGGTGATCGAGGAGGATGCCCAGTTCGTCCAGGCCGCCGAGCAGGCCACCCGGAACATGCGGGTTGGCCGCTTCGAGGCCCGCGCAAACCTGGATACCTCGATCCGCGCCGCGCTGACCAACGAGGGCAAGGGCAACACAGGCGACACCAACGTGCCGTCTAACCCGGAGCGACGCGGCTTCGTCGACTTGGTCACCCGTCCGCTGCGCCTGATCGAGGCCCTGCCCTCGCGTCCGACCAGTTCGGATGCCGTCGAGTTTGTGCAGCTGACCGCCACCGGCAACGCCGCGGAGCAGATCCACGAGGGCGACGCGAAGGCCGAGATCGACATGGCCGGCGACCTGGTGCGCGCGGAGATTGTCACGATCGCGGCCTGGACTGCTGCGTCGAAGCAGGTCCTGTCCGATCAGGGCGCGCTCAGTAACCAGATCGACTTGGTGATCCGTAACAAGGTGCTCTCGCGCCTGGAGAACCAGCTGATCAACGGCGTGGGCGGCCAGGGCAAGATCAATGGCCTGATCAACCAAGCCACGCCCATCACCCCCGCGATCGCCACGACGCCCGCGGACATGATCGGCGAGGCGCTGCAGGTGCTGACCGACAACGGCTACCGACCCAACCTGGTGATCATGAACTCGCTGGACTGGTTCCGTCTGCAGATCACCCGGAAGAACGAAACGGACGATGAGTACGTGTTCGGCAGCCCGACCTCGCCACTACCTGCGTCGCTGTGGAACACCCGCATCGTTACTCCGTCGAGCATGCCGGGCGGTCAGGTGTTGGTGCTGGATACCAGCTTCGTCAACGTGCTGGACCGCGAGCAGATGAATGTCGCCGTCACCAACACGCATGCCGACTTCTTCGTGCGCAACCTGGTGGCGATCCTGGGCGAGCTGCGCGCCGGCCTCGAGGTGCTGGATACCGGCGCGGTGCTGAAGCTGGCGCTGCCGGACCCGACCCCGTAACGATGGGCCGTCTTTGAGCGGCACCGGACCAGGCGTGAGTGTCCGGCTCTGGATCAACAACCGCGCCAGCCAGGGCCCGGCGCGTCCGCGTCGCGGCAGCTCGGGTACGAGGGCGAGCTGAGTCACCACTGGGCGACCTGGCATCAACACGGGAGGGGGCGGGTCAAAGTTGATTCGCCCTCGAAAACCTAGACCGGCTGTCCTCTCATGCACAGAAAAAATTCCCCTCCGGAGAGGTAATCAACAAATGGTTGGGATGAAAGGGCGCAGCGGAGGACGTCGCCCAAACTCAGGCGGGACAAGGGCTGGTGCCGGACGCAAGCCAAAAGACAAGGCGCCGAAATTCAACAAATCACACGTTGAATTCAACAAACCAGAGGCTTACCCGATACAGGTGTCTGCAGAGCTGCAAGCCCTAACGATTGAAGTCGCGCGGGCGGCCAGCCAGCTGGCTCAGGCGGCCTCCATTGGCCTCGCTCGTGCCGACGCGCAGGCTGTGGCCAGGCTGACTGAGGCGACGCTCAGCCGCGGCGAGCGCCTCATGATCGCCGTCGACTTGGATACGTCGGATTGCCTGGTCAGGTTGATCACGGTATCGGCCGACCAACGTGTCACCCAGCACGCCGCCTTCGGGCAGTTCGCTCCCAGCACCACCAGGAACTAGATATGGCCGATGCCATCACCCAGGACATGTACAAGGTCCCGAAGCTGCGCACGATCCGCCTCTACGGCGCGCTGGGTGCCAAGTTCGGGCGCGAATTTCGCCTGGCGGTGGCCAGTACTGCTGAGGCTATCCGCGCGCTGTCGGCACAGTTGCCCGGTTTTTCCGCCTATCTCAATGGGGCGAAGGAGCGCGGCATGGTCTTCGCCGTCTTCCTCGGCAAGAGGAACATCGGGGAGCAGCAGCTGACGGACCCGCCCGGGGCGGACGTGATCCGGATTGCGCCTGTGATGGAAGGCGCGAAGCGCGCCGGCGTCTTGCAGACGATCATTGGAGCCGTCTTGATCGTCGTCGGCGCGTTCCTCTACTACACCCCGGCAGGCGTGCCATTGATCAACCTCGGTGTCGCGCTCCTGGCCGGCGGAATCTCGCAGATGCTTTCGCCCCAGCCAAAGGGCCTTGGATCCAAGGACAGCCCTGACAACCAGGCGAGCTACAGCTTCAACGGCCCGGTGAACACCGAGGCCGAGGGCAACTCAGTGCCGGTGGGCTACGGCCGATGCTGGGGTGGCTCTGCAGTGATCAGCGGTGGCGTCTACGCCGAGGACCAGGCGTGACCTGTCGATCTAAACGAGACCGCACCATCGACTCGCACGCTTGAAAGGTCGACCCAGTCCCGACCAAGCAAGTCGATCGCATCCTGTGCCATAGTCAATAGGATAGCGGCGAAAGACCGCACGACCCTGGAGGGCATCGAGCGTGACCGATCTTCCAACATGGATCACAACTGGGAAAGACGTTCTGCTGGGCCTGGCAGCAATCGTGACGTCCTCTGTCGCCATAATCGGGTTGCGCCGCTGGCGAACAGAACTTCGTGGCAAAGCGGACTTTGAAATAGCAAGAGGCCTGGCTCGGGCGACGTACAAGCTCCGCAACGAGTTGGAAAGCTATCGCGCCCCCTTCGTCAGGGGGGGCGAATTCCCAGACTCCTACTATCAAGCCCGAACCAAAACGGCACAGGACGAGGCACAGGGCTGGGCCCATGTGTACGCCAACCGCTGGAGGTTCGTAGCTGCTGCAGTTGAGGAATTCGACTCCCACACTCTTGAAGCAGAGGCGCTATGGGGTTCCATGGCGCGCAAGAAAGCTGAAGCTCTGCGGGAGTGCATCGGCTCACTGAATGCTGCCACTGAAGCGGTCCTCTCCGACAAGGCTCAGGGTGGCGCGGATTTTCGAGCAGATCCTGAATTTGGGAAACGAATGCGGAGCGACTTGTCTTCTTCAAGATCCGATACGAATAACAAGCTGACGGCCAGTATCACTGTTGCTGTCGGCGACATCGAGGAAATGCTGCGGCCGCACTTGGCCCGAAAGTAGTTGACTGGATGGCAGGCTGACATCGCTGACGAGGCAGTTCGCAGGAGGTACGTAGCTATCTTGCACCAAGCTTACCCGGTACCGCCTCAGTCTTAACCGATGCGATTAACCTGCGCGAGTATGGGATATGCCCATAACACCTCTTCGTCTCGACGTAGCCCAACTGGAGAGCTTGGTAAATGCGCTCGCCGACCAGTTCGCCGATCGCGTCGCCGCCCGCCTGCGCGATGTCAACGCGGTGCCCGCGACATCGCCTGCCAAACATGATGGTCCGCGCCTGCTCGGCATGAAGGAGCTACGAAGCCGGGTCTCGATTTCCAGTGCCACTATCTATCGCCTGATCAAGGACGGCAAGTTCCCGCCGCCCAAGCGACTGGGTTCGAGGTCTGCTTGGCTGGAATCTGAGGTCGACGCCTGGATCACCAGCACCATCGAATGATCTAGGTCCTCGCCTCTCACTTGACGCTCGACAGCTGTACCACCTGGCCGGTGTGCGAGCTAGAAAACTAGAGCCGATCGTTCCACTCCGGAATGGTCGGGACATCAAACTCGCCCTCCAGGGCAGCGCCGCCCCCGCCGGTGCTCAGTGCCAACGCCCGCATCACACCGCCGCAGATCGTCAGGACCTCTGGTCTCCCATACAACGGCGCCGCCACTGCCGCAGCGAGGGTGGCAATGCCATCGGCCAGGCTCAGCCCGTTTAACGTGAAACCGATGCGTTCCGGCGACGAGCGGTGATCTAGATGGCTCCCGGTGACGTGTGCAAACCCGTCAAGCGTTGCCACCGTTTTCCGGATGATGTCGATGAGGGGACCGGCTGCCGGCAATGCTTGCGCCTTCCGCAATTGCCCCAGCATTTTGTCCAGCGTTGGAAAGGCTGTCGGATGTTCCACCACCCGCACGAGATCGTCGGGCTGCGCGTAGTACAGCAGCCAGTAGATCCTGGCCGTGGCCTCGATGACCGAACGAAGTAAGGTCTGCTGCGCCGAATAGAATCCCTGAAGGCCTAGCACGGCGAAGGCGCCGTGGTGTTCAACGGCAAGCCACAGCATGTGGGCCGCCAGCCGGCGGCGCTCCCCGCATAGCGGTGGGGGACTCTGGATCAGTTGCGACAAGGTCTCGTGGAGCTTGAAGCTCGCCCGAGCGCGGCGACGAACCCGCTCCAGCTCTTCCCCTTCAAACAGGACAACCCAGCACTCGTCCATGACCCTCCACCCGCGTGTAATTTCGGTGTAATCGTGCCGGAAAAACTTGGGTATTTGAGGAAACCGGAGGAAACGCGGCCACCTCTGAAATGCGCACAAAACAGCTTGTTTTGAGGCTTTTAGATGGTGGCCGGGGAGGGAATCGAACCCCCGACACGGGGATTTTCAATCCCCTGCTCTACCAACTGAGCTACCCGGCCATCCGTCGCAAGCAGTGCTGCGTTGCGAGGACGCGCATGATAACGACCGTCACCGTTTTGGGCAAGCCTTTGTGACGACGCAACGACACCGCTACGCCGGGGCGGCCGCGCACCCATACTCCCCGAGCTTTCACGCCACCTGACTGCGCCCCTCCCTAGCCTCGTCCGCTAGCCCTCCGGATGAACGCCATGCTGCTTCGCCCCGCCCTGCTGACGACCCTGCTGTTCGCCCTGGCCGCCTTGGCGGGCAATGCCGCCGCCGCGCGCGGTGAAGAGGCGGTGGCCTCGGTGCCGAAGCTGGACCTGTCGCGCTATGCCGGTAACTGGCACGAAATCGCGCACCTGCCGGTGTCCTTCCAGAAGAAGTGCCGGGGCGATATCACCGCGCAGTACACGCTGCGCGACGATGGCAAGGTCGGGGTGCTCAACCGTTGCCGGGTCTCCGATGGCGGCTTCATCCAGGCCGAGGGCGTGGCCCGCACGGTCGAGGGCCACCCCGGCCGGCTGCAGGTGCGCTTCGCGCCGGACTGGCTGTCGTGGATGCCGTTCGTATGGGCCGATTATTGGGTCATTGCCCTGGACCCGGACTATCAGTGGGCGGTGGTGGGCGAGCCCGACCGACGCTATCTGTGGATTCTCTCGCGCCGGCCGACGATGCCGCTCAAGCAGTTCGAGCAGCTCAAGGCACGTGCGGCGGCGGTGGGCTATGACCTAGACCCGCTGGTGATCGCCGCGCCGCTTGAGTGATGCGCCGCGGCGTGGGTCTGGCCATACGGCGTAGTATGCTTTTGCCTGGTTCCGATGATCGAGGTGGAGCATGCAAGGACGTTTCCGACCGCGCGCCTGGCGCTGGCTGGGCCTGGCGCTGGCCGCTGGTTCGCTGCTGCTGTTGGCGTCGTGCAGCAGCAATGTGCGGCGTATTTCCGAACCGGCGGTGAGCATCCAGCAGTTGACCGTGCAGGCCAATGGCGATTGGTCGCTGGAGCTGCGCCTGCAGAACTACAGCAGCATCCCGATGCAGTTCGAGCAGGTGGCCCTGGATGTCACCGTGGGGGGCCAGGCGGCCGGCAAGTTGCAGCAGGCGGTGAACTACTCCATCGGCCCGGAAACCGCCGACGTGGTCACGGTGACGATGAAGCCGGCTTCGGCCGCCAGGATCGTCGTGGCCGACGCGCTCGCCGGTGGCCGCGCCCTGCCTTATGAACTCAAGGGCACGGTCAACGCGATTCCCGAGGACAAGAAATCCCGCCAGTTCGAGGTCAGCGGTCGCAGCACGCTGAACCCCGCGCCTGGTCTCAGCGGCGTGCTTCGCTAACCGCTTCCCTACTTTCGATCCACCCAAGGTTCCCCATGAGCAGCTATTCCGCCCCCCTGGCCGATATCCGTTTCGCCCTGCACGACGTCCTCGGCGCCGAAGCGCTGTTCCAGCGCCTGGGCCTGACCGAGGCCACCATCGACATCATCGACGCAGTGCTCGACGAGGCCGCGCGCTTCAGCGACACGGTGCTGGCGCCTTTGAACAGCGTCGGCGATGAGATCGGCTCGGTGTTCGACAAGAGCACCCAGGCGGTGACCACGCCGCCGGGCTTCAAGCAGGCCTTTGAGCAGTTCGTTGCCGGCGGCTGGACTGGCCTGACCGCGGCCGCCGAGTTCGGCGGCCAGGGCTTGCCGCACACGCTGGGCGTCCCGCTCAACGAGATGGTCAACGCCGCCAACCTGGCCTGGGGCAACTTCCCGCTGCTCTCGCACGGGGCGATGGAAGCACTCAAGCAGCATGGCGAGGCGTGGCAGCAGGAGGTGTTCCTCAAGCCGCTGGTCGAAGGTCGCTGGACCGGCACCATGTGCCTGACCGAGCCGCATTGCGGCACCGACCTGGGCCTGCTCAAGACCCGCGCCGAACCTAATGCCGATGGCAGCTATGCCATCACCGGCACCAAGATCTTCATCACCGCCGGCGAGCACGACCTCACTGACAACATCATCCACCTGGTGTTGGCCAAGTTGCCGGACGCACCGCCCGGGGCCAAGGGCATTTCGCTGTTCGTGACGCCGAAGTTCAAGGTCGCGCGCGATGGCAGTGTCGGCGAGCGCAACGCGCTGGCCTGCGGGTCGATCGAGCACAAGATGGGCATCAAGGCCTCGGTGACCTGCGTGATGAACTTCGACGGCGCCCAGGGCTATCTCGTCGGCCAGCCGCACAAGGGCTTGCAGGCAATGTTTACGATGATGAACACCGCGCGCCTCGGTGTCGGCCTGCAAGGCGTCGGCCTGTCCGAGCGCGCGTACCAGAACGCGCTGCGCTATTCGCGCGAGCGCCTGCAATCGCGCTCTCTCTCCGGCGCGAAGTTCCCGGACAAGCCAGCCGACCCGATCATCGTGCACCCGGACGTGCGCCGCATGCTGCTGACGGTGAAGTCGCTCACCGAGGGCAGCCGTCTGCTGGCGCTGCATGCGGCCACCTTGATCGACATCGCCCACCACGCCACCGATGCCGCCGAGCGCGAGCGCGCCGAGACCCTGGTGAGCTTCCTTACTCCGATCTCCAAGGCCTGCCAGACCGAATGGGCGGTGGAGAACACCTACCACGCACTGCAATGCTTCGGCGGCCACGGCTATATCCACGAGCACGGCATGGAGCAGCTGGCCCGCGATGCGCGCATCACCACGCTCTATGAAGGCACCACCGGCATCCAGGCGCTGGACCTGATGGGCCGCAAGACCGCTGCCAGCCAGGCCGCGGGGCTGAAGCTGTTCCTGGCCGAAGTGGAGACCTTCGCCCGCGAGCATGAAGGCGACGCCGAGCTGGCCGAGTTCATCCAGCCGCTGCGCGACAAGGCCAGCGAATGGGCGATGTTGACCCGCGAAGTGCTCGAGCGCGCTGCGCGCGACCCCGAAGAGATCGGCGCGGCAAGCTATGACTACCTGTTCTACTCCGGCTACGTCGTGCTGGCCTATTGGTGGGCGCGCAGCGTGGCCGCGGCGCGAGGCAAGGATGCCGGCTTCGCCACCGCCAAGCGCGAGACCGCCCGCTTCTACTACGCTCGCATCCTGCCGCGCACGCTTGCCCACGCCGCGCAGATCCGTAGCGGCGCCAAGCCGCTGATGGCGCTGGACGAGGCATTGTTCGGCTGAAAACCCTTGCGGGAGCTGGGCTTGTTGTAGGAGGGGCTTGAGCCCCGACAGTGTCCGAGGCCGGACACCGTCGGGGCTGAAGCCCCTCCTACAAATGCAAGAGCTCCTGGCACCGATGCATACACAATTTGTCAACAATCGGGTATAAGCTGTCTTCCCGATGGAGACAGACACTTACACGCGTGATCTGATCGACACCGGAGCCCTCGCGGCGCCGGTCTCTGGCGCCACTCTGTTGCCTTTTCCACAGAGCGTGCCACGGCTGCTTTCGCTCGATGCGCACGGCCGCGTCCTGGACTGGATCAACTGGCAGGACGCCGCCTGCCTCTACGCCCGCGATGCCGTGTCCTGGACGCTGGGCGAGCCCTGCATCCAGATCCACGGCGGCATCAGCCGGATCACCGGCGAGCGCAGCCTGCTCGACCTGCATCCGATCATCGCCGCGCGCGGCCACGCTCATGCCCGGGCGCTGGACCCGACCCCGACCCTGACCAATACCGCGCTGTTTGCCCGCGACGCCCAGCTATGCCTGTACTGCGGCCAGCAGTTCAGCCGCCCGCACTTGACCCGCGACCACGTCATGCCGCTCTCCAAGGGCGGCCGCGACAGCTGGGAGAACGTGGTCACGGCGTGTTTCCACTGCAACTCGCGCAAGAGCAACCGCACCCCGCAGCAGGCAGGCATGCCCTTGCTGGCAGTGCCCTACCGGCCGAGCTGGATCGAACATTTGATTCTTTCCAATCGCAATATCCTGGCCGACCAGATGGCGTTCCTGCGCAACCAGCTGCCGAAGAAGTCGAAGTTGCTGGCCTGACGGGAAAAAAGAACGGCGACGATCTCGAGATCGCCGCCGTCCTGCTTTCCCTTTCCACGGGGCAGCATTGCTTCACGGATATTGCGAGTCAGTGGTTCCCCTGAGCGACGATTTCCACGCGCCGCTCCGGCGCCATGCAGGCGATCTGCTCGGCCATGGGTAAGTGCTCGCTGCAATCAACAGCAGCACTTTCACCCATCCCGCGTGCGACGATCGACGCCGCTGGCACACCGGCGCCAATCAGCACCTCGCGCACCGAATCGGCCCGCCGCTGCGACAGCACCTGGTTGGCCTCGGCCGATCCAATGCGATCGGTGTAGCCGAGCAGTTCGACCTGCACGCCGGTGGCACCTCGCAACTGGGCGGCAATCTCCTCCAGGCGCGTTCGACCATGGCCGCTCATATCACGCGCGGACCACTTCGCGTAGGGAAACAAGGCGTCGGTCGACACCGAGAACTTCCGTTCCACCAACGCTTGCCCGGTCGGTGCCGGCGCGACCGCCAGCAAATCCGCGCAAGTGGTTGGCGCCCACAACAGCGTCCGTGCCAGCGACTTGTTGTCGAACACGACCTTGAAGCGACACTGCTGCATCTGGCCATCCGGCGCCTGCAGGTGGAACAGGTAGTCCCACTCGCGCGCGCCGTAGCCTTCGCGGAAGTGCGGGCTGCCGATCAGTCCGCGAAGTTGCGCCTTGGTCAGGCCCTCACCGACCAGCCGCAGGTGGTCCGGCTTCGGTACGCTGCCGCCCTTTTGCACCAGGTAGCGCTCGTCGGGGAATACTGCTTCCTCGACCGTACCCTCGGCGCTGAGACCACGGCTGACGTGGCGAGTGCAACCCGTTGCCAGCACGATCGGGGCAAGCAGGAAGAGCACAAAGAGTTGCTTGTTGTATTTCATCTGGGTTTTTCCTGATTCTTGCGTTGGTTCGTCCGGGGAGCGGCGGCTGTGCCACTCCCCGGACGTCGTCGTCACCACTGGATGCCGGCACCCACCGTAAAGCCGACATCGCCGGTGGTGTTGCCGCTGACATTGGCCTTGTAGACATAGCGGCCGTTGTCGGTGACGCCGGACAAGCCAACTGCCAATGCCTGCTCACCCTGGTAGCCACTGACTGCCGCCGCGAGCATGTTGGCGCCCGGCAGGTAGGCCTGCGGCATGCCCGCCATCGCCATGGCCGCAGCAGTACCGCCACGCGCCTCACGCCGTGCTTCCCAAGCATCCTGCTTCACTTCCTGGAAGCGGCTGTCGGTGTAGCTGTTGGCCTTGCTGAGGGTCTTGTCCAGACCGGACTGCAACTGGCCCACGTTCACCGCATCGGTATCGGCCACGCCGGCGCGCACGTTGCGCACGGTGGTGGTGGTCTTGGCGCCCGGCCCACCCAGGCTCATGCTGCTGTAGTCGGTCTTGGCGCCGCCTTCGGTGGAGTCGTAACGCGCGCCACCCTCCTGCGACTTCTTCAGCTGCGCTACGTTCACCGCATCGGTCTCGTCCGTGCCCGCGGCGACGTGCGAGATCGTGCGTTCCTTGCCCGCCGAACCCACCGCGACCGTGTTGGCCTTGGCAGCCACCGAACCGGCACCCAGGGCCACGCTGTTGTCCGCCTCGGCCTTGGCACCGTTACCGACCGCGACACTGCCTGCGCCGGAGGCGACCGCCTGCGGGCCGACTGCCACGGCCTCGCTGCCAGTGGCACTGGCGGGTGCCGCGTCGGATTTGACGCTGACGTACTTCACGCCGGCACCGTTGGTGATGCGGGTGATCGCGTTGGTGTTGTTGCTCACTCGCGCATCGACGTTGGTGATGGCATCGCCCACGTTGTTCACCGTCTTGCCGCCAACGTTGTAGGTCGGGCCGGTTACGGTGCCGTCCGGATTGACCTTCGAGCCGCCGCCCAGCGAGTCGGCCACCGACTGGCTGGTGGCAAACAACTGGCCACCATTGACCGCATCCTTGCTGTCCTTGGCTACCTGGCCGTTGGCCACTCCGGTCAACACGCGCTCGCCATCGGTGCCCTTCATATCCACGAGCTTGCCGCCGCTGTCCTTGGCCACGGTGATGTTCTTGCTCGTTGCATCCTGCTGGACCAGGCCCACGGTGCCCTTGTTGAGCTGGTCGCCGAGGTTGGTGATCGCCGTGCTGTTGTTGGTCACGCGGCCATCGACATTGCTGATGGCGTCGCTGACGTTATTCACGGTCTTGCCGCCGACAAGGTAGGTCGGACCAGTTACCGTGCCGTCGGGATTAAGCTTGGCGCCGCCGCCCAGCGAATTGACCAACGACAGGTTGGTTCCATACAGCTGCGAGCCGTTGATCGCCTCGTTGGAAACGGCCGTCACTGCACCTCTGCCTACCCCACCCAACACGCGGTCACCCGCGGTGCCGGCGAACTCGACTCGGCTGCCGTCCTTATCCTTGGCCACGGTGATGAACTTCGTGGTTGCATCCTGCTGGACCAGGCCCACGGTACCGCTATTGAGTTGGTTGCCCAGGTTGGTGATCGACGTGGTGTTCGTAGTGGTGCGACCATCGATGTTGGTGATGGCGTCGCCGACGTTGTTTACCGGCTTGCCATCGACCGTGTAGGTCGGGCCGCTGATGGTGCCATCCGGGTTGACCTTCGAACCGCCACCGAGCGAATCAACCACCGATTGATTGGTGCCATACAGCTGAGAGCCGTTGATGGCCTCCATCGAGGTTGAGCTCACCGCACCCTTGGCTACGCCCGTCAGCACGCGATCACCTTCGGAACCCGCAAACGATACCTGCTTGCCGTCCTTGTCCCTGGCCACGGTGATGTTCTTGGTGGTCGCATCCTGCTGGACCAGCCCGACGGTGCCGCTGTTGAGCTGGTCACCCAGCTTGGTGATGCTGGTGGTGTTATTGGTGGTGCGGCCATCGATGTTGGTGATTGCATCACCCACGTTGGTCACTGGCTTGCCGTCGACTGTGTAGGTCGGGCCGCTGATGGTCCCGTCCGGGTTGACCTTGGAACCGCCACCCAGCGAGTCCACCACGGATTGATTGGTGCCAAACAATTGCGAACCGTTGACTGCCTCCACCGAGGTTGCCGAGACTACACCCTTGGCCACGCCCGTCAGCACGCGATCGCCCTCAGTGCCAGCAAAGGACACGTGCTTGCCGTCCTTGTCCTTGGCCACGGTGATGTTCTTGCTGGTCGCGTCCTGCTGGACCAGGCCCACGGTGCCGTTATTGAGCTGGTCGCCCAGCTTGGTGATGTTGGTGGTGTTGTTGGTGGTGCGGCCATCGATGTTGGTGATGGCGTCGCCCACGTTGTTCACTGGCTTACCGTCGACCGTGTAGGTCGGCGCGCTTACCGTGCCATCCGGGTTGACCTTCGAGCCGCCGCCCAGGTTATCGGCCACCGACTTACTGGTGCCAAACAACTGCGAGCCGTTGACGGCTTCGACAGAGGTCTCGTTGATCGCGCCCTTGGCCACGCCGGTCAGCACGCGATCGCCCTCAGTGCCAGCGAAGGACACCTGCTTGCCATCCTTATCCTTGGCCACGGTGATGTTCTTCGTCGTCGCATCCTGCTGCACCAGACCCACGGTGCCGTTGTTGAGCTGGTCGCCCAGCTTGGTGATGTTGGTGGTGTTGTTGGTGGTGCGACCGTCGATGTTGGTAACCGCATCGCCCACGTTGTTCACCGGCTTACCGTCCACCGTGTAGGTCGGCGCGCTTACCGTGCCATCCGGATTGACCTTCGAGCCGCCGCCCAGGTTATCGGCCACCGACTTACTGGTGCCAAACAACTGCGAGCCGTTGACGGCTTCGACCGAGGTCTCGTTGATCGCGCCCTTGGCCACGCCGGCGAGCACACGATCGCCCTCGGTGCCAGCGAAGGACACCTGCTTGCCATCCTTATCCTTGGCCACGGTGATGTTCTTGCTGGTCGCATCCTGCTGGACCAGCCCGACGGTGCCGCTGTTGAGCTGGTCGCCCAGCTTGGTGATGTTGGTGGTGTTGATGGTGGTGCGGCCATCAATGTTGGTGATGGCATCACCCACGTTGTTCACTGGCTTACCGTCGACCGTGTAGGTCGGGCCGCTGATGGTGCCGTCGGGGTTGACCTTCGAGCCGCCACCCAGCGAATCGACTACCGACTGATTGGTGCCGAACAACTGCGAGCCATTGACCGCCTCGACCGAGGTCGCCGAGACCGCGCCCTTGGCCACGCCAGTCAGCACGCGATCGCCCTCAGTGCCAGCGAAGGACACCTGCTTGCCATCCTTATCCTTGGCCACGGTGATGTTCTTCGTCGTCGCATCCTGCTGCACCAGACCCACGGTGCCGTTGTTGAGCTGGTCGCCCAGCTTGGTGATGTTGGTGGTGTTGTTGGTGGTGCGACCATCGATGTTGGTGATGGCGTCACCCACGTTGTTTACCGGCTTACCGTCCACCGTGTAGGTCGGCCCGCTGATGGTGCCGTCGGGGTTGACCTTGGAACCGCCACCAAGCGAGTCCACCACGGATTGATTGGTGCCAAACAATTGCGAACCGTTGACTGCCTCCACCGACGTTGCCGAGACTGCACCCTTGGCCACGCCCGTCAGCACGCGATCACCCGCAGTACCGGCAAACTCGACACGGGTACCGTCCTTGTCCTTGGCCACGGTGATGTTCTTCGTCGTCGCATCCTGCTGCACCAGACCGACGGTGCCGCTATTAAGCTGGTCACCCAGCTTGGTAATGTTGGTGGTGTTGGTGGTGGTGCGGCCATCGATATTGCTAATGGCGTCGCCCACGTTGGTCACCGGCTTGCCGTCGACCGTATAGGTCGGGCCGCTGATGGTGCCGTCGGGGTTGACCTTGGAACCGCCACCCAGCGAGTCGACCACCGACCGGTTGGTGCCGAACAACTGCGAGCCATTGACCGCCTCGACCGAGGTCGCCGAGACCGCGCCCTTGGCCACGCCGGTCAGCACGCGATCGCCCTCGGTGCCAGCAAAGGACACCTGCTTGCCGTCCTTGTCCTTGGCCACGGTGATGCTCTTGGTCGTCGCATCCTGCTGCACCAGGCCCACGGTGCCGTTATTGAGCTGGTCGCCCAGCTTGGTGATGTTGGTGGTGTTGTTGGTGGTGCGCCCGTCGATGTTGGTGATCGCATCGCCGACGTTGTTCACCGGCTTGCCGTCGACCGTGTAGGTCGGTCCGCTCACCGTGCCGTCGGGGTTGACCTTGGCGCCACCGCCGAGCGAGTCAACCATCGACTTGTTCGTGCCGAACAACTGCGAGCCATTGATCGCCTCGACCGAGGCCGCCGAGACCGCACCCTTGGCCACGCCAGTCAGCACGCGATTGCCCGCTGTGCCGGCAAACTCGACACGGCTGCCGTCCTTGGTCTTTGCCACGGTGATGTTCTTGCTGGTCGGGTCCTGTTGGACCAGACCGATGGTGCCGTTGTTGAGCTGGTCGCCCAGGTTGGTAATGTTGGTGGTGTTGGTCGTGGTGCGGCCGTCGATGTTCTTCAGCGCATCTCCGACATTATTGACATTGGTGCCGCCCACCGAATAAGTCGGTGCCGTCACTTGCCCGGTAGCCGGGTTGTAGCGGGCGCCACCGCCAAATGCTGACGCGGTACCGGCACCCAAAGTGTCAACACGGGTATCCAGCGCAGTGACTTCCTCGTTCGTCGCGGCCAACTGGCTGCCATTGACCGCGTCGGTGCTGGTAGCGCTGAGGCGGCCGGCGGCCACGTTAGTGATGGTGCGCTCGCCGCCGGCATTTCCGACGCTGACGGTGCTTGCCGGGTTCACACCGGCGAAGGTGTGGGACACACCGGCGATGGTGGCCGTTGGGGTAGCCACCGCAGCGGCTGTGATTGAGCCCGCGCCCAGCGCCACGGCGCTCGTGTTGGCAGCTGTGGCGCCCTGACCCAGGGCGACAGCGTTCGTGGCGCTGGCAGAGGCGGCAGAACCGGCGGCCAGCGCATCGGCGGCAGTCGCCGAACTGCCGTAGCCCAATGCCGAAGAGGACGTACCTGTAGCCTTCGCAGTAGCACCCACAGCTACCGCGCCGGACCCGCCACTCGCCGAGCCGGCAACTGCATTACGGCCTACCGCAACGGTGTCGCCAAAGAGGGCCTTGGCACCAGCACCGAACGCTGATGAATAGCTCCCACTGGCGGTGGTACCGCCGCCGATCGCGGTAGCGAACAGGCCCGATGATGCGGCGCCGACGCCAAGCGAGGTGGTGGCCTGTGCGGTTGCTTTGCTTCCAGTGCCAAAAGCAAGGGAGTCCGTTCCTGAAGCGATTGTTTGCGCCGCGAAAGACCCTCTCATGCCGATCGCCATTGACCCCATGCCGGTCGCGCTCGCCGATCCAATCGCAAGGTTGCCGTTCGATCCTATCGCCGACGCGCCATTTCCTATAGCAATGGCAGTGTCTCCGGCGGCTCCACCATTGGCCGATGCCGCGGCCCCCACGCCAATCGCAATACCGTTTCCAGTGGCCGTACCCCCATCCAAGCTACCTGCCCACGCGCCGCCAGCGGCGCCCAGCGCCAAGGCGCTCGACAGTACTACCAACATTGGCCTTGAAACACCGCGGCTCGCGCCAGCGGAGTCGCTCTTGGCAAATTCCGACGCCACCACCAAAGCCGATTGCTTGCGGCTCCAAACCAACCGATAGATCTTGTTCACTGCGCACCCGTTGCATGGAAAGTGCGCGCATCATCTGGATCCAACCTTTGCACAGAAATTAGAAAAATCGCACGCCCCGCGTGCCCAGTGCGTTCGTGATATTGACTAACCGAATCGGCCTAATTGATAGCGCCGATGATGCCCCCCGTAAATTACCGTATGCTATTGAAACTAAAGAACTATCCGACTTTTTCTATTGACGTTTCCGCGTCTAGAATTGCGTCGCCCACCCTGCCTTATATGCGATTTTTCGTAGTCAGCATTGCTATCTATTAACTTTGAGTTAAGTGTTACGGAGTTGCTGGACGCCACAACTTGTCCGCCCAGCTACGCCGTGCGCAGTAATCGCTTCGGGCGCGCTGCGCTGCTGCGGCCTTCTAGGGCGCTGCCTGAACTTACAGCAGCCCGGTGCATCGGCGGCTACCACGGCTCGGTCGGTTATGAGGCCCCTACTCCGGGCTACTGATCTCATATCCAGCAGCGCGCAACTGCACCAGATAGCCCCCATCGGCAAGCAACTCACTCAGCGGCACCACCGCAAATGTCCCCGCGTTCTCCCGCAGGGCACGCCGCGCAATCGCCAGCCAATGCTCGCGCATCCGCTGCTGCAACCGATCCATGCCGCGCCGCCGTGCAAACTCGGTGTCCGATATCGCCGCGCTGCACGCGCCGGTCGGATCCTCGCGCGGCATCCGTCGCAATGCTTCGATGTCTCCTACCGCCCAGGCGTTGGCGCGCTCCACCATGGTCGGCAAGTCGTTCTGCACGGCGTTGAGCAGGCTGCCAAAGCAGGCGCTGTCGTCCATGCCGCCGGCCCGGAATTCGCGGATGGCCTGCTTGGGATCGCTGACCTTGAACTCCAGCGTGGTCGAGGTCGGCTTCAGGCCATGGCGCTTGGCTGCCGCTTCCACGACCGGCCACACCACCGGCTTGCGTGACAGCCCGCTCTTCTTGATGGCCGCCTGGTAGAGCTCGCCGGCGGCGATCATCGGGCGCTTCTTCTCCACGCCGTTATCGCGGCCCAGGTAGCGCTGCTTGAGCGGCAGCCAACGGGCGTAGAGGTCGGCGGGCAGTACCTGCTGCAGGGTGGCGCCGTCCTCGTTCTTCATCGCCTTCATCGCCGAAGGCACCAGGGCCAGCTTGCCGAAGAAGCCAACGTCGGCTTCCAGTTTCACGTAGGGCGCGGCCAGCACCTGCTGCGATTGCGCAATCGCCTGCTCCACCTCGTCGGCCTGCCAGGTGATTCCTGCCGGCAATGGCGCGATGGTGCCAAGAATCCACAGGGTGTGCTCGCCCTGGGTGACCTTCCACAAGCCGGGGCCCGGCTGCACGCCGCGTACCACCATCGCATCGAGGTCGACGATGGCACCCTGCCCCTGGGCAGCCACTGGCGGTGCCGGCGCCGCGGTGGCCACTGGGAAGGCCGTGCCCAGCGCCAGGCAGACGACGATGCCGGCCCGCCAGGCAGGGTTGCGCTTGCTTGCGTCCTGCATTGCCACTCCAAGAAGGGTTTCCTGGCGCGGACGCTAACCGATGACGGGACGCGCTGCGTTAGCGATTCGTTGTGCCGGCCGCCGATCGGCTAGCCGTGGCGGCGCGCGTAGCAGGTACGGAAGAACACGCCCAGATCCCAGCTGTAGCGCTTGAGCAGGCGGCGCGGTTCGCGCGAGAGGCGGTACAGCCACTCCAGCCGATAGCGACGCACCCAGTCGGGGGCGCGACGGGCATTGCCCGAGAGAAAATCGAGCAACGCGCCCACGCCGAACAGCAGCGGCGTACGCAGCTTTGCGGCGTTGTCGAGCATCCATTGCTCTTGCAATGGGTTGCCGAACGCCACCAACAGCACGTCGGCACCACTGTCGTTGATTATCGCCGGCAAGTGCTCGCCGGCGCGTTGGCGGCCGCCGTAGCCGTCGCAGGTACCGACCACGATCTGCCCATGGCGTTCGCGCAAAGTGCGTGCGGCGGCGTCGGCCACGCCGGGCTGGCCGCCGAGCAGGAAAAAGCGCAGCGGCCGCGCCGCGTGCTCGCTCAGGTAGGGAATGAAATCGGTGCCGTTGAGGTTGCCGGCAAAGCGGCGGCCATGCAGCCAGCGTGCGGCCAGGTCCATGCCGATACCGTCGTTGACGATGCGCACTGTGGGATCGGCCAGGCGCTCACGCAAGCCCTGGCATTGCACGATGAAGTTGGTGTTGGCAAAGCACACCAGCCGCTGCTCGCCTCGGGCCATCGCGGTGTACAGGGATTGGGCGAAGGCCGGCTGGGTCGTGGACAGCACCGTGAAGCCGCCCAACCGCACTCCCTCGCCGAGCGCAAAGCGCCCTGGCTGCAGTTCGATGCCGGGGGCGGCCGGATCGCTGCTCACGGTGAATCCCACAGATCGTAAGGGAAGGCGCCGAGCAGGCCGGCCTGCACCGCGGCCAGGTCGAAGTCGCCATTGCCGCCGAGCGCGATGCACTCGGCCACGCTGGTACCGGCATGCCATTCACTGCGGCCGGTACCCCGATAGTAGTCGTCGTACTTGAAGCGATCTTCGCCGTTGCCCCAGTCGAGGTAGACGGCGGGAATACCGTAGGCTTCGGCCAGGATCAGGCCATGCAACGAACTGCTGACCACCAGCCGCGCGCCGAGCAGGCGGCGCATGAAGGTGACCGGCGGGCAGTCCGGGGTAACGAGCATGCCGGCAAAGTCGCGATATTTGTCCAGCGGCTCGTTGAAATGCGGCACCACCACGACGTCGCGCGGCTCGGATGGCCCCAGCAGTTCGGGCGGGAAGAACAGCGGCATCAGCAGCCCCGGGTCGCCATAGACTTCAGGCACGGGGATACCGCGCCCCAGCAGATATTCGCGCGTGCGCGGGCCGCGTACCGCGCGCACGTCGAGCATGCCGAACTGGTGCTGGCTGGCGGCGATCTTGCCGTTGATGCCGCTCCCCCACACGGTGTCCCCGGTGCGGGCGAAGTGCAGCACCGAGCCAATCGCAAACAGGCGTTGGCCATTGTTGGCCTTGTCCATCAGCGCGAAGTCGCGCAGCGACAGCACGCGCGAGACGATGACCTGCGAAAGCTGGTCGCCCATGTTGGTGCGGCCGTCCTTGGGCTGCCACCAGTACAGGGCGCGGCGCTCGGTGTGGTCGATCCAGCGGTGCAGCAAGGCGTTGGGCATAAGGGTCTCGAAAGTGGAGTCAGCGCACGGGGGCGATGCGGGTGTCGGGGTAGCGGGCGGGATCGAGCACGCGGTCGGTGGTCTGCGCCCAGTCCAGGCATTGGCGCAGGCGCTCGCGCGGCGCGGCCAGGGCCTGGCCCATGGCGGCCACGATCGAGGCCTCGTCGCCCGGCGTGTAGCCGAAGCGCGAGCGATAGCCACCCACCACCGCGTAGGGGCACACAGCGGGCAGGCCGAAAAAATCGTATTGCAGCAGCTTCATCGAACTATCTGCCAGGTAGGCCGGGACCTGCGAGGACGCGTATGGGGCGATGCCGACGCGCGCGTGCTTGATGTAGCGGATGGTCTCGGCGTGTTTCATTTCGCCGTAGACCACGACGTTGTCGCCATAGTCCGGATGCCGGCCCATGCCCGAGCCGATGACGTGGAAGGTGACGTCCGGGAAGGCGCGGCTGGCGGTGACGAAGAAGCGCGGGTCGAACAGCATCGAGCCCACTGCCACGGCATGGATGCCCTCGCCGTAGGGATTCGGGTCGCCCATCGCCTCCAGGCCATGGTCGATACCGTGGCCAACATGGAAGACGTTGTCGCGGCTGGCGATTTCACCGGCCATGGCGGGCGAGACCAGGGCGATGACGTCCAGTGCCGGGGCGACGCGGTCGAAGGTGCGCGCGACCCAGTCGGCCACGTCGATGGCCGAGAGCGCATCGGAGGCGCGATAGACCAGCCGCGCGCGCGGATTGACCTGGCGCGCCAGTTCGATGAACGCGATGGCGGTCCCGCTCTCGAACACGATGACATCGGCTTCCTGCATCCACTGCCGCAGGATGTGTGGCGGATGCCGGGCGTACCAGTCGAACATGGCGTTTTCGAGCGGCCGCGCCCAGCGGCGCCGCGTGTTGAAGGGGTGGACCAGGGCGCGCCACAAATAGCACTCCACGCCGCGATGCTCGACCACGCGGTTGGCGGTGTCATCCAGCGGCAGGCGCGCATCGCCCTTCCAGCGCGACAGGCGGCTGTAGCGCAGCGAGAAGAAGCGCGTGGGGCCGCGCTGGGCCAGCTGCTCGGCGATGAAATGGATGTTGGCCCGGCGTGGCGTGCGGTAGTCGTGCGCGGACAAGACCAGGTATCGCGGCGGCGCGGCGGTAGCGGTGCCGGCGGTGGCGGCGTCGGACAGCAGGGCGTTCATCGGCGGCTCCGGGCTTCGGCGATCAGGTGGCGGGTTTGCAGGATGGACAAGACGTCGCGGCGGAACGCCGGCCAGGCGAGGAACACCAGCCCCAGGGCGGCGAGCATGACGCCGGTGCCGATACCCAGCTGGCGCCACAACGCGCCGCCGAGCCAGGCCGAAGCGGCGTAGGAAGCGCCCGCGCAGGCGCCGTAGGCGACCACCGCGCGCGCGCCGTTGGCGAACACCGACCAGACCGGCACATCGCTGATGCGGCCGACCCAGTACAGCGACAGCGGCCACATCACCAGCAGGCCGAACGAATAGCCGGCGGCAACGCCCTCCACGCCCCACCACGAGCCGGCGAAGATGCAGGCGATGAGCAGCAGCCGGGTGACCACCGAGTAGCGCAGCTGTGCGCCCATCAGGCCCTTGGCCAGGAATACCCAGTAGGCGGCGTAGGCGGTGGTCTGGAACACGCCGCCGACCGTCAGCCATTGGAACAGCGGCACCGCCGGGCGCCATTGTTCGCCCAGTACCAGCACCATCAGCGGCAGCGCCTGGGCGCAGGCGAAGGCGAAGGTGGCCACGATCAGGTGCACCATCACGGTTTGCCCGCGCAGCAGGAACGCGGCGAAGCGCTCGCGGTCATCCTGCAACTGCGACAGCACCGGCAGCGCGACGGTGGTGGCCGGCGCGTTGATCTGGTTCAGCGGCATCATCAACAACTGGAAGGCACGGTTGTACAGACCCAGGGCCTCGGCACCGGTGCGCGCACCGATGATCACCTGGCCGACATTGCGGCTGGCATAGCCGAGCAGCTGGGCCAGCATCAGGTTCCAGCCGAAGCCCAGGAACTGCCGCATCGGCGCGGCGCGGGTATAGCCACGCGGCAGCCAGCGTGCGCACAGCACGGTGAGCACCAGCTGCACCGCCGCCTGCACCACCTGTTGCAGCACCAGCGCCCAGAAGCCCGCGCCGGCCAGCGCAGCGGCCACGGCCGCCAACAGGCCGGCGACTTGCGCGCCGACATCGCTGATGGCCAACTGGCCAAACCGCAGGCCGCGGCTGAGATGGGCACGGAACTGGGTGGTCATGCCGCTGAGCAGGAAGGTGACCGCCAAGGCTTCGGAAATCTGCACCAGCGCCGGTTCGCGGTAGAACGCCGCCAGCGCATTGGCCCCGGCGAACACCGCCACCGCCAACAGCAGGCCGATGCCGGTGTTGATCCAGAACAGGTTGTCGCGCTGGGCCCGGCTGACTTCGCGTGCCTGCACCGCCGCCGAAGACAGGCCAAAATCGCGCAGGATCTCGGCCGCACCCACGATGGCAGTGACCATCGCCATCAGGCCGTAGTCGTGCGGCGTGAGCAGGCGCGCCAGCAGGATGATCCCGCCGAACTGCACCGCGACGCGCACGCCCTGCCCGGCCATGGTGACGAATGCGCCACCGGCGGCGCGAGCGCCCAGCCGCGGTGTCGGCGCCACGCTGGCGGCCTCGCTGCTCATGCGTAGGCCTCGCTGTCGCGGCCCATCGCTTCAAGATAGGTGCAGTAGTGCTGCTGGCCGATGGCCGCCCAGTCGCGGCGCGAGAGATCCGGGCCGCCCGCAGGCGGCGCCTGCCGCAGTTGCGCCAGCGTTTCCGCCAACAGGCGCGCGTCCAGCTCGCCGTGATACAGGTGCACCCAGCCCGGCCCCACTTCCTCGGCGACCGCGGCGTTGGACTCGCTCCAAGGCGCCAGCACCGGGCGTTGCAGCGACAGCGCCAGCAGCAAGGTGCCGGAGTTGTGCATCTGCCGATACGGCAGCACCACCAGTTCGGCCAGGCCGACTTCGCGCGCCAGCTCGGCATCGTCGATATAGGCCAGGTGCGCGGAGATGCGCGAATCGCCGGCACAGGCCGCCTCGACCGTCGCGCGCATCTCCGGGGTGGCCGGGTTGCCGCAGATGCGCAGGTGCACATCGCGATCCGGCAACGCACCGACCGCCTCGATCAGCGTCTCCACGCCTTTATAAGGGCGGATCAGGCCAAAGTGCAGCAGCCGGCCGCGCTGCGACGGCGGTTGTGGCAATGGGGCAAACCAATCTCGGTAGTGGCCGTGCAGGATGGTGTCGGTGAACGGCGGCCTGGGCGGCGTGGCGGCGTTGATGCGGATCCAGCGCCGGGTGAGGCGATCGATCCAGGCCAGCAACCATTGCTCGGTACGGCCCTGGCTCTCGTGCGGCTGCAGGTTGTGCAAGGTGCGCACGACCGGTGTGTGGGTGAGTTGCAGGCGCAGCAACAGCAGTGCGGTGCAAGCGCGCTTGGCCCAGGTCCCGGCACGGCTGGGGTGGCGCATCAGGTATTCGGGCCAGTGCAGGTGCAGCACGTCGTAGCGCGACAGCAAGGCGGTCCGCATCGAGAAGTACTGCTGCTCGACCACGTCCGGCAGCGAGTCGTAGAGCTGGGTCAGGTAAGGATTGGTGCGCTCGCCCGGGCGTTCTGTGGAGAACAGCACCGCCACGGTGGGCGCGTCATCGTGGGGCTTCATCGCAGCACCTCGGCGGCGGCGCGCGGAGCCAGGGCGGCGCGGTATTCATCCTGGTACTGGCGCGCGATGTGGCGCCAGTCGTAGCGCGCGGCAAACGCCATGGCCTGCTCGCGCAATGCCGGCCATGCGCTATCGCTGGCCTCGGCCAGGGCCTGCACCTGGGCGGCGGCCGCATCGGCCTGGGCCGGCTGCACCAGCACCCCGAGGCCCGATTCGCGCCGCAGTCGCGCAAACGGTGGGATATCGCTGAGCACCGGCAGCAGGCCGGCACTCATGGCTTCGACTGCGGCGATGCCAAAGCCTTCATGCCGCGACAGGCAGACGAAGAACTGCGCTTGCTGCAGCAAGCTGGCCAGCTCGGCCGGGCTCGGCGCAACCACCAGCTCCACCTGCGCCTCCAGCCCGCGTGCGGCGATGGCCTGGCGCAACGTGGCCTGGTCGAAGTCGTATTCGCGCCCGGCCAGCACCAGACGCCAGCTGGAATCGCGGCGACGCAGTGCGGCGAGCAGGTCGAGGGTTTCCAGCAAGCCCTTGTTGACCGACCAGCGGCCGAAGTAGACCAGGGTGCGCCCCGGTTGCGGATTGCCGCGTCCGGCGAACTTGGCCACGTCGACGCCGTTCTCGATCACCCGCAAGCGCTCGGCCGGCACGATCTGCGAGAACAGCCGACCGTCGTTCTCGCTCGTGGCGATGATCCGCGCATACGCCCGTGCCGAAGCGCGCGTCAGCGTTCGGAACCAGAGCTGCTTGAGCCGCGAGGCGTACGCCGTGTGGAAGAAGCCGCCATGGGTGGAGACCACCATCGGCTTGCGGTGCGTTGGCCGGGCCATGGCCAGAAAGTCATAGAAGAAATCGATGCCGTGCACGTGGACCAGGTCAGCATCGCCCAGGTGGCTGAGCACCTGCGGCGCCAGCGGGTAGCGCGACGAGCCGCGGTAGCCGATACGGCGGATCGCGATGCCGTCGATCTCGTCTGCGGCCGGCAGGCGCGCCGCCGGTGCGGTGAACAGGCGGTCGAGCGTCAGCACCTCGGCCTGCCCACCCTGCTGCAGGTGCTGCCGCGCCACGTTGAGCACGACCTCTTCCATGCCGCCGACGGAAGGGTGGAACTGGCGAACCACATGCACGACTTTCATTGCGACCGTACCTCGGGAGTAGCGTTGAGCTGCGCCGTTGCCGCGGGCCGGCGCGACAGGCCGATCGTCCACGGCGCCCAACGCGCCAGGATCCAGCGCAGGGGGACGGCGGCGGCAATCGCCACAGCCGTGACCAGCAGGGCCCAGCCCGGGCCAGGGGGCGCAGCGATGCCGGCCAGCGCACGCACGCCGGAAAGAAAGAACAGCACCAGGAAGTGCGTGCACAGGATCAGCAAGGTGTTGCGGCCGATCCATTGCACGCCAGGCCAGCGCTGGATCCAGCCACCTACGTGCAGCATCAAGCCGGTGCCCAGCAGCGCCACCAGCAGGAACAGCGCCGGCCAGTGACCGAAGCGCAGCAGGTTCACGTCGACCTTGCCGTTGATCCAGGCCAGCGGCAGCCACAGGACCGCGAGCAGCAACGGCACGCCCCACCAGGCGAAGGAATGCGAATGGCCGGCGCGCTGCCGTGCCACCGCCGCACCGGCGGCAAAGAAGAACAGCGACACCGGCAGCACGTCCAGGCCCCACGGCAAACGCAGCCCCAGCGAGGGGAACCAGGCGCACCACAAGCATGCGACCACCGCCATGGCCAGCGCGAGCACGCCCGCCGATACCCGCTTGCTCAGATAGTGGAACGCCAACGCGGTGACGAACAGCGCCGGCAGGAACCACAGCGCCGGTTGCACGTAGAGCGCCTCGCCACTGCCTTGCAGCAGGCCGAGCAAGGGATCCCACGCCGGCACGGCGCCCCAGCGCGCTGCCTTGGCGCCGATATTGCGCGTCGCCAACCAGTAGGCGTAGGCCACGAAGAAGAAGAACACATAGGGCACGACCAGCCCACGCACCAGCTTGTTCCAGGTCTCGGCGTCGCCGCGCGGGCGGCCATAGGCAGCGCCGACCCAACCGGACAGGAAGAAGAACAACGGGACATGGAAGCTGAAAGCCAGCAAGGTGTACAGCTGCGGCACGCCCTTGGCGTGGCCCAGAACCACCAGCACGATGGCGAGGGCGCGGGTGGCATCGATGCGGCCGTCGCGTTGGGTCGCCGCGGTGCTCATGGCGGCGGCCCCGCAGGGACGGCCGAACGCTGCTGCCAAAGTTGCCGTGCCGAAGGCAGCACCGGCGCGCCCTGCCACAGCCAACCACAGACGAACCACCACAACGCGGCGGTCTTGATCGAAAAATAGCCGTTGGAGACCAGCAGGCTCAACGCAAATGCCAGGATCGCCAGGTGCTTGAACGCCTGCCCTTCCCTGCCCGGCAGGATCATCAGGAACGAATAGGCCAGCAGGAAGGCCAGCACCACGAAGATCGACTGCGAAACGACGAAATAGGCGATGCCGCTGTCGAAGTAGCGGTAGGCCGCATTGATGTCCAGGCCCAGCCAGGCCTGCAGCGACAGGCGCGACATCGAATCGACGGTGAAGAAGATGCGGCCCAGCATGGTGTCCTCGTAGGCCTGCACCCCGGCCGCGCTGACAAGCGCCCAGCCTCCCAGCAACACGGCGGCAAACAAGGCGAATGCCAGGCGCTGATCGAGCCGGCGCAGGATCGGCGCGGCCAGCAGCATCAGGACGCAGGTGCCGGCGGCGAGCCGGCCATCGGAGGCGACGATGAGAAACCCGATCAGGCCGAAGCTCAACAACTGCTTCCAGCCACTGAGCCAGCGCCGGAACGCCAGCAGCACGGCCATGAAGAAGATGATGTAGTTGCCCATCGTCACCGGCTCGATGAAGACCGAGGAGGCACGTGGCAAGTTGCTGCCGGGCAGGAAGTTTCGTGCCCCCGGGCGGGTGGCACTGACGAACAGATTGCTGTCTTCGTTCCAGAAACCAGACGCGCTGAAGCCGCGCGCATTGACGAAGTAGCTCTTCGGGTTGACGACATCACCGTAAGTGGCCGGCATCGCCAGCTCGAAGGCCGCCACCAGCGCGATCACTAGCGTCATCCGCACGAACAGCCGCGGCACCGAACCGCGATAGGCGCAACCGAGCACCAGGAAGGCGAAGGGGATCAGCGCATCGCGCAGGAACTTCGGATCGAACTGCCAGGCCACGAAGAAGCGCACCAGCGCCAAGAGCACGATAAAACCCAGCCCGCCGACCACCAGCGCGGCACGGCGCCGGTCCAGCGACCAGATCCCGAGCACGAAGCAGGCGCCGTAGAGAACGAATTCCACGACGTAGGTCATCGCCGGGCGCACGGTGAAGACCTTGGCGTTCACCACCGCCAGCAGGAAGTTGTAGCCAATCGCCAGCAGCAGCACGCACTCCACCAGCACATTGCGCCAGCGCAGCCGGTGCGCCAGGCGCGGCGACAATACCGCCGCCCAGGCGGGCGGCGGCATTGGCATGCCGGCGGAGGCGCCTACTGCCGACATCAGTAGGCGTTCTTCTGGCCGAGCACCCGCACCGCGGTCAGTACGATGATTCGCGCATCCAGCCACAGCGACCAGCGGCGGATGTAGTCCAGGTCGTACTGGATGCGCTTCTTCATCGTGCGCAGTTCCGGCGTCTCGCCGCGGAAGCCATTGACCTGCGCCCAGCCGGTGATGCCCGGCTTGACGTAGTGGCGCTGCATGTAATGGTGGATGAGCTTCTCGTAGTGCGTGTTGTGCTGCGCCGCATGCGGACGCGGGCCCACCACCGACATGCTGCCGCCGAGCACATTGAACAGCTGCGGCAACTCATCCAGGCTGGAGCGACGCAGGAACGCGCCGAACCGGGTGATGCGGCTGTCGTGGCGGGTCGCCTGCTGGACCTGCTCGCCGTCCTCATGCACGCGCATCGAGCGGAACTTGTACATATAGAACTCGCGCCCACCCAAACCATGGCGGCGCTGGCGGAACAACACCGGCCCGGGCGAGCTCAGCTTCACGCCGATCGCGCACGCCAGCATCACCGGCCACAGCACCAGCAGCGCCGCAGCCGCCACGAGCTTGTCCTGCAATGCCTTGGCGACGATGAAGTAGCTATCGCGGTCGACCCCGCCCTGGCGCAGGTTGATCACCGGCACGTTGCCGATGACTTCGCCGGACTGGTTGAGCATGCCGAAGTCGAACAGATCCGGCACCAGCTTGACGTTAATCGGATAGCGGTCGAGGCCTTCGAGCAACTGCTTGATGTGATCGCGCTCGCCGAGCGGCAGCGAGATCCACACCTGGTCGACATGGTTGGCTTCGAGGAAGGAGATCAGGCCGTCGGGGCTGCCCAGGCATGGCAGATCTTCCTGCCGGTGCTCGGCCAGGGTGAGGTCGTAGCGGCTGCTGAAGTAGCCGACCACCTGCATGCCGACCCAGGCGTTGCGCTGCAGGTACTGGTGGATCTTCATCACCGGGTGGCGCAGGCCCACCACCACCACGCGCTGGCTGTCCATGCCCAGGCTGCGCAGATGGTTGAGCAGCATGCGCAGACCGGTACGCGCCAGCACCAGGCTCACCAGTCCACCCAGGAACCACAGGCCGATCCACAGGCGTGAGACGCCTTGGCCGAACTGCACCACCAGCGCGTGGACCGAGAACAGCGCAAACACGCCACCGAACGCCGCACCGAGCACCAGCAGCTCCTGCCGCAGGCCACGCCCGCGCCAGCTGCGATACAGCGGGAACAGCGCAAAGCAGATCACCGCATACAACGCGGTGGTGCCGATGGCCACGCGATACGCGGCGGCCGGCACCCAGGTGCCATAGAGGATGCGGTAGGCGCACAGCGCGCTGGCTACCACTACTGCTACGTCGAAGACTCGCAAGACCAAATCGGCCGCCGCCGAATACTTGGTCAACATTCGCGACGAACTCGATGTATACGTCGCACTACTCAGATCGGCCAATAACATGGGATTGTCCTCCAAACCCTAAGGCGTCGCGCGCGTGGGGAACACGCTGCACCTTCGGGCCTCGATCGCCTGCTGCATGCCTGACGGCGCCCTCCTACGCCGACCCCGGGCATGCCACAGCCCTTCTTGCTCAGCGGCGCCCGCGCCGCGCTCTACATTGCATCCCGCTAGCCGCTCTCCACCTCTACCGCCATTTCCGCTTTTTTCCGCACTTATCGCTGTCTGCTTGCACTGCGAAAGTTAGCCCATCGCGTTGCCGCCACCCTGAATCATTTGTCACCAAGGTGACCGCGCCGCACTGCTTCGACGATCACGTTCTCGCCAGTTCATCGTCCGGATCGCGCAGCAGGAAACGCAACAGCGCCACCGCAACGCCGATGAACAGGCCGAATACCAGCGCCAGCGCCAGGTTCAAAGGCAACTTGGGCATGAACGGGCTGCCGGGTACATCGGCGCCGTCGACAATGGACACGTTGTTGTTGCCGACATTGCCGGCCACGCCGATTTCCTTGAAACGCTGCAGCAACGCATCGTAGAGCTGGCGGTTGGTATCGGCTTCGCGCTTGAGCAGGTTGTAGCGAATGCTGCGGGACTGCAGATCGATCTCATCGCCCTTGAGCGCGGCGATGCGCTCGTTCATCAGCTGCTCCTGCTGGCTGTCGGCGTCGTATTGGGCCTTCAGCGCAGCGCGGATATTGAGCACCTCGCCATTGATCTGCTTCTGCACTTCACCGGACTGGGCCTTGAGCCGCAGCATTTCCGGGTAATCCGGCTTGAAGGTGGAAAGCTTCTGCTGGTACTCGGCGTTGATCCGCACCTGTTCGGTGCGCAACTGCTGGATCAGCGGGCTGGAGATCACCTGCGGCAAACCCATGCCATCGCCCTGGCTGGCTTGTCGCCACGCCGTCTCGGACTTGATGCGCTGGCTCTGTGCCGCTGCCAGAAGCGCATTCAGCTCACTCAGGTTCTGCGCCGGCAACGACGGCTTGTCCTCGCCCACCGGCACGATCATTTCCTGCCCGGAATACTCCACCAGCTTGCGTTCGGAGTCCTCTACCCGGTCGCGCAACTGCTGCAGTCGCTCGGCCAGGTACTTGGTGGCGAACGAGTTGGCCTGCAGGCGCCGCTGCTGGTTGCTGACGATGAACACGCGCGGATAGGCGTTGGCGACCTTCGCCGCGACACGCGGATCTGGCGAGCTGAAGTTGACCCGCACCAGTCGCGAGTTGCGAATCGGCTCGATCTCCAGGCCATCGATCAACGCCGCTACCAGCGCGCGTTCGATCGCCGCCTGTCGCTCCGGCGCCTGCTTGTTGCTTTCCGGATGGGTGCTGTCGAACTTGGCGGCGGCCTTGTCCACGGTCTCGCGGAAGTACGGATCCTCGGCCAGGCGCGCCTCACGCACGACCTGGCGCGCGAGCGAGCGGCTCTGCAGCAGTTCGTACTGGGTCTCGTAGAAGTCGCGATCCTGCGGCGATTCGGCCGGCATCAGGTTCTCGACGTTGACCACGTTCAGGGCCTCGCGCTCGATCTGCAAGGTGCTGGTGGCGCGGTAGCTCGGGGTGATCATGAAGGTCACCACCAGCGCCGCCAGCACGATCGCCGCGGTGATGCCAATGATCAGCCAGCGTTGCGCCAGCAACGCACGCCAATAGTCGCGCAGGCTCAACTCGGGATGGTGCGCATGATGCATCGTGGGGGTCTGCTGGATCATCGGTAGGCCCGCCACACCATGACGAACGGGGTCAACTCAAGCGCCGTGCGCAGCAGCAGGCGGGCATCGGAGCGGTACACCACCACCACATCGCCGCCGTAGATCTCCGGGTCCGGCGAGCGCCCGTGCTCGATGTCGCCGAGATCGAACCGCGCGACCATCTTTTGGCCCTGCACCGTGCGGAAGACGATGATGTTGCCGCGGCTGGCGATATTGCTGACGCCCTTGGCCTGCGCGATCGCCTGCTGCAAGGTGAGGTTGGCGCCGACGATGGGATAGATGCCCGGCTCAGAGACCGCACCGGTCACGGTGACGCGGCGGCCATTGGCCTCCTGCACGAACACCGACACCTGGGGATCTTGCAGATAGGTCTGGCGGTAGCGAGCGGCGACCTCACGCTCGAATTCCGCCACGCCCTTGCCGGCGGCCGGCAACGAGCCGATCAGCGGCAACGACACCAGGCCGTCGTTATCGACGCGAACCGTGCGCTCCAGATCATCGATCTGGAACACCTTGACCAGGAGCACATCCCCGGGCGACAACCGGTACTCCGGCTGCACCGCGGCCAGGGCCAGCGGGTCGGGTTGGGGCAGCTCCCTCGCCATGTGTGACGTACCGCTACATGCCGCCAGCGTCATCAGGACCAGCGACAGAAGCATCCGTATTCCGCTGCGACTTCCGTGGGAATAACTCATGCGTCGTTATCACCGCCTCTTGAAATTCGGGACGACCTCGCCCGCACCGGACGCAATGCGCCCAGGGGAACGGTGAACCGAGGTCTTTGGATTTGCCTTGCATCCCGATGCCGCTACTGCGCATCGGTCGACCACAAACTTGCGAACAACTGTTTGGAGCAAAGCGTGTTGCGACGCACTATGGCATAGAAAACGCTTCCGGCAATCCCCTCGCGCCAAAAAAATGGCGCGACGTAAGTATTGGGTTCAAGTTCGTCTTCGACTCATTCACGCGCACTGCACGCCAATCACGAAATTTGCGCTGCATCCGCCCAATTTCGCGTGACCTCGGTCACGACATTCCGGAAATCGCTCTCATCTATTCCGCAGTGGCAGACGATTTCGCGACACCTCACTGCCTCCCATTCTTCACGCGGTTTCGACACGCGCGCGAACCTATCGCCGACGCTCTACTTCGGCATCGGTTGGAATCAATCCGGCCTGTTCCAACATGGCCTGCAAGCGCCCGCGCACGTGCTCCACGTCCTCTGGCCCGGCTGCCTGCCCGATTCGCTCGGCTTCCGACTGGAAGGCCAGGAAATCGAAGTCAGCGTCCTCGTCGGTACACAGCTGCGGCAATTGATCCTGCAACGTGTCCAGACATCGGTCCAACTCGGCTCGGGTCAGCATGGCTTGTCACCTTTGAAACGCCCAACCTTGCGCGGCGCGCGTCAAATCCGTGCGAAGAATCGCGATCAGCGGTGATGGGAGGAACTGTTGTCGTCGTCATCCTGGCCGTGCGAAGCGCCGAGTCCGCCGCCCATTCCCGCACCACCCCCGCCGCCGCCCGCGCCGCCACCGCGCTTGCCCTCGCCAGTTTCCTTGGCGCGCCCGCCGCCGCTGACCCGGGTCGGGCCCTGCGCTGGTACCTGCCAGGCAGGCGGGATCGGGGCCAGGTCGAGGGCTTGGCGAATGAAGTCGCGCAGCGACACCACCAACGCCGCGGTCTCGACCGGACGCCCGGACACCATTTCGCTGGCCGCGCGCACGGCCAGGCGAACTTGTTCTTCGGTACCGAGCAGGATGATGTCGGACAGCGCGCTCTCCACTGCGTCGCGAATACGGCGGCGACGATCCGAGGGACCGGCGGTTTCCCATAATCCGGCGTCGGTCGCAGCTTCGCCCTGGCGTGCGCGTAGTTCGCGCAGGTGCGCTGGGTCCACGCTGAGTTCGCCAGTGAATGAGCCGCCGAGCACCTTGTACGCTGCGATCAGCGTACGCAGGCGCTCATTGATTTGGCGGTTCTCGCGCTCGCGTCGCCGCTGCAGCGTCTGCATGAAGATCAAGCGGATCCCCACCGCCACCACCGAGACCAGCACCAGGCCCAGCAGCGTGCTCAGCATCGTGCTCCAGCTAGTGAAATCCAGCAGGTTGCGCATGTGGCAGTCCGGCGACCAGCGTCAGGTGACCTGCCGCATCGCGGCGGTGGTGCTGACGACATCGCCGATCTTGGCATCCACGATCAACGACAATGCGCGTTTCTTGACCGCCGCCAGGGCCGCCACCGCGCCGGAAACCACGCGCACATCGTATTCGCGCGCGTTGGCATCGACGGCCGTGGCCATCACGCATGAGTCGGCGGTCATGCCGGTGAGATAGATGCGGTCCACCGCCAGTTTCGCCAGCAACACCGGCAGCGCGGTGGCCAGGAACGCGGAGTGTTTGGGCTTGAGCACGAAGTAATCTTCCGGCCCCGGCGGGATCAGGTCGACGACCGCCTTGCCGGTGCCACCGGAGGCGCGCGCCATCGCGACCAGCTCGCCGAAATCCGCGCGCCAGTTGGCGAAGTTGTCGTTGGCGTAGATGACCGGCAGGCCGCGGCGGTGGAAATGCTCGCGCAGGCGGGCGATGTCCTTGGCCGCGGCAACCACGCTGGCGTGCAGGGCCGGTGCCTCGGGGAAGTCGAAGGCACTGACCATGTCGATGATGATGAGCGCTGGGCGCATGCGGGAGTCCTCCTGGGGCCCAGCATGCGAGAGCGGGTGTATAGCGGCTGCATACGCGGGGGACCGGCGCCAAAGAAAAAGGCCCGCATCTCGCGATGCGGGCCCTTCTTGTTTGGTCGGGGTAGCCGGATTCGAACCGACGACCACCAGTCCCCCAGACTGGTGCGCTACCAGGCTGCGCTATACCCCGAGAGGTGCTGCCCCGCCTTGCGGCGGCCCGCGATTATATCGTCTCTGCGCGGGATTGTCGCTTGCCTTCAGCGCCGCAGCAGCTGCAGGACTTCTTCCAGCTCCATCCGCACCTGCTTGACGATCTGGTTGCTCAGCGCCGATTCCTCGCGCGCACCGGCACTGTCCAGGCGCAGGCGCGCGCCGCCGATGGTATAGCCCTGTTCGTACAGCAGGCCGCGGATCTGCCGCACCATCAGCACGTCGTGGCGCTGGTAGTAACGACGGTTGCCGCGGCGCTTGACCGGTTCCAGGCTGGGAAACTCGGTTTCCCAGTAACGCAGCACGTGCGGCTTGACGTCGCACAGCTCGCTGACTTCACCGATGGTGAAATAGCGTTTCGCCGGTATCGGCGGTAGTTCGCGGTTACTGCCCGGATCCAGCATACGTCTCCACCCGTTCCTTGAGCTTCTGGCCTGGACGGAAAGTCACCACCGTCCGAGCGGAAATCGGTATTTCCTCGCCGGTCTTGGGATTGCGACCGGGCCTCTGGTTCTTGCGCCGCAGGTCGAAGTTGCCAAAACCCGACAGCTTCACCTGGCGTCCCTGCTGCAGCGCATCGCGAAGCACGTCGAAGAACGCGTCGACGAACTCCTTGGCTTCGCGCTTGTTCAGACCAACTTCGTCGAACAGGCGCTCGGCCATTTCCGCTTTGGTCAAAGCCATCGCACTTCCCCCTGATTACTGCTCAACTCCGGATCCGGGCGCGATGGTCGCGCTCGACCGTGGCCACCACGTCGGCCACCACCGCCTCCACATCCCGATCCGTGAGCGTGCGCGAGTTATCCTGCAAAATCAAGCCCATAGCCAGACTCTTGAAGCCGGCTTCGACCCCCGGGCCGAGGTAGCGGTCGAACAGCTGGATCTCCCGCAGCAGCGGCCCGATGCTGGCGCGCACGCTGGCCGCCAAATCGCGCCAGGCCACCTGTTCGGGGACCAGGAAAGCCAGGTCGCGGCGCACCGAGGGGAAGCGCGACAGCTCGCCGGCACGCGGCAAGGCGCGTGCGGCCAGCGGTGCCAGCGCCAGTTCGAAGGCAAACACGTCGACATCGATCTCCAGCGACTTGGCCAGCGCCGGATGCACCTGGCCGATCCAGCCGATGCACTGGCCGTCGCGGTAGACATCGGCCGAGCGCCCCGGATGGCCGTGCGGCCGACTGGAGGCGCGGTACTCCAGCGCCGCGCCACTGGCGGCGGCCAGCGAGGCCAGGTCGCCCTTGAGGTCATGGAAATCGACCTTGCGCGCCCCCTCGCTCCACTGCAGCGCCAGCGCATCACCACAGACCGCGGCGGCAATGCGCTGCGTCTCCAGCGGCGCAGCGCCCGCCTCGGCGGCGGCGGTGAAGGTCTTGCCCAGCTCGAACAGTCGCACGCGGCCAGCCTGGCGGGCGACGTTGCGCCCCAGCGCGGCCACCAGGCCCGGCAGTAGCGCCGGGCGCATCACCGCCAACTCGGCACTGAGCGGGTTGGCCAGCGCGACCAAGTCGTCCTGCAACTGCCACTTGCGCAGCAGCTCGGCCTCGACGAAGGCGTAGTTGATGGTTTCCTGCAGATCGCGGCTGACCAGGTGGGCGCGCGCCGCGGCCTCTTCCAGCACGGTCTCGGTCGGCACCGCGATACGGCTGGCGCCGCCCGGCAAGGTGGTCGGGATACGGTCGTAGCCGTGGATGCGCGCCAGTTCCTCGATCAGGTCTTCTTCGATGGCGATGTCGAAGCGGCGGGTCGGCGCGGTGACCTGCCAGCCGTCGGCCGTTGCCTCGACCTGCATGCCCAGCGCGCGCAGGATGCGCTCGATCTCGCCATCGGCGATTTCCAGGCCCAGCACGCGAGCGACACGAGCGCGGCGCAGGCCAATGCGGACGGCGGCCGGCAGATGCTCGGACAGATCCGCCTGGATCACCGGGCCCGGGGTGCCGCCGGCCAGGTCCAGCACCAGGCGGGTGGCCAGCTCGATGGCGTGCGGCGGCAGCTGCGGGTCCACGCCGCGCTCAAAGCGATGACCGGCATCGGTGTGCAAGCCAAACTTGCGGCCGCGGCCCATGATCGCCGCCGGCTGGAAATGGGCCGCTTCGAGGAAGACGTTGCCGGTGGCGTCGGTGACGCGGGTATCGAAGCCGCCCATCAAGCCCGCCAAGCCGACCGGACGGTCGGCGTCGGCGATGACCAGGAAGCTGTCGTCCAGGGTCACGTCGCGGCCATCGAGCAGCTTCAGGGTTTCGCCGCTGCGCGAACGGCGCGCAGCGATCGGGCCCTTCAGCGTGTCCAGGTCGTAAGCGTGCATCGGCTGGCCCAGCTCGAGCATGACGTACTGGGTGATGTCGACCAGCAGCGAGACCGGGCGCACGCCACTGCGGCGCAAGCGCTCGACCATCCATACTGGCGTCCGCGCGGACGCGTCGATGCCTTCGATCACGCGGCCGCAGAACCGCGGCGCTTCGGCGCCGGCCTGCAATTCGACCGCCAGCGTGCGCGCCGAAGTGGCCGCCACCGGCGCGATCTCCATCGCCACCACTTCGCTGCCGCAGGCGGCGGCCACGTCGTAGGCAATGCCGCGCACGCTGAAGCAATCGGCGCGGTTCGGGGTCAGCTTGATCTCGATGCTGGCGTCGGGCAGGCCGAGATAATCGACCAGCGGCTGGCCTATCGGCGCATCGTCCGGCAGTTCGAACAGGCCCGAAGCATCGCTGTCCAGGCCCAGTTCCTTGGCCGAGCACAGCATGCCGTTGGACTCCACGCCACGCAGCTTGGCTGGCTTGATCTTCAGCTCGCCGATCTGCGCGCCCACCAGTGCCAACGGCGCGACCAGGCCCGGGCGCGCATTCGGCGCGCCGCAGACAATCTGCAGCAGTTCGCCGGCGCCGGCATCGACCTGGCACACCTGCAGGCGGTCGGCCTCGGGGTGGCGCACCGCTTCAACGATGCGTGCCACAACCACTTGGGCCAACCCATTGCCCAGCGGCGTGACCTCTTCCACCTCCAGGCCGATGGCGGTCAGGGTGGCAGCCAACGCGTCGCGGTCGGCATCGGTCGGGACGTGGCTGCGCAGCCAGTTTTCAGAAAATTTCATGGGAAGCCGGAACCAGGATTCGAAGGGAGGGTCGTGCGCTCAGGCGAACTGGCGCAGGAAGCGCACGTCGTTCTCGAAGAACGCGCGCAAATCATTCACTCCATAGCGCAGCATCGCGAAGCGCTCCACGCCCAGGCCGAAGGCGAAGCCGGTGTAGCGCTCCGGGTCGATGCCGACATTGCGCAGCACGTTCGGGTGGACCATGCCGCAGCCGAGCACTTCCAGCCAACGGGTGCTGCCATCGGGCTGCTGCCAGGCGATATCCACTTCCGCGCCAGGCTCGACGAACGGGAAGTAGCTCGGGCGGAAGCGCATCTCGAAGTCGCGCTCGAAGAACGCGCGCACGAATTCGGCCAACGTGCCCTTGAGGTCTGCGAAGGTGGAATGCTCGTCGACCAGCAGGCCTTCGACCTGGTGGAACATTGGCGAATGGGTCTGGTCGCTGTCGCTGCGGTAGACCTTGCCGGCGGCGATCATCCGCAGCGGCGGCGCGTGCTCGCCCATGTAGCGCACCTGCACGCCCGAGGTGTGCGTGCGCAGCAGGCGGCCGTCGCCGAAATAGAAGGTGTCGTGCATGGCGCGCGCCGGGTGATGCGGCGGGAAGTTCAGCGCCTCGAAGTTGTGCCAGTCGTCCTCGATCTCCGGGCCATCGGCAAGTTCATAGCCGAGCCGGGCGAAGATGCCGGTGATGCGTTCCAGGGTGCGGCTCACCGGATGCAGGCCGCCGCGTTCCTCGCGCCGCCCGGGCAGGCTGATGTCGATGCGCTCACCGGCCAGGCGTGCGTCCAGCGCGGCGGCGTCGAGCACCTGGCGACGCTGCGCCAGCGCTTCGGAAACTGCGTCGCGGGCCAGGTTGATCGCCTCGCCGGCGGCCTTGCGCTGCTCAGCCGGCAACGCGCCGAGCTGCTTGAGCTGCGCGGTGATGCTGCCGCTTTTGCCCAGCAGGGCCACGCGCAGGTGTTCCAGTTGCTCGGGCGCCTGCGCCGCGGCGATATCCGCCAGCGCTTGTCCGGTCAGGGTTTCGATCTCGCTCATGGGCTGTGCAATGTCCCGCTGTCAGTCGATGGCCGCGTTGCCTTGCGGCATGGCCAGCTTGCGCCGGCACAAAAAAAATGGGGAAGGACTCGCGCCCTTCCCCATGCATGTGTCCATTCCTGGACGCCCGCGCGTTGCGCAGGCGGCCGGGACGACTTATGCCGCCAGTGCGCCCTTTGCCTTTTCAGCCAGCGCCGCAAAACCCGCCGCATCGTGCACGGCGATGTCTGCCAGCACCTTGCGGTCCAGGGTGATGCCAGCCTTCAGCAGGCCGTTCATGAAACGGCTGTAGCTCAGGCCGTTGATGCGGGCAGCCGCATTGATGCGGGTGATCCACAGCGAACGGAAATTGCGCTTCTTCTGCTTGCGGCCGATGTAGGCGTACTGCTGCGCCTTGATGACCGCCTGCTTGGCGACGCGGAAGACCTTGCGACGGGCATTGTAGTAGCCCTTCGCGAGAGTCAGGATTTTCTTGTGCCGGCGACGCGCCTGCACACCACGCTTTACTCGTGCCATGGGTCAGTCCTCAGAGGTAGGGAAGCATGCGGTTCAGACGGCCTGCATCCTCGGCACGAACATGGTTCGTCTGCCGCAGGTTGCGCTTCCGCTTGGTCGCTTTCTTCGTGAGGATGTGGCTACGGTTGGCGTGGCCAGCCTTGTACTTGCCGGAGGCGGTCTTGCGGAAACGCTTGGCCGCCGCCCGGTTGGTCTTGATCTTGGGCATTGCTATGTCCTTGATGATGTTTTGTCACTGACCAGGGCGGTGGCCTGCGCCACGCTTTCCATCCATGCCCTCGCCTGCTTGTAAGCTCTTGATTCCAATGGAACAACAGCCTGTCCTGTCACCGTTTGCACGGCATCCCCGACGAATCCGGCCGGCCATTATGCCTGCCCGGGGAATGTCTTGCAAATCAGCGGGTTCTGGCGAGCCAGGCCCTTCGGCCGGCCCGCATGGCCGACGGCAGCAGCCGCCGGCCCAAGCCGTCAGGTCTTCTTCTTCGGCGCGATCATCATGACCATCTGCCGGCCTTCCAGGCGCGGGCGCGATTCGATCACGATGTCTTCGCCGAGGTCGCCTTCGATCCGCGCCGCCATTTCGCGGCCCAGCTCCTGATGGCTCATTTCGCGGCCACGGAAGCGGATGTTGACCTTGACCTTGTCGCCTTCTTCCAGGAAGCGGCGCATGTTGCGCAGCTTGATCTGGTAGTCGCCCTCGTCCGTGACCGGACGGAACTTCAGCTCCTTGATCTCGACCTGCTTGGTCTTCTTCTTGGCCTCGTTGGCCTTCTTCTGCATTTCGAACTTGAACTTGCCAAAGTCCATGATCTTGCAGACCGGCGGGTCGGCCTGAGGCTGGATCTCGACCAGGTCCAGACCTTCCTCTTCCGCCTTCGCCAGCGCTTCGTCGCGCGACAACACGCCAATCATTTCACCGTCGCTGCCGATCACACGGACCCGCGGCACCCGGATTTCCTGATTTTTGCGATTCTGTTTGTTGTCAGTTGTACTGATGTTGCAATCTCCCAGGGGAATCGAACCGGCACTTCCGGATCATCCAGACGGCCGGGGTTTGGCTTACGCGGCGTGCTCGGCGCGCAGGCGTTCGGCGAAGACTTCCAGGGACATCGTGCCCAAATCCTCGCCCGAACGGGTGCGTACCGCAACGGCGCCGTTTTCCTTCTCGCGATCGCCCACCACCAGCAGGTAGGGGACGCGTTGCAACGTATGCTCGCGAATCTTATAGCCGATCTTCTCGTTCCGCAAATCGGCCTGGACCCGGAAACCTTGATTTGCAAGGCTTTTCCGAACCGATTCAACGTATTCAGCCTGGGCATCGGTGATATTGGCCACCACCACCTGCACCGGGGCCAGCCAGGCCGGGAACGAACCGGCATGGTGCTCGATCAGGATGCCCAGGAAGCGCTCCATCGAGCCGACGATGGCCCGATGCAGCATCACCGGATGCTTTTTCTGGCTGTTTTCATCGACATACTCCGCCCCCAGGCGTCCAGGCATCATGAAATCCACCTGCATCGTGCCCAGCTGCCAGGTCCGGCCGATGGCGTCCTTGAGGTGGTATTCGATCTTCGGGCCGTAGAAGGCGCCCTCGCCCGGCAGCTCCTGCCACTCCACCCCGCAATGCGACAGCGCCGCGCGCAGTGCGCCTTCGGCCTTGTCCCAAGTGGCGTCGTCGCCCAGGCGCTTTTCCGGGCGCAGCGCAATCTTGATCTGGATGTCCTCGAAGCCGAACGCCTGGTACACCGCCAGCGCCTGCTGGTGGAACGCGGTCACTTCGGCCTCGATCTGGCCCTCGGTGCAGAAGATGTGGCCATCGTCCTGGGTGAAGCCGCGCACGCGCAGGATGCCGTGCAGCGCGCCGGAGGGCTCGTTGCGGTGGCAGGAGCCGAATTCGCCATAGCGGATCGGCAGGTCGCGGTAGCTGTGCAGGCCCTGGTTGAACACCTGGACATGGCCCGGGCAGTTCATCGGCTTCACCGCGTAGGTGCGCTTTTCCGACTCGGTGAAGAACATGTTCTCCTGGTAGTTGTCCCAGTGGCCGGACTTCTGCCACAGGGATACGTCCAGGATCTGCGGGCAGCGCACTTCGCCATAGCCGCTGTCGCGGTAGACCTTGCGCATGTACTGCTCCACCACCTGCCAGATCGACCAGCCCTTCGGATGCCAGAACACCAGGCCCGGGGCTTCTTCCTGCAGGTGGAACAGGTCCTGCTGCTTGCCGATGCGACGGTGGTCGCGCATCTCGGCTTCCTCAATGCGCTTGATGTACGCATCGAGCTGCTTCTTGTCGGCCCAGGCGGTGCCGTAGATGCGCTGCAGCTGCTCGTTCTTGGCATCGCCGCGCCAGTAGGCGCCGGAGATCCGGGTCAGCTTGAAAGCCTTGAGGAAGCGCGTGTTGGGCACGTGCGGTCCACGGCACATGTCCACGTATTCCTGGTGGTAGTACATGCCCATCGCCTTGATGTCTTCGGGCATGTCCTCGATCAGGCGCAGCTTGTAGTCCTCGCCGCGGGCCTTGAAGATCTCCACCACTTCCGCGCGCGGGGTCATCTTCTTGATGACGTCGTAATCCTGGGCGATCAACTCGCCCATGCGCTGCTCGATGGCGGCCAGGTCTTCCGGGGTGAACGGACGCTCGGAGTAGATGTCGTAGTAGAAGCCCTCGGCGATGACCGGGCCGATGACCATCTTCACGTCCGGATACAGCTGCTTGACCGCATGGCCGACCAGGTGCGCGCTGGAGTGGCGGATGATCTCCACGCCCTCCTCGTCCTTGGCGGTGATGATGCGCAGCGAGGCGTCGTGGTCGATGACGTCGCTGGCATCGACCAGCACGCCGTCCACGGCGCCGGCAATGGTGGCCTTGGCCAGGCCGGCGCCGATCGACTGGGCGACCTGCATGACGGAGACGGGCTGTTCGAACTCGCGGCGGCTGCCGTCGGGGAGCGTGATGTTGATCATGTGGATGGCTTTCGCTATGCCGGCGGCGCGGGGCCGCGGGCGGGGATCTGAGGGAGTCGGTAGGGCGGCAGGCCGGGACGGACCAAAAAAAGGCGCCACCAGGCGCCGTTGTCACGGGTCCCGGTCGGGATTCAGCGCTGGGCGGTGGTAGTGCTCATGTCGCACGCTCGGCCGGCGTTTTTGCGCAGGCCACCTGGGCTGGTGGAGTCAGGACCGCATGGTAAACCAATCGCGGCGGGCCTGCGCGACCGGCTGAGTACCCGTTGGCAACGGCGTCTGTGGCCGCGGGTGGCGTGGCATGATGCGAAGAGCCGTTTCCGCCGTGCGAACCGATGACAACCAAAGGCAAGGCCACTTCCCTGGACATCGCCTACCTGGCCGGTGTCTCGCAGCCGACGGTCTCGCGGGCCCTGCGCGGCAGCCCGATGGTCAACGAGGAAACCCGGCGGCGGATCCTCAGCATTGCCCGCGAGTTGAACTACAAGGTCGACAAGAACGCCTCCAGCCTGCGCCTGCGCAACGCCGGCACCCTGGCGCTGCTGTTCTTCGAGGACCCGACCCCGGACGACTCGCTGATCAATCCGTTCTTCCACTCGATGCTCGGCTCCATCACCCGCGCCTGCGCCCTGCGCGGCTACGACCTGCTGGTGTCGTTCCAGCAGCTGTCCACGGACTGGCAGGCCGACTACGAAGACAGCAACAAGGCCGACGGCATCATCCTGCTCGGTTACGGCGACTACCACGAGTCACGCCAGCGGCTGCAGCGCCTGGTCGAACAAGGCACGCACTTCGTGCGCTGGGGCGCGGCGCTGCCAGACCAGCCGGGCGTGTCGATCGGCAGCGACAACTTCCAGGGCGGGTTCGACATCACCTCCCATTTGCTGGCGCAGGGGCGGCGGCGGATCGCCTTCCTCGGCCATGCGTCGAGTCACTACCCCGAGTTCCAGGAGCGCTATCGCGGGCACGTGGAGGCGATGCGGGCCGCCGGCGTGGCCGCCGAGCCGGGCTTGCAGTTCGATGCGATTACCACCGAACAATCCGGCCATGAGGCCTGCGCCACCTTGCTGGCGCGCGGCGAGCGCTTCGATGCGGTGTGCGCGGCCAGCGACCTGATCGCGATCGGCGCCATGCGTGCATTGCGCGAGCACGGGCTGCGGGTGCCGGCGGACGTGGCGGTGACGGGCTTTGACGATATCCCGCTGGCCGGCTCGGTATCGCCCTCGCTGACGACGGTGCAGCAGGACACCAAGCAGGCCGGCAGCCTGCTGGTGGACAGCTTGATCGCGCTGATTCGCGGTGAAAGCGCCGAAGGACAGACGATTCCCACGCGGCTGGTGCTGCGGGATTCGTCTCTGGCGTCTTGATGGGCGAGCGCGGCTAACGCTAGTCCCGGGCGACGTCGCGGCGGTCTCGCGCCGCCTGCCTTGCCATCGCCTGGTCCAGTTCCCGGCGCAACCCCGGCTCGCTGACCGGCGCATCCAGCAGGAACACACGCACGCCGTGCGCAGGCACGTCGGCCGTCAACGCGCCCTTGCCCGCGGCGACCGCCGTGCCGTCGAATGCATCGCGCCAGGCGCCGGCTTGCAGGTAGCGGTCGGCGCGCAGCTTGGCCGCGGCACCGCCCTTGTTGAGCATCACCAAGGCAATCTGGGCGACGCCGTCGTGCTCGTACACGCGGTAGAACAGCGCCTGGTCGCCCTGCAGGCGCAGGTTCACCTGCAGCCCACGTTGCAGCGCGGGGGTCTTTTCCCGTAGTTGGGCGATGCGCTGCAACGGCGCAAAGATTGGGCTCTGCGGCGCGGCATCAACCCGTTGCTGGCCGAAATAGGCGCGGTTGCCGGCATGCTCGGCACGGCCGCGCATGAAGCCGGTCTCCGAGCCGTAATAGAGCACCGGAATGCCGCGCGTGGTGAACAGCCAGTTGTGCGCGTCGATGAAGCCGGCATCGCTGGCGTCCAGTCGCGCCATGTCGTGGTTGTCGTAGAAGGTCATCAGCTCGTAAGGGTTGCGATACGGGCCGTCGCCGAGGAACAGCGGCGCGTCCAGCTTCTCGAAGCCGCCGCCGGCGCGGCCAAACACCTCCGACATCGCGCCGCGTTGCGGGAAGTCGAGCACGCTGACGCCGGCGTTGCGCTGCCAGGTGTGCCTGGCAATGGACGTGGCGTCATAGTCGAAGGCTTCGCCGAACATGAAGAAACCCGGCTTCTGCGCGCGGATGCGGGCACTGAAAGCGTGCCAGAAGCGGTCCGGCAACCAGGCGATCGTGTCGATGCGAAAGGCATCGGCGCCCTGCCCCAGCCACTGCAGGTAGGCACCGGCCAGGTAGTCCAGTACCGCCGGGTTGTCCTGGTTGAAGTCGGCCAGCTCGGCGAGGTTGCCGTCGAAAATCGAGCCGCTCTCGGCATCCACCGCGCCAACGTTGTTGTAGAACGCGTGCAGCGGGTTGTGCCTGGGATCGAGCTTCTGTGGCGGCAGGTTCTGGTGGTCGGCCAGCAACCGGCCATCGCGATCGAATATTTGCCCGAACTTGGCCTGCGGGCGGGTCATGGTGAATGCCGGCGAGCCGTGGTTGCCGACGATGTCCAGCACCACCTTGAGGTCCTGTGCGTGCATGGCGCGGGTGAAGCCGGCGAAGTCCAGGCCCGGGCTCGGCAGGTGTTCGTCGAGCTGGTAGAAGTTGACGCCCCAGTAGCCGTGGTAGCCGGTCTTGCCGTTATCGCTCAGGGTGCTGCTGCAGCTCACCGGGCTGCCGCCGCTGAACGGCTCGTCCGGGTTGTCGATGATCGGCGTGATCCACACCGCGCCGAAACCGAGGGCGCGGATGTAGGGCGCGTTGTCGACCACGCCCTTGAAGTCGCCGCCGAGGTAGCCGATGTTGCCGTCGATGCCGTCCGGGCAATGCACCGGAATGTCGAAGGTCGGATGCGCGCCGCCCTGGTCGCGGTGGTCATTGCCGGTATCGCCGTTGACGAAGCGGTCGGTGACGACGAAATAGACCGCATCGGCGGCGAACGGCTCCAGCGTGCCGTAATAGTCGGCGGCCAGCGCCGGTGCGGCCGCCAGGCCCAGGGTAACCGCCAGCAACACGCGCGAATGGCTGTACATCAAACCGCCTCCGGAACAGTGGGAACCCGCAACGCGAACAGACCGGCGAGCAGCAAGCTGCAGCCGCCCAGTACCAGCACGCGCATCGGCTGGCCATCGAACAGCGTGCGCAACACGAAGCCGAGCGCGCTGGCCGCTACCAATTGCGGGATCACGATGAAGAAATTGAAGATGCCCATGTACACGCCCATCTTCGCCGCCGGCACGCTATCGGACAGCAGCGCATAGGGCAGCGACAGGATCGAGGCCCAGGCGAAGCCCACGCCGGCCATCGACAGCAGCAACCAGTGGGGATCGCGAATCCACAGCATCGAGATCAAGCCCAGCCCGCCCAGCCACAGGTTGACCAGGTGGCTCCAGCGCAGGCCGATCGCGCGCACCATGGGCGGGATCAGCAACGCCGCCAATGCGGCAAAGCCGTTGTAGGCGCCAAACAGCACGCCGACCCAGTTGGCACCTTCGTTGTAGGCCGCCGAAGCGGGATCGGTCGCGCCGAAATGGCTGCCGGCCACTGCCGCAGTGGTGTAGATCCACATCGCGAACAAGGCAAACCACGAAAAGAACTGCACCCAGGCCAGGCGGCGCATCGCCTGCGGCATTGCGCGCAGGTCGCCGACAATGGCGGCCAGCATGTGCGTACCCGGCAATACCCGCGCCAGCCACAGCAGCACGCCGTACGCCGCGCACAGGCCGGCCAGCACGTACAGCATGCGGTCGCCCTGGCGCCAGAAGATGGCCGCGGCCAGCACCGCGCCGACCAGCACCCACACCGCCGCCTGCCGCGCTGGCGGGCGCCCGGCGATGGCGTCGTGTTGGAGATGCGCCGCACCCGGTTCGGCATCGTCGAAGCCGGCCAGCTGCTGCGGCGAGTACTCGCGCGTGCTGAACACCGTCCAGCCGATCGACAGCAACAGCACCGTGGCGCCGGCGTAGAACGCGTAGCGCACCGTATCGGGCACCTCGCCCGGCGCGGCGGTGTTGGCGATGCCGAAATGCGCCAGCAAATAAGGCAGGAAGCTGGCGACGATGGCGCCCACGCCAATGAAGAAGCTCTGCATCGCATAACCGGTCGGCCGCTGCCGCGGCGACAACTGGTCGCCCACGAACGCGCGAAACGGTTCCATCGAAATGTTGATCGAGGCGTCCAGCACCCACAGCGTACCGGCGGCGATCCACAGCGTCGGCGAGTTCGGCATCACCAGCAACGCCAGCGTGGTGAACAACGCGCCGATCATGAAATACGGCCGGCGCCGGCCCCAGCGGCTCCAGGTGCGGTCGGAGAGATAGCCCACGATCGGCTGCACCAGCAGGCCGGTGAGCGGCGCGGCGATCCATAGCCCGGGGACCGCATCCATCGGCGCGCCGAGGGTTTCGAAGATGCGGCTGGCATTGGCGTTCTGCAGGGCAAAGCCGAACTGGATGCCGAGGAAGCCGAAACACATGTTCCAGATCTGCCAGAACGACAGTGTTGGCTTGCGGGTCATGGCGCCGCTCCGGTCGGCAGCGGCATCAGCTGCAAGCCGAGCACATGGGCCTCGTTGACGACACCGTCGCGGCCGCCCTGCCCGCCCGTGTAGTGGGCGAAATGCGCCAGCGCGCTCATGTTGAAGCCTTGTTCCAGGGTGAAATGACAAGCCGTAGCGCCGGCCAGGAATTCGACCGCGGTCGAATCCTGCGCACCGACGCTGTGCGGCATGGTGACCGGCAGCAACTGCTCGGCCTGTCCTTCGCAGCGGATGCGCAGCTGCTTCACGGCGGCGGTGACGCCGGTGTTGATCGGCCCGTGCGGGTTTTCATAGCGCAGACGCGCTCGAAAGAAGCCGGCATGCGGCGGCGTCCAGCGCCAGTCATCGGCGCCGGCCAGCGGGATGTTCGCGCCTAGGCAGGTCTCCGCGCTTGGCAGCGATTCCAGCGCGCCTTCGCGCCGGGTCAGGCGCAGGCAGGTGGCTGCGCCTGGGGCCAGGCTGAGCTGGGTGGTACCTGCCGGCTGCGCCACGCCGTCGCGCCAAAGCACATGGCCAGCGGGCACGGAAACAGCCCAAACATCGCCGTGCCTGGTCGCCTTGGGTGCGGCGGGCGTGGGCGGTGCGAAACGCTCGGCTGGCTGCGGTGGGGAAGTGGCGAGGTTGCGGCTCGCGACCAGTTGCACGGTTGTTTCCTTCGTACCTGCGTCGATCTTGCCGGCGACCAGCAACTCCCCGTCCAGCTTCGCCGGCCGAATCAACACGTAGCGCCGGCCACCTTCGTCCAGCGTGATTCGCTCTTGCGTGCCGAACAGCAGGGGTACCAGCGCCACGGGAAGCTTGGGCGCCAGCGTGCCATCGGCTTCGATCCCGAACACGCCCTCGCGCACCATCGCCAGGTAGCCAGCCACCGACCACAGCTGCCGTTGTGAATTGACCACCGGCCCGCTCAGCTTGCCGTCCTCGACATGGATGGCCTGGCTGAGCATCTCGTAGTTCTCCATGTTCGACCCGGCCAGCGCCGCGCCGCGCAGGATCGACTCGATTTCCATGGCAATCCGCGGCGCATCGTCCAGCCGCCGCGCCGCGCGCAGCGAATAGGCGCTGACGAACGGCCAGATCGCGCGGTTGTGGTAGATCGGCTGGTCGGCCTGCTGCGGCCACACCACCGGGCTGCCAGCCGCGGTAGCGGGGTAATGGGCCAGTGCGCGACGCGCGCGCTCGGGCGGGAATACATCGGCCAGCACGCCGAGCGAGAGGCCGAGCAAGTCGTACTTGGCCACCGGCAGCAGGTCGCTGGCGCCATGGCGGTCGCGATGCCCGGCCGGGCCGACATAGCTCATGTACTGGCCCACGTCCTCGCGCCAGAAGCGGCGGTCGATCTGCGTGCGCAGCGCATCGGCCCATTGTTGGTAGCGGGCGGCGGCGGGGGCATCGCCGTGCTGGCGCGCCAGCGTCTGCGCCAATCGCAGCGCCTGGTAGTGCAGCACGTTGGTCGACAAGGCATAGGACTCGCCGATGAACCGCACGTCGGCTGCGGTCCAGCCCGGATAGGTCTGTTCGCGCCAGTCCAGGAACGAGGTCTCACCCCGGTACAGGCCGACGCCGGCGTCAAACACGTATTGGCGATCCTGCGCCAGCGTGCCCTGCAATGCCTGCCAGACCTCGTCGGCGAAAGCCGCATCGTCGAGTAAGCCGCGCGCGCCCAGGAACCACACCACCCGGTCGCTGCTGATCGGCCAGCTACCGCCCGAACCGGTGTCCTGTGCGACGAACAGCCCCGCGGTGTGGCCATCGCGCGCCGGCGAAAGCTTGAAGCGCAACGACTGCCGCGTGCGCACCGGATCGACCCTGGCCAGTGCCAGATCGGCGGCGAAGCTCATGTCGCGCGTCCACACGTAGGGCCAACGCGCGCCGGTCTGGAAGCATTCGCACGGCACCGGCTGGCCATCGTCGAAGGCAGGGTCGCGGATCGCCTCGACCCGGTTGGCGTCCAGCTCCTGCTGGGCCAATGCAAACAGCGCATCGAACAACACGCTGCCGGTGTCGCTGCGCATCGGCTGCGGCGCGATACGCAGCGCCTGGCCCGCGGCATGCAGCCGGTAGCCACCGTCGCCGGCGGGTTCGGCACGCGCATGGCGGCCATCGAATTCCAGTTCCGTCGCAGCCGCGGCGGAACCTGCCAGCGTCCCGAGGACGGCGGCCAGGCAGATCATCTTCAGCATCGAAGCGGCGAACCGGTTCGCACCGGTAGCCTCCCTCCCTCTTTGCCCGCGTTGTGGTGCATGCACGGGTTGCCCGGTGCATGGTCGCGACCCCCTCCCGGGCGGTCTGCCACATGGTAGGCACGGCCACGCGACGCCCGTCCAGCTGCATACGTATTCATGGCCGCAACCGCGGCAGGCCCGGACCGCGCCGCTATAGTCCGGGCAGCTCACGCGGCCGCCTTGGGAGGGGAAATGCCGTTGTCGTTCGATCTGTGGTGCTCGTCGGCATGGGCGTCCAGCCGGCGCCTGGCTCGTAGCGCGCTGTGCCTGCTGGGCGTACTGGCGGTCAGCCCGCTGCATGCCGAACCGGTGGCCGTAGCCTCGGTGGAATCCCCCGGCAAGGTGCTGCGTGTGCAATTGCTACTCGATGGCGGCCAGCCCAGCTACCGCGTCGACCGCCTCGGCGAAGCGGTGGTCGCGCCCTCGCGACTGGGCTTCCAACTGCGTGACGGCCGCCTGGATCGCGACCTGGTCGTGCTGTCGCAAACCAGCCGCGCGTTCGACGAAACCTGGGAGCAGCCCTGGGGCGAACGCCGCTTTATCCGCAACCACTACAACGAACTCAGCGTCCGCCTCGGCGAACGCAGCGGCAGCCAGCGGAGCTTCGAGGTGGTGTTCCGCGTCTACGACGATGGGCTGGGCTTTCGCTATCGCTTCCCGCAGCAACCGGGCTTGCGCGAGGCAATCATCGACGACGAACTGACCGAGTTCGATATCGCCCCCGCCGCCACCGCCTGGTGGATTCCCGCTGGCGAGCCGATCCACTACGAATACCTGTACCGGCGCACGCCGCTGGACCAGGTGCCGCTGGCGCATACCCCCATCACCCTGCGCAGCCACGATGGGCTGCACGTCTCCATCCACGAGGCCGCGCTGGTCGACTACGCCGGCATGTGGCTGCGCCGCACCGAGGGCCAGCGTCTGCGCGCGCAGCTCTCGCCCTCGGCCGAGGGCTGGAAGGTCCGCCGCAGCCTGCCCTTCGACACACCGTGGCGCACGCTGCAGATCAGCGACAGCGCCGGCGGCCTGGTCGAGTCGAACCTGATCCTCAACCTCAACGAGCCCAACAAACTCGGCGACGTCGGCTGGGTGCACCCGGCCAAGTACCTCGGCGTGTGGTGGTCGATGCACCTCAACCAGGAAACCTGGAGTACCGGGCCCAAGCACGCGGCCACCACCGCCAATACCAAGCGCTACATCGACTTCGCCGCCGCCCACGGCTTCCGCGGCGTGCTCGTGGAAGGGTGGAATCCGGGCTGGGACGGCGAATGGGTAGGCAACGGCGGCGGTTTCGACTTCACCCGCGCCACGCCGGACTTCGATATCGAAGCGCTATCGGCCTACGGCGCGCGCAAGGGTGTGCACCTGATTGGCCACCACGAAACCGGCTGCGCCATCGACCACTACGAAGACCAACTCGGCGCGGCGCTGGACCTGTATGCGCGGCTGGGCGTGGACGCGGTCAAGACCGGCTATGTCTGCGATGACGGCCAGGTGGAACGCCGCAACCCGGCCGGCGGGCCCGCATGGCGCGAGTGGCACGACGGCCAGTTCATGGCCCGTCACCACCTCAAGGTGGTCCAGGAAGCCGCCGCGCGCCATATCGCGATCAACCCGCATGAGCCGATCAAGGACACCGGCCTGCGCCGCACCTACCCCAACTGGATGTCGCGCGAAGGTGCACGCGGCATGGAATACAACGCCTGGGGCCAACCGCCGAACCCACCCGAACACGAAGTCAACCTGGTGTTCACCCGCTTGCTGGCCGGGCCGATGGACTACACGCCCGGCATCGTCAGCCTGCGCGGGCGCAACGGCCAGGCGATCCCGAGCACGCTGGCGCGGCAACTGGCCCTGTACGTGGCGCTCTATAGCCCGCTGCAAATGGCCGCCGACCTGCCCGAGCACTACGAGCAGCACCGCGACGCCTTCCAATTCATCGAGGACGTGGCGGTGGATTGGGACCAGACGCGGGTGCTGAATGGCGAGGTCGGGGACTACGTCACCATCGTGCGCAAGGACCGCCACAGCCGCGACTGGTTCCTGGGCAGCATCACCGACGAGTACGGCCGCGTGCTGCCGATATCCCTTTCCTTCCTCGAACCGGGCGTGCGCTATCGCGCGCAGATATACCGCGACGGCGACGGCGCTGACTTCCGCAGCAACCCATTTGCCTTTGTACGCGAGACGCGCGAAGTGCGCAGCAGCGACATCCTCGAACTCAAGCTGGCGCCAGGCGGCGGCCAGGCAGTGCGCTTCACGCCGTTGTAGGAGCGGCTTGAGCCGCGACCGGAAAGTTTCGAACACCAGAGACGTCTGTCGGGGCTGAAGCCCCTCCTACAGTGCAACCCGCGTTTCTCGGCGCTGGAATCGATTCCAACCGCACCAACTGCATTGAATACGTATGCAGGACGATTCATAGCTTCGACACACTGCCTACCATTAGCCACAGTCGCGCACCAACCTGGTTGCGACGCGCCACCGGCAACGGGGCGACACAATTCGAAAGACAACATTGCCTGGGAGGGGAAAATGTTGAACCACAAGCACAGCGCGCTGAGTATTGCGCTGGCCGCCGCCATGATGCCGATGCTGGCCTCGGCGCAGTCCGCCGATCCGACCACCGCCGATACCACCCCGCAGCAGAACAGCGGCCAAGTCACCAACCTGGATACCGTCGAAGTCACCGGCATCCGCCGCGGCATCGAAAGCGCCATCGCGGTCAAGCGCGATGCCACCTCGGTAGTCGAAGCGATCTCGGCCGAGGACATCGGCAAACTGCCGGATATCAGCATCGCCGAGTCGCTGGCGCGCCTGCCGGGCCTGTCGGCCCAGCGCGTGGCCGGGCGTGCGCAGGTCATCAGCGTGCGCGGCCTGTCGCCGGACTTCGCCACCACCCTGCTCAACGGGCGTGAAGTGGTCAGCACCGGCGACAACCGCAGCGTCGAGTTCGACCAATACCCGGCCGAGCTGATGAACGGCGTCACCGTGTACAAGACCCCCGACGCCGCCCTGGTCGGCCAGGGTCTGTCGGGCACCATCGACATGCAGAGCGTGCGCCCGTTGAGCTTCAGCGAGCGCGTGATTTCCGTCGGTGGCCACTTCCAGAACAACTCGCTGGGCAAGGCCGCCAACGTCGACGCCAACGGCAACCGCTTCAACGCCAGCTACATCGACCAGTTCGCCAACAAGACCGTGGGCCTGTCGATCGGCTACGCGCATACCGACATGCCGATCCAGGAAAACCAGGTCGGCCTGTACGAGCCGTGGTCCACCGAGAACACCGACCAGGGCTTCCGCCCCGGCGTGCCGGCGGGCACCTACTACTCCGACGGCATCAAGGCCCTGCGCCGCACCGGCAACGCCAAGCGCGACGCCTACATGGCCACCTTGCAGTTCCGCCCGTCCAACTCCTGGACCAGCACGCTCGACGCCTTCCATACCGAGGCCGAGCAGATCGACACCGCCAACCAGTTCGAGGTCAACCTCAGCAACTACAACGGCGGCTACACCCCGGGCCTGGCCATCAGCAACCTGCAGGTCAACGGCAACGGCAGCATGACCGGCGGCACCGCCAGCGGCGTATATCCGCTGGTGCGCGGCATGTACAACAAGCGCGAAGACAAGATCGATGTCTACGGCTGGAACAACGAATTCAACTTCGACTCGGGCATCCGCGTCAGTGCCGACCTGAACTACTCCAAGGCCACCCGCAAGGAGCTGAACCTGGAGAACAACACCCAGATGGCACCGATGCCGCAGCTCGATACGGTCGGCCTGACCTATCACAGCAGCGACTTCTCCCAGCTGGTGCCGGGCCGCGACTACTCCGACCCGAGCTCGCTGTTCCTGACCAACACCATCTATGGTTCCGGCTACGGCAAGGTCCCGAGCATTGAAGACCGGCTGAAGGGTGCGCGCCTGCAGGCCAGCTTCCCGATGCCTGAATCCTGGGGCTGGTTCCGCGACCTCGATGTGGGCGTCAACTACGCCGACCGCGAAAAGCACAAGGAACAGCCGGAGGGCAACATCAATCTCGGCGCCCAGGGCGACACCACCATCGCCAGCGACCTGCAGTACAGCCCGGTCAACCTCGGCTTCGCCGGCGTCGGCTTCATTCCGGCCTGGAACGTGCCCGGCGCGGTCGACCGCTACATGAGCTTCGAGCCGGTCGACGACCTGTCCTACCTGGTCTCCAAGGCCTGGACGGTGAACGAGAAGATCACCACCGCCTGGTTGAAGGCCAACCTGGACAGTGACCTCGGCGACAACGTCACCCTGCGCGGCAACATCGGTGTACAGCTGCAGCACGCCGACCAATCTTCCAACGCCAACTACTGGGACGGCACCCAGCCGGCCGGCAGCGAAGTTCAGCCGTACGAAGCCGGCAAGACCTACAACGACTGGCTGCCGAGCATGAACCTGGCGTTCGGCTTTGCCCACGACCAGACCCTGCGTTTCGCCCTGGCCAAGCAGGTCGCCCGCCCGCGCGTGGACCAGATGCGCGCTTCGCTGGAATTCGGCGTCGACACCGCCACCGGCAAGCCCGGCGCCAGCGGCGGCAACCCGCTGCTGGACCCGTGGCGCGCCAACGCCCTGGACATCTCCTACGAGAAGTACTTCGGCGAGAAGGCCTACGTCGCCGCCGCGTTCTTCTACAAGGACCTGAAGAGCTACATCTACACCCAGAGCATCGACAACTACGACTTCTCGTCGTTCGTAGCCGACTACGTTCCCCCGCCGGGCGGCGCGCCGGTACAGACCACCGGCACATTCACCGCACCGGAGAACGGCAACGGCGGCAAGCTGCACGGCTTCGAGCTGACTGCGTCACTTCCGCTGGACATGCTGTGGTCACCGCTGCAGGGCTTTGGCATCCAGGCCAGCGCCAGCTTCAACGACAGCGACGTCAAGATCCGCGATCCGGAAAGCGCCTCCAGCGTGGGTGACGGCGACATCAGCCTGCCGGGCCTGTCCGACCGCGTGTACAACTTCACGGCGTACTACGAGAACAAGGGTTTCGAAGCACGCGTGAGCCAGCGCCGGCGCTCGGACTTCATCGGCGAGATCGGCAACTTCAACGGCAACCGGACGTTGCGCTACGTGGTCGGTGAGAACATCACTGATGCGCAGGTGAGCTACAACTTCGGCGATTCTCTGGAGGGGTTGAGCATCCTGTTGCAGGTGAGCAATCTCACCAACTCGCCGTATCGCACTTATGCGGGTACGAAGGATCGTCCGCTGGAGTACATCGAGTGGGGTCGGACCTACCTGATGGGTGTGACTTACAAGTTCTGATCCCCCCCAGGGTGATGGAAGTGGGCCCGCTGCTTTTGCAGCGGGCTTTTTTTTGCTTTGTTTTAATCGGCGGCGACGCTTGCACCAGCGCCCTTCGCCGACCACCATGGGGCGGTCCTCCTCCGGAGCGCCGCCATGCACCGCCGCCGCTTCCTGCAATACAGCAGCCTAGCCGGCCTAGGCGCCTATACAGGCACCCTCCCGGCCCTCGCCGCAGCCCCCTCGCCCATCGACCACGCGAAAGACTGGGCCTGGCTCATCGGCAACTGGAACGTTCGCCACCGGCGCCTGCGCGAGCGGCTGGTTGGAAACCAGGACTGGCAGGAATTCCCAGGCAAGAGCGCGTTCTGGCAGACCCTGGGCGGGCTCGGCAACCTGGACGACAACGTGGTCGAACTGCCCGGCGATCCCTATCGCGGCATCAGCCTGCGCGCCTACGACCCGGCCACCGACACCTGGGCGATCTGGTGGCTGGACGGTCGCAACCCCACCCATATCGACCCGCCCGTGAAAGGCCGCTTCCGCGGCGACACCGGCGTATTCATCGGCCACGATACGCTGCGCGACAAACCGATCGTGATGCGCTTTACCTGGCGCGACATCCACAGCGCGCAGCCGTGGTGGGAACAGGCTTTCTCCGGCGATGAGGGCCGCAGTTGGGAAGTGAATTGGCGCAATTGGTTCACCCGTACCGCGGCGCAACCTTCGCCGCTTCCGGTGCTGGCCGATGCGCCGCGTGACTGGAACTTCCTCCAGGGCGACTGGCACGCGCGGCACCGGCGGCTGCGCGATCCGTTTGCCGCCAGCGATGACTGGGAGACCTTCGACGGCACGCTGGCGCTGTGGCCGGTACTCGGGGGGCACGGGGTCGTGGCCCATCTGGCGATGCATCCACACGGCGGCGACGAGTTCGGCGTGCGTTTGCACACGCACGATGCCAAGACGCGACAATGGCTGCAGTGGCGGCTGGATGGCAGCCAGCCGGGAGAGATCGATGCGGCCTCAATCGGTGCGCTCAAGGACGGCGCCATCAGCTATGCCGGCGAAGAAGGCGTCGGCGGCAAGCGGTTGCCGGTTCGGACCACCTGGTCGCCGCAATCGGCGAAGGCCGCGCGGCGCGAGCTTGCCTTCTCGCCAGATGACGGCAAGACCTGGAAGACCTGGTGGACCAGCGACTTCACGCGTACTGGCTGATCACCGCCGCGCTCGCGCGCTTAGGCCCGCCGGGCGCAGTACATCGCATGGCCGGGTAGCTGGATCTCCTGGCCCTGGGCACTTCCCGCATCCGGGCCCGGCACGTTTACTGCCTGCCACGTGCCCGGCGGCAGGGTCGCCACGGCGGGCTCTGCCGAAAGATTGAACGCCAGCAGCATCACCTCGCCGCCCAGCCGCCGCTCGAACAGCAGCACCGGCTCGGCCGTCTCATGGAAATGGATGTCGCCCCCCACCAATACCGGCTCGGTTCGGCGCCAGCCCAGGAACTGCCGGAACGCGTTGAGCACCGAGCCCGGTTCATGCGTCTGCACCGCCACCGCTTGCGCGCGGTGTTCGGCGGGAATCGGCAGCCACGGCGTGGCGGCACTGAAGCCGGCGTGCTGGCCATCGGTCCACGGCAGCGGCGTGCGGCAACCGTCGCGGCCCTTGAAGTTCGGCCAGAACGTAATGCCGTATGGATCCTGCAAGGCCTCGAACGGCACCTCGGCCTCGCCCAGGCCAAGCTCTTCGCCCTGGTACAGGCAGATCGAGCCACGCAGCGTGCACAGCATCGCCACCAGCAAGCGGGCCAGGCGCGGATTGGCCGGGTGCCCGCCCCAGCGCGTCACCGCGCGCTCGACGTCGTGATTGGAGATCGCCCAGCACGGCCAGCCTTCGGTCATCGCCGCTTCCAACCGGGCCACGGTAGTGCGGATGTAGGCCGCGCTGAAATCCTCCACCAGCAGCTCGAAGCTGTAGCCCATGTGCAGGCGGCCGTCGCGGGTGTATTCGGCGGTGGTGGCCAGCGAATCTTCCGAGGAGATCTCGCCCAGGCTCACCGCGCCGGGGTACTGGTCGAGCAAGGCGCGCAAGCGCTCCAGGAACGGGAGATTTTCCGGCTGGGTGTTGTTGTAGTAGTGGTACTGGTAGGCGTAGGGATTGTCCGGGCTGAAGCCGCGACCCACGCGCTGGTCGGCCGGCTTGGGCGGGTTGTCGCGCAGCTGTGCGTCGTGGAAGCAGAAGTTGATCGCGTCCAGGCGGAAACCGTCGACGCCGCGGTCGAGCCAGAAGCGCACGTTGTCCAGCGTCGCCTGCTGCACGTCCGGATGATGGAAATTCAGGTCGGGCTGGCTGGCCAGGAAGTTGTGCAGGAAGTACTGCTCGCGCCGCGGCTCCCATTGCCAGGCGACCCCGCCGAACAGCGACATCCAGTTGTTCGGCGCGGTGCCGTCCTCGCGCGGGTCGGCCCAGACATACCAATCGGCCTTGGCGTTGTCGCGGCTCTGGCGGCTCTCGCGGAACCAGGCGTGCTCGATCGAGGTGTGGCTCAGTACCTGGTCGATCATCACCTTCAGCCCCAGCGCATGCGCCTTGGCCAGCAGGTGGTCGAAATCTTCAAGCGTGCCAAACAACGGATCGACATCGCGGTAGTCGGCAATGTCATAGCCGAAATCAGCCATCGGCGATTTGAAGAACGGCGAAATCCAGATTGCGTCCACGCCCAGCGACGCCACGTAGTCCAGGCGCTCGATGATCCCGGGCAGATCGCCCACGCCATCACCGTTCGCATCCAGAAAGCTGCGCGGATAAATCTGATAGATGACGGCACCCCGCCACCATGGCATCTGCGACATCGAGCCCCCCTCCGGGCTTGCGCAGCCCCGGCGAAAACGGGGCTCCAACGAACCCGGTTAGCTTAGCGTCGCACCTCAGGAGCCGGGCTGGTCTGCATACGTATTCAAGCCGTGCGTGGCGGCTGCGGGCCGTGGCTCACATTGCTGCATTGGGAGGCACGGCGATGACGGTAACGCCGTCGATCAGCGCCAGCGGCTTGCCTTGGCCATCGGCGATGACCGTCGCTGCGGGCACATCGTCGGCGCGACCGGGGCAGCCGACCAGCACCTGGGTGTGGTCGAGGAAATCGGCGACCGCCGGCGACTCGCCCAGGCGCCGGCAGGGATCGCCGGGATTTGGATAGCCCTCGCCAAAGGGCTGGAGCGAGGCGGGCCAGGTGAAGTTCGGCGCAGTGGGGTTGGGCGTGGCGGTGCTCACGGCAGGCTGCGCGGGCTCGGCGTTGGCAGCAGCCCCGGCCTGGGGCGCGGCCTCGCGCTCGCAGGCGCTCAGCGCCAGCAGAACGGCCAACGCCAGCAGCGCTGGGGGTGCGATGCGGAGGGTCGACATGAAAGGCTCCACGGCTATAGCGACGCGCAAGGCAATAGCATGCCGGCGGCGCAGGACGAGTGAAACCCCGCGTAGCCCCACGGCGCCTGCCGCACGCGACCTTCACCCGAAGCACGCATCGCGTTACGGTCCGCGCGTTAGCGTGATGCCCCTCGCCTGCAGGAGCCTGATCAATGAGCCATTCCAGAATGCCACCGCCCGCCTCGGCACCGCATACCGACGAACGCGACCTGTCGCCGCTGCCGCCCAAAGGCGGCCTCAACGAGGAGATCGGCGAGCTCGACGGCGATGTCGATGACGACGACGACAGCGGCCTGCCCGGCAAGGTTGGCGGCGGTCTGGCCGGCGGATAAGGTCACCGCGAGCCCAGGGTTGGCCGCCTCCACGCAACCGGGTAAGGTCAGCCCATCCGAGCCGGCCGCCGCCGGCCGCAAGCGCGAGTCCCACCATGAAGTGGCTCCTGTACGGCTTGTTGGTATTTCCGGGTCTGGCCTCGGCCGAAGACGTAGCGAAGCGACTTGAACGTGCCAACGCCGGCGTGGGAGCAGCATGGCGCGCGGGCGACGCCGGGGCATTGACGGCGCACTACGCCGCCGACGCGGTGCTGATGCCGGAGCACAGCGCAGTGCGTCGCGGCGATGACGAGGTGGGCAGCTATTACGCCGCCCTCTTCGACGCATTGCAGGTCCAGGCGTACCGTCGCACCTCGCACGATGTCGTTGTCTACGGCGACCACGCAGTGCAGACCGGCAACTATGAACTGGCGTTCGCTGCTGATGGCGGCGCGCGCACTGAGTTCAAAGGCAAGTTCATGGCGCTATGGGACCTGCGCCAAGCCGATCCAAAGCTGGTGTGTGAACTCTGGGGCACGGACGCGCCGTTCGAACGTGCGAAGTGGCCGGAGATTGCCGCACCGCCGGACGCTGGCTCGCGCGCGCCGGTTCGCGATGCGAAATTGTTCAGCGAAGTCACCGCTCGCAACGCACTCATTGGCAAGTTGGTCACCGAACGCCGCGGCGCCGAGCATGCGGAACTGTTCCTTGCCGACGCCATCTACCTCACCTATTACACGCCGATGCTCGTGGGCATCGAGCAGATCCGCGAATACTTCATTGGCCATGAGCGGCCCGGCGAGGTGGCGATCGATTCGCTCGACCTGAGTAGCGGAAACCTGCATCGGCTCCAGGGCGACGATGTCGTGCTGGAGGAAGGTTTCTATCGCGTTGCCTGGCGCGCGGGTGGCGACCAGGGCGTGGTGAAAGGCAAGAGTCTGAATCTTTGGAAGCGGGATGAGTCAGGCGTGTTGCGGTTGTTTCGGCAGGCGGTGAATCATGATTGAGGAAGACGACCTCACCGATTCTCGCTAGCGATCCGGCTCACCACCTGCTTGCTACGTAGCCGAGCATCGCGCGCTTGCTCCGCGCTCAGCTCCGACGCGTAGGTCGCCAGTAATTCGTTCCAAGCAACCTGTGGCGCAACCTGAGCGGCCGCCAGGTAATACGCATAAGCCTGGACAGGATCGGGCTTGACGATGACCCCGTACTCATTCGCGTGCGCCAGGCCCAGCAGCGCGTCCACGCTGCCAAAGGACGCGGCACGGTCGAGGTAGTGCATGGCATTGCGCTTCCATTCGATGACCCGCTCGGGCTCGCGGATGAAATTGGCGCGGTTGCCGATGATCGATTCTGTGTCGATTGCGTACATCAACATCGCTTCGACCGAGCCCTGCTCTGCCGCCCGCTCCAGCCAGCGCCCGCTCATGAGGCTCGAATCGGTGAGCAGTGACGCGCACTCCTCAAGGCGTCTTTCAATCCTGACCAGTGCACCTAGATCTGGTGACGCCGGCCGCATCGCATCCAGGTTCTGGAGCTCGGCTGGAGAGCCGGCAGCCTTGCAATCGAGCACGGCAAGATAGATTTCGTAGGTGGCCACCGCATCGCCCCTCTGCGACGCCGGGGCCCGAGAAAGCACGAACTCCCTCGCGCCTCCCGGCGCGCGAACAGGGTCGGTGCGGACAAGCTGGAAGGTCTTGTCGCCGAGCTTGTGCACCACGCGGGGATCGACCTGCGGAGCGCTCGACTTTCCTCGCACGGGCCGCGCGGTGACCACGCCAGGGCCGGCAGACGCCATCAACAGTTCGGGTTGCGGGCGAGGTGGCGCGTGCCCGAGTGCCGCAACGCCCAATGCGAGCAAAGTCGCCCCGAGCAATCCCAACGCATACTTCCTTGGTTCCATCGCTGGCGACACTCCGTGAGCAGTGCAGCCACGCTATGCCGCTGGAGGCGCCGCAGCGATCGCGAAAATGCATGACCTGACGGTCCGCGCGATTGTTCTCACGACTCAATACCGCGCTGTGCGCGTCACCAAGGCGTAGCCTGAGTGGCCCTGCCCTTTCCCATCCCCGAAACGAAAAAAACCGACCCTGGGGTCGGCTTTCGGTCACCTGGTGCACTGGGCATCCAAGTGGTGGGCGGTACAGGGTTCGAACCTGTGACCCCTACCATGTCAAGGTAGTGCTCTACCGCTGAGCTAACCGCCCGGTATGCCCGGCAACACATTGCGCGTTGCGGGGCGCGCATTCTAGCCCGGCGGCGCGATGCAGGGCAAGCACCCGGCGCCGCTTTCGCCCGGGGGCCCGTCAGGCCAGGCTGGCGGCCTTCAGCTTCTGGATCTGGTCGCGGATGTTGGCCGCTTCCTCGAATTCCAGGTCGCGGGCGTGCTGGTACATCTGTTGCTCCAGCGCCTGCAGCTTCTTGGCGATCTCGCCCGGGCCCAGGGCGCGGTAGTCAGCCGGTTCCTCGGCCACGAAGCGCTTGCCCTTGCCCTTGCCGCGGCCACTGCCGCCCTCGTCGCGGGCGCCTTCGAGGATGTCGGCGATCGGCCGCACCGTGGACTTCGGCACGATGCCGTGGGCCTCGTTGTACTCGACCTGCTTGGCCCGGCGGCGGTCAGTTTCCTCGATCGCCGCCTTCATCGAGCGAGTCATGTTGTCGGCATAGAGGATCGCCTTGCCGCGCAGGTTGCGCGCCGCGCGGCCGATGGTCTGGATCAGCGAGCCGGTCGAACGCAGGAAGCCCTCTTTGTCCGCGTCCAGGATCGCCACCAGCGACACCTCCGGCATGTCCAGGCCCTCGCGCAGCAAGTTGATGCCCACCAGCACGTCGAACTTGCCCAGGCGCAGGTCGCGGATGATCTCCACGCGCTCCACGGTGTCGATGTCCGAGTGCAGGTAGCGCACCTTGATGCCGTGCTCGCCCAGGTACTCGGTCAGGTTCTCGGCCATGCGCTTGGTCAGGGTGGTGACCAGCACGCGGTCGCCCATCTTGATGCGCTCGTTGCACTGGCTCATCAGGTCGTCGACCTGGGTGCCGACCGGGCGGATCTCCACCTCCGGGTCGATCAGGCCGGTCGGGCGCACCACCAGCTCGGTGATTTCATCGCCGGACTCGCGCAGCTCGTACGGACCGGGCGTAGCCGAGACGTAGATGCTGCGCGGGCAACGCGCCTCCCATTCCTCGAAGCGCAGTGGCCGGTTGTCCAGCGCCGACGGCAGGCGGAAGCCGAACTCGACCAGGGTCTCCTTGCGCGAACGGTCGCCCTTGTACATCGCGCCGATCTGCGGAATCGTCACGTGTGATTCGTCGATCACCAGCAGCGCATCGGCCGGCAAATAGTCGAACAAGGTCGGCGGCGGCTCACCCGGGGCCTTGCCGGTGAGGTGGCGCGAGTAGTTCTCGATGCCGTTGCAGAAGCCGACCTCGGCCATCATCTCCAGGTCGAACTGGGTACGCTGCGCCAGGCGCTGCGCCTCCACCAGCTTGTTCTGGGCATACAGGACTTCGAGCCGCTCCTTGAGTTCTTCCTTGATGGTGTCAACCGCGCTGAGCACGCGCTCGCGCGTGGTCGCGTAATGGGTCTTCGGATAGACGGTGTAGCGCTGCAGGTTGCGCATCGTCTCGCCGGTCAGCGGGTCGAACAGGGTCAGCTTCTCGATATCGCCGTCGAACAGTTCGATGCGCAAGGCCTCGGTGTCCGACTCGGCCGGGAACACGTCCACCACTTCGCCGCGCACGCGGAAGGCGCCGCGGGTCAATTCGAACTCATTGCGGGCGTACTGCAGGTCGGTGAGGTGGCGGATCAGCTGGCGCTGGTCGATGTGCTCGCCCAGTGACAAGATCAGCCGCAGCGACAGGTAGTCTTCCGGCGCGCCGAGGCCATAGATCGCCGACACGGTCGCGACCACGATCGCATCACGCCGCGACAGCAGCGTCTTGGTCGCGGCCAGGCGCATCTGCTCGATGTGTTCGTTGATCGAGCTGTCCTTCTCGATGAACGTATCGGACGCCGGGACGTAGGCTTCCGGCTGGTAGTAGTCGTAGTAGCTGACGAAATATTCGACCGCGTTATGCGGGAAGAACGCCTTGAACTCGCCGTACAGCTGCGCCGCCAGGGTCTTGTTCGGCGCCATCACCAGGGTCGGTTTCTGGATCTGCTGGATGACATTGGCGACGGTGTAGGTCTTGCCTGAACCAGTCACGCCGAGCAGCGTCTGCTTGGCCAGGCCCGCCTCGAAATTGGCCGACAGGCGCTCGATGGCCTGGGGCTGGTCGCCGGACGGAGAGTACGGGGAGACGAGCTGGAAGCTATCGCTCATGTAGCACCTCGGAAACGATCGACAAGTATAGCCAGCCGGCTATGACAGGGGAGCGAGGCGTCGGCCTACGGGCCTGCGGGCGGCGCGCCGATAGGCCCCGGCCCTCGCCGCGGCCAAGCTGGGCGTCCCTTCACACGCACACCTGTACGCCATGCGTCGATCTTCCGGCCTGACCCTGCTCGAATTGCTGGTCACGGTGGCAATCCTGGCCGTCCTCGCCACGGTGGCGGTGCCGTCCTTCCGCACCAGCCTGGAGCGGCAACGGATCAGCGCGGCGTTGTTCCTGCTCAGTGCCCAGTTCGCCTCGGCCCGGATGACAGCGATCACCCACGGCGACGTGGTCACCCTGTGCCCGCTGGAGGGCGAGGCGAACTGCCGCTCGGACAGCGACTGGAGCGAGGGCTGGTTGATGTTCCGCGGCCGCAAGCGCAGCGCGCAGCCGCAGGAGGACGACACGATTCTGCGGGTCGTGCCACGGCCAGTGCATGCGTCGCTGCAGCTGCGGTCGAGCCAGGGTCGGCGCGCCCTGCACTTCCACCCGGATGGGCGCAGTTCGGGCAGCAATCTGCGCGTGCGCGTGTGCCTGGAAGGCCGCCTGCGCGGCGAAGTGGTGGTGAACAACCTAGGGCGGGTGCGTTCGCGGCGGCTGCCGGGATGGCAGGAATGTTGGGAGTGAAGACGTGACCAGGCCAGGCAAATGGGGCCTGGCCTGGTCGAGAACGAGCCACTCAACCAAGCGCCAGTGTGTGAATCCATTGATGAGCAACGGATGGAATACCCACTGCCAACTGACAACAGAAAGGCTTGCAGTCACCTGCAAGCCTCTCTTGCTGCCCTCACCCGATTTCAAACACCACGTCTTTCAGGGTTCCGGTGAATGCAAAGGGACCCTGGTACTGGCTGGATACGGCCTCTCCCAAGTCGCGCCCGATATCCATCGTCTCGGTCGCGCTGTACCGCACTGGCGGGACATGTGCGAATTTTCCAGTCGCCACTTCCTTATCGTTCACGAGCAGGCGCCCGCTTCCGCCACCACCGTATTCATCGCTTTCATGGGTGTAGTGGAACGCCACTGTCACCTCGCCTTCCGGCAGCTTCTGCGTAGAACGCAAAACGTCCCGCTCACGCCCGAAGAAGTTGTTCTCATACATCAGCGCGCCATCCTTGACGAAGAAGGAGTACCCCGCGCTCCCTCCCGCAGCAACAATGACGCCATCTGCCCCGCCGGATGGAATAACCAGTCTTGCGGTGATCGAGTGGGTGCGTGCTTTCACATCCGGCGCCGTCCCCTCGCTGATCCGGGTCGTACCCCCGTAGTATTTGAAGCGCGTTCTCCCGCGGATCACGCTCGGGCGGTCTGGCACATGGGCGCGCTCGGAGAATCTGTCATCCAGGGGGAACACGAAACTCGCTTCTGCCTCTCGCCGAAAGATTTCCAACAGCTCGGCGAGCTTCTCGGGGTGAGCCTGGGCGAGATCATTTGACTGGCTGAAGTCCGTTCTCAGGTCGTAAAGCTCCCATTGATCGGCATCGAAGTTGCCATCGCGACCTCGCAGGATCCATGGAACCCCGTGCCGCGCGGAGGCAATCCATCCATCGTGATAGATCGCCCGATTTCCGGAGTTCTCGAAGTACTGAGTGAGGTGATTCGACGGCGCGGATTCATCGTTGAAGGTATGGACGAAGCTGGACCCATCCAGGGGCTGCTGCGTGACACCATTGACTGCATCGGGAAAGACGATTCCGGCCGCCTCGTAAATGGTAGGCGCGATATCGACCACGTGCTGGAACTGTGGCCGCACCTCGCCGCGCGCGCGAATCTTGCTTGGCCACGTGACGGAAACACCGGTACGGTTTCCTCCGAAATGGCTCGCCACCTGCTTGGTCCATTGGAATGGGCAATCGATCGCCCAGGCCCAACCGACTGCAAAGTGATTCTCGTGGTGCGCCTGGCCGATCTCTTCCATCGAAGACAACATGGTCGCCAGGTCATCCGGGAACCCGTTCTGGGTCGCCATGTTGTTGAGCGTTCCCAACAAACCGCCTTCCGGGCTACAGCCGTTGTCACCGAGCACCGCCACGATGAGCGTGTTGTCAGCCCCGGGCAAGGCATTGACCGCCTCGAGTAGCCGGCCAATATGCTCATCCAGATGAACAAGGAAGCCTGCAAAACATTCCATCTGCCGCGCAAACAGTCGCTTCTCTTCGGCGCTGTGCGAGTCCCATGCCGGAAGCTCGGACGGTCGTGGCGTGAGCTTGGCGTCAGCCGGAATGGCCCCCACCTTCTTCTGGTTTTCGAACACCTGTTCCCTGTATGCGTCCCAGCCGATGTCGAACTGACCCTTGAATCGTTCGATGTAGGGTTCGGGCACATGATGGGGAGCGTGCATGGCGCCCGGCGCCCAGTAGAGGAACCAGGGACGGTCCGGCGCGATGGACTGCCGTGTATGCAGCCACTCGATCGCCTTCGTCGCCAGGTCATCGGTGAGGTGGTAGCCCTCTTCGGGGGTCTTGTCCGGCTCCACCGGCGACGTATTGCGGAACAGCTGCGGTGTGTACTGGTTCGTCTCCCCGCCCATGAACCCATAGAACGTCTGGAAGCCCTTGCCCGTGGGCCAACGATCGAACGGCCCGACGGGGCTGGTCTCCCAGTCCGGCGTGTTGTGCCACTTGCCGAACGCCGCCGTGCTGTATCCGTTGTAGGCGAGCACTTGCGGAATGGCCGCGTTGTCGTCAGCCCACATGCTGTTGTAGCCCGGGAACCCGGTGGCGCCCTCGGTGATGGCGCCATTTCCAGTGCGATGGTGGTTGCGGCCGGACAACAGGGCCGCACGCGTCGGTGAGCACAACGCGCAGTTGTGGAAGTGGCTATACCGGAGGCCGGTCTTTGCAAGTTGGTCGATATTCGGGGTCGGGATCAGCCCACCGAACATCGATGTTCCCCCATAGCCCAGATCGTCGATCAGGATCACCAGGACATTCGGCGCCCCGCTCGGAGGCGCGACCGGCTGCGGGAAGTCCGCTTTGGCTTGCTTGTAGTTATCGCTGATGGTTCCGGAGAAAGGCGGCACTGGAAGGGGGAGGTTCTTCACCGACTGGTTCATGCTTGCGCTCCTGCTCAGACTCGCCATTTGGTTCCGGAGAGTGTGCGCCCTGGGAAGCAAGCCGGCGTCCGCACAACTACCCATGGGGGCACCGTACTTTTACTGGTGAACGGCGGCACGGGTAGCACACGTGCGCATAACCAAGGTTCAGCGGGTTAGTGACCGCGCGGATAAGCAACGCTACGACCTGACAGCAAGTCGTGCAGCCGCCGGTGCCGATGAATGAAGATCGCGCCTTCCAAAAAAGACACCGGCAGGCTTGGAAGTAGCCAGATGCTTCGGCGATTTTCCCGCGACAAAGAAAAAGGGCTTGCGGAAGATCCGCAAGCCCTTGATTTTCTGGCGCCCGAAGTTGGACTCGAACCAACGACCCCCTGATTAACAGTCAAGTGCTCTAACCGGCTGAGCTATTCGGGCGGGGCGCGCATTGTAACGAGAATTTTGGGGCGGGTGCAAGCGCCCGTATACAGCTTGTTTCAGGGCTTACCAGCAGGAAGGCTGGACGTCCGCTGCCGTGGGGGTCTTGCGGTTCGCCTGGTCCAGGCCGAGCGTGCCGCAGGCATCCTGGGCCTGGCTGTCGAGCGGCACGGCCTGCAACTGGAACGTGCTGCTGTCCGGGGTGCCTACGAAGCTGATGGTGTAGCGCGCAGTGCCGTCACGCGGTGACTGGTCGAACGGCAGGTCGTAGTCCTCGTAGGTGTTGCTCACGGTGCGGTGGCGCTCGGCCAGCTGCGCCACTTCGAGCAGGTCGGCCTTGGCCTGGGCGCGGCGCGACTTGCGCACCTGCTCGGCGAACGAGGGATAGGCGATCGCCGCGATGATCGCGACGATGGCCACCACGATCATCAACTCGATCAGGGTGAAGCCGGCGGCCTTGCCGAGTTTGCGGGTGCTGCGCATTGCCATCGTCGAAGTCCTCGTGTTCATCGCAGTTGTCGCCAGGATTGACGGCCGCACACTCGCGCCGTGGTCAGGGTGCTGGGCGAGTCGGGGCTATCCAGCAGCACCTCGGTGCAGCGCGCGCCGCCGCCGCCGCCGCCGCCGCCGCCGCCGCCGCCGCCGTCTTCGTCGGGCAGCGTGCAGTCGTCCTCGCCCGGGATGCAGAACGCCTGGTCGGGCTTGGAGTTGTGGGTCAGGCCCACGTTCTGGTTCGGGGCGTCGCCCTTGGTGCCAACCGCGACCGTGTCCTCGCCGCCCACCGTGGTACCGGAAGGCTGCAGGGTGATCACGCCCATGTTCGGGGTGCCGGTCAAGGCGGCCAGCTTGTAGGTCAGGTTCAGGCCGCCCGGATCGCAGTCGTTGGTGACGCCCGGCGTGTAGGTCGGGAACAGGATGCTGCCTTCGGACACCAGCGGCTGGGCAATCATGCGTTCGCCCAGGGCGTCGGTACCAACGATCAGGTCCATGTACCAGCCGCGGTGGGTGTAGTAGTTCACCGAATTGCGGCTGCCCACGCGGGTGGCCGGGTCGCCATTGCTGCCTGCGCTCAGGGTCTGCTGGACGAGCGCCGAGCGCGAGGTGTCCACGGCAGTGCCGTTGTCCCACACCGCGTACAGCGAGCTGATGTCCTTGGTGCCGTTGTCACCGACCGCGAAGTAGCGGCCGCTGCCGAAGTACACCATGTAGCCCGAGGCCGGACCCACGGCGACTTCCAGCCCGCCGGTGATCGGCTGGCGGTTGCCGCTCGGGTCGCGGGCGATGAACAGCGGCTTGGCATTGCCCAGGCCGTCCTGGAAGGCCGAGCCCCAGTTGTCCTCGTCGTCGTCCCTGAGGTCGAACTTCCACATATTGCCGTGCAGGTCGCCGCCGTAAACGGTGTCCACCAGGCCGTCGTAGTCGGTGTCGACCGGCGCGATGTTGCCCATGCCGTTGTAGCCCAGCGCAGCCAGGCCATCTGCGGTCTCGGTGCCGACGATGCCGTCATCCACCCGCAGCGTCTTGATCACCGCACCGGTGGCGATGTCGACCACGAACAGCGCGGCCTTGCCGTTGGTGCTGTTGTAGCCATTGCCGAACAGCGCGACCCAGCGGCCGTTCTGCAGCGGCACCACCACCGGCTTGCCCATCATGTTGCCGAGGTCGGGCTGGGTGGTCGAGGTGACTTCCCACAGCACGTTGCTCTCGTCGAACTGGTCCGGGTTGGTGACATCCAGCCCGTATACCGAGCGGCCACCGGCGCCCAGGCCGCCGACCAGCACGGTCTTCCAGCTACCCGCGACAAGGGCGTCGGACAGGGTCAGCTTGCCATCCACGTAATAGCGGTGCTGGTAATTCTGGTTGGCCAGGTAGGCCATGTGGCCCAGCACGCCGTTGGGCACGTAGGCGAACTGTTCGGCGCCCTGGTCGTCGAAGGCATGCAGCATGCCGTCGTTGGCACCGACATAAACGTACTCATGCTTGCCGGCACCGGCCTTGCCGTTGACGTACTGGGTGTACGCGGTGCGCTGGGCCTGGGTCAGGCCACCGGCCGCGCTCCAGCCGTAGTTGGCGCGCTTGGTGGCCACCACCGGCGAGGAGTTGATGATGTCGCCCATGATGCTGCTGCGATCGCGGAACGGCGCGGTGGTCAGCGTCGTGCCTTCCATCGCGGTGTCGCCGCGCAGATAGCCCACCAGCTGGTTCGGCGTGACCGCACCGAAGTTGGCCGAGATTTCGCCTTCCGTATAGCCCAGGCGGTTGAACATCTCGGCATTGGTGGTGTTGTCCGGGTCCACGGCCAGCTCGGTGGCGCGGAACTCGCGCACCGCGGTAGCGCGGTTGGCCGAGCCCACGTCGGCGATCGAGGTATAGACCTTGCGATCGTCCACGGCCGCCGAGGTCGTCGGCAGGAGTGCGGCAGCCGACCACAACTTGGTGCCGAAGCCGCCGCTGGAGGACACCGAGTAGGCGGTGACATCACCGATCCAGTCCCTGCCGTCGTTGAGGCTGGCATAGGACGGCACCACCAGGAACGAGCTGGCGTTGACGCGTGCGCCGACCACGGCAGTGGAGCCGCTGAAGCCGGACGCGGTGCCGATGGCGTCGAAGGCCTTGGTCAGCTGGGCGCGCAGGTACAGCGGGTTGGTGACCAGGAAGTAGTTGGTTGGGTCGCCGTTTGCGTCCAGGGTCACGCCCTGGTCGTTGCCGTACTTGGCGGCGTACCACAGCGGGTTCTTCAGCAGCTCGGCGCCACCGGTAGTGCCGACACTGAAGGTGCGGTTGGCGGTCGGCGGCAGGCCGGTGCAATCCGTCGGCATTGAGGCGGTGTTGCAGTAGCCCGGCGCGCGGCCCGGCGGCGTGTTGAGCTTGTAGGCCTGCTGGCCGGCGCACGAGGTGCGCGTGCCGCCATTGGTCTTGCCATCGGCCAGGTCGCAGACTTCCAGGTACACGCCGTCCTGGGTGGTGCCGGAGATGATGTAGCCCATGTGCTGGTCGATGCCGCCGGCGGCGTACTCCGAGCTCAGCGTCACCTCAAGCTGATTGTTTTCCGTGACTTTCAGCGTGTACAGGACGATCGCGTCCATGTCGTGGTCGGCGCCCTGCTCCACGTCCTCGTAGTTGATGCGGAATACCGCCTGGGGACGACCGCCGTTGATATTCGGGTCGCGGTCGTTCGGACCGGTGTTGGCAACCTGCTGCACGTAGAAGTCGACGATCTGGTCGGTCGGCTGGAAGTTACCGGAGGCATCGATCGAGCTGCCCCGCACCGACTTGGCGAACGGCACCAGGGTGATTCGGCCGTCGCCGACCGGGAAGTCGAACTTCGGCAATGGCGAGGCCAGCGCCACCGAGTAGGTCCGCACGAACTTGTCGCCGCCGATCTTGTGGTTGGCGCCGAAACGTGCGACCGAGGCCGAATAGTAAGTGCCCTGCTTGCTGGGCTCTTCCGGCGCCAAGCCTCGCACCGTGGACAGATTGCTGACGTCCTTGGGCGTCGGCGCGTTGTCGACCACACCGTTCGACTCACCGATGAAGACCCGTCGGGTGCCGCCGCCTTCGGCCGACCAGATCGCATCGGCTTCGTTGGAGACGTTCAGGCCGCTGAGCGAGGTCGGGTCGCCGGTACCGCTGAGCGTGCTCCAATGCGAGCCCGGCAACTTGAAGTCATACGAAGGGTTGATGTCGCTGAGGACCGTCATGGTCGGCTGCGAACACAGCGGGTAACCGGCACCGCCCTCGGCCTTGGCGACATACGGCGGCACCCAGGTCGGCTTGGACAGCTTCAGGGTGGCGATGTCCTGCGAGTTGTTGTTGATGTCGTACTCGCTGCGCGGCAGCTTGGCGCCGCCGAAGTAGCGCAGCGTCTCGTACATCATCTCGCCGACCGGGTTGCCCCACATCCAGCACTCGCCCTCGTTGACCGGGCGGGTGGTGATCCAGCCGCAGCCATACTGGTAGCCGTTGTAGTTGAAGTCGAGCATGCGGAAGGTGCTGATCGTATGCACGATGCCCTTCACGTCGTTGCCGTTGCCGCAGTTGCCATTGAGGCAGAACTGGCCGGTGGTCGGGCTCAGCTCCTTGGAGAAGCTGTCCATGTTGGCATGCAGGACGCCGCCGGTGATGTTCTTCTGGTACGAGCCGGTGAGCAGGCCGAAGTACATGCGATTGCTCTCGCCGTACTCGTGCAGGATGCCGGTGGGCTTGTAGGAAGTATTGTTCGAATAGACCTTGCAGTTGTCTTCGCGCAGCGCGGCACTGCCCGGCGGGCACACTTCCACCCGCAGTGGGAAGTCGGTCATGGCGACCGAGCCGCCAGAGTTGGGCGTCTTCCAGTACAACTGCCAAGAATCGCCGCCGGCGTTCTCATGGTGGCGCACCTGCACCGTGTGCGCGCCCTGGCTCAGGTTGACCGTGCCGGAGTGGCTGGTCAGGCCCGCCGAAGAGGCGTCTCCGCCATGATCGCCGTACCAGCCCACCACCAGCCTGCCATCGATGTACAAATCGAGGCCGTCGTCGCCGTTGATGGCGAAACTGTAATCGCCGGCCGTCGAGGCGTAGATCGTGCCGGTGATCAGGGTGTTGTAACCGTCATGCGTACAGCTGTGTTCGCCCGGGACAAAGGGATTGTTGTTGGAGCCCTCTGTGTAGATTTGTGTGATCCCGGTGCCGGTGCCACAACGGTTGTCGCTGTTGTTGCCATCGAAGGACGTGGTCATGGCCGCGTCATTGGCCGGCGTGCCGCCGCTACGCTTCCAGGTGGTGATGCGCAAATTGGACAAAGCGCTCGCCGGCACCACCGTCCAGTCGTCGGCATTGCCAGAGCCGGTCACGCAGTTGACGCGGCTGTTGGTGGCGGTAAAGCAGTCGTTGCCCGCCACCGGACGTTCGATCGACACCCAGTTCCAGATCTGGAAGGTAGTGTTCCTGAGCACGCGCAGCTGCGGAATGCCGTTGTCGCTGAGCGTGGTGACCGCGAACAGGTGGTGCCGCCCGGCACCCGGCGCGCTATACGGCGTGTACTTGGAGATGTCGTAGCCGTCCACTGTCGCCGAGGTGTACTGCTTGCCCCAGCTGTGGGCGTCCTGCGGGGTAAACGAGGCGCGCAGGATGGTCTGGTCGGTGGTATCGACTTCACGGTAACCGCCGAACAGCACCTTGCGCAGCGCATCCATGCGCGAGGTGGTCAGGTAGTTGAGGAAGTCGCCGCTCCAGCTGCCGTTGCACTGTTTATTGGTGGCCAGGCTCGAGGGTACGAACTTGGCGCCATCCTGGGTGTAGCAGACGTTGGAGTTGAAGTAGCCGTAATAGCTGGTCGGCTGCTTGGTCTTGAAGTCGATCAGGTTCGGCTTGTAGCCGACATCCAGCACGCCGTCGCCATTCAAGTCCGAGGCGTCGTTATACGCTTCGTAGTACAGCTTGTGGTCGCGGCCCATGACCAGCATGTTCAGCGGCGGCAGCGCCACGCGGGTGAACAGCGGCGCGTCGGCGATGTTCAGCGGTCCCGGCGCGGTCACGCCGGTGTAGACCAGCGAGCCCAGCGCGGCCACGGCCACCAGCGGCAAACCGTACTTGAAGAGTTTGAGTTTCATCGATCAGGGCCTGATGAAGATGGTGTCGACCGCGGCCAACGACGAAGATGCGGCGGCGTCATCGGGGAGATTTCGACTGAAGGCAGTCGTGCGGAACATGTTGCAGGGCTGCTCGGAAACATCGACGCCGGCACCGGCGCTGCACTGGCGGTTGCAGATGCTGACGTTGCGGGTACGGATATCCGTAGCGGCATCGTTGCTGACCGCGTTGGCCCACTCCACCGGCTCGAACGGGACGTTGCATTCTTCGTAGTCGAACTCGCTGCCGGCGGTGATCTCGGCCTCGCGGCCGCGTACCTGCGCCTCGGCCTGCTGGAAGGCCTGGTTGGCCGCCAGGTAGTTGGCCGACATGCGCTCCTGCATGCTCGCCACCTGCATGCCGACCACGCCGATGAGGGCGAGCAGGATCAGCATGATCAGGGCCACGTAGAGCACGGCGCCCTGCTGCCGGCCGGCGCCAAGGCGGGCGGACTGCCCGATGCGCTTGGGGTTGCGCTGCAATGTGCGCTGGTTCATGCGTCAGTTCCCGAACAGGCGGTTGCGCAGGGCAACGGTGGTTTCGTACACGGAGCGGAAGTGGCCGTCGTTGGGCGGATCGATGTCCACCGCCAGCACGTTGAGCGAACCGGCATGGCCAGCTTCGACCTGCTCGGAAGCGGCGCGCTCGCTGCCACCGCGCACCAGGAGCCCGATCTGCACCGAGCCAACCCGGCGCCAGGCCGCGGCCTGGGTGGCGTCGCCGAGGTCGGCGGCCGACTTGCTCTGGGTGATGTAGCCAGTGGGCATGCTGGTCAGCAGCGCGGCGTCCTGGCCGTAGAGCAGCTGCAGCGACTCCACGCCTTCGACCAATTCTTCCTGCACCGCGGTCAGCGTGCCGTCCGGCGCGGCTTGCCAATGCGCGCGGTACAGCGAGGGGGTCTGATCGGCATCGTTCTTGCGCACGTAGTAGGCCACCGACTCGGCGCGGAACAGCGAGGCCTGCCCTGCGCTATAAGCCGGGGCGCCGTCGTAGGTGCCGACAAAGGTGAGCCCGCTGAGATTCTTGCCGCTCGTCTCGACGCTCATGCCGGTATTGCCCGGGGCGGCGGTGGCCTGGAACACGGTGGCGCCACCACAGTCGGCGACTGCATACAGGCCATGGCCGCCAGTCGCCACTTTCGTGCTGCCGTCGAGGCCTTCATCCGGGTAGGTAATCGCGGGGCTGGCGCCGGGGAAGAAACCCTGGATCTTGGTTTCCTCCGGCGAGAAGTAGCGCAGCACGACGATATCGCTGCCGACGATGGGACTCAGCGCGGCCAGGTCGGCTGGCAGTGCCGGCGAAAAGTCCCCGCTGCCCGCGGTGGCCGGCGTGGTCGAGACGGCCAGGGTGTCCTCCGGCTCTGTGCCGTTGGCATCGAAACCCTGGATAGCGACGTCGAAGCGCAGCGGGAACGGCGCGGCGGCCACGTTGTTGCTGTTGCGGTCGGCCTGGTTGAGGAACAGCGAGCGGATATTGCCGCCGATCGGGTTGCCGGCCGCATTGGCGGCCAGCAACTGCTGGTCGTTGACGCAACCGGTGTGGCCGGCCATGCGCAGGTCGCGCGAGAGGAAGTCCATCGCGAAGCGGCCGTTCTCCTGGTTGCGCGCGATGCCCTGCGAGAGCTGGTAGGCCTGGCGCGAGGCGCCGAAGACCTGCACCAGGCCCAGGATCAGCACCAGGCCGATCAGCATCGCGATCATCAGTTCGATCAACGACAGGCCCGCCTGGCGGCGCGGCGCAACGAGAGGCGCAACGAAACTCATATCCGGCTCTCCACGCTGAAGGCCGTCATGACCTTGTTGACGTCGGTTTCCCAGCTGGAATCGCCCCAGCGCACGGTCACGTTCACCTTGCCGTCGGCTTGCAGCTGCACTTGGGCCTGGCCATTGGGCAGCGCGCGGCTGACTTCGCACTTCCAGCGGTCGATGCTGTTGCTCGGGCTCATGTCGGCGTCGCGCGGGCAGGTGCCGGCAGCGGCGTCAAAGCTGTCGTAGGTGATGCCGTTGAAGTACGAGCCGCGGCTGCGCTGGCTACGCATGATGTCGATGATCTCGTAGGCCAGGTTGGTGGCCACGGTGCGCTGCTGCGCGCTCTTGGTGAAACGCACGTTCATGGTCTGCAGCAGGGCAAAGCCGAGCAGGCCTACGCCCATGACCAGCACCGCGATCATGACTTCGATCAGGGTGAAACCCGCGGCGTTGGCACGCGGACGAAAACTCAGGCGGCGGCTCATGGGCAAGCTCCTTTGGTGACGCGCACCGCGCCGGTCTTGCTCACGGTGACGGTACGTTGCAGTTCCTGGCCGCCGCATTCGGTCGGACGCAGGACGATCACCTGGTCGGCATCGCCCTCGCGCATGCCGCGGGAATTGAAGGCAATCACGTCCACGCCGTCAGCCTCGGCGACCATCTTGGAATTGAGCTGGGTGAAATTGACGACGGTGTCGCCATCGTCGAACTCGCCGTTGCCATTGTTGTCCGAGAAGGCCATCCAGCCTTGGCCCCAGTCGCCGTCGCAGGCCTGGCCCGCGGCGCTGGCGCAGACACCGCCCCCGCGCGTGTTACGGACCGCCTCACTGCGCGCCATCGACAGGGAGGTCAGCAGCGAGTTGTTGGTGGTGGCGACGCGGTTGGAGCGGAAGACCGATTCGAAGCTCGGAAAGGCGATCGCCACCAAGATCGCCAGGACGGCGATGGTGACCATCAATTCCACCAAGGTGAAGCCTCGACTGCGATGACGCGGCATACATACGCTCCCCAGCGTGTAGATGCCCAGACTGCCCGCGGGCGCTGCCGGCGGCAAGCCCGGGCGGGACGAACGGTCGGTTCGGGCGGACGGGCGTCAAGGCTTTGACGCCGACCGCTGTGGCGGGGGTGGAGGCGCCCCGCCCTGCCCGCTTACCGGGTCAGGCCATGACCCGATAGCAAGGCTTGTACTCGCCAGAAATCTTCATCCGGCGCTGCTCCACGAAGGCGCGCAGCAGCTCGTCCAGCGCCTGCATCATCGCCGGGTCGCCGTGGATCTCGAACGGCCCGTGCTCCTCGATGCGCTGCATGCTCTCTTCCTTGACGTTGCCGGCGACGATGCCGGAGAAGGCGCGGCGCAGGTCGGCGGCCAGCGCCGAGGCCGGGCGGCCCTGGTGCAGGTCGAGCGCGGCCATCGCTTCGTGGGTCGGCACGAACGGGCGCTGGTATTCTTCGGGAATGGTCAGCGACCAGTTGAAGTAGAACGAGTCGCGCTGGGCAATGCGGTACTCGCGCACTTGCTTGATGCCGCGGGTCATGCGCCGCGCTACTTCCACCGGGTCGCCGGTGATGATCTCGTAGCGCGAGGCCGCCGCCTCGCCCAGGGTGAGCCGGATGAAACGGTCGATCTGCTCGAAGTACGGGGCGGCGATGGTCGGGCCGGTGAGGATCAGCGGCAACGGCAGGCCGGCGTTTTCTTCGCGCAGCAGGATGCCGAGCAGATAAAGGATTTCCTCGGCGGTGCCGACGCCGCCCGGGAAGACGATGATGCCGTGGCCGATGCGGACGAACGCCTCCAGGCGTTTTTCGATGTCCGGCATGATCACCAGGTGGTTGACGATCGGGTTCGGCGACTCGGCGGCGATGATGCCCGGCTCGGTCACGCCGATGTAGCGGGTGTTGTGGCGGCGCTGCTTGGCGTGGGCAATCGTGGCGCCCTTCATCGGCCCCTTCATCGCGCCCGGGCCGCAGCCGGTGCAGATGTCCAGCCCGCGCAGGCCGAGGTCGTAGCCCACCTGCTTGGTGTACAGGTATTCATCGCGCGAAATCGAGTGCCCGCCCCAGCACACCACCAGGTTGGGGTCGGCCGGATGCAGGATGCGGGCGTTGCGCAGCAGCCCGAACACCGCGTTGGTGATGCCCTCGCCCGATTCCAGGTCCTCGGCGTACTGCGGACCGAGTTCGATCGCCATGTAGGCCAGGTCGCGCACCACTGCAAACAGCAGCTCGGCCACGCCGCGAATGATCTCGCCATCGACGAACGCCATCGCCGGCGCCTTCTTCAGGTCGATGCGCACGCCGCGGTCTTGCTGGGTGACCTGGATGTCGAAATCCGGGTACAGGTCGCGCGCAGCGCGCGGGTCGTCCGAGGCGCTGCCGCTGGTGAGCACGGCCAGCGCGCAGCGGCGCAGCAATTCGTGCATGCCGCCGGCGGAGGCGTCGCGCAGGCGCGCCACTTCAGCCCGCGACAGCACGTCCAGGCCGCCCCGCGGGTAGATCCGCGCGTCCACGGTCGGCAGCGCCGAACCGCTCGTATTGTTGCCTTGTTCCATGAGCTACTCCTTCAATGCAGCCGCGGGACTGTAACCCACCCACGCGGGCAAAAGAAAACGGCCGGGTCGCCCCGGCCGTTATCCATTTCGCTACGGTTCCGATGGATCAGAACTGGTAGCGGAAGCCCAGCTGCAGCGACCACTGCGACACACCGACGTTGAAGCCGTCGGCATCGGCGTTGGCCACGGTCGGCTTGTCCAGGTACAGCTGGTTGTACACGTACTTGCCGTTGTAGATGCCCTGCAGGTTGGCGACACGAGCATCGGCGTAGAAACCGTAGTCGTAGATCTGCCCCCAATCCTTGTTCAGCAGGTTGCCCACGTTCTGGATGTCCAGCCAGATCTCGGACTTGTGGCCCTTCATGAAGCCCGGCAATTCCTGGCTGATACGCACGTCGAACGTGTTGATCCAGCCAGTGCGGAACTCATTGGCCGGCGCATAGCTGCCCGCGTACTTGGCAAGCTGCGGGTTGGCGGCCAGCCAGTCGTAGAACTGCTTTTCCAGGGCCGGGTCGGCGCTGAAGGAGCCATTGGCGTTGAGGGTGCCGAACAGCACGTCGCCCGGGCCAGACGGCACATAGAACAGGTCGTTGGCGGTACGGCTGTCGCCGTTGGCGTCGCCGTTGTAGACATAGCTGAACGGACGGCCGCTGCGGCCCTCATACACCAGGCCGACCTGGGTACGGTAGTTGCCGAAGAAGTTGTGCTGCCAGTTCAGCTGGCCGGTGATGCGGTCCTTGATCTCGTAGCGCGAGGTGTTCTCGGTCTCCGAGTTGGCATTGAACGCGTACTGGTAGCCCCAGCCGGAGCTGGCGGTCGAGCTGGTCAGGCTGCCGACTTCGGTGGCGTCGGTGTAGGTGTAGCCCAGGGTCCACGACCAGTCGCTGTCTTCGGTGAACGGCTTGGTCAGCGAGACGGTGAACTGCGAGGTACGGCCCTTGTCGGTGTTGTCGACCAGGTAGACGTTGTTGAAGCGGGCGTCGCGGCCATTGCGCGCGTCGCCCGAAACCCACGGGCGACCGGTACGGGCCGGGTTCCAGTACAGGTCGCGGCCATCCGGGCCGATGGAGCGGGGCTGCAGCTCACCATCGACCACCGGGCCGAGGTTCAGCGCCTGGTAGTACAGCGCATTCTTGACCTTGGTCACCAGCAGCTCGGCCGAACCAACGATGCCGTACCACGGCAGCTCATGGTCGAACGCCAGGTTGGCCTTCCACACCGACGGCAACTTGAAGTCGTTGCCGACGAAGTTGACGTTCTGCTGCGAGGAGCCCTGGGCGGTCGGGATGTTCTGGTTCAGGCCATCGGGGCTGAAGGCCACCGGCGGCACCGCCGTCGCGTTGAACTGCTGATACGAGGCGTAGTTGAAGCCGGTGGTGGAGTAGCTGTTGCTCACCCACACGCTCGGCGCATCACCCTGGAACAGGCCCACGCCACCGCGCAGCTGGGTCGGGCGCTCGCTGTCGAAGGTGTAGTTGAAGCCGAAGCGCGGCTGGATCAGGAAGTCCTTGGAGAAGACTTCGCTGTTGTTGTAGCCGAAGTAGTTCGACGCCGCGGCGTTGTAGGCCGGGTTCGGGCTGGTGTCGGCACGGTCGCCACGCAGGCCCAGGGTCAGGGTCAGGTTGCTGTTGACGTACCAGGTGTCCTGCACGAACAGGCCGATGTTCTTGATGTCGAAATCAGCGGCGATGGAACCCGGCGAGGTCTCGGCGCTGAGGTCGTACTGGCTCCAGTTACCCGAAGCGAAGTTGTCCAGGCCGTAGAAGCGGTACACGCCCCACGAGTTGGCGCCGTAGTAGTTGTAGATCTCGTTGTCGCTATAGTCGACACCGAACTTCAGTTCGTGGTCGCCCAGGGTCCAGTTCGCGGCACCGTAGTAGTTCCACGTCTTGGTCTGCAGGATGTTGTTCTGCGAGTTGGTCTCGGTGCCGAGGTACAGCACGTCGCCGCTCGGCGTGGCCTGGGAGCCACCGAAGTAGATCGCCACGCTCGGCGCGGTGGTCGGGACCACGCGCACGGCCGAGTAATCGCGGTAGGACACCTTGAACTCGGTCGAGAAGGTATCGGTCCAGTCACTGAACACCTGGCCGACGTAGCTTTCGTTGCTCTTCTCGTGCTGGTACCAGTACGAGCTCAACGACACCTGGCTGGAGCTGCTCATGCCGTTGATGCGCAGCTTGCTCTGGTCGAGCTTGCTGTAGCGCAGGCTGGCGCGGTGGGCATCGGAGATGTTCCAGTCCAGCTTCAGCGCGTACTCTTCGAGGTCGGTGTTGCCGTTGCTGTCCAGGCCGCCGGCGTCGAAGCCCCAGTTGTTCTGGGCGATCTGCTGGGCGCGCGCGATGTCATCCATGTCGATGACCGCATTGGCCTTGCCCAGCGCCGAGCTGCCGAGGTCGGCGCCCGGCGCCTTCTGCTCGAACTTCTCGTAGTTGGCGAAGAAGAACAGCTTGTCCTTGACGATCGGGCCGCCCAGGGTCACGCCGTAGGTCTTCTCGCTGTCGAAGCCGTTGAACTTGCTGCCGTCCGGGTTGTCGCCGAACCAGCTGCCGTCACGGTAGGAACCGTAGACCGAGCCGTGGAATTCGTTGGTGCCGGACTTGGTCACCGCATTGACGGTGGCGCCGGAGGCCGCGGCGATGGAGACGTCGTAGTTCGACAGGTTGATGTCGATCGCTTCGATCGCTTCCATCGACACCGGCTGGCGGCGGGTCGGCATGTTGTTGCCTTCCAGGCCGAAGGTGTCCGAGGCGGACACGCCGTCGATGCTGATGGAGTTGAAGCGCGGGTTCTGGCCACCGGCCGAGATGGTGCCCGAGGCGCGATCAACGAACGCCACGCGCGGATCGAGGCGCATGTAGTCCTGGATGTTGCCGTTGATCGACGGCATCGCTTCGATCTTCTGCTGGTCGATCGAGGTGCCGGCGCCCATCTTGTTGGCGCTGAACACTTCCGAGCCACCGGCCACGGCGATCGCGGTCACGGTGTCCAGGGTGGTCAGGTCGCCGGTCAGCTGTGCATTGACGGTGTTGACCTGGTTCAGGGTCAGGTAGACGCCATCTTCGGTCTTGGTGCCCTCGCCCGGCTTGGTGACGGTGATGGTGTACGGACCGCCGACGCGCAGGCCGCGCGCGGTGTAGCGACCGGCATCGTCTGTGGTGGCGCGGCTGACCGTGCCCGATTCCGAGTGGGTGATGGTCACTTCAGCGCCCACCACCGGCGCACCGGCCGTGGTGGTGACCACGCCGCCGACGCCGGCGGAGGTGCTCTGGGCGAAGACGGGGGCGGCGGCAAGTGCAGCCACGAGGCCAAGCGTGAGCTTGGACATGCGGAACGGACGCGGGTGGGTCATGGGCGGTAGCCTCGATGCGTTGGCGGATTGCGAAGAAAAAACGGCTCAGCCATTGCCGCTGCCGGCAACGCGCTGTCTTGATCTGGGGTTCCCTACCGGAGCGCTGGTTTCTGCCGCAACGGTTAACAACAGGTTAACACGGTAAGGGCGAAATGTGACCGGCTCGTGACGACGAACGCGTTATGCAGCGGCGGCGGAATCGCTTACAGCACAGCGACTTGCGATGAATCAGTCACTTATGTGCGGTCGCAGCATCGAGGCCCCTGCAAGGCCGTGGTAAAGCCACCCTCACCTGGCCTGCACACCTCTGGCGCGGGGTCAGATGGCGACTGGCAGCTTGAGATAGGTACCGAGGCCGTCGAGGAACATCTGCACCGAGATCGCGACCAGCAACATGCCCATCAGGCGCTCGAGCGCGGACAGGGCGCGGATGCCCAGCAGCTTGTACAGCAGGGTGGCGCTGAACAGGATCGCCGAGGTGGCGCCCCAGGCGATCAGCAGGGCCAGGCTGAAGTCCGGCAGCCGGTGCGGCTCGCCGCTGCCCATCAGCATCACCGCGGCCATGCCAGAGGGGCCGGCGACCAAGGGGATGGCCAGCGGCACGATAAAGGGCTCGCCGTCGGGGATCTCGCCCATCAGGCCTTCCGGGCGCGGGAAGATCATGCGGATGCCGATCAGGAACAACACGATGCCGCCGGCAATCGAAACCGACTCCTGGCGCAGGTGCATCATTTCCAAGGCGTACTTGCCGCCCCACAGGAAGCCCATCAGCACGAACAGCGCGATCAGCAGCTCGCGCGCCAGCACCACGCGCTGGCGCCGCGACGGCAGCGGCTTGAGCACGCTGAGGAAGACCGGGATGTTGCCCAGCGGATCCAGGATCAGGAACAGCAACAGGGCGGCGGAGAGGATGGTCATGGCAAGCCTGGGGAAAATCGGGAGCGGCCAGCGGCTGGGCCGGCGCGCGCGGCACGCATTGTCGGGCTTCGGCGCGGATTCGGCCAGTTGCAGGCGACGATGTCGCGCATTCGACGCTGCTTCGCGCGTGCGGCGGCCCGCTTAGACCGGTGCGGCGTCGCCCGCCGGCAGTGCTTGCCACACCTGGCCGCGATGCGCGGCACCGGCGGGCGCAAGCAGCGCCACGCACGCTGGCGCATAGGCCTGGGCCGGCACGGCTTCCGTGTCTTCCTCCAGCAGGAATGCACGCGAGCGCAAGGCGGTCCGCATCGGCCCGGGCTGCAAGCCGGAGACGCGCACGGGTCCGGCGGCGGTTTCACCGTGCAAGCTGGCGACCATTCCCTGCTGCGCGAACTGGGCAGCGCCGTAGCCGCCCCAGTAGGCGTGGCCTACGCGCGCCGGATCATCGAGCACAAACACCAGCGCTGCGTCTTCTCGCTGGCGCAGCAGCGGCAGGCACGCCTGCGAGAGCCAGGCGCGGGCGGTGAGGTTGACGTGCAGCGTGCGTGCGAGCACGGCCGGGTCGGTGAGCTCAAGCGGGGTCAGGCCGGGAAAATCGGCCGCGCAATGCAGGACGCCATCGAGGCGGCCGAGCTCTGCTTCGATCCGCTGCGCCATCGCCGCATAGTCCTCGGGCGTGGCGCCGACCAGGTCGAGCGGATAGATCAACGGTTCCGGGCCAAGCGCAGCCACCCGGTCGTACAGGCGTTCGAGCTTGGCCGGCTTGCGGCCCAGCAGGATGACCGTGGCGCCCGCGGTGGCCGCCGCCAGTGCCGCCGCCGAGCCGAGCCCGCCGGCAGCGCCGGTGACCAGCACCACGCGCCCGGCAAGCGCGCCGCGCGCGCCAGCCAGCTCGCCGGCACTCACGAAGCGTAGGCCTCGGCGACGATCCGCTTGAGCTCGCCGGACTCGAACAACTCCAGGGTGATGTCGCAGCCGCCGATCAGCTCGCCGTGGATGAACAGCTGGGGAAAGGTCGGCCAGTTCGAATAGCGCGGCAGGTTGGCGCGGATCTCCGGCTCTTCGAGCACGTTGACCGTGTGCAGGTGTTCGGCACCGGCGGCGAGCAACGCCTGGACCGCGCGGCTGGAAAAACCGCACATCGGGTAGCGCGGCGTCCCCTTCATGAACAATACGATCGGATGCCCTTCGACTTCCGCCTGGATGCGCTCCATCACCGGCATGGCGATTCTCCTGTGGCGGCGGCAGTGTCGACCAATGAGGTCGGATAGACTGCCGCCTGGTCCGTCATTGTAAGCACAGGCCGCGAACCCCGTGGCCCCCCACACGCCCATGCCGATCGAACTGACTCCCCTGCCCTACGACCGCGCCGCACTGGCGCCGCATCTGTCGGCCGAAACCCTCGACTACCACCATGGCAAGCACCAGCGCGCCTATGTCGAGCGCCTCAATGAACTCATCGCCGGCACCGAGTTCGCCGACCTGGCGTTGGAAGAGATCGTGCGCCGTGCCCAGGGCAGCCTGTTCAACCAGGCCGCGCAGGTGTGGAACCACGAGTTCTACTGGCAATGCCTGCGCCCGCGCGGCGGTGGCGAACCCGGCGGTACGCTGGGCGAGAAGATCATCCAGGCGTTCGGCGATGCCAGCCTGTTGCGCGAGGAGTTCAATCGCCGCGCCATGGCGACCTTCGGCTCCGGCTGGGTCTGGCTGGTACAGCGCGCCGACGGCAACCTGGCGCTGCTGAGCACCAGCAACGCCTCCACCCCGCTGACCGGCGAAGACACGCCACTGCTGGCCTGCGATGTGTGGGAACACGCCTACTACATCGACTATCGCAACGGCCGCGCGCAGTATCTGGACGCGTTCTGGAAGCTGGTGAACTGGGACTTCGTGGGCTCGCGCTTGCGCTGAAGGTTACTGGTCGGGGCTGATCATCGGGGCCCACGCAGGCGGCGACCTCACCCCTCTTCCAGCCGCGCCACCACCGGCGCCACCTGCCCCTGCCGCCCCAGCACCTGGCCAGCGCGACACAGCGCCTGCGCCAGGGCAATCGGCGTGTCGGCGCGCAAGGTGGCGTGGCCGACCTTGCGCCCTTCACGCGCGCTCTTGCCGTAGTCGTGCCAATGCCCGCCGGGTACCTGCAGGAAACTGGCCGCATCGGGCATCTCGCCCAGCCAGTTCAGCATGCAGGCGTGGCCGCGCATCGTGGTTTCGCCCAATGGCAAGCCCAACACCGCGCGCAGATGGTTTTCGAACTGCGAAGTTTCTGCCCCTTCGAGGGTCCAGTGGCCAGAGTTGTGCACGCGCGGCGCCATCTCGTTGGCCAACACTTCACCGTCGCGACAGAACAGCTCGAGTGCGAATACGCCGACGTAGTCGAGGCGTTCGGCCAGTCGTTGCGCGTGGCCAACGGCCGCTGCCTGCAACGCGGCATCGGCCCGGGCCGGCGCCAGGCTGGCCGACAGCACGCCATCGACGTGCCAATTCTCGGTCAACGGCCAGGCGCGGAACTCGCCGTCGCGGCCGCGCACGGCGACCACGCTGATCTCGCGATCGAACGGCACGAACGCTTCGACAATCAGGCCTACCGTCGCCGCCTGTGCACCGAGCGCATTCCAGGCCGCGGCGGCATCGGCCGGCGACTTGATCCGGAACTGGCCCTTGCCGTCGTAGCCGAAGCGCCGGGTCTTGAGGATGCACGGGGTGCCGATGCGTGCCAACGCGGCGTCGAGTCCGGCACGGTCGGAGACCGCGGCGAAATCCGGCACCGGGATGCCCAGCTCGCGAAACAAGGTCTTCTCGCTGAGCCGGTCCTGGGCCACGGCCAGGGCCAGCGGGCCCGGAAACACGGGGGCATGGTCGAGCAGCCACTGGGTGCTGTCGGCCGGCACGTTCTCGAAATCGAAGGTCACCACGTCCACGCCCTCGACGAAGCTCGCCAGGGCACCGGTGTCGTCGAAAGCGCCGACCTGCAGCGGCGCGAGCTGGCCGGCGCAGGCTTCGGCCGCCGGGTCGAGCAACTTGAAGCGCACGCCCAGCGGGGCACCGGCCAGGATCATCATGCGGGCGAGCTGGCCACCGCCCAGGATGCCCACCGTCGTCATTGGCGCGGGTCGTCGCTGGCCATGACATCGTCGGTCTGGCGTTGCCGGAACGCGGCCAAGGCCTGGCCCACCGATGCTTGCTCGGGCGCCAGCATCGCTGCGGCAAACAACGCCGCATTGGCCGCGCCGGCATTGCCGATCGCGAACGTGGCCACCGGGATACCGGCGGGCATCTGCACGATCGACAGCAACGAGTCCATGCCGTTGAGCGCCTTGGATTGCACCGGCACGCCGAGCACCGGCACCGCGGTCTTGGCCGCGAGCATGCCCGGCAGGTGCGCCGCGCCACCGGCGCCGGCGATGATCGCGCGCAGGCCGCGCGCGGCGGCTTGTTCGGCGTACTGGAACAATACGTCCGGCGTGCGATGCGCCGAAACCACTTTCACTTCGTATGCAACGCCCAGTGCATCGAGCTTCTGGGCTGCATGCTGCATGGTCTCCCAGTCCGAACGGGAGCCCATCACGATGCCGACCAGCGGCGCGGATTGGTTGGAGGTCATGGCCCTACCCTGCCTTAAAGACGTATTCTAGCCGCCTTCCAGCAAGACGAAGAACCGCCAAGGCCATGGACCGCAAACTGCTCGACCTGCTCTGCTCGCCCGACACCCGCCAGCCGCTCGCACTGCTGGACGCGGCCGGGCTGGAAGCGCTGAACCGGGCCATTGCCGCCGGCGGCGTGCACAAGGCCGATGGCAGCGCGCAGGCGCAGCCGTTGCGCGAAGCGCTGCTGAGCCGCGATCGCAAGCAGGTGTTCCGTGTCGAGGACGGCATTCCGGTGCTGTTGGCCGAAGAAGCGATCGACCCCGCCCAGGTCGCCGACTTCCCCGCGCGCTGAGTCCGGTTGCCGTGGCATTCCCGCTGCCGCCCTGGCTGACCCAGGCGCAGATCGACGCCGATGTCGCGCGCGCCCTGGCCGAGGATATCGGCAGCGGCGACGTCACCGCCGCCCTGCTGCCCGACAGCGCCGATATTGCCTACCTGCTGTGCAAGCAGGACGCAGTCATCGCCGGCCGGCCCTGGTTCGATGCCTGCCATCGCGCCCTGGACCCGCAGGTGCAGATCGACTGGCGGGTGGCCGACGGCGACAGCGTCAGTGCCGGTACCGTGCTGGCCACCCTGGCCGGCCGCAGCCGCAGCCTGGTCAGCGCCGAACGCACCTCGCTCAACTTCCTGCAGACCCTGTCGGCGACCGCCACCACGACCGCGCGCCATGTCGAGGCAGTCGCCGGCACCGGCACCCGCATTCTCGATACCCGCAAGACCCTGCCCGGCCTGCGCCTGGCGCAGAAATACGCGGTCAGGTGCGGCGGCGGCGAGAACCATCGCATCGGCCTGTTCGATGCGGTGATGCTGAAAGAGAACCACATCCGCGCGGCCGGTTCGCTCACCGCGGCGGTGATCCAGGCACGCCGGCAACAGCCGGCCCTGCCGTTGATCGTCGAAGTGGAAGACCTGGACCAGTTGCAGGAAGCCTTGGCCGCTGGCTGCGAGCGCATCCTGATCGACGACTTCGAACCGGCGCTGCGGCGCGAGGCGGTGCGCATCGCCGCCCGGATGCCGGCAGCGCAGCGCATCCCGCTGGAGGTCTCGGGCAGTGTCGGCCTCGCCGGCCTGCGTGCGATTGCCGAAGACGGCGTGGACTACATATCCATCGGCGCGCTGACCAAGCACGTCAGCGCGGTGGACCTGTCGCTCAAGCTCGGCCCGCCGCCCCCTCACATCGCCTGAACGACGCTCTGGCAGTGTTGGATCGTCCCCCTGGCGACCCCTGCGTATGAAGCATCTTTCCCGTTGTCTGGCGCTGTCCTCGTTGCTGGCTTGCGGCCACGCAGCCGCTGCTGAAATCTGCGACCTGCCACCGCGCTACGGCCTCAGCGCGGCGGCGATCGCCATCGTGCGCACCGCCTGCGCCGAGCATCGCGCCTGGCAACAACCCTTCATCGACACCCAGGGCCGCGTCGCCAGCCTGAGCATCACCGAAGCCGAGCGCAGCCCACTGGGTTATGGCGAACAGCCGGCGTGGCAGCGGGTGGCGGCGTACTGGCGCGAGAGCGGCCTGCTCAATTCGGTCGCCGACCGGCCTGGCGCGCGCAGTTGCATGACCGGGGACGGCTCGCGGTGGAGCGAGGTGGACTGTCGCGCCTTCCTGGTCGATACCCCGTGGTCGGCGGCGTTCGTCTCCTGGGTCATGACCCGTGCCGGCGTGGCCGGTTTTCCCAGTTCGGCGCGCCACCTGGACTATATCCGCGCCGCCTATCGCGCCCAGGATGGCGATCCTTACGTGTATAGCGATCCGGAAAATTCCAAGCCCGAGCCCGGCGACCTGCTGTGCCTGCTGCGCGGCCGCGACGACGTCATCGGCTATGCCGGCCTCAGCGCCGCGCTCGCACGCACCGGCGCCCTGGGCTGGCCCTCGCACTGCGACATCGTGATCGCCGCCAACGTCGGCGGCGACCGCACGCTGTACTTGATCGGCGGCAACGTCTTCAACACCGTGATGATGCGCAAGCTGCCGCTGGACCGCAGCGGCCGGCTGGTATTGCCCAAGCCGCTGGCGACCGCCAATGGCAGCGAGGACGGCGTGGGCGTGGCATTGGATTGCTCGCCAGCGCGCGAGGCGCAGTGCGATTTGAACCGCCGCGACTGGGCCGCCTTGTTGAAGTTGCGGCCGATGGCGCTGCTGGTGACGCCGCCGCAGGCGGTCCCGACGGTCGTGCCGACAACACCCACTGCACCGATGCCGCCGGGGTTTCCGCGGGTGGTACCGCCGCGGCCAACAAACCAGCCGGTGCCCCAGCCAGCCCAGCCCTACCCCATTCCGCCCCAGGAACCGGTGCGGCAGAACTAAAAAAAAGCGGGCCGAAGCCCGCTTTTTCCTTGAGGTCAGGAAGCGACCAGCGAATTACTCGCCAGCGCCCTCTTCCTCAACAGCCTTGATCGACAGGCGGATACGGCCCTGCTTGTCGACTTCCAGCACCTTGACCTTGACCAGATCGCCTTCCTTCAACTTGTCGCCGACCTTCTCCACGCGCTCGCTGGAAATCTGCGACACGTGCACCAGGCCGTCCTTGCCCGGCAGGATGGTCACGAACGCACCGAAGTCCATGATCTTGGCGACCTTGCCTTCGTAGATGCGGCCCGGCTCGACGTCCGAGGTGATCTGCTCGATGCGCGCCTTGGCCGCCTGCGCCGCGATCGCATTGACCGAGGCAATGACGATCGTGCCGTCGTCCTGGATGTCGATCTGGGTGCCGGTTTCCTTGGTGATCGCCTGGATGGTCGAGCCACCCTTGCCGATCACTTCGCGGATCTTGTCCGGGTGGATCTTGATCGTCAGCAGGCGCGGCGCGTAATCGGACAGCTCCGAACGCGGCGCGGTCAGGCCATTGGCCATTTCGCCGAGGATGTGCAGACGGCCAGCCTTGGCCTGCTGCAATGCCTGCTTCATGATTTCTTCGTTGATGCCTTCGATCTTGATGTCCATCTGCAGGGCGGAGATGCCCTCGGCAGTACCGGCCACCTTGAAGTCCATGTCGCCCAGGTGATCTTCGTCACCCAGGATGTCGGACAGGACCACGAAGCGATCGCCTTCCTTGACCAGGCCCATCGCAATACCCGCCACCGGCGACTTCACCGGCACGCCGGCATCCATCAGCGCCAGCGAGGAACCGCAGACCGAGGCCATCGACGAGGAACCGTTGGACTCGGTGATTTCCGAGACCACGCGGATGGTGTACGGGAAGGCTTCGATCGTCGGCATCACCGCCAGCACGCCGCGCTTGGCGAGGCGGCCGTGGCCGATTTCGCGACGCTTCGGCGCGCCGAAACGGCCGCACTCACCGACCGAGTAGGGCGGGAAGTTGTAATGGAACAGGAAGTTTTCCTTGTACTCGCCGGAGACCGCGTCGATCACCTGGCCGTCGCGCGCGGTGCCCAGGGTGATGGTGACGATGGCCTGGGTCTCGCCGCGGGTGAACAGCGCCGAGCCGTGGGTGCGCGGCAGCACGCTGGTCTTGACCGAGATCGGACGCACGGTGTCCAGGGCGCGGCCGTCAATGCGGACCTTGGTGTCGAGCACCGAGTCGCGCATGGTGCGGTATTCCAGCTCGCCGAATTCCTTCGACAGCTCGGCCGGGTTCCAGCCCTCGGCGGCGACACGGCCGGCCAGGGTCTCGACCACGTCCTTCTTGATCGAAGCGATCGCGTCGCGGCGCTGCAGCTTGTCGCGCACCTGGAAGGCCTCGGCCAGACGGCCGCCGACGGCTTCCTTCAGCGCCGAGATCAGCGCTTCGTTCTTGGCCGGGGCGACCCAGGTGCTCGGCTTGGTGCCGGCTTCCACGGTCAGCTCGTTGATCGCGTTGATCGCGACCTGCATGGCGCGGTGGCCGAAGGTCACGGCGCCGAGCATCACTTCTTCGGACAGCAGCGCAGCTTCGGACTCGACCATCAGCACCGCATTGGCGGTACCGGCCACGACCAGCTCCAGCTGCGAATCCTTCAGCTCGGTGGTGCTCGGGTTGAGGATGTACTCACCGTTCTTGTAGCCGACCTTGACCGCGGCGATCGGGCCCGCGAACGGGGTGCCGGCCAGCGCCAGCGCCGCCGAGGCGCCGATCATCGCCGGGATATCGCCGTCCACTTCCGGGTTCAGCGACATCAGGGTGGCAATGATCTGGACTTCGTTCTTGTAGTCCTCCGGGAACAGCGGACGGATCGGCCGGTCAATCAGGCGCGAAATCAGCGTTTCTTTTTCGGTCGCGCGGCCTTCGCGCTTGAAGAAGCCACCCGGGATACGGCCGCCGGCGTAGAACTTTTCCTGGTAATCGACCGTCAGCGGGAAGAAGTCCTGGCCTTCGCGCGCGCTCTTGGCGGCGACGGCAGTGACCAGCAGTACGGTGTCGTCCATCTTGACGATGACGGCGCCACCGGCCTGGCGAGCGACTTCGCCCGTCTCAAGCGTGACGGTGTGCTTGCCGTACTGGAAGGTTTTGGTGATTTTTGCCACGGGGGTTTTCCTTGGGGATAGCTTTCTTCGGAAGGACCGCGTTCGACCCTTGCCGAAAGCGGGCGGCCGGGCGGATCGGCCATGACACGAAACTCTTAAAAAAAACCGCGGCGCATCACTGCGCCGCGGAGGTATTCGATTAGCGACGCAGGCCCAGTTTCTCGATCAGGGACTTGTAGCGCTCGCCGTCTTTCTTCTTGAGGTAGTCCAGCAGGCTGCGGCGGCGGTTGACCATCTGCAGCAGGCCGCGGCGGCTGTGGTGGTCCTTCTTGTGGGCCTTGAAGTGACCGGTCAGCTGCTCGATGCGGGCGGTCAGCAGGGCGACCTGGACTTCCGGCGAACCGGTGTCAGCGGCGCTGCGCTTGTTGTCTTCAATGACTTTCTGGGTGTCGATCGACATGGTGTTTTCTCTGTGATGCGGGGTCGGCAGGAACGCGCTAGGGGCGCACCACCTGACTCGCCGTTTGCTAAGGAATGCGCGTGCTGCGCGAGATGCCTGAAAAGGCCGCGAAATTGTACCGGCCAGGGGCGCTGCGAACAAGGTCGGGCTTTGCACGCCCCCGTTCAGGCATTGAACAAGCGCTGCGGCGCCAGCAGCCCGGTCTCGTCGACCCGGCCCAAACCGGAGGGCTGGCCGTCCGCACCGAACACCGCCACCTCGCCCACCGGGAAGGCCACATCGCGTAGCCGCTGGCCCATGCGAAAGCGCCTGGCCGGCTCTTCTTCGAGATCCACGCGCGGGAAATCCGCCAGCCCGGCCGCCAACGGCAGCAACAGCGACTCCGCCGCCTCGCCGGCCGCCAGGCGGGCTTCCAGGTCCGCCAGCGTGCACATGGCCGGGGTCCGGAACGGCTCCACCCACAGCCGCCGCAGGCTGGCGATATGCGCACCGCAGCCCAGCGCTTCGCCGAGGTCGCGGGCCAGGCTGCGAATGTAGGTACCCGAGCCGCAGGTGACCCGCAGTCGCAGCGTCGCGCCGGCCAGCTCAAGGATCTCGATCGCCTGGACCTCGACCTCGCGCTCCGGCGCTTCGATTGCCTCGCCGCGCCGGGCCTTGGCGTACAGCGGCTCGCCGCCCTGCTTCAGGGCCGAGTAGATCGGCGCACGCTGGCGGATGCGCCCGGTCAGCGGGACCAGCGCTGCGGCGATCGTGGCCAGGTCCAGCGCCGGCACCGGGCGCTCACGCAGGATCGCGCCGTCGGCGTCATCGGTATCCGTGGTGACGCCCAGCACGATCCCGGCGTCATAAGCCTTGGCCGATCCCAGCAGCAGGCCGGCGATCTTGGTCGCCTCGCCGAAGCACAGCGGCAGCAGCCCGGTGGCCAGCGGGTCGAGCGAGCCGGTGTGGCCGCCCTTCTCCGCTCGCAGCAACCGACGCGCAGCCTGCAGGGCCTGGTTCGAGCTCAGGCCGGCAGGCTTGTCCAGCAGCAGGATGCCGTCGAGGCGACGGTAGGGAATTCGAGACATGGTCTGACCGGTTGTAGGAGCGGCTTCAGCCGCGACCGTGGATCATCGGCGTGCGGAAGGTTGACCGCGACCGGACAGTGTCGGGGCTGAAGCCCCTCCTACAAGGGAACTCAATCTTCCGGGGTTTCATCGGCCGGCGGCGCCGGCAGATCGCGCAGCAGGTTATCGATGCGCTCGCCGCGGTCGACCGAGTCGTCGTAGTGGAAATGCAACTCGGGCACGTGGCGCAGCTTCATCGCACGCGCCAGCTGCATGCGCAGTTCGTAGGCGATCAGCTTCAGGCCCTTCATCGCCTCGGCCGAGCGTTCCTGCTGCAGCGCGGTGACGAAGACCTTGGCATGGGCCAGGTCGCGGGTGATCTCGACGTCGGAAACGCTGACCGACGGCAGGCCGTGTTCACGCACGGCCACATGCACCAGAGTGCCGAGTTCGCGGCGCAACTGGGCCGAGACGCGGTCGGTGCGGTGGAAAGATTTGGTAGGCATGGCAATGGCGCTCGCTATGGGGGCATCGGTGGAGGGAACTGGATCCGGGCCGCTTCAGCGACCCGGATCTGCATTCCCCGATTCCGCGCTTACAGCGTGCGCGGCACCTCGATGCGTTCGAAGCATTCGATCTGGTCGCCGGCCTTGACGTCGTTGTAGGCCTTCACGCCGATACCGCACTCGGTACCGTTGCGGACCTCCTCGACGTTCTCCTTGAAGCGACGCAGCGATTCCAGCTCGCCTTCGAACACCACGGTGTTGTCGCGCAGCACGCGGATCGGCTTGGAGCGCTTGACCACGCCCTCGATGACCATGCAGCCTGCGACGGCGCCGAACTTCGAGCTGCGGAACACATCGCGCACCTGCGCGATACCGATGATTTCTTCGCGGATCTCCACGCCCAGCAAGCCGGACGCCACCTGCTTCACCTGGTCGATCACGTCATAGATGATCGAGAAGTAGCGCAGGTCCACGCCGTTGGCTTCGATGATCTTGCGCGCCGAAGCGTCGGCACGCACGTTGAAGCCGATGACCGTGGCCTTGGAGGCGAACGCCGAGTTGGCGTCGGACTCGGTGATGCCGCCGACACCGGAGTGGATCACGTTGATGCGGATATCGTCGTTGGACAGCGCGACCAGGGCCTGGCTCAGGGCCTGCACCGAACCCTGCACGTCAGCCTTGATCACCAGGTTCAGCACCTGCTGACCTTCGCCCTTGCCCATCTGCGCCAGGATGTCTTCCATGCGGTTGCCCGCCGAAGCCACCAAGCGCGACTCGCGGCGCTTGGTTTCGCGCTGCTGCGCCACGTCCTTGGCCAGGCGCTCGTCCTCGACCACGACGAAGTCGTCGCCGGCATCGGGCACGCCCGACAAGCCGAGCACCTGCACCGGAATCGACGGGCCTGCGGCCTCCGGCTGGTTGCCGGTCTCGTCGAACAGGGCGCGCACGCGGCCGTACTGCACGCCGCACACCAGGTAGTCGCCCTTCTTCAGCTGGCCCTGCTGCACCAGCACCGTGGCCACCGGGCCGCGGCCCTTGTCCAGCGAGGACTCGATCACCGTGCCGCTGGCGCGGCCTTCCGGCACCGCCTTGAGCTCGAGCACTTCGGCCTGCAGCGAGATCGCATCCAGCAGGGTGTCCACGCCCAGGCCGGTCTTGGCCGAGACTTCGACGAACTGGGTGTCGCCACCGAATTCTTCGGCGACCACGTTTTCGGCCAGCAGCTCGTTCTTCACGCGCAGCGGGTCGGCACCGGACTTGTCCATCTTGTTGACCGCCACGATCAGCGGTACGCCCGCCGCCCTGGCGTGCTGCACCGCTTCACGGGTCTGCGGCATGACGCCGTCGTCGGCCGCCACGACCAGCACCACGATGTCGGTCAGCTTGGCGCCACGCGCGCGCATCGAGGTGAAGGCCGCATGGCCCGGGGTGTCGAGGAAGCTGATGACGCCCTTCGGGGTTTCGACGTGGTACGCGCCGATGTGCTGGGTGATGCCGCCGGCTTCGCCCGAGGCGATCTTGGTGCGGCGGATGTAGTCCAGCAGCGAGGTCTTGCCGTGGTCGACGTGGCCCATGATGGTGACCACCGGCGGACGCGGACGCGCCTCGCCCTGGGTTTCTTCCGAATGCGCCAGCAAGGCGTCTTCGAAGTCGCCACTGCCGGCGCGCACGGCCTTGTGGCCGAGCTCTTCGGTGATCAGCACCGCGGTTTCATGGTCGATGCTCTGGGTGATGGTGGCCATCACGCCCATCTTGAACAACGCCTTGACCACGTCGCCGCCCTTGAGCGCGAGCTTCTGCGCCAGGTCGGCCACGGTGATCGTGTCGCCGATGGCGACCTCGCGCACGACCGGTGCGGTCGGGCGTTCGAAGCCATGGGCGGTGCCGCCGCCGCGCTGCATGTCGCCACCACGGCGACCGCCGCTGGACGGCTTGGGCTTGCCACGCACGTTGGTACGGCGCGCGCGGTCGGCGGCCGACAGGTGCAACTGGCCAGCGAAGCGCTTGGTGGCATCGTCGTCCTCGACGCCCGCGACCATCGCGTGCGAGCCGCGGGTCTTGTGGCGCGGGGCATTGCGGTCATCGGCACGCGGCGGCGCCGGACGTGCCGGGGCCGGCGGCGCCGGGCGCACGACGCGGGCCGGGGTGGCCGGGCGGGCGGCGCCAGCATCGGCGGTAGCGGCCGGGGCCGGCGCGGCAGCCGCTTCGGCGGCCTTGCGCTCGGCTTCGACGCGGTCGCGCGCGGCCTGCTCCTGTTCGCGCTTGCGCGCCAGTTCCTCGGCGCGTGCGCGGTCCACTTCGGCCAGGTGCTGCTGTTCGGCGAGGTTGCGCGCGCGTGAGGCTTCAAGCTTGCGCAGGATCTCGGCGCGCTCGTCGTTGACGCCACCCGACGGTGCGGACGGCGCGCGCGGGGCAGCTGCCGGCGCAGCGGGAGCCGCGCTAGGCGTCGGTGCTGGTGCTGGTGCCGGCGTCGCGGCGACAGGCGCCACCTCAGTCTCCGGGGCCTTCACGTAGGTACGCTTCTGCCGCACTTCCACGTTCACCGTGGTCTTGCTGCGACCGGCGCTTACCGTCACTTCCTGCAGCTTGCGCCGGTTCAAGGTGATCTTCTTCGGCGCCTCGCCCTCGGCCTCGGCCGGGACCTCGGACTTGCCGTGGGTACGGCGCAGGAAGCCGAGAAGCTTCATCTTCTCGGTGCTGGTCACGACCTGGTCGGGACCGCTGAACTTCATGCCGGCGGTGGCCAGCTGTTCCAGCAGTTTCTCGACCGGCGTGTTGACCAGTTCGGCAAGCTTACGGATGGTGGTTTGCTGCGACATTCGGATCCTATGATCTGGTTGGCGCCCCCTCGCCCAGAGCAAGGGAAGCGCAGATTCTAAGCCCTGATCGGTTCAGGGCGCGTTTCATCGCCGGCTCATTCGCCGCGCTCCAAGCGGGCGATCTCCTCGGCGCGGGCTGACAGGATCAGCGCGGCGGCGCGCTGGGCGGTCATGCCCTCGATTCCGAAATCGACGATTTCATCGGCGGCCAGGTCGGACAGGTCCTCGCTGGTGCGCACGCCATGGCTGGCCAGGGCGTAGGCGGTGGCCTCGTCCATGCCTTCCAGGGCCAACAGGTCCTCGGCCGGCTGGTGCTCGTCCAGGACTTCTTCCTCGGCCAGGGCGGCATTGAGCAGGGCGTCGCGGGCGCGGGCGCGCAGTTCCTCGACGATGTCCTCGTCAAAGCCCTCCACCGCCAGCAGCTCGCCGACCGGCACGTAGGCGATTTCCTCGACCGTGCTGAAGCCTTCGGCCACCAGGATGCCAGCGATTTCCTCGTCGACCTCGAGCTTTTCCATGAACAGCTGGCGAGCCGCGGCCTGCTCGGCCTCGCTCTTGGCCTGGACCTGGTCGGCGGTCATCACGTTGAGCTGCCAGCCAGTCAGGCGGCTGGCCAGGCGCACGTTCTGGCCGCCCTTGCCGATCGCCTGGGCCAGGCGGTCTTCGGCCACGGCCAGGTCCATCGAATGCTTTTCTTCATCGACGATGATCGACTGCACTTCGGCCGGGGCCATGGCGTTGATGACGAAGTTGGCCGGGTTCTCGTTCCACAGCACGATGTCCACGCGCTCGCCATTGAGCTCGTTGGACACGGCCTGCACGCGCGAGCCGCGCATGCCGATACAGGCGCCGATCGGATCGGTGCGGCTGTCGTGGGCGATCACCGCGATCTTGGCGCGGTCGCCCGGATCGCGGGCACAGCCCTTGATCTCGACCAGGCCCTGGCCGACTTCCGGCACTTCGAGCTTGAACAGCTCGATCATGAATTCGGGCGCGGCGCGGCTGATGAACAGCTGCGGGCCACGCGGTTCCGAGCGCACCTCGGCCAGGTAGCCGCGGACGCGGTCGCCGGCGCGCAGGACGTCGCGCGGGATGCCCTTGTCCTTGGGGATGAAGCCTTCGGCGTTGCCGCCGAGGTCGACATAAATATTGCCGCGCTCGGCACGCTTGACCACGCCGGTGATCAACTCGCCCACGCGGTCCTTCCAGGCGTCCACGACCTGCTGGCGCTCGGCCTCGCGCACGCGCTGGACGATGACCTGCTTGGCGGCCTGGGCAGCGATGCGGCCGAAGTCGGGATTTTCGATCTGCTCTTCGATGTAGTCGCCGATTTCCACGCCGTCGGCTTCATCGACCGCGTCCATCATGCGGATCTGGCGATCCGGCGAATCCATCACCACATCGTCGGCCACCACTTCCCAGCGGCGGTAGGTTTCGTAATTGCCGTCCTTGTGGTCGATCGACACGCGGGTCAGTACGTCCTGGTCGGGGTAGCGCTTCTTCGCCGCCGAAGCCAGCGCGGCTTCGATCGCTTCGAAGATCACTTCACGCGGTACGCCTTTTTCATTGGCCACCGCGTCCACTACCAGCAAAAGTTCCTTGCTCATTTGGTCACTCCGCGCGCGGCTTCTTGGCCGCCGACTCGTTGGATGGTTTCTTGTTGCCCTGGCCCGGCTTCTTCGGACCCGGCTTGTTCGGTTTTTGCGGCGCCAGCCCCAGCGCGACCCAGTCGGGCAGGATCCGCGCCTTGTCGATGTTGTCGAAGGCCAACACGATGTCGGCGCCCTCCACGGCCAACACGACTTCGCCGGCGGCCTCGTCGACCCGCACGATCTCGCCCTGCAGGCGGCGGCGATTGTTCTGCGCCAGCTTCAGCGTGACCTTGACCGACTCGCCGGCATGGCGGCCGAACTGGGCCAGGGTGAACAGCGGCCGGTCCACGCCTGGCGAGGAAACTTCCAGGGTGTAGTTGCCGCTGATCGGATCTTCGACATCCAGCTGCGCCGACACTTCACGGCTGACGCGCTCGCAATCGTCGATGTTGACCATGCGCTCGGGCTGTTCGGCCAGCGGCACGTCGATATACAGGCGCAAGGTTGCGCTGCCCGGCGCCGGCAGGTACTCGGCGCCCAACAGCTCCAGCCCCAACGCCTCGACGGTGGGTGCCAGCAGGTCGGCGATTTCAGTTGCCTTGTCGCTCACAGCTGCCCTCGTTAAATGGGGATGGGCCCGGCGGAACTCCAGCCCCGGGAAAACAACAAGGGGCCCAACGGGCCCCTTGCGAGTGTGCCGGCCTCTGGGGCCGGCGCGGCAGCGGGAACGTGGCTGCCACCAATCGGATCCAGCGGCCCGGCCCTAGTCGAGCCGGTCGGGTTCCGCCAGCGGAGCCGCTTCCCAGCCAATCGCCCGAGGCGCCGGCCCTGAAACGCTTTCCGCAAGAGCCGGTATGTTACGTCCTGCCCTACCCCCTGGCAACCCTTGTGCCACCGGGCCGGCGAGCGGGCGCTCACAGGCCGGAGGGGAAGGTCTCCGGCACCGCATCGTGCCGCGGCGCGCCCCCGGCATCCGCGGTGACCGGGCCGGTCCGGTCGAACCAGACATAGGCATCGAACTGCTCCGGCCACCGCACCTGCGCGTAATGGCTGTAGAACTCGGTTTGCGGCAGGTAGAGGACGCCGATGAACCGTTGCAGCCTTTCGCCGGCCAGTGCCTGTCGCAGCGGCGCGTGCACGCCTGGCCGCAGGTCGAGCAGGAAGCGCGGGATGCCCGTGGCATGGCAAAGATGCTCGACGCTGCCCGGCCGCGAGGGCAGCACCGCCTTGATCTCCATCGGCCCGTCCCACTGGCTGGCCGCCGCGACGTGTCCGTCGTGGGTGCCAAAGCCCACCAGCGCGGCGTCAGCGCCGAAACGCTGCCGACACAACTGGCCGACATTCAGTTCACCGCGGGCGCTGCCCATCTCGGTGGCACGGGCATCGCCGATATGCGAGTTGTGCGCCCACACCACCGCGCGCGAGCGCGGCCCGCGCGCGTCGAGCAACGCCATCAAGGTGTCGAACATATGGGTGTCGCGCAGGTTCCAGCTTTCGGCGCCGCCGTAATACATGACGCGGTAGTAGCGCTCGGCTGCGGCCACCAGGCGCGCGTTCTGCGCCGCGTCCAGGAAGGCTTCGCCTTCACCCTGCCGGCCTTGGTCATAGTCGAGCTGCCGCGCCAACAGTTCCCGGCATTGCTGGACCACCGCCTGCTCGCATTTTCGGTAGGCCGCCTCCAGCACGGCATGGCCGTAATCGGCCGGCGACGACTGCCAGGGGTCCAGGCAGCCGTAGCGCCCGCGCGCCTCGCTGGCGGCCTGTGGATCGACCTGCTGCAGATAAGCCAGCACCGCCTGCATCGAGCGCCCGAGGCTGTACAGGTCCAGGCCGTAGAAGCCGGCGCGTTCGCCGACCGGCCGCGAACGGTTGTGCTCGCGCAGCCAGCGGGCCAACGACGCGACTTCGGCATTGCGCCACATCCAATGCGGGAAGCGCTCGAACGCGCCGGGGGCGATCGGCTCGGCCTGGCGCCCCTGGGCATAGCGATGGATCGACGCGGCGTCCGGCCAATCGGCTTCCACGGCGACGAAATCGAAGCCGTGGCGTTCAATCAGGCGCCGGGTAATGGCCGTACGTGCGCGATAGAACTCCGAAGTACCGTGGCTGCACTCGCCCAGCAACACCACGCGGCAATCGCCGAAGCGCTCGAAGGCGTTGGCGAACGCGGGATCGTCGAGTTCGGGCAGCGGCTCCAGCGCCTGCGCCAACAAGCCAGGATCGAGCCTGCGCTCCCGCGTCCCCTGCCCCGTATCGCTCGATGCCGACATCCCGGCCACCGCTAGTGGGGCGTGGCGACGCCCTGCGCCATCACCGAGCCGGCGGAGGTTTCCGAATGCACCATGTTGGCCAGCGAAATCATCCCGACCAGGCGCTTGTCCGCGTCCAGCACCGGCAGCCGCCGCACTTCCAGGCTGGCCATGTTGCGGGCGATGGTCTGCACATCGTCGCTGGCGTAGCAGTACTTCACCGAAGGCGACATCACATCGGCCACGGTACGACCCTCGATATCGCCCTCGGCCACCGCGCGCACGACGATGTCGCGGTCGGTCAGCATGCCGATCAGGCGGTCGTTGTCGCGCACCGGCAGGCTGCCGATGTTCTGCTTGCGCATGATGTCCGCCGCCTCGCGCAGCGACTGCTCCGGACGCACGGTATGCACATCGCGGCTCATGATGCTTTCAATGATCATTGCTCGAACTCCTCCGGGGAAGCCCGCAGCGTGCCGCTGCCTCCGTGAGCACGGCGCATACGAAAACGGCGGATCCCGTAGGATCCGCCGTCTCGTTTTTTCTACTGCGTCAGCACCGCGAACGCTGCCTTGCTTATGTGGTAGCGGGGGCAGGATTTGAACCTGCGACCTTCGGGTTATGAGCCCGACGAGCTGCCAGACTGCTCCACCCCGCAGCAGAGAAAGAGATTATGACGATACAGCGTTTCTATTGCAACCCCTGTATTCGTCTGCCAGATAAATAATCAGGCCAGATGTGCGAATGCACGCTGGCACCACACCATCAGCGGGTTCCACGCCAAGCCGAGCGCGAGCAGCGCCAGCGAGTTCACGCCGAGCACCACGCCGAGCACGCGGTCGTTGTTGGCCGGCAGCGGCTCGCCCACCGGCTCGTCGAAATACATGACCTTGATGACGCGCAAGTAGTAGTACGCGCCGATCACCGCGCAGATCACGCCAAGGATCGCCAGCCACAGCAGGTGCCCCTGCACGGCCGCGCCCAGCACCGCCAGCTTGCTCCAGAAGCCCAGGAACGGCGGAATGCCGGCCAGCGAAGCCATGATGCACAGCACCAGCCCGGCCATCCACGGATTGCGCGCGTTCAACCCCTTGAAGTCGTCGATGTTCTCGGCCTCGAAGCCGCTGCGCGACAAGGCGATGATCGCGCCGAACGAAGCGGTGGACATGATCGCGTAGCTGATCGCATAGAACAGCGCCGCCGAATAGCCGCGCTCGTCGCCGCCGGCCACGCCCATCAGCAGGAAGCCAATGTGCGAGACAGTGGAGTACGCCAGCATGCGCTTGAGGTTGCTCTGCGCGATGGCCATCAGGTTGCCGATCACCAGCGACAACGCCGACAACGCGGCCAGCACCAGGCTCCACTGTGGCGACAACGGGCCTACGCCCATTTCCAGCAAGCGGTAGGCCATGCCGAAGGCGGCCAGCTTGGGTGCCGAACTGACGAACAGCGCGATTGGCGCCGGTGCGCCCTGGTAGACGTCCGGCAGCCACATGTGGAACGGCGCCGCGCCGAGCTTGAACGCCACGCCGGCAATCATGAAGATCGTGCCGGTCAGCAGCAGCAGGCGCTCGGGCGAGCCGTCGATGGCGTCGCGGATGCCAGCCAGGCTCAGCGTGCCGGTGGCGCCATAGATCAGCGACATGCCGTACAGCAACAGGCCCGAGGCCAGCGAGCCGAGCACGATGTACTTCATCGCCGCTTCGGTGGCCAGGCCGTTGTCGCGGTTGGAAGCCACCAGCGCGTAGGAACACAGCGCCAGCAATTCCAGGCCCAGGTAGACCATCAGCAGGCTGCCGGCCGAGACCAGCATCATCATGCCGGCGGTGGCGAACAGCACCAGCACCGGGATCTCGCCCTGGAACAGGTTGCGCTCGCGCAGGTAGCTCCAGCCGTAGACCAGGGTCAGGCCGCTGACCAGCACGATCACCGCCTTCATCACGTCGGCGGCGGTATCGCGCACGAACATGCCGTTGAAGATCTCGCCCTGGCCACCGACGCCGGTCACCAGCATCGCCAGCACCACGGCGAGGATCGCCACCGAGATCAGGTGGGTCCAGACCTTGTGCCGCTGGCTGACGAACAAGTCGATCATCAGCAGGGCGAAGGCGCCGCCGATCAACACCAGCTCGGGCGCGAGCGGTGCCAGGTCGGCGGTGGTCAACGTCAGGGGCGTTGGCGTGGTCATCATCATTCCTGTTTCAATTCTTTCGGCGCGATTACAGCTTGCTCACGGCGATCTGGGTGGCGAGCTTGGCGATCGCCGGTTCCATCAGGTCGGTCAGCGGCTTGGGATAGATGCCCAGCGCCAGCACGCCGGCGGCGAACACGCTCAGCACGAAGGTCTCGCGGCCATTGATGTCCTTGAGCTCGGCCACATGGGCGTTGGCGACCTCGCCGAAGAACACGCGCTTGTACAGCCACAGCGTGTAGGCGGCGGTGATCACCAGCGTGGTGGCGGCGCCGAAGGCGATGAACGGATGCTTCTGGAAGCTGGCCATGATGACCATGAACTCGCCGACGAAGCCGCTGGTGCCCGGCAAGCCGGCATTGGCCATGTAGAACAGCATCGCGAAGGTGGCGAACCACGGCATCACGTTGACCACGCCGCCGTAGTCGGCGATGCGGCGGGTATGCATGCGGTCGTAGAGCACGCCGATGCAGGTAAACATCGCGCCGGACACGAAGCCGTGCGAAACCATCTGCACCATCGCACCCTGCAGGCCCAAGCGGGCGGCATCGACGCTGCCGTAGTCGCGCACCAGGGTGAAGGCGATGAAAGTGCCGAGGGTGACGAAGCCCATGTGCGCGATCGACGAATAGGCCACCAGCTTCTTCATGTCATCCTGCACCAGGGCGACCAGGCCGACGTAGATCACCGCGATCAGCGACAGCGCGATCACCACCCAGGCGAAGTGGTGGCTGGCGTCGGGCACGATCGGCAGGTTGAAGCGCAGGAAGCCATAGCCACCGATCTTCAGCGCAATGGCCGCCAGGATCACCGAACCGGCGGTCGGCGCTTCGACGTGTGCGTCCGGCAACCAGGTGTGGACCGGGAACATCGGCACCTTGACCGCAAAGGCGATCAGGAAGGCGAAGAAGATCCAGGTCTGTTCCCGGGCCGTCAGCTGCATCGCATAGAGGTCGGCCAGCTGGAAGCTGCCCCCCTTCAGGTACAGGTAGATCAGCGCCACCAGCATCAGCACCGAGCCGAGGAAGGTGTAGAGGAAGAACTTGATCGCGGCGTAGATGCGGCGCGGGCCGCCCCAGACACCGATGATCAGGAACATCGGGATCAGCATCGCCTCGAAGAACACGTAGAACAGCATCGCGTCGGTCGCGGCGAAGATGCCGACGGTGACGCCTTCCAGGATCAGGAAGGCCGCCACGTACTGGTTGACACGCTTGTCGATCACGCCCCAGGCGCCGACCAGCGCCAGCACCGTGACCAGCGTGGTCAGCACGATCAGCGCGATGGCGATGCCGTCAACGCCGAGGTTGTAGCCGATGCTGTACGCGGGAATCCACGCATGCTGTTCGACGAACTGCAGCGCGTCGTTGCCGGTGTCATACCCGCTCAGCAGCGGCAGGCTGATGAGCAGGGTCAACACCGCAACCAGCAGGGACGCCCAGCGGGCGGCCTGGGCGTTGCGCAGGGCTAGGATCAAGGCTCCGCCAATGGTCGGCAGCCAGATCAGGACACTCAGTAGGGGCCAGTTCGACACGTCTTCTTATCCGTACAGGTCAACGCCACACATACATCACGACCATCAGCAGGGCGATGAGCCCGATGATCATGGCGAAGGCGTAGTGGTAGAGGAAACCGGACTGCGTGCGACGCAGCAGGTGGGCGGCCAGGTCGACCACGCGGGCCGAACCGTTGACCACCGCGCCGTCGACCACATGCGTGTCGATCGCGCGGGACACCTTGCCCAGGCGGATGCCACCGCCAGCGAAGCCGTTGATCCAGAGCTTGTCGAAACCGTATTTCTCTTCAAGGATCCGCACCGGCCAGGCAAAGGTCTTGCGTGCCTTGGCGGCCAGGTCGGGCTTCCACAGGTACATCAGGGCCGCCAGCAGGAAGCCGGCCAGGGTCAGCCAGAACGGCCAGGCGCTCATGCCATGCGTGGCGTATTCGACCGGGCCATGCCAGAACTCCTCGCCCACTTCGGCCACGGTGTCGTGTGCCGGGACGACGAAGTCGATCACGCCGGTGAAGAACGTGGTGGCCTGCCCCTTCACCGCCTCGACCGCACGGTTGCCCATCCAGTCGGTGCCGAACAGCATCGGGCCGGAGGTGATGAAACCGATCGCAATCGAGGGGATCGCCAGCAGGATCAGCGGCAGGGTCACCACCCACGGCGACTCGTGCGGCTCGTGCGCGCCATGGCCGTGGCCATGGTCGTCGTGGCCATGGTCATCGTGCGCGTGGACCTGTGCCTCGGCGTCGGTATGCTCGGCATCGCCATGGACGTGGGCGCCGTGCGCATCGTGGTGCGCGTGGGCGTCACGGAAGCGCTCCTTGCCGTGGAAGGTCATGAACAGCAGGCGGAAGCTGTAGAAGCTGGTGACCAGCACGCCGCCCAGCACCGCCCAGTAACCGTAGGTGGCTACCCAGTTGTTGGCATGGTGGGCGTGGATCTCGGCCGCCTCGATGATCGTGTCCTTCGAGTAGAAGCCGGAGAAGAACGGGGTGCCGACCAGGGCCAGGGTGCCGATGACGCTGGTCCAGTAGGTGATCGGCATGTACTTGCGCAGGCCGCCCATCTTGCGCATGTCCTGCTCGTGGTGCATGCCGATGATCACCGAGCCGGCCGCCAGGAACAGCAGCGCCTTGAAGAAGGCGTGGGTCATCAGGTGGAACACCGCCGCCGAGTACGCCGACACGCCCAGCGCGACGGTCATGTAGCCCAGCTGCGACAGGGTCGAATACGCAACCACGCGCTTGATGTCGTTCTGCACGATGCCGATCAGGCCGGTGAAGAACGCGGTGGTGGCGCCGACGAACAGCACGAAGTTCAGCGCGGTTTCCGACAGCTCGAACAGCGGCGACATGCGCGCCACCATGAAGATGCCGGCGGTCACCATGGTCGCGGCGTGGATCAGCGCCGAGATCGGAGTCGGGCCTTCCATCGAATCGGGCAGCCACACGTGCAGCGGCACCTGCGCCGACTTGCCCATCGCGCCGATGAACAGGCAGATGCAGATCAGCGTGGCCACCGACCACACCACCGGCTGGCTGAGCAGCGCGTAGTGCTGGCCGAACAGGTCGAGCGAGCCGTCCCACAGCTGGATCGCCGCGCGCGGGTCGCCGAGCATGCCGGCGTTGGCGAACACCACCGAATAATCCAGGGTGCCGAACACCCACAGCACCGCGGCGATACCGAGGATGAAGCCGAAGTCGCCGACGCGATTGACCAGGAACGCCTTCATGTTGGCGAACACCGCGGTCGGGCGCTTGAACCAGAAACCGATCAGCAGGTACGACACCAGGCCCACCGCTTCCCAGCCGAAGAACAGCTGCAGGAAGTTGTTGCTCATCACCAGGGTGAGCATCGAGAAGGTGAACAGCGAGATGTAGCTGAAGAAGCGCTGGTAGCCCGGGTCCTCGGCCATGTAGCCGATGGTGTACACGTGCACCAGCAGCGAGACGAAGGTCACCACGACCATCATCATCGCCGTCAGCTTGTCGATCATGAAGCCGATGTGGGCCGAGTAGTTGCCCACCTCGAAGAAGGTGTACAGGTTCTGGTTGAACGGCGAGGCGCCCTGCGCCACCAGCTGGTACAGCGTCCAGCACGACAGCGCGCAGCTGATCGCCACGCCGAGGATGGTGACGTACTGGGCGCCCTTGCGGCCCACCTGCCGGCCGAACAGGCCGGCAATGATGCTGCCTACCAGCGGTGCGAGCACCACCGCGATGAGCAGGCCCTTGGAGAGTGTGATTTCCATCTTCGGGTCAGCCCTTCAGCGAATCGACTTCGGCCACATTGATCGTGCGGCGCGTGCGGAACAGGGTCACCAGGATCGCCAGGCCAATCGCGGCTTCGGCGGCGGCAACGGTCAGGATGAAGAACACGAACAGCTGCCCCGCCGGATCGCCCAGCTGGCGCGAGAACGCCACGAAGTTGATGTTGACCGAAAGCAGCAGCAGCTCGATCGACATCAGCAGCACGATGACGTTCTTGCGGTTGAGGAAGATGCCGGCAAGGCTGATGCAGAACAGCACCGCGCCCAGGCCCAGCAGGTGGCCAAGAGTGATCACGAATTTGCCTCCGGGGTGGAACCGGCATCAGCGTTGCCGGCCGCTGCCGGGGCCACCGGCTTGACCGCGGACATCTTCACGATGCGCACGCGGTCGCTGGCCTTGACGCGGGTCTGTGCCGAGGGGTCCTGGGTCTTGGTGCCGGTGCGCTTGCGCAGCGTCAGCATCACCGCGGCGATGACCGCCACGGTCAGGATCACCGCGGCGAACTCGAACGGCAGCAGGAACTCAGTGAACAGCGTGCGCGCCAGCCAGGTCAGGTTGGAGGTGTCGGCGGCGAGCGCGGCGGCGTTGTCGGCCGGCAGCGGCGCGGCCGACCGCGACTTGACGCCGATCAGCACGACCATCTGCACGAACATCACCACCGCGACGATCACGCCGACCGGCAGGTACTTCACCCAGCCCTCGCGCAGGCGGCTGGTGTCGATGTCCAGCATCATCACCACGAACAGGAACAGCACCATCACCGCGCCGACGTAGACCAGCACCAGGGTGACGCCGAGGAATTCGGCACCCACCAACAGCCACACGCAGGCGATGGAGAAGAACGTCAGGATCAGGCACAGCACGGCGTACACCGGGTTGCGTACGCTGATCACGCCGCCGGCGGCGACCACCGCGACTGCGGAGAAGGCCCAGAAAGCGATATTGACCCAGTCCATCATGACCTCAGCGGAAGGCGGCGTCGGCGGCGCGGCGCTCGGCGATCTCGGATTCGAGACGGTCGCCCAGGGCCAGCAGCTGCGGCTTGGTGACGATGTTCTCGCCACGGTTCTCGAAGTGGTATTCGAGGATATGCGTCTCGACGATCGAGTCGACCGGGCAGCTCTCTTCGCAGAAGCCGCAGAAGATGCACTTGAACAGGTCGATGTCGTAGCGCGTGGTGCGGCGGCTGCCGTCCTCGCGCTTGGCCGAGTCGATGGTGATGGCCAGCGCCGGGCACACCGCCTCGCACAGCTTGCAGGCGATGCAGCGCTCTTCCCCGTTGGGATAGCGGCGCAGCGCGTGCAGGCCACGGAAGCGCGGCGACTGCGGGAACTTCTCCATCGGATACATCACGGTGTACTTCGGCTTGAAGGTGTACTTCAGCGTCAGCCACAGGCCGCCGAGCAGCTCGAGGAGCAGCAGGCTCTTGAAGTAGTGGGTGATCTTGTTCATCAGTTACACGCCCTTCTGGATCACGCCGTAAAACACCATCACCGCGGTCACTGCGATCCACAAGATCGTCAGCGGAATGAAGATCTTCCAGCCCAGCCGCATGATCTGGTCATAGCGGTAGCGCGGGAACGAGGCCCGGAACCAGATGTAGGCGCTGGCGAAGAAGAACACCTTCAGCAGCAGCCACGGCCAGCCGCCGGTCCACAGCCAGTTGACCCACGGCGACACGTCGGCCGTGACCCAGCCCTGGATCGGGCTCAACCAGCCACCGAGGAAGAAGATCGAGATCAGGAAGCTGACCAGGATCATGTTGGCGTACTCGGCCAGGAAGAACAGCGCGAACGCACCGCCCGAGTACTCCACCATGTGGCCGGCGACGATTTCCGATTCGCCTTCCACCACGTCGAACGGGGCGCGGTTGGTCTCGGCCACGCCGGACACCCAGTAGACGATGAACAGCGGGAACAGCGGCACCAGGAACCAGTCGAAGAAGCCGGAGTTGCCGGCCTGCGCCATCACGATCGCGCTCAGGTTGACGCTCTGCGCGGCGATCATCACCCCGACCAGGGCGAAGCCCATCGCGATTTCATAGCTGACCACCTGCGCGGCCGAACGCATCGCGCCGAGGAAGGCGTACTTCGAGTTCGATGCCCAGCCGGCCAGGATGATGCCGTACACGCCCAGCGAGGTCATCGCCAGCAGGTACAACAGGCCGACGTTGGCATTGGACAGCACCAGCTTGGCGTCGAACGGCACCACCGCCCAGGCGGCGAAGGCCGGCGCCAACGTGATCAGCGGCGCGATCACGAACAACGCCTTGTGCGTGTTGGTCGGCTGCACGATCTCCTTGAACAGGAGTTTGAACACGTCGGCGAAGGCCTGGAAGATGCCCATGCCGACGTACATCGGCCCATGGCGTACGTGCATCCAGCCGATCAGCTTGCGCTCCCACACCACGTAGAAGGCCACGGCGATGATCACCGGCACCGCGATCACCAGGATCTTGGCGATGATCCACAGCACCACGCCGATATCGCCCAGGCCAACGAGCCACTGGTGCAGCGGGTCGACCAAGTTCAACAGCATCTCGTTCATGCAGCCACCACCGTTACGCGGCCGGCGCCGAGCGGCGCGGTAGCGCCATGGCCGGATTCAATCCAGACCGTGCCCGCGGCAACCCGCTTGTCCAGGACCACCGGCAACGTCGCCTTACCGGCGGCGGTGCCGACCTTGACCATCTGGCCCGCGGCCACTTGCAGCTGCGCTGCCTGCTCCGGGCTCAGGGTGACGCTCGGGGCGGCATTGAGCGGATGGGCCTGCAGCGCGGGCGCGCGACGGACCACCGCATCGGTGCGGTAGATCGCGGCGGTGGCGGCCACTTCCAGGCCCTCGCCTGCCGGTGCCGGCTGCGCCGAAACGCTCGGCGTCACCGCACGGCCCTGGAGACCGGCGCGCAGGCCGGCCAGGTCGGTGAATTCGAAACCGCCCAGGCCGAGCTCGCCACCGAGGGCACGCAGTACGCGCCAGCCCTCGCGCGCCTCGACCGGCAACTTGCCGCCAGCCTTGGCGACCTGCACGCGACCGTCGAGATTGGTGAGCGAGGCATCGATCTCCGGCAGCGCACCGATCGGCAGGATCACGTCGGCGACATCGCGGGTCGAGGCACAGGCGAACTGGCTGAAGGCCACGACCTTGGCGCCATGCAGCGCGGCGCGCGCGGCGGCGGCGTCGGCAAAGTCCAGGCCCGGCTCGATACCGTAGATCACGTAGGCCGAACGCGGCTGCGCCAGCATCGCGGCGGCGTCACGCGCGACCGGCAGCACGCCCTGCTGGGCCAGGCCGACGGCGTTGGCGCCCTGCGGAATACGGCACAGCGCAGCGCCGGTGGCGTTGGCGAAATCGCGCACCGCAGCGCGCAGCGTGGCGGCTTGCGGGTGGTTCTCGACCAGCCCACCGACGATCACCACGGCACGGGCAGCGCCCTTGACGGCATCGCGCAGCGAGGCATCGGACAGCGCCGAGGCGAACTGCGACAACGCCACCACCTGCTTGCCCGCCAGGCCGAAGGCGAAGTCGAAGTCGACCGGGTTGACGGCGTGGATCTTGGCGCCGTTGCGGGTCTGCGCCTTGCGCAGGCGCGCATGCAGCAGCGGCAGCTCGTGGCGCACGTTGCTGCCGACGATCACCACCACGTCGGCCTGTTCGATCTCGGCCAGCGGCACGGCGAACGGTTCGGCAACGGCGGCGTCGGAGAAGTCGCGATTGAAAATGCGGTGGTCGAGGTTGCCGCTGCCCAGGCCCGAAGCCAGGCGCGCCAGCAGCTCGCCCTCTTCGTTCGAGGTGGCCGGGTGCACCAGCACGCCGAGTTCATCGCCCGACTGCGCCTTGAGGATCTCGCCGGCGGCGGCCAGGCCTTCGGCCCAGCTCACTTCCACCCACTCGCCATTGACCTTCTTCAGCGGCTTGACCGCACGGTCGGCGCTGTACAGGCCCTGGTGCGAGTAGCGGTCGCGGTCCGACAGCCAGCACTCGTTGACCCGTTCGTTCTCGCGCGGCACCACGCGCAGCACTTCGCCGCGACGCACGTGCAGGAACAGGTTCGAGCCCATCGCGTCGTGGTAGCCGAGCGACTCGCGCGCGGCCAGCTCCCACGGACGGGCGCGGAACTGGAACACCTTGTTGGTCAGCGCACCGACCGGGCAGACGTCGATGACGTTGCCGGAAATCTCGGTGGTCAGCGGCTTGCCGTCGTAGGTGCCGATCTGCAGGTTCTCGCCGCGATACATGCCACCGAGCTCAAACGTGCCGGCGACATCCGCGGTGAAGCGCACGCAGCGCGTGCATTGGATGCAGCGGGTCATTTCGGTGGCCACCAGCGGACCGATGTCCTCGTCCGGCACCACGCGCTTGCGTTCGTTGAAGCGGCTCACCGAGCGGCCGTAGCCGAGCGAGACGTCCTGCAGCTCGCACTCGCCGCCCTGGTCGCAGATCGGGCAGTCCAGCGGGTGGTTGATCAGCAGGAACTCCATCACGCTGCGCTGGTACTTCAGCGCCTTCTCGCTGCGCGTGGCGACCTTCATGCCGTCCATCACCGGCGTGGCGCACGCCGGGGTCGGCTTGGGCGCCTTTTCGACGTCGACCAGGCACATGCGGCAGTTGGCGGCGATCGGCAGCTTCTCGTGGTAGCAGAAGCGCGGGATCGGGATACCGGCCTTGTCGGCGGCCTGGATGATCATCGAGCCCTTGGGCACGACCAGGCTCTGGCCGTCGATCTCGACGGTGACGTGGTCCGGTGGAACGTTTGGATTTACCGGCTGTGCGCTCACGCAGCCACTCCCATTTGCTCGTCGACGATCGAACGGCCGTTGACGATGTAGTACTCGAATTCATCCCAGAACTGGCGCAGGAAACCCTGGATCGGCCAGGCCGCGGCTTCGCCGAACGCGCAGATGGTGTGGCCTTCGATCTGGCCGGCCACCGCCTTCAGCTGGTGCAGGTCTTCCATGGTCGCCTTGCCGGCGACGATGCGCTCCAGCACGCGGTGCATCCAGCCGGTGCCTTCGCGGCACGGGGTGCACTGGCCACAGGATTCCTTGTGGAAGAACTGCGAGATGCGGCAGGCGAAACGCACGCAGCAGACGCTGTCGTCCAGCACCACGATGGCGCCCGACCCCAGGCCGGTGCCGAGATTGCGCAGGGTGTCGTAGTCCATCTGCAGGCCGGCCAGCTGGTCGGCCTTGAGCACCGGCATCGACACGCCGCCCGGCACCGCCGCCTTGAGCTTGCGCCCCGGGCGCAGGCCGCCGGCCATTTCCAGCAGCTCATCGAAGGTGGTGCCCAGCGGCACTTCGAAGTTACCGCCCTGCTGCACGCAGCCGGAGACCGAGAAGATCTTCGGGCCGCCATTGGCGGTCTTGCTCAGGCCCTTGAACCACTCCGGGCCGTTGCGGATGATCGCCGGCACCGAGGCATAGGTCTCGGTGTTGTTGATGGTCGACGGCTTGCCGTACAGGCCGAAGTTGGCCGGGAACGGCGGCTTGTAGCGCGGCTGGCCCTTCTTGCCTTCCAGCGATTCCATCAACGCGGTCTCTTCGCCGCAGATGTAGGCGCCGGCGCCGAGCGCACCATAGATGTCGATGTCCACGCCGCTGCCCAGCACATTCTTGCCCAGCCAGCCATTCGCATAGGCGTCGGCCAGGGCCAGCTCGAAGTGTTCGAACGGCTCGTGGTGGAATTCGCCGCGCAGGTAGTTGTAGCCCACGGTCGAGCCGGTGGCGTAGCAGGCAATGGCCATGCCCTCCACTACCGAGTGCGGGTTGTAGCGCAGGATGTCGCGGTCCTTGCAGGTGCCCGGCTCGGACTCGTCCGAATTGCAGAGGATGTACTTCTGCATCTCGCCCTTGGGCATGAACGACCACTTCAGGCCGGTCGGGAAGCCAGCGCCGCCGCGGCCGCGCAAGCCGGACTGCTTGACCATCTCGATGACGTCGGCCGGGGCGATCTTCTCTTCGAGGATCTTGCGCAGCGCCGCGTAGCCGCCGGTCTTGAGATAGTTCTCGTAGGACCAGGGGGTGTCGTAGTGCAGCGTGGTCAGGCAGACCTGGTGCGGCTGCGGCGCGGGGCCGACCGGACCGGTGGATGCGTGGGGGTGATGTGCCATGCGCTTACTCCAGCCCATCCAGCAGTGCGTCGACCTTTTCCTTGGTCAGGCGCTCGTGGTAATGGCCGTTGATCACCATCATTGGGGCACCGGCGCAACCGGCCAGGCACTCTTCTTCGCGCTTGAGGTAGACCCGGCCGTCGGCGGTGGACTGGCCGAGCTTGCAGCCAAGCTTCTTCTCGGCGTGCGCGACCAGGTCTTCGGCACCGTTGAGCCAGCAGCTGATGTTGGTGCAGAAGGCGACGTTGTTGCGGCCGACCTTCTCGGTCTCGAACATCGAGTAGAAGCTGGCCACTTCGTAGGCCCACACCGGCGGCAGCTCGAGGTACTTGGCCACGCCGACGATCAGCTCGTCGGTCAGCCAGCCTTCGTTCTGCTCCTGCGCGGCATGCAGCCCCTGCAGCACCGCCGAACGCTTGCGGTCCGGCGGGAACTTGCTCAGCCAATGATCGATGTGCGCGCGCGTCTTGTCGCTCAGCACCACCTGCGGATCGACGTCGCGCGCCGCTTCGAAATTACCCGTCGCCTTCATCGGTCGACCTCACCGAAAACCAAATCGTATGTACCGATCATCGCCACCACGTCGGGCAGCATGTGACCGCGGATCACCGCGTCCATCGAGGACAGGTGCACGAAGCCCGGCGCGCGCAGGTGCACGCGGAACGGCTTGTTGGCACCGTCGGACAACAGGTAGCAGCCGAACTCGCCCTTCGGCGCTTCAACCGCGCTGTAGGTCTCGCCGGCCGGCACGCAGTAGCCTTCGCTGAACAGCTTGAAGTGATGGATCAGCGCTTCCATGTCGTCCTTCATGTCCTCGCGGCTGGGCGGGGCGACCTTGAAGTTCTTGACCATGACCGGGCCGGGGTTGGCCTTCAGCCACTGGATGCACTGCTTGATGATGCGGTTGGACTCGCGCATCTCGGCCACGCGGCACAGATAGCGGTCATAGCAGTCGCCTTCGACGCCCACGGGGATATCGAAATCCACCGCGTCGTACTTGGCATACGGCTGCTTCTTGCGCAGGTCCCATTCGATGCCCGAACCGCGCAGCATGACGCCGGTCATGCCCCAGGCGCGCGCCATTTCGGGGCTGATCACGCCCACGCCCACGGTGCGCTGCTTCCAGATGCGGTTGTCGGTCAGCAGCGTCTCGTACTCATCGACGCGCTTGGGGAACTCGTTGGTGAAGTTCTCCAGGAAGTCGAGCATGGTGCCTTCGCGCGCAGCATTGAGCTGCTTGAGCGCGTTGCCCTTGTGCCAGCGCGATTCCTTGTACTTCGGCATGTGGTCCGGCAGGTCGCGATAGACACCGCCGGGGCGGTAGTAGGTCGCGTGCATGCGCGCGCCACTGACCGCCTCGTACACGTCCATCAACTCTTCGCGCTCGCGGAACGCATACAGCATCACCGCCATCGCGCCCAGGTCGAGCGCGTTGGAACCGACCCACATCAGGTGGTTCAGGATCCGGGTGATCTCGTCGAACATCGTGCGGATGTACTGTGCACGCTCCGGCGCCTCGATCCCCATCAGGGTCTCGATCGCGCGCACGTAGGCGTGCTCGTTGCACATCATCGACACGTAATCCAGGCGATCCATGTAGCCGATCGACTGGTTGAACGGCTTGGACTCGGCCAGCTTCTCGGTGCCCCGGTGCAGCAGGCCGATATGCGGGTCGGCACGCACCACGGTTTCGCCGTCCATTTCCAGGATCAGGCGCAGCACGCCGTGCGCCGCAGGATGCTGCGGGCCGAAGTTCATCGTGTAGTTGCGGATTTCCTGCTTGCTTTCGCCAACATTGCTGGCAAAGGCCTCGCCGGACTGGTGGAACTCGCTCACTTGGCGCCCTCCGTCTGCGACTCACCGGCGGCGGTCTGGTAACGCGCGTCCTCGCGGATCACGCGCGGCACGCTGACGCGCGGCACGACCGAGGTCACCGGCTCGTACACCACGCGCTTCTTCTCTTCGTCGTAACGCACTTCGACGTTGCCGATCAGCGGGAAATCCTTGCGGAACGGATGACCGACGAAGCCGTAATCGGTAAGGATGCGGCGCAGGTCCGGATGGCCGGCAAAGATGATGCCGAACAAGTCGAAGGCCTCGCGCTCGAACCAATTCACGCCCGGCCACAGGTCGCACACCGAGGCCACCACCGGCAGCTCGTCATTGGGCGCGTAGCAGCGCACGCGCAGGCGCTGGTTGTGCTGGTAGGAAATCAGCTGCGCGACCACCGCAAAGCGCTGCAGCGGCACCGGCATCGGCTGGGCGCCCTTGCTGCCCTCCCCGCTCGGGAACTCGCCCCAGGCGAAACGGCCGGTGCCCTTGCCCTCGACGCCGCGGCTGAAGCCCTGCGAGGAGACATCGTCGGTGTCCCACTCATCGCTGCCATAGCCGAGGTAGTCGACGCCGCACAGGTCCGAGAGCTGTTCGAAACCGAACTCGTCGCGCAGCGCGGCGCAGGTCGCGTGCCAATCGGCGGCGGGCACTTCCAGCGTCACTTCGCCGCGCGGTTCGACCACGAAGACCCGCGCGCCGGCGAAACGCGCGCTGAGTCGGTCGGAGAAGGAAGCTGATTGCTCTGCCATGGGGGCTTGGCTGCTTTTTGTAAGGAGAAGACGGGTCGGCGGGCGGCGTTATCGAGCGATCGTCTGGGTACGCCAGATCTTCTTCTGCAGCTGCAGGATGCCGTAGACCAGCGCCTCGGCCGTGGGCGGGCAGCCCGGCACGTAGACGTCGACCGGCACGATGCGGTCGCAGCCGCGCACCACCGAGTACGAGTAGTGGTAGTAGCCGCCGCCGTTGGCGCAGCTGCCCATCGAGATCACCCATTTCGGGTCGGGCATCTGGTCGTAGACCTTGCGCAGCGCCGGGGCCATCTTGTTGACCAGGGTGCCGGCCACGATCATCACGTCGGATTGACGCGGCGACGGGCGGAACACCACGCCGTAGCGGTCAAGGTCCAGGCGCGCCGCACCGGCGTGCATCATCTCCACCGCGCAGCAGGCCAGGCCGAAGGTCATCGGCCACATCGAGCCGGTGCGCGCCCAATTGAGCAGGGCATCGACACTGGTGGTGACGTAGCCCTTTTCGAGCAGCGGGTTCTCGCCTTCGGGGCGAAGAATGTCGTCGATGCGACCTTCCGGGATCGGATTGGTCATCAGACGATCGAGGGTCTGAATCACTCCCATTCCAGGGCTCCCTTCTTCCAGACGTAAATGAAACCGAGGAACAGCATGCCGACAAACAGGCCCATGGTGACCAGCGAACGCGCGCCGATTTCCATAAACACCTGGGTCCAGGGCACGATGAAGATGATTTCCAGATCGAAGACGATGAACTGGATCGCGATCAGGTAATAGCGCACGTCGAATTTCATGCGCGCGTCTTCGAAAGCTTCGAAGCCGCATTCGTACGGCGAGAGTTTCTGGAGATCGGGGCGGCGCGGGCCGAGGAACCGGCCTATCAGCATCAGCGAAATGCCGATACCCGTAGCGACGACCAGGAACAGCAGACTCGGCAAATATTCGGCCAGCACAGCGATTCTCTCTTGCCTCTGCCCGACACGTGGGGTGCCGGGCATGGGGTAATAGGCGGCTCCCGCGGCAGGCATTGCCACAACCCGCAGGACCCGCAGCCAAACGATGGTGCCCAAGAGGGGACTCGAACCCCTACGACCTAAGTCGCTACCACCTCAAGGTAGTGCGTCTACCAATTCCGCCACCTGGGCATACGTTGCGCACAGCGTCGCAGTGCGCAGCGTATTGTAACCGGCTTCAGTGTTTTTGTGAGGGCTCGGCGCCACTTTCTTCGCTGGCCGGCGGCGCCTGTTCGACAGGTGCCTGCTCGACCGGTGCGGCCTGTGCCGGCGCCTGCTGCGCCGGTGCACTCGGCACCACGTTGCTGGCCGGGGCCTGCGGCAGCGACTGGGTCAGTTCGCCCGCCGGTGCAGCCGGGGCGGCCGCCTGCGACATCACGCCCAGGCCCTGGTCGACCGGACGCGCGCCATGGCTGGCGTACCAGGCCATGAAGAGGCTGATGGCGAAGAACGCCACCGCCAGCCACTTGGTGGACTTGGACAGGAAGTTGGACGCACCGCGCGCACCGAACACGGTGCCCGAGGCACCCGCGCCGAAGCCCGAGCCGGCAGCGGCGCCGGCACCACGCTGCATCAGGATCAGCGCGATCATCGCGATGGCGATGAGCACATAGATCACATTGAGGATCAACATCAGCATTTTCGAATCCGTCCCCGGACAATGACTTTGTTAGGTTTGGCTACCGACCGCCGCCCGGGCGATCGCGAGGAAATCCTCGGCGACCAGCGAAGCGCCGCCGACCAGCCCGCCATCGACATCGGGCTGCGAGAACAGTTCCGCGGCGTTATCGGGCTTGACGCTGCCGCCATACAGGATCGGCAACGAATCGGCGATTCTAGCATCGAGGGCGCGAATTTGACCACGAATGAAGGCGTGCACGGCCTGGGCCTGGGCCGGGCTGGCGCTGCGCCCGGTCCCGATCGCCCAGATCGGCTCGTAGGAGACCACGGCCTGGGCGAACCCGGCCACGCCGACCATTGCCAGCACTGGCGCCAGCTGGCTGGTGATGACCTGCTCGGTCAGGCCGGCCTCGCGGTCCTGCAGCGACTCGCCCACGCACAGAATCGGCCGCAGCCCGGCGTGAAGGGCGGCGGCGAACTTGCGCGCCACCAGCTCGCTGCTCTCGAAATGGTACTGGCGACGCTCGGAGTGCCCGACCAGCCCGAAGTCGGCGCCCACATCGACCAGCATGGTCGCCGAGACCTCGCCGGTATAGGCCCCCTTCTCGTTGTGGCTGACGTCCTGGGCACCGAAGTGCAGGTGGCCGCCTTCGAAATCCTCGATCAGGTCGCCCAGGTAGGGCAGCGGCGGCAGGATGACCACGTCCACCCCCTCCAGCGGCATCCCGGCGGCGATCCGGGCCGCCAGCTCGGTGGCGAATTGGCGGGTGCCATGGAGCTTCCAGTTGCCGGCCACGATCTTGCGACGCATCGATTCGTCACTCCTGCAAAAGGGTATAAGAATAATCTATCGCCGCATGCTGAACCGTTATCGCAAGACAAGGCCAGGACAAATCCGACCGCCGATCAGACAGCCGGCGGTCGTGGATGGAACCGGCCCGGGCGGGCGCCGGCCGCCTACTTCAGCTTGATCTCGCGCAGGCGCTCTTCCAGATACCCCTGGGCGGTGATCGGCTCGGGGTAGCGCTTGGGGTTGTCGGCGCTGATCGTGGACGGCAGCACGTCGATCACGAAATCCGGGTTCGGGTGCAGGAAGAACGGCACCGAGTAGCGCGGCTTGCGCGCCAGCTCGCCCGGCGGGTTGACCACGCGGTGCGTGGTGGACGGGTACACGTGGTTGGTTAGGCGTTGCAGCATGTCGCCGATGTTGACCACGATGGTGTCCGCGGCCGAGGTGAAGGGCACCCACTGGCCTTGCTGGGACTTCACTTCCAGGCCGGCCGCGCTGGCCCCGACCAGCAGCGTGATCAAGTTGATGTCCTCATGCGCCCCGGCACGCACGTTGGGGATGTCGTCGGCGGTGATCGGCGGGTAGTGGATCGGCCGCAGGATCGAATTGCCGGAATTGGTTTTGTCGACGAAGTAATCCTCCGGCAAGCCAATATGCAGCGCCAGCGCCGAGAGCACGCGCGAGCCAAGCTGGTCGAGCTTGCTGTAGAGGTTGTAGCCATGTTCGCGGAACCCGGCGACCTCGCTCGGCCACAGGTTCGGCGGCATCACCTGGCGATACTTCGAGTCGTCGGGAATCTCGCGGCCGATGTGCCAGAACTCCTTCAGGTCGAAGTGCTTGGAATCCTTGGCCGTCTCCACGCCGAAGGCGGTATAGCCGCGTGCGCCGCCGCTGCCCGGCACCAGGTATTTGCGCTTGGTCTCCTCGGGCAGGTCGAAGAACGCCTTGAACACATCGTAGGCGGCGTCGATCTCGGCCTGCGGAATGCCGTGGTTGCGGATGCCGGCAAAGCCCCATTCGCGATAGGCCGCGCCCAGCTCGGCGACGAAGGCCTCGCGGTCGCTGTCGAAACGGGTGATGTCGAGGGTGGGGATCTGGCTCACGGACTGACCTGTTGGGAGAAAGGCTGAACGTCGATTTTCACTTACGAATATTCTGACAGATCGCAGGCCGGGCCCGAACCTAGTATCGCGGCGCGTCGACGCCGCACCGCAGCAGACGCCCTGCCCTTCGTTTCCCGGTCTGCCATGAACACGTCCGCCGCGTCAGCTTCCGTCGCCTCTTCCCTGACCTCAACGCCCCACACACCGCTGTCGATCCTGCACAGCGAAGCGGCCACCGGTTTTGGTGGCCAGGAAACCTACCTCTACCGGCACCTGCTGGCGATGCGCGCGCGTGGCCATCGCGTTGCCCTGCTGTGCCAGCCCGACGCACCGCTGGGCCAGCGCGCGCGCGCTGCGGGTATCGAGGTGTTCCACGTGCCGATGGGCGGCGCGGTGCGCCTGGCCGCTGGCATCCTGCGGGTGCGCAGGCTGCTGCGGCAACAGCGTTTCGACGTGGTCAACACCACCAGCCGCCGCGACACCCTGATCGTCGGCTGCGCGGCGCGCCTGGCGCGGGTCGGTCTGGTCGTGCGGTCGCGGCACCTGATGAGCCCGGTCAACTCGCTGCTGACCTACGCCAGGCTGCCGCACCGGGTGCTGGCGGTGAGCGAGCATGTCCGACAACTGCTGGTACGGCGCGGGGTGCGTGCCGAGCGTATCGGCGTCGTGCCACCCGCCGTCGCCGCCCTGCCCTGGCTCGAGGCTGCGCCCGAGCGGGCCTGGTCACAGCGTTGCGACACGCGCTCGCGGGTGCGTCGCGAACTGGGCTTCGGCGCCAGCGACCTGCTGGTGGGCTGCGTGGCGGTGTTGCGGCAACCGAAGGGCCATGCCGAGCTGATCGAGGCCATTGCCCCGCTGTGCGTGCAACATCCGAACCTGCACTTGCTGCTGGTCGGCCATGGCGACGACGTCCGCCGCCGGTTGCAGGCGCAATGCCTGGCGCAGGGCATCCAGGCGCAGGTGCACTTCCTGGGCTACCGCCAGGATGCCTGCGAGCTGATGCCGGCTTTCGACGTGTTCGCGCTGGCGACCCGCCGCGAAGCCGCTGGCACCGTGTTGCTGGAAGCGGCCGCGGCGGCCGTGCCGATCGTCGCGACCGACGTCGGCGGCATCCCGGAGATGCTCGAACGCGGTGGCAATGCCCTGCTCTCGGGCGTGGACGACATCGCCGCGATGACCCAATCGCTGCGCCTGCTGGTGGACCACCCCGGCCTGCGCCGGCGCATGGGCCTGGCCGGCTGGCGCTGGTTGCGGCAGCACCGGCAATTCACCGTCGCTGGCCAGGCCGAAGCCACCGAACGGCTCTACCGCCGCTGGCAGGAGGAACGCCATGCAAGTCGCTAAGGCAGTGCCGGTGCTGATGCACCACCACGTCACTCCGGCAGGCGGCATGATCAATGTCTCGCCGGAGAATTTCGCCAGCCAGATCGCCTGGCTGGCACGCGATGGCTGGACTTCGCTCACGCTCGACCAATTCGCCGGCTTTCTCGCCGGAGAGCCGGTGCCGCGCAAGTCGATCCTGATCACCTTCGACGACGGCTACCTGGATAACTGGGTACACGCGCACCCGATCCTGCAACGCTACGGCATGCACGCGGTGCTGTTCCTGGTCAGCGGCTGGGTGGGCGACGGCCCCGTGCGCGCGCACGCCGCGCAGGCCGCCTCACCGCTGCCCACGCCTGCCCACCGCGATTGCGAGGCCGCCATTGCCGATGGCCGCGCCGACGCGGTGATGATCCGCTGGAGCGAGGCGCGGCAGATGATCGCCAGCGGCAGCTTCGAAGTGCACTGCCACACCCACAGCCACCGCCGCTGGTATGAGCTTGGCCTGCCGCCGCAGACCTTGCGGCAGGTCCTCAGCGAAGACCTGCAACGCTCACGCCAGACCCTGCAGCGTGAACTGGGCCCGCTATCGGATCACCTGTGCTGGCCGTTCGGCTATTTCGATGCCGACTACCTGGCAGTGGCACGCGAACAGGGATTCAGCCACCTGCACACCATCCATGCCTTTGGCCGCAACCTCCCCGGCGGCGATCGCGAGCACATCTATCGGTTTCCGGTGCGCAACCGCCCCGCCAGCTGGTTGCAGCAACGCATCCGCGCCAGCTACCACCCCGTGCAGGCGCCACTGTTCAATCGCTTCAAGGCGTGGCGCCGGGGCTTGCCGCCCGGCGCCTGATCGGCGCGGCTCAGGCCGCCGCACGCACCGCGTCGGCCAGCGCGTCGAGGGTGGACTGCATCAGCGTGGCGTCATCGGCCTCCACCGTTACCCGCACCACCGGCTCGGTACCCGAAGGCCGCAAGAACGCACGCCCGCGCCCCTCCACCGCTGCCTGCGCCTGCAGCAACGCCTGCTGCACCGAAGCGGCACCCACCGTGTCCCTGGCGTTGCCGTTCAATTTCACGTTGATCGTCTGCTGCGGCACCTTGCGCAACCCGGCCAACGCCTGGCGCAGACTGGCACCCTCGCGCTTGAGCGCTTCGAGCACCTGTAGCGCGCTGATCACGCCATCGCCGGTGGTGGCCCGGTCCAGGCACAGCATGTGGCCGGACGTTTCCCCGCCCAGCACGCCACCACCTTCGACCAGTGCCTGGTGCACATAACGGTCACCCACCTTGACCCGCACGAACGGAATGCCCAGGCCGGCCAGCGCCTTCTCCAACCCGTAGTTGGTCATCAGCGTGCCGACCACCGTGCCCCTGAGCCGGCCACTGGCCTGCCAGCCGCGCGCAAGCACATAGAGCAGGTCATCGCCGTCGACCGGATTGCCCTGGTCGTCGGCCATCAGCACGCGGTCGCCGTCGCCGTCGAAGGCAATGCCCAGATCGGCACCAGTCTCGCGCACCTTGGCCGCGAGATTGTCGATGTGGGTCGAACCGACGCCATCATTGATGTTCAGCCCATCGGGCGCAGCGCCAATCACCACCACATCGGCACCCAGCTCGCGGAACAACAGCGGCGCGATGTGGTACGTGGCCCCGTGCGCGCAATCGAGCACGATCTTCAGCCCGCGCAGGTTGAAACCCCGCGGCACGCTGGCCTTGCAGAATTCGATGTAGCGGCCGATCGCATCGCGCGCGCGCGATGCCTTGCCCAGGCGCGTGGAATCCACCGTCAGGAACGGCGCATCCAGCGCCGCCTCGATCGCCAACTCAGTGGCATCGTCGAGCTTCTCGCCCTCGGCGGAAAAGAACTTGATGCCGTTGTCGTAGTGCGGATTGTGCGACGCACTGATGACGATGCCGGCATCGGCGCGCAGCGTACTGGTGAGGAAGGCAATCGCCGGCGTCGGCATCGGCCCGATCAACTGCACGTCCGCACCGGCCGCGACCAACCCCGCCTCCAGCGCCGCCTCGAACATATAGCCCGAAATGCGCGTGTCCTTGCCGATCAACACCGTCGGCCGCCCGCGCCCATCCTCGCCCAGCACACGACCGAGCGCATTGCCCAGGCGCAGGACGAAATCGGCCGAGATCGGCCCCTGCCCGACCCGGCCACGGATGCCGTCGGTCCCGAAATACTTGCGTGCGCTCATGCCGCAGTCGGACTCGTGGCCGGCGCATCGTCGGCAGCCGGACGCGGCTGGCGCATCATCATCGCGGTGAGATCAGCGATGCGGTCGCGCATTTGGCGGCGGTCGCAGATCTGGTCGATGGCACCATGCTCGACCAGGAACTCCGAACGCTGGAAGCCTTCCGGCAATTTCTCGCGCACCGTCTGCTCGATCACCCGCGGCCCGGCGAAACCGATCAACGCCTGCGGCTCGGCGATATTGATATCGCCCAGCATCGCGAACGACGCCGACACACCACCGGTGGTCGGATGCGTCAGCACCGAGATATACGGCAGGCCCGCCTCGCGCAACCGGCCCAGCGCAGCGGACGTCTTGGCCATCTGCATCAGCGAGAACAGGCCCTCCTGCATGCGCGCCCCGCCACTGGCCGAGAAACACACATAAGGACAACCCAACTCCAGCGCCACCTCGGCGGCCCGCGCAAAGCGCTCACCCACCACCGAGCCCATCGAACCGCCCATGAAAGCGAAATCGAACGAAGCCGCCACCAGCGGATTGCCCTTCAACAGACCGCGCATCGCCACCAGCGCATCGAACTCACCGGTCGCCTTCTGCGTCGACTTGATGCGATCGGCATACTTCTTCTGATCGCGGAACTTGAGCACATCCACCGGCCCCAGGTGCGCAGCGATCTCGCTGCTGCTCCCCGGATCGAACAACGACGCCAACCGCGCCCGCGCCCGAATGGCCATATGGTGGCCGCACTTCGGGCAGACCTCGAGATTCTCCTCCAACTCCGGGCGATAGAGCACAGCGCCACAATTGCTGCACTTCTCCCACAGCCCCTCGGGGACGCTGCGTTTCTTGCTCGGGGTATTGTCGGTACGGATGCCCGACGGCATCAATTTGCTGAGCCAGCTCATGCGGTGACGACGATCCTTGCAGGGCAGCCCCGGCGGGCCGCAGAAGGCCATCAGTCTATCCCAGCCACCCAAAGACGGTCAGGACGCCCCCGTACGTTGGGGGCCTCGCGCTCCGCGCTCTGCTCTTCTTCTCCCCTCCCCCGCCGGCCAACATCCTGTCAGAGCGTGGCGGGGTAGGCCCTGCCAGGACCCTTGGCGACATGGATGTCGCCACGGAGCCCCCAAGGATGGGTTTACGGCGTGTCCTGGCAGGGCCTACCCCGCCGCGCCGAGCGACCTAAACCAAAGCGCTACGCCCCATCCAAAGCCATCCGCAAAGGCCGCAAAAAAGCCTCAGCCCGAACCCGCGCCTCACCACTATCGCCCGCCCCCTCCAACGCCTGCACCAACGCACTCCCCACCACCACCCCATCCGCATCCACCGCCATCGCCGCCGCACCCGCCGCATCCTTGATCCCGAACCCCGCCACCACCGGCACCGCACACAACCGCCGCAGCGCCTGCAACCGCTGCCCCGCCGCCTGCGTATCCAGGTGATCGGCCCCCGTCACCCCGGCGAAACTCACGTAATACAGATACCCCTGCGCCTGCCCGCACACCAACGGCAGACGCGCATCATCCGTCGTCGGCGCCGCCAGCACGATCAACGCCAGCCCCGCCCGATCGAACACCTCGCGCGTCTGCGCCGACTCCTCCGGCGGCAAATCCACCAGCAGCACGCCATCCACCCCCGCAGCCACCGCCGCCGCGGCGAAACGCTCGGTGCCATGGATCTCCACCGGATTCAAATACCCCATCAACACCACCGGCGTACGCGCATCCTCGCGACGGAACTCATGCACCGCCTCCAGCACATAAGCCAGCCCAGCACCGCGCGCCAACGCCCGCTCCGAGCTGCGCTGGATCGTCGGCCCATCGGCCATGGGATCGGAAAACGGCACCCCCAGTTCCAGCACATCAGCCCCGGCACGCACCAACGCATGCATCACCGGCACCGTCGCCTCCAGCGAGGGGTCGCCGGCAGTGATGAAAGGGATCAGCGCCTTGCGGCCCTGCGACTTGAGCTGGGCAAATGTGTCTGCGATTCGGTTCATGGCCAATCCTGTGGGCGGTTGTTCGGTGGCGGTGGAGCGCAACGCGCTCACACCGTTACCCCTTCGCGTGCGGCAATCGTGTGCACATCCTTGTCGCCCCGGCCGGACAGGTTGCACAACACCAGGGCGTCCTTGGGCAGATCGCGCGCCAGCTTGATCGCCTGCGCCACTGCGTGGCTGGATTCCAGCGCCGCCAGGATGCCCTCGGTGTGCGCCAGCAGATGGAACGCCGCCAGCGCCTCGTCATCGGTGATGCCCAGGTAGTGCGCGCGACCGCTGTCGGCCAGGAAGGCGTGCTCGGGCCCCACACCCGGATAATCCAGGCCGGCCGACACCGAATGGGTCTCGATGATCTGGCCATCGTCATCGCAGATCACATAGGTGCGGTTGCCGTGCAGCACCCCCGGGCGACCGGCGGCAATCGAGGCCGCATGACGCCCGCTAGCGATGCCGTCACCGGCCGCCTCGGCGCCATAGATCGCGACCTCGCTGTCGTTGAGGAAGGCATGGAACAAGCCGATCGCATTGCTGCCGCCGCCCACGCAGGCGGTGATGGCGTCCGGCAGCCGGCCGTAGTCTTCCAGCATTTGCGCGCGCGCCTCGCGGCCGACGATCGCATTGAAATCGCGGACCATGCGCGGATACGGATCCGGCCCGGCTACCGTGCCGATGATGTAGAACGTGTCGCGCACGTTGGTCACCCAATCGCGCATGGCCTCGTTGAGCGCATCCTTGAGCGTGGCCGAGCCGCTGGTCACCGGCACCACCGTGGCGCCGAGCAGCTTCATCCGATAGACGTTGATCTTCTGCCGCTCGATATCGGTGGCGCCCATGTAGACCACGCATTCCAGCCCCAGCCGCGCGGCCACCGTGGCACTGGCCACGCCGTGCTGGCCGGCACCGGTCTCGGCGATGATCCGGGTCTTGCCCATGCGGCTGGCCAGCAGCGCCTGGCCGATGGTGTTGTTGATCTTGTGCGCGCCGGTGTGGTTCAGGTCCTCGCGCTTGAGCAGGATCTGCGCCCCCCCCACTTCGCGGCTCAGGCGTTCGGCGTGATAGATCGGGCTGGGCCGGCCGACGTAGTGCTTGAGGTCCTTGTCGTAGGCGGCGATGAACGCGGGGTCGCTTCGCGCCTGGTCATAGGCCGCGGCAAGCTCCTGCAGCGGGCCGATCAGGGTCTCGGCGACGAAGCGGCCGCCATAACGGCCGAAATGCCCGGCTGCATCCGGATAGGCGTGGAAGTCACTGATGGAAGGCGTGGACATGGCAACTGGACTCGTGCGCGCGGCCGAACTGGCCGCCATGGCAGGCACTTTACCGCGCCACGGCTTTGGCGATAATCGATCCTTCCTGCCTCACCTGTGACTACCGCTCACATGAGCGACCTGCCGCCCCTGCCCGCCTTGCGCGCCTTCGAAGCCGCCGCCCGCCTGGGCAGCCTCAGCCGCGCCGCCACCGAGCTACACGTCACCCATGGCGCGATCAGCCGCCACGTCCGCAGCCTGGAAGAAGCCTTGGGCGTACCGTTGTTCGCCCGCCAGGGCCGCGGCCTGGTCCTGACCGAGGCCGGGCTGGCCCTGCGCGAGGCCAGCAGCGAAGCGTTCGCTCGCCTGCGCCAGACCTGGCGCCAGCTGCGCCGCCGCTCCGGCAGCGCGCCCCTGGTGCTGGGCTGCAGTGGCAGCCTGCTGGCACGCTGGGTGATCCCGCGGCTGGCGCGCCTGGGCGCGGAACTGCCGGCCCTGACCCTGCATTTGTCGGCCACCGAACAGCCCCCGGGCCCGGACCTGGCCGGCCTCGATGCAGCCTTGCTGCTGGCGTCGCCGCCATGGCCAGCGGGCTGGCGGGTGTTCGACCTGGGCGCAGAGCGCATCGGCCCGGTGATGAGCCCACGCCTGGCCACCGCGGGCCTGCCGACCGAAACGCTGGCACAGCTGCCGCTCCTGGGCACGCGCTCGCGCCCGCAGGCGTGGTCCGATTGGGCGCGGGCCAGCGGCCTGGACCCCTCCGTGCTGCCGGCGTCACAGGATTTCGAGCACTTGCTCTATCTATTGGAAGCGGCGGTGGCCGGGCTGGGCGTGGCCATCGCGCCGGCGCCATTGGTGGCCGAAGACCTGGCCAATGGCCGGTTGATTGCGCCGTGGGGTTTCGTCTACACGACGGCGCGCTGGGTGCTGTGCAGCGATGCTCGCAACAGCGATCCCCGCATCGATGCGCTGGCGGCTTGGCTGGGCAAGGAGTTGGTCGTTAGGTGAGCGACCGCGTCTCCGCTCTTCGGGGCTGAAGCCCCTCCTACAGGCGGCCGCGCGAGCAATGGGATGGGTGCACTGTAGGAGCGGCTTCAGCCGCGACCGCCCTCCCATCCGATGGTTGCTTAGCCGGACGACATCTCATGGCAATCAGCGCGGCGCACTTCCTCGACCATCCGCCGCATCTTGTCGCCGTCCTTGATGCCGGGCTCGGTCTCGATGCCGCTGGACACATCCACACCCCAGGGCAAGGTGGCGACGATGGCGTCGAACACGTTTTCCGCGGTGATGCCGCCGGCCAGCAGGAACGGCCGGTGCAGCCCGGTGGGCAGATGCTGCCAGTCGAAGGTGCGGCCGCTGCCGCCACTGCCGCCCGGCGCATGGCTGTCGAACAGGAACGCCGAGGCATTCGGGAACGCCATCTGCAGGGTGCGTGCGTTCGGTGCTTCGCTGCCGCCCATCGGCACTGCCTTCATGTAAGGCAGGCTGAAACTGCGGCAGAAGCTGTCTTCTTCCTCGCCATGGAATTGCAGCAGGGTCGGGCGCACGGTGCGCACCACCTCGCGCACTTCTTCCTTGCTGTTGTTGCGGAACAACGCCACCACATCGACCATCGGCGCGGTCGCCTGGCGCATCGCCCGGGCCTCGGCCGGCGCCACCCGGCGCGGACTGCCGTGGGCGAATACGAAGCCGATCGCATCCACTCCCAGCTCGCCCGCCAAGCGGATATCGCCGGCACGGGTCATGCCACAGAATTTGATGCGAGTGCGATACAGCGTTCGATTCATTGCGTGACCTCTGCGGGCAGCTGCCATTGCCGGGCGTATAGCGGTCCGACGAATACCAGCCCCTGAGGCGGCGCGGTCGGACCGGCCAGTGTCCGGTCGCGTCCGGCGAGCAGTTCGGCGATCCAATCGACCGGCTGCTCTCCCGCGCCCACCAGCACTAGCGAACCCACAATATTGCGCACCATGTGATGAAGGAATGCATTCGCCTGGACGCTGACCTCCACCACCTCGCCATGGCGTTCTACTGCAATGGCCTGCAAATCGCGCCGCGCGTGCAGGGCCTGGCACTGGATGCTGCGAAACGCACCGAAGTCATTCTCGCCCAGCAGGGCCTGCGCGGCGGCATGCATGGCGGCCGCGTCCAGGGGCCGGCGCTCCCAGCTCAGGGTCTGCCGGTATAGCGCCGGGCGCACCGTGCGGTTGAGCAAGCGATAGCGATAACGGCGCGCGCGCGCGGAAAAGCGCGCATGGAAGTCGTCTGCCACCGGCACGCACCAGCGCACCGCCACCGAACGCGGCAGGCGCGTGGTGGTGCCCAGCATCCAGGCGCGCGGATCGCGGCTGGCGTTGCTGTCGAAGTGCACGACCTGGCATTCGCCATGGACACCGGCATCGGTGCGGCCGGCGCACACCACCGACACTGGCGTATCGGCCACCGAGGACAGCGCCTGCTGCAGCGTCGCCTGCACGCTCGGCCCGCCGTGCTCGCCCAACTGCTGCCAGCCCTGGAATTCGCTGCCGTCGTACTCCACGCCCAAGGCGTAACGCATGCTGCCGTCCGTCAGCGCAACTGGCCCAGCAGCGCCACCGCTTCAGCGCGCGCGGCCGGGTCGGTGCCGCTGGCCACTTCCTGCAGCAGGCTGCGCGCGGTCTCGGTGTCGCCCAGGTCGAGATAGGCCACCGCCAGCTCCAGGCGGTCGCGCCCGGCTGGGGCCGGATTGAGCGGCGCCACCGAGCCCGCATGCCAGGCCGGCGTCGCGTCAACGACCGCCGGGGTGACCGGTTCTTCTTCGGCCGGTGCACGCCACGGCGCGTGCTCGTCCTCGTGCAGGTCCACTTCTTCCAGTTCGACTTCGCGGTCGATCTCGCGCTCGCCCAAGGTCGGCGCTTCGCTGGCGGGCACCGCGGCGGTCAGCGCGGCGGCATCGAAGCCATGCCGCGGCAACGGCGGTAGCGGTGAAGGCTTGCGCCGGCGCGACGCCAGCCAGGCAACGATGCCGGCGATGATCAGCGCCAGCCCGCCCCACAGCCACATCGGCAGGCCGGCATCGGCCGCCACGTGGCTATCGGCCTTGGCCAGGCGCTGCTGCGCCGCGGCCAGGTCGGTGTCCTTCATGGCGATCAGCTTTTGCTGGTCCTGCTTGAGCTTCTCCAGCTCGCCCACGCGCGTGCGCAGCTCCTGGATCTCGGCATCGCGGCTGGCGATGTCCTCGTGTGCCTGCTGCAATTGTTCGTTCGCCGCCATGTCTCCCTCGCCTCCGGCGCCGGTGCCGCTGGTAGTTCCGGCATTCTTTGCATCGCTGGCCACGGCCGGGGCGATCTCGAGCCGCGCGCCAGCGGCGGCTGGCGCCGCGGCGGTCGTTGCAGCGGGTGGTGTGGTGCTGCTGGCCACCGGCGTTGCCGCCGCGCCCGCTTCGGCCGGCTGCGGCACCGGGGCGCGCGCCTGCCGCCATTGCGCAGCCTGCTCGCGGACCATCGCCCGCGCCTCGGCCGCACCGACCCGCGCCAGTTCGTCCTGGGCCGGCGTGCGCAACACCGCGCCGGCCTTGAGCCGGTTGATATTGCCGCCGATGAAGGCGTCCGGGTTGGCGCGCAGCAGCGCCACCATGGTCTGGTCCAGGGTCTGGCCTTCGCCCGCCATTTGCGCGGCAATGCCCGACAGGGTCTGGCCGCTGCGCACGGTGAGCGCATCGCCGGGCTGCAGGCTGGGGGCCACCGGCGCCGGGCGGGACGGTCGCCGCGCTGGGGTCTCGGTCGCCACGGGTGCTTCGGCTGCGGGAGTCGCGGCAGGCGGCGGCGTTTCGGCCGGCAACGGCTCGGCCGCCGGCGCCTCGACCTCGCGCACGATGCGGTTCTCGGCACTGGCGGCCGGCGCTTCGATCACCGGTTCGGCAATCGCCGCAGCGGTGTTGGGCGCATCGACCAGCGCCGAATATTCGCGGACCAGCCGGCCCTGGCCCCAATCGACCTCGATCAGGAAGGAAATGGCCTGCTGCGATACCGGCGTGTTGCTGGTGACGCGAATGACGGCGCGGCCGCGCTGGTCCTGGGAGAACTGGAACTGGAGCTCGCTGACCACCCCCTGCGGCGGCTCCAGGCCGACGCGTGCGAAGGTCGCCGGCGAGGCCAGGGCCACGCGCGCGTTCTCCAGCTCGCCCGGTTCGTTGGAAATGACCGGGATCTCGGCCACCAATGGCTGCCCGGGCCGCGAAAGCACGCGGATATCGCCCAGCCCCAGCGCCATGGCAGCACTGCTGCACAGCGTCAGGACGAGCGCGCTCAGACCTTGTATCGGGCGCGTAGCGCCCCTGCCCCTGCGTTTCATGGGCGCCAATATAGCGTCGCGCCCGAAGCCTGGATACCGGAACGTGTTCGGGCGCCGGTGGGCGCCGTGCACTGGCACGGCGCCCTGCGCACGCTCACGCCGGTTCGGCGGCGACCAGCTCGGCCAGCTGCACGGCGTTGAGCGCAGCACCCTTGCGGATGTTGTCCGACACGATCCACAGGTTCAGGCCACGCGGATGCGAGAGATCCTCGCGGATGCGGCCGACGTAGACCGCGTCATTTCCCGAGGCATGGGTCACCGGCGTCGGGTAGCCGCCGGCCTTGTGCTCGTCCACCACTTCCACGCCCGGCGAGCGCGCCAGCAACTCGCGCGCCGCTTCCACGGTGATCTTCTCGCGGGTCTCGATGGTCACCGCCTCGGAATGACCATAGAACACCGGCACGCGCACCGCGGTGGGGTTCACCAGGATGCTGTCGTCGCCGAGGATCTTGCGCGTCTCCCAGACCAGCTTCATTTCTTCCTTGGTGTAGCCGTTGTCCTGGAAATCGTCGATGTGCGGGATCAGGTTGAAGGCGATCTGTACCGGGAAGCGCTGCGGCTCGATCTGCTGGAAGTTGAGCAACTGGCCGGTCTGCTTGCCGAGTTCTTCCAGCGCCGAACGGCCACCGCCGGACACCGACTGGTAGGTCGCCACGTTGATCCGCTCGATACCGTACTGGCGATGGATCGGGCCCAGCGCCACCAGCATCTGCATGGTCGAGCAGTTGGGGTTGGCGACGATGCCGCGCGGGCGATTCTTCAGAGCTTCCGGGTTGACCTCGGACACCACCAGCGGCACGTCGTCGTCGTAGCGGAAGGCCGAGGAGTTGTCGATCACCACCGCGCCGGCAGCGGCGAACTTCGGCGCATATTCCTTGGACACGCTGCCGCCGGCCGAGAACAGCGCGATATCCACGCCATGTGGGTCGAACGTCGCCAGGTCCTGCACGGCGATCTTCTCGCCCTTGTAGATGACGCTGCCGCCGGCCGAACGCTCCGAAGCGAGCGCCACCAGGGTGCCGACCGGGAAGTCACGTTCGGCCAGGATGTTCAGCATGGTCTCGCCGACCGCGCCGGTGGCACCGACGACGGCAACGGTGAAACGACGGCCGGGGGAAGAAGGGTTGTTCTGGCTCATGGATGTGTTGCTCGAAAAAGGTAAAGGAAAGGAAGTCGGCGCAGCATCGCTGGGTTCGGGGAACCTCCGGTAAGCGGGCGCGGAGATTCCCTATCGTTTTTCGTTGCCGATTTTGCTCGCGCGCAGGCTGGCGGCGCCGGATTTCCCGGCCTCGATCTCGGCTTTGTTCAACGCATTCGGCGGATTGCCGGCATCCGGCCCCTGGCCCAGGGCGGCCACCAGGTTATCCACCGCCAGCGCCACCATGGCACGGCGGGTGTCCAGGCTGGCACTGCCGATATGCGGGGTCAGCACCACATTGCGCAGCGCCAACAGCTCCGGGCGCACGTTCGGCTCATCTTCGTAGACGTCCAGCCCGGCGGCGGCCAGGCGGCCATGTGCCAGCGCATCGGCCAGGGCCAGCTCATCGACCAGGCCACCTCGGGCAATGTTCACCAGGGTCGCGCCTGGCTTCATCTTCGCCAGCGCGCCGGCGTCGATCAGGTGGTGCGACTGCGCCGTGTACGGCAGCACCAGCACCAGGTGATCGGCCCGGGCAAGCAATTCGTCGAAACTTGCGTAGCGCGCGCCAGTCTCGGCCTCGACGCTTGCCGGCAAGCGGCTGCGGTTGTGGTACAGCACCTTCATGCCGAAGCCGAGGGCGCCACGACGCGCGATGCCCTGGCCGATGCGGCCCATGCCGAGAATGCCGAGCGTGGTGCCATGCACATCGCGGCCGAGCATGGTCTTGAACGACCACTGCCGCCATTGGCCCTCGCGCAACCAGCGCTCGGATTCAGTGATGCGGCGCGCGGCGGCCATCAGCAGGGCAAAGCCCAGGTCGGCCGTGGTCTCGGTGAGCACGTCGGGGGTATTGCTGGCGAGAACGCCGGCCGCGGTCAACGCGTCCAGATCGAGGTTGTTGTAGCCGACGCCGACATTGGCCACGGCCCGCAGCGTGGCTGCGCCGGCCACTTCGGCCGCGCCGACGCGCTCGTTGAGGGTGATCAGCGCGCCGTCGACCTGCGCCAGGCGGGCGGCGACGTCGACCGGCGAATACTTCGTCACCTGGTCGGCCGCCGACACTTCGAAATACTGCCCGAGCCGTTCGATCTCTTCATCGAACAACGGTTGGCTGACCCATACCCGGGGCCGTGCTTCAGCCATCCACCTTGCCCGGGATACGCGGCGAGACTTCACCGACGTCGCCGCACTGGGCGCGGTGGCGCAGCGCCTGGTCCATCAGCACCAGCGCCATCATCGCCTCGGCGATCGGGGTGGCGCGAATGCCGACGCAGGGGTCGTGGCGGCCGGTGGTGACCACTTCGATCGGCTGGCCATCCACATCCACGCTCTCGCCCGGCAGGCGCAGGCTCGACGTAGGCTTGAGCGCAATCGATGCCACGACCTGCTGGCCGGTGGAGATGCCGCCGAGGATGCCGCCCGCGTGGTTGCTGCGGAAGCCCTGTGGCGACATCAGGTCGCGGTGCTCGGTGCCCTTCTGCGCGATCGCGTCGAAGCCGTCGCCGATCTCCACGCCCTTGACCGCGTTGATGCTCATCAGCGCCGCTGCGAGCTCGCCATCGAGCTTGCCGTAGATCGGCTCGCCCCAGCCCGGCGGCACGCCGTCGGCGACCACGGTGACGCGCGCGCCGACCGAGTCGCCGGACTTGCGCAGCGCGTCCATGAAACTTTCAAGCTCGTCCACTTGTGCGGCGTGCGGCCAGAAGAACGGATTGTCCTCCACCGCGCTCCAGTCGAACCCTTGCGGCACGATCGGCCCGAGCTGCGAAAGCCAGCCGCGCACCTGCACGCCTTGGCGCTGCGCCAGCCACTTCTTGGCGATCACGCCGGCGGCGACGCGCATGGTGGTCTCGCGCGCCGAGGACCGGCCGCCGCCGCGCGGATCACGGATGCCGTACTTGTGCCAATAGGTGTAGTCGGCGTGGCCGGGGCGGAACTGCTGGGTGATGTTGGCGTAGTCCTTGCTGCGCTGGTCGGTGTTGCGGATCAGCAAGGCGATCGGCGTGCCGGTGGTCAGGCCCTGGTAGACGCCGGACAGGATCTCGACCTCGTCGGCTTCGCGCCGCGCCGAGGTGTGGCGGCTCTTGCCGGTGGCCCGCCGCTGCAGGTCATGTGCGAATTCCTCCGGCGCCAGTGCCAGCCCTGGCGGGCAGCCATCGACCACGCAGCCGATGGCCGGGCCGTGCGACTCGCCGAAGGTGGTGACCGTGAGCAGCTTGCCGAAGGAGTTGGCGCTCATCGCTGCGCGGCCAGCTCCGCGATGCGTGCGTTGTGGGCGATCAGCTCGCGGCATTCGACCGCGAAGATGCCCATCTGCCCGACCTTGAACTCGACCCAGGCGAAATCCACTTCCGGCAGCAGCTTGACCAGGTGCTGCTCGGATTCGCCGACTTCGCAGATCAGCAGGCCGTCTTCGGCCAGGTGGATCGGCGCGTCACGCAGGATCTTCAGCACCAGGTCCAGGCCGTCATCGCCAGCACGCAACCCCAGTTCCGGCTCGTAGGAATACTCGCGCGGCAGGGCGTCGGTTTCGTCGTTGGTGACGTAGGGCGGATTGGTGACGATCAGGTCATAGTGGCGACCGGTGAGGCCGTTGAACAGGTCGGACTTGAGCAAGTGGACGTTATCGGCGTGCAGGCGCGCCTTGTTCTCGGCCGCCAGGGCCAGCGCGTCGTCGCTGATGTCCACGCCGTCGACCTGCCAATTCGGGTTGTAGTGGCCCATCGCAATGGCAATACAGCCCGAGCCGGTACACAGGTCCAGCGCGCGGCTGACGCCGCGGCCGGCCAGCCACGGTTCGAAGCCGCTTTCGATCAGCTCGGCGATCGGCGAGCGCGGCACCAGGGCGCGCTGATCGCTCTTGAAGCTGAGGCCGGCAAACCAGGCCTCGCCGGTCAGGTAGGCAGCCGGGACGCGCTCATCGATGCGGCGCTGGAACAGCGCCAGCACTTGTTCCTTTTCCGCGCGCGTCAGACGCGCGGCGCCATAGGCCGGGCCGAGGTCGTGCGGCAGGTGCAAGGTGTGCAGCACCAGCTGCGTGGCCTCGTCCAGCGCGTTGTCGTAGCTGTGGCCAAAGGTCAGGCCGGCCTCGTTGAAACGGCTGGTGCCGTAGCGGATCAGGTCGATGATCGAGTGCAGTTCGTCGGCCGCGGCGGCAGTCATGGCAACAGAGGGTGGGGAGAGACAGTCGATTATAGGGGCGTGGCCGCTATCATGAGCGTCTGTTGCAGGGGAAACTTCGGCGCGCACCCGCGTGCCGCGCCTGTGCCACCGTCGGCGGCCCGTCCGCCCCCACCGCGCCGCCCGGCGCCCGCACCGAGGTGTATGGCCGCATGACCCGACGTACCACCGGCATCGTGATCGCCGCGGCCCTGGCCGCCGGCCTGGGCCTGCTGGCCGCACAGAAATTCTTCAGCCACGACACGCCTGCCTCGCCCTGGGCCACCGTGACCTCGGCCGTGATGTACCCGCAACCGCGGCCGCTGCCCGATTTCAGCCTGCGCCAATCCGACGGCACCGCGCTGGTGCCGGGCGAGCTGAAAGGCCATTGGACGCTGGTGTTCATCGGCTTTCTGTCCTGCCCGGACGTGTGCCCGACTACCCTGGCCGAATTGGCCCAGGCCCAGAAGCAATGGGCCTCGATCCCCGAAGGCCTGCGCCCACGCCTGTTGTTCGTCTCGGTGGACCCGGAGCGCGACAGCCCGACGCGCGTGGGCGAATACGCCCATGCCTTCCACAAGGACACCCTGGCCGCCACCGCCGACGTGCCCGAGCTGGAACGCTTCGCCACCGCGCTTGGCTTCGTCTTCCAGAAAGTGCCGGGCAAGCACTTCGAGCAGAACCCCAACGACTACTCGATGGACCATTCCGCCGGCATCGCCGTGCTCGACCCGCAAGGGCAACTGGCCGGCTTGATCCGCCCGCCGTTCCAACCACAAACCATTGCCGCCGACTTCGCCCGGCTGACCCAGGCCACCGCCCCATGAACTTCGTCACTGCCCTGACCTACGTCCTGCCGCACCGCGCCCTGTCGGCGCTGGCAAGGCGCCTGGCCTATTCCACCCGCCCCGGCCTGAAGCAGTGGCTGATCGATACGGTGGTGCGCAAGTTCGGCGTCAACCTGGCCGAAGCCGAGCAGCCCGACCCGACGGCCTATCCCTCGTTCAATGCCTTCTTCACCCGTGCGCTGAAGGCAGGCGCGCGCCGCGCCGACGCCGATCCGCGCACCCTGGTGATGCCAGCCGATGGCCGCATCAGCCAGTTGGGCGCGATTGTCGATGGCCGGATCTTCCAGGCCAAGGGCCAGTCCTTCACCGCCGCCGAGCTATTGGGCGACGAAGCGGCGGCGCTGCCGTTCCGCGACGGCCTGTATGCCACCGTGTACTTGTCACCGCGCGACTACCACCGCGTGCACATGCCGTGGAGCGGCACCCTGCGCGAGACCGTGCACGTGCCCGGGCGCTTGTTCAGCGTCGGCCCGGCCGCAGTTGCGGGGGTGCCGCGCCTGTTTGCGCGCAACGAGCGGCTGGTGTGCCACTTCGATACCGATTTCGGCCCGATGGCCTCGGTGATGGTCGGCGCGCTGCTGGTTTCCGGCGTGGAGACGGTATGGAGCGGCGAGGAAATCCCGGCCTATGGCGACCGCATCACGCGCAAGGACTACCGCGGCCAGGGCATCACGCTGGCGCGGTTCGCGGAGATGGCGCGCTTTAACTATGGCTCGACCGTGATCGTATTGCTGCCGCCGGGCGTGGCCGAGTTCGCGCCGCAGCTGGGCGCCGAATCCCCGGTGCAGCTGGGTGAGGCGCTGGCCAGGCTGCGGTAGCTGCGGCATTTGGCGTCGCAAGCTGGCGGATGGCGGTCGCGGCTGAAGCCGCTCCTACCGTGCGCCCAGGAGGCTCGCGCGATGCCCGCCGGCACATTGTGGGAGGGGCTTAAGCCCCGGCGAGCGGAGTCGCAATCTGACAGCTGCCAGCCGCAACCAACTACTTATCGCAGCCCACCAGCTTGATCACCTGCCCCGGCTTGAGCGCATACGCCGGTGCGCGCAGCTTGTTGGCCTTGGCCAGGTCTTGTAGGTCGCATTGGTGCTTGTCGGCGATACGGCCCAGGGTGTCGCCCCTGGCCACCTTGTAGCTGCGTACCTGCTTGGCCTTCGGCTTGGCCGGCGTCGGCTGGCCGGTGGCCACGCTGGTCGCCACGCCGGCCATCGGCGTTGCGCTGCCGACCGCCACGTTGCCGGTCCAGGACTGCGGCGAGGGCCGCACGATCGCCTGGTTGAGGTCGGCAGTGATCAAGGTCCGCGCCAGGTCCGCGCGCGGGCCCTTCACGCAATAGCGGTTGTACAGCCCGACGATCCGCGTGGTGGCGTTGATCGTGGTGCCCGCCGGAATCCAGCCATCGGGCTCGTAACGCGGATTGAGATTGCGCAGCGCACGCATGTAGCCATCGCGAGTGCCGGCGCTGCCCAGGCAGATGGTCAGCTCATAGATCGAGGTCGAGCGCGATAGCGTCAGCTTTGCCGGTACCGCGTTGACCTTGGGCAGCTCCAGCCCGTATTGCTGCGGATGCAGGAACAACCAGGCCGCAGCGATCACCATCGGCACATAGTCCTTGGTCTCGGCCGGGAACTGGTCGTAGACGCCCTGCTCCCAGAAGCTGCCGCCGCCGGTGGCGCCATAGATGCGCGCGGCGCGGCCTTCGCCACCGTTGTACGCAGCCAGCGCCAGTTCGATATTGCGGTTGAGTTGGCCCATGCGCTCGTTGAGGTAAGAGGCGCTGGCCATGGCCGCGCTGCGCGGGTCGAAGCGGCTGTCGAAGCCGGTCTCGTCCACGCCCAGGCCGAAACGGCGGCCGGTGGCGGGCATGAACTGCATCAGGCCGGCGGCGCCGACGCGCGAACTGGCGTGGACCTTGCCGTTGGACTCCTTGGCCATGATGCCGAACAACAACGCCTCGGGCAGCCCGCGGCGCTGCCATTCCGGCCACATGATGGCGCGCAGGTTCTCGTAGTTCTCATAGCTGGTGAGCAGCTGCGGCCGCAGATCGGTCAGCCAGCGGCGGATGCCCGCCTGCACCGCGGCGTTGTATTCGACCATGGTGTCGAACTCGTGCCGGCGGTCGTTGAGCAGGGCGGCCGCGCGCGCGGCCTCGGGCACGTCGGCGGTCAGCGGGCCAACGTGGTCGGGATCGGCTTCGAGCAGGCCGTCGTCGGCGCCCTCGCCCTCATCCTGCTGCTGGGCGTCTGCATTGGCCTTGAGCAAGCGCTTGTAGCTGGCCAGCATCGTGCCCATCTCGCAGCCGCGCTGCTGGGTGCAGGCGCTGATCACATCCTCCATGTCTTCCAGCGCGCCGTCGCTTTCGGCCTGGCCCTTGGGGTCGGCGTTGGCGATCAGCACCTGGGCATCGCGGTAGCGCTTCTCGGCGGCGCCCATGCGGGTCTGCAGCGCCTGGACACGGGCCTCATCGCGCTTGGAGAGCGCCAGGGCGGAGGGAACGACCGACAGCAGCGCCGTGGCGACGAGCAGGGCCGACACGCGCGAAACGGGAACGCGCGGGAACAAAGGCAGGAGCGGCATGTTTCCGGTACGACGAAGGTGAGACCTGCAGGGTAGCCGCCGTTCGCGCGCCGGGGCAAGGCAAGCTGCAGCAGGCAGAAGGTGAAGCGTCAGGAAGCGGCATAGAATCGCTGCAACTTGAATGCGAGGCAGGCCATGGACCCCATCCTTCTGGGCAAAGGCGTCACCGACGACATCGCGGTCGTGCTGCAGCCGCGGCTGGGCAATCGCCACGGCCTGGTGGCCGGCGCCACCGGCACCGGCAAGACGGTGACGCTGATGACGCTGGCCGAAGGCTTCTCGCGGATCGGCGTGCCGGTGTTCCTGGCCGATGTGAAGGGCGATGTCGCCGGCCTGGCCGTAGCCGGCGACGGCAAGGCGGCCCAGCGTGCGGCCGACATCGGCGTGCAGGACTACGCGCCGGCGGCCAACCCGGTGGTGTTCTGGGACCTGTACGGCCAGCTCGGCCACCCGGTGCGCACGACCGTCAGCGAGATGGGCCCCACCCTGCTTGCGCGCATCCTCGAACTCAACGACACCCAGGCCGGCGTCCTCGACATCGTCTTCAAGCTCGCCGACGACCGCGGCCTGCTGCTGCTGGACCTGGAAGACCTGCGCGCCCTGCTCAACCTGGTGGTGGCCGACCGCAAGGAGATTTCCACCGAGTACGGCCTGGTCAGCGCGCCTTCGGTGGCGGCGATCCAGCGCGCCCTGCTGCGGCTGGCGCAGGACGGCGGCGAAAACTTCTTCGGCGAACCGGCGCTGGCGCTGGAAGACCTGATGCGCACCACGACCGATGGCCACGGCGTGATCGGGATCCTGGCGGCGGCCCAGCTGATCCTCAAGCCGCGGCTGTACTCGACCTTCCTGCTGTGGCTGCTGTCCGAGCTGTTCGAGCGCTTGCCGGAAGTGGGCGACCTGGACAAGCCCAAGCTGGTGTTCGTGTTCGACGAGGCGCACCTGTTGTTCGACGATGCGCCGCCGGCGCTGGTGCAACGCATCGAGCAGGTGGTGCGGCTGATCCGTTCCAAGGGCGTGGGCGTGTACTTCTGCTCGCAGTTTCCCGACGATGTCCCGGCCAATATCCTCGGCCAGCTCGGCAACCGCGTGCAGCATGCCTTGCGCGCCTACACCCCGCGCGACCAGAAAGCCGTGCGCACCGCCGCCGAAACCTTTGTCGCCAACCCCAAGCTCGACGTGGCCCAGGCTATTTCCAGCCTTGGCACGGGCGAAGCCCTGGTGTCCACACTGCAGGACAAGGGCGTGCCGATGCCGGTGCAGCAGACCTTGATCGCCCCGCCGCGCTGCCGCATGGGTGCCATCAGCGAGACCGAGCGCACGCAGGTTCGCGCCGCCAGCCCGGTCACCGGCAAGTACGACACCGCGGTCAACCGCGAATCGGCTGCGGAAAAACTCGCACAGCGTGCAGGCGAGCAAGTCGCCAAGGCCGACGCGCCAGCGGCGCGCACGGCCGAACAGGATGCCGAACAAGGCAGCCAATGGGGCCAGGCGGTCAAGGATGCGGTGTTCGGCACCAAGCGGCGGCAAGGCTTGCTCGAAACCATGGCCAAGCAAACCACGCGCACGGTGGGCAGCAAGCTCGGTCAACAGATCGTGCGCGGCATCCTCGGCGGCATCTTCGGCGGTGGCAAACGCTAAATCCGGTACCGCAGTCGGGAGCGCCCCGATTGCCGCGGCCGGTGCGGCCCCGCACAATCGGTCGAATCGGATCGCTCAGGGGGAGCGTCATGGAAGACCGTCGTCGCAAGCAGGCCGGCCATCTTGCCGGCCAACCCGAACCTTTCTGGACGCGCTTGCGCGCCATTGCCTTGTATCCCGTGCACGGGGCCGCGCTGTGGTCGATGATTGCACTGAGCCTGTGTGCCTTGCTCGGCCTGCTGCCGGGCATCGGCTGGTTCCTCGGCATCATCGTTTCGCTGGCCACCTACCGCTACGCTTTCGAAGTGCTGCGCCACACCGCCAACGGCCATCTCGATGCGCCGGACTACGGCATGGGCCTGGGCGACGGCGCCATAGGCCGCCTGTTGCTGCTGACGATCCTCGCCATTGCGGGGGTGATACTCGTGGCACTGTTCACCCGCAGTGGCGCGCTCACCTTGCTGGCGCTAGGCGCGGTGGTGCTGCTGGCGCCCGCCTCGACCATCTCCTTGGCGATGGATGGCAGCCTGCGCCGCGCCCTCAATCCGGCGGTGCCGCTGGCCCTGGCCACGCGCATCGGTTGGCCCTATCTGGCCGCGGTGTGCCTGCTGTTCGTGATCCTGGCCAGTGCGCTCACCGCCGCGGCCTGGCTCGGTCGCTTCATGCCGCCGCTGGTGAGCCACCTGACGGTGAACTTCATGGTCACCTGGGGCTTGTTCTCGATCTTCCATTTGCTCGGCTACCTGGTCTACCAGTACCACGAGGTGCTCGGCTTCGAACCGGACGCACTGGCCGACCTGCGCCGCCCCGACCCCGACCAGCGCCTGCTCGATGAGGCCGAGGCCCACGTCCGCGACGGTCATCCGAAAGAGGCACGCGAGGTCTTGCGTGGCGCCATCCGCGGACGCGCGGTCTCGCTGGCGGTCCATGAGCTGTACCACCGCCTGCTGCGCAAGGACGGCGCCTCGCCGGAATTGCGCGAGCATGGCCAGCAGTTCATCAGCCGCCTGATCGCCGAGAAGCAGGATCGACGTGCCCTGGCGGTGCTGCGCGAAACCCTGGAACAGGACCCGGACTTCGTCCCGGCCCAGGTTGAACACGCCATCCTGCTGGCCGAACGCGCGCGCCTGGGCGGCCAATACCAGCTCGCCTGCGACGCCCTGCAAGCAATGCTGCGGACCTGGCCCAAGCGCAGCGAATCGCTGCAATGGTCGCTGGACGCGGCGCTGCTATTGGCCGAACGCTACAGCCGCGACGACGAAGCGCGCGCCCTGCTCGGCGATGCGCTGGCGCGTTGCGAAGACGACGAGCAGCGGCGCCGGCTGGAAGCGGCATTGAATGCGCTTGGCCCGCAAGCGGCGCCGGTCAGCACCCGCTGAGCGAGCGCGTCAGCGCGCTGGCCACCGGGCCGGGCGCTCAGGCGTTGTCGAGCAGGAAGCGTGCCTTGGCTGCCTGCGGCTGGTCCGGGAAATCAGCCAGCAGCCGCGCCAGCAAGCGTTGCTGCTGCTGCGGTTGTCCTTGCGCGCCCTGCGCCAGGGCCAGCTTGAGCCACAACTGGGCCTGGGTTTCCGGTGCTACGACCTCGCCGGGCAAGGCCAGCAATTGTTCGGCTTCCTGCAGCAGGCCCAGTGCAGTCCACTGCGCCACCAAAGCGGCGCGAACGTCGGCCGGAAAGCTCGCGCCCTCGGCTACCCACGTCTGCGCCACGCCCCATTGCGCCTGCCCCTGCGGCGCATCGAGCGCGGCCAGTCGCAACAAGCTCAGCGCATGCCGCTGCACCGCGCTGCGCTGGCCGCCATTGCGGGCAACGCGGTAGCGTGCCAATGCGATATCGAAGCTGCGCGGCTGCTCGGCCGCCAATTCGCCGAGCAGGATCTCGGCCTCGGCATTCTCCATGCGCCCGAGATGGCGCTGCGCACGTTCCCAGCGATCATCGCGCTGCGCCAGCGGCGCATCGGCCAGGAACGCCGGGCGCGTCTGCCGCTGCCACACCAGCAAGGCGCCCATCAGCGCGCCGGTGACCAGGCCACCCGCATGCGCCTCGAACGCGACGCCGGCGTCGTTGTCGGTCAGCAGGTTGAACACTTCCCAGCCCAGCCACAGCGGCAACAGCAGGATCGCCGGGGCGCGCACGTAGTCGAACACCACGCCGAACCAATAGAAAAAGCGCACCGGCTGCCTGCCCCATACCGCGCAGAAGGCGCCCATCATCGCCGCGATCGCGCCTGACGCACCCAGGCCGCCGCCATATTCGCCCCATCGCCACAGCACGCTGGCGGCGGAAGAGCCGTAGGCACCGACCACATAGACCGCCAGCAACCACCACGCCCCGATCGCACCTTCAAGCAGCAGCCCGAGCGCGAGCAAGAACAACATGTTGCCGATCAGGTGACCGGCGTCGGCGTGCAGGAACGCGGCCGAGAGCATGCGCCGCGGCGACCATTCGGAGCTGCGCTGCATGTGCCGCAGAGTGAAAATCTGCTCCAGGCGCTGGTCGTAGTCCGAACGCAAGGACTGCCACTGCGCGCGTTCGGCCGCTTCCGTGCCGACCCCGTGGGCCTGCAGGTAGGCGCGGTAGCCGAGGTCGTTCACCGAGGCCTGCGCCAATTGCTGGCCGCCCTCGCGCGCTTCGTTGTCGGCCCAACCGGCGACTTCATCGCCGCGGCCGCTGTCCACCAGGTAACGGCGATAGGCCGGCATTTCCAGCTGCGCCAGGCCCGAGCTGAAGTAGTACGCCTGCGCTTGGTGCATCTGCTCGCGGTCGCCGGCCTGCAGGCCGAAGAACACCAGCACATTGAGCAGCAGCAGTGCGCTGGTCATCCATGGCCATGTCGCCCAGCCCAACGGCTTGTGCAGCGGCAGTATCAACATCGGCAACGTCCCCTGTCAGCGAAGGCGGCAGCTTCGGCGATCGGCGGGGCGACATGCAAGCCGGCGCGCGCTAGCATCCCTTCCCTCCCCGCATTCCCGATGTCTATCGCGCATGACCCGCTGGCGTCCCCCTGCAGAAAAGAGCACCGCGCTGATCACCGCTGCCGGCCACGCGCGCCTGAAGGCCGAGCTCGACGAGCTGTGGCGCGTGCGCCGGCCCGAGGTGGTCAAGGCGCTGGCAGCGGCCGCCGCCGAAGGCGACCGCTCGGAGAACGCCGAGTACACCTACCGCAAGAAGCAGCTGGGCGAGATCGACCGGCGCGTGCGCTACCTGAGCAAGCGCCTGGAGGCCTTGCGCGTGGTCGATAGCCGGCCGAGCGACCCGGAGGCGGTGTTCTTCGGCGCACGCGTGGAGCTCGAACGCATCGAGGACGGCGAGGCGGTGCATTACCGCATCGTTGGCCCGGACGAGACCGACGCGGCGCAGGGCTGGATCAGCATCGACTCGCCGATGGCCAGGGCGCTGCTGAAGAAGCGCGTGGACGACGAGTTCGAGGTGATGCTGCCGGGCGGGTTGACCCGGTTCGTGGTGGTGGAAATCGGATACGAGTAGCCGGGCTGCGACCCGATGGCCTGCGGTCGGGGCTGATGGCCCGACGAGCGGAGCCTACCTGCCTGATCCTCACACCATCACCAACGCGAGCGGCTTGCGCGCGGTCTCCAGCGCATCGCCGAACAGGTCGTGCTCGTCGCTTTCGGTGATCCGCACCTGGACGAAATCGCCCGCACGCAACCCCGCTTCCTCGCCGTTCTGGATATGCACCAGGCCGTCGATCTCCGGCGCATCGGCACGCGAACGCGCCACCGCGATCCCGTCTTCCAGCATGTCCACCAGGCATTGCTGCACCGTGCCGACCTTGGCTTCCAGGCGCGCGGCGGAAATGGCCGCCTGGCGTTCCATGAAGCGCGCCAGGCGCTCCTGCTTCACCGCTTCCGGCACCGGGGCGGGCAGCGCGTTGGCGCTGGCACCTTCCACCGGTGAATAGGCGAACGCGCCGACGCGGTCGAGCTGGGCCTGGTCGAGGAAGTCCAGCAGCGCCTCGAACTCGGCCTCGGTTTCGCCGGGGAAGCCCACGATGAACGTCGAGCGCAAAGTAATGTCCGGGCAGATCTCGCGCCAGCGCAGTACGCGTTCCAGGGTCTTGTCGACCGCGCCCGGCCGCTTCATCAACTTGAGGATGCGCGGGCTGGCGTGCTGGAACGGAATGTCCAGGTACGGCAGGATCTTGCCCTCGGCCATCAGCGGCACGACGTCGTCCACGTGCGGATACGGGTAGACGTAGTGCAGGCGCGTCCACACGCCGAGCTCGGACAAGCCCTCGCACAGCGCCTTCATCCGGGTCTGGTACTGGCGCCCCTGCCAGGTTTTCTCGGCGTACTTCAGGTCCACGCCGTAGGCGGAAGTGTCCTGCGACACCACCAGCAGTTCCTTGACGCCGCCGCGCACCAGGCGCTCGGCCTCGCGCAGCACCTCGTCCACCGGGCGCGAGGCCAGGTCACCGCGCATCGAGGGAATGATGCAGAAGCTGCAACGGTGGTTGCAGCCTTCGGAAATCTTCAGGTAGGCGTAGTGGCGCGGCGTCAATTTGATGCCGATATCTTCGCTTTCGCCGAAGCCAAGGCTTCGGCGCGGCACAAGATCCACGAACGGGTTGTGCCGCGGCGGCAAGGCCGCATGCACCGCTTCCATGACCGTCGTGTAGTCCTGCGGGCCGGAGACCGAGAGCACGTCGGGATAGTGTTCGCGGATCAATTCCGACTTCTTGCCCAGGCAACCGGTGACGATGACCTTGCCGTTCTCGTTCATCGCCTCGCCGATGGCGTCCAGCGATTCGGCCACGGCCGAGTCGATGAAGCCGCAGGTGTTGACCACCACCACGTCGGCGGCGTCGTAGCTGGGGACGATGTCGTAGCCTTCGACCCGGAGCTGGGTGAGGATGCGTTCGGAATCGACTAGGGCTTTCGGACAGCCAAGGCTGACGAAGCCGACTTTGGGGTTCGACTGGGACATGGGAAAGAGTCTGGGGCCTGGGGAGGAACGGCCTGGGGCCTGAGCGCGGCGATTATAGCCGGCCGCGCCGGCGCGCCCTGAATGCCGGCCGGTGCCAGCCGCCAGAAGCCATCACCCCGTCCGTCCCGACCGCCTTTCATAATGGCGCACCCCGATTCCGCAGAGGACACCCCCATGGGCCACTGGACCACGCTCGACACCCCCCACGGCCAGGTCGCCGCCTGGCATGCGCAACCCGTTGGCCAGGCGCGCGGCGGCCTGGTGGTGATCCAGGAGATCTACGGCGTCAACGAGCATATGCGCCAGGTCGGCGAAGACTTCGCCGCCGCCGGCTACGAAGTGCTGGTACCGGCGTTCTTCGACCTGGTCGAGAAGGATGCGCAGCTCGAGTACGACGCCGCCGGCACCGAGCGCGGCAAGCAGATGATCACCACCCTGGGCATGGACAAGGCGGTGGACGTGGTCCAGGCGGCGGCCACCCTCCTGGCGCCCGCCGGCAAGGTCGGCACGGTCGGCTATTGCTGGGGCGGCACCGTGGCCCTGCTTTCGGCCATTCGCCTGGGCCTGCCTTCGGTGAGCTACTACGGCGCGCGTAACACCCAGTACCTGGACCAGGCCCCGAAGGCGCCGGTGATCTTCCACTTCGGCGAACAGGACAGCAGCATCCCGCCGGAGGCTGTGCAGCAACACCGCGAGAAGCTGCCGCAGATGCCGGTCTACACCTACCCGGCCGGGCACGCGTTCAACCGCGACGTCGGTCCGCACTGGGCGCCGGAAAGCGCGCGGCTGGCACGCGAGCGCACCCTGGCCTTTTTCGCGGCAAACCTGTGAGCGATTTCGAGCTCGACCCGCGCCTGGCGGCGGACAGCGTGTTCGTCGCCGACGGCCCGTTATCGCAAGTGCGGTTGATGGATGACCAGCGCTTTCCCTGGCTGGTACTGGTGCCACGGGTGGCGTCAGCCAGCGAGTGGATCGACCTCGATGGCGCCCAACAGCGCCTGCTGCTGGCCGAGATCAACCAGGCTTCGCGGCTGCTGCAGCAGGAGCCAGGCGTTGGCAAGCTCAACATCGGCGCGCTCGGCAACATCGTCCGGCAGCTGCACATCCACCTGGTGGGACGGCACCCAGGCGACCCAGCCTGGCCCGGTCCGGTCTGGGGCAGCGGCCCGGCCCGGCGCTTCGAAGCCGAAGCCCTGCGGCAGCGTGCCGAAGCCTGGGCGCAACGGCTACGATAGGCGCCCTTTCGACCGTCCAGAACCCGACCGCATGAAATCCCACGTCATCGCCGCGCTGATCCTGATCCTCGTCGGCCTGCTGTTCCTGGCCAACAACCTTGGCTGGACGAACCTGAGCATCGGCCGTCTGCTCAGCACCTGGTGGCCGGCCATCCTGGTGGCGGTGGGCGTGGGGATGTTGTTCGGGCGCGGGAAGTAACCGCGCGCGCCGCGGAACAAAAAACGGCGCCCATAGGCGCCGTTTTTCTTGATCGCGTCGCTCAGGTCCTGGGCAAGGTCACGCCTACCTGCCCTTGATACTTACCCCCGCGATCGCGGTAGCTGGTCTCGCACACTTCATCGGACTGGAAGAACAGCATCTGCGCCACGCCCTCGTTGGCGTAGATGCGCGCCGGCAGCGGCGTGGTGTTGCTGAATTCCAGGGTGACGTGGCCTTCCCACTCCGGCTCCAGCGGCGTCACGTTGACGATGATGCCGCAACGCGCATAGGTACTCTTGCCCAGGCACACCACCAGGGTGTCGCGCGGAATCCGGAAATACTCGACCGTGCGCGCCAGCGCGAAGCTGTTCGGCGGAATGATGCACACGTCCGACTCGATATCGACGAAGCTGCCGCTGTCGAAATGCTTGGGGTCGACAATGGTCGAGTTGATGTTGGTGAAAACCTTGAACTCGCGCGAGCAACGCACGTCGTAGCCGTAGCTCGACGTGCCGAAGCTGACGATGCGCTGGCCCTGGGCGTCCTGCTTGACCTGGCCCGGCTCGAACGGCTCGATCATGCCGTGCTGCTCGGCCATTTGCCTGATCCAGCGGTCGCTCTTGATGCTCATTCGGTCTTCCTGTGTGGGAGGGGCGGCGCGCGCCGCCCGCAGATTCTAGTCATTGCCGCTGCGGCCGTCGCGGCGGCGAGTGCGCCTCAACCGAACGAAGTGGCGATCGGGATCGCCGCGCGCGGGCGCTTGGCCAGCTCCTCGGCCAGGCGCGTGGCCGCGGCCAGGTAGGCCAGCGCCGCGGCCGAGTCCGGCGCGGCGGCCACGATCGGCGTGCCGGCATCGCCCTGCTCGCGGATCGCGATTTCCAAAGGCAGCGAACCCAGCAACGGCACCCCGTACTGCGCCGCCATGCGCTGGCCGCCGCCCTCCCCGAACAAGTGCTCGGCATGGCCACAATTCGAACAGGTGTGCACGGCCATGTTCTCGACGATGCCCAGCACCGGCACCTCGACCTTCTCGAACATCTTCAAGGCCTTGCGCGCATCGAGCGTGGCGATTTCCTGCGGCGTGGTGACGATCACCGCACCGGCCACCGGGATCTTCTGCGACAGGGTCAGCTGGATGTCGCCGGTACCCGGCGGCAGATCGACCAACAAATAGTCCAGGTCGTCCCAGAGCGTGTCGTTGAACAACTGGGTCAGCGCCGAGGTCGCCATCGGCCCGCGCCAGATCATCGGCGTGTCCGTATCGATCAGCAGGCCGATCGACATGGCCTCTACGCCGAAGGCACGCAGCGGCTCGATCGACTTGTTGTCGGGGCTATCGGGTTTGCCGCTCAGCCCAAGCATGGCTGGCACGCTGGGACCATAGATATCGGCATCGAGCAGGCCGACCCGGGCGCCCTGCCGTTGCAGGGCCAGGGCCAGGTTGACCGCGGTGGTGGATTTACCCACCCCGCCCTTGCCGGATGCGATGGCGATCACATTGCGGACGCGGGCGTGGGGGGTGAGGCCGCCCTGGGGGCGGTGGGCTGGGATCTTCATTTGCCTATTGTCCGCGAGGACACGGTAGGCAACGCAAGCACGGGTCTTGGTACGGGGAGAAGGACGTCGCGTTCAGCCCGGCCGGGCGAGTAGCCAAGAACCATGCCAAACCAAAGGCCACAAGAACGGGCCAATTAAGCCAAGTCATTGATACCTCGAGGGTTAGGCGAAACCCGGACGCGCTGGCACCGGCGTTCCGGCCACATTCGGCACACTATCTCTTCAGCAAGCGTTCAATTTCTGTTGCAATCTATACATAAAGATGAAATAAACGTTAACTCTTGTTGAACATTGCGTGAAATTTCCGCTTTCTGCGGGAGCCGGAATGTGACAGGACCCACCCCAACCGACTCAGGAAATCGAATGTCTGCTGGCAATCGCCATTACCGTCACAACACGCTCAGCGTCGCCCTGGCCTCCGTCCTCCTCCTCGCCGCGGCTCCGGTAGCCGCCCAGCAGGCTACCGAGGACGCCGATGCCGCCGGCCAGCCCAAAGCTGCTGCTACTGATCTGGACACCATCACCGTCACCGGCTCGCGCATTGGCCGCGACGCCTACAACTCAATCTCCCCGATCCAGGTGATTACGCGCGACGAGACCACGCTGTCGGGCTTTGGCTCGACCACCGGCGTGCTCCAGGGCACCGCCGTCACCGGCGGCACCTCGCAGATCAACAATGCCTACGGCGGCTATGTCACCAATGGCGGTCCCGGCGCCAATACCCTCTCACTGCGTGGCCTTGGCCCCAGCCGCACGCTGATCCTGCTCAACGGCCGCCGCGTCGCGCCGGCGGGTTCCCGCGGCTCGGTCGGCTCGGCCGACCTCAACGTCCTGCCGACTTCGATCGTGGACCACATCGAAATCCTGAAGGACGGCGCTTCCTCGATCTACGGCTCGGACGCCGTTGCCGGCGTGGTCAACATCATCACCCGGACCAAGATGGATGGCGGCGAGTTCGAAATGCAGCAGAACGTCACCGATGACGGTGGCGGCGATGAGAGCCGCTACTCGCTGTCCTTCGGCAAGACCGGCAGCCGCGGCTGGATCACCGGTTCGTACGAGTACTACGACCGCAGCGGCCTGGCCCTGCGCGACCGCGACTGGACCCGTTGCAACACCGACTACCGCCGCAACCTGGCCGTAGGCGATTACTGGGGTAGCGGCGACACCATCGATCCGCTGACCGGCCAGCCGAAGTGCTACCCGATCACCGGCACCGGCTCCAACGGCGTCACCGTCAACACCATCGGCACCAACAGCCGTACTGGCGTCGCGGCGCCGGGCGCGCGTGGCACCACCTTCAACCGCTGGCGCCCGAATTCGGCCGTCACCACCGGCCTGGTCGGGTTTGAAGGCGTGGGCGGCGGCACTACCACCAATACCAACATCCGCGACACCTTCGATCCGGACACCCTGAACCGTTCGCTGATCTCCGGCGTCACTACGCAGACCGGTTTCCTGCAGGGCGCCTACAACCTCGATGCAATGGGCGAAGCCGAGGTGTACTTCGAACTGCTGGGCAACCGCCGTGAGTCCGAGCAAACCGGCTACCGCCAGTTGAGCCTGGACTATGCCGTCGGTAGCCCGCTGATTCCGGCCAACCTCGCCAACAGCACTTTCTCAACGCCGACGGCCATCACCAACGGCAAGAACGTGGGCGTACGTGCCTTCATTGGCTACGGCAACGATAAGAGTGAGCAGACCGTCGACTTCTGGAAGGCGACTGGCGGCCTGCGCGGCCACCTGAGCCAGACCTGGGACTATGACCTGATGCTGAGCCATTCGCGCTCGGATTCGGACTACACCCAGCAATCTTTCCTTACTGATCGCCTGGCGCAAAGCCTGGACGTGGTCTCCAACGGCGCCGGCGGCTATGTGTGCCGCAACGCGGCCAACGGCTGCGTCGCCGCCCCGTACCTCAACAGCGCCACCATCGCCGGCGACCTACCGCAGCAGTGGAAGGACTGGGTGTTCCGCCCGGTCACTGGCAACACGCTGTATGAAGAAAGCACCGCGAACTTCAACGTCGACGGCCCGCTGTTCGCGCTGCCGTACGGCGACGTGCGCAGTGCCTGGGGCGTGGAGTATCGGCACGCGAAGATCGACGACACCCCGGCGATCGACTCGCAGAACGGCAATCTCTATAACCTGACCTCTTCGGCCCTCACCCGCGGTTCGGATTCGGTCTGGGAAGCCTATGGCGAAGTCGAAATCCCCGTACTCAACGGCGTGGCCGGTGCGCAGGAACTGACCTTCAACGTGTCCGGCCGCTACACCCACTACAAGTCTTACGGCGGCGACAACACCTACAAGCTTGGCGGACTGTGGACGCCGATCGACTGGCTGTCGGTGCGTGCGTCCTACGGCACTTCGTACCGCGCTCCGGCGCTGTTCGAACAGTATCTGGGCGCCACCAGCGGCTTCCTCAGCAACACCATCGACCCGTGCAACAGCTACGGCACCGATCCGGGCTCGATCAACGCAGCCAACTGCGCCAGCGAAGGACTGCCGGCCAATTTCACCGCGACCAGTTCGGTAGCGGTGATTACTGCAGGCGGCGCCGAGGCCAACCTCAAGGCCGAAACCTCGAAGAACTTCACCGCCGGCATCGTGTTGCAGCCGGAATGGGACGCGATCGGCACAGTTGCCTTCGCGGCTGACTACTTCGATATCCAAGTCGAGAATGGCGTGGCCCGTGCAGGCGCCCAGGCGATCCTGCAGCTGTGCTACGACGATCCGGACTTCCGCAGCGGCGGCGGCTACTGCAACCTGGTGGATCCGCGCGCACCGGGCAGCAATGCGCTGACCGTGCACGACAGCTACATCAACCTGGCCAGCGACAATGTCCGCGGCTATGACTTCAACCTGCGCTACAACCGCGACATCGGGCCGGGTGCTTTCCGCGCCACAGCTCAGGTCACGCGCTTCCTGGAACAGTCGAGCCGCCTGTTCAGCACCGATCCGCTGGAAGACTTCAACGGCATGATCAACAACCCGACCTACACCGGCACGTTGGACCTGTCTTACACGATCAATGCCTGGCGCGTGCACTACGGCCTGGACTGGGTCGACAACATGAGCAGCTACGCCTACTACGAAGAAGATCCGGCTACCTCGGCGTACAAGCTGAGCGTGCCGAACTACTTCACCAGCAACATGTCGTTGCAGTACAACGGCAAGAGCTGGTCGATCACCGGTGGCGTGCGCAACATTGGCGACAAGGAGCCGCCGGTGATTTCGTCGGGCGTCTACAACCGCGTCGGCAATGCGCCGCTGTACAGCGGGTACGACTACTTCGGCCGCAGCTACTTCGTCAACGTCAATAAGCAGTTCTGACCTGGCGAGCACCGCCGCCGCCCCCCGGGGTGGCGGCTTTTTTTTAGCTTGCTCGCCACGGCGAAAGGGCCCCTTTCGGGCGGCCAACGCCCCTCGTTGGCCAAAGTTGGCAACTGCCGATAGTTGGCCGATGAAACGTTTTCTCATAAGTATTTGGTGATTTTCATCACACTTTATTGCTAATTTTCCGTTCACCTTGGCATGAATCCCGTGTTAACGTCGGCTCAAGGGTGATACCTGTCGTCATGTTCTGGACATCTTTGTCTGGGTTCGGGCAGCTGTCGCTCTGATTGACTTAGCCACGCAAAGGGGATTCGCCAGATGTCGTCCAGTAAAGCCTCCCGTCTCAAGCGGCACCGCCTCACGGCCGCCGTATTCGCCGCTATCGTCCTGCCGGCCGCCGGCACCGCGCTGGCCCAGGATCAGCCCAAGGAACTGGACCGCGTCACCGTCACCGGTTCGCTGATCCCGCAGACCGAAATCGAGACCGTGACCCCGGTCACCGTCATCACCGCCGAAGACATCCATACCCGTGGCTTCACCAGCGTGGCCGACGTCCTCAGGGCATCGAGCTTTGCCAGCGGCGGCGTGCAGGGCGCGGAAACTTCCGCCTCCTTTACCCAGGGCGCCGAAGCGGTCAGCATGTTCGGCCTTGATCCGGGCTACACCAAGTACCTGATCAACGGCCGCCCGATGTCGAACTACCCCGCGCTGTACAACGGCAGCGATACGTTCAACAACATCAGCGGCATTCCGATCGACGCCGTCGAGCGCATCGAAATCCTCCCCGGCGGTTCTTCCTCGCTGTACGGCTCCGACGCCCTTGCCGGCGTGGTCAACTTCATCCTGAAGAAGAACTACGAAGGCACGACCGTGCGCGTGCGTGGCGGTGCCTACAGCGAAGGCGGCGGCTCGACCGTGCGCTTCAGCCTGACCAACGGCTTCACCGCCCTCGACGATCGCCTGAGCACCGTCACTTCGGTGCAGTACGAAAAGCGCAACCCGATCTGGGGCTACCAGCGCGACGTCACCGACTCGGTCAACCAGAACGGCTATTCCCCGGCGATCGCCTCGCGCGACTACCTGGTGTTCGGCTACAAGAACATCGCCGTCGATGACCTGGACAATTACGGCTACCTGCTGCCCACCGGCCAGGATTGCTCGGCCATCACCTCGCAGTTCGGCGGCACCGAGGGCCTGCGCAACCGTCCTGGCTCGGGCCAGTACTGCGGCTCCTTCTATTCGCCGGGCTACAAGACGATCCGCAACGGCAAGGAAAGCTTCCAGGTCTACAACCGCACCACCTTCACCGTGAACGAGAACCTCGAGCTGTACGGCGAGGTCCTGGCCAGCCACGACACCGCCGAGTACGCGGCCGGCAGCAACTACATGTGGTGGGGCACTGGCAGCAAGTACGGCTACTACTACGACCCGGATTACGACGCCCTGTTGAACCTGCAGCGCGCCTTCAGCCCCGAAGACATCGGCGGCGCCGGCTATGGCGACATCATGGACAAGGACACCAACAAGTCCTACACCATCACCCTGGGCGGCAGCGGCCACTTCGGCAAGTCCTGGGATTACGACATCAGCTTCACCCGCAACGAGAGCCGCCTGGACAAGCGCAACTTCGTGCGTTGGAACGATGCAATCAACGACTATTTCGACCAGCACGTGCTGGGTCCGCAAGATGGCGTGGATCCGTATTTCGATACTTACCCGGTCTTCCATCCGAACTACGACGCGTTCTACTCGGTGATCTCGCCGCAGGATTTCGCCAGCTTCACCGGCTACGGCACCGCCAAGGCCAAGACCTGGGACAACCTGTTCCGCGCGCAGCTGACCAACGCCACCTTGTTCACGCTGCCGGCTGGCGACGCCGGCCTGGCCGTGGCCGTCGAAGCGGGCAACGAAGGTTGGGACTACACCCCGATCCCGGGCATCATGGATGGCGCCATCTGGGGTCAGACCGATGTGGGCGGCTCCGGCCACCGCACGCGTTACGCGGCGATGAGCGAATTCCGCGTGCCGATCGTCTCCATGCTGACGGCGACCGTGTCCGGCCGTTACGACGCCTTCGACGCCTACGGCACGACCGTGGACAAGCCGACCTGGAGCGCGGGCCTGGAATTCCGCCCGATCGAAAGCCTGTTGTTCCGCGGCAAGTACGGCACCGCGTTCAAGGCCCCGACGCTGTCTGACCTGTTCCAGGGCGAAAGCGGCTTCTACACAACCGATACCGACTACTACCGCTGCGGCCTGGCTGGCTTCAGCCCGGGCAACACCACCACCTGCCGCTTCAACAACTCGCAGTACTTCGGCACCCAGGCCGGCAACACCGAACTGGAGCCGATCCGCGCCACCACCTGGAATGCCGGCATTGTGTGGGCGCCAGTGGCCAACGCTTCGTTGAGCGTTGACTACTTCTCATGGGACATCAAGGACGAGGTGGACCAGCTGTCCGGTGACCAGATCCTGTTGCAGGAGTACTACTGCCGCCTCGGCCAGGCCGGCCCGGGCTTCACCTCCTGCGACAACGTTGCCGCATGGATCACCCGCGACCCCACCACCGGTGCGTTGGAAACGGTGTTCACCCCGAAGGTCAACATCGCTCGCCAGAAGCTGGAAGTCCTGACCGTTGCCGGCCGCTATGCGCTGGATGCCGGCGCCTGGGGCCGTTTCAACTTCTCGGCCAACTACACCACCACGCTCAAGCACGACCTGCAGACCGACCCGACCCAGGGCTACATCGACCTGATCAACTCGCCACAGGCGAACTGGGTCTACGATGCCGGTCCGAAGTGGAAGGCTGATGGCGCGATTGGCTGGGAGATCGGTCGCTGGACCACCACGCTGTACGCCAACATGATCGGTCCCACCCCGAACAACCTGGCGTACGTGGGCGACTCGTACGACTACGAGCTGCCGCAGTACGGGGTGAGCGCCGGCAAGTGGGGTACCTGGACCACGTTCAACCTCGGCGTGGACTACCAGGCCCTGGACAACCTGCGCTTGTCGTTGCAGGCCACCAACGTCGGCAACAAGCTGCCGGACGATCAGGCCCACAACTTCCCGGGCACCGCGACCGTGCCGTACAACAACTACATCTACAGCGCCTACGGCCGCGCGCTCTACGCGGAAATCAAGTACGACTTCGGCAGGTAATTCGCCGAATTGAAACAAAAAAGCCCCGCTTCGGCGGGGCTTTTCTTTTCAGTGCCACGGCGAACCCGCACCCCGGCGGCACGCGGCCTGCCCGCGGCTCAATCAACGGCGATGCCCTCTGCGCGCAGGTAGTCGCGCAAGCCGGTCAACTGTGGGGCATACCGTTGCCAACGATCGAGATAACCGCGCTGCATCGGCTCGCGGACCTGCACGACGCTGGCGGTGGCGGTAGGCGCGGCGTTGCGTTCGAACTGCAGGCACGACTGCTCCCAGGGCAAGCCGCAATAGGCCAGCAGCGCCCGCGTGGTGGCCTCCTGCTCGAGCACAAGATCCTCGTACGACAGCTGCAGCACCCGGCCGGGGAACGCCTCCATCCAATGACGCATCAGGCGGTCGAACTGCACGAAGTAGTGGCCGGTATCGAGCAGGTTGAAGGAATAGCGCGTAAACGGCGAGGACAGCGCGAACAGTTGGCGAAAATTGCTCAGGCAGCTATCCATCGGATTGCGCCGCATCAACACAACGCGAGCGCGCGGCAGCGCGTGGAGAATTTGCCCGATATAGAGAAAATTGTGCGGCAGCTTGTCGACGAAGCGCGGCCGCGAACCAGTGATCGGCCGCGTCGATTCCACGTAGGCCTTGCCGAGTGCCGGCCAGTCAATGCCGGCGCTGCGCACCAGCGTGTCCGCATCCAGCGGCGCACGCGTGCTGCTGCCCGAGGCGCGCTTGACGGCAATGGAAAGATGGTGGAGTTCGCCAGCGGAAGTGACCTGCGAATGCGAGCTGAGGATGCGATCCACCAAGGTGGTGCCCGAGCGCGGCATGCCGACGACGAAGATGGGTTCTTCGCTGTCGTAGCCGGGGCTGACGGCCAATGGCCCAGGGAATGCCGCCGCGACCGCGGCAAACAGCGCTTCCTCGGCCTGGCGCGAATAAGGCCGTCCTTCCGCGCCCGCGGCCTTGCCCTGCACGTAATGCGCGAATGCCGCGGGATAATTGCCCAGGTCCTCCTGCTCCTTGGCCAGGGCCAGATGCAGGTACAGTCGTGCCTCCGCCAGGTTTGCATGCTTGCCAAGCACGGCCTCGAAGCGGGCGATGTGGTTCTTTTCAGGCCGCAGCTTGCGTAGGCCCGACAGCGCTGTGTATGCCTTCCATTGCCGTTCGTCGACCGCAAGGCAAGCCTCGTATTCTTGCTCGGCGCGGTCAATCTGACCGGAGTACAACAGCGCGGTGGCGTGATTGAAGCGACTGCCGGCGCGGCCAGGTGCCCGCGCCACGACCTTCGCGAATGCCGCTGCTGCAGCGCCGTGCAAACCGGATTCGGTATAGACCACGCCAAGCGTGTCCAACAGCGACGGATCTTCCGGACTCAGCGCGCATGCGCGATCGGCAGCCGCTGCGGCCGCCTGGAAATCACCGGACAGCGCCAGCGCCTTGGCCAGGTAGGTCAGGTAGTCGGCACGTTGCGCGTTCATGGCCACCGCGCGCGATAGATGCGTCCGCGCCGGCAACAGCTGGCGCAGCTCCAACGCGGCGACACCCGCAACGAAATGCACGCCGGGATGCTCGCCGAAGCGCTGCAGCATGCTGATCGCGATGCGTTGAGCACTTTTCCAATCTGCACGATTGAGCGCACCCACGGCCTCTGCGTATTGGTGTGCGGCCGGAGTGGTGGGGCGCGGCTCAGTCATGGGCGAACGGACAGAAGAACGAAAGGAAATGATTGCATAGCGTCGTGTCCGGCCCAAGCCACGGCTTGGGTACTCAATCGGAGGGCGGCATGGGCACGCCGAGCAGCTGGGCCAACGGCGCCATGTCCTGGCCATAGCGCCGCCAGCGGCCCATGTAGCGATCGCTCATCGGTTCGCGCACCTGCGCGACGCTGGCAGTGGCCACGGGCGCGTGGTTGCGTTCGAACGCCAGGCAAGCGGCATCCCAGGGCAGCTCGCAGAATCCGAGCATCGCGCGCGTGGTCGGCTCCTGCTGACGCACGAGGTCTTCGTAGCGGACCTCGTGGATTCGCCCAGGCAACACTGTTTGCCAATGCCGCATGAGCTGGTCGAACATCAGGTAATAGCGACCGATGTCGAGCAGGTCGAACGAATAATCGTAGTTGGGCGTTGCCAGCTCGAACAGCTGGCGAAAATTGCCCAGGCACGTATCCATGGGGTCACGGCGCAGAAGAATGATCTTCGCCTTCGGCAGGGCCTTGGCGATGTGCCCGAGGTACAGGAAATTATGTGGCAGCTTGTCTACGAAGCGCGGCGTCGAGCCGGTGCCAGGCCGGGTGGAGGCCACGTACTCGCGACCGAGGCGCCGCCAATCGAGGCCATTGACGTGGGTAAGGGTCGCGGCATCGACGACTTCCGGCGTGGAGGTTCCAGTCAATTGCTTGAGGAGCACAGGCAGGTTCTGCAGTTCACCCGCCGAATGCACCTGCGGGTGGCTGGACAGGATTCGGTCCACCAGGGTGGTACCCGAGCGTGGCATGCCAACGACGAATATGGGTTCCTCGCTTTCAAATCCCGCCACCGGCACATCGTCCGCGCCGAAACGCTGTTGGATCGCATCGAACAAGGCCCGATCTCGCGACGTATCGTACCGACGCGCACGTTTCAGCGGCGTTTTTCCCGCGCCGTAGTGTCGGAAGGCCGCCGGATAGTTGCCCACGTCTTCGTATTGCTTGGCCATGGCCAGGTTGAGATAGAGCGCCGCTTCTGGATTGCCCCCCGCCTCCCTCAAGGCCGCCTGGAGCTCCGGCAGGTCGTTGTCCTCGGCGCTTCGCTTGCGTAGCTCGGCCAAGGAAAGGTGCACGCGCCAGTAGCCCGGCGCCAGGGCCAAGGCGGCGCGGTACTCACGCTCGGCCTCGGCCATCCGGCCGAAGTAGCTCAGGCAGCTGCCGAGGTTGTACCGATACCCTGGCGCTTGCGGCGCCGCCGCGACTGCCGCTTCGAAGGCCCGCAAGGCCTTGGTGTATTCGTTGCAGCGCGCGAATACCACGCCGACCATGCCGAGTACCGCGGGAGCGTCGCTTGCAAGCGCAAATGCCACGTCGGCACTGGCCAATGCTTCGGCCAACCGGCCTGCACGCATCAGCATGCGGGCCCTCTGCGCGGCGTAATCGGCCCGCTGCGGGCTAAGCGCCGTGGCCTGGCGTATCTGCTCCAGGGCCTGGCTGATGTCATCGCTTTCGAATGCAGCAACCGCGGCGATGAATCGCACATCGGGGGCGTCCTGCATCCGCGACAGCAGCTGGCGCGCAATGGCCAAGGCATCGTCCCAGCGACGCTCATTGAGCGCGACTACCGCACGCGCGTACAGCTCGCCATCCCCGGTTTGCTCGCTCACCCACTCTCCGAACACGTGTTCGCCTTGCGCGGCCGACGACGCCGATTATGTACCACCCTCTCACCGTCGCCTATCCGCCATACCAGGCGAAGAATCCAATTCCAACCCGAGGAAGATCGCCGAATCATTCACGTGTCCCAGCACTTGCCAGGCGCATACCGAGAGGAGCGCCTGATGAAGTCCAAGATCCCGCTGGCCGTCTTATCCGTTTCCGCCTGCCTGGCCGCGCCTGCCGCGCACGCCAACGATATCTGCCGCGATGTCAGCGTCGAGGTGCCAGGTGACATTCGCAAAGAGGTGTATTGCATGCGTCGCCCTCCGTGGACAGCGCCTCCCATTGGACGGCCGGCTCCAGGCCCGGGCCCGGGTGGCGGAAATGGCACCGCGCCCCCGCCCGCGGGATCACCCAGCGCTTTCGACAGCAATGGCGATGGCAAGCTCGATTGCTGGAAGGATGCGGTGGGCCCCGCCACGCCCGGCGCGGCCGGCCGGGGCTCGAAGACGCGAATTTCTTCGCCGTATGGGCCTTCAACGTGGCGGCCAGGCAGCTGGCACTACGGTGTTGACCTGGTCTCCCGCACAGGCAACTTCGGTTTGGGCCAGCCAGTGCGCGCAATCTCTGATGGGGTCGTGTTGACTACCGGCACAACCGAGAAGAATGGCAACTTTGTGGCCATCAGCCATCCAGACGGCCGGATGTCGAAGTACCTCCATCTCAGGAATATCTTGGCCGAAGAAAAGAAGGCCATTCGCGCTGGCGACCTGCTCGGCACGATGAACTGCACCGGTTCGTGTGGCCAAGGGCTCAGGAAGAACGAAGTCCAAGCAACCCATGTCCATATCGAACTGCTGGTCTCCGCCCAGGCCGGACGCACCCGGGAAGGTCGTATCGATCCGATTTCGTTGATGGGAAACTGCAAATGATGATCAAGGCGAAACTCGGCACAGCACTCCTGCTCGTCGCCACAACTTCCAACGCGAATGCTGGGCCAGATGGCGTGTTCCTTTGCGACAGCCAGGCCCCCTACGACTTCCTTACTTCCGACCTCAACAACTACAGACAGTTCGGGATTCGCCGCAACGGCCAGTCGCTCAGCGACACAGATACTGGCGCACTGATCGCTGGACAGGGCGTCAAGGCCACATCTGCCAAAGGCTTGATGGTCGTGCCGAGCCAGATCGGTGAACAAGGATGGATCGAACTGCGGAAACAAGGACGCTTGCTCCGCAAGATTCCGGGTTGGATTCAGTTCTGGGATACCTGGACCGATGGCCGCCGAGAGAAGGTCACATTCACCGTATGGGACGCCGATCCCGGTTCGCGATTCACAGCTTGGGAAACCCGCTATATCTTCGACGGCAATGGCAGCCTCTTGTTTGAGAAGCGCTATCAAGTGGAAATCGAAGAAGAAGATTTCGGTCCACATCCAGTTTTTACAGCTGATGGCGAGGCGTTTTACGAACAGGCTGGCGATCCTTTGAGCGTCGCTCGCCTCTACAGCGCCACCGATTTCCGACCTATCGGCAAGGTGGAAGCTCCCAAGGACCAGCAGCTGGAGCAACTGGTCATGGCTTCCGCAACCAAAGGCTTTGCCATCAGCGCGGGGCGCGCCTACCGCTTCGAGCATGGCGCGCTACAACCACTATCGCTGCCACTGACATCCGCAGCACGGAAAATTCAGATGGACACCCGTTCGCGTCGCGTCCTGATCGAAAGCTGGGGTGACTTTGCCGTAATGGATCTTGCCGGCACGCTGTTGTATCACTTCGCCAGCCCACAACCCGCCGGGGTCTCCATGCCGCAAGGCATCAACGCAAGGCTTGCAATCGATGGCAGCGTGGGTTTCATGCGGACTGGCGACGAGATGATGACGGTGCTGACCCGCCACTCGGGCTACACACTGTCACGCATGGTGCCGCTGGGCCGTGACGACTGGAACCGCGTCGCCTGCTTCACCCCCAACAGCGCCGCCCTGCTCGTCGACGACCAACCGCTGCTGATCAAGTTCTGAAAACGCAACCGGCGCGGCAGCAAACCCACTCGCCAACCTCAACCCCCAAGAATCACCTGCGCCGCGTTATGCCCCGGCGCCCCGGTCACGCCACCTCCCGGGTGCGTGCCCGAGCCGCACAGGTACAGCCCCTCGATCGCACCGCGGTAGCCGGCCTGGCCCAGCATCGGCCGCGCACTGAACAGTTGGTTGAGGCTCAACGCGCCGTGGAAGATGTCGCCGCCGATCAGGCCAAACTGGCGCTCCAGGTCGAGCGGGCTGAGGATCTGCCGACCCAGCACCGAGGCGGTGAATCCCGGGGCATGGCGCTCGACCGTGGCGATCATCAAATCGGCCACTGCGTCGCGATGGTCATCCCAACTGCGTCCGTCCGGCAATTGCGGCGCCACGTGTTGGCAAAACAGGCTGGCCACATGCTGTCCGGGCGGTGCGAGCGTCTCGTCCAACGTACTGGGGATCAACATCTCCACCACCGGTTCGCGCGACCAGCCAAAGTCGCGCGCGTCGCGCCAGGCGCGGTCCATGTAGTCGAGGCTGGGCGCGATGATGATGCCAGCGGTGAGGTGGTCCCCTGCACCGGGCAGCACACTGAACTCGGGCAGCCGTGATAGCGCCACGTTCATGCGAAAGGTGCCTGACCCACAACGCCAGTTCGCCATGCGCTCGCGCGTCGCGGCAGGTACGTGGGCAGGATCGATCAGCTGTTCGTACAGCAGCTTCGGATTGACGTTGGCCACGACTGCGCGGGCGTCGATGTGCTCGCCGTGTTCGGTAATGACGCCGACGGCACGACCGTGCTCCACCCGGACCTCGCGCACGCCGCAGCCGGTGCTGATCTCCACCGCGCGTTCGCGGCAACAGCCCGCCATCGCCTGGGTGATCGCGCCCATGCCGCCGATGGCATGACCCCAGGCGCCCTTGACGCCGTTGCTCTCGCCGAAGACGTGGTGCAACAGCACATAGGCGGTGCCTGGCGCGTAAGGGCTGGCGTAGTTGCCGACGATGCCGTCGAAACCGAACAAGGCCTTGATCGGCGCACTCTCGAACCAGCGGTCGAGGTATTCGGCGGCGGAGATGGTGAACAGGTCCAGCAACTCCTGGCGCAAGCCGGGGCCAAGCGCGTGCAGGCGCTTGCCGAGGCGCGCGGTGCGCAGCAGTTCCGGCAACGCCGCCCACCAACCGCCGTCGGTGATGTTGGGCGGCGGCTGCAATGCCAAGGCGCGCAACACATCGGCCAATTGCTCCAGCCGCGCTTCATAGGCCGGCAGACGCGCGGCATCGCCTGGTGAAAACTTCGCCACTTCCTCGGCGGTGCGGCCGCCACCGGCGAGCAGGTAGCCGTCCGCACCCAACGGCAGGAAGTTGTTGATCCGCCGCGGCACCACGCGCAGGCCGTGGCGCGCCAGTTCCAGGTCGGCGATGACCTTGGGCTGCAGCAGCGAGACGGTATAGGCCGCCACCGAGTTGCGGAAGCCAGGGTGGAACGTCTCGGTGACGGCGGCGCCACCCACCACCGGCCGGCGCTCCAGCACCCGCACGCGCTGGCCGGCAGCGGCGAGGTAGGCGGCGCAGACCAGGCCGTTGTGGCCGGCGCCGATGATCAGGGCGTCATAGGGCGGGGTCATCGCCGCTGGTATAGCACGAGCCCCGGCCTATACTGCCGCCAGCCCGCACCGGCAAAGGACACGGCATGGCTTCGGCGCAAACGGGCCGCGCGCGCGCAGGCCTGGCATGAACCCGCACAGGCCCTTGTTGCTGCGGCCGGCCGTGCTGCTGTTCGCCGGCGCGGTGCTGGCAGCGGCACTGGCCTGGGCGCTGGCGACGGCCGGCGTGGTCGGCCGGCTCGACCTCGCCCTGCTGCAAGGGCTGGCCGGCACAGCGGCCCTTACTCCTATATATGTCGCTTCCCAGCCAGGGCTGGCCGCCGTGGCGGCAGCTGGCCTCTGGTTGCTGCGCCCCCGCACCGGGCGCCGCGGGCGCCTCGCCGGCATCCTGTGGGTCTGCGCGCCATGCATGGTGACCCTGGCGCTGTGGTGGCTGGCCAAGGCTTGGTGGCCGCCGTTCGCGCCTACCACGGCGATCCTCGCGGTGGCGGCGTTGCGGCGTTGGCGGCGGCGGCGGTTCCCCGAACTGGAGCCGGTCACCGCGCTGCAGAGCGCGGCCGACAGCGCGCTGCGCGAGGGCAGCTCCCTGCCCTGCAGCCTGGTGCGCCTGCAATTGCGCGGGCCCGGAACCCGGCGCCTGCCGGTGTCGGAGATCGCCCTGGTGCTCAAGGCGCGGGCCCGCCGTGGCGGCGACCGTCTGGCCCGCAGCGGTGCCGACGGCTTCGTGCTGTGGCTCGCCCATACCGACGCCGAGGCCGCGCTGGACGTGGCCAGCGAAATCCGCGCCGACCTGGCGCCGCTGCTCGCACGCCACGATTTGCGCTGCAGCATTGGCATTGCGACCGAATCGAGCGGCCCCGGCCATCTGGCACAGCTGTGGCAGCAAGCCGTCCCGCCCAGCGTTGAACCATGACCTTCGGCCCGCTGACTGCGAACGGCTGCACGTTTAGAGTGCGGGGTTCCTGCCTCGATACCCGGGGCACCGTCCCCGTCGCGACTGGAGTCTGCCCGTGACCTTCCGCACACCGCACCTGCTTACCCTTTCCCTGGCCGTGGCCGCCGCGCTCGCCGGCTGCAAGAAGCCGGAAGAAGCCGCCGCCCCGGCTGCGCCGGCCGCCGATGCCACTGCCTCGGCCGCGCCGAAGCTGACGCTCGACGAGTCCAAGCTGCCGCCGTTCAACCAGTTCCAGGCCAGCGACCTCGACCCCAACGGCAGCGCCTGCACCGACCTCAATAGCTACGCCAACGCCAAGTTCCTGGCCGCCAACCCGGTGCCGGGCGACCGCACCAGCTGGGGCGCGTTCGAGATGCTCGATGAGCGCTCCAATGCCGTGCAGCATCAGTTGGTCGAACAGGCCGCTGCGGCCAAGGACGCCACCGGCGTAGAGAAGCTGGTCGGCGATTTGTGGGCCACCGGCATGGACGAGGCCAAGATCAATGCCCAGGGCATCGAGCCGCTGAAGCCGGAGCTGACCGCCATTGATGGCGTCACCGACCAGGCCAAGCTGGTCGACTACCTGCGCACCAGCGCGGCCAAGGGCCAGAACGAGCTGTTCTCGTTCGGCGCCGAAGCCGATTTCAAGAATTCGAGCATGAACATCGCCTACGCCGCGCAGGGCGGCCTGGGCCTGCCGGATCCGGAGTACTACACCAAGGCCGACAACAAGGCCAAGCTCGACGCCTACCAGGCGCACATCGCCAAGGTGCTGGAGCTGTCGGGCGTGAGCGCGGCCGATGCGGCCACCCAGGCCAAGCAGGTCGTGGATTTCGAAACCCGCCTGGCCAAGGTCTCCAAGACCAGCACCGAGCTCTCGCGCGACGCTTCGCTGTTCTACAACCCGGTCAGCCCGGCCGATGCCGACAAGCTGACGCCGAACTGGTCGTGGACCGAGTTCTTCAAGTCGCAGGGACTGGAAGTCCCACCGATGTTCTCGCTGGCGATCCCGGCCTTCCACCAGGAAGTGAGCAAGATGATCGGCGACACCGATCCGGCGATCTGGCGCGCCTACCTGCGCTTCCACACCGTCGACAGCGCGTCGCCGTACCTGAGCCAGCCGTTCGTGGATGAGAACTTCGCGTTCTACAACCAGACCATGCGCGGGCAGAAGGAAATCAAGCCGCGTTGGAAGCGCGTGCTGGCCTCGATCAATAACCAGGCCGGCGAAGCGCTGGGCCAGATGTACGTGCAGGTCGCCTTCCCGGCCGACTCCAAAGCGAAGATGGAAGAGCTGGTGGGCAACCTGCGCACCGCGCTCAAGGCCCGCATCGAGAAGCTCGACTGGATGAGCCCGGAGACCAAGGAAAAGGCGATTGCCAAGTGGAACAGCTTCACCCCGAAGATCGGCTACCCGGACAAGTGGCGCTCGTGGGAAGGCCTGAAGACCGGCCGTGACAGCTACGTGGACAACGTGGTCGCGGCGCAGGAATTCAACTACAAGTGGAACCTGTCCAAGATCGGCAAGCCGGTCGACAAGACCGAGTGGGGCATGAGCCCGCAGACGATCAATGCCTACTACAACCCGCTGCAGAACGAGATAGTGTTCCCGGCGGCGATCCTGCAGCCGCCGTTCTTCGATCCGAATGCGCCGGTGGAAATGAACTACGGCGGCATCGGTGCGGTCATCGGCCATGAAATGACCCATGGTTACGATGACCAGGGCAGCCGTTTCGGGCCGACCGGCAACTTCGAGAACTGGTGGACGGAGGCCGACGCGAAGGGCTTCTCCTCGCGCACCGACCGCCTGGTCAAGCAGTTCAACGACTACAAGACCGAGAAGGGCAACGTCAGTGGCAGCCTGACCCTGGGCGAGAACATCGCCGACCTGGGCGGCTTGAACACGGCCTACGACGCGATGAAGACCGCAACCGCCGGCAAGGACGATCCGAAGACCGACGGCCTGACCCGCGACCAGCGCTTCTTCCTGAACTGGGCCACGGTGTGGCGTCGCAACTTCACCCCGGACGAGCTGGCGGTGCGCCTGAAGACCGACCCGCATGCACCGGCGAACTTCCGCGCGCTGGGTGCGCCTTCGAACATGCCGGCGTTTGCGGCGGCCTTCGAATGCAAGCCGGGCCAGCCGATGGTGCGCGCTGGGGACAAGCAGGTTGTGATCTGGTAATTGCTTGGTTGCTTGCTTGATCTGGAAAGGCCCGGATGAGAGTCCGGGCCTTTTTATTTGTCGGCTTGCATGGATTGCGTGCGGCATTCGGGGGGCAGGCCCTTTCCGGGTCCCTCCCCGTCGGTGCGAGCCCCGCGCCGCCAGCCCGCCAACCAACGGCGCGTGATACCCGGCTCCGCGCCGCTCCGCTACACTCCGGCCCATTCCCCTGGCTGGATCTTTCGAATGCCCGTTCTCCGCCCGCTCGCCCTGTCCCTGGCCCTGGCCTCGCTGATCGCCGCTCCTCACGCGGATGCGGCGCCGAAGAAGAAGGCCGCCAGCAAGACGCCCGCCGTCGCCCCGGTCTGCAGCGACTTCTACAGCGTCGCCAATGCCAGCTGGCTCAAGGCCAACCGGGTCCCGCAGAGCGGCGCCACCACCAGCCTCGGCCAGTTGGCCGAGCGCGCCCAGCAGCAGCAGCGTGAGTTGCTCGATGCTTCGATGCGCGCGCCGCAGAACAACGTGCAGAAGCTGCTCGGCGATTTCTGGGCCAGTGGCCTGGATGAGGCGGCGGTAGAGAAGGACGGCTCGCAGCCGATCGCCCCGCTGCTCTCGCGCATCGATGCGATCAAGAAGTCCAAGGATGTGTCGGCCTCGTTCGCCGCGCTGCACCAGGTGGGTATCCCGGTGGCTTTCAATTTCAGCCCGGACGTGGACCTGAAGGCGCTGGACCGCCACATCGGCTATTTCATGCAGGGCGGCATGGGCTTGCCGGACCCGGCGTTCTATACCCGCACCGATGCTGACTCGGTCACGTTGATGGGTCGCTACCGCAATTACGTCAAGCAGGTCCTGGCCCTGACCGGTACGCCGGCGGCCAGCCTGGAGGCCGACACGGTGTCGGTGATCCAGATCGAGACGCTGCTGGCCAAGGCCGCCAAGCCGGTGGCCAATGTCAACAACCCGTTCAACAACTATGCGCCGGTCGCGGTGAAGGACGTCACCAAGCAGTTCCGCAACCTGCAGCTGGGCGATTTCCTCAAGGCGCAGTCGGTCAACGATGACCTGGTCTCGATGGCCGATCCGGGCTATTTCAAGCAGCTCGACAGCATGGTCGCCAGCCTCAAGCCGGAGCAGTGGAAGGCGTATCTGCGCTGGCGCGTAGGCGATGCCATGGCGCCGTACCTGTCCAAGAGCTTCCGCGATGCCGAAGGCAATTTCCGTGGCCGCCTGCTGCGGGGCGACACCTTGCCGCCGGCGCGCTGGGTGCAGGTGCTGGACGCGATCAATGTCGCCGCCGGTCCGATGCTCGGCCATGAGTATGTCGAGCGGTACCTGAGCGCCGATGCGCGCCGCCAGGCCGCGGTCATTGCCGACCAGGTGCGCGAGGCGCAGTTGGCAGCGCTGGGCCGCACCGGTTGGGGCAATGGCGCGGTTGTGGAGGAAGCCAAGGCCAAGCTGCAGGCGATGAAGATCGAGATCGGCGCACCGCGCCGCGACCTGGACTACAGCGTGCAGCCGATGGGCCGCGGCAGCTTCGGCGGCAACATGCTGATCGCATCGACCTGGCGCCACCGCGAGGAGATGAAGCGCATCGGCAAGGGCAACGCCGACCGCCGCTGGGACGTGCTGCCGCAGCAGCCAGCGCTGGCCTACGACATCGCGCAGAACCGCTTGATCGTCACCGCCGCGGTCCTGCAGCCGCCGGTGTTCGCGGCCGGCGGCGATCCGGCTGCGCAGTACGGCGCCTACGGTGCGCTGGTAGCACGCGAGATCACCCGGGCGATCGACGCCAAGGGTGCGCAGGTCGACGCACAGGGCCAGTTGCGCATGTGGTGGACCCCGGCCGAACAGACCGCCTGGACCTCGCTGACCAGCCGCGTCGCGGCGCAATTCAGCGCCCTGCCCTATCCGGGCCTGACCGGGACCAAGGTCAACGGCGCGCTCACGGCCGACTCCAACCTGGCCGACCAGGTCGGTGTGGAATTGGCCTGGCAGGCCTTCACCACGACCCAGCCGGCCGCAGCGGTGCCCAGCAAGCAGGCCTTCTTCAATGCCTGGGCCGGGCTGTGGGCGCAGCAGGTCTCGCCGAACGAAGCCGTGCAGCGCGCGGCCACCGATATCCGTGCGCCGGGCCTGTGGCGCGTCAACGCCCCGCTGTCGAACCTGCCGGAGTTCGGCGCGACCTTCCAGTGCAAGGCGGGCCAGCCGATGCTGCGGGCGGACGCGGAGCAGTTGAAGATCTGGCGCTGAGCCGGGATCGCTGAGAAGCAAAAAGGGCGCGGAGTGATCCGCGCCCTTTTTTGTGGTTCGCGCCTGAGCGCTGCCGGCATCGTTCTCGGGGCTGAGCCCCTCCTACAAATGCGGGGCGCGCCTGTAGGAGCGGCTTCAGCCGCGACTGCCATCTGCAAGCGCGCGACGCCCTAGCCGCAATGCGAGGTTTACTTCACCCGGCGCAGGTGCGGCGGCCGCGGCTTGCTGCCGCCAAAGGGGGGCTGGCCGCGCCAGTAGCGGATCAGCAGCCAGCCGAACAACATGCCGCCGAGGTGAGCGAAGTGCGCCACGCCCGGTTGCCAGCCATTGAAACCGGCCAGCAGCTCGATCGCGCCGAAGACGATCACGAAGGTGCGTGCCTTCATCGGGATCGGCGGGAACAACAACATCACCCGCTGGTTCGGGAACAGCATGCCGTAGGCCAGCAGCAGACCGTAGATGGCACCGGAGGCGCCGACGGTGGGATAGGCATCACCGCCCTGGGAAACCGTCCACCAGCCGACCAGCAGCTGGCACAGTGCCGCGCCCACGGTGCATACCAGGTAATAAGTGAGGAAGCGCTTTTCGCCCCAGGTCTGTTCCAGCGGCGCGCCGAACATGAAAAGCGCGAACATGTTGAACAGCAGGTGCATGAAGCCGCCATGCAGGAAACCGTAGGTCAGCAGCTGCCAGATCTGGAAGTTCTGCGCGGGCGAGAACGGGTCGAAGCCGCCTTCGCTCACCGGCCACAGCATCAGTGGCGCCAGGGCATCGCCCAGCACCATTTGCAGCAGGTACATCAGGCCATTGGCGATCAGCAGGGCCTTGGTGACGGTGGGCAGTCGCGAGAACATGGGAGCATCCGTGGGAACCGCCGCCATGATAGCCGCTAGCCCCGGCGTGGCCCCCACAGGGCGGCGTCGAGGGGTGCTTCCGGTTTGGCCCGCTTCACCCGCCCGCGCTCCACCCGCACGCCTTCGGCGCGCAGGCGCTGGCTCTGCTCGCGCCAGCCACGCGAGCCTTCCGGCATGGCGATCCGGCCATCGGCGCGCAGCACCCGGTGCCAGGGCAGGTCCGGATCTTGGTTGCCCGCCAGCACCTTGGCGACCAGCCGCGCGCGTCCCGGTAGCCCCGCGCGCGCGGCCACCTCGCCGTAACCGGCGACCTGGCCGGCGGGAATGGCCTTGATCGCGCGCAGGATGCGCAGCCGCGCCTCGTCGGCCGGCAGGGCGGCCGGTGTGGGCAGGCGCGGGACGATCGTGGTTTTGCGCGCAATGGGCATGACCGCGGAATCTACCAGGCTGCGCGTCAGCGCATCAGCACCACTTCTTCCGACGAGGTCGGATGAATCGCCACGGTGTCTTCGAACTGGCGCTTGGTCACGCCCATCTTCAGCGCCACTGCGAAACCCTGCAGCATCTCGTCGGCGCCTTCGCCGAGCAGGTGGATGCCGACGATGCGCTCTTCGGCGCCCACGCACACCAGCTTGAACAGGCTGCGCTGCGGCGAGTCGGCCAGTGCATGCAGCATCGGCCGGAAGTGGCTGGTGTACACCCGCACCTGCTCGCCGCCGAAGCGCTCGCGCGCCTCTTCCTCGCCGAGCCCCACCGCGCCCAGCGGCGGGTGCGAGAACACCACGCTGGGGACATTGTCGTAATCCAGCCGCGCCTCGGGCTGCCCGCCATAGAGGCGGTCCATCAGCTTGCGCGCCGCGGCAATGGCCACCGGCGTCAGCCCGACCTTGCCGGCCACGTCGCCCACCGCATGCACGCTGGGAACGGCGGTGTCCTGGTACGCGTCGACCAGGATCTCGCCATGCTCGCCCAAGGCGATGCCGAGTTTCTCCAGCCCGAGGTTGTCGGTGTTGCCACGGCGGCCGATGGCGAAGAACACTTGATCGAAGCGCTGCTCGGCACACAGGTCGCCGGTGCCGCCCAGCCGCAGCGCGTGATCTTCATCGCGCCACAGGCGGTTGGCGCGGTATTCGAAATGCACGCGCACGCCCTGCTGGCGCAGGTTCTCGGCCAGTTGCGCGGTCACCTCGGCATCGAAGCGGCCAAGCAGGCGCTGGCCCTGCACGAAGACATGCACGCGGCTGCCCAGGGCCTGCAACAGGCCGGCCAGCTCGATGGCGATGTAGCCGCCGCCAATGATCGCCACTTGCTCAGGCGCCGCGCAGAGGTTGAAGAAGTCGTCCGAGACGCTGCCCAGGTCGGCGCCCTCGATCTGCGGCAGCAGCGGATGCGCGCCGGTGGCGATGACAATGTGGTCGGCGCTGGTATGCACGCCGTCGGCGCAGGACACGGTGTGGGCGTCGATCAGGTGGCCGCGCTGCGGCAGCAGCACGATGCCGTCGGCATCCAGGCGGCGGCGGTAGCTGGCATGGATATTGGCGATATAGCCCTGGCGATGGGTCACCAGCTCCTTCCACGACAGCCGCGGCGGCACGACGTCGAAACCGAGCGCGCCGGCCAGCTCGATCTTGGCGGCCAGGTCGGCCGCCAGCCACATCGCCTTCTTCGGCACGCAGCCGACATTGACGCAGGTGCCACCGAGCGCGCCGGGCTCCATGATCGCCACGCGCGCGCCATGATGGGCCGCGCGAAAGGCCGCGGCCAGGCCGCCGGAGCCGCCGCCCATCACCAGAACGTCGTAGTCGTGTCGCGGGCTCATGCGAATCTCTCGGGCCGGTAGGGATGGGGGTCGATCGCCGGCTCGCGGCCGGTCATCAGGTCGGCCATCAGTTGTCCGCTCGCGCTGCTCATGCTGATACCGAGCATGCCATGCCCGGCGGCGATCCAGACGTGTTTACGGCGCGGTGCGCGGCCCAGTGCCGGCAGGTCGTCCCAGGTCATTGGCCGCCAACCGTACCAGCGCTCCTGCACCTGGGCGCCGGCGGGTTCGTGCAGATACTCGGCCGCGGCACGTTCCAGCGCAGCCAGGCGGGTCGCGTTGAGGCGGGTGTCGTAGCCGGAGAACTCCATCGTGCTGCCCACGCGCAGGCCGCTGTCCCACGGCGTCACGAACACCCAGCGGTCCTTCAGCACCACCGGACGCTTGGGCGCCAACGCCGGCCGGCTGTAGGTGATGGAATAGCCCTTGCCTGGTTGCACGGGCAGGCGCAGTCCGGCGGCAGCGGCCAGGCGCGGCGACCACGGGCCGGTGGCGACGATCACGTCGCGGGCCCGGCGCGGACCGACCGAGGTTGCCAGGCGCACGCCCTGCGCGTCTTCTTCGAACCCCTCCACGCTGACCTGTTCTTCAATCGCGCCGCCGCGCCTGGCCAGCGCCGCGGCGAGCCCGGCGGTGTAGCGGTCGGGCCGCAAATGGCCGTCGCCGGGAAAGCGAATCGCGCCGGCCAGGCCTTGCCGGAATGCAGTGTCTTCAGCGGTGTAGGCGGCGCCGTCGATGGCTTCGGTGCGTACGCCGAGCGCTTGCAGCGCTTCGCACTCGCGCAGGTAGTAGCGGAAATTGCGCTCGTTGCGGAAAACGTAGTCGAGCCCGTCCTGGCGGAACTCGCAATCCAGCTCATAACGATCGATCCAGCTGCGCAGGCGCTGCGCCGAATCGTTGAGCAGTGCCGCGCGCGCTTGCGTGCTGTGCAGCCAGTCGCGCGGATTGCAGCGGCCGGCAAAGCGCAGGAACCAGCGCCATAGTGCCGGGTCCAGGCGCGGTGGCACGTACAACGGCGCATCGGGGCTGAACATCCAGCGCAGCGCTTGCCACGGCATGCCCGGCGCCGCCAACGGCGGCGCATGACTGGGGGTGAGGGTGCCGCAGTTGCCGTGCGAGGTCGCCGCGCCCACCCGGCCTGCGTCGAGCACGCGCACGCCGCGCCCGGCTTCGGCCAGCGCCAGCGCACACGCCAGGCCGATCGCACCGGCGCCGATCACTACGACATCGTCGTGGGGAATACTCACCTGCGCAGTGTAAGACCCACCCCGCACGCGCGGCAGCCGCGTACTCAGGCCACGCCGTTGCGCCGGCGCAACGGCGGCCACTGCAGATAGGTGAAACCGCGCCACAGCCATTCCACCGGACCGAAGCGGAAGTAATGCAGCCACGCATGGCTGGCGAGCACCTGCAATGCGAACAGCCCCAGCGCGAACGCAGGCTGCCAGGCCCGCGGCAGGCGTTCGAACAGCCCGGCGCCATAACCGTAGAACAGCAGCGTGCACACCAGTGATTGCAGCAGGTAGTTGCTCAGCGCCATGCGCCCGGCCGCTGCCAACCATGCCAGCGCGGCTACCCAGCGCGTGACCCAGGCCAGGTAGCCCAGGCACATCAGCAGGTTCGCCAGCGAGGCCAGGGCCCAGGCCAGCGACAGCGACAGGTCCAGGCGCGCGGGGTCCATCCACGGCGAGATCCGGTAGCTCACCGCCATCAGCGCGATGCCCAGCGGTAGCGCGCCCCAGCGCAACAGCGCGAACAGCCGTGCGTGGCGGTCGGGCGCGGCGATCACGCCGCTGCGCACGAACCAGGTGCCGAGCAGGAACATGCCGAGCATGGTCGGGCCGTTTACCAGCAACGACCGCAGCGACTCACCCAGGTCGCCGGCGCGCTGTGCGGTCGCCTGCGCATAGGTGCCGGCGCCGAACGCCTGCCGCTGCGCTTCCAGCGCGTGCTGCCATTGCCGGCCGACTTCGGCGATCTGCTGCTGGAAACCGGCATCGTGCTGCGCCAGCGTGCCGATCGCACCGAACAGCAGCACCCAGGCCGAGGCGAACAGATAGACCACCAGTGCCAGCGCCGGCAGCCACCGCGTCGGCGCCTCGACGAAGGCCAGCAGCAGCAACGACAGCAGCGCGTAGCTGACCAAAATGTCACCGGACCACAGCAGCAACGCGTGCGCCAGGCCGATCAGCAGCAGGCCGCCACTGCGTCGCAGGTACATCGGCACGAACGGCCGGCGCGCGCCCTCGGCACGCGCCGACATCACCGCGAACCCCATCCCGAACAGCAGCGAGAACAAGGTGTAGAACTTGCCCTGCACGAAGAAGTACACCGCCGCGTCGGCCAGGCGGTTGGCGCCGCTCAGGCCCGGATCGACGCCGGTGAGCGCAGCGTTCAGCGGCCCGACGAAGCCTTCGATGTTCATCAGCAGGATGCCGAACAGCGCAAACCCGCGCAGCACGTCGAGCAGGACGATGCGCTCGGCCGGGGCAATCGGCTGCAGGGCGGTCGGTTTCATGGTCACACGATAGCGTGGGCGGCGGCCGGGGCCGGCAATGGCGGCGCCAGAAAAGCAAACGGCCCGCCGAAGCGGGCCGCGTGGCAGCGCCAGAGGCGCTTAGTGGTGGTGACCACCGTCGCCATGCACATGGCCGTGTTCGGTTTCTTCGGTGCTGGCTTCGCGCACGTCGATGATCTCGACGTCGAAATGCAGGTCCTTGCCGGCCATCGGATGGTTGAGATCCACGTCCACCACGCTCATGCCGACCTTCTGCACGGTGACCGCACGCGGACCGAAATTGGTCTGCAGCACGACCTGCATGCCCGGCACCAGCTTGGTGCTGCCGAAGTGCTTCTTCGGCACGCGCTGGCCCAGGCCCTCGCGGCGCTCGCCGTAGGCGTCGGCGGCCGAGACATCGACGCCGAAGCTGTCGCCGGCTTCCTTGTCCATCATCGCCTGCTCCAGGCCCGGGATGATGTTGCCGTGGCCGACCAGGATCGCCAGCGGCTCGCGCTCCTTGGAACTTTCGATCGGCTCCTGGCCAACTTCGGAGACGGTGTAGTGGAAACGGACGACGCGGTCTTTTTCGATCTTCATGGTGGCTCTGGCTGGGGCTGCCCGATGCAGGCAGAGGACGGCTTGTCGGCCGCCGGAGGCGCCGCCATGATGGCGGCCATTCAAACCGCGCATTATCCCGGCTCAATGCACAACACGCCAGCCGTTCGACCCGAGACCGCCGCGCCCTGGGTGCGCCCGGCCCGCCTGATCCTGCTGGCCCTGGCCCTGGCCCTGGGGCTGGCCGGCTGTGCCAGCAAACCCCCGCCGCGCAAGGCCGGCCTGCCTCCGGCCCGAAGCTGGCCGCAGGTGGCCCCGGCCGACCCGGCAGCCGCCAACGCCGTGCTGATGCGCGCCCTGGGCCTGGTCGGCACCCCGTACCGCTACGGCGGCAACACCCCCGACGGCGGCTTCGACTGCAGCGGGCTGGTCACCTACGTCTACCGCGACATGCTCGACCTGCGCCTGCCGCGCAGCTCGAGCGAACTGGCCGCCGTACAGGGCCCGAAGATCGCCCCGGAGCGGCTGGCAGCCGGCGACCTGGTGTTTTTCGGCAACCGCGGCAACGTCTCGCACGTCGGCATTTATGTCGGCGAAGGCCGTTTCGTGCATGCCCCGAGCAGCGGCGGCACGGTCCGCCTGGACACCCTGGACGGCTATTACTGGCGAGACCACTACACGGGGTCAAAACGTGTATTACATTGAATTGTGACGCACAGCACGTTGTGAAAAACGGAAATTTAACGGTATTTGAACCTCACGCCGGCTTCACCAGGGCATCATCGCGCATCGCCTGCCGCAATGTGATCCCAGCGTGACGACCGACGAATTGTCTTTCACCCCGCGTTTCCTTTCCCGGAACTCGCTCCGCCTGCTCTGCACCACCGTGCTCTGCCTGGCTGCCACTCCGGTGCTGGCCCAGAACGTGGACAAGCTCGCCGCGACGCCCGACCTGACTCCGCAAGACCCCGCCGCCAGCGCCGCCCCGGCCCCGCGCAGCCGCGCCGACGCCGCCGCCACCGCGACCCTGGCCGCCCTGCTGCCGCACCTGGCCGGCAACGACACCATTCCGCTGATGGACCGTTCGGCGATGTTCGCCGGCGACATCAGCCGCCTGCTGGCCAACTACGACGTTTCGCAGAGTGCGGCCGACCGCGCCGAGATCGCCGTCAACGACGGCAAGGTCCAGACCATCCTCAAGCGCGCCATGGGCCTGCTGGGCACGCCCTATCGCTGGGGCGGCACCTCGCCGGACGGCTTCGATTGCAGCGGCCTGGTCGGCTATGTGTTCAAGAACGCCCTGGGCATCGAGCTGCCGCGCGTCTCGCGCGAGATGGCGCATGACGATGCGGCTGCGCTGATCAAGGACCGCGGCGCCCTGACCGCCGGCGACCTGGTGTTCTTCGGCCGCCGCGGCCGTGTCGACCATGTCGGCATCTATGTGGGCGATGGTCGCTTCCTGCATGCGCCGAGCCGTGGCAAGGATGTGCAGATCGACACCCTGGCCAGCGGCTACTGGAGCGAGAAGTTCGTGCAGGCGCGCCGGGTGCTGTAAGCGTCTATCGGAGCGTTTGTAGAAGAAGGCCGCGCGAGCGGCCTTTTTTTGTGGCTGAAGTTTGTGTGGCGGCTAGTGCCCTGGCTTGCGGCTGGGGCCCCGTTCCCTCGCGGGAACGACTAGCGAGCCATGGCATGCACTGACGAGCTGCCGTCCTTCCCCCGCTGCGGGGGAAGGTGCCCCGACAGGGGCGAATGAGGGCGCTCTCTCTTAAAACCCGCGACCCTCTGTCGGGCGTTCGGGGGCAGGGGCTTGCTCGGGGGCCTGAGGCGACATGGATGTCGCCGCCGGAGCCCCGCAGGATGCAGTTTTTGGCGTTCCCCGAACAAGGCCCTGGCCCCGAACGCCGCTAGCCATCTTGCGCTGCCCGTGAATCGACAATTGGACTCAGCGCTCTGCCCCAACCTGATACTGCGCCACCGTTTCCTCGATCCCCTTGCTCAACTCCATCACCTTCAGCGCGTACTCGGCCAGCCGCTGGTCGGCCGGTGTCTCCGGTTGCCAGCTCGGGACAACCACCGGGGTGGCGTGGTCATCGTCCATCGCCACGAACACGATGATGCAGTGGGTGCACAGGCGCGATGCCCCGCCGACCGGGCTGCGCGCCCAGACGTCGATGGCGAAGTGCATGCTGGTGCGGCCGGTGTAGACCAGCTTGGCCGATACCGTCACTACGTCGCCGATCAGGATCGGGGCGACGAAGCGGATGCCGCCTACGGCCACGGTCACGCAATAGCGGCTGCTCCAGCCGCTGGCCGCGGCGAAGCCGACCTGGTCGATCCACTTCATCACCACGCCGCCGTGGACCTTGCCGCCAAAATTCACATCGTTCGGCTCGGCCAGGAACCGAAAGTTCAACGCGCGCTCTTCGCCACTCACTCGACCGGCTCCTGTTGTGGGGGCGGCCAGTTTGCCATGCCCTCGGCCCGGCGCCGCCTGGCCGGTCCGGCGCCGAATCGGCGTTGACTGAAGTGTCTGCCCCCGGGGGTACCGGCCAGGGCGGACCCCGCGATATCCGTGGTCCCGCGCCAGCGGGCGCCAGGCTATCGACCGGACAGGGGGCGGCCTGGCCGGAAGCTGCTTTGTCTCTCCAGCGCTCCGCCCCGCGCAGGCTACAGCGTGGGCGGGACGTGCATGGCAGCTATTCCTGATTTCAACCGGCGGTGCGTGATCTGGTTCGGCCAGCCGCATGCGCAGGAACGAGAGATCCTGGCCGCGGCAGGCTGGCGTCTGCGCATCGTCGAGCGCGATGACGAAGTGGGCATTGGCCTGCGCAGCGACGACCTGGTCGTCGGCCTGGTCGACCTGCGCGAGAACGGCGCCGACCTGGCGCGTGTGCAACGTCTGCTCGACACCCATCGCTATCTGGCGCTGATGGCCGTCACCGCGGCCGAGGCCAATGGCAGCGAGCCGATCGAGCAATTGCTCGAACAATGCATCGAGACCTTCAGCAGCCCACTGGACCCGCGTCGCATCGTGCAGGCGTTGCGGTTGCTGGAATCGCCGGCGCAAGGCGACCACCGGCACGGCGTGGAAGCACTGATCGGCGACAGCTCGATCATGCGCGCCACCCACGCGCGCCTGCGCAAGTTCGCGCCGGTCGAGCTGCCGGTGCTGGTGACCGGCGATACCGGCACCGGCAAGGAAGTTGCGGCCCGGGCCATCCATGAATTGTCGCCACGCGCCGGGCGCGCCTTTGTCGCGGTCAATTGCGGCGCCCTGCCCGCCAGCCTGGTGCAGTCGGAGTTGTTCGGCCACGAGCGCGGTGCGTTTACCGGCGCCGCGGCCCGGCGCCTGGGCCTGTTCGAATCGGCCAGCGGCGGCACCGTGTTCCTCGATGAGATCGGCGACCTGCCGCTGGATGCGCAGACCAACCTGCTGCGCGTGCTGCAGGAAGGCACGATCGAGCGGGTGGGCAGCAACCAGCCGGTGAAGGTGGATGTGCGGGTGATCGCCGCTACCCATGTCGATCTCGAACAAGCCGTGGCGGCGGGCCGTTTCCGCCGCGATCTCTATTACCGGTTGAATGTCCTGCGCCTGCCGATGCCGGCGCTGCGCGAACGCGGCAGCGACATCACCCTGCTGGCGCAGCACTTTCTCGATCGCTTCCGCGACCACCACCCAACCCGCGCGCGCGGCTTCTCGACTCTGGCACTCCAGGCCATGGCGGCCTTCGACTGGCCCGGCAATGTGCGCGAACTGCTCAACCGGGTGCAGCGTGCGGCGGTCATCGCCGAGCAGGAGCTGATCACCGATGTCGACCTGGAACTGGCCAGCGCACCCGTCTCGCCGCGCCCACGCCTGGACCTGGCGCGCGACCGCGCCGAGCGCGATGCCTTGCTGCTGAGCCTGCGCCAAAGCCAGTACAACGTCAGTGCCTGCGCGCGCAAGATGCAGGTTTCGCGGGTCACGGTGTATCGCTTGTGCCGCAAGCACGGCGTTGCGCTGGGACGCGAGCCGTGACTCACAGCATGTAGGGCACCTTGAATGCCAGGCTGAAGTCCGGCGAATCCGGGGTCAGGCCAACGCCGAGCAGGGTCACCAGGGTGGCATGCGAGTTCAGCGCATAGGTCACGCCGAAGTTGAGCGTGCCGGCGTTGGCGTCACTGCCGATCACCTTGACCCACTGGCCATTCTCATAGCGGGTGGAAGCGCGGCCGCTGAGCTTGTCGCTGAAGGACAGGCTCAGGCTGGTGCGCTCGTTGAAGGCGAAGGCGACACCGGCACCGAAGTAGAACGAGTCGCCGAGCCGCACTTCACCCGAATTGACCGTGTCCGGATTGCTGTCGATGTCGTCGAAGCTGCGCTTGAACGAATAGATGTAGCCGATGTTGGCGAACAGGATCGCCGGATCTGCGGTCTTCACCGCCGACAGGCCGATGTTGCCTTGCCATAGACCATTGCCGGTGGGTTGCTGGCTCGGCACGGCGAAGCGGATGAACTGGTCGTCGTCGCGCTCCAGCACCCGCCAGTCCACGCCATAGGGCGCGCGGCCGGTGGGCGCGGTGACGCCGAAGGTCAACACGGTTTCAGGCACCCTGCCCTTCTCCGGGAACAGCCGGTAGTTGCCGCTCAGGGCCACATCGCCGATACCGCCGCCGGTGGTCTCCTCCTGCGCGATGGCCGCCGCCGAGCCGCCGGCGCCGCCCTTCTGATAGACCGTCTTGCGTTCCAGGAACGGAATATCGGCGTTGAGGGTCAGGTTCGGGCTGACGCCCCAGCGGAACGCCAGGTTGTAGGTCAGCGAATCGGATTCGACGTTCTCGATGGCGATGTTGCCGAGGAAGATCGCATCCAGCGCCAGGAAGCCGTTGAGCGTGAGCAGCTTGCGGTCGTAGCGGGCGTAGGTGAGGCTGTTCTCGATCGTAAGGCGCTGGTTGAACAGCGCGCGTACCTGCTGCTTGACGTCATCGACGCTGCGGCGCGTGTCGGCCTTGGCCTGCTGGCCTTCGGCCGCGCTGCTGGCATAGCCGGCGCCGGGCGGCGGGGGTGCGGCATCGCGCGACGGCGCGTCGGCGGCGTCGGCGGCCACGGCCGCAGCTGCGGCCGGCACCGCGGCGGTGGCGGTGATGGGTGCGGCACCGGTCTTGCCGGCCAGCCGCGCCTGCATCGCCTGCACCTGCACGTCGAGCTCGCGCAAACGCCGCACTTCCTGGGCGTAGTTCGCCTTCAGTGCTTCCAGCTGCGCCATCAGTTCCTTGACGTCGGCGGCATCGGCTGCGGTTCCCGCGGCCGCAGGCGCCGGCGCGTTCTGCGCCAACACCGGGCTGCTGCTGCCCCACAGCGCAGCCAGGGTCGCACCGGCCGCCGCTCCGTATCGCATCTTCCTTTGCATTTGCACGTTCTCCCCCGTCGCCGCCACGGCGCGGTTTCAGTGATCGAAGGGACTACTGGCCCAGCCCTGGGCCGATGCCGCGCGCCAGGGTGATGGCCTGGGCAACGTTCTGGTTCAGGGGCAGGTTGTTGGACATCGTCTGCCGCACCAGGTCCAGCTGCAGGCGGTTGCTGACCTGCTGCGCATCGCCGGTGAGCTGGATGCTCTGGCCGACGCTGCCATTGCGGATCCACTGCTGCACTTCGCCTTGGCCTGCGATCAGCAGGAGCACGCCAGCCGCGCCGTTGCCATAGTTGGCTGTCGCAGTGGCCGCGCCATCGGTGACGCTGGTGGTCGCCGGATTGGCCAGGGTGGCCGCCGGGGTCGGCGGCGCGCTGCCATCACGCACCGTGAGCTGGGTGTTGTTGGTGGCGGCATTGCCATGGCCGGCCACTTGCACGCTTTGCACCAGGCCGGCCACGTTCTGCAGGCCACTGGCATCGACGCTGCGCTCGGGCGCGGCGTTGGCGGGTGCCGGTGTCGCCGCTTGCGCGCTCGCTACCGGTGCCGGCGCCGGGTTCGCTGTGGCGGCCGCCACCTGGGCCGTGCTCGCCTGCGGCATCGGCGCATCGGCGGGGGTGATGTTCACTGTCGGGGTGAAAGTCACTTTCGGCACGTTGCCGCCGTGGCTGAAATCCATCGCCACCTTCATGGTGCTTTCCAGCACCTGCCCGGTCGCGGTCTGCCAGGTGGAGATCATCGATACGCCGAACCACGCCACCGAGTTGTCGCCCACGGTATAGCGGCCGCGCATGCCAGCCAGTTCGTCGTCGGAGATTTCACTGATGCCGCTGCCGGTCGCCGCCGGTGCCTGCTCTGCGCCTTGCTGCGCGCAAGCATTGAACGCGGGCTGCAGCATGGCCGCTCCAAGGGCCAGCAACAGGGGATTGGGCTTGTTCATTGCATTACTCCTTCAGAACAGGTCGGCATGGGTGAAGCCGAAGTCGACCAGCTCCGCTTCGGTGATCGGCCCCTGCCGCGCATACAGGGCGCGGGCACTGGGTCGGCTGCTGGGTTGCAGCAGGACGGTATTGCGGTCGAAGTCGCTGCCGATGACCACGAACACCGCACGCGAGGGCCACGCTTCGAGGAATTCGGAAACAGGAATGTTGCGGTTGCCCAGGATCGGGTCGGCCAGCTCGACGCGATCGTCGATGACCTGCTTGAGCACCACGAAATGGCGGAACCCACGCACGTCCATCAGCACCAGGCCGGGCACGCGCAGGTTGCGCAGGCGATCTTCATTGATGCGGTAGCCGCGCCCGCGCATGCCGAGCGATTCGACGTAGCGCTTGATGTCCAGCAGGGAGAAACCACGCTCCTGGACGATCTGCGGGTCGGACACCCCCATCATGCCTTCGATCACCGCATGCTCGTCGACATCGACGTTGTAGCCATACTTGAGAATGGTGGCCAGGGCCGCCGCGCCGCAGCTGTAGTCGGTCTGCTGGCGCACCAGGTAGCGGTAGCGCCCCTCGTGCATGCTCTCCACCTGCCCGTTGTAGAGCGCGCCATTGGGCAGCACGCCGGCAAACGAAATTTCACCGGCCCATGCCCGGGGGCATAGCAACAGCAGCAGGCACAGCAGGATCGAAGACTTCATCGCGCAGGCTTCCGGGGTTGGAAGCCCCCGTCCCAGGGGGACTAGGAACGGGGGCTTCCGGGGTGGCCCGGCCATTGGCGGATGGCCGGGTTTGTTGCTCCTAACGCCAGATGCCGGCGGCGCCGGCCAGGCGTGTTACTCGCCGCCGCCAGGACCGGTCGGACCGGCGGTCGACGGCTGCGCCACGGCCAACGCCAGGCTGTTGGCCTGCAGGTTGCCGGTGCCCGACGCGACGTTGACGCCGATGTTGCCGGACGCACCGGAGAACGCCGAGCCCGACAGCGAAGCGGTGTTGGTCGCATCGACCACTACCCACTGGGTGCTGCGCACGGTGCCGCTGAGCGAGGCATACAGGTCGGCTACGCCGAGCTCCACGAAGCCCAGATCGCCTTCCTCGGTGCCCTCGTAGGTGCCTTCGCTGTCGTTGTCGAATGCGATGCCGCCCACGCCGTCGCGATTCGGGTTGGCGATCGCGCCGCCAATCTCGTTGTCCATATCGAGATGGCCGGTTTCACTGCCGTTCGGATGCGGCAGCGCGCCGTCCCAGCTGTCGAGGTAGAAATTGCCCTGCTGGTACGAGTTGCCGGTGCTGGCGGTCTCGCCCGAAGCGGTACCTTCGTAGCCACCCACGCCTACAGCGGCGGTATAGCCACGCACGTTGCCGCGCAGGGTGACGTCGACGCTGTCGGTGAAGCGCTCGACATAGCCGGCGTTGCTGGTGGCATTGCCGCTGGACACCTGGTTCGACGAGATCGACGCCTGCGCCATCGCGCTGGTGGCGACCGAAGCCGACAGCGCGTTCTTCTGCGCGTTGTTGTTGCCCGAGGCGACGTTGGCACCGATGTTGCCGGACGCGGCGCTGAACGCGTTGCCACCCAGCGAAGCAGCGTTGGTCACGCCTTCGTTGATGGTGGTGTTGTCCATGCCCGCCTGGTTGACGAACACTTCCGCATCGGCCATGCCGAAGGCGAAGCTGCTGTCGGCGGCCGAGAGCGCGGCGGCGTTGTCCTGGGCATTGTTGTCGCCGGCGGCGACGTTGAAGCCCAGGTTGCCGGATGCTTCGGAGGCCACGTCATCGGCGATCGAGGCGTCATTGGTCAGCGACTCGTTCTCGCCGCTGTTGCCGCTGATCGACTGGCGGTTGTCGATGACCGAGATGGCCGCCGAGTCCAGGTCGATGTTGCCGGTGATGGTCGGGTCGCCACTGAAGTTGATGTCACTGCTCAGGCGCAGGTCCTTCTCCAGGTTCACGTCCATGCCATGGTTGTTCTTGTCGCGATTCTCATCGCCACCGACCGTATAGCTCTCGTTGACGGTGACATTGCGCGTCTCGTCATAGGAGATGTTGGTGTCTTCGTCGGTGCGGGTGCCGTCATAGCGCAGGCGCGCGGCGGCATCCAGGCGCAGGCGCGCCGAAGCGTCGAGGGCCAGGTCAACGTCGGTGTCGACGTTGGTGTTGGTGTTGGTGTTGGTATTCGTATTGGTATTGGTGTTCGTGTTGGTCGTGGTGTTGGTGGTCGTGGTGGTATCGGTATCGGTGTTGGTATTGGTGGTGTCGTTGTCAGTCGTGTTCAACCAGGTGCGCGACTCGACCACGTTGTGCAGGTGGTTGATGTTGGCGCTTGCGTTCTGGTCGTCCTGCGCACTGGCTGCCGAGCTGAAAACCAGCGCGGAAACCGCCATGGCGAGTACTGTCCATTTGTGATTCGCGTTCATGGTGCCCTCTTCGTATGTGCTGACTATCGGGTGGTGGTACGTCTCACGGACCCTGTACGGACAGGCTCAACTGGTTGCCTGTCGCGTTTCCGGAACCCGCGATCTGATTGAGTTGCAGGACACCGCCGAATCCCCGCAACGCCGTCGATTCGACGGCGACGTTGCGGGTACCGCCGGGCTGGTCCTTTTCGACCTGACCCTGCCCCCCTGCCGACGCGAACGAGGCGAGCGTGTCGTCGTTCGTTTCGCGTATGCCCTGGTCGGCCAGCGTCGCGGTGACGACGTTCAATTCGGCGTTGCCACTGCCGCTGGCCTGATTGATGGAAGCGATGCCGCTGGCGCCGGAGAGCGCCTCGCCGGCCACGGTGGCCGAGGCTGCGCGCGGGGAGTCATAGCGGTCGCTTGCGTAGATCTGGTTGGACTGCACCGAAGCCCGCGCACGGCCGCCATTGGCCAGCGCGCGCAGGTTGGCTTGCAGGTTGAGGTCGCCGGCGGCCTGGTTGACCGCGATGGCGCCGCTGGCGCCGGAAAGCGCGCGGCCATCAATACGGCTGTCGGCCAGGTAGCCGAGCATCTGTGCGTAATCGTCCGCTGCTTGCGCCGCTGCGGTGGTGGGCAGCAGGGCCAGCAACAGCAAACCCGTCAGGAGCCGGAGCGCGGTCATGGTCAGTGCCCCGGTCCGCCGGCCGCGGCCGGGGTACCCATGGGGAATTGCGACAAGGCGCCCATCACCTGGTCGCCGATGCCGCGCGTGGCATTGCCCACCGCGCCGACCGACCCATTGATGGTGTGGCTGAGGTTGTTGCCGTTGAGCAGGCCGTCGGTGCCGGCGACCCGTCCGAGCGTGCCGGTCACCGCGCTGCCGGTCATGCGTTCGACCGTGGTGGCGGGACGGCCACTGTGGTCGACCGCGCCTTGCAGGTTGGCGGTGGCGCCCATGCTGGCGTAGTCGTCGTCGGACAACTCGGCAAAGCCGTCATCGGTGCCCAGGGTGCGGCCGATCTCGCGCTGCGGCGAGGGGTTGGCGATCAGCGCTTCACCGGGGGGAGCCGGACGATAGGCCGGGCGCGTGGCGACATCGCGGATCAGGACCATTTCGCCGGCCACCGGATCCACGCCTTGGCGCGCACCGGCGCCGATCGGCTTGCCCAAGTCCTGGGCCTGCTTGCTATAGGGCGGTTCGGCCAGGCATGGCGCGCTGGCGAAAAGAATCACCAGGATCAGGAGCGGCGGCATCCGCCGCGAAGTCGGGCTTTCCATGGGACCTCCCCCACTGTGCAAGCGGAAGGAGGCAGAGCAGCTATCGTGCCAGGTGCGATTTTCCTGGCTTTTCAATCACTTGAAAAATACGGCCGGGTCGGCAGCGGGTGCACGCCTGTGACAGGTCACGCTTGCCGCATCGGGCACGACGCGCGTTCATGCGGCTGCGGCCCTTGTCGCGGCTGGCTCGGCGGGCGCTGTACAGATGTCGTTACAGGCCGGCGTACACCTTTACAACCGCTCCATCGGCTCGCCGGGTTCTTCGACCCCGACATTGCTGGAGGCCCGTTCGTACGCCTGGCGATCGAGCAGGCCGGTCTCCTTGGCCACCAGCACCGGCACCAGCATCTGCCCGGTGACGTTGGTCATGGTGCGCATCATGTCGAGCACGCGGTCGATCGCATACAGATAGCCGATCACTTCCAGCGGCAGGTTGGCCGCGCTCAACACCACGGTGGCCATCACCACCGCCGTACCGGGCACGCCGGCCGTGCCGAAGCTGCCCAGGACCGAGGCGACCAGCACGATGAAGTACTGGTCTGCGCTGAGCGGCACGCCGGTGTACTGGGCAATGAAGACCGCGCACAACGCCGGGTAGATCGCCCCGCAGCCGTCCATCTTGATGCTTGCGCCCAGCGGCACCGCGAATGCCGCGTAGTCCTTGTTGACGCCAAGGTTGTGGGTGATCGAACGCATCGCCACCGGCATCGCGGCAAAACTCGATGACGACACGAACGCCACCTGCATGCCCGGTGCGGCGCCGCGGAAGAACTTCAGCGGGTTCAGGCCATGGATCAGCAGCAGGCTGCCGTAGACCAGCACGATGTGGAGCGCGCAGGCGATGTACAGCGCCAGCACGAAGTTACCGAACGGCAACAGCTTCTCGAAGCCGTAGGCACCCACCAGGCCGGCGATCAGGCCGAACGTGCCGATCGGCGTGACCTCGAGCACGAAGCGGGTGACCTGGATCATGACTTCGCTCATCTGCGCGGTGAGCTTGCGCGCTTCGGCCACGCGCTCGCCCAGCTTCACCATCGCAAAGCCGAGCAAGGCGGCGAAGAAGATCACCGGCAGGATCGAACCACGCCCGGCCGCCAGCACAGTTTCACCGGCGGCGTTGGTGCGCGTACCGATGCCGGTCAAGGCGTAGAACGGGTTGGACGGAACGACATCGAGCAGGACCTTGATTGGGCTGGGCACATCGCGCGGCGTCCAGGCCGAGTCCACGCTCAGGCCGAAGTGGCCGGCGCCCGGCTGCATCAACGTACCCACCGCCAGGCCAATACACACTGCCAATGCGGCAGTCACCACGAACCACAGGAACGTGCGCCCGCCCAGCGCGGCCACCGACTTTTGTCCATGCAGCGCGGAGATCGCGTTGATAACGGCGAAGAACACCAGCGGCACCGCGATCATCTTGATCAAGGTGACATAGAGGTCGCCCAGCGGCTCGAACCAGGTCTTGGCGGCCGGCCCGAATGCCCAGCCAGCCAGTGCGCCGAGCACGAAGCCGGCGACCACGCGCTGCCAGAAGGGAATACGGAACCAGGCAGAGACCAGTTTCATGGGGGTTCGTCGCGAAGGAGTGGGGGTGCCAGGCGAGCTGACCGAGAAGCGTGGGAACCATAGCCGATCTGCCGCGCCGGCAAAACGCCATGGCTAGAACACCGGCTTGCCGCCATGAGTGTCACCCGGCTGCAGCGCTTGCCCGTTCATAATGACCACTGGCTCCCCGACCTACTGCTTTCCATGACTCGATCCGCCTTCGACCTGCGCCTGCCCACGCTCGGCCTGCTCTGCCCGCTCCTGCTTGCCGCCTGCGCCACTTCGGCCGGGCCTTCCACCGCCGCAGTAGCGCCGGTCGAGGTGCCCAGCGTGCAGCACCCCCAGCAGGAAACCCCGCAGTGGTGGTACCGCAGCGGCGCCGCGCGCGCGGCCGCCAATGGCGCGATGGCCGGCAAGGCGAAGAACGTGATCCTGTTCCTGGGCGATGGCATGAGCCTGACCACGGTGGCCGCCGCGCGCATCCTCGATGGCCAGCGCAAGGGCGGCCCGGGCGAGGAGAACCTGCTGTCGTGGGAGCAGTTCCCGGCGACGGCTTTCAGCAAGACCTACAACACCGACTCGCAGACGCCCGATTCGGCCGGCACCATGACCGCGATTGCCACCGGGGTGAAGACCCACATGGGCGCGATCGGCGTCAGCGCCGGCACTCGCGAGGGCTGCGCCGACAGCCTCGGCAAGGGCCTGCTGAGCTGGCTGACCCTGGCCGACAGCGCCGGCATGGCCACCGGCGTGGTCACCACCACCCGCATTACCCATGCCACCCCGGCGGCGACCTACGCCCATACGCCCGAACGCAACTGGGAAAACGATGCCGACCTGCCCGACAGCGCGCGCGCCGCCGGCTGCCGCGACATCGCCCAGCAATTGCTCGCCGCGCAACGCTTCGGCCGCGGGCCGCAAGTGGTGATGGGCGGCGGCCGCGGTGAAATGATGCCGGCCGGCGAGCGCGACCCGGAGTACGACGACAAGGTCGGCCTGCGCCTGGATGGCCGCGACCTGATCGCCGAGTGGAAACAGGCCCATCCGCAAGGCGCCTATGTCTGGAACGAGAGCCAGCTACAGGCCGCCGCCGGCGCGCCCGCGCTGCTGGGCCTGTTCGAGCCGGACCACATGCAGTATGACCACGACCGCGACCGCGGCCCCCAGGGCGAGCCCAGCCTGACCGAGATGACGCGCACCGCGATCCGCACCCTGTCGCGCGATCCCAACGGCTTCGTGCTGATGGTCGAAGGCGGGCGTATCGACCACGCCAACCACGCCGGCAATGCTTTCCGCGCGCTCGATGAAACCGTCTCGCTGTCCGACGCGGTGCGCGCGGCAGTGGAAACCGCGCCGGCCGACACGCTCATCATTGTCACCGCCGACCACTCGCACACCTTGAACTTCGTCGGCTATCCGGTGCGCGGCAACCCGATCCTGGGCAAGGTGCGCGGCCTGGGCGGCGAGGATGGCGACCGCAGCCAGTACGCGCGCGACCTCACCGGCCTGCCCTACACCACCTTGAGCTACGCCAATGGCCCCGGTTATGCCGGTGCCAGCAACGCGCAGCCGGCCGGGCCGAAGAAATTCAACCACGAACCGAGCAGCTTCGAGCCCAGCGCCGGGCGCCCCGACCTGAGCCACGTAGACACCGAAGACGCCAGTTACATGCAGGAAAGCCTGGTGCCGTTGAAGTCGGAGACCCATGGCGGCGAGGACGTCGGCATCTGGGCCACCGGCCCCGGCAGCGCGGCGCTCCGCGGCACCCTGGAAGAGAACGTGATCTACCACGTCATCGTCCAGGCCACGCCCAAGCTGCGCCAGCGCCTGTGCGCGCAAGGCACCTGCAATGCCGACGGCGTGCCGGTGACGCTGCCGCAACCCGAACGCTTCGAGCGCAAAGCGGCACAATGACTGGGTGAGCCCGGTTAGCGCCCGCCCCTTCTCGCCGTCCCCGCCGCGCGCCCTGCGCGCGGGCCGTGGCGCGCACTGCGGCGGCAAGCCGGCATGAAGGCCAACGAGGACGGCGTGCGCTTGCCACTGCCGGCGCACGCGCCCGGCGCGGTCGTGGTCGCGCTCAGCGGCGGCCTCGACTCCAGCGCCCTGCTGCATGCGCTGGCCGCCCTGCCCGGCTACCGCGCGCGCGGATTGCGCGCGCTACATGTCCACCACGGCCTGCACGCCGCTGCCGATGCCTGGCAGGCGCATTGCGAGGACTTCTGCGCCGCCCTCGGGGTGGCGCTGGAAGTGCGCCGCGTCGCAGTCGAGCGGGATAGCGGCCTCGGGCTCGAAGGCGCTGCCCGCGCCGCGCGCCGCGCCGCCTTCGCCGACAGCCTGAGGCCGGGCGAATGGCTGGCCCTGGCCCACCACCGCGACGACCAGGCCGAAACCTTCCTGCTACGCGCGCTGCGCGGCTCCGGCAGCGAAGGCCTGGCGGCGATGCAGGCGCAGTCCGCGTTCGCCGCCGGGCAGCTGTGGCGCCCCCTGCTGTCGCTGCCGCGTGCGCTGTTGCTCGAATACGCCCAACAGCACGGCCTGGCGTGGATCGAAGACCCCGCCAACGCCGAGCTGCAGCACGACCGCAACTTCCTGCGCCACCAGGTGATGCCGCTGCTGCGGCAACGCTGGCCGCACGTGGACGCAGCCTTTGCCGCCAGTGCCGGCCTCAGCGGCCAGGCCAGTGCATTGCTCGGCGTGCAGGAAGAAGCCTGGTTGTCGCGCCATGCCAGCGGCGATCGCCTCGACCTCGAAGCCCTGCGCAGTGCGCCGCCGGCACAGCGCGCACGCCTGCTGCGACGCTGGGTCGCGCAACAATCGGCACCGCCACTGCCTGCACGCGGCGTATGGGCGATCGACAACGAAATACTGGAACGCGATGACGGCGCCCGCTTTGCCTGGCATGGCGTGCAGGTCCGGCGCTGGCGCGGTGGACTGCACCTGTTGCGGGCCCTGCCGGCCTGGCCGCCGGATTGGCAGGCCGACTGGGATGGCAGCGCGCCGCTGGTCCTGCCCGATGGTGGCCGCCTGGTCCTGCATGGCGCCGCAAGCTTCACCGCGCCGCTGCAGGTACGTGCCCGGCGCGGCGGCGAGCGCCTGCGCCTGCCCGGCCGCGCGCATACGCGCCCGCTCAAGCACCTGCTGCAGGAATCGGCGCTGCCCCCCTGGCAACGGAGCACATTGCCGTTGCTGTGGGACGGCGAAGAACTGCTGGCGGCGGGCGCCGAGCTGATCTCGGCGCGGCTCTGGCAATGGCTGGCCGAGCACGACGCGCGCCTGCGCTGGCACGCAGCGGAATTGACCGTCCCGGCCGCGCCGCGCACACTTTAGCCATGCCCAAGACGTCCCCCAATGAGACCTCGCCGGTCGCGCGCTTCGAGCAATCGCTGGAAGAACTCGAGCAACTCGTCGCGAAGATGGAAGCCGGCGATCTCACGCTGGAACAATCGCTGAGCGCCTACGAGCGCGGCGTCGGCCTGTACCGCCAGTGCCAGCAGGCGCTGGAGCAAGCCGAGCTGCGGGTCAAGCTGCTGACCGACCCGGCCCAGCCGGATGCGGCTGAAGCATTCGACCCGCCCCTCCATGGCGGCTGAGCTGTTCGAGCGCTGGCGCGCGCGTACCGAAACCTGCCTCGACGCCTGCCTGCCCGCACCCACGCTGGCCCCGCAACGCCTGCATGCCGCGATGCGCCACGCCGCTACCGGCGGCGGCAAGCGCATGCGGCCGTTGCTGGTCTACGCCACCGGCCAACTGCTGGGCGCCGACGAGAGCGTGCTCGACGCGCCCGCCACGGCGGTGGAACTGGTGCACGCCTACTCGCTGGTGCACGACGACCTGCCGGCGATGGACGACGACGCCCTGCGCCGCGGCCGGCCCACCGTGCACATCGCCTTCGACGAAGCCACCGCGATCCTCGCCGGCGACGCCCTGCAGACCCGCGCCTTCGAAGTGCTGGCCGCCAGCGACGCTCCCGCCGAACTGCGGGTCGGCTGGCTCCACACCCTGGCGCACGCCTCCGGCGCGGCCGGCATGTGCGGCGGCCAGGCGTTGGATATCGACGCGACCGGCCAGCAACAGGCACTGGCCGAGCTGGAAAACATGCACGCCCTGAAGACCGGCGCCTTGATCCGCGCTGCCGTACGCATGGGCGCCCTGGCTGGCGGCGCGAACAGCCATACGTTGGCGCGTCTGGACGCATTCGCCGCCGCCCTCGGCCTGGCTTTCCAGGTCCGCGACGACATCCTCGACATCGAAGCCGACTCGGCCCAATTGGGCAAGACCGCCGGCAAGGACGCCGCGCAGCACAAGTCGACCTTCCCGGCACTGCTGGGCATGGACGGCGCAAAACAACGCCTGGCCGAACTCAGTCGGCAGATGCAGCAAGCACTGGCAGAGGACGGCGAAGCGGCCGCACCGCTACGGGCGCTGGCGCTATTGGCGGTTGAACGCGCGCACTGACGCGAGCCCGTTCCAACTACTGGCCGCCTGACCCGCTTTCCCCAACACCTCGCGATGCACCGTCGGGCATCCGGGGGCAGGCCCCTTTCGGGACAATCGGCGACATGGATGTCGCCGATTAGCCCCCACGGACGGGTTCACGGCGTGTCCCGAAAGGGGCCTGCCCCCGGGTGCCGCACGTAGCAACCAGACAAACCTACTTGATCAACCGCAACGTAAACGGATAACGATACGTCTCGCCGTTGTTCGCCTTCACCGCCGCAATGATGCAGAACACGATGTTCGCGATCCACACCAGCGTCGGCAGGAAGAACAGGATGCCGAAGGAAATGATCGTCAGGACCACCGCGATCACATAGGCAATACCAATCGTGATCTGGAAGTTCAGCGCTTCCTTCGACTGGTCGATCACGAACGGCTTGGAAGGCGTGGCGTCCTTGTGGATCAACCACACGATCAACGCGCCCACGAACCAGGTCAACGTCCCCAGCAAATGCGCGACCAGCGCCAACGTGCGTTCGTCCTGCGGTGCGGCGCTGGTGATCGGCGGTGGCGGCGGCACAGCGGCGGAAGGGTCGTACTCGCTCATCTTTCGTTCCTTGGCATGAGAAGGGCCAGCGCACTGTCAGCGCCCGCCCCCGATCCTGTCAAGGCATGCCGCTTGCCGGACTCAGCCCTCGCCCGCCACCGTCATCCCATCCACCAACACCGAGCCCACGTGCACGTGCGAACGGCGATCGATGTCCGCGCCTACCGCAGCGATACGTTGGAACATCTCGCGCAGGTTGCCCGCGACCGTCACGTTGTCGACCGGATGGCTGATGACGCCGTTCTCCACCAGGAAGCCGCCGGCACCGCGCGAATAATCGCCAGTCACCGCATTGACGCCCTGCCCCATCAGCTCGGTCACCAGCAACGCCCGCGGCAGCCCGGCCATGATCGCCGCCAGGTCGGTCACGTTCGAAGACACCCGCAGGTTGTGCACGCCGCCGGCATTGCCGGTGGTCTGCAGCCCAAGCTTGCGCGCCGAATAACTGCCGAGCACATAGCGCTGCAACACCCCGCCCGACACCAGGGCGGAATCGCGCGTGGCCACGCCCTCGCCATCGAACGCGGCCGAGCGCAGGCCACCATGCAAATGCGGTAGCTCGTCGACATCCAGCCATTCGGGGAACAGACGCTGGCCGACACTGTCGAGCAGGAAGCTGGCGCGCCGGTACAGGGCGCCGCCGGAGACCGCTCCCAGCAAGTGCCCGATCAGCGATCGCGACACCTCCGGGGCGAAGATCACCGGCATTTGCGTGGTCGCCAGCGAGCGTGGCTGCAACCGCGCCACGGTGCGCTCGGCCGCGCGCCGGCCGATCGCCGCCGGCGACTCCAGGCCCTCGCGCGCCAGCGCACTGCTGTACCAGCCATCGCGCTGCATGTCCTCGCCCTGGCCGGCGATGAGCGCGCAGCCGATGGTGTAGTGGGTGGCACGCTCGCGGCCGACGAAGCCATGCGAATTGGCATACACCGACAGGCTGGCACTGCTGCCGACCGAGGCGCCATCGGAGTTGCCGATACGGGGGTCGGCCTCGCGCCCGGCCGCCTCGCAGGCCAGGGCCAGGTCGACGGCGGCATCGGCATCCAGCGCCCACGGATGCCAGCCGCCCAGGTCGGGGAACTCGCGCGCCATCAACGCCGGATCGGCCAGGCCGGAGGCCGGGTCGTCCTCGGTATAGCGAGCGATCGCGCAGGCCTGGGCCACGGTCGCCTCCAGGCTCGCCTCCTGCAGGTCGGCGGTGCTGGCGCTGCCCTTGCGATGGCCGAAATACACCGTCACCGCGATGCCGCGGTCGCGGGTGGATTCCACCGTCTCGACCTCGCCCAGGCGCACGTTGACGTCCAGGCCATGCTCCTCGCTACAGCTGACTTCGGCCTGGCTGGCACCGAGCGCTCGGGCACGTTGCAGCAGCCGCTCGGACAGCTCGGACAGGCGGTCGAGGCTGGCCTGGCTGGTGTCGGCGGGGTGGAGATCGGGGGAGATCACGTTCAATGCTTTATCCTGTAGGGGTAGATGCCGCGCGCAAGGCGCGGCCGGGAAGCTTGGAAAGACGATGCGCGGACGTGACGAAGAAACCGGTGAATTCCTGGGCAGCAGCCGCAGCCAGCAACGGCGCGAAGCGCTGGAAGTGCTGGCGCTGGGTGAAAAACTGGTGGCGCTGACCCCGGCGCAGCTGGCGCGCCTGCCGGTGCCCGAGTCGCTGCTGCCGCACATCGAAGAGACCCGCCGCATCACCGCGCATATCGCCCACAAGCGCCAGCTGGCTTTCTTGGCCAAGCAGATGCGCCGCGAAGACGACGAAACGCTGGAAGCGCTGCGCGATGCGCTGGACGCCAACAGCGAGACCGCGCGCCGCGAAGTGGCGACCCTGCACCGGATGGAGCGCTGGCGCGAACGCCTGCTCGACGAAGGCGACGATGCCCTGGCCGAATTGCTGGTGGAATTCCCGCAGGCCGATCGCCAGCATCTGCGCCAGCTGCTGCGCAATGCGCGCGAGGAAAAGCTGCGCAACAAGCCGCCGCGCGCCTACCGCGAAATCTTCCAGGTATTGCGCGACCTGGCGCAGGCCACCGGCGCCGCCACCGGTACTGACGACGCGAGCGACGAGCGCGACGACGACTGAGGCCGCCGCCGCATTGCGGCAGCCACTCATCCGGCGCACAGCCCGCCCCCCGGCATCACGCGTGTTCAGGCCTGGGTGCCACCGACGGTGAGACCGTCGATCAGCAACGATGGCTGGCCCACGCCCACCGGCAAGCTCTGGCCATCCTTGCCGCACACGCCGACACCTTCGTCCAGCGCCAGGTCGTTGCCGACCATGCGCACCTTCTGCATCGTTTCGGGGCCATTGCCGATCAAGGTGGCGCCCTTCACCGGCGCGGTGATCCTGCCGTCTTCGATCAAGTAGGCCTCGGTGGCCGAGAACACATACTTGCCACTGGTGATATCGACCTGGCCGCCACCGAAGTTCACCGCGTACAGGCCCTTCTTCACCGAGCGGATCATTTCCTGCGGGTCGTGCTGGCCGGCGAGCATGTAGGTGTTGGTCATGCGCGGCATCGGCAGGTGGGCGAAGGATTCGCGGCGGCCGTTGCCCGTTGCCGCCATGCCCATCAGGCGGGCATTGAGCGTGTCCTGCATGTAGCCCACCAGGATGCCGTCCTCGATCAACGTGGTGCAGTTTGTCGGCGTGCCTTCGTCATCGACGTTGAGCGAGCCGCGCCGCCCCGGCAGGGTGCCGTCGTCGACGATGGTCACGCCCGGCGAGGCCACGCGCTGGCCCATGCGGCCGGCATACACGCTGGTGCCCTTGCGATTGAAATCGCCTTCCAGGCCGTGGCCGACGGCCTCGTGCAGCAGCACCCCGGGCCAGCCGGGGCCCAGCACCACCGGCATGGTGCCGGCCGGCGCGGCGATCGCCTCCAGGTTGACCAACGCCTGGCGCAACGCCTCGCGCGCGAACGCTTCGGGCCGGCCCTCGGCGAACAGCTCGGCGTAGCCGTAGCGGCCGCCGCCACCGGCATAGCCGCTTTCGCGGCGGCCGTCCTGTTCGACGATCACCTGCACGTTCAAGCGCACCAGCGGGCGCACGTCGGCGGCCAGTACGCCATCGCTGCGCGCCACCAGCATCGTGTCCACGCCGCCGGACAGGCTCACCATCACTTGCTTGACGCGCGGGTCTGACGCGCGCAGGGACTGGTCCAGGCGGCGCAGCACTGCCAGCTTGCTGTCGTTGTCGAGGTCGTCGATCGGATCGGTGGCCGGGTACAGCGCGCGTGCCTGCCCGCGCACCAGGGCACGCGAAGGCTGCGCGCCGCCGTCACGCGAGATGGCCCGCGCCGATTGCGCGGCGGCCAACAGCGCATCGCGCTGGATATCGTCGGAATAGGCAAAGCCGGTCTTTTCGCCGGAGATTGCGCGCACGCCGACGCCCTGCTCGATCGAGTGGGCGCCATCCTTGACGATGCCATCCTCCATGCTCCAGCTCTCGCGGCGCGAATGCTGGAAATACAGGTCGCCGAAATCCACCCCGGGCCCAAGCAGGGCGCCAAAGGTGCGGTCGAGGTGTCCGGTATCGAGGCCGGCGGGAAGCAGCAGCCGGGTTTCGGCCAAGGCGAGAGGGGATTGAGTCATGCGCTCAGGATGGGGGCCTGGCGCCGCCGGCACAAGCCGAGATCTGGCGAGTCGAGCGAAAAACGCGCGACACTCGCCGCTGGATCGCCTACGCAACCGCACCGACATGAAGTTGACCGCCTACGTGCTCGACGGCCACACCCTGGATATCCGGCCGGCGCCACGCGAACGCGACTGGATGGACGCCACCGACCAGCATTACGCCTACCGCTGCCTGCCGCTTGCCGTGGCCAATTCGCATGGCTGGGAGCTGTTGTGCCAGACCGGCTTCATGGCCGAGTGGACCGGCGGCAATGCGCTGGCCGATGTGCGTGTTTATCCCGACCCTGGCACCCAGGCACCGGCGGTGAGCCACTTCGGCTATGGCGTGCTCACGTTCCATGTGCCGTGCCTGTTCCAGACCGACGCCGGGATCGACCTGATGGTCGGCGGGCCGGTGAACCGGCCCAAGGACGGCATCGCCGGGCTCACCGGGATCGTGGAAACCGACTGGAGTCCGTACACCTTCACCATGAACTGGCGCTTCACCCGCCCCGGCCGCGTGCGTTTCCAGGCCGGCGAGCCGTTCTGCCACCTGTTTCCGCTGCAGCGGCATCTGCTCGATGAATGCAGCGCGCAATGGCGGCCGCTGTCCGAGGCGCCAGAACTCGAACGCCTGCACCAGCAATGGAACCAGAGCCGCGGGCAATTCCTCCAGGATCTCAACGACCCGCAGTCAGCGGCCTCGCGCGAGCGCTGGCAGCGCGGCTATTTCCGCGGCGTGACCGGCGACAGCGCTATACCCGAACCCGATCACCGCACCAAGCTGCGGCTGCCGCAGTTCGTGCGTGCAGGTGATGAGGATCCTGCGGGCTGACACTGTCGGGGCTGAAGCCCCTCCTACAAAAAAACGGAAATCCGTGCCGCAGGTTGGCTGTTGTAGGAGGGGCTTCAGCCCCGACAGCCACCGCAGCCGATCAATTACGGCGGCGTGCAGCAGGTGCCGCAGCCGGCGGCTTGGCATCGGCCTCGTCGCGGTCCACTACTTCGACCTTGGGGTCTTTCCACGGTCCGGTCACGTGATAGGTCCGCGCACCGAGTTCGCCGAGCGGCTTGGCCAATACCGCATTGGCGGCTGCACCCACCGCGGCCCCGACCGGGCCACCGGCCACCGCACCGACCACCGTCAGCAGGTTGCCGGACTTGGGATGCACATCGATGGTCTGGTCGAACAGCTGCTGGCGCAGGTCGGCGGCGCCGCGAATGTCGATGTTGGCCGCCGGCCCTTCGATGCGCATCGGGTTGGTCTGCGCCTGGCCGTCGCCGAAGCGCACCTCGCCTTCGACGCGATTGAAGGCGAAGCCCTTGGAAAAGAAGTCGCGGAAATCCAGCATCAGCCGGCGCGGCAACTGGGCCACGCTGAGCAGGCCGAGCACGCGCCCGGCCCCGGGCTCGACTTCCAGCAACTGGCCATTGCGCGCGGCCACCTTGAGCGTGCCCTCCAGTGTGGCGAGCTTGAAGGCAGTCGGCGCACCCGGCCAGCCAGCGTCCAACAGCAATTCCCCCTCGCCGGCGCGCAACTGGCCGCCGAAGCCGAGATCGCGCACCAGGTCGCCGAGGTTGCGGCTGTCCAGCCGCGCCGACAGCCGCGTGGTGGCGGTGTCGCCCTTGCCGCGCCAGGCCCCGGTGAGCGCTATGTCCTGGTCGGCCGAGTGCAGTTGCAACTGGTCCAGCTGCAGGCCATCGGTGAGCCGGCGGGTGCGCAGCACGGCCTTGCCGAGGTTGAGCTTGCCCAACTGCAGGTCGGCCACGTCCAGAGACAGCGGCGGGATGTTGGCCGGGTCGACTTCATCCACGGCGCGGCGCTGCGGCTCGGGCAGGGTCTGGGCCAGGGCGCCACTGCGACTGGCATTGTCGTCGACGGCCGCGTTGTCGGTTGCCGCCGCTGGCGCGGCCGCCGACTGCCAGTGCAGGCGCTGCAGGTCTCCGCGCACGATCGCTCCGTCGGCGTTGGGCACTTGCAGGCTGCCCTGCAACGAGGGTCCGTCGAGCTGCACGGTGATCTGCTCGGCCTCCGGCTTCAGGCGCAGGCGGGTCTGCGCGAATACCCCGCCGATCAGCAGCAGCCGGTCGGCCTGTACATCGACCTGTTGTAGCGGCAGGCTGGCGCTGCCGTCGTCGTTGCCGCCGCGCGCCAGCGCGATCCAGTCCATCGCATCGAGCGATTCGGTGTGGCCGCTGACCACCAGGCCGTGCGCCGGCGGGGCGTCGCCGACGCTGTTGCTGCCCATGACCACGCGCACGCCGGTCTGTTCGCCGTGGGTCACGGCCTTCAACGCCACCAACTGGCCGAAAGCCACGTCGACTTCGCCGCTACCGAGCGGCAGCGAGACGTCGACCCGGGTTGGCAACGCGCGCTCCTTTGGTTTGTCCAACGGCGCCGGCAGCGTGAGGGTGGTGCCCACCAGGTCCGAATCCAGCCGCAAATGGCTCGCCGGCGCGGGCTGGCCCGGTTGCGCGCGCGCCAGGCTGACGCCCACCTGCCACTGCGAAGCGCCCTGCACGTACGGCCGCAGCCACTCCATCTGCGGCGCGCGATCGAACAGGTCCTTGGCCTCGAGCAGGGAACCGAAGCTGGCTTCGAAGGCCTGCGCGGGATCCTTCACCGGTGCGCCGGCTCGCAGGTCGAGGGTGCCGGGGTTGCCGTTGTGGCGTACCGACAAGCCTTCGGCGGCAAAGCCATCGCTGCTGTAGTTGGCCTGGCCCTGGACCTGCTCGAAGGCAAGGTTCCAGCGTTTGTCGACCAGCTTGGCGCCTTGCAGCGCGACCTGTCCCTTCAGGTGCCCGCCGCTGCCGCCATGGAGCAGCAACAGCAGGTCGAACGAGGTGTCGGTGGGACCGCTGGCGACCAGGTTGTCGAGGGTTTCGCCGTAGCTCTTGTGCAACGGACTTTGGCGCAGCATGGCCAGCAGCTTGGCGGCATCGCTGCCGGTGTGGGCGCGCACGCTGAGCTGGCCCTGGGCGAAATCGGCGATGCCGGCTTCCAGCCGATCCACGGCCACGCCCGCCAGTTCGCCCTTGCCTTGCAGCTCGAAGCCGTTGGCGATGAAGGCCACGTCAGCATCGACCTGCTCCATCTGCGGCCAGTCGGGCTGGAAACGAATCACGCCTCCGCGGATATGCCCGCGCGCTTCGAAGCGCCCGTTCTGGTGGTTGAACGGCCAATCGTCCAGGTCGCCACTGACCAGGCCGGTGCCGCCGCTGACGGTACCGCCGGCCAAGGCCATGTTGAGCCAGTCGATCGCGTGCTGGCTCATCTTGGAGTGGACCCAGAACTTCTTGGCCACCGGCACGGGCGCATCGTCGAGCTTGGCCGCCAGTTCCAGCCGTGGGCGGGTGCCGTCGGCCTGGAACGTCATGCCACCGCGGACCTCGGCGGCGTAATCCTGTGCCTGCACCCGCAACGCCGGCGTGCCCACTTGCCAGCCGGCGCCTTCGCGCCAGCCGACGATATCGCCGGCCAGCCGGACCTCGTGCAGCACGCCGAAACCACTCGGCCAATCGAAGCGCAGCAACGCCGACGGGTTGGGCCGCAGGCGCACACCGTCGGCGTCGCCTTCGAAATCGCCTTGCAGTCCGCTCAGCCCGGGCGAGCCGGCGACCGAGGCGAAGGCCAACTCCTCCAGGCGCCCTTGCGCTCGCAGCGGACCGCCTTGCTCGCCGACCACCTGCAACTGGCCCACGCGCAAGCTGGGCTTTGCGCTGCGCAGCCAGCGCCGTAGCCCGGGCTCGACCCGATCGGTCAGGCCGAGCACCGCCAACAACGGAGTGGCATCGAGGCTGCGGCCCAACACGGCGAAGCGGCGGCCGCCAGCGACGGTGAGCCCGTCCATCGGCCGCACCTTGCCACCGGCAGTGACCCGCAGCAGCGGTGCGTCCAGGCGCCAGCCGTCGGCGGTGGTGCGCCAGCGCAGGCTGGCCTGCAGGCGATCCCAGGCGACCGTCGGTGCAGCCGCGCCGCTGCTGCTGCCGACGCCACGCAAGCGCACGCTACCGAGGTCGGCCTGGGTCGTGATCGCGACGATGCGATGCGCACGCAGGTCCGCCCAGGCCTGGGCGCGCCCCTCGGCGGCGGCCAACTGCACTCCGGCGGCCTTGAGCAACGGCGACCAGGCGCCGAGTTCGGCCGGGGCGGCGGCGGCGTAGGCGGTGCCATCGCCACTGCGGCGGTCGAAATCGACCACTGCGGTCACCGGCGCGCGCGTGGTGTCGATCCAGGCACGCCCGCCGGCGCGCAGGCGCCCGCCATTGACGCGCAGGCGCAAGTCGATCCGCGGCAGGGTGGTATTCACGCCCAGGCCGGGCGCGTGCACCTGCAACTGGCCGCCGACCACTTGCAGTTCACCCAGCCGGCGCAGCGCATCCAGTGGATCGCCACGGCCGGTGGTCGGCAGGCCCTGGACCGACCAGCTGCCGTCATCGGCGCGCAGCAGGGTCAGGGCCAGGTTGCGCAGCCGCAATTCGGTCAGCGAGCGGCCGGGCAGCAGGCCCGAATACATCGCCACCAATACTTCGGCCTCGCCCACGCGCACGCCATCGCGCGCGCCGATGCGCAGGCCCTGCAGGCGCAACAGCGGCCCGCGCCGGGTCCACTCGGTGCGCATGGCGTCGAAGTGCACCGGCTGGCCGGCGCGGGAACTGAGCCAGGCTTCGACCTGCTGCGGCTGCCGCTGTACCAGCGGCAGCACCTGGCTGAGCGCGCCGACCACCAGGGCGACCACGACCACGCCCAACGCCAGTGCGTAACTGGTGTAGCGGCGGGTGAGGCGAAGACGGCGGCGCAGCGGTGTGGGCATCAGCAACCGGGCACGGGCGCTCGGGACAGTGGGGAGCGCACAGCATGCCAGCCCCTGCCCGAACTCAGGGGCAACGTCGCCCCACCCGCGCCCGTCCGGCGACCGCCTCCGGCGCAGCGGTGGCCATTCACAACAGCACCACGTCGAACTGCTCCTGCAGGTATTGGTCGTCGGACTGGAAACTGATGGTCTTGCCGAGGAATTCCTCCAGCTCGGCCACCGCGGTCGATTCCTCGTCGGTGATCCGCGCCACCACCTTGGACGAGGCAATCACCAGCAGGCGCGCTGCCTCGAACTGGCGCACGGCGCGGGTGATCTCGCGGAAGATCTCGTAGGTCACCGTTTCGGTGGTCTTGATGCTGCCGCGCCCGCCGCACTCCGGGCACGGCTCGGACAACTGCCGTTCCAGGCTCTCGACGGTGCGCTTGCGCGTCATCTCGACCAGGCCCAGCGGCGAGAAGTCGTAGACAGTGGTCTTGGCGTGATCGCGCGCCAGCGACTTCTCCAGCGTCCGCAGCACCTGGCGACGGTGCTCGGGGTCGTCCATGTCGATGAAGTCGATGATGATGATGCCGCCGAGGTTGCGCAGGCGCAGCTGCCGCGCCACCGATTGCGCCGCCTCCAGGTTGGTGCGGTACACCGTCTCTTCCAGATTGCGCTGGCCGACGAACGAGCCGGTGTTGACGTCGATGGTGGTCATCGCCTCGGTCTGGTCGATCACCAGGTAGCCGCCGGACTTGAGCGGCACCTGCTTCTCCAGCGCGCGGCCGATCTCGTCCTCGACCCCGTACAGATCGAAGATCGGGCGGTCGCCGGCGTACAGCTCGATGCGTTCGGCCAGCACCGGCATGTACTTGGCGACGAACGCCTGCAACTGGGCGAAGGTCTCGTTGGAGTCGACCTTGACCTTGTCCACGTCCTTGCGGATGAGGTCGCGCACCGAGCGCAGCGGCAGGCTCAGGTCTTCGTAGATGATGCTGCAGGTCGGCGATTCGCGGCCGCGCCGCTCGACCACGTTCCAGACGCGCGACAGGTAGGCGATATCCTCGGCCAGCGCCTCGGCCGGCTGGCCCTCGGCGTTGGTGCGGATGATGTAGCCATAGCCGCCGTGGCTGGCCGCCAGCTCGGTGACGATGCCTTTCAGGCGCGCGCGCTCGGCTTCATCCTCGATCCGCGCCGAAACCCCCACTACCTTGGACTGCGGCAGCAGCACCAGGTAGCGCGAAGGAATGCTGATCTGCGTCGTGAGCCGGGCACCCTTGCTGCCGATCGGGTCCTTGACCACCTGCACCACCACGTCCTGGCCGTCGCGCAGCAGCTCGACGATGGGCACGGCGGTGGCGGGGGTGAGCGGCGGCTCGGCCGATTCGACCAGCGCCGGCGAGGCCACGCGCACGACATCGTTGGCGTGCAGGAAGGCCGCCCGCTCCAGGCCGACCTCGACGAAGGCCGCCTGCATCCCCGGCATCACCCGCTGCACCTTGCCCTTGTAGATATTGCCGACCACCCCGCGGCGCCAGCCGCGTTCGATGTGCAGCTCCTGCAGCATGCCGTTTTCGATCACCGCCACGCGGGTTTCGCGCGGCGTCACGTTGACCAGGATCTCTTCGGACATCAGGGCGCTCCAGTGGGGTTGAGCAATCGCGCGGTGTGGTAGAGCGGCAGACCCATCACCCCGGAATAACTGCCGGCCAGGTGCTGGACGAAACATTCGGCGCGGCCCTGGATGGCGTACGCGCCGGCCTTGCCCATCGGCTCGCCGGTGGCGACGTAGGCGGCGATGGTGGCCTCATCCAGCGCGGCGAAGCGCACGAGCGAACGCGCGGTCTCATAGCGTAGCCGCTGCCCGGCCTGCGCCAGGGCGACCACCGTGATCACCTCGTGCTCGCGCCCGGACAGTGCCCGCAGCATGGCGGCGGCATCGCCGGCATCGGCCGGCTTGCCGAACACGCGCTCGTCCAGCACGACTTCGGTGTCGGCGCCCAGGACCTGGGCCTGCGGATCGGTCGCGCGCACCGCGGCCAGGCCGGCCTGGGCCTTGTCCGATGCCACACGGTGTACGTAGTCGTGCGCCGGTTCGCCCGCGCCACGCACTTCCGGCACCTCCAGGTCCAGGACCTGGAAGGGGATGGCGAGACGTTGCAGGAGTTCGAGGCGGCGGGGGGAGCGGGAAGCAAGCCAGAGCATCGGCGAAGCATAACCCGCGCCCTTGCATGCAGGCGCCGCGCGTGCCGGCTCACAGACAGTTCATGCTGCCAAAATCAGTCTGGCCGCGCCCATCCTCAAGGAACGTCGAATGCGCACTCGTCTCAAACCGCTCCTGCTTGCCCTCTCCCTCAGCCCGCTGGCCATTGCCATGACCGCCCAGGCCCAGAACGCGCCCGCTTACTCGATCCCCTCCGATGCGACCCTGCTCAATGTCTCGGCCGATGCCGAGGCACGGCGGGTGCCGGATGTGGCCACCTTGTCGGCCGGCGTCGTCACCCAGGCAGCCGACGGCAACGCCGCCATGCGCCAGAACGCCGAGCAGATGACCAAGGTGGTCGCGGCGATCAAGCAGGCCGGCATCGCCGACCGCGACGTCCAGACCAGCGGGATCAATCTCAGCCCGCAGTACCAGTACAAGGAAGGCGAAGCCCCCAGGATCACCGGCTACCAGGCCAGCAATACGGTCAGCCTCAAGGTTCGTGACATCTCCCGCCTGGGCAAGGTGCTCGACACCCTGGCCGCGCAGGGCGCCAACCAGATCAACGGGCCTTCCTTCGAAATCGACCAGCCCGAGCCGGTCTATGACGAGGCCCGGTTGGCGGCCCTGAAGAAGGCGCAGGTGCGGGCAGAAACGTATGCCAAGGCGCTCGGTCTCAAGGTACGGCGCATCGTGAGCATTTCCGAAGGCCGCGGTGGCGGCGTGCGCCCGGTGATGATGATGTCGGCGCGGGCGCAGAGCGCGGCAATGGACACGCCGGTGTCGCCCGGCGAGTCGACCCTGTCGGTCAACCTGGATGTGACCTTCGAGCTGGCCCGGTAAGGCGATTTCGGCTTACCGCTGGTCGGGGCTGAAGCCCCTCCTACAGGACCTTGCCAAACGCCAGCGAAACGACGCTGGCGTTGCGGCTATCCAGTTCCACGCCTCTAGGTCGACTATCACCAGGCAGGCGCTGTCCCGGCAGAGGCCGGGACATCTGTGCAGTTCCTTTCCGCAGTTCCTTTTCAGGAGGTGGATCATGGTTCGCACGCAGTCTTCGCCGTTTGCCTTCCGCTTCGACCCTTCCCGCATCCTCGCCCTGAGCACGGCCATCGCCCTGCACTTGCTGGCGTTGCTGCTGCTGTTGATCCCGCTCAGCCATCGCAGCGTGCCAACGCCACCGCAAGCGGTGAGCCCGCGCTGGCAAATGCCCATCAGCGTGCCGCCACCACCGGTGCCGGTGCCGATCACCCAGCAACGGCCGCAGCCACCCACGCCCGCGATCCCGCACCCCGCGCGACCGACCCCGACCACGCTGCCGGTCGCGACGGCCGAGGCGGCCACGGTGACCGAGCCTGCGGCGGAGCCGGCCACTGCTAGCCAGCCGGTGGACACTGGCTCTGCCGACATCGCAGGGCCGATGGTCGGCGCCAGCCTGCAATATCTCAGCGCCCCGCCACCGCCCTACCCCCGCGCAGCCCTGATGGATCGGCGCCAGGGCACGGTGCTGTTGCAGGTGCGGGTGGATGCGGGCGGCCTGCCGGTGGCCGTGGAGATTGCCCGCAGCAGTGGCTTCCGGGTGCTCGATCAGGCCGCGCGGGAACAGGTCCTGCGGCGTTGGCGCTTCCGTCCTGCCCTGCAGGATGGCCAACCCGTGGAGGCGATCGGGCTGGTGCCGGTGGCATTTTCGCTGTCGCAGTGACCGCCGAGGTGGCCGTGCGCCGGCACGGCCACCGTTTTGTCGACCAACCCGCCCTCAATTCGCCCACGTATGGGCGCACTTTGACCGACGTTAAGTGAACTTGTGCACTTTACGCCGCCACTGCCATCAGTTGCAGAAATTACCACCCAAGTCACATTTGTGCCGAAAGCATGAAATTTCCGTGACGCGGGCCTTAAACCTGAGTAGATTCTGAATGTCGCCATTCATGCATGACCTCCGGGTCTTGTATGCGACATACCGATGAACCCTACTCAGGAGAGAGAGCTAGTGGCAGTCAATCAACGAACCAAACGGGCCCTGCAGCGCTCCGCGCTCAGCCTCGCCCTCGGCATCTGCTTCAGTCCCACCCTGTACGCGCAATCCAATACCGCCGGCGCAATCTTCGGCCAGGCCGGCGCCGGTTCTACGGTGCAGATCCAGAACCCGGCCACCGGTTTCTCCCGCTCCATCACCGTCGGCAATGACGGCGCCTACCGCTTCTCGGCGCTACCGACCGGCAGCTACAACGTCACCTATACCGGCACCGACGGCACCAGCGCCACGCGCGAAGGCGTCAACGTCAACGTCGGCACCGGTACCTCGGTGAACTTCGGCGGCGCTCGCGGCGATGCGGCGACGCTGGACACCGTGCAGGTGCGGGCGACCTCTGCGGTCAACCCGATCGACGTGTCTTCGGTGGAATCGACCACCATTCTTACTGCCGAGCAGATCGCCAAGATCCCGGTGGCGCGTGATGCGACCTCGGTCGCGCTGCTGGCCCCGGGCACCGTGCGCGGCGATGCCACGTTCGGCAACCTGGCTTCGTTCGGCGGCTCGTCCGTCGCCGAGAACCAGTACTACGTCAACGGCTTCAACGTCACCAACTCGTTCCGCAACCTCAATTTTTCGCAGATCCCGTTCGAAGCGGTGGCCGAGCAGCAGGTCAAGACCGGCGGCTACGGCGCCGAGTTCGGCCGCTCCACGGGCGGTGTGATCAACCAGATCACCAAGCGCGGCACCAACGAGTTCCATGCTGGCGGCAACGTGTTCTACACGCCGCGTGCGCTGAACTCAGAAACGGTGGATTACTATTATCGCAATCCGCTCGAAGGCCAGTTGGAAGACCACAAGTTCGGCACGATGGCGCAGGACAACTCCGAGGTCGACACCAACCAGTGGATCACCTCGGCCTGGGCCTCGGGTGCACTGATCAAGGACAAGCTGTTCGCCTACGGCTTGGTCTCCTACGGTGACACCGACAAGGGCCTGGCGGCGACGCCGTTTGGCGACAAAGCCGCCGATGAAAGCACCAAGCGTCCCACCTGGCTGGTTAAGGTCGACTGGAACATCAACGACAGCAACAAGCTGGAGTTCACCTCCTTCAGCGACACCTCGAAAATCGACACTAGGACTTACGACGCCGACGGCAACTACATCGGCACCCGCAAGCAGGAAAATGGCGGCGAGAACTACATCGGCAAGTACACCGGCTACTTCACCGACAACTTCACCATGTCGGCGCTGTATGGCCACGGTGAATTCAGCCGCAAGGACGGCGCCGTTACCGCGGGCGGGCTGGATGTCAGCTACGGCGGCGACCTCAACGTGCCGGCGACAGGGTGCCCGCGCGTGCTCGATATCCGCCCGCTTGGACGCCAGCAGTTGACCGGGGGCGAGATCAGGTCCCATTGCAATATCACCAACGACTCGATAGATCGCACCGACTCAAAGGACACGCGCGACCAATTCCGCGCGGACTTCGAATGGTCGCTGGGCGATCACCTGATCCGCTTTGGCTATGACCGGGATGACTACGAGTCGGTGGCCGGCACCTCGATCGAAGGCGGCCGCTACTGGCGCTACTCGACGGTCAACCCGAACCAGAGCGCAGACCTCGACGGCGACGAGTTCGACATCGTCCGCGAGCAGATCACCACTCAGGGTTCGACGGTCAAGCTTAAGCAGTGGGCAGCTTACGTCGAAGACAGCTGGAGCATCACCGATACGTTCCTGGCCTATGTCGGCGCGCGTTGGGACACCTTCGAAAACCTCAACGGCGAAGGTCAGACCTACGTCAAGATCAAGAACCAGTTTGGCCCGCGCCTGGGCTTCAGCTGGGACGTGCTCGGCGACTCCACGCTCAAGATCTACGGCAACGCCGGCCGCTATGCCCTGCCGCTCACCCCGAGCGTAGCAGTGCGCGGCGCCAGCGCCTCGCTGTATACCCGCCAAAACTACTTCTACACCGGCGTTGATCCGCTCACCGGCGCCCCCACTGGCCTGACCCCCCGCGGCGGTCTGACCTACGTCAACGGTGAATTCGGCGAGCCGAAGAACCCGGCGACGATCGCGGCGACCAACCTCGATCCGATGTACCAGGACGAGTACATCCTCGGCTTCCAGGCCCAGATCAGCGACCACCAGGCGGTAGGCGCGCGCGGTATCTACCGCAAGCTCAAGGCCGCGATCGACGACAACTGCGACTACACCCCGATCTACGATGCCGCGGTGGCCGATGGCCTGACCCCGAACATCCCCAACGCCGGCTTCCCGTACTGCCGCATGTTCAACCCCGGCGAAGACTCGGTGTTCCTCACCGACGTCGAGGGCAATGGCGTGCTCACCGAGTACACCATTCCCTCCGAGCTGCTGTCGCCCAAGGCCAAGCGCGAATACAAGGCACTGGAGCTGTTCTGGGACGGCAGCTGGGACAAGTTCTTCTTCCAGGCCTCGTGGACCATGTCCTGGAACAAGGGCAACACCGAAGGCGGCGTGAAGTCGGATATCGGCCAGGCCGACACCTCGGTCACCCAGGACTTCGACTACAAGGAACTGGCAGTCGATTCGTACGGCTACCTGCCGAACGACCGCCGCCACAGCATCAAGATCTTCGGCAACTACGCCTTCACCGACGAATGGTCCGTAGGTGCGAACATCCTGGTGCAATCCGGTCGGCCTGAGAACTGCCTGGGCGTGCTGTATCCGTACAACGGCGGCATCCATGGCTATGGCTCGTCGTTCTTCCGTTGCGGAACCACGCCGGCAGGCGGCGCCGATGGCCCATCGCAAGCGTTTCCGCGTGGCACCTACGGCCGCCTGCCGTGGACCAACTCGCTGGACCTGAACATCGCCTACCTGCCGAAGTGGGCCCCCGGCCTGCAGCTGAAGATGGACGTGTTCAACGTGTTCGACCAGCAGAAGGTCACCGCGATTTCCGAAGTGGCCGAAGACGGCACCACCGGCGCGCCGTTGGCCACCTTCGGCACCTATCGCAGCACCCAGGCGCCGCGTTCGTTCCGCTTCATGGTCCAGTACGACTTCTGATGCAGCGCTGTATCCACAAGAAAAAGCACTTGTAGCTCTCTTGCTCCGACGGCCGCCGCAAGGCGGCCGTTTTTTCCGGAGCCGATATCGGAACCTGCATGCAAGCAAAGCTCGATCAACAAGCCAGGCTCGACCAGCTCTGGCGCAGCGGCCAGGCCCATGAGCGCCAGGGCGACCTGGGCGCCGCGCGCGAGGCCTATGCCAGCATCGTCACGCTGCATGCCCAACACATTCCCGCCCTGCTTCGGCTATCGCGTTTTTCCGAAGAAGCCGGCCACTATCGCCAGGCCCATCAATACGCCTTGCGTGCCGCCGACGCCGCGCGCCTGGGCGGCAGCAGCCGCCTGCTGGCCTACGTCACGATGCGCTTGCTCGATTTCGCCGAAGAGGCGGAAGTGGCCTCGGTGGTGCTGGGCACCGACTGGCAGGACCCGCAGGTCCTGCAGCAATCACCTGCGCTGCTCCAACATTTGTGGCTGGCTGGCCGCTACGAGGACGCGCTGCGCCTGCTCGACGCGATCGAGCCGCGCGTCGGCCCGCATCCCTTGCTGCGCTTTACCCGCGGCCAGTTGCAGCAATACCTCGGCAACTTCGACGCTGCCGCCACCGCTTATGAAAATGCGCTGGCATTGGACCCGGGGCTGGCAGACGTCCACTGGGCCATCGCCAAGCTGCGCCCGGACGGCAGCGCCGGGCGTATCGCCCGCCTGCGCCGCGCGTTGATCGCAGCGCGCTCGGAAACGGCTCGCGCGCAGCTGCTCTACGCGCTGTTCCACGAACTCGACGCGGCCGACGAGCGTGACGGGGCCTGGAGCGCGCTGGCCGAAGGCGCGGCGGTGATGCGTGGCGTGGTGGGCAACCCGGTACCGACCACCCACGCCGAAGCCCTGATGGCCGGCGCACATCGCTTCGACCCAAGCCCGGCGCCGGCTGTGTCGCAACCCCGCCCGGTCTTCATCCTCGGCATGCCGCGATCGGGCACCACCCTGCTCGATCGCATGCTCGGCAACCACGGCTGGGTCACCAGCGCGGGCGAGCGCAACGACCTGACCGCGGGCGCCAGCGAAGTCTCCGACCAGTTCTATCGCGGGCTGCGCCAGTGCGCCGACCCACAGCATTTCCTCGCCAGCCAGGACATGCCGGCGATCGGCCACGCCTACCTGCAACGCCTGCGCCGGGCGGCACCCGCTACCGCGGTGGCGATCGACAAGCACCCGCGCAACCTGTTCGAGCTGCCGTTGATCCTGGCCGCGTTGCCACAGGCGCGCATCGTTTGCGTGCGGCGCGACGCGATGGACGTGGCCTTCTCGAACTACAAGGAACTGTTCCCCGGCGGCGCCTACGGCTACAGCTACGACTTCGATGCGCTGGCCGATGAAGTGGCACTGGCGCAGCGCTGGATGGCGCATTGGCAGGCGCAAGCGCCAGAGGCGGTGCGCATCGTCGACTATCGCGACCTGGTCGAAGCTACGGAGGCCACGCTCGCCGGCCTGCTCGACTTCCTGCAACTGCCGCCCTGGCCCGGCCTGGCCGACCCCGAGCGCAACGTGGCACCGGTCAGCACCGCCAGCAGCGCGCAGGTCCGCGCCCCGGTGCATCGCCGTGCGCTCGATGCCTGGCAGCGCTATAGCGAGCCGCTGGCCCCACTGGCGGCGCGCCTGCATACACTCGGCCAATGAGCACCGTCGCCAACGCCAGCGTGATCGCCGCCCTGGGCGCGCAGGCCGAACAGCATGCCGCCGCCGGTCACTTCGATGCCGCCATTGCCTGCCACCTGCGCGTGCTCGAACTGGCGCCGGGCCGTGTCGACAGCCTGCTGCAACTGTCCTACCTGCACTCGCTGGCCGGCCACTACCGCGCCGCCGAGCAATGCCTGCAGCGCGCGCAGGCCAGTCCGCAGGCCACCCAGGCGCAGCTGCTCGGCATGGTCGCGCGGTTGCGCACCTTCAATGACATTCCCGCCCTGCTCGCGGTGTTGCGCCGCGTTGGCCCGGCGTCGCGCATGCCGGTGCCGGGGCTGATCACCGCGGCCTCGCACCTGACCTACGCCAACCTGCCCGAGCAGGCCATCACCTATCTCGACGAAGCCAGGCGCGCCGATCCGGATTTCCCCCCCACCCTGTTGGCGCGCGCACAGGTGCTGATGTACCTGGGGCGTTTCGAGGAAGCCGAGCAGGACATCGTGCGCTCGCAGCGGCGCGCCCCGGAGATCGCGCAAGGCTATTGGTTGCGGGCTGCGCTGGCCCGGCAAACGCGCGAGCGCAACGGCGCCGCTGCCATCGGCCGCGAGCTCGCCCGTGCCGGGCGCACTGCCGCGGACAAGGCGTTGCTGGAATTCGCGCTACACAAAACCCTGGACGATCTCGGCGAGTACGACCAGGCGTGGCAGGCACTGATGCGGGGTTGCGCGCACAAGCGAAGCACCCTGGATTACGACGCCGCACGCACGCAGCGGCTATTCGAGGCGCTGCACGGATTGCCGGCGCTGCCCGAGGTGGCAGGCGACAGTGGTGCGGCGCGGCCGATCTTCATCGTCGGCATGCACCGCTCCGGCACCACGTTGCTCGAGCAGATGCTGTGCGGCTCACCGCAGGTCAAGGGTATCGGCGAGCTATACGATTTCACCAGCGCCATGCGCTACGTCACCGACCACCATTGCCGTGGCGTACTGGACGAAGACATCGTGCGGCGCGCGCCGCACGCCGACCTGCCCGAGGCCGGCCGCCGCTATCTGCACAGCACCGCCTGGCGGTTGCAGGGCGAGGCCTGCTTCACCGACAAGCTGCCGTCCAACTTCCTCAACCTGGGCTTCATTGCCGCAGCGCTGCCGCAGGCGCGCATCGTGCACATGGTGCGCGACCCGATGGAAACCTGTTTCTCCAACCTGCGCGAATTGTTTTCCGAGGCGAATCCTTACAGCTACGACCTGGGTGAACTGGGTGGTTTCCACCAGCACTACCGCGCGCTCATGGCGCATTGGCATGCACGCCTGCCCGGTCGCATCCTCGATGTGTCCTATGCCCGCCTGTTGCGCGAACCCGAGGCAGTGATGAAGGAAGTCGCCGCGTTCTGCAGCATCGACTACGTGCCTTCGATGCTGCACAGCGAAGGACGCCAGCGTGGCGTGGTGACGGCCAGCGCGGTGCAGGTGCGTGCACGGCCACAAGCCGAGGGCAGCCCCAAGTGGCTGCCGTATGCGCCCTATCTCAAACCTCTGGCGGAATGCCTACATACCGCGCATTAATGGAAATTAATGCATTCACCAGCCTAACTCCCAGCACAACTGCGCGGCCACGCATTAAGTAATCTTTCACTACTCACTCACCTGAAAGAAACCAAATTTCGCAAAGTCGGCTCCCCCTCCGACATCTTTGCCAAGTTTGTTCACCTTTTGTCAGGAGAGAGCCGTGAACCGCCAAGTCCCGTCACATCCGGCGCGCCGTCGTAGCCCCCTGTTCGTTTCGCTGCTGGCGATCCTCGCCCCCGCTGTCGCAGTGCCTGCTTTCGCACAGGAGTCCGAGGCTCCGACCAACCTGGACCGCATCACGGTCACCGGCTCCAACATCCCTCGCACCAACACCGAAACCCCCTCCCCGGTACAGGTCGTCACCCGCCAGGACATCGACCGCACCGGCAAGACCACGGTGGCCGAATATCTGCAGACCTTGACCTCCGATGGCGCCGGCTCGATTCCGAAGACCTTCGGCAACGGCTTTGCCGGCGGCGGCGCCGGCATCTCGCTGCGCGGCCTCGGCGCCGGCTCCACCCTGGTGCTGTTGAATGGCCGGCGCATGGCCACCTACGGCCTGGCCGATGACGGCCAGAAAGTATTCACCGACCTCAGCACCATCCCGCTCGATGCGGTCGAACGCGTGGAGGTGCTGAAGGACGGCGCCTCGGCGATCTACGGCTCCGACGCCATCGCCGGCGTGGTCAACATCATCCTGCGCACCGACTTCGAAGGCGCGATCCTGCGCGGCTCCTACGGCCTGTCCGACGACAGCGATGGCGACGCCAAGAAGGCGACCCTGACCGCCGGTACCGGCAACCTGGCCGAAGACGGCTGGAACGCATTCTTCAGTTTGGACGTGGGCAAGACCGACTCGATCCGCGTCTCCGACCGCAGCAACCGCAAGTGGATCGGGACCGGCGACCTGCGGCCGTGGGGCTACAGCGCCGGCGGCAGCCAGTTCCTCGGCGGCTCGATCACCGGTGGCGGCTCTGGCGGCGGCAATTCGCAGGTAGGCAGTGTGTTCGTTCCTGGCACCACGCCGCCGAGCATGGTCTCGCTGCCCGGCTGCGACCAACTCTCCGACGTCAGCCCGCAGGATGCCGGCGGCGGCTGCCTGTGGGACATGGCCGACTGGCGTGACCTGACCCCCGAAGAGAAGTACGTCAACGTCTTCGGCCGCGCCACCTTCGCCATTGGCGACAGCGCCGAGGTCTATACCGAGTTCGGCTACTCGAAGAAGGAAACCGTCTTCCATAACACTCCGTCCAACGTTTCCGGCGCCTGGGGCTACCCCGGCGGCCCGGTCAACGCCAACAGCGGCCCGGGCGCGGTGGTGCTGGGCGTCGGCCACCCCGACAACCCCTATGCCGAACCAGTGCGGGTGCGCTATAACGCCGCCGACGTCGGCGGCCGCACCACCGACAACACCAATGAGTTCATCCGCTTCCTGGCCGGCATCAAGGGCACCTGGGGCGAGTGGGACTACGACACCGCCTACCTGCACTCCTCGACCAACCTGGTCAACAAGCGCAGCGGCTTCCTGCGCTACAGCGCCGTGCAGTGCGCACTCGGCGACGCCGCCTGCCCGGGCGGTGTGTGGAACATTGGCCTGGGTTCGGACGCCAATCCGCAGAGCCTGTACGACTACATCTCGCCGGAGATCCGCGCCTACGCCAAGTCCAGCCTGGACATGTTCGACTTCACCGCATCGCGCGCCATCTACGACCTCAAGGGCGGCCCGCTGTCGCTGGCCTTCGGCACCGAATGGCGGCGCACGACCAACTCGCTGACCCCCCAGACCTACACCGACGTCGGCGACATCATCGGCCTGGGCTACTCCGCCTATGACGGCACCCAGAACGTGTACGCCGGCTACGTCGAACTGTCCGCGCCAGTGCTGGAAACCCTGGAACTTTCGGCCGCCGCGCGCTATGACAAATACGAAAGTGGCGACGACGCCTTGAAGCCGAAGGTCGGCTTCAAGTGGAATCCGGTGGACTGGTTCGCCCTGCGCGGCACCTACGCCGAAGGCTTCCGTGCGCCGAACCCGGCCGAAAACGGCGATGGTGGCCTGGCCGCCTTCTCCAACGCGCTCGATCCGGTGCGCTGCCCCAACGGCACGCCCGCGCCCGGCGGCACCCAGGACGACTGCGGCCTGCAGCCGGTGGCGATCATCACCACGCCCAACCCGGACCTGAAGCCGGAAGAATCCAAGAGCTACAGCCTGGGCATCGTGCTGCAACCGACCACCACCACCTCGATCACGGTCGACGCCTGGCGGATCAAGCGCAGCGACGAAATCGCCCAGGGCTCCACCGCCGACGCCATCGCCAACGGCCAGGTCCTGCGCGACACCGACCTGCTCAACGGCGTTCCCGGCACCGGCAGCATCCTGGCGATCAACACCCAGTACGTAAACGCCAACTCGTCCAAGGTCGAAGGCGTAGACACCGACATCCGCCAGGACATCCCGATGGGTGCCTACGGCGACCTGCGCCTGGACCTGCAGTGGAGCCACATCAGCAAGTTCGAGCGCACCGAAGGCGACGTCACCCACGAATACGCCGGCACCCACGGCAACTGCGACGTCACCAACTGCATCGGCACGCCCAAGGACCGCGTGAACTTCGGTGCCACCTGGAACTACAACGCCTGGTCGGTGAGCGGCATCATCAATTACATCAGCTCGATCGACAACACGCCCGAGACCGGCGGCTCGAAGGACGACACCTGCCTGAACTTCCGCGCCGACGGCTCCCCGGCCCCGGGCGACTGCAGCCTGGCCTCCTTCACCACCTTCGACCTGTCGGCCAACTGGAAAGCGACCGACATACTGGAGATCTTCGGCTCGGTGCAGAACGTCTTCGACCGCACCGCACCGCTCGACCCGGCCACCTATGGCGCGATCAACTACAACCCGCTGCACTTCAGCGGCGCAGTGGGCCGCTACTTCACCCTCGGCGCGAAGGTGACCTGGAACTAAGAAAACACAGGGGTGTGTTGTTGCAGCCCGGGCAGCAATGCCCGGGCTTTTTTTGATTTTTTTCTTTTTTCTCTTCCCTCACCCGCGAGCAGAACCATCGGGCGTCCGGGGGCAAACCCTTTCCGGGACAATCGGCGACAAGGATGTCGCCGATTAGCCCCCAAGGATGGGTTCACGGCGTGTCCCGGAAAGGGTTTGCCCCCGGACGCCGCGCGACCAACTCGCGCCGTACCGCTTTAGGCCCGATGATAAGGATGATTAGCCAACATAGCCGCAGCCCGATACAACTGCTCGGCCACCACCAACCGCACCAACATATGTGGCAACGTCAACGGCCCCAGCGACCAACGCTCATCGGCCACCTTCAGCACATCCGCCGCATGCCCCTCGGGGCCGCCGATCAAGAACGCAAGATCGCGCCCCAACGTGCGCCAATGTTCCATCCGCTGTGCCAGCTGCTCTGAACTGTACGGCTTGCCCGGCACATCCAGCGCCACCACATACGGCTGCTTCGGCAACGCCGCCAACACCCGCCGGCCCTCATCATCGATCGCCCGCTGCCCATCGCGGCCCTTGCCACGCAGACCGGGCTCGATCTCCACCAATTCCAGCGGCAACCAGTGCGACAACCGCTTCTGATACTCGGCAAACCCCTGCGCCACCCACGCCGGCGCACGCTCGCCAGTGGCCACCAGCCGCGCCTTCATCGCCGCGGCACCGCCGCGATCACTCGTCTTCGTCTTCGAGATCGACCGGACGCTGGTCGCCCACCGTCCACAACCGCTCCAGCGCATAGAACTCGCGCACCCGCGGCAGCATCACGTGGACGATGACATCGCCCAGGTCCACCAGGATCCACTCCGCCTCGCGCTCGCCTTCCACGCCCAACGGCATCAGGTCCAGGCGCTTGGCGAACTTCACTACCTCATCGGCAATCGACTTCACATGGCGGGTCGAAGTACCCGAGACCACCACCATGAAGTCGGCCACGCTGGACTTGCCGCGAACGTCGATCTCGACCACGTCCTTGCCCTTGAGCTCGGCGAGCGCATCGCGAACCGTGGAAAGCAGCAGCGGCAGTGCCGGCGGCGGGGTGGGGATGCGGGTCTTGATGACTTGGGCTTGGCTGGTCAAAGCGGGCAACTCGAGGGGAATGCGGCGAATTATAGGCAAATGGCGTCGCTGGCGCGTTCAGCTGGCAGGCATGGCGTACAGGTGCTCGGCCGCAATGAACTCGGCCACCGCCGGCGGCAGCCAGGCCCGGCCATCACCGCCTTCGGCGATCGCGCGGCGCACCTGGCTGGCCGACTCGTCACGCAGCGGCTGCTGCAGCCTCCACAAGCGCCCGCTCGGCTCCTGCGCCAGCACCTGCGCCGATTCAGCCCAGCGGCCCTGCGCCCAGGCTGCCAGCGCCGGCGGCAACGCCGCGTCCAGGGCGCTGCCGGGACGCTCGGCGATGACCAGGTGCGCCAACCCGCCCAGTTCCTTCCAGCGATGCCACTGCGGCAGGCCAACGAAACTGTCGGCCCCGAGCAGCCAGGCGATTGGGCGCGCCGGCCCATGCTCGTGGCGCAGCTCCTGCAACGTGTCGTAGGTGTAGGACGGCCGGTCCAGGCGCTGCGCCCGCCGCAACTCGCGCAGGTCCAGGCGCAGGCCCGGTTCGCCGGCGATGGCCAAGGAGATCATGTGTGCCCGCTGCGCGGCATTGGCGCCCGGTGGCGCGCGATGCGGCGGGTCGGCCGCCGGTATCAGTGCCACCGGCACCTCGAAGGCGTCGCGGGCGGCGCGCGCGATGGCCAGGTGGCCGTCGTGGATGGGATCGAAGGTACCGCCGTAGCACAGCACCAGGCCCTGCTCGGCATGCGGGGCGTGCATCGCCGCGCTGCGCTCAGCCTGCCACGAGCAGGCGCACGGCGCGCGCCTCTGCCACCGCCAGCAGCAAGCGCTCCAGCGCCACCCAGGCATCACCATCGCCGCGGCCCTTGGCGATGCGGTCGACTTTCGACGCCTCGGCGACGAATCGCTCCCAGCGCCGCGGTTCGGCATGCCGCGCCAGCGCGCGCTTGAACGGCGCCTGGCGCGACTCCCAGATGCCCTGCGCCTTCATCTCGCCGCCCAGATTGCCGCCACGCGCCTGCACCCGCGCCAGCGCGGCGGTGCGCAGCAGTTCCTTGATCAGGATCGGCATCAACCCGGCCACCGCCTCGCCCTCGCCGCGCAAGCCGGCGAGCATGCGTCCGACCGCGGCCGGCTGCCCCGACAAGGTCGCCTCGGCCAGCCGGAACACGTCGTAGCGCGCCGCGTCGGCCACCAGCGATTCCATCGCCGCCAGGTCCAGGGCCTGGCCATCGGTGAGTAATGCCAGCTTGTCGATTTCCTGCGCGGCGGCGAGCAGGTTGCCCTCCACCCGCTCGCTCAAGCGCTGCACCGCATCGGCATCGGCGCGCAGGCCCTTGGCGCGCAGTCGGCGCTCGATCCATTCCGGCAATTCGTGTGGCTTGATCGCCCAGGCCACGGCAATCGTGCCAAGACGGGCGATGGCGTCGGCCCACTTGCCGTGGTGCGCCTTGCTCCAATCGTTGGCGGTGATCAACAACACCACGTCCGGCGGCGGATTGGCGCAGAAGCCGCTGATGACCTCGGCGCCCTCCTTGCCCGGCTTGCCGCTGGGCAGGCGTACTTCCACCAGGCGCCGTGCGCTGAACAAGCTCGGCGCGTTGAAGCTCTGTTCGAGCTGGTTCCAGTCGAAATCGCGGCCATCGGCATCGAATACTTCGCGTTCGCCAATGCCATCGGCGCGCGCGCGGGCGCGGATGGCGTCGGCCGCTTCCAGCACGCGCAAGGTTTCAGGGCCGGCAATCAGGTAGACCGGCTGCAACGGCTGGCCGCTCTGGCTGGCGAGCTGTTCGGGGCGAAGTTCCATGGGCGGCGGGCGTCAGCGGCAGCGCGCAGGCGCGCTCACTGCACCGGCGGCTGCACGGGCGCAGGCGACGGGGTCGGCGCCGGTACCGGCGCGCCCGGGCTCTCCAGGCCTTGCCCGTGCTCCAGGCGCGCACGCACCACGCTGTCGATCCGGCGCAGCATCGAGGCGGCCATGTCGCGGCGCAGCTCGGTGGCCAGGATCTCGCGCTCGGTCGCGGTACCCGTGGCGTCCTGCGGCGGCGAAACGTAGTCGCGCGACAGCTCGATCACCTGCTGCGGCACCAGCACCGTGCCATCGGCACGCAGCAGGGTGAAGATCGCCGCGTAGCGCAGGCTGTATTCCTGCGCACGGCCTTCTGCGTCGATCGCGATCGGCAGGTCGCCCCAGCGCTCGGACAGCACCTGCAGCGTGGCAAAGCCGGTCTTGGCATCTTCATCGGCCAAAGTGGCGCCGGCCGCGACCAGGCCGCGGTTGAGTATCTTGACCAATTCGCTGTAGGGCGCGGCCGATTGCACCTTCACCGCCGGCGTGTCCGCCGGCAGGCTGAGCTTGTTGCGCAGGTGGAAGCCGCAGGCGCTCAGGCCCAGGGTCAGGACGAGTGCGAGGAGGAACGTGTGCGGGACTCGGGTCATGGAGACAGTCTGGGGCAGCGGGCGAAGGGCGGCAACCCGGATGCGGGCTGCGAGCGGGCTGCGCCAAGGCTGCCCGATCCGGCGTGAACGCGGCTTGAGGTCGCCGCGCGCACGCCCTCGCCACCCTCAGGCGGCGACGATGTTGACGATCTTGCCGGGCACGATGATGACCTTGCGCACGCTCAGCCCTTCCAGGAACCGCGCCGTGTTCGGCTCGGCCTGCGCCAGCGCCTCGATCTGCTCGCGCCCGGCGTCGGCCGCGACCTCGATCGTGCCGCGCAGCTTGCCATTGACCTGCACCGCCAGGGTCAGGGCATCGCGCACCAGCGCGGCGGTATCCACCTGCGGGAAGCGCAGGTCTTCCAGCAGGGTCTGGCGATGGCCCAGCACCTGCCACAACGCGTGGCTGGCATGCGGGGTGATCGGGTTGAGCAGCAGCACCATCGCTTCCAGTGCCTCCTGGCGGACGGCGCGGCCAGCGGCGCTGTCGTCCTCGAACTTGGCCAGGGTGTTGGACAGTTCCATCACCGCGGCAATGGCGGTGTTGAAGCTGTGCCGGCGCCCGTAGTCATCGCCGACCTTGCCGATGGTTTCGTGGGTCTTGCGGCGCATCGCCTTCTGCGCACTGTCCAGCGCAGCCACCTCCAGGGCATCCACGGGGCCGGCGTCGGCGTGCCGCTCCACCTGCGTCCACAGCCGGCGCAGGAAGCGCGACATGCCGTCCACGCCGGCCTCGTTCCATTCCAGCGACTGCTCCGGCGGGGCGGCAAACATCGAGAACAGGCGCACGGTGTCGGCGCCGTATTTCTCGACCATGGTCCGCGGATCCACGCCATTGTTCTTCGACTTGGACATCTTCTCGGTGCCGCCGATCTGCACCGGCTGGCCATCGGCGACCAGGGTCGCGCCGACGACGCGGCCACGCTCGTCGCGCTGGACCTCGACATCGGCCGGGTTGATCCAGTCCTTGGACCCATCGCCATTCTGGCGATAGAAGGTTTCGGCGATCACCATGCCCTGCGTCAGCAGGTTGGTCGCCGGCTCGTCGCTGTCCACCAGCCGCGCGTCGCGCATGAGCTTGTGATAGAAGCGGAAATACATCAGGTGCAGGATCGCGTGCTCGATGCCGCCGATGTACTGGTCCACCGGCAACCAATAGTTGCCGCGCTTGTCCACCATGTCGCGCGCACCCGGCGAGGTGTAGCGGGCGTAATACCAGCTCGACTCCATGAAGGTGTCGAAGGTGTCGGTCTCGCGCTCGGCCGCCTGGCCACACTGCGGGCAGGTGGTCTTGCGCCATTCCGGATCGGTCTTGATCGGCGAGCCGGTGCCGCTGAACTGCACGTCTTCGGGCAACACCACCGGCAGCTGGTCCTCGGGCACCGGCAGCGCGCCACAGCTGGCGCAGTAGATCACCGGGATCGGGCAGCCCCAGTAGCGCTGCCGGCTCACGCCCCAGTCGCGCAGGCGGTAGTTGATCCGGCGCTGGCCACGGCCCTGGCGCTCGAAGCGCTCGGCCAGGGCTTCGAAGGCGCCGTAGTAATCGAGCCCGTCGAACTCGCCGGAATTCACCAGTTCCAGCTCGCGGGTCTTGTCGCCATACCAGTCGTGCCAGGTGCTGGCGTCGTACTGCTGCTCAGCGGCGTTGCGCGGCGACTTCAGCGCGATGACCTGGCGGATCGGCAGCTGGTACTTGTGCGCGAATTCGAAATCGCGCTGGTCATGGCCAGGCACCGCCATCACCGCGCCGGTGCCGTAGCCCATCAGCACGAAGTTGGCCACCCATACCGGCACCTGCTCGCCGGTGATCGGATGCACGGCCTTCAGGCCGGTATCCATGCCGCGCTTTTCCTGGGTTTCCAGTTCCGCCTCGGACACGCCGCCCTGCTTCAGCCCGGCCAGCAGCTGCGCCAACGCCGGGTTGTGCGCGGCAGCGTGCTGCGCCAGCGGATGCTCGCCGGCGATCGAGACGAAGGTGACGCCCATCAAGGTGTCCGGGCGAGTGGTGAACACCCGCAGTGGCTCGACCGCCGCGCCCTGCGCGTCGATCACGTCGAACTGGATTTCCAGGCCCTCGGAGCGGCCGATCCAGTTGCGCTGCATGGTCTTGACCGATTCCGGCCAGCCTTCCAGCGTGTCCAGGCCGTCCAGCAGTTCCTGCGCATAGTCGGTGATGCGCAGGAACCACTGCGGGATCTCGCGCTTCTCCACCAGCGCGCCGGAGCGCCAGCCGCGGCCATCGATGACCTGCTCGTTGGCCAGCACGGTCTGGTCGACCGGGTCCCAGTTCACCACCGCATTGCGGCGGTAGGCCAGGCCCTTGCGCATCAGCCGGGTGAACATGCGCTGCTCGTGCACGTAGTACTCGGGCCGGCAGGTGGCGAACTCGCGCGACCAGTCAATCGCATAGCCCAGCGACTTCAGCTGGCCACGCATATGCTCGATGTTGGCGTAGGTCCACTTCGCCGGCGCGGTCTTGTTCTTGATCGCCGCGTTCTCCGCCGGCAGGCCGAACGCATCCCAGCCCATCGGCTGCAGCACGTTCTTGCCGATCATGCGCTGGTAGCGGCTGATCACATCGCCGATGGTGTAGTTGCGCACGTGGCCCATGTGCAGCGCACCGGACGGATACGGGAGCATCGACAAGCAATAGAACTTCGGCTTGTCGGAAGTTTCGTCGACCTCGAAGGCGCGAGTGGCGTCCCAAAACTGCTGGGCGGCGGATTCGACTTGCTGCGGGTCGTAGGCGTGGGTATCGGCGGAGGACATGGAGACGGTCGGGACGCGACGGCGCAAAGCGTCAAAGGGTACCGCAGTGCAGCAGGCGGGACCAAACCCTGACCGCTACGCCTCCCTTTCCCTTACCGGGCGCAAGGCTGGCCAGGCCGAACCGAGCTCACGCCCGCGGCGGCCAGCGCGCGGCAGCCAGGCCGAACCAGCCGGCCCAGGCCGCAAAGCCCAGCCGCTGCGCCAGCGGAGCCGGCAGCAGCGGCACGAAGCCGGTCACCAGGACCACCGCCGCAGCGCCCCAGCACAGCCAGGCCAGGGTCCGGTCGCGCGCGAAGGTGGCCAGACCCAGCGCCAGCATCGCCGGGATGAAGGACACCTCCCACAGCAACCAGGCGGCCGAATGCCACTGCGTTGCGCGGCCTTCCAGGTCAGTGGGATCCAGCGGCAACAGGCCCATGCCCGCGAACGCCAGGCCGGACAGGAACAGCAGCTGCACGCCGACGCGATAATTCCAGGAGCGCTTGGCCGAACCGGCGGCGAACAGCGCCAGTGCGGCGAACGCGGCCAGCGCGCCGGGCAGGACGAACCCCAGCAGGCAGAACGCGGTCGCATGCTCGATGCCGGTCGCGCCCAGCAGCGCCACGGGGTAGCGCCACTGCGAGTAGCCGGCCACGATCAGCCCGAAGGTGGCCACTACCAGCACCAGCCACGGCAACAACCCCATGGCGACGCCACGCCCCCATTGCATCCGCTTGTCCACGCCTGTCTCCTGCTGCGACGCGCCTCACCGGCGCGCGATGCAGCAGATTGTCGCATTGCCGTGGTCAGTCGGTTGGGCGGTTCAAGGTCTCGCGCGGCAGCTCGCCGAACAGGCGGCGGTAGTTCTCGGCAAAGCGCGACAGATCCCACAGGCCGCAACTGAGCGCGATCGCCTTGACCGAACTGCGCTGCGGATCGGCGTCCGCCAGCCCCCGGTAGGCCGCGCACAGGCGCAGCATCGACAGATAGCGATTGGGGGACATGCCCAGCAGGTCGTCGAAGGCGTAGCGCAGCGCGCGCTCGCTGACCCCGGTCACGTTGCAGATGTCGTTGATGTAGAGGTTGTGGCGCAAGTTCGTGCGCAGGTAGTCCTCGGCCCGGCGCAGCATCCGGTAATGGGTGCGGCGGCCACGGCCACTGATGGCGCGGCCATGCTCGCCGGCCTGGGCCAGCGCACGGCCGTGGTGTTGCACGATCTCGTCCAGGAACCGGTCCGACAGCTGCGCGCGCTCCTCGCCGAGCCGCTCGCCAAGTTCGAGATAGAACCGCTGCAGCGGGTGGCCGACGGGCAAGTGCAGGTGGGCCGACCGCGGCTCGGCTGCGTCGGCCTGGGCAAACGCCAGCGCGTGCGCGGCAGGCTGCCAGCATGTCTGCGGCAACAGGGCCCAGGTGAGCGCGCTGCCGGCACTGAGCACGAAATCAGCCGATGCGCCGGGCGCCAGGGTCAGCAGGCTGCCATTGGACAACGGCGTACCGTGGCACCAACTCACCGACTCATCGGTCTGTTGAAAGCTGGCCAGCAGCCAGCGGTCGGCCGGCAACACGAAACGTCCACGGCAGGCGAACCCGGTCTGCAGGGTGCACAACAGCGCCTGGTCGTGGACCCCGCGGTGAACCGTGGCAGCCGGCGCGTGGGCATCCAGCAGCACCAGCTCCACATCGCAGCCCGGCAACAGGCGCGACAAGCTCGACAGATCCGACGCGCCGCGCCGGGCGCCGTCGGCACTTCCCATGGCATCCCCCTTCGCCTATGCCCAGCGAGCATGCGTGAAGGCCGCGCAAAAGTCATCGGTCTTCATGCTTGAGACCGGCGCATTTGCCACCATAGTGGGGTTCTCCTCTCCTGCCCCCTTGCCCATGTCCGACAAGCCGCACGTATTCGACGCCGTCACCGCGACCTTCGAGACCGAAGTCCTGCAGAAGTCCCTGCAGGTGCCGGTGCTGGTGGATTTCTGGGCCACTTGGTGCGGCCCCTGCAAGAGCCTGACGCCGATCCTGGAAAAGCTAGCCGCCGAGTACAACGGCGCCTTCGAGCTGGCCAAGGTCGACGTTGACCAGGAGCAGCAGATTGCCGCCGCGTTCCAGATCCGCTCGGTGCCGACGGTATTCCTGGTCAAGGACGGACAATTGGTGGACGGCTTCCCGGGCGCTTTGCCCGAGGGCCAGCTGCGCGAATTCCTCACCCAGCACGGCATCGAGCCGGCGGCCGCGGCCGTGGAAGAAGCGCCGACCGAAATCGCGCCGCTGGACCCGACCGAGCAAGTGGCCCAGCTACGCGCCGCCATCGCCGCCGAACCGGACAAGGAAGAGCTGAAGCTCGACCTCGCCCTGGCCCTGCTGCGCACCGGCGACGCCGACGAAGCCGGCCGCCTGCTCGACGCGCTGCCGGCCAACCTCGCCACTGACGACCGCGCCGTGCGCGCGCATGCGCGCCTGGGCTTTGCCAACGCATTGAAGGATGCCCCCTCGCAGGCCGAGATCGAACAAGCGCTGGCCGCCGATGCCAACGACCTGCGGGCGCGCCACCTGCTCGGCGTGCGCCTGCTGCTCGATGGCGCCGACGAGGCGGCGCTGGCGCATTTCATCGAATTGCTGCGGCTGGACCGCAGCTACGGCGACGGCCTGCCGAAGAAGACCCTGATCGATGCGTTCCGGGTCATCGAGGACGAAGATCTGGTCGGGCGCTACCGCCGCAAGATGTCCGCGCTGATGTTCTGACCGACGCGATGGCCGGCACAACGGCCATCCGTACCGGCGCGTATGGTAGGCTTGCCACCTCCCTGGCCTACCTCGACGCCGCACCATGAAAGCCTCGCTGTTCCGCCTCGGCCTGAACCTCTGGCCGCCGTTCCTGTTCCCCGGCATCCGCGTTACCCGGGTCTCGGACGATTACCGCTATGCGCGGGTCGAACTGCGCATGCGGCCCTGGAACCGCAACTACGTCGGCACTCATTTCGGCGGCAGCCTGTTCGCCATGACCGATCCGTTCTGGATGCTGTTGGTGATGCAGAACATCGGCAGCGACTACTACGTCTGGGACAAGGCCGGCAGCATCGACTTCGTCAAACCCGGCCGCGGCACGGTGTTTGCCGAGTTCCGCATCGACGACGGCGTGCTCGACCAACTGCGTGCGGCCACCGCCGGTGGCGAGAAGACCCTGCGCTGGTTCGACACCGACGTGATCGATTCGCAGGGCGAGGTCGTGGCCAAGGTGCGCAAGCAGTTGTACGTCAAGCGCAAGCCCGGCCGCTGAAAGCAGTGGCGCTCGGCGCCACGGGCAGGCCAGAATCGGGCGACTCCCTACCGGCTTTCGTCCATGCGTCCGACCGCCCGCCTGCTCGCCTGCGCCCTGCTCGTTGCCCTGCCCGCCTTCGCCGCCGCCGCGCCTTACCGCAGCGCGCAACAGATCCTCGACGCTTCGCCAGCCGGCGATTGGCGCACGCTCGACCCGGCCAACACGCTATACCTGGAACTGGCCAGCGGCCGCGTCATCATCGAACTGGCCCCCCAGTTCGCGCCCGCCCACGTCGACAATATCCGCACCTTCGCCCACGAACACTTCTGGGACGGCACCTCGATCTACCGGGCGCAGGACAACTTCGTCGTGCAGTTTGGCGACGCCGATGCCGACGACCCGGCCAAGGCCAAACCAATGGGCAAGGCCAAGACCCACCTGCCGGCCGAGTTTGCCCGCCCGTCCAAGGGCCTGGCGTTCTCGCGCCTGCCCGATAGCGACGGCTGGGCGAAGGAAGTCGGGTTCGTCGAGGGTTTCCCGGTCGGACGCGATGGCGCCGACGGACAAAGCTGGATCGCCCACTGCTATGGCGCCGTCGGCGCCGGCCGCAACAACGCGCCGGACAGCAGCGTCGGCGCCGAGTTGTACGTGGTGATCGGGCAGTCGCCGCGCCAGCTCGACAACAACATCACCGTGGTTGGCCGCGTGGTCAAGGGCATGGAACTGCTCAGCGCCACCGCGCGCGGCCCCGAGCCGATGGGCTTCTATGAAGACCCGGGCCAGCGTACGCCGATCAAGGCCATTCGCCTGGCCAGCGACGTCGCGCCCGCCGAGCGCACGCCGCTGCAACTGCTGCGCACCGATAGCCAGACGTTCCGCGAAGCCACCGAGGCGCGGCGCAACCGCGTCGATGACTTCTACAAGCGCCCGGCCGGGCATATCGACCTGTGCAACGTGGCCTTGCCGGTGCGCACGCCGAAATAGGCGCCGGCCTTGCGTCGTCATCCTGCACGCGCTCATGGCGCGTGCAGGATCACCTTCATTGCCTTGGCCTGGGCGGCATTGCCGAAGACCTCGTAGGCCTGCATCACCTCATCCAGCGCAAAACGATGCGTCACCAGCTGGGCCGGATCGACCTTGCCGGTCTTCAGCGTCTCCAGCAGCATCGGTGTGCTGTAGGTACAGACCAGGCCGGTGCGGATCGTGACATTGCGAATCCACAGGTCCTGCAACTTCAGCTCCACCGCCGTGCCGTGCACGCCGACATTGGCCAGGCGCCCGCCCGGCGCCAGGATCGATTGGCAGGTATCGAACGTGGCCGGAATGCCCACCGCCTCCACCGCCACGTCGACGCCGCGCCCCTCGGTGAGCGCAAGAACTTGCTGCGCCGCATCGCCATTGCCGGCATCGATGAGGTCGGTGGCGCCGAAGCGCCGCGCCGTCTCCAGTCGTGCCGGGTCGGTGTCGATCATCACGATGCGTGCCGGCGAATAGAACTGCGCGGTCAGCAGCACCGCCATGCCGATCGGGCCGGCACCGACGATCGCCACGACATCGCCGGGCTGCACCTGGCCATTGAGCACGCCGATCTCGAAGCCGGTCGGCAGGATGTCGCTGAGCATCACCAGCGCTTCCGGGTCGACCCCGTCCGGCGCCGGGTACAGGCTGTTGTCCGCATGCGGGATGCGCACCTGCTCGGCCTGGGTGCCATCGATGCGATTGCCGAGGATCCAGCCGCCGTCGCTGCAGTGCGCGTACAACTGCTTCTTGCAATTCGGGCAGCGGCCACACGAGGTGATGCAGGAAATCAGCACGCGGTCGCCGGGCTTGAAGTTGGCCACCGCCGCGCCGACCTGCTCGACCACGCCGACGCCTTCGTGACCGAGGATGCGTCCGGCCTCTACCGTCGCCACGTCCCCCTTGAGGATGTGCAGGTCGGTGCCGCAGATCGTGGTGTGGGTGATGCGGACGATGGCGTCGGTCGGCGCAAGCAGCGTCGGCGCCGGCACCTGCGTCCATTCCTTGCGGCCGGGGCCGCGATAGACGAGGGCTTGCATGGAAACCTCCGGAGCGTTGGGTGAAGGCGCCGCAGCGCGGCGGCCATGCCCAGCATGCACCTTCCGGCGCGGGCGCGCCGCTGACCAAATGACGCAGCCGGCCTCAGCGCTTCTGGCTGAAGGCCACGCTGCCCAGGATCAGCGCCCCGGCGGCCAGCATGCGCAGGGTGATCGGCTCATGCAGGAACAACCAGGCGAACAGCGCGCCGAACACCGGGATCAGGTAGGTGACGGTCGAAGCCAGCGCCGGCCCTACCCGGTAGATCAGCCGGTAGTACAACAGGAAGGCGAAGCCAGTGCAGAACACGCCCAGGGCAATCGCGCTGGCCCAGGCAATCGCCGGCACTGGCGCCTGCGGCCAGTGCGTGGCCGCCAACGGCAGCAGCAGGATCGCACCGCAGCCCAGGGTGGCCGCGCCGGAGGCCGCCGGCGGCAGGCCGGTCATGTGGCGCTTGACCAGGTTGATGCCAACGCCATACAGCAGCGAAGCCAAGGCGCCGGCGAATACCGCCGGACCGATGCTCAGGCCGGCCGACTTGCCCGTGGCCAGCACCACCACGCCGACGAAGCCGACCAGCAGGGCCAGCGCCCGGCGCAGGCCAATCTTCTCGCCAAAAAACAGGAACGCGACCAGCGCGGCGAACAACACCGTCATCGCATTGCAGATCGCACCGATCGCCGCCGGTGCACGCTCGGCGCCCCAGGCGAACAGCAGGAAAGGAATGGCCGAGTTCACCAGGCCGATCGGTGCCAGCCACAGCCAACGCTTGGGCGGAAACAGCGCGCGCGATTTCCACAGGAACGGCGACAATACCAGCGCCCCCAACATCAGCCGCACCTCGACCAGGGCCAGCGGCCCGAACGGCTCGGCGGCGATGCGCATGAACAGGAACGAGCACCCCCAGATCGCGCCGAGCACACCGAGTTCCAGCGGGGTGCGCCAGTCGCGCCCGCGCGCGAGGGTGGTGTCGGCCTGGGCCAGATCGTTCATGCCATTTCCTTTGGGCTGCGCTTGTGGGATTCAACGATGATCCGGCGATGCAGGATTCGCACGCTGCCGACCATCAGCAGGCGCAGGTCACGCACGATGTAGTCGGCCAGGGCCGCGTCATCGATGTCCTCGCCCTCGATGTCGAGCCGGAAGTCCTGCCCCTGCAGCCCACCCCCATTGCTGAAGTCGATTTCGAAATCGAACACCACGCGGCGCTGGACGGGAGCGGAGGGAACGGCCATGGCGCCAAGGAGGGACCGGAGGGCCGCCAGCTTCCTCCCGACCGCCAGGGCCGACAAGCGCGTAGTATCACGCGCAGCGACAAATCTGATTCGTGGCTCGCCCTTGAACCTTCGCCCTACCTTGCTTCCCGCGCTGGGTGTCTTCGCCGTCGCCGCGCGCCACCAGAACTTCGCCCTGGCCGGCGAGGAGCTGCACCTGACCGCCAGCGCGGTCAGCCACCATGTGCGCAAGCTCGAGGCGATCCTGGGCACCCCCCTGTTCCAGCGCCATGCGCGCGGCGTCACCCTGACGGCCGAAGGGCGCCAGCTCGCCGATGCCGCCAGCGCGGCACTGGCCGACATCGGCGCAGTCGCCGGCGACCTGCACCCGCCGCCGGAAACCGTGCCGCTGCGGCTGACCACCCTGCACTCGATCTCCTATTGCTGGCTGCTGCCGCGGCTGCCGCGCTTTTGCGCGCTGCATCCGCATGTGCGGCTGGAGATCCACACCGGCAGTGCCCTCACCCGCTTCGAAGACAGCGGCCCCCACCTGGGGATTCGCTATGGGCCCGGGCGCTGGCCGGGGCTGACCGCGCTGCCCTTGATGGAAGACGCACTGTTCCCGGTTGCCTCGCCGGCGCTACCGCAGCTGGCCGACCTCCAGGGCCCGGCCGACATCCTGCAGTTGCCGCTGCTGTCGGACATGTCGCCGCAAAGCTGGCGTGATTGGCTGCGCGCGGCCGGCGTACGCGGCGCGCGCCTGCCGCCGATGCACAGTTTCAGTGACAGCACCGAGGCACTGCGCGCAGCGGTGTATGGCATGGGTGCGGTACTGGCGCGCAAGCTGGTGGCCCAACCCTATCTGCAGCGCTACGAACTGGTGCGCCTGCCGGGCCCGGCGCTGCGTCCGCGCTACGCCTATTACATCGTCCATCCCGAGCACCAGCCACCCAATGCGGCAGCCGAACTGATGATCGAGTGGCTGCGGCGCGAAGCCCTGGACGAGCGCACACCGTTGCCACCCTTGCCGGCGGAGTTGATGGGGATGCCATGAACGCGGGCTGTGCCAGGCCTGGCGTCCTCACTTCTTTTTTTCGCGCCCCTGCCTAGGCTGGAGCTCCACGTAACGGAGACCCAACCATGCCCACCCTGCGCCTGCGCATCACCGGCAGCGAGGACGACGCCCGCGCCATCAGCAACCTGCTGCTGAGCATTGAGGGGATCGAACACGTCGAGGAAGTGGACGACTTGATGCCACATCTGGACGACGACGATTCCAGCTCCGCTGGCCTGTCCGATGACGAAGGCCCGGGCACGCACGAGATCGAGGTCGAAGCCGGCAACGACGCCACCGCGCAGAAGGTGCGCGATGCGGTGCAGGAACTGGCGCTGGAGCTGGACGTGTTCGTCGAATTCGAGGAAGACGAGGGTTGAGGCTTCGCTAGCGAGTTACCTCCACGCTTTCCTGTAGGAGCGGCCTCAGCCGCGACCGTGAACCGACAGCCCACGGTCGCGGCTGAAGCCGCTCCTACAGGGGGGTCAAGCTAGCTTCTGCCGCTTCCGCCGGCGCCACCATACCCTGGCCACCCACGCCAGCACCGCCAGCAAAATCGCCGGGGGCAACACCCCGGCGATAAAACGGATCACCACGGCCACGCTGCCGGTGAAGATTTCACCGGTCTCCGACAGGGCCTGACCCAATTCGCTGCGCCGCTGTTCGGTGCCGACCGCGCTGAAGTTGATGGTCAACCGTTGCGTGTCGATGCGCCGCTTCTGTTGCGCCGCTTCCTGGCCGGCCTGCTGCAAGCCGCTCTCGATCTCGGCCAGGCGCTGCGACAGGGTCAGCAGGTCGGCCATCTTCAAGTCGCCGCGGCGCTGGTATTCCAGCAGCCGGGCATGTTCGTTCTCCAACCGCGCCTGGGTCCGGCGGGTATCGGCGACCTGCTGCGCGAGATCTTCGGCACTGCTGCTGCGCGAAGCGATCTCCCCGCCTTCGCCGGCCAACTTCACCAGCGGCTCGACGCCGGCCGGCGCGCTGCGCACGGTGATCCCGCCTTCGGGCGAAGGATCGCCCTCTTCGCTTATCTCCAGCACCGCGCAGTCGCCAAAGCGCTGCTGCTGGCAGGCGTCGCGCACGGCGGCGACATGCTTGGCGATGTCGGCGCCCGGCAAGCGCACACTGACGTCGTGCTCGTAGGCCAGGAACGCCCCTTCCGGTGCCTGCAACGCCTTGGCCGGCGCCGGCGCTGCGTAGCGCTGTGCCCTGAGCTGCACGCTATCCAGCGTCGATGCATCCGCGGCAGCCTCGCCCGCCTCATGCCTGCCACACCCGGCCAGCGCGAGCAGCACCGCCGCGGCCAGCGCTACCCGTGCGGGGTTCATAGCGCGGCCCCGTCGAACGTATTGATCTGCAATTCGGCCAGGTCCAGCCCAGGCACGCAACGCAGGTTGACCGCGGCCATCAGCGCGCCGCTGCGCGGGTCCACCGCCTCGCTGAAGGGCGCAATGCCGCATTCGCGGCAGAAGTGGTGGGCAATGTGGTGGTGGTTGAAGCGATACTCGGCCACGCCCGGCGCAGGCAGGCCGTCGGCTGGCGCGTCCAGCACCAGCGCCTCTCGCGGGCCAAACCACAATAGGCCGCCGCGCCGCCGGCACAGCGAGCAATTGCAGTCCATGGCCTCGGTGATGGGCGCCTCGGTGGTCAGGGTGAACGCGATCTGGCCGCAATGGCAGCTTCCCTGGTAGTGCATGGGTTCCCTCCGCATGGAAAGCGCAAAGGTAATCCAAAGGCATGTGCGCAGGCACCCCCGCACGGCCTATCCTCGGGGACTTTCGTCTACCCCGGGAACCCCGATGCGCAAGACCCTGCTTACCGCCGCCCTGTTGGCCGCCCTCGCCGGCTGCCAGAAGCCGGCCGACCCCGCCGCCCCTGCCGCCGGCCAGCCAGCCGCCGCCCAGGCCGATGCCGCGCAGGACGCGCGCTTTGCCGAGTTGTCCAAGCACGCGCTGGACACCTGGATGCAACTGTCCCCGGTCGGGGCCACCCAGACCGGCGACCACCGCTTCGATGGGCAGATCGACGACCTCTCCGCCGCTGGCCGGCAGAAGGGCCTGGACGCCAGCAAGTCGCTGCTGGCCGACCTGGACAAGATCGATGTCAAGCAGCTCTCGCGCGAGAACCAGGTCGATGCCGCCATCCTGCGCAACCAGCTGCAATCGGACATCTGGAACGCCGAAGTACTGCAGAGCTGGGCCTGGGACCCGCAGGTCTACAACAACCTTGCCGGTAGCGCGATCTATGGCCTGATGGCGCGCGAATTCGCGCCGCTGCCCGAGCGCATCAAGTCGGCCACCGAGCGCATGGAGAAGATCCCGCAGATCTTCGCCCAGGCACGCGAGAACCTGGACCCGGCGCGGGTGCCGCTGATCCACGCGCAGACCGTGGCCAAGCAGAACCAGGGCATCCTCTCGATCGTGGAGACCTTCATCGTTCCCCACCTGGGCGAGCTGGCGCCGGCCGATGCAGCGCGCACCAATGCCGCCATAGACGGCCTGAAGAAAGCGGTGGCCGAACAGCAGACCTGGCTCGACAAGACGCTGGTGCCGAACGCCAAGGGCGATTTCCGCGTCGGCGCCGAGAAGTACGACCAGAAGCTGAAGTTCGCCCTGGTTTCCTCGCTGTCGCGCCAGGACATCAAGCAGCGCGCCGAGGCCGAGCTCAAGCGCGTGCGCGGCGATATGTACGGCATTGCCCGCGAAGTGCTCAAGGACAAGCCCGGCGCGCCGGCCCTGCCCGAGCAGCCGAGCGACGAACAGCAGCAGCAGGCCATCGAAGCAGCGCTTGAACTGGCCTATGCCGAGCACCCGGCGCGCGACAAGGTCGTCGACGACGCCAAGGCCGCGTTGAAGTCGGCCACCGACTTCGTCCGCGAGAAGGACCTGGTCACCCTGCCCGACGCCCCGGTCGATGTCATCCTGATGCCCGAATTCCAGCGCGGCGTCGCCGTCGCCTACTGCGACTCCCCGGGCCCGCTGGACAAGAACCTGGCCACCTTCTTCGCCATCTCGCCGATCCCCGATGACTGGAATGACAAGCAGGCCGAATCTTTCCTGCGCGAATACAACTCGCGCATGATCCACCTGCTGTCGATCCACGAAGGCATTCCCGGTCACTACCTGGAAGGCTGGCATTCGTCCAAGTTCCCCTCCACCCTGCGTGCGGTGCTGCGTTCGGGCATGTACGCCGAGGGTTGGGCGGTCTACACCGAGCGGATGATGCAGGAGCAGGGTTACCTCAACAACGATCCGCTATTCCACCTGGTGCAGCTGAAGTTCTACTTGCGCTCGATCGCCAATGCGATCCTCGACCAGGGCGTGCACGTGGATGGCTGGAGCCGCGAGCAAGCGATGCACCTGATGACCCACGACGCCTTCCAGCAAGAGAGCGAAGCTTCGGGCAAGTGGGTGCGCGCGCAGTTGTCCTCGGCCCAGCTGCCCACCTACTTCGTCGGCGTGCAGGAGCACCTGGATACGCGCAAGGCGGTGCAGGACAAGCTCGGCGACAAGTTCAACCTCAAGGCCTACCACGACCAGATGTTGTCCTACGGCGCCCCGCCAGTGCGCTTCGCGCGCGAGCTGATGCTGGACCAGCCGATCGAGTAACGGGTCGCAACCGTGGAGTCGAAAGGCGCCCGGCTTCGGCCGGGCGCTTTCGCAGTCGGCGCTTACAACGAGGAACTGCAAGGATGAGTTCGAAAGCAAATGAGCCCAGCGGCTTGGGCGGCTGGTTGGTCCTGGTGATCTTCGGCATGTTCGCCAGCCTGGTGCGGATCCCCATGGAGGTGTTGCGCCTGCACGTGCCGATGCTGCTGGACGGCACGCTCGCGCAGCTGTCCGATCCACAGCACCCGGCCTACCACCCACTGTGGGTGCCGTTGTTCGGCGTCGAAGTGCTGGCCAACCTGGCCACGATGGCATTCACCGTGGCCTTGCTCGTGCTGGTGTTCAAGCGCTCACGCTATGCGCCGAAGGCGGCTGTTGCCTGGTACGTGTATGGACTGGCCCTTGTCCTGGGCGATCACGTGATGTGGCAGTTGATCCCGGGCATGGCGGCGCAGCCCGCCGATCCGCAGTTCGTGCGCGATCTTGCCCGCAGTTTGCTGGTGACCTTGATCTGGGTGCCGTATTTCCTGTGCTCGCGCCGGGTGCGCAATACCTTCGTGGCGGACTGGCCTATCGCGCGGCGGCCGGGGGCAGAGCCCGACCGCCCGATAGATCAGCCTGGCTTGTAGGGGAGAGAAAAAAGCACCCTCATCCGGCCCCTTCTCCCGCAAGCGGGAGACAGACAGCAAACGCTGTCGGCGATTAATTGCAGCTACAAAAATGCATGCCGTCCTTCTCCCGCTGGCGGGAGAAGGTGTCGCGACAGCGACGGATGAGGGCATCTCTCACACACAAACGTGGCCATCTATCGGGTGTTCGGGGCCGTGCCCTTGCCCCGGGGGCGTTGGGCGACATGGACGTCGCCCAACGAGACACGCAGGATGCAGTATTTGGCGTCCCCCGGGGCAAGGGCACGGCCCCGAACGCCGCACGCAAGAACAAAAAGTCCGCTTCATAAAAAGCGAATTCAGCACTTTTCCTACGCGAACTAGACAAGTCCGCCGATGTTCGCGGCCAGTAGCAGCGAGGAAGATCATCACCGGAGTCCAAAGCTCCGCATGAGTTGAAATCTTTCAGGCGACAGGACTTCTACCATGCAATCGACTCCCTACTCCCACAGCACTCGCGAACCCTTTTACCGCTTGCCCGAAACCGCATACCAAGAACTGCAGGACATGCACAGGTTCGTTGAATTTCTTGCGTTGTTGGCGCAGGCACGCGGCGCTACCGACACTGACGCAAACTTTCGGCTAGCCCTGCCGCCCGAGGCCCTGTCGCACTGCCTGCGGATTATTGCCAGCGGAATGTCAGAACCGTTGGCCTCCGCCGAATGGACAGGTACGTCAGTTCACTAACCGCAAGCGTCATTCCACCTGCACCACCACCTTCCCATGATTCCGCCCCTGCAGCAGCCCCACCAACGCCGCCGGCGCCTGCTCCAACCCGTGCACCACATCCTCGGTCGGTACGATCTCGCCCGCCTCGATCCAGCCGCTCATGTCACGCAGGAAATCAGCGTAGCGGCTGGCGTAATGATCCAGGATGATGAAACCCTGCAGACGCACACGCTTCTGCAGCACGGCCGCAAGCAACTGCGGCGTCCGGTCCGGCCCTGGTGCCGACTCCGCCTCGTTGTAGTGCGAGATGAAACCGCAGAGCGGAATACGCGCGCCGACATTGAGCAACGGCAGCACCGCGGCCAGGACGTCGCCGCCGACGTTTTCGAAATAGACATCGATGCCGTCGGGACAGGCTTCGGCCAGGCGCGCGGCGAGGTCGGGTTGACGCCGGTCCAGGCAGGCGTCGAACCGCAGGGTGTCGACCGCATGCCGGCATTTTTCGGCACCACCGGCAATGCCGATCACCCGTGCCCCGCGCAGGCGGGCGATCTGGCCAACCATCGCGCCGACCGCGCCCGTCGCCGCCGCAACCACCACGGTCTCGCCCGCACGCGGCTGGCCGATGTCGAGCAGCCCAACGTAGGCGGTGAACCCCGGCATGCCGAGCGCGCCGAGTGCCAGCGAGGGCCGCGTCAGGGTGTCGATCAATTGCAGGTCATTGCCGTCGGAAACGCCGTAGTCCTGCCAACCCGTGTTTGCCAGCACGCGCTGGCCCACCCGCAGCGTGGGATGGCGAGAGTCGACGATCCGGCTGACGGTGCCGCCCACCATCGTGCCGCCGAGCGCAACCGGTGGCGCGTAGCCGGGGCCGATAGGGTCCATCAGGTTACGCATGTAGGGGTCCAGCGATAGGAATTCGGTCCGCAGCAATACCTGGCCCTGCGCCAGCTCTGGCAACGCCACTTGCTCAAGGCGGAAATCCGCGGCCACCGGCACGCCGCGAGGATGCGCGGCCAGCACGATGCGGCGATTGGCATGAAGCGCTTCGTTGACGTTTGCGTGGTTCATGGGACACCTCCAATGTGGGTTTGGGTACTGCTGCCACGCGGGCCGCGGCGCCAGGCCAGCAATGCACCCAGCGTCATCGCCACCACCGCGAACATCGGCCCGCCGAAGGCACCGAAGTGGTCCACCAGCAAGCCGCCGCCGATGGCGCCGCTGGCAATGGCGATCTGGAAGGCGGCCACGAGCAGGCCGCTGGCTTCTTCGGCCTGGTCGGGCGCGGCACGCACGATCCATATCTGGAAGCCAACCGGGAACGCGCCAAACGCGAAGCCCCATAGCGTGATCGCCACGGCCGCTACCGCTGGCGAGTCGCCACGCGCGAGCAACGCGGCAGCCAGAAGCGCGATGGTGGTGCCGCCGAAGACGATCGCCAGGCGCTCGCTCCGGCCGGCCAGCCAACCGCCAAACAGGTTGCCGAAGAAGCCGCCGATCCCGTAGGCCAGCAACACGCCCGACACGGCCGCTACCGACAGATGGGTGATGTTCTCCATCAGCGGACGCACGTAGGTGAAGCCGGCGAAGTGCCCGGAGATCACCAGCAGCACCGCGAGCAACACCACGCGAATCGGCGCGCGCCGCAGCAGCGCACCCAGCACACGCAGGTCGGCGCTGCCGCGTGGCCGCAACGGCGGCAAGGTGGCGAGCTGGGCCACCAGGGTGACCAGGGCGATAACGCCAGCGGCAATGAAGGCGCTGCGCCAACCCCAGGTCGCGCCCATCCAGGCACCGATGGGCGCGGCGCACACGGTGGCAACCGAAACGCCGGTGAGGATCAGCGACATCGCACGCGGAAACAGCGCCTGCGGCACCAGCCGCATCGCCAGCGGCGCCGCCATCGCCCAGAAGCCGCCCAGGGCCACGCCGAGCAGCACCCGCGCGACCAGCAAGGTCGGCAGGTCGCGCGCCAATACTGCCAAGGCATTGGACAGCAGCAGCAAGAGGGTGAAGGCGAACATCACGTAGCGCCGGTCGAGCTGGCGCAGCAGCAAGGGCAATGCGGGGGCGGCGACCGCCGCCACCAGGGCAGTGGCGGTCACGCTCTGCCCCGCGGCACCCTCGCTGACCTGGAGGTCGCTGGCCATGGCGGTGAGCAGGCTGGCCGGCAGGAATTCGGCGGTGACCAGGCCGAACACGCCCAGGGTGAGGGAGAACACCGCTGGCCAGCGGGCAGGGGCCACGTCGTCGACAACTGCCGACGCCGGCCTATCGGAAAAACGCTCAGAAGACATCGAGGGGGTTCACGGGTGGGGTACGGCAGAGTAGGCGTATCATGCAGGCGTTTCCATGCCGGAACCCCCGCAATGCTTGTCCAATCCTCCCAGCCGGTGACACCGACCGGCGCGCCCGACATGCTCACCCAGGTCTTGCTCGGCCTGCGCCTGGACGGCGTGGAGTATGGCCGCTGCCAACTGCAGGCCCCCTGGGCGATCGATTATCCGGCCCAGGCCGATGCGCGCTTCCACTTCGTTGCCCGAGGCGGCGCCTGGTTGCGATGCGGCGAGCAGCCCTGGCTGCAACTGCGCGCCGGCGACGCGGTGCTGTTGCCACGCGGCAGCGCGCACGTGCTTGCGAGCAGCCCGGACGTGACGCCGATAACGCTGCAGCATTGCCAGCGAACGCCGGTCTCCGACCAGATGTATTTGGTCGATGCCGATGCCAGCGCCCACCCCAGCATCGAAATGGACCTCAACGCACCGGCGGACGTCCTGTTCTGCGGCGCCATGCGCTTCAACCTCGACCCGCTGCATCCGCTGCTGGCGCTGATGCCCGAGCGCATGTTGGCCGGCGACCTGGTCAAGCGCGACCCGGCGGTGCCGGCGCTGCTGGAGGCGATGGAGCGCGAGGCGGCGCTGGACCGCATCGGCGCCTGCGGCATTCTCGCGCGGCTGGCCGACGTGCTGGCGGCAAGCATCATCCGCGCCTGGGTGGAATGCGCGTGCAGCGATTCCAGCGGTTGGATCGCCGCGGTCCACTGCCCCAAGATCGGCAAGGTAATCGCCGCGATCCACGCTGCGCCCGAGCGCGACTGGAACGTGCCGGAGCTGGCCGAGCTCATGGGTGCCTCGCGCTCGCGCTTCGCCGAATCCTTCACCCGCACCGTCGGCGAGAGCCCGGCGCGTTACGTGGCCAAAGTGAAGATGTTTCAGGCCAGGCGCTGGATCGAGCAGGACGGCATGCGCGTGACCGTGGCCGCCGGGCGCCTGGGCTACGACTCGGAAGCCTCCTTCAGCCGCGCCTTCAAGCGTATCGTCGGCGTGCCGCCGAGCGCGGTGCGCGCGCGCCCGGCCGCGGTGCGCCAGGGCGCGCCGCAGGCATCGGGCGAGCGCGTGGCATGATGCGCGCCTGTCATCGCCCGCTGTAACGAACCATGTCCTCTGCGCACCGCGCTGCCCTGCCGATCCTTGCCGTCCTCGGCTCCATCGTGTCGTTGTGCTTCGGCACCTCGCTGGCCAAGCATCTGTTCCCGGTGATCGGCGCACCGGCCACCACGCTGTTGCGGGTGGGTTTTGCGGCCTTGCTGATGCTGGCGCTGCAGCGGCCCTGGCGCGACTGGCCGGGATCGCGCGCGTTGGGGCTGATCGTCGGTTACGGCGTGGTGCTGGGCGCGATGAACCTGTCGTTCTACCTGGCGCTGCGCACGATTCCCTTCGGTATTGCGGTCGCTATCGAATTCACCGGACCGTTGGCCGTGGCGCTGTTGTCCTCGCGCCGTGCGCTGGATTTTGTCTGGATCGTTTTCGCCATCGCCGGGTTGTCGTTGCTGGTACCGCGCGGCAGCCTCGAAGCATCGCTGGACCTGCAAGGCGTGGCCTGGGCCTTGCTCGCTGCGCTGTGCTGGGCGCTGTATATCGTGATCGGCCAGCGCGCCGGCCAGGCCGCCGGCCGCGCCACCGTACCACTCGGCCTGGTGGTGGCGACCCTGGTGGCGCTGCCGTTCGGGGTCACCCAGGTGGGCGCGGTGTTCGCCACGCCTGCACTGCTGGCGTTCGCCGCCGGGGTGGCGTTGTTGTCCAGCGCGATTCCTTATTCGCTGGAGATCTACGCGCTGCGGCACCTGCCGCGGCAGACCTTTGGCATCCTGCTGAGCCTGGAGCCCGCGGTGGCGGCATTGGCCGGCTGGCTGCTGTTGTCCGAAGCGCTGAGCCAGCGCCAGTGGCTGGCGATCGTCTGCATCATGGTGGCTTCGGCAGGTGCGGCGCTGGCCACGCGCCGGCGCACCGCCGCGCCGGTACCGGTAGACGGATAAGTCGCGCCGGCTACGCGTCGGCCGCCACGAACCCGCCGGTCTGCCGCGCCCACAGCCGCGCATACAGGCCACCGCGCACCACCAGTTCGGCGTGCGTGCCGGTCTCCACGATCGCGCCCTGGTCCATCACCACCAAGCGGTCCATCCGCGCGATGGTCGAGAGCCGGTGCGCGATCGCGATCACGGTCTTGCCGGTCATCAAATCATCCAGGCTGTCCTGGATGGCCGCTTCCACCTCCGAATCCAGCGCGGAAGTCGCCTCGTCCAGCACCAGGATCGGCGCATCCTTCAACAGCACGCGCGCGATGGCGATGCGTTGCCGCTGCCCGCCGGACAGTTTGACGCCGCGCTCGCCCACATGGGCGTCATAACCCCGCCGCCCCTCGCCATCCACCAACGTCTCGATGAAGCCGTCGGCACGCGCCCGGGCTACTGCCGCCTGCATCTGCGCCACGGTCGCATCGGGGCGCCCGTACAACAGGTTGTCGCGGATCGAGCGGTGCAGCAGCGAGGTGTCCTGCGTCACCACGCCGATCTGACCGCGCAAGCTTTCCTGGGTCACGTGCGCGATGTCCTGGCCGTCGATGAGGATGCGCCCCTGCTCCAGGTCGTACAGGCGCAACAGCACATTGACCAGCGTCGACTTGCCCGCGCCCGAAGGCCCGACCAGGCCGATCTTCTCACCGGGCCGCACCACCAGGTCGAGCCCGGCGATGACGCCGCCGCGCTTGCCGTAGTGGAAATGGATGTCCTCGAAATGCACTTCCCCGCGAGACACCCGCAGCGGCCGCGCATCGCCCGCATCCTGCACCGTGAGCGGCTGCGAGACCGTCTGCATCCCGTCCTGCACCGTGCCGATATCCTCGAAGATGCCGTTGACCGTCCACATGATCCAGCCGGACATATTGTGGATGCGGATTACCAGGCCGGTGGCCAGGGTGATCGCCCCCACCGTCACCTGCCCGCGCTGCCACAACCACAGCGCCAGCGCGCACGTACCGACGATGAGGAACCCATTGGCAATCGCGATCCACGTATCCAGCGCCGTGGTCATGCGCGTCTGCCGGCGATGCTTCACCGCCAGCTCCTCCACCGCATCGCGCACATAGCCCTGCTCACGCCCAGCATGGGCGAACAGCTTCAGCGTGGAAATATTGGTATAGCCATCGACAATGCGCCCCATCGCCTTCGAGCGCGCATCCGACGCAATCCACGCCCGCTCCTTCATGCGCGGCACGAACCACGCCATCAGCCCGACGTACACCACCAACCAGAGCAACAACGGCAGCGTCAGGATCGGATCAGCCCGCGCGAACAACCACAGCGCACTGCCGGTATAGACCACGATGTACCAGAGCGCATCGACCATCTGCACCGCCGACTCACGCAACGACGTCCCCGTCTGCATGACCCGATTGGCGATACGGCCGGCGAAATCATTCTGGAAGAACGACAGACTCTGCCGCACCACATAGTTATGCATCAACCAGCGCGAACGATTGCTCAGCCCCGGCACGATCGCCTGATTGACCAGCAGATTGTGCACCGCCACCAACAACGGCCGCACCAACAACGTGACCACCGCCATCCAGCCCAACACCGTCGCATGCCGCTCGAAGAACCCCGTCCCCGGCCCCTCCGCCAGCAGATCGACGATACGCCCGAGAAAATCGAACATCGCCACCTCCACCAGCGCCAGCAACAACCCCGCCACCAGCGTCGCGAGCAACACCGGCCACACCGGCCGCAGATAGTGCAGATAAAAGCGCCAGACCGAACGCGGCGGCATCGCGAAATCCGCCTTGGGAAAAACATCAATCAAAGACTCGAACCAGCGAAACATGGCGCACACCCTCGAAGCAGGCCCCGATTATCGCACCGCCCGCCAGCGCCCTTGCTCTGCTTTTGCTCTGCCTCCCCCGCCCCCAGCGCCGAACCATCGGGCGTCCGGGGGCAGGCCGCTTTCGGGACAATCGGCGACATGGATGTCGCCGATTAGCCCCCACGGACGGGTTCACGGCGTGTCCCGAAAGCGGCCTGCCCCCGGACGCCGCGCAGCCCAACAAAGCGGCCGAAATGCCAGCTCTTAAGGCTCCACAGGCCTCAACACCAAATCCTGAAAATCAAAACTAAAATCCGTCAAAGGCGAAACCGCCTCCATCCTTACCTCCCGCACCGCCCCATCCGCAGACAGCGCGAAATTCACGAACGCATCCGCATTGAGCGACCGATCATCCCACCGCACCACGAACGTATCGTGCTGCCAATGCTCCAGCGTCCCCAGCAACTGCGGCGTACGGCTGAAGCGCAAACGCAACTTCCCGCCCTCCTGCACCAACACCACCTCCCCATACCAAGGATCCGCATAAGTGCCCGCATAACGCGCCAACGGCAACGAAGGCCGCGAACGCGCATCACGCGCGGCCACATGCTTGGCCCAACTCGTATCAGCACCGGCCTGCGCCTTGGCCACCGCCGCCGCATACGCCGCCGTCCAATCCGTCGCCGGCGCCTGCAGATACGCATCGAGCACCTGCATCGTGATCGCATTGAACGCCGCGCCCACCTCCTGGTTGGTCAACACCACCACGCCCAGCTTCTGCGCTGGCAATAGCGTCAAGCGCGACACCATTCCCGGCCAACCGCCGGTGTGCCAGACCAGGCGCTGGCCCCGGTACGAACTCAAGCTCCAGCCCTCGCCGTAACCGGCAAAATCCGGGCGCGCCGCCGCCAACGCCGGCACACTCGGCTCGGGGATCGGCTGCGGCGTGATCATCGACCACATCTCACGCTGCCGCTGCTCGCTGAAAAGCGGCGTGCCGTCCGGCAAGTGGCCCGCGTCCAGTTGCACCCGCATCCACTTGGCCAAATCGTCGACGCTGGCATAGATCCCGCCGGCGCCGGAATTGTTCGCCCAGGTGAGCGGCACCACCGTGCGCAGCTCGCTGAAATCGTACTTGGCGTGGCCCACTGCCGGCGCATCCCCGGGCTGCAGATGATCGGCGTTGAAGCGCGCACCGCGCATGCCGACCGGGTCGAAGATGCGCTGTTGCAGGAAATCGGCATACGACAGGCCCGAGACCTGCTCGATGACCTGCTGGGCCACGGCGTAGAGGATGTTGTCGTAGGCATAGCGGTCGCGGAAGCCCCCTTTCAGTGGCACCTTGGCCAGGCGCGCGACCACCTCCTTGCTGTCGTAGGTCGTCGCCGGCCAGTACAGCAGGTCGCCGGCGCCGAGGGTCAGCCCACTGCGATGCGAGAGCAGGTCGCGGATGCGCATCTCGCCGGTCACGTAGGGGTCGGACATGCGGAACCACGGCAGGTGGTCGATCACCCGGTCGTCCAGCTTGAGCTTGCCCTCATCGGCCAGGATCGACAGCGACGCGGCGGTGAAGGCCTTGGTGTTGGAGGCGATGGCGAACGGCGTCTGCGCATCGACGCGGCCAGGCTTGTCCTGCTCGCGCACGCCGTAGCCGCGGGCCAGCACCACCTCGCCATCCTTGACGATGGCCACCGCGATCCCCGGCACGTCGAACTGCTGGCGTACCCGCTCCACCCGTGCATCGAAATCCGCCAGCCCCGCCGGCAGCGCCTGCGCCTGCGTCACTACTGATACGAGCAACATCGCCCCTCCCCATGCCCACTTGTTCAAGCGTCTTCTCCGGTTGCGAATATCGCCGCGCCATGGCGCGGAAGCGGTTTCGCACGATGGTAACGCGGCCGCGACCAGCCTTGCCGTTCGCCCGCCCGATGGGAGCCGCCCGCATGTCCGCACCTGCCGATACCCGTGCCACGATCATCCCCTGCCTGCGCTACCGCGACGCCCACGCGGCGATCGACTGGTTATGTCGTGCCTTCGGCTTCGAGCGGCACGCGGTGTACGAGCAGGACGGCATGGTCCTGCACGCGCAGTTGAGCTTCGGCAACGGCATGGTGATGCTGGGGTCGGTAGACCGCATCAGTGAGTGGGGCAAGCTGATCGTGCAGCCCGGCGAGGTGGGCGGACGCGAAACCCAGAGCGCCTGCGTGGTGGTGGCCGATGCCGATGCGCATCACGCACAGGCCGTGGCGGCAGGGGCCGAGGTAGTGATCGCGCTGTCCGACCAGGGTTATGGCGGGCGTGGCTACGCCTGTCGTGATCCCGAAGGCCACCTGTGGTGGTTCGGCGACTACGATCCGTGGCGCCAGGCGTGATGCCCGCGGCCGACGCTGGCACACTGTCGGCCTGCGCCACCGGAGGATCCGATGACAGAGCTTTTCGAGAACGCCACGCCGAGCTTGCCAGGCATCCACGTCGGCATCGGCGGCTGGGTGTTCGCGCCCTGGCGCGGCGGCATGTTCTATCCGCAAGACCTGGTACAGCGGCGCGAGCTCGAATATGCCAGCCGCCACGTCAGCGCGATCGAAATCAACGGCACCTACTACGGTGAGCAGAAGCCGGCGACCTACGCCAAATGGCGCGATGAAACCCCGGCCCACTTCGTCTTCTCGGCCAAGGCGCCCAAGCGCATCACCCAATCGCGCAAGCTGGCCGGCACCGGTGGCCAGATCAAGGGTTTCGTCGAAGGCATCGCCGAACTGGGGGCCAAGCTCGGCCCGCTGGTCTGGCAATTTGCTGCGGGCAAGAAGATGGACCGCGAGGATTTCGCCGGGTTCCTGGCGCTGCTGCCGAAACAGGCGCAGGGTCGCACGCTGCGGCATGTGGTGGAGATCCGCGACCCGGACTTTGTCGACGCCGAACTGGTGGCATTGCTGCGCCAGCATGGCGTGGCGATGGTGTACACCGATTCGCCGGAGCATCCGTCCTTTGCCGACCTGCACACCGATTTCGTCTATGCGCGATTGATGCGCAGCCAGGCGCGATTGACGCACGGCTACAGCGCCCCGGCCCTGGCGCAATGGGCCGAGCGCATCCAGGCATGGCGGCGTGGCGAGGACGTGGCCGAGCTGCCGCACGTGGCCAAGCCGCTGGCCAAGGGCAAGCCACGCGAGGTCTACGTGTACTTCATCAGCGCCGCGAAAGAGCGAAATCCTGCGGCTGCCATGGCGCTGTTGCAGCAGCTGACGCGCTGAACTTAAACCTCGACCGACAGAACGGGGCTTCTTGTAGGAGGGGCTTTAGCCCCGATACCTTCCGCTCGCGGGAAACTCCCAGTAAGTCGACGTCATCCGGTCGGGGCTGGTGGCCCGAGGCCACCCAGAGCCCCTCCTACAGTGATGGCTTGGCCTCGCCTGCATTGGCCACGACAATGGGCATCTACCGCCCTCTGCCCTCCCCATGCGCAACGCTCTGCTGCAAATCCATTTTTGCGTCCTGCTGTGGGGTGTCACGGCCATTCTTGGCAAGCTGATCACCCTGCCGGCGCTGCCGCTGGTGTGGTGGCGCATGCTGATCGTGGTCGCCGCCCTGCTGTTGTGGCCGCGGGTGTGGCGCGGCCTGCGCGCACTGCGTCCGCGGCTGGTGTTGGCCTATGCCGGGGTCGGCGCGCTGGTCGCGCTGCATTGGCTGACCTTCTATGGCGCGATCAAGCTGGCCAATGCGTCGGTGGCGGCCACCTGCATCGCGATGGCGCCGGCTTTTACCGCATTGATCGAACCCTGGGTCGCGCGCCGCCCGTTCCAGTGGCGCGAGCTACTGTTCGGCCTGGCGGTGTTGCCCGGCGTGGCGCTGGTCGCGGGCGGGGTGCCGGACGACATGCGCGTGGGCGTGGTGGTGGGCGCGGTATCGGCGCTGCTGGTGGCGCTGTTCGGTTCGTTCAACAAGCGCCTGGTCGACCACGCCGACCCGCTCACCGTCACCGCGGTCGAACTCGGCGCCGGCACGTTGCTGCTGACGGTGCTGGCGCCGTTGCTGCCGTTCCTCGCACCGATGCTCGGGCCGGCCCACTGGGTGGTGCCCGACCTGCACGACACCGCCTTGCTGCTGCTCCTGGCCCTGGCCTGCACCCTGCTGCCGTTTGCCCTGGCCCTGGTCGCGCTGCGCCGGCTCAGTGCCTACACGGTGCAACTGGTGACCAACCTCGAACCGGTCTACGCGATCGTGCTGGCGGCGCTCCTGCTGGGCGAGCAGCGCGAGTTGACGCCGCAGTTCTACCTGGGCGTGGCGATCATCCTCGGCGCGGTCTTCCTGCATCCGCTGCTGCAGCACCGGCGCGGACGCATCCAGCATGCCGACCTGCTCGGCACCGCGGAGAACAAGGCCATCGTGGATTGATACCGCGCGGTGCCGGTTCAACCGGCACTGGCCACCACGCGATCGCGGCCCTGGTGCTTGGCCAGGTACAGCGCCTGGTCGGCGCGCTTCAGGCACTGTTCGGCGCGCTCGCCCGGCTGCAGCTGGGCAAGACCAATACTGACGGTGACCGGCAGGTTGATCGGCAACACGGCGATCTCCTGGCGCAGGAATTCGCACTGCAGGCGTGCCGGCTCCAGCGCCGTGCCGGGCAGCAGCATCACGAACTCTTCGCCGCCCACGCGCGCGATCATCCCGCGGCCGGCACTGTGTGCCCGCAGCAGAGCCGCCAGCGCAACCAGCACCTCGTCACCCTGGTCATGGCCGTGCAAATCGTTGATGGTCTTGAAGTGGTCGATGTCGATCACCGCCACCGACAAGGCCTGCGCCGCGTACGGGTCGCGTGCGGACTCGGCGGCTAGCGCGGCGGCGAAGGCGCGGCGATTGGGCAGGCCGGTGAGCACATCGGTACGGGTCTGCTCGGCGAGATCGGCGTTGAGCGTTTCCAGCGATTCGGAATACTGCGCCAGCTGCTGCTCGTACCAGTCGCGTTCGCGCAGCTGTTTGTCCAGGTTGAAGGCCACCCGGCGCAATTCCAGCAGGTGCGAGGCCTGGCGCGACAACGCCTCCAACGCCTGGCGCTGCTCCTCGCTCAAGGTCGCCGGGGTGTCGTCGAACACGCACAGGGTGCCCAGCGCCTGGCCTTCGCTGCCCAACAACGGCGCGCCGGCGTAGAAGCGCAGGTGCGGGTCGCCGGTGACGTAGGGGTTGCCGATGAACCGCACGTCCTGCTCGGCGTCTTCGACCGTGAACACTTGGTCCGGAGTCAGGATGGCGTGCGCGCAAAAGGCATATTCGCGCGGCGTCTCGCTTGCGCCCAGGCCCTTGCGGGCCTTGAACCACTGGCGGTCGCGATCGACCAGGCTGACCGCGCCCATCTGGGTGCCGCACAGGGTGGTGGCGATCTGCACCAGGTCGTCGAACGCGCGCTCCGGCGGCGTGTCCAGGACCTTGTAACGCTGTAGCGCTTCCAGGCGCTGCGCTTCGTCCCTGGGCTTTTCCGGCTTGATCATTGGGCCTTCCCGTCTATTGGCCGAGTATGCCAATGCGGCGTGGGTTCGTCAGCGCACGGAATGCCAACCGGCTCTCGGTTCCGCTACAGGCGCCTCAAAAATCCTGACGCTGCGGCAACAAACCGCGCAGTTCCTGGTCGGTGAGGTTGCGCCATTGCCCGGGCTTGAGCGCGCCCAGCTTGATGTTGTCGATGCGCACGCGCCGCAGCTGGGTGACGCGGTAGCCGAAAGCGGCCGCCATCAGGCGAATCTGCCGGTTCAAGCCTTGCTCGAGGATCACCCGGAAACCGAACTTGGCGATGCGCGAGGTCTTGCACGGCAACGTGGTTTCGTTATGGATGCGCACCCCGCGCGCCATGCCGCGCAGGAATTCGTCGGTGACCGGCTGGTTGACCGCGACCAGGTACTCCTTCTGGTGGCGATTTTCCGCGCGCAGGATTTCGTTGACGATGTCGCCATTGCTGGTGAGCAGGATCAACCCTTCCGAATCCTTGTCCAGGCGGCCGACCGGGAAGATGCGCTGCTCGTGGCCGACGAACTCGACGATGTTCCCCTTGACCGAGCTTTCGGTGGTGCAGGTGATGCCGACCGGCTTGTTGAGGGCAATGTAGACGTGGCGGCGCGCGCCGGGCTTCTTGGCCTCGCGCACGCGCAGCGGCTGGCCGTCGACCAATACCTGGTCGCCCTCGCCGACCACCGCGCCGGTGCCGGCGACGATGCCATTGACGGTGACGCGGCGCTCGCCGATCAGGCGATCGGCCTCGCGGCGGGAACAGAAGCCGGTTTCGGCGATGTGCTTGTTGAGGCGAGTGGTCATGCCGCCATTATCGGCGACGGCGACCCTCCGCGTCCCGATCCCGGCCCAATGCAGCTCAGCTGGTGGCCTTCTTCGCCCGCCTTGCTTCGCGCTTCAACGGCCCGCCGACCGGGCAGACCTCGAAGGCGAACTGGGTCAGGGTATTGACCAGGCTGTCGGGGACCAGCCGGTAGACCACGTATTGCCCGCGGCGCTCGCCGATGACCAGGCCGGCGTTCTCCAGTACCGCCAGGTGGCGGGAGACCGCGGGTGCGCTCATCGCGAAACGGGCGGCGATATCGCCCGCCGCCAGCTCCTGCTCGGACAGATAGGCCAGGATCTGCCGGCGCGGGGTGGAGGCAAGGGCTTCGAATATCTTGTCGGTGCTCATCGGTTTCACGTCGAACGGGTGCGGCAGGCGCCGTGGCGGCCTGCCGGCAAACCGCAGAATATCAGGGGCGCGGCGGCAGCGGCGGCGGCAACGTTCCCTGCGCGACCTGCTGGCCATGCGCCCAGCCCGCCACCGTGCGGCCATAGCGGGCAATCATCGCCATGTTGAAGAAGTGCATCACGCCCAGCACCAGGACCGAAAGGCCGATCTTGGCCGAGACGTAGGGAATCATCGCGGTCATGGCGCGCTGCTCGTTCCAGCCGTCCATGCGCAACGCGATGAAGCCGATATTGACCAGGTAGAAGCCGACCACCAGCAGGTGATTGGTCGAGCGCGCCAGCTGCGCATCCTGGCCGAAGCACTTCACCAGGAAAACCTCGCCATTGCGCGACAGCGTACGCGCGACCCAGATGGTCATGGCGATGGAAATGCTCAGGTACAGCAGATAGCCCAGTTGCAGGATCATGGTGCCCACTCCTTCCGTTGAGTTAGTAATTAACCAATAGGTTAAATGCTTAATTACGAAAGTCCAGCAGTCATGCGGGCTTTCCGACGAACGGCAGTCGCGGAAAGCAGAACCCCGGCCGCAGCCGGGGTTCGTGTTCGAGCATCAAAAGCTGCGCGGGCCCTTCTCAGAAGCTGCGCGGGCTCTTCTCAGAAGCTGCGCGGGCCCTTGGGCTTGTGCGGCGGCTTGCCAGCCGGCCGGTCGAAGCTCTTGTTCGGACCCTTGCGCGGGCCACCGAAGTCACGCTCACCGCCGCGGGCGCCGCCGAACTTCGGCTTGAACGGCTTGCTCGCCCCGCCCTCGGTGCCATCGACCTTGCGCATCTGCAGCTGCTGGCCGGACACCCAGACCTTCTTCAGGTGTTGCAGCAATTCGCGCGGCATGTCGGCCGGCAGGTCCAGCACCGAATGGTCGTCGTGGATGTCGATGCGACCGATGTAGCGGCTCTCCAGCCCGGCCTCGTTGGCAATGGCACCGACGATATTGGCCGGCTTGACGCCATGCGTGTGGCCCACTTCGATCCGGTAGGTCTCCATGCCGATTTCCGGCTCGCCGCGCGGCGCGACCTTGTCGCGGCGCGGCTTGTCGAAGCTGCCGACATCGCGCTGGTAGTCGAAATCGCCACCGACACGGGGCGCCTGCTCACGCGGGGCATGCTCGCGCTCGCCGCCCGCCGCACGCGGCTCGCGTTCGAACTTCGGCTCGAAACGCGGACGCTCGCCGCGCTCGGGGCGCGCGCCGCGTTCCGGGCGTTCGAAACGCGCGGGGCGCTCGCCCTGGCGCGGCGCACGCTCGTCCATGCGTTCCGGGCGCGGGTTGCGCGCCGGCGGCGTCAGCAGGAACGGCGCGTCGCCTTGCAGCAGCTTGGCCAACGCAGCGGCGATCTCGATCGCCGGCACGTTCTGCTCGCCTTCGAAACGCTGCAGCAGCTCGCGGTAGAACTCGATGTCGCCCTCGGCCAGGGTGTCGCTGATACGGCCAAGGAAGCGCGCCACGCGGGTGTCGTTGACCGCTTCGACGCTCGGCAACTGCATTTCTTCGATCGGCTGCCGGGTGGCACGCTCGATCGCGCGCAGCATGCCCTTCTCGCGCGGGGTAACGAACAGGATCGCCTCGCCACTGCGGCCAGCGCGGCCGGTGCGGCCGATGCGGTGGACGTAGCTTTCGGTGTCGTAGGGAATGTCGTAGTTGAGCACGTGGCTGACACGCTCCACGTCCAGGCCGCGCGCGGCCACGTCGGTGGCGACCAGGATGTCGAGCTTGCCGTCCTTGAGCTGGCCGATGGTGCGCTCGCGCTGGGTCTGCTGCATGTCGCCGTTGATCGCGGCCGCGGCCAGGCCACGCGCCTGCAGCTTCTGCGCCAACTCCTCGGTGCCGGCCTTGGTCCGGGCGAAGACGATCATGCCGTCGTACTGTTCGACCTCGAGGATGCGGGTCAGCGCATCGAGCTTGTGCAGCCCGCTCACCCACCAGTAGCGCTGGCGGATATTGGCCGAGGTGGTGGTCTTGGTGGCGATGGTGACTTCGACCGGATCGCGCAGGTAGGTCTGGGCGATGCGCCGGATCTGCGGCGGCATGGTGGCCGAGAACAAGGCCACCTGGCGCGATTCGGGCAGCTTCTTCAGCACCGCTTCGACGTCGTCGATGAAGCCCATGCGCAACATCTCGTCGGCTTCGTCCAGCACCAGGGTCTTGAGCTGGGACAGGTCGAGGGTGCCGCGCTCGAGATGGTCGATCACCCGGCCGGGCGTCCCCACCACCACGTGCACGCCGCGCTTGAGCGCCGACAGCTGCTGGGCGTAGGGCTGGCCGCCGTAGACCGGCAGTACGCGGAAACCGGGGATGGAAGCGGCGTAGCGCTGGAACGCCTCGGCCACCTGGATGGCCAGCTCGCGGGTTGGCGCCAGCACCAGCACCTGCGGCTTGGTCTGCGTCAGGTCGGCGTTGGACAACACCGGCAGCGCGAAGGCAGCGGTCTTGCCGGTGCCGGTCTGGGCCTGGCCGAGGACGTCGCGACCGGCCAGCATGGCCGGGATGGTGGCGGCCTGGATCGGCGAAGGCGTCTCATAGCCGACTTCGGTCACCGCCTGCATCACGGCGCTGGAGAGGCCGAGATCTGCAAACAGCAGCGGCGCGGGGGATTCTTGGGACATGGGGACTCCGGAGGCGGCACCGCCGCGAACGGGCGGGCGCAAAGGGGGCATATTGTGCGCCCTGGCGCGCCCGCTGTCGAAAACAACGCCGAGCTCCCGTTCAGGTGTAAGGATTTGCCGGCACCGGCGAATCATCCCGTGACATGACCAAGACCTCGACTCCGATGGCACACAGCATGCCCGCCCCCACCTCAAAGGCGTCTTCACGCCTGGACGGTGAACGCGCCGCCTTCGCCGACCTGCTGCTGCAGCACCGCGGGCTGTTGGCCAAGGTCGTGGGGACTTATGCCTGGCAGGCCCAGGACCGCGAAGACCTCGGCCAGGAGATCGCGGTGCAGCTGTGGCGTGCCTGGCCCGGTTACGACCCGGCGCGCCCGGTGACCACCTGGATGTACCGCATCGCCTTGAACGTGGCGATCTCCTGGGTCCGCGGCCACAGTCGCGAGCTGCGGCAGCGCGAGGCGTGGGACGCCACGCGCCACGACATCGCCGATCCGTCGGCCCACGACCCCGAACTCGGCCAGCAGGTCGAACTGCTGTATCGCTTCATCCATGCCCTGCCCCCGTTGGAGCGCGCCCTGATGCTGCTCTACCTGGAAGACCGCAGCCATCGCGAGATCGCCGAGGTGCTGGGCATCAGCGAAGCCAACGCGGCGACCAAGGTCAGCCGGCTCAAACAACGCATCGGCCAGGAACTGTGAAGGACACGACCATGGACATCGACGAACTCAAACTGGCTTGGCAGCAACTGGGCCAGCGCCTGGAAAAACAGCAGAACCTGCAGTTGGAACTGCTGCGCGAACGCAAGCGCGAGCGCATGCGCAGCAGCCTGCGGCCCTTGTTCTGGGGGCAGATCGTGCAGGTCGCCTTCGGCATCGCCCTGATCCTGCTCGGGGTCGCCTGCTGGACGCGCAATCCGGCGCCGGGCGGCTATTTCATCGCCGGCATCCTGGTGCACGCCTTTGGCGTGGCCACCGCCGCCAGCGGCGGCATCATGAGCGGGTTGATCGGCAGCCTGGATTGGTCGGCGCCGGTGCTGGCGATCCAGAAGCGCTTGCGCGTGATGCGACGGTTCTATGTGCTCGCCGGCGTGGCGGTGGGCTGGCCGTGGTGGGTGATGTGGCTGCCGGTGGTACTCGCGGTGGCCGGGCTGGACCCGCGCAACGCTGGGGCCAGCGCCACCCCGGGCTGGGTCTGGGGCAGCCTGGCGGTCGGCCTGGCCGGGCTACTGGCGACCTGGCTGTTCTACCGCTGGGCGTGCAGCCCGGCCCGGCCCGAGCTGGCCCGGCGGATGCAGGCCAGCGTGACCGGCAGCGGCCTGCGGCGCGCGCAAGGCCTGCTCGATGAGCTGCGTGCGTTCGAGGACGAATAGAATCCCTACCCGTCCCCCGCCTCCGGCCCAGCATGCAGACCCTCGAATTCGAACTCGACCGCGAACACGTCGAACTGAACCAGCTACTCAAGCTCGCCGGCCTGGCCGACAGCGGCGGCCAGGGCAAGGCGATCGTCGCCAGCGGCGCGGTGTCGGTCGATGGCACGGTGGAACTGCGCAAGACCGCGAAGATCCGCGCCGGCCAGATCGTGCGCGTGGAAGACATCGAGATTCGTGTGGTGGCGGCGGTTTGAGGGGCTTCAGCCCCGAAGAGCGAAGCCGCGACCCGTCGAATGGCAGTCGCGGCTACGCACCAAGACTCGGTAGCGGCTGCACCAGGTGCGCGGCGATGGCCCGCCGAAACAGCGGCACGCGTGCGGCGAGGTGCAATGCGCCCTGGCGCAAGAGGCGCGCCGGCAAGCGGTCGTCGGTGTAGAGGGTAGCGATTGCGTTGGTCGCTTCGTAGAGCGGCCGTGTCGCCTTGCGGTGTGCGCGTTCGTAAGCGGACACCGCAGAGGCCGCAGCGAAATCTCGCCCCGCCGACACCGCTTGCAGAATGCCGCCAGCCAAGCGTGCCTGGCCCTGCAACCCGAAATTGAACCCATGCGCGGTCACCGGATGCATGCCGACCGCGGCGTCGCCGATGAGGGCCGCGCCGGGCGCACAGAAGCGGTCGGCGTACACCCCCACCAGCGGATAGAGGTGACGGCTGCCGTGCTGCCGCATCGCGCCGAGGCGGTACTCGAAGCATTCGCTCACCGCCGCGCCGAAGCTGTCCTCGTCCATCGCCAGCAACTGGGCGGCGCGTGCCGGCGGCAAGGTCAGCACCGCGCCAGCGCAATGACCGCGCAAAGGCAGTAGCGCCATCGTGCGGCCATGGCCGAACCATTCCCAGGCCGCGCCATGGTGCGGATGGTCGTGCTGCATCCGACATACCAGCATGGTCTTGCCGAAGTCGCGGCTGCGCGCGCCGATGCCGAGCAGCCGGCGCACGCCGGAAAAGCGGCTGTCGGCCGCGACCACCAGGCGCGCCGACAGCGAGGCGGCGCCGCCATCGAGCGCCAGCTGCGTAATCGCTCCCTCTCGCCGCAGGGCTGTCACCGTGCGGCCATGCATCAGTTGCAACCCCGCCTGCCCTGCGACAGCATCCCAGGCCACCTGGCGAATGCATTGGTTCGGCACCAGCCAACCGAGCGGCTCACCGTCGTGCGGCGGGTCGAAGTCCAGCGCAAACGCCGAGTGGCCGTTCATCACTTTGGCCGAGCGCAGCGGTGCAATGTCTTCGGGGTGTAACCGCGCCCATAGCCCAAGCTGCTGCAACAACTGGCGCGAGGCATGCGTCAGCGCGATTTCGCGGCCATCGAAGGCCGGTTCGGCCAGGGCCTGGCGCGGCTGTTGTTCGATCAGCGCCAGCGACAGCCCGCTGTCGGCCAGCGCCCGCGCGAACGCCAGGCCCACCGGGCCGGCGCCGACAATGGCGATATCCACCTGCTGCATGGCCACTCCTGCGCGTTGCAATGGCTGCAGTCTAGGGCGCGGTGGGTAAGCCCTCGTTGATCCTGATCAAGCTCAGTGCAGCAGCGGCCACAGCACCAGCACGATGCCGACCATCGACAGCACCCAGACCAGGCTGCGCACGTAGGGGATGCCCGCGGCGTACAGCGGGATGTAGACCACGCGGGCCCAGAAATACAGCTGCGCGCCCAACGCGGTATGCGCATCCACGCGCTGCGCCCACACCACCGCCAGCACCGCGGCGGCGAAGAAGGCGAAGGTCTCCATGAAGTTGCGGAACGCGCGCTCCATGCGCGCCGCCACGCCCGTGAGCGGGGCCGGCGTGGCGTCGCGCGCGCTGGCGTTCCACTTGGCGCCGCGCTGCATCGTCATCGTGGTGCTGGCCAGCAGCAGTTGCAGCACGCCCAGGACAATCGCCCAGGCCAGCATGCGCAGTTCGATGCTCATCGTTGCTTCTCCTGCGCCGCAGTGAATGCGGCGCGCGTGGGCTTACTTGGCATCGGGCAGGCTGTAGCCGGCCAGGCGCCAGACCTTGTCTTCATCCAGGCGGAAGGAGACCAGCTCGCGCACCGGCTGCGGCGCATTGGCGAAGCGCGTGGGGAAACTGACGTTGACGTACAGGCCTTCAGGCACCGCAGCTCCGGCGTTGTAGCGCACGCGAGTGACGGCGGCCTGGCCGCGGCCGGCAACCGCGCCCAGGCGCTTGCGCTGCGCGGCGATCTGGCTGGCGAAGTTGTCGCGCGTGACGGCGCGCCGGGCGACTGCCGAAGCACCATCCCACAGCTGCGGCAGTTGCCCGCCGTCGACCATCTGCAACACCTTTTGCGCGGCCTGGATCATCTCCGCGTTCTGCTTGGCAAGCTGGGCCTGCTGCGCCGGGGTCAGCGCGGGCTGCGCCGGTTGCGGCGAGGGCGGCGGCGCAGCCGGCCGGGTGACCGTGGTCGAAGGGCTGGTGGTGGGCGCGGTGGGCTGCTGGGCGAAGGCTGGCGCGGTGGCCGCGCACAGCAGGCCCAGGGAGAGCGCGAACAGGGAGATATGACGCATGGCTGGGTCGGTCCTTGAGTGCACCGCGATCGGCGCGAGCGAGTCTACGTCAGGGCATGGCGGGCCGCATTCACGGTTTTTCACTGGTTCTCGCTGACCACCGGCGGCACCGCGCGGTTGCGCCAGATCCGCCAGCTCACCCACAGCGCGCGCGCGGTGGCGGCCAACAGGGCGAGCAGGCTGAGCCAGGTGGCGACCGTCGCCAGCCAGTACCAAGCCGTACTCACCGCCAGCCAGCGCAACAATTCGGCCAGGATGAAACCGCCCACCACCCACGATATCGGGGCCAGGTAGGCGCGGAGAATGCCGCGGGTCTTTCCTTGCATGGGGTCCCCTCCTGTTCGGCTGGGACTATGCGGCAGCGGCCGGTGGCGCCGGCGTGAAGCGCGCGCTAGAGCCGTGCGGTGGCGTCGGACGGCGGCGGCTTGGGCAGGCCCAGCTCGCTTGGATCGTTCTCGGCCAACGGGCTCTCGTCGGGGCAAGTCGCATCCGGGAAACCATAGCGCTGTTTCAGTGACTGCCCACACGCGTTAACCGCTTCCAGGTCGGCGCCGACCGCCTTGCACGATTGGTCGAAGGCGACCAGGAAGGCATCCTTGCGGCGGACGAAATCGTCACCGCACTTGCGCATCTGGCGAATCCGCTCGAGGTCGTCCTGCACCGCGTTGGTGCCGTCCAGCCCGTACTCCTTCAACTCTTCGGCGCTCAGCAGGCGCAGGCTGCGGTTGGGCACGGTCATCATCAGGTCTGCAGCGGCCACGGCCACGCCGTTGCGTTCGAGATATTCCTTGACGTTGCCGTAGACCTCGTGCAATTCGCGGTTGAGCTCCGCGCGCGAGGTGGCGCGGGAGCTGATCCGCATCATCCGGTGGATGCCAACCTTGCCGGCGATCAGGCGGTTGTCGCCAGCGGCGAGCACGAACACGCAGGCGCTGTGGCAGATCGAGCCTTCGCGCACCCAGATGGTCCAGTTGGCTTCGCCGATGGCATCGCCGGCGCGGATCGCCGCTTCAACCTGGCCGCCACTGGAATCGAGATCGAGAATGCGCCGGTGCAGGTCGAGTTCGTCGGCAATCGCGGCCAAGCGCCAGGCCAGCTCGGCAAAGCCGCTGTCGATCTTGCCTGCGTAGCGGACCCGCAGCAGGCCGGTGTCGCGGCAGGGCCACAGGCCGGTGCGCACGCTGTCGCGATCGAGCGCGGCCAGTTCCACGCCATCGCCATGGTCGGCGGTGTAGTCGGTCGCGCAGCTGATCCAGGCCTTGCCCAGACCGAGCGTGGCCTGTGGCCAGGGTGCGTCGGGGTCGGCGCGTTCGGCGCGCGAGCGCGGCGGTGGCACCGGCGCTGCCTCGGTGCTGTCGACCGACACCAGGTGGTCGCCGTCGCTGGCCGACCGTTGCACGCCGCCAGCATCTGCGCTGGTAGTGCCCGGCGGCTGCACCCCGCAGGCACTCAACGACAGGCAACAGGCGAGCAACCAGAACAGCTTGGGCATCGGAGCGTACGCAGCAAGGGGGGAACGAAGTGCCAGTCTAGGCCGAACCCGGCGGCGATCCACCCTGGGCGATGAACCGATGCCAACCCTCGCCACAGGCCTGCGACAACGGCTGCGCATACCTGTCCGAAAACGGCCAGTCGGGGTACGGGCACGGGTCTAGACTGGCGCCATGTCCTCGCCCTATCCCCTCCCCGACGCCGAGATCTGTGAACGCGCCCGGCTCGCGCGCGACGCCCGCTTCGACGGGGTGTTCTTCACTGCCGTGCGCAGCACCGGGATCTACTGCCGCCCCGTGTGTCCGGCACCGGCGCCCAAGCCACGCAATGTCAGCTACTACCCGAGCGCCGCGGCGGCCAGCGCTGCCGGCTATCGGCCGTGCCTGCGCTGCCGCCCGGAGCTGTCGCCGCAGGCGCAGCAGCCACCGGGCGATGAAGCGGTGCAGCGCGCATTGGCGCTGATCGGCGAAGGCACGTTGCAGGAAGCAAGCGTGGAGAGCCTGGCCGCTGACGTCGGGCTCGGCGCGCGCCAGTTGCAACGGCGCTTCCTGCAGCACCTGGGGGCCACCCCGGCGCAGGTACACGCCACGCGCCGGCTGTTGCTGGCCAAGCAATTGCTGACCGAAACCGCGTTGCCGGTGACGCAGGTTGCGCTGGCCGCCGGTTTCAACAGCCTGCGCCGGTTCAATGCCGCGTTCCTGGAAGGCTGCGGCATGCCGCCGAGCGCGTTGCGCCGGCAGCGCGAAGAAGTCGCCGGCGGCGAGCTGACGCTACGCCTGGGCTACCGGCCGCCACTGGATGTCGCGGCGATCCTCGGCTTCCTGCAGCGGCGCGCGATCCCCGGCCTGGAGCGGATCGACGCCCACGGCTACACGCGCGTGGTCGGGCCGCCGGAGGCCTCCACGCTGGTGCACGTGCAGGCCTCGTCGCAACGCGACGAACTGCTGCTGCGGATCGGCCAGACCGACCCGCGCGCGATCCCGGACATCGTGCGCAGGACGCGGCGATTGTTCGACCTGGACGCCGACCTGCAGGCCGTGCACGCCACCTTGGTACAGGAACCGCTGCTGGCCGAGGCCATCGCGCGTCGCCCTGGCCTGCGCGTGCCCGGAGGCTGGGACGGATTTGAAACCGCGGTGCGCGCGATCCTCGGCCAACAGGTCAGCGTCGCCGGCGCGACCACCCTGGCCGCGCGCCTGGTCGAGCGCCACGGCGGCCACCGCGCCGGGATGCCGGCCGGCCTGGACCGCGTGTTCCCAACACCGCAACAACTCTTCGATGCGCCGCTGGACACCCTGGGCCTGCCGCGCAGTCGCGCCGCGACCCTGCGGGCACTGGCCGCCGCGTGCCTGGACGGGCGCCTGCGCTTCGGCGCGGGACAACGGCTGGAGGACTTTGTCGGCCAGTGCACCGCCCTGCCCGGCATTGGCCGCTGGACCGCGCACTACATCGCCATGCGCGCGCTCGGCCTGCCCGATGCCTTTCCCGCTGGCGACCTCATCCTGCAACAGGTGCTCGGCGCGCCGGGCCGGCTCAACGAACGCCAGACCGAACTTCGCTCGCAGCCCTGGCGCCCATGGCGCAGCTATGCCGTGTTGCAACTGTGGCACCTGGCCGATGATGCAAAGAAGGAGAAAGCCGCATGAACCCGCTTCGCTACGATTGCTTCGACAGCCCGATCGGCCCGCTCACCGTGGCCGCCGACGAACACGGCGTGCGCCACATCCTGTTCGCGGAGAACCGCCACGATGCGCGCGGCCGCGCCGACTGGCTGCAGGACCGGCAGTTCGCACTGGTGGCCGAGGCGCGCACGCAGTTGCTCGCCTTCCTGGCCGGCCGACGCGACCGTTTCGACTTGCCACTGCGGCCGCACGGCACCGAGTTCCAGCAACAGGTCTGGCACACCCTGGCCGAGATTCCGTTCGGGCAGACCTGGACCTACGCGCAACTGGCCGCGCGCATCGGCAAACCGAGCGCGATGCGTGCCGTAGGCGCGGCCAATGGCCGCAATCCGTTGCCGATCGTGCTGCCGTGCCATCGCGTTATCGGCGCAGACGGCTCGCTGACCGGTTTTGGTGGCGGCCTGCCGACCAAGCTGGCGTTGTTGCGCCTGGAAGGTGCCGCGGCGGTGGCGCAGATGCCGGCGCCGGATTTATTCGCGGCGTGAGCCGAACCGCCAGATTGTGTCTTCGCCAGGTCATCGTCGCGCTCTAGAATGAGGCGATGACCCGCCTTTCCCTTGCCTTCGCGAGGCCGGCCTTCGCCAGGCCCGTCTTTGCGGCGCCAATCCTCGCAGCGCTACTCGCGCTGGTGCCGGCCGCTTGCAGCACGCCCCCCACCGCCGCTCCCACGCCCGCGCGCCCGCAGTTGCTGCTGATTTCGATCGACGGCCTGCGCGCCGATGCACTGGACTGGGGCATCACGCCGACGCTGTCGCACCTGGCGGCGCAGGGCGTGCGCGCGCAGTGGATGAATCCTTCGTACCCCGCCCTCACCTTTCCCAACCACTACACCCTGGTCACCGGCCTGCGCCCGGACCACCACGGCATCGTCCACAACACGATGGAAGGCGCCGAGCTGGGCAGTTTCAAAGTCGCCGACGCCGCTGCGGTGGGCGATGCCCGCTGGTGGGGCGGCGAGCCGATCTGGGTGGGCGCGGAGAAGGCCGGTTTGCGCAGCGCAACGTGGTCGTGGCCGGGCAGCGAAGCGGCGATCGACGGCGTGCGGCCTACCCACTGGCGCCGCTATGACGAGCATGTCTCGGCGCATGCACGCGTAGTGCAGGTCGCCGATTGGTTGCAGGATCGACGTCAACCGGTGGCACTGGCAGCGCTGTATTTCGAGCAGGTCGACAAGGCCGGGCATGAGTTCGGGCCGCAATCCCAGCAGTACCGGCAGGCGATTGCCAAGGTCGATGGCGCAATTGGCGAACTGCTGCAACGGCTGCGACACGAGGGCCGGCTCGAGCGCACCGACGTGATCGTCGTCTCCGACCACGGCATGGCCACGGTGCCGCCGCAGCAGGTGATCGCGGTCGAGGACATGGTGCCGATGGCCGAGGCCAAGGTCGTGTCGATCGGCCAGTCGATCGGCATCGCACCGCGGCCCGGGCAGGAGCAGGCCGCCGAATCGCGCCTGCTCGGGGCGCATGCCGACTACGACTGCTGGCGCAAGCAGGCCTTGCCGGCGCGCTGGCATTACGGCAGCCACCGGCGGGTGCCGCCGATCATCTGCCAGATGCACGAGGGCTTCGATGCGCTGCCCGCTGAGCAGGTACGCGAGCGCCAGGCCGGGCATGTACGCGGCTCGCACGGCTACGATCCGGCGCTGCCGTCGATGCGTGCGGTCTTCGTGGCCAGCGGGCCGAGCTTCGTCAGCGGCGCGACCCTGCCGCCGTTCGACAACGTCGACCTGTATCCCCTGCTGACGCAGTTGCTGGGCATCGCGCCTGCCGCCAACGATGGCGATGCGCACACGCTGCAGCGGGCCTTGCGCGCACCACTGCAATGACGTCTCGACAGCGGCCTGGCCGCGCTATGGCATCCTCTGCTTGATGCGCGGTTTCTCCCATCCCCTGCTCTCCGGCGAGGGCTGGCGCCGGCGCCTGGCCCTGTGGGGCGGCGCGGTCGCCGTAGCCCTGGTCGCGATCGTCTTCGCCAAGGCCAGCGACGCGGCGTTCGCGGTGTTCCGCTATTGCGTGGAGGCGGCGCCGTGGTCGGCCTGGTTGCTGACGCCCGGCGTATTCGGCTTGCTCGCCTGGGCTACCCACGGCGTCTTGCGCCCGACCCGGGGCAGCGGCATTCCGCAGGTGATCGCGGCCCTGGAAACCGGCGATGCCGAGTTTCGCGAGCGCAACCTGTCCTTGCGCGTGTCCTGCGGCAAGCTGCTGCTGACGACCTTGTCGCTGCTCGGCGGCGCCTCGGTCGGCCGCGAGGGTCCGACCGTGCATGTCGGCGCCAGTCTGATGTATGTCATCGGCCGCCGTTTCGGCTTCACCGACCCGCGCGAGCTGGGGCATTTCCTGTTGGCCGGTGGCGCCGCCGGTATCGCGGCAGCGTTCAATACACCGCTTGCCGGTGTCGTGTTCGCGATCGAGGAGCTCAGCGGGCGCTTCGAACATCGCTTTTCGGGCACCTTGCTGACCGCGGTGATCGTCGGCGGCGTGGTCTCGCTGGGATTGCTCGGCAACTACACCTACTTCGGCAAGGTCCCGGCCGGACTGCCGCTGGGCCAGGCTTGGCTGGCGATCCCTTTGTGCGCGATCGCCGGCGGGCTGCTCGGTGGCACTTTCGCCCGTGTCGTCCTGGCCAGCGCCGCCGGCCGGCCGCGCTGGCTCGGCCGCCTGCGGCAGCGACACCCGGTCGGGCTGGCGGTGCTGTGCGGCTTGGCCCTGGTGGCCGTGGCCACCGCGTTTGGGGCGGGCGCCTTCGGCACTGGCTACGAACAAGCCCGCGGGCTGGTGCAGGGCCAGGCCGTGGTCGGCCACGAGTTCGGCCTGGCGAAATTGTTCGCCAACCTGGTCTCTTACGTCGCCGGCATTCCTGGCGGCCTGTTCTCGCCGGCCTTGGCGGTGGGGGCCGGCCTCGGGCACAACCTGGCCGCCGTGATGCCCGGCGTGGACGCACGCACGCTGGTGCTGCTGGGGATGTGCGCCTATCTCACCGGCGTCACCCAGGCGCCGTTGACCTCCTCGGTGATTTGCCTGGAGCTCACCGACAGCAGCGATCTGCTGTTGCCGATCCTGGCCACGGCGCTGTTCGCACGCGCGATGTCCGGGCTGGTGTGCCGGGTACCGATCTATCGCGGCCTGGCCGAGCTGCTGTTGCGGCCCGCACCGGCGCCCTGAAAAGAAAAAACGCGGCGCAAGCGCCGCGTTCTTCTATCGCCAGCGTCGGCCGCGAGGCCGGACGCGGACCGGTTCAACCCGCCTTGGCGACCGTCTTCTTGGCTACGGCCTTCTTCGCCGGGGCCTTGGTCGCGGTCTTCTTGGCGACCGGCGCGGCGGCACCCACGGCCACCTTGCTCACGCTATGGCTGCGCGAATTGCCGTAGCTGGCGTTGTAGCGCTTGCCCTTGGCGGTCTTGCGGTCACCCTTACCCATGATCGTCAACTCCTGAATGTGTTTGCATGATGCCCGTGCAGGCACGGATCCGGCGCGGCGCCACACAAGGGCGCTCGCGCGAGGGCGCAAAGCCTACCACGTCGCCTCTTAGTGCGCGCAGCTGGCATCGTGAACATGGCCATGGCTCAGGCGCAAATTCACCAGGTGGGCGATGCCGACCAGGCAGCCACCGAAGGTCATCACCACGGCGTGCGGCACCACTGAATGGTGCAAGGGTGCGTACAGCAGGCCGCCCCAAAGCAGGAACAGGCCCGGGATCAGCAGGCCCAAGGCGCGCCACGCGCGATGGCGGCGATAGCCCAGGACCAGGCTGAACGAGCCGAGCAGGGTCACGAACACCACCACCGCACGCTCAACGCCGTCGCCCAGCCACACCGACAGGCCCAGCGAAGGCGCCAGCGCGAGCAATAGCGGCAACACGGCGCAATGAACGGCACACAGCAGCGAGCCGGTCGCACCGAAACGATCAAGCAGGGCACGCATGGGGGTGGGGGCAGCCATGACTTCCAGCAGGGGACGCGGGATGAACTGGAATAATATAACATTTCTGCACTCGCACCACCGCTTCTCCTTCTTCCCCTTCCCCACCCGTCAGAACCTGGCTCCGGCAATCCGCCGTGGCCGGCCACTGATACAAGATAACAACCGAAGCCCTACCCATGACCCCCACTGTCCGCACCCGTCGCACCCCGCTCTGCCTGGCGCTCGCCGCCCTGCTCTCGCCCGCGCTGGCCATCGCTGCCGACCCGACCGCCGCTGCAGACGACCCGCCCACCACCGATTCGCGGCATCAGGCGGCGTCCGGCAATGACCGCCACGTCAAGGATCTCGACGCGGTCACCGTGACCGCCAGCCCGCTCGGCGGCACTGCCTCGGAATTGAGCCGCCCGGTCGAAGTGCTGGCCGGCGAACGCCTCGACGAAGCCCGCGGCGCCAGCCTTGGCGAAACCGTGGCCGGCCTGCCCGGCGTGCAGAGCTCCAATTTCGGCCCCGGCGTCGGCCGGCCGATCATCCGCGGCATGGACGGCCCGCGCGTGGCCATCGTCAGTGGCGGCCTGGCTACGCAGGACGTCTCGACCGTGAGCCAGGACCATTCGCCCGCCATCGAGCCGTTCCTCGCCGACCAGATCGAGGTGCTCAAAGGCCCTTCGACGTTGCTGTACGGCTCCGGCGCGATCGGCGGCGTGGTCAACGTCGTTGACGGTCGCATCGCCGAAACGCCGGTCGATGGCGTCAGCGGCCGGGCCGAAGTGCGCTTCGATGCCGGCGACAAGAGCGGCAACACCGACATGTTCCGCATCGACGCGGGTAATGGCTCGGGCCTGTCGATCCATGCCGATGGCGTGTACCGCAACCTCAACGACTACGACACCCCGCGCGGCCGCCAGGCCAACAGCTTCGTCGACGGCAAGTCCGGCGCGGTCGGCGCCTCGATGTCGGGCGACTGGGGTTTCGTCGGCGTGTCGGCCTCGCGCTTTCGCGATACCTACGGCAACCCGGGCGAACCCGGTGACCTCGCCGCCGGCCAGCGCGGGGTATGGCTGGACATGCAGCAGGACCGCTACGAACTGAAGGGCGGCCTCAACGATCCCTTCGGCGAGGGCAGCGGGCTGCACTACAGCTTTGGCCATACCGACTATGCGCATACCGAGTGGGAAGGCGACGAGCCCGGTACGACTTTCAGCAAGCGCGCCAACGAAGGCCGGGTGGAAGCTTCGTTCGCCTTCGGCGGCGGCTGGGAAACCGCCTTCGGCGTACAGGGCAGCGACTCGACGTTCTCCGCCGTCGGCGAAGAGGCCTTCGTGCCCAAGACCGATACCCAGGCCATCGGTGTGTTCGGCGTGGCGCGCAACAAATGGGGTCGCCTGCAGGCCGATGTCGGCGCGCGGGTGGACCAGGTGAAGTACGACACCGTGACCGGGCTGTCGCGCGACTTCCACCCCGGCAGCCTCTCGCTCAGCGGCGGTTGGCGCTTCAATGAGCAGTGGCGCCTGACCGCCAACCTCGATCACGCCGAGCGCGCGCCGGCCGAGGAAGAGCTGTTCGCCGATGGCCCGCACATCGCCACGTTGTCGTATGAAATCGGCAACCCCGACCTGAAGAAGGAAGCCGCCAACCAGGCCGAGCTGGGCCTGAACTACCAGAACGATTGGCTCGATGCCAAGGTCTCGGCCTACTACAACCGCTACAACGACTTCATCTACCTCGCCGATACCGGCGGCCAGTGGTACTTCGACGAAGAAGACGAATACCTGCCGATCCGCCAGTGGTCGCAGGCCGATGCGATCTTCCACGGCTTCGAGGGTGAAGCGACCTTCCACCTGGCCAACAACGAGACCGGCGCCTGGGACCTGCGCGTGTTCGGCGACACCGTGCGTGCGCGCCTGGACCAGGGTGGCAACCTGCCGCGTATCGCGCCTTCGCGCTTCGGCGCGCAGTTCCGCTGGGAAGCCGTGCGCTGGCGCGCCTCGCTCGGTGCGACCCGTTATGCCAAGCAGGACAAGGTCGCCGTCGGCGAAACCCCGACCGACGGCTACACCCTGGTCGATGCGCACCTGGCCTACCACCTCGACCGCGGCAACACCGCGTGGGAGGTATTCCTCGACGGCAACAACCTCACCAACCAGGATGCCCGCGTGCACACCTCCTTCCTCAAGGACGATGTGATGCTGCCGGGCCGCAACGCCACCTTTGGCGTGCGCCTGTTCTTCTGACGTCGCGCCCTCTCCCGCGCGTTGGCGGGCCGCCCCTAACGGGGCGGCCTTTTTGTTCCAGCCGCCACGCTCAGCGGCTACCCCAGCCAGCGCGCGCGTGCGCCGGTGGGCAGGCCACGCGCAAGGCGACGATGCCGCCGACCAACGCGGCAAGCCCGCCAATCAGGAAGATCAAGGCCATTCCGGGCGCACCATCGCCCAGTGCCAGGGGCGCCGGCACGATCGCGGCGCAATCGCCGGCCAGGTGCATCGCAGCGGTCACGTGCGCCACGCAGGCGCTGGCGTCGGCGGCCAGTGCCAGCGACGGGTGCGCGATCCACAGGGCACCCACCAGCAGCACCAGGCCGGCGGCGAGTAGCGAAAGACCATGCTTCATGCGCGCGATTCCGTTCCAGGTCGCCGCGAAATCTGAACAAGCGCGCCCTCCCCGGCAACCGGCGCGCGACGAAAGCGGTCAATGCGGGGATGGAACCGGCTCGCAGCGCACTGGAAACCGCGCGGATGTCGACGCGAGGACCGCGCTTGCGCGCGGTCCGGTGTAACGCTCGACTGCCCCGTCCCACGCCCGACGTCGGCAACGCAGGCGGGGCCCGCCGACTCAGCGCTTCAGGTCGGCCAATGCGGCGCCGAAGTTGATGTGCAACGGCGGCAAGCCGTCGAACACCAGGGCAGGCACCGATTGAACGCCCGCGCGCTCGGCTTCGCCGACACGCTCGGGCATCTCACCGAAATGCACCACTTCGACATCGAAGCGCTGCGGGTCCAGGGCCCGGCTCAATTGCTGCTCGGCGTCGATGCAGACCGGGCAACCGGCATGATAGAAAACGGCTTTCTGGCGCATGATTGAATCCTCTTGCTTGCTCTCGTACAGGTCTGTACTCGGGGTTAGGTGAGGGAACGGGCGGCGTCCGATGCCAGTCGGGCGCCGTCCACCTCAATCCGCCGGCGGCGGATGGCGTTGCCGGAAGCGCAATTCGCTCGCGGCTGATTTCGGTAGCGGTGCGGCGACCTGTTCGGCGCAATCCACGCGTAGTTGCGGGTCGCCGAATGGCTGGCGGGTGAAGTCGCACCAGTGCGGCGCGCCCGCTTGGCCACTGGCATAGGGACGAAAGTACCCGCAGCCCAGGCAGGTGCGCAGGCCATCGGCCAGCCCCCGTCGCTGCGCCTGCGCAACCAGCAGTTGGGTGACGCGCAGTAGCGCGCCAAGGTCATCGGCATCCAGTGTTTGCATCAGCGATGCGGCGCCCACGCTGGGCGCGGCCAGCTGCCGCGCCAGCGCCTGCCCCGCCGGGGTCACGCACCAGCGCGAGGCACGGCGATCGGCGACATCGGCCGAGCGGGCCAGCCAGCCCTTGGCGGCCAGCGCACGCAGGCTGTCGCTGAGGCTGGCCGGCGATAGCGAAAGCTGCGCCGCCATTCGCCCTGCACGCAAGCCCTCCGGCGCCGCATACAGCATCCGCATCACCGCCGCCTGGGTCGGCGGCAATGCGGGCTTGCCCTCACCGCGCCACGATTGCGCGCGCACCAATGCGGCCAGTTGTTCCAGGGCGATGGCCGGTTGGGTGTAGGACGATGCTGCGGCGGAGTTCATGCCAACAGCGTAGGAGTCCTAACTAACTGTCACCATGCGTTATTTCGCATGCCTTGCCGGGTCGCGCTTAGAACCGCACTTCCACCGAATCGGCGCTGCGCTTGGCCGGCCCGTGATACACCGCCTCGATGTTGTTGCCGTCCGGGTCCAGTACGAAGGCGCCGTAATAGCCAGGGTGATACGGCCGCTCACCGGGTGCGCCGTTGTCGCGGCCGCCGGCGGCCAGGGCGGCCTGGTAGAACGCATCGACCATCGCGCGGTCGCGGGCCTGGAAGGCGAGATGGTGGCGGCCGGTCAACTCGCCCAGCGCCGCCTCGCTGTCGGCGGTGGAGACGAACAACTCATCGGCCCAGAAGAAATCCTTCTCTTCACCGCCGATCGGCACACCCAGCACGTCCAGCACCGCCTGGTAGAAGCGCCGGCTGGCCGGCAGGTCGCGCACCACCAGTTGCAGATGGTCGATCAGGCGTCCGCGATGCAATTCATGGGTATCCATGGCGTGTCCTCGGAGGTGGAGTGCGGCTTATAGCAAGCGCCGCGCTGGCGGGAGATCAACGCGGCGTCAAGCGCACGCAAGCGTTGCCCGGCGCATTGACGTGGCCGCAGAACCGGCCTACCTTTGCCTCGCGCAGGCATCCATCGCTTCATCCACATGAAGCGATGGATTTAAACGGGAATCCGGTGACGGCTGGCTTGCCAGCCCATTCCGGAGCTGCCCCGCAGCGGTGAATGGAAACGACCTCCGCCATATGCACTGGGCCTTGGCGCCTGGGAAGCGGCGGACATTAGGCCCGCCATGCCCACCGGCATGGCTCGTCCATCAGCCCGAATACCGGCCTACGCCGGTGGCCTTGGCCATCGTTTTCGACCTGGCGCCCGCGGGGGTGGCGGGAGTCCGTGCCCGGCCGCCCCGCGCGCGTCCTTTCGCCCTGTCCGCGGCACCGGTTCGCCCGCGGGGGCGAAGGTCGCTGGCAGGGCGCCGCGTGCAAGCACGGGCGATCTTGCAGTTCCTTCGTTCCTCACTGCCCATCGCAATGAGGATCCACAACATGACCATCGTGACCCACCTGGGCTTCCCGCGCATCGGCGCGCGGCGTGAGCTCAAGCAAGCACTCGAAAGCCACTGGCGTGGCGAGACCGACGCCGACACCCTGCGCGCGCGGGCCCGCCAGTTGCGGGCACAGCACTGGCAACTGCAGCGCGATGCCGGGGTCGATATCCCGCCCAGCAACGACTTCAGCCTGTATGACCACGTGCTCGATACGGCCTTCGCCTTCGATGCCATTCCCGAACGCTATCGGCCGTTGCTGGACATCGATCCGCTTGCCGCCTACTTCGCCATGGCACGCGGCCACCAGGCCGACGGCATCGACGTGCACGCGCTGGAGATGACCAAGTGGTTCGACACCAACTACCACTACCTGGTGCCTGAACTGCATGCCGGCCAGCGCTTCCGCCTGCGCAGCCGCAAGGCCGTGGACGAGTACCGCGAGGCCAAGGCGCTGGGCATCGAAACCCGGCCGGTGCTGCTGGGGCCGGTGAGCTTCCTGCTGCTGTCCAAGGCCCCGGACGGCAGCGACCGCCTGGCTGCACTGGACGCGCTGCTGCCGGTCTACGCCGAGCTGCTGGGCGAACTGCACGCCGCCGGCGCGCAGTGGGTGCAACTCGACGAGCCCGCCCTGGTGCTGGACCTCGATCCGGCCTGGCGCGAGGCATTCGCGCGCGCCTATCAACGGCTCTCCACCGCCACCACGCCGAAGCTGCTGCTGGCGACCTACTTCGGCGCGCTCGGCGACAACCTGGCCCTGGCCGTTTCACTGCCAACGCACGGCCTGCACCTGGACCTGGTCCGTGGCCGCGCCGAACTGGACACGGTCCTGCGCGCGTTGCCGCCCGGGCGCGTGCTGTCGGCCGGGCTCATCGATGGCCGCAACATCTGGCGCGCACGCCTGGACGAGGCGCTGACGCTGGCGCGCTACGCCCAAGGCCATCTCGGGCCCGATCGCCTGTGGCTGTCGACCTCGTGCTCGCTGCTGCACGTGCCGGTGGACCTGGCGCAGGAAACCTCGCTCGATCCCGAGCTGCAAAGCTGGCTGGCTTTCGCGCGGCAGAAGCTGCAGGAGTTGCGGATGCTCGCCGACGTCCTCGATGGTCGCAGTGATGCGCACGTGCTGCAGCCCCATCGGGCAGCGCGGGAAAGCCGCCACCAATCCGCCCGCGTCCATCGGCCCGAGGTGGCGCGACGCCAGGCGGCGCTGGGTGCCGATGCCACGCGGCGTCCCCGCCCATACGCCGAGCGCGCGCGGCTGCAGCAAGCGCACCTGCAACTGCCGCTGTACCCGACCACGACGATAGGTTCATTCCCGCAGACGGCAGAAGTGCGCCAGGCCCGCGCCCAGCTGGTCTCCGGCAAGCTCGATGGCGACGGCTACGACGCCTTCATCGCCGCACAGATCGCGCACTGCGTGCGCGTGCAGGAACAGGTGGGGCTGGATGTCCTGGTCCATGGCGAATTCGAACGCAACGACATGGTCGAATACTTCGGCCAGCGCCTGGACGGTTTCGCCTTCACCCGCCACGGCTGGGTGCAGAGCTACGGCTCGCGCTGCGTCAAACCGCCGGTCATCTACGGCGATGTCGCCCGCCCTGCCCCCATGACCGTGCGTTGGTCGCAGTACGCGCAGTCGCTCACCGAGCGTCCGGTCAAGGGCATGCTCACTGGCCCGGTGACGATGCTGCAATGGTCGTTCGTGCGCGACGACCAGGAACGCGCGCGCACCTGCCGGCAGATCGCCCTGGCCCTGCGCGACGAGGTGCGCGACCTGGAAGCGGCGGGCATCGCGGTGATCCAGATCGACGAACCGGCCTTGCGCGAAGGCCTGCCGCTACGCCGCAGCGACTGGGATGGCTACTTGCAATGGGCGGTGGAAAGCTTCCGCATTGCATCGTGCGGCGTGCGCGACAGCACCCAGATCCACACCCACATGTGCTATTCGGAATTCAACGACATCATCGAGGCGGTGGCGGCGCTGGACGCGGACGTGATCTCCATCGAGACCTCGCGCTCGCGCATGGCGCTGCTCGATGCCTTCGTGCGCTTCCGTTACCCCAACGCCATTGGCCCGGGCGTCTACGACATCCACTCCCCGCGCGTGCCGTCGACGGCCGACATGCGTAGCCTGCTGGAACGCGCGCGCGATGTGCTGGCGCCGGAACAGCTGTGGGTGAACCCGGATTGCGGCCTGAAGACACGTCGCTGGAGCGAGGTCGAACCGGCGCTGCGGGCCATGGTGCAGGCGGCGCAGCGCTTGCGTGCCGAGGCGCGGCAGGTGGCCTAGCCGATGCAAAAAGGGGCGCCCGGTGGGCGCCCCTCTCTAAGGTTAGCGGCTCAGGCCGCCGCGCACTTGGCGCACAGGCCGTGCACTTCCAGCGTCTGCGCCTGCGGCTGGAAGCCCAGCGCCTTGGCGCGGGCGTCCAGTTGCGCGACGACCTCGCGGTCTTCCAGTTCCACCGCGCTGTGGCAGCGGTCGCAGATCAGGAACGGCACCGAGTGCTGGCTGCTGTTGGGATGGTGGCAGGCGACGAAGGCGTTGACCGATTCGAGCTTGTGCACGAAGCCATTGGCCATCAGGAAATCCAGCGCGCGGTACACCGTCGGCGGGGCATCGGCGCCCACGCTCTTGCCCTCGCGCACCCATTCCAGCAGCTCATAGGCCTTGACCGGCTTGCCGGCGTCGGCGATCAGGCGCAGCACGTTGGCGCGGATGGGGGTCAGACGCAGGCCGCGCTCGGCGCTGGCGCGCTCCACCGCGGCCACGAACGCATCGGCGCTGTGGACATGGTGGTGCGGGTCGGTGCAGGCATGCTTGGCGGCCATGGCGGTCTCGGGGCTCGTCGTTCGGGCGGGAAGGCGCGCGGCTCAGACGGCCGTGCGTACCTTGATAAGCGCCGCATCGATGCGTTTCAAGGCCTCGTCGCGTCCGGCCAGGTAAACCGTATGGGAAATGTCCGGGCTCACCTGGGTGCCGGTGATGGCCACGCGCAGCGGCTGGGCAACCTTGCCCATGCCCAATTCGAGCGCGGCGGCAGCGTCGTGCAAAGCCTGCGACACGCCCTCCACGCGCCACTCGCCGAGCCCGGCCAGCAGCTCGCGCGCCTTCAGCAGCGGGGCTTCTGCGGCCGGCTTGAGGTGCTTGGCCACCGCGTCGCCGTCGTAGTGTTCCAGCGGCTGGTACCAGACCTTGGCGCGCTCGGCCATTTCGTTCAGCGTCTGCACCCGGTCGCGCAGCGCCAGCACCACGTCGATCGCGGCCGGGCCACGGCCAAGGGCCAGGTCGAGCTTGCGCAACTGGTACTCGAGCTGCGGCGCGATCGTGGCCGGATCATCACTCTTGAGGTAGTGCTGGTTGACCCAACCGAGCTTGGCCATGTCCAGGCGCGCGGCCTTGGAGTTCACGTCCTCGACCTTGAACAGGTCGATCAGTTCCTGGCGCGAGAACAACTCCTGGTCGCCATGCGACCAGCCCAGGCGGGCGAGGTAGTTGATCAGCGCATGCGGCAGGTAGCCGGCATCCTTGTACTGCATGACATCGGCCGCACCGGTGCGCTTGGACAACTTGGCGCCGTGCTCGTCGAGGATCATCGGCATGTGCGCGAACTTCGGCACCGGCGCGCCCAGCGCCTGGTAGATATTGATCTGGCGCGGGGTGTTGTTGATGTGGTCGTCGCCGCGGATGACCTCGGTGATGCCCATGTCCCAATCATCCACGACCACGGCAAAGTTGTAGGTCGGGAAGCCGTCGGGACGGAAGATCACCATGTCGTCGAGCTCGCTGTTGGCGATCTCGATGCGGCCCTTGATCAGGTCGTCGAAGGCGACCACGCCCTGCCCCGGGTTCTTGAAGCGGATGACCCGGTTCGGGTCCTCGCGCCACGGCAGGCCGAGCTCGCGCGCGGCGCCGTTGTAGCGCGGCTTCTCGTGCTTGGCCATTGCCGCCTCGCGCATCGCATCGAGTTCCTCGCGGGTCTCGTAGGCGTAGTACGCCTTGCCGTCGGCGATCAGCTGCTCGGCGACCTCGCGATAGCGGTCGATGCGCTGGGTCTGGTAGATCGGGCCTTCGTCGTAGTCCAGGCCCAGCCAGTCCATCGCCTCCAGGATCGCGTCGATCGCGGCCTGGGTGCTGCGCTCGCGGTCGGTGTCCTCGATCCGCAGGATGAATTCACCGCCGCGATGCCGCGCCTCCAGCCAGCAGTACAACGCCGTACGCGCGCCGCCGATGTGCAGGTAGCCGGTGGGACTGGGGGCGAAGCGGGTACGGCCGGTCATGGAACGCTCGGTGCGGAACAGGGAATCGGATGATTTTACCGGAGCCCCGGCGATCGGTGACCCCGGCGTGGATTGATGCAGTAATTCGATTCAAATGAGAGCGACTCGCATTTAGCGTGGCAGCCCCTGATTCCGGGATGCCCGCATGTTCCGTACGCACCTCATTCGCACTGGCGCCTTGTCTGCCGCCTGCCTGGCCGGCATTGCCAGCGCTGCCGCAGCGTTTGCCGCCGAGCCCACCGACCTCCCGGCACTCCAGGTCCAGGCGCGCGCGGGCCGGTTGCTAAACCCAGACGCCGCACTGGCCACCAAGTCGGAGCTCCCCCTGGCGCAGACGCCGATGTCGCTCGATGTTCTCGGCCGCGAACTGCTGGACAGCCAGCAGATACACAATCTCAACCAGGCTCTGCAGAACGCGGGCGGCGTGGTCGGCGGCACCTTCGGCCGGCGCGGCTGGGACGACTTCCACATCCGCGGCCAAAGCGCCTCCCACTCGGTCTTCCTCGATGGCCTGCGCAGTTCGGCCGGCAACCGCATGGCCGAACAGGTCCACGGCCTGGAACAGATCGAAGTCCTCAAGGGCCCGGCATCGCTGCTGTACGGGCAAGTCCAGCCAGGTGGCATGGTCAACCTGGTGAGCAAGCGCCCGCGCGCCATCAATGGTGGCAGCGCCGACGCGGTGCTGGGGAGCTTCGGGCTGCGGCAATGGGCGCTCGACCACAACCAGACCTTGGGACAGGGCCGCGCAGCCTTGCGCATCAATGCCGTGGCCATGGACAGCGAGGACGCGACCGACTACGTCTGGTCGCGCGAGCGCTACCTGGCCCCCTCGCTGGCGCTGGACCTCGGTGCGGCGACCGATTTCGTCCTGATCGCCAGCTACCAGCGGCGTCGCTACATCCGCCAGCAGGGCCTGCCGCTGCAAGGTGCGGTGCTGCCAAACCACCCTGGTGAACTGCGCCGCACGTTGTTCACCGGTGAACCCCAGCAAGCGCCTTACGACGGCCAGCAATGGCGCGCCAGCTGGCAGCTCGATCACGATTTCGGCAACGGCTGGCGGCTGCATCACGGGCTGCGCTGGCAGTCTTCGGCCATCGACGGCGTCCTGGTCACCAACGAAGCGCTGCTGGCGGACCAACGCACGCTGCGCCGAGGCGGCCGTGAGCAACACTGGGGCGGGCGCACCTGGGTCCAGGACACGTACGCCACGCGCGATTTCGGCGGCCTCGCCTTTGCGCAGACCCTGACCATCGGCGTGGACACGTTCCGCACCTGGGAGTGGTTCGCCCAGGACAACTGCCGGGTAGGCACGCTCGATGTCTACGCGCCGGTCTACCGTGGCATGTCGTGCAGTGACACCCGCAACCGCGACACCTTGTCGGTCGTCACCTCGGGCGGCCTCTACCTGCGCGACACCCTGCAATGGGGCGAGGAATGGCAGCTGTTGCTGGGCCTGCGCCAAGACCGCAGCCGCAGCGACACCGATGACCGCCTGCGCGGGCATAGGCAGCGCAACGAAGACCACGCGACCACTGGCTCAGCGGCCTTGATGTACCAGCTTGTCCCCGGGCTGCGACCTTACCTGTCCTTCGCCACCTCGTTCATCCCCAACGGCGGGCTCGATGCACAGGCTCGGCCGTTTGAACCCGAGCGCGGCCGGCAATGGGAGCTCGGCGCCAAGTACGCCATCGCCGAGCACATCCTGTTGAGCGCAGCCCTGTACGACCTGCAACGACGGCAGGTGCTGCAGGCCGACCCTGCCCACGAGGGTTTCATGCAGGCGATCGGCGGCCAGCGCAGCCGCGGTGGCGAGGTGAGCTTGCAGGCCGACCTGAGCGAGAACCTCGGCATCCACGCCAACTATGCCTATACCGACGCCAGCATCAGCGATGACGGCGGCCGCCGGCCCAGCACCGTCGGCACGCCCCTGCCAAACGTGCCACGTCACAGTGGCTCGCTATGGCTGCGCTACGACCCCGGCGCGGGCACGAACGGCTGGTATGCAGGCGCCGGAATGCGCGCGGCTGGCGCACGCCCGGGCTATGGCTATCGCCTGCCCGGGTACGTGGTGGTCGACGCCGCGCTGGGCTATCGCCAGCAAGGCTGGGACGCAGGCTTGAACGTGCGCAACCTGTTCAATTGCGATTATTTCAGCGGCGGCCTCGCCCGCGCGGTGGCGGTCGGCGATCCACGCACGCTGTCGTTGCGCCTGCGCTATCGCTATTGAAACGTGCCGGCACCTGACGATCACGGCCGCAGCCCCGCGCGCCGGTCCTGCCAGAACAACCAGGCCGCCTGCGCCGGCGCATCCACCAGCAGCCCGATGTCGCCTTCTTCGCTGTGGCACCAGAACCGGCCGCGCGCCGGCAGTGGCTGCCACGGCAGGTAGCGCGGCGCCCCGCCTGCGTCCGTGCTGCGTGCCGTGCACAGCCCCCGTGCCAGTACCTGCGCCGCAAACCCGGCCGCCAGCCGTAGCCCCAGCACCCCGCGCCGTTGACCGCCCAGGGCCAGCCGCGACAGCGGCGAGCCTTCCCAGCCTGCCGGCGGCGGGGGCGGCAGCACGCCGACGGTGTGCAGGTCCGCCGGCAACAGCCGGCGGACCCTGCGGTGCAATGTCGGCAACGAAAGCATCAGCGCAGTTCGTCGTTGAGCGCGTACCAGTCCAGCCGGCGCGTCAGCCACATCACCGCGGCGAGAATGCCGAACAACAGCAGCGAGCCCATGAGCAAGGCGTTGTCTTCCGATACCAACAAGCTGTAGAGCACGCCGTACAGGGCGGTGAGCAGGGTCGCAAAGCCTGCCGCCAGCGCGCGGCTGCGCAACACGCCGGCCAGGTAGAAGAACTGCAGCCCGATACACGCCGCCGCCGACACCAGGTACGCCTGCCAGAAGGCGATGTGCTCGGAGAGGCTGAACAACAGCAGGAAGAAGATCGCCAGCGCCAGGCCAACCAACAGGTATTGCACCGGGTGGATCTTCAATTTGCGGATCAGTTCCAGCAACACGAAGCCGGTGAAGGTGAGCAGCACGAACAGCAAGCCGTATTTGCTGGCACGGTCGGCCAGGGTGTAAACATCGACCGGATCGACCAGGTCGACCTGCAGCGCATCGGCCGTCTGCCCCGCCCGCAATTGCGCCTGCGCACTGGTGGCCAGGGCCGACAGCGACCAGCGCGCGTTGAAGCCCTGGTCGCTGATATCGCGACGATTGGGCAGGAAGCTGCCGCCGAACAAGGGGTGCGGCCAGGCCGAGGACAGCGAGACTTCGGTGCTGTCGCCGATCGGCACGATGGCCAGCGAACGGGTGCCGTCCAGTTGCATGTCCAGCGCGACCTGGGAGATCGCCGGCAGCGTCCCGCCGAAGGTCTCGCTGTTGGCCGGAAGCTGGACGTGAACACCCTGGTTGAGCGCACCGGCCCCGGCAAGGACCGGCAGCGGCCGGCCGGCGACGACCAGGTTCGGCACCCCGACCAGGCCACGCGCATCCGACAGCCCGACCGCCAGGTACGGCTGGCCATAGCTGCGCCCGGCTACCGCGGCGAACGGCATCGGCGCGAACTCGGCCTTGACCTTCGCCTGCCAGGTGTACACCGGCACCTTGAACAGGCCGATCCTGCGTTCCGCAGGCACCAGCACGCCATCGACCCACAGCCGCGAAGGCGCCTGCATGTCCACGCCGGCCTCCTGGTGCTTTTCGATCCGGGTCTGGCCGTCCTCGTCGCGCACCTTCATTTCCACCTCGCGCGTCCACGGCAGGTAGCGCACCGGGCCAACGAAGCGCTGCTCGCCGGCCTTGCTTTGCGCCACTCGCTCGATCGCCTGGTCGCGGTAGCCGGCGCGGTCGGTGATGACGCTGCGGATCAGCAGCAGCGGGATCAGCAACAGCAGGATCAGCCCGCCCAGCACAGCGAACCGCAACAGCAATTTCAAGGATTTCATCGACCGCCCCTCGTTGGAGAAGGCGCTAGCGTGAGGAGCGGCTGTGCGCGCAGTAAGAGCGCTATTTGAAGCGAATGTGAAGTGCGCCGCGTTACCGCGCCAGGGGCAGTACCAGGCTGGCGCGCGTGCCGCCCTGTGCACGGTTCTCCAACTGCGCGTGCCCGCCATGCAGGCGTGCCACCTCGCGCACGAACGGCAAGCCGAGGCCGGAACTGCGCGGCGTGCCGTCCGGCCTGGCCAGCGAATAGAAGCGCTCGAACACGCGTTCGCGCGCATAGTCCGGCACGCCGGGGCCCTGGTCTTCGACCGAGAGCCACAAACGGCCACCCTCGGTGCTGGCGCCCAGTACCACCTCGCCAGCAGCCGGCGAGAACGCCAGGGCGTTGTCGAGCAGGTTGAGCAGCGCCTGCCGCAACAGGAAGGCGTCGCCATCGACTTCGCCGAGCGCTGGCCCCGCCTGCAGCCGCAACGCGACGCCGCGCGCCCGTGCCGACGCCGCCACCGCCTCCAGCACCTGCGCCAGCAACGCGCCGATGTCGATGGCGCCGCGCTTCTGCAGCCAGCCGTGCTGCTCCACCTCGGCCAGCGCCAACAACTTGTCGATGGTCTCGGTCAGGCGCCGCTCCTGGCCCTGGATGTTGCGGATGAAGCGCTGGCGCTCGGCTTCCGGCAAGGGTTCCTGCAGCAGTTCGGCGGCGCCGCGGATCGCCGCCAGCGGGCTCTTCATCTCATGGGTCAGCGACTGCACGTATTGCTCGACATAGGCCTTGCCTTCGAGCTTGCGCCGCATCTGCTCCAGCGCCTGGCCGAGATCGCCGATTTCATCGCGACGCCGCGGCGGCGGCGGTACCGGCTCGCCAGCACTGACCGCGCGTGCGTAGCGCTGCAGCCGGCCGATGCCATGCACCAGCCACCACGTCGCCAGCAAGCCGATCGCGGCCGAGATCGCCACCAGCCAGGCGCCGCGCTGCAGGATGCTGCGCTGGCTGGCGAGGATGATCGGTTCGATGCTGCGATTGGGCTGCGAAACGGTGAGCACGCCGATCAGGGTGCGGCCGTCGGCCGGGTCGAAGATGGGCGCGGCCACGTGCATGACCGAAGGGCTGCCGGGATCGGCGGTGTCTTCCGGGCTGGAGCGCGCGCCGTACTCGCCGCGCAGGGTGCGGTAGACATCATTCCAGCGCGAGTTGTCACGGCCCAGGTCGCGGCCGCTGGAATCGAACACCACCACGCCACGCGTGTCGGTCACGGTGACGCGGAAGTCGATGCGATGCTTGGGGAAGCGCCACACCATTGCCTGCGGATCGCGCTGCTGCGCGCGCGCCACCTGCCGCGCGAACGCGCCATCGGCGATATGCCCGGCAGCCAGGTCGGGCGCGGCCATCTCGGCGAAGAGGTTGGCCCCGTCCACCAAGGTCGACTCGATCGCCTGGCGCACGCCCGGCTTGATCTCGTTGACGAACACGCGCATGACGAAGAACGCGGCGACGCCGGCGATCAGGAAGAATCCCAGGAACAGCTTCAGGCCGAGCCGCATGCGCGTCCTTGGCTCAAGGCTCGAGCGCGTAGCCGAGGCCGCGGTGGGTGCGGATCGGGTCGGGCTCGGCCCCGGCCGCGCGCAATTTGGACCGCAGCGTCTTGATGTGGGTGTCCACGGTGCGATCGGCGCTGTCGGCGTCGCTATCCCAGGCGCGATCCATCAACTGGGCGCGGCTGAAGATCGCGCCGGGCCGCTGCAGCAGCGCCGCCAGCAGGCTGTACTCATAGCGCGTCAGCGGCAGCAGGCGGTCGCGATAGCGGATCCGGCAGCCTTCGCGGTCGATCGCGAACTCACCCTGCTCGCGCCAGCCGGTGTCGACCTCGGCTGGCCGGTGCCGGCGCAGCCGTGCCCGCACTCGCGCGACCAGCTCGCGCGGAGAGAAGGGCTTGGCGACATAGTCGTCGGCGCCTAGCTCCAGGCCGAGCACGCGGTCGATCTCATCGTTGCGCGCGGTCAGGAACACCACCGGCACTGCGCTGAAGCTGCGCAAGCTGCGGCAGACCTCGAAGCCATCCAGGTCGGGCAGGCCGATATCGAGCAGCACCAGGTCCGCCGGCGCCTGGCGATGGCGCGTCAACGCCTCCCGGCCCAGGGCGCAATGTTCGACCGCATAGCCCTCGCTGCGCAGCGCGTAGAGCACGGTATCGGCGATGGCGCTCTCGTCTTCGACGACGAGGATCCTCGCACTGGCGGGGGTAGCGGGGGTGGACATGGCGCGCAGCATAGCGGGAGTCGGCAGGCACCGGACGACAACCAAGCCCACAGGCATGGCACGGGCAATGACTAAACCACGGGGGAACTCACGGGCGAACCACTAGTGCTTTCGCCGCGAGGCGTCCGGCCTCTGCTGCAGCCAGACCACACTAAATACAATACCGGCAAGTAGCGATTTCAGGGCCCAGGGATCACCCTTCGCCAGCCAGAGATATATCGAGTCGGCTACGTAGTACAGCGCAAACACGCCGAGAATGACTCTCCACTTGCTCATCCTGGTGTCACCTGATGGGCCCGGTCAACTGACCGGGCCCGTTTCTTCACGGTGCCTGGTATTGCCGGCGGAATGGATCGTTATGGATCGTTTCCTGCACCTGGTTGTACCAGCCTCCCACCGTATCTCCGACCCAGTGCATGAAGTCATAGGTAATTCCGCCGCCGGAGACCGCTTCGATTTCTGCCGCGTCTAGTTCTCGCATTGTTTCCTCCCGACATTACCAATGAAGGTGTTGTCTTCCTAATTGGCGCGATCAGAAAAGCCATCACGAAACCCCTTGTACGCATCGTAGGCAATATCGGCCACCGCATAGACCGTCAGGGCGACCATGAAGGGATTGCCTCCGGATACTGCTGCGATTTCATCGGGGGTCAGTTCACATAATCCGACTTGATCCCGCCCCTCTTCCATCTCACTCATCTGCTTTCTCCTGTCATCCGTTGTATGGCTCGGCACGCCGAGGCGAACCCAAGCGACATCTGAGGCGAAACTATTACCAAGGTTCTGCGCTCGTATATTTGATTTTTCTAAGAGTTTGCTTTTTTAGGCATCCGAACCCACTACACTGCCGCCCATGAATTACCGCCACGCCTTCCATGCCGGCAACCATGCCGATGTTCTCAAGCACATCCTGCTGCTGGCGCTGATCGATGCGCTGCAGCGCAAGGACTCGCCCTGCTTCGTCCTCGACACCCATGCCGGCCGCGGCCGCTACTTGCTGGCCAGCGCCGACAGCCAGCGCACCTCGGAGATCCAGGACGGGGTGATGCGGCTGATGGGAGCGCCCAAGCTGCCCGAGGTGGTCGAGCGCTACCTGCGCGCGGTGCAGGCCGATAACCCGGTCGGTGCCCTGCTCACCTATCCGGGCTCGCCGCTGCTGGCGGCGCAGGCGCTGCGGCCGCAGGACCGAATGGCCTGCTGCGAACTGCAGCCGGAAGAAGTGGCCGAGCTGAAGACCCTGTTCGCCCATGACAGCCGCGTGCGCGTGCATGGCGGCGACGGCTATGCCGCGATCCGCGCCTTCCTGCCGCCAAAGGATGGCGCCACCAAGATCGGCCGCGGCCTGGTGCTGATCGACCCGCCGTACGAAGCCCAGGACGCCGAGTACCCGCAGATTATCGCCGCGGTGCGGGAAACGCTGACCCGCTGGCCGCAGGCCACCTGCGCGGTGTGGTACCCGATCAAGCAGCGCCGCAGCCTGCAGCCGTTCTTCCGCAAGGCCGCCGCGCTGCCGGCCAAGTCGGTACTGGTGGCCGAGTTGTTGGTGCGGCCAGACGACTCGCCGCTGCGCCTCAATGGCAGCGGCATGCTGCTGGTCAACGCGCCGTGGCAGTTCGAGCAGGTCGTGGCGCCGGCCCTGGCGGCGTTGCGCACCCACCTGGGTGAAACCGGTGCCGCCACCCGCCTGGAATGGCTCAAGGCCGCTGGCTGAATCCGGCAGTCACGGGAGGCTCACACCCCGTGAAGGTAGAGTGACGCCGCCGCGCCGCCCCCAGGTTTCGGCAACTTGCTGTGCAGCCAGCAGTCCCATCGATCCCAAGGAAGCCTGGTCATGGCCATCCGCAATCGAATGCCGCCTTGGCACGAAAACTTCAACCTGCCCAACGGCCGTACGCTGCTGCTGCGCCCGGTGCGGCCGGAAGACGGGCCGCCCCTGCAGGGTGCCTTCACCTTGTTGGGGCCGGACGAGATCCGCGCCCGCCTGCTTGGCCCGGGTGATGAAATCACCCCGGAAATGCTGCAGCGGCTGACCCACCCCAATCCCAAGACCGAGATCGTGCTGGTGGCCGCCGAACAGCTGCCACCGGGCGAAGCGGTCGTCGGCGCGATTGCCCGCGCCGGCATTGTCGCCGGCACCCGCGAGGCCGAGTACACCATCCTGGTCAGTCATTTCGTCGCCGGCCAGGGCCTGGGGCGGCAATTGATGCGCAAGCTGGTGAAGTGGGCCCGGCGCAAGTACCTGGACCGCTTGTACGGCGACGTGCTGCGGGTCAACGAGCCGATGCTGCAACTGGCCGAATCGCTCGGCTTCAAGCCGCAGCCGCATCCGGATTCGCCGGAGCTGTTGCGGATGATGCTGGAGCTGGAAAGCTAGCAGCGCAGCGGGGACTTCACCTTGTAGGAGCGGCTCCGGCCGCGACCGGAAAGCGTGGGCGCCGGCGAGTCTGTCGCGATCGGACACCGTCGGGGCTGAAGCCCCTCCTACAGAACCAGGCGGGAGCCGCTGAAGGCGCGAATGAGCGCACACGAGGGTAAAATCTCCCTCGATGCCGTCTACTCCCCGCCTCCCCGCTCCGCCGCTGCCCCGTACCGGGCAGCTCCGCGCCTACTGGCGTAACCCCGCTTCGGCCACCGCGCTGGCCTGGTACGTCGCCCGTGCCGCCGAGGCCCACGACGGCCCGCTGCTGGTGGTAGCGCGCGACACCCACGGCGCGCACCAGCTCGAATCGGACCTGCTCGCCCTGCTCGGCGAGCGCGGCAGCGTGCCGGTGGTGCCGTTCCCTGACTGGGAGACGCTGCCGTACGACCAGTTCAGCCCGCACCCGGACATCATCAGCCAGCGCCTGGCCGCCCTGCACCGGCTGCCGACCCTGCGCCAGGGCATCGTGATCGTGCCGGTACAGACGCTGATGCAGCGCCTGGCACCACTGAAGTACATCGTCGGCGGCAGCTTCGACCTCAGCGTCGGCCAGCGCCTGGACATGGACGCGGAGAAGCGCCGGCTCGAGGGCGCCGGCTATCGCAACGTGCCGCAGGTGATGGACCCCGGCGACTTCGCCGTGCGCGGCGGCCTGCTCGACGTCTTCCCGATGGGCGCGCAGGCGCCGTTGCGGATCGAACTGCTGGACGAGGACATCGACTCGATCCGCGAGTTCGACCCGGAGTCGCAGCGCTCGCTGGACCGGGTAGCGGCGGTCAAGATGCTGCCAGGCCGCGAAGTGCCGCTGGACGAGGCCAGCCTGGAGCGCGTGCTGGCGATCCTGCGCGAGCGTTTCGACGTCGACACGCGCCGCAGCGCGCTCTACCAGGATCTCAAGTCCGGCCTGGCGCCTTCGGGCATCGAATACTACCTGCCGCTGTTCTTCGACCAGACCGCCACCCTGTTCGACTACCTGCAGCCCGACGCTCTCACCCTGATCACCCCGGGCGTCTCCAACGCCGCCGATGCGTTCTGGCTGCAGGCCCAACACCGCTACGAACAACGCCGCCACGATGTCGAGCGCCCGCTGCTGGCGCCGGACGCGCTGTACCAGACCCCCGACCTGCTGCGCGAGCGCCTCAACGCCGCCGCCCGGGTCGAGGTCTGGCCTGCGGACCACGCCCGTTTCAACGACGCCGTCGCCCTCGGCGACCAGCCGCTGCCGCCGCTACCGGTGGCGGCCAAGGACGCGCCGGCGGGCCAGGCGCTGAAATCCTTCCTCGGCCATTACCCTGGCCGGGTACTGGTGGCCACCGACTCGCCCGGGCGGCGCGAAGCGCTGCTCGAAGTGCTGGCCGCCGCCGCCCTGCAGCCGGTGGTCGTGCCCGACCTGCCCACCTTCCTGGCTGACGACAGCGCGCGCTTTGCGATCGCGGTGGCACCGCTGGAAGACGGCTTCGCGCTGGATGCGCCGAACATCGCCGTGCTCACCGAGCGCCAGTTGTTCCCCGAACGTGCCACCTCGCCGCGCCGCGCGCGCCGCGCCGGGCGCGAGCCCGAAGCGATCATCCGCGACCTCGGCGAGCTTTCCGAAGGCGCGCCGATCGTGCATGAGGACCACGGTGTCGGGCGCTACCGCGGCCTGATCGTGCTCGAAGCCGGCGGCATGCCCGGTGAGTTCCTCGAAATCGAATACGCCAAGGGCGACCGCCTGTACGTGCCGGTCGCGCAGCTGCATTTGATCAGCCGCTATTCCGGCGCCTCGCCGGAAACCGCGCCGCTGCACTCGCTCGGCGGCGAGCAATGGAGCAAGGCCAAGCGCCGCGCCGCCGAAAAGGTCCGCGACGTTGCCGCCGAACTGCTGGAAATTCAGGCCCGTCGGCACGCCCGTGCCGGCCTGGCGCTGCACGTGGACCGGGTGATGTACGAACCGTTCGCGGCTGGCTTCCCGTTCGAGGAGACGCCCGACCAGTTGGCCGCGATCGAAGCGACGCTGCGCGATCTGCAATCGAGCCAGCCCATGGACCGCGTGGTCTGCGGCGACGTCGGCTTCGGCAAGACCGAGGTGGCGGTACGCGCGGCCTTCGCCGCGGCCAGCGGCGGCAAGCAGGTGGCGGTGCTGGTGCCCACGACGCTGCTGGCCGAACAGCACTACCGTAATTTCCGCGACCGCTTCGCCGACTACCCGCTCAAGGTGGAAGTGCTTTCGCGTTTCAAGAGCACCAAGGAGATCAAGGCGGAGCTGGAGAAAGTCACCGCCGGCACCATCGACGTGATCGTTGGTACCCACCGCCTGCTGCAGCCGGACGTGAAGTTCAAGGACCTGGGCCTGGTCATCGTCGACGAAGAGCAGCGCTTCGGCGTGCGCCAGAAGGAGGCGCTCAAGGCGATGCGCGCCAACGTGCACCTGCTCACCCTCACCGCCACGCCGATCCCGCGCACGCTCAACATGGCGATGAGCGGCCTGCGCGATCTCTCGATCATTGCCACCCCGCCGCCGAACCGCCTGGCGGTGCAAACCTTCATCACCCAGTGGGACAACGCGCTGTTGCGCGAGGCTTTCCAGCGCGAGCTGGCGCGTGGCGGCCAGCTGTACTTCCTGCACAACGATGTCGAGAGCATCGTGCGCATGCAGCGCGACCTGGCCGAGCTGGTGCCCGAGGCCCGTATTGGCATTGCCCACGGCCAGATGCCCGAGCGCGAACTCGAACGGGTGATGCTGGATTTCCAGAAGCAGCGCTTCAACGTGCTGCTCTCGACCACGATCATCGAGTCGGGCATCGACATCCCCAACGCCAACACCATCATCATCAACCGCGCCGACCGCTTTGGCCTGGCCCAGTTGCACCAGCTGCGCGGCCGCGTCGGCCGTTCGCACCATCGCGCCTATGCCTACCTGGTGGTGCCCGACCGCCGCTCGATGACGCCCGATGCCGAGAAGCGGCTGGAAGCGATCGCCTCGATGGATGAGCTCGGCGCTGGCTTCACCCTGGCCACGCACGACCTCGAGATCCGTGGCGCCGGCGAGCTGCTGGGCGAAGACCAGAGCGGACAGATGGCCGAGGTCGGCTTCAGTCTCTATACCGAACTGCTGGAACGTGCGGTGCGCAGCATCCGCCAGGGCAAGCTGCCGGATCTGGACGCGGGCGAAGAGGCGCGCGGTGCCGAGGTGGAACTGCATGTGCCTGCGCTGATCCCGGAGGATTACCTGCCCGACGTGCACACGCGCCTGACGCTGTACAAGCGCATTTCGAGTGCGCGCGACAGTGAGTCCTTGCGCGAGCTGCAGGTGGAGATGATCGACCGCTTCGGGCTCCTGCCTGATCCGGCCAAGAATTTGTTCGCCATCGCCGAGCTCAAGCTGCAGGCCAATGCGCTCGGCATTCGCAAGCTGGAGCTGGGCGAGGCTGGCGGCCGCTTGGTCTTCGAGTCCAAGCCGAACATCGATCCGATGGCGGTGATCCAGATGATCCAGAAGCAGCCGAAGCTTTACACGATGGATGGGCCGGACAAGCTGCGGATCAAGCATCCGTTGCCGCAGGGGGAGGATCGGTTTAGTGCGGCCAGGGGTTTGTTGGTTACTTTGCGGAAGGGGTGACTTTTACGTGCGGCCTGCGGGGGCATTGCCCTTTCGGGACACGCCGTGAACCGCGCTCCGTTAGAGTCTCCGTGGCCGCAGCAATGACGCCGTCGCCACGGCCGGGGAAAGGACCAGCCGATGCGACATCCATGTCGCCGATTGTCCCGAAAGGGCAATACCCCCGCAGGCCCCGACAGTGGGCCGCGAGGGGTGTGGGGAGAGAAGAGCAAGAGCAACTTGGCCTCCGCCCGCAACTGCAGGATCACATGGCGCCGCCGGTACTCCGGTAATACTGGCAGCCAACTTCCATGGAGCGCTGCGCATGTACCAGGCCCTGCCCTCCGCCGACCATGTCGGCGCTTACCGCTTTACCGGCACCCTCCATCGTGAGGATTACGACGCTTGCATTGCGGATGTCGAGGCGCGATTGCAGAAGCACGGCCGCATTGGCATCTATTGCGAGCTTGATGGGTTTACTGGCCTTACGCTGCCGGCGCTGGGTCGCGATCTCGAGTATGGCCTGCGCAATTTCGGCCGTTATCACCGCTTCGCGCGCGTGGCCATTGTCACTACGCCTGGTTTCGTGGCCAATATGAGCAGCTTGGCGGGGCGTTTCATGCCGCAGACCGAGGTGCGGGTGTTCGATCCGGACGAGCGTGTCCTGGCGCAGAATTGGGTCACCGATTTCGATCCGGAGATCGATTCGGCCGATGCGGATTGAGCGCGGCGGCTAGAGCTGCGATTCCACCGGCAACCAGCCGATGACCGTCGCTGCGCCGCGACGCCAGGCGCTGGCTTCGGGCTCGCGGGTCCAGGTTTTCGGCGGTTGCGCGGTATCGTCGTGCCACTGCAGCGCGTTGCCGGCCAGGGTCAGGCGGTAGCTCACGGCCGGAGCGGTCTTGCGGGCGTACAGGCGCTGCAGCTCGCGCGCCATGTCCGGCTGTTCGAACAATAGCCCCATCTCGGTATTGAGGTTCATCGAGCGTGGGTCGAGGTTGAACGAGCCGACGAAGCCGGTACGGCCGTCGACCACGAACGCCTTGGTATGCAGACTGGCGCCGCTGGAGCCGAACAGGCTGCCGTCGGGCTTGCCGTTGGGCTTGAGCTCGAACAACCCCACGCCGGCGTGCAGCAGCGGTGCGCGGTAGCCGGCATAGCCGCCATGCACCGCAACCACGTCGTTGGCGGCCAGGGAGTTGGTCAGCACGCCGACCTCGACGCCGCGCCGGCGCAGGTTGCTCAGCCAGCGCAAGCCGGCATCGCCGGGCACGAAATACGGTGAAATCAGCAGCAACTGGTGCTTTGCCGCCGCCATGTCGTGCACCAGCACCGGGGTCATCCAGTCCGGCGCCGGCGGCGCGCCGGCGGCCTTCTCCGGCGGATCGGAAATGACGTGCGCGGCTTTCGACCAATGGATGGTTCGGCGCTGCTCCACGAGGCTGCGCACGCCGGGTGACTGCGCCAGCTTCTGCAGGTACGGCTTGGCGCTGGGTGAGCCAAGGCCGGTGGCCAGCGTCTGCCGCAGCGCCGGCAATTCGGTGGAAGGGTCCCGCACCAGGGCCGAGAGCGGAATGGCATTGGGGCTGTTCCAATAGGCGTCGAACTGCCGCGATGCCTCGCCCACCGCCTCGCCGACCACGGCCACGTCGGTATCCATGAAGTTGGTGTCGCGTGCGGCATCGAAGTATTCGTCGCCGACGTTGCGGCCACCCACGATCGCCACCTGGCCATCGGCAATCCAGGCCTTATTGTGCATGCGCCGGTTGACGCTGAAGAAGCGCAGCAGCATCTCCAACCCGCGCATGACGGTGCCCTCGCGTGCACGGGTGGGATTGAACAGGCGCACCTCGATCAGCGGGTGGCTATCGAGCGCCGCCAGCACCGAGCGGCTGCCGCGCACGTTGAGATCGTCCAGCAGCAGGCGCACCCGCACGCCGCGATCGGCGGCGCGCAGCACGTCGGCGTACAAAAGGTTGCCGGTGAAGTCCGGATGCCACATGTAGTACTGCAGGTCCAGGCTGCGACCCGCACCGCGCGCCAGCAGCGAGCGCGCGGCGAATGCGTCGACGTTGTCCGAGAGCAACACCATGCCGGTCTGCCGGGCATGCGCCTGCGCCAGCGGGGCAATCGCGCGATCGACGTCGGTGGCATCGGCTTGCGCCGGCAAGGCGTGGCTGGCCGGTCCCCGGACATGGTCGGCAAAACGGCCGTAGCTCCACAAGGCCGCCAGGGACGCCAGCACCAGAGCCAGCAAGACGATGGCGATCCACTTCACAGATTTTCGGGTCATGCCGGCATTCTAGGCAGACCACGTCGGCGTGCCGTGCACGCCGCAGGCCCCAGGCTCCTGGGAAGCAGGAAAAGGCGCGGACGGTGAGCGTCCGCGCCGGGAGGGTGTGCTCGCCGCCGCCGTCAGCGCGGCGGCTCGATCACCACGTACTGCACCGTGGTGCCGGCGTACTGCGGCTGGTACCAGGTATTGCCGCACTGCTGGTAGGCAATGCCATTGATCACCGAGGTCACGCAGCTCGGCGGCACCGAGTTGACGATCGAGCCGACGACCGCGGCGGTCACCATGGTGGTAGCCGTCACCGCCGCGGCCGTGGCGACCGGATGGTCGTACCAGCCGTCGTGCCAGTGGTTGTCCACATCCACGTCGATATCCCGGTGCACATTGACGTCGCGGTTGACATTGACGTTGTGGTTTACGTTTGTGTTGCGGTTGATATTGGCGTTGTGATTGACGTTGTGTCCGGCATTGCCGCCCCGATGGACATTGGCGCCACCGGCGTGCGCCGGCGGGTGATTGACACCGGTACGCGCAACCGAACGCGTGCGCGGCGCCGCATCGGCAGCAGCCGAAGCCATCAAACCGCCCGCGCCGGCCACCAGCGCCACGGCCAGCAGGAACCGGAAAGTACGTACGTTCATGGCTTGTCCTCCGCGACCACGGCCACATCGACCTCGACCAACTCGATCTTCGCCGCATCCTTGGGCGGCACGAAGGTAAACGTGCTGTCCTTGAAGCTGGCGTTGGTATTCCACGTCAGCGTGGTGCTGTACTGCGGCTGCGCCGGGTCATCGGTGGTGGTGATCACCAGCCGCCGCGGCAATGGCTTGTCCCCGGCCTCCACCCACAACTGCCAGTCCACGCCCTCCTGGCGGAACGCATATTGCTCGGTGACGGTGCCATCGATACGGGCCGGGCCGACGAACGTGGCCGCCTTCAGGTCCGAGACCGGCGCCTCGTCGGTGCCCCACAGGAACAAGTCGGGCAATGGCAGCTCGATGCCGTAGCGGTCGCGCGCATCGGCCATCAGCGCACGCAGCGTAGGCGGGGCGTCGACGCTGGCGTAATACTTGTTCTTGGGGCCGTAGACCGTCAGCGTCTTGCCGTCGTAGAACAGCTCACGCTCCTTGCGGTCGGTCTTCCAGCTCAGTTGCAGGTCGTTCGGCGCGCGCACCTTGTATTCGACGCTGCCGGGAAACTGCAGCTTCTGCCCATCCTCTGTCACGACGTCCAGGGTGGTATCGCCGCGGACGCTGAAGCTCTTGAGGCTGCGCAGGTACTTGCCCATCTTCTGCAGTGCGGCCACCGCCTGTGGTTCGACGGCGGGCGCGGCGGCGGTCGGCGAGGTGCTGGCGGGGGCCTTCGGTTTGGCGGGCTCGGCCGATATCGCGGCAGGCGCGGCTAGCGCCATGGCCAGCGCCAGGCACAGGGTGGATCGGGACATGGGCTTCTCCAGGCGGTTTGCACGGCGGTGCATACATCGCTGTAGAGGAAACCATCCTGGGTTGTCGGGCGCGACGGATGAAATACCGGTTTTTGGTTGAGTAAAACTACTGTGCCTTTGGGGCGGACTCTTTGTTTCTCCGTGCGGCGTTCGGGGCTGGGCCCTTGCCCCGGGGGACGCCAAGTACTGCATCCATGCGGGGCTCGTTGGGCGACGTCCCTGTCGCCCAACGCCCCCGGGGCAAGGGCCCAGCCCCGAACACCCGAGGGAAAGTCGCGTTTGTGTGGGGCGAGTCGCCCTCATCCGTCGCTGTCGCGACACCTTCTCCCACCGAGTGGGAGAAGGACGGCATAGCTTGTTGCACGCTGCAATCAATCGCCGACAGCCGCTGCTGTCCTTCTCCCGTTGCGGGAGAAGGTGGCCCGACAGGGCCGGATGAGGGTGCTTTTTCTCTCCCCCCAACCAGGCTGATCTATCGGGTGGTCGGGGGCAGACCCTGTTCGGGACAATTGGCGACATGGATGTCGCCAATTAGCCCCCATGGACGGGTTCACAGCGTGTCCCGAACAGGGTCTGCCCCCGGCCGCCGCACGTAAAAATCAAACAACAAAACAAGCAGCCCTAGCGAAAGCGCCAGTCCAAAAACAACCCAATCAACCCACCCACCACCACAGGCACCACCGAATAAATCGGAATCATCAACAACCCGAGCCCAGCCTGCGCATCCGAGCGCAAATTGATACTCCCGTAGGCCCAAGCCAGAAACCCGAAACCCATCAACGCCGGCACCCACAGCGAAGCAGCACGCCGATACGCCAAGCTCCACAACAGCAAGCCGCCCCAAACCACCACGCTACAGCCGGCCATGAACAAGAAGCCTCCCCATCCCCCGTAAGTGAACTGCCCCAACCACTCGCGCCCGCCAGGCAGGCGCGACAGATACGGAAGGATCAAGCCGAACAGCACGATCGCAATGCGCGCACGATGCATCGTCATGGCAGCTCCGTCGAGAGAAGCTGCCGATGCTACTTCAGCACGCACGCTGGTGGCTGCCACTCAGGGCCGCAACAACACCTTGATCGCCCGGCGTTCGTCCATCGCGCGATAGCCTTCAGCGACATCGGCCAGCGGCAGTTCGAGGTCGAATACCTTGCCCGGGTTGATCTTGCGCTGCAGGACCAGGTCCATCAGGTGCGGCAGGAAGCGCCGCACCGGCGCTGGGCCGCCGAGCATGCCGGTCTGGGAGAAGAACAGCGACTGCCCCTCCAACTGCACCCCATGCGGAACGCCGACATAGCCGATCATGCCGCCCGGGCGCGTCGCGCTGATGGCCTGTTGCATCGATTCACCGGTGCCAACGCATTCCAGTACCGAATCGGCACCGACGCCGCGCGTGAGTTCCTTGATCCTGGCAACACCCGCTTCGCCGCGCTCGGAGATGATGTCGGTGGCGCCGTATTCGAGCGCGAGCGCTTGGCGGGTCTTGTGCCGGCTCATCGCGATGATGCGCTCGGCGCCCATTTGCTTGGCCGCCAGCACGCCCATCAACCCCACCGCGCCGTCGCCCACCACGACCACGGTTGCGCCAGGCCTGACCCGCGCCGCGTCGGCGGCGTACCAGCCGGTGCCGAGCACGTCGGAAGTCGCCAGCAGGCTGGGAATCAAGTCGTCTGGCGGCATCTCGGCAGTGGCGACCAAAGTGCCATCGGCCAGCGGCACGCGCGCCAACGCGGCTTGCGCGCCGCTCATGAATTCGCGCTGCTCGCAGGAAGACTGGAAGCCGTATTGGCAGTGCGGGCAGGTGTTGTCGGACAGGCAGAACGAACCGACCACGAACTGACCCGGCTTGACGGTTTTCACCGCGCTGCCCACTTCGAGCACCACGCCGCAGTATTCGTGCCCCATCGCCATGGGCTCGCCGACCGCGTTCAAGCCGCGATACGGCCACAGGTCCGAACCGCAGATGCAACTGGCCGAGAGCTGGATGATGGCGTCGGTGGGTTCGAGGATTTCCGGTTCCGGTCGCGCTTCGAAGCGCACATCGCCCGGGCCGTGCAGCATGGTTCCCAACATGATCGGTTCCTCCTGGTCAGACAGGAGGATGCTAGCGGCAAGGTTGGCGGAGAGTGATGCGGGGAACACGCATGCCGACATGAGTCGGCTTCATCAATCGTTGCCGTGGCCGGTGCGCGGCGCGTCGGCGGTCCCGGGCCTGCGTACGCTCGCCGGCGGCTGGCAATGGTCGCAGGGGATCGTGACCTGGCAGCCGACCTGCTCGTCGATGATGACCACTTCGCCCTTGCCGCCACAGACGACACACACCGGCGTGCCAGCGGCCGCAGGCGCTGTGTCGTTCATGGCCGGTCGCCGGGCGGTCGCCCTACCCGGCCACGGAACGTCCACGCGATGCCGAGCGCAAGCACCGCCACGCCCATCAGGATCGGCAGGCCGTGGGAAAGCAGATAACGCAGAACCATGGCGGACCTCCAGCGGTCACGATGCCGTCATCCGCCTCCTGCGCCGCACCTCCTCCCGCCGCGCGGGAGAAGGCTGGCGGAGGCGCTTACTTCGCCTTGCCCTGGTTGGCCACCGCTTCGGCGGCACGCTTGGCTGCTTCCGGGTCGCCCAGGTAACGATAGGTCTGCACCGCGAGTTGTTCGTCCAGTTCGAACAGCAACGGGATGCCGGTGGGAATGTTGAGTTCGAGGATCTCCTCGTTCGACACGCCATTGAGGTACTTGTACAGCGCGCGCAACGAGTTGCCGTGCGCGGTCACCAGCACCGTCTTGCCTTCCTTGAGCTGCGGGGCAATGGCGTCGAACCAGTACGGCAGCACCCGCACCAGCGTGGTGGCCAGCGATTCGGTGCCCGGCAACGCATTGCGGTCGAGGCCGGCGTAGCGGCGGTCGTGCGCCGGGTGGCCCGGGTCTTCCAGATCCATCGGCGGCGGCGGGATGTCGTAGGAACGGCGCCAGATCTTGACCTGCTCTTCGCCGTGCTTGGCCGCGGTCTCGGCCTTGTCCAGGCCCTGCAGGCCGCCGTAGTGGCGCTCGTTGAGGCGCCAGCTCTTGTAGACCGGCAGCCAGTCCTGGTCGAGCTCCTTCAAGGCGCCCTGCAAGGTGTGGATGGCACGCTTGAGCACCGAGGTGTGGGCGACATCGAACTGCAGCCCCTCGTCCTTCATCAGCTTGCCGGCGGCGGCCGCCTCGCTGCGGCCCTGTTCGGTGAGATCCACGTCCACCCAACCAGTGAAACGGTTCTCCAGGTTCCATTGGCTCTGGCCATGGCGCAGCAATACGAGTTTGCGGGTCACTACGGGTTCTCCGGCGGCAGGGGAATGACGGGTTGATTGTAGCGGCGGGCTCGCAGCTGCGACACGATCCATGCCAGTGGTGGGCCTGCCACTGCCGCCGGGGCCATGCGATGCTCCCGCCTGCCCGCCCCTTGGAGACCGCCATGACCACCCTCATCGCCCCGCGCGTCCACGATATCGGTGGCCTGCAGGTGCGCCGCGCGGTGCCGACGTTGCAGGCGCGCAGCGTAGGCCCGTTCGTATTCGTCGACCACATGGGCCCGGCGGTATTCGAGCCGGGCCAGGGCATCGACGTGCGCCCGCACCCGCACATTGGCCTGGCCACGGTGACGTTCCTGTGGTCTGGCGAGATTGGCCATCGCGATACGCTGGGCTCGGAGCAGGTCATCCGCCCCGGCGATGTGAATTGGATGACCGCCGGCCGCGGTATCGCGCATTCCGAACGCACGCCGCCGCCCGAGCGTGGCCGCGAGCATGCGCTGCACGGCATGCAGACCTGGGTCGCGCTGCCGCGCAACTTCGAGGAAACCGACCCGGCGTTCTACCATCACGCCGCGGCCACCCTGCCGCAGCAGCGCCGTGGCGGCGCCTGGCTGCGGGTGATCGCTGGCCGCGCCTATGGCGAGGAGTCGCCAGTCAAGGTGTTTGCCGACACGCTCAACGTCGCCATCGACCTCGAACCGGATGCCGAGATCGACCTGGACACTGGCCACGTCCAGCGTTCGCTGTACATCCTCGAAGGCCAGGCGCAGCTCGACGGCGTCGATATCCCCGAGCGCTACCTGGTGCTTCCCGAGGAAGGCGCGCGAGGCCGCCTGCGTGCCAAGACCCCGCTCAAGGCGATGCTGATGGGCGGCGAGCCTCTCGATGGCCCGCGCCACCTCTGGTGGAACTTCGTCTCCAGTTCGCAGGAACGCATCGAGCAGGCCAAGGACGACTGGCGCGAGGGCCGCTTCGGCAAGATCCCGGGCGACGACAAGGAGTTCATCCCGCTGCCGGAAACGCCGGCGCCGCCGCCCCCGAGCTACCCCTGAATTCCCTTTGCGGCCAATGGTTTCGGATGGAACCGTCGCAGCGGGCCGGGGGCATTTGCTCCCCGGCCCAGGCTTGGCTATGGTGAGGGCGTCCACCCATCCGTAGTGATGGGCGGCACGTCGGGAACGCGCATGGGGATGCGCCACGCGGGCGATTCGGGAGGTACCCGTAGGCGAACCGACCCAGGCGATGCGCGCCTTCCCGTTAGCATTCACTGCCAGGGGAAAAACCAATGAACTCCGCAACCCGCTTGTTCGGCCTGTTCCTGCTGTCTGCCAGCGGCGCCGCCATGGCGCAGCAATCGCCCAGTTGTCCCACTCTGCCGCCGGCCGCCGGGCTGGAATGGAAACAGTTGGCCGGCGCCGACTACCTTTCCTGCAAGGCCCTCACCGCCGATGGCCGCGAAGTGCTGGGCGTCATGCTCAGCGCGCGTTCGCCCGGCCTGAGCCTGCCGCGCGACCATCGCGAGGAGAAGGGGCAGCTGGCCGAGGAAGATTTCTACTGGTATCGCCCCGATCTGGGCGGCCGCGAGGTGGGCAACCGCCGCGTGGCGGTGATCGAGCTGGGCAAGAAGCGCTTTGCCCAGGTCTGGGTCAGTGCCGGCGACGCCCAGGAACTGCGTACCCTGCAGGGGCTGGCGCAGCGGCTGGACCTGGAACCGGCGAGCCTGGCGCTCACGCGCTGACGCCTGCGCAAATCGCGACAACCGAAAAACTACCGTTGCCAACTGCCGCGGCCGGGCATTGAATGCGCCCATCCCGCCCGTTCCGGGTGGGCCTGCGCAGGAGTTGCCTCATGTCACTGGCGAAACGATTGACGGCGGAGTTCCTCGGTACGTTCTGGCTGGTGCTGGGCGGTTGCGGCAGCGCGGTATTGGCGGCCAACTTCGGCGGTGCCGGCAACCCGCTGGGCATCGGCTTTCTGGGTGTCGCCCTGGCCTTCGGCCTGACCGTGCTCACCGGCGCCTACGCCTTCGGGCATATCTCCGGTGGCCATTTCAATCCGGCGGTCAGCCTCGGCCTGGTCGCCGGCGGCCGCTTCCCGGCTCGCGACCTGATCCCCTACTGGGTCGCCCAGGTGCTCGGCGGCCTGCTCGCCGCCGCCGTGCTGTTCCATATCGCCCACGGCCGCGCCGATTTCGCGATCGACCCGAATGCGGCCGGTGCGTTCGCCAGCAATGGCTTTGGCGCAATGTCGCCAGGCGGTTACTCGTTGGTGGCCGCGTTCCTGTGCGAGGTCGTGCTGACCGCGGTGTTCCTGCTGGTGATCATGGGCTCGACCCACACCAATGCACCGGTCGGCTTCGCACCGATCGCCATTGGCCTGGCGCTGACCTTGATCCACCTGATCAGCATCCCGGTGACCAACACCTCGGTGAACCCGGCGCGTTCGACCGCAGTGGCGGTGTTCGCCGGCTCCGGCGCACTGGGGCAGCTGTGGCTGTTCTGGCTGGCGCCGTTGCTGGGCGGAGTGATCGGCGGGGTGATCTACAAGATCCTGGGCCGGCCGGACCCGCATATCGTCGGTAGCGGCGGCTGATTTCCTGGACGAGCGCAGCCGCAACAACGCGGCTGCGCTCAGCTTCGGCTAGAAGCGCCCTTCCTGGTAGTCGACGAACGCCTGCATGATTTCCTGCTTGGTGTTCATCACGAACGGACCATGCCGGGTCACCGGCTCGCGCAGCGGCCGCCCCGCGACCAGGATCAGGCGCGCGCCCTGGCTGCCGGCACGCAGCTGCAATACGTCGCCGCCGCCAATCACGCCGAGCTGCTGTGCTTCCAGCGCCCGCGCCTCATCGCCCTCGCCCACCGTGGCCGCGCCTTCGAACACGTAGGCGAAGATGTTGTGGCCCTCGGGCAATGAGTATTCCCAGGCCACGTTCGCGGCCAGCTCGATATCCAGGTACAGCGGATCGGTCGCCGGCTGCACGATCGGCCCGACCGTGTCGCCGACGCGGCCAGCGATCACCTTGATGCTGACACCGTCCGCCGGGGCGCTGACCGGGATGCGTTCGGCCGGGAATTCCTGGTATTTCGGCTCGCTCATCTTGTCGCGCGCCGGCAGGTTCACCCACAGCTGGAAGCCGCGCATGCGTCCGGACTCCTGCTCGGGCATTTCCGAATGGATCAGGCCGCGGCCGGCGGTCATCCATTGCACGCTGCCCGGGGTAAGCAGGCCCTCATTGCCATGGTTGTCCTTGTGCCGCATGCGCCCGTCGAGCATGTAGGTGACCGTCTCGAAGCCGCGGTGCGGGTGGCTGGGGAAGCCGGCGATGTAGTCCTCGGCCTGGTCGGTACCGAACTCGTCCAGCAGCAGGAACGGATCCAGGTCCGGCAGTTCGGCCGAGCCGATGACGCGGGTCAGCTTGACCCCGGCGCCGTCGGACGTGGCGCGGCCGCGCAGGGTGCGCAGCAGGCGTGCCGGGGTGGCGGGGTGGGTAGCGCTCATGGCGTGACTCCTGGGAAGTTCGACACAGGATGGGTGCGTGGCGCCCACCGACCAATGGCAGCGGGCGCAACCTATTGTTCCGGCCATGGGCGAATCAGTGTGTGACGCTCTACGACCAAAGTCCTAGCGCCCAGCATTGACCCCAGCGCGGCGCGGGGGGAACCTTGCACGAATCTTCTGGGAGGGGACCACATGAAAGGTTTTTCGAAACTGGCCTGGGCCGCACTCGCGCTCCTGGGTGCCTTCTGCCTGGGCACCATTGCCTTGCGCCGGGGCGAGCAGATCAACGCCCTGTGGATCGTGGCCGCGGCGGTTTCCATCTACCTGGTGGCCTACCGCTACTACAGCCTGTTCATCGCCACCAAGGTGATGCAGCTGGACCCCACCCGCGCCACGCCGGCGCAACTGAACAATGATGGCTTGGACTACGTGCCCACCAACAAGCACGTGTTGTTTGGCCACCACTTCGCCGCCATTGCCGGCGCCGGCCCGCTGGTCGGCCCAGTGCTCGCCGCGCAGATGGGCTACCTGCCCGGCCTGCTGTGGCTGGTGGCCGGCGTGGTCTTCGCCGGCGCGGTGCAGGACTTCGTGGTGCTGTTCCTGTCCACCCGCCGCAACGGCCGTTCGCTTGGCGACCTGGTGCGCGAAGAGATGGGCCAGGTGCCGGGCACCATCGCGTTGTTCGGTGCCTTCCTGATCATGATCATCATCCTGGCGGTGCTGGCCATGGTCGTGGTCAAGGCGCTGGCCGAAAGCCCGTGGGGCATGTTCACGGTGATCGCGACGATGCCGATCGCCATCATGATGGGCGTGTACATGCGCTACATCCGCCCGGGCAAGATCGGCGAGATCTCCGTGGTCGGCCTGGTGCTGCTGCTGGCCGCGATCTGGCTTGGCGGCAAGGTCGCCGCCGACCCGACCTGGGGCCCGGCCTTCACCTTCGATGCCAAGCAGATCACCTGGATGCTGATCGGCTACGGCTTCGTCGCCTCGGTATTGCCGGTATGGCTGCTGCTGGCGCCGCGCGACTACCTGTCCACCTTCCTCAAGATCGGCACCATCCTGGCGCTGGCGGTCGGCATCCTGATCGTCATGCCGGAAATGAAGATGCCCTCGCTGACCCAGTTCGCGCACACCGGCGACGGTCCGGTGTGGAAGGGCGGCATCTTCCCGTTCCTGTTCATCACCATTGCCTGCGGCGCGGTATCGGGCTTCCACGCCCTGATCTCCTCCGGCACCACGCCCAAGCTGCTCGCCAATGAAGGCCACATGCGCTACATCGGCTACGGCGGCATGTTGATGGAATCGTTCGTGGCGATCATGGCACTGGTGGCTGCCTCGATCATCGAGCCGGGCATCTACTTCGCGATGAACAGCCCCGCCTCGGTCGTCGGCAGCGACGCCGTAGCCGTAGCCGCCAAGATCAGCGAATGGGGCTTTGCGATCACGCCCGACATGCTCGAAGCGACCGCACGCGACATCGGCGAGCACACCATCCTGGCACGCGCCGGCGGCGCACCCACATTGGCAGTCGGCATCGCGCAGATCCTGCACCACGTGTTGCCGGGCGAGGACACGATGGCGTTCTGGTACCACTTCGCGATCCTGTTCGAAGCGCTGTTCATCCTGACCGCCGTGGACGCCGGCACGCGTGCTGGTCGCTTCATGCTGCAGGACCTGCTCGGCAACTTCGTGCCGGCCTTGCGCAAGACCGAATCGTGGGGCGCCAACATCCTCGCCACTGGCGGCTGCGTCGCCTTGTGGGGCTACCTGCTCTACACCGGCGTGGTCGACCCATTCGGCGGCATCCAGACCTTGTGGCCGTTGTTCGGCATTTCCAACCAGATGCTGGCGGGTATCGCCTTGATGCTGGGCACGGTGGTGCTGTTCAAGATGAAGCGCGACCGCTACGCCTGGGTCACCATCGTGCCGGCGATCTGGCTGCTGATCTGCACCACCAGCGCCGGCCTGATCAAGATTTTCGACAGCAACCCAGCGCAAGGCTTCCTGGCCCAGGCGCACAAGTACCAGGCGGCCATTGCCAGCAATACGATCACCGCACCGGCCAAGACCGTGGGGCAGATGCAGCAGATCGTCACCAATGCCTACGTCAACACTGGCCTGACGGCCCTGTTCCTGTTCGTGGTATTCGCGGTGCTGGTGTATTCGATCAAGACGATTGTCGCGGCCCGTCGTAGTCCGGTGCGCACGGATCGGGAGACGCCTTACGTGGCGTTGACCCCGGCACAGATGGCGGATCTGTGATGGGTACCGGGCTGGTTCCTGTTGGTCAGTACCAGGCGCACCGCCGGGTGTGGCGGCGCCTGGTGCAGACGGCGCGGCTGTGTTGCGGGATTCCGGATTACGACAACTACGTTCGCCATACGTTGGAGAAACATCCTGACCGGGTGGTTATGGATTACCCGACGTTTTTTCGGGAGCGGCAGGAGGCTCGGTATGGGGGGAAGAACGGGTTTCGGTGTTGTTGATCGCTTGGTTTTGATTGTTTGATTTTTACGTGCGGCATCCGGGGGCAGGGCCTTTCCCGGACACGCCCCCGGAGACCGCACGCAAGCAACCAAAAGGCCGCGCATCAAACAAACATCCCCCCAGAAGCCTCAACCCGCTGCGCATTGATCCACTGAGTAGCAGGATCCAGCAACGCCACCATCACCGGACCGATATCGTCCGGCTTGCCCGGCCGACCCAGCGCCGTGATCGAAGACACCATCGCGTTGACCTGCGCATCATCGCGCACCCGCCCGCCACCGAAGTCCGTCTCGATCGCCCCGGGCGCCAGCGTATTGACACTGATGCCGCGCGCACCCAGCTCCTTGGCCAGGTAGCGCGTAAACACTTCGATCCCACCCTTCATCATCGCGTAGGCCGAACTTCCCGGAAGCGCGAAGCGCGCCAGGCCGCTGGAGATGTTGAGGATGCGCCCGCCATCGGCGATCAGCGGCAGCAACGCCTGGGTCAGGAAATACGGGCCGCGCAAATGCACCGCCACCATTTCGTCGAATTGCGCCGGCGTGGTTTCGGCGATCGGGGCGTACAAGGCCGTGCCGGCATTGTTCACCAGGGCGTGCAGATGCGTGGCCTGCCACTGCGAGAGCTGCGCGCGCAGCGCTTCGATAAAGCCCGGCAGTGCCGCTGGATCGGCGACGTCGAATTGCAACGCCGCTGCGCGTTGGCCCAGCGCCCGGATCTGCGCCACGACCGCCTGCGCCTCTTCGGCGTTGCTGCGGTAGGTCAGCACGATGTCGCTGCCGGCGCGCGCCAGCGCCAGGGCGCCGTTGCGGCCGAGGCCGCGGTTGCCACCGGTGATCAGGGTGATGCGGGAGGTCGTGGTCATGGCTTGGGCTCCAGGTCGGGCGCGATCTGCGCCGGGAAAGCCAGGGTATTGGGCTTGACACGACGGATAAACCGCTCAAATCTGAGCTGACTGTTCAATAATCGCGAACAAACATGGACCTGGCGCAATCCCTGCGGGCCTTTCAACGGGTGGTGGAGTTGGGCGGTTTTACCCGGGCCGCCGAATCCCTTGGCCTGCCGAAGGCAAGCGTGTCGATGGCGGTCCAGCAGCTGGAAGCGCGCCTGGGCACCCAACTCCTGCATCGCACCACCCGCCGTGTGCAGGCAACGGCCGATGGCCGCGCTTTCTACCAGCGCAGCCGCGATGTGTTGGCGGACATGGATGAGCTCCAGGCCATGTTCCAGACCGAAGGGCGCCAGCTGCGCGGCCGTTTGCGGGTGGACATGGGCAGCGGCATGGCGCGCGCGTTCGTGTTGCCGCAACTGCCGGCATTCCTGGCCGCGCATCCGCAATTGGAAATCGAGCTCAGCGCCACCGACCGCCTGGTCGATGTGGTGCGCGAAGGCTTCGACTGCGTATTGCGCGGCGGCCACCCACAAGACAGCGCCTTGGTGGCGCGGACCTTGGGGTCGATGCGCATCGTCAATTGCGCCAGCCCGGCGTATCTCGCGCAACGCGGCATTCCGCGCAGCCTGGAAGATCTCGCCGACCATGCATTGGTGCATTACGTCAGCACGCTGGGGCAGCGGTCGGCGGGTTTCGAATATCGCAGCGGCGCCGAGTACCGCCTGTTGCCGATGGGCGGGGCGGTCACGGTCAACAATGTCGAGGCGTACCACGCGGCCGCGCTGGCGGGTCTGGGCATCATCCAGGTGCCGCTGCTGAGCGTGCGCCAAGCGCTGGCGCAGGGAACGTTGGTCGAAGTGGTACCGGAGCTGGTGGCCGAACCGATGCCGCTCACCCTGCTCTACGCACAGCGCCGCCACCTGCCGCAACGCGTGCGCGTGTTCATGGACTGGCTGGCCGAGCTGCTGGCGCCGCACCTGGACCCGCCGCTGCGCTAGTGGCCGCCGATCCGCGCAACGGCGGCGGCTACTTTCCGTACTCCCAGTCGTAAGGCGCACCGGTCGCGCCGAGCACGAAGTGGGTCAATTCGGCGAAGCCGTCTTCGGCGCGCACATCGTTGCCCAGCATCAGCAGGCAGCGACGCTGGCGCTGCAGGCACACCAGCATGTTGCCGGTGGTGTCGTTGTGGCCGCCCTTGAGGAAGCCTGGCCCTTGCGGCCCTGCGAACACCACCACGCCGAGGCCGGCGGCCAGGTCCTTGCGCTGCTGCGCCGGCGGCAGCTCCGGTTGCAAGGTCGGGAATTGACTGCGCGTGGTGATCGCCAGTTGCGGGCGCAGCATCTCGGCATGTCCGGCCGCACTCAGGCCGCGGCCATCGACGAAGGCGGCGGCAAACTGCGCCAGGTCGGCAATGGTGGTATCCATCGAACCGGCTGCGCGCACCTTGGAGCGGTCGTCGTGCGGTTCGGGCTTGCCGTGTTCGTCCCAACCGTCGGCGATGTTGGGGGCGAAGTCGTCTCGCCATTTCAGCGCCGTGCGGGTCATGCCGAGTTCGCCGAACACCGCATCGGTGCCCTGCCCCACGTCCAGGCCCAGGCCGCGTTCGAGTACGAACTGCAGCGTGGCCAGGCCATCGCCGGAATAGGCATAGCGCGTGCCCGGCTCGAAATGGAAGTGCAGCTTTTCGTCCGGTTCGAGGAAGTTGAAATTGGCAAAGCCACTGGCGTGCTGCAGCAACATGCGCGGTGTCAGCCGGCGCCAGCGTTCGTCCAGCGCGGTCCAGTCGGTGTAGCGGTTGACGATGTCCTGGCCGCCGTACGCGGGCAGCGGCTGCGGCAGATGGTCGGCGATGGGATCGTCCAGCGACAGCTTGCCGGCCTCCACCCAACGCATCACCGTGTAGGCAAACACCGTCTTGGTCAGCGAGGCGCCGTACATCACCGTGTCGGTGGTCAGCGGCTCGCCTTTAGCATTGCGCTTGCCGTAGGCCTGCACGTACACCGGCCGGCCCTGGTCGATCACGGCCACCGCCAGGCCCTGGGCCGAGGTGCGCCGCATCACGTCGGCCACCTTGGCATCGATCTGCGCCGGCGTGGGCAGCGCACGCGCCACGGCCAGGTGGGAGGACAGCAACAGCAGGCAAAGCAGACAGCCGATGACGGACTTCATGTCGCATCCTCCGCAGGTCGGCGGCCGCCCACGGCCACCCGTGGCTCCACGCTAACCCGCTGTCGGCCAGCCCGCCCCTGCCGCAAGTCACGCGCGCTTGTACCGGTCGCCGACACCGCCTAGGCTCGCACCCGGCCCTCCGTGCGGAACCCGCGATGACCGACAGCGACCCCTTCACTGCCTTCCTCAGTGGCTATGCCGCGGCGGTACGCGCGCGCGATGTCACCGCATTCCTCTCGCTCTATGACCCGTCGCTGCACGTGTTCGACATGTGGCAGACAGCGCCGCTGGCCGGGCTGCCGGCGTGGCGCGCGATGGCCGAGGGCTGGTTCGGCGGGCTCGGCGACGAGGTAGTGGTGGTGACCTGGCGCCAGGCGCAGTCGCAGGTCAGCGGCGATCTGGCCAGCGGCCAGGCGATCCTCAACTTCGCCGCACAGGCGCCGGATGGCAGCGTGCTGCGTGCGCTCGACAACCGCCTGAGCGTGACCCTACGGCGCGGCCCGGACGGCTGGAAGGTGGTCCACGAACACACCTCGGCGCCGATCGAACACGGAACCATGGCCGCGGTGCTGAAACTGCCCTGAGCCCTTCGCGCCGCTTGCACCCGCCGCCCGGCACGCTGCGGCGCATGCCCCCGACCTTGCCGCCCAACGTTGCCACCCCCGCGCTTGCCGCAGGGCACCCATGACCCGCGCCAGCGACCCGCACCACGCCCACGGCGCCGAGGTCGCCGCCGGCCTGCGCGTGGACAGCTACAACCTGGCCCTGGTGCGCGCCGACGGCGAGGGCTTCGTCGGCGACCTCGCCAGCCAGACCGCGTTCCGCGAATTGCTCGACCAGGCCCGCCGCAAGCAGCGCACGGCCAAGGACCCGTTCGGCAAGACGCCGACCGCCGAGCTGGGCAAGAAAGAGGTCGACATGGTGCTGGTCGGCGGCGATGCCGATGCCGCGCACCTGGTGCATATCGCGATCGAACAGCATGCGCAGCGGTTGGTTGAGGTAACGCGGTGTTTCCTCTCGCAGCCGCAGTGGGCTGCGGTCGAGGCCATCGTCTTGGGCGGTGGTTTTCCGGAAAGCCACTTCGGTGCGCTGTCGATCCGCCGTGCCGATCGTCTGCTGCGGCTGGCACGAATCAAGGTCCGCCTGTACATCCTCGACCAGGATCCGGACGAAGCCGCCCTGCTTGGCTGGAGCACCCTGCTGCCGGCAGCGGCGCGCAAACATGCCGCCTACCTGGCGGTCGATATTGGCGGCACCAACCTGCGCTGCGGCCTGGTCGAGCATCGCCTGGACAAGGCCGCCGACGGCCACAAGGCGCGCTTGCTGGAGCACATGCAATGGCGCCATGCCGATGACGCGCCGGCGCGCGGCGAGGCAATCACGCGGCTGGCCGGCATGCTCAATGGCCTCAATGCCCAGGCGCGCACGCTGGGCGTGGACCTGGCACCGTTCGTGGGCATTGCCGTGCCGGGCCAGATCGAGCCCGATGGCCACATCTCGCAAGGCGCGCAGAACCTGCCCGGCGACTGGGAAATGCCGTTCGACCTGCCCGGCGCGCTGGCCCGGCAACTCGACCGCATCGACCGCCAACGGCCGCTGGTGCTGCTGCATAACGATGCGGTGGTCCAGGGCCTGAGCCAGTACCACGCCATGCGCAAGCATCGCCACTGGGGCATCTTCACGATCGGCACCGGGCTGGGCAACGCCTGCTATTCACGGCTGTGAGCCAGCGCCAGTGACTACGCGATAATCGCCGGCAGTCGACAACTGCGGAGCGAACATGCGCGATTCCACCCTGGTGTTCTTCGTCACGCTGCACCTCAAGCCCGAGTGCATCGACGAATGGCGCACCGCCTTGGACGAATTGCTGCGTGACATGCAGCGCGAGCCGGCATTCGTCTCTTGCCACCTGGATCGCGACGCACAGGATCCAACGCGGTTCACGCTCTACGAGCACTGGAACGAAGCATCGGTCGAGGCATTCCTGGCCCACCAGGCCACCGACTATCGCGACCGCTACGAAGCCCTCCTGCCGCAGTGGCTGCAAACACCGCGCCAGGTGCAGGTCTTGTTGCCGTTGCAGCAGTGGGCGGCCGCGGGCTGAGCCCAACCGTCGCCGGCAACGCAAGAAGCTGCGGGCACAGGCCAAAAGCCTGCGTGCGAGCGCGCTTTCGTAAATCCTTCCAAGCACAGCACACGGCATGAACAACCTGCCGCCGCAGAATCCGCTGCCGCGCTCCTGCGGCGCAGTTTCCACGGAGCATGCCGTCATGTTGGATTGGAACGAATACCGCAAGGAACTCGGCGAGCGTATTGGCGAACTCGGCAAGCTGAGCCCCGATACGCTACGCGGCTACCAGACATTGTCCGGCGCCGGCGCCAAGACCGGCCACCTCGACGGCAAGACGCGCCAACTGATCGCGCTGGCGGTGGCGGTGACCACGCGCTGCGACGGCTGTATTGCCGTGCATACCGCCGCAGCCGCAAAAGAAGGCGCCACCCAGGAGGAAGTCGCCGAGGCGCTAGGCGTGGCGGTGGCCCTCAACGCCGGTGCCGCGCTGGTGTATTCGGCGCGGGTCATGGATGCCTTCGGGACTACCGGCTAACCGCCCGCGGCCGCGCGGCGGGCTCAGCCCGCGCCGGCCATCGCCCGCAATGTGATGCCGACCACGTAGGCCAGGTAGGTACCGGTGGCGTAGCCCAAGGTACCGAGCAGGACGCCCACCGGCGCCAGCGCCGGATGGAAGGCGGCCGCCACCACCGGGGCCGACGCCGGTCCGCCGATGTGCGATTGCGAGCCGATGGCGAAATAGAAGAACGGCACGTTGAGCAGCCGGCCCAGGCCCCACAGCAGCCCGATGTGCACGCCGATCCAGATCAACCCGAGCAGGAACAGCCACGGCCGGTCGAGCAGCGCCAGCAGGTCCATCTGCATGCCGATGCAGGCGATGAGGAAGTACAACAGCAACGAGCCGATACGCGAGGCGCCCGCGCCCTCGAGCGTGCGCGCGCGGGTAAAGCTGAGGCCCAGGCCGCAGCTGGTCGACAGCACCACCACCCACACGAACGGCGAGTCGAGGCTGAAGCGCGAGGCCCAGGACACATGGGCATCGAACCAGGCCGACAATGGCGCGGCGATGGCATGGGCCAGGCCGACCGCGCCGAACGCCACGCCGACGATGATCATCAGGTCGCTCAGCGAGGGGATGCGCTCATGCTGGGCCTGGAACGCGGCGATGCGCTCCTTCAGCTCATCCAGCGGGCGGGTATCGGCGCCAGTGCGCGCGTCGATTTTTTGCGCGCGGCCAGCCAGGAAGATCAGCGCGGCCATCCACACGTAGCCGACACCCACATCGACCACGGCGAACTGGCCGAACGTGGTCGCATCGACGTTGAACACTTCGCGCATCGCCAGCATGTTGGCGCCGCCGCCGATCCAGCTGCCGGCCAGCGCGGCCATGCCGGCCCAGGTATCGCCGGCGACCGTGGCCGGATGCAGCCAGCGCATCAGCGCGAAGGCGAGTACTGCACCGAGCATGATGCTGATAGAGGTGCCGACATACATCAACACCAGTTTCGGTCCGAGCCGCATGATCGCCTTGATGTCCACCGCCAGCGTCAGCAGCACAAGTGCTGCTGGCAGCAGGATGTCGCGCGCGACCGGGTTGTAGAGACTCGTATGCTGGCCATCGATCAGGCCGACGGTGTTGTAGATGCCGGGAATCAGGTAGCACAGCAGCAGTGCCGGTACGAAGGTATAGAAGCGCTTCCACAGACCTTGCTGGCGAGACGCCGTCCAGAACACCGCACCGAGGGTGGCGGCAATCAAGCCGAAGACGACGATGTCGTTCTGGATCAGGGCGGTGCTGGGTGGATTCATTCGGCTTCCCGACGGCTGGACACTGGAACGACGCGGGGCCGGCGAACCCGGCCCCGCTGGTCACTACTTACTCGCCGATGTGGTCCTTCAACCAGGCATTGACGGTGTCGTGCCACAGGATCGAGTTCTGCGGCTTGAGCACCCAGTGGTTCTCGTCCGGGAAATACAGGAACTTCGATTCCACGCCCTTGCGCTGCGCCGCGGTGAACGCGGCCAGGCCCTGCTCCACCGGGATGCGGAAATCCTGCTGGCCGTGGATGACCAGGATCGGCTTGCTCCAATTCTTGACGTGGTTGACCGGGTTGAACTTCTCGTACTTGTCGGCGTTGTCCCACGGCGTGCCACCGTTCTCCCACTCGCTGAACCACAGCTCCTCGGTGCTGTAGCCCATCATGCGGTTGTCGAACACGCCGTCATGGTCGACCAGGCACTTCCACGGCTCGTTCCAGTTGCCGGCGATCCAATAGGTCATGAAGCCGCCGTAGCTGGCGCCCAGCGCGCAGGCCTTGTCGCCGTTGAGGAACTTGTACTGCTGCTGGGCCGAGGCCCAGCCCTTCTGCAGGTCTTCCAGCGGGCGATCGCCCCAGTGCTGGCTGATCGCATCGGTGAAGGCCTGGCCATAGCCAGTGGAACCGTGGAAATCGATCATCACCACCGCGTAGCCCTGCCCGGCATAAGTCTGCGGATTCCAGCGGTAGCTCCAACCATTGCCGAAGCTGCCCTGCGGGCCACCGTGGATCAGGAACGCCACCGGATACTTCTTGCCCGGCTTGTAGTTGTACGGCTTGACCACGTAGCCGTGCACGGTGTCGTTGTTCCAGCCCTTGAACTCGAACTGCTCGAAGTCGCCGAACTGCACATCCGGCAGCATCTCCGCCGCGCTCGGGGTAATCGCGCGCGCGTTTTGCGCGGCGCTGTCCGCAACAAATATCTGGTCGCCACTCTTGAGCGAGTTACGGGTAAAGGCCAACGTCTCACCGGCCAACGTCGGCGAGCCGATGCTGCCCTCGCCCACCAGCTTGGTGGCCTGGCCGCTGGCGATGTCGATCTTGAACAACGGGTGCTCGCCCAGCTCATCGGCGCTGGTATAGAGGGCCTTGCCATCGGCGCTCAACACGATCTCACCGGCCGAACGATCCCAACCGGCGGCGATTTCGCGGGTCTTGCCCGTGGCCAGGTCGAGCGCCATCAGCGCGAAGCGGTCGGCCTCGAAACCCGGGCGCTGCATGGCGCGGTAGTACAACGTCTTGCCGTCGGCGCTGAACACCGGGCCGGCGTCCCAGGCCGGGTTGGCCTTGGTCAGGTTGACCGCCGTCTTGCTGCCGGCCGCATCGAGCTTGTACAGATCGAAATTGGTCGACCACGGCTCCTGGCGGCCGGCCACGCGGATACTGGCGACCACGCTCTTGCCGTCCGGCGCCCATTCGTAATCATCATTACCGCCGAACGGCTTGGACGGCGCATCACCGGCGACCTTGGCGCTGATCGCAGTGGCGGTGCTCACCTTGGCCTGCGCCTTGGGCAGCGGCGCGACGAACAAGGTATTGCGGCGGCCATCGTTCCAGGTATCCCAATGGCGCACGAACAACGAATCGAACACCTTGCCGGTGGCCTTGCTGGCCTCCAGCGCATCGAGCTTCTTCTTGCTGCAGGCCAGGTCCGAGACGCAATCCTGGAATACCCCGGCACTGAACACGATGCGATCGCCCTGCGGCGACAGCTTGAAGCTATCCACATCGACCGGGAAATCAGTCAACTGGCGCGGCGTGCCACCCTCGGCCGGCATCGCATACAACTGCTGGCTGCCGTTCTTGGCGCTGAGGAAGTACAGCGTCTGGCCATCGCGCGAAAACGCCGGCGAATTGACATTCCACCCTTCCGGGCTGATCTGCTTGGGCGGCGCCATATCGCGCGTGCGCAGGTCGCGGCGCCACAGGCTATTGCTGGCCTTGGTCTTGTTCTCGTCCATCACCCGCTTGGAGAACACCAGCACGCCACCATCCGGACTCAGCGTAGGTGCCGAGACACGATCGAGCGACACCATGTCGCGCACATCGAAACCGCGTGCAGCGGCCAACGTGGGCAGGGCGGCCAGCAGGCACAGGGGCAGCAGGGCGTGGCGAAGCTTCATGGGTTCTCCGGGGCTGGGACGGCAAACCTCCGATGGTAGGGGTGGGGGTTGGGCGCCGCCAAGGTCTAAGGTCATGTGCCAGCGGAAGCTTATTGTTTGTGGGTTATCGGCGGCGGCCGGGGGCAGTGCCGTTTCGGGACACGCCGTGAACCCGTCCGTGGGGGCTAATTGGCGACATCCATGTCGCCAATTGTCCCGAAACGGCCCTGCCCCCGACCACCCGACAGGTCGGCGCAAGTTGTGGGGAGAGAAAAAGCACCCTCATCCGACCCTGTCGGGCCACCTTCTCCCAGAGGGAGAAGAACAGCAGGCGCTGTCGGCAATCGATTTCGGCGTACGCAATGCATGCCGTCCTTCTCCCTCTGGGAGAAGGTGTCGCGACAGCGACGGATGAGGGTACTCCCCCACACAAACGCGACCTTCTATCGGGCGTTCGGGGCCGGGCCCTTGCCCCGGGGGCGTTGGGCGACAGGGACGTCGCCCAACGAGACACGCAGGATGCAGTATTTGGCGTCCCCCGGGGCAAGGGCCCGGCCCCGAACGCCGCACGGAAAAATAAAAAGTCCAGCTCTCGGCGCAAAAAAAAGGCCGCCCGAAGGCGGCCTTAGCTGCAACGCAGCACGAAAAACAATCAAACCTTCTCGCCGCGCCTGCCAGTCCGATACAACAACCAGCCCACCAGCGCCAACACGATCAACCCGATCCACTGGCTCAGCTGGAACATCTCCGGCAACGCCAGCACATCGGCGCGCGCCGAGACCACGATCGGAATCGCAATGGCGATACCCATCAGCGCCTCACCGGTAATCAAGCCGGCCGAAAACAGCACGCCCGGACGATGCACCCGATCGCGCCCGTCTTCGTCATCCGGATTGAGCTTGTGGAAGCGCTCGACCAGATGCGCCAACAGACCGCCGAGGAAAATCGGCACCATCAGTTCCAGCGGCAGATAGATACCAATCGCCGCCGCCAGCACCGGTACGCGGAAGCGCGAGCCGCGCGACTTCAGCCACTCGTCCAGCGCAATCACGATCGCACCGACCACCGCGCCGATGGCAATCATCGTCCACGGCAACTGGCCACCGAACAGACCACGTGCCACCGACGCCATCAGGTTGGCCTGCGGTGCGGCCAGCGAATTCGGATGCTCTGGCGTCGGCGCACCGATGCCGTAGGCCTGGGCCAGCAGGTTCAACACCGGCGCCATGATCAACGCGCACGAGAACGCGCCGATGCCCAGCATCAACTGCTGCTTCCACGGCGTCGCGCCGACCAGGTAACCGGCCTTCAGATCCTGCAGGTTGTCGCCGCCCACTGCCGCGGCGCAGCACACCACCGCGCCGATCATGATCGCCGCCACCGCGCCCAGCGGCGCGCCACCGGCACCGACCGGGTTCAGGCCGCTCTTGCCCAGCAACAGCACCAGCACCGCCGACGCGAACAGGATGGTGGAGATGGTGATGCCCGAGACCGGGTTGTTGGACGAACCGATCAGCCCGGCCAGGTAGCCGGACACCGAGACGAACAGGAAGCCGGCGGCAATCATGATCACCGTCATCGGGATCGACACGTGCCACTGCTGCACGATCGCCTGGTACAGGCCCAGCAGCGGCAGGGTGAAGGCCACCAGCGCGACCAGCATCCACTTCATCGGCAGATCGCGCTCGGTCTCGGCGATCACCGCCCCGCCCGTGCTCTTGCGCGCCGCGGCAAAGCCGCTCTTGATGCCCGACAGCAGCGATTTGCGCAGCGAGAACAGGGTCCAGATACCGCCGATCAGCATCGCGCCGACGCCGAGGTAGCGCATCTTCGCGCTCCAGATCGCATAGGCCGCATCGGCTGCCGAGGCACCGGCGATGGCGGTGGCCAGTGCCGGATCGCTATTGGTGAAGAACGCCTGGTACAGCGGGATGGCGATGTGCCAGGACAGGATCGAACCGGACACCACCACGATGCCGACGTTCAAGCCGACGATATAACCCACGCCCAGCAACGCCGGCGACAGGTTGGTGCCGATGAACGCAGTTACCTTCGAGCTGCCGACGAACGCCGACTGCACCCAGGTATCGGGAATCACGCGCAGGCCGCTGGCCGCGGCGAGCTTGACCAAGGCCCCGATCGCGCCGGAAACGGCCAGGATCTTCAAGCCCGGCCCGGGATTCTCGCCGGCCTTGAGCACCTCCGCCGCCGCCTTGCCCTCCGGGAACGGCAACGGGTCCTCGACGATCATCGAGCGTCGCAGCGGCACCGAGAACAGCACGCCCAGCAGGCCGCCCATGCCGGCGATGCCCAGCACCCACCAATACTTGAAGTCGGGCCAGTAGCCCATGATGACCAGCGCCGGGATTGTGAAGATCACCCCCGCCGCAATCGAAGAACCGGCCGAAGCACCGGTCTGGACGATGTTGTTCTCCAGGATCGAACCGCCGCCCAACAAGCGCAGCACGCCCATCGAGACAACCGCCGCCGGAATCGCGGTGGCAATGGTCAGACCCGCGAACAGGCCGAGATAAGCATTGGCCGCCGACAGCACCACGGCCAGGATGATCGCCAGCACCACGGCACGGAAAGTGAGCTGGCGCGGCTGCGCGTCTTGGCTCATGGAAAACCCCCTGGAAGGAATGGCAAAAAAGCCGCCACACGCTAGCTGCTGGCGGCCCCGCCTGTCCAGTTGCGAGTGAAACGACACGGCCTTGCCCTTTCCTCCCCTTCCCACCCCGAAAGGCCCCGACTCCGCTCGTCGGGGCTCAAGCCCCTCCTACAACGTGCCCAGAGCCCGCTCTTACCTTGCCGCCCGCGCAGCACTGTCGGGCGGCCGGGGGTAGAACCACAAGCAGCCGACGCTTCCAGGCCAACTCACCAAGATCAGCAAACCCCACCCCCACCTATACTCCGCCTTTCGCCCAGCCGCCGGCCGCATGACCACCGCCACCGCACTCCCCGCCCTGCCCCGCAGCGACGACTTCCTCGGCCACCCCAAGGGCGTCTACGTCTGCTTCTTCACCGAAATGTGGGAGCGCTTCTCCTTCTACGGCATGAAGGCGCTGCTGCTGCTCTACCTGACCAAGCACCACCTCTTCGGCGACCGCGCCGGCCTGGACCTGCTCGGCGCCTACGGCGGCCTGGTCTACTGCATGCCGGTCATCGGCGGCATGCTCGCCGACCGCTGGCTGGGCATGCGCAAGGCCGTGGTCTTCGGCAGCCTGCTGCTGGTACTCGGCCACATCGGCATGGCCTTCGAAGGTCACCCCGCCACCCACATCGCCGGCCACGTCGCGCGCGACCAGGGTGCCCTGTCGATCACCTACCTCTCGCTGGCGCTGATCATCGCCGGCGTCGGCTTCATGAAGCCCAATATTTCCACGATCGTCGGGCGCCTGTACGCCGAAGACGACCCTCGTCGCGACTCGGGCTTCTCGCTGTTCTACGCCGGCATCAACCTCGGCGCCCTGTTCGCCTCGCTGGTATGCGGCTTTCTCGGCGAAGCCTATGGCTGGCGCTACGGCTTCGGCGCCGCAGGTATCGGCATGCTGCTCGGCCTGGGCATGTTCCTGTGGGGGCAGAAATACCTGCACGGCCACGCCGAACCGCCGGCGCCGCATGTGCTCCGTGAGCGCATCGGCGGCGTGCCGCGTGAATGGTTGATCTACCTCGGCGGCGTGCTCGCGGTCCTGCCTATCGCCGTGTTGATGTGGGCCGCCGCCAACGGCGTGGCCTCGCTCGGCGGCGAGATCAGCCTGGCGCTGATGCTGATGGTGGTGGTGCTTGGCGGCGTGCTGCTGTGGTTTGCCTGGTTCACCGGCGTCCGCTGCACGCCCGAACAGCGCCAGCAAATGTGGGCGCTGCTGGCACTGATCTTCATGGCCCTGGTGTTCTTCACCCTGTACGAGCAGACCTATGGCTCCTGGGTGACTTTCACCGACCGCCTGTTGACCAAGGACATCGCCCCGTCGCTGGTGATCCGCGACGGTACCCCGCTGCCGTGGTCGATCGCCTCGTTGCTGCTGGCGCCGCTGGGCTTTGTGGTGGCCGCGACGATGTCCGACCGCAACGCCGCCTCGCGCGCACCGCGGCTGCTGTTTGTCGGTGTGACCGTGCTGATGCTGGTGTTCCTGGTGCGCGACTGCATCGTGCTGCCGCAGACCGCCGGCTCGCTCACCTATCTCGGCGCGCTGTTCCTGGTCCTGCTGGCGCCTCTGTTCGCTGCGCTCTGGGCCTGGCTCGACCGCCGCGGCGCCGATCCGTCCAAGCCGGTGAAGTCGGCCTTCGGCCTGCTTTTTGCCGGCCTCTCATTCGTGCCGCTGGCCCTGGCCGCGCAACAGGTCGGTGCTACCGGCGCCATCGCCAGTGTCTGGTGGCTGGTACTGGCCTACCTGGTGCTGGAAATCGGCGAAATGGCGCTGGCCCCGGTCGGCCTGTCGGCGGTCACCCAACTGGCGATGCCGCGCGTGGTCAGCCTGATGATGGGCACCTGGTTCCTGGCCACCGCTTTTTCCGAGGCCCTGGCCGCGCTGTTCGGCAAACTCGCGGCCATCGAAGTGCCCGAGGGCGGGCAGATGGACGTCGCCCAGGCCGCGGCCAGCTACGCCCACCTGTTCTGGCTGATGATGTGGATCGGCCTGGCCTGCGGCGCGCTTGCACTGCTGTGCGCGCCACGCCTGCGGCGCTGGATGCACGGGGTGCGCTGACGCCTTCTCAGGGCTGCGCCGGCGTTGCGCTGGCCGGCTGCCCACCCAGTGAACGCGACAGGAAAGCCAACAGCTTGGTGTAGTACTCGCGCCGGTGTTCCAGGGTGTAGAAGCCGTGGCCCTCGGTGTCGAAGTACAAGGTTTCCACCGGCACCCCTGCACGCTGCAACGCCTCGGCCATTTTCTTGCTGTGGCGGATCGGCGCGCGTTCGTCCTTGCCGCCCGCGGCGAGGAAGACCGGCACCTTGATCTGGGCCGCCAGGTTCACCGGCGAGAACGGCGCCAACTGCGCCGGATCGCCGAGCCACTCGGACAGGTAGGTCTCGCCGTAGCGCGTTTCCTGCACGTCGCCGCGCTGGAACATCAACGGCAGGTCATAGATGCCCACGTAACCAGCCGCGCACTTGTACAGCCCCGGCTCCTTGGCCACGCCCATCAACGCGGCGTAGCCGCCATAGCTGGCGCCGTAGATGCATATCCGCCCGGCATCGGCATACCCCTGCTCGATCGCCCAGCGGGTGGCGTCGGTCACATCGTCCTGCATCGCCCTGCCCCACTGGCGTGCGCCGGCCTGCTGGAATGCACGGCCATAGTTGCCCGAACCGCGATAGTTCACCTGCAGCACGGCATAGCCGGCGGCGGCCAACATCTGCGCCTCGTCGTTGAACTCCCAGGTGTCGGAGATCCCGAAGGGGCCACCGTGCGGCATCACCACCAGCGGCAAGCGCTTGCCGTCGCTGGCTGGCGGACGGGTGAGGAAGCCGTGCAGGGCCAGGCCATCGCGCGCCTTCAATGCAACCGCCTGCACGCTGCCGGCACGCTCGGAGTTGATCCACTTGCGGCGCAGGAACAGGTTCTGCGCCTTGCGCCCTTGGGTATCGAACAGGAAGAACTGCCCTGGGTTGCTGCCCGACCACGCATGCACCAGCAGCAGCCGGCCGTCGCGCGTACCCGAGGTGATCAGCACGCCCTCGTCGGGCATCGAGCGCTCGAGCATGCGGTACTGGCGCGCCTCGGCACCATTGGCATCGAAGAACTGGGTGCGCACCCGATCGGACACGTACATCGCACCCACCGGCACGTTGCTGCCGACGCGATACAAGATCCGCGACGGATCGGCGACCGCGTCGCGCAACACCACCTTGCGCTCACCATTGGCCACATTCCAGGCCACGATCGCATCCGGCCCTTCCGGGTTCTCTACCTGCAGGTAAGCCACGCTGTCGTCGGCGGAGAAGCCCAGCGCCCGTTCCACCCGCTCGCTCTCGTTCTCATCGTTTATCAGGCGCCACTCGCCGTTGTCGTCGGCGCGGTAGTAGAGCTTGTTGGCATTGTCATCGCCCGCACCATGGGCAAAGCGCACCTGGCCGCGGTTGTCGGTAGTGAAGGTCGCGCGCTTGACCGGGCTGCGCGTGATCATGCTGCGCTGGCCGCGAGTGACATCGATGCGCTCGGCGGTGCTGTACTTGAGATCGCGGCCGAACGGCGTCACCGAGACGATTGCGAATCGATCGTCCTGCGGCAGGGTGTCGTTGAGTTCCAGGTAGACGTTCTGCGCCTGGCTCTTCACCATCGGCGCGGCCGACTCCAGGTCTTCGGCGCGGTAGCCACCCAGCATGCGGAAGCGGCCGCCGGTCGCATCGATGGTGAACAGCTCACCGGTGCCATAGGGCGTGTCGAGCGCGCCAAACTTCTGCGCCACCGACAGCACCACCCGATCATCGCTCACCCAATCGAAACCGCTGACATGGGTGTTGCGCGTCATCAGGAAATGGTTGGTGACCTTGCCATCGGTACGCTGGACGATGACCAGCGCGGTGCGGTCCTCCAGCGGCACGGTGGCGGCGAAGTAGTTGCCATCCGGCGACAACTTGAGCTGCTCGTACTGGTCGTTCTTGAGGTAGGCATCCAGATCGACCTGCGCCCCAGCCTGGCCTGCTGCGCATAGCGCCAGCAGGCCCGCCACCCAAACTCGCTTGAACATCGCCTTCTCCGGGTCGTGCGTCAGTGCTGCGCCGCCGCCGCGCCAGCGGGCTGACCGCCCAGCGAGCGCGACAGGAACGCCAGCAATTTGGTGTAGTACTCGCGCCGATGTTCGAGCGTGTAGAAACCGTGCGCCTCGGTGCCGTAGTACAGCGTCTCCACCGGCACCCCGGCCTTCTGCAAAGCAGCGGCCATCTTCTTGGTGTGCTCGATAGGCGCACGCTCGTCTTCGCCGCCGGCGGCGAGGAAGACCGGGACCTTGATGCGGTCGGCGAGGTTGGTGGGAGAGGTGGCGGCCAGCGTCGCCGGGTCGCCCATCCATTCGCGCAGCCAGGTTTCACCAGCCTTGGTTTCTTGCGCCATGCCGCGCGAATAGCGCATCGGCAAATCGTATATGCCCACGTAGCCCGCCGCACACTTGTACAGGGCCGGCTCCTTGGCAACACCCATCAGCGCGGCATAACCGCCATAGCTGGCACCATAGATGCAGATGCGATTCGCATCGGCATGGCCCTGGGCAATCGCCCAACGCGTGGCATCGGTGATGTCGTCCTGCATGGCCAGGCCCCATTGCTGCGCGCCGGCTTGCTCGAAGGCGCGACCGTAGTTCGACGACCCTCGATAGTTGACCTGCAGCACCGCATACCCGGCGGCGGCCAGCATCTGTGTCTCGGGATCGTAGCTCCAGCTGTCGTGCACGCCGAACGGGCCGCCATGCGGCAGCACCACCATCGGCAACGCCTTGCCTTCGCTGCCACGCGGTCGGGTCAGGAAGCCGTGCAACTCAAGGCCATCGCGCGCCTTGAAAGAAACGCCGGTTACCTGCGCTACCTTGGCCGGATCCACCCAGTTGCGCCGAGTGATTACGTGTTCGGCACGCCGCGCCTGCGTATCGAACAGATAGAACTCGCCCGGATCGCTATCGGACCACACCTCCAACAGCAATTGCCGCCCATCGCGCGTGCCCGAGGTGATCATCACCGCGGCACCGCCGAATGCGGCTTCCAGCGAATGATATTGGCGGGCATCTGCGCCCTGCTCGTCGAAGAAGCGCGTATGCGGACGGTCGGTGAGAATCATCGCGCCGACCGGAATCTGGGTGCCGAGCCGATACAGGATGGAACCAGGGTCGGCGACCGCATCGCGCAGGACGACGTTGCGCTCGTTGGAGGCAATGTTCCAGGCAACGATCGCGTCGGGGCCCCGCGTATTCTCGACCTTGAGGTAGGCGACCTTGTTGTCTTCGGAAAACCCGATGGGCCATTCGACGTGATGGGTATCGCGCTCGTCGTTGATCAGCCGCCAGTCGCTTCCCTGCCCGTCCCGGTAGTACAGCTTGTTGGCATTGTCGCTCGCCGCGCCGTAGGCGAAACGCACTTCGCCCTGGTTATCGGTGGCAAAGCCAGCCTGCTGGATCGGCGAACGCGCCACGGTCACGCGGCGGCCGCTGTTGATATCCATGCGGTCAGCCGTGCTGAAGGTGATGTCCTCGGAGAACGGCGTGATCGAAACGATCACGTTGCGCTCGTCGCTCGGCAGGACGTCGGCAAGCTCCGCATACACCTTCTCATAGCCCTTTTTGGGCTTGATATGGGTACCCACGCCACCGTCGTCCACCCGGAACCCAACCAGAATCTCCGAACGCCCGCTGTCCGCATTGATCGCGAATAGCTCACCGGTCGAATATGGCTGGTCGATGCTGCCGAACTTCTGCGCCACGTCGAGCAGGACGCGGTTGTCGTTGGCCCAGAAGAAGTTGCCGACGTGCGTATTCCTGCCCATCGCAAAGGAGCCGGTGATCTTGTTGTCGCTACGCCGCAGGATTGCCAGCGCGGTGCGGTCTTCCAAAGGCACGGTCGCGGCGAAGTACTGCCCATCCGGGGAAATCTTCAAATCCTTGAACTGGTCATCCCGTAGATACGCGTCCAGGTCGACCTGAGCGTGTGCCGGCACGGACAATACACACAGCGCCACCAGCGCGGCGGCGCGCAGACTTGCCTTCATCGTTGTCCCCTTCCTGACGGGCCTCGAGCCCACGCCACCGCACCCCTGGGACCCGGGCGCGGTAGCTCGCCGCGGGCCGCGCCACCCTACCAATTTCACCGCGGGGCAACAATGCGCATTTTCGGCAAGACTCAGCGGCCCTCGCGCAAGCGGCCGCCGGACAAAACGAGACGACGATCCAGTTCGACGCTGTCCAGGAACCGTCGGTCGTGGCTCACCACCACCAGCGCGCCCTGGTAGGCGCGCAATGCCTCTTCCAGTTGCGCGATGGCGCCGAGGTCGAGGTTGTTGGTCGGCTCGTCGAGCAGCAACAGTTGTGGCGCCGGTTCGGCATGCAGAATGCAGGCCAGGGTCGCGCGCAGGCGCTCGCCCCCGGACAGTGCGCCTGCCGGCAAGGCCTGGCGAGTGCCGCGAAACTGCAGCCGCGCCAGCAGTTGTGCACGTTCCAGCGCTGGCATGGACGGTGCGAAGGCGGCGAGGTTTTCCGCGACCGTGCGCGCCGGGTCGAGCAGGTCCAGGTGCTGGCGCAGCCAGGCCACGCGCACTGGCGCCCGGCGCAGCACACCGGCTTGCGCGTCGCGCTCGCCCGCGAGCAGTTGCAGCAGCGTGGTCTTGCCGGCGCCATTGGGCCCTTCCAGGGCAATACGCTCGGGCCCGCGAATCGTCAGTGACACCCCCGGCGCTGCGAACAGTTCGCGCCCGCCTTGGCGAACCTGCAGGTCTTGGCCATGGAACAGCACGCGGTCGTTGGCCACGCGGGTAGCCGGCAGATCGAACGCGATGGCCGCCGTCTCGTCGAGCGCTTGCGTGGCCGCGCTCAGTTGCGTCCGTGCCTGGTCCAGGCGTTGGGCATGCACCTCGCCGGCCTTGCCCGCGGCCACTTGTGCCGAACGCGCGCGATTGCCGGCGACGATCCGCGGCAGCCCGGCATCGGCCAGGCCGCGCGCAGCGTTGCCGGCACGGCGCTCGGCGCGCTCGTGTGCCTGCTGGCGATCGCGCCGCTGGCGGCGCACCTCGCTGCGCAACTGCTTTACCCGCTGCTCGGCGGCGGCTTGCTCGGCCGATGCCGCCTCACGGTAGAAATCCCAGCCGCCGCCGTAGAGGGTCAGGCTCGACCGCTGCAACTCGGCGATCTGGGTCATGCCGGCGAGCAGGTCGCGGTCGTGGCTGGCCACCAGCAGGCAACCTGGCCACTCGGCCAGCAGGGCCTGCAGCCGGCCTCGCGCGTCACGGTCGAGGTGGTTGCTGGGTTCGTCCAGCAACAACACGTCGGGCCGTTGCAGCAGCTTGCCCGCCAAGGCTAGCCACATCGCCTCGCCACCGCTGAGGCTCGATAGCGGCCGCTCCAGCGCGAGCGCTTGCAGTCCTACCCGCGCCAGCATCGCAGTGGCGCGCTCGCGCAGGTTCCAGTCGCCGTCCAGGCGCTCGAAAGCAGCGTCGTCGCCGTGACCACCCAGGATCGCGTCCAGGGCACGCAGCTGCTCGGCGATGCCCAGCGCTTGCGCCACGCTGGCCTGCGCGTCGAACACCAGGTGCTGCGGCAGATAGGCCACGTGGCCGTGCATCTCGACCTGCCCGGCGGTGGGTGTGAGCTCACCGGCCAGCAACTTGAGCAAGGTGCTCTTGCCGGCGCCATTGGGGGCGACCAGGCCGGTGCGCGAGCGGCCCAGCGCGAATGACAGCCGATCGAGCACGGGCGTGCCGTCGGGCCAGTGGAAAGAAAGTTCGGAAACGCGAATGCGTACGTCGGACATGACGATCCTCCATCGTGAGCCGCGCCGGGCCACTGCGGCCAGGACGGGCGACAACCGGCCGTGCGGCGCTGTCAGCGCCACGCTCGACCGGATCTACGAGGAAACCGCCTTGCTCACATGTCCGAAGCATCTCCGCCAGGAGGCTGCATTCTAATCGGCGCGCGGGTGCGCAGGCTGAGTCATGTCCAACTCGATGCTGGCACGCAGGCCACCGGCCGCGCGGTTGGCCAGGCGCAGGCGCCCGCCCAGTGCCTGGGTGAGCTGCTGCGCAATGGCCAGGCCGAGGCCGGTGCCGCCGGTCTGGCGCCCGCGCGAAGATTCCAGGCGTTGGAACGGTTGCAGCACCGTATCGAGCGAGGCCTCTGGAATCCCGGGCCCCTCGTCCAGCACGTCGATGCAGACCACGCCGGCCGCGTCCACCCGCACGGTCGCCTCGGCACTTCCGGCATAGGCCAGGGCGTTGTCGATCAGGTTCTGCACGATGCGCCGCAATACCTGCGGATGCGTGTGCAGCGCCACCGCGGCCAGTTCGCCCAATTGCACCGGCTTGCCCATGTCGCGGTAATCGTCGATCACGCTGGCAAGAAACGCCGGCAAGTCGAGGCGCACCGCCGGGCCGAGCGCGACGTTGGCACTGCGCGCGTACTGGATGCCTTCGCGGACCAGTTGGCTCAACTGCCCGACATCGGCGAGGAGGCGCTGCTGCGCCTCGCTGTCGTCCAGTGTCTCCAGGCGCAGGCGCATCCGCGTGATCGGGGTCTGCAGATCATGCGAGATCGCCGCCAATATCTGCATGCGCTCGGACACATGCGCCGACACGCGAGCCTGCAGGGCATTGAGCGCGCGTGCCGCCTGTGCCACCTCCAGCGGGCCGTCCTGCGGCATGGCGACGCCACCGCCGGCCGGGTCCAGGCGTTCGGCCGCGTCGGCGAGTTGCACCAGCGGGCGCGTTGCCAGGCGCACTGCCAGCCACGCGCAGGCCAGCAGCAAGGCCACTTGCGCGGCCAGGACCCAGGGCAACCAGCGGGCGATCGGCAGCAACGAGGGCGTGACTTCGAGGGTCAGGGGCTGGCCATCGGCCAGGGTCAGCTCGATTTCGTAGCGTTCCGGCGCGGTGGACACGGTGCGCGCGCGCAGCGCATAGCGGTGGCCGAGCGAGCGGTCGACCAGCGCGGTCACCTGGCGCGCGCGGTCACTGGCCAGCGGCGTGCCCGGTTGCGCCGGCCGCAACAAATAGCGGTAGGTCCGCCGCTGCAGCTGCGGCAGCCATTCGGCCCGCTCGCTTGGCGAGAGGCGTTCCAGCAGTGCCACGCTCAACGGTACGTCCTGCGCCATGCCCGCCAGCATCATCCCGCGCGTGGCCATGGCGCGCTCGTAGAACAGCAGGGCAAACGACAACGCGTGGGCGAGCAGCAAACCCGCGGCCAGGATCAGCAGCAGGCGCATGCCTAGGGTACGCGGCATGCCGCGCCAGCGATGCGGCCGGGCGGGCGTGTTCACGCTGGGTCGCCCAGCAGCACCACCGGCTGGCAGAACACGTAGCCTTCGCTGCGCACGGTCTTGATGTAGGCCTGCTCCCTGGCCGCGTCGCCCAGGCGCTGGCGCAGACGGCTGACCAGTAGGTCGATGGAACGATCGAACAGCTCGGCATCGCGGCCCTGGGTGAGGTTGAGCAACTGGTCGCGGCTGAGGACGCGCTGCGGATGGTCGACGAACACGCGCAACAGGCGGAACTCGGCGCCGCTGAGCGGATAGGCGGTGCCCTGTTCGTCCAGCAGGTGGCGCGAGCTGGTATCCAGGCGCCACTGGCCAAAGGCAATCAGCCGCGCCGCCTCGCTGACCTGCAAATTCGGCGGCAGCATGCGCGTGCGGCGGATGACGGCGTTGATCCGCGCCAGCAGTTCGCGCGCGGAAAACGGCTTGGTGACGTAGTCGTCTGCGCCCATCTCCAGGCCAATGATGCGATCGGTCTCGTCATCGCGTGCGGTCAGCAACACCACCGGCACGGCGCGATGCTTGCCCGCGCGCAGGTTGCGGCACAGCGACAGCCCGTCTTCGCCCGGCATCATCACATCGAGCACGACCAGGTCGACATCGCTGGTGTCCAGCGCCGCCTTCATCTCGCGGCCATCCGCCGCCAGGCTGACACGCAGGCCGTTCTTGCGCAGGTAGTCGCCGACCATCTGGCGGATATCTCGGTCATCGTCGACGACGAGGATGTGGTCGGTGTGGGACATCGGCGCTCTCCGCGGTGGGGGTGGGATCGCCAAGCTGGCGCGATCGCTCGGCGTCCATGGTACGGCGCGATCCGCGTCACGAGGGCCACCGCTTGGTAAGCGAGTTGCGCGCAGCCTGCCGCGGTACACAGTTCGATACAAATCGGCGTGGCGTTGTATCGCTCTGTATCTGCGGCCGGCGCATGGCTGGTTCGCTGACAAAAGCGGGGGCGAAGCGACACCGGGGCGATACGTGGCGAGGCTGAAATGGCCGCCACGCCGAGGCAACCGCCGCCGACCCCGCCCCAAGGACATGCCATGAACCCGACCCCCTCCCCCACCCGTCCCGTCGCCCTGGTCTTTGGCGGCTCACGCGGCATTGGCGCGGCGATTGCCCGCCGCCTGGCCAGCGATGGCCATGCCGTCGCCCTGACCTACGTCTCGCGCCCCGACAGCGCCGCAGCGGTGGTGGCGCAGATCCAGGCAGAAGGCGGCGTCGCCCTCGCCTTACAGGCAGACAGCGCCGATGCGACCGCGATTACCGCCGCGGTCGAGCGCACGGTCGAACAGTTCGGTGCGCTCGACGTGGCGGTGGTCAATGCCGGCCTTTATCGCGGCACCCCGTTGGCGGAATTCCCCCTGGAGATGCTCGACCAGATGCTGGCGGTCAACGTGCGCGGCGTATTCCTGGCGATCCAGGCCGCGGCGGCACAGCTGCGCGACGGCGGCCGCATCATCACCATCGGTAGCAATGCCGCGGTGCGCGGCGGCATCGTCGGCAGCAGCGTCTATGCAATGACCAAGTCGGCGGTGGCCACGCTGGTGCGGGAACTGGCGCTGGACCTGGCACCGCGCCACATCACGATCAACAACATCCAGCCCGGCCCGATCGCCACCGACCTCACCGCCGGCTTCCTCGACATGCTGGTGGCGCGCAACCCCCTGGGCCGTGTCGGCAGTCCGCAGGAAGTAGCTGCGCTGGCGGCCTATCTCGCCAGTACCGAAGCCAGCTACATGACCGGTGCCAGCCTGACCCTCGACGGCGGCTGGTCGGTCTAGCGCACGCCAACGCCGCATTCGCCCACTCCCAGGAGCCGCCATGACGACCTTCGATCCACACGCCCTGCCCGACCCTTCGCGCCGTCGCCTGCTCGGCGCCGCCACCCTTGCCACCGCCAGCGCCGGCCTGCTCGGCCTGTTGCCGGCGCCGGCCGCGCGCGCCGCAAATGCCGCCGCTGCTGGCGGCGCTGAGACCTCGGCGGTCCGTCCGTTCAAGGTACGGCTGCCGGAGACCGATGTGGCCGAGCTGCGCCGGCGCGTGCAGGCTACCCGCTGGCCCGATCGCGAGCTGGTCAACGACGACTCGCAGGGGCTCGCGCTGGCACCGCTGCAGGCGCTGGTGAACTACTGGGGCAGCGGCTACGACTGGCGCCGGCTTGAAGCCAGGCTCAACGCGCTGCCGCAGTTCATCACCACCATTGACGGCGTCGATATCCATTTCATCCACGTGCGCTCGCGCCATCGCGGCGCCTTGCCGGTAATCCTCACCCACGGCTGGCCGGGTTCGATCCTCGAATTCGTCGATTGCATCGGCCCGCTCACCGACCCGCTCGCGCACGGCGGCCAGGCTGAGGACGCCTTCGACGTGGTGATTCCCTCGATCCCCGGGTACGGCTTCTCCGGCATTCCGAGCGAACTGGGCTGGGGCCCAGAGCGTGTCGGCCGCGCGTGGGACGTATTGATGCAGCGCTTGGGTTATCGACACTATGTCTCGCAAGGCGGCGACCACGGCTCGGTGATTTCCGATGCGATGGCACGGCAGGCACCCCAGGGGCTGCTCGGCATCCATCTGACGATGCCGGCCACGGTACCCGCCGAGCTGGTGGCGGCGATCAACAGCGGCGCCCCGGCACCGACCCCGCTGGCGGTCGACGAGCAGCGCGCCTTCGACCCGCTGAGCACCTTCTTCGGCCGTAATGCCGCTTACGGCGCGATGATGGTCACGCGGCCGCAGACCATCGGCTACGCGCTGACCGATTCGCCGGTCGGCCTGGCGGCCTGGATGTACGACAAGATCGCGCAGTGGACCGACAGCGACGGCATGCCGGAACGGGTGCTGGGGCGCGACGCCATTCTCGACGACATCAGCCTGTATTGGCTCACCGGCACCGCCACCGCCAGCGCGCGCTTCTATTGGGAAAACCACAACAACAACTTCAGCGCCGATGCGCAGAAGACCACGCAGATCCGCGTGCCGGTCGCGGTGTCGGTGTTCCCGGGCGAGATCTACCGCGCGCCGCGCAGCTGGACCGAACGCGCCTATCCCTCCCTGTACTACTTCAACCAGCTCGACCAGGGCGGCCACTTCGCCGCCTGGGAACAGCCGCGCCTGTTCAGCGCCGAACTGCGCGCCGCGTTCCGACCGCTGCGCAAGACCGCCTGATCCGCATCCCCCCTTCTCAGGAGAACGTCATGCACACCGTTGCCACGATTGCCCGAACCTGTCCCCCTGCGGCTCGCCCGCACCCGCGCGTCGCCGCCCTCGCCAGCCTGGCGCCGTGGCTGTTCGCCGCGCAACTGCTGCTGACCGGCGCCGCCCATGCGGCAACGCCGGCAGTGCCGCCGTCGGCAACGAATCCGCCCGCCGCGCTGTTCGCCAACCGACACGTCGCTGCCGGCGACCTCGACATCGCCTACGCCGAGCTCGGCCCGGCCAAGGGCGAGGTGGTGATCCTGCTGCACGGCTGGCCCTATGACATCAACAGCTATGCCGAAGTGGCGCCGCGCCTGGCCGCGCAGGGCTACCGCGTGATCGTGCCGCACCTGCGCGGCTACGGCGGTACGCTCTTCCGCTCGGCCGACACGCCGCGCAATGGCGAACCGGCGGCGCTGGCGTCGGATGTGATCGCGTTAATGGATGCCCTGCACATCCAGCGCGCGACCCTGGCCGACTTCGACTGGGGCGCGCGCTCGGCCGATATCGTCGCCGCGCTGTGGCCGCAGCGGGTCAAGGCGCTGGTGTCGGTGAGCGGTTACCTGATCGGCAGCCAGGAGGCCGGCCGCCAGCCGCTGCCGCCGCAAGCCGAGCTGCAGTGGTGGTACCAATTCTATTTCGCCACCGATCGCGGCCGCGACGGCTATGCCAAGTACACCCACGCATTCGCCAGGCAGATCTGGCAGCTGGCTTCGCCGCAGTGGCGGTTCGACGATGCCACCTTCGCCCGCAGCGCCGCCTCGCTGGACAACCCCGACCAGGTCGCCATCGTCGTCCACAACTACCGCTGGCGCCTGGGCCTGGCCGCGGGCGAGCCGAAGTACGCGGCGCTGGAGGCCAAGCTCGCGCAGTTGCCGCCGATCAGCGTGCCGACCATCACCATCGAAGGCGACGCCAACGGCGCGCCGCATCCGCAACCGGTCGCCTACGCCGGCAAGTTCACCGGCAAATACGAACACCGCACCTTCAGCGGCGGCATCGGCCACAACCCGCCGCAGGAAGCACCGGGCGAATTCACCCAGGCAGTGATCGACGCCACCCGCCTGTAACCGCGTCGGCGCCGAGCAACGAAACCGATCCACTTTGTCTGCGCCTTACCCCTGGAGAAACCCATGACGACCCTCGATAGCGTGCTCTACACCGCCAAGACCCACACCACCGGCGGCCGCGAAGGCCATGCCCGCAGCGACGATGGCCAGCTCGACATCGCCCTGTCCACGCCCGGCAACAACCGCCCGGGCAGCAACCCGGAGCAATTGTTCGCCGCCGGCTGGTCGGCCTGCTTCGAAGGCGCGATGAAGATCGCCGCGCGCAAGCTGCAGATCAGCGTGCCGGCCGATCTCGCCGTCGATGCCGAAATCGACTTGGGCAAGGTCGGGGACGGCTTCCAACTGCAGGCACGACTGAATGTCTCGCTGCCGGGGCTGGAGCGCGCGCAGGCGCAAGCGCTGGTGGACGAAGCGCACCGCACCTGTCCGTATTCCAAGGCCACGCGCGGCAACATCGACGTGCAGATCCGCGTGGTTTGAGCCGCTTTGTAGCGAAATGTCGCCGCGCTCGCCCCGGCGTGGCTTCGCTTACAAAACCGCGCTTTGCGCACACCGGCCCGATACCGCGGCGCGATGGAATGACGCCACACCCACCGCGCAGACACGACCATGATCGCGTACCTGCTTGCCCTCGCCGCCGGCGTGGCCACTGTCCTGTCACCGTGCATCCTGCCGGTCCTGCCGATCGTGCTGGCGAGCAGCAGCGGGCGCGGCCGCAGCGGGCCGTTGCTGATCGTCGCCGGCTTCGTCGCCACGTTCGCCGCCAGCGGCCTGCTGATCGGCACGCTCGCGGCCAGCTCCGGTGCGCTGCAAGGCGTGATCCGCGATGGCGCCATCGCGGTGTTGTTGCTGGCCGGCCTGGCCTGCTTCTGGCCGCGGCCGTTCGAGTGGCTGGTGATGAAGGTGCAGCAATGGCGCGCCGGTCTCTGGCCGCAACGTGCCTATGCCGCCGGCAGCCCCGCCGGCACGTTCGCGCCGCTGCTGGTCGGCGCGTCGTTGGGCCTGGCATGGACGCCGTGCGCCGGGCCGGTACTGGCCTCGGTGCTGTCGCTGGCGGCGAGTTCGCAAGCCGCTGGCAAGGCGACCTCGCTGCTGGCGGTGTACGCCCTCGGCGCCGGACTGCCGATGCTGCTGATCGCCTACGGCGGGCGCTGGGTGTCGGCGCGGCTGGCGTTCCTGCAACACCGCACCGATCTGTTCCGCCGCCTGTTCGGCGCATTGGCCATCGGCGTGGCCCTGCTGCAACTGTTCCAGTACGACGTGCTGGTGTCGGCCTGGGCCACGCAATGGCTCCCCTCCCTCTCGCAAGGACTCTGACCATGAACAAGCTAAAGCCCCTCGTCATGCTGCTGGCCGCCACCGTGTTTGCCAGTGCTTGCTCGCCGCAGGTACAGGCCGACCCGGTCGAGCCGACCCACAGCGCACCGGCGCCGCTGGCGCCCGAATTCAAGGGCATCGGCCATTGGCTCAACGGCCCGCCGCATACGCTGCAGCAGTTGCGCGGCAAAGTGGTGCTGGTGGAGTTCTGGACCTACTCGTGCATCAACTGCATCCACGTGCTGCCGCACGTAAAGCAATGGCATGCCGACTACAAGGACCAGGGCCTGGTGGTCATTGGCGTGCACACGCCCGAATATGGCTATGAGAAGCAGCTGGACAACCTGCAGGCGGCGGTGAAGCGCTTCGGCATCACCTATCCGGTAGCCCAGGACAACGGCTATGACACCTGGAACGCCTATGGCAACCAGTACTGGCCGGCGCTGTACCTGATCGACCAGGACGGGCGCGTGGTGTACCAGCACTTCGGCGAGGGCAACTATGCCCAGACCGAGGCGAAGATCCGCCAGCTGTTGGCGCAGCAGGCAGGCAATCCACGTCCCGCCGCCATGCCTATCCAGGTCCGCTGAAGGACCGCCGCGATGACCTGGGACGGCTTGTCAGCGGCAGCTCCCGCCGCTATCCGCGCCATCCTGGGCACATCGTCGGTTGCCGCGCCCGCCCGCAAGACAAATTAAACTGGGCGGCACGGCACACGGCGATGAGGACAGACTCCCTTGCAAAGCATTGATCCAGAAGGCAGCACCAAACCCGGCAAGGGAGCCCAGGAACACACCCCGCTGATGAAGCAGTTCTTCGCAGCCAAGGCCGACTACCCGGACCTGCTGCTGTTCTTCCGCATGGGCGATTTCTACGAGCTGTTCTACGACGATGCGCGCAAGGCCGCGCGGCTGCTCGACATCACCCTGACCCAGCGCGGCAGTTCGGGCGGCGCGCCGATCCCGATGGCCGGGGTGCCGGTACATGCCTACGAGGGCTACCTGGCGCGGCTGGTGGCGCTGGGCGAATCGGTGGCGATTTGCGAACAGATCGGCGACCCGGCGCTGGCCAAGGGCCTGGTCGAGCGCAAGGTGGTACGGGTGGTCACCCCGGGCACGGTGACCGACGAGGCATTGCTGGACGAGCGCCGCGACACCTTGCTGATGGCGCTGTCGCGCGGCAAGGCCGGCTACGGCCTGGCCTGGGCCGACCTGGCCGGCGGCCGCTTCCTGGTCAACGAAGTGGACAGCGAGGATGCCCTGGAGGCCGAACTGGCGCGGCTGGAGCCGGCCGAACTGCTGGTACCCGACGAAGAGGGCTGGCCGGAGTTCCTGCGCCAGCGCACCGGCCTGCGTCGGCGCGCGCCGTGGCTGTTCGACAGCGACAGTGGCCGCCGCCAGTTGCTGCAGTTCTTCAAGCTGCACGACCTGTCCGGCTTCGGCATCGAGCAAAGCCCGCGCGCGATCGCCGCGGCCGGCGCCCTGCTCGGCTATGTCGAGGAAACCCAGAAGCAGCGCCTGCCGCACCTGACCGCGATCGCGATGGAGACCGCCTCCGAAGCGATCGCCATGAACGCGGCCACGCGCCGGCACCTGGAACTGGACACGCGCGTGGACGGCGATACCCGCCACACTTTGCTCGGCGTGCTCGACAGCACCGTCTCGCCGATGGGCGGGCGGCTGTTGCGCCGCTGGCTGCACCGGCCGCTGCGGTTGCGCGAGGTGCTGGTGCAGCGCCACCACGCGGTGGGCATGCTGATCGACCGCGGCACCGAAGCCGACCTGCGCGAGCGCTTCCGCGCGCTCGGCGACCTGGAACGCATCCTCACCCGGGTGGCGCTGCGTTCGGCGCGCCCGCGCGACTTGTCGACCCTGCGCGATGGCCTGGCGATGCTGCCGGATATCGCCGCACTGCTGGCGCCGCTGGACTCGCCGCGGTTGCAGGCGTTGGCGGCCGAACTCGGCGAGCACGCCCAGGTCGCGCACCTGCTGGCCAGCGCGGTCGCACCGCAGCCGCCGCTCAAGCTCAGCGACGGTGGCGTGATCGCCAGCGACTACGACGCCGAGCTGGACGAGCTGCGACGGCTGTCGACCAACGCCGACCAATTCCTGATCGACCTGGAGCTGCGCGAGCGCGAAAGCAGCGGCATCGGCACGCTCAAGGTGGGCTACAACCGCGTCCACGGCTATTACATCGAGATCAGCAAGGGCCAGGCCGACAAGGCGCCGCTGCACTACAGCCGCCGCCAGACCCTGGCCAATGCCGAGCGCTACATCACCGAAGAACTGAAGTCGTTCGAGGACAAGGTGCTGTCGGCGCGCGAGCGCTCGCTGTCGCGCGAGAAGCTGCTGTACGAAGGGCTGCTTGACGCGTTGGGCGAACACCTCGAACCGCTCAAGCGCTGCGCCGGCGCACTCAGCGAGCTCGACGTGCTCGCCGGCTTCGCCGAGCGCGCACAGGCGCTGGACTGGTCGCCGCCGGAACTGGAAACCGCACCGTGCCTGCGCATCGAGCGCGGCCGCCACCCGGTGGTGGAAGCGGTGCGCGAACAGCCGTTCGAGCCCAACGACCTCGACCTGTACCCCGACCGCCGCATGCTGGTGATCACCGGCCCGAACATGGGCGGCAAGTCGACCTACATGCGCCAGAACGCGCTGATCGTGTTGCTGGCGCATATCGGCAGCTACGTGCCGGCGCGGCGCGCGGTGATCGGGCCGATCGACCGCATCCTCACCCGTATTGGTGCTGGCGACGACCTGGCGCGCGGGCAATCGACCTTCATGGTCGAGATGGCCGAGACCAGCTACATCCTCCACCACGCCACCGCGCAATCGCTGGTGCTGATGGACGAGATCGGGCGCGGCACCTCGACCTACGACGGCCTGGCACTGGCCGATGCGGTGGCGCGCCACCTGGCGCACCGCAATCGCTGCTACACGCTATTCGCCACCCATTACTTCGAACTGACCGCACTCGCCGACGAGACCGTAGAAGGCGGCGCGAGCGGCATCGCCAATGTTCACCTGGATGCGGTGGAGCACGGCGAGGCGCTGGTGTTCATGCACGCGGTGAAAGAAGGCCCGGCCAACCGCAGCTTCGGCCTGCAGGTGGCTGCGCTCGCCGGCCTGCCGCGCGAAACCGTGGCCCAGGCGCGGCGGCGCCTGGCCGAGCTCGAACAGCGCGGCGGCGAAACCCACGCCGCGCAGATGGCGCCGCAAGCGCTGGACGCGCCGCAACAGTTTGGCCTGTTCGCACCCGCCAACAGCGCGGCGCAGGAAGCGTTGGCTGCGTTGGATCCGGATGAGCTGACGCCGAAGCAGGCGCTGGAGGCGTTGTATCGGTTGAAGGCGTTGCTGTAGTGGCGACTGGCGGCCGTGGATTTCCGGTCGCGGCTAAAGCCGCTCCTACATTGGTGCTGGAGAACCTGTAGGAGGGGCTTCAGCCCCGAAGGTGTCAGATCGCGATATCACCAAAAGCAAGCTCATTTCTGCATGTATTCGCGACGCATGCGATCTATCTAATATGTTGACTCCGGCTATCGCAACGGTTCTAAAAATCGATTTCCCGCGGCGCGGCCAGTGACCTAGCCTGCAGGCTCCCAGCAACTGCAGGCGCCCGCCATGAGCAAGCATCGTTCTGATTCAAAGCCTCGTTCCAAAGCCCCTAGTCAATCGCCACTGACCACCGCCTTCGGCGCGCCGGTGGTGGACAACGAAAACACCATGACTGCCGGTCCACGCGGCCCGGTGTTGATGCAGGACGTGTGGCTGATCGAGAAACTCGCCAATCTCAACCGCGAAGTCATCCCCGAGCGGCGCATGCACGCCAAGGGTTCGGGCGCGTTCGGCCACTTCACCGTCACCCATGACATCAGCCGGTATACGCGTGCCCGTCTGTTCGAGGAAATCGGCAAGCGCACCGAGGTATTCGTGCGCTTCTCCTCGGTAGCCGGCGAGCGTGGCGCGGCCGATGGCGAACGCGATATCCACGGCTTCGCGGTGAAGTTCTACACCGAGGAAGGCAACTGGGACCTGGTCGGCAACAACACGCCGGTGTTCTTCGTGCGCGACCCGCGCAAGTTCGCCGACCTCAACAAGGCGGTAAAGCGCGACCCGCGCACCAACCTGCGCAGCGCCGCGCACAATTGGGATTTCTGGACCCTGCTGCCGGAGTCGCTGCACCAGGTCACCATCGTAATGAGCGAACGAGGCATCCCGGCCGGCTACCGCCACATGCACGGCTTCGGCTCGCATACCTACAGTTTCATCAACGCCGACAACGAGCGCTGCTGGGTCAAGTTCCACTGGCGTACCCAGCAGGGCATCAAGAACCTCAGCGACGCCGAAGCCGCTCAGATCATCGGGCGCGACCGCGAGAGCTTCCAGCGCGACCTGTACCAGGCCATCGAACGCGGCGATTTCCCCAAGTGGACGCTGTACGTGCAGATCATGCCCGAGGCCGATGCCGAGCGCGTGCCGTACCACCCCTTCGACCTCACCAAGGTCTGGCCACACGGCGACTACCCGCTGATCGAGGTCGGCGAGATGGTGCTGGACCGCATGCCCGACAATTTCTTTGCCGATGTCGAGCAGAGCGCGATGGCACCCAACAACCTGGTCCCCGGCATCGGCATTTCGCCAGACAAGATGCTGCAGGCGCGGATGTTCGCCTATACCGACGCGCAGCGTTACCGCCTGGGCGTCAACCACCACCAGATCCCGGTCAATGCGGCGCGCTGCCCGGTGCACAGCAACCACCGCGACGGCGCCATGCGCGTGGATGGCAATTACGGCAGCACCTTGCACTACGTCCCCAACAGTTATGGCCAGTGGCAGGAACAGCCGGCCTACCGCGAGCCGCCGCTAAAGATTCGCGGCGACGGCGATTTCTGGAACTACCGCGAGGATGACGACGACTACTTCAAGCAACCCGGCGACCTGTTCCGCCTGATGTCGGCAGAGCAACGGCAGGTGTTGTTCGACAACACGGCCAGGGCAATGGGCGATGCGCCGGACTTCATCAAGCGGCGGCATATCGACAATTGCAGCAAGGCCGACCCTGCCTATGGCGCCGGCGTGGCCAAGGCCCTGGGCCTGGACCGCACCGACGCTTCGACCGAGGAGGACGCGCGGCTCGCCGACGCCACCTGCCGCTGAATGCGCGCGGGCGGCCACGCCGATGCATAAACATCGCGCGGCCGCCCGCCAGCGGGACTAGGATCGGTATCCCTATCCCGAGGACATGGACATGACCCAGGCCAACCTGACCGAACAACTCCTGGCACAACTGCAGGGCGCACCTTTGCAGCAAGTCTCGCAACAACTGGGTCTGGCGCCGGAGCAGGCACAGGGCGCCGTGGCCACGGCACTGCCCTTGCTGATGGGCGCGCTTGGACGCAACGCGCAGCAGCCCGAGGGCGCACAGGCCTTGCTCGGCGCCTTGCAGCGCGATCACGCGCCGGCCGGCGGCGGCATGGATCTCGGTGGCCTGCTCGGCGCAGTGCTGGGTGGCGGTGCCAGCCCGCAGACCGATGGCGCCGGCATCCTCGGCCACATCTTTGGTGCGCGCGCGCCGCAGGCAGCCAACGGCTTGGGCCAGGCCACCGGCCTGGACAGCGGCAAATCCGGGCAACTGCTGCAGATCCTCGCGCCGATCGTGCTGTCCTTCCTCGCCCAGCGCTTTCTTGGTGGCGGCAACGCCAACGCCGGCCAGTTGAGCCAGGCACTGGGACACGAACAGCAGCAAGTGCGTGCCGATAGCAGTATGTCCGGCTTGCTCGGCAGCGTGCTCGACCAGGACGGCGATGGCGAACTCGGCGTCGGCGACCTGATGAAGCTCGGCAGCGGATTGTTCGGCAACACCCGCTGACAATGTGCGGACCGTCGCGCCATAGGGCGCGACTATCAATTCGTTCGGTTTATTCGAATTGGCCTGTTCGATACCGCTGCTATTGTCTGTCGCACTCGGGGTAACGCGCTCCGGGTGTGCAGCCGCGCATCCGACCACGCTCGTTCCTGCGCGGTGAAGCGCGCCAGCCTCCCCGCGATAGCAGTACTCCAACCCAGGCGTCCGGCGTGCCGGACTGGTCAGCGCTTGCAACCCAAGGTGGAATCCCATGAATGTCGAAGCGAAGTGCCCCTTCAATCAATCGGCCGGCGGCGGCACGACGAACCGGGACTGGTGGCCGGACCAACTGCGCGTGGATCTGCTGCAACAGCATTCTGAAAAATCCAACCCGCTGGGCCCGCAGTTCAATTACGCGCAGGCTTTCAAGGAACTCGACTACGCCGCGCTGAAGGCCGACCTCAAGGCGCTGATGACCGATTCGCAGCCCTGGTGGCCGGCTGACTTCGGCCATTACGGGCCGTTGTTCATCCGCATGGCCTGGCACAGTGCCGGCACTTACCGCATCGGCGATGGCCGTGGCGGCGGCGGCCGCGGCCAGCAGCGCTTTGCACCGCTCAACAGTTGGCCGGACAACGTCAACCTGGACAAAGCGCGCAGACTGCTGTGGCCGATCAAGCAGAAGTACGGCCAGCAGATTTCGTGGGCCGACCTGCTGCTGTTGACCGGCAACGTCGCGCTGGAATCGATGGGATTCAAGACCTTCGGGTTCGGCGCCGGCCGCGAGGACACCTGGGAGCCGGACCGGGACGTGTACTGGGGCAATGAGCGCACCTGGCTGGGCGGCGACATCCGCTATGCCAAGAGCGAGCCGGGCGACGACGAGGCGCAACTGGTCGCCGATGGCGAACTGCATGGCCACGAAACCGACCGCACCGACCACGGCCGGCGCCTGGAAAATCCGCTGGCCGCGGTGCAGATGGGCCTGATCTACGTCAATCCGGAAGGCCCGGACGGCAATCCCGACCCGATCGCCGCCGCGCACGACATCCGCGCCACCTTCGCGCGCATGGCGATGAACGATGAAGAGACGGTGGCGCTGATCGCCGGTGGCCACACCTTCGGCAAGACCCATGGTGCCGGCCCCGCCGACAACGTCGGCCGCGAGCCGGAAGCCGGCGAGCTGGAACAACAGGGCCTGGGCTGGCACAACAGCTTTGGTAGCGGCAAGGGCGCTGACACCATCACCAGCGGCCTGGAAGTGACCTGGACCAGCACGCCGACCAAATGGACCAACAACTTCTTCTGGAACCTGTTCGGCTTCGAGTGGGAATTGACCAAGAGCCCGGCCGGCGCCCACCAGTGGCAACCCAAGGGCGGCATGGGCGCCAACACCGTGCCGCACGCGCACGATAAGGAAAAGCGCATCGCGCCGTCGATGCTCACCACCGACTTGTCGCTGCGGATGGATCCGGCCTACGAGAAAATCTCGCGCCGTTTCATGGAAGACCCCGACGCTTTCGCCGATGCCTTTGCGCGGGCGTGGTTCAAGCTCACCCACCGCGACATGGGCCCGCGCGCGCGCTATCTCGGCCCGGAAGTTCCCGCCGAGGTACTGATCTGGCAGGACCCCCTGCCCGAAGCAACCCAGCCGCCCCTGGGCGAGGCCGATATCGCCGTGCTGAAGCAGAAGATCGCTGCGTCAGACCTCAGCGTGTCGCAACTGGTTTCCACGGCCTGGGCCTCGGCCTCGACCTTCCGTGGCTCGGACAAGCGCGGCGGCGCCAACGGCGCGCGCCTGCGCCTCGCCCCGCAAAAAGATTGGCCAGTGAACCAGCCCGAGCAATTGGGCGCGGTGCTGAAGACGCTCGAGGGCATCCAGTCCGACTTCAACAACGGCGGCAAGCAGGTGTCGCTGGCCGACCTGATCGTGCTGGCGGGTAATGTCGGTGTCGAAGAGGCAGCCCGGCAGGGCGGCCTGGACCTGCGCGTGCCATTCACCCCGGGCCGGGTCGATGCCAGCCAGGAGCAGACCGACGTCGAATCGTTCGAGCCGCTGGAGCCGGTCGCCGATGGCTTCCGCAACTACCTCAAGTCGCGTTTCGCGGTAGCGGCCGAGCACCTGCTGATCGATCGCGCGCAGTTGCTAACCCTCACCGCGCCGGAAATGACCGCACTGGTCGGGGGCCTGCGCGTGCTCGGCGCCAATGTCGACGGCGCGCGCGAAGGCGTGTTCACCGACCGGCCCGGCGTGCTCAGCAATGACTTCTTCGTCAACCTGCTCGACCCCGGCACCGAGTGGGCACCGACCTCGAAGACCCGCGAAGCGTTTGTCGGCAAGGACCGCGACAGCGGCGAAATGAAGTGGACGGCCTCGCGCGTGGACCTGGTGTTTAGCTCCAATTCGGTGCTGCGCGCCCTGGCCGAGGTGTATGCCAGCGCCGACGGCACGGAGAAGTTTGCGCGCGACTTCGTCGCCGCGTGGGCCAAGGTCATGGACCTGGACCGCTTCGACGTGGCTTGAGGGATGGGCACCTGAAAAAAAAACGCCCCGGCCTGGCCGGGGCGTTTTCGTTCGCAGCTACAACGCGTCGATATCGCCGAGTGCGCGGATCAATCGCCGCGCGCGCTTGTCGGGGCGATGCTCCGGCGCGCGATAGCCGTCGCGCTCGGCGATGCGTTGCTGGCGGGCCAGGGCGCGGCGTTCGCGCGAGGCCTCGCTCTCCACGTACAAGGCTTGCGCCACCGGCGCCGGGCCGCGGTCGTCGCTCAAGCCCAGCACCTGGATCTCGAACGCCTCTTCGCCGCGACGCACCCGCAACGCCTCGCCGATGCGCACCGCACGCGAGGGCTTGGGATGCTGCCCACCGATGTCGACCTTGCCGGTCTCCACTGCCTGCTTGGCCAGGCTACGGGTTCGGTAGAAGCGTGCTGCCCACAACCAGATATCCAGGCGGACTGCATCGAGTGGGGCTTGGGACGTCGTTTCGGTCATGCGTGAACGGAATCGAGGACGGTAGTGGCTATCTGTTGGTGCGTTTGCCGGATTCAAGTCTGGCGGCATCGCGCCGGCAACCCGTTCAGCGATCGCGTTTGCCGAAATCGACCTTCATGTCGTCCTTGGCGCGGTCTTCGGTAGACCAGCGCAGATTGCGGTCCGTCCCGCAATCGCGGTCGCGGGCCGACATGCCGCTGTCGCGCGAGGTGGTGATGGGGTCATCACCGACCAAGCATTCGGGGCGATTGCCGGTCCCTCCTGCCACATTGTCCACGCCATCGCTGGCGCAGCCAGCGAGCGACAAAACCACCAGCGCCACGAGGGCCGGATAAGCGAGCTTGCTTCCCATGCAGGCATTCCTGATCTGTCGCCCTGGTGCCGGGCAGGCGGGCGCCGCGTTCTGCGCTTGTAGCCATCTTAAGGCGACCTGCGCGGGCCCCACAAATGCCATAGGCCCTGCTGCCCCGCTCACTGGCCCGGTGGTAGTGTGCGCCGTCGCCCCCCCTCGGCCCGGAGCTCATGCGCAAACCCGCCAACCTCACCGAAGGCCCAATCGGGCGCAACCTGCTGCTGTTCGCGCTGCCCATCCTGGCGGGCAACATGGCGCAATCGCTCAACGGTTCGGTCAACGCGGTGTGGGTCGGCCGGTTCCTCGGTGAGTCGGCGCTGACGGCGACGGCCAACGCCAACAACATCATGTTCTTCCTGATCGGTTCGGTCTTCGGCATCGGCATGGCCGCCACCATCCTGATCGGCCAGGCGATCGGCGCCGGCAACGTGCAACAGGCGCGGCGGGTGATGGGCACCAGCGCGACGTTCTTCTTCGCCTTGTCGGTGGCCATTGCCGCGCTCGGCTTCTGGTTCTCCGGGCACATGCTCGCCGCCATGGGCACGCCGGGCGAGGCGCTGCCACTGGCCGAGGCCTATCTGCGGGTGATCTTCCTGGCGATGCCGTTGCTGTATATGTTCGCCTTCCTGTCGGCGGCACTACGCGGTGCCGGTGATTCGCGCACGCCATTCCGCTTCCTGTTGCTGGCGGTGGCGTTGGACATCGTGCTCAACCCGCTGCTGATCTTCGGCCTGGGCCCGTTACCGAAACTGGGGATCGCCGGGGCGGCGTGGGCCACGTTCTGCGCCCAGGCCATCGCGCTGAGCGGCCTGTTGCTGTACATGCGCCGCAAGCGTCACTTGCTGTGGCTCGGCCGCCGCGACATGGCGATGTTCCGCATCGATGGCGACATCCTGCGCGCACTGGTCGTCAAGGGCGTGCCGATGGGCCTGCAGATGGTGCTGATCTCGTTGGCGATGATCGCGATGATGACCATGGTCAACGGCTACGGCACCGACACCGCTGCCGGCTATGGCGCGGCCTTGCAGCTGTGGACCTATGTGCAGATGCCGGCGATGGCGATCGGCGCGGCGTGCTCGTCGATGGCGGCGCAGAACGTCGGCGCCGGGCGTTGGGACCGGGTGGATGCCACCGCGCGCAACGGCGTGGCAATCAACTTCCTGATGACCGGGCTGCTGATCGTGCCGCTGATCCTGCTCGACCGCTGGACCTTGGCTTTGTTCCTGCCCGAGCACGGCGTGGCGCTGGACAATGCGCGCCACCTCAACCACATCTCGATCTGGTCGTTCCTGCTGTTCGGCGTCACCTTCGTGGTGTCCGGCGTGGTCCGGGCGACCGGCGCGGTGATTCCGCCGCTGCTGATCCTGGGGTTGTCGCTATGGGGGATTCGCGTGCCCTTCGCGCATTTGCTCACCCCGGCATTGGGTGCCGACGCGATCTGGTGGAGTTTCCCGACCAGCGCCGCCTGCGCAATGCTGATGTCCTTGGCGTATTACCGCTGGGGCGGCTGGCGCAAGGCACGGATGCTGACCCCGCACGTGAAGCCACATCCGGAGGAAGTGGCAGCACCTGCGGAGGTGCCGGCGTTGCCGCCTTCGCCGGTGGCGGACAACGCACCGTAGCTAATCCCGCTACGCGGGCTTAGCCCCCAAAGTTCGCGGTGCGAACTTCGGACCCCGACTCCGTGGCCGCCTATCCCCGCGGCTGTCGCCTCGCCCCCTTAACAGAAGGGGGCTCTCTCCATCGCGCATGTATGGGCAACCAACAGCGCATGCGTCGGCACGACCGCACAACAAAAAGCCGCCCTTGTGGGCGGCTTTTTGCACAACGCTGCAGGCATCGCCCGCGCGTCGAAACTTACTCGGCCTTGGCGGCAGCCAGGCGGGCAACCTTGGCTTGCGCAGCGGCAGCCAGGTCTTCCTTGATGCGGGCAGCCTTGCCTTCCAGGCCACGCAGGTAGTACAGCTTGCCGGCGCGAACCTTGCCGCGGCGCTTGACCTCGACCGAGTCGATGATCGCGCTGTGGGTCTGGAACACACGCTCGACGCCGTAGCCGTGCGAGATCTTGCGCACGGTGAACGAGGAGTTCAGGCCGGCGTTCTTGGTACCGATGACCACGCCTTCATAGGCCTGGACGCGCTCACGGTTGCCTTCCTTGACCTTCACGTTCACCACGACGGTGTCGCCCTGGCTGAACTTCGGCAGCTCGCGGGTGATCTGGGCGGACTCGAATTCCGCGACGATGGATTTGTTCAGCTTGCTCATGGGTGCACCGATTGTTTTCGGGGTGATCGTGTCGGGTTCGACAACTTGGGCTCATGCAGTCGCCGAATTGCGCCGCACGTTTGTAATTAGTGGGTGTTGCAGGCTCGCCGAGTGGCCACGAGGGGCCCTGGGAACGCGGCATCATACCGGAAGCGGCTGGACTGCGCCAGCCTGGGGCTACGCGCCGGGCTCCCCGCTGCTTTCGCCGGCCTGCTGGCGGAAGTCCTCCAGCAGCTTGCGGTCGGCCTTGTCCAGCGCCGCTTCGTCGAGCAGGTCCGGGCGCCGGAGCGCGGTCCGGCCCAGCGATTGCTGGCGGCGCCAACGGGCGATCGCGGCGTGGTTGCCCGAACGCAGCACGTCAGGCACCTCGCCCCATTCGTGGCTCGACGGATGGGTGAAGTGCGGGCAGTCGAGCAGCCCCTGTGGCCCTTCGAAACTGTCCTGGGCGGCGGACTCGGCGTCATTCAACGCGCCGTCCTGCAGCCGGGTGACGACATCGATGAGGACCGCCGCGCCGAGTTCGCCGCCGGACAACACGTAGTCGCCGATCGAGATTTCCTCGTCCACCGCGTTGGCCAGGAAGCGTTCGTCCACGCCTTCGTAGCGGCCGCACAACAGCACCATGCGCGGCAGTTGCGCTAATTCGCGGGCGCGCGGCTGGGTCAGCGGCCGCCCCTGCGGGCTGAGGTAGATGACCGGCGCCGGGCGCGGGTCGGCGGCGCGCGCAGCGGCCAGGCAGGCGCGCAGTGGCTCGATCATCATCACCATGCCCGGGCCGCCCCCGAACGGACGGTCGTCGACACGGCGGTAATTGCCGGTGGCATAGTCGCGCGGATTCCAGCCCTGCAGTTCCAGTAGACCGCGCTCCTGCGCACGCCCGACCACGCCGAAGGCCGCGCATTGCGCGATGAATTCGGGAAACAGGCTGAGGACATCGATGCGCATGGCCGGGTCGATCCGAGGCGTGCCGGCAGCACCGGCGAGGAAATCAGAAGTCCGGATCCCAGTCGACCACGATCCGGTTGGCCTGGAAATCCACCGACTTGACGAAATCCGGCTGCAGGAACGGAATCAGCCGCTCGCGGTCACCGCGCACGGCCAGCACGTCGTTGGCGCCGGTGGAGAACAGGTGCGAGACGGTGCCCAGCTCGACACCCTCCACGGTGCTCACCGCCAGGCCTTCGAGGTCGACCCAGTAGTACTCGTCCGGCTGGGGCGGCGGCAACGCGCTGCGCGGGACGAAGATCTCGGTACCGCGCATGGCTTCGATCTGGTCGCGATCGGTCACGCCCGGCAAGGTGGCGAACAGGTGCTTGCCCGATTCACGACCACGCGCCCCGGTCATCTCGCGCTCTTCGCCGTTGGGCGCGCGCAGGATCCAGGGCTGGTAGCGGAAGATGGACAGTCGCGGCTCGGTCCAGGACTCGAGCCTGGCGTCGCCGCGAATGCCGAAAGCGCCGACAATCCTGCCCAGCAGGATGCGGCGCTCGGTGTCTTTCATCATGCGTGGGATGGCGCCGCGCGGGGCGGCGCCTCCAGGCTCAGGCCGCGACGGCCTGGGTCTTGGTCGCTTCCTTGACCAGGTTGCGGACCTTGTCGGTCAGCTGGGCGCCGTTCTTGACCCAATGGTCAACGCGGGCCAGGTCCAGCACGATGCGCTGCTCGGCACCCTGCGCCACCGGGTTGTAGTAACCCAGGCGCTCGATGTTGCGGCCGTCGCGCGCAGCGCGCACGTCGGAAACGATGATGTGGTAGAAGGGACGCTTCTTGGCGCCGCCACGGGTCAGGCGAATCTTGACCATTTGAGTAGTTCCTGTGTTGCCCAGTCGCCAGGATGGCGAGGTAAGCCGGCGATTATAGCGGCGCCCCGGGCCCAAGCCAAGTCGCCCCACCCTGCCCGGCTACAGCGGCTGCCAGGCACACGCCGCTCCCGCCTGCTGCAACAGCGCCTGCCAGTCGCCGCCGCCCGCCAGCGCATGCCCGTCGACCTGGCTGATCGCCCGCACGCCGCGGGCATTGCAGGCGAACGCCGCGGAGAATCCCGCCAATTCAGCCAGGCCCACCGGCCGCACCTGCTGGGCCACGCCAAGCGCGGCCAGGCCTTGCTGCAGCAAGCGCTCCTCGGTTCCACGCAGCGCCGGCCCGGCCGGCCAGGTGAAGCGCTGGCCGTCCCACAGGCCCAGGTTCCAGGTGGTGCCCTCGATCAGCGTGCCGTCGTCGTTGACGAAAATGGCGTCGTCCCAGCCCGCGGCCACGGCCTGGCGGCGCAGGTCGAACAGCGCGAACGTGCCGACATGCTTGAGCTCAGGGCGATGGCGGCGAAAACGCACGGTCTGCACGCGCAGGGGCGCGCCGACCGCGTCGCTGGCGGCGCTGGCGGAAACCAGCAGGTCCGGCGCCACCTTCCGCAGCGGCTCGCGGAAATCGAACGCGCGCGAGAACACGGTCAGGCGCAGCCAGGCATCGGCATGGCCGGCTTGTGCGAAGGCGCGTCGCGCCTGGTCCCGTACCCGGGCCAGGTCCAACGCGCTGCCGAACAGCGCACGCGTGCCGTCCTGCAGGCGCTGCAGATGCAGGTCCAGGCCACGCACCGCGCCGTCGACGCACCGCAGCGAGGTGAAATGTCCATAGTTCACCAGCGCCGCCGCAGCCAATGCCTGTGCATCGGCCGGCTCGCCGTTCAACAGCAGCACGCTCACGGCAGCAGCGCCTGCGCCTGTTGCCACCACGCCTGCAGCAGCTCAGCGGCCGGGCGCGCCGGCGCCATCCATGCCGACTGCCCCGCCCAGGCCTGCAGGCCATCGAGACGATTGTCGCGCGTGGCCGCGGCGCGCATGGCTGCGCTCAAGCCGCGCTGCACCGGATACGGCGGCACGCCCACACCGGATTCGGCCAAGGCACGCACGTACGGCGTTGCCAGGCCGCGACCGAGGCGGCCACTGAAACCACGCGTGGGCCAGGTGTCTTCGGGCTCGGCCACGGCCAGGGCATCGGCCCAGGCGCTCGGCAGCCCCGCCTCGGGAGTGCGCAGCAACGCGGTGCCGATCTGCACCGCACTGGCACCCAGGTTGAGCGCGGCGGCAATGCCGCGGCCGTCTGCAATGCCACCGGCGGCGATCACCGGTACCGACAAGTGATCAACCAGCCGCGGCAGCAAGGAGAACAAGCCGACCAACTGCCGCTCGGCCGCCGACGCGTCGAACGCGCCACGATGGCCGCCGGCCTCGAACCCCTGCGCCACCACCGCATCGGCGCCGGCCGCTTCGGCCTGGCGCGCTTCATCCAGGGTCGTCGCGCAGGCGAACCAGGCAATGCCGGCAGCCTTCAGGCGCTGCACCTGCGCTGGCGTCAGCACGCCCATGATGGTGGAGGCCACGGCCGGCCGTGCCGCCAGCATGGCGTCGAACTGTGCATCGAAATCGGCTGGGGTCGCGTCGCCTGCGCTGTCCGCGACCGCCGGACCCCATTGCGAGAGGAATTGCCGCATCGCGGCCTCGCCCGCGGCATCGCGCCGCGGCGGCGGATCGGCGATCCACAGGTTGACCTGTGCCGGCCCGGCACTGAGCGCGCGGAATTTGCCCAGCCATTGGCCGATATCGCCCGGCTGTGACAACACCGCGCCCATCGCGCCCATGCTCCCGGCATTGGCGACGGCGGCCGACAACGCCACCGGACAGGCGCCGGCCATCGGTGCGAGCAGCACCGGCATCGCCAGCCCATACCGGGCGGCGAAGGTTTCAGCGCGCTGGCGCGCCGAATCGGCCATCAGCGGAACGGCAGCCCGCCGCGGCCGCCCATGCCCCCCATGCCACCCATCATTCCGCGCATGCCGCGCATCATGCCCTTCATGCCGCCGCCGGCCAGCTTGCCCATCATTTTTTCCATCTGCTGGAACTGCTTCATCAGCTTGTTGACGTCGGCCGGGGTCAGGCCCGAACCGCGCGCGATACGGGCACGGCGCGAACCATTGAGCAGCCCCGGGTTGCGGCGCTCTTTCTTGGTCATCGAATTGATGATGGCGATCATCCGCGGCACTTCCTTGCCGGTGACCTGGTCCTTCAGGTGGTCGGGGATCTTGCCGATGCCCGGCAGCTTGTCCATCAGCCCGCCGATGCCGCCCATGTTCTGCATTTGCTCGAGCTGGTCCTTCATGTCGTTGAGGTCGAACTTCTTGCCCTTGGCGACCTTGGCGGCGAGCTTGGCGGCCTTCTCCTGGTCCACGCTCTGCTCGACCTGCTCGACCAGCGACAGCACGTCGCCCATGTCGAGGATGCGGCTGGCGACGCGGTCGGGATGGAACACGTCCAGGCCGTCGACCTTCTCGCCGGTACCGACGAACTTGATCGGCCGCCCGGTGATGTAGCGCACCGACAGCGCCGCACCGCCGCGGGCGTCGCCGTCGGTCTTGGTCAGCACCACGCCGGTCAGCGGCAGCGCCTCGCCAAACGCCTTGGCGGTGTTGGCCGCGTCCTGGCCGGTCATCGCATCGACCACGAACAGGGTCTCGGCCGGGTTGACCGCCGCGTGCAAGGCCTTGATCTCGGCCATCATCGCTTCGTCGATGGCCAGGCGGCCGGCGGTATCGACCAGCAACACGTCGACGAACGACTTCCTGGCGTCATCGATGGCCGCGCGCACGATCGCCTCGGGCTTTTGTTCGGCGGTGGACGGGAAGAACAGCACCCCAACCTGTTCGGCCAGGGTCTTGAGCTGCTCGATCGCCGCCGGGCGGTAGACGTCGGCGCTGACCACCATCACCTTCTTCTTGCGCTTTTCCTTCAGGTGCTTGGCCAGCTTGCCGACCGTGGTGGTCTTGCCCGCGCCCTGCAGGCCGGCCATCAGGAACACCGCCGGCGCCGGCACGTTGAGGTTGAGGTCGGCGGCGGCCGAGCCCATCACCGCGGTCAGTTCATCGCGCACCACCTTGATCAGGGCCTGGCCCGGGGTGAGCGACTTCAGCACTTCCTGGCCGACCGCGCGGACCTTGATCCGCTCGATCAGCGCCTGCACCACCGGCAGCGCGACGTCGGCCTCCAGCAGCGCGATGCGCACCTCGCGGGTGGCCTCGCGGATGTTCTCCTCGGTCAGGCGGCCGCGGCCGCGCAAACGCTCGAGGGTGCCGGACAGTCGTTGGGTGAGGGACTCGAACATGCGCACAGTGCCAGGGGGAAACGGAGGCCGATTATAGCGGCAGTGCCCGCCTCGACCGGCGCCGCCGGCGCCTGCGGCCGCTGCGGCGGCGGCCCACGGTGTGCGAAACTTCGGCGATGACCGTCACCGTATTCATCGCCGCCGCCCTCTATCTCGTCGCCACGGCGCTGCTCGTGGGCAGCGTGGTGCGGGACGGCAAGCCTGCCGCGCCGGCATGGTTGCTGCCCGGCGGGCTGGCGGTGCTGCTGCACGGGGGCTATCACGTCGCGGTGGCCTTGCACACGGCCGGCGGCCCGGACCTGCACTTCTTCGCGGCGCTGTCGCTGGTCGGCCTGGGCATGGCCGCACTGACCACGCTGGTCGGCGCCCGCGGCCGCATGGCGACCCTGGGCGTGGTCGTGTTCCCGCTGGCTGCGCTGCTGTTGCTCGCCTACCACGGCCATGGCCACGAACCCAGCCCGGCCCTGGGCTGGCGCCTGGAAGTGCATGCCTGGCTGGCGCTGCTGGCCTACGCCACCCTGGCCATCGCCGCGCTGCTGGCGATCATGCTGTGGCTGCAGGAGCGTGCCCTGCGCCGGCGCGATTTCCATCGCTGGCTGCGCGCCTTGCCACCGATGACCGAACTGGAAACGCTGCTGTTCCGCACGATTGCGGTCGGCTTCGTGCTGCTGAGCCTGACCCTGCTCACCGGCCTGTTGTTCGTCGAGGATTTCCTGGCCCAGCGCCTGCTGCACAAGACCGTCCTCAGCGTGCTGTCGTGGCTGGTGTTTGGCGCGCTGCTGGTCGGCCGCTGGCGCTACGGCTGGCGCGGCAGCAAGGCCGTGCACTGGACGCTGACCGCCATGGCCTTGCTGCTGCTGGCATTCTTCGGCAGCAAGTTCGTGCTGGAACTTATCCTGGGCATCCAGCCGGCCTGAGCCGCCGCCCGCGCGCTAGCTGCTGGCGCTCAAATGTACCGGCGTCGCGTTCTCAGGTTGCCCTGCGGCGGCATCCACGACCTGCTTGCGTTGCGCGACCAGCTCGCTGGCCACCGCCACCCGGTTACCGACCACCATCTCGGTCAACCAGTCGATCAGGTAGCGCGTGTAAGCCTGTTGGTGCGCCTTCACCGTCAGCGCATGGTCGGCGCCGCGGATCAGCCGCGAGGTCACCGAGCGCGCCTTCGAAAACGCGTTGGCGTAGTTGCGCATCACCGGGTGCGGCACGATCTGGTCGCACTCGGCCTCCACCAGCAGGACATCGCCCTCATAGGCGGCGCAGGCTGCCAGCGCGCGATTGTCCTGCGGCGCGATCTCGCTGCGGCGGTAGTCCATCAGCCCGGGCTCGCGATTGAGCGCCACCTTCGGCGCGTCCCACTGGTCGTCGCGGTACAGCGCCGGCGAGCGCAGGGCCAGCCACGCCACCGGACGTTCGCGCGTGAGCAAGGCCGAGAGATAGCCGCCATAACTCAGGCCGACCACGGCAATCGAGCCCGGGTCGACGTAGGGCAAGCCGGCGAGGTGGTCGTAGGCGGCGATGATGTCGGCCAGGTTCTGCGGCCGCGTCACCGTCTCGCGCATCGACGCCAGGGCTTCGTGGCCGCGCAGGTCGAAGGTCAGGCAGATGCAGCCCAGGCCGACCGCTTCGCGCGCGCGCACCAGGTTGTGCTGTTGCTTGCCGCCCCAGCCGTGCACGAACAACACGCCGGGCATGCCGGTCGGGGTAAGCAGCGTGCCGCCGAGTTCATCGTTGTCGACATTGATATGCAGGCTGGAAAGTTTGGCTTCCAAGTCGGTTTCCTCAGGCGGCCGAAACGGTCAGGAATTTGACCAGCGGCCCCAGCCGCGGGTCGTCGCCGGCGTAATACAGCCGCGCGCCGGCCGGTGCAGGCTGGCCATGCAACTCGCGGGTGGCGGCGTGGACCCGGGTGACGGCCGGGTCGCGCGCGAATGCCTCGAACGCAGCCAGTTCGGCGGGCGTAGCCCCGCCCACCCGCCACGATTGTTCGAGCACCCCACAGTGCATGCGGCCAGCCGCGTCCTCGCCATAGGCGACATCGTAGTTGCGCCGCGACAACGCCGCCTGCGGGAATGCCTGGCGCAGCTTGCGATCGAAAGCATGCGCGGCGCGCACGGCCTGGCGCTCGGCTGGCGGGAGTTCGCCCTGCTGCAACTGCGCCAGGCTGCCACGGACCACTTGCAGGTCCGAGCCGCCGTAGACCTGGCGGCCCTCGCGGTCGGGGGTGGAAACCTGGGTGCCGTGATAGGCGATCGAACGTCCAGGCAGCGCCACTTCGCCGACGCTGAAAGTGGTCAGGTGCACCAGGTGAGTCTCGAGCACGACGCCGTGTCGTGGCAGGTAGTCCTCCGACAGGGTGGCCAGCGCCGCGTGCAGCCCGGCCTCGTCCTGCAGCAGCCATTGGCCGCGACCACCGACGCCGGTCGGCAATTTCAAGCGCACCTGCCCTGCCGCGCGCAGTAGTGTGTAAGCGCGCACCGCGTCTTCGGTGCAGAACGCGCTGTAGCCCGGCAGGGTGTCGGCGGCCACGGCCTGGGCCAGTGCATCGTCCCAGCCGGCGATCGCGACCTGTGCGCCCGGCACCAGGGGATGCGCGATCACCTTGGTGGCCACGAACGGGAATGGCACCACGCCGCCCAGCAATTGCTCGCTGCCGGAGATGCCCAGCGCGGCGGCCGCGACCGCATCCAGGGTGTCGTCCGGCACGAAGTAGGAGGCGGCATCGCGCTCATCCGGGCCAGCGAGCCCGGCATAAGGCAGCGCCAATAATCGCGCCACGGTATCGGCGACCCAATGATGGGTGGCGCGTTCATGGCCATCCTCCGGCAACTCGCGCACCGCCAGCGCGTGCACCTGACGCCACGCCGGCGTCTTCACCTGCACCGCCATCAGCGCCATAGCCACCACGCCAGCGCGGCCAGCGCCAGCACGGCGAGCAACAGCACTCCCGGATGGGCCGAATGCCACCATGCCGAGGCGACACCGGTGCCGGCACTCTCGCGCGGCACGCGCTCGGATTCATCATGCGAGCTCTCAGGTCCTTGGCGCATGGCTACATGTCGTCGGCGGGCGTTACAGATTCCAATCAATGTGGTGAGCGCGGCGTGCAGTGCGCGCGTGCCCGCCAGATCACGCCATCGCGGCAAAACTGAGCAATTCATTCGCTGGCTGCGCGCAGTGCACATTCGCCGCTGAAAAGCCCTGCTGCAATGATCATTCGTTGACATTGCTGCCGCTACGCTGACCACTCTCCTCCAACACCTACGGTGCGACTGAATCCAAATGAACAGGGATCCTTCCGTCATCGATGTGCAGGCCGAGATTGCGCATTGGCAAGAGCGCCACGCGCACGAACAACTGGGAGTCGGCAAGTTCAGCGTGCTCTCCCCGGTCGTCAAGCTGGCCTGCGACATCTACCTCCAGGCGCCACGTTCCAGCCAGGCGCAGCGACTGGATATGTTCCGCGACCGATTGCAGACGCATTTCCTGCCACCCGGCTCGCAACCGGAGCTTGAACGCCTGGCCACCGACTGCTGGCGCCGCCTCGGCGCAACCTCGTAAACGGAGACTCCATGAAAACGCCGTACCAAGTCCAAGAAGAACTGTCGCGCATCGAGCGCCTGGTGCCCCACCTGATCGCCGACCAGGGCGAGCGCGCCGAAGAAATCCTCGGCTTCCATCTCGCCAGCCTCTACGCCAGCGCCCCGGTCAGCGAACACACTCGCATCAACGAACGCGCGCGCCGTCTCCAGGCACGTTGCCGCGAGGCAGCCAATGCAGCGGATATGGCGTCGTTCGGCCTGCTGGCGCCGGCGCAGGCGCAATGGGCCTGAACCGCCTGCACGCAACAGCGGTGGCGCTGATCGCCGCGACCACTCTGGCCGGCTGTGGCGGACCAGGATCGGATGCCTCGCGCACCGCACCGCAAGTCGCGCCGACGCCCCGGCCTGCCAGCATTCCCGGCGCCGGGCTCGGCACGCCGGTACAAGGCGATGCGCAGGTGCTGGGCATGCTCGCCGCCTTCGAACAGAACGAGATCGACCTCGCCCGCCAGGCGCTGGATCGTCATCTCGGCGGCGATGCCGAAAACTTCGCCCGCGGCATGTTGCAGGACCACGAGCGCGCGCTGGCCGATGTGCAGCAGCACTCGCCGGCAGAGAGCGAGCAATCGGCCGCCTTGCGCGCACGCGGCCAGGCCAGGGTCGCTTCGGTTGGGCTGGAAGAAGACATCAATGCTTATCGCAATGCCTTCCTCAAGGCTGCCGCCGCCGATTATTCCGATGCGCTGAAATTGATGGACGCGCAGTGGCTGCCGGTCGCACAAGGCGAACAGACCCGGGCCTATCTTGCCGGTGTACGCAAGCGCTTGGCGCATGCCTACGAACGCGCGCAGGCCGTGGTGTCCACGCGCTAGGTCAACCTCGCACACCGCTCCAGGAGAACGCCCATGAGCACCCAAGACGACGAACGGCGGCCGAAGGACATGGCCAACGTCAACATCACCGAAGAGTGGGAGCTGCGCTGGTGGGCGCGCGAATTGGGACTGGCCGAAGACCAGCTGCGGCAGGCGGTGCGCGAAGTCGGCACGGCCACGACCAAGCTGCGCGAGTACCGGCCGCCGCAGCCCTGAGCCGACATCGGCGCAGCAAACAAAACGGGCGGCCATGGCCGCCCGTCTTGTTGTTTACAGCGCAAGACTCAGGCGATCTGCTTCGGATCCGGACCGTAGGCGTTCGCGCCGCGCTCGCCTTCCAGGCACATGAAGACCAGCACGATGAAGCCGCCGACGTAGGGGATCAGGTTGAACAGCCAGAACCAGCCCGAACGACCCTGGTCGTGGAAACGGCGCACCTGCACCGCGATTGACGGCACGATCAGCCCCAGCCACACCAGGCCCAACAGGACCAGCACCACGTACAGGCCCGGGCCCGGGCCTTCATCACTGGCGCCGATCAGCGAAGCGACCACAGCCAGGGCGCCGAACACCACCGCCACCAATGTGGTGAACAGCACGAACATCCAGTATTCCTTGCGCCGCGAACGTCCCGAGAAGTCCGCATAACGCTTGATTGGCAGCAGCATCCACTCCATGTTTCCCCCTACTCCTTGTCAGTTGATTGGACCGCGTCACGCGCGGCGCGCGCATCTTGTCACAAGACCGCGCCACTGCCCATACGCGGCCCGGCTCACGCCGCCTCGATCGCCTCGGCCAGCCGCTCCACCGCGATCACTTCCATGCCCTTGACCGACCCGCCCTTGGGCGCGTTCGCCTTGGACACGATGGCGCGCTTGAAGCCATGCGTGGCCGCCTCGCGCAACCGCTCCTCGCCATTGGGCACCGGCCGGATTTCACCGGACAAACCGACCTCGCCAAAGGCAATCGTCTTCTCGCCCAGCGGCTGGTCGCGCAGCGAAGACAGCACGGCCAGCAGCACCGGCAGGTCGGCCGCGGTCTCCTGGACGCGTATGCCACCGACCACGTTGACGAACACGTCCTGGTCGCCCACCAGCACGCCGCCGTGGCGATGCAGCACCGCCAGCAGCATCGCCAGGCGGTTCTGCTCCAGGCCCACCGCGACCCGCCGCGGATTGGACAGCGGCGAGCTGTCCACCAGCGCCTGCACCTCGACCAGCAATGGCCGGGTGCCTTCGCGGGTGACCATCACGCAACTGCCGGGCTGGTGGCTGCTGCCGCCGGACAGGAAGATGGCCGACGGATTGGGGACTTCCTTCAAGCCCTTTTCGCCCATTGCGAATACGCCCAGCTCGTTGACCGCGCCGAAGCGATTCTTGAAAGCGCGCAGGATGCGGAAGCGGCTGCCGCTGTCGCCTTCGAAGTACAGCACCGCATCGACCATGTGCTCAAGCACGCGCGGGCCGGCGATGCCGCCCTCCTTGGTGACATGCCCCACCAGGAACACCGCGGTGCCGGTTTCCTTGGCGTAGCGCACCAGGCGCGCGGCGCTCTCGCGCACCTGGCTCACCGAACCGGGCGCGGCGGTGAGGGTCTCGCTCCATAGGGTCTGCACCGAATCGGCGACGATCAGCCGCGGGCGCGCGACGCTGGCGTGCTGCAGGATCTGCTCGATACCGGTCTCGGCTAGCGCGTTCAAACCCTCCAGCGGCAGGTCCAGGCGAACGGCGCGCCCGGCGACCTGCGCCAGCGACTCCTCGCCGGTGACGTAGAGCACCGGCAACTGCCCGGCCATCTTCGCCAGCGCCTGCAGCAGCAGCGTCGACTTGCCGATGCCCGGGTCGCCGCCCACCAGCACCACCGCACCTTCGACCAGGCCGCCGCCGAGCACGCGATCGAACTCGCCGATGCCGGTGGACACCCGCGCATGTTCACTGTGCTGCACGTCCTTGAGCGGCGTGATCTTCGGCGGCTCGACCGTGCCGGCCCAGCCACTGCGCCGCGCCGCGGCTGGCGCCTTGGCCGTGGTCGCGCTCTCCAGCACCACCTCGCTCAGCGTGTTCCAGGCCCCGCACTCGCCGCACTGGCCCTGCCACTTGTTGTACTCGGCGCCGCATTCGCTGCAGACGTAGGCGATTTTCGCCTTGGCCATTGCTCACTCACCCGCTTGGAAGAACCACAGAATAGCGGCGCCAGGTCTCACCGGCCGCGATCGGCGTGTACCGATACCGCGATCGACCACTGCGCGGCGTAGTAGCTCGCCAGCACGCCGGCAATCGCCCAGGGCAGCGGCCCTGCGAAGCGGTCCCAGGCCAGCAGCGAGTCACTGGCCACGAACAGCAGCGCGCCGACCGCGGCCCAGTGCGCGCGGCGGCGCTCGCCGCGTGGCGGCGCCATGCCGCGGGCCAGCGCCAGCGCTGCCATGGTGGCGAGGACGAGGGTGTAGGCCACGACCGGCACTTGCAGCGGCGCCGCCAGGTGCGGCCACAGGCCGAACAGATTGGCGGCGGCGAATACCGCCATCAGCGGCACGCTGACGGCCAGGGCGGTCGCACGCAGACCGTGGCGAAAAGCGACGATGTAGGCCAGGTGCGCCAGCAGGAATGCCGACAACCCGGCGACGAAGGCATCGACTGGCAGCATCAGGCAGATGTCACCCACCAGCGACAACCACAGGCCGACGCGCACCCAACGGCCGTAGCTGCCCGCGCCGCTGCCGGCGCGGACAATGATCAACAGCGTCGCCGCTGGCTTGCACAGGTAGTGCAGCCAGCGCATGCCTTCCATGCTGGCGCCGGCGATCGCGCCGGCCGCCAGCAATAGCAGCAACCCCGCCAGCCAGGCATTGCCTACCCGGCTGGCCCGGGGCGACATCAGCGCGCCTTGTACAACTGTGTCAGGCGGTCCGGCTTGCCGGCGATTCGCTCCAGGTTCGGGTATAGCAGTCCGCCGTGGTAATCGATGCGCACGGTTTCATAGCGGTCGGACTGCTTGATCAGCAGCTCGATCGGCGCCTTGCCGCCCTTCGCCTCGGTCACCGCATCCTTGAGCGTGTCGTTGCCGTATTCCTGGCCGTTGACCGCTACGATCGTCATGCCCGGCGCCAGGCCGGCCTTGAACGCCGGGCCATCCCACAACACGTCGGTGAGCAGGCCGGTGGCATTGGTGGCCAGGCCGAGCGAATAGGTCAGGTTGGCACCCTTGCTGCGCGTCTCCAACGCCTTGAACGCTTCGTTCGGCTTGTCGGTGTAGACCAGCTTCCAGCCGGCCGCCTCGATCCCGCCGACCAGCGGGCCGTGGCCCTCCACGCGGGTCTTCAGGAAGCTGGCCCAGTCATACGGTGCGATCCCGTTGAGGGTGCTGGCGATGTCCTCGAAGGTGTACGGATTGACCTTCCACTCGCCGTTGTTCATGCCGAAGAAGGCATGCGCGAAAGCGTCGATGGAACGCTTGTTGCCGGTCAATTCGCGCAGCTTGCCGTCCACTTCCAGCCACACCATCTGGCCGCCGGAGTAGTAGTCCTCGCTCATCTGGTAGTTGCGGAAGGCCAACGAACGGCGTTCGGCGATGGTCGGGTCGTTGGTGGTGTCCTGGATATTGCGCCAGGCCAGGCCCGGACGGCCGCGGCCATAGGTGCCGGCGACATTGGCGAGCATGTCGCGCGCCTGCTCGGCGCTCCACAGGCCCGAGCGTGCGGCGACCACCTGGCCAAAGAATTGCGTCTGGCCTTCGTACAGCCACAGCAGGCTGTCGCCCATCGGCACGTTGAAGTTCGGCGTGGCCAGGTCGGCGCCGCGGCGGTACTTGCCGTTCCAGGAATGGTTGAACTCGTGCGACAACAGGTCGCGCATCCACCAGCTCTTGTCCCACTCGGTGAAGTAGCCGACCGGCCCGCTGTTTTCGCTGGAGCGGTGGTGTTCCAGGCCGATGCCGCCGAGCTTGTCGGTCAGGGCGAGCAGGAACTCGTAGTGGTCGAAGTGGCGGGCGCCATAGAGCTTGTCCATCTGCTGGACCAGCTGCTGGTGGATCTTGATCTGCTCGGGCGTCGGCTTGAGCGACTTGGCATCGTCGGCGAACACGTTCAGCGCGACCGGCTGCTTGCCCTCGGCCAGGACAATGCGCTGGTGGTGCTTGCCGGCGAACAGTGGCGAATCGACCAGGTCTTCGTAGTCGATCGGCTTGAACGTGACCTTGTCGCCGACGCGGCTCTCGGTCTCAAGTGCGGTGGCGTATTCCCAGCCCTTGGGCAGGGTCACGCTGGCCTGGGTCTTGATGTTGCGCGCGTAGTAGCCGGCCGGATACAGCGAGTTGCTGTTCCACTGCAGGTTGAGCATTTCCGGGGTCATCACGACGCGGCCCTGGCCGGCGCCTTGCGAGGACAGGAACTGGAATTCGGCGCTGATCTCGCTCACGCCTTCGGGCACGTCGACCTGGAAGGCATAGACGTCGTACTTGTCGCGGGTCCAGGGCAGCACTTTGCCGTCGGCGGTCTTGACCACCAGGCCGGCGAGCTTGTCGATGCTGCCGCTGGGCGAATGGTGCCCGGGCAGCCATTGCGGGTACAGCAGGGTCATCGGGCCGGGGGTGGCCGGCACGGTGGTACGGACGCGGAAGATCCGGCGCTCGATGTCGGTGGCATCGACGTCGATGCGCAGCACGCCCTGGTAGGGGATGTCACGCGGCGGTGCGGTCTGGGCCTGGGCGGCGGGGAGGTACATCGCGGCCAACAGCGGCAACGACAGCGCGGCACGAATCTTCATGGGGCTCCTGAGGGAAGCGGTTGGCGGGCAGTTTGCCGATGCTACGCGGCGGGGGGTGGGGGCCCGTATGCCATTGGTCATGGCGGGGGTTGGCGCCAGGATTTGCAAAGCGGGTATCGGTCAACTTTTACGTGCGGCATGCGGGGGGTGAGCCCTTTCGGGACACGCACGTAAACCGCGCCCCCTCGGAGCGTCCGCCGCCATCGAATTGAAGCCGTCGCTACGGCCGGGAAAAGGGAATTGCCGATCAGCTAATCGGCGACATCCATGTCGCCGATTGTCCCGAAAGGGCTCACCCCCCGCACGCCCGATGGCCTGGCTTGGTGGTGGGAGGAAGAGCAAAAGCAGAGCGCGACTATCTGTGGGTGTCCGCGAACATCCGGAAAAAACAAAGGCCGCCCAGAGGCGGCCTTTGCACTTCAACAAATCCGAGGGGTTTAGCCCATCGGCATCATGTTGATGTTCATGTTGTGCATCACCCACAGCGAGCCGATGACGACGATGCCGATGATCAGCACCGAGAACAGGCCGACCTGGACGTTGGAGCGCTGTTCGGGCGAGCGGTCCATGTGCAGGAAGTAGACGATGTGTACCAGCATCTGCACCGCCGCCATGATCGAGATGATCGCTACGGTGACGCCGCGCGAGAAGGTGTGGTTCATCACGATGGCGAAGGGGATGACGGTCAGGACGACCGCCATCACGAAGCCGATCAGGTAGGACTTCACCCCGCCGTGGCCGGCGTGGGCGTCGGAGTGGTTGTCGTGGCCGGCCATTACAGGGCTCCCAGCAGATAGACGATGGTGAAGACACCGATCCAGATGATGTCCAGGAAGTGCCAGAACAGGCTCAGGCACGCCAGACGCGTGGTGTTGCGGGCGGTCAGGCCGTTCTTGGCGATCTGGATCACCAGCACTGCCATCCACAGCAGGCCGGAAGCGACGTGCAGGCCGTGGGTGCCGACCAGGGTGAAGAACGCCGACAGGAATGCGCTGCGACCGGGGCCGGCGCCTTCGTGGATCAGGTGGTGGAATTCGTAGATTTCCATCGCCAGGAAGCCGAGGCCGAACAACGCGGTGACGGCCAGCCAGCCGTACAGGCCAGTCAGGTTGCGCTTGCCCGCCGAGATCATCGCGAAACCGAACGTCAGGCTGCTGAACAGCAGCAGGAAGGTTTCCACCAGCACGAAGCGCAGGTCGAACAGTTCCTTGGCAGTCGGGCCGTCGGCGGTCGCGCCGGACAATACCGCGAAGGTGGCGAACAGGCCGGCGAAGATGAGGCAGTCGCTCATCAGGTACACCCAGAAGCCGAAGACGGTGTTGCCGCCGGCGTCGTGGTGCCCGTGCTCGTGGTCGTCGTGACCGTGGCCGTGGCCGCCCGTGTGGGCGGCGTGGGTGTCGAGGGTAGTAGCCGTGGACATGCTCAGACCGCCTTGGTTGCCTGCGCCTGGTCAAGCAGGGCGAAGCGCTCGTTTTCGATGCGCTCCACTTCCGCCGCCGGCACGTAGTAGTCGATGTCGTTGTCGAAGGTGCGCGCGATGAAGCTGCCGATCATGCCGACCAGGCCCACCACCGCCAGCCACCAGATGTGCCAGGTCAGGGCGAAGCCCAGGACAATGCTGAAAGCACCGATCCAGAAGCCCGCCGCCGTGTTGCGCGGCATGTGGATGTCTTCATAGTGGGTCGGACGCACCCAGCCGTTGCCCTTCTGCTTGTCTTCCCAGAACTGGTCGATGCTGTCCACGCGCGGCAGGTGGGCGAAGTTGTAGAACGGCGGCGGCGAGGAGGTGGACCACTCCAGCGTGCGGCCATCCCATGGGTCGCCGGACAGGTCCATGTTGTCCTTGCGCTTCCACACGCTGTACACCAGCTGCCACAGGTTGAGGGCGATGCCGCAGGCGATGATCGCCGCACCGGCCGCGGCCACGATCAGCCACGGACCCCATTCGGGGTGGTTGTAGGTGTTGAGGCGACGGGTCATGCCCATGAAGCCCAGCACGTACAGCGGCATGAAGGCGACGAAGAAGCCGATGATCCAGCACCAGAACGAGGCCTTGCCGATCTTCTCGTTGAGCTTGAAGCCGAACGCCTTCGGGAACCAGTAGGTGAGGCCGGCCAGGTAGCCAAACACCACGCCGCCGATGATGACGTTATGGAAGTGGGCGATCAGGAACAGGCTGTTGTGCAACACGAAGTCCACCGCCGGGATGGCCAGCATCACGCCGGTCATGCCGCCGATCACGAAGGTGATGATGAAGCCCAGCATCCACAGCACCGGCGAGGTGAAGTGCACGCGGCCGCGGAACATGGTGAACAGCCAGTTGAAGATCTTCACGCCGGTGGGGATCGAGATGATCATCGTCGTGATGCCGAAGAAGGCATTGACGTTGGCACCCGAGCCCATGGTGAAGAAGTGGTGCAGCCACACGATGAAGGACAGCACGCCGATGCACGCGGTGGCGTAGACCATCGAGGTGTAGCCGAACAGCTTCTTGCGGCAGTACGTGGCCACCAGCTCGGAGTAGATGCCGAACGCCGGCAGGATCAGGATGTAGACCTCCGGGTGGCCCCAGATCCAGATCAGGTTGACGTACATCATGGCGTTGCCGCCAGCGTCGTTGGTGAAGAAGTGCGTGCCGAGGTAACGGTCCGCACCCAGCAGCGCCAGGGCGACGGTGAGGATCGGGAAGGCAGCGATGATCAGCACGTTGGTGACCAGCGCGGTCCAGGTGAAGATCGGCATGCGCATCAGGGTCATGCCTGGCGCGCGCATGCGCATGATCGTCACGAAGAAGTTGATGCCGGTCAGCAAGGTACCCAGGCCGGATATCTGCAGCGCCCATATGTAGTAGTCGACGCCGACCCCTGGACTGAACTCCAGCCCCGACAACGGCGGGTAGGCCAGCCAGCCGGTCTGCGCGAACTCACCCACGCCCAGCGAAATGTTGACCAGCGCCACGCCGGCCACGAACAGCCAGAAGCTCAGCGAGTTCAGGAACGGGAAGGCGACGTCGCGCGCACCGATCTGCAGCGGCACCACCAGGTTGACCAGGCCGGTCATGAACGGCATGGCCATGAAGAAGATCATGATCACGCCGTGCGCGGTGAAGATCTGGTCGTAGTGGTGCGGTGGCAGCACGCCCTCGCCGCCACCAGCGGCCAGCGCCTGCTGGGTACGCATCATCGCCGCGTCGGCAAAGCCGCGCAGCAACATGATCAGCGCCACGATGATGTACATCACGCCGATCTTCTTGTGGTCGACCGAGGTGAACCATTCGCGCCACAGGTAGCCCCACAGCTTGTACTTGGTGAGCGCGGCCACGATGACCAGGCCGATCAGCGCGGCGCCACCGAGGGCGCCCATGATGATCGGCTCGTGGTACGGGACCGCCTCGAGCGTGAGTTTGCCTAGCATCAGTTCTCTCCGGAGGTGCACATGGCGACCGGCTCGGAGGCCGTTGCCGAATCATGCTGGCCATCGTCGTGGCCTTGGTGGTGCGGTCCATGCGCGTGTTTGTCGAGCAGCGACTGGAACAAGCCGCCCTGCACCGACGCGTAGTAAGTGACCGGGTACTTTTCGCGGTCGTTGCGGTTGGCCGCCAGCGCCTGCAGCGCGGCGTCGTCCAGCGCGGTCGGCGACGCCTTCACCTTCTGCAGCCAGGCCTGGTAGCCGGCGTTGTCGGTGGCATGCACGGCAAAGCCCATCTTCGAGAAGCCGTGGCCGCTGTAGTTGGCCGAGATACCGAAGTATTCGCCCGCCTCGTTGGCGATCAGGTGCACCTGGGTCTGCATGCCGGCCATCGCATAGATCTGCGTGCCGAGGTGCGGGATAAAGAAGGAGTTCATCACCGTGTCCGAGGTGATGCGGAAGTTCAGCGGGGTATCCACCGGCACCGCGATCTCGTTGACCGTCGCCACGCCCTCTTCCGGGTAGATGAACAGCCACTTCCAGTCCATCGACACCGCCTCGATGGTGACCGGCTTGACGTCCGACTGCAGCGGCCGGTACGGGTCCAGCGCATGCGAAGAGCGCCAGGTCAGCACCGCCAGCACCAGGATGATCAGGCACGGGATCGACCACACCACCACCTCGATGGCGGTCGAATGCGACCACTCCGGCTCGTAGCGGGCCTTGCTGTTGGAGGCGCGGTACTTCCAGGCGAAGGCGATCGTCATCACGATCACCGGGATCACGACCAGCAGCATCAGCACCACGGAGGTGATCAGCAGCGTCTTCTGGTCCTGGGCGACCTGGCCCTTGGGGGCGAGCAGCGCCGACTGGCAACCAGCCAGCAGCGCCGTGGACAACAGCGCCAATCCGGGCCGCAGCGCGCGCCCGAGGGGTTTCAGCGGAATCATCGGTGGATCCAATTGCGAGGGGGTGCCGGCCCACATCCCACCTCGGAAGGCGCGCCCAGGCCGCGATGCCGGGCGGGCGGCGCGGGACTGAACAGGGGATGCGGGTTAGCTGCGCAATTTTAAGCCCAACGGCGTGTTCACGAAAGGCATTGAGCAATGATCCGGCGCAATTGGCCGGGGAAGATTGTGCGACACGTTGTCGCAGCGCAGTGCGCGCCCGCCAGACGAGGCATAGCCAAGCGTGGCATTGGAATATGTGAGTCGTTCAGGGCCGTCGCCAGGAGGCATGCGCCCATTGAAAGTGACCCCTTTAGGCAGAGCCATCCGCCGCTCGCGTTGCCGGGGCACCTCACCCCCCTCCTTGCTTGCGAACCCACCGCGGCAACCGCACCGCACATCTCCAATCTCACTCCTCGTGCGCTCCTTTCTCGCGGCGATAATTTACGTGGGGTGTAAGGCCCTCGATAAATTCAATTCTGCAATCGAGGCCTGGGCAATCCAACTCAGCCGCACGCATGGAAGGTGCGAGCCGGACTGCGGTTACCTCGGTTATTGCTCCTGCCGTCGAAAGAGGAACAGGGCCGGACCGCGAGCCGTGCGAAACCTGGAATCTCCCGGACACCACGTAGTTGCCTTCCACGATACGGGTCAGGTCGCTATTCACAACGACGCTGGATGGATAGTCGAGCATGTTGTAGCTGTCGCTCCCGGCGAACATCAGCTTCGATCCCCGCGCCGGGTAGTACAACTTCACACTAATCCTACGGCCATCAAATCTTGCAGGATCGGCGACAAGAGCGAATGCAGAGACATCCTTCACCGCATCCGGCACGTCCTGAGCGACGGAATCCCCGCCCGTCCGTGATGACGGCCGTTGCTGGCAGGCCGCTGCGACCGAAATCAGCAAAGCCATCGACGCTAGTCTCTTCATTGGCCCTCCCCGGCTGTTCGCGAAGCTTTACACATGCTTGATCGCGCTAGAAGTCAAATGTGAGCACCGATGAATCAACCCGAGCATCGGGTTGATCGTTTCACCATATGCGCTCCGATCGCGCCTCCCTCGCTCACTTCGCTTGCCTTCCCGATCAGGGCCCCGCCCGGCCATCAGACGAACAATTTCAGGGCTAATAGCGCAAAGACAAAAGTGGCAGAAGCCAGGATCAACAGAATCGCAGGCCAAATCGGACTAAAGACCCTTGCCCAAACCTCAATGGCACTCGCAGATGGATAGGATTCGATGTATTTGCGAGCCCGCGGCAGCTTTACGCCGATAAAAGCAATGATCGCAACACTGGGAACCAAGAACAGAGCGAGCATCAACCACTGGCCCGAGATCGAATAAATCCACCAACCGACCCCGGCGGCCACCGCCAGCACCAGCACGGAGGCGAATACAAAACGGCGCCAGGTGAACGCAGAAGAATCGATCATCTACCCCCCTGCAAGAGATCGTTCGCGGCAGAACGGCAAGGCACACGCGCCGCTACGGAGCAACGCGACGTCACCTTATTAAAACTGGCTCCTAATCCTACGGAAGCGCGACGGGAGACCCGGCCTCAACGGAGGCAGCGGGTGAACAATACACCCACTCATGTCTTGCCCTGCCACCGCAACGACAAAGGCCCGCTTGCGCGGGCCTTTGAAGTAGCTGGTGCCGGAAATAGGAATCGAACCTACGACCTACGCATTACGAATGCGCCGCTCTACCAACTGAGCTATTCCGGCTGAGCCGCGAATTCTAGGGTTTGGTGGGGTGCGTGGTCAATTGATGGGGTGCAGGGGCGCCAGGAGGCCTTCGGTGGCCCGCACGCCTCCTGACCCTGGAGCCCTGCCCTGGGCGAGCGGGGGGAGCCCCCCCCCTTTATCCGCGCGGTCGACCAGCCGCCCTCTCGCAGAACCCGGCCTGCCGTCGTTGTTCCCCGGTCCAGCTGATCGGGGCACGGTCCACGAACGTCGACTGCCGCCGCCCCGGCGCCGAGTCGCCCTGGTCATCCGCCCAGCATGAGGTAGGCCGCATAGGTCAGGACCACGCATCCCCCGGCGATCGATGCCGCCCATGCCGCTCGGCGGCCCCCCTTCCCGCGAGTCTGGCTGGCCTGGCCGGCGACCAGCACCGCCATTGAGGCAATCCACAACGCATATCCCCAGCCGTAAGCGCTGACTCGCGATTGCGAAGAGAGCTCGTGGACACGCACGTAGCTGTAGAACGGAAATGAGAGCGCAAGCAGCAGCCCTGCTGCAGCGAACACCACCGACCTGCGCGGGCGCGAGCTTGCCATGGTCACCGCCAGCGCGAACGCCGGATTGGCGAACCAGCCAAAGTTCAGATCGAATACGCCACCCCAACCGGTCCCCAGGAGCGCTAATGGCGAGACCGCCTCGAAGTCTTCGTTGACGTAAATCGCCGGGAACCAGAAGCAGCTCAGATAACACCCAAGGGCCATGAGGACATGGATGGGGAGTCCGCGTCGTCCGTGTGCGGGGATCATGCCTTCCTCGATGGTGCTTGCTGAAAGTCCTAGTGTGCCCCACCCGCTCCTGCGCTTTCATCGCGCTTCTCAGGCCGGCCCGCTGCAGAGCGCACAATCAGCCCCTGTTACCCTAATCCCATGCCCGCCCCCTCCTCGCTCGTCGCCGAATTGCGCGCCGAATCCCTCCGTCGACTCACCCGGACCACGCACCAGCAGCTGGACGACACTCTGTTGGCGCATGGCATTTCCCGCGACCGCCAGCGGTTCTCCCGATTCGTGGACCTGCAATATCGCTTCCACCTGGAGGCGGCGCCGCTTTACGCGCGCGCCGACCTGGCCGCTCATTTCCTGGATCTGCCGGCCAGAGCCCGACTGGCGAAGATCGAGGCGGATATGCGCAGCCTCGAAGTCACGGCCCCACTGCCGTCGGCGCCCGCTCGTGCGCTGACCCAGGTTCCCCTGCCGCGCGCCCTGGGATGGCTCTACGTCGCCGAAGGATCGACCCTCGGCGCGGCCGTGATTCTCAAGTTGATTGCTCCGCTCGGCCTGGACGCCCGTTTTGGCGCCTCGCATCTGGCGCCAGGAGAAGATGGTGTCGCCCTTCCGTGGCGGCGCTTCACCACAGCGCTCAACGCGATCAGCTTGCTAGCCGAGCAGGAATCGGAAGTGATCGACGGCGCTCAAGAGGCATTCTCCGTGGTCAACCAACACATGCGGGCCGTTTTCTCATGATCTTCACACCGCTTGCGCTGGGCCGGCGGGCCACGTAGGCATCAGCATTGGCTTCCGGCAAAATGCGCCGATGCCACAGCCCCTTCTCTGCCCCTGGCCGCCATCACGGCGCCTGGATCGGCTTACCTGGAAAGTGCGCTGTCAGGATCAGGAGCCATGAATGCCGTCGGACATCACCTTAACTGCAAGGCTCGGTTTGTCCGACTGTGCCCGCGAACCCATCCACGCCCCCGGTGCGATACAACCCTACGGCCTGTTGCTGATCCTCGACCCCCTGGATTGGGTGGTGAGGGAAAGGGCCGTCGCACGCATCGAATTGATTGAGCAATTCGGCGACCCGCTCGGCCGGCCGCTGGACGAGGTGTTCGGCGGCGCGCTTGCCGGCTGGCGCCCGGCCATCGAACAGCTCGGGCCCGATACGTCCTTGTTCCTGGGAACCCTGGCGCTGGGTACGGCCGGCGTACACCACGCGGTGGCACACCGCGCCGAGTCGCAGGTGCTGGTTGAGCTGGAAGCGCCGGTTCCCGGCGAGCCGGGTTCACTGGAAGACCTCTACCCGACCATCCGCCAGTTCATGGGCGAGATCGAAAAGGCGACCTGCATCGCCGAGCTCTGCGCCATTGCCAGTGAACATGTCCGCGCCCTGACGAAGTTCGACCGCACGCTGATCTATCAGTTCGATGCGAACTGGAATGGCGTCGTGGTCGCCGAAAGCCGGAACGATAGGCTGCCGTCCTATCTCGACCTGCGTTTCCCCGAATCGGACATTCCAGCGCAAGCGCGCGAGCTGTATCGGCGCAACCGCGTTCGCCTGATTGCCGATTGCGACTATGAGCCGGTGCCGCTGGTGCGTGCCGCCGGGCAGGCCGACGCGGCGCCTACCGACCTGAGTGCGTCGGCCTTGCGAAGCGTGTCACCGGTCCATTTGCAATACATGCGCAACATGGGCACCGGTGCGTCCATGTCGGTCTCGCTCATCCGCGAAGGCCGATTGTGGGGGCTGATCTCCTGCCACAACCGCGAGCCACGCCGCGTCCCCTACCACGTCCGCACGGCCTGTGAGTTCGTCGGCCAGATCCTTGCGCTGCAGATCGCACTCAAGGAACGTGCGCTCGCAGTGGAGGAGCGCATCGACCGGCGCGCGATCCAGCTGCGATTGTTGGCGCGCATGGCCGGCGACCAGAACTTCATGGCCGCGCTGGGGCGCGATCCAGACAGCCTGATGGCATTGACCCGCGCCAACGGCGTGGCGATCGTGCACCGTGGCGAGTGCGTCATGCTGGGCGCATGCCCGAGCCAGCCGCAGATTCTCGGCCTGGTCCACTGGCTCACCCATGTGCATCCCGGTGAAGAAGTGTTCTCCACCGAACAGCTGCCTGCGGCGTGGCCCGACGCCGAAGCCTTCAGCGAGCAGGCCAGCGGGGTGCTGGCCATCTCCATCTCGCAGCTGCACGACAGCTTCGTGTTGTGGTTCCGCCCCGAGGTCATCCGCACCGTGCGCTGGGGCGGCGATCCGCGCAGCAAGCAGCAGGCGACCGCGCTCTCGCCACGTACCTCGTTCGAGGCCTGGAAGCAGACTGTGCACCAGCAATCGCTGCCGTGGGACGAAGTAGACCGCGACGCGGCGCTCGAACTGCGCGGGGCCATCGTCGACATCGTCTTGCGCAGGGCCGAGGAGATGGCCGAGTTGAACGAGCAGCTGGTTCGCAGCAACAAGGAACTGGAAGCCTTCTCCTATTCCGTCAGTCACGACCTGCGGGCCCCGTTCCGCCACATCGTGGGTTATTCGGAGCTGCTGAGCGCCTCGGCGGGCGAACGTCTCGACGAAACCGAACGGCGCTTTCTTGCCACGATCGTTGAATCCGCAAAATCCGCCGGCACGCTCGTCGACGACCTGCTCAGTTTTTCGCAAATGGGACGCTCCACCCTGGGCTTGACGTCGGTCGACATGGGCCTGCTGGTGGACGATGTCCGCAACAAGCTCGACATGGAGTACACCGGACGATCGATCCGGTGGCGAATCGCCCCCCTTCCGCGCGTCGTGGGCGACCCGACCATGCTGCGCCTGGTCTGGCAGAACCTGCTGGCCAATGCCATCAAGTTCACCCGCGATACCCCGGCGCCGATGATCGAGATCGACCATCGCTGCACCGAGGACGAGCACATTTTCCGCGTCCGCGATAACGGCTGCGGTTTTGATCCACGCTACGTCGACAAGCTTTTCGGCGTGTTCCAGCGTCTTCACCATTCAGACGAATACGAGGGCACCGGCATTGGCCTGGCCAACGTGCGTCGCATCGTCGAACGGCACGGCGGGCGAACCTGGGCCGAGGGCAAGCTCGGCGAGGGCGCAACTTTCTACTTCTCCATCCCCCTATTGCCTGGAGCCGATACATGAGGGACTTGCGCCCGATCCTGCTGGTGGAAGACAACCCCAAGGATGCCGAGCTGACACTGGCCGCGCTCAGCCGCTGCCAGCTTCTCAACGAAGTGGTCTATGTCAGGGACGGCGCCGAGGCGCTGGATTACCTGCGCGCCGAGGGCGCCCACGCCGGCTCGCGCCACGCCGCGCCGGTCGTCGTCCTGCTGGACCTCAAGCTGCCCAAGCTCAATGGCCTGGAAGTCCTGGCCGAGGTGCGCAAGGACCCGGCGCTGAGCAGCACGCCGATCGTGATGCTTACCTCCTCCAAGGAGGAACGCGACCTGGTGAGGAGCTACGAATTGGGCGTGAACGCCTTCGTCGTCAAACCCGTGGATTTCACCGAATTCTTCGAGGCCATCCAGGGCCTGGGCGTCTTCTGGGGCATTACCAATCAACCGCCCCCTCATAGTCGCCCGTGAAATGAACCCACTCGCGACAATGGCTGGAATGCCAGACACCGGATCGATCAGGATCCTGATGCTCGAGGACAGCGCGCTCGATGCGGAGCTTATCGCCGCCCAACTCCGCTCAGCGCGCCTGGCTTTCGCGTTCGATCGGGTATGGACGCGCGAAGACTTCCTGGCGGCGATCGAGGGCGGCGATTACGACGTCATTCTGGCTGACCACGTGCTTCCTGCGTTTGATGGCGACTCAGCGCTGAGGCTGGCGCGCGAACGGGTGCCAAAGACGCCTTTCATCTTTGTCTCCGGCACGCTCACCGAGGAGCTGGCCGTGCAGGCGCTGACGCGGGGGGCGCGTGACTATGTGGTCAAGCAGCGACTGCAGCGCTTGCCCGAGGCGCTGCTGCGCGCGCTGCGCGAGCGCGACGAACGCGCCCGGCTGGAGCAGGCGGAGGCCGAGCTCGAACAGAGCCGCAACCGGCTCCAGCTGATCACCGATTCGCTGCCGGCCCTCATCACCCACCTGAGCCCGGACCATCGTTTTCGCTTCGCCAACCGGGCCAGCTTTGATTGGTATGCGCTGGATCCGCAGGCCATGGTCGGGCTGCACATCCGCGATGTCGCCGGCGATCCCGCCTTCGAGCGTGTCCTGCCATTCCTGGAGCGAATCCTCTCTGGCGAGAAGGTCAAGTTCGAAAGCCAGGTGTTGCGTCCGGATGGCTCAGTGCGCCACTCCCACGTGGACGGCGTGCCGGAGTTCGATGGCGCGGGCAATATCACCGGCTATTACACGCTCGCACGGGACATCAGCGACCTGAAGCAGGCCGAACTCTCGCTGCGCCAGATCAACGAGACGCTAGAGCAACAGGTCCTGCAGCGCACCGCCGAACTGCGGCGTAGCGAGAGCCGGCTCCAGGCCGTCTTTCAGTCCAGCTTTCACCAGCAAAACCTGCTGACGACATCCGGCGACATTATCGAGGCCAACATCGCCTCATTGGCGGCGATTCTGGCCACGCCGCCCGAGGTCACCACGCGGCCATTCCACAGTTCGGCCTGGTTCGCCTCCACGCCGAGGGCGTCGGAACTGGTGAGCGAAGCGGTGGCTGCGGCAGCGGACGGGCGTGAATCGAGGCACGAACTCGAACTGCACCTGCCCACTGGCACGCGTAGCTTCGACTTTTCTTTCCGGCCCCTGCGCGACCCCGACGGCAGCGTCACGGCGGTGGTATCGGAGGCCTTCGAAACCACGGCGCGCAGGCAGGCCGAGGCGGCGCTGCGGCAGAGCCAGAAGATCGAAGCAGTGGGGCAACTGACCGGCGGGATCGCACACGACTTCAACAACATCATGACGGTCATCGCCGGCAATATCGAACATGCGCGGCTGATGATCGATCATCTCGGCGAGGCCGCGGTACGGCCATCGCGCGCACTGGACAATGCGATGCGCGGCGTCTCACGTGCTTCAGCGCTGACCCAGCGACTGCTTGCGTTTTCGCGGCAGCAGCCGCTGCAGAGCAAGGCGGTCGACATCGGCACCCATATGCATGGCATGCAGGACATGCTCCAGCGCGCGCTCGGCGAGCTGGTACGGCTGGAAGTCGACGTTGCCGCTGACACCTGGTGTGTCGAGCTGGATCCGGCCCAGCTCGAGAGCTCCATCCTCAACCTGGCCGTCAATGCCCGCGATGCGATGCAGCAAGGCGGCACCTTGTCGGTGGCGGCGGCGAACGTCCACCTGGACAGCGACTTCGAGCTCCAGAATCCGGGTATCCAGCCGGGCGAGTATGTCCGCCTGAGCATTCGCGACACGGGTGAAGGCATGACGCCCGAAACCATGGCGCGGGTATTCGAGCCATTCTTTACCACCAAGGAAGTGGGACGCGGCACCGGCCTCGGCCTCTCGATGGTGTATGGCTTCGTCAAGCAATCGGGCGGCCATGTGCTGATCGAATCCAGTCCCGGCAGAGGCACGCTGGTTACCCTGCTCTTCCCGCGTTCGTTCCTGCCATTGCCGGCTTTTGCGGAGACCGAGCCCTCGCTGCTGGACGAATCCATCGCACGCGAGGAAACCTTGCTCGTCGCCGAAGACAACGACGACGTCCGCGCCTACACCGTCGAAGCCCTGCGCCACCTCGGGTACCGAGTGCTGGAGGCGCACGATGGTGCATCGGCCCTGCGCCTTCTCGAACGGCCCGACAGCCGCGTGGACATGCTGCTCTCGGATATCGTGATGCCCGGCATGAGCGGCTGGGAACTCGCCCAGCAAGCCAAGTTGCGCAAGCCCGGCCTGCGCGTGCTGTTGACGTCTGGCTACCCCCGCGACATGGCCGCACAGAGCAGCGTCGCGCGAGGCACGACCATCCTGCCCAAGCCGTTTACCCGCGCCGACCTGTCCGCGGCGATCCGCAAGACCCTCGACACCTCTGGCGTCGAGGAGCCAGAGGGCCCGGTGCACGCATCAGGGTGATTCGGCGCGCACTGCACCGGGCTGTTCCGCACGCCCGACCACCAGCCGCACCTCGACCCGGCGATTGGGCAACAGGCACTCCAGCAGCGCCCCGCGCGGCTTGACCCCGGCGCACTGCTGCACCTGCTGGCCGTCGCCTCGGTAGCTGTAGCTGATCTTCTCGGCTGCCACGTCCTTGCCGAGCAGGCGTGCGCGCACGGTCCTGGCGCGGCGCTCGGACAGGCCCTGGTTGTAGTCGTGGCCGCGCCCGTCCATGCGATCGGCGTGGCCGACCAGCTCGACCCGCTGCAGCGTGAGCCCTTCCTCGGCGAGGCGTGCGAAGGCGCGATCCAGGCTTTCCAATGAGTAGGTCCGGATGTCGGCATCACCGTCACGGTCGAACTCAAACAGCACGTTGGCCACCAGCACCGTCGGTTCGGCGGGTGCTGCAGCCGCGGCCGGCACTGCAACCGCGCATTGGCGCGCCTGCGCCTCGGCGTCGTTGAGCAGGTCCTCGGCGATCTGGATGTACGGCTTGGCGTGGCGCCACTGCTGCTGGTTGAACTCATTGCCGGCATGCACCAGCTCGACTTCGCCGCAGGCGGCCGCTTGCTGCGCGCAGCTGAAGCCGGCGCTGCCCTGCAACGCACGCAAGCGCTGCCAAAGGTCGTCGCGCAGGTAGCGGGCGTCGTTGACCAGGGGCGTGTCGGTCGGTATCGGCGTGCTGCCCTGCTCCATCAATACCACCAGCTTCTCCGATTCACCCAGCGCAGCCTGCGGGAAATTGCTGCGGTCGTTGCGGGTGTACTCGTGGAAGGAGACGTCGAGCCAGCACTGGGCCTTGGACAAGGCGTAGTCGCGCAGCGGGCGGCCGCGGTCGTTGAGGCCGCGGATGCGGTCCTGCACGACCTGGTAGCCCTGCAGGTCGGCGGCGATCGCCTCGTCGCTGATACGTTGCGGCGGCGGTGTCAGGCGCGTCTGTGCCTGAGCGCTGCCGGCCGCGCTGGCCAGGGCGAAAACGATGCTGCAGATCAGGGCCGATCGGGTGTTGCAATAGATGGTCATCAGTCAATCCTCAGCGCACCGGGTCGCGGTAACGGACCGGGTCCGGACGGAACAGGTCTTCGTCGAATTTGAAGCGCAGCCGCAGGAAGAAGCCCCGCTGCGTGTACTCATAGCCGGACAGGTCGCGGTCACCGTCGAAGCCGGACCCGTTGTAGCCGGCCGACAACCACAGGTTCTGCCGCAGCAGGCGGCCCACTTCCAGGCCGTAGCCATACTGGTTGCCGCCGTCCTGGCCACGAAAACTCGCCGCCAGCACGCCGATGTCCCAGTTTTCGGTGATGTCGTAGACAATCCGGGCGGAGACCAGCACCGCGCGGAAGCGGCTGTCCACGCGCCCGCCGTCGGCATAGGCGAAGCGGTCCTGCTGCCACTTGCCAGCCACGCGCCCGGTCAGCCACCACGGCCGCGACGGATGCCAGTCGGCGTGGGTGGAGACGATGTGCGCGCGGGTGCGGATGTCCTGGCTGCTGCCATCCACCGCCTGGCCATCGACCAGCATCAAACCGCTCTCGTCGCGTTCGAGCTTGTACTCGTAGCGGGCCAACGCGTTGACCCGGTTGGTGTCGGTATCGCGATAGGCCAGGCCGAGCTGGAAGCGGTTCTGCAGCACGTCGCCGCGCGCGGCGTAGTCGGTGGACAACAGGTAGTTGCGGCCCAGCAGGGTCCAGTCACGGCTGAGCTTGCGCGCCAGCATCAACTGCACCAGCGTGGTATCGAAGGCCTCATCGGTCTCGGTCTCGGCAACGTCGCCGCTGATCCGGTGTTCCAGCCGCACCGCCCCGCGCCACAGCGGGTTGACGCCGTAGTCCAGTGCCAGCGCCAGCCCGGTGGCATCGCCGGTGTTGCCGTCATAGACCTTGACGTGCTCGGCCGAACTGCTCAGGCGCACCCCTTCGGCGATATCCCAGTTGTTGCGGATACCCGAGGCAGCCTGCACATCGCGGCCGCTGATGGCATCGCGCAGGCGGTACTCGGAGAACGCCTGGGTGTCGCGCACGTAGCTGCTGTCCACGCCAAACACCAGGGCATCGGCCTGGCGGTCGGTCGTGGTGATGCCGTAGGCACTGGTCAGGCCGGTCTGGCGTTCGTAGCGGCCGTACAGGCGGCTGCGTTCGAACGCCTGGTAGTCGATGCCTGCGGCGACCCGGTGGCGATCCTCGCCCGACACGCTCTGTTCGTACTCGGCGCCGAGCGTCAGCTTCTCGCTCATGCGATAGCCAGCGCCCAGGCGGGCACTGTCCGACTCCAGGCGCGTGCCGACCGGCAAGTCGCTGGCAGTACCGGTGATGGCACTGCTGGAGCCAATCACCGGCAGCCCGGTCAGCGGGTCCAGCGGTTGCTGGCCGTAGCCCAGCGCGCCACCGCCGGCGCCGGTGGCGAAGCCGCCGGTCAACCCGCCCGCATTGCCATAGCCCAGCGGCGTGCTCCAGGGCGAATAGGCGCCGACGGTTTCACGGATCGCGCGCAACCCCGCATCCAGGGTGAGCTTGTCGGTGGCGTCCACGCGCACGCCGGCGCCGCCGGCATTGCGCTCGCCGCCCTCGGGGTTGCGGTCTTCGCTGCGCAGGCCTTCCAGGTACAGGTCCCAGCGCGGATCGAGGTGGTATTCGAGGTTGAGGTTGTATTCGCCGCGCCCGCCATACAGCGGCGAGGCGGGGTTGTTGAAGCCCGGATCGGTACGTCCTGCGAACAGGTTGGCGTCGATGCGTTCGCCGTCATGGCCGAACTCCACCCGCCAGGCATCACCCTCGACTTCGCCGGTCAGGTCCTGCAAGCCGGGCGTGGCGACCTGGTTGATCGAGTTGGTGTTGATATCGCTCTGGGTGCGGGCGAACTCCACCGCCAGTGCGGTGTTCTCGCCAAAGCGATACCCGGCATTGGCACTGCCCATCCGGAAGGCAGCGAACGGGTTGCGGTCTTCGACCACGGCTCCGCCTACTTCCAGCGCATCGGTGACCCGCAACTGGCCGTCGGCGCCGTATACCCAGAAGGTCTCGGTGCCCTGGTCCAGTTCGTAGGTGATGCGCAGCGAGACCGGATTGAGGTTGCTGTCGAAGGTCGGCAGGAACTGATTGAGCAGGATGCGCCCGGAGAACGGCTCGAAGCTGTAATCCACCAGGCGTGCCAGCGGTTGCACCGAGACGATGCGCGAGGGCTGGTTGCGGTCGCGAACCACGACTTCGACCCGCTCGCTGCCCTCCAGCACCGCGCTGTTGCGCAAGGCATAAGGCCCGCTGCCCTGGCTGGCGAACTCCTCGATCACCTGCCGCAACGAATCCTGGATGGCGAACACGTTGGAGCGCAGGCGTGCGTTCTCGTAGTGCCAGCCCAGTCCGGTCGCGGTGCGGTTATAGGTGCCCAGGCTGCGCTGCGGCAGCGTGCCGCGGCTGCCGATCCCGGTTGCGGTGGCGAGGGTGTCGCCGGTCTGGAAATCGCCGTACAGCAGATAGCTGCGCTGGTTGTCCACGCGCACATACAACCGTTCGGCCGAACGCGCATCGAAACCGCGCAGCGAAGCATCGCCATAGACCGGGTAGAACTCCTCCGGCTGGATATCGCGCAGCAGGCGGCCGCGCACTTCCTTGTCCGAATCGTAGGCGGCGGTGAGCAGGTACTCGCCCTTGATCCGGCCCTTGACGAAGAACGCGGTGCGCGCCGCGGCATTGGCCTTGCCGTGATTGAACTGCTTTTCCCAACGGCGGATGTCGCGCTCGAACACGTCGTCGTGGTCGACCGGCGCGATCAGGCCACTGTTGTCGCGGCGGCCGAAATTGATCACGCCCTCGACCAGGCCGGTGGCGATCATCTCGCGCATTTCCGGCACGAAACCGATCGTGCCTTCGGCGCTGAGACCGTTGGCTGTCACGCGCAACAGCACATCCTGCGGCTGATCCGGGGCGAGCAGGTCGAACTGCGCCACGCCATCGTTCACCGCCAGCTGCACACCGGGCATCACCTTGTCGGCATCTGCCGCGCCCGGGCCCAGTTCATCGGTACGCGAACCCGGCAGCAAGATACGGCCGCCACTGTTTTCCAGCGTCGCGAAGGTGGTGCCGGCAGCGGGTGCACCGTTGCCATCGAACACACGCACGGTGACGTGCACCGGGGTCTGGCCATCGGCGGGCACGCCGTCGCGGTCAACTTCGACCACGACCTGCGCCTGGTCGGTATGGTTGGCCGCCGCAACGGTGCGCACGTCCGCCTCGATGCTGGCCGGGCTGCGTGGATATAGCGCCGTTGGCTCGCCGAGCACCGGCGTGAAGCGGCTGCTGCCGACGTTCTGTTGCGCCATCGCCGGCAAGGCAGCGAGCGCGCACGCCAGCAGGGTCAGCCGCGGCGCGCGGCGGTTCACGGGCCGGCTCATGGCTGCACCTCCGGGTTAGCAGGCGCAGCGGGCGTTGGCAACGCCCGTGGCTTGACGATGACCGGCGACTGCGCCGCCGTGTCGGTGGCTTGTTGCGGCGCACGCGCCGGCTTGCTGCTGAAGCGCAGTGGCGCCTGCGCGTTCTCACGCTCAGGTGCGCGCACCTCGCCCTGGGTGCGGCGCGCCTTGACCTGCTCCAGCACCGGGTTGGCGCAGCTGCCCTCGATGAAATCGGCGCGATGCAGCTCGCCGTTCTTGAGATCGATGAACAAGCTGTCGGCATCGCCCAGGTTGCGGTTGCTGCTGGTGGTCAGGCGCGCACCGTTCGGCAGCGTGCTGGCATCGACCTTCAGCGTGTGGCTTTGCGCCGGCAGGCCGCAGTAGCTGTACTTGCCTTCCGAATCGCTGATCAGCCAGGTGCCGTCCTCGAAGTACAGGCGCACGCCGGGAATACCGATTTCCTCGGCGTCCTGCACATGGTTGGCGTTGCAATCCACGAACACCTTGCCCAGCACACAGCCTTCGCTGGCGAACACACCTCCGGTCACTCGCACGCGGTACTGCGCCTGGTTCGACGGCAGCGAGCCGGAACGCGGCGCCAGCGAGACCGGATCGATGCAACCGCCGGCGATCGAGCAACCGTGCGCCTGGGCGCGGTTGATGCCATCGCCCTGCTGCGCGCCCACGCCGATCCGCACCCGGTAGGTCAGTGCAATCTGCTGGCCGACCTGGATCGGCCCGGTGCTGAAGCCCAGGGTGGGCCCGGGCTTGCCCAGGGGCTCGGCCACGGCCGCGCCGTTGGCCCGCGCGGTGCCTTCGATGTAGGTGAAGCCGCGCGGCAAACGGTCGACCACGTTGACCGTCTGCAACGCACTGCCGGCGGTCTGGCGAATGGTGATGGTGTACTGCACGGTGTCGCCGATTTCCGCGCTCTGGCGATCGCCGGTCTTGGTGATCGCCAGGCCGGTGTCGACCGCGGTATCCAGCGGTACGTGGTTGTGCACGATGTTGGCCACCGCCGAGCCCGCGAACAGGCTCAGGTAGTACGCGGTGGCCGGGCCGACCGCGCCGCTGGGTGCGTGCGCATCGGGTTGTACATCGATGCGCCCACCCGCTTGCGCCGGCGGCGACAGCGGCTGCGACTGCGCCGGGATCAGGGTCGAGGTGAAGCGGTAGCCGCCGGGCGGGGTCACGCTGAGCGTGAACTCGCACCGTGCCGGCGCCGCCGGGCCGAACAGGAACTGGTAGGCGCCGTCGGTGCCAACCGTCATCGACACCGCATTGCCCTCGACGCGGTAACCGCCGCTGCTGGCGTTGAGCAGGCTGCTGGCCGGATCGAAACCAGCACACACCCCGGCCGGCGACAGGGTGACGATCGAACCGGGCACCGGTTCGCGCGTCACCGCGTCGTAGACCACGCCGCTGGGATCGACCGGCAGGCTCTGCTGCGGCAGGTTCTCGCCGGCCTTGAGCACGACTTCCAGCTGGCTGATACCACCGTCACTGCTGGCGCACGAGCTGGTATTGCCGCTGGCGATCGCGGCATCGGCGGCGCAGCTGGCCACCGCGCCGGCGGCGGTCTCGCCGCTGACCGGCCAACCCCACACCACGCCGGAGCCGGCATGGCGGAAGCGCAGCTGCCATTTCTTGCCCGGCACCACATCGCCGATGCGGTAGCTGCCGTCAGCCGCGGTGGTGACGCTACGCGCCACCTGGCCGTTGGCCGGATCCACCAGTTCCACCGTCCACGCCGACAGGCGCTGGTCGGCACCGTCGAGCACGCGCACCTGCTCGCCGCTTTCCAGCCACACCGTGCCGGAAACCGACGCGGCCAGCTGTACCTGCGTGGGCAGGCGGCAGGCGTTCTGGGTGATCGCCGGATCGCAACTTTGCAGCTGCGTCACGTCGCCCTCGAACGCACCGCGTTCGGCCGGCGTCGGCGCACGATTCGGGTTCTCGCCGCCGCCTTCAACCAGCACGGCGTTATTGATCGGCTCAGCCGTGGCCGCGGCCACGCTGACGTGCACCGGCACCTGGATGGCATCGGCCAGGGTCGCGCCGGCCGCTACCACGGCCTCGTTGCGGCAGCTGAAGCGCGACTGGCCGCTGGCGCCGGTACAGACCCAGCCATTGCCGACGGGCGCACCGGCCAGCACCACGCCGTTGGGCAGGCGCTCGTTGACCACGTACGGGCCGCGGCTCGGCTGCTGGCCGACGTTGCGCACGCGGATGACATAGGCGGCATCGTTGTTGACGGTGAACTTCTCCAGCGTGGCGCTCTTGCTGACCACCATGTCCGGCGAATCGCCGATCTCGCCAAAGTTGTTCTCCAGCGACTGGCCGCCGATCGGCAGCGCGATCGCGCTGATCGCCGAGGGCAATACTTCGCGCGCGCTGGCCGTGCCGACTTGGGCCCCGCCGATGTTGCCGGCGCTGGTGATGCCGTTGAGCGTGCTCGGCGGCTGGTCCGGTTCGGTGACGACGTAGGTGCCCGGGCGCAAGCCATCGAAGCGATAGTTGCCCTGTGCGTCGGTGGTGATCGTCGCGCTCACCGGCTGGCCGAGATCGTCGCTGCCGCTGAGCACGATGCGGACCCCGGCGATACCGGCTTCGCTGGCTTCCGCCAGGCCGTTGTCGTTGTTGTCGCCGTACACCCGGCCGGCAATGCCGCCGGCGGGCAGCTCGCCGAAGTTGTGGTTTTCGGCATTCTGGTTGACGCCGAGCACGATCGCGGCGATAGCCGAAGGCGTGGTCCCGACCGCGGTTGCAGTGCCGCCCAGGGTGCCGGCCACGGTGCGGCCGTTGCGCGTATTGGCCGGCTGCTGCGGCTCGCTCACCGTGTAGGTGCCCGGGGGCAGTTCACCGAAGGCATAGCGGCCATCGGCATCGGTCACGGTGTCGCGCGTGACCGGGTTGCCCTGGGCATCGGTGCCCTGCAGTTGCACGCTCACCCCGGCGATGCCGGTCTCGTCGCTGCCGACGACGCCGTCGTCGTTGCGGTCCAGCCACACCCGCCCGCTGACGCCGCTATTGAGCGGAATCTCGCCGAACAGGTTGGCGGTCGATGCGCTGCCCGGTTGCAGCAACGCAATACCGGTGATGGCACTGGGTACCGTGGCCACCGGCGTGGCCGTGCCCATGGATGCACCGGCGGCCTGGCCCGGCGTGGTGATGCCGTTGCTGGTGCCCGCCGGCTGCTGCGGCTCGACCAGGCGGTAGTTGCCCGGACGCAGCCCTTCGAAAGCGAAGTGGCCCTGGGCATCGCTGCGTACGTCCACCTGCACGTTCGCGCCAGTGTCATCGGTGCCGTGCAATTCCATCGCCACGTTGGCGATGCCGGTCTCCTGCGCGCCAGATTGCGCGCCATCGTTGTCGGCGTCGAAGAACACCGTGCCGGCCACCGAGACCGGCAGGATCTCGGCAAAGTCATTGTCGATCGAAGCCTTGCCGGCGGGCAGCACGATCGCGCTGATCACGCTGGGCGTGCTGGCCACGGCCGAGGCAGTGCCGCTGCTGGCGCCATCGATGGTGCCGGCGCGGGTGACACCATTGAGCGTGGTTACGCCGCCCACCACGGGCTGTGCGGCCTGCTCGCTCACGCTGTAGCTGCCGGCCGGCAGGTCGGCGAAGCGATAGGCGCCGTTGGCATCGGTGATCGCCGCTGCCACCGGCTGGCCGAGCGCATCGCGGCTACCGGCAGGCAGTTGCAGCGTTACCCCGGCGATGGCGGGTTCACCGGCATCGCGCACGCCATTGTTGTTGGCATCCAGGAACACCGTGCCCGACAAGCGCCCGGCGAGTTCGCCGAAATCATTGCCGCTGGAGCCGGTCAGCGGCAGGTTGCTGACGCTGATGCTGTCGGTGGGGTGCTCGCGACCCTCGGCCAGGCCGACCGGTTGGGTTTCCTCGATCCGGTAATCCTGCCCCGAGACCGCGCCACCGTAGCTGTAGTCGCCATTCGCATCGGTGGTGACTTGCGCGCTACTGTCGTCGGGCGTGCCGAACACGCCGTCCACGCCAGCACCGACGATCGTCAGGCTTACGCCCGGCAGGCCGGCGTCGCCGCCGTTGTCGTCGCCGTCATCGTTGCGGTCCAGGTACACCTTGCCGCTGATGACGGCGTTGGCAAGCTCGCCAAAGTCGTAGCCGCTCGCATCCTGGCCCGCATTGATCGCGATCGCCGACACCTGGTTGGCGATGCTGGCATCGCCGGCGCTGGCGGCATTACCGACGACGTGCTTGCCATCGATGTAGCCGGCCGGCTGGACCTGGGTGACGGTGTAGGCGCTGCCGGCCAGCGGTGGCAACAGATTGTCGAAGCGGTAGTGGCCGGCGGCGTCGGTCTGCACGCTCAGGTTGACTGCATTGCCGAGACTGTCGGTGCCGATCAGGGTCAGGGTCGCGCCGGCGATCGGACGCTCGCCGCTGTCGAAGGCGCCGTTGTTGTTGCTGGCAGCATTGCTGGAGAAGTCTTCGAACACGCTGCCGGCCAGCGAGCCGAGCTTCTCGCCGAAGTCGTGGTACTGCGATCCGGTCGCGGGCAGCGCGTTGATCTGGACCGTGCCGGAGGCGTTCTCGGTCGCGTTGCCGTAGCCGTCCGGCTGGGTCTCGGTGATGCGGTAGGCCTGGCCAACCACCAGCGTATCGAAGTGATACTCACCAGTGGCATCGGTCTGCACCGACTGCGGCGCCGAGTCGTCGGCATTGCCGAACACCCCGTCGGCACCGGCGCCGGTCAGGGTCAGCGTGACTCCCTGCAAGCCGCCGTTCGGCTGCGAGTGCACGTTGCCGGCATCGGCACCATCGAAAGCGCCATTGCCGTTGCGGTCCAGGTACACGCGGCCGCGGATGCCGGCCACAGCGTCTTCGCCGAAATCGAAGCCGGTGCCGTCCACGCCCGCGCCCAGGTCGATCTGGCTGATGCGGTCGGTGCTGGCCGCGTCGCCCGCTTGCGCGCTTCCAACGGTGCAGCCGCTCGCGCAAGCTGCGCCACCGATCGAGCCGGCCGTCACTGCGGTCGAACGATTGCGGTAGCCACCGGCCGGCAGCGGCTGGCGCAGCGTGTACACGACCAGCGGATCGAGGTTGTCGAAGCGATAGCTGCCGTCGGCCGCAGTGGTGGTGGTCGCCACCACACTGCCGGTGGTCGCATCGAGCAGCTCGACGGTAGCGCCGGCAATGGCGCCATCGCTGCCGGCGTCGCGGCGATCATTGAAGTTGCTGTCTATGTAGACATGGCCCGACAGCGAGGGCTGGCGCACCTCGGGGAAGTCGTAGCGCAGGGCGCTGGTGTTGGCGACCAGCGGCACAGCGGTGTAGCGCGAATCCGGGTTACCGGCGGCATAGGTGCCTCCCAGCGAAGGCGCGTTGGCACCGGCGCTCGGCGGGTCGACCGGGCCATTGCGCAAGCCGGTCGGTTGGGTCTGGGTCACGCTGTAGCCGCTGGCGTCGGCCGGCGACAGGTCCTGGAACGAATAGCTGCCGTCCGCCGCAGTGGTGGTGCTGCGATTGACGCTGTTGCCGTAGGCGTCGGTGCCGCTCAGGACGATGGTCACGCCAGCGATACCGGGCTCGCCGGCCTGGCGCACGCCGCCATTGGCACCGCTGCGATCGCGGTCCTCGAATACGCGGCCGCCCAGGCTGGCGCGGGTCACCAGGATCGGTACGGTGGCGCTGTTGTTGCCGTTGTTGCGATCGATCTGTTCGGTGGCGACGGTAGCGGTGTTGTTGATCGCCGCCGCACCCGGCCAGGTATCCCAGCGCACCGGGACCACGATGCGGACCTTGCCGCCGACGGTGACGTCGCCCAGGCGGCAGGTCAGCGCCGCGCCCGCTTGCGTGCAGCTGCCGCTGCCGTTGGGCACTTCGCCGCCGCCACCCGGCGGCAGCGGACCCTTCTTCTGCCAGCTCACCGGACCGGTGACCAACAGGCCGGCCGGCAAGCTATCGGTGATCACCGTGCCGGTGCCATTGAGCGGGCTGCTGCCGCTGCGGTCGCGCGAAAGGCTGGCGCCAGGACCGTTGTTGATGCCGTCGATGACATAGAAGAACGGCTGCCGCAGCGACACGCCCTCCACGTTCGGGGCCACGGCCACGTCCGGATCGGCGTCCGGCGCGGTAGTGACCACGTGCTTGCTCACGCCCATGTCCGAAGCGGCGCGAATGGTCGTGTCCTGGGTGGCTTCGTCGTTGGCGCTGTTGCTATCGGCTTCGGCCGAGCTGGCCTGGGCCACGTTGAGTACGGTATCGCCGGCTGCGCCTGGCGGCGTGTCGTAGCGGTAGCGCAGGAACAAGGTGCTGGTCTGGCCGGAAGCGACCACGCCGGCGACGTTGGTGCCGAAGCCGATACCGGGCATCAGGCAGTCGAGCACCAGCGGCGCACCGACGGTCGGGTTGCTGCCGCTAACGATCGAGCACGCGGCGGGGGAAAACGGCCCGGCGGTAGAACTCGATGCACCGACGAAGACCACCGTGCGCCCCGCCGGCGGAGTGAAGGTATCGCGCAGCCGCACGTTGGTGGCCACCGACGGGCCGTTGTTGCGGATCGTCACCTGGTAGGTGATCAGGTTGGCAGCCGCGTTGACCGCGTCGAAGCCAAGCGGATCGACGCCACCGGAGAAACCGGTGTCGATCTTGTTGGTGATCAGGTCGACCTGGCCGCTTTCAAACGGCAGCTGCGCGCTCTTGCTGTCGTCGGCGGTGTTGCTGTTGAAGTCGTAGGTGTTGCCATCGACATCGGTGCCGGCGGTGGCATCACCCTGGCCGTCGCCATCGAGGTCGATGACGAAGTCGGCGAGGTTGTCGAACTGGCGCCCGGTATTGGCGGCGTTGACGTTCGGACGGATGACTACCTGCAGGGTTTCGGTCTGCTGGTTGGCCAGGTTCGGCAGCGCGGGACACACCACACTCACCTGGGCCGGCGCGCCGGTGGTGTTGGCGTACGAATTGCCGCCGGCGGTAGCGGTGACGGTCACGCCGGCACCCGCGGTGGCGGTACAGGTGCGAGTCCCGGCGCCGGTGCGTTGCGCCGATATCAGCACGAAGCCGGAATCATTGGCCGGCAGCGTGAACACGTCGCGCAGGATCACGCCCGGTACCGAGGACGGGCCGTCGTTGACGTAGGACATCACGTAGGTGGTGTTGACGCCGGCGCGCCCGGGCGTGCCCGAGGCGATGGTCTTGGCGCTGGTGACCACGTTGGCCACGCGCGCGATGCGGATCCAGTCCGAGGCCTGGTTGTTGCTGCCGTTGAGCTCGCCTACCGAACCGGCCACGGCGGCGTTGATGCCGACCCCTGCGGTGTTGCAATACGCACCGGTGACGGTGCTGCCGCCGCAATTGGTGCTGCCTTGCGAATAGCTGTCGAACAGGGCGCGCCTGACCTGGATGACAATCTGCACGCTTTGCTGGTTGGCCAGCGCGGTCGTGCCCGAGCTGCACGCCACCGAGGCGCCGTTGATGCTGCATTGCCAACCGGCCGGGGTGGTGGTCACGCTGAGCTGGGTACGGCCGGACACGAAGCCCGGCACCGTGTCGTTGACGACGACGCCGGTGGTGGCGTCCGGCCCGTCGTTGGTCACCGTGAGGGTGTAGGTCAGCGTGTCCTGGTTGGCGGCCAGCACGTTGTCGGCGGCGCCAGGGCCGTTGGTCTGCTTGCTGATGACCAGATCGGCGCGTTCGTCGGTGGTGCGGGTGCCGGCACCCGAGCAGTCGTTGGCGGGCTCCGGGTCGCGGTTGATGCCGTTGTCGGTGAGCGGTTCGATCGAACTGCCCGAACCACCAGTGCAGGCGTTGTTGAGCAGGCTCGCCGCCGACGAGCGTGCGCGGGTGAGCAGTTGCAACCGCGGCGCCGTCGCGCCAACGGCGAGCGGGAACGCGCTGGCGCCGAGGTCGCAGGTCACGTGTTGTGGCGTGCCCGGGCTGTAGAGCACGTCAACCGCGCAGGTCCATGCGCCACTGGCGAACGACACGCCGGGCTGCGCCACGCTGCCGTCGTTCTGCAGCAACTCTTCGCCACTGGCCAGTGCGTCGACCACCTGGACCTGGCCGGTAGCTGCGCGCGGGCCGAGATTGCGCACATCGATATTGCTGGTCATGCGGCTGTCGAGGTCGCTGCCGATGCCGTTCCACACCGGCACCAACGCCGGGGTCTTGCTCTTCTGCAACGACAGGTCGGCACCGTCGGCCAGCACGGTGAAGGTGGTGCTGCCGGTGTTGTCCACCAGATTAGGATCGGGCGTATCGGCGCTGGCGGTGGCGCTATTGGTCACGTTGCCGCTGCTGTTGGTACCCGCTGCAGGCACCACGCTGGTGATGGTGAAATTGGCGACCCCGCCCACCGCCAGGCTGCCGCTGAGGGCGCAGGTGCGGGTGGTATCGGCGTTGCTGTTGGTGCACGTCCAGCCGGCAGGCGCAGTGCCGCCGGTCGCCAGGAAGCCGGTGGGCAGGTTGTCGACGAAACGCGGGTTCAATGCCGCGCTCGGACCCTGGTTGCGGACCTGCACGTTGAAGGTCACCGGCTGGCCGGAGATGGCCGGCGCCGGGGTCGCGGTCTTGGTCAGGCCCAGGTCGGCGCCAGCGGTAATGGTGGTGGTCACCGTGCCGGTGTTGTTGTCCGGCAAAGGATCCGGGGTGGTACCGGCCTGCACGCGCGCGGTGTTGACCACGTTGCCGCTGCCGGCCGTCACGCGCGCGCGAAAACTGAAGCTGCTGTTGCCGCCCGACGCCACTGCGGCGGCGTGGGTGGCCGTCATTGTCGCGGGATTGAAGGTCCAGCCACTGCCGCTGAAGCTGTTGGCCACGTACTGCACCGCGGCCGGCAGATCATCGACGACGTTGAAGCCGGCCGAGGCACTCGGCCCGGCGTTGCGCACGGTGATGGTGTAGGTGATTTCGGCACCGGCCACGACCGGATCGGGAGTGGCGATCTTCTCGATGCTCAGGTCGCCGGCCGAATCCAGGGTCGTAGCCTCTGTCCGGCGGTTGTTGGCGGCATTGGTGTCGCTGACGAAAAACGGATCGGCATCGGTAATCGTGCTGATCTGGGCGTTGCCGGCCGGAAGGGCGCTCTCGAAGCCGATGGCTCCGCGAATCTGCATCGTGCCGGGCGCGATGCCGACGGTAGAGATGGGCAACTGGAAAGTCGCCGCGCCGTCGGGATCGGTGAAGGTACCGACCAGCGTGCCGATGCGGCATTCCACGCGACGCACATTGGTGGCCGAGACGCTGCAGAAGCTCGGCAGCGGTGCGGCAGCCAGTGCGCCGGCCGGCAGGTCGAAGATCGCCACTGCGTTGGCCACGGTGTCGGCGGCACTGTTTTCGACCGTGACGCTGTAGACGACGTTGCTGCCGGCGGGTGTTGGGTCGTAGCCGGTGTCGGAAAGATTGGTGATCTGCAGGTCCGCGGCGAACGCGAGCACGGGCGCAGAGAGAACCGCGGCAAGCACGATCCGCCACCATGGGCGTGCGCTGCAAGTGGCGCTGCGTGGGTGAATCGTGCGCGCACGCGCCCGCTCGGAGGCCTCGCGGCCACCGCGTTTCAGATCGGTCATCACTGGTCTTCCCCTGTCGCGATAAACGGACCCGCAGCCCCGACGCCCGCGCGTGGATCGCGGGCGTCGCCGATGGCCGGGTTCGAGTTGCGCTTCGATCTGCGACGAACGTCACGTGCGAAGAGCGGCGCGGATTCTGCGCACTCGCCCACGGTTCGTCAATACCGTTGGCTCACCGTTTCTCACGTTTGCGCACGTGCGAGAACGCGCCGTCGGTGAAAGTATTTGCGTTGCAGCGCTTTGCACGCATCGTCAAAAAATTGGCAGCTGCTAAATCATTAACCTTCGGCCACGCTGATCACGCGCCGAGTGCATGCAAGGCGTCTTCTTTGCGCACGCGCCCCACGCAACGTGCTGGGCCACGCGCATGTGGTGACTAGTCAATGACTGACGCATCGCGTCAGTTTCGTGCGCGTTGCGCTATGCGCTCTCGGCCAGCAGATAACCTGTGCCGCGCACTGCGCGCAGCGGCAACTTGCGGCCGCACACCGATTCGACTCGCGCGCGCAAGCGATGCACCAGCACTTCCAGCCGATGCGGATCGAAGGCCGTCGAGGCCTTGGGCGAGATCGCCGCGATCAGTGCCGCGCGCGAGACCGGCTCGCCGCGCCGCGCGAACAGTTCCACCAGCACCGCACGCTCGGGGGCGCTGAGCGATAGTGCACGCGCATCGGGCGCGTGCAACGTCCAGGCATCGGCACTCAGCTGCCATTGGCCGAGCGCGTTCGCAGCCGTCGGCGCGGGCGCGTCCATCGGCACCGGTGGTTCCAATCGCCGCCACACACTGGCCAACGCGGCGGTCAACAGCGGCATGTCCAACGGCTTTACCAGGTACAGGTCCGCGCCCTGCAACAGGCCCCGGGCCATGTCGGTGCCGGCCGCCCTGCCGGTCAGCATGACGATGCCTACCTGCGGTGCCGCGGCGCGCAGATGCGCCGCCACTGCATAACCGTCTTCCCCAGGCAGGCCGACATCGAGCACGACCAGATCGAAAGCGTGCGCCAGCAGTTGCCGATACAAGGCTTCGGCGCTGGGCAATGCCTGGGCGCGGGCGCCGACCAGATGCAGTTCGTCGACGATCAACGTCGCCAGTTCGGCATCATCCTCGACCACGGCCACGCGCAGGCCATGCAGCGACACTTCACTCATGCACGATCGTCGATCAGCGCCGGCTCGCCGCGCGTGTAGGCGCCGCTGCGCGGGAACTCCAGCAAGAAACTGGCGCCGCGGGTGACGCCCTCTTCGATCCCGATGCGTGCTCCGTGGCGCTCCATCAGGCCCTGGGCCATGGCCAGGCCGAGGCCGGCATTGCCGCCTGGCTTGGTACTGAAGAACGCCTCGAAGACCCGGGCGCGCAGCGCCTCGGCAATCCCGGGGCCATCGTCCCGACAACGCAGTTGCACCACGTCACCCTGCTGCCGCGCACTGAGTTCGACCACCCCACCGGTGCCCAGCGCCTCGTCGGCATTGCCTACCAGGTTGAGCAGGATCAGCTCCAGCTGTTGGCGATCGAAATCCACCCACAGGCCGTCGGCCACATCGACCTGCAACTGGATCTGCGGCTTCAGGGTTTGCCGCAGCAAGGGCCGCAGCGAAGCCACCAGGGTGGCGAGGTCGAGCGTTTCGACCTGGCTGTCGTCGGGCCGGCTGAAGTTGAGCAGCTTGCTGCTGATGGCCGCCGCACGACTGGCTGCAGAATCGATGCCGTCAAGCGCGGCCGCTTGTGTTTGCGCATCGTCGGCGCGGCGCGCCTTGCGCACGTAGCCGGAGACCAGGCTGAGCAGATGGTTGAAATCGTGGTTGAGGCCGGCCGCCAACCGCGCCACTGCCTCGACCTTGCGCGCGTTCACCAGTTGGTCTTCGGTATGCCGGCGCTCGGCCACTTCGCGCTGCAAGTTGGCATGCGCCACGTCGAGCTGCTCGGCACGCTGCTGCGCATCGGCCAGCGCCTGCCGCAGCGCAGCGGAAGTGCGGTCGAAGATCAGCGCGATCAGCAGGAAGATCGCGCCACTGATGACGGCGTCGCCGAAGGCGTCCTGTGGCAGATCGGCGCGCACACCGAGCCAGAACGCGACCATGATGGCCACGAACATCGCCCAAAGCGCGCGTCGCCCAACCGCCAGCGCGGCGATCGCCAGCGGGATGGTCAGCACCGGTTGCTCGAAGCGCTGGCTGCCGAAGCCGCCGGCGGCGTAGCTGGCGCACACCGAAATGGCGAACACGCCCAGCAATTGGTAAGCGGCCCAGCGGTACTTGCCCCAGCGGATCAGGACCACGCCGAACAAGGCCACCGCACTGAACACCCCACTGAGCACCAGGCTGGTGAGTTCGCCCGGGCGCCACGGGGTGTCGATGGCGGTGGCGCGATATATCCACGCCAGCGGCGGCAGCGTCCCGAGCAACAGCAGCACCACTTGCAACATCGTGGCATTGCGTCGATCGACGGGGTCGGCAATCGGGGCGGCGCGTAACCACGCTACCGGCCCCTTCACCATCACCGCCCACCGCTTGAATTCAGTGCTGACTGACAAAATCCGTATCCGCGATCGTCCCCGGGGGGATTATGCGACGATCGCGGTCCGCATTTCACCGACGGCTACGTTTGGCCTTGTCGTGTAACCGACACCGCTGCCACCCGCCGCAGGGGCATCAATGCCCCATGGCGCGGATGTCCACCGCCACCGCCTCGGTGTAGGAGATGCGCAGCAAGTCGCCGCGCTTGACGTTGGGCAGCTTTGCCCGCAGGTCTTCGCGCTGCACCGCAATCAGCTGCGTGTTGCCGCGCGGGCCCTTGAGCGCGATCGTGTTGGCGACCGGATCCACCGCCACGACTTCGGTCACCAGGCTGACGGTCTTGGCGATGGTGCCACCGGGCCGGCCGCCCCTCGGCGCCACCGTACCGCCCTGGGCTGAGGAAACGCCCACTTGCGCACTGCCGGCCGGCTGCAGCTCCAGCGCAACGGCTGCTTCGTAGTCCAGGCTGATCTTGTCGCCGACATTCAACTGGTTGAAGTTGCGCACCGCCGGCCCGGCCACGAATTCCAGGACTGCGCCATCGCTGCCGGTCACCGTGACCTCACGGGTGGCCTTGTCCAGAGCGGTGATCTCGCCCTGCAGGTTTACTCGCGAGGACGCGGCCGTGAACGGGCCCGAGGGGGCGGGCGCCGCCGGTGCCGCATCGGCAGTGGGGGTGCTCTGGCAACCGCCGGCCGCCACGGCCATGGCGATGACGAGGACGGACGAGGACAGGGGCAGGACGCGCATGACGATCTCCAGGAGGAAAGGACAGGGCAGCTGCATCGGCCCGCTGGCAGGTGCATGCGCCATTGCAGCAGCTGCGGGGCCCTGCCGCTCCGGTGCAATTACTGGGTCCGCCTCAGAAAACATACTGGTCCGGGGCCCCTTGGGCGCGACACGGACCGCTCACGGGGCCACCGATAGCCTGCGGTCATGCGCAGGTTTGCCCAGGCTATTGCCGACCCCGGTTCATTGCCGCCCGGCCTTCCGGAGGATCTGTGCCTGGCGATCGCCGCCGCGCCCGAGCGCTACAACGTCGGCAAGGACAAGCCGGCGACCGTCATCGCGCGCAGCGGCGAGCGATGCGTGGTTACCGAGATGAGATGGGGCCTGGTGCCGCGCTGGTCGAAGGCGCCGGCCACGCCCTACACCACCGTCACTGCGCGCCTGGCCAAGGCCGCCGGCAGCCGGATCTATGCAAAGGCATGGAAGGAGCGCCACTGCGTGGTGCCGATGAGTGGCTATTACAAATGGGACCGCCAGCGAAACCCGCCGTGGCCGCGCTTCGTCCAGCGCCGTGACGGCCTGGCCCTGTTGGCCGCCGGTCTTTGGGAGCATTGGGAACTCGAGGGCCTGGCGCTGGACAGCTTCAGCCTGCTCACCGGCCCCAACCCCAGCATCCCTGCCCCGCTCACCGCGGACGGCCCGGTGTTCCTGGAGGCGGACACTGCACTGGAATGGCTGGCCGGGGCATTCACCGGTCCGGGTGCGTTGGAGCGGCGCGCCCATCGCATCGCCCTGGAGAGCTATCCGGTGTCGCGCGCCATCCGCGATCCGCAGCGCGATGACTATACGTTGTTGGAACCCGTCGACCCGGACGCGCCGAACGAGCCCGATGCCGACGAACACGACGTCGAGGACGACGACTAGCGCAGCGCGCGACCGCCTGTGCTGTCGATTCGCCGCACATCCGGACGTCAATTCCAGGAGCCGCCAATCCTGGCGAGCGTATCGGGAGATCCAGCATGCGCGTCATGGTGTTCGCCAAAACCACTGAAACGACCGAGCCGGCCACGCCGCCCACCGCCGAGGCATTCGCCGCCATGGACCGCTTCACCGAGGAACTGGTGCAAGCGGGGGTATGGGTGGCCGGTGCCGGCCTGAAGAACAGCGCCGATGCCAAGCGCGTCATCCTGGACGGGAACCGCCGCACGGTCACAGATGGACCTTTCGCCGAAAGCCGCGAACTGATCGCCGGCTTTTCGATCTGGGAAGTGAAGGACATGGACGAAGCGCTGGGCTGGGCCAGGCGCGCGCCCAACCCGATGCCAGGTCGAAGCGAAATGGAGATCCGGCCGTTCTACGAAGCCGAAGACCTGGCTGAGTACGTGAGTCCCGAGGAGCTGGTGGCGCCACGCCGCGATGGCGAGCGCGGCAAGCTCGGCGTGGCCTGAGTCAGTGCTTCTTGCCAGCCAGGATGCAGTCGATGCGGTCGCGAAAATGCGCCGCATCCATGCGCTCGGCCAGCTGCACGATTTCCTCGAGCTCCTGCTCCAGGCGCTGCTGGTCGAAGGCGCGGCGCGCCGGGCCGTTGTTACGGGGCACCCGCGCCGCCAGGGCGTCGAGCAGATGGTCGAGGGTATGTCGGTTTGCCATGCGCGGTAGGCTGGCGGCAGGGGCGTATAGACAACGCGAAAATGCAGGCCTGCGGCCGTCCCCACCCAAAACGATTCACCCAGCGGAGCAATTCACCAGGAGCGCAGGCGCTGGGCTAGCGGCGCAGGTCGTCCACGAACCGGGCCACGGCCTGGCGCACCTTCGGGGTCATCTGCAGCGGCTGTTGCCCCGCTGCGGCGCGCACTTGCTGCAGCAGCTCGGTCTCAGCGGGACTGAGCTGCTCGCGCGCATACATTTCATCCGCGATCCGCTGCAGCTCCGGCATGTACTCGCTCATCGCCAGGCGGAAGAATTCAACCGGGTCCACGTCCAGCGCGCGCGCCATCTGCGGGATCCGCGCCAGCGGCATCTTGGTCTGCCCCTGCTTGATCATGGATAGCACGCTGGAGCGGGGAAAACCCGCCTCGGCGGAGATCTCGAGCTGGGTCTTGTTGCTTCTTTCGATGGCCGCCGCGATGTAGTCGGCGACCTTGCTAGAGCCGTTTTCAGACATCGATTCACCGCGCACGCCACCTGAATTGGACTATAGCATTGACGTGCATCACGCTGCCGTGCAGCGCGCTTGCTGCACCCCGGCGCGTGGTGCACCATGCTTCGCCGCCGTCAATACCTTCGCAGCAAGCCTATGGCCAGCCGTGTTCCACCTTCCGCCAATGTCCTGGGCGACTTCGCCCGCGCCCACGGTTTCAGCCATGGCGTGGAGGTCAGCTGGGCCACTGCGGTAGGGCTGGTCGAGCACATGAAGGTCGCGCGCCATGTTGATCTCGGCGAACGTGAGTCCTACCTCGGCGAGCATCCGCAGCTCGGCAAGATCGCCCTGCTCGTCTCGACGATCTCGTACTGCTGGCTGTTCTCCTACGAAGACCTCGGCGCCAAGCTGCGCCCGCTGCTGTCGCTGGTCTGAGCTTGCCCGCGGTCGTTTGTCGCCCGATGGACATGTCAGTAACCGCTGATTAATATTTCAGTCAGAACTGACATATGTGCGGGCGAATGAAGTACACCTGCGAGCTGTGCCGAAATTTCTGCTCTGCCCTGCATGATCTGCGGATCGACGGAAACGACCACGTGGTGGGCCGGATCGGCCCGTGTTGCGTGCAGATCGCGGCGCAACGGGTCGAGGTGCTGCTGCAGCGCCACCCCGGCCGCCGCCACGATGCCCTGAGCATCGCCGAGTTCCGCGAACTCACCCGGCCACAGCGGCCGCCCTCGGCCAATACGTTTGGTCGCCCACGCCGCGAGCCCTGAGGCAGGCGAGCCTCAACTGACCAGGCGCAGGCGCAGTTCCTTCGGCAACGCGAACACCATCGACTCCGGCTCACCGGCCAATTCGGCGACGCTGTCGGCGCCCAGCTCGCGCAAGCGCGTAATCACTCCGTCCACCAGCACCTGCGGGGCCGAAGCGCCGGCGGTCAAGCCGATCCGGCGCTTGCCGGCGACCCATGCCGGATCGATCTCGTCGGCGTCGTCGATCAGGTAGGACTCCACGCCGTCGCGCCGCGCCAGCTCGCTGAGGCGATTGGAGTTGGAGCTATTGGGCGAGCCGACCACCAGCACCAGGTCGCATTCGCGCGCCAGGTCGCGGACCGCGTCCTGGCGGTTCTGGGTGGCGTAGCAGATGTCGTCGTTCTTCGGGCCCTGCATGGCCGGGTAGCGCGCGCGCAGGGCTTCGATGATGCCGCGGGTGTCGTCCACCGACAGCGTGGTCTGGGTGGTGTAGGCCAGGTTCTGCGGCTGCGAAACCGCGAGCGTGGCGACGTCCTCGATGTCTTCGACCAGGTAGATATGGCCCGGGCCCGCTTCGCGGCTCCACTGCCCCATCGTGCCTTCGACCTCCGGATGCCCGGCATGGCCGATCAGCACCACGTCGCGGCCGGCGCGGCAATGGCGCGCGACCTCGAGGTGGACCTTGGTCACCAGCGGGCAAGTGGCATCGAACACTTTCAGGTGGCGGCGCTCGGCCTCGCGCCGCACCGCCTGCGGCACGCCGTGGGCACTGAAGATGACCGTGGCGCCATCCGGCACTTCGTCCAGTTCTTCGACGAACACCGCGCCACGCTGCTTGAGGTCGTCGACCACGAAGCGGTTGTGCACGACTTCGTGGCGCACATAGATCGGCGCGCCCAGCGTCTCGATCGCGCGCTTGACGATCTCGATCGCACGGTCGACACCGGCACAGAAACCACGGGGATTGGCGAGCAGTACTTCCATTGTTGGTCTTGGTCCCGGCCGCGGGCGGCCGGTTGGGGGGATGGCGCTGATTATCCCGCTTTTTGCCGGGCCTTGCCGTCGAACAGGCCGAACAGGGCAATACCGACCGCACCGACGACGATCGCCGAGTCGGCGATATTGAACGCCGGCCAGATATGGTCGCCGACATACCAGAGGATGAAATCGACCACGTGGCCGTGGATCTGCCGGTCGATCACGTTGCCGATCGCGCCGCCAACCACCAGCGCATACGGCAGCGCCGCACGCCAGTCGGCGCGCGCGGTGCGTGACAGCCACCACGCCATCAGGCCGCTGATGCCGAGCGCCAGCGCGGTGAACAGCCAGCGCTGCCAACCGCCGGCATCGCTGAGGAAGCTGAACGCCGCGCCGGTGTTGTAGGTGCGGCACCAGTCCCAGAAGCCCGGGATGACCGGGATGCGCACGCAGCGGCCGCTCGGATCGAGGTCCGGCAGGCTGGACAGCACCCAGGCCTTGCTCCATTGGTCGAGGCCGATGATCGCCGCCGAGAGCAGCAGCCAGATCAGGGCATTGGGTTTGGGACGTGCGGTCATTCGGGCTGTGCTCTGGTGTTCGGTGAGGTCGCGGCACCCCGGCGCGGGGCGCCGGGGCGTCGGGGCTGAAGCCCCTCCTACAAGGGGTCAGAACCAGCGGCGAAGTTCGCCGGGCCCTTCGACATTGCTGGCGCAGCGCGCGCACAGCTCGGGGTGGCGCGGATCGGCACCGACGTCGGCGCGGTGGTGCCAGCAGCGCACGCACTTGGTCTTGGTGGTCGGCTGGGCACTCACGTAGATGTCGTCGGTACTGGCCGGGGTCACGGTGACGTCGCCGCTGATGAACAGGAAACGCAGCTCATCGGCCAGCGGCTGCCAGCGCGCCGCGCTGATGGCATCGGCGGCCACCGTGATCTCCGCTTCCAGCGCCGCGCCGATGGCGCCATTCGCGCGCATCGGCTCCAGCACCTTGGCCACCTGCTCGCGCAACGCCAGCAGCTTGTCGAAGTCGGCGGGGTTGAGCGCAGCATCGGCCGGCAGCGGCGCCAGGCCTTCGTACCAGGTAGCGAACAGCACGTTCTCTTCGCGCGCACCCGGCAGGTAGCCCCACAGCTCGTCGGCGGTGAAGCTGAGCACCGGCGCGATCCAGCGCACGAAGGCTTCGGCGATGTGGTGCATCGCGGTCTGCGCCGAGCGCCGCCCGCGCGAGTCCTCGCCCATCGTGTACAGGCGGTCCTTGGTCACGTCCAGGTACAGCGAGCCGAGGTCGACGCTGCAGAAGTTCAGCAGTGCCTGCACGATCGCGGCGAAGTCGTAGCGCTCGTAGGCGGCCTTGATCTGCTCCTGCAGCTCGTAGGCGCGGTGCACGATCCAGCGGTCCAGCGCGACCATCTCGGCCAGCGGCACGGCATGCACCGCCGGCTCGAAGCCGTGCAGGTTGCCGAGCAGGAAGCGCGCGGTGTTGCGCAGGCGGCGGTAGGCGTCGGCGTTGCGCTTGAGGATCTCCTGCGACAGCGACATCTCGTTGCTGTAGTCGGCCGAGGCGATCCACAGGCGCAGGATGTCCGCGCCCAGCGTCTTCATGATGTCCTGCGGCTCGATGCCGTTGCCCAGCGACTTGGACATCTTGCGGCCGTGCTCGTCCACGGTGAAGCCGTGGGTGAGGCACTGCCGGTACGGCGCGGCCTTGTCCAGCGCCACGCCGGTGAGCAGCGAGGACTGGAACCAGCCGCGATGCTGGTCGGAGCCTTCCAGGTAGAGGTCGGCCGGTTTCGGCAGGCCACGCTCGGGCAACACCGCTTCGTGGGTCACGCCGGAGTCGAACCAGACATCGAGGATGTCGGTGATCTTGTCGTACTGGTCAGCTTCGGCGCCCAGCAATTCGGCCGCATCCAGCGAATACCAGACATCGACGCCGTCGCTTTCGACGCGGTCGGCGACCTGGCGCATCAGCTCGGTGCTGCGCGGGTGCGGCTCGCCGGTTTCGCGGTGCACGAACAGCGCGATCGGCACGCCCCAGGTGCGCTGGCGCGAGATCGTCCAGTCCGGGCGGCCTTCGACCATGCCGGCGATGCGCGCCTGGCCCCAGCCCGGATACCAGGTCACCTGCTCGATCGCCTTGAGCGCATCGGCCCGCAGGCCGGCCTGTTCCATCGAGATGAACCACTGCGGGGTGGCGCGGAAGGCGATTGGCGTTTTGTGCCGCCAGCAATGCGGATAGCTATGGGTCAGCTTGAACATCGCCAGCAGCGTGCCGTTACCGCGCAGCGCCTCGACGATGACCTCGTTGGCCTTCCAGATGTGCAGCCCGGCCAGCACCGTGTCGCCGAATGGCGGCGTGCTCGGCAGGTAGACGCCGCGACCGTCGATCGGATTGATCTGCGCGGCGCTGTAGCGCTCCAGCAGGCCGTATTGCTTGGAGACCTGGTAGTCCTCCTGGCCGTGACCGGGCGCGGTATGGACCGCGCCAGTGCCGTCCTCGGCCGAGACGTGGTCGCCGAGCAGCAGTGGGATATCGCGTTCGGCATAGAACGGATGCGCCAGCAGCAGGCCTTCCAGCGCCTGCCCGGCGACACGGCCGTGCACCACCGGCTCGCCGGCCACGCCGTAGCGTGCCAGCGCCTTGGCTGCGAGCGCATCGGCCAGCACCAGCCAGCGCGGCTGGCCGTTGTGGGCCGGCCCTTCGACCAGCGCGTATTCCAGGTCCGGCCCCAGGCTCACCGCCAGCGAGGCCGGGAGCGTCCACGGCGTGGTCGTCCAGATCGGCACCGCGACCTCGACCCCGGCCGGCAACTGCACGCCGAAGCGCGCAGCCAGGGCCTGCGCGTCGCGCGCGCTATAGGCCACGTCCACCGCCGGCGATTCCTTGTCGGCGTATTCGATCTCCGCCTCGGCCAGCGCCGAGCCGCAGTCGAAGCACCAATGCACCGGCTTGACGCCACGGCTGAGATGGCCGTTGTCGATGATGCGCGCCAACGCGCGCATCTCGTTGGCCTCGAAGTGGAAGTCCAGCGTCTTGTACGGGTTGTCCCAATCGCCGATCACGCCGAGACGCTTGAAGTCGCGGCGCTGCAGGTCGATCTGCTCGCGCGCGTATTCGCGGCACTTCTGCCGGAACTGCACCGCATCGAGCTTAACCCCGACCTTGCCGAACTTCTTCTCGATCGCGATCTCGATCGGCAGGCCATGGCAATCCCAGCCCGGGATGTACGGCGCATCGAAGCCGGCCAGGTGCTTGGACTTGACGATGATGTCCTTGAGGATCTTGTTGACCGCATGGCCCAGGTGGATCTGCCCGTTCGCATACGGCGGGCCGTCGTGCAGCACGAAGGTCGGGCGGCCGGCGGCGTGCGCGCGCAGGCGAGCGTACAGCCCCTCGTCCTCCCAGCGCGCCAGGATTCCCGGCTCGCGCTTGGGCAGGTCGCCGCGCATCGGGAATTCCGTCGCCGGCAGTTGCAGGGTGGCTTTGTAGTCCTGGCTCACGCAGTGGCTCGCAGTCGTTGTTCGGAAAGAATGCGACGCGCTTGTTCGGCGTCGCGGTGCATCTGCTCGGTCAGTGCCGGCAGGCCGTCGAATTTTTCTTCGTCACGCAATTTGGCGACGAATTCGACCTCGATGTGGCGGCCGTAGAGGTCGCCGTGATAGTCGAACAAGTGTGCTTCGAGCAGCGGCTCGACCCCGGCCACGGTCGGCCGGGTCCCAAAGCTCGACACCGAAGGCCAGGCCTGTTCGAACACCCCGTGCACCCAGGTCGCATAGATGCCTGACAACGCCGGCGTGTGCGGGAAGCGCAGGTTGGCGGTGGGAAAGCCCAGGGTGCGGCCGAGCTGTTTGCCACGTACGACGCGGCCGCCGATGGCATACGGACGGCCGAGTAGATCAGCGGCATGGTCGAAATTGCCGGCCACCAGCAACTCGCGGATGCGGGTACTGGAAATGCGCTCGCCATGCAGGACGACCGGGGTGATCTGGTTGGCGGAAAAACCCAGTTCGGCGCCCATGCGCTGCAGCAACTCGATGTCGCCCCCACGCTTGTGGCCGAAGCGGAACTCCGGGCCGATCCAGACTTCGCGCGCGCGCAAACGCTGTACCAGGCAGCGCTGCACGAAATCCTCGGCGGTCAGGCCCGACAGCTTGCGATCGAAGCGCAGCAGGCCGACACCGTCGGCACCGAGCGCGCGCAGGCCCTCGAACTTGGCGCGCGCCAGGGTCAGCCGCGGCGGCGGGTTGTGCGGGGCGAAGAACTCGCGCGGCAGCGGCTCGAAGCTCACCGCCACCGCCGGCACGCCCAGCGCCTGGGCACGCGCCAGCGCGTGGCGCACCAGCGCGCGATGGCCCAGGTGCAGGCCGTCGAAGGCGCCGATGCAGACCACGCTTCCGTGCGGGTACAGCGTCCCGCCCTCGACGTCTCTGAATAGCCTGCTCATTCCGGTTGGGAGGGTCCCGGCCCGCGCGGGGCCGCACAATCAAGAGAATTACAAAGTATAGCCGGGCGCGCCGCGATCAATGCTCGCGCAAGTCCCGCGGACGGAAGCCCAGGGCGACCAACGCCACCAGGTAGCTCAACCCGCCACTGCCGACCAGCAGCGCCAGCCCGCCGATGCGGTGCCATTTTTCCATGGCGGTGAAGTCCGGCAGCCACCACAGCAAGCCCAGCAGTACCGCCACCATCACCGCACAGGCCAGGCCCAGGCGGGCGACATAGCCGCCCCAACCGGGCCGACGCTGGTACACCCCGCTCTTTCCGAGCCAGTACCAGAGCAGGCCGAGGTTCAAATAGCTGGACAACGCGCTGGCGATGCCCAGCGCCAGATGCAGGCCGGGCTGCTGGCCGATCGCGACCATGACGCCCTGCGCCTTCAGCGCCTCCGGCACCATCAACTGGTACAGCACCGCCAGGAACAGGAAGTTGAACGCCATGTTGGCCACCAGCGCGGCCACGCCGGCGCGCACCGGGGTGCGGGTGTCCTGGCGTGCGTAGAACGCCGGCAACACCACCTTGAGCAAAGCGAAGGCCGGCAGGCCGAAGCTCAGCCCATACACCGACAGCGCGGTCATGCGGGTGGCGAAGGCGCTGAACTTGCCGTGCTGGAACAACGTGGCGATCAATGGCTCGGCCAGCAGCACCAGGCCGAGCATCGCCGGCACCGAAATCAGCAAGGTGGTGCGCAGACCCCAGTCCAGCGCGCTGGAAAAGCCCTGGCGGTCGGTCTTGACGTGGTGGCGCGCCAGCGCCGGCAGGATCACCGTGCCCAGGGCCACGCCGAACACGCCCAGCGGCAGCTCCAGGAAACGGTCGGCCAGCGACAGCCACGATTGCGAGCCATCAACCAGGTGCGCGGCGATCACCGTGTCCAGCAGCAGGTTGATCTGCGCCACCGACGAGCCGAACAGGGTCGGCAGCATCAACGTCAGCACCTTGCGCACGTCCGGGTGGTTCCAGCCCCAGCGCGGCAGGGTGAGCAGGTCGATGCCGCGCAACGCCGGCAACTGGAACAACAGCTGCAACAGGCCGGCGACCAGCACCGCCCAGCCCAGGGCCAGGATCGGCACGTCCAGGCGCGGCGCCAGCCACAACGCGCCGGCGATCATGCACAGGTTGAGGATCACCGGGGTCAACGCCGGCATGGCGAAGCGCTGGAAGCTGTTGAGCGCCCCGCCCGCCAGCGCCGTCAGCGAGACGAACAGCAGGAACGGGAAGGTCAGGCGGAACAGATCCACCAGCAGGCCCTGCTTGGCCGGATCGGTGCCAGCCCCGCTGCCGAACAGCCAGGCCAGCTGCGGGGCAAAGATCAGCCCCAGCGCGGTCACCACCAGCAGCGCGCCGCCCAGGGTGCCCGACACTCGCGCCATCAACTCGCGCAGGCTGGCGTGCGGGCGGGTTTCCCTCACCTCAGTGAACACCGGGACGAAGGCGGTGGCGAAAGAGCCTTCGGCGAATAGCCGGCGCAGGAAATTGGGTACCCGGAAGGCAACCCAGAAGGCGTCGGTCACCGCATTGGTGCCGAACTGGGTGGAGATGACCTGGTCGCGGACCAGCCCCAGCACCCGCGAGACCATGGTCATGCTGCTGAAGGACAGCAAGCCTTTCAACATCCGGGGCTTACTCACCGACCATCCCCCTTGACAACTGACTTGACGCAAATGTTCGTGTCGATCATAATCTCGCGCTTGCTTTTTCCATTACACCGATTTTTCAGGAAACCACCACCGTGGCCAATATCAAGTCCGCCAAGAAGCGCGCCAAGCAGACCGTCGTGCGCAACGCGCGCAATACGGCCCAGCGTTCGATGCTGCGCACCGCCGTCAAGAAGGTGATCAAGGCCCTTGACGCCAACGATGCCGCCAGCGCCGAAGCCGCTTTCGCCGTCGCCCAGCCGATCCTCGACCGTTTCAGCGCCCGTGGCCTGATTCACAAGAACAAGGCCGCGCGCCACAAGAGCCGCATCACTGCCCGCATCAAGGCCATCAAGGCCGCCTGATCCGGCAGTTGCGCCGGGGGCACTGCTCCCGGCGATGTGCAAAAGCCCGGCCTTGGCCGGGCTTTTTGCATGGGCATTCGGTGGAGAGGCACTGCTAAACAAGACACCGGCCCGGGCCGGTGTTTTTGCTGGAAGGCACAAGCCTTCCAGGGACTCAGGTCGCATTGGCTTCCTGCTCGAGCGCCGCGGCGCGCTGCTGGTCGAAGAACGCCATGATGTCCTTCATGATCGGCCAGGTGCCTTCGCGGCCCAAGGCCGACACCAGGTACCACGGCCCGGTCCAGCCCAGCTCGGCCACCACCTGCTCGGCGGCCACGCGGGCTTCGTCTTCGAACATCAGGTCGGCCTTGTTGAGCACCAGCCAGCGCGGCTTGGCCAACAGCTCGGGATCGTGCTTGACCAGTTCGTGCTCCAGCAGGCGGACCTGCTCGGCCGGCGAAACCCCTTCAACCCCGCCTTCCATCGGCGAAACATCCACCAGGTGCAGCAGCAGACGGGTGCGCTGCAGGTGACGCAGGAACTGGGCACCGAGGCCGGCGCCGTCGGCCGCGCCCTCGATCAGGCCCGGGATATCGGCGATGACGAAGCTGCGGTGCGCCTCCACGCTGACCACGCCCAGGTTCGGATAGAGCGTGGTGAACGGGTAGTCGGCCACCTTCGGCGTTGCCGCCGACACCGCGCGAATGAAGGTGCTCTTGCCGGCGTTGGGAAAGCCGAGCAGGCCGACATCGGCCAGCAGCTTGAGCTCGAGCTTGAGCAGGCGCTCTTCGCCCGCCTCGCCCGGCAGCGCCTGGCGTGGCGCACGGTTGGTCGAGCTCTTGAAATGCATGTTGCCGAGGCCGCCCTTGCCGCCCTTGGCCACCAGCAGGCGATCGCCATGCCGGGTCATGTCGCCGATGACTTCGTCGGTATCGACATTCATCACCACGGTGCCGACCGGCACGGTGATGATGCGGTCCTCGCCAGCCTTGCCGTACATCTGCCGGCCCATGCCGTTCTCGCCGCGCTGCGCCTTGAAGCTGCGCTCGTGGCGGAAGTCGACCAGCGTATTGAGGTTCTCGTCGGCCTGCAGCCAGACGCTGCCGCCGTTGCCGCCGTCGCCGCCGTCCGGCCCGCCGAGCGGGATGAACTTCTCGCGCCGGAAACCGACGCAGCCATTGCCGCCGTTGCCAGCGATCACCTGGATTTCTGCTTCGTCTACGAGTTTCATGGCAATGGGTTTCGAATGAGGAAAACGGCCGCGACCAAGTCTAGCGGCAAGAATGCGCGAAGGCGGGCGCCTCGCCCTCCGGCAGGCCTTTCAGCCGCCGGGAAACAAAAGCCCCGCCGAAGCGGGGCTTGGTGTCAGCGGCGCCCCGAGGGGCGCCATTGCGTCCGGATCAGGCCTGGACGACGCTGACGGTACGACGCTTCTTGGCACCCTTGGTCGAGAACTCGACCGTGCCATCCACCAGCGCGAACAGCGTGTGGTCGCGACCCAGGCCGACACCGGCGCCCGGATGGAACTGGGTGCCGCGCTGACGCACGATGATGTTGCCTGCATCGATGGCCTGGCCGCCGTAGATCTTGACGCCCAGGTACTTCGGGTTGGAATCGCGACCGTTGCGCGAGGAGCCTACGCCCTTTTTATGTGCCATGACGGATTCTCCTTTGGCTTAGCCGGCAATGCCGGTGATTTCGATTTCGGTGTAGTACTGACGATGTCCCTGACGCTTCATGTGGTGCTTGCGGCGACGGAACTTGATGATGCGCACCTTGTCGGCGCGGCCATGGGCCACGACCTTCGCGGTGACCGACGCGCCCTTGAGCGCATCGCCGATCTTGATGCCGTCGCTGTCGCCCAGCATCAGGATGTTGTCGAACTTGATCTCGTTGCCGGCTTCGACCTCGAGCTTTTCCACGCGGAGCGTTTCGCCCTGCGCGACGCGGTATTGCTTACCGCCGGTGACCAGTACTGCGTACATGTGACGTCTCTTCTGTAGTTATTCTGAGAGTATCTGCCGCCTCTTCGGACGGACAGACCGGTAATGATAGCCCGGGGGCTGGTTTCGGGTCAAACCCCCGCCCATTGGATTTTTTGTAGGAGGGGCTTCAGCCCCGACCGGGTCCACGGTCGGGGCTGAAGCCCCTCCTACAAGGCATTCTTCACGCGGCTGAACAGCCTTTGCCTTTGCCTGCTCCGCCCCCATGTCTCAGCTCCTGAGACAGCGGTGGCAATACTGCCCTGGCGATTTGCCCACACCTGCCCCAGTCGATACGCTTCCCTATTGGCCTGCCCGGGCCAACCTCCCCCGCTCGAAGGCAACCAAGGCACCCGATGGCGCTGGACTACATCCGCATCCGCGGCGCGCGGACGCACAATCTCAAGAACCTCGATCTCGACCTGCCCCGCGACAAGTTGATCGTCATCACCGGCCTGTCCGGTTCGGGCAAGTCGTCGCTGGCGTTCGACACCATCTACGCCGAAGGCCAGCGCCGCTATGTCGAGTCGCTGTCGGCCTATGCGCGGCAGTTCCTCAGCGTGATGGAAAAGCCCGATGTCGACCACATCGAGGGTTTGTCGCCGGCAATCTCGATCGAGCAGAAGTCGACCTCGCACAACCCGCGCTCGACCGTCGGCACCATCACCGAGATCTACGACTACCTGCGCCTGCTCTACGCGCGCGTGGGCCAGCCGCGTTGCCCCGACCACGGCTATCCGCTGGAGGCGCAGACCGTCAGCCAGATGGTGGACCAGGTGCTGACGCTGGACCCGGAGGAGCGCTTCATGCTGCTCGCGCCGGTGATCCGCGACCGCAAGGGCGAACATGCGCAGGTGTTCGAACAGCTGCGTGCGCAGGGCTTCGTGCGGGTGCGCGTGGACGGCGAACTGTATGAAATCGACGCAGTGCCGGCACTGGCCCTGCGCCAGAAGCACACCATCGAAGCCGTCATCGACCGCTTCCGCCCGCGCGAGGACATCAAGCAGCGCCTAGCCGAATCGTTCGAGACCGCACTCAAGCTCGGCGATGGCATGGCCGCGGTGCAGTCGCTCGACCGCGCGGAGGCGGTGCCGCAGCTGTTCTCCTCCAAGTACAGCTGCCCGGTCTGCGACTACTCGCTGCCGGCGCTGGAACCGCGCTTGTTCTCCTTCAACGCACCGATGGGCGCCTGCCCGAGCTGCGATGGCCTGGGCGTGGCCGAGTTCTTCGACCCCGAGCGCGTGGTCGTGCACCCGGAGCTGTCGTTGTCGGCCGGTGCCGTGCGCGGCTGGGACCGGCGCAACGCGTATTACTTCCAGCTGATCGCCTCGCTGGCCAAGCACTACAAGTTCGATGTCGATGCGCCCTGGCAGTCGCTGCCGGCGGCAGTGCGCCAGGCCGTGCTGTACGGCAGTGGCGATGAGGTGATCGTGTTCACCTACTTCACCGAATCCGGTGGCCGCACCCAGCGCAAGCACCGCTTCGAAGGCATCATCCCGAACCTGGAACGACGCTACCGCGAGACCGAATCGGCCGCGGTGCAGGAAGAGCTCGGCAAGTACATCAGCGAGCGCGCCTGCCCCGAATGCGCCGGCGCCCGCCTCAACAAGGCCGCGCGCAACGTGTTCGTCGCCGACCGGCCGTTGCCGGACCTGGTGGTGCTGCCGGTGGACGAGGCGCTCAAGTTCTTCAAGCACCTGCACCTGCCAGGCTGGCGTGGCGAAATCGCGGCCAAGATCGTCAAGGAAATCGCCGAGCGCCTGGGTTTCCTGGTCGACGTCGGCCTGGACTACCTCACGCTGGAGCGCAAGGCCGACACGCTGTCCGGCGGCGAAGCCCAGCGTATTCGCCTTGCCAGCCAGATCGGCGCCGGCCTGGTCGGGGTGATGTATGTGCTCGACGAGCCGTCCATCGGCCTGCACCAGCGCGACAATGAACGCCTGCTCGGCACCCTCACCCGGCTGCGCGACCTCGGCAATACCGTCATCGTCGTCGAACACGATGAAGACGCCATCCGCCTGGCCGACTATGTGCTGGACATCGGCCCCGGTGCCGGCGTGCATGGCGGCGAGATCGTCGGCCAGGGCACCCTGCAGGACCTGCTCGATTCGCCGCGCTCGGTCACCGGCCAGTACCTGTCCGGCAAGCGCGCCATCGAGATTCCCAAGCAGCGCCACAAGCCGAACCCGAAGATGACGCTGCACCTGCGCGGCGCGCGCGGCAACAACCTGAAGAATGTCGATCTCGATATTCCGGCCGGGTTGCTGACCTGCATCACTGGCGTGTCCGGCTCGGGCAAGTCCACGCTGATCAACGACACCTTGTATTCGCTGGCCGCCAACGAGATCAACGGCGCCTCGCACACCGTCGCGCCGTATCGTGAAATCGATGGCCTGGACCTGTTCGACAAGGTCGTGGACATCGACCAGTCGCCGATCGGCCGCACCCCGCGCAGCAACCCGGCGACCTACACCGGGCTGTTCACGCCGTTGCGCGAGTTGTTCGCGCAGGTGCCCGAATCGCGGGCACGCGGCTATTCGGCCGGGCGCTTCAGCTTCAACGTGCGCGGTGGCCGCTGCGAGGCCTGCCAGGGCGACGGCATGATCAAGGTGGAGATGCACTTCCTGCCTGACGTGTATGTGCCGTGCGATATCTGCGGCGGCAAGCGCTACAACCGCGAAACGCTGGAGATCCTCTACAAGGGCTACAACATCAACGACGTGCTCGAAATGACCGTCGAAGATGCGCTGAACCTGTTCCAGCCGGTGCCGGCCATCGCGCGCAAGCTCGAGACCCTGGTCGATGTCGGCCTGAGCTACGTCAAGCTCGGGCAGAGCGCGACCACCCTGTCCGGTGGCGAAGCGCAGCGCGTGAAGCTGTCCAAGGAACTGTCGCGGCGCGACACCGGCCGCACCCTGTACATCCTCGACGAGCCGACCACCGGCCTGCACTTCCACGACATCGAAGCGTTGCTGGCGGTGCTGCACAAGCTGCGCGACGAAGGCAATACGGTGGTGGTGATCGAGCACAACCTGGACGTGATCAAGACCGCCGACTGGGTGGTCGATCTCGGCCCGGAGGGGGGCCACCGCGGTGGCAGCATCCTGGTCACCGGCACGCCGGAAGACGTGGCCGCGCACCCGGGTTCGTACACCGGCCAGTTCCTGGCCAAGATGTTGCCGACCGTGGCCTCGCGCCCGAGCCGCCCGGCGGCCGTGGCCAACAAGCCCTCGGCGCTGCCGCCGCGCAAGAGCGAACGCGAAGCGGCGGCCAAGGAAGCCAAGGCTGCGGCCAAGGCGGCCAAGGCCGCAGCGAAGAAGGCGCCTGCCACCAAGACCACCGCGACCAAGAAGGCCGCCAGCAAGAAGAGCGAACGATGAGCGACAGCCCCCACAAGATCCTCGCCCGTGTCCCGATCAGCGTGCGCTGGCGCGACATGGACAGCATGGGCCACGTCAACAACGCCAAGTACATTTCCTACCTGGAAGAAGCGCGCGTGCGCTGGATGCTCGGCGTGCCGGGCGTGTCGATGAGCGATCGCATCGCCCCGGTGGTGGCCGCCACCAACGTCAATTACCGCCGCCCGATCGTGTGGCCCAACGACATCGTGGTCGAGCTGTTCGTCGAGCGCCTGGGCAACAGCAGCGTCACCATCGGCCATCGCATCGTCGATGCGCAGGACGATGGCGTGCTGTATTCGGACGGGAATGTCGTGGTGGTGTGGATGGACACCCAGACCGGCAAGAGCGCGGCGCTGCCCGAACCGATCCGCAACGCATCCAGCTGATCGCTGCGCGCACCGCATGGCGTCGAGCCCGGTTGGCCGTCGCCAGCGGCCTGCAGGGCCATGCTGTAGGATGCAGGCGCAGGCTTGGCCTGTTTCCCCGCGTCCCGCTCGGCCCGCCGGCCTTTCGCTTCGCCCCCTCTACGCGTGATCTCGTCCTGGCTGCGACGGACGAGGCTTCCCGGAGCGAACCGATGCCTGGCTATGCGACCCGCAAGCAACTGGTCCCCATCGCGGGACACACCTACGAACTGCGCGTACTGACCGACAAGCAGCAGTTTTCCGATCCCGATGGGCATGGCGCGCGGCTGGGCATTTCCTCGGCGCAGTGGTGCCTGTTCGGCCAGCTGTGGCCCGCCGGCCGGCTGTTGGCCCAAGCAATGCAGCGCTTCGATATCGAAGGCAAGCGCGTGCTCGAACTCGGCTGCGGCATCGGCCTGGCCAGCCTGGTGTTGCAGCGCCGCGGCGCCGATATCGTCGCCTCGGACATCCACCCGCTGGCCGAACCGTTCCTGGCCTACAACGCCGCGCTCAATGCCCTGCCCGCGGTGCACTACCGCCAGCTGCGCTGGGACGTGGCGCTGGCCACGCTGGGCCGGTTCGACCTGATCATCGCCAGCGACGTACTCTACGAAAGCGACAACGCCTCGCTGCTCGCCGGCGTCATTGAACGCCACGCGTTGCCCGAAGCCGAAGTCGTGGTGACCGACCCGGGCCGCGGCAACAGCGCGCGCTTCAGCCGCCTGTTGTCGATGTCCGGCTTCTCCGTCAACGAGGAGCGCTGCCCCATGGACGACGAAGACGTTCCGCCGTATCGCGGCCGCCTGTTGCACTACCGCCGCGCCGCGGCATGAACCCGCAGCCCCTGATGCTGCACGCCCCACCCCTTCCCTGACTGGAGCCATCCCCCTTGATGAAACCCAACTACTCTTTCGAAAAGCGCCAGCGCGAAATCGCCAAGAAGAAGAAGCAGGACGAAAAGCTGGCCAAGAAGAAGCGCGACGCCGGTACCGCCGACGCCAGCGACAACACCGCTTCGGGCAACCCGGATTCCACCAGCAGCGGTTCCGGCGGCACGGGCGCATAAGCGCCCCCTTGCCCTAGCCGCTGATAGCGGCGCGCGCCTGCGACCGCCGCCCTTCAGGGCGCGGTCTTGCGTACCTGCAGCGTCGCCTCGACGGTGCGGCCATCTTCCAGCTTGAACACCACCGGCACGCTGCCGCCTTCGACCAGCGCCTGCTTCGGTTCCATCAGCATCAGGTGCAGCCCGCCTGGCGCAAGCGTCACCTTGCCACCGGCAGGGAGCGGCAGGCGCGCGACCTCGCGCATGCGGTTGACGCCGTCGGCCTGGAACGACTCATGCAACGACACATCGCCAAATGCCGCGCTGCTCGCTGCGACCACGGCCAGCGCCTGCGGGCAGGCATTGTCGAATTGGCCGAAGCCGGCCGCCATGGGCATGCTCGCGCTTGGCGGCAGGCGTACCCAGCCGCCCTGCCATTGCGGCAGGCATCGCGACGGCGCGACCGCCTTCGCACTGGCTGCGGCCGGCCTATTGTCGGCAGCGAGGACAGGCGCGGTCACCGCTAGGGCGAGCACGGCACACAGCAGGGAACGGTCGAGGATGCGCATGGCGTCTATCATAGCCACAGCCTCCCGGAGCCCGTAAATGAGCATCGACCTCCACGACCACGGCGACATCCGCGAGATCCGCCTGGCCCGGCCGCCGGCCAATGCCCTGGATACCGCGCTTTGCCGCGAGCTGATCGCCGCGATCAACCAGGCCCAGGCCGACGACGTCCACGCCATCGTCCTGTCCGGTGCGCCGCACATCTTCTCCGGCGGCATGGACGTGCCCTATCTGCTCTCGCATGGCGCCGACCGCGGCAAGCTGCTCGACAGCTGGCAGGCCTTCTTCGGCGCGGCCAAGACCCTGGCCGAGACGCGCATCCCGGTGGTCGCCGCCCTTACCGGTCATTCGCCGGCTGGCGGCTGCGTGCTGGCCTTGTGCTGCGACTACCGGATCATGGCGCGCAGCGTCGACCCCGCCCGCCCCTACGCCATTGGCCTGAACGAGGTCCAGGTCGGCCTGGCCGCGCCCGAGGGCATCCAGCGCCTGCTGCGCCGGGTGGTCGGCGCGCACCGGGCCGAGCGCCTGCTGGTGGCCGGGGAAATGGTGCCGGCCGAACAGGCGGTGCAGATCGGCCTGGTCGACGAACTGGTGGATGGCGAACTGGTCGTGGCACGCGCCATTGCGTGGCTGCAGGAGCTGCTGCGTTTGCCGCGCCAACCGATGCTGCACACCCGCGATGTCGCCCGGGCCGACCTGCGCGAGGCGCTGGCCCCGGACCTCATCCGCCTGGATCGCTTCATCGAAGCCTGGTACGCCGAGGACGCGCAGGCCGCGCTGCAGGCCCTGGCCGCGCGGCTGCGCAAACCGGCCTAGCGGCGCCCGGCAAGGGCACGGGGATGTTCCGGTCGGCCCGCTATAATTGCGCCCTGTCTCCCGCAGGTCGCTCCCTTGTCCGCAGCCGCAGCCGCAGAACCCGTCGTCTCTGAACTGATCAGCCTGCTCTCGCTGGAGCGGCTGGAGGACAACCTGTTCCGCGGCCAGAGCCGCGATATCGGCACCAAGTACGTGTTCGGTGGCCAGGTCCTCGGCCAGGCGCTGGCCGCGGCGCAGGCGACCGTCGAGAACGGTCGCCAAGCGCACTCGCTGCATGCCTATTTCCTGCGCGCCGGCGATATCGAACACCCGATCGTCTACGACGTCGACCGCACCCGCGACGGCGGCAGCTTTTCCGTGCGCCGGGTCACCGCCATCCAGCACGGCAAGGTGATCTTCTTCTGCGCCGCCTCGTTCCAGGAGCATGAAGACGGCGCCGAACACCAGGCGCGCATGCCGGAGGTCCCGCAACCGGAAGACATCGCGCCGACCGCGCCGCTGGCGCCGGAAGTGCTGGCCAAGCTGCCGGTCAAGGTGCAGCGCTGGCTGACCCGCGGCGGCCCGTTCGAATTTCGCCACGTCTACCCGCGCGACGAACTCAACCCGCCCAAGCGGCCGCCGTTCCAGCAGATGTGGCTGCGCCTGAGCGACCCGATCGGCGACGACCAGGGTCTGCACCGCGCGTTGCTGGCCTACGCCTCGGACTTCCAGTTGCTCGGCACCTCGACCTTCCCCCACGGCATCAGCTACTACACCCCGGGTGTGCAGATGGCCTCGCTCGACCACGTGCTGTGGTTCCATCGCCCGTTCCGCACCGACGACTGGCTGCTGTACTCGCTCGACAGCCCGACCGCGCAGGGTTCGCGCGGCCTGGCGCGCGGGCAGTTCTTTACCCGCGACGGCGTGCTGGTGGCCAGCACCTCGCAGGAAGGCCTGATCCGCGTCGTGCGCGATGGCGACAGCCACGCGGTACCGGCCAAGGACTGACATGCGCAAGGTATTCAGCAGCCAGCGCGTGGAAACCGCCGAGGGCGTGGCCAAGTTGCTGCGCGAGGCCGGCATCGACGTGCGCCTGACCAACGGCCGCTCCTATCGCAGCCGGCGCAGCGGCCAGTTCAGCTATCTCGAGGAAGGCAGCGCGCAGCTGCATCCCACGGTGTGGGTGGTACGCGCCGACGACCAGCCGCGCGCGCGCGAACTGCTGCGCGAGGCACGCCTGCTCGACACTACCCGCCGCGATCTGCCGTTTGCGCAGTACGCCTTCGCCGAAACGCCTGAAGCGCAGGCGGCGGGCACGCGCAACTGGGCCTGGCGCATCCGCATCGGCCTGCTGGTGGTGATCGGCGTGGTCGCCATGTTCATCATGATCTCGATGAAGCACCGGCACGCCGCCCCGACGGTGGCACCCGCGGCGCCGGTGGCGACCCCGGCGCAGCCCGCCGCAGCGCCACCGGCCGCAAGCCCGCAGCAGACTCCACCGGACGACACTTCCCAGGACGATCCCTCGCGCGTGCGCATCCAGCCGGCGCAGTGACGGCGGCGGCGATTCGCCGCCCGGTCACATCCGCGCCGGAGTTGCGTCATGGTGGGGAACCCGCACGGACCCCGCCATGACCGCCGAAGCCCTGGACCAGATGTTGCAGCGCGAACTGCCGACCGCCGCAGCCGGCTGCCAGCAGGCGTACGGCCGCATCGTGCAGGCGTGCCAGAACACCGTCACCGCCATCGCCCTGGCGATCACCCGCGACGTCGGCGCCAGCGAAGACATCGCCCAGGAGGCCTTCCTGCGCGCCTGGCAACAGCTCGCCCGCCTCAACAACCCCACCAGCTTCCTGCCCTGGCTACGGCAGATCACCCGAAATCTCGCCCGCGACTGGTTGCGCGCGCAGCGCCACCGGCCGCTCTCCGGCGAAGCGGCCGAACTGGCGATCGGCATGGCCGCCGACCCCGGGCTGTCGCCGGCCGAGCAATGGCAACGGGTCGAGGAAGAGATCGCCGCCGAAGAACTCATCTCAGCGCTTCCGCCGGAAAGCCGCGAGACCCTGTTGCTCTATTACCGCGAGGGCCAGCGTTCGCAGCAGGTGGCGCAGTTGCTCGGCCTCAGCGATGCCGCCGTGCGCAAGCGCCTGTCGCGTGCCCGTGCCCTGGTCCGCGAACAGATGCTGGCGCGTTTCGGCCAGTTCGCCCGCGATAGCGCGCCAGGCGCCGCCTTCGCCGCGGCGGTGGTGTCGGCGGCGATGATCATCGCGCCTGGCGTGGCCGGCACCACGATTGCCGCCGCCACCCTCGGCGCCGGCCTCGGCACCGCCGGCAGCGCCTCGAAGATCGGCGGCGGGCTCGGGGTATCGGCGCTCTCCGGCGGCACCGCCCTGGGTTCCTTGGGCGCGGCCATGCTCGCGCGCGCCGACGCCGTACCGACCCAGGCCTGGCTCATCGTCACCGGCGCACTGCTGGTCGGCTTTGCCACCACCTACGCCAGTGGCTTCTACCTGTTGAGCTACGCCGGCAACGACCTCGAACGCACCCAGCTGCGGCGCCTGATCCGGCAGATGATGCTGGCTGCCACCGCCTGCGCGATGTCCACGCTGGTCCTGAGCCTGGCTGGCGCCGGCATGGGCTGGATCCTTGGCGGCCTGGCCGCGGGCATGTGCGTGGTGAACTACCAATGCCTGGTGACCTTGCCGCGCGTGATGCGGCCGCTGCTGGCGCGCGACATGGCGCGCAGCGGTCGCCAGCGGCCAAGCTGGATCTACCAGAGCACATTCGGGCGGCCGGCGGTGATTTGGTCGAATGTGTTTGTGTTGGGGTGTGCTTTGTGGTCGTTGCACGTGAGTTGAGTTGGGGTTTTTTTGGGAGTTGCGCTGGTTGGGGCGGTGTAGTGCGGCGGCTTGCGGCAGGGGCCTCGCCCCGACGGGGAGGGGGTTCGCGTTGTCGACAGACGTCCCTGTGCTGACGCCACCGCCGTGGGCCATCCATGGCCCACTGAACCCCCTCCCCGCCGGGACGATGCACGGCGCTTTGAAGTTCCCACTTCGTTGATTGCGCAACGGAGAGGGGAGGTGAAGAGCAAGAACAAGAGCAAGAGCAACTGCAAACCGCTTGGCTTGTGCCCTTGCTTTCCCCCTTCCCCCTACCCGTTGCGTCCACTGACGAAGTGGGAAAACGAGGCGCCTGGCGCCGTTTCGGCGGGTAGGGGCTTCATCGGACCATGGAGGGCCCGCGGCGATGGCGTCAGACAGGACGTTTGCCCGACAGCGCGAAGCCCCTACCCGCCGGAACGGGGCCCGCACCGCAAGCCGCCAATCCAACCGCCGCCCACGCAAGCGCAACCCCCCAAAAAAAAATCCCCGCGCATCACTGCACGGGGATTCGTCGATCGGCGCCAGTACAACAATTACTTCGCAGGTGCAGCCACAGCATTCGACTTTGACGCCTGCGCCTTGCCACCGTCATGGTCATGGTCATGGCCATGCTCACCTCGCGGCCCATGCCCGAACCCACCGCGCTTGGCCGAGGCGGCATCGAACTCGGCCTTGCTCAGCTTGCCGTCCTTGTCGGTGTCGGCGGCGGTGAACCAGGCGTCGCGCGACTGCTTCATGCGCGCCTGGAAGTCGGCCTTGTCGATATAGCCGTCCTTGTTGAAATCCATCTTGTCGAAGCGTTCGGCGAACTTCGGATCGGCCTTGGCTTCCTCGCGGCTGATGCGACCGTCCTTGTTGGTGTCGAGCTTGGCCATGCGGTCATGCCCGCGATGACGCCAGTCGCCACGGTTGGGCAGTTCGTCGCGTGACAGCTTGCCGTCCTTGTTCTTGTCCAGGGTGTCGAAGTTCTGCGCCAGGCGCGGCGCCTTGGCGGCCTCGGCCCGATCGATCACGCCGTCGCCGTTGCTGTCGAGCTTGCTCAGGCCGCGCGGGCTGCCATCGCTGGGCGGCGTGTCGACGGCGAAAGCGGAAGCACTGCTCAGGGCGGCCAGCACGGCCAGGACGATGAGGGGCTTGCGAAAGGTCATGGACTTGCTCCGTTGGGGATACGAAGGATCCCGGGCCATTGCCCGGAACCCGATGCGCTGCGTGCGGCGCCATCACCGAGATCAACGAGCGATCGCGGCATCGGTTGACGCATACCCGGCCGCATTCATCCAGCGGACAGTCGGCACCGCCGGCGCCAGTGGCGGCGACGGCTGGTGGCGCTATGCTCATCGCATGGCCGTCCATGCAGACACCCGCGAAGAACTGCGCCTGTTCCAGACCGGGCAGCACGCGTGCGGCTATTGGCCCGACCGGCTTGCGCGCGATCTCGTGCTGGACCCGCACGATCCGCGCCTGGGCGCGCTCTATCCGCAAGCGCTGGCCTGGGGCTTCCGCCGCTCTGGCGACCTGGTCTATCGCCCGCACTGCGAGCTGTGCCACGCCTGCGTGCCGGTGCGCATCCCGGTGGCGAGTTTTCGCCCGGACCGCAGCCAGCGCCGCTGCCTGGCACGCAACGCCGGGCTCAGCGTGCGCATCGTCGCCGCGCAACGCACCGACGAGCAGTTGGCGCTCTACACCCGCTATCTGCGCCATCGCCATCCCGGCGGCGGCATGGATGACCATGGCCCGCGCGAGTTCGACCAGTTCCTGATCGGTGCGTGGTCGCATGGCCGCTTCCTGGAGATCCGCGAGCCGGCCCTACCCGGCCACCAGGGCCGCCTGCTGGCGGTGGCGGTCACCGACGTGACCGAGCGCGCGCTGTCGGCGGTCTACACCTTCTACGCGCCCGAGGCGGCCGCGCGCGGCCTGGGCACGCTGGCGATCCTGCAACAGCTGCAATGGGCCGCACGCGACGGCCTGGCGCATCTGTACCTCGGTTACTGGATACGCGGGCACGCCAAGATGGACTACAAGCGCCGCTTCAGCGGCCTGGAAGCCTACGATGGCCGCCAGTGGCGGCCGTTCGCGGCCAATGCGGGCAGCGTCGATCTCCCGCCCTGAGCCGCCCGATCGCGACATCCGGCTGTCTTCGGACGCATGCGAGAATCCGCGCATGACCCGATCCAGCCTCCTCCTCGCCCTGTCCCTGCTGTGCGCCTCATGCACGCACCCGTCCGCCGCAACACGCGCAGCCCAGGCCACCGCGCCCGCCGCGACGACCCTGCGCATGGCGACCTACAACACCTCCTTGTATTCCGACCAGGCCGGCGGCCTGGTCGCCGAGCTGCAGGGCGACAGTGCGCACGCGCGCAAGATCGCCGCGGTGCTGCAGAACGCGCGCCCGGACCTGGTGCTGCTCAATGAGTTCGACTACGACCCCGCGCACCAGGCTGCCGATCTGTTCCAGCGGCGCTATCTGGAAGTGGCCCAGCCCGGCGGCGGCGAACCGCTGCGCTATCCGTATCGCTACCTGGCCGCAGTCAACACGGGCGTGCCCAGTGGGCTGGACCTGGACAACAACGGCGAAGTCGGCGGCAACGGACGCAGCCGCGGTAACGACGCCTGGGGCTACGGTTTGCACCCGGGCCAGTACGGCATGCTGGTGCTGTCGAAATATCCGATCGACGAAGCCGCCGTCCGCAGCTTCCGCCTGTTGAAGTGGAGTGCGATGCCCGGCGCGCTGCGTCCGGTGATGCCGACCACCGGCAAGTCGTTCTACAGCGACACGACCTGGGCGCAGCTGCGGCTGTCGTCGAAATCGCACTGGGATGTGCCGGTGAACACGCCCAAGGGCGTGGTGCATATGCTGGTTTCTCATCCGACCCCGCCAGTGTTCGACGGCCCCGAAAAACGCAATGCGGCGCGCAACCATGACGAGATTCGCCTGTGGCACGACTATCTTTCAGGCGCCGCGGTGCCGTGGTTGTGCGATGACGCCGGACGCTGCGGCGGCCTGCCGGCCGACGCCCGCTTCGTCATCCTCGGCGATCTCAACAACGACCCGGTCGACGGCGAAGGCCGGCATGAGGCGATCATCGAACTGATCGAGCACCCGCGCGTGCTGCGTTATCCGACCCCGACCAGCGCCGGCGGCGAACAGGCCGCGCGCGCCTATGCCGCGCAAGGCATCGCCCACCGTGGCGCGCCGGCCCAGGTGACCGGCGACTTCGGCCCGAAGGCCGGCGCGATGCGGCTGGATTATGTGTTGCCATCGGCCGGCTTCGGCTACGTCGCCAGCGGCGTGTTCTGGCCGGCAACCGGCGATGCGCATGCGGCGATCGCCGATGGCAGCGACCACCACCTTGTCTGGGTGGATGTGTTGTAGGAGGGGCTTCAGCCCGGATGGCTTCCGGGCTGCGGAAAGCTGCGGCCCTCGGAAGATCTCCGCTCGCGGCTGAAGCCGCTCCTACAGGTCGTTCAAGCGTCGAGGTGAATCTCGATCGCCGCGGCTGCCTCGCGCGCCAATTGCCGCGCGGCGTCGATACTGTCCGCGCGCGCCAGGGTCACGCCGACCCGGCGGTGGCCGTGCACGCTGGGCTTGCCGAACAGGCGCAGCGCGGTGCCCGGCTGGGCCAGGGCGGCATCGACGTGCTCGAAGCGCGGTACGCCTTCGCCATGCGCCAGCAATGCACATGACGCCGACGGGCCGAGCTGGCGGATGGTCGGGATCGGCAGGCCCAGGATCGCGCGCGCGTGCAACGCGAATTCGCTCAGCTCCTGCGAAGCCAGCGTCACCAGGCCGGTGTCGTGCGGACGCGGCGAGACTTCGCTGAACCAGACTTCGTCGCCCTTGACGAACAGCTCGACCCCGAACAGGCCCCAGCCGCCGAGGTCGTCGGTGATCGCCCGTGCGATCTCCTGCGCGCGCTGCAGTGCCAGCGCCGACATCGGCTGCGGCTGCCAGCTTTCGCGGTAGTCGCCGTCCTGCTGCCAATGGCCGATCGGGTCGCAGAACGCGGTGCCCTGTGCATGGCGCACGGTGAGCAAGGTGATCTCGTAGTCGAAGTCGATGAAGCCTTCGACGATGCAGCGCCCGGCGCCGGCACGGCCACCGGTCTGCGCGTATTCCCAGGCCGCATCCACTTCGCCGGCCTGCCGCAGCGTGCTCTGGCCCTTGCCCGAGGACGACATCACCGGCTTGACCACACATGGCAGGCCGATGGCCTCGACTGCAGCCAGGTACTCCTCATGGGTGTCGACGAAGCGATAGGGCGAGGTCGGCAAGCCGAGCGCTTCGGCAGCCAGGCGGCGGATGCCCTCGCGGTCCATGGTCAAGCGCGCCGCGCGCGCGGTCGGGATCACGCGCTGGCCGTGGGCCTGCTCCAGCTGCACCAGGGTCTCGGTATGGATGGCCTCGATCTCCGGCACGACCAGGTGCGGCCGCTCCTCGGCGATCAACGCGCGCAGCGCCATGGGGTCGAGCATGTCCAGCACGTGCGCGCGGTGCGCCACCTGCATGGCAGGGGCGTCGGCGTAGCGGTCGGCGGCGATCACTTCAACGCCGAAGCGCTGCAGCTCGATGGCCACTTCCTTGCCGAGCTCGCCCGCCCCCAGCAGCAGGACGCGGGTGGCGGACGGCGACTGCGGCGTACCGAGGGTGGTCATGACGGCTCCAGCGGGGTTTTGGGGGCGCCAATTCTAACGACTGGCAGCCACGACCTGCCCGGTCGGGCACTTGCAGGTTGATATCAATTTGATATCTTCTTCCAACGACCCAAGGAAGCCCCGCCATGAAAGAGCAGCCCCTGCGTTCCCTCCCCGGCATCCCGCTGATCCTCGCGATCGCCGTGGTTTTCCTGCTCTGCGCCGGTCTGTTCGTCGCCGGTGCCAGCTCCCGCCTGCCGGCCTGGACGATGGTGCCGACGGTGATCGCCTGCGCCACCGGCATCTTCCTGCTGGCCGGGCTGTACATGCTCGAACCGAACCAGGCCGCGGTGCTCAGCCTGTTCGGCAAATACACCGGCACGGTCAAGGACAGCGGCCTGCGCTGGAACAACCCGTTCCTGAGCAAGAAGAAGATCAGCCAGCGCGTGCGCAACTTCGAAAGCGGCCGGCTCAAGGTCAACGAACTCGACGGCAGCCCGATCGAGATCGCCGCGGTCATCGTCTGGCAGGTGGTCGACGCATCCGAGGCGGTCTACAACGTGGACGATTACGAAAGCTTCGTGCATATCCAGTCCGAGTCGGCGCTGCGCGCGATGGCCACCAGCTATCCCTACGACCAGCATGAAGAAGGCCAATTCGCGCTGCGCAGCCATGCCAGCGAAATTTCCCAGCACCTGAAGGACGAGTTGGCCGAGCGCCTGGCCGATGCCGGTGTGCAGATCATCGATGCGCGCATCAGCCACCTGGCCTACGCCCCGGAAATCGCCCAGGCGATGTTGCAGCGCCAGCAGGCCAACGCGGTGATCGCCGCGCGCACGCGGATCGTCGCCGGCGCGGTCGGCATGGTCGAAATGGCACTGCACGAACTGCAGAAGAGCGGCGTGGTGGTGCTGGACGAAGAGCGCAAGGCGCAGATGGTCGGCAACTTGCTCACCGTCCTGTGCTCGGATCGCGGCACCCAGCCGGTGGTCAACACCGGTTCGTTGTACTGATGAGCGAGAAAAAAGCCTATCCGCTGCGCATCAACGCCGACGTACTGGCGGCGGCGCAGCGGTGGGCGGACGACGACCTGCGCAGCCTCAACGCGCAGATCGAATACGTGCTGCGCGAAGCCCTGCGCAAGGCCGGCCGGCTACCCAAGCCGAAGCCGGCCGACGCTGCGCCCGAGTCGTGATGGCACGCCGCACCGGCCACCTGCAGGAGCCAAGCCATGCCAACTGAAGCCACCGCTACCTCGCACATCGAACTGGCCGCCATGAGCGCGCGCACGCTGTGGTTGAGCGCGTTGTTACTGGTGGGATTGCCGGGCGTCGTCACCGCCTGTGTCGATGCCGGCCAGCGTAGCGGCCATGGCGTGCCACCGCAGGCCCTGCTGGCGCCGGCCGTGTGCGCGCTGGTATGGGTGATCCTGGCGCTGGCCGCACGCCGGCGGCGGGTCACGCTCACCGCCGGCGTACTGAGCGTACGCAGCACCTTCTATCGCCGCGACGTGTCGCTGCAAGCACTGGACCTGGAGCATGCGCGCGTGTTCGACCGCGAAGAGCGGCTGGAACTGCGCCCGGCGCGCAAGCGCAATGCCGTCGGCCTGCCCGGCTTCCAGAGCGGCCACTTCGTCCTGCGCACTGGCCAACGTGCGTTCGTCGCCGTGGCCAGCGGGCGCTGGCGCCTGTGGTTGCCCTGCCGCGACGGCGGCGGCCTGCTGCTGGAGCCGCAGGACCCGCGTGCCCTGCTCGCCCTGTTGCGCACCCAGGCCACCGCGCCTGCGCAACGTGTGGCCGCCCTCGCCGGCAACCGCTAAGCTGCGGCCCATGCTTTCGGCGCCGCGCCACCTGCTCAATAGCGAATCGATCGAACTGTGGCCGGCGCACCTGCTGCGCGCGCGCGGCAACCACGATGCACGCGTCCTCGCCCAGGCCGATTGGCTGTTGCGGCGCAAGCGCGATGGCCGCTACCTGGCCGCGCGCCTGCCAGGCGGCTTGATGCCGCTGGTGACACGGTTCTGGCGCGAACCCGGCGTGGCTGCCGCGCTGGAGGCGCTTGCCGGCCATGAAGCGCAGCCGCAGCGCGCGCCCGTGGCGCAGCCGTTGCACGGCCTGCAGGAACGCCTGGCCCTACTCGGGCTGGACGCGGACGACTACAGCGCGCGCACCGGACTGGCGCTGGTCGCCGAGCCCACCTGCCTGCTCCTGGCTGGACGCGATCGCTATGGCCGCGCGCTCTGGCTGGGCCGCCACGCAGGTCGCCAATGGCAACGCATGCGCGCCGCCGCGGCCGCCGACGGCGTGGCAATGGACGCGATCTCCGGCTACCGCAGCCACGATTACCAACTTGGCATCTTCGAGCGGAAGTTCGCGCGCGGGCAGACCTTGGCGCAGGTGCTCGAGGTCAACGCCGCGCCCGGCTACAGCGAACACCATGGGGGCCAGGCGCTGGATATCGGCGCACCGGGCGAGCCACCGGCTGAAGCCTCCTTCGAGCGCACACCGGCCTTCGCCTGGCTACAGCAGCATGCCGGCCGCTTCGGCTTCCACATGAGCTATCCGCGCGACAACCCGCACGGGATCGTCTACGAGCCCTGGCACTGGCGCTATCACGCGCAGTAGCTGCGGCTACTCCTGCGAGCGCGGGGTCGGCTTGCTGGTGTCGGCAGCGAAGTCTGCGATCCGCCACAGGTACAGGCCGGCATAGGTCCGGTACGGGCCCCAGCGCTCGCCACGCGCGGCCAGTTCCTTCGCCGTCGGCATCGCTTCGAGCGTGTCCACGCGCTGCGCACCCTTGCGCACGCCGAGGTCGTCCACCGGCAACACGTCGGGCCGGCCGAGCCGGAACATCAGCATCATTTCCACGGTCCAGCGGCCGATACCGCGGATCGGCGTCAGTGCGGCCACGATCTCGTCGTGGTGCAGGGTCGACATCTGCCGCAGCGTGGGGATCTCGCCGGCGGCCTCGCGCCGTGCCAGGTCGCGCAGTGCCAGCGCCTTGTTTCCGGAGACACCGCACGCGCGCAGCGCCGCGTCGTCGATCCGCGACAAGGTGTCGGCATGCAGGCGCTTGCTGCCGATCGCCGCTTCCACCCGTCCGACGATCGTCGAGGCCGCCTTGCCACTGAGCTGCTGGAACAGGATCGCCCGTGCCAGCGCGTCCACCGGGTCGAACGACTTGCGCCAGCCCGGCTGTGCCTCCAGCGGGCCGATCCGCTTCATCCAGGTCGCCAGGCGCCGGTCGCGCCGGCGCAGGTGTTCGTAGGCCGCCTCGACGTTGAAGCCACGCGCGTGCCGGGGCATCTCAGCGCCTCAGGGCCTGCACTGCGAGCACCACCCAGCCGAGCATCAGCAACGTGCCGCCGACCGGCGCGGCCGCCGTCGACCCGCCCGCCAGCACACTGCCGGCCAGGCTGCCGGAGAACAACAACGTACCGAGCAGCAGCAGGCCCAGCCCGCCCCTGCCCAGCCAGCGCTCGCCCACGCTGGCGCCCAGGGCGGCCAGCACCGCGCCGTGACCGAATGCGTAGAAGGCCGCGGTCTGCAGCCGGGCCTGCGCTACTGGATCGGCCAGGCCATGCGAGGCATAGGCGGACAGGGCGATCGAGACTGCGGCCAGCAAAGCACCGAAACAGGCGAAAAAGGAGGGTTTGCGGGCACGGCGATCGTGGAAACGCATCGTCAATCCAGGGGGGTGCATCCGCGCAATGTGCCATAAAAAAAACGCGCCGCATGTTGCGGCGCGTTTTCTGGTCTTCCGGGGAGCGCCTGGTGGCGCTTCCGGATTACTTGATCGCCCAGTAGATGTCGAAGTTGCCATCCAGCGAGAACGACTTGTCCACGCCCGACTTCCACGACTCATACGGACGGTCGGTCACTTCATAGCCGCTGGTGACGGCCCAGGCGCGCAGCGAGCTGCGAGCTACGTCCAGGCCCGCCATGTGGCCGGTGTAGTTGGCGAACGCGGCACGATGGGCTTCGGTACGCACGTAGGTCACCGGCGCGCCACCGGAGATGGTCACCTTCAGCGGCTCGCCACTGGCGGCCACCGGGGTGGCGTCGGCCACCGGTGCAGCTGCGGCGTCGGCCCCTTCCTTGGCGGCGTCCTTGTTGGCCTCATCCGGCTTCGGCGCGGCACCCGCGCGCTTGCGCACCGGCTGGACGACGTCGAAGGCGTACTTGTCGCTGGCGAAGTCGGTGGTGACGATGCGTACCGGACCGGCAGGCTCCAGGTTGTTGGCGTCCATGACGCGCTTGATCCACTCCTGGTTGTCCTTGATCGACTTCTTGATCGTGTCGTTGTCACGGTCAATGTTGCCGGCGTTGACTACCAGCAGGTCCTCGGCCGGAAGCTCGGCGATCTTGAGGTCGCGCAGGGTCAGGTTGCCGTCGGCATCGGCGGCGCGGTAGTCCAGGTTCGGCACGGTGGCGAGCACGTTGGCCAGGCGCGACAGGCCCAGCTTCAGGTCGTCGCCGACGTGGCGGCTGACATACAGGCCGGCGTAGCGACCAAACAGGTTCCAGCCGTACTTGACGGAGTAGTCCTGGGTGATCTTGACGTTGCGGTTGTTCTTGCCGGTCGGGGCCAGCGTGAACGAGGTCTGCTTGTCGGTGCCCTTGGTCGGGTCCTCGATGGCGATCTCGACGCGCTCGTTCTTGGCGGTATCGGTGATCACCCAGCTGCCTTCGCCGATATAGCCTTCCTTGGAGGCGTAATCGATACGCGCGCCCTTGCCCTCGTCCGGACCGGAGCGCTTCAGCTCGATCTTGGGATCGCGCAGGACCAGCGGGTTCCAATCCTTGAAGCGGCGGAAACTGTTCACCGTGTCATACACGATGGTCATCTTGCGGTTGGTCTCAACGCTCTCGGACATGTGTCGTTCCGAGGGCAGCACCAGGCCCACCACAACGAACAGGCCAGCCACGATCCCCAAGGCGATCAGGAACTCGATAATACGGGTCATTCAGCAGTCTCCGGGGCCGATCCCACGGCCGGGTTGATTGAAGCGAAGCGCCCATCCTAGCAGGCTTCGTGGCCAATGTTCAGTTGCACTTCCTGGCGGTCCGCCATACCGGGCCGCACAGCCGCGACGGGCCCCGCCGACACTCGCTCGACGGCAGATTGCCAGCGGTGGACAGAATGCCGCGTCAACGCGCCGGCGTCGCCCCCGGCGCGAAAAGTCATTCAGATTTGTGGATGCGTCGCGCCGCTTCGCGCAGCGGCGCGGCGATGCCTCAGACCAGCTGCAATTCGAAGGCCTTCAGCACTGCGCGGGTGCGGTCGCGCACACCGAGCTTGGAGAGGATGTTGGAGACATGGTTCTTGATCGTGCCTTCGGCCACGCCCAGCGAGTTGGCGATTTCCTTGTTGGAAAAGCCGCTCGCCATCAGCCGCAGGATCTCGGTCTCGCGGTCGGTCAGCGGGTCGGGGCGGTCGAGGCTGACGAACTCGTTGCGCATGTGCTCCAGGCCGGACAACAGGCGCTGGGTCACCGCCGGCTGCACCAGCGAGCCACCATCGGCGACTGTGCGGATCGCGCCGACCAACTGTTCCAGCGAGACATCCTTGAGCAGATAGCCCTTGGCGCCGGCCTTCAGCCCGGCCAGTACCAGCTGGTCGTCGTCGAAGGTGGTCAGGATGATGGTCGGCGGCAGGGTTCCGGCGCGCGAGAGCATCTGCAGCGCCTCCAGGCCCGACATCACCGGCATGCGCATGTCCATCAGGACCACGTCCGGGTTGATCTGCGGGATCTGCTCGACCGCCTGGCGTCCGTCGCCGGCCTCGGCCACGACCTCGATCCCGTCGTCCAGCGCCAACAGCGAGCGGATGCCCTGCCGGACCAGGGTTTGGTCGTCGACCAGACAGACACGGATCATCACATCACTCCTTTGGGAACGGCAGCGGCCAGGGGCGCGACGCTGCCGGGGATGGCCAGGCGCAGGGCGAAGCCTGCCCCGCGCCGGGTTTCGATGTCCAGCGTGCCACCATATTGAGCCAGGCGCTCGCGCATCCCGCGCAGGCCGTTGCCGGCGACGTAGGCATCGGCGCCATGGCCATCGTCGCGGGCCTCGACCACGACCTCGTCCTGCTCGCGTCGCAGGTCGATCCACAGGTGGCTGGCGCGGGCGTGGCGCACGGTATTGGTGACGATCTCCTGCACGCAGCGCAGCAGCACGTGGGCGCGCTCGGGGTCGTCGATGATCAACGCCGGCTGGATTTCCAGCTGGATGTCCAGCGATGGCACCTGGGTCACCAGCGGCCGCAGCGCGGCGGCCAGGTCGATGGCACCGCCTTCGCGCAGCTGGCTTACGGCCTCGCGCACATCGGTGAGCAGCAACTTGGCCAGGGTGTGGGCCTGGCGCACATGCTCCTGGGCCTGGCCCTCGGTGAGGTGGACGGCCACTTCCAGGTTCAGGCTCAGTGCGGTCAGGTGGTGGCCGAGCAGATCGTGCAGCTCGCGCGAAATCCGGGTGCGCTCGTTGACCCGCGCACTTTCGGCCAGCAGCGCGCGGGTGGCGCGCAACTCGGCGTTCAGCCGGCGCTGCTCCTCGCGGGCCTGGACCTGGCGCTTGGCGATCAGCGCGGTGACGAAGACGAAGCTGGAGAACCCGAGATAGCCCATGGCCTGGAGGATCGCCACCACCCAGGGAAACCCCATCAGGTTGGCGTATACCGGCACCACCGCCAGGTTGCCCAGCACCAGCCAGAACACCGCCATGCGCACCGGCAGCAGCCACGGGAACAGCCCGGCCAGCACCATCAGCAGGATGCTGCCCAGCGCGGTGCCGGAGAAAAAGCTCACGCCGATGGCGCAGGCGGTCATCACCAGCAGCGAAAGGTGGTCCAGCAGGCGCAGGCGCGCGCCGTTCAGGTCGCGGGTGACGCCCCAATAGATCAGGCCGAACGCCAGGTACACCACCACCCAGCGCATGATCCGCGCGAACGGCGCCCCTTCCAGTTCGTACAGCGGCAGCGATTCGGGGTCCAGGAAGAAGATCACCAGCCACAGGCCCACCGCGGCCCAGGTGAACAGGCCGGCGTAGCGCAACAGGGATTCGTTCTTGACCAGGTACTTCACTTCGGAACCATCGGCCATGGGTGCATCCGTCGACCGCTGTATGAGGGCATGGGGGAAAGGGCTCGGCCCCGGGCACGGCGGCGCGTTGTCGGCGCGGTCGGCGGCACGGGCAGCTCGGCCGCGCCAGCCCGGTTAAATTCGGAAATGCCCCGGTCGAAGTCAACCGTGCCAAAAGTCCGGGCCGGCACAGGCCGTGGCAGCAGGGCCGATCCGGCTACCCTCGCCCGCTTGGACCGTGAGACAATCCTGGATGGCTGCGTGCCAACCGCTTTACCCACGGAGTTCCAATGTCGATCGTCATCCGCGACGTGAGAGAGCATGAGCTCGACTCCGTCCTGGCCCTCAACAACAACGCCGGCCTGGCGATCCTGCCGTTGGATGCCGCCCGGCTGCACCGTTTCTACGAGAACGCCGAATACTTCCGCGTGGCCGAGCGCGACGGCAACCTGGCCGGTTTCCTGGTCGGGTTCGGCAGCGATGCCGACCACGACAGCAGCAACTACGCCTGGTTCCGCGAGCGCTACCCGGACTTCTTCTATATCGACCGCATCGTGGTCGCCAGCCGCCGTCGCGGCGGTGGCGTCGGCCGCGCGTTCTACGCCGACGTGCAGAGCTACGCCGAGCTGCGCTATCCGCAGCTGGCCTGCGAGGTCTTCCTCGAGCACGGCGCCGATGCGGCATTGTTGTTCCATGGCAGCTTCGGCTTTCGCGAAGTCGGCCAGAACACCATGGCCGATGTCGATGTGCGCGCCAGCATGTTGTTGAAGGACATGTGCAGCTTTGGCTGGGTGCGCGAGACCTACGGCAACCAATTGCCGGACGTGCCGTGGGTCGGCCATGCCCGCCAGACCCGGGCCCAGCGCCCCACGGGGACCTGAGCGTGGCGTCGGCGAACCTGGATTTCGAACAGGCAGGCGAACTGAAGATCGGCCAGGTCGGCATCGCCAACCTGCGCGTGCGCACCCTGGACGTGCCGAAACTGGTGCAGGAAATGCGCGACCGCGTCGCCCGCGCACCGAAACTGTTTGGCCGTGCGGCGGTGATCCTGGATTTCGGCGGCCTGTCGCAAGCGCCCGACGCCACCACCGCGCAGGCCCTGCTCGATGGCCTGCGCGATGCCGGCGTGCTGCCGGTGGCGCTGGCCTATGGCACCAGCGAGATCGAACGCCTGTCCGAGGCGCTGGATATCCCGCTGCTGGCCAAGTTCCGCGCCCAGTACGAGCGCATCGAAGGCGGCAGCCCCGCCGCCGCGACCCCACCTCCCCCGCCGCCTCCGCCTGCCCCGGTCGTCGCCGCCCCGGCGCCGGCGTCACGCCCCGGCCGGATGCAGCGCAACGCCGTGCGCTCGGGCCAGCAGGTCTACGCCGACAACGCCGACCTCACGGTGCTGTCCACCGTCGGCGCCGGCGCCGAAGTGATCGCCGACGGCAGCATCCATATCTATGGCAACCTGCGCGGACGTGCCCTGGCCGGTGCGCAGGGCAATACCGAGGCACGGATCTTCTGCCGCGAGTTCAACGCCGAACTGGTCGCCATCGCCGGCCATTACAAGGTGCTGGACGACATTCCCAAGGAACTGCGTGGCAAGGCCGTCCAGGTCTGGCTGGAGCAGGACCAGATCAAGCTTGCTGCGCTGGACTGATGCAGCTCCCAATCAAGACATTCCAGGAGAGTTCCTTTGGCTGAAATCATCGTAGTCACCTCGGGCAAGGGCGGCGTCGGCAAGACCACCACCAGCGCGAGCCTGGCCTGCGGGCTGGCGCGGCGCGGCAAGAAGGTCGCGGTCATCGACTTCGACGTGGGCCTGCGCAATCTCGACCTGATCATGGGCTGCGAGCGCCGCGTGGTGTACGACTTCGTCAACGTGGTCCACGGCGAGGCGACGCTGAAGCAGGCGCTGATCAAGGACAAGCGCTTCGACAGCTTGTTCGTGCTGGCCGCCTCGCAGACCCGCGACAAGGATGCGCTGACCACCGAGGGCGTGGAGAAGGTCCTCAAGGACCTGGCTGCCGACGGCTTCGACTACATCGTCTGCGACTCGCCGGCCGGCATCGAAAAGGGCGCGTTCCTGGCGATGTATTTCGCCGACCGCGCAGTAGTGGTGGTCAACCCGGAAGTGTCTTCGGTGCGCGACTCGGACCGCATCATCGGCCTGCTCGACTCCAAGACCCGCAAGGCCGAGGGCGGCCAGAACGTGCCGGCCTTCCTGCTGCTGACCCGCTACAGCCCCTCGCGCGTGGAAGCCGGCGAAATGCTCTCGATCACCGACGTGGAGGAAGTGCTCGGCTTGAAGGCCATTGGCGTCATCCCCGAATCGGGCGACGTGCTCAACGCCTCCAACAAGGGCGAGCCGGTGATCCTCGACGCCGAATCCCCCGCCGGCCAGGCCTACGATGACGCGGTCGCCCGCATCATTGGCGAAGAGCGGCCGATGCGCTTCATCTCGGTCGAGAAGAAGGGATTCTTCAGCAAGCTGTTCGGAGGCTGAGCCATGGGACTGCTCGACTTTCTCAAGAGCAAGAAGAACACCGCCGAAACGGCCAAGAACCGCCTGCAGATCATCATCGCGCAGGAACGCAGCCAGCGTGGCGGCCCGGACTACCTGCCGCTGCTGCAGCGCGAGCTGCTGGAAGTGATCAAGAAGTACGTCAACATCGACGCCGACGCGGTCAAGGTCGACCTGATCAAGGACGGTCACAACGACGTGCTCGATATTTCCGTGGCGTTGCCGGAAGACCCGGAAAAGTAAGCCCGACGGCGCCGGCCACCTGCCGGCGCCGCCTTCGCAGGACACGCAGTTGCACGCCGCCGCCCCCGAACCCATCGTCACCCGCCTGGCCGACATCGATTTCGATGCCGCTGCCGCCTTGCTTGCCTGCCATGGCCTGCAGCTGCAGCGGGTTGCCGATGGCGCGCCAATACCCGGTAGTTACTGGGGCGAGCCGGAGGCCGGCATCATTGGCTGCGAGGTTTACGTGCGCGGCGATACGCCGGTGCATTCGATGCTGCACGAAGCCTGCCACCTGATAGTGCTGCCGCCCGAGCGGCGCGCGCAGGTGCATACCGACGCCACCGATTCGGTCGAAGAAGAAGACGCCACCTGCTACCTGCAGATCGTGCTGGCCGAGGCCTTGCCCGATGTCGGCAGCGCACGCTTGATGGCCGACATGGACGCGTGGGGTTACACCTACCGGCTGGGTTCGACCCGGGCGTGGTTCGAACAGGACGCCGACAATGCACGCGACTGGTTGCTGAAGCACGCGTTACTGCCGCGCTGATTCCTGCTGCCAGCATGCGGCTGCAGAGGCCGCGCTCCAACGACGACTGAATGACCATGGATCTTTAACGCGATCGGTGTCGTTGCGCGGATGCTTGCCGGCAACGCGACGCCGATCATCGCCGCGTCCTCGGTTTCCATGATCACCACATGATCTCTGCTGCACCGTCCGGTTCCCCGCACCCTTCCGCTCCACTCGATCCGCCCTCGTTGCTCACCCACCTCTGGCTGCCCTCGCTTGCGCTACTGGTGCTGAGCTATGGGCTGATGGCCCAGGGCGGTGACCAGGCCCTGGCCGATGCGCTGTACCGCCTCCAGGGCGGCCAATGGCGCTGGCAGGACGTCTGGCTGACCGAGCAACTGCTGCACCGTGGTGGGCGCATGGCCAGCGTGGGCGCCGGGCTGCTGCTGATCGCTGCCGCGGTTCGCGCCTGGCGCCGACCCAGGGGTGCCTGGCGCTGGCCTCTGACGACCCTGGCCGCGAGCATTGCCCTGTCCACCGCCCTGGTGTCGCGATTGAAGGCGTGGACCCAGGTGGACTGCCCGTGGGACCTGCTGCGCTATGGCGGTGATCGGCCGCTACTGGGTCTGTTCGAGGCCAACCCCGCCGGCCAGGCATCTGGCTGTTTTCCGGCTGGCCACGCCAGCGCCGGGTACGCCTGGGTCGGGCTGTACTTCTTCGCCCGCGCCACGCGCCCGCAATGGCGTTGCGCAGGGCTGGCGATCGGACTGCTGGCCGGCCTACTGTTCGGGTTCTGCCAACAACTGCGTGGCGCGCATTTCCTCTCCCACGACCTGTGGTCCCTGGCCGTGTGCTGGGGCGTGCCGCTGGCCCTGTTCCGCTGGATGCCGCAGGCACCGGTCGTGCAGGAGGGCGCATGATCGGCCGCCTCCGTTCCATGCTCGCCGCGCCTTGCGCGCAGGTTAACCGCTGCTGGCGCTGCCGGCCGCAACTATCGGTCGAAGCACTGCTGCTGGCGACCAGCCTGTTCTTCGCGCTGGCCTGCAATGCCTCCTTCTGGCGCGCCGCACTGTCTTGGAGCAACGGCGGCGTCTTGTTCACCGCCTGCCTGCTGGTCCTGCTGGTGGCGATCCATGCCTTCGTGCTGGGCCTGCTGGTATGGCGCTGGAATGCCAAGGCCGTGCTCGGTGCCTTGATCCTGTGCGCGGCGCTGGCGGCGCACTACATGGGCCGCTACCAGGTCTATATCAACGCCGAAATGCTGCGCAACGTGCTGCACACCGACTCGAACGAGTCGCGTGAACTGATCACCCCGGCGCTGGCAGTTGCACTGTTGTTCTTCGCGGTCTTGCCCGGCGTGGTGTTGTGGCGAATCCGTTTGCGCAAACGCAAGGTCGGGCGCGCCTTGCTGATCCGGCTCGGCTTCCTCGCCGCGGCCGCGGTCTCCGGCCTCGGCGCTGCCCTGCTGTGCTTCCAGGACCTGTCGGCGTTGATGCGCAACCATCACGAGATCCGCTACCTGGCCACGCCGATCAACGTGCTGGCGGCGACACGCTCGATCCTGAAGTCCGCCACGTCCACGCCAAGCGGGCCCAAGCGCGCGCTCGAAGACGATGCAGCCGCAACCCTGCGTGCACCCGGCACACGGCCGCGGCTGCTGGTCATCGTGCTGGGCGAAGCAGCACGGGCGCAGAACTGGGGCCTCAATGGCTATGCCCGCCAGACCACGCCGGTACTGGCCACGGTCGAGGGCCTGGTCAACTTTCGCGACATGCATGCGTGTGGCACCAGTACCGAGGTCTCGGTGCCGTGCATGTTCTCTCCGCTTGGGCGCCACAACTACGACGAAAAAGCGATCCGCTCACAGCAGTCGCTGTTGCACGTGCTCGAGCACGCAGGCATCGGCACCTTGTGGCGCGACAACCAGAGCGGCTGCAAGGGCGTGTGCGAGCAATTGCCCACGCAGTTGCTGCAGGACGCCGAATCGCCCACGCTCTGCCAGGGCGACCGCTGCCTGGATGAAATCCTGCTGGATGACTTGCCCGCACAGGTCCGCGCCCGCCCCGGCGACCGCGTCGTGGTGCTGCACCAATTGGGAAATCATGGGCCCAGCTACTTCCAGCGTTATCCGCCTAGGTTCAAGCGCTTCGTGCCGGCCTGCGAGGACCCAGACCTGGGCCAATGCAGCCGCGAGCAGATTGTGAATGCCTACGACAACGCACTGCTCTACACCGATCATTTCCTCGGCCGCACCATCGCCTCGCTCCAGGCCATGGACGACTACGACAGCGCCATGCTCTACGTCTCCGACCACGGCGAATCGCTCGGCGAAAAGGGCCTGTACCTGCATGGGGTGCCGTACGCCATTGCGCCGCGGGAGCAGACGCGGATCCCGATGGTGATGTGGTTCGCGCCGTCCTTCGCTACTGCCCGCGGCCTCGACCTGGCCTGCCTGCAGCGGCGCGCGACCCAGCGCACCGATCACGATCATCTGTTCGCGTCGATACTCGGCCTGATGCAGGTGCGCACGCGGATCTACGACGCCTCGCGCGACCTGTTCGCCGGTTGCGTGGGACGTTAGCGGGCGAGCGAGGAGGACAGGTCGAGCGAGGCGATCGTCCCGCGCCCCTCGACCGATTCGAACTGCAACTGCCAGCCCAGGTGCTCGCACAGCCGTCCGATCAGGTCCAGGCCGATGCCGGCACCGCGCCCGCTGTGGTTGCCGCGTGCCATCCGCGCGTAGATCGCGCTGATCTCCTCCGGCGACATGCCGTGGCCGGGATCTTCAATGCGTACCGTGGCCGGGGCCGACAACACGATCCGGATGGTGCCGCGGTCGCTGTTCTCGATTGCGTTGCGCAGCAGGTTGCCGATGGCGGCCTGCAGGATCGCCACCGGTGCGGACAGGCGTACGGCGGTGTCGGCCTGCAGTGACAGCGCCAGGTCCTTGTCGGCGCTCAGGTGGCGGTGGTCATCGACGATCTCCGGCAGCAACTGGTCCAGGCGCACCTCGTCGTTGCTGCGCGCCATCCGCGCCGGGTCCTTGGCCAGCACCAACAACAATGCCAGCAACTGCTCCACGCCTTCGGTGGTCTGGTGGATGCGCTGCAACTGCTGGCGCACCGCCGGCGCCATGTCTTCGTGGGCCAGCGCCAATTCACTGGCACCTGCGATCACCGCGATCGGCGTGCGCAGCTCGTGGCTGGCGCTATTGACGAACGCACGCTCGCGTTCGACGAACTGGTCGTTGCGCGCCAGGTAGTCGTTCAACGCCTCGGTGATCACCGTCTGCTCGCTGCTGGCCCGCGCATCCAGCGCTACGCGCTGGCCGGGCCGGTCCGGCTGCAGCCCGCGGATGCGCTCGGCCATCTGCGTCAGCGGCCGCACCACCCGGCCCATGCCCCAGCCCACCAGCAACCCCAGCAACACGATCGCGACCAGGTTCGAAGCCACCATCCACAAGCCGAGGTTGTTCTCGTGCCGCTGCAACTCGGTGATGTCCAGCGCCAGCACCAGGCGCCGGCCGTTGACGTCCTGCACCATCAGCACCTTGTCGCGGCCGTGGTAGGCGATGCCGTCATGGATGCCCGGCAGCAGGCCGGTGTATTCCGGCGGCGGCGGCGAATCGTCGTCATCGCCGAATAGCTGCACGGTCTGGCTGTCGGTCCAGTGGTAGTCCGGATCCTCGGCGCTGCGCTGGACGAAGTGGTCCAGCTCCGATTGCAGCAGCGAGTGCCAGGTCAGTTGCTCGGCCTGTTCGTTGACGATGTAGCCATGCACGAATACCGCCAGCGAGATCAGCGCGGCGTAGACCACCAACCAGAGCGTCACCTGCCGGCGCAGTGCGCGCGGCTTAGTGGCCATCGTCGGCCTCCGCCGCGCTCAACTGGGCCAGGCGGTAGCCCACGCGCGGCAAGGTATGGATCAACTTCTCGGCGAACGGCCCATCGACGCTGCGGCGCAACTCGTAGATATGCGACCGCAACATGTCGCCGTCCGGCGGCTCGTCGCCCCACAACGCATGTTCCAGGCGCTCACGCGTCACCGCCGCCGGGCTGGCCTGCATCAGCACTTCCAGCAGCTTGCGGCAGGCCGGATACAGATGCAGCGGGCGGCCTTCGCGCGTAGCTTCCAGCGTGGCCAGGTCCAGGCGCAGGTCGGCCACCTGCAAGGCCTTGCTGCGGCCGCGGCCCTGGGCGCGCAGTTGCAGCGCCTCCAGCCGCACCTCCAGCTCGGGCAGGGCGAACGGCTTGGTCAGGTAGTCGTCGGCGCCGGCGCGGAAACCGGCGATCTTGTCGGGCAGTTCATCGCGCGCGGTCAGCATGATCACCGGCACTTCCGAATGATGCTCTGCGCGCAGGCGCCGCAGGACCTCGGCGCCATCCATGCGCGGCATCATCCAGTCCAGGATGATCGCGTCGTAGGTCTGGGTCGTGGCCAGATGCAGGCCGGTGGTACCGTCGGGCGCGGCATCCAGCACGTGGCCGCGCGCTTCGAAGTAATCGAAGAGATTGGCGACCAGGTTGCGATTGTCTTCGATGACCAGGAGCCGCATGCAATATCCGTTGGGGGGACGGGCGTCGGCCAGGGCCGCAACCGCATCCTAGCGGGATGATGTCGGAAAGGTGTCGAAATTCTCCGCTTCCGACATTCTTCCCACCCCCGCCGCACCATGCTGCTCGGCTCTTCGCCTTGATCCGGCCGCGGCCATTTCGACCCGACTTCCCTCTTTGCGCTGGGCCCGCGTGTTGGTCGCCCTGGCGATCGGCCTCAGCCTGCTCGCCGGCCTGGGCCTGCGCCAACCCAACCCGGCCGACGAACCGCGCTTCGTGCTGGCCGCGCGCAGCATGGTCGAGAGCGGTCAATGGCTGCTGCCGCATCGCGGCAGCGAGCTCTACGCGGAAAAGCCACCGGTGTTCATGTGGTTGCAGGCCGCGGCCTACGAGCTCATCGGTGACTGGCGCATTGCCTTCCTGCTGCCCTCTTTGCTGGCAGCCCTGCTGACGCTATGGCTGGTGCGCGATCTCGGCCGCCGGCTGTGGCACCGGCGCATCGGCGAGACCGCCGCCCTGGCGGTGTTCTGCACGCTTCAATTCGGCCTGATGGCCAAGCGCGCGCACATCGACATGGTGTTGCTGGCGATGACCACGCTGTCGCTATGGGGCTTGGTGCGCCATTTGGCGCGCGGCCCGGCCTGGGGCTGCTGGTGGCTGGGCGCGTTTGCCGCCGGCTTGGGCACCGTGACCAAGGGCGTGGGGTTCCTGCCATTGCTGGTGCTGCTGCCCTGGGCGCTGTACGCGCGCCGGCGGCTGCCCGCCTGGCCGGCGCAGCCCGGCGATGGCTGGCGCTGGGCCGGCGCGCTGCCGATGTTCCTGGCCGGCACCGCGGTGTGGCTGCTGCCGCTGGGGCTGGCCTTGTGGCATGGCCACGATCCGCAACTGCAGGCCTATGCCCGCGAGATCCTGCTGCGCCAGACCGCCACGCGCTACACCGCGGCCTGGCACCACGTGCAACCGGCCTGGTACTACCTCAAGGTGATCGCGCTGCTGTGGCTGCCCGGCAGCCTGTTGCTGCCCGCGCTGCTGCCGGCGTGGTGGCGCCGGCTCAAGCGCGGCGATGCGCGGCTTGGCCTGCTGCTCGGCTGGAGCGTGCTGGTACTGCTGTTCTTCAGCGTCAGCCCGGGCAAGCGCGAGCTGTACATCCTGCCGATCCTGCCGGCGGCATGCCTGGCGGCGGCTCCCTTGCTGGTCGGCCTGTTGCGGCGCGCACTGCCGCGCCGGCTGTTGTGCGGCTATGTCGTGGTGCTGGGCGTGGCCGCGCTGGCGTTGGCGTTCGGCCCGTGGCTGGCACGCGATGCCGCGCGCCGCGAGTTCGACGCCACCACCGTCGCGCACCTGCGCTACGGCCTCCTCTTCCTCGGCGCCGGCTTGTGCGCGATCGCCGCGTGGGCGCGCGAGCGCCGCGCCGCGCTCGGCGTGGTACTCGCCACCGCCTGGTTGTGGACGGTCTATGGCCTGGCCCTGGCGCCGGCGCTGGATGCGTACAGCTCGGCCTCAGGCCTGATGCAACGCGTTGGCGAACGCATTGGCCCGCAAGCGCAGCTGGGCATGGTCGCCTGGCGCGAACAGAACTTGCTGCAAGCCGACCGACCCGTCACCGAGTTCGGTTTCAAGGCCGATTGGGCCACGCAGTGGGAGAAGGCTGGCCCGTGGTTGGCGCATGCCCCGCGGCAACGCTGGCTGTTCGTATTGCGCCAGGCGTTGAGCCCGTGCGTGGATCGCGCACAGGTCATCGAGATCGGCCAATCCAATCGCAACCAATGGCTGCTGGTGCCGGGCACGGCCTGGCGCAGCGCGTGCGCCGAGGGCACGCCGGCTTCCGGCGAGCCGGACGACAACGACGACTGAACAAAGCGCGGTCGCCGCCGCGCGATCCGACCACTCTCCGACAACTCGCTCCCGATCATGGCCGCACTCTCGGTATGACGGCTTCCCATGAATGTCCCTTCCGCATCCGTACTGACGGATGTCTCGCCAGGCGTGCGCCGCGCAATCGATGCACCGTTGGCCACCCACCTGTACCTGCCACTGGCGCTGCTGCTGATCGTCAATGCATGGCTGGTCGGCGGCGGCGGTGACTTCTGGTTCGCCGATCTGCTGTATCGGCTCGAAGGCAACCAATGGGCCCTGCAGCACGCCTGGTCCACCAACCAGTTGATCCATGGCGCCGGCAAGTGGCTCAGCCAGCTCGGCGCGCTGTTCGTGCTGATCGCCACGCTGCGGGCCTGGCTTGTGCCCGCGCATCCGCGCCGCTGGGCCTGGCTGGCCCTGCTGTCATCGATCGCCGTCTCGACCGGGCTGGTGTCGCTGCTCAAGCACGTCACGCGGATGGATTGCCCCTGGGACCTGGCCCGCTACGGCGGCGGCCGTACGTTCTACGGTTTGCTGGAATCGCGTCATGGCCTGCCCGCCTCGGGCTGTTTTCCGGCCGGCCATGCCAGCGCCGGCTATGCGTGGCTGGCGCTGTACTTCTTCGCCCTCGCGGTCGCGCCACGCTGGCGCTGGCCGGCATTCGCGCTGGCGCTCGGCAGCGGCCTGGTGTTCGGCCTGTCGCAGCAGTTGCGTGGGGCGCATTTCCTTTCGCATGACCTGTGGAGCCTGGCCCTGTGCTGGAGCGTGCCGCTGATGCTGTTCCGCCTGCTGCCGGTGCCGGCATGAACGTTTCCCTCTCACGCCCGGCGTGGCGCCAGTGGCTGCGCAGCCTGGACTGGAGCTGGCGGCCGACGCTTTCCAGTGAAGGCCTGATCCTTGCCGCGAGCGTGTTCTTTGCGCTGGCCTGCAACGGTCCTTTCTGGCGCAGCGCCATGGCCTGGAGTGGCGGTGGCATCGGCATGGCGCTGTCGCTGTTCGTGGTGCTGGTGGCGGTGCACTCACTGTTGCTCGGGCTATTGCTGTGGCGGTGGAGCGCCAAGCCGGTGCTAACCGTGCTGCTGCTGAGCACCGCGCTGGCGACCTACTACATGGGCCGCTACAACGTCTTCATCGACGCTGACATGCTGCGCAACGTGCTGGCCACCGACCGCAAGGAATCGGGCGAGCTCATCACTCCGTCGCTGATCCTGCCGCTGCTGTGCTACGGCCTGCTGCCGATCGTGCTGCTGTGGCGCCTGCGCTTGCGCCAGCGTGCGCCGCTGCATGCCGTACTGGTGCGCGCCGGCTTCCTGGTGGCAATGACCACGGCCGCGGCCATTGCTGCGCTGCTGTCTTTCCAGGACTTGTCGGCGCTGATGCGCAACCACCATGAGATCCGCTACCTGGCCACGCCGATCAACACCCTCGCCGCACTGCGCGCCAACCTGAAATCGGCAACGCCCAGCCACCACGCGCCGAAGCTGCCGATCGGCGAGGACGCCAGCGCCACCCCGCGCGCGCCACAGGCGCGGCCGCGGCTATTGCTGATCGTGCTGGGCGAGACCATGCGCGCGCAGAATTTCGGCCTCGACGGCTACGCGCGCCAGACCACGCCGGAGCTGGCGCAGGTCGATGGCCTGGTCAACTTCCCCGACATGCATTCGTGCGGCACCAGCACCGAGGTATCGGTGCCGTGCATGTTCTCGCCGTGGGGCCGCCACGATTACAACGAGGACCGTATCCGCAGCCACCAATCGCTGTTGCACGTGCTCGACCACGCCGGCATCGGCGTGCTGTGGCGCGACAACCAGAGCGGCTGCAAGGGCGTGTGCGACGGCCTGCCGATCCAGGCGCTGGACGATGCCAAGGTCGAAGGCCTGTGCCACGACGGCCGCTGCATGGACGAGGTGCTGTTGCAGGACCTGGCCGCTCAGGTTCGAGCGCGCCCGGGCGACCGCGTCGTGGTCCTGCACCAGCTCGGCAACCATGGCCCGAGCTACTACGAGCGCTACCCGGCCACCTTCGCCCGCTTCGGGCCGGCCTGCCAGAACCCCGACCTGGGCCAATGCAGCCGCGAGCAGATCGTCAACGCCTACGACAACGCGGTGCTGTACACCGACCACTTCCTCAATCGGGCGATCGGCGCATTGCGTGCCATGCCCGATTACGACACCGCGATGATCTACCTGTCCGACCATGGCGAATCGCTCGGCGAGAAGGGCCTGTACCTGCACGGCGTGCCGTATGCGATCGCACCGCAGGAACAGACCCACGTGCCGATGCTGATGTGGTTCTCGGCCCAGTTCGCGCATGACCGCGGCCTCGACCTGCAATGCCTGCGCCAACGCGCCGCCGGCCACGCCGACCAGGACAACCTGTTCCCCTCGGTCCTGGGCCTGATGCAGGTCCGCACCGGCCTGTACGACGGCAGCCGCGACCTGTTCGCCGGTTGCCAGCGTGCCGGCGCCAGCGCGCTGGCGGACGCCGCGCAGGCGCCGCGCGCTCCGGTCTCGCCGATTGCGGGACCCTCGCACTCCCGCGCCCTGCCCTGACCGTCGCCGCGCCCGCCCTTGCAGCGTCGGCGCGCGACCTCTAGCCTCCGCGGATCGCTCTCTGCCAGGATCCGCCGTGAATCCACGCCTCGCCTTGCTCGCCGTCGCCACCGCCGGCACGTTGGCCCTGTCCGCCTGCCATCGCGAACCAACCCCGACGGCGGCCACGCAGGACGCGCGCAAGCCACCCGCTGAAAGCGCCGACGCCTTCATCGCCCGGGTCAACGCCGAGTACAAGGCGGCCTATCCGGAACTGTCCTCGGCGCAGTGGTTGTCATCGACCTACATCAACGACGACACCCAGCGAGTGGCGGCCAAGGCCAACGAGCGTGCACTGACCCAGCTCAATACCTGGATCGCGCAGGCCCGCCAATACGAAGGCCAGCCGATGTCGGCCGACACCGCGCGTTCGCTGCAACTGTTGCGATTGATGAGCGCGATGCCGGCTCCCCGCGACCCGGCGCGCCTGGCCGAGCTGACCACCCTGGCCGCCAAGATGGAAGGCGACTACGGCGCCGGCACCTATTGCCGTGGCGAGGGCGATGCCAGGCAGTGCCGCCAGCTGGGCGAACTGGAGCAGGTGCTGGCGCGCAGCCGCGACTACGACGAACAGCTCGATGCGTGGCAGGGCTGGCATTCGATCTCCGTGCCGATGCGCGCGGACTACCAGCGCTTCGTCGAGCTCGCCAACGAAGGCGCGCGCGACAGTGGCTTTGCCGATGTCGGGCAGATGTGGCGCAGCGGCTACGACATGCCGCCGCAACAGATCGCCGCCGAGACCGATCGCCTGTGGGACCAGGTCAAGCCGCTGTACGAACAGTTGCAGTGCTACGCCCGTGGCAAGCTCGACGCCCACTACGGCGCCGACAAGGGCGAACTGCCCGGCGGGCTGCTGCCCGCACACCTGATGGGCAACATGTGGCAGCAGGACTGGAGCAACCTGTGGGACCTGCTGCAACCCTATCCCGGCGCTGGCGATCTCGACATCACCGCCGCGCTGGAGAAGCAGTACCAGGGCGAACTGAGCGCCGCCCTGGCGCGTACGCCCGCTGGCAACGGCAGCAGCGCCGAGGCGCGCTTCAAGGCCGAGCGCGAGGCGCAGCTGCGCACCGCCAAGGCGATGACCGAGCGCGCGCAGGATTTCTATACCTCGCTGGGCATGCAGAAGCTGCCGGACGGCTACTGGCAGCGTTCGCAGTTCATCAAGCCGCTGGATCGCGACGTGGTCTGCCATGCCAGCGCGTGGGACCTCAACATGGGCGGCGAGCCGGCGCAGAAGACTGGGCCGGACGTGCGCACCAAGATGTGCATCAAGCCGACCGAGGAAGACTTCACCACCATCTACCACGAGCTCGGGCACATCTACTACGACCTCGCCTACAACCCGTTGCCGCCGCTGTTCCAGGGCGGCGCCAACGATGGTTTCCACGAAGCCATCGGCGACACGGTGGTGTTGGCGATGACGCCGGACTACCTGCATTCGGTCGGCCTGGTCGGCGAGCAGCAGCACAGCCGCGAGGCGCTGATCAACGCGCAGATGCGCATGGCCCTGGCCAAGGTCGCGTTCCTGCCGTTCGGGCTGATGATCGACCGCTGGCGCTGGGGCGTGTTCGATGGTTCGATCACGCCGGACCATTACAACCAGGCCTGGTGGCAGTTGAAGGCCAAGTACCAGGGCGTGGCGCCGGTGAGTGCGCGCGACGAGCAGTTCTTCGACCCGGGCGCCAAGTACCACGTGCCGGGCAACACGCCGTACACGCGCTACTTCCTTTCGCACCTGCTGCAGTTCCAGTTCTACAAGGGCCTGTGCCAGGCCTCCGGCTACACCGGCCCGTTGTACGAATGCAGCTTCTACGGCAACAAGGAAGCCGGGCAGAAATTCCAGGCGATGCTCCAGCGCGGCGCCAGCCAGCCGTGGCAGGCCACGTTGAAGGAACTCACCGGCAGCGACCGCCTCGACGCTGCACCGATGCTGGAATATTTCGCGCCGATGCAGGAATGGCTCAAGCAGCAGAACCAGGGCCGGATGTGCGGCTGGGATGCGCCGGCTGCGGCCAAGCCTGCGCAGCCTTGATCTGTAGCGCCAGCAACGCCGTCACCTGGCGCGCCACGGTCGGGGCTGAAGCCCCGACCACCGAAGCGGCGAGGTGTCGGACCTCGGTCGAACAAAGGCCAGGACTGACCCACGCTCGCTTCAGCTCTCCTGCTGCCCCCGCATCCGCGCCGCCAGGCGCTCCTTGAACTGGGTGAACTCCAGCCCCTCGGCCTTGGCCTCGGCGTGGGCCGCGTCTTTGAGCGCATCCGAGTACGCCAGCCGCACCGGCCGGCCTTCGCGCTCATGCAGTTCGCCGGCCAGCATGATCATCGCCAGCACATGCGCGGCGCTGGCGCTTTCGCCGGCGATGCGCCCATCCATGCCTAGCACCCATTCGCCGTCTCGGCGGACGATGCCGGCCAACAGCTTGCGCTCGGGGTCGCGCAATTCCGCGTGCGGCTCGACCGCGGCAGCCGGCGCCGCCGCTGCAGCCGCGGCGGCACGGTTCTGCGCGCGCTCGGCCTGGCGACGGCGGGCATCACGGCGCAGCTTTGAATCGATCGACATGGTTCAGGCTCCTGACAAAGGCGTGGGCGCCGTGGCCGCCGGCAACCGCGACAGGCGCCGGTAGCTGTTGCGCTCCCAACGCCACAATAGCCAGCCGACGAGGAAAAATCCCGTCGCGCCCAAGGCCAGGTGCAACGGACTGTCGCTGAGCAACGGCGAGGCGATACCGGCGACCACGGTATTGATCATCAGCTGCACGAACATTTGCAGCGAGGACGCCAACCCGCGCTGCAGCGGCGCCAGGTCGATCACCGACAGCGCCAGGATCGGGAAGATCAGGCCCATGCCGGTACCGGCGAGGAAGATCGGGATCAGCGCCCACGGCACGCTGATCTGCGTGACTGAGAAGTTGTAGGCCAGGTTGCTGACCGCCGACAGCAGGATCAGCCAATAACCCAGGCGTACCTGCACCTTCGGCGTGGAGCGCCCGGCCATGCGCCCGGACAGGAAGGCGCCCAGGGTCATGCCGCCAATGGTGGGGATGAACAGCCAGGCGAAGTCGCCCTCGCCCAGGCGCAGGTGCTGCATCACCATCACCGGCGCCGAGGCGATGTAGAGGAACACGCCGCCAAAGGTGAAGCCGCCGGCGCCGGACAGGCGCAGGAACCTGGGTGAGAGCCCGATGCGGCGGTAGTCGCTGAGCAGGCGCCCGGCGTGCAGCGGGGTGCGCGCTTCCGGCGGATGAGTCTCGGGCAAGGCCTTGAGGGTGGCCGCCAGCAGCAACAAGGCGAAGCCGACCAGGAACCAGAAGATCAACGGCCAGCCGGCGCCGGTGGCCAGCAGCCAGCCGCCGATGATTGGCGCGATCGCCGGTGCCACGCCGAAGATCATCGAGACCTGGCTCATCAGGCGCTGCGCGTCGTGGCCATGGAACAGGTCGCGGATCACCGCGCGGCCGACGATCACGCCGACGCCAGCCGAGACGCCCTGCAATGCGCGGAACACCAGCAACGTCGGCAGGTCGCGCGCCAGTGCGCAGCCCACCGAGGCACCGATGAACAGCACCAGCCCGCCCAGGATCACCCGGCGTCGGCCCCAGGCATCGGAGAGCGGCCCATGGGCCAGGCTCATCAGGCCGTAGAACAGCAGGTAGATGCTCACCGTCTGCTGGATCGCCACCGGGTCGGCATGCAGGCGCTGGGCCAGCTGCGGGAAGGCCGGGAAGATGGTGTCGATCGAGAACGGCCCGAACATCGCCAGCCCCGCCAGCAACAAGGCCATGCGGCGGGTGGAGGGGGCGGCGGGGGTGGCAGCGGGATTCACGCGGGTTCCTTGCAGTGCGGGCCAGCGCCAGCGCAGGGCGCGGACGCGGGCGACGGCAACGCCGGCGGCGCCAGCCCGGCCGGGCCGGCGCGACGACGCATCCGGGAAGGTGCCCAGCTTACTAGAGGCTGCCGCGCCAGGCACCGGGGGCGCGACGGCGTATTCATCGGCGCGCAGGCCGCGCCGGTCGATTTGGCCGGCGCCCGCCTATAATGGCGGCCAACACCGCAGGCGGTGGGAGAAGCGGGCTTGCCCGCTGCCGAAGGCGCAATCGCCCGAAATCGCTCAGGCTCCCATACCACCCCCTGCGCGGTGCGCGCGGCACGGCGCACCCCAACACTCTGGAGAGACCGGTTGAATCCGGCGCCGAAGGGGCACGAAAGCGGAGCGATCCGCCTTCCAAACTCTCAGGCAAAAGGACAGAGGGGCGCGAGGAATTCTTCGTGGGCGTTCGTTTCCCGCTGCGGCGGGCGCGATGGCATTGCGAGGCGGACTTCGCCGCCCTCCCTCTCCTGCCGGAACACCGCCATGTCCCAGAACACTGCCTCGCTGCGCGACCTTGAGCACCACGACGCCTTCATCGCGCGCCACATCGGCCCCAATGATGCCGAGATCGAACAGATGCTGCGCGTGGTAGGCCACGACTCGCTCGAAGCGCTGACCGACGCCATCGTCCCGGCCAGCATCAAGTCGCCCACGCCGCTGGCGCTGCCCGAGGCGATCAGCGAAGTCGAAGCACTGGCCAAGATCCGCGCCATCGCCGAGAAGAACCAGGTGTTCCGCAGCTTCATCGGCCAGGGCTACTACGGCACCCACACGCCGAACGTGATCCTGCGCAACATCCTCGAAAACCCGGCCTGGTACACCGCCTACACCCCGTACCAGGCAGAGATCTCGCAGGGCCGCATGGAAGCGCTGATCAACTTCCAGACCCTGTGCGCCGACCTCACCGGCATGGAGATCGCCAATGCCTCGCTGCTGGACGAAGGCACTGCCGCGGCCGAGGCGATGACCCTGGCCAAGCGTTCGAGCAAGACCAAGTCGAACCTGTTCTTCGTGTCCCGCGGCGTGCATCCGCAAACGCTCGAAGTGCTGCGCACCCGCGCCGAGCCGATGGGGATCGAACTGCACATCGGCGACGATGCCGAGGCCTTGACCCTGGACAGCTTCGGCGTGCTGCTGCAATACCCGGACACCTTCGGCCAGGTGCATGACTACAAGGCCCTGGCCGATGCCGTGCATGCGCGCGGCGGGCTGGTGGCGGTGGCCAGCGACCTGCTCGCACTCACCCTGATCGCCGCGCCCGGCACCTGGGGCGCCGACATCGTGGTCGGCAACAGCCAGCGCTTCGGCGTGCCGTTCGGCTTCGGTGGCCCGCACGCAGCGTTCATGGCCTGCCGCGACGCCTTCAAGCGCTCGATGCCGGGCCGCCTGATCGGCGTATCGATCGATGCCGAAGGCCGCCCGGCCTACCGCCTGGCGTTGCAGACCCGCGAGCAGCACATCCGGCGCGAAAAGGCGACCTCCAACATCTGCACCGCGCAGGTGCTGCTGGCGGTGATGGCGAGCATGTACGCCGTCTACCACGGCCCCGACGGCCTGACCCGCATTGCCCGCCGCACCCATCGCCTGGCCGCGATCCTGGCCGCGGCGCTGCGCCAGGCCGGCGTCAAGGTCGGTTCGGATTTCTTCGACACCCTGCACGTGCGCGATGTCGATGCCGCGGCGATCCATGACAAGGCCGACGCCGCGCGCATCAACCTGCGCCGGATCGACGCGCGCAGCGTCGGCATCAGCCTGGACGAGACCACCACCCGCGCCGACGTCGTTGCATTGGCTGGCCTGTTCGGCGCCACGATCGAGGACGATGTGCAGGGAAGCACGAGTGTCGCGGAAGGCAGGATGCCGGGAGCGACCATCGACGCGCTCGACGCCACCACCGCCGACGCCCTGCCCACCGGCCTGCTGCGCAATACCGAATTCCTCACCCATCCGGTGTTCAACACCCACCACAGCGAGCACGAGTTGCTGCGCTACATGCGCTCGCTGGCCGACAAGGACCTGGCGATGGATCGCACCATGATCCCGCTGGGCAGCTGCACGATGAAGCTCAACGCCACCGCCGAGATGATCCCGGTGACCTGGCCGGCGTTCGGCAACCTGCACCCGCTGGCGCCGGCGAAGCAGGCACTGGGCTACAAGGAATTGATCGACGGCCTGGAAGCGATGCTGGTCGAATGCACCGGCTATGACGCGGTGAGCCTGCAGCCGAATTCCGGCGCGCAGGGCGAATACGCCGGCCTTCTGGCAATCCGCGCCTACCATCGCGCGCGCGGCGAAGGCCATCGCGACATCTGCCTGATTCCCGATTCGGCCCACGGCACCAACCCGGCCTCAGCGCAGATGTGCGGCATGACCGTGGTGGTGACCAAGACCGATGCCAACGGCAACGTCGATGTCGAGGACATCCGCCGCAACGCCGAGAAGTACAGCCAGCGCCTGGCCGCGATCATGATGACCTACCCCTCCACGCATGGCGTGTTCGAGGAAGAGGTGGTCGAGATCTGCGAGATCATCCACCAGCACGGTGGCCAGGTGTATACCGACGGCGCCAACATGAACGCCCTGGTCGGCGTGGCCAAGCCGGGCAAGTGGGGCTCGGATGTTTCCCACCTCAACCTGCACAAGACCTTCTGCATTCCGCACGGCGGCGGCGGCCCGGGCGTGGGCCCGTGCGCGGTGAAGTCGCACCTGGCCCCGTTCCTGCCGAACGTCCTGGGCGGCAGCGGCGATGTCGGCATGGTCTCGGCGGCCAGCTATGGTTCGGCCTCGATCCTGCCGATCAGCTGGATGTACGTGACCATGATGGGCGCGCACGGCCTGCGCAGCGCCACCCAGCTGGCGCTGCTCAATGCCAACTACATCGCTACCCGCCTGGCCCCGCACTACGAGACCCTGTACACCGGTCGCAACGGCCTGGTCGCGCACGAGTGCATCCTCGACCTGCGTCCGCTCAAGGACAGCACCGGCATCAGCGCCGAAGACGTGGCCAAGCGCCTGATCGACTTCGGCTTCCACGCCCCGACCCTGAGCTTCCCGGTCGCCGGCACGTTGATGGTCGAACCGACCGAAAGCGAATCGCTGCACGAACTGGACCGCTTCATCGACGCGATGATCCAGATCCGCGACGAAATCCGTGCGGTCGAAGAAGGCAAGCTCGACCGCGAGGACAACCCGCTGCGCAACGCCCCGCACACCGCCGCGGCGGTCAGCGCCAGCGAGTGGACGCACGCGTACCCGCGCGAGCTGGCCGCCTTTCCGCTGCCCTCGCTGAAGCTGCAGAAGTACTGGCCGCCAGTGGCGCGCGTGGACAACGTCTATGGCGACAAGAACGTGATGTGTGCATGCATCCCGGTCGATGCCTACAAGGAAGACGTCGAGGCATAAACAATCCTCTCGGCGCCCTCCTGGCGAGGGCGTCGCCTGCTTTTGTTGCACTTTCAGGCCGCATGCGAATGCGGCCTTTTTTTGTCCGCGTGAAGCCCGGGTGCAGGCGCGGGAGCTCCACTACACAGCGGGCTAACCTTTGGGGGACCACGGTGGACGGATTGCTTCATCGCCGCCGCTCAGGAGAGCCACATGGCCGCCCGCAAACCACCCGTTGCACCCGCCGCCACTTCCCGCTCCTCCACCAACACCTCTCCCGCCGCGCCAAGCAGCAACCAGGATAGGCGTGGTGCGGCCGACGAATTGCACCAGCACGCCGGCGGCACGCATCCGCCGCTGACCACCAACCAGGGCGTGCAGATCGCCGACAACCAGAATTCGTTGCGTGACACACCCCGCGGGCCGACCTTGCTGGAGGACTTCATCCTCCGCGAGAAGATCACCCACTTTGACCACGAACGTATTCCCGAGCGCATCGTCCACGCCCGCGGCAGCGCCGCACACGGCTACTTCGAACTGACCCAGTCGCTGCAGAAATACACCACCGCCAAACTGTTCACCGAAGTCGGCAAGCGCACCCCCGTGTTCACCCGCTTCTCCACGGTGGCCGGCGGCGCCGGTTCGGTCGATACCCCACGCGACGTGCGCGGCTTCGCGGTGAAGTTCTATACCGGAGAGGGCAACTTCGATCTGGTCGGCAACAACATCCCGGTCTTCTTCATCCAGGACGCGATCAAGTTCCCGGACCTGATCCATGCGGTGAAGATGGAGCCGGATCGCGGCTTCCCGCAGGCGGCCAGCGCGCACGACACGTTCTGGGATTTCATCTCGCTCACGCCCGAATCGATCCACATGGTCATGTGGGCGATGAGCGATCGCACCCTCCCGCGCTCGCTGCGCATGATCGAAGGCTTCGGCATCCATAGCTTCCGCCTGCTCGACGCGCAGGGGCGCAGTACCTTCGTCAAGTTCCATTGGCGGCCCAAGCTGGGCCTGCAGTCCACGATCTGGGACGAGGCGGTGAAACTGGCCGGCGCCGATCCGGACTTCCACCGCCGCGACCTGTTCGAATCGCTCCAAGCCGGCGCGTTCCCGGAATGGGAATTCGGCGTGCAATTGTTCACCGAAGAAGAGGCCGACCAGTTCCCGTTCGACCACCTCGACCCGACCAAGCTCATTCCCGAGGAGTTGGTGCCGTTGCAGATCATCGGCCGCATGGTGCTCGACCGTTGGCCGGACAACTTCTTCGCCGAGACCGAGCAGGTCGCCTACTGCCCAGCCAACATCGTCCCGGGCGTCGACTTCAGCAACGATCCGCTGCTGCAGGGACGCTTGTTCTCCTACCTGGACACCCAGCTCATTCGCCTGGGCGGACCGAACTTCCACCAGATCCCGGTCAACGCGCCGCAGTGCCCCTTCGCCAACCACCAGCGCGATGGCCACATGCAGATGCAACGGCCGAAGGGCCGGGTGGCCTACGAGCCCAGTTCGCTGGACGATGCCACCCCGCGCGAGACGCCCACTGGTTTCCGCAGCCATGCCACTCCGGCCGACGATGGCGTCAAGGGCCGCATTCGCGCCGAAAGCTTCGCCGACCACTACAGCCAGGCACGGTTGTTCTTCCGCAGCCAGACTGCGCCGGAACAGGCCCACCTCGCTTCGGCCCTGGTATTCGAACTGTCCAAGGTGGAGACCGCGCATGTGCGCGAACGCATCGTCGGCCACTTGCGCCACGTCGATCCGTCACTGGCGCAACGGGTGGCCGATGGCCTGGGTTTGGCGACGCTGCCGCCGGCCCCGCCCGCCGCGGTGGCACAGATCGACATGCCGCCCTCCCCGGCCTTGCAGATCATCGGCAAAATGAAACCGACCTTGCAGGGCCGCACCGTCGGCATCCTGGTCCACGACGGCTCCGACGCAGCCTTGATCAAGCACCTGCGCAAAGCTGCCGAAAGTGATGGGGCGATGGTCAAGATCGTCGCGCCGAAGATCGGAGGCGCGCGCCTGGACGACGGCAAACACGTGCCGGCCGATGGCCAGCTGGCAGGCACCCCTTCGATTGTGTTCGATGCCGTCGCAGTGGTGCTCTCGGCCGAGGCCGGCAAGCAACTGTCGAAGGATTCGGCGGCGATCGACTTTGTCGCCAACGCCTGGGTGCATCTGAAAGCCATCGCCTGGGACGAAGGCGCACTACCGCTGCTGAAGGCCGGCAATGTCGGCCGCGATGCAGGCGTGGTCGAAGCCAGCGATCCCAAGGGCTTCATTGCCGCTGCACGTACCCGGCAATGGGAGCGCGAGAAGAAAGTCCGCCTGCTCGCCTAACCTGTAGGAAGGGCTTCAGCCCGACGCTTCAACCCTCCGCCGGCAGGACCGCCTCGATCCTGCCGCGCTGCGCCACCGACAGGCCCCGGTATTCGCTCGGGGTCAGCCCGGTGGCCGCCTTGAACTGACGGGTAAAAGCGCTCTGGTCGCTGAAGCCGCAGGCGTGGCTGATGTCGGTGATGCTGTGGCCGCCCTGCTGCAGCAGCTGCATTGCGCGGTGCAGGCGCAGCCGCAGCAGCACCTGCTGCGGGGTCAACTGGAACACCCGGCGGAAGGATCGCTGCAGCTTGGACATCGAGAACCCGGTGAGCTCGACCAAGGTCTGCAGGCGCAGGGGCTGGGTGTAATGGGCGTGCAGATAGGCCAGCGCCAGGCGCAGTTTTTCGTATTGCGCATCGCGTTGCGCATCGCGCCCTTCCTGCGGGCCCAGATCACGCGAGATGCCGATGATCCCTTCGACCTTGCCATTGACCAGCAGCGGGCGCTTGCAGGTCAGGCACCAGCCGGTTTCGCGGTTGGCGAACAGGTGCAGTTCGAGGACATTGTCGATGACGGCACCGGCCAGGACTTGTTCGTCCTGGTTGGCGTAGTTGGCGCCGAGGCCGCTGGGGTAGACCTCGGCGACGCGCTTGCCGATCAGTTCCTGGCGCGATTTCAAGCCCAGGCGGCGCAGCATGGTCTGGTTGACGTGGGTATAGCGGCCTTGGCGATCCTTGACGAAGAACAGGACGTCGGGGACGGCGTCGAACAGGGCTTCGAGGTCGGTGGCGTCTATTTGCGTCATTTGAGGTTGATGATAAAGCTTTGGTTGCTTGATTTTGGTCGCGCGGCAGACGGGGAAAGGCCCTTTCGGGACACGCCGTGAACCCCCATCCGTGGGGGGCTAATCGGCGACATCCACCCGGCCCATGGAAGTGGGACAACATCAAGCCACCCGCGCCCGAAACACCACACTCATCCGCATCCCCACCGGCCGCGCCGTCTTCGGAATCCCATGCTCGTGGGTCAGCTGCGAGGCATGACTCATCGCCAGCAGGCTGCCCGGGGCCAGATCCAGTCCACAGCCCCACCCGCCGGCCTTCGCGCGCAGGTTCATCCGCCGGGTATCGCCCAGCGATACCAGCGCGATCGGTTCGCCCGGGACCAGGGTCGGGAGTTTGTCGTTGTGCATCGCTACGCTGTCGCGGCCGTCGCGGTAGAGGTTGAGGCCGACGCTGGTGTAGCGGCCAGGCACCATTTCGCGCACGGCCGCCAGCATTTCCGCCAAGGGCAGGTCCGCCGGCAATGCGTCCAGGTCGAAGCGCGCCAGCATCCGCGGGACGTCGACGATGCGTTCGTACATCGGCCGCTGCATCGTTTGCCAGGCGATGCCGTCGCGCAGGCGGATGAACCAGTCTTCGGCCTGCGCCATCCCGACCAGTTGCGGCCAGTAGCGCACGCCGCCTTCGGCATCGGCGATCACGGTGCGGTAGGGGGCGGTGGCGAACAGGTCGGCGCAGGTGCAGCCTGCGGATCTAGCGGGCATCATGGTGGTCTCCTCTTGTTGCAGGTGCCGCATGTCCGCCAATGCCCCCTCTCCCTATGCCGTCGGCCAGCTGTGGCGATGCGAAGGGCGCAGTGCCGATGAAGTCCCGACGCTGCTCATCAACCGCATCGAGACGCACCCGCGTGGTGGCGAGATCCTGCACATCACGGTGCGCGATGTGCAGATCCGCCATCCGGCAGCGCCGGGCGGGGTCATGACCTGGATGGCGCATTTGCCGGTGATCGGACAGGTGTTCGAGCGCAGCCACGCCGTGCTTGTTGGACAGGACACGCCGGATCCGGCCTATATCGAGGGCTACCAGCAGTGGAAGCAGGCCTTCGATGCCGGTAATGCGGGCTCGTACGGCATCGCGATGTCCGAGATCCTGGCCAGCATCGAGCGCATGCTCGCCGGCCACGCCTCGCACTGAGTTCTGTTCGGTGGCGGGAGGGCTGCTGCGGGCCATCAATGAAAATCCCGCGAACCTACCGGCAGTTCGCCGAGCAGGTGGCTGAGGTCGTGCAGGTCGCCGGCGATCACGTGGGTGACGCCGTCGACCTGCTCCCAACGCCCGCGCACGGCCAGCAGGCGCGATTCGAGCAGGGCGCGACGACGGCGCTGGGCCAGGTGCGACCAGACCACGACGTTGATCATGCCGTGTTCGTCTTCCAGGGTGACGAAGATGGTGCCCTTGGCGGTGCCCGGGCGCTGGCGCTGGGTGACCAGGCCGGCGACGTGCACGCCGCTGCCGTGGCGGCGCGCTTGCAGTTCGTCCAGGCCAAGGATGCGACGCTGGCGCATCTGCGCGCGCAGCAGGGCCATCGGGTGTTTGCCCAGGCTCAGGCCGAGGGCGCGGTAGTCGGACAGGATGTCTTCGCCGAGGCGGGGTGCCGGCAGGCCGATCTCGGTCTCTTCCGGGCTGCCCGGCAACAGCGGCCGCCGTCGCTCGACGCCGGCCACCGCCCAGCGCGCGTTGTTGCGGTTGCCGGCCAGCGAAGCCAGGGCGCCGGCTTCGGCCAGCGCTTCGCGCGCTTTCGCATCCAGGCCTGCGCGCAGGCACAGATCGGCGACATCGGCGAACGGGCGCTGTGCGCGCGCCTGCACAAGCGCCTGCGCTACCGATTCGGATAGGCCGCGCACCTGGCGCAGGCCGAGGCGGATCGCCGGTTGCGTGCCTGGAGCCTGCTCGCTGCGCCAGGGCGTGCCGCCTACCAGCGTTTGATCCCACTGGCTGTATTGCACGTCCACCGGCAGCACCTCTACCGCTTCGCGCGCAGCACGGCCGCGGCGTGCGTCCTGGACGATCTGGCTGGGCGAATAGAATCCCATCGGTTGTGCATTGAGCAGGCCGCAGGCGAAGGCGGCCGGTTCGTGCCGCTTGAGCCAGCAACTGATGTAGACCAGCTTGGCGAACGAGGCGGCATGGCTCTGCGGGAAACCGTAGGAACCGAAACCCTTGATCTGCTCGAAGATCTGGTCGATGAAGTGCGAGGGGTAGCCTTTGCCTTCCATCAGCTCGCGGATGCGCACGCGGTGCGGCTCCATGTCGCCGCCGCGACGCCAGGCCGCCATCGAACGACGCAGGCCGTCGGCTTCGTCGGGCGAATAGCCGGCGTGGATCACCAACTCCATCACCTGCTCCTGGAACAGCGGCACGCCCAGGGTCGGGCCGAGGATTTCCTGCACGCCTGGCGAGGGATAGGTGATCATTTCCTTGCCCTGGCGCCGGCGCAGGTAGGGATGCACCATGTCGCCCTGGATCGGCCCAGGCCGCACGATCGCCACTTCGATCACCAGGTCGTAGAACTGGCGCGGTTGCAGCCGCGGCAGCATCGCCATCTGCGCGCGCGATTCAATCTGGAACACGCCGATGGTGTCGGCCAGGCAGATCATGTCGTAGGTTGCCGCATCGGCATTCGGGATCGTCGCCAGTTCAAGATCGCGGCCGCGCTGCGCGCGCACCAGGTCCAGTGCCTTGCGGATGCAGGTGAGCATGCCCAGGGCCAGGCAATCGACCTTGAGCAGGCCCAGGGTCTCCAGGTCGTCCTTGTCCCACTGGATGATGGTGCGGTCGGCCATCGCCGCGTTCTCCACCGGCACCACGGTGGATAGCGGCGCATCGGAAATGACGAAGCCGCCGACGTGTTGCGACAAGTGGCGCGGGTGGTCGCGCAGCATCTCGGTCACCGCCAGCACGCGCGCGATCAGCGGGTTTTCCAGGTCGAAGCCGGCTTCCTCCAGGCGCTGCTGCATCGGCGTATCGCCGTTGCCCCAGCCGTAGCAGTCGGCCAGCAGGCCGATCTGGTCCGGCGGCAGGCCGAAGGCCTTGGCCACATCGCGTACCGCGCTCTTGCCGCGGTAGCAGATGACCGTGGCCGCCAGCGCGGCGCGGCTGCGGCCGTATTTGTTGTAGACGTACTGCAGCACTTCCTCGCGGCGCTCGTGCTCGAAGTCGACGTCGATATCCGGCGGTTCGTCGCGGGCCTTGGACAGGAAACGCGAGATCAACAGGCGGTTCTCGGCCGGGTCGACCGCGGTGATGCCCAGCGCGTAGCACACCGCCGAGTTGGCCGACGAACCGCGGCCCTGGCACAGGATGTTGCGCGAGCGCGCGAAACAGACGATGTCGTGCACGGTGAGGAAGAACGCCTCGTATTGCAGCTCGGCGATCAGCGCCAACTCCTGCTCGATGTCGGCGGCTACTTTGTCCGGTACGCCCTTGGGCCAGCGCGTGCGCATGCCCGCTTCGGTCAATGCGCGCAGGTGGCTGGCCAGGGTATGGCCGGGGGGCACCAGTTCGGCCGGGTAGCGGTAGTGCAGGTCGCGCTTGAGGTCGAAACCGGTGCAGCGGCGTGCCAGTTCGACCGCCGCTTGCAGCAAGGCCGGCGGATGGATGTTGCCCAGCGCGCGGCGGCTGCGCAGGTGGCGCTCGCCATTGCGGAACAGGTGCGCGCCACATTCGGCCAGCGGCAGGGTGTGGCGGATCGCGGTGAGCGTGTCCTGGACGATGCGCTCGCGGCGCTGCGCCATGTGCACATCACCGCTGGCCACCGCCACCATCTGCAGTTGCCGCGCCAGCGCCAGCAACTGCGCCAGGCGTGCGGCATCATCGCGTTCGCGGTGCAGTTCCACCGCCAGGTAGGCACGCTCGCCGAATACCCCACGCAGCCATTGTCCCTGCCCTGGGTCGGGTTCGGCGCCGGGCAGCCACAGCGCGAACAGGCCCATGGCCTGCCCGCGCAGCACCGCTTCCACGTCGGCACGCAGCAGGCGGTAGCTACCCTTGCCGACGGCGCGGCGCGCGCGGGTGATCATCTCGCACAGCTGTGCATAGCCGCCGCTGTTTTCCACCAGCAGCACCAGGCGCGGGCCATCGTGCAGGGCGATTTCGCTGCCGACCACCAGTGGCACGCCGGTGGCCCTGGCCGCTTCCCAGCCGCGCACGATGCCGGCCAGCGAGCATTCGTCGGTGATGGCCAATGCTTCATAGCCGCAGTGCCGCGCACGCACGAACAACGCCTCTGCCGAGGAAGCCCCGCGCAGGAACGAGAAGTCCGACAGGCAATGCAATTCGGCATAGGCCGGCAGGGCATGGCTGCGTTCGGGCAGGATTTCGTCGTTGGCCGCCGCGCGCAGGCGCGCATCCACGGTCCAGGCGCGCGGTGGACGGCCGCCTGGGCCATCGCGGTCGATGCCGTCGTCCCCACTCATGCAAACCACCCGTGCAGCATCCAGCCTTCGCGCGCACCGGGCGGCACGAACGCCCAGGCGCGTTGGCCGCGCGTGGTTTCGACAATGTAGTAATCGCGACGCGCCTCGTCCCCATCCCACCAACCACTTTCCAGCCGTTCGGGGCCGGCGAGCACCCGCGCCGGTGCTTCGCGCAGCGGCACCGGCTGCGGCAACAGCCAGGCCGGACGCGGTGGCCGGGAGGGCGCCTGGGTGATGCGCCCGCCTTCGCCCAGCACCCGCCGCCAAGCGCGTTCGGGACGCGGGTCGTCGGCCGGTGCCAGGCGGTAGACCGCCTCATCGCCCAGGCGCGCGCGCAGGCGCTCACGCAGCTGTGGCCAGTCCAGTGCCTGCTGCGGGCGTGGGTCGAACAAATCGCGGCTGGCCGGTACGAACGGCGGCAACTCGCGCGCGAGCAGCCGCAGCGCCACCACCGGTTGCGCAATCTCGACCCGCTCCAGGCGGTTGCGCGACAGTTCGAACAACATGCCCGGCTCGCGCTCGGCGGCGAGCAGGCCCACCTCGACATCCGTATGCCCCTGCTCGTGCTCCAGCCGCAGCAGGAAGCGCTGCACGCCACCGTCGCGGATCGACAGATAGGTGCACAGGTCGCCGAGCAGGCGCCGCAGTGGGAACAACAACGCCATGTGGTTTTCGACTTCGTAGCCCATCTCGATGCGGGCATCGAAATGATCCGGCGGTGTGTAGTACTCCAGCGGGTCTTCGGCCTCGCCGTAGAGCCGGTCGAGGTGGTCGAGCAAGGGCAGGCCGAAGCGCCGGCGCAGGCTGTCGCGCGGCAGCGCGCGCAGTTGCCCGAGGCTGCGCAATCCCATGCGCTGCAGGCGCTCACCGTCTTCGCCAGGCAGCGCCGCACGCCGCACCGGTACGTCGTCCAGCCATGCGCGCAAGGCGCCGGGCTGACGCACCGCCATGCCATCGCGCAGCCCGGCCAGCACGCGCGCGGCGCGCGGCGTGGGTGCCAGCGCGATGCGATGGCGAAACCCCAGGGTGTCCAGTTCCTGGCGCAGGCGCTGGGCGAAGCGTGGCCATGGCCCGAACAGGCGGAAGCTGGCCTGTGCTTCCAGCACGATGGCGTGCGACCACTGCGCGCTCACCAGGGAACTGTGGCGATATGCCCAGGCCGCCAGGAAGCGCTGCCAGCGCGCTTCGGCCTGCGGCTCATGGTCGACCGTGCGCACCCCGGTCAGCAGTGCATGCGCGGCGGCCAGGCGCATGCCCGGGCGCAAGCCAGCTTCGGCGGCGGCCGCGTTCACCGAATGCAGGCTGCGCAATTGCGCCGGGCCTTCCACCAGCGCCAGCGGCGACTGTGCGTCGGGCAAACGCCGGAGGACGGCGTCCAGCGCCAGCTGCGGCAGCAGAATGCAGGCCCAGAGCATGCGCGTGCCTCAATGCGCCAGTCGCAGGGGTTGCGCGGGCACTTGCGCGCCACGGCACTTGCGCACCTGCCAGGCGCGTTCGCCCGGCAGGTATTCCAATCGCAGTGCCGCAGGCGAGGCATTGACCGCATGGCGGCGATCACGCAGGGCGAAGGCGCAGCAGTCGCCGCTGTCGGCAGCCACTTGCAGGCGGCGCAGCGCACGCGCATCGCCGGTCTGCGGCCAACCGAGCACCGCCGCGCAGGCACCGCTGCGCAGGCATTGTTCAAACGCCCACAACGCCTGCCTGGGTTCGGCCTCGATTATTTCCAGCCAGGCCAGGTCGATGCCACCGGCCTGCCAGGACGGCGCATAGGGCAGGTAGGGCGGCGCGACCAGCACTACGCGTTCGCCGGCGGTGGTCAGCCGCGCCAAGGTGGGCAGCAGCAAGGCGATTTCGCCGATGCCATCGGCCGGCAGCAACAGCTCGGTCAGCGCGCGTCGCGGCCAGCCGCCATCGGGCAGCAGCGCGTCGAGCGCGGCATGGCCGCTGGCTTCGCCATCGCGGCGCGGCGCCACGCCCTGCCCGGCCCGCCATACCGTGCGCGCAGCCAACATCTCGCCCAGGGCCAGCACTTCGCCCATGCTCAGCCCTGCCGCAGCAAGCCGCAGTACAGCCCTTCGATCGCGAAGTCGGCATCGGCCGGCACTACGATCGGCGCGTAGGCCGGGTTGCGCGGCAACAGGCGCAATTGCGTGCGCCCGCGTTCGAGCCGCTTGATGGTGATCTCGCCATCCAGCCGCGCCACCACGGTCTGGCCATTGCGCGCCTCGTGGCTGCGGTGCACGCCAACCAGGTCGCCGTCGAGGATGCCGTCGTCGATCATCGAGTCGCCCTGCACCTGCAGCAGGTAGTCCGGGCGCAGCGAGAACAGGGTGCGGTCCAGCCACAGCTCGCGTTCTATGCCGATGTCCGCACCAATCGGCGCACCGGCCGCGACCCGGCCCAATACCGGCAGCACCAGCGGGGGATCGCGCCGGGCCGTGGCCGGCAGGCGGATGCCGCGCGCCTGCCCGCCCTGCAGTTCGATCAGCCCGGCCTCGGCCAGTGCCTGCACATGCTTCTGCGCGGCATTGCGCGAGGCAAACCCGAACTCGGTGGCGATCTCGGCCAGGCTGGGCGGGTGCCCGGCCTCGGCGCGCTCGCGCAGAAAGGCCAGGACGGCCGCACGGCGGGGGCTCAGCGGGTCCATGAAGACGCCGCCCGAATGTGATGGCTGCCGTATTCAGCGGATGCGGGAATGAGATTTTTCATAGGTGTACATTTGTACACCTTTCCATCGCACCAGGCGAGACGGGCTGATTCAGGAACCCTTCTCCGTTGCGAGAAGGGTTGCCCCAGGCCTTCAGGCCGATTTCTTCGCCCGCGTCCGCGCCGCTTTCTTCGCCGCCGTCTTGCGACCGGTCGCACCCTTGGTCTGGGCCGCCTTCTTGGCCGCGGCCGAACGGCTGCTGGCGCTGCGCTTGCTGGCGGCCTTCTTCGCCTGCGTGGACAAGGCCTTCTTGCCGACCGCCTTCTTCGCGGTGGTCTTCTTGCTCGCAGTCTTGAGGGCCTTCTTCGCCCCCGCCGAGCGCGTCTTGGACGGTGCCTTCTTCGACTTCGAGGCTGCCGTGTCCTTGGCCGCCTTCTTCTTGGTCGCCTTGGAAGCGCTCTTGCCCGGCTTGGCCTTGACGCCATCGCGCCGCGCCTTGGACAACCCGATCGCGATCGCCTGCTTGGCGTTCTTGGCGCCGTGCTTGCCCTCTTTGACGTGCTCGATCTCCTCGTGCACGTACTCACCAGCCTGTGTGCTGGCCGACTTGCCTTCGCGCTTGTCCTTCGCTGCCGCCTCGCGGGTCTTTTTCTCCGGCATGGGAATGCTCCGGTATGGATGACTGGCCGGGTTTATCAATGTGGAAGTAAATACCCGGTGCAATTCACGCGCGATCCCTCCACCGCGCGTTGACTTCTCAGCGTTCCCCGGCCGGCAGCCGCTCGCCATCGGCGCTATAGGCAGGCGGGTGGTACCAGGTGAGCGCCTGCAGCGGCGCATTGCCCTTGTTGCGGATCTCGTGGCGTTCGCCTTGTTCGATCACCAGCAGATCGCCGGGCGCCAGCGGTTGCTCGATGCCCGCCACGATCGCCACGCCCTGCCCGGCCACCACATACAGCCATTGGTCGGCACCCCGATGGCGGTTCTCCGGCCCGCCCTCCTTGTCGCCCGGCGCGATCGACATCGTCGCCGCCTGCACCTGGCGTACGTCGAACAGCACCTTGAACTCTTCAGTGAAATCCAGCGTGGCGTGCTTCATCGCAAAGGACTCAATAGGGATCCACGTCCAGCCTCGCCCGGCTTGCGTTAGCTGTGGGCATACAGGCGCGCCACGACATTCACCACGCCCGCACAGCGAAGCGGATGTCAAGCGGCGACGCGAGCGTCTTAGCTGCCTACAATGCGCGCCCCTCTCCCCTGGCTGCCAGATGGAACACGACATCGTCGTCGACGCCTCGCTCAAGGCGTACATCGACCCGCTTACGCCGGACGAACATGCCGCGCTGGAACAAAGCCTGCTCGCCGAAGGTTGCCGCGATGCGCTGGTGCTTTGGGGCAACGTGCTGGTGGATGGGCACAACCGCTACGGCTTGTGCCGCCAGCATGGGCTGCCCTTCCGCACGGTGCAGAACGAACGGTTCCAGAGCATCGAGGATGTTCACCTGTGGATGATCGACCAGCACCTGGGCCGGCGCAGCGTGTCCGACTTCCAGCGCGGCGTGCTGGCGCTGCGCAAGCGCGAGATCCTCGCCGCGCGCCGCGCAACCCAGGCCGCAACGGCACCCCAAGCGCAGGATGATGAAGTGCCGTGGTCCGAAGCGGCGGGCGATCCCGCGCCGGCCACGCCCATGGCTTCGCCGCCCAGCCGCGAGGACTTGGCCAGGGTTGCGCGCGTGAGCAGCAGCCAGCTCGGCATGATCGAAAAGATCCAGCGCCAGGCCGCGCCGGAGGTGGTCGAGGCGGTGCGCAGTGGCACTTTGTCGATCAATGCGGCCGCAGTGGTCGCGACCTTGCCGATGGCCGAACAGCAGGCCGCAGCCCAGGCAGGTGGCGATCAATTACGCGACACCGCGCGCCGTGTACGCGAATCGCGGCGCAAGCCGCGCCCGGAGCGCGAGACCGAAAGCCCTGCCGCCACGGCTGCGACCGGCGCCGACGAACTGCCGTCACTGCGCCGCCGGGTGGAACAACTGGAACATGAGAACGCCGCCCTGCGCGCGCGAATAGCCGAACTGGAAGCGCGTTAACGCCGCGCCGGCCACGGCAACATCAGCCGCAGCATCAGCCAGAGCCCGAGCGCGGCGAGCGCACCAAAGCCGCCTGCGGACAGCACGATCATGCCGATCACCGGATTGAGCAGGCTCGCCAGTGCCTCCCGCGTCGCCAGCGACTGCAGCAGCAGGAACAGGCCGCACGGCACCACGCCGGCGACGAACCCGGCCGCCAGCATCGGGCCTGGCCCGAAGCGGCCCTTGCGGCGCAGCAATACGGCAACCGGCAGGCCGAGCACGAGCACGTGCAGCAGCGCGATGACGAAGGCCGCCAGGAATCCCGCAGCCGTTGCCCGGCTGGCGGCAATGCGCCCGTCGAACATCAGCACTGCGAACAGCAACGCCGGCAACAGGCTGGCGACCAGGAGCGCGACAATCCAGGCGACCCACGGCCGCAGTGTCAACATCATGAGCAGACCCGAGTAGGCGAGCGCTGCAGCCTACCCTGCCTGGCGCGCGTTTTGCGCATCGGTGCGGGCCTCGTCAAGTTCCTGCGGCGCCGGCTCCCATCCAAACACGCTGCGTCCGCCATAGCGGTGCGAATCGCGCCGCTCCTGCGCGATGTATTCGTCCACGCTCGGGCCAGAAGCGGTGGCTTCCAGCTGCCGCGCCTGCGCATCGAGCCGGGCAATCGCCTGGATGCGCTCGTCGTTGCCCAGCTTGGCTTGTTGCATGGCGTGCTTGAGCACGCCAATGGTCTGGTCGAGCACGCGCGTGGGGACCGGGAAGGGATGCCGGTCCTTGCCGCCGTGCGCCAGCGAGAAGCGCGCCGGATCACTGAAGCGGCATGGCGTGCCATGCAGCACTTCGGCCACCATGGCCAGCGAACGCACCGTGCGTGCACCGACCCCGGGCACCTGCAGCAGTTCGGTGAAATCGCGCGGGCCGTTTTCCGCCGCGGCGGCAAGCGCGCCGTGCAGTCGGCGCACGACGATGTCTTCGGCGCGAACGTCATGGTGGTCGGGCATCGTCAGGTGCGGCTGCGCGCCCGGTTGCCAGGGGGCGGCGAACAGGTCGCCGGTCATCCCGGCAAGCGGCGCCGCGGGCATCGACGGTTTCGCCTTGGCGGTGGCCGCTTCGATCCGCACGAATTCGCGCGCGATGGTGCTCGGACCGAGTTCGCCGAGCAATGCCACCTGCGCCTGGCGCGACGCTTCGGCACGATGGTCGGCGAGGTTGACGATGCGGCCCTGGCCGGGTCCATCGATGGCCGCGTGCGGCGCGTCGACGAAGCTCTGCAAACCTTCGGACAACCAGTGATAACGCCGGGCCTGCCGACGCGCACCGTTCATGCCTTGCTGCACCACCACCCATTGGCCGTCGTCGCTGACGATGAAGCCATGCAGGTAGAGGTCGAAACCATCCTGTACCGCCGCGCTGTCGACCTTGGCCACCAAGCGGCTGGCGCGCGCCAGCCCGGCGCCGTCCAGGCCGGTGCGCTGGGCGACCGCCAGCAGCTCGTCCGGGGTGGCGCGCGAATGCCGGCCACGGCCACCGCAGACATGCACGCCGAGTTCGCCCGACAGCGGCGTCAGGCCGCGCTTGAGCGCACCGATCACGCTGGTGGTGATGCCGGAGGAATGCCAATCCATGCCCATCACCGCGCCGAAGGACTGGAACCAGAACGGATGCGCCAGCCGCCGCAGCAGTTCGTCGCGGCCGTAGTGGTGGACGATGGCTTCGCAGATCACCGCGCCCAGCCGGGTCATGCGCTGGCCCAGCCAGGCGGGCACGCGGCCGCCATGTAGCGGAAGGTCGGCACTGCCGGTACGGCGGCTCATCGTCGGATAGCTCCAGGGTGTTTGCGCACGCAGCTTCATGCATGCCGGTCGCGCATTGTGCGACGGCGGCGGGCATCGGGTTTTCAGGAACCTGTCCAACACCGCCTACCCGTGGCCTGCTGCGCCGCAGCGACCGGATTAGATCGATCCAAGCTAGACTCCGGCGGTGCCGGGTCGGTTGCCTGGAGAGGAAGGACACATGCTCGAAAACATGTCGCGGCGCTGGGCGCCCTGGCTGGCCTGCGTGCTGCTCGCTGCAGCTTCGGCCTCCGCATACGCGGCCAGCAATGGCGATGCCGCCTACGCCGCGGTCGATCCCTTCATCGGCACCGGCGGCGAAGGCCACACCTATCCCGGCGCCACCGTGCCCTTCGGCATGGTGCAGTTGAGCCCGGATACGCAGATCAAGCCGCGCAAGGAGGCCTACGGCTGGGCCGCCGGCTACCGCTACGACGACCAGACGATTGTCGGCTTTTCGCACACGCATTTTTCCGGCTCGGGCCACTCCGACCTCGGCGATCTGCTGCTGATGCCGATCAGCGGCCCGGTCAAGCTCGAACGCGGCGACGTCACCCAGCCCGGCAGCGGCTACACCTCGCGCTTCCGCCACCAGAGCGAGCAGGCGCAGCCGGGCTACTACGCTGTCACCCTGGACGATTACGGCGTGCGTGCCGAACTCACCGCCAGCGCGCGCGTCGGTGTCCACCGCTACAGCTTTCCGAAAGGCAAGCCGGCGCACGTGCTGGTGGATATGCGCACCAGCCTCTACGACTACCCCGGCAAGGTGCTGTGGTCGCGGCTGCGCGTGCGCGCCGATGGCACCGTCACCGGCTTTCGCGAAACCCGCGGCTGGGCCCCGGGGCGGCAACTCTACTTCGCCATGCGCTTCTCGCGCCCGCTAAGCGGCAGTGCGCTGCAGGACACCGAGGAGAACGTGCTCTACAAGGGCTTCCCGCCGCCGGGCGCGGATGACCCGCGCCAACGCGCGCAGATCGAAGGCCGCCAATTGGTTGGCGTGTTCGACTTCGGCACGCCGGATGCGGGCGACAAGCCGCTGGTGGTCAAGGTCGCCATCTCACCGGTGAGCGAAGACAACGCCATCGCCAACCTCGACGCCGAGGTACCGGGTTTCGACTTCGACCAGGTCCGCACCGACGCGCGCAAGCAATGGACCCAGGCGCTGTCGGCCATCGATGCGCAGGGCGATGCGGCGCAGCGCACGCGCTTCTATACCGCGCTGTACCACACCTTGCTCGGCCCGACCTTGTTCATGGACAGCGACGGCCGCTACCGCGGCCCGGACAACGCCGTGCACCAGGCGCGCGGCTGGACCAACTATTCGACCTTCTCGCTGTGGGACACCTATCGCGCCCTGCACCCGCTGCTGACGCTGGTGCAACCGCCGCAGCGCACCAGCGACGTGGTCAATTCGTTGTTGGCCTCGCGCCGCGAAAGCGCCTACGGCATCCTGCCGGTGTGGGCATTCCATGGCCTGGAGACGTGGTGCATGATCGGCTACCACGCCGTGCCGGTGATCGCCGACGCCTACATGAAGGGCATTGGTGGCTTCGATGCCGATGAAGCCCTGCAGGCCATGGTCGCCAGTGCCGACTACGGCCCCTACGACGGCATCGGCGCCTATCGCGAGCTCGGCTATGTGCCGATCGACGAGGAAGGCGAAGCAGCCTCCAAGACCCTCGAATACGCTTTCGACGACTGGACGATTTATCGCGTGGCGCAAAAGATGGGCCGCAGCGATGTCGCCAGCGAATTCGAAAAGCGCGCCGGCAACTGGAAGCACGCATTCGACCCGGCCACCGGCTTTATGCGCGCGCGTAAGCGCGATGGCAGCTTCCGCGAACCGTTCGACCCCAGCGCCAGCGGCTACGGCACCGACTACACCGAAGGCAACGCCTGGCAATACTCGTGGTACGTGCCGCAGGACGTGGCCGGGCTGGCCGCCGCGCACGGCGGCAGCGAAGCGCTGCTCAAGCGCCTGGACGATGTGTTCGACGCCAAGGTCGACCCCAAGACCTTCGAGCACATGGAAGACATCACCGGCTTGATCGGCTGGTACGCGCACGGCAACGAACCCAGCCACCACGTCGCCTACCTCTACGCCTACGCCGGCCAGCCCTGGCGCACGCAGGCGCGGCTCAAGCAGATCATGGACACGCAGTACGCCGCGCGGCCCGACGGCCTGGCCGGCAACGACGACCTCGGCCAGATGTCGGCCTGGTATGTCTTCAGCACGCTGGGCTTCTATCCGGTTGCGCCGGGCAGCAACCAGTACGTGATCGGCCGGCCGTTCCTGCCCAAGGCCACGCTCAACCTCGCCAACGGCCGCCACTTCAGCGTGATCGCCGAGGGGCTCGACAATCGCCACATTTATATTGGCGAGGTGACGCTCAACGGCAAGCCGCTGCCACGTGCCTGGATCAGCCACGAAGAAATCCTGGCCGGCGGCGAACTGCGTTTCCGCATGCAGGCCACGCCGAACAAGACCTGGGCCAGCGACCCGGCGCAGCATCCGTATTCGATGTCGGCGCGCTGACGCAGCGGCGAGGCTCGGCGTGAGCAGGAGGGGCAACCGTCCGCTCACGCCGAGCTCTTCACGCCCTTTGCGCGACACCTTGACGTGCGACTTAGGCCGTCGGCGTTGTGATGAATGCTCGTTACTGGAGCATGCGCATGCGCGACCAAGATCCCTCTCGCAATCCCTCTCCCCCCGCAGCCGACGAGCTCGGCTTTACACCGCAGCGACGTCGCGCCCTGGGGGCGATCGGCGGCGGGCTCGCCGCCGGTAGCTTGCTGTCGACCGCAGGCGCGGCCGCTGCGCAGAACTCGGCGCCCGCCTCATCAGCCGACGCCAGTGCACGCGCAATGCCGCGCGACCCGCGCAGCCTGCATCCCCGGCCCCCGTTCAATACGCCGCAGCAACCCTGGCCGGGCCTTGCATCGAAGATGGAGCCGCGGCCGGACCACGGTGAACAAAGCTACGTCGGCCATGAGCGCCTGGCCGGTCGCAAAGCGCTGATTACCGGCGGCGACTCAGGCATCGGCCGGGCGACGGCGATTGCGTATGCACGCGAAGGCGCCGACGTGGCGATCAATTATCTGCCGCAGGAGGAATCCGACGCCCGCGAGGTGATCGAGCTGATCCGCGCTGCAGGACGCAAGGCCGTGGCGATCCCGGGAGACCTGCGCAAGCGCGAGTTCTGCGACCAACTCGTGGCCAAGGCAGTGCAGCAACTGGGCGGCCTGGACATCCTGGTCAATAACGCCGGCCGGCAAAAAGCGCAGAAGTCGCTACTGGATATCGACGATGAGCAACTGGACGACGTCCTCAAGACCAACCTGTACGCGTTGTTCTGGGTGACGCGTGCTGCCCTGCCGCATCTCAAGCCGGGCGCGGCGATCATCAACACCGCCTCGATCGTGGCGGAAAACCCGCCGGAGGTCTTGCTCGATTACGCCACCACCAAGGGCGGCATCGTCACCTTCACCAAATGCCTGTCGCGGCAATTGGCCGAGCGCGGCATCCGCGTCAATGCGGTGGCGCCGGGGCCCTATTGGACGCCGTTGCAGCCTAGCGGCGGCCAGTTCCCGGACGAACTGAAGAAATTCGGCAGCGACACACCGTTGGGCCGTCCCGGCCAGCCTGCCGAAATCGCGCCGGTGTTCGTGCTGCTGGCCTCGCAGGAGTCGAGTTATACGACTGGCGCCATTTTCAGCAGCACCGGCGGGCGAGGCAACGTCGGCTGAGCCGATGCCGTTCCACCATCACGGGCTGCCCGCATCAACGGGCAGCCTTCTTCTTGCGCCCATTCTCGTACCGACCGTTTTGCTCGAAGCCCGCATTTTTGGGGCGGGCGCAGCGCGTCACGGGAGTTTCATCCCACTTTCACGGACGGCCCCTTACTCAGGGCACGCAGGTCCGACGTTCGCATGATGTTCACGCCGCTCCTGTGGCGAGAAGCCTGACGGCATCTCGCGAGCTTGCTCGCACCGGCGAGTATTTCCCGCAGCGCCCCGCGCGCACTGCGTGACCTACCCCGGCATCCAGTGGTTCAGCAGATGCTTGCCTGGAGATGCCCATGTCACCGCAACACGATCCGGCTCGTCGTGATTTCCTCAAGGCCGGCGCCGGCACCCTGGGCGCCGCGCTGGCTGTGCGGCTGTCGCTGGACACCGCGCTTGCGCAACCCAACCCCGCCTTCGAGATCGATAGCACCTTCGCCGGCTTCATGCGCGACATCGGCGGCAGTGCCGATGACGCGGGTGGGAAAGTGCAGTTCACTGGCGCCGACCCCTTGCTGCGGAGCCATTTCCGCATCGGCGCGTGCATGGCGATTCCCGCCATGGCCGCCGGGGTTGGCGCCGCGGCGATCTGGCGACAGCGCACCGGCAATAGCCAGGACCTCTCGGTCGATCTGCGCCAGGCGGTGTGGAACGTCAACCCGCTAATCGGCTTGGTCCACGCCAAGATGCAGGCGGTCGGGTTGATCCCGGCCAGCGATCCGATTCCTGCCTTGCTCAGCTCGTGGATGCCCTCGGTCAATGGGTTGATGCTGCAGGCACCGCTCGGCCTGGACAACCCGATGTCGTTCCAGTCGTTCGAGACCAAGGATGGCCGTTTCATCAACCTCACCGGCATCTATCCGCACCTGATGGAACGCATCCTGCCGGTCATCAACAGCGCGCCGGAGGCTGCGGCAATTCGGGCGGCGGTGAAGAAGTGGAACGGGCAGGAACTGGAAGACACGCTGGCCGCGCATGACGCGGTGGCCGCGTTACACCGTACCCGCGCCGAGTGGTTGGCCCATCCGCAGGGCAAATATCTTGCCGGCACGCCGTTGATCGAGATCGTCAGGATCGGCGATGCGCCGGCGCGATCGTTTTCGCCAGATCCCGCGCACCCGCTTTCCGGCAAGCGGGTGATCTCCTGCACCCACGTGATCGCGGGCACTACCGCCGCACGTACGCTCGCCGAGTATGGCGCCGATGTCCTGCACATCGCCCGCGACCAGAGTTTCGAACACGAAGCCCTGGTGATTGACGTCAACGTCGGCATGCGCTCGGCCTGGGTCGACCTGCGCAACGCCGAACAGAACAAGCGCTTCGCGACACTGCTGCCACGCGCCGATGTCTTCATCGAAGGCTTTCGCGGGCGCTCGATGGAGCGGCTCGGTTTTGGTGCCGAGGAGGTCGCGAGCAAGAGCCCCGGCATCATCTACCTCTCTGTTCGCGGCTACGGTTGGGAAGGTCCGTGGCGCGACCGCGCGGCCTTCGACATGGAAGGTGTGTCCACCACGGGGTTCACGATGACCGAAGGGGGCGGTGGCCGCCCACGCTTCCCGCCCACCCTGGTGATGAACGACTACATTACCGGCTACATCGGCGCGGCCGGGATTCTCGCGGCCATGCGCCGACAGGCGGCCGAAGGCGGCAGTTGGCACGTGCGCGTCAACCTGGCGCGGGCAGCCATGTGGTTCCAGAGCCTGGGTGAGTTCCCCGACGTCGCCTTCGATGCTTCGCAGCCCGCGCACCGAATGGCGCCACCGGAAGTGATGAAGCGCCGGACGCCTTATGGCGAAGTGGAAAGGCTGGTACCGCAAGTGCATCTGTCAAAGACCCCAGGGCGATGGCGCGACCCGCTGGTAGCGGTGCGCGGGAGCGACTTGCCGGTCTGGCTGTAGCCAACGCGCTTGAACGAGAGCGGCCGGCGACGCGCCGGCGTGCATCTACACGGAGATCCACCATGCGTACGCAGCGCGGGCAGTCTCGCAACTTCGGTTTCATGCTAATCGCCACCTTGCTGCTGGTACCGGCGATGTCGCTGGCCACACCGCCCGACCCCGCTTCCGCCACCGAGCCGACCCTGGCCGACATCGCCGACGAGGAGCCCTACCCCGACCTCCTCGACACCTCGATGACCGTCCTTGGTGATCTGCAGGAAGACACTGCCGTGCCCACCGGACGGTTCCGCCGGTCCAGCGCGCTCGACGACTGGTTCGCCTGGAAGAACCGTTTTCGCGAACGCAGTGGCCTGACCATGGGCGGCTCGTGGATGGTGCTGGGGCAGAACTACTCCAGCACCCGGATCGACGAGTACAACTCGGTGGGCAGCAAGCTCACGCTCAATTTTGCCTACGCGCTGTTCAACCGTGGGCAGGCCAATGCGGTGTCGCTTGAAGTAGCGGTGGAAGACCGCCGCCCGCTCGGTACCGAGCTGGCACCGCTGCATGCCGGCCTCGGCACCGGCTCGATCGTGCCCACCGCCGCCACCTACGGCGACTTCAGCATGGGCGTGACCCAGGCGTATATCCGCCAGAACCTGGCCAACAATCGCTTCCAGTACACCATTGGCAAGATCTTCGCGCCGAACTTCCTCAACGCCTATCCGTTCTTTGACGACAACCGCCAGTTCCTCACCCAGACCTTTTCCACCAGCCCCTCGATTCCCTCGCCGTTGCGCGGCTTCGGCGCGGTGGCGGTGTGGTATCCGACCACGACCGGCCTGTACCTAAAGCCGGGCATATTCACCACGCACAGCAGCGATACTGGCAGCACGATCGACGACTTCTTTTCCACCTCCGAGCACTTCTACATGCTCGAAGTCGGCTGGAGTGGTTTGGCGCGCACCCCGACGCCGATCCACGCCCGCGCGGCAATGGATGCCAACAACATCCACCTGAACTTCTGGTACAAGGATGCCGAGCAAGGCGGCCCGCCACGGGCCAAAGGCGTGGCCTTCAACGCCAACTACATGTTGGGCAGCAACCTGATGTGGTTCGCGCGCGCCGCCTGGTCCGAAGGCTGGCTGGCCGACCGCAATGCCGCGGTCGGCCTGGGCTGGCGTCCCGACCTGGCGTTCTCCGACCTGTTCGGCATCGCCCTCGGCGGCGTGCATCCGAGCAGCGGCCAACTGCGCAGCCAATACTCCGGCGAGATCTTCTACCGTTTCCACGTCACCCCGAACTTTGCCATTACCCCCGACATCCAGCTGCAGATGCATCCCTCGCTCGACCCCAGCACCGATACCCTGTGGGTATTCAGCCTGCGCGGAAGGGTGACGTTCTGACCGCGGGGTACGGCCGGCTCCGCTAGCGCCGCGCCGACTTCATGTAGGCGTCGTAATGCGCGATGTAATCCTCCAGGCTCGCTTCCAACAGGTGCCGGTAGTGCTCTACGCACGCAGCCACGGTTTGCGCCCGCGCCGCGGCCATCCGCTCGGCCGAGCCCTCACCGCAGGCGCTGCTCCAGGCATTGAACCGGGCCAGTGCATACATGAAGGAATCTTCGATCGGCTCGCGCGCGGCGCCGGCCAATTGCGCATTGGCCAACTCGATCAGCGCATCGGCGCGGTCGTAATAATGGGGATCGGTGTCGGCGGCCACGTGGCATGCTCCTCGGCAGGACCGACGCCAGCGCGCCGTCCGGATGCACCGCAGCTTAGGCGGGCCTCCTCGGGGCGACAAGCGGCTCGCCTGCCCGTGAATGCGCGTCGGCCCGGCTTCGGTGACAGAATCCCCCCATGGACCGAATCCTGACCGCCCTCGTTCTTTTCTGCGCCCTGAGCCTGCCCGCGATGCCCGTCAACGCCACGCCGCCCGACCGCGTCCTGATCTTCAGCAAGACCGCCGGGTTTCGCCATGAGTCGATTCCGGTGGCCGTGCATACGCTCAGCCGCCTGGCCGAGCAGGCCGGGATGGCCGCCGACGCCACCGAGGACGCCAACGCGTTCACCGCGACCAACCTGGCGCGCTATCGCGTGGTGATCTTCGCCAGCACCACCGGCAACGTCCTCGACCCGGCGCAACAACAGGCCATGGAAGGTTTCATCCGCGCCGGTGGTGGCTTTGTCGGCGTGCATGCGGCCGCAGACACCGAATATGACTGGCCCTGGTATGGCCAGCTGGTGGGCGCGCGCTTCGACAATCATCCGCCCGGGCTGCAGCACAGCCGCGTGCAGCCCGAGCGCGACGGCGTGGCCGATGGTGCCGCCTGGCCCGTGCATGACGAGCTCTACAACTACGACAGCAATCCGCGCGGCAAGGTCCAGGTCATCGCTACCCTGGACGAACGGCTGTACCAAGGGGGCCGCATGGGCGCCGACCACCCCATCGCCTGGTATCACGCCTTCGGCGGTGGCCGCGCCTGGTACACCGGCCTGGGCCATACCGAGGCGATCTTCGATCAACCTGAATTCATCGCGCAGCTACAACGTGGGCTGGCGTATGCCAGGGGACGCAGCGACGCCGGTTGAAGCGGCCGCGGTCGAATTGCGCTTGCGTCGTTCGTCGTCTGTCATAAGGCGCGCATTGTGTTGCGCCAGCCCGGAGTCGATCATGACTTATGTGGACGGTTTCCTCGCGGCGGTGCCCACCGCCAATCGCGAAAAATTCATCGCCCATGCCCAGCAGGGCGATCCGATCTTCATCGAATACGGCGCATTGCGCGTGATCGAGTGTTGGGGCGACGACGTGCCGCACGGCCAGCAGACCGATTTCTTCCGCGCGGTGCAGGCCACCGCCGAGGAAACCGTGCTGTTCTCGTGGATCGAATGGCCGGACAAGGCCACCCGCGATGCCGGCATGAAGAAGGTGATGGAAGATCCGCGAATGGACCCGTCGGTCAATCCGATGCCCTTTGATGGCAAGCGGCTGATCTATGGCGGCTTCGTGCCCTTGCTCGAACTCAAGGGCTGAGCGCGGGCACCGTACAACGGGTGCGGCCGTGGCCACACCCGTTGCGTGCGCCCGGCCGGTGGCCAGGCTCAGAACCGGTAGCGGAAACTCAAGGTCGCGTTCGATGGCGCGGCGTAGTACAGGTTGCTGTACTCATCCAGCACGAAATACTTGCGGTCGAGCAGGTTGTCGGCGTTGAGCTGCAGTTCGGCGTGCGGGTTGAACTGGTAGCGCGCCATCACGCTGAGCAAGGTGACCGAAGACTGGTTGACGCGCTGCGGGCCCTGCGGGCCGTCGACGAGGGCATGGCTGGCCGACTGCCAGTTGGCGCCGCCACCGATCGTCAGGCCGTTCCAGGCACCGGGCAGGCGGTAGGTGGTGAACACGCGGAACAACGTGCGCGGCAAGGCAGTGCGCAGCTTCTCGCCGTCCGGGCCTTCGAGGTCGAAGTACAACCAACCAAGCGACGCGTTCCAGTTCTCCGTCAGGTCGCCGGCCAGTTCGAGTTCGGCGCCGCGCGAACGCGTGCCATCCACCGCGAAGTACGCCTGGGTCATGCCATCGGGCAGGTAATTGCCGACATCGGCCTCGGCGACGTTGTCCTGCTTGGTGTCGAACAACACCAGCGAGGAATTCAGGCGGCCATCGAGGTGCCGGCCCTTGATGCCGATCTCGTAGCTGCTGCCGACGACGGGGTCGAGAAAGCTGCCCGTGGCGGTGCGCTCGTCCTGCGGGTTGAAGATCTCGGTGTAGCTGGCAAACACCGACCAGGTCGGGTCGATGGCGTAGATCAAGCCGGCATACGGCACGGTCTCGTTGTGCTCATGCCGGAACACCCCGCTGTAGACATCGTCGGTGTCGTTCTTCCAGCGGCTGTAGCGGGCGCCGGCGATCAACTTCAGCGAATCGGCCAGGCTCAAGCGCGCAGCAGCGTATAGCCCGGACTGGTCGGTGCGGATGTCGGTGACGCGGTCGGCCTGGTCGGCGAACACCGGGCGCGGGTAGCTGCCGTTCCATTGCAGGAAGTTGCCGACCGCGGCGATATCGTCGTAGGCGTGTTCGTCGGTGGTCTTCTTGTAGCGTGATCCCGTGGCGCCGACGACCAGCTCATGCTCGCGGCCCCCCAGCTGGAACGGGCCGCTGGCGTAGACATCGAGGTTGTCCTGGCGGCCGGCATCGCGGCCGAGGTAGGCATACGGGTCCAGGCCTTCGCCGGTCTGCCGGTTCGGGAACCCGTAGACATAGAACAGCGCCTGGTCGGCATCGGTCTGGCGATGGCTGGCCAGCGCGCGCAGTTGCCAGCCGTTGCCGAAGCGATGGGTCAGGTCCACGAACGCGGTCTGGGTCTTGTTGTTCCAGTAGGTCCAGTCGGTGGAGGTATTGAAGCTGCGCGGCCAGGTGATGAAGCCGCCGTCGTCGTAGAACACCGGGTAGGAACCCCAGGTGACGCTTTCCGGGTTGGTTTCCTGGTAGTCGTAGCCCACGCTCAGGCTGGTCGCCTCGCCCAGGTCGGCATCGATGACCCCATAGGCGACCTTCTTTTCGTTGCTGTAGCGGTCCAGGTAGGAATCGCCCTGCTCGTAGGCGGCGACGAAGCGCCCGCGCACGCTGCCATCGCGGTTGAGCGGCGCCGAGAGGTCGGCGGTGCCGCGATAGGTGTTCCAGGAACCGACGCTCAACGAGAAGTCGCCGCTGAACTCGCGCGCATTGGCGTGCTTGCGGATGAAGTTGATAGAGGCCGAAGGGCTGCCCGCGCCGGAGAGCAGGCCGGTGGCGCCGCGCAGGATCTCGATGCGGTCGTAGATGGCCGTGTCCAGGCTGGCATCGGCCGAACTGCTGTTGAGGCTGGAGGCGATCGGCACGCCGTCGTAGGACATGTTCTCGACCTGGAAGCCGCGCGCGTAGAACACGACCCGCTCGGTATCGTAGGCGCTGGAGAAGACGCCAGTGACGTTGTCGAGCACATCGCGCACCGATTGCAGGTTCTGGTCCTCGATCCGCTGCTGCGTCACCACCGTCAGCGATTGCGGGGTGTCCTGCGGGCTCAGCGACAGGCGCGTGGCCGCGGCGGTCTGCTCCACGGTGTAGGAAGTGGTGCGCTCGCCGGTGACGCGCACCGCATCGAGGGTCTTGGCATCGCGCGTTGGCTCGGCGGCGTTGCTGCCGCCGTCCGGAGCCTGCTGCGCGGCGGCCTGCAGGGCGGCCGACAGGCCGAGCGAAAGCAAACAGATCTGCACGGCGCGCTGGCGCCGACGACGGTTGTCCATGTACTAGTCCCAAGGTGTGGATGCGGCCGGCGGGCGTCCGCATGGAAGATCACGACCCTTGGCTGGCACGGGGCTGGCGCGTCGTTGGCGCCATTGTAAATGATGCCGGTTCGCGCTTGCGCCCCTTGCGACGAACTGGCAGGCCTTGCGGCAGACCGGTCACGGCGGGCGTCATTGCGCTGCCATGGCGTTTGGCCATGATGAATGATCGGAGCACACGCTCCCCGGCGTCTGACCTTTCTTCGACACCCGTGCCGCCAGGATAGCCCGGTACCCCCGCGAGCCCCACAGCCCCATGTCCCCGAGCGCACGCCAGCGAAGCCTCACCAGCCTGGTCCAGGATGTCGGCCAGGCCTACCTGCGTCGCCTGCTGCCGCCAGCCTGGCTGGCACTGGCGATCCTCGCTGCGGCCTGCACCTGGATCGCGCTCAGCGCGCACGACCTGATCGCGGTGTCGGCCCTGGCGATCGCACTGAGCGGCCTGCTGGTGAACTGGCCACGGCGCGCCCAGCGCCGCTGGCCGCTGTGGCGCACCCTGGCACTGGCCCTGGCCGCCTCGCTCGAAGCGGTGCCGGGCTGGGCGCACCACGAACTGCTGCGCGGCAGCTTGTTCGCCATCGCCACGGCCTCCACCCTGCACGCGCTGGTCCACCTGGCCGGCTCGGTGCGCCTGTCGCAGCGCCTGCAGCGCTCGGCGCGTTCACTGGACGAAGCCAGCCTGCTGGCGGCGCTGCCGGCCGAAGCGCGCGAAGATGCGCGCCGCTGGTGCGCTGGCGATGACAGCAAGTCGAAGGAGCTGTCGTTGGTGGTGAATCTGGTTGCGTTGTGGGCGGCGCTGTCGGCCGTGGGTGGGGCTGAGGTCGCGCAGCGGCGTTCTGCGCGGCTGTAGAGTTTTACAAGCGAAACAAGCGAAGGATGGCTAGCGGCATTCGGGGCAAGGGTTTCAGTGGGGCGCGCTACCTCAGTTGCACGCAGCCTTGCGAATGATGCCGTCGCCACGGCCGGGGAAAGGAATAGCCGATATCACGGCGATGGCGTCAGACAGGACGTCTTCCCGACACCGCAAAGCCCCTCCCCGCCGGAACGGGCCCCAAGCCTCAAGCCGAACCACCAACCACCCACCGAAGACATAAAAAAACCTCGCCGAAGCGAGGTTTTTCTTTCACCGAGCCCGCAAAACCTCAGGCGAACGGATCCTGCAACACCATCGTGTGGTCGCGGTCCGGGCCCGTGCTGACGATCGAGATCGGGCAGCCGGCCAGTTCCTCCAGCGCACGCAGATAGGCGCGGGCCGCCGGCGGCAGCTTGTCCCACTCGGTGATGCCGTGAGTGTTCTCGCTCCAGCCCGGGAATTCCAGGTACACCGGCGTGCACTCTTCCCAGCCCTGCGCGTCCAGCGGCGCGTACTCTGTGCGCTTGCCACGGTACTCATAGGCAATGCAGATCTTGAGCTTCTCCATGCCATCGAGCACGTCGAGCTTGGTGATGCACAGGCCGCTGATACCGTTGATCGCCACCGCACGCTTCAACGCAACGATGTCCATCCAGCCGCAACGGCGCGGACGGCCGGTGGAGGCGCCGTACTCGGCACCGCGGTCGCGGATGCCCTGGCCGACTTCATCGTCCAGCTCGGTCGGGAACGGACCACCACCGACGCGGGTGGCATAGGCCTTGGCGATGCCGAGCACGTAGTCGATCGACTGCGCGCCCACGCCGGTACCGGCCAACGCGCCGCCGACGGTGGTGTTGGAACTGGTGACGTAGGGATAGGTGCCGTGGTCGATGTCCAGCAGCGCACCCTGCGCGCCTTCGAACAGCACGCGCTTGCCCTGCTTGCGCAGGTCGTGGAGGATCCCGGCGACGTCGGACTTCATCGGCTCGACGTATTCGCCGAAAGCCAGCGCCTCGTCATAGGTCTTCTGGAAGTCGACCGCGTCGGTGTTCAGATATTTGGTCAGGACGAAGTTGTGGTAGTCCAGCGCGGTGCGCAGGAGCTCCTCCAACTGCGGCGGGTAATGCAGGTCGGCGATACGGATACCGCGACGGGCCACCTTGTCCTCGTAGGCCGGGCCGATACCGCGGCCAGTGGTGCCGATGGCCTTGCCGCCTGCAGCCTTCTCGCGCGCCTGGTCCAGGGCAATGTGGTACGGCATGATCAGCGGCGCGGCCGGCGAGATCTTCAGGCGCGAACGCACCTCGACGCCGGACGTCTCCAGCTCTTCGATTTCCTTCTTCAGCGCGGCCGGCGAGATCACCACGCCATTGCCGATCAGGCACAGCGCATCGGCGCGCAGGATGCCGGACGGGATCAGGTGCAGCACCGTCTTCTTGCCGTTGATGACCAGCGTGTGGCCGGCATTGTGGCCGCCCTGGAAACGCACGACGGCGCCGATTTCCTCGGTGAGCAGATCGACGATCTTGCCTTTGCCTTCATCGCCCCACTGGGCGCCGAGCACGACAACTGACTGACCCATGACGGGTAACTCCTTTGCGGGCGGCCATCGGGGCCGCTTGATGGATTGATCGCGTCGTCGCCTGCACTGCCTTGTGGCGCCGCCAGCGGGGCGGCACCGGCGGATGCCGGCCCAGACACGGAAAAAGCCGAACGGGATGTCCTGTGAGAACGACCCGGCCGGCTTTTAGGAATTATCCGGGTTTCCGGTGACCGCCACCACCCCCGTCTCGTTCAGGCTTGTCCAGGGCCGCCGCCAATGAAAAGGCCGCCCGAAGGCGGCCTCGAAGGCTGCGGCGCCCGGCGCCTCAGCGATCACCCTTGAAGTACTGCAGGAACGGGTCGTTCTTGTCCAGCACGATCACCCCGTTGCCGTCGGCCATCGATTCGCGATACGCCTCCAGGCTGCGGTAGAACGCAAAGAAGTTGGGGTCGGCCGACGCCGCCTTGCCGAAGATCCGCGCCGCCTCCGCATCGCCCTCGCCGCGCAGCTTCTGCGCATCGCGCTCGGCGTCGGCCACGATCACCGTGCTCTCGCGGTCGGCTTGTGCACGAATGCTCAGCGACTGCTCCTCGCCCTCGGCGCGCAGCTTGCTCGCCTCCTGCTTGCGTTGCGCACGCATGCGCTCGTAGACATCGTTGATGATCTGGCTGTCGGCCGGCAGGTCGATCTGCTTGATCCGCAGGTCGGTGATCTGCATGCCCAGGCCCTTGATCGCGGTATTGATGCCGGCCAGCTGCCCGGCGATCAGCTCGCTGCGATCGCCCGACACCAGTTGCTGCAAGGTGCGCGAGTTGATCTGGTTGCGCAGCGAGTCGGTGATGATCGGCGCCAGCCGCGACTCGGCCACGGTTTCTTCACCGCCCGTGGCGCGGTAGAAGTCGGCGACATTGGAGATGTAACCGATGGCGAAGAAGTCGACGCTGACGTCCTTCTGCTCGGCGGTGAAGTACCGCGCCGCGGCGGTGTTGAGCACCTTGAAGCGGCGATCGAAGACCCGTGCGGTCTCCACCACCGGGATCTTGAAGTGCAGGCCCGGCTTGAGGTCCGAGCGGACCACGCGACCGAGGTTCAGGACCATGCCGGTCTGGTCCTCGCGCACCACGAAGGTCGAGCCGAACAGGGCGAGCAGGATGATCGCCGCCAGGGCGATCCAGAGGGATTGTTTCATCGTTCACTCCCCTCGCGGCCGGTCGGGCGCGCGGTGCGGTCCGGGTTGCGGATGCTTTCGGCACTGCTGGACGCGTTGCCGCTGTCGCTGTCCTGCGACAGCACGCTCGGCAGCGACATCGTCGGCAGTTGCGCCGGACTCGGGCGGCTGGCCGCATCGGCCATCGGCACGTAGATCAGCTGGCGGCCATCGCCGCCGACCACCTTGCGGTTCTGCGACAGCACCTGCTCCATGGTTTCCAGCCACAGGCGCTTGCGCGTGACTTCCGGGGCGCCGGCGTACTGGGCCTGCAACAGGGCAAAGCGCTCGGCATCACCCTGCGCCTTGGCAATCAGCGCTTCCTTGTAGCCTTCGGCCACGGTGCGGGTGCTGGCGGCGCGACCACGCGCTTCCGGCACCACCTTGGCGGCGTAGGCCTGGGCTTCGTTGATCAGGCGCTCGCGCACCTGCTGGGCACCGTTGACCTCGTCGAACGCCGGCTTCACCTCATCCGGCGGACGTGCGTTGGGCAGGGTCAGGCCGGTGACCACCAGGCCGGTGTTGTAGTTGGTGAGCGCGGCCTGCAGGCGCTCGCGCGAAGCGGTGGCCAGCGGCCCACGGTTGTTGAGCACCGAGTTGAGGTCCGAACGGCCGACCTGCTCGCGCACCGCACTCTGCGCAGCCTGCTGCAGCACCTGGTCGGCGTCGACGGTGCCGAACTTGTACGCGCGCGGGTCATCCACGCGGTACTGCACGTTGAGCTCGACGTTGACGATGTTCTCGTCGCGGGTCAGCACCGGCACCTGGTTGCTGAAAGTCTTGATCTCGGTCGCATTGACCTTGATCACGGTCTCGATCGGCCAGGGCAGCTTGAAGTTCGGGCCGGGCTGCAGCACGCGCGAATACTGGCCGAAGCGCAGCACCACGCCACGCTCCTGCTCGCGGATCAGCTGGAAGCTGGAGAACAGCAACAGCAGCACGACCGCGCCCACTACCCAGCGCCACACGCCACCGTCGAAGATCTCCCGGAACTGGCCGGGCAGATTGCCCCAACCACCACCGCCGCCATTGCCGCCGGTCGGCTTCCATCCGCCGCGACGGTTCTCATCCGGGCCGTCGGGCCCCTTGCTGCCGGGTGTATTCCAGGCCATGCACGCTCCATCTGTGGGGCCGGATGCGGTTGGCATCCGTAAAACCCCGATTTGGGTTCGGTGTCCCGATTCTACAAGAACCGACCCAGCCACCCACGGCCGGCGTTATCGTGCCGTTTCCCCCGTTCACCGACGAGCGCCCCATGTCCGTGCCCGCGCAGTTCACCGCCTTCCGCATCCACGACGACCACGCCGGCTCCCGCGGCAGCCTGGAATCGATAGGCCTGGCGCAATTGGCCCCGGGCGAAGTGGTGATCCGCACCGCCTGGTCCTCGGTGAACTACAAGGACGCCCTGGCCGGCACCGGCAAGGGCCGGATCCTGCGTCACTTCCCGCTAGTGGGCGGGATCGACGTGGCCGGGCACGTGGTCGCCTCGACCGACCCGGCCTACCGCGAAGGCGACGCCGTGCTGGCCACCGGCTGCGGCCTGAGCGAGACCCGCGATGGCGGCTACGCCCAATATGCACGGCTCGAATCGCGCGCGGTCATCGCGCTGCCGGCGAGCCTGTCGCTGCGCGAGGCCATGGTGATTGGCACGGCCGGCTACACCGCCGCCCTGGCCCTGCTGCGCCTGCGCGAGAACCGCCAGCAGCCGTCGATGGGCCCATTGGTCGTCACCGGCGCCAGCGGCGGCGTCGGCATGCTGGCATTGGACATCTTCAGCCGTGCCGGCTTCGAGGTCCACGCCGTGAGCGGCAAGGCCGACCGCGCCGACTTCCTGCGCTCGCTCGGCGCCAGCGAAGTCCTGCGTCGCGAAGCCTTGCACAGCACCCGTCCGCTGGAGCCGGCGCGCTACGGCGGCGGCCTGGACAACGTCGGCGGGCCGATGCTGGTCAGCCTGCTGGCGCAGACCGTGCCCTACGGCAACGTCGCCTCCGCCGGCCTGGCGGCCTCGCCCGCGCTGGACATGACCGTGATGCCTTTCATATTGCGCGGCGTATCGCTGCTGGGCATCGGCTCCTCCGGCAGCGCCCGCGACATTCGCGAACAGGTCTGGGCACACCTGGCCAGCGACTGGCGGCCGCGCCACCTCGATCGCATCTGCACCCGCGAAATCGGCCTGGACGGGCTGCCGGAGGTATTCGACGCGATGCTCGCAGGTGAGTCATTTGGTCGCACGGTCGTACGGGTGGATTGAGGGTTGCGCTTTAGGTTTGTCGTGGCGGTTGGTGCATTGGCTTGCGGCAAGGGCCCCGTCCCGGCGGGGAGGGGCTTTGCGCCTTGAAGTTCCCACTTCGTTGGTGGCGCAACTGAGGGTTGGGAGGGGGAAGAGCAAAGCGAAGCAAAAACCAGAGCGGAGCGTGCCGCTTTTTTTGCTCCCCCTCTCACCCTACCCCGCGCGCATCAACCGAAATGGGGACAGTGATGCGCCTTGCCCCGCCCCGGCCGGGATAGGCTTCAGCGGGCCAGGGATGGCCCGCGGCGGTGGCGTCAGACAGGGACGTCTGCCGACAACGCGAAGCCTATCCCGGCCGGGGCGGGGCCCAAGCCGCAAGCCAACACACCAACCGCCCCGACACACCGACCAAACCCCTATGCGCCGCCCAACCACTCCCACTACACTCAGCCGGCACACACGGGGAACTACATGGCGCGCATCCTGATCGTCGACGATTCGCCTTCGCAGCTGCTCGGCATCCAGCGCATCGTCGAGAAGCTGGGCCACGAAACCATTACCGCCACCGACGGCGCCGCGGGTGTCGAGGCTGCCAAGGCTGCCCTGCCGGACCTGGTGCTGATGGATGTGGTGATGCCCAATCTCAATGGCTTCCAGGCGACCCGCACGCTCAAGCGCGAGCCGACCACGCAGAACATCCCGGTGATCCTGGTGACCACCAAGGATCAGGACACTGACCGCATGTGGGGCATGCGCCAGGGTGCCCGCGCCTACATCACCAAGCCGTTTTCCGAGGATGAGCTGTCCGAGGTGATCGAGCGGGTCTTCAGCCGGGCGGACTAGGCCTGGAAATAAAAAAAGCGCCGCGGTAGCGGCGCTTTTTTCTTGCCTCTGCTTCAGACACTTTCGCCGAAAGCCTTGGCCAGGTTGCGGTAGGCCTTTTTCTGCGCCTCGTCGGCCGGGGCCGGGGCGAGGATCTCCAGTTCGACGATCTGGTCGCCGGCCGGGGTGCCGGGCAGGCCGCGGCCGCGTAGCCGCAGCTTGCGTCCGGCGTCGGATTCGGCCGGGATCTTCAGTTCGACTTCGCCGCCGAGCGTCGGCACGCTGATGGTCGTGCCCAGCGCCGCTTGCCACGGCGTGACCTGCAGCGTGTACAGAATGTTGTGGCCGTCGACTTCGAACTGCGGGTGGGCGGCATATTCGATTTCCAGCAGCAGGTTGCCGCCGCCGTTGCCCTGCCCGCCCAGGCGGATCACCTGGCCAGGGGCAATCCCCTTGGGCACGCGTACGTCCAACTGCTTGCCGTTGACGGTGATGCGCACGCTGTCGCCGGAATAAACCGCCTCCAGGGGTACCGCCAGCTTGGCCCGGGTGTCGCCGCGCGGCTGCGGCCCGGCGCTACGTGCGCGGCCGCCGCGCTGGTTGGCGAACAGGCTCTCGAAGAAGTCCGAGAAGCCGCCACCGGCACCGCCGTTGCCGAAGATCTCCTCGAAATCGAAGCCCTGCCCGCCATTGAAGTTCGGCGGCGCGTGGAACTCCTCGCCGGGCCGATAGCCTTGTGCGCGCAACTGGTCGTAGGCCGCGCGCTTCTGTGGGTCGCGCAGCGCCTCGTAGGCTTCGTTGACGGCCTTGAACTTGTCTTCGGCGCCGGCTTCCTTGCTGACGTCGGGGTGGTACTTGCGCGCGAGCCGGCGGTAGGCCGTCTTGATCTCGGCTTCGCCTGCGCTGGGCTCCACGCCCAGGGTTGCGTAGTAGTCCTTGAATTCCATCCATCACCTCGATATGACAACGGCCCACCGTCTTGCGACCGCGGGCCGTCGGCGGCGGCCAATCGCCGCCGCCCATTCTACGGCCTGGCCGTGAGGGCCTGGCCGTGAGGCTACCTGTGGGATGCAGGTCCGGGATTGCGCCCGGCGCCTCAGTTGGCCTCGCCGGTCTGCTCGCTGGCGGTGTTGACCACGATCCGCCGCGGCGCGACTTCGGCCTTCTTCGGGATGCGGATCTCCAGCACGCCATGGCGGCCGGTGGCGGTAATGCGTTCGGCATCGGCGGTCTCGGGCAGCGCAAAGCGACGCTCGAAGCTGCCGCTGCGACGCTCGCCGAGCAGGCGCTTGTGGTCTTCGGCCAGCGGCGTGGCAGCCCGCTCGCCCTTGATCGACAGGACGTTGCGGTCCATCTGCAGCTGAATCTGCGCCGGGTCGATGCCCGGCAGGTCGGCCTGCAGGACGAAGGCGGCGGGTTCTTCGCGAATATCCACGCGCGGCTGCCATTGCTCGGCATTGGCAGCAGCGGCGGCGAAGGCCGCGCGGCCGGACAGCGGCGCGATCTCCGCGGCGAAGGCGGCTTGCGGCCAGCGGCGGTAACGTACGACGTTCATGGTGTTCTCCTGGAAGGGCTGGTGGGTCTGCGCCGGCACGGCGCCCCACCCTGTGCGCTAGATAGGCGCGGCGGCGCGGCTTTCAAGACGTTGACGCTACCTTTCCCCCCGGATTTTTAGTCTTCCGTTCATTCAAAGGAGCTTGCCGATGTCCATCCAAGTAGGTGACCGCATCCCCGAAGTCGTGCTCAAGCGCTTGCGCGAGGGCATCGAGAGTGTCGATACGCGCACGCTGTTCGATGGCCGCAACGTGGTGCTGTTCGCGATCCCCGGCGCTTTCACTCCGACCTGCTCGGAGAAGCACCTGCCCGGCTATATCGAGCACTTCGATGAGTTCCGCCGCCGCGGCATCGAGGTCTATTGCATGGCGGTCAACGATCCGTTCGTGTTGCGCGCCTGGGGCCGCGGCCAGTCGGCACCGGATGGGCTGCAAATGATCTCCGACGGCAACGCCGATTTCACCCGCGCGCTCGGCCTGGAGATGGACGCCAGCAGTTCGGGCATGGGCCTGCGTTCGCGGCGCTTTGCGCTGTATGCGGAGGACGGCGTGGTCAAGTCGCTGTTCGTCGAGGAGCCCGGCGAATTCAAGGTCTCGGCGGCGGACTACGTGCTCGCGCACTTGCCGCAATAACGCATTCGCTTCACTCATCACCCCACAGAGAAAAGGCAAGCCATGTCAAAGCCAGCCGCACCTGATCAATCCGCCGGCAAGCAGCCGGCCGGTTTCACCGACACGCAGACCTTGCGCGCGCAGGCGCGCGAGAGCATCGAGGACGGTGCGATCACGCGCACCTACCATGCCGACCGCGAGGCGGTGATCAAGCTGTTGAACGCGGCGCTCGCCACTGAGTATGTGTGCGTGTTGCGCTATTACCGCCATTACTTCATGGCCAAGGGCATGCTGGCCGATTCGGTGAAGGCGGAATTCCTGGAGCATGCCAAGCAGGAGCAGCAGCATGCGGGGATGTTGGCCGAGCGCATCGTGCAGTTGGGCGGGGAGCCGGATTTGAATCCGGACACGCTGACGGCGCGTTCGCATGCGGAATACAAGGAGGGTACGGATCTGCGCGATATGGTGCGCGAGAATCTGATCGCCGAGCGGATCGCGATCGACAGTTATCGCGAGATGATCAATTTCGTCGGCGATAAGGATACGACGACCAAGCGCATCCTCGAGCGCATTCTGGCGCAGGAGGAGGAGCATGCGGATGAGTTTGCGGATTTGTTGGATGGGTGGATTGGGAGTTAGGGCTTCGCGCTGAGCTGTCGGTGAGGCTGCTGATGGTTGGTCGGCTCGCGCCCGGGGGCAGTCCGCTTTCGGGACACGTCGTGAACCCATCCATGGGACTAATCGGCGACATCCATGTCGCCGATTGTCCCGAAAGCGGACTGCCCCCGGTCGCCCGATGGTCAGCGCGGGTGGTGGGGGAGAGAGAAAAGCGGGGCGCGAAGCGCGCGCTCTGTTTATTCGACCACTCTGAATTTTATTCGGGTCCAGGCGCCGTCTTCGGCTAGGGCGGTGAGGGTGTGTTCGCCGGGTTGGGAGAAGTCGTGGGCGAATGTCGCGCTGCCTGTGCTGCGGCCGATGGTGCGGCCGTCGAGCAGCCAGTCGATGGGGGTGTCGGTGCCGAGTGCGCGCAGTTGCAGGTGCACGCGGTGCTGGCCGCCGGGGGCGGCGGCGAGGACGGCGTTGTCGGTGAGGCCCTGGATATGTAGTTCGCCGCCGGTCGGGATGCCGTCGGGGATGCAGTCGTTGGCTAGGGACGGTGGACGGGCGTTACGACGTTCGCTTTCGCTCAGCCAGGGGGATGCCAGGGCCGGCCAGCGGGCAATGTCATGGGGGGTTTCGATGTGCGGTTGCCGACATTGGGCGGTCAGGCGCTGGCCGCTGCGGGCGTCGACGATGAAGCGTTGGCGTCCAGGCCGCCAGAGGCGGGCGTCGCGTTCGTGGAAGGTTGGCGGCAGGTTGCCGTCGAGGGCATAGGCTTCGTGGCGGCGGGCGCACAGGGTTGCGGGGGTGAGGTAGGCGGCTTCGCCGCTGGGCCAGCAGATGTCCAGTTTGCTCACGCTGGCGGGCATGGGGGCGGGGGCGGCGTCGCTGCGTTGCCGTGGTAGGGCGTCGATGACTTCGAACATCAGCGGCAACGCGGTGATGGCGCCGTATTGGCCCGGCAGCGGGGTGCCGTCGGGGCGCCCTACCCAGACGCCGACGGTGTAGCGGCGGGTGCTGCCCAGGGCCCAGGCATCGCGGTAGCCGTAGCTGGTACCGGTCTTCCAGGCCACGCGCGGGCGCCGCGCGGTGTCGAACATGCCGGCGCTGTAACCGGGACGTGGGTTGCTCTCGAGGATTTCGCGCACGATCCAGGCCGCGCCAGGCGATACCAGGCGGCGGTCCAAGGTGGGGTCTTCGCGGCGATAGCGCACGTGGCCGGCGATGCCGTCGCGGTTCAGTGCGGAGAAGGCGCCCACCAGGTCTTCCAGGCGTGCGCCGGTGCCGCCGAGGATCAGCGCCAGGTTCGGCGCGCTGCCGCGCGGGAAGCGCAAGCCGATGCCGGCGTTGTCCAGGCGTGCGGCGAAGCGGGCCGGGCCGACGCGGTCGAGCAGGTCCACGGCCGGGACGTTGAGCGACAGGCGCAGTGCGCTGGCGGCGCCGATCGGGCCGTTGAAGGCGGCGTCGAAATTGCCCGGGCGGTAGCCGCCGAAGCTTTGCGGTGCGTCCACCAGCAGGCTCTCGGAGTGGATCAGGCCATCGTCCAGGGCCATGGCGTAGAGAAACGGCTTCAGCGTGGAGCCGGGCGAGCGCCAGGCTCTGACCATGTCGACGTAGCCCTGGCGGCGAGTGTCGCTGAAAGCGACCGAGCCAACGTAGGCGCGCGCTTCCAGGGTCTGGTTGTCGACCACCAGCAGCGCGGCCGAGGTGCGTTCGGGCAACTGCGAGAAATAGGCCGAGACACGCTCTTCCAGGGTGCGCTGCAATTGCGCGTCGAGGGTACTGACGATGCGCGTCGCGTTCGGTTCGGCGGCGTGCAGGCGTTCGGCCAGCAGCGCGGCGTGCAGCGGTGGCTGCAATGCCCGCGCGACCACCGGTTCGATCCGGGCGTCGGCCACTTCGGCGGGGGTCCACACGTGCAGTGTGGCCATGCGGTCGAGCACCTTGTCGCGGGCGGCGCGCGCGCGTTCGGGATGGCGGTCCGGGCGCAGCGCGCTCGGCGATTGCGGCAACACTGCCAGCAACGCCGCCTCGGCGTGCGACAGCTGCGCCGCTGGCTTGCCCAGGTAGGCCCAGCTGGCGGCCTCCACGCCTTCGATGGTGCCGCCATAGGGCGCGCGTTCCAGGTACAGCTGCAGGATCTGTGCCTTGTCCAGGCGTGCTTCCAGCTGCAGTGCGCGCAGCATCTGCTTGAGCTTGCCCCATGGCGTGCGCGTGTGCGGGTCGAGGATGCGTGCCACCTGCATGGTCAGGGTCGACCCGCCGGAGACGATGCGGCCATGGCGCAGCCACTGCCCTCCGGCGCGCAGCAATGCCCAGGGATTGATGCCCGGGTGATAGGCGAACGCGCGGTCTTCGTAGTTCAACAGCGCTTGCAGGTACAGCGGCGAGACGCTCTGGGCCGAAGCCGGATAGCGCCAGATGCCGTCGCGATCGGCAAAGGCGCGCAGCGGCGTGCCATCGGCGGCGACCACCAGGGTGGAGGTATCGTGCGCGCTGGGTAGGGGCGGCGGCGACAGTTGGTCGAGCAACAACAACAGCGCCAGCACGGCCGCCGCCCCCCAACGCAGCCAGCGCCGATGCGACCACAGCCAGCGACGGCAACGACGAAACAGCAACGGCGGTGCGGCGGAAGGTTCGGCCATGACGCATGCGGCGGGCGCCGGTAGCCGGCGCCCGCCTGTCGGTTACGGTTGCACCACGGTGATGGTCTCCGGCTGGCTGCGGCCGATGCCGCGCAATGCAGGCCGGTACATGTCCTCCACCAGCGGCGGCGGCACCCCATAGGTGCCTGGCGTGACCGCGCGCACCAGGTAGAACACGTGCGCGGTGTCGCCGGCGGAGAGCTTGAGCGCGGCCACGTAGCGATCGTCGCGGAACTCTTCGTGCTGCACTTCGGCCGCGTCGCCGCGATCGCTGAGGGTGATGCCGTCAACGACCACTTCGGCCCACTGCTCGGCATCGCCCAGGTTGAAGTTCTCGATCTCCAGGCCGGCCGGCAGCAGGTCGGTCAGCAGGGCGTCGGGGATATTCGCGCGCGCGGTGATCGACAATCGGACCACCAGTGCCTCGCCCTCCTTCAGCGGCGCCGGTTTCCACGGCTTGCCGTCGGTGCCGTACCAATCCCGCTGGATATGGATCTCACTGTCGTCCGCTGCCGGCGCCTTGCGCGGGATGCCGGCAATCTCGACGCTGGCGTACATCGGCGCCTCGCCCTGCGGCAGGAAGCGCACGCCCTGCGCCAGTGCCTCGCTGTCGAAGCCGCGTCCGAACAGCCGCGCCGGCGCGATGGCCTCGCTTGCGCTGCCGACCTCGAGCGTGCCGCTCACTCGACGCTCGTTATCGGCCGCCAGCGCCTTGCCCAGCCGCGCCAACGCCACCTGCTCCTGGGTACTCAGCCACAGCGAACCGCTGCCACCACTGCGGCGCGCTTCCAATGCCTGGCCGAGCGGAACCGTGCGCGCGTCGTATTCGGGCTTGGACAGGCCACGTTCGTGTAGCAGCGCCATCATCAGCGCTTCGTCGCGAATGGCGGTGCCGTAGTCGCCGAAGTAGCCGGGGCGGTCGGTGCCGCCCTTGGCAAAGCCGGCGGCGATGGCCGCTTCGCCACGCTTCTTGTCGCCCTGCAGCGACAACGCCACGCCCAGGTGCACCAGCGACAGGCCGGTCAGCGCTTTGTCGCGATCGTTGTCGTAGAGCGCGCGCAGCGTGCCCAGCGGGGCCCGGTTCACTCGTGCCAGCACGTAGCCCGACCAGGCCTGGTTGGCGAAACGCAGGCTCTCGCGGCGGTCATAGCCGTAGAACGCGTTGCCACCGGAAAGCAGGTCCTCGCTCAGGCGGTTGAGTGCCTTCTGCAAGACGGTGTCGGGCACCGCGAAGCCGGCGTCCTTGGCATCGAGCAGGAACTCGCTGATGTACGGGGTCAGCCACGGATTGACGTAATCGTCGTCGCCCCACATCGAGAAGTGGCCGCTGGACACCTGCATCGAAGCCAGGCGGCCAAGCGCACCTTCCATGCGTTCGCGGCGCTTGCCCGCGTCCAGCCCGCGCACGCCGAGCATGGCCGCGGTTGGCTCATCGAGCATCAAGGCGGCGTAGCCCTTACTGGTGGTCTGCTCGGCGCAGCCGTAGGGATATTCGAGCGCGCCCTGCAGTGCCGCGGCGAAGGGAATCGGCGGCAAGGCGCTGACCACCATGCGCGCGTTGACCGATTCGGCCATCAAACCGTCGATATCGCCATTGCCCAGGGTCACCGGCCCGAGCGGGTCGAGCACCAGCGTGCGCGAACGCAATACCGCCGGCCACGCCGCGCGTACCGGCAAGTCGTAATGGCGATCGACCTTGAAGCCGTTGCCCTCCACCCGCACCCGCACCTTGGCCACGCTGTGGCCTTCGCGCGCGGTGAGCGGGAAGCTCAGGGTCTGCTTGGCGTCCGGTTGCAGGGCCAGGCGGCGCTTGCCCTCGCCGATCGACAATGGCCCTTCACTCTCCACCCGCACGTCGAACTCGCCAGCCTTGCCGCTGAAGTTCTGCACGTCCACGGTGACGGTGCTGCGGTCGCCCGGCGCCATCACCCGCGGCATCGAGGCTTCGGCCAGGATCGGCGCGCGCACCAGGGTTTCGGCATCGCGGTTGCCGTAGCGGTCGTCGGCATAGACGAGCGCGGACACGCGCAAGGTGCCGTTGAAATCCGGCACCGGCAACTGCACCCGCGCATTGCCCTTGGCATCGAGCTGCAGCGCACCGGAGAACAGGTCCACCGTCTGCACCCGCGCGGTCGGCCGCCGCGCCTGCGGCAAGGCCTCCAGCGCCATGTCGCCACCGAAGCGCAGGCGCCCGGTGCTGCCGTCGAAGCTCTCGATCACCCGTCCGTACACGTCGTACGCATCCACGCCGAAGCGGCGCTGGGCGAAGAAGTGCGCGTTGGCATCGGGCACCGCGAAGCGGGTGATATTGAGGATGCCGACGTCCACCGCGGAGATCGTCACGTGCGCCTGGCGCCCGGCCAGTTCGGGCACGCTCACGGTCACCGGCAGCGGCTGCTCGGGGCGCATCTGCTTGGGCACGACCAGGCCTACGGCCACGCGCCGCGCCTTGCGGTCCATTGGCACGTGCGCCACGCCCACCGCGCGCGCCGGAGTGATCTTGCTCGCCGCGCTGCCGCCACGGAACACCAGCGCGGTCACGTAGACATCGTGGCGCTCCCACTCGGCAGTGACGGGAATCTCGAAGCTGCTGCCCGGCTTGACGTCGATGGCCTGCACGTACAGCGGCTTGTCGCTCTCCACGATCAGCAAGCCTTGCCCCGGGTGCGGCGGCGTCAGCGTCACCTTGAGCGTGTCGCCGGCGCGATAAGCGGTTTTGTCCAGCGCCAGCTTGACCTTGTCCGGGCGTGCATCCAGGCCCCGGTTGTCATCGTTCCAGCTCCAGCCGGCGCGGAACGGATAGCGCGTGGTCAAGCCAGTAGCCGGGTCGAACACGTCCAGGCGGTACTCGCCCCACTCGACCGGGAAATCGATCTTGCTGGAAGCCGCGCCAATATCGATCTGGCGCGTTTCCTTGTTCTCGTAGCGGCGGGTGAAGTCGTAGTCCCAGCGCTCGTCGCGGAACTGCCAGTGGTAGTCGCGCAGCTCGCGTACCAGCGTGACCTTGAGCCCCTTGGCCGGGCGCGCCTTGCCATCGGCACCGACGCGGGTCAGCTCGAAGCGCGCATTGGCGTTGGCGTCTGCCCCCTCCTTGTCGTCGAACAACGGCCGTACCGCCACCAGCGCCTCGGCCGGCCACAGCACCCGCTTGAGCGTGCGCGTGACCGTGCGTCCGCCGGTTTCATACACGCTGCCCGAGACCACCGCGGCGATCGTCGTCACCGGCTTGGCTTCGGCCGGCAGCGCGATGTCCTCGGCGAGGTGGCCATCGGCCGGCAGTTCGGTATCGATGACGTCCGTGGCTTCCTTCGGCAGCTCCACCGTCGGGTCGCCGAAGAACCAGCCCGGCATCGCCTCGAGCGGATGCTGCTCCACCGTCACCGCGAGCTTGGCAGTGAAGCGGTTGCCGGCCGCCGGCGCGCCGTACAGATACGCGGCATCGGCCTGCAGGCGCAACGGCTCACCCGGCTTGATCACCGCCTGCGCGCTGTCCAGGGTCAACTTCATGCGCTCGGGCAGGAACTCCTCCACCCGCAACGTCATCCCCTGCACCGCCTCGGCACTGCCTGGGTCGGTGCGGAACTCGACCTGCCAGCGGCCCGTCGGCGCGTCGTCGGGAATGCGCTGGGTGAACTCCACATAGCCCTGCTCGCCCGGTTGCAGGCGCGCCTCGCGGAAGGTCTTGCCATCGGGCTGCTTCAAGCGCAGGAACAGCGGCTGCGCGCCCTTGCCCGTCGCCTTGACCGGCCGACCATCGTTATCGCGCAACAACGCCGACACCCGCACCGTCTCGCCCGGGCGATACAGATCGCGGCCAGACCAGGCGAACACATCGAACCAGGCATTCTCGCGCCCGGCCACCGCGAACTCGCTCAGGTCCAGCGCCGGCTGGTTGAACGGCAGCAGCGACAGATCCGAGCCGCTGCGCGCCACCAGCACCTGCCCGGCATCGAGGGTGTAATTGAGCAGCGCATTACCATTGGCATCAGTCGCGCCCTTGAGCAGCGTCTCGCCCTTGGCATCGAGCACGCGCAACTCGACCTTGCCCAGCGCCGCCCCACTGGCCAGCGAAGCGGTATGCACGAACAGCTGCGACTTGTAGGCGCGCGCATGCAGGCCGATATCACTGACAGTGAAGAACGCCGTGTCATAGCTTTCGGCGAAATTTCCAGGGCGGCGCATCACCGCGAAATACAGCCCCGGCGCCTGCAGCTCCTTGATGTCCTGGATCGGCAGATAAGTGAGCGCACGCTGGTTCTTCTTGCCCGCCAGCACGAATCGATTGAGATACACCGGCTCGGCGAGCTTGGACATCGGCGTGTTATCGCCGTACTCGCGGTCCAGCTCCCAGCCACTGCGGTGGCCACCGCGCTGGAACTGGGCGAAGAAAGTCGGCAGCGACGCCTCGCGCACGCGCATGAATTCCACGTCGACATCGGAGACATTCACCGACACCACCGGCAAGCCGCGGTTCTCCTTGGCCGGCAGCACACTGCCCTGCGAAGCGAAACCGGCAGCGGGCTTGAGGTCCGAAGCGAACACCGCCTGCGTGACCGGCTTGCCGAGGCGGGTGCCATCGGCCGCGAGCAGGTCGCCCGAAATAGTGAGGGTGTAATCCTTCCCCGCCTCGATATAGGGATAGCGCAAGGTCTTGCCGTCATCGGACAGCGACCAACTGCTGTCCTCATCGCCGACCTTTTCCTTGAGCTGGATCAGCTTGTCGAAATCCTGGGTACCCACCAGCGGCTGGGTAAATTCCAGCGCCAGCGCGAGCCCGTCCTCGTTGTCATCGGCATACGCACGCAGCACGCCGAAGCCCGTGACCGGGGCAGCCTGGCCCTGGATGGGCTCGCCGCTGGCGGCGGGGAGCTGCCCACTCTCATTGCGCTTGCAGGCGCCTAGCGCGAGCAGCATGACGGTGATCAGCAGCAATACTTGCAGGAGCTTTGGGCTCCGTCCTTTCCCCAGGGTGACCGCCATCTACTTCGCTCCTTGAAATGCTGGCGCAAGTATAGGGGGGTGTTGGGTTGGCGATGCTTTTGGTTTTGGCTGTTTTTGTTCTACGTGCGGCATCCGGGGGCTAGGCCAGTTCGGGACACGCCGTGAACCATCCATGGGGGGCCAATCGGCGACATCCATGTCGCCGATTGAACTTGTCCCGAACTGGCCTAGCCCCCGGACGCCCGACGACGCATAGCGATGGGTGAGGAGAGCGCCCTCTTCCGGCCCTGTCGGGCCACCTTCTCCCAAAGGGAGAAGAAGGCAGGCGTTGTTGGCGATTCATTGCAGCTGCGAAATGCATGCCGTCCTTCTCCCTCTGGGAGAAGGTGCCGCGACAGCGGCGGATGAGGGCAACTCTCCCACACAAACGCGACCTTCTATCGGGCGTTCGGGGCCGTGCCCTTGCCCGGGGGCGTTGGGCGACATGGACGTCGCCCAACGAGCCCCGCAGGGATGCAGTACTTGGCGTCCCCCGGGCAAGGGCACGGCCCCGAACGCCGCACGGAAGAACAAAGAGTCCAGCAGCTTCAACCAGGCTCACGCAAAGCATCAATCACAACGCGCAAGGCCGCCGAATACTCCCGCCGGCTAGGGTAATAAGCGTAATAACCATCGAACACATCACACCAAGGCAACAACACCCGGCGCAAACGCCCCTCCGCCAGCGGCTCACGCACCATATCCTCCGGCAGATAAGCCAGCCCTCCCCCGGCCAGCGCGGCGCGCAGGATCGCGCTGCTGCCATTGAAGGTCCATTGCCCATCCACCCGCACCTTCAACTCGCGACCCTCGCGCGCAAACTCCCACGGCAATAACCCCCCGTGGGTCGGCAGGCGCAGGCCTATGCAGTTGTGCGCGGCCAGGTCGGCCGGTGCCTGCGGCTCGCCATGCTTGCGGAAGTACGCCGGCGTGGCGACCACGGCCATCCGCTGTGGCGGGCTGACCGGCACGGCGATCATGTCGCGGGCAATCTGCCCGCCCAGGCGAATGCCGATGTCGTAGCGCTGGGCCACGATGTCGGCCAGGCCATAGTCCACCGTGACCTCGACCTTCAATTCCGGATAATTCGGCAGCACCGGTGCCAGGCGCGGCCAGACATAGGCGTCGGCGGCGTGGCCGGCCGTGGTGATGCGCACGGTGCCGGCCGGGCGATCGCGGAACTCGCTGACGGCGGCCAGTTCGGCTTCGATCTCCTCCAGCCGCGGCGCCACCGTGTCGTACAGGCGCTCGCCGGCCTCGGTCATCGATACCGAGCGCGTGGTGCGGGTCAGCAGGCGCACGCCCAGGCGAGTCTCCAGGCCACGCAGGCTGTGGCTGAGCGCCGATTGCGATACCCCCAGTTGGGCGGCGGCGCGGGTGAAGCTGCCTTCGCGGGCGACGGTGACGAAGGCGGTCAGGTCGTTGAGGGATTCGCGGGCCATGGCAACGCTCGAAGGGATACCGGCATCTTCACTGGCCGCGTCCACCGCGGCAATGGCCGGCAATTGATGAGGACGGCTAATAGCAGCATGCGCCTGTGGCCGCAGACGGGCCGCGGACACAGGCCTATCGTGGAGGCTCCCCCGCTTGCCAGGAGACCCGCATGTCGCTGTTCTCGATTCCCCTCGCCTTTTCGATGGTGGCCAGCCCCGGTCCCGATCTGGGCTCGGTCAAGGTCACCGCTGCCGGCGACAAGCCTTCAGCCGCAGGTCCGGCCGACTACTTCAGCGGCCGCGTACGCATCGATGCGCCGTTCCAGGCCGAGCCGCCGGCACGCGTCGGTGGCGCCACGGTCAGCTTCGAACCCGGTGCGCGTACCGCCTGGCACACCCACCCGCTGGGCCAGACCCTGATCGTCACCACCGGTGCCGGCTGGGTGCAGGAATGGGGCAAGCCGGCGCAGGCGCTCAAGCCGGGCGACATCGTCTGGATCCCGCCCGGCGTCAAACACTGGCACGGCGCGCGCGCAGAGGTAGCGATGAGCCACATTGCGATTGCCGAATCGGTCGACGGCTCGCCGGTCACCTGGATGGAGCAGGTGTCCGAACAGCAATACGGCCAGGTCACCCACTGACCGCCGGCGCTTGCCGGGCTGAACGCTCCGCGCCCGCGGCCCTTGCATCGCCACCGCGCTGTCCCCAGTCAGGAAACAGGCGAGGTCACCTCCCTCGCCTCCCCCTTCCCGACCGGAATGCAACGCTTGCTTCCCTCCTTCCCGCGCCACGCACCGCTCGGCGGCTACGCCGACTCCCCGCAATCGGCCGCCGGCCGTTTCCGCAACACCACCCCCAAACCGGCCAACGTGTCCGAGCCAGGCGCCAAGGTGATGTGGGACTTCTTCTTCAACAAACCGAAGAACACCGTCCCCGCCGCACCCATACCGGTTCAACGGCTGACCCCGGCCGACCTCGACGCCGCGCCCGATCGCAGCCTGTACCGGCTCGGCCATTCGACCCTGCTGTTGAAACTACGTGGCCAATGGTGGCTGACCGACCCGGTCTTCTCGCTGCGCGCCTCACCGTTTCGCTGGTTCGGTCCCAAGCGCTTCCATGCACCACCGATCGCCTTGGAAGACCTGCCGCCGATCCGCGGCGTCATCCTCTCCCACGACCACTACGACCACCTCGACCGCGACGCCATCCGCGCCCTTGCACCAAAGGTGCAACTGTTCCTCGCCCCGCTTGGCGTCGGCGACCGCCTGATCGACTGGGGCGTACCGCCGGCCCACGTGCATCAGTTCGACTGGTGGCAGGACATCGACATCGACGGCCTACGCCTGACCGCCACACCCTCGCAGCACTTCTCCGGCCGCGGCCTGCGCGACGGCAACCGCACCCTGTGGTGCTCCTGGGTGATCGAAGACAACGACCTGCGCATATTCTTCAGCGGTGACAGCGGCTACTTCAACGGCTTCGCCGACATCGGCCGCCGCCTCGGCCCCTTCGACCTGTGCCTGATGGAAACCGGCGCCTACAACACCGCCTGGCCCTACGTGCACATGCAGCCGGAAGAAACCGTGCGGGCGTACGAAGACCTGCGCGGCCACTGGCTGCTACCGATCCACAACGGCACCTTCGACCTCGCCATGCACCCCTGGTACGAACCGTTCGAACGCGTCCTTGGATTGGCGGCCGAACGCGGCCTGCGGGTGGCCACGCCGATCATGGGCGAACGCGTGGACATAAGCGCACCGCGCGAAGGCGAACGCTGGTGGCGCCCACTAATTGAAGCAACAGGATAAAGAGCCCTGCTTTCGCTTTCGCTTTCGCTTTCGCTTTCGCTTTCGCTCTTCTCTCCCCCAAACCACCGACAGTTCATCGGGCGTCCGCGGCCGTGCCCTTGCCCGGGGGCGTTGGGCGACAAGGACGTCGCCCAACGAGACACGCAGGGATGCAGTACTTGGCGTCCCCCGGGGCAAGGGCACGGCCGCGGACGCCGCACGCACACCATCAGCACACGCTTCGATTCAGAAACTGTCCCCAGGCACCCGCACCCACCCTTCCATCAACACCCGCGCACTACGGCTCATCACCGCCTTCGTAACCACCCACTGGCCGTCTACCAGCCGCGCCTCCGCACCCACGCGCAACGTGCCCGACGGATGCCCAAAGCGCACCGCCTCGCGCGCAACGCCCCCCGCCGCCAGGCTCACCAACGTGCCAGGAATCGCCGCAGCAGTCCCAATCGCCACCGCCGCAGTCCCCATCATCGCGTGGTGCAACTTGCCCATCGACATCGCACGCACCAGCAAGTCCACCTCGCCCGCGGCCACCGCCTTGCCACTGGAAGCGACGTAATCCTTCGGCGGCGCCACGAACGCCACCTTCGGCGTGTGCTGGCGCTTGGCCGCCTCGTCCACGTGTGCGATCAAGCCCATCTTCACCGCACCGTGCGCACGGATCTTCTCGAACCTCGCCAGCGCCGCCGCATCGCCATTGATGGCGTCCTGCAATTCGGTCCCGCTGTAGCCCAGCGCCGCAGCATCGAGAAAGATCGTCGGGATGCCGGCATTGATCAGCGTTGCCTGGAAGCTGCCCACGCCCGGCACGTCCAGGGTGTCGACAACCTGGCCGGTGGGAAACATCGCCCCACCCTCCTCGCCATCGTCGGCAGGCTCCAGGAACTCGAGTTGCACCTCGGCCGCAGGAAACGTCACGCCGTCGAGCTCGAAGTCGCCGGTCTCCTGCACCTGGCCAGCGACGATGGGCACATGCGCGACGATCGTCTTGCCGATGTTCTCCTGCCAGATCCGCACCGTCACCCGGCCATCGCGCGACAACGTCGCCGCATCGATCAGGCCCGAGGCAATCGCGAACGGCCCCACCGCCGCCGAAAGATTGCCGCAGTTGCCGCTCCAATCGACGAAATCGGTCTCGATGCCGACCTGCCCGAACAGGTAGTCGACATCGTGACCGGCGCGCTCGCTGCGCGAGACGATCACCGTCTTGCTGGTGCTGGAGGTCGCCCCGCCCATGCCGTCGATCTGCTTGCCGTAGGGATCGGGACTGCCGATCACCCGCTGCAATAGCGCATCGCGCGCCGGCCCCGGCACGCGTGCGCGCTCGGGCAGGTCCTGCAGGCGGAAGAACACCCCCTTGCTGGTACCACCGCGCATATAGGTGGCAGGGATGCGGATCTGGGGGACGAACGCCATGGCTTTGCCTGTGTCTTCTATCAGGGGTTGTCGGGGATTTCGGGCTCGACCAGTTGCGCCAGCAGCGTCAGCGATTCCTGCCAGCCGAGATAGCAGAACTCGACCGGGATCTGCGCCGGGATGCCTTCCTGGACGATATCCAGTTCGGTGCCGCAGACCACGGTGCGCAGCTTCACGGTGACGATCATCTCGCCCGGCATGCCGGGGTTGTCGAACTTGTCGGTGTGGCGGATCAGTTCGCCCGGTACCAGCTCAAGATAGGTGCCGCCAAAACTGTGGCTGGAACCGGTGCCCAGGTTGGTGAAGGACATGCGGTAGCTGCCACCGACGCGCGCGTCGATCTCGTGCACCTTGCCAGTGAATCCATGCGGCGGCAGCCACTTGGCCATGGCGTCGGGATCGAGGAAGGCGCGGTAGATGCGTTCGGCCGGGGCCCGCAGGACCCGGTGCAGGCGGACGGTGCCGGTGGCGGACGAAGTCTCGTTCATGGTCGATCTCCTGTCGAATCGGAAGCGGCGCGTGCAGGATCGCACGCGCCTGATGACAGCGACGAACGACTCAGGCCGCTTTCGACGCGTCGAGGAAATCCTGGGCGAACCGCTGCAGCACCCCGCCGGCCTGGTAGATCGAGACTTCTTCATCGCTGTCCAGGCGGCAGGTCACCGGTACTTCGGTTGCGCTGCCATCGCGGCGGTGGACCACCAGGGCCAGCGTCGCCCCCGGCCGTGGCACGCCGGTGACATCGTAGGTCTCGGTGCCGTCCAGGCCCAGCGTGTTGCGGTCGGTACCCGGCTTGAACTCCAGCGGCAGCACGCCCATGCCGAGCAGGTTGGTGCGGTGAATCCGCTCGAAGCCCTCGGCCACGATCACCTCCACCCCGGCCAGGCGCACGCCCTTGGCGGCCCAGTCGCGCGAAGAGCCCTGGCCGTAGTCGGCGCCAGCAATCACGATCAATGGCTGCTTTCGCTTCATGTAGGTCTCGATCGCCTCCCACATCCGCATCACCTGCCCTTCCGGCTCGACCCGCGCCAGCGAGCCCTGCTGCACGCTGCCATCGGGCTTGCGCACCATCTCGTTGAACAGCTTCGGGTTGGCGAAGGTGGCGCGCTGCGCGGTCAGGTGGTCGCCACGATGCGTGGCGTAGGAATTGAAGTCTTCTTCGGGCACGCCCATCTGCGCCAGGTATTCGCCGGCGGCGCTGTCGCGCATGATCGCGTTGGACGGCGACAGGTGGTCGGTGGTGATGTTGTCGCCAAGCAATGCCAGCGGCCGCATGCCCCGCAGCGTGCGCTCGCCGGCCAGCGCGCCCTCCCAATACGGCGGGCGCCGGATGTAGGTGCTCTCCGGCCGCCACGCATATAGCGGCGCGACCTTGGCGCCGGGACCGCCGTGGCGGGCGAACATCGGCGTGTAGACCTGGCGGAACTGCTCGGGCTTGACCGCCGCACGCACCACCGCGTCCACCTCTTCGTCGCTCGGCCACAGATCCTTCAAGCGGACCTCCTTGCCCTCGACCACGGCCAGCACGTCCTTCTCGATATCAAAGCGAATGGTGCCGGCAATGGCGTAGGCCACCACCAGCGGCGGCGAGGCCAGGAACGCCTGCTTGGCATAGGGATGGATGCGGCCGTCAAAATTGCGATTGCCCGACAGCACCGCGGTCGCATACAGGTCCCGCTCGATGATTTCGCGCTCGATCCGCGGCTCCAGTGCACCGGACATGCCGTTGCACGTGGTGCAGGCAAAGGCCACCACGCCGAAACCGAGCTGTTCCAGTTCGGCGGTCAGGCCCGCCTCTTCCAGGTACAGCGCCACCGCGCGCGAGCCCGGCGCCAGCGAGGTCTTGACCCAAGGCTTGCGCGCGAGGCCGAGGCGGTTGGCGTTGCGCGCCAGCAGGCCGGCGGCGATGACGTTGCGCGGATTGGAGGTGTTGGTGCAGCTGGTGATCGCGGCGATGATCACCGCGCCATCGGGCATCAGCCCTTGCGCTTCCTGCGCGCGCGCCGCTTCCAGTCCGGTGGCGATGCCGCGCTCGGCCAGGTCGCTGGTGGCCACGCGCGCATGCGGGTTCGAAGGCCCAGCCATGTTGCGCACGACGCTGGACAGGTCGAAGTGCAGCGTGCGCTCGTATTGCACCTGGCGCAGGTCGTCGGCCCACAGGCCGGCGACCTTGGCATAGGTTTCCACCAGCCTGACCTGCTCCTCTTCGCGCCCGGTCAGGCGCAGGTAGTCCAGGGTCTGGCCGTCGATGGAGAACATCGCCGCGGTAGCGCCGTATTCGGGGCACATGTTGGAGATGGTGGCGCGGTCGCCGATGGTCAGCGCGGCGGCACCTTCGCCGAAGAATTCCAGCCAGGCGCCGACGACCTTTTGCTTGCGCAGGAACTCGGTCAGCGCCAGCACGATATCGGTGCAGGTGATGCCCGCCTGGGGGCGGCCGCTGAGCTCGACGCCGATGATGTCCGGCAGGCGCATCCACGAGGCGCGGCCGAGCATGACGTTCTCCGCTTCGAGGCCGCCGACGCCAATGGCGATCACGCCCAGCGCATCGACATGCGGGGTGTGGCTATCGGTGCCGACGCAGGTATCGGGGAAGGCGACGCCGTCCTGGGTGTAGATCACCGGCGACATTTTCTCCAGGTTGATCTGGTGCATGATGCCGTTGCCCGGCGGGATCACGTCCACGTTCTCGAACGCGCGCTTGGTCCAGTCGATGAAGTGGAAGCGGTCCTCGTTGCGGCGGTCCTCGATCGCGCGGTTCCTGGCGAACGCATCGGGCATGTAGCCGCCGCACTCCACCGCCAGCGAGTGATCGACGATCAACTGCACCGGCACCACCGGATTGACCTTGGCCGGGTCGCCGCCCATCTCCGCAATCGCATCGCGCAAACCGGCCAGGTCGACCAGCGCGGTCTGGCCGAGGATGTCGTGGCAGACCACGCGCGCGGGAAACCAGGGGAAGTCGAGGTCGCGACGGCGTTCGATCAGCTGCTGCAGCGAAGCCTGCAGCGTGGCCGGATCGCAGCGCCGCACCAGGTTTTCGGCGAGCACGCGCGAGGTATAGGGCAGCGTGGCATAGGCGCCTGGCGCCAGGGCATCCACCGCGGCGCGCGCATCGAAATAATCCAGCGCGGTGCCGGGGAGGGATTTGCGGAATTGAGTGTTCATGGTCGGCTGCGCTGTGCGTGGCGAAGAAATGCAACGCCCCGCTTCCACCCGGGAGGCGGGGAAAATCCGATCACCCGCGTTCGTCCAGCGGCACGAACGCCTGGTCTTCCGGACCGGTGTAGTTCGCCGAAGGGCGGATGATCTTGCCGTCGATGCGCTGCTCGATCACATGCGCGCTCCAGCCGGCGGTGCGTGCAATCACGAACAGCGGGGTGAACATCGCCGTCGGCACGCCCATCATGTGATAGCTCACCGCGCTGAACCAATCCAGGTTCGGGAACATCTTCTTGATTTCCCACATCACCGTTTCCAGGCGCTCGGCGATGTCGTACATCTTCATGTGCTTCTCTTCGGCCGACAGCTGCCGCGCCACTTCCTTGATCACCTTGTTGCGCGGATCGGACACGGTATAGACCGGGTGGCCGAAGCCGATCACCACTTCCTTGCGCTCCACCCGTGCCTTGATGTCGGCCTCGGCCTCGTCCGGCGTCTCGTAGCGCTTCTGCACTTCGAAGGCGACCTCGTTGGCGCCGCCATGCTTGGGCCCGCGCAGCGCGCCGATACCGCCGGCGATGCAGCTGTACATGTCGCTGCCGGTGCCGGCGATGACCCGACAGGTGAAGGTGGAGGCGTTGAACTCGTGCTCGGCGTACAGGATCAGGCTGGTGTGCATCGCCTTGACCCAGGAATCGCGCGGCGCCTGCCCATGCAGCAGGTGCAGGAAATGGCCACCGATCGAGTCGTCGTCGGTCTCGACATCGATGCGCACGCCGTTGTGGCTGAAGTGATACCAGTACAGCAGCATCGAGCCCAGGCACGCCATCAGCTTGTCGGCGATGTCGCGTGCGCCGGGATGGTTGTGGTCGTCCTTCTCCGGCTGCACGCAGCCCAGCACCGACACGCCGGTGCGCATCACGTCCATCGGGTGCGCCGAAGGCGGCAGCGTTTCCAGCGCATCCTGCACCGCGGCCGGGATGCCACGCAGTGCCTTGAGCTTGCGCTTGTAGAACGCCAGTTCGGCGCGGTTGGGCAGCTTGCCGTGCACCAGCAGGTGGGCGATTTCCTCGAACTCGCTGGTATTGGCCAGGTCGAGGATGTCGTAGCCGCGATAGTGCAGGTCGTTGCCACTGCGGCCGACCGTGCACAACGCGGTGTTGCCGGCGGCGGTGCCGGACAGGGCAACGGACTTCTTCGGCTTGAAGCCGGCGGCGGGGGTAGCTTGTTCGGACATGGCGATGACTCCGGAAGTGGGTGCGAAAGAGGCGTCTGGACGACCGGCGCTCAGCCGGCCTTGCCGGCGAACAACGCGTCCAGCCGCTGCTCGAAGGCGTGATAGCCGATGCGCTCGTACAACTCCTCGCGCGTCTGCATGGTGTCCACCACATTGCGCTGGTGGCCGTCGCGGCGGATGGCCTGGTAGACGTTCTCGGCCGCCTTGTTGGCGGCGCGGAAGGCCGACAGCGGGAACAGCTGGATCGCCACGCCGGCCGAGGCCAGTTCGTCGCGGCTGAACAGTGGCGTCTTGCCGAATTCGGTGATGTTGGCCAGTACCGGCACCTTCACCGCATCGACGAATTTGCGATAGGTGGCCAGGTCGTAGGCAGCCTCGGCGAAGATGCCGTCGGCACCCGCCTCGACGCAGGCGATGGCGCGCTCGATCGCGGCATCCACGCCATCGACCTGGATCGCATCGGTACGGGCGATGAGGAAGAACTCCGGATCGGTCTTGGCATCGGCGGCGGCCTTGACCCGGTCGACCATTTCCGCGGCCGAGACAATCTCCTTCCCGGGACGGTGGCCGCAGCGCTTGGCGCCGACCTGGTCCTCGATGTGGCAGGCGGCCGCACCGGCCTTGATCAGTGACTTGACCGTGCGTTCGATGTTGAAGGCGCTGGGGCCGAAGCCGGTGTCGATGTCCACCAGCAGTGGCAGGTCGCAGACATCGCTGATGCGACGCACGTCGATCAGCACATCTTCCAGGGTATTGATGCCCAGGTCCGGCAGGCCGAGCGAGCCGGCGGCCACGCCGCCGCCGGACAGATAGATCGCGCGATAGCCGGCGCGCTGGGCCAGCAGCGCATGGTTGGCGTTGAGCGCGCCAATGACCTGCAGCGGGGATTCTTCGGCAAGGGCGGCGCGAAAACGGGCGCCGGCGGAAGTAACGCTCATGGAAAGCTCCTGGAACAGACGGGGCGGGATCGGGCCATCGGCCATACCGCGATGGCGCTCAATCTGGCACTCTCGTACGCATTGATCAATCTTGATTCAATCAATCAACCTATCCATGGCCGACACCGACAACGAACTGGTCACCGCCGCCCAGGCTTGCACCCTGCTCGGCATCAGCACCGCCACGCTCTACGCCTATGTGAGCCGGGGGCTGCTGGCCTCGCGCCCGGGGCCGGACCACCGCAGCCGGGTCTACCTGCGCGCCGAGGTGCAGCGCCTGGCCCAGCGCAAGCGGGCCGGTCGCGGGGAGGCACGCGGGGCAGCGCAAAGCCTCGACCGCGGGCTGCCGGTGCTGGAGACGCGGATCTCGCTGATCCGCCCGGACTCACCGTACTACCGTGGGCAATCGGCCGTTGCGGCGGTGCGCAACGGCGCCACCCTGGAGGACATCGCGCGGCTGCTGTGGGATTGCGGCGAGCAGGATCCGTTTGCCGCCCCTTTGGGCACCACCTGGCCCGCGCGCGTGGCGGCCCTGGCCGGCGATGCCGGGCTGCCACCGATCGAGCGTGCGCTGGCCTGCATCCCGCTGCTGGCCCTGGACGTGCGCCAGGCGTTCAACCCTGCCCTGCCGGTGCGGCGCGAGATTGCCGCCACCCTGCTGCGCCACAACGCCGCCTTGCTGGTGGCGCGCACGCCGGATCCCCGGCCAGTGCACGAACTGCTGGCCGACGCCTGGCGCCCCGGCGATGGCGCATTCGCCGAGTTGGTGCGCGCCGCGCTGGTGTTGTGCGCCGACCACGAATTGAACGTCTCCGCGTTCGCCGCGCGTGTCGTGGCCTCGACCGGCGCGCACCTGCATGCAACCGTTTGTGCCGGGCTCTCGGCGCTCTCGGGCCCGCGCCACGGCGGCGCGACGATGCGCGCCTATGCGCTGCTGCGCGATGCCCTGGATAGCGGCGATGCCGCACACTTCATCGCCAGCCGCTGGCAACGCGGGGAAGATCTGCCGGGCTTTGGCCACGTGCTTTATCCACACGGCGATCCGCGCGGGGCCGAAGTGTTGCGCATGCTGCGCGAACTGCGTGGGGACCACGACGCGCTGCACGCAGTGGAAACCGTACTGGCCGCCGCCGAAGAAGCCAGCGGCCAACGCCCGAACATCGACGGCATGCTGGCGGCCATCTGCTTCGTGCACGATTTGCCCGCTACCCCAGCGCTGGTGCTGTTCGCCGCCGGCCGCCTGGCCGGCTGGCTGGCGCACGCGCAGGAACAGCAGGCGCTGGGCACGCTGATCCGGCCCCGGGCACGCTACACCGGCCTGCCGCCCGGCGTCATCGAGACTGCCGAGGGCCTGGAGTAGGATCGGCGCTTCCTCTGACGCGCCGACGCCCGATGCCCAGACATTCCGCTGGCCACGCCCTGGGCAAGCTCGTGCACGAGGAGTGCAGCGCGGTGATCGCCGGGTTGCGCGGGCGCAAGGCATTGCATACCCGCGTGCACGAGGCGCGCAAGGCGATCCGCCGCGCGCGTGCCTTGCTCGCCCTGGCCGAGGACGGCGATGCCGCATTCGACATCGGCCCGGCCGATCGCATCCTGCAACGCGTCGGCGATAGCCTCTCGCGCCTGCGCGACGCCCATGTCGCCATCGACACCGCACGCCTGGTCGGCAAGCAGACCGAAACAAAGCGCTGGCGGCCGGTGGTGATCGCATTGCGCGCGCGCTCGGCCGGGTTGATCGCGCACGAGCTGGAGCGCGACCCGGGCCTGGCGCGGCGCGTGTCCACGGTCGAAGGTGCGCTGCACTACCTGGACGCCCTGCCCTGGGCCGAGCTGACTGCTGCGCAGATTCGCGCAGGCTTGCAGCGCCAGCATCGCCGCGTCGAACGCGCGGCACGCCGCGCCGGCAAACATCCCGACGCCGACCGCCTGCATACCTGGCGACGCAAGGTACGGCGCTTGCGCATGCAGGTCGAAGCGCTGCCCAAACTCAAGCCGCACTGGTCCAAATCAACCCCGAGTGCGCCGAAATCGAAATCGCTGCACAAGCTGAGCGATGCATTGGGGCGCGAGCAGGATCTGCAGGTGCTGGCCGGGTTGTTGCGACGGTTGCCAGGCCTAGACGATCGGGCCGCTCGCCGCGCCGAACTGGACGCATTGATAGCAGCGTCGGCCGCGAATGCGGCGAACAGCAATTGACCGGTTTGCAACGCGCCGTCGCAATACCCTTTTCGCATGCGCCCGCCCCCCGCACCAGGGGCAAGTGACGCCGATCAGCGCCGGCGCCGACGCAGCCACCTGCGCCCCATCACTGCCGTGCCGAATCCTGCGATGCCCAGCGAGAGCAGATACAGCAGCACGATTTCGTCCCAGAACACCCAAGGCGAGCGCGCGACGCTAGCCTCGATCGTGCCCAGGCGCGGCGTGCGCAGATGGACCACGCCGGCGGCGACATCGCCAATGACTGCCCACGCGCCGACCCCGCCCACCAGCAGGCAGGCCAGGCCGGTGGCCATCGGCATTTTCTTCAGGCGGCGCGGAAACCAGCGCACGAACAGCGCGCCCAGCAGCAGCGCAAACGGAGGGAAGGCAATGCCGAGCAGCGTGGCAGGCGCCATGGATCGTCCTTGCGGAATACGCAGGTGCAGTGGAACCACGGGAAACAACACAGGAAGCGCGCGTGGCGACCGCCCTCCCAGGGGCCGACCACGAAAAAGCCGGCCTTCCGGCCGGCTTTTGCTGTCGCGACGATGGTGGGCGGTGCAGGGTTCGAACCTGCGACCCTTGCCGTGTGAAGGCAATGCTCTACCGCTGAGCTAACCGCCCGATGTCGCGAGCCGCCCATTATAGGGCCTGCCCAAAAGGCGTCAAGGCGCGCGCCCGGTTACATCGTGTGGGTCGGCTTGTCCGAATTGAGCAGCCCGGCCAGCAGTGTTTCGATCCGGTTGCGCACCGCTTCGCCCTCCGGCCCGTCGGCCAGCTGCACGCCGATCCCCGCGGCGCGGTTGCCCTGTGCGCCGGCCGGCGTGGCCCAGATCACCTTGCCGGCGACTGGCAGGCGCTCGCTGGATTCGGGCAAGGTCAGCAGCAGGAAGACCTCGTCGCCGAGGAAGTAACGCTTTGGGGTCGGCACGAAGATGCCGCCGTTCTTCACGAACGGCATGTAGGCGCTGTAGAGCGCCATCTTGTCCTTGACCGCCAGCGACAGGATGCCCTGGCGCGCATTCGTTGCACTCATCGTGTTTCCCCTTTTTGCGCTGGCGCCCGTTTCGGGCTGTCCCCTTCTCGCCAGGCAAGCAATAGTTCCGCCACCGCCAGATCGGCACGCACCGTAGTCCGCAACAGGTCGCGGGTACGGTTGGCAGCATCGAACCAGGTGGCCAGCTTGTGCAATCGCGCAGGTTCGGTCAAGCCGAGCCCGGCCTGGGCCAGCACCAGGTCGGCCGCGTGGCGCAGGCGCGCGTCGGCGTGTTCGTCGCCGGTCCAGCGCGTGGCCAGCTCGACCGCGCTGGCGCGGCCGGCGCCCAATTGCTCCAGGTCGACGGCCACCTGCTTGCGCAGGGCCAGGCCGTTGTCACGCAGCCACTGCGCCGCCAGACCGGGGTGGCCGCGCGCGGCATCCAGCGCCTCGGTCGCGGCGACAGCGTCGAAACCTTCGCTGTGCAACCACGCCAGCGCCTCCTGGCGCGGCGGCAATTTCAGCTCCAGGCGCTGGCAGCGGCTACGCACGGTGGCCGGCAAGCGCGCCGGTTCAGCGCTTACCAGCCACAGGTAGCGGCCGGGAGATGGTTCTTCCAGGGTCTTCAGCAGCGCGTTGCAGGCGGCCCGGTTGACCGAATCGGCCGGGTCGATCACCACCACCTGGGCGACGCCGTACTGCGGGGTCAGCGCCAGCTTCTGCGAGACCTCGCGAATCTGCTCGATGACGATCTCGGTGCGCAGCTTGTCGCCGGTGCGGTTGGGAATGAACGAGACCAGCTGCAGGTCCGGATGGGTGCCGGCGGCGATCAACTGCGCGCTGCGTGCACGTGCGGCCGGATCGGGGCTCTGCCCGAGCACATGCGTGGCCAGGCGCAAAGCCAGCGCGCGCTTGCCCAGCCCGGCCGGGCCACAAATCAACAGGCCGTGCCCGAGGCGACCGGCATCCAGCGCCGCCACGGTCTGGTCGTAGGCGCGCTGCTGCCAGGGCGAGAACGCCTCGCTCATGCCTCGTTGTCTCCGATGAACAGGGCCACCGCGCGCGCCACTTCAGCGGCCACCGCCATGGGCGGCTGGTTGGCGTCGATCACCCGGAAGCGCTCCGGGTGCGCTTGCGCGCGCGCGCGGAAACCGGCGCGCACGCGCTGGAAGAAGTCTTCGTGCTCGCTCTCGATGCGGTCCGGCCACAGGTCGCGGCCGCTGGTGCGGGCACGGCCAATACCGACGTCCAGGTCGAGCAGCAGGGTCAGGCCCGGCTGCACGCCCACCGCGCGCCGTTCGAGATCGGCGATCCAGGCCGGATCCAGGCCGCGGCCCTCGCCCTGGTAGGCGTAGCTCGAATCGGTGAAGCGGTCGCTGACGACGAAGGCGCCGCGTTGCAGTGCCGGGCGGATCACTTCGCGCACGTGCTGGGCGCGGGCGGCAAACACCAGCAGCAGCTCGGCCTCGGCCGCCAGCGGCTCGGCCACCGGCAGCGACGGGGTGTGATTGAGCAGCAGCTCGCGGATGCGTTCGGCCAGCGGCGTGCCGCCCGGCTCGCGGGTCAACAGGACCTCGTGGCCGTGCGCCTGCAGGCAATCGCGGATGGCGGCGATGGCGGTGCTCTTGCCCGCCCCTTCGCCGCCTTCCAGGCTGATGAAACGCGGGTGCTGCAATACGGCTGGGCTCATGGGGTGGGCACCGGCTCGACCGGCGCGCGGCTACGCTGCAGGTAGCGTGCCACCGCCGCGGTATGGGCGGCGTAGTCGTCGGAGAACACGTGCGCGCCGCTGCCATCGCCCACCGCGACGAAATACAGCGCCTTGCCCGGCGCCGGCCGAACCGCCGCTTCCAGTGCCGCGCGCCCGGGCATGGCGATCGGGGTCGGCGTCAGGCCGGTCCGGGTGTAGGTGTTGTAGGGCGTGTCGGTCTCCAGGTCGCGGCGACGGATATTGCCGTCGTACCTGCTGCCGATACCGTAGATCACCGTGGGGTCGGTCTGCAGCTTCATGCCTTGCTGCAAGCGGCGCACGAACACCCCGGCAATCTGCGGCCGCTCGGCCGCCAGTGCGGTTTCCTTCTCGACGATCGAGGCCAGGATCAGGGCCTCGTCGGCGTTGCGCAGCGGCAGGCCCTCGGCGCGCCGCGCCCAGGCTGCGTCCAGCGCGGCCTGCATCGCCTTGTGTGCGCGCGTAAGCACGTCGAGGTCACTGTCGCCGCGTTGGTACAGATAGGTCTCGGGCAGGAAGCGGCCTTCGGGATGCTGGCCGGGGAAGCCCAGCTTGGCCATCAACGCGGCATCGTCGAGGTCGGCAGTGACGTGCTGCAGGGGCGAGGCGGCATTGAGCGCGGCGCGCAGCTGGCGGATGTTCCAGCCCTCGACGATCGTGAGGCGATATTGGATGACGCGGCCGTCGCGCATGCGTTGCAGCAGCTCACGCGGACTCACTGGCGGCTGCAGAGCGTATTCGCCGACCTTGATGTGGCCGGCGGCGCCGACCTGGCGCGCCAGCAACAGCCAATTCCAGTCGTGGCCGGTTTCCACGCCGGCCGTGCGCAGTTTGCGCAACACCGCGCGCACGCTGTCGCCGGGGGCCACGACCACGCTCGATGCCTGCGCCGACACCGGCGCCTGGGCGAAACGCTCATGGTCTTGCCACAACCACGCCGCCACGCCGGCCGCCAGTACTGCCAGCACCAGCAACAGCGCCAGCACGCCCAGACATCCACGTTTCGCCCCAGCCACGGCCACCTCGTTGATCCACTAGGTGCGCAGGATACCGCGCCCGCCGCGCCGGCCGAAGCTGGCGCCGGTCACACCGCGTCCAGCGCGCGCAGCAGGCCGCGCGCCTTGGCCCGGGTCTCGTCGAGCTCGCGCTCGGGCAGCGAATCGACCACGATGCCGGCGCCGGTGCGGAAGCGCACTCCGGCTGCGTCCACTTCGGCAGTGCGAATGAGGATATTGAGGTCCATGTCGCCGTCGCTGCCGAGCCAGCCGAAGGCGCCGGTATAGGCGCCGCGTGCCTGGCCCTCCAGCTCGGCGATGATCTGCATGCAGCGCACCTTCGGGCAACCGGTAATGGTGCCGCCGGGAAACACCGCGGCAATCACCGCGCCCGGACTCACGCCTGCGCGCAGCAGCCCGCGCACGTTGCTGACGATGTGGTGGACATGGGCGTAGCTTTCCACCGTCATCAGTTCATCGACTTCGACGCTGCCGGGGCGGCAGACCCGGCCGAGATCATTGCGCTCCAGGTCGATCAGCATCACGTGCTCGGCGCGCTCCTTGGGATGCCCGACCAGCTCGCGGATGCGCGCGGCGTCGTCATCGCCTTCGAAGCGCGGCCGGGTGCCGGCGATCGGGCGCGTCTCCACGCGTTCGCCGTGCACCGACACCAGGCGCTCGGGCGAGGAACTGACCACCGCGCGCCCGGCCGCCACGAACAGTCCGGCGAACGGCGCCGGATTGGCCTGGCGCAAGCGCTGGAACAGTGCCGCCGGCTCCAGCGGGACGCCGAAGCCGGCGCTCCAGGCGCGCGAGATATTGGCCTGGAAGACGTCGCCGGCACGCAAGTAATCGAGCACCCGCTGGACGTTGCCGGTGAAGTGCGCCGGATCGTCTTCCTGCTGCGAGCGCGGCGCTTGCCAGGGCGGGAGCGGCGCGAGCGCGGCCGCCGCGGTGGCGTCTTCGGCGATCCGCTGCAACAGCGCCTCATGGCCAGGCTCGGTCACGGCGATGCAACGACCGTCGCGGCGATCGCGCAGGATCGCCGCCGGGCAGCGCAGCGCCAGCGCCACCGGCAGGCCGTCGCCCCGCTGCGGCAGGTCGAGGATCGGTTCGATCTGCCCGGCCAGTTCGTAATCCAGCAACAACGCCCAGCCGCCGCAGAACGGCAGGTCGCGCTCGACCCGCGTCGCTTGCCGCGCGCCGGCCCAGGCGGCATCGAGCAGGGCCAGGAAATCGCCTCGCAGCGGATGCCCCTCGCCGTTACGGGTGACGCCATCGGTACCCAGTTGCAACTGCTCGCCGGCGGCCAGCAGCAGCAGGTCCCAGCGCCCGTGCACGGTGCCGTGGGCAGTGGATTCGAACAGCGCCGGATAACGCTTGGGTGCCAGGCGATGCAGGGCCAGCAGGTCGATCTCGGCGGCCAGCGGCAGCGTCGGCATGGTCAGGCACTCGGGAGGGCGGCACGCGTGCTGCGGGCTCGCCTCGGGATCGGAGCGCGGCGCCGCGGCTGCGGGCGCCGCGAAGTGCGCGCGTCCATGACGGACGCGCGCGATACGGCCTCAGAGCCGACGGAACAGCAACGTGCCGTTGGTGCCGCCGAAACCGAAGCCATTGGACATGGCCACGTCGATCTTCTTTTCGCGTGCCACGTTCGGCACGTAGTCCAGGTCGCAGCCTTCGCCGGGTTCTTCGAGGTTGATCGTCGGCGGAATGATGCCGGTGTGGATCGCCATCACCGAGAAGATCGCTTCCACGCCGCCGGCCGCGCCGAGCAGGTGGCCGGTCATCGACTTGGTCGAGCTGACCATCGCCTTGTAGGCGTGGTCGCCGAGCGCGCGCTTCATGGCCAGGGTCTCGGCCAGGTCGCCCAGCGGCGTCGAGGTGCCGTGCGCGTTGAGGTAGTCCACTTGATCGGGATTGATCTTGGCGTCGCGGATGGCGGCCAGCATGCTGCGTGCCGCGCCTTCGCCGTCTTCGCTCGGGGCGGTCATGTGGAAGGCGTCGGAACTGGCGCCAAAGCCGATCAGCTCGGCATAGATGCGCGCGCCGCGGGCCTTGGCATGTTCGTACTCTTCCAGCACCAGCACGCCGGCACCGTCGCCCAGGACGAAGCCGTCGCGCTCCTTGTCCCACGGCCGCGAAGCCCGGGTCGGGTCGTCGTTGCGGGTGGACATGGCCTTCATCGAGCAGAAGCCGCCGATGGAGGTGGGCGAAGAACCGCGCTCGGCGCCGCCCGCCAGCATCACGTCGGCGTCGCCGTGCTGGATCATGCGCAGCGCCGTGCCGATGGAATGGTTGGAGGTGGCGCAGGCCGAGACCGCCGAGAAGGTCGGGCCCTTGATGCCCTTGATCAGGCTGACCTGGCCGGGAAGCATGTTGATGATGGTGCTGGGCACGTAGAACGGCGAGATCTTGCGCGCGCCGCCTTCGTGGAACTTGATGGTCTGTTCCTCGATGCCGTAGAGGCCACCGATGCCCGAGCCGAGGATGGCGCCGATGCGCTCGGCATTGTCCTCGGTCACTTCCAGTCCGGCATCGTCCATCGCCATGAAGGACGCGCCGATGCCGTAATGGATGAAGGTGTCCATCTTCTTCACGTCCTTGGCGGACGCGTAGAGGGTGGGATCGAAATCGCCGACTTCGCCGGCGATCCGGGTGGTGAACTGCGCTGCATCGATGTGGGTGATCGGGCCGATGCCGGAGCGCCCATTGACGATCCCGTCCCAACTGCTGGCCAGGTCATTGCCCAGCGGCGACACCATGCCCATGCCGGTCACGACAACACGACGACTCATTGTGGATCTCCTGCCCGATACCTTGCGGATTTGACGCGGGTGTTGACTGCCCTACTCTGACGCCGCCGCGGTGCGCGGCGCGTCATAAACACAGGGCCGCTTCAGCGGCCCCATGAATATTCGGCACGCGAGCGGGGCGATGCCCACTGCCCGCGGCCAGGAAACACATCAGCTCTTGACGTGCGCCTTGACGTAGTCGATCGCCTGCTGCACGGAGGTGATCTTCTCGGCTTCTTCGTCCGGGATCTCGCACTCGAATTCTTCTTCGAGCGCCATCACCAGCTCGACGGTGTCCAGCGAGTCCGCACCCAGGTCATCGACGAACGATGCGCTGTTGGTGACTTCCTCTTCCTTGACGCCAAGCTGCTCGACGACGATTTTCTTGACGCGTTCTTCGATGGTGCTCATTGGATATCGCTCCAGATGGAGTAGTGGTGGTTCAAAAAAACGCCATCGGGCTGCGATGGCCGCGTTGGATAGTGTAGTGGAAACCGCCGGAGCCTTGCATTGCATTACAAACCCCGGCCATTCAACCACTTAGCGCGTCCCTGCGCCACACGCATCAGGGCATGTACATGCCACCGTTGACGTGCAGGGTCTCGCCGGTGATGTAGCTGGCCGAAGGGCCGGCCAGGAACGCCACCGCACGTGCAATGTCGGCTGGCTCGCCAAGGCGGCCCAGCGCGATCTGGTCCAGCAACGCGGTGCGCTGCTCTTCCGGCAGCGCGCGCGTCATGTCGGTATCGATGAAGCCCGGCGCGACCACGTTGACGGTGACGCCGCGCGAGCCGATTTCCTTGGCCAGCGACTTGGAAAAACCGATGATGCCGGCCTTGGCCGCCGCGTAGTTGGCCTGGCCGGCATTGCCGGTCACGCCAATGACCGAGGCGATATTGACGATGCGGCCCTTGCGCGCCTTCATCATCCCGCGCATCACCGCCTTGCTGGTGCGGAATACGCTGCTCAGGTTGGTATCGAGGATCGCTTGCCAGTCCTCTTCCTTCATCCGCATCAACAGGTTGTCGCGGGTGATGCCGGCGTTGTTGACCAGGATCGAGATCGGGCCGAATTCCTTGGCGATCGCCTCGATCAGCGCGTCGATCGACGCGGCCTCGGTGACATTGAGTTCGCGGCCATGGCCGCCGACCGGGGCCAGGCGTTCGCCGATCGCCTGCGCGCCGGAGGCGGAGGTGGCGGTGCCAATCACGGTGGCGCCCTGGGCGGCCAGTTCGTCGGCAATCGCCGCGCCAATGCCACGGCTGGCGCCGGTGACCAGCGCGATTTCTCCCTGCAGGGGCTTGCTCATCTTGGTTTCCTCATTGGAGGCGGGCAATGGAGACGTAGGGCGTGCGCGCGACCGTTGCCAGCCTGCGCGCGGGCGCGCGAACGCGACGTAAGCTCAGGCGGCCCAGTCGGCCAGCGCGGCCTCGAGATCGGCCGGCGTGGCCAGTGGGCGCGCGTCCAGCGACTTGTCGATCCGCTTGATCAGGCCCGACAGCACCTTGCCGGGGCCGCACTCGGCCACGCCGGTGACGCCGCGTGCGGCCAGCGCCTGCACGCAGGAGGTCCACTGCACCGGCAGGTACAGCTGTTCTACCAGGGCCTGGCGGATCGCGTCGACGCCTTCGTGCACGCGCGCATCGACGTTCTGCACCACCGGGATCCGCGGGGCGCGCCAGTCCATCCCGGCCATGGCTTCGGCCAGGCGATTGGCGGCTTCGCGCATCAGCGGGGTGTGCGAGGGCACGCTGACGGCAAGCTTCACCGCCTTGCGCACGCCACGCTCGGCCAACAGCGCGATCGCGCGGTCAACCGCCGCGGCGTCGCCGCCAATGACGATCTGCCCGGGCGAATTGAAGTTGGCCGGCACGACCACCTGGCTGCCGGCAGCCTGTGCGCAGACCTCGGCGACCACGGCATCCTCGGCGCCGAGCACCGCGGCCATGGCGCCCACGCCAGCCGGCGCGGCGTCCTGCATCAACTGGCCGCGCAGGCGCACCAGGTGGGCGCCGTCACGCAGCGTCAACGCGCCGGCGGCGACCAGCGCGGTGTATTCGCCCAGGCTGTGGCCGGCCAGCACTGCCGGCTGGGCGCCGTGGCGCGACTGCCACAACCGCCACAGCGCCACGCCAGCGGCAAGCAGCGCCGGCTGGGTGTATTCGGTGCGGTTGAGCATTTCCTCCGGGCCACCCTGCGACAGCGCCCACAGGTCCACGCCGGCACCTTGCGAAGCTTCGGCGAAGGTCTCGCGGATCTGCGGGTGCAACTCGGCCAGTTCGGCCAGCATGCCCAGCGATTGGGAACCTTGACCAGGGAAGACGAAAGCGAGGGTATTTTCGGTCACGCGCGGAGGGGTCTGCGAAAACGAGCGGCGATCATACGGGTGAAATCGCCCCAGCGTCTGTACTGGCGCGTATGCAAAGGTACGGGTGAGGGGCGCTCAAAGGGCGGCATGCGGTGCGCCCGTTCGTTCTCGCGCACCGGCGCCGCGAAAGGCGCCGGCCGCCGGCTCAGTAGCGCAGCAGCGCCGAGCCCCAGGTAAAGCCGCCGCCGAAGGCCTCCAGCAGCACCAGCTGGCCACGCTGGACACGGCCCGAACGCACCGCCACGTCCAGTGCCAGGGGCACCGAACCGGCCGAGGTATTGCCGTGCTTGTCCACCGTCACCACCACCTGGTCCATCGACAACTCCAGGCGCTTGGCCGTGGCTTCGATGATGCGCAGGTTGGCCTGGTGCGGGATCAGCCAGTCCAGGTCGTGCTTGCCCAGCCCGTTGGCTTCCAGGGTCTCGTCCACGACCGAGTCCAGCGCCTTGACGGCGTACTTGAACACGTCGTTGCCCTTCATCAGGATCTTGCCGCCCTGGCCGTTCTCGCCGAAGCCGGTGGAGACGCCGACCGGATCCCACAGCAGTTCCTTCTTGCTGCCGTCGGCATGCAGATGCGTGCTGAGGATGCCGGTTTCTTCGTCGGCCTTGAGCACGACCGCGCCGGCGCCGTCACCGAACAGCACGCAGGTGGTGCGGTCGGTCCAGTCGACGATCCGGGTCAGGGTCTCGGCGCCGACCACCAGCACGGTGCGCGCATCGCCACAACGGATGAACTTGTCGGCCACGCTCAGGGCGTAGACGAAGCCCGAACAGGCCGCATTGACGTCCATCGCACCGCAGCCAGTCGCGCCCAGCCGCGCCTGCAGCAAGCAGGCGGTGGACGGGAAGATCAGGTCCGGGGTGGTGGTACCGACGACGATCATGTCGATGTCCGACGCCTGCACGCCGGCCGCTTCCATCGCCCGGGTGGCGGCGAAGAAAGCCAGGTCCGAAGTGGTCTGGTCGTCGGCGGCGATATGCCGCTCGCTGATACCGGTACGGCTGCGGATCCACTCATCGCTGGTATCGACGATCTTGGCCAGATCGTCGTTGGTCAGCATCTTCTCGGGCAAATAACTGCCCGTGCCCGCGATTCTGGAGTAGATCCGCTTGCTCATACCGTTTCCTGTTGCATTAGGGCCGTGCAAGAACGCGCGGCCCTGGAAGATGGCGCGTCGCCCACCGCGCAGCGGCAGGCGTCACGAATCAATCTTCTTCGACCTGCGAGGTCTTGGTCGCGATGACCTTCTTGCCACGGTAGTAGCCGTCAGCGGTCACGTGGTGGCGCAGGTGGATCTCGCCGCTGGTCGGATCGGTGGACAGCTGCTTGGCGGTCAGGGCGTCGTGCGAACGGCGCTGGCCGCGGCGGGACGGGGTAACACGGGATTTCTGCACAGCCATGGGATTGCTCCAAACTCGGTTCGTTTACTTCGGTGTTTCGTCGCACAGGCTGCGCGCCCGCTTAGACTTTCTGGTTTCCCGCCCCGACAGGCAGCGGTTATTGCTTCTTCAACTTGGCCAGCGCCGCAAACGGGCTGGCCTTGTCCAATTCTTCGGTGCTGGCAGGCCATTCGGACTGGACCTCGCCGCTTTCCGGCGAGACCGGCACCACCGGCACGGCCAGCACCAGCTCATCCTCGACCAGGTCCGCCGGCCGCAGCATGCCGTCTTCGGGCACCAGCAGCGCCTCGTAGTCCGGCGGCAGCGCGTCCTCCTCGGCCTCGTTGCGGATCAAGCCGAGGCGCAGGGCGATCTTCACCGGATGCAGGAAACGTTGCAGGCTGCGCTGGCATTCCAGCGGCAGCGCCGTCTCGACATGCAACTCGACAAAGGGCACCTTCAGCACATCGTCCTGGCCGAACTCGAGCGAATACTTCGCCTCGCCTTCGGTATCGACCAGGCTATCGCGCAACCGACGCATCGCCGACAGCGGCAGACTGCCATCGAAGCACCTGCGCGCCGCGACCATCCGCCAAGCATCCAGCTGTTCGGGAACGTTTGCGGACATAAGCCGCAGAATGTTAAGGATGCGCGGGGTTCCTGTCAAATCGCCGCAGCCCGGCTTGTTCGCAGCCCGCCCCGGCGCCAGACTCGCCGCCCGCCTGAACCAAAACCGCCCATGCCGCGCCTGATCCTCGCCTCCACGTCCGCCTATCGCCGCGATCTGCTGGCCCGCTTCGGCCTGCCCTTCGAGCAGGCGCGGCCCCAGGTGGACGAGACGCCCCAGGCCGGTGAAGCGCCGGCGGCCCTGGCCCAGCGGCTGGCCGAGGCCAAGGCACGGGCGCTGGCCAGCGCGGGCGCCTGGGCGATCGGTTCGGACCAGGTCGCCGAGCTCGACGGCCTGCCCCTGGGCAAACCGGGCAGCTTCGATGCCGCGGTGGCGCAATTATCGGCCATGTCCGGGCGCTCGGTGCGCTTCCATACCGCCGTTTGCCTGGCCAGTCCGACCGCGACCCACCAGGCCAGCGACCTGACCGAGGTCCACTTCCGCAGTCTCTCCGCGGCCGAGATCGAGCGCTACCTGCGCGCCGAATCGCCGCTGGACTGCGCCGGCAGCTTCAAGTGCGAGGGCCTGGGCATCAGCCTGTTCGAGGCCATCGATTCGCGCGACCCGACCGCCCTGGTCGGGCTGCCACTGATCGCCACGGCGCGGTTGCTGCGCCTGGCCGGCTTCGCGGTGCCCTGAACCGGCTCAGGGTAGCGGCTGCAGCCGGCACCACTGGTACGGGTGGGCGTCGGCACCCATCCGCGCCGGCAGGCGCTGGCAGCTGGCTTCGTCCAGGGCCCAGCCCAGCTCCGCCAAGGGCGCCGCGGCGGCCGCCCGGGTGCTGGCGTCGGCGGCGGCGACATCCATCACCGCATTGGCGCGCGGCAGCAGCAGGCAACGCCCGCGCTGGTGCTCATCCAGGCGCGCACGCAGGCCCTTGCCGGTGAGCCAGCGCAGGGTGGCGCAGCCCGGCTGGTCGGCCCAGCCCAGGCGCTGCGCCCAGCGGTTCAAACGATCGATTCGCTCGCTGCCGCGGTCCACGGTGGCGTGCAACATCGCGTAACGGTGAGACCGAGCAGCCAGCATCTGCCGCGCCCGCGCCTGGTAACCGGCGGACGCTGGAAAGTTCGAACCCGCCGCCAGATACACCGCTTGCGGCGGCAGCAGCGCCACCCGCCAGGCCTGCGGCTCGCCGCCGACCAGCACCACCGCGCTGTCGCCCGGCGCCGGCATGCTCGGCGCAGCCACGGCGAAAGCCGGTTGGCGCCACGGCGCATGGCCCCAGTCCCGGGCCGCGAACACCACGTGCAACGCCAGCAGCGCGATGACCCCCACCCGCCAGCGCACGCTGGCGGCCGGCAGCAGCCGCGGCCACGCCCACCACAGCAGCAAGGGCAGCAGGACCTCGATCGGCACCAAATAGCGGTGGATGCTGAAAACCAGCTGCCACAGTCCATAGGCGAGCAGGAAGAACACCAGCATCACGCGCGCGGCCGGCAGCATGGGCGCACGCTCGGCCGGCGCGCGCCGCAGCAGCAGGCGCCAACCGACGCCCAGCAGCGCCAGCAGATACAGCACCGCCCAGCCGAACTGCGGTAAGGCCAGGTCGCTCACCCGCTGCGGCCGCAGCGAGAACACGACCGGCCAGGTCAACCATTCGCCGAGGCCGCGCGGCAACCAGCGCGTGTCGGCCACCGACAGCGGCAACGCCAAGGGCGAACCGAACCAGGCATTGAACTGCGGGAACAAGGGATTGCCGAAGGTCTCCCACACGCGGAAAAACCACGGCCCAGCGACGATCGCAAAACACGCCAGCGCCGCGAGCGCCATCGCCGCGGTCCCGCCCAGGCGCGCGCGCCAGCGCCCGCCGTCGCACAGCGCCGCTACGCCCAACGCCACCGCATACAGCGCATTGGTGAGCTTGAACGCCACGGCCAGGCCCAGCAGCACGCCGGCCAGCAGCCAGCGCACATGGGCACCCTGCCCCAGGCGTGCGCGCTGCTGTGCCGACAGCAGCAGCGCCAGCGCACCCAGCACCGTTACCGCGGTGCTGTTGTCGCCCATGCTGTTGCCCAATTCGGAAAAGAACGCGGCAGTGAACAGACCGGCAAACGCCAGCCACGGCACGCGCACCGCGCGGCGCGGGTCGTCGGCCAGCACGCGCCAGCCGATTGCCGCCACCAGCGCAAACACCAACCCGTGCCAGGCCCCCATCAGGAACCCGACCAGCGGTGCTGGCAATGCCGTCATCAAGCCGTACTGCAGAACATCCAGTGCCGGGTTGAAATAGCTCTGCATCTGCGCCGCGGCCAGGTCCAGGCCGAGGCGACCGTGCAACGCGGCATACGCGTTGTAGAGATGGTAGTTGCGCAGGTCCCAGTTGCTGTCCTGGCCCCGCCACAGCGACCACACGCCGCAGAGCAGGCAGGCGGCGACGCAGGCGAATATCACGTTGGCGCGCGAGTCGAACGCGAGCCTGGCGCGCGCCATCGCCGCGATTCGCGCGCGCACGCCCGGCGCCGCAACGGCGGCCACGTTGGCAGAACTCAACGCGGCAGGCCCGATCGCGGCACCGACAGATAGGCCAGGTGCTTGGCTTCCACCCGCCCGCGCGTGACCGTATCCAGGATCAGGCCACAGGCCAGCAACAGGAACCCGAGCAGCATCAAGGCCACGCACAGGATCGCGGTAGGGAAGCGCGGCACCAGCCCGGTCCGGACGTAGGTCTCCAGCAGCGGGATGGACAGGGCGATCGAGCTCAGCGCGCAGGCAACAAAGCCCACCGAGAAGAACAGCAACGGCCGCTCGGCCTTGAACAGCTTGAGGATCGTCATCAGGATGCGCCAGCCATCGCGCCAGGTGTTGAGCTTGCTTTGCGAACCTTCCGGCCGCACGCCGTAGTGGGTGGCCACCTCGGCCACCGGCATGCGCAGTTGCAACGCGTGCACCGCCAGTTCGGTTTCGGTCTCGAAGCCATGCGCATGCGCGGCGAAGGATTTGACGTAGCGGCGCGAGAACACCCGGTAGCCGGACAGCATGTCCTCGAAACTACGGCCGAACAGCAGCCCGGCGCAGCGTGTCAGCAGCACGTTGCCGAAGCGATGGCCGGGACGATAGGCGGCCTGGCTCTGGTCGCGACGGGTGCCGACCACCATGTCCAGGCCATCATCGAGCAGCCGCGCTACCAGCGCCGGCGCGGCCGCCGCGTCGTAGGTGTCGTCGCCATCGACCAGTACATAGAGATCGGCGTCGATGTCGGCGAAGGCGCGCCGAATGACATTGCCCTTGCCCTGCAGCGCCACCGTGCGCACGTTGGCACCGGCGGCCCGCGCGCGCTCGCCGGTGGCGTCGCTGGAATTGTTGTCGAACACGTGGATCGCCGCGGCCGGCAATGCGGCGGCGAAATCGCCGACGACCTTGGCAATGGTTGCCGCTTCGTCGTGGCACGGCACGATCACGGCGATACGCGGGAAATGGGCAGAGGGGTGCGGTGCGGCTTCGGCAGTCATGCCCGGCATTGTCGCCGAAAGCCTCATCGCGGCGTGACCTCGAAGGGTTGTTCCCACCATTCCTCGACACTGCCGTCGTGCCCGTGCAGGCGCAGGCCCAGCCAATGCCGACCCGGCGCCAGGGCGCGGGTGTCGAGTTGGGCGCGGAAGGCGATATGCGGATGTTGCGGGTCGTTGCTCATCGGCCAATGCGCGCGCACGTCGAACACCCCGCCGTACACCGCGGTCGCCGCGGGGCTGCCATCCACCAGGATTTCCACCTCGCGCAGGCCCACGCCGTCCTTGAATGCCCAGCCATGCACTTCGACCGAATCGGCGACCGCATCGCCGGGGAAAGGTGCATCCACCCAGGCCATGGCCGGGGTCACGCACGGTCCACTGGCGCGTTCGGGCGGCAGGTGGAACAGCAGGAAGCGCTGGTAGCCATGGTCGGTACTCACCTGCCGCAGCGGTGGCGGCAGCGGCCCCACTTGCGCGCACACCTCGTGGTAGCGCTGCAATAGATCGCGATAGCGCTGGTCGCTCGGCGACAGCACCAGCAGTCGCGCCCCGGCGCGCTGCGGAGGGGCGAGCAGTCCCCACTGCGCCAGCTGGGCGCTGCGACCGTGCTTCTCGTTCAACGGCGACTGCAGCACTTCGATATCGGCATCGTCGAGGGCAAAACCGAGCTCGGCGCCGACCTTGAAATTGCCTGCCAGCACGCGGCTACCCGGCGGCATCGCCGCCAGCTCCTCGCGCACCGCGCGCGCCAGCGGGTTCCAGCCGGCGAAGTTGCGCGGGTAGAACTTCTGCCCCGCCGCTTGTTCGCGCAGCGCCGGGACCGAGGCGGCCAGGTAATAGCCATAGGCGCAGAGCATGCCCAGCACCGCCATCACCCAGGTGGCCCGGCGCCAGCGCCGTGGCCAGCGCATCAGGATCACCGGCACCGCGACCAGCAGTGCCAGGTAGCCGGGCAACGGCCAATGGAAGCTCAGGCGCTCGGCATCGCTGAAGAAGCCCAGGGCGAAGATCGCCACGGTCGACACGCCGCCGACCAGGCCGAAATAGCGCCACTGCGCGCGCACCCCGCCGCCGGTACGGGTACCGGCGATGGCCACCCGCAGCATCGCCACCGCCAGCAGCGGCGTGGCCATCAACGTCTGCACCAGCAGGAACTGGAAGCCGGTCCACTGGAAACGCCACGGGTGGCGGTCGATCAACTGGAAGCGCAGGCCGGCTTCGTCGTGGTCGGTGTTCCACAGCAGCAGCGGCAGCCAGGCCAGCAGGCCGGCGCTGAGCGCGATCCAGATCCGCGGATCACGCAGGATCGAGCGCCCCTGCGGCAGCACCGCCAAGGCAATGAAACCGACGCCGATCACGCCGGCGAACCGGTAGTGGCTGGCCGCGCCGATCATCAGCCCGCAGGCCAGCTGCAACGCACTGCCGGCCTCGATCTCGCGCAGCAAGCGGGCACCGGCGTCCAGGCACAGCAGCGCGGCCAGCGCCATCGGCACGTCAGGCACGGCGAGGATGCCCAGGGTCGCCGACAGCGGCATCAGCAAGGTCAGGCTGCCAGCCTGCCAGCCGCAGGTGCCACCGAACCAGCGCCGCGCGGTATGGGCGATCAGCCACGGCAGCAGCGAAGCGATGAAGAGGAACGGCAGGCGCACCGCCAGCACGTGCTGGCCACCGATCGCCACGCCCAGGCGAGTCAGCCAGGCGGTCATGCCGGGCAGGTCGGAATAGGCCGCCGCCAGGTGCTGGCCCTCCTGCCAATAGAAAGCCTCGTCGACGAAAAGCGGCAGGCGGGCGGCGATGACCACCTTGACGGCGGTCAACAGTGTCCACAGGATCACGAAGTTGCGATGCGCGCGCTGTTCTCCCTGCATTGCCTCAGCACTCAACCTTCATTGATCCGGGAACGTGATGTCGACACCGCCACCTGCGACGGAAATGCTAACCGATGCACTGCGCGAAGCGCTGCGCCAGGCCCAACAGCAAGTCAATTCGCTGCTGCTGGGCAAGTCGCATGAAGTGCGCCTGGCCTTCGTGGCCCTGCTGTCTGGCGGACACTTGCTGATCGAGGACCTGCCCGGCCTGGGGAAGACCACGCTGGCCCATGCCATGGCCTCCAGTCTGGGGCTGGGGTTCCAGCGCGTCCAGTTCACCTCCGACCTGTTGCCGGCCGATGTGCTCGGCGTCTCGGTCTACGATGCCCAGGCGCGCAGTTTCCAGTTCCATCCCGGCCCGGTGTTCACCCAGGTGCTGCTGGCCGATGAAATCAACCGCGCCCCGCCGCGCACGCAGAGTGCGCTGCTGGAGGCGATGGCCGAACACCAGGTCACCATCGATGGCCACACCCATCCGTTGCCCGAGCCGTTCTTCGTCATCGCCACGCAGAACCCGGTCGATCTCTCCGGTACCTTCCCGCTGCCGGACTCGCAGCTGGACCGCTTCCTGCTGCGCCTCACCCTCGGCTACCCCAACGCCGAGTCCGAGCGCGCCCTGCTCAGCGGCAGCGATCGCCGCGACCTGATCGCCCAGGCCCGCCCCTGCCTGGGCGACCAGCAGGTGCTGACGCTGCGCCGCGCCGTGGAACAGGTGCACGCCAGCGATGCGCTGATCCATTACGTACAGGCGCTGCTGGCGCGCAGCCGGCAGTACGCCGGCGTGCGCGTGGGCCTGTCGCCGCGTGCCGGTATCGCCCTGCTGCGCGCGGCCAAGGCGTATGCGCTGTTGCTGGGCCGCACGCACGTGCTGCCCGACGACATCCAGGCGCTGTTCGAAGCCGTCGCCGGGCACCGGCTGGTGGCCGAAGCGGAAAGCGTCTCGGGCCCGGCGCTGGCCAAGAAGATCCTGCACAGCGTGCCGGTCGATTGATGCCGCTGGCCAGCCTCACCCTCGCCCGCGGAGCCTGCGCGTGAGCGCCGCAGCAGTGCCCGGCCGCTGGCGCCGGCTGGCCTTGCTGGCGCGCCCACGCGCGCCGGAAGTGTTGCCGGTGCGGCTGGATCGTCGCCGCATCTACGTGCTGCCGACCCCGTTCGGCACGTTCGTCGGCGTGCTGCTGCTGGTCATGCTGCTGGGAGCGCTGAACTACAACAACAACCCCGCCTTGCTGCTGGCGCTGCTGCTCGGTGCCGCGGCGATTGCCAGCGCGATCATGGCGCACCTGCAGCTGTCAGGCCTGGAACTTACCGCGCTGGCGGCCGAACCGGTGGCGGCCGGCACGCCGCTGCGCCTGCGCCTGGCGTTCCAGGCGCATGACGCGCGTACCCGCCCGGGCCTGCACTTGCAGCATCCCGACGATGAAACCTGGTGCTCGCTCGGCAGCGCCGACGACCAAGCGCCGGAACTGCTGCTGGCCACGCCGCGCCGCGGCTGGCTCGACATCGGCCGCCTGCGCCTGTCCACCACCCACCCGCTGGGCCTGGTGCGGGCGTGGTCGTGGTTCTGGCCCGACGTGCCGTTGCTGGTCTACCCGACCCCGGAAAGCGACGGGCCGCCCCTACCCACCGGCGAGGGCGACCCCACCCGCACGCGCCTGCACGCGCAAGGCGAGGAGTTGCACCAGCTGCGTCCGTACCGCGTGGGCGATGCGCGCCGCGCCATCGCCTGGAAGCATTCGGCACGCCGCGACAGCCTGCTGGTGCGCGAGTACGAACAACCCACCGGCGTCGATGTCCGCCTGGACTGGCGCGCCCTGGCCGGGCTGCCCTACGAGCGCCGCGTCGCGCGGCTGGCGCGCTGGGTCGACGAGGCCGAGCGCGAAGGCCGCCGCTATCGCTTGAACCTGCCCGGCGTGCCGCCACTGGGCCCGGCGCGCGGCCCGCAACATCGTCACGAATGCTTGCGCGCACTGGCGCTGTTGCCGCATGCGTGAGTCCCCTGCCCTGTCTTCGCGCAGTCGCGCCTGGCTCGCCGCGACCACCGCGCTGTGCCTGCTGCCGCTGCTGCTGCAATTGCCGGCGATGCTGGCGCTGGTATTCGCTGCCTCGGCGGTGCTGACCATTGCGTTGGCCTGGCGCAACGCCACCCCAACGCCGCTGCGCTTGCTGTTGCTGCTGGCCATGCTGGCGGCGGTGTACTGGCAATCGGGCATGCACTTCGGCCGCGACACCGGTTGTGCCTTGCTGGCAGCGATGCTGGCGATCAAATCGGCCGAGCTGCGCAACTTGCGCGATGGCCGCAGCCTGCTCGGCTTCGCCTTGTTCGCGCCGTTCTCGGCCTTCCTGCTCGACCAGGGGCCGGCGACCACCGTGCTGTCGCTGTTGGCGGTACTGGCCGCAGTGCTGTGCATGGCCCAGCTGGCCGACGCCCAGGCGCACGTGGCTGCGCCCTCATGGCGCGAACAGTTGCGGGTGATGCGCCGCCTCACCGTGCTCGGCTTGCCATTGGCCCTGGCTGCGTTCTGGCTGTTCCCACGCCTGGGCTCGCCGCTGTGGGGCATTCCCGAGCGCACGATGTCGCGCCCCGGCCTGTCGGACCACATGTCGCCGGGGCAGTGGCTCGACCTGATGGCCGATGACACCCCGGCGTTGCGCGCGCAGTTCTTCGGTGCGATCCCACCGGCCGAGCAGCGCTATTGGCGCGGGCCGGTGCTGTGGGACTTCGACGGCCGCGACTGGACCTCGCCGCAATGGCACGCGGCCTCGGCCATGCCCACGGTGCAGCCGGGTCGCGCGCGCTGGGATTACCAGATCGACTACGAAGCCACCGACGACCGCCGTCTGGTCGCGCTCGACCTGCCGCTGCAGGCACCCAACGGCGCGCGCCTGAGCCCGGACTACGAACTGGCCAGCGAGCGTGCGCTCACAGGCATGACCCGCTGGCGCTTGCAGTCGGCACCGCCGCTGGCATTCGACGCTACCCTGCCGCCGTCGCTGCGGCGCGCCGCGCTGCGGCTGCCGGCGGGCTTCAACCCGCGCACGCTGACGCTGGGCCAGCAATGGCGACGCGAAGCCGGCAACGACGATGCGGCGATCGTGCGCCGCGCCATGCGCTGGATCCATGAGGAGTTCGCCTACACCCTGGAAACACCGCTCCCCGGCCATGATGGCGTGGATGAATTCCTGTTCGACCAAAAGCGTGGATTCTGTGAACACTTCAGCTCGGCGTTCGTCGTGTTGATGCGTGCAGCGGGCATCCCGGCTCGCGTAGTCACCGGCTACGTCGGGGGCGTGCGCAATCCGATCGGCGACTACTACGTCGTGCGGCGGATGGATGCACACGCCTGGGCCGAAGTGTGGATGGCCGGACGCGGCTGGGTGCGGGTCGACCCGACCGCGGCGGTGGCGCCCGAGCGGATCTACGACACCCTGGAAAACCGCCTCGCCCAGCAGGGTGGCGCCGGTGCGCAGGCCAACCTGCGCTGGGCCGGCAACGTCGGCGACTGGCTGCGCCGCGGCTGGAACGACCTGGTGCTGTCCTTCGATGCCGAGCGCCAACAGCGCCTGCTGCGGCCGTTCGGGCTGGGCCGGCTGGATTCCTCGCAGCTGGTCGCCCTGTTCGTCTGCACCGCCCTGCTTGCGCTGGGCTGGATGGCCTGGTTACTGGCGCGCGGCGAACGCGAGCGCGACCCGTTGCTGCGGGCCTGGCACCGGCTGGGGCGCCGCTACGCACGCCTCGGGCTACAGCGCGAAGCACACGAACCGGCCGGGCAATGGGCGCAACGCGTAGCGCGGGAACTTGCCGATCAAAAGCTGGTCCTACTCAGCCAACGTTTCGCTGCCGCGCGCTACGCTGGCGACACGGCCAACAGCGCACGTCGGCAATTGATCAAAGACCTGTACCAACATCGCCCGAGCACCGGAGCTTCGCCATGAACATCCGTATGGTTCTGCCTTTCATCGCCGCGCTATCGCTGGCGGCGTGCGCCACCGCACCCAAGCCCCTGCAGGGAACGTTCAACCCGGTGCCGCCGCGCGGCGCCGAAGCGCAGCCCGGTGCGCTGGTGCGCTGGGGCGGCACCATCATCGAGACCCGCCCGGCCCAGGACCAGACCTGCTTCCAGATGCTGGCGCGCCCGCTCAACAACAGCGGCCGCCCGGCCGGCGGCAGCTCGGCCGACGCCAACGACGGGCGCTTCGTCGCGTGCCGCACCGGCTTCTACGACCCGGCGGTATTCCAGCCCGGCCGTGAAGTGACCTTCATCGGCACCATCGGCGGTTACGAGAACACCCGCATCGGCGAGTTCGACTACCGCCTGCCGCGGGTCAACGCCGACGTGGTGTACCTGTGGCCGATCGTGCGCGAGGTCCAGGTGGTCGATCCGTGGGGCCCCTGGGGACCGTGGGGCCCTTGGGGTCCGGGTCCGTGGGGCCCGCGCTGGGGTCGCGGCTGGTGGTAACCCGTACGCGCTGAGTTAAATGAAAACGCCGCCCCAGGGCGGCGTTTTTTTTATCCGTGCCGCGTCGTGGCTCAGCGGCCGGCCGCGCCGAAGTGACCCAGCGCCGCGCCGGCGAGCAGGTGCAAATGGATGTGGAACACCGTCTGCCCGGCGTTCTCGCGGCAGTTCATGACGATGCGATAGCCGTCCTGCGCGAAACCCTCGCGGCGCGCGTACTCGGCCGCGGCCAGGGCGAGCTTGCCGATCAACGGCGCTTGTTCGGCGCGCACATCGTCCAACGTCGGGATCGGGTCGTGCTTGGGAATGAAGAGCACATGCACCGGCGCTTGCGGCGCGATGTCCTTGAAGCCCAGCACCTCGTCGTCTTCATAGACGATGGCGGCGGGGATCTCGCGACGGATGATCTTGCCGAAGATCGTATCGGTCATGGTCGTGGGCCTCGGAAGTCGGGAGTGCAGCTTAGCCGGACGGCGCTACTCGGGCATCTCGCTGCGGCTGCCGAAAGCGTAGGACAACGTACCGCGATCGACATATTCCAGCTCGCCACCCAGCGGCATGCCCTGGGTCAGGCGGCTGGGCCGCACGCGATGCTGGCGCGCCATCTGGCCGAGGTAATGCGCCGTGGCCTCGCCTTCGACCGTCGCATTGGTGGCGATGATCAACTCCTCCACCTCGCCCTGCGCCATGCGCTCGCCGAGCCGGTCCAGGCCGAGTTCGCGCGGGCCGATGCCATCCAGCGGCGAGAGCCGGCCCTGCAGCACGTAATACAGGCCGCGATAGCCGGTGGCATGTTCGATCGCCAGGCGGTCGGCGGGCGATTCGACCACGCATAACTGCTGGCGGTCGCGGCTGGCGCTGGCGCAGATCGCGCACAGCGGCTGCTCGCTGAAGTCGCGACACAGGCTGCAATGGCCGATGCGCTGCATCGCCTCGCCGAGCACTTGCGACAGCCGTTGCCCGCCTTCGCGCTCGCGTTCCAGCAGGTGGTAGGCCATGCGCTGGGCACTCTTCTGGCCCACGCCCGGCAGCACGCGCAGGGCGTCGATCAATTGTTCGAGCAGGGACAGGCTCACCGCTCGATCAGAACGGCATCTTCATGCCCGGCGGCAACTGCATGCCGGCAGTGGCCGAACCCATCTTGGCCTTGGACTCGGCATCGATCTTGTTGGAGGCGTCGTTGAACGCAGCGGCGATCAGGTCTTCGGCCATTTCCGGGTCGGCCAGCACGCTGGGATCGATCCGCACCTTGCGGCACTCCTTGGCGCCGGTGAGGGTCACGCTGACCATGCCGCCGCCGGCGCTGCCGGTGACTTCGAGCTTGGCCAGTTCTTCCTGGGCGCGCTGCAGGTTTTCCTGCATCTTCTGCGCCTGCTGCATGAGTTGGGCGATATTGCCGCGCATGGGGTTCACTCTTCGTAAGGACGGATGGAATCAGGCACCACGCGGGCGCCGTGTTGCTGGATCAGGCGTTGCACGCTGGGGTCGGCGAGGAACGCCGCCTCGGCCGCGTCCTGGCGTTCGTTCTTCTGCCGGTGCGTGCGTTGGTGCAAGGTCTCCACCGACGCCTGGCCGGCTTCGATCACTATTTTAGGCGCCTGCCCGAGGGCCGGCTGCAAGGCCTGCGCGAGTTCGCCGAGCGAACGCTCCGAACGCAGGTATTCGAAACCCGGGTCCAGCGCCAGGCGCAGCACGCCCTCGCGATGCGACACGAACGCGGCATGCGCGGCGAGCTGGCGCGAGGGACCGGACAATTGCGCACGCGCAATCAGCTCCAGCCACTGTTCGGCATCGGCGATGCGGCCATCGATCGGAGCGGCGGACGGTTCGCTCGCCGGCGCTTGCGCTGCCGGCGGCGGCGCCATCGCCATTTCCGGCGTTACCGGGGTGGTGCGTACAGGCGCGTCGTCCACCCACGGCGGTGGATCGTCCTGGGCTGCGCGCACGGGCGCGACGTGGGCCGGGCGGGTTGCCGGCATCGGTGTTGTTGCGGCGGCACTGGGCTTCGTGGCGGTTGCGACCGCAGCCGCGGCCACGCCGGATGCGGCACTGCCGGCGCCGGCCGTGCCCTGGCCGGGCTGCGTCGCGCCGGCCGCGCCCGTGCCGGTGCCCGGCGCGATGGCGCCGGCCGGACGGAACGCCAGCATCCGCAGCACCGCCATCTCGAAACCGCCGCGAGGGCTCGGCGCCAGGTACAGGTCACGGCGGCCATTGAGCGCCATCTGGTACCACAGCTGCACGACTTCAGGACGCAGGCGCGCGGCAAAATCCTGCGGGTCGACGCCCTCGGCGGCCAGGGCCGCGCCCGGCACCAGCTGCCGCACCTGGATCCGGTGCAAGGCTTCGGCCAAGGCTTCGAGCACGCCGCCCCAGTCGGGCGAGAATTCGGCCAGCGCGGCCACGACCTGCAACAAGCGGGCGCCATCGCCCTCGGTCAGGGCTTCGAGCATCGCGCCGACCTGGGTGCGATCGACCGTGCCCAGCATCGTGCGCACCACCTCTTCGCGCAGCGCACCGCCGGCGTAGGCGATCGCCTGGTCGAGCAGCGACAGGCCATCGCGCAGGCTGCCGTCGGCGGCCTTGGCCAGCTGCACGATCGCGCTGGCGTCGGCGTCGATCTGCTCGGCCGCCAGGATCCGGGTCATCTGCCCCTGGATCTGGTCCTCGTCCAGGCGCTTGAGGTTGAACTGCAGGCAACGCGAGAGCACGGTCACCGGCAGCTTCTGCGGATCGGTGGTGGCGAGCAGGAACTTCACGTGTTCCGGCGGCTCTTCCAGGGTCTTGAGCAGCGCGTTGAACGCCGCCTTGGAGAGCATGTGCACTTCGTCGATCAGGTAGACCTTGTACTTGCCGCGCGAGGGCATGTACTGCGCGTTCTCGATCACCTCGCGCACATCGTCCACGCCGGTGTTGGACGCCGCGTCGATCTCCAGCAGGTCGATATAGCGGCCGGCATCGATATCCAGGCACGCCGGGCACTGGCCGCAGGGGTCGGCGCTGGTGCCCTGTTCACAGTTGAGCGACTTGGCGAAGATCCGGGCGATGGTGGTCTTGCCGACGCCGCGGGTGCCGGTAAACAGGAAGGCATGGTGCACGCGCCCGCTGTCCAGTGCGTTGCTGAGTGCGCGGACCACGTGTTCCTGGCCCACCAGCTCGGCAAAACGCTTGGGGCGCCACTTGCGGGCGAGTACGAGATAGGACATCGGGCAGCCGTCGTGATCTGAACGCTCATTGTGCCACGCCCGTCAACCCGGGCTCCCCGCACGCGGCAGCTTGTGGCAAGTCGCGCCGGCGGCTAGAATCCACGCCCCTGTGGTGGGATCACCGCAGGCCCGGAGAGGTGTCCGAGTGGTTGAAGGAGCACGCCTGGAAAGTGTGTAAGCGTCTAAACCGCGCTTCGGGGGTTCGAATCCCCCTCTCTCCGCCAGATTTGCAAGTTTGAAAGGCCGCGCCCCGGGCGCGGCTTCGTCTCTATGGTGGCCCCGTCGGCCCCTCGCGACGCTAGGTCGAAAATCCCGCCAGGGCCGGAAGGCAGCAACGGTATCGATCGACGCGGGCGCCGAGGTCAGCCGGCGGGGTTACCGCCCGCGGCACATCCCGCTGCGCGGGCTGTGCCCCCAAAGTTTGCGTAGCAAACTTCGGGCCCCGGCTCCGTTGCTCCCAATCCCCCGCGGCTGTCGCCGCGCCCCCCTTACTAATGGGGGCTATTTCTCCAGATAGATTTTTTGCGCTGCGCTAGCTACGGCTGCGGGTGCAGCCAGGTGGCGTCGCCTTCGGCGTAGCGTTCGTGTTTCCAGATGGGGACGCGGGTCTTTATTTCGTCTATGACGTGGCGGCAGGCGGCGAAGGCGGCGTCGCGGTGGGCGGCGGTGACGCCTACCCAGACGGCCAGGTCGCCGATGGCGAGGTCGCCAGTGCGATGGGCACAGCGCAGGTCAATGATGTCGAAGCGTGCGCGCGCTTCGGCCAATACTTTCTCGCCTTCGGCTTGGGCCAGGGCGGCATACGCTTCGTAGTGCAGGCCGGTGACGCTGCGGCCGCCGTGGTGGTCGCGTACCCAGCCTTCGAAGCTGGCGTAGGCGCCGGCCTGGGCATGTGCAAGCGGGGCGCGCAGGGCGGCGATGTCCAATGCGGTTTCGTGCAGGCTGAAGTCCATGTTCAACCGCCCGATACGGGGGGGATGAAGACGATCTCGCTGCCTTCGCGCAGGGGTTGCTGCCAGTCGACGAAGGCGCCGTCCATGGCTACCCGCAACTGCGTGCGCGGCCAGCCGAGGTGGTGGTGTGCGAGCAGTTCGTCGTACAGGCCGGCGAGGTCGGCGGCGGTGGTGCGCCGGGTTTCCTGCGCGGTGCCGGTGCGTTCGCGCAGGCTGGCGAAGTACAGCACGGTGACGGTCACGCTCATGGTGCGCGGCCTACGTCGCGGCGGCCACCGCGCTTGCCGAGCAGGCGCGTGGGGCCGATCGTCATCTGGTGCGAGAGCGCTTTGCACATGTCATAGACCGTCAGTGCGGCGACGCTGGCGCCGGTCAGGGCTTCCATCTCCACGCCCGTTCTATGCGTGCTGCGCACGCTGCATTCGATCCGCAGGACCTGTTCGCCGGCCCAGGTGATCGACAGCTTGCAGCCGTCGATCGGCAAGGGATGGCAAAAGGGAATCAACTCATGCGTGCGCTTGACCGCCATCGTGCCGGCGATCACCGCGGTATCGACGATGCCGCCCTTGGCACTGCGCAAGGCGTCGGCGCGCAACTGGCGCGCGACTTCGGCGGGGAAACGTACGTGCGATTCGGCCACTGCTGCGCGCGCGGTGACGGCTTTGTCGGTGACGTCGACCATGGCCGGTTGGCCCGCGGCGTCGAGATGGGTGAGGCTGCGCCCCGATTTTTTCACCGCCACCCTCAGCCTCCCACCAGGAACATCTCCACGCGCCGGCGATCGCCGCGCGCATCGTTGCGCAGTGCGCCGCGCAATTCGCTGTAGCGGTCTTCGCGCGCGGCCCACAGCGTAGCGATGGTCTCGCCCAGCGCGTCCTGCCCTTGCGCCAAGGCCGGCTTGAGGTCACTACCGGTATCGGCGAACAGGCAGGTGTAGAGGTGGCCATCGGCCGAGACGCGGGCGCGGTGGCAATCGCCGCAGAACGGCTCGCTGATCGAACTGACGAAACCTACTTCGCCAGCACCGTCGGCGAAGGCGTGGCGCTGCGCCACTTCGCCCTGGTATTGCGGATCCAGCGGACGCAGCGGCCAGCGCGCGTGGATGCGCTCACGCAGCTCGGCCGAGCTCACCACCTCGCCGGCACGCCAGCCATTGCAACTGCCCACGTCCATGTACTCGATGAAGCGCAGTACGTGGCCACTGCCGCGGAAATGCCCGACCAGCGGCAACACCTGGTCTTCGTTGACGCCGCGCTGGATGACGCAGTTGAGCTTGACCGGCAGGCCGACGGCGGTGGCGGCATCGATGCCGGCCAACACGTCCTCGATGCGGCCGCGGTCGCCGGACAAGCGCGCGAACAACGCCGGTTCCAGCGCGTCGAGGCTGATCGTCACCCGATGCAACCCGGCCTGCTGCAAGGCCGCGGCATGCCGCGCCAGCAAGGTGCCATTGGTAGTCATGGCGATGTCGTCGATGCCTTCGATCGCCGCAAGGCGTGCCACCAACGCCGGCAGGCCACGCCGCAGCAGCGGCTCGCCCCCGGTCAGGCGCAACTTGGAGACGCCCTGCTGGACGAAGGCGCGCACCAGGGTTTCGATCTGGTCGACATCCAGGCGCTGGCTCGAATCCAGGCCGTGGTCGTCGGCCACGCGGTCGGCCGGCATGCAATAGCCGCAGCGAAAGTTGCAGGCATCGATGACCGACAGGCGCAGGTCGCGCAACGGCCGCCCCAGGCGGTCGCGCAGCGGCGCGCCGGGGCTGGTCGCAGGCTGAAGGCGGGCGTTCATGCCGGTTGCCGGCGCTCGGCGCCGGGCTCGGCCAGCAGCACGCGTTCGCCGGGGCGCGCGACGCGGTGGCCGCGTGCGCGCAGCTGGTCGGCGTCGGCTTGGCTGGCGTAGTGGTAGAGCATCATGCGTTGGCGCAGGGCGGCCGGATATTCGCGCTCCAGGTCATCCACGCCAGTATGCGACGGATTGCCGTGAAGGCCGCAGTCATGGGCGATGAGCTCATCCTGGTCGGCATAACGCGCCAGCATTTCGGGAATCGGCCGGGTGTCGCCGGTCCAGGCCAGCGCGCCCTTCAGGCGCAGGCCGAAGGCGGTATCGGGCCAGTGGTGGCGGGCGGCGAACACTTCCAGGCGCACGTCTTCGTGCCAGAACGCCTCGCCCACCGGGATCAGCTGGAAGGCGTCCCAGAAATTGGCGCCGCCCTCGGCCAGCACGTTGGGGTAGTCGGCCACGCGCCGGTGCAGCAGCGGCACTACCGCAGCCGGCACGTACAGGCGGGTCTGGCCACGGCGCTCGGAAAAATAGCTGCCCACGAACAACCGTTCAAAGCCGCCGACGTGGTCCAGGTGCACGTGGGTGATGAATATCGCCCGCGGCATGTGGCCGTACTCGGCCTCGAAGGCGGTCAGGCCTTCGGCGCCGCAATCGATGGTGAGCCAGGGCGCGCCATCGCGCTCGATCGTCGCCATTGGCGAGCCCAGCGACACTGCCGAGGCGTTGCCGACTCCCTGGAAGCGCAGCGACCAACCCATCTCAGTACCCTCGGTTCCAGGCCAGGTCGTAGGCGCGGCGCAGGCGCGCGAAATCCTTGTCCACTTCTTCGCGGCTGCGCTCGCCGCGCAGTTTGTGCAACGAACGCTGCAGCCGCGCCAGGTTGGCTTCGCGCCAGGCGGTGGCGGGAATGCGCAGCACGCCGCGGTCGAAGTCGATCAGCCAACCGTGGCCGTTGCCATCGAACAGGATGTTGTGGGCGTTGAGGTCGGCGTGGTCGAGCCCGGCGCGATGGAACCGCGCGATCAGCCGGCCGGCCTCTTCCCAGGGCGCGCCGTGTTCGGCCACCAGCGCGCGGTCGGCGAGCGAGCGCACACCTTCGAGCCGCTCCATCAGGATCGCCGCGCGGTAGCGCAGGCCCTCGCGCATATAGAAAGCGGCCAGAGGCCGCGGTACCGGCAGCTTGCGCGCGATCAGCGCGCGCATCAGCCGGAACTCGGCGAAGCTGCGGGTGCGGTTGGCGCCTTGCCAGATGTAGCGGTCGCGACTGAAACGGGCCACCACGCCGCCACGCAGGTACTGCCGCAGGACGCAGTGGCCGAAGGGCGCATCGACGAGCCAGGCGCCGCCGCGGCCGCCGTCACCGACCGGCCGCGCCTTGTCGCCCCAGCGCGCCGGTGAGAACAACGCCGGATCGGCTTGCCGCAGGCGCTGGCGGTCGAACAGAATGGCACCGTATCCACGGCCCTCGCGGCACGGCGTCAGCGCTTCAGTGGCGTCGAAGGCAACCATTCCATCGAGTCTAACAACACCATGGCGCCAGCGTCCCCTACCCTGTGTCTGCTGCGCCTGTCGGCCCTGGGCGACGTCACCCACGTGGTCCCGCTGGTGCGCACGCTGCAGCGCGCCTGGCCCGATGCGGTGCTGCACTGGGTGATCGATCCGGCCGGGCGCAAGCTGCTCGATGGCCTGGAAGGGGTGACCTTCCACGCCTACGACAAACGCAGTGGCCTGGGTGGCATGCGCGCACTCGGCCGCGAGCTGGCGCCACTGGGCCGCTTCGATGCGCTGCTGCAGATGCAGGTGGCGTTCCGCGCCAACGTGCTCTCGGCCTTCATCGGTGCGCGCCGCCGCATTGGCTACGACCGCAGCCGCTCGAAGGATCTGCACGGCCTGTTCGTCTCCGAGCGCATTCCCGACCGGCCCGGCATCCACGTGCTCGATGCCATCGGCAGCTTCTGCGAACCCCTGGGCCTGCGCCAGGACTCAGTGTGCTGGGACCTGCCGGTGCCGGCCGAGGCGTGGGACTGGGCCGCGGCGCAATGGCCCGAGGATGGCCGGCCGGTGCTGATGATTTCGCCGTGCTCCAGCCATGTCCGCCGCAACTGGTATCCCGAACGCCACGCTGCACTGGCCAACCACGCCGCGCGCCAAGGCTGGCGCGTGGTGCTGTGCGGCGGCCGCAGCACGCTGGAGCGCGAAACCGCCGACGCGATCCAGGCGCAACTCGAAGTCCCGGCGCTGGACCTGGTCGGCAAGGACACGCTCAAGCAACTGCCGGCCCTGCTCGCGCGCGCGCAACTGCTGGTGACCCCGGACTCGGGCCCGATGCACATCGGCAACGCCATGGGCACCAAGATCCTGGGCCTGCACGCGGCCAGCAACCCGCACCGCAGCGGCCCGTATTCGGACCGCCGCTATTGCGTGGACCGCTATGACGACGCTGCGCGCAAGTTCCTTGGCAAACCGGCCGACGCCCTGGCCTGGGGCACCAAGATCGAATTCGACGATGTAATGGCGTTGATCACCGTCGAAGACGCAATCGCCGCGTTCGAGCGCTACCGCGCCGACCACGGCTGAGGGGGCGCCTACGCACGTGGGCTACTGCGCGCGGTAGTCCTCGTAGGACTTCTCTTCGACGTAGCTGGAACCCAGTGCCAGGTTGATGTCCTTCTTGATCCGCGCGCGCTCGTCGTTCTCGAAGTACACGCTGCGCGCCAGGCGCACGAATTCCTCGTCGAAGGCCTGCGCCTTTTCCTTGACGCGGATGTCGTCCTCGATCACCCACAAACGCTCGTTGACTGCCTTGAGCTCGGCACGCAGGCGGGCGATGTCGTGCCCGGCGGCCGGATGCGCCATCCACGTGGTTTCCAGGGCCGACAGCTCGTTGCGCACATTGGCCAGCTTGGCCTGATCGCTCATGCGCTCGGACTTGATCTGCAGGATCGAGATCTTGTCGAGCAATTCGCCGAAGGAAACAGGCACCAGGATTTCGGACATGACGATTACCGGTTGAGCGGAAAGGCGAATAGTCTAGCGCCGCCCGACTGACCGGCCAAAACAAAAGCCCCCTTGCGGAGGCCTTGTTTGAAACTGGCGGGAAGGGGGGATTCACTCGGCACCTTCGGTGCCTCGCCCTTCGGGCGGCTTCGCCGTGCCGATGGCTGCGCCATCGGTCGAACCCGGGGCTCTCACCCCCCCTCAAAGCGCCGGCGAAACTGCGCGCGATTGAAGTGCCACTTCGCTGCTCATTTTGGCGGGAAGGGGGGGATTCGAACCCCCGAGGCGCTATAAACGCCTGCCTGATTTCGAGTCAGGTACATTCAACCGCTCTGCCACCTTCCCGGGTGGGCCGTGAATGATACGGGGCATTGCGCGCGCGGACAAGCTGGCCGTTCGTCCGCGCATCGGCGCAGGCCGCCGTCGGCAAAGGCCAAGTTGCCGGATGTCCTGCCGACCGCGATGATGGCGTTCACTATCGCAGCCACGACCTGACTTCTCCGGACCATGCTCGAATTCGGACACCTGACCCACGCCGGTCTGCGCCGCGAACTGAACGAAGACACCTACTACGGCGACAGCGAACTGGGGCTGTGGCTGGTAGCCGACGGCATGGGCGGCCACGCCTGCGGCGAACTGGCCAGCGCCCTGGCGCGCGAGACCATCGTGCGCGAGATCCGCGCCGGCACCCCGCTCGAACAAGCCATCCGTGTCGCCGATGAAGAAATCATCCGCGCCTCGCGCCGCCGCAACGACACCCTGCCCATGGGCACCACCGTGGTCGCCGCGCGCGTGCAGGGCAATCGCTTCGAAGTGGCCTGGGTCGGCGACAGCCGCGCCTACCTGTGGCGCGAAGGCCGCCTGGCCCAGCTCAGCCAGGACCACAGCTACGTGCAGGAACTCGTGGCCCAGGGCAGCCTGACCAGCGAGCAGGCGCGCGCGCACCCGCATCGCAATGTGGTGACCCAGGCCCTGGGCGTGACCGACCCGGCGCACCTGAACGTGGCGACCATGACCGGCGAACTGCGCCCGGGCATGCAGCTGCTGCTGTGCAGCGATGGCCTGACCGAGGAAGTGGACGACGCCGGCCTGGCCGACACCCTCGCCCACGAGGACGCCAGCGCGCAGGAATGCGTGGACTCGCTGGTGGCCGCCGCCCTGGATGGCGGCGGTTCGGACAACATCACCGCGATCCTGGTGCGCTGCCACTGACGCCATGGCGGCGCCGCACGCTCAGGCCGAAGCGGCGAGCGCCGGCGCCTCTTCGGCCTCGTCCCACAGCGCGCGCCCGGCCTTCTTGCGCAACTTGGCCAAGCGCGCCTCGTGCGCCTCGCGCTCCGAAGCGGTCACCACCACGCGCGGCCGCGGCAGCAATACCGCCGGATTGAACGCCGCGCCGCCCGCGCCGGTCCCGGCCTGGCGTTCGAGTGGTGCAAAGCCAATCTCCTCCTGCCCGGACGTCAGGGCGATATAGACCTCGCCCAGGATCTGCGCATCGAGCAGCGCGCCGTGCAGTTGCCGGTGCGAGTTGTCGACGCCGAGCCGCTTGCACAACGCATCGAGCGAGTTGCGCTGGCCAGGGAAACGCTCGCGTGCCATCAGCAGGGTATCGACCACGGTGCAGCGGTCGGTGATGCGCCCATGCTGTCCGCCCAGCCGCGACAGCTCGTAGTCCAGGAAGCCGAGGTCGAACTGCGCGTTGTGGATGATCAGCTCGGCGCCGTCGATATACGCCAGGAATTCCTCGACCACCTCCTCGAAACCCGGCTTGTCGGCGAGGAAGTCGAGGGTCAGGCCGGTGACTTCCTGCGCGCCCGGTTCGAATTCGCAATCCGGCTTGAGGTAGCGGTGGAAATTGTTGCCGCTGGGGCGGCGTTCCAACAGTTCGACCGCGCCGATCTCGACGACGCGGTTGCCCTTGCGCCATTCCAGGCCGGTGGTTTCGGTATCGAGGATGATTTGACGCATGCGGCTCTCGGGTAAGGCGGTGGCTCGGTGACAGTGGCTCAGGACAGCGAAGGTGCGTGACGCTGGGCCACCGCCTGCGCGCGCGCGAGCTGGTCGACGCGCTCGTTGTCCGGGTCGCCATTGTGGCCCTTCACCCAGCGCCAATCGATGGTATGCCGTGCGCTGGCCTGGTGCAGGCGCTCCCACAGCTCGCGGTTCTTGACCGGCGCGCCGGCGGCCGTCTTCCACTGCTTGCGCACCCAGCCCGGCATCCATTCGGTGATGCCCTGCCGCACATATTGCGAATCGGTATGCAGGATGACCTGGCACGGCTCGGTGAGGGCTTCCAGCGCCATGATCGCGGCCATCAGCTCCATGCGGTTGTTGGTGCTCACCGCTTCGCCGCCGGACAGTGCCTTCTCGCGGCCGTTGTAGCGCAACAGCGCGGCCCAGCCGCCCGGGCCGGGGTTGCCGAGGCAGGAGCCGTCGGTGTGGATCTCAATGGACTTCATGGTTCCCCGTATTTCCGTGCAGCAAATCTAATGAGTGAGGCCGTCAGATCGTCGCCACCGGTCGGCGCCAACCCACCGCTACCGGCGTCAGCCCGATCGGCGCGACCACGCGTTTTTCTGCTTCCAGCACGCAGACCGCACGCCACGGCGCCGAACCGGCCGCCTCGGCTTCCAGCGCGCCTTCGATCCGCCAGGCCGCGCCGACGTAGCCGGCCTGCCCCAGGCACCGTAGCCCCGCGGCCTGGACCAAGGTGCGCCAACGCAGCGGCTGCAGCACCTGCGGCCCGTGCCGGCGCCAGCGCAGCCGATACGGGCTGAAGGGGTTCAAGGCATACAGCCACAGGCGACCGCCGGGCATCAGGATGCGTTCGCACTCGGCCAGCAGCAGTTCCACCCCGGGCAGCGGCACATGCTGCAGGACGATGGATTGGACGCTCTCGGCCACCAGCGGCAGCGGCAGGCCGCAGCGCAGGTCGCCTTCGAAAGCGGGACCTGCCGCCGGGCGCAAGCGGATGCCGCGGGCCTGCAGGTCGGGTTTGTCCGCTGCCGGCTGGGGCGGGCCGATCCACAGCCAGGGTTGCGCCGGCCGGCTGCGCAAACCGTTCAGGATGCCGTTGTGCTCGGCCTGCAGAAGCGCTTGCCCCGCACCCGTATCAAACCAGGTTGAGACACCTGCTTGACGGGGGAGCGGCGTGAAGGGCATGTTCCAATTCTATGCGACTGAGCGCCCTGCCCGCATTCGAGGACAATTACATCTGGGCGCTGGTCGGCGAGGATGGACGCGCAATCGTGGTCGATCCCGGGCAGGCCGAGCCGGTCCTTGCCGCCGCGGCCCGTGAGCAATGGGTGCCCAAGGCGGTGCTGCTCACCCATCACCACAATGATCACATCGGCGGCGTGCCTGCCCTGCGCGAGCGTTGGCCCGCGCTGGCGGTATATGCCCCGGACGATCCCCGCATTGGCTGCGCGACCCAGCGGGTGGCCGACGGACAGCCACTGGAACTGCTGGGGGAGGCCTTCGAGGTACTGGCGGTTCCCGGCCATACCCGCAGCCACATAGCCTATTTCGGCGGTGGCCGGGTCTTCTGCGGGGACACGTTGTTCAGCCTGGGCTGTGGGCGGATGTTCGAAGGTACTCCTTCCCAGATGCTCGGCTCCCTTCGCCGCCTGGGTGCCCTGCCCGGCGACACCCTTGTGTGCTGCGGCCACGAATACACGCTCGGCAACGCCGCCTTTGCGCTGCACGTCGACCCCGCCAACGCTGCCCTGCAGCGCCGCCAACAGGAGGCCCTGGCCATGCGCGAAGCCGCACGCCCCACCCTTCCCACCCAGTTGAACGCCGAACGGGCGACCAATCCTTTCCTGCGTACCGACCAGCCGGAAATCCAGGCCGCCGTGGCACGCCACACCGGCCAGGTAGCGGCTGACGAGGCCGAGGTGTTCGCCGGCCTGCGGCGCTGGAAGGACGATTTCCGCGCATGAGGCGGCGGCTGCTCGGCGGCATGATCGCCCTCGCCATGCTGCCCCTCGCCGGTCGCGCCAGCGATGGGGTACCCGCAGCGCCGATCCTGGCCCGGATGACGGCAGCGGACGCGCCACCACCGACGCCGCCGGTCGAGCCGCCGCCCGAGGTCACGCAGGCGCCGGCCACCGCCCGCAACGGCCGCGATATCTACCAGAATTTCCTCGCCGGCCGCGCTGACACCGGCTGCGACCAGGCCCAGACCAGCCAGCGCTGGGAGCAGCATTTCTCGCACGCGCCCGCGCGCATGGCCGACGGCGACGACGAGGTGCTGCCGCTGTTCGGCTATGTCGTCGACCAGCTCCGCGAGGCCGGCCTGCCGACCGAATTTGCGCTCATCCCGTTCGTGGAGAGTGGCTATCACCCGGCCGCGCGCAACGGCAGCGGCCCGGCGGGTTTGTGGCAGTTCGTCGCCAGCACCGCGCGCAACCACCAGGTAGCGGTCGGCAAGGGCTATGACGGGCGCCTGTCGGCGGTGGATTCCACCGATGCGGCGGTGCGCTACCTGAAGACGCTCTACGGCATGTTCGGCGGCGATTGGCGATTGACGATCATGGCCTACAACGCCGGCGAGTACCGGCTGCTGCAGTCGCTGCGCCGCGGCGGCATGAACGCCCAGAACGCCAACCCCGCCAAACTGCCCGGCCTGTCGCCGGTGACCTACGCCTATGTCGAGAAGCTGCACGCGCTGGCCTGCGTGCTGGACAAGGCGCAAGCGCAGGAAGGCCTGATGGCGGCAATGGACCGTTCGGTGCCGATCCTGGCCGAGCACACCCTGCCCGCCGGCGCCTCGTTGGCGCAGTGGGCGCGGCAACGTGACCTCGAACCGGCCATGATCAGTCGCTTGAACCCGGCGCTGGCCAAGGGCAACGGCACACAACGCGCGCTGCTGGCACCAGCCATCGACGCGGCCACCGCCGCAAGCGCCGATGCCGAGCCGCTACCCACCCTGATCACCACCACGACCGAACCGGCGGATGATGCCGACGTCGGCGCCGCCGCCGCGCCTTCCAAGCGCAGCGCGCGCAGCAACAAGGCCGTCGCCGCACGCACTCACACCGTGCGTAATGGCGAATCGGCCTGGACGATTGCCAAGCGCTACGGCATCCCGGTCAAGACGCTGTTGTCGCGCAACGGACTCAAGACCAGCGCGGTGCTCAAGCCAGGCATGGTGCTGGCATTCGACAGCAAGCCCTGAGCCCGCCGGACCCATCCGGAACAAGGTTCAACCGTACGGAAATGCTGCCATTCGTGGCACACTACCGCGATCGGTCAATACTGTGAGAACGAAATGGGTTTTCTGCAAGGCAAGCGCGCCCTCATCACCGGCATCGCCAGCGAGCGTTCCATCGCCAGCGGCATCGCCGAAGCCATGCATCGCGAAGGCGCCGAACTGGCGTTTACCTATCAGAACGAGAAACTGAAGTCGCGTGTGCAAAAAGCCGCCGAGCAGTTCGGCAGCGACATCGTGATTCCGCTGGACGTCTCTGACGACGCCCAGATCCAGGCCTGCATCGATGAGCTCAGCCAACGCTGGGACCGCCTGGACATCCTCGTCCATGCCATCGCCTTCGCCCCGCGCGAAGCGCTCGCTGGCGGCTTCCTCGACGGCCTCGACCGCGAAGCCTTCCGCATGGCCCATGACATCTCTGCCTATTCGCTGGCCGGGCTGACCAAGGCCGCGCGCCCGCTGCTCACCGGCCACCCGAGCTCGGTGCTGACCTTGAGCTACCTCGGCGCCGAGCGCGCGCTGCCGAACTACAACGTCATGGGCGTGGCCAAGGCCAGCCTCGAAGCCACGGTGCGCTACCTGGCGCTGAACCTGGGCGCCGAGGGCATCCGCGTCAACGCGATCTCCGCCGGCCCGATCAAGACCCTGGCGGCCTCGGGCATCGGCAGCTTCCGCAAGATCCTCGGCCATGTCGAACAGTACGCCCCGCTGCGTCGCACCGTGACCATCGAAGACGTCGGCAATGTCGGCGCCTTCCTGTGCTCGGACCTGGCCGCAGGCGTTACCGGCGAAGTCACCTACGTCGATGCCGGCTACAACATTCTCGGCATGACCGGGCTGGAAGATGTGGGCTGAGCCCGCGTAAACCGGGCAAAGAACGCAGCAAGAAAAAAGCCCGGCGAAAGCCGGGCTTTTTCATTTCCCGCTTCCGGCCATGCGGAAGCGGGAGCGAAGGGCAGCCTTACAGCTGCGCTTCGTGGATGGTCACCTTGAACTGCTTGCGCAAGCCTTCGACGAAGGCACGCTGCGCCGCCTCGCCCTGCATGCCGGCGAACTGCCCGCGCAGGGTGTCGACCTGGCCCGGCGGCAACTTCGACAGATCGCCCGGCGTGACCTTGTTGACCAGGAACACCGCGTAGCGGCCGGTAGCCAGCTCCACCTTGCCTACCGAAGGCTTGCCTTCGGCTGGCGCCGGTGCGGCGAAGAACACGCGGTTGGCCGCGGCGGTCGGCATCGGCATGCCGCGCTGCAGGGTCGGCAGCGGGCTGACCTGCAACTGCGCGCCCGGCGCGATCGCCTCCAGCGTTTCGCCCTTGCGCAGGCGCTCGACCAGCGCTTCGGCCTGCTTGGCCGCCGCCTGGTTGGTGCGGTCGGCATGCACGGCAGCGACGACGCGTTCGCGCACCTTGTCCAACGGCAGGGTCTGCTCGGCAGTGTGCTGGGTGACGCGCACCAGCACGCTGTGGTTCGGCGCCAGTTCGATCGGATCGCTGACGGTGCCGTCCTGGATCGCGGCCTCGGAGAACACCACGCGCTGCACTGCCGGGTTGGCGGCGATACCGCTGGCATCGGCACGCGAGAACGGGCCGAGGGTCTGCACCGGCAGGCCCATCTCCTTGGCCGCACCGCTCAGCTCGGTCGGATTCTTCATCACCAGGTCGACCAGCTTGCCGCTCTGGTCGGCATAGGCCTTGTCGGCATCGGCCTTGAGTTGTTCGGCGGCGAGCTGGTCGCGCACTTCCTCGAACGACTTGCCCTGCCCACCCTTGAGCTCGCGCACCTGGATGACGTGGTAGCCGAACTCGGTCTTCACCGGGCCAACGACCTCACCGACCTTGGCCGCGAAGACTGCGTCCTCGAACGGCTTGACCATGACGTTCTTCTCGATCCAGCCGAGATCGCCGCCGGCGTCCTTGGAGCCCGGATCGTCGGAATTGGCCTTGGCCAGCGCGGCGAAATCGGCGCCCGGCTGGCGCGCCTGCGCGGCCAGCTTGGCGGCCTTGTCCTCGGCTGCCTTCTGCGTGGCGGCGTCGGCACCGGCGGGCACGGCAATGAGGATGTGCGAGGCCATGCGCTGCTCGGCATCCACGAAGCGCGACTTGTCTTCTTCGTAGCGCTTGCGCAGCGTCGCCTCGTCGGCCGGCTGCGCCGCCGGCAGGTTGGCAGCATTGAGTTCAACGTACTCGATCGAGACCATTTCCGGCTGGCGGAAATCGGCCGGATGGGCCGTATACCAGGCCTGCGCCTGCGCATCGGTGACCGGCGCGGTGTCCATTTCCTGCTGCGGCAGCACGCCCAGGGTGACATCGCGGGTCTCGCCCATCAGGCGGATGGCGTGCTCGAAATCGCTCTTGCTGGAGAACGCCGAGGTGGCGATCGCCGAAGGAATCAGCGACTGCTCCAGGCTCTCGCGCACCAGCTGCTCGAACTGCGCCGGCGTGCGCGCCGGCAGGCCGCGCGCGAGCTGTTCGCGGTACAGCGACGGATCGAACTTACCGTTGGTCTGGAAGCCCGGAATGCTGGCGATGGTGTTGCGCACGGCCTCGTCGGTAACCACGACGCCGGCACGCTCAGCGGCCAGGCGGGCGACTTCTTCGTCCACCAACTGGTCCAGCGCCTTGAGCTTGTTCTCGGTCGATTCGAAGCGTTGCGCATCGAAGTTCTCGCCCTGCTGCTGGCGCGTCTGCATGCGCAGCTGTTCGAAGCGCTCACGGAACTGCGCGGTGCTGATATCGCGGTGCTGCCACAGCAGCGAGACCGGCCACCACGAGGGTGCCGAGGTCCACCATTTCGGCGGCGCCTGCACGCGGGCAACGTCATTGGCGCCCATGCCGCCGAGATAGCTGCTGTCGATGACGAACAGGAACGGGATCATCAACAACCCCATGATCAGGGTGACGATCCAGCCGGAGGTCTTGTCGCGAAGTTTCTGCAGCATTGGGGCGCATCGGGCACTAGGGCGAAGCCCGTCAGTGTACCTGCTTCCAGGCTAGGTGAAGAACCCAAAAAAAAGCCCCCTGCTTGCGCAGGGGGCTCGGATGAATGGCGGAGCGGACGGGACTCGAACCCGCGACCTCCGGCGTGACAGGCCAGCATTCTAACCAGCTGAACTACCGCTCCGCGTTCTTCAAACCTTGCGCTTTCACCGAAAGGATTCGGAGAAAGCAAAGCCCCCGATCGCTCAGGGGCTTCGATGTAACTGGCGGAGCGGACGGGACTCGAACCCGCGACCTCCGGCGTGACAGGCCAGCATTCTAACCAGCTGAACTACCGCTCCGCACATCAAAACTTTTGCAGTGGTGCTTTGGTGGGTGCTGAGGGTTTCGAACCCCCGACCCTCTCCGTGTAAAGGAGACGCTCTACCGCTGAGCTAAGCACCCTAGCGAGTCGATTAGTTTACGGCATCCTTCAGGGCTTTGCCAGCCTTGAACGAAGGATTTTTCGACGCAGCGATCTTGATGGTGTCGCCGGTCTTCGGGTTGCGGCCGGTACGCTCGGCGCGCGCGCGGACCTGGAAGGTACCGAAGCCCACAAGCGTCACGGTGTCGCCCTTCTTGAGGGCCTTGGTGACTTCGCTGACAACCGCGTCGACGGCACGGCCGGCTTCGGCCTTGGAGATGTCAGCAGCAGCGGCGACGCCATCGATCAATTCGGTTTTATTCATTCTTGGAACTCCTTTTGCGGTCAGACCGCGGAATCGACAATCGCGGCCCCGCCCTTCTGGCACGGCCACGACCACATTTGGTATCGCCGGCGCTGCATCGTTGCAGCGCCGCGAGTCGTGCTTTTATACCAGCGAGCCCCTACCCACGCAACCTAAAACCCAATAACGACGCGGGTTTTCAGGCTTTTACCGCAATCGTACCGGCGTTGGATCAGTGCTTGACCCGCGCCGTTCCACTGGGTTTGGCCTTGCCGCGCACCGCGGCCACGCGGCCGCCGTTGCGGGTCTTGCCCTTGGCGCCGGACGCCGGACGCAGTGGCGTTTCCAGCGCCAGGTCGAGCACTTCGTCGATCCACTTGACCGGAATGATCTTCAAATCGCGCGTGACGTTGGCCGGGATATCGGCCAGGTCCTTGCGGTTCTCCTCCGGGATCAGCACCGTGCGCACGCCGCCACGCAGCGCCGCCAGCAGCTTTTCCTTCAAGCCACCAATGGCCGAGACGCGGCCGCGCAAGGTGATCTCGCCGGTCATTGCCACGTCGGCCCGCACCGGCACCTTGGTCAGCATCGACACCAGCGAAGTGACCATCGCCGCGCCGGCACTCGGGCCATCCTTCGGGGTGGCGCCATCGGGCACGTGCACGTGCACGTCGTGCTTTTGCAGGAAGTCCGCATCGATGCCCAATGCCGCGGCGCGCGCGCGCACCACCGACAGCGCAGCCGATGCCGACTCCTTCATGACGTTGCCGAGCTGGCCGGTCAGGATCAGCTGGCCCTTGCCCGGCACCAGCGTCGATTCGATCTGCAGCAGGTCGCCGCCAACCTCGGTCCAGGCCAGGCCGGTGACCAGGCCGATCTCGTTTTCTTCCTCGGCACGGCCGAAGTCGAAGCGACGCACGCCCAGGTACTTGTCCAGGTTCTTCGAGGTCACCGCCACCAGCGCCTTGGTCTTGCGCGCGCCCTTCTTGGCAGCCTTCTTGGCCACCGGCTGCGGACCGGCCAGCGCAATTTCCTTGACCACCTTGCGGCAGATCTTGGCGATCTCGCGCTCGAGGTTGCGCACGCCCGATTCGCGCGTATAGAAACGCACGATGTCGCGGATGGCGTCTTCCTCGATCGACAGCTCTTCGGGCACCAGGCCATTGGCCTTGATCTGCTTGGGCACCAGGTAGCGCATGGCGATGTTGAGCTTCTCATCCTCGGTATAGCCGGGGATGCGGATGACTTCCATGCGGTCCAGCAGCGGGCCCGGGATGTTGAGCGAGTTGGACGTCGCCACGAACATCACTTCGGACAGGTCCAGGTCCACTTCCAGGTAGTGGTCGTTGAACGAGTTGTTCTGCTCGGGGTCGAGCACTTCGAGCAGCGCCGAAGACGGATCGCCACGGAAGTCCATCGACATCTTGTCGATCTCATCGAGCACGAACAGCGGATTCTTGCTGCCCACCTTGTTGAGGTTCTGCACGATGCGGCCAGGCATCGAACCGACATAGGTACGGCGATGGCCGCGGATCTCGGCCTCGTCGCGCACGCCGCCCAGCGACATGCGCACGAACTTGCGGTTGGTAGCCTTGGCGATCGACTGGCCCAGCGAGGTCTTGCCCACGCCGGGCGGACCGACCAGGCACAGGATCGGCCCCTTCATCTGCTTCACGCGCGACTGCACCGCCAGGTATTCGAGGATGCGGTCCTTGACCTTCTCCAGCCCGTAGTGGTCGGCGTCGAGCGTGTCCTGGGCCACCTTCAGGTCCTTGCGCACCTTGCTGCGCTTCTTCCACGGCACCCCGAGCAGCCAGTCGAGATAGTTGCGCACCACGGCCGCTTCCGCCGACATCGGCGACATCTGCTTGAGCTTGTTGAGCTCGGCCTTGGCCTTGGTCTCCACCGGCTTGGGCATGCCGGCTTCGGCGATCTTGCGCGCCAATTCCTCCAGCTCGCCGGGTGCGTCGTCGAGGTCGCCCAGCTCCTTCTGGATCGCCTTCATCTGTTCGTTGAGGTAGTACTCGCGCTGGCTCTTTTCCATCTGCGACTTGACCCTGCCGCGGATGCGCTTTTCCAACTGCTGCACGTCGATCTCGCCATCGACCAAGCCCACCAGCATTTCCAGGCGCTCGCCGATTTCGTGGGTTTCCAGCAGCCGCTGCTTGTCGGCCAGGCGCACGCCGATGTGGGCGGCGATGGTGTCGGCCAGGCGGCCGGGCTCCTCGATCCCGCTGAGGGTCTGCAGCAGTTCCGGCGGCAGCTTGCGGTTGGTCTTGACGTACTGCTCGAACAGCGACATCAGCGAGCGCGCAACCGCTTCGACCTCACGGCCTTCGCGACCATCGGTCGATTCGATCTCGATGCCACGGCCCTGCAGCGCGCTGTCGCGCTCGCCGACCTTGTCCACGGTCACACGCGCCAGGCCTTCGACCAGCACCTTGATCGTGCCGTCGGGCAGCTTGAGCAATTGCAGCACCTGCGCCAGCGTGCCGACCTGGTAGAGATCGGCGGCGGTCGGGTCGTCGGTCTCGGCCGACTTCTGCGCCACCAGCAGGATGCGTTTGTCGGCCTCCATCGCCTGTTCGAGCGCGCGCATCGATTTGTCGCGGCCGACGAAAAGGGGAATGACCATGTGCGGGAACACCACCACGTCGCGTAGCGGAAGGACGGGTAGATCGAGGACTTCTGAGGCGGTCTGGGCCATTGGGGGCTCCACGGGAATGCGGTTTTCAGGAGGCAGAAAAGCCAATGGCCCCGTTATGGGGCCATTGGCGAGGGCTTGCAAGTGGATTTGCGGAAACCCTTTGCCATCAAGCAGTTGGCAAGGACCGGCAACGCTTCAGTCGCCCGAAGCGGCCTTCGGCGGCGCCGGTGGGGTCTGGTAGATCAGGTACGGTTCGGACTTGTGTTCGATCACGGACTCATCTACCACGACCTTGCTGACATTCTCCTGCGAGGGCAGCTCGTACATGGTGTCCAGCAGCACCGATTCGACGATGGTGCGCAGGCCACGCGCGCCGGTCTTGCGCTTGAGCGCCTTCTTGGCGATTGCCAGCAAGGCGTCCGGGCGGAATTCCAGCTCCACGTTCTCCATCTCGAACAGTTTCTTGAACTGCTTGGTGATGGCGTTCTTCGGCTCGGTCAGGATCTTGATCAGTGCCGGCTCGTCCAGTTCCTCGAGCGTGGCGACCACCGGCAGGCGGCCGACGAACTCGGGAATCAAACCGAACTTGATCAGGTCTTCCGGCTCCACTTCGGCCAGGATCTTGCCGACCTCGGTCTTGCGCGTGCTGCTCTTGACCTTGGCGCCGAAGCCAATGCCGCCAGAATCGTTGGAACGCTGCTGGATCACCTTGTCCAGCCCGGCGAACGCGCCGCCGCAGATGAACAGGATGTTCTTGGTGTCCACCTGCAGGAATTCCTGCTGCGGATGCTTGCGCCCGCCCTGCGGCGGCACCGAGGCAACCGTGCCTTCGATCAGCTTCAGCAGCGCTTGCTGCACGCCTTCGCCGGAAACGTCGCGGGTGATCGACGGGTTCTCGCTCTTGCGCGAGATCTTGTCGATCTCATCGATATAGACGATGCCCTGCTGCGCCTTCTCGACGTCGTAGTCGCACTTCTGCAGCAGCTTCTGGATGATGTTTTCCACGTCCTCGCCGACATAGCCGGCTTCGGTCAGCGTGGTGGCATCGGCGATGGTAAACGGCACGTTGAGCAGGCGCGCCAGCGTTTCGGCCAGCAGCGTCTTGCCCGAGCCGGTCGGGCCGACCAGCAGGATGTTGGATTTGGCCAGCTCGACGTCGTCGTTCTTCTGCCGGCTCTCGATGCGCTTGTAGTGGTTGTACACAGCCACGGCCAGCGTGCGCTTGGCCCGGTTCTGGCCAATCACGTACTGGTCGAGCACCTCGAGGATCTCGCGCGGCTTGGGCAGGCTCGAACGCGCCGACTGCGCCTTCTCTTCCAGCTCTTCGCGGATGATGTCGTTGCAGAGCTCCACGCACTCGTCGCAGATGAACACGCTCGGGCCCGCGATCAGCTTGCGGACCTCATGCTGACTCTTGCCGCAGAACGAGCAGTAGAGAATCTTGGTGCTGTCGCCGGAACGACCTTGGCGGTCTTCGCTCATGCTTCTGTTACCCAGTTACCCCACCCGGTGAACGGGGGTTCGATTCGAGAATAGCACAGGGCCGGGGGGACAAAGTCCGACCCCGACCCCGCGGGTTTTGCCTGGAAATCCTTGCCGTGGCAGGCGCGTACAGGCGATCAGGACGGCTGGATCGACTCGTCCGGACGACGCTCCAGCACCTGGTCGACCAGGCCATAGGCCTGGGCATCGACCGCGCTCTTGAAGTTGTCGCGCTCGGTATCGCGCGCGATCGTCTCCAGCGACTGGCCGGTGTGCTTGGCCAGCACCTCGTTCAGGCGCGAACGCAGGGTGAGGATCTCGCGGGCGTGGATGTCGATATCCGTGGCCTGGCCCTGGAAGCCACCCAACGGCTGGTGGATCATCACGCGCGAGTTCGGCAGCGCATAACGCTTGCCGGCCGCACCCGACGCCAGCAGCAGGGCGCCCATGCTGGCCGCCTGGCCGACGCAGATCGTGCTCACGTCCGGCTTGATGTATTGCATGGTGTCGTAGATCGCCATGCCGGCGGTGACCACGCCACCGGGCGAGTTGATGTAGATGCTGATGTCCTTTTCCGGATTTTCCGCTTCCAGGAACAGCAGCTGGGCGATGACCACGTTGGCCACGTGGTCATCGATCGGGCCGACCAGGAAGATCAGTCGCTCCTTCAACAGGCGCGAATAGATGTCGTAGGCGCGCTCGCCGCGGCTGGTCTGCTCGACCACCATCGGCACCAGGTTCAGGGCTTTGGTCTCAATGCTCATCGGTCTTCCTGTTGTGGCACCGACCTGCGCCGGCACCGGGTCAATTGCGGATCGCATCCTGGAACGACATCGGCTGCACGGTGTGCTGGGCGCGCTCGGCGATCCAGTCGATCACCTGCTCCTCCATCACCCGGTTCTGCAGACTCCCCATCAACTGGGGGTCGTTGCGGTACATCTCAATGACCTGCTCGGGCTCTTCATAAGTAGAGGCGATCAGGCGCAGGGTCTCGTTCACGCGCTTGGGCTCCAGGCGCAGCTGGTTGGTGCGGGCGACCTCGCCCACCAGCAGGCCGACCAGCACGCGCTTGGCGGCCGCGTCCATGAAGCCCAGGTGGGCGTCGGCCGGCGGCTGGCCCGGATCGCGTCCACCGCGGCGCATCTGTTCGATCTGCTGCATCAGCATATTGCGCGCTTCGGCCTCGACCAGGCGCGGCGGCAGCTCGACATGCGCATAGGCGGCGATCAGCTGCTCGCCGACCTCGCGGCGCAGGCGGTTCATCAGCGCACCCTTGAGCTCGCGCTCCAGGTTCGAGCGGATGTCCGAGCGGAACTGCTCCAGCTCGCCGTTCTTCACGCCGAAGCTCTTGATGAACTCCTTGTTGACCTCCGGCAGCACGGGCTCGGAGACCTCGACCGCCTTCACGTGCACCTGGACGGTCTTGCCGGCCAGCTGCGGCACCCGCCAATCGGCCGGGAACGCGACGTCGAGGGTCTTTTCCTCGCCCTTGGCCAGGCCTTCCAGGCCCTTTTCGATCTGGTCGAACATCACGCCCGAGCCCAGCACGCTGGAGCCGCGCTCCACGCCCTCGGCCGGCAGGCGCTCATCGCCGGCCTGCGACCAGGTTTCCAGCGCCACCAGGTCACCGCTCTGGGCGCCACGCGCCACCGGCTGCCAGGTACGGCGCTGCAGGCGCAGGTTCTCGATCATCTGGTCGATGTCGGCATCGCTGACTTCGGCGGTATGGCGGATGACGTTGAGCTTGGCCACGTCGATCTCACCGAACTCCGGGACGACCTCGAAGGTGGCGACGAAGTCGAATTCGCCCTCGCCCGCCTTGTCGATGCGCGGGTTGCCGGCCAGGCGCAGCGAATGCTCGCGCACCGCCGAATCGAAGGTTTCGCGCAGCAAGCCGTCCATCGCCTCGGCGCGCACCTGCGGCCCATAGCGCTGCTCGATCACCTTGGCCGGCACCTTGCCCGGGCGGAAGCCCTTGATTCGCGCGGTGCGCGCGATTTCGCGCAGGCGACCGCCGATATGGGACTCCAGGCGCTCCTCCGGCAGGGTGAAGGTCAGGCGGCGTTCCAGGTTGCCGGTGGATTCGATCGAAGCTTGCATGTTGACTCCTGCCACCGACCAGCCTCCGGTCGGCACGATGATGTGCGGGTTGGGGAAATAAGGACACAGAATGCCCGAGCCGGCTAGTTTCGCCGATTCCGGCGGCCGCTGCCAGCGGCCGCCGCAGGGATTGGGATGGTGCGAAAGGGGGGACTCGAACCCCCACGCCTTGCGGCGTCAGAACCTAAATCTGGTGCGTCTACCAATTCCGCCACTTTCGCCCGGCAGCCCATCCGCATGGCGGAGGCGCAGGGGCCATTGTTGCAGGGCTGCCCGCAAAGAAAAAGGCACCCACCGAAGTGGATGCCTTTTAATTGGTGGGCCGTCAAGGATTCGAACCTTGGACCTATTGATTAAGAGTCAACTGCTCTACCAACTGAGCTAACGGCCCTGAAACTGGTCGCACATGATAAATGCGCTTTTGCTTCGTTGCAACACCCTGCGAAGCGTCAGGTTGAATCAGTGGGGTGGCTGAGGGGATTCGAACCCCCGACCACTGGAATCACAATCCAGTACTCTAACCAACTGAGCTACAGCCACCACTGAAACCGTCCCGGCGGCGGGCAAGGCCCGATGCCGAAGCAAGTCCGCTATTTTTCAGGACACGGCAGCGGAATGCAAGCGCCTTCACTGGCGATAGGCATCCCATCGCCGCGCTAGTCCTCGAACGAGCCGAGAATCGGACACGGGCCGGCACTGCTGTCGGCGCAGCGCCGCGCGAGCTTTTGCAGCGATTCGCGGGCGCGTTGCAGCTCCGAGATCTGCTGATCGAGCTTGGCCACCCGGGCCAGCGCCATTTGCCGCGCTTGCGCGTGATCGTGACTGGCGTCCAGCGCCAACAGGCCCCTGATCTCTTCCAGCGTGAACCCGGCGCGTTGCGCGGAGCGGATGAATCGCAGCCGGCTCACGTCCTCGGCGCCGTAGCGACGAATGCCCGCGCCACCGGTGGGCGCTGCGAGCAGGCCTTTGCGCTGGTAGAAGCGTACGGTCTCGACCCCGACACCTGCCGACTCAGCCAGTTTTCCGATAGTAAGCTGCATGACTTGACTCCGTACCGTGGTACGGATCCTAGGATACCCCTTGGCACGTGCAAGCGAACGCCAGGAGGAGATATGAGCACCTTGAACCCATCCGCATCGCGCACCGCGACGCTCTACCGCATGGTCATGGACCAGCACACCTGCCCCTACGGCCTGAAGGCGCGCGCCCTACTCAAGCGCGAAGGCTTCGAGGTCGAAGACCATTGGCTGACCACGCGCGAGCAGGTGGATGCGTTCAAGCGCGAACACGGCGTGCAAACCACGCCGCAAGTGTTTATCGACGGCAACAGGATCGGCGGCTACGACGATCTACGCCGCGCCTTAGGCAAGCGCGTCCCCGCCGCCGACACCACCAGCTACCGGCCGGTGATCGCCGTGTTCGGCATGACCTTGCTGATGGCGCTCGCCGCCAGCCAGGCCGCGCATGGCTCGCCCTGGACGGCGGACGCCGCGACCTGGTTCATCGGCTTCAGCATGGCGGTGCTGGCGCTGCTCAAGCTGCAGGACGTGGAACGCTTCTCCACCATGTTCCTCAACTACGACCTGCTCGCCAAACGTTGGGTGCCCTATTCCTACGTGTATCCCTTCGCCGAGGGCTTGGCCGGCATCCTGATGATCGCTGGCGTGGCACCCTGGTTGTCGGTGCCGATCGCGTTGTTTATCGGCAGCGTTGGGGCGGTGTCGGTGTTCAAGGCCGTCTACGTGGACCGGCGGACCCTCAAGTGCGCGTGCGTCGGCGGTTCGACCAACGTCCCGCTTGGGTTCGTGTCGCTCACCGAGAACCTGATGATGGTCGGCATGGCGCTGTGGATGGCGCTGTCGCAGTTTGGCGGGGTTGGAGCGGCTCACGGTGCGTGATGCGGTATGGCGCGCCCGACAGGACTCGAACCTGTAACCGCCGGCTTAGAAGGCCGGTGCTCTATCCGGTTGAGCTACGGGCGCCGGAGGAACACGATGCGCCCCTTCAGCTGGTCAGCTGAGGCTCTCGAGTGGTCGGGGTAGAGGGATTCGAACCCCCGACATCCTGCTCCCAAAGCAGGCGCGCTACCAGACTGCGCTATACCCCGGTGGACTCACACGAGACCCGGCGCCAATGGCGCGGGGATCGCGCATTGTCGGGACAAGCGGTCACCACTGTCAATGTTGGAAGGGTGCCACCCGGGGGCGTGGCCGGCATCGGCTATGCTGATGCCATCCAACGCACCCGACGGCCATGACGGCCGCAAACACCTCAAGGAGACCGCCCCATGTTCCGTAGTGGCAACCCCGCGCTCAAGGAATCCACCTTCCTCGACCTGGCCAGCGGCAGCGTCGTCCGCCGCGATGCCGATGCGATGACCCTCAACGGCACCGTCAACAAGACCGGCGTGCTGTTGTTGCTGGCCGTGCTCACCGCGGCCTTCGCCTGGAGCCAGACCATCGCGCCCACCGGCGAGGTCCTGCCGGCCGCCAAGCTCTACATGTTGGGCGGGGCGATCGGCGGCTTCATCCTGGCCATGGTCACCATCTTCAAGATGCAGTGGGCGCCGGTCACCGCCCCGCTCTACGCCATCGTCGAAGGCTTCTTCCTCGGCGCGATCTCGGCGGTGTTCGAGGCACGCTTCAACGGCATCGTGTTCCAGGCGGTCCTGCTGACATTCGGCACCTTGTTCGCCCTGCTGTTCGCCTATCGCAGCGGCTGGATCAAGGCCACCGAGAATTTCAAGCTCGGCGTGATGGCCGCCACCGGCGGCATTGCGCTGGTGTACCTGGCCACGATCGTGCTCAACCTGTTCGGCGTGAACATGCCGTACATCCACGACTCGGGCATCATCGGCATCGGCTTCAGCCTGTTCGTGGTGGTCATCGCCGCGCTCAACCTGGTGCTGGACTTCGACTTCATCGAGTCCGGCGTGGCCCAGCGCGCGCCCAAGTACATGGAGTGGTACGGCGCCTTCGGCCTGATGGTGACGCTGGTGTGGCTGTACCTGGAATTCCTGCGCCTGCTGTCGAAGCTGCAGTCGCGCAACTAAGCTCGTTTCCCGTCTACGGGAGACACAAAAAAGGGCGCCGCAAGGCGCCCTTTTCGTTTGCCGCGAGCCGGCCGCTTACAGCCGGCTGGCGATCGCCTGGGCAAAGCCCATGGTGTTGCCGCTGCCGCCCAAGTCCGGGGTCAGCGAATCCTTCGCTTCCAGCGTGGCCACGATCGCGTTGCGCAGGCGCTCGGCGTTCTGCGGCTGGCCGATGTGGTCCAGCATCTGCGCCGCGCCCAGCAGCAGCGCGCACGGGTTGGCCTTGCCCTGCCCGGCGATGTCCGGCGCCGAGCCGTGCACGGCTTCGAAGATCGCCACATCGGTGCCGATATTGGCGCCCGGCGCCAGGCCGAGGCCGCCAACCAGGCCGGCACACAGGTCCGAGATGATGTCGCCGAACAGGTTGGTGGTGACGATGATGTCGAACTGTTCCGGACGCATCACCAGCTGCATGCAGGTGTTGTCGACGATCATTTCCTGGAACTCGATCTCCGGGTACTGCGCGGCGACATCACGCGCCACCTTCAGGAACAGGCCCGAGGTCGACTTGATGATGTTGGCCTTGTGCACCGCGGTGACCTTCTTGCGGCCGGTGGCGCGCGCCAGGTCGAAGGCATAGCGCACGATGCGCTCGGAGCCCTTGCGGGTAACACGGGTACCGGAGAACGCGGTCTCGCCGTCTTCGGACACCGTCTGGCCTTCGCTCAGGTAGGCGCCCTCGGTGTTCTCGCGCACGGTGATCAGGTCCACGCCATCGGAGAAGCGCGACTTGGTGTTCGGGAACGACTTGGCCGGGCGCACGTTGGCGTACAGGTCGAACTTGCGGCGCATGGCCACGTTGATCGAGCTGAAGCCCTCGCCCACTGGCGTGGTCAGCGGGCTCTTCAGCGCCACCTTGTTCTTGGCGATCGAGGCCAGGGTGCTTTCCGGCAGCAGGTCGCCGTGCTTTTCCAGCGCGACCAGGCCAGCGTCGGCGAATTCGTAGGTCAGGCCGGCCTGCAGCGCGTCGAGCACCTGCAAGGTGGCGTCCATGATCTCCGGGCCGATGCCGTCGCCGCGGATGACCGTGATTGTCTGCGTCATAAGAGTGGAATTCCGAACGGGGGGATGCGTCATTGAAGACGGAAAAGCGCCGGCTGCCGGGAAGGCACCGTGCGCATGCGAATGCCAGTGGTGGAATTATGCCCGATCGCGGCCGCAGCCCCCAAACCGACTTTGGTCGACGGGGGCGCGGCAGGGCGGCTTAGCCGTGGCTGTGCTCGGCCGGGGCGGCGCCGCCGCCTTCCAGTTGGTCCAGGAAATCCACGGCGCGGCGCAGGTGCGGGATCACGATCGAGCCGCCCACCACCAGGCCGACCGAGAAGGTCTCGAAGAACTCTTCCCGGGTTACGCCGGCTTCCTTGCACTGGGCCACGTGGTAGCTGATGCAGTCGTCGCAGCGCAGCACCATCGAGGCGACCAGGCCGAGCAGCTCCTTGGTCTTCACATCCAGGGCGCCGGCCTGGTAGGTCTGGGTATCCAGGGCGAAGAAGCGCCGTACCACCTGGTTCGGCTCGCCCAGGATGCGCTGGTTCATGCGCTGGCGGAACTCGGTGAATTCACGCACGCGGTCGCTGTCGTCGCCGCCCGTCGCGCTCATGCCTGGGCCTCCGGCGCCTGGCCGGCCAGCAGCGGCTCCAGCTTGCCGGCGCGGTGCAGCGCCATCATGTCGTCGTAGCCACCCACATGGACGTCGCCGATGAAGATCTGCGGCACGCTGGTGCGGCGCGCCAGGGCGACCATCTTGTCGCGTTCGGCCGGGTCCAGGTCGATCCGGACCTCTTCCCACTGCTGGCCCTTGCTCTTGAGGAAGTTCTTGGCCGCTACGCAGTAGGGGCAGACGGCGGTGGAGTACAGCCGGATCCGGGGCGCTTGGCCGCCAGCCGGGGAAAGGGTGTCGTTCACGGGAAACTCCGCGTGGGGTTCAGTGGTCTGCAATATGGTAACGGTCGGCTGGAATTTCGAGCCGCTGACCGCAACACTGTGGACCGGTTCGCATTCATTCGCCGTGCCGCGGTCCTGCCTGCCCTGCCCTACCGGAGCCCGCCTTGCGCCATCTGCTGCTCGCCACTGCCGTCACCCTGGCCCTCGCCGCCGGGGTGAGCCCGGCGCAGGAAAGCCGGCTGCCGGATATCGGCTCTTCCGCCGGCGAAGTGCTGACCCCGGCCCGCCAGGCCGAGTATGGCAAGATGATGCTGGCCGAGCTGCGCAACTACGGCTACGTGCTGCAGGACCCGCTGATCGAGGACTGGCTGCAGACCATGGGCCAGCGCCTGGGCGCGGACAGCGACCAGCCGCGCCAGCCGTTCACCTTCTTCATGCTGCGCGAGCGCCAGATCAACGCGTTCGCCACCCTGGGCGGCTATGTCGCGGTCAACGCCGGGCTGGTGCTGACTGCCGAGCGCGAGGACGAGGTCGCCGCGGTGCTGGCGCACGAAATCGCCCACGTCACCCAGCAGCATGTCCTGCGCGGGGTGGAGCGCGCCCAGCGCGACCAGATCCCGATCCTGCTCGGCATGCTGGCCGCGGTGATCGCCGCGCAGAGCGCCGGCGGCAATTCCGCCGGCGATGCCACCATGGCCAGCATCAGCAGCGCCATGGGCCTGATGGCGCAACGGCAGATCAACTACACCCGCTCCAACGAATCGGAGGCCGACCGCCTGGGCATTCGTACCCTGGCGCGCAGCGGCTACGACGTCGATGCGATGGCCGGGTTCTTCGAGCGCATGTCGGTGGCGATGCGCGGCAACGAGGGCGGCTACAGCGCGCCGGACTATCTGCAGACCCACCCGGTCACCACCACGCGCATCGTCGAAGCCAAGGCGCGTGCCGAGCAGATGAAGAAGGACACCGTGCTGCTCACCACCAGCGTGCCGGGCCAGACCGAGCAGGTGCGGGTCAATCCGTCCGATCCTTCGCTGTCCGAGCCGCTCGGCCGCACCGGCAATCCGATGCTGCCGTATAGCCTGCAGGTGCCGTTCGATGCCGCCGCGCGCGGCAACAGCGGCCAGTTCGACTGGGCCAAGGAGCGTCTGCGGGTGCTCAGCGCCAACACCCCCGGCAGCGCCATTCGCGAGTACGAGGACCTGCGCCGCGGCAAGCCCAAGGGCCTCAGCGATGCCCAGCGCTATGGCCTGGCCCTGGCGCACCTGCGCAACAGCGACGGCCCGGCCGCGGTGGTGCACGAATTGTCGGCGCTGCTCGAAACCCACCCGGGCAATCTCTGGGTCGCCCTGGCCCTGGGCGAGGCCGAGACCCGCAGCGGCCAGGCAGCGCGCGCCAACCAGCGCTTCGAGGCACTGCTGCACGAATTCCCCGACAGCCGGCCGGTCGTGTTGACCTACGCCAGCCTGCTCAACGAGCAGGCCACCGCCGCCGCCGGCCAGCGCGCGCAGCAGATCCTCGAACCCTTCGCCCGCCGTGCCGCCGAAGATCCGGTGTTCCAGCAGTCCTATGCTCGCGCCAGCGAGCTGGCCGGCAACCGGCAGCGGGCCAGCGAGGCCTACGCCGAAGCCGCCTTCCTGAACGGCCGCGCCGAGCAGGCGCTGATCCAGCTGCGGGCGTTGAAGCAGCAGGACCTGGACTACGTCACCCGGGCGCGGGTGGACGCGCGCATCGCCGCCATTACCCCGACCGTGCTGGAGCTGCGCCGCCAGGGCGTGCGCGACCCGGAGCTGTCGCGTTGAAGGCAGTCACATCTCGGTCATAAAACCGTAGTCTACTGGCGACCATCCGGAACCCCCCTTACGGTAGCCGCGTGCAGAAACGCATTTTGATCGTCGACGACGAACCCGCGATCCGCGACATGGTCGCTTTCGCCCTGCGCAAGGGCGAGTTCGAGCCCATCCATGCTGGCGACGCCCGCGAGGCCCAGACCGCCATCGCCGACCGCGTGCCGGACCTGATCCTGCTGGACTGGATGTTGCCGGGCACCAGTGGCCTGGACCTGGCCCGGCGCTGGCGCAAGGACACGCTGACCCGCGAGATCCCGATCATCATGCTGACCGCACGCGGCGAAGAGAACGACCGCGTCGGTGGCCTGGAAGCGGGCGTGGACGACTACGTGGTCAAGCCGTTCTCGGCGCGTGAGCTGCTGGCGCGGATCCGCGCGGTGATGCGCCGCGCCCGTGACGATGACGAAGACGGCAGCGTCGGCGTCGGCGAGCTGCGCATCGATGGCGCCGCCCATCGGGTGTTCGCCGGCGATGCACCGGTGCCGATCGGCCCGACCGAATACCGCCTGCTGCACTTCTTCATGACCCACCCCGAGCGCGTCTACAGCCGCACCCAGCTGCTGGACCACGTGTGGGGCGGCAGCGTCTATGTCGAAGAACGCACGATCGATGTGCATATCCGCCGGCTGCGCAAGACGCTCGAGCCGTTCGGACTGGAAAACATGGTGCAGACGGTGCGCGGATCGGGTTACCGGTTCTCCGCGGCAACCTGACGGCGCACGCACGCTCGCCGCCGGCCCTCGCCTCCATGCCCCAACACATCCGTTCCGCCTGGCTTCGCACCTTGAGCGTGCTGGCGCTGTGGCTGCTGGCCGCGTTGGTCGTGGGCCTGCTGCTGGGCGAGGTGTGGATGCTGCTGGCGCTCGCCTCGCTGGCGGCGCTGGCCTGGTCGTATTGGCGCCTGCGCCGTGTATTGCGCCGCCTGACCGCGCGCCAGCGCTGGGAGCCGGCACCGGAAAACGGCGCCTGGAACGAACTCGACCGCCTGCTCTATCGCAGCCAGGCCGAAATGCGCACGCGCAAGCGCCGCCTAGTCGAGATGCTGCGCACTTATCGCGCCGCTGCTGCCGCACTGCCCGATGCCGTGGTGGTGGTAGACCGCAACAGCCAGCGCGTGCAGTGGTTCAATGAAGCCGCCGGCGGGCTGCTCGGGCTGTACCATCCGGGCGATCTCGGCGTGTCGGTGGTGCAACGCCTGCAGCCGCTGCCGCTGGCGCATTGGCTGGCCGCTGGCCGCAACGCCGAGCCGATGCTCGATGCGCCTTCGCCGATCGACAGCAACCTGCGCCTCAACTTGCGCCTGATCCCCTACTCCGACGAGTACTGGCTGCTGGTGGCGCGGGACGTCAGCAAGCTGTTGCGCCTGGAGCAGGTGCGGCGCGACTTCGTCGCCAATGTCTCGCACGAATTGCGTACGCCCCTGACCGTGGTGCATGGCTACCTGGACATGCTCGACCCGGAAGACTTCCCCGACTCCGGCCCGATGCTGGTGGAAATGCGCAAGCAGTCCCAGCGCATGGCGCAGTTGGTCGAAGACCTGCTCACCCTGTCGCGGCTCGAATCGCAGGACGATATTGGCGAGGAAACCGTGGCCATGGCCCCGATGCTGGCGACCTTGCGCCGCGAAGCCGAGGCACACAGCCACGGCCGCCACACCATCGAAGTACATGACGAGGCCGGCTGCGACCTGCTCGGTTCCAACAAGGAACTGCACAGCGCCTTTTCCAACCTGGTCACCAATGCGGTGCGCTATACCCCGGCCGGCGGCACCGTCAGCATTACCTTTGCCCGGGAAGCCGAGGGCGGCGCGGTGCTGGCGGTGCGCGACAGTGGCTACGGCATTCCCGCCTCGCACCTGCCACGCATCACCGAACGGTTTTATCGGGTATCGAGCAGCCGTTCGCGCGAAAGCGGTGGCACCGGGCTTGGGCTGTCGATCGTCAAGCACGTGCTGGGCCTGCACCAGGCGCGCCTGGAGATCCAGAGCGAGGTCGGCAAGGGCAGCGAATTTTCCTGCCACTTCGGCCCGGCGCGTGTGCTGGCGCGCGAACTGGACGCCCATGCTTCGCGTCCGGCGTGATACAGATATGACTCCCGCTGCGCGGCCGCAACGCGCGCCTTCCCACTGCCGACAGAGTGTTTGAAACTGCCATGGCCAGCGCCAAGAAAGCCGCCGTTACCGCCTCCAACGAGCAGCTCGCGCCCGATCCGCTGCGCGATCCGGCGCTGTACCTCAACCGCGAACTGTCGCAGCTGGACTTCAATTTCCGCGTGCTCGCCCAGGCGCTGGACGAACAGGTGCCGTTGCTGGAGCGGCTGCGCTTCCTGACCATCTCCTGCACCAACCTCGACGAATTCTTCGAGATTCGCGCCGCCACCGTGCGCCATGCGCAGGAGTTCGGCCTGCCGCCGGCGCCCGATGGCATGAGCCCGACCGCCATCCTCAACGCGGTCCACGACCGCGCCGCCGAACTGGTGCAGCAGCAATACCACTGCTGGAACGACATCCTGCGCCCGGCGCTGGCCGCGGCCGGAGTGGGCGTGCTGGGTCGCAATTCGTGGACGCCGCGGCAGAAGCGCTGGTTGCGCGCGTATTTCCGCAACGAGATCATGCCGGTGCTCTCGCCGCTGGGCCTGGACCCGGCGCACCCGTTCCCGAAGATCCTCAACAAGACGCTGAATATCGTGGTCGTGGTCGAAGGCACCGACGCCTTCGGCCGCGCCGGCCACCTGGCGATCGTGCGCGCACCGCGCTCGCTGCCGCGCATCATCCAGTTGCCCGAAAGCTTGTCCGAGGCCGGAACGCAAAGCTTCGTGTTCCTGTCCTCGGTGCTGTCCTCGTTCGTCGACGAGTTGTTCCCCGGGATGGAGGTCAAGGGCGCCTACCAGTTCCGCGTCACCCGCAACTCCGAGCTGGTAGTGGACGAGGAGGAAGTGGAGAACCTGGCGCTGGCGCTGCGCGACGAGCTGGTGGACCGCGGCTATCGGCCGGCGGTGCGGCTGGAGATCGCCGAGGACATGCCCAAGCCGATCGTGCGTACGCTGCTGCAGAACTTCGGCCTGCCGGAGAACGCGGTCTACCGTATTGCCGGCCCGGTCAACCTGAGCCGCGTGGTCCAGGTCTATGACCTGGTGCAACGCCCGGAACTGAAGTACCCGCCGTTCAATCCGCGCACCCTGCGCGACAGCGAAGGCATCTTCCAGATCGCCGGCAAGGGCGATGTGCTGCTGCACCACCCGTTCGATGCCTTCACCGCGGTGCTCGACCTGATCCGCCAGGCCGCGGTCGACCCGCAGGTGCTGGCGATCAAGCAGACCCTGTACCGCACCGGCAAGGATTCGTTGATCGTCGATGCGCTGATCCTGGCCGCGCGCAACGGCAAGGACGTGACGGTGGTGGTGGAACTGCGCGCGCGTTTCGACGAAGAGGCCAACCTCGGCCTGGCCGACAAGCTGCAGGAAGCCGGCGTGCAGGTGGTGTACGGGGTGGTCGGCTACAAGACCCACGCCAAGATGCTGCTGATCGTGCGCCGCGAAGGTCGCAAGCTGCGTCGCTACGTGCACCTGGGCACCGGCAACTACCACAGCGGCACCGCGCGCGCTTACACCGACCTGAGCCTGATCACCGCCAATGCCGAGATCGGCAACGACGTGCACGTGTTGTTCCAGCAATTGTCCGGGCTGGCGCCCAAGCTCAAGCTCACGCGCCTGCTGCAATCGCCGTTCACCCTGCACGCCGGGTTGCTGCAGCGGATCGAGCGCGAGACCCGGCTGGCTGCCGCGGGCCGGCCGGGCCGCATCATCGCCAAGATGAACGCGCTCAACGAGCCGCAGGTGATGCGCGCGCTCTACCAGGCGTCGCAGGCCGGCGTTCAGATCGACTTGATCGTACGCGGCGCCTGTACCCTGCGCCCCGGGGTGCCGGGCGTCTCGGACAACATCCGCGTGCGCTCGATCGTCGGCCGCTTCCTCGAGCACAGCCGGGTCTACTGGTTCGGTAACGATGGCGCCCCGGAATTGTTCTGCGCCAGCGCCGACTGGCTGGAGCGCAACCTGCTGCGGCGCGTGGAAACCTGCTTCCCGGTCCTTGACCCTGAGATCGCCGCGCGGGTCTACCGCGAGGCCCTACAGAACTACCTGGATGACAACTGCAACGCCTGGGAACTGCATGCCGACGGCGTCTACCGCAAGCTGGTCGCCGCGCCCGGCACGGTGCCCCATTCGGCGCAGCAGGCATTGCTGGAGATGTTGTGAGCCGATGAGGCCGAGCTAGCGGTGGACCAGGCGCACCTCACACCGCCATCGGCTAACATTCCGCTCATGCCGAACCTCTCCCCGACCTCCCCACCGCTGCAGGACGGCGACCTGCTGGCCGCCGTCGACATGGGGTCCAACAGCTTCCACATGGTGATTGCCCGTTATCTCCTCGGGCAGTTGCGCGTGGTCGACCGCCTGCGCGAGACCGTGCGCATGGCCGACGGCCTCGATGGCAAGGGCGGGCTGTCGGCCGAAGCGCGCGAGCGCGCGCTCGAATGCCTGGCCCGCTTCGGCCAGCGCATCCGCGAAATCCCGCCCACCCGCGTGCGCGCCCTGGCCACCAACACGGTGCGCCAGCTGAAGTCGCCGCAGACTTTCCTGGCCCCGGCCGAAGCGGCACTGGGCAATCCCATTGAAGTGGTCAGCGGCCGCGAAGAAGCGCGCCTGATCTATCTCGGCGTGGCCCACGCCCAGCCTCCCAAGCCCGACCAGCGGCGCCTGGTGATCGACATCGGCGGCGGCTCGACCGAGTTCATCATCGGCCGCGGCTTCCACACTTTGGAACGCGAAAGCCTGCAGGCCGGCTGCATCGCCAGTACCCGGCGCTTCTTCCCCGGCGGCAAGCTGTCCAAGAAGCGCTGGAAAGATGCGCTGACCGAGATCGGCGCCGAGTTCCAGCAGTTCGCCAATCTGTATCGCGCGCTCGGCTGGCACGAGGCGATCGGCTCTTCGGGCACGCATAAATCCATTGGCGAGATCTGCGCGGCGATGAAGCTCACCAAGGGCGCCATCACTGCCGAGGCCTTGCCGGTGGTGCGCGAAGAGCTGCTCAAGGCCAGGCGCATCGAGGACATCGAGCTGCCGGGCCTGTCGGCCGACCGCCGGCCGATCATCGCCGGCGGCATCCTGGTGCTGGAGGCCGCCTTCCAGGCCCTCGGCCTGCAGCGCCTGATGGTGAGCAAGGCGGCGATGCGCGAAGGCATCCTCTACGACATGCTCGGCCGCGGCGGCGCCGATGACCCGCGCGACAGCTCGGTGGCGGCGCTGACCGTGCGCTATGGCATCGACGAAAACCAGGGCGGGCGCGTGGCAGCCACCGCGCAACGGTTGCTGGCGCAGGTGGCGCAGGCCTGGCAGTTGGACGGTGACGATGACCGCATGCTCGGCTGGGCCGCACGCCTGCACGAGCTCGGCCTGATGATCGCCCACAGCCAGTACCACGTGCACGGCAGCTACGTGCTCGAACACTCCGATATCGCCGGCTTCTCGCGCCAGGAGCAGCAGGTGTTGGCGACCCTGGTGCGCACCCATCGCCGCAACGTCCCCAAGAACGCCTTCGACGCCCTGCCCGACCGCCTGCTGCTGCCGACCCGGCGCAAGGCCGCGCTGCTTAGGCTGGCGGTGCTGCTGCACCGCGCGCACGAGTCCGACCCGATCCCGACGCTGGAACTGAGCGCCGACGACAACCGTTTGTCGCTGGTGCTGTCGCAGGAATGGCTGCAATCGCGGCCGCTGTTGCGCGCCGACCTGATCAGCGAAGTCGAGGGCATGGCCGGGCTGGGCATCGTGTTCAAGCCGTTCGAGGCCTAGCCACTCTCCGGCGCTGGCCAGCAGCTGCGGTCCTCGCGCGGCTTGCCCGGGTTTTCCAGGTAGTCGATCGCTTCGTTGTCGATGCAGGCATCGGCGCCACTGAAGACCAAGGTGTGTCCGTCGCCTTCGCGCGTCAGGTGCGGGCTGAGGAAAAAGCTCGCCATGCGCCGTCCGTTGGCATGCGGCGTGGTGGCATCGTGGCGCTGAGATATGAACAGCAACGGCGGCAATTGCGGATCGCGGCGCGGAATGTGGGCGCGCTCGTTGCCGGCAAACGGCCACTCGTCGCAGGATTCTGGTGCGTCCAGGGGCATGGACTGGAGCTGGAAGCCGCCATGCATGCGCCGCAGCTGTGCCTGGCGCAGGGCCCATGGCAGCGCCACGGGCGCCGAGTCTGCGCACGTAATGGCGATCAGTGGCGCCTCATGCTCGGCGTAAGGAACCGAAGCGGCCATCGCCTTCAACGGCGCTCCGTCTCCCCGGTTCAAGGCGATCAACGCCGATGCCAGTTCCTGCCACTGCTCTGACCACAGCAGGGCGCTGGTCATGACTTTGGCCAGGGTATAGCGATCCGGCAGCGTGCCGGCGGCATCGAGCTCGGGCAGTCGCTGCATCAGCGCCGCATAGCTGGGCTGCGCCCGCGCACCGGCTTGCAACGGACAGCCGGCCAACGGCGCGCAGTAAGCCGCGAAGCGCTGGAAGGTGGCCTCGTATCCGCGCGCCTGGCCGATACGGGTGGTGGTGTCGTCCTCGCTGAGATCGACAACGCCATCGAGGACCATCGCGGCGACGCCGGCAGGATGCCGTTCGGCGTACAACGCGGCGACCTTGGTGCCGTAGGAATAGGCGACGAAGCTCAGGTGTGCCTCGCCCAAGGATCGACGGATCGCCTCTACGTCTTCCACCGCTTGGTCGGTGCCGATGTGTCGCAGCACCGCCAGGCCGGTTTGCGCCACACAGGCCTGGGCATATCTGCGCGCATCCCGGCGCATTGCCGTCACCTCGTCCTCGGCTGGGGGCGGCGCCACGCCGGGCGGATCTACCGGTACGACGCAACGAACCGCCGGACGCGATCGCCCGACCCCGCGGGGGTCATACGCGACGATGTCGAAGTGTTCGCGCAATCGTTCGCGCGCAGCTCCGGAAACTCTCTCTACCTGCTGAATGCCCGGGATGCCGGGGCCACCGCTGATCGCAAGCAGGGTTCCTTGGCGAACCCCCCGCGCCGGCAGGCGGATCAATGCCAGTCGGACCGGGTGCTGGCCATGCGCCTGCGGTTGTGCATGATCCAGCGGCACGGACAGCCAGCCGCACTGCAGGGCGGGGTCAGGCGGCCCGTCGGCGAGCCAGGCAGCGAATTCCCCCTTGCAGGGCTGCCAGGCGATGGCTGGCCGCGGCGTATCCGGGTGTCGCTGGCAACCTGAGCCGGCGCCAGTAGTGGCCAGGGCAATGGCGAAGAGGCAAAGCGGTCGACGTAGTCGCGCTGAAAAGCGGGGTGCAGCCATCGAAGTCAGTCTTACAAGTAGCCGGTCATGATCCAGGCACTGACTGGCCATCGCCATCGGATTTCAGCACGACTTGCGGGGGCCGCGCCTGCTTCGTTCATCACCCCGTCGGCCGTCATCGAAATCGCATTTTCCTGACATGTGCCTGCCACCCCCTCGCGCGACAGTAGCCAGCATCCGGGAGGTCAACATGCGCTATGCCATCGTTACCGAGACCTATCCGCCGGAGGTCAACGGCGTCGCTCTTACTGTGCAGGGCCTGGAAACCGGGCTGCGCGCACGTGGTCATGCGGTGCAGGTGATCCGCCCGCGCCAGCCGGCCGACGCGGCCAATGGCGACGACAACAGCCTGCTGGTGCGCGGCGCTTCGCTGCCGCGCTACCCCGGCCTGCGCTTCGGCCTGCCGGCGACCCAGCGCCTGACCCGCCATTGGCAGGCCACGCGCCCGGATGCGATCTACATCGCCACCGAAGGCCCGCTCGGCTGGTCGGCGATGCGCGCAGCGCGGCGTCTTGGCATCGCAGTAGCCAGCGGCTTCCACACCCGCTTCGACGAATACCTGCCCGAGTACGGTGCGGCCTGGCTGCAGGCCACCGCCTTGCGCTGGATGCGGCGATTCCACAACCAGGCCGGCGCGACCCTGGTGCCGACAGAAGAGCTGCGGCAGTTCCTGGCTGCGAACGGTTTTGCCCGCGTGCAACTACTGGCGCGCGCAGTCGACAACCTGCAGTTCGACCCGCGCCGCCGTGATCCGGCCTTGCGCGAGGAATGGGGCATCGACGGCCACGGCTTTGCGGCGATCTACGTGGGCCGGCTGGCCGGCGAGAAGAACCTGCCCCTGGCGGTGCGCGCATTCCGCCGCATCCAGCAGGTGCGGCCCAAGGCGCGCTTCGTGTTCGTCGGCGATGGCCCGCTGCGCGAACGCCTGCAACGCGAGAATCCGGACTTCATCTTCGCCGGCATCCAGCGCGGCGATGCGCTGGCGCGCCACTTCGCCAGCGGCGACCTGTTCCTGTTCCCCAGTCGCAGTGAAACCTTCGGCAACGTCACCCTCGAAGCCATGGCCAGCGGCCTGGCCACGGTGGCCTTCGACTACGGTGCTGCACGTCAGTACCTGCGCCACGGTGTCAGCGGGGCGGCAGTGGACGAGGACGCAGCCTTCATCGATTCGGCCGTGCGCCTGGCCGAGGACGACGCACTGCGCCAGGGCATGGGCACGGCCGCGCACGCGGCGATGCAGCAGCTGCACCCTGAGCGCGTGGTGGCTGATTTCGAGGCCGTGCTGCGCGCCCTCAGCGAACAGAGGAACGGCTATGTCGTCGACGCGGCTTGAACTGCTGCGCGGGCGCGAAACGCGCTGGTGCCGACGCGCCAACCTCTGGTGTCGGCGCGCGCGCGTGCGCCGCCTGTTCGCGCTCACCAGCCGCCTCGGCGATGGGGTGTTCTGGTACGCGTTGATGGCACTGCTGGTGGTGGTGGACGGCATGCAGGGCGTGCGCGCCTCGGCGCACATGGCCGCCACCGGTGTAGTTGCACTCACCTTGTACAAGGGCTTGAAGCGCTGGACCCGGCGCCCGCGGCCCTATGCCGCCGACCTGCGCATCCGCGCCTGGGTCGCGCCGCTGGACGAGTTCAGCTTCCCGTCCGGCCACACCTTGCACGCAGTCTCCTTCAGCATCGTCGCGCTGGCCTACTACCCGTGGCTGGCGCCGGTGCTGGTGCCGTTCTCGGCCTGCGTGGCGCTCTCGCGCGTGGTGCTGGGGCTGCACTATCCCAGCGACGTGCTCGCCGCCACGGCCATCGGCAGCGTCCTGGCCAGCCTGTCACTGGGCTTCCTGCCAATGGCCAGCCTGCTCTGATCGACCCGTACAAGCTCGGTGGCGGCCTGGCCTACAATGCCGCGCATGACCACCCTCTTCGTCTCCGACCTGCACCTGGACCCGGCACGTCCGGCCATCACCGAGCTGTTCCTGGGCTTCCTGCGCGGTGAAGCGCGCCAGGCCGATGCGCTGTACATCCTGGGCGACCTGTTCGAAGCGTGGATCGGCGATGACACGCCTTCGCCGGCTGCCGACGCGGTCGCCGCCGAATTGCACGCGCTGGCCGACAGCGGCGTGCCGATCTATTTCATGGCGGGCAACCGCGACTTCCTGGTTGGCGAGGATTACGCCGCCCGCGCTGGTTTCCGCATCCTGCCCGATCCCAGCGTGATCGACCTCTACGGCCGGCCGACGCTGCTGATGCACGGCGACCTGCTGTGCACCGACGACGTCGCCTACCAGCAATTCCGCGCGCAGACCCGCGACCCGGCCTTCGTCGCCCAGTTCCTCTCGCAGCCCTTACCGGCACGCGTGGCCTTCGCGCAGCAGGCGCGTGCGGCCAGCCAGGCGCGGCAATCGGAACTCAAGCAAGACGATCGCGCGCAGTTCGAGACCGTCACCGACGTGGCGCCGGCGGAAGTCGAGGCGACCTTCGCGCGCTATGGCGTGGACCGCCTCATCCATGGCCACACCCATCGCCCGGCGATCCATTCGTTGCAGGTCGGTGAGGCCGCGTGCACGCGCGTGGTGCTGGGCGACTGGTACGAGCAGGGCTCGGTGTTGCGGGTGGATGCGGATGGGATGGCGCTGGAGTCGCTGGCGGCGCTGTGAAAGCTATCGCGCGCTGGAGCGGTCGGGGCTGAAGCCCCTCCTACAGTCGCCCTTGTAGGAGGGGCTTCAGCCCCGACCGCTCCAGCGCGCAAGATCCTCAGCCCGCCTGTTCCACCAAGCTCGCCAACTCATCCTCGTCAAACCCGGCCAACAACCGCGCCTCGATATTGAACGGGCCGTGCAGGTAGCCGCCGGCATACTCGCGCAGCAATTCCTTGAAACGCGTGCGCGGCTCGATCCCGGCGCGTTCGCAATACCAGCGATACCAACGCGACCCGGCGGCGACATGCGCCACTTCCTCGCGCAGGATCAGCTCCAGGATCTCGGCGGTGGCCACATCGCCAAGCGAACGCAGCTTGACGATCATCGCCGGGGTGACATCGAGCCCGCGCGCCTCCAGCACCCGGGGCACCAGCGCCATCCGCGCCAGGCCGTCGTGCGCGGTCTTCTCGCACATTTCCCACAGGCCATTGTGGGCGTCGAAGTCACCGTATTGGTGGCCGTATTCGCGCAAGCGTGCCTGCAACAGCGCGAAGTGGCGCGACTCATCGGCGGCCACTGCCACCCAATCGGCATGGAACGGTGCCGGCGGTTCGCGAAAGCGGTAGACCGCATCCCAGGCGAGATCGATCGCGTTGAGTTCGATGTGCGCGATCGCGTGCAGGAACGCGGCCCGGCCTTCGGCACTGCCGAGGCCTCGGCGTGGCAGCTCGCGGGGATGCACCAGGGCAGGACGCGCCGGGCGGCCGGGCATGCGGATCGGCGCGGGCGCCGGTGCTTGCGCCGGCAGCGCCAGTTCGCCACGGCCGAACGCCGCGGCATAGCGCTGGGTCAGGACGACCTTCTCATCCGGATCGGCCGCGGCCAGGCATTGCGCCGCGGCCTGCAGCAGATCGGCGGGTAGTGCGTGGTCCATGCCAGGCAGCGCCTGCGCTCAGGCGCGGCGCTTGTGCTTGGCCTCATCCGAGCGCAGTTGCTGGATGCGCTCGAAATAGCCCGGCTCGATCCCGGTGGTGTAGCGGCCGTTGAAGCACGACGAATCGAACTCCTTCAGCGCCGGGTTGCCTTCGCGCACCGCCGTTTCCAGGTCTTCCAGGTCCTGGTAGACCAGCCAGTCGACGCCAAGGAACTCCTGGATCTCCTGTTCGGTACGGTTGTGCGCGACCAATTCTTCGGCCGCCGGCATGTCGATGCCGTAGATGTTCGGGAAGCGCACCGGCGGCGCCGCCGAGGCCAGGTAGACCTTGCGTGCGCCAGCTTCGCGGGCCATCTGCACGATCTGCCGGCTGGTGGTGCCGCGCACGATCGAATCATCGACCAGCAGCACCACGCGGTTGCGGAATTCCAGGTGGATCGGATTGAGCTTGCGGCGTACCGATTTCACCCGCTCACCCTGCCCCGGCATGATGAAGGTACGACCGACGTAGCGATTCTTGACGAAGCCTTCGCGGTACTTCACGCCGAGCACGTTGGACATTTCCAGCGCGGCGTCGCGCGAAGTGTCCGGGATCGGGATGATGGTGTCGATGTCATGGTCCGGGCGCAGGCGCAGGATCTTCTCGCCCAGCTTCTGGCCCATGCGCATGCGCGCCTTGTGCACCGAGACGTTGTCGATCATCGAATCGGGGCGCGCGAAGTAGACGTACTCGAAGATGCACGGCGTGTGGTCGATGGCCGGCGCGCACACCTCCGAGAACAGCTCGCCGCGCGCGGTGATCACCAGCGCCTCGCCGGGCAGCACGTCGCGCACGCGCTGGAAGCCGAGGATGTCCAGCGCCGACGACTCGGATGCGACGATGTATTCGTCGCCTTCGGCGTGGCTGCGCTTGCCCAGCACCAGCGGACGAATGCCGTGCGGGTCGCGGAAGGCCACCAGGCCCAGCCCCAGCACCACGCTGACCACGGCGTAGCCACCCTTGCAGCGGCGGTGCACGCCGGCCACCGCACGGATCGCTGCTTCCGGCGTCAGCACGCCTTGCGCATCGAGTTCATGGGCGAACACGTTCAGCAGCACTTCGCTGTCCGAATCGGTGTTGATGTTGCGGCGGTCGGCCTCGAACACCTGCTGGCGCAAGGCCTCGGTGTTGATCAGGTTGCCGTTGTGGGCCAAGGCGATGCCGAACGGCGAATTGACATAGAACGGCTGCGCCTCGTCCATGCCTTCCGAGCCCGCCGTGGGATAGCGGCAGTGGGCGATGCCCACGCGGCCTTCGAGCAGCGCCATCTTTGTTTCGTCGAAGACATCGCGGACCAGGCCGTTGGCCTTCTGCACCCGCAGGCGCGTGCCGTCGGCGGTGGCGATGCCTGCCGCGTCCTGGCCACGATGCTGCAGGACGGTCAGGCCGTCATAGAGCTGCCCGGCAACGTTCTGGTTGCCGACGATACCGACGATGCCACACATGGTGCGCGTTCTCCGCTTGGGCTTGCGCCCTTAATGTGAAGGTGGCCGTGCCTGGCCTTGGGGGTCGGCCCGCCGAGGGCCGCTTTCGCCGTCGCGCGCGGGCGCCGGCTCGATATTGCTGGGCAGCGCCGCGGCTGGTTCCGCCGTGGCCGTCTCGCTGCCTTGCCCTGCGTGGCCTTCCGCCGCGGGCGTTGCGACAGGCTGTCCCGTCGCGGAAAGAAGTGCATTATCGCCCGGCAGGGCCAACTTGCCCAAATCCGCCACCGGAACAGACCAATCCGGCAACTGCGCGCGCATCCACTGTGCCCCGGGTGCCAGCCACGGCACCAGCTGCGACTGCCGCCACGCCGCTTCCTGCGGCAACGAGCTATAGCCCATGAACAGCACCAGCACGCAGGCCAGCACCACGCCACGGACGGCGCCGAGGGCGAAACCGGCAATCCGGTCCAGGCCACCCAGGCGTACCGCGTTGACCGCCGTGCGGATCAACCAGCCCACCAGCGCCACTGCCGCGAACACCAGGATGAATACACCGCCGTAGCCACACAGGTATTGGGTCAGGCCCGGATGCTGCCCTTGCGCCAGCCAGTGCGCCGCGGCGCCGCCGAACAGGAACGACAGCCACACCGCCAGCAACCACGACAGCGTGCCGACGACGATGCCGATGAAGCCACGAAACAGGCCCAACAACGCAGACAAGCCGATGACACCAAACAACACCAGATCGATCACGCCGCGCTCCCTGCGTCAGCTACTCGTCCGCCGATGACGGGCGAGCCGTGGATGGGTGCGGGCCGCCCGCGATTCAAGGATGCGGTCGCACCATGCCGGCGACGCCGACCTTCGAGGCCACCTGGGCCTTGAGCTGCTCGGCGTCGGCGCGATTGGCCACGGGCCCGACGCGCACGCGGTTGAGCGTGCCCTTGTCGGTGCGGACCTGCTCGACAAAAGCGCTGAAACCGGCAGCGCGCGCGCGGTCGCGCAGCGCATTGGCGTCTTCGACCCGGCCGAAGGCGCCGAGCTGTACCGCAAACCCGACGCCGCTGGCTGCCGGGGCCGCCGGCGTGGTCGGCTTGGGCACCGCGGCGGCGGCGGCAGGCTTTGCGGTTGCCGGTGCGGGGTTGGGCGTGGCGGCGACCGGCGCGCTCGGCTTGGGCGTGGGCGCGGCCGGCTTGGTCGGTGCCGGCGTCGGCGGCAGCGGCTCGCTGCGAACCGGCGCGGTTTGGGCGGCCGCCGCAACCGGCGTCGATGCCGGCGCGGGCACGGCTGCGCTCGGCGCCGGCGCCAGATTGGCGGCATCGGCGTTGAGCACGACCACCTGGGCATTGACGTCGCTGCGGACCTTCACCGCTTCCAGGCGCACCGATTCGGCCTGGGCATGGTCGGCATAGGGTCCAATGCGCACGCGCCAGGCCGGGCGGCCGTTGATCTGGGTCTGCTCGCTGAATCCCGGCAACTGCGCCTGCTTCAGGCGCGCAATCACCGCATTGGCGTCGGCCTCGCTGGCATAGGCACCGAAGTTGACCGCGTAATTGCCGGCCGCCGCAGCCGGCGGTAGCGCGCCGGCGTCAGCCGCCGGGGTGCGGTCGGTAACGGCGGCCGGGGCATTGCCCGGGGTCGCGTTCATGCCCACCGCGCCGCCCTGCGGCGTATTGCCCGGACTGACCAGTGGTAGTTCGCGGGTTTCGAACTGGCCGTCGGCCGGCGCTGGCGGCGCCTCGATCGGCACGTCGCTGACGCCGCTGTCGGGCGCGGGGCCCTTGACCAGCATGGGCAGGAAGATCACGGCAAGCGCCACCAGCACGATGGCACCGATCAGTCGCTGTTTCAGGGCTGTATCCACGAGGAGGTCGGCAGCACGGTGGAAGATCGCGGCGATTATAAGGCCCGCGCCGCGGCCCCGCCCTCAATGAAATGAATGAAGTGCCTCGATCGCCTCGGTCGCCGTGTGGAATGAGCCGAACACCAGCACGCGATCGCCCGCCTGCGACAACGCCAGTGCCTGTGCCAACGCTTGTGCCACGGTGTCTGCCAGGGCCCCCGCCGCTGCGGCGGTGTGGCCAAGGCGCCCACGTAGAACATCGGCGCTCTGCCCGCGCGGCCCTGCCAGGCCCGCCAGGTGCCAATGTGCGATCTCCCCCTGCAGCGCCTCGACAACCGCGGGGCTGTCCTTGTCTGCCAGGGCAGCGTAGACCGCGTGCGTCACGCCCGGCGTTGGCCGCGCTTGCAGCCAGGCGGCCAGCGTGCGTGCTGCCTGTGGGTTGTGGCCGACATCCACCACCACCTCCACCTCCCCGACCCGGCGCGACTGCAGCCGACCCGGCGCGGTGGCGGCGGCAACGCCTTCGGCCCAGGCGTTGCGCGCGATCGGCTTGCGCAGGGCCCGCAGCGCGGCAATGGCCGCACCAGCATTGGCCAGCTGCACCGGCGCCTGCAGGGACGGCATCGGCAAATCCATTCGCAGCGAAACATCGCGCCAACGCCAGCTGCTGGCGTCGATCGGCTCGCAGAAATAGTCGCTGCCGTAGCGAATGGCGTTGGCGCCGAGCGCATAGGCGTGGCGCAACACGCTGGAAGGCGGGTCGATCTCGCCCAGCACCACCGGCTTCCAGCCGCGGATGATCCCGGCCTTCTCGGCGCCAATCGCCTCGCGCTCCTCGCCCAGCCAGTCGGTGTGGTCGATATCCACGGTGGTGATGACCGCGACATCGGCGTCGACCAGGTTGACCGCATCCAGGCGCCCGCCCAGGCCGACTTCCAGCACCGCCAGGTCGAGCCCGGCGCGGCCGAACAGCCACAGCGCCGCCAGGGTGCCGTACTCGAAGTAGGTCAGCGTGGTCTGCGCGCGCGCCGCTTCAACCGCAGCGAAGGCTTCCACCAGCGCGGCATCGTCGGCATCGCGTCCATCGATGCGCACGCGCTCGTTGTAGGCCAGCAGGTGCGGCGAGGTGTAGGCGCCCACTTTCCAGCCGGCGGCGCGCCCGATCGCCTCGATGAAGGCCACGGTCGAGCCCTTGCCATTGGTGCCGCCGACGACAATGGTCTTCCTGGCCGGCGCCCCCAGCCCAAGCCGGCTGGCGACTTCGCGGACGCGGTCCAGGCCCATCGCGATCGATTGCGGATGCTGGCGCTCGATGTACTCGAGCCATTCGGAAAGCGAGTTGGAAGTGTCCACGGCGGCGCTATGCGGAAAAAACGCCCCCATTATCGCGGTTCGCCGGCCTTCCCGGCAGGTCGCTCAGCGCTGGGTGCGGGCCGAGGCCTTGGCCACGTACATGGTGCGGTCGGCGGCCGCCATCCATTCGTCCAGACCTCGGTGATGCGGCGCCAGGGCCGCCACTCCAACGCTCACGCTGACCCGCAGTTCCGGCCAGTTCGGCAGCACCAGGGCGGCCACGGCTTCGCGTAGATGCGCTGCAACGCGCTCGGCCTCGGTCAGGGTGCCGGCCAGCAGCAACGCAAACTCGTCGCCTCCCAGCCGTGCGGGAAAACCACTGGCGCCGGCCTGCTCGCGCATCAGCCGGCCGATCTCGCGCAACACCTCGTCGCCGGCGACATGGCCGTGGCGGTCGTTGATGGCCTTGAAGCCATCCACGTCCAGCATGAGCAGCACCGCCTGCGCCTGGCTGACCCGGGCCGACACGATCAGCTCCAGCGCGCGTGCATTGAAGAAGCGGCGGTTGGGCAGGTCCACGCCGGGGTCGGTCAGATTGAGCCGGTCCAGCTGGCGGTTCTGCTGGGCGATACGCCGCGCCAAGTCATGGCCGACGTAGCTCAACGCCAGCATGTAGATGAAGATCGGCGGCAGCGCCAACAGCACGGTGCGGGTGGAGGCGTGCAACTGGCATGGCCAGCCCAGCAGCCAACCGCTCAGCAGCACGGTGGCGAGGCAGGCCAGGGCCGCCCGCCCGAGCAGCGGCCACCCACCCGCGGCCAGGCGATCGGCGGCGAGAATGCTGAGCATCGCCGCCGCAGGTACCAGGCTGAACTGCGAGGCCGCGATCCAGAAGCCGCCCAAGGCCGCGTCGGCGATGAGATTGCGATGCTCCGCGGCCATCGGATCGCGCGCGCGCCGCGCCAGCCAGAACGCCAGATGCGGCCATACCAGCACGTTCAACGCAACCAGCCACGCATAGCGCGGCAGCGAGCCCTGTTCGGCCAGCACCGACACATACGGGATGGCCAACAACAACAGGCCCAGGTTGCGCATCGGATAGATGCGGCGCACGAAGGCATGCGCCTTGGCCTGCGCGTCGTGGGGGGTGCTGTAGTAGGGCATGGGTCGAGGCGGCCGGAAGCGATGGGAGCAGGGCTGGCCGAACATCTTCCAACGCCCTCCCCAGCCTAAGCCAGTAAGCAACGCCGTGGCATAGGGAAAGGCCTGACGTGCGCGACGTTGCAGTGGCTTTGCTTCTGCTTACAGCGCCCGATGCTTGGCTTCACCAAAGAACGGCGTGTGATGGCTGCAGTCGTTCAGCCGCACCACTTCCAGGTGATCGATATCGTCGCCTTCGAGGAAGTTGAGCGTGGTCGGCGCCTGGCGGAAGGTCCACAGCCGCGACAACGGAATGCCCAGTACCTTGCACAGCAGCACGCGGTTGACTGCGTCGTGCGCGACCACCAGCAAGGTGTCATCGGCGCCAAGCCCTTCGGCGGCAGCGGCCAGGCCACGCCAGGAGCGTTCGAGCACCTGTCGCAGCGATTCGCCGCCTGGCATCAGCACGGTGTCCGGCTCCTCGCGCCAGGCGCGCAGCCGCGCCGGGTCCTTGTCATGGATCTCGCTGGCCAGCAGCCCTTCCCATTCGCCGTGGGCGATTTCCTGCAGGTCCGCGTCCAAGGTCAGCATCGACTCGCGCGCCGGGCCCAGGGCAAAACGCGCCGTGGTCTGCGCGCGCGATAGCGGCGAGGCAATGGCGCGGTCGATGGGGACCTCGCGCAAGCGTTCGCCGAGCGCGCGCGCTTGCGTTTCGCCCACTGGCGAAAGGGGAATATCGATCTGGCCCTGGTAGCGGCCTTCGGCGTTCCACGGCGTTTCGCCGTGGCGGGCAAGCAAGATGCGCATGGGGGAGCGGTTCCTGGCGGGCGCGACGGCCGACGGCCGACGTGGGAGCGGGATCATAACCCGCAGCCGCCAGGGGAGCGTCGGTCCCTGGCGGCCCACAGCCGCGTCAGCGTTGCAGGTTCAACTCCTTCAGCAGCTGCGGCGCCGGCGCTACCTCGCGCATGAACCATTCGAGGTAGCGACGATCGACCGAGATCGTCCGGCTCATCGCCGGGTCGAATACCCAGTCGCTGCTCACCGACTCCCAGTTGCTGTCGAAAAACAGGCCGACCAGCTTGCCGTGAGCGTCCAGTACCGGCGAGCCGGAGCTGCCGCCAGCGATGTCCAGGTCGGAGAGGAAATTGACCGGCAGCGAACCCAGGCGCGGGTCTTCGAGACCGGCATAGCGCTTGGCGCGCGCGGCATCGAGCAGCGCCTTCGGCGAGTCGAACGGATGGGCGCCGGTTTCCTTGGCGACGACGCCTTCGAGCGTGGTGAACGGCGTATAGGCGACGCCATCCTTCGGCGCGTAACCCTTGACGTTACCGAAGGTGATGCGCAGCGAAGCGTTGGCATCCGGGTAGACGAGCTCGCCCTGCTGTTTTTTGTAGTCGGCTAACGCCTGCAGATATACCGGTCGATACCTGAGGGCTTCGCCCTTCTGCATCTGGGCGTTCCGCTCCATTGCCAACACCGCCGGCATCACCGCCACGGCGTAACGGATGGCTGGATCATCGCTGGCGTGGAAGGTGGCAAGGCCGGCCTTGAACCACTTCAGGCGTTCGTCGCTGTCGCCCAGGCGGGTGCCGGCCAGCCGCGCGACGACAGCCTCCACTGCCACGGCGCCGGCACTACCCAACCATTGGTCGACCGCAGCCAAGCGCTGTTGCGCCGGCAGCCGGATGTATTGGCCAAGCCAATAGGCCTGCAACCGCCGGTCCATGGCGGCGACGTAGCGATGCTCCATCTGCTTCAGTGCACCTTCCAGCCCCGGGAGGTCGCGTTCCTGGTAGCCGCGCTCGCGTTCGGCATCCGGCTTGGCGCGCTCCAGGGCGAGCCGATACAGCACGACCGCCACGCCGAGTACGCCGGTGTAGTTGAGCTGGCTCACCACCAGGTCACGCGCTTGGGTGCTGCGCTCCTGCTCATTAAGCGCCACGAGCCGCTGGTGCGCTTGCAGCCCGGCCTTGCCCGGGGCCCCCTGCCGCTTGAGCCAGGCCAGCACCGCGGCCTCTTCAGCCCGCTTCCGGCCGACGGCATCAGTGCGGGCAAAACCTTCCAGCTGGCCTTCGTAGTTCTTGCGCGCGTTCTTCCAGTCCTCCAGCTCACTGGCGTACTTCAGTGCGATGTCCGGATCTTGGTTTCCGGCGGCTTCGACCAGCGCAATCAGGTGCTGGTAATGCGCGAGCCCCACCGGATAGGTCCAGTGCGCGTGGTTCTCGAATTCGGACGCCAGGGCGTAGCGGTCGGTTCCACCCGGATAGCCGGCCACCATGACGAAGTCCCCGGCGCCGAGCGGCTGGTCGGCAAACTTCAGCCAGTGCTTGGGCTGGTAGGGGACGTTGTCGGGCGAATAGGCAGCCGGCTTGCCGTCCTTGCCGACGTAGGCCCGATAGAAGGAGAAATCACCGTTATGGCGCGGCCACGTGAAGTTGTCGATGTCGCCACCGAAGTTGCCGACGCTGGCCGGCGGGGCATAGGCCAGGCGTACGTCCTTGATCTCCAGGTTCTTGAACAGCTGGTAGCGGTTGCCGCCAGCAAAACTGAACAAGTGGCAGCGGTACCCCGGCTCGGCTTCGCAAGCGGCCACTTGTGCCTTCTCGAAGGCTTCCAGGGCCTGGGCACGCTTGAGCGCGTCGTTGCCGGCGGCAGCGATGGCGGCCTTGGCCGGGGCGGTAACGTCAGTGATGCCGTCGAGGACGTAGATGCGCTCATTCGGGCCCGCGCTCAGCTCGGCGGCTGGCGTAGGCGCGTTGAAGCCGTCCTTGATCAGGTTCTTTTGCGGGGTCGAGTTCAGCTGAATGGCGCCGTAGGCACAATGGTGGTTGGTCAACACCAAGCCCTGCGGCGAGACAAAGCTGCCGGTGCAGCCACCGAGCGCAACCACGGCGCCCATGGGCTCGCCGTTGAGCTCGGCCAGTTGTTCAGGCGCCAGCTTGAGTCCGGCCTGGCGCAGCGGGGCGGCAATCTGCGGCAGCTGCTGTGGAAGCCACATGCCCTCGCCCGCCTGGGCGTGCAAGGCGACAAACAGGGTGGCTAGCGGGAAAGCGATCGGGATGGGACGCATAAAGGCTCTCCATGGACGACGCAGGGAGTGTAGTGACGCCTTCGAGTCCAACCCTCCGCAAAACGGCATCAGATTTCTGGCGGTGCAGCATTCCTGACTGACCCCCGCCCTTATAATTTGCGCCCTCACTTCCCCACGGGTTCCGGCTCCAATGACGCAAACGATGAAGGCGCTGGTCAAGCGCGAAGCAGCCAAGGGCATCTGGCTCGAAGACGTCCCGGTGCCCGTGCCCGGCCCCAACGAGGTGCTGATCAAGCTGGAGAAGACCGCCATCTGCGGCACCGACCTGCATATCTATCTGTGGGACGACTGGAGCCAGCGCACGATCAAGCCGGGCCTGACCATCGGCCATGAGTTCGTCGGCCGCATCGCCGCGCTCGGCTCGGCGGTCACCGGCTACCAGGTCGGCCAGCGCGTGTCGGCCGAAGGCCATATCGTCTGCGGCCATTGCCGCAACTGCCGCGGCGGCCGCCCGCATCTGTGCCCGAACACGGTGGGCATCGGCGTCAACGTCAACGGTGCCTTCGCCGAGTACATGGTGATGCCGGCCTCCAACCTGTGGCCGATTCCCGACCAGATCCCTTCCGAGCTGGCAGCCTTCTTCGATCCCTACGGCAACGCCGCGCACTGCGCGCTGGAATTCGACGTGGTAGGCGAGGACGTGCTGATCACCGGCGCCGGTCCGATCGGCATCATTGCCGCCGGCATCTGCAAGCACATCGGCGCGCGCAACGTGGTGGTAACCGACGTCAACGACTTCCGCCTGAAGCTGGCCGCCGACATGGGCGCCACCCGCGTGGTCAACGTCGCCAACACCTCGCTCAAGGACGTGATGAAGGACCTGCACATGGAAGGCTTCGACGTCGGCCTGGAAATGAGTGGCAATCCGCGTGCGTTCAACGACATGCTCGATTGCATGTACCACGGCGGCAAGATCGCGATGCTAGGCATCATGCCGCGCGGCGCCGGCTGCGATTGGGACAAGATCATTTTCAAGGGTCTCACCGTGCAAGGCATCTACGGCCGCAAGATGTACGAGACCTGGTACAAGATGACGCAGCTGGTGCTGTCCGGCTTCCCGCTGGGCAAGGTATTGACCCACCAGTTGCCGATCGACGAATTCCAGAAGGGGTTCGACCTGATGGAACAAGGCAAGGCCGGCAAGGTGGTTCTGAGCTGGAATTGAAAGGACCGGGAATGAAAAGAAAGGCGCCGCAAGGCGCCTTTCTTTTTCCCTCACGCGGCGTCTGGCCGCTGGCTCAGGGCCAGCTGACGGTGGCGACGACGGCGACGCGGCTGTCGGAGTTCTGCTTGCCGAAGTCGTATTCGCCGCTGCTGTCGGTGTCGTAGTAGCCCACCGTCACGCCCAGTGGGCCCCAGGCCTTGCCCAGGGTGACGCTGTAGTCGGTGTAGTCCTTGTAGTCGATGCCCGAACCATAGGTCGTGCGGCCCACATGCACGCCCACGCTGAAGTCCGACGGCAGCGCCCAGTCCGCGCCCAGCGCGTAGTAGAAGCTGTTTTCATCCAGCCCATAGACGTCGTCGGTGTAGGCGACGGTGAGGCTGTAGGTGTCCAGGAAAGTGGTCTTGGTGATCAACTCGTTGTAGTTGGACGCGCCGGCACCGGGATAGTTGTAGCGGTTGACCATCACGTCGAAGTTCCAGTTCTCGGCGAAACCGATGTTGTAGCCGACGAAGCCGTCGACTTCCCAATCCGGATCGCCGGCGCCGAAATCAACGTTGGAGGCCCAGCCGCCGACATACAGGCCGAACGAAGTGGTGTAGGTCAGGCCGGCCTGGAACGCCGGGTCCTCGTTGGTCTGCGAAATACCACGGAAGACGTAGTCGTTGGTCACCGCGAAGGTGCCGCTCAGGCCGGAGGAATCTTCTTCCTCGGCTTCCTGGGCGAAGGCGGTGGCGGACAGCGACGAGAGGGCGAGCACGGCAGCGCACGCGAACGGCAGCGACTTCTTCATACGACACATCTCCTGTGGCGGGGTGGGCGAGAACACTGCGGAGCGAAACGTCTTTTACGGATTCTTAACCGAGCTTACGCTGCAGTGCAACACTGCCGTCACTTTCGTGTCTGTTACATCCGCAACTGTGTCGCTGCGCTGTCCCGCCGTTGTCCGCTCGCCACTGCGCCGCGGTCATCCTCCCGCGGCAAAAACCCCATACCGGCGCGCGGCCACCTGCAGCGGCTGGCCCGCAGCGAACGCCGCACCGGCTGCCGGCAGATCCACCTCCACTTCCTCGGCCGCGCCATCCAGGCGTGCCCGCAAGCGCAAGCGCGCGCCGCTGCGCTGGGTCGACACGACCGTCGCCGGCCAGCCCCCCTCCTCCAGCACCAGATCCTCGGGCCGCACGAACAGGGCGAGCTCGCCCTCCCCGGGGGCTGCGGGCGGCAACGGCAGCGAGCGCCCGGCCACTTCGATGTGCCCCGCCCGCGCCTGCCCGGGCAGGCGGTTCACTTCGCCGACAAAGCCATACACAAACGGCGAGGCCGGTTGGTCGTAGACCACCGCCGGGCTGTCGAGCTGTTCGATGCGCCCACGGTTGAGGATGGCGACGCGATCGGCCAGCTCCAGCGCTTCTTCCTGGTCGTGGGTGACAAACACCGTGGTCAGGCCGGTGCGCTCGTGCAGTTCGCGCAACCAGCGCCGCAGGTCGCGGCGGACCTGCGCGTCGAGCGCGCCGAACGGCTCATCCAGCAACAGCACGCGCGGCTCGATCGCCAGTGCGCGCGCCAGCGCCACGCGCTGGCGCTGGCCGCCGGAAAGCTGGGTGGGATAGCGCTGCTCCAACCCCTGCAGCTGCACCAGCGACAACAGTTCATGTACCCGCTCGGCAATGCGCTGCTTGGGCCAGCGCGCCTGGCCGCGCCGCACGCGCAGGCCGAAGGCGATGTTCTCGAACACACTCATGTGCTTGAACAGCGCGTAGTGCTGGAACACGAAACCGACCCGGCGCGACTGCACGCTCATGTGAGTGGTGTCCTCGTTGCCGAAGAACACCTGGCCGCGGTCGGCCGCTTCGAGCCCGGCGATGATCCGCAGCAACGTAGTCTTGCCCGAACCCGACGGCCCCAGCAGCGCCAGCAGCTCGCCCTTGCGGATATCCAGGTCGATCCCGTCGAGGGCGGCGAACTGGTCGAAACGCTTGTGCAGGTTGTGGATGCGGATACCCATGGACGCCTCAGTGACGGTGGTTGGACGCCAGCGATTCGCCATGGCGCCATTCCAGATAGGACTTCAGCGCCAGGGTGACCAGCGCACTCAATGCCAGCAGCGCGGCGCAGGCAAAGGCGGCGCTGTAGGCGTATTCGTTGTAGAGAATTTCCACATGCAACGGCAGCGTGTTGGTACGCCCGCGGATATGCCCGGAGACGACCGACACCGCGCCGAACTCGCCCATCGCCCGCGCCCCGCACAACAACACGCCATAGAGCAGGCCCCAGCGAATGTTGGGCAGGGTGACGCGCCAGAACATCTGCCAGCCACCGGCGCCCAGGCTCAGTGCGGCCAGTTCCTCGTCGCTGCCCTGCTGCTCCATCAACGGCATCAATTCGCGCGCGATGAACGGGAAGGTGACAAAGGTGGTCGCAAGCACGATGCCGGGTACGGCGAAGATGATCCTCGGCAGCTGCACCAGGGTCTCGCCCAGGATCGGCAACTGCAGGTGCCAGCCTTCGTCGATCAGTGGCCAGGCCCAGCCGTTGCGGCCGAAGATCAGCACGAAGATCAGGCCGGCGACCACTGGCGACACCGAGAACGGCAAGTCTATGAGACTGATCAGCACGCGCTTGCCACGGAACTGGTGCTTGCTGATCAGCCAGGCCGCCGCCACGCCGAACACCAGGTTCAGCGGCAGCACAATGGCGGTGACCCACAAGGTCAGGCGGATGGCGGCCAGGGCGTCGGGATCGCTGATCGCGCGCCAGAACACCCCAAGCCCGCCGCGCAGCGCCTCGGCAAATACCAGCACCAGCGGCAGCAACAGGAAGAACAGCAGGAACGCCAGCGCGCCCAGTACCAATAGCACCCGCACCCAGCGGGGCTCGGTGGTCGGGCTGGCGGTGGCATGGCGGGCCCGGCCGGCCGGCATGGCGGACTCCTGCAGGGGAACGGGAAGACGGGTCGCGATCTGGTTCATCGTGCCCTACTCCCGGCCCTTGCGCTGCATCCAGCCCTGCAACCCATTCACCAGCACCAGCACGCCGAAGGACAGCAGCAGCATGGCCGCGGCGATGGCGGTGGCGCCGGCATAGTCGAACTCCTCCAGGCGGATGGTGATCAACAGCGGTGCGATCTCGGTCGCATTGGGCAGGTTGCCGGCGATGAAGATCACCGAGCCGTATTCGCCGACACCGCGCGCAAAGGCTAGCGCGAAGCCGGTCAGCACCGCCGGCCACAGCGTCGGCAGCACCACCTTCAGCACGGTCTGGAAGCGGCCCGCACCGAGCGTGGCGGCGGCCTCTTCGAACTCTTTTTCCGATTCGATCAAGACCGGTTGCACGACCCGCACCACGAACGGCAAACCAACGAACACCAGCGCCACGATGATGCCGAGCTGGGTGTAGGCCACCTTGATGCCGAGCGGTTCCAGCCACTGCCCGACCCAGCCATTGCCGCCATACAGCGCGGTCAAGGCGATGCCGGCGACCGCGGTGGGCAGCGCGAACGGCAGGTCGATCATCGCATCGAACAGGCGCTTGCCCGGGAAGCGGTAGCGCACCAGCACCCAGGCCACCCAGGTTCCCATCACCGCATTGAACGCCGAGGCGGCCAACGCGGTGCCGAAGCTCACCCGCAGTGCCGACAGCGTGCGCGGCTCGCTCCATACATGCCAGACGCCGGACCAACCCAGGCCGCTGGTCTTGATGAAGACACCCAGCAACGGAATCAGCACGATCAACCCGAGCCAGACAAAGGTAATCCCCAGGCTCAAGCCGAACCCGGGGATCACGTTACGCCGCCGCTTGCGCTGCGGCGTGGAGAGTACGTCTACCGCCATTGGCTACTTGCTCGCCTGGATCTGGTCGAAGATGCCGCCATCGGCGAAGTGTTCGGCCTGTGCCTTGTCCCACGAGCCGAAAGCGGACTGGATGGTCACCAGTTCGAGCTTCGGGAAGCGGGCGATATCGGCCGGGTCGGCGAACTCGGGATGGCGCGGCCGGTAATAGTGCTTGGCCGCGATCTTCTGCCCTTCCGGCGCGTACAGGTACTTCAGATAGGCTTCGGCCACTTCGCGGGTGCCATGCTTGTCGACATTCTTGTCCACCACCGCAACTGACGGCTCGGCCAGGATCGACAGCTTCGGCACCACGATCTCGAACTTGTCCGGACCTAGTTCCTCCTGCGCCAGGAAGGCTTCGTTTTCCCAGGCCAGCAGCACGTCGCCGATACCGCGCTGGACGAAGGTGGTGGTGGCGCCGCGCGCACCGGTATCGAGCACCGGCACGTTGCGGAACAGCGCGCGCATGTAGTTCAGCGTGCGCTCGCGGTCGCCCTTGAAGATGCGGTCGGCGTAGGCCCACGCGGCCAGGTAGTTCCAGCGCGCGCCACCGGAAGTCTTCGGGTTTGGCGTGATCACCGACACGCCCGAGCGCAACAGGTCCGGCCAGTCCTTGATGTTCTTGGGGTTGCCCTTGCGCACCAGGAACACGATCGTCGAGGTGTACGGCGCGCTGTTGTCGGGCAGGCGCTTGTCCCAGCCGGGTTGGATCAGCTTGGCCTTCTGCGCGATCGCATCGACGTCGTAGGCCAGCGCCAGGGTGACTACGTCGGCTTCGATGCCGTCGATGACCGCACGCGCCTGCTTGCCGGAGCCCCCATGCGAGGTCTCGATGGCCACCGTGTCGCCCTTGGTCTCTTTCCAGTGTTTGGCGAAGGCGTTGTTGTAGTCCTTGTACAGCTCACGCGTCGGGTCATAGGACACGTTGAGCAGTTGCACGTCGCGCGCGCTCGCCGGCACTGCCAGCGCAGCGGCGATCAATAGCGCTGCAAACGGCCTGGCCCAGCGTAATTCGTGCTTCTTCATCGACCAGTTCTCCATGATCAGAATGCCACCTGGAGGCGGGAAAACACCGCCTTCTCGTCTTCGCGGTCGGCGCCGGCAACAGCACCGCCGTCGAACCGCGTCTGCGAATAATTGAATACCAGCTTGAGGTTGCTGGTGAGGTACCAGTTCACACCGAATGTCCACGCCTCGGCCTTTCGGGCCGCCACGTCGGCGCTGGCGAACAGCGGGAAAGCGGCGTCGTCTACCTCAAGTACACCATACCGGCCCACCAGCTCCCATGCACCCCAACCATTGTCTTTACCGACCGGACGTGAGGGACGCGTGACGCCGCGATAACCGGCGTCTTCGCCGGTCAACACATAGCTCGCCGTAGCTTGCCATGCCGTGTTCTCCAGGTCTGCGCGTTGTGCACCCAGTGCGACTTCCTGTCGCGACACGATGTATTCGCCTAGGAAACCGAAGCCATTGCGGTAGTAATAGCCCTGCGGCGACCAGCGCAAATTCTGCCCATCGGCCGCCACGGTGCCGCGATAGTTGAAGAACTGCACCTGCCCCGGCGTGCGGTAGCGCGGCAGGAAGTTGTTGCCCACGCCGTGCTTGTCGCCGACGCTGGCGCCGAGCCCGAAGCCGAGGCCGGACCAGGCACTGGCGTCGTTCTTGAACGGTTCGAAAAACACCCTGCCGGCATACTCGAACTCGTTGTCGGGGTTGCTGGTGACCGCGTCGCGGCCGTCGACGGTGCCGTTGAACACACCGAGCGCGTAGGTGAAGGTGCCGGCGGCAACTTCGCCCTGCAGCTGTACGCCGATATCGCGATTGGGCGCCAGCTCGCTGGGCAGCGCACGCTCGGTGTCGGCCAGGGCCGAGGAGGACTGCAGGCGCTCCAGGCCCACCGGCGAGGTGAACTTGCCGGCGCGCAACGTGTAGGCCGGATCGAAGCGCAAGTCGAGATACGCATCGACGATGCTGGCGCTGTCGCCGGCAAATTCCGGGGTCAGGCGGAACGCGACCAGCTTGCCCAGCGAACCTTCGATGATCGGCCGCGCGGTGCGGATGAGGAAGGTGTCGTTCTGCGGCACCGCGTTGTCGTCGATATAGAAGCGGGCGTCGCCCTGGAGCAGGCCGCGCAGGCGGATTTCATAAGCGCCATCGGCAGACTTGAACGAGGCGCCCTTGTCATTGACCGCCACCACCGGGGTTTCCTTGGCCTTGGCCACGCGCTCCTCGTCCTGGATCTCGAGCTTGCGCTCGATCACCCGCAGGCGCTGGTCCAGGTCGGCCAGGCCTTCGCCGGCCGCCGGCTCGCCCTGCGGCGTGGCGCCGAGGCGACGCTCCAGCGCCTCCAGGCGCTGCTGCAGTTCCTGCACGGTGGGCGGCGCCGCTTGCGCCCAGGCCGGCAGCCCTGCCAGGGCACAGGCCAGCGCCAGGCCGGTTCGGCGCCAGTGTCGTGCGTTGCTGCTGCCTGCCTGTAATCCTTGCATTCCCCGCTCTCCGTTGACTGGGCAAGCCCCCTTGCCCCTGGACGGACGATGCTGCGACCGCACATGGCGACGGGGAAATGACCAAAGGGGCAGCGCTTATAGCCATTGCGAATGAGCGCGCGAGGCCGCGCCAGCCGGCGCGGTAAAATCGGGTTTTCCCGACTTGCCGACCCCCGCCATGACCGACGCCAGCCTGACCCGCCACTACGCCGAGGAACTCGACGCCATTCGCGAACAGGGGCTGTTCAAGTCCGAACGCATCATCACCAGCCCGCAGTCGGCCGAGATCACCCTGGCCGACGGCCGCACAGTGCTGAACTTCTGCGCCAACAACTACCTGGGCCTGGCCGATCACCCCGACGTGATCCAGGCGGCCAAGGACGCCCTGGACACGCACGGCTTCGGCATGGCGTCGGTGCGCTTCATCTGCGGCACCCAGGACCTGCACAAGCAGCTGGAAAGGACCATCGCCGACTTCTTCGGCACCGAGGACACGATCCTCTACGCCGCCTGCTTCGATGCCAACGGTGGCCTGTTCGAACCGTTGCTCGGCGAGAACGACGCGATCATCTCCGATGCGCTCAACCATGCCTCGATCATCGATGGCGTGCGCCTGTGCAAGGCCAAGCGCTTCCGCTACGCCAACTGCGACATGGCCGACCTGGAGGCGCAACTGCAGGCGGCCGATGCCGCCGGTTGCAAGACCAAGCTGATCACCAGCGACGGCGTGTTCTCGATGGACGGCTTCATCGCCCCGCTGGATGAAATCACCGCGCTGGCCCGCAAATACAACGCCCTGGTGCATATCGACGAATGCCACGCCACTGGCTTCCTTGGCGCAACCGGTCGCGGCTCGGCTGAGGTCAAGGGCGTGCTCGACCGCATCGACATCTTCACCGGCACCCTGGGCAAGGCCATGGGTGGCGCGCTGGGCGGCTTCACCACTGCGAAGAAGGAAGTGATCGAACTGCTGCGCCAGCGCTCGCGCCCGTACCTGTTTTCCAATTCGCTGCCGCCGCATGTGGTGGCGGCGGGCATCAAGGCGTTCGAGATGCTCGAATCAGCCGGTGATCTGCGCGAGCGCCTGGTCGAGAACACCGCCTACTTCCGCCAGGAGATGGTCGCGGCCGGTTTCGACATCAAGCCGGGCGTGCACCCGATCAGCCCGGTGATGCTGTACGACGCGCCGCTGGCGCAGCGCTTTGCCCAGCGCCTGCTGGAGGAAGGGATCTATGCGATCGGCTTCTTCTTCCCGGTGGTGCCCAAGGGCCAGGCGCGGATTCGCACGCAGATCAGCGCGGCGCACACGCGTGAGCACCTGGACCGGGCGATCGATGCGTTTACCCGCATCGGCCGCGAACTGGGCGTGTTGAAGGGCTGAAGCCCTCAGCCCTCGCTGGTGGCCTGTTTGCTCGCTGCCTTGCCCGGCTGCACGGACACTTCCTGGGCGGCAGGCTTGGGCTTGGGCTTTGCCTTCGGCACAGCCTGGGCAACCGTGTTCGGCTTCGGCTTGGCCGCTGCTGGTTTGACCGCTGCTGTCTTGGCCACGACAGCCTTCGCGCCGGCCTTTGCGGTGGTGGTCTTTGCGGTGATGGCCTTGGCAGTGCGGGTGGGCGGCTTGGCGGTGGCCGGTGCGCCCTTGGCCACGCGGATGCCGCGCGCCTTCATCCAGGCATCGAACTCGTCGGCGCTCATGCGCCGGCCGTTCTGGGTCATGTTGAAGCGGTAGGCGCCGGTGGCATCGCGCTCGCCGCGAGGCGCTACGCTGGTGGCAGTCGGCGCGGGCGGACGGGTGTCGTGAGAGTGCGTGGCGCAGGCCGCCAGCGTCAGCAGCACGCTGGTACCCACCAGCAGGCGAGCGGCACGGGGCCGCAGTTCAAAGATTCCCCACATTTGGCGTCTCTCCCCAGAGATGGCCTGAGTGTAGGGGCGCGCCGAGCGCCGTGGCGGCGAACTTGCCGATCTGCCGGCGGCCCGCACGCTGGGAACGTGATGGCCGGCGCACTCGGCCTGTGTGCCGCTCGCGTCGGCTCAGCTGCCGGCGTCGCCCGGGGCCAGCGCCCTGCGCTCGTCCTCGCTGAGCGGGCGCCAGGCGCCCTTGGCCAGCTCGCCCAGCGCCAAACTGCCGATCGCCACGCGCACCAGCCGCAGCACGGCGATGTCCTGGGTCGCGAGCAGGCGCCGGATCTGGCGGTTGCGCCCTTCTTCCAGCACCACTTCCAGCCAGGCGTGGCGTTCGCCTTCGCGCAGCACCGCAATGCGCTGGGCGGTGAGCAGCTCGCCCTCATCGCGTACACCGTCGAGCATTGCCTGCAATTGGGCCGCGTCCGGAAGGCGATCGACCTGCACGTGGTAGGTCTTGTCCGGGCCGCGCTCGGGGTCGGTAACGGCAGCCGCCCATTGCGGATCGTTGCTGAAGAGCAGCAAGCCTTCGCTGGCCTTGTCCAGGCGACCGACCGGCGCCAGCCAGGGCAGCGCGGCGCCATCGAAACAGCGGTAGACAGTGTCGCGGCCGCGCTCGTCGTGGACAGTGGTGACCAGCCCGCGCGGCTTGTTGAGCATCAGGTAATGCCGCGGCGGTTCCTGCAAGGGCAGCCCGTCCACGCGCAGGCGCTGTGCGAGTGTCGGTGATTGCGCCAGCGGGAATTCCGGATCGCGAACGATGCGGCCATCGACCTGCACCTTGCCCTCGGCGATCCAGCGCGCGGCTTGCGTGCGCGAGCACACGCCGAGCTTGGACAGCACCCGCGCCAGGCCATGGCGCGGCCCGGCGCCGCTGCTTGCGGTACCGGTCCCTGCGCGGCGGGGCCGGGAGGAAGCCGGCGGCGGACGCCGGTTCACTGCCAGCCCCGACGGCTTACTTCGACTCGCCCGGCTTGGCTTCCGGGACGGGTGCCGCGGCAGCGGGCGCGGCGGCCGGACGTGCCTTGATCACGCGCACGCCGCGCGCCTTCATCCAGGCATCGAACTCGTCGGCGGTCATGCGCTTGCCGTCCTGGCTCATGTTGAAGCGCCACGGCGTGTTGTCGAATGCGGTCTGCGGCTTGTAGGCGGCCGGGTCGTTGGGGTTGGCGGTACCGCCAGCCGGCAACGCCTTGCTGATGTCCTGGCAGCCTTCCACGCGCAGCCGTAGCAGGACGCGGTCGACCGACTGGTCGGGGCTGAAGGGCTGTGCCAGCACGCCGGAGGGCATGCCGAGCTGGCCGTTGCGGGTAAAGAACTCGGATGCGGCCGGGGCGATCACCGTGGCGGGCAGCGGCAGCGGGGCCGAAGCAGGCGTGGCGGCGCAGTTGGTCGCGGCATGGGCAGCGGGAACGAGGGCGAGACCGATGAGTCCGGCCAGTGCGATACGCAGCATCGGAATTCCGTGGGTGGGGACGCAGAGAGTGTAGGCAGCGCTGCGGGGGCTTTCAACGACCACGAACGTGAGGGCCGGCGAGAAACCGGATTTCACCCGCTGGCGGACGCGGCCTTGCGGGCGCGCAAAAAACAAAGCCCGGCTTGCGCCGGGCTTTGCCTGAAGCTTTCGCGTCCGATTAGTTCTGGACGTTCAGCTCGGTACGACGGTTCTTCTCAGACTTACAGGCCGGCATGGTCTGCGGGGTCTGCTCCAGCGGACGGCTCTCACCGTAGCCGATCGGGCCCTGCAGGCGGCCAGCATCGACGCCGTTCTGGGTCAGATAGTTGTACACGGCGGTCGCACGACGCTCGGACAGCTTCTGGTTGTAGTCGTCCTTACCGCACAGGTCGGTATGGCCGGCCACTTCGACGCGCAGATCCGGGTAACGCTTCAGGATCTCGGTGGCTTCGCTCAGGATCGCCACGGCGTCCGGACGCAGGTTCGACTTGTCGAAGTCGAAGTTCACGCCCTTCAGGTCGATCGACACCGGCACCGGGCAACCATCCGGACCGATGGTCTGGCCAGGCTGCGAGTTCGGGCACTTGTCGTCGCAGTTGTTGACGCCGTCACCGTCGTCGTCCAGGTCGGCGCAGCTCGGCGCGACCGGGGCGGCAGCCACCGGGGCAGCCGGCGGCGGGCCGAGCGGGATCACGACACCGACCGAAGCCAGGATGTCGCCGAACCAGCTTTCGTCCGGAGCGGCAATGCTCTGGTCGTCGAAGTCACCACGGTAGGCCACTTCGGCGCGCACGGCGACGCGCTTGTCGAAGGTGGTCTGCAGGCCGACACCGACCTTGGCGGCGAACTCACCGTCCTTGCGCTCGCCCGGGGAGTTCGGGTTCGGGAAGGCGTCGAATTCTTCTTCAGTCTTCTGGTAGCCCACACCGAACAGCAGGTACGGGTTCCAGCCGCGGCCTTCCTGGATGAAGTGGCGACGCAGGTCGAACGAGATGCCGTACTGGCTCCAGTTCAAGTCCTGGTTGTTGTCGAAGTTCGGGTTCTGATAGTTCAGTTCACCGTCGATCGACCAATTCGGGCTGACGAACTTGCCAAGGCCCAGCGTGACGAACGGAGCATCGTTGGTGGTGCGGTCGCCGTCCTGGAAGTTGAAACCAGCCGAACCGGTCAGGTACCAGCGATCATCGAACTCCTGCGCGGAGGCTGCCTGGGCAACGGCCAGACCACCCAGCAACGCGGCAGTGAGGATTTTCTTGTTCATGAATACAGCTCCTTGTTTCGGGGGTATAAAGCCGATAGAGGCATGGTTCAGTTCAGATGTCTCGTCACATCCAGACGGCCGTTCCGCACGCCATCGCGGCGCAGATTAAGCTCGCTTAAGTGAAGACCGCGTTAACGGTGACATAACAAGTCCAAGCCTGCATACCGGCGGGAAAGCCCGTCGATTCTACGTATACAGGTTCATGAAATCCATAACACAAAAACCGGTGCATGGGGAGTGAAAGCGGTGAAGAACTGTTTTCCGATAATTGACGGAGTGCGACCCCGGGTCGCGGCGGACAATTACTAGTGGATTTGCAGCCAAGGTTTTCGCCCGTGTTTTCCCAAGGCCTGGAGGTGCCATGAAAGCCGTTGCCCTGACCCGTTATTTGCCCATCGACGATCCGCATTCGCTAGAAGATGTCAGCCTGCCCGCACCGCACGCGCCACTGGGCCGCGACCTGTTGGTGCGCGTGCTCGCGGTGTCGGTCAATCCGGTCGACACCAAGGTCCGCGCGCCCAAGCCGCAAGTGGAAACACAGCCGAAAATCCTCGGTTTCGATGCCGCCGGCGTGATCGAAGCGGTTGGCCCCGAAGTCACCGCATTCGCCCCGGGCGATGAGGTTTACTACGCCGGTGACATCACCCGCAGTGGTGCCAATGCACAGTTCCAGCTTGTTGATGAACGCATCGTCGGGCGCAAACCGGACACGCTGGACTTCGCCCAGGCCGCGGCACTGCCGTTGACCACGTTGACCGCGTGGGAACTGCTGTTCGAGCGCATGCCCTACCGTTTCGACGATGAGGCCAACCGCGGCCGGCGCCTGCTGGTGATCGGTGGCGCTGGCGGGGTCGGCTCGATCGCGATCCAGCTCGCCCGCCACGCCGGCTTCGAGGTCATTGCCACCGCCTCGCGCGAGGAGACCGTGGCGTGGTGCCGGCAGATGGGTGCCCACCACGTCATCGACCACCGCAAGCCGCTGGCCGAGCAGTTGCACAGCCTGGACATCGCCGACGTGGACGCGGCCATCAACCTGGCCGACACCGACCGCTACTGGGAGGCGCTAGGTGAGCTGGTGGCGCCGCAGGGCCATGTCGGCTTGATCGTGGAGCCGGCCGGAGCCTTGCGCATCGGCGATCCGTACAAGGCCAAATGTATTGGCATCCATTGGGAAATGATGTTCGCGCGGGCGCGCTTCCGCACCGCCGACATGGGTGAGCAGCACCGCATCCTGGGCCGCGCCGGCAGCCTGGTCGATGCGGGAGAGCTGCGCACGACCCTGACCGAGGTCCTGGGGCCGATCAACGCGGCCAACCTGCGCGACGCCCATCGCCGACTGGAATCGGGGCGCACCATCGGCAAGCTCGCCCTGGCGGGCTGGTAGCGGACCACGGGCCCGGCGCACCCGCACCGGGCCCCGCGACCAAGACTGGTCCGGAGGCCGCACATGGCTGACAATGGGCCATCCGTACGCCAGCGTATCCATATGCCCGCCGACCGCTCTGCTTCCGCCTTCCCGCACCTGTTTGCTCCGCTGGACCTGGGCTTCACCCGCCTGCGCAACCGGGTATTGATGGGTTCGATGCACACCGGGCTGGAAGACCGCGCAGGCGATTTCCCGCGCCTGGCCGCGTATTTCGCCGAGCGCGCCGCTGGCGGCGTCGGACTGATCGTCACCGGCGGCTTCGCCCCCAACGTCACCGGCTGGCTCAAGCCGTTCGGCGGCAAACTGTCCTGGCCCTGGGAAGGAAGGCCGCACCGCCAGCTCACCGCCGCGGTGCATGCGCATGAGGCCAAGATCTGCCTGCAGCTGCTGCATGCCGGTCGCTACGCCTACCACCCGCTCTCGGTGGCACCCTCCAGGCTCAAGGCACCGATCAACCCGTTCACCCCGCGCGCCTTGTCCGCGCGCGGCGTGGAACGGCAGATCAATGCCTACGCCCATGCCGCACGGATGGCGCGCGACGCCGGCTACGACGGCGTCGAGGTGATGGGCTCGGAGGGCTACCTGATCAACGAGTTCGTCGCCCCGCGCACCAACCAGCGCCAGGATGCATGGGGCGGCGATGCCGCCAAACGCATGCGCTTTGCGGTGGAGATCGTGCGTCGCATCCGCGAGGCCTGCGGGCCGGACTTCATCATCATCTACCGGCTTTCATTGGTGGACCTGGTCGACGAAGGCAGCCAGTGGCAGGAAATCGTGGCCCAGGCCCAGGCGATCGAAGCAGCCGGCGCGACCCTCATCAATTCCGGCATCGGCTGGCACGAGGCGCGGGTGCCGACGATCGCCACCTCGGTCCCACGGGGCGCCTTTGCCGGAGTCACGGCCAAGCTCAAGCCGCACCTGCGGGTGCCGGTGGTGGCGACCAACCGCATCAACATGCCGGAAGTCGCCGAGAAGATCCTCGCCGGCGGCGGTGCCGACATGGTGTCGCTGGCGCGCCCGTTGCTGGCCGATCCGCAATGGGCGAACAAGGCTCGCGGCGGCCGCGTCCAGGCGATCAATACCTGCATCGCCTGCAACCAGGCGTGCCTGGACCACGTCTTCGAGAACAAGGTGGCCAGTTGCCTGGTCAACCCGCGCGCCGCGCACGAGACCGAACTCAACTACTTGCCGGTGGCGCAGCCGCGGCGCATCGCGGTGGTCGGCGCCGGCCCTGCCGGCCTGGCCTGTGCCACGGTGGCAGCGCAGCGCGGCCACGCGGTGACGTTGTTTGATGCGGCCACCGAAGTCGGTGGCCAGTTCAACCTCGCCAAACGCATCCCCGGCAAGGAAGAATTCCACGAGACCCTGCGCTACTTCCGCCACCTGCTGCAGGAGACCGGGGTCGAGCAGCGCCTGGGCCGGCAGGTCGACGCCGCTGAACTGGCCGGTTTCGACGACATCGTGCTGGCGACCGGCATTACCCCGCGCCAGGTCGACTTCCCCGGCGCCGACCACCCCCACGTGGTGAGCTACCTGGACGTCCTGACGGGCAAGGTGGCGGTGGCCGACAAGGTCGCGATCATCGGCGCCGGCGGGATCGGCTTCGATGTCGGCGAGTTCCTCGTCCATCACGGCCCGTCGCCGGCGCTGGACCCGGGCCGCTGGATGGCCGAATGGGGCGTGGACCCGACCTTCGAGGCCCGTGGCGCGCTACTGCGGCCGCAGCCCGAACCGCCCGCACGCGAAGTCTGGTTGCTGCAGCGCAGCCCCGGGCGACCAGGCGCGCGCCTGGGCAAGACCACCGGCTGGATCCACCGGGCCACGCTCAAGGCCAAGGGCGTGCACATGCTGGGCGGGGTCGAGTACCTGGGCATGGACGATGCGGGCCTGCGCATCCGTGTCGAGGGCCAGGAGCAGACCCTGCCGGTCGGCCACGTGGTGGTGTGCGCAGGCCAGGAACCCCGCCGCGAGCTTCTCGCCGCGCTGCAGGCTACGGGCCGGTCGGTGCACGTGATCGGCGGTGCCGACGTTGCCGCCGAACTGGACGCAAAGCGTGCGATTGACCAGGGCAGCCGGCTCGCCGCACGCCTTTGAACACAGGCCTTCACGGTTCCGGCGGGCTTGCCGAGGCGGCCCGCCGCGCCCGGCCCTCCCCATTCAGGCACCCCGAGCAGGCGCCGCTGTCAAGCCTTCACATTCACGCGGCGTTGCGTGACCGCCGTCTACCTTGCGCCCACTTTCGGGCCCGCCACCCAGTTCGGCGAGCCCTCCGGCCTCTTACATTTCGAGCCGGACCCTGGGCGGCCCGTATGGCCGCCTCCCCATGACGCCAAGTCGTGACCCGCTTTGCTCCGACCCCACGTTGGAGGAAGGCGGAGTGCGACCCACACGGAGCAAGGAGTCCCATGAAACTGGCCTGGATTCTCTGGCTGTCGCAGTTATTGCCGCAGCCGGCCGCCGATTCGCTTTGCCTGAGCACCACTGTCTATCTGGAAGCGCGTGACCAGACCCTGCGCGGCCAGCAAGCCGTCGCCGAAGTCGCCCTGCGCCGCCTCGACAGCGGCCTGTGGGGGGATTCGATGTGCGAGGTGGTCACCGCGCGCAAGCAGTTCGCCCCGACCCTGGTCGCCCCGGGTACCGAATTGAAGAACAACGACGCCTGGAACAAGGCCGTCGATGTCGCCTTCGCCGCCGAACAGAACTGGGCCCTGCCCAGCGGCCAGCGCAAGGAGATCGTGCCCGGCGCCAGCCATTTCGCCGCCAGCGCGATCGCCAGCCCGAGCTGGCGCAATGCCTACCAGGTGGCGACCATCGGCGACCACACGTTCTATCGCGTGCAGAAGCTGCGCCCGCGCGCCTCTTGAACCGCGCGCAAGGCGCACTTCGGGACACGCTGCGTTGCCGCTGATGCACTGCCATCACGGCGCGCCATGGCGATAATGCGCGGTCTATCTATCGCGGAGTTGCCATGAAGCTCTACACCAAGCCGGGCGCCTGTTCGCTCGCCGACCACATCCTGTTGCGCTGGTCGGGCCTGCCGTTTGAACTCGAAGTGGTCGATGCCGAGCGCATGAAGTCGCCGGCCTTCCTCGAGCTCAATCCTGCTGGCGCGGTACCGGTGCTTACCGTCGACGACTGGGTGCTGACCCAGAACGCGGCGATCCTCGGCTACATCGCCGACACCGCGCCGCTTTCCGGCCTGGGTGGCGATGGCAGCGCGCGCGGACGCGCCGAAATCGCCCGCTGGATCGCCTTCGTCAACGCCGACCTGCATCCGGCGTTCAAGCCGATCTTCGGTGCCACGGCCTACCTGGGCGATGAGAAGTTCATTGCCCTGAGCAAGCAGGACGCGCTGAGCAAATTGCGCGGACTCTACGAGCGCGTCGATACCCATCTGCGCGAACGCCATTGGCTGGCCGGCGAACGCTCCGGCGCCGACGCCTACCTGTTCATCACCCTACGCTGGGCGCGCAAGGTCGGCGTCGACCTTTCCGGTCTCGACGCACTGGATGCCTTCTTCACACGCATGAGCGCAGACGCCGACGTGCAGGCTGCACTGCGGGCCGAAGGTCTCTCCTGAGCTTGTTGCCCCGTGCCGTCCTCAGGACGGCACGGGTTGCCGGGTCTGCTCGGACCACTGCGTCGTGAACGCCGCGCCGCGCGCCTTGCGCAACGCCGCTTCCAGCTCGGGCAGCACTGCCTGCAGCGATTGCACATCGGTGCAACGCTCGATCTTCAGCTGCAGGAAATACCCCTTCAACCCGAGGTAGCGTCCCACCGCGCCACTCATGCGGTCGTACAGCCAACGGTATTCCTGCGCAGCGTCGTGCCCCGGCGCCTCACCGGCCTGTGCGCTGGCCGCCGCCACTGGCCGCGCGGTACCGGTGGCTGGCACGCCAGCGGCCACGCTCCAGCCATCGGCGATCAAGCCCAGCTCGGCCAGTTGTTCGAGCGCGTCGGGCGGCGCCTTCAAGCCTTCGATCAGGCTGCGCAGTTCGGCATCAGTGCGCTGGCCATCGACCATCAGCAGGATCGACCGCAACGCGGTCGGCAAACGACGGGTACGCGCCTCTATCTCCTGGCGGCCCGCCTCGGTCTTTGCAAAGCCCATGTTTTCCCCTCCCCCTGTAGGCGCGCCCTTCCCGCGCGCCGGGGCCAAGCGTAGCAGCATCGGCCGCCGCTGCAATGGCGGCCGTCCCGGCACCGGTCCCGGCCACCCCGGGCGTGTTTAGCGCCCCAGTGCGCGCCGGATCTCCTCCAGCGCACCGGGGTCGTCCAGGGTCGACAGATCGCCCGGGTCGCGGTCTTCGGCCAGCGCCTGCAGCGAGCGCCGCAGCAACTTGCCCGAGCGCGTCTTCGGCAGGCCATTGACGATGTATACGTGCGCCGGCCGCGCCACCGCGCCAAGTTGCCGGGTCACGCATTGCTGCAGTTCCAGTGCGATCGCGGCCGGATCCTGCGGCGCCACTCTCATCGTGGCGAACACCACGGGCACCTGGCCCTTGAGCTCGTCGTGCATGCCGATCACCGCCACTTCGGCCACGCCGGGGTGGCCCGCGATGGCCTCTTCGATCTCCCGCGTACCAAGGCGATGGCCGGCGACATTGATGACGTCGTCGGTGCGGCCCAGGATGAAGGTATAGCCCTCTTCATCGCGGATCGCCCAGTCCAGCGAGCTGTAGAGCAACTCCTTGAAGTGGCTGAAGTAGCTTTGCAAGAAGCGCGCGTCGTCGTTCCAGATGGTGCTCATGCAGCCTGGCGGCAATGGTGGCTGGATCACCAGCACGCCCTTCTGCCCCGGTGCCACTTCGGCCCCGCTCTGTTCGTCGATCACCTTCATGCGGTAGCCGAGATTCGGGAATCCCGGCGAGCCGAACTTCACCGGCTTCATCTCCACGCCGGGCAACAGGGTCAGCGCCGGCCAGCCGGTTTCGGTCTGCCAATAGTTGTCGATGACCGGTTTGCCGAGTGCACCGTTGATCCATGTGGCGGTCGGCTCATCCAAAGGCTCGCCGGCCAGGAACAGGTACTTCAGCGCAGCGAGATCGTGGCGCCGAATGAAATCGACATCGTGCTTCTTGAGCACGCGAATCGCGGTAGGCGAAGAGAACATCGTCCGCACGCCGTACTGTTCGCACAGCGCCCACCAGATGCCCGCGTCCGGGTGCGTCGGCAGGCCTTCGTAGAGCAGCGATGTGCAGCCACCGATCAGCGGGCCGTAGACGTTGTAGGAATGGCCCACGGCCCAGCCGACGTCGGAGGTGGAGAACATGACCTGGCCCGGCGCGCAGTCGAAGACCGTGCGCATCGACTGCGCCATCGCCACGGCGTAGCCGCCGACATCGCGTTGCACGCCCTTGGGTTTGCCGGTGGTGCCGGAGGTGTACAGCAGGTAGCTGGGCGCGTTGGATTCGAGCCATTCCACCGGCACCTCGGTGCCGAGGAACTTTTCGCGCAGCGGCGCGTATTCGACATCACGCCCTTCGATGCGCGGCATCGCCTCATCCAGTCCACGCGAGACGATCAGCACTTTCGGCGGTGGGTGGCTGGATTCGGCGCAAGCGGCATCGATCAGCGGTTTGTACGCGATGACCTTGCCACCGCGGCTGCCGGCATCGGCGGCGATCAGCAACTTCGGCTTTGCATCGTCGATGCGCAGTGCCAGGTTGTGTGCGGCAAAGCCGCCGAACACGACCGAATGGATCGCGCCAATGCGCGCGCAGGCCAGCATCGCGAATACCGCCTCGGCCATGTTCGGCATGTAGATGACCACGCGATCGCCACGCCCGACACCGAGCGATTTCAGCACCGCGGCGAATGCACTGACCTCTTCATGCAACTGCGCGTAGGTGATCTCGCGGGTGACCCCGGTCTCGGTGGAGATGGCCACCAGCGCGAGTTGGTCGGCACGCTCGGGCAGGTGGCGGTCGACCGCGTTGTAGCAGAGGTTGGTCTGCCCGCCGACGAACCAGCGCCGGAAGGGCGGATTGGAATAATCGAGGATCTGCTGTGGCGCCTTGTGCCAGTAAATGGCCTGCGCAGCTTCAGCCCAGAATTCCTCGGGATGCTCGATCGAGCGTTGGTACTCGGTGGCGTAGCCCATCGTGGTCCCTCCCAGAACCGTTGCTGCCATGCCCAGCATAGGCCCGGGAGACTGCGGCGTTCCCTGCGACCTTGGTCGCATGGCAGCGGTCGCCACACAGCAGAACGCCGGCGCAAGGCCGGCGTTCTGTGGTGTTACGCAGACGCGTTTGCTCAGCCGAGCAGATGCGCCACGCCGCTACGCTCTTCTTCCAGTTCGGCCAGGGTCTTGTCGATGTACTTCTGGCTGAAGTCGTCCACCGGCAGATCCTTGACCAGGGTGTACTCACCGTTCTGGGTGGTCACCGCGAAACCAAAGATCACGCCTTCCGGAATGCCGTAGCTACCATCGGACGGCACGCCCATGGTCACCCACTTGCCGTTGCTGCCCAGGATCCAGTCGCGCACGTGGTCGATGGCAGCGTTGGCGGCCGAAGCCGCCGAAGACAGGCCGCGCGCTTCGATGATCGCCGCGCCGCGCTTGCCCACGGTCGGGATGAAGGTGCCGGCGTTCCATTCCTGGTCGTTGATGGCCTCGGCCACCGAAGCGCCCTCGGCAGTGGCGAAACGGTAGTCCGGGTACATGGTCGGGCTGTGGTTGCCCCACACCACCAGCTTCTCGATGCTGCCCACCGGCTTGCCGAGCTTGCTGGACAGCTGGCTCAGTGCGCGGTTGTGGTCCAGGCGCAGCATGGCGGTGAAGTTCTTCGGGTTGAGGTCCGGGGCCGACTTCATCGCGATGTAGGCGTTGGTATTGGCCGGGTTGCCGACCACCAGCACCTTGACGTCGCGCTTGGCCACCTTGTTCAGCGCCGCGCCCTGGGCGGTGAAGATCTTGGCGTTTTCCAGCAGCAGGTCCTTGCGCTCCATGCCCGGGCCGCGCGGACGCGCGCCGACCAGCAGGGCGATGTCGGCGTCCTTGAAGGCCACCTCGGCGTCGTCGGTGCCAACCATGCCGGCCAGCAGCGGGAAGGCGCAGTCTTCCAGCTCCATCATCACGCCCTTCAGCGCGGCCTGGGCCTTGTCGACCGGCAACTCGAGCAGCTGCAGGATGACCGGCTGGTCCTTGCCCAGCATTTCACCGGAAGCGATGCGGAACAGCAGGGCGTAGCCGATCTGGCCGGCGGCACCGGTCACGGCAACACGTACGGGGGTCTTCATGGGTGTTTCCTCTGCTTGTAAAGCGAATCAGTGGGGTAAGAAACGACCCGGCCCGGTTTCACCGGGCCGGAAATAGTGCATGCGCTGGGGTCAGGCGGCGAGGATCTTGTTCCACTCGGCCACGCGGTCGGCCTTGGCGGCCAGCACGGCATCGGCATCACCTTCGATGGTGACCTTGTTGATCACATCGCCCTGGGCGACGCTGTCGACCGTCTCCAGGCCCGAGAGCACCTTGCCGAACACGGTGTGCTTGCCGTCCAGCCACGGGGTGGCGACGTGGGTGATGAAGAACTGGCTGCCATTGGTGTTCGGGCCGGCATTGGCCATCGACAGCACGCCGCGGTCATGGCTGACGCCGTTGTTGGCCTCGTCTTCGAAACGATAGCCCGGGCCACCGCGGCCGGAGCCTTCCGGGCAGCCGCCCTGGATCATGAAATCGGCAATGACGCGGTGGAAGCTCAGGCCGTCGTAGAAGCCGCGCTTGGCCAGGTTGACGAAATTGGCGACGGTCAGCGGCGCCTTGTCGGCGAACAGCTCGACCTTGATCGGGCCGCGGGTGGTGTCGAAATTGGCGATGACGGACATGGAAATCCTTGGGTTTTTGGGGCGATGGCGTCAGCCCCATAGGATACACCCGAGCCCTGCGGGAGCACCCCTCCCCCTGGCCGGCGGGCGCCTGGCGGCGGATCCGGGTGCCCGTGGAACCTGAACAGGCATTCCGACCCGCGGTCACCGCGGCGACCGCCTTGACAGGTATAATGCGCGGCTACCTCCTACGTCTTGGCGCCACCCGGGCCCTCTTCCGCATGTCCATCGAAAACCTCCGCAATATCGCCATCGTCGCCCACGTCGACCATGGCAAGACCACGCTGGTCGACCAGCTCCTGAAGCAGTCCGGCACGCTGTCCGAACGCACGGTGCTGGCCGAGCGCGTGATGGACAGCAATGACCAGGAAAAGGAGCGCGGCATCACCATCCTGGCCAAGAACACCGCCATCACCTGGCAGGGCAACCGCATCAACATCGTCGACACCCCTGGACACGCCGACTTCGGTGGCGAGGTCGAACGCGTGCTGTCGATGGTGGACACGGTGCTGATCCTGGTCGATGCGATGGACGGCCCGATGCCGCAGACCCGCTTCGTGACCCAGAAGGCCTTCGCGATGGGCTTCAAGCCGATCGTGGTCATCAACAAGGTCGACCGCCCCGGCTCGCGTCCGGAGTGGGTGGTGGAGCAGGTGTGGGATCTGTTCGACCGCCTCGGCGCCACGCCCGAGCAGATGGATTTCCCGATCGTCTACGCCTCGGCCCTGAATGGCTATGCCGGTCTGGAAGACAGCGTGCGCGACGGCGACATGACCCCGCTCTATGAAGCGATCATGCAGCACGCGCCGAAGCCGGAAGTCGACCCGGACGGCCCGTTCCAGATGCGCATCAGCCAGCTGGACTACAACAACTTCGTCGGCGTGATCGGCATCGGCCGCATTCAGCGCGGCACCTTGAAGAAGAACATGCCGGTGGCGGTCATCGACCGTGAAGGCAAGAAGCGCCAGGGCAAGGTATTGCAGGTGCTGGGCTTCCTCGGCCTGGAGCGGATCGAGCAGGACTCGGCCGAGGCCGGCGACATCGTCGCCATCTCCGGCATCCAGGAGCTGACCATTTCCGACACCGTGTGCGCGCTCGACACCCCCGAGGCGCTGCCGGCGCTGACCGTGGACGAGCCCACCATCTCGATGACCTTCCAGGTCAACAATTCGCCGTTCGCCGGCAACAAGGACCTGTCGGGCGGCAAGTTCCTGACCAGCCGCCAGCTCAAGGACCGCCTCGAGCGCGAGACCGTGCACAACGTCGCGCTGAAGGTGGAACAGCTGGAAGACGCCGACAAGTTCCTGGTCTCCGGCCGTGGCGAGCTGCACCTGTCGGTGCTGATCGAGAACATGCGCCGCGAAGGCTACGAACTGGCCGTCTCGCGCCCGGAAGTCATCATCAAGGAGATCGACGGCCAGTTGATGGAGCCGATCGAGCAGCTGGTGGTGGACGTGGAAGAGATCCACCAGGGCGGCGTGATGGAGAAGCTGGGCGTGCGCAAGGGCCAGCTCAAGAACATGGAACCCGACGGCAAGGGCCGCGTGCGCCTGGACTATGAAATCCCGGCGCGTGGCCTGATCGGCTTCCAGAATGAATTCAAGACCCTGACCCAGGGTGGCGGCCTGCTGTTCCACGTGTTCGACCATTACGGCCCGAAGGAACAGGGCGCGATCGCCAAGCGCCTCAATGGCGTGATGATCGCCAATGCGCCGGGCGCCACGCCGGCCTACTCGTTGGGGCCGCTGCAGGAACGCGGCAAGCTCTTCGCCGCCGAAGGCGACAACGTGTACGAAGGCCAGCTGGTGGGTATCCACTCCAAGGACAATGACCTCACCGTCAACGCGATCAAGACCAAGCCGCTGACCAACATGCGCGCTTCGGGCAAGGACGACGCGATCCAGCTGACCCCGGCCATCAAGTTCTCGCTGGAACAGGCGCTGGACTTCATCGATGACGATGAACTGGTGGAGATCACCCCGAAGGAGATCCGCCTGCGCAAGAAGCACCTGACCGAGAACGAGCGCAAGCGCGCCAGCCGGGCCGCGTAAGGCTGCTCAGACGGCTCCGTGACCGCCAAGCCCTACAACCCGGATCCGCACGCGCATCCGGGACTGCACCTGATTGCGCTGTTCGAGGCATGCAAGGGGCTGCTGGCGATCCTGGCCGCCACCGGGCTGGAAATCCTCGGCCCCCTGCCGCTGCAGGGGGCCGTCAGCCACCTGATCCGTCGCTTCAACCTCGACCCGGATCACGGCGCCCTGCCCTCGCTGTTGAAGATGATCAGCCCGGACGCGGTGCACATGGCCGCGGCGGGCATCTTTGCCTACGGCCTGCTGCACGTGGTCGAAGCCTGGGGCCTGTGGCGGGCCAAGGCCTGGGCCTCGTGGTTGGGCTGCCTGACCGCGGCGCTGTACCTGCCGTTCGACATTTTCGCGATCATGCGCCATCCGGGCTGGGCTTCGTGGAGCGTGCTGGTGATCAACCTGCTGGTGATCGCGGTACTGGCGCGGGACTTGCGGCGGCGCAAGCTGCGCGGTTGAAATCCGCCGGTGGCCGGTGCGCGTTGCCAACCCCGCGGCGCATGGTTAGCCTGCTCAGCGTGACCTGGACACCTTCTTATTTGCGCCCGTCCTTCCTGCGATCGCGGGCCCTGCTTGTGCTCGGCATCTGCCTGTTCGCAAGCGGCTGCCAGCCGCCGCCGGCGCCCCCCGCCGCGGTCGCCGACACCACCGCAGCGCAAGCTCCCGCTGACGACTTCCCCTACGCCGAACTCGACATCGTCGACCTGCAGGCGAGCATGGCCCGTGGCGAGCTCGACAGCACCACCCTTACCCGCGCCTACCTGCAACGGATTGCCGCCATAGATCGCAACGGGCCGCGCCTCAACGCGGTCATCGCGCTCAACCCGGATGCACCGAAGGAAGCGGCTGCGCGCGATGCCGAACGCCGTGCCGGCAAGGTGCGCGGGCCCCTGCACGGCATTCCCGTGCTGCTGAAGGACAATATCGACGCCACCCCCATGGCGACGACCGCCGGCTCGCTGGCCCTGGCGGGCCTGCACCCGCAGAAGGACGCGTTCCTGGTGCAACGCCTGCGCCAGGCCGGCGCGGTGATTCTGGGCAAGACCAACCTCAGCGAATGGGCGAACTTCCGCTCCTCCCACTCCACTTCAGGCTGGAGCGCCCAGGGCGGGCAGACCCGCAATCCCTATGCGCTGGACCGCAACCCCTGTGGGTCCAGCGCCGGCACCGGGGTGGCGATCTCGGCCAACCTGGCCTCGGCCGGCATCGGCACCGAGACCGATGGCAGCATCGTCTGCCCGGCGGCAGTGAGTGGGCTGGTGGGCCTGAAGCCAACGGTAGGTCTGGTGAGCCGCGACGGCATCGTGCCCATCTCCTTCAGCCAGGACACGGCCGGACCGATGACGCGCAGCGTGGCCGATGCCGCGGTCCTGCTCGACGCCATCGCCGGGCGTGACCCCGCTGACCCGGCCACCGCCGCGCGCCCCGGTCTGGCGGTGTACGACTATGCCGCGCGCCTCGACCCGAACGCGTTGCGCGGCGCCCGCCTCGGCGTGCTGCGCAACCGGCTGTCCGAAACCCCCTCGATCGCGGCGGCCCTCAACGCGGCGGTCGAGGCGATGCGCCAGGCCGGCGCCACCGTGGTCGAGGCGCAGATTCCCACGGACGGCCAGTGGGATGCCGACGAGCAAACCGTGCTGCTGTACGAATTCAAGGCTGGCATCGCCCGCTACCTGGCCGCGCACGACGCGCCCTTGCGCGACCTGGACGCGTTGATCGCCTTCAACCGTGAGCATGCCGAGCGCGAAATGCCGCACTTCGGCCAGGATCTGTTCGAACAGGCAGCTGCCAAGGGCGGCCTCAGCGACCCCGAGTACATCGGGGCGCGCACACGTGCGCGGCGTCTGGCCGGTCCGCTGGGGATCGACGCCGCGCTGAAGGCGCAGCAGTTGGACGCGTTGATCGCCCCTACTACTGGCGTTGCCTGGCCTACCGACCCAATCAACGGCGACGACTTCCCCGGCGGCAGCTACGGCGCCGCCGCCGTGGCTGGCTATCCCAGCCTCAGCGTGCCGATGGGCGCCATCAATGGCTTGCCGGTCGGCCTGCTGTTCATGGGAACGGCCTGGAGCGAGCCGCGCCTGATCGAACTCGGCTATGCCTACGAGCAGCTCACCGGCGCCCGCGAGCCGCCACGTTTCCTGCCTGTCGCCCAGCCCGACCCGCGCCCCGCGGCCCGCGCTGCGGCCCGCTGACCCTGCTCACGCCTGTGCCGCTGGCGGTGCAGGCGCGGCAGCGGCCAACGCCGGCTCGCCGTCTTCGGCGCCGGGTGAGCGGACGTCTTCAGACTGCACCTTCGGTTGCCTCGCTGGCATTGGCTCGCCATCGGTGATCTCGGCGCGCAGGCGTGGCAACGCGTAGGGATGCTGCCGGGTAAGGAATTCGATCATGCGCTCGCGCACCAGGCAGCGCAGGTCGAATGCATCGCCGGAATTGCGCGCGCTGACCAACAGGCGCACCTGGATCGTCTGCTCGCTCGCATCGGTGACCTGGGTGACGCACACGCGCCCGTCCCATAGCGGTGCGTCCTTGCAGATGCGCTCCAGCTCGGCGCGGACCTCGGCGATCGGGGTGCGGTAGTCCAGCCACAGGAAGGCGGTGCCGAGCAGGTCGGCACTGCGCCGGGTCCAGTTCTGGAACGGGTTCTCGATGAACCAGGACAGTGGCACCACCATCCGCCGCTCGTCCCAGATCCGCACCACGACATAGGAGCTGCCGATCTCCTCGATGCGCCCCCACTCGCCTTCGACGATGACCACGTCGTCCAGGCGGATCGGCTGGGTCAGGGCAATCTGCAGTCCAGCGATCAGGTTGCCAAACACCGGCTTGGCCGCGATGCCAGCGACCAGGCCGACGATGCCGGCCGAGGCCAGCAGGGTCTTGCCGATCTGCCGCACTTGCGGAAAGGTCAACAGCACCAGCGCCAGGCCGAGCAGGATCACCGCGCCCATCAGCACCCGGCTGAGCACCCGCGTCTGCGTCTGCACGCGGCGCGCGGCCAGGTTGTCGGCGACATCAATCGGGTGGTTGCGCAGGATCGCCTTCTCGGCCGCCGCGATGCCGCGCACCAGCAGCCAGGTGAAGCACGCGCCGATGCCTACATGCAGCAGCTGCTGCACCGCCTCGAGTGGCCGCCCGGTCAGCGGCGTGGCCTCGCAGGCGATGCGCAGGAACAGCAGCGGCAGCAGGAATGCCAGCGGCAAGGACACCACGCGGGCGATGCGCGCGCGGCGGTAATCGCGGCCGCGGCTGCGCCGGAACAGCCAGGTCATCAGCGACCAGGCCACCAGGCCGGCCAGCAGGCCGATGCCCAGTGGTACACCATAGTCGCGCAACAGGTCTCCGTTGATGGACAAGTGGCCTCCCGTAGGTACCGGTGGATCGGTACGCAGGATGCCGTCCTGGCCATGAGCGCGGCGTCATCGCCGCGCTGGGCTCACGGCCGCAGCGGCGCTGCGCTCTGTTGCTGCTTGCGCACGATGGCCATCGCGATCTCCAGCGACTGCTCGTAGTTCAGGCGGGGATCGACAGTGGAGCGGTACGCGCGCTCGAGGTCGCGCTCGGTCAGCTCGCGCGCGCCACCCGTACATTCGGTGACGTCTTCGCCGGTCAGTTCCAGATGCACGCCGCCCAGGCGGGTGCCGGCGGCCGCGTGCAGGTCGAAGGACAGCTCGACCTCGCTACGGATGTTGTCGAAACGACGAGTCTTGTAGCCGTTGCCCGTACTTTCGGTATTGCCATGCATCGCATCACAGACCCACAGCACGCGGCGACCATCGCGTTTGATCGCATCCAGCAACGGCGGCAGTTTGTCGCTGATCTGCGTCGCACCCATGCGGTGGATGAAGGTCAGGCGGCCGGGCTCGTCTTCGGGATTTAGGGCGTCGATCAAGCGCAGCAGCTGGTCTGGCTGTACCGAGGGACCGACCTTGATCGCGATCGGGTTGCGCACGCCGCGCAAATATTCGACGTGCGCGCCGTCCAACGCGGCGGTACGCATGCCAATCCACGGATAGTGCGTGCTCAGGTTGAACCAGCCCCATTGCCGCGGCACCTGGCGCGTGAGCGCCTCTTCGTAGGGCAGCAGCAAGGCTTCATGCGAGGTGTAGAAGTCGATCCGGTTGAGGTTGTGGACCTCCGAGCCGGACAGCGTCTCCATGAAGCGCACCGCATCGCCGATCGAGGCCACCATCTTCTGGTAGTCCTCGGCCAGCGGCGAATAGCCCACCCACTGCAGGTTCCAGTACTCCGGATGGTGCAGGTCGGCGAAGCCGCCATCGATCAACGCGCGAACGAAGTTCATCGTCAGCGCCGAGCGCGAATGCGCGGTGATCATGCGCTGCGGATCCGGTACGCGCGCGCGTTCGGTAAAGGCCGGGCCATTGACCACGTCACCGCGATAACTCGGCAGGGTGACGCCGTCGCGGGTCTCGGTATCGGTCGAGCGCGGCTTGGCGTATTGCCCGGCGAAACGTCCCACGCGGATCACCGGCAGGCGCAGGCCGTGTACCAGCACCAGGCTCATCTGCAACAGCACCTTGAGCCTGTTGGAAATGGTGTTGGAGTCGCACTCGGCGAAGTTCTCCGCGCAATCACCGCCCTGCAGCAGGAAGCGTTTGCCCTCCTGCGCCTCGGCCAGTTGCCGCTTCAGCGCGAAGATCTCCCACGAGGTCACCAGCGGCGGCAGCTGCCGCAGTTCGTCCAACGCCGTTTCCAGCGCGGTGGCGTCGGGATAGGTCGGCATCTGCAGCGCCGGGCGCTCGCGCCAGCTGCGCGGCGACCACTCGGCGGGCAGGTTCACTGGCTGCGGGATCAAGGGCTGTTGCATGTCTGGACTCCGGGGGGCGATAGCGGCGGTAGCCGCTCAGAAGAGCTTACGGTGTCCGCGCGCGCGAAAACCGGCATAGGCCGCCCATAGCGCCAGCAGCACGAACCACACCAGGCTCCACATCGGCATGCTCAGGCCAAGGAAGCGCCAATCAATGTTGCCGCAATCGCCGGTGCCGGTGAGCACCGTGCGGAACACTTCGAATGGCCCCATGGTTTCACTGAGGAAGCTCAGTGGCGGGCCACACGAGGACATCGCGTCGCGTGGCATCACCTGCACCCAGACATGGCGGCCGGCGATGCCGATGCCAACCAGTGCGCCCACCAATGCCAACAGGCCATAAGCCTTGCGGCCCGTCTTGCCGCGCGGATTGTGCAAGGCGCCCAGCAGGAACATCACACCCAGGGCGGCGAAGGCGATGCGCTGGAAGATGCACAGCGGGCAAGGCTCCAGGCCCATGTGCAGCTGCAGATAGATGGCGTAAGCCAACAAGGCCACGCAGATCAGGAACCCCAGCAGAAACTGGGTGCGGAAGCTCCAACGCAATGGGTTCATTTATGCAGCTCTCTGAACGATCCGGCCGATTATCGACCATCATCGGCCGCCCGGCCACGCCTGCGCGGCCCGCCCCAACGAAAAAGCCCGGCACAAGGCCGGGCTTTCCATTCGCTGGGTGGCGAAGCGGTCGATTACTCGGCCACTTCCTCCGCCACCGCGGTCGCACGGTCCACCAGCTCCACATACGCCATCGGCGCATTGTCGCCAGCGCGGAAGCCGCACTTCAGCAGGCGCAGGTAGCCGCCCGGACGAGCCGCGTAACGCGGGCCCAGCGTGGTGAACAAGGTGCCGACGGCTTCCTTGTCACGCAGGCGGGCGAACGCCAGACGGCGGTTGGCCACCGAGTCGACCTTGGCCAGGGTGATCAGCGGCTCGGCAACGCGGCGCAGTTCCTTGGCTTTCGGCAGGGTGGTCTTGATCAATTCGTGCTTGAACAGCGAGGCGGCCATGTTCTTGAACATCGCTTCGCGGTGGGCGCTGGTGCGGTTGAACTTGCGGCCCGACTTTTGGTGACGCATGGTCTTGATTCCTTGATTGAATATTGGAACTTGCTGGATATCGCTGTCGCCGTCCTGGCGCTACTACATGGGACTGCGGATGGTCCTCGGCCGGGGGTCCTTGCCCGGTCATTGCCGCGGATCTTTGGATCCGTCGGGTTATTGCAAAAAGCAGATCCCGCGCGGGCCAGGCCCGCGCGGGATCAGGTACATCAGCCCAACATGCCGTGCTGGGCGACACCGGCCGGCGGCCAGTTCTCCAGCTTCATGCCGAGCGACAGGCCACGCTGGGCCAGCACTTCCTTGATCTCGGTGAGCGACTTCTTGCCCAGGTTCGGGGTCTTGAGCAGCTCCACTTCGGTCTTCTGGATCAGATCGCCAATGTAGTAGATGCTCTCGGCCTTCAGGCAGTTGGCCGAACGCACGGTCAGCTCGAGGTCGTCGATCGGGCGCAGCAGCACCGGATCCACGCCACCGGTGGCCGGCTTCGGCGCACCGCGGTCGCGGTGGGTGAAGTCACCAAACACCGACAGCTGGTCGCTGAGGATGTCGGCGGCGGTGCGCACGGCTTCCTCGGCGTCGATCGTGCCGTTGGTCTCGATGTCGATGACCAGCTTGTCCAGGTCGGTACGCTGCTCCACGCGCGCCGCTTCCACGGCGTAGGCGACGCGGCGCACCGGCGAGAACGAAGCGTCCAGCATCAGGCGACCAATGGTGCGGGTCTCCTCGTCCGGACGACGACGGGCGGCAGCCGGCTGGTAGCCGAAGCCGCGCTCGATCTTCAAGCGCATGTTCAGCGCCGTATCCTTGGTCAGATGGCAGATCACGTGATCGCCATTGAGGATCTCGACGTTGTGGTCGGTCTTGATGTCGGCCGCCGTGACGACGCCCGGGCCCTGCTTGGACAGCGACAAGGTCGCGCTATCGCCGCTGTGCATGCGGATAGCCACGTCCTTGAGGTTGAGCAGGACTTCCAGCACGTCTTCCTGCAGGCCCTCGACGGTGGTGTACTCGTGCAGCACGCCGTCAATCTCGACCTCGGTGATCGCGAAGCCGGGGATCGACGACAGCAGCACGCGACGCAGGGCATTGCCCAGCGTATGTCCGTAACCACGCTCCAAGGGCTCGATCACGACCTTGGCGCGGTTATCGGTAAGGCGTTCGATCTGCGGACCACGGGGGCGCAGAACCTGGTTGGCGGTAACCGTCATGTTGCGGGGTCTCCTGCGAACCTCCGGTGCGACCCGGAGGCTCTCCGATGTGAATTACTTCGAATACAACTCGACGATGAGCGCTTCGTTGATGTCCGAAGGCAGGTCGGCGCGATCCGGAACAGCCTTGAACACGCCGCTGAACTTCTTCGAATCGACTTCCACCCAGGACGGGCTCAGGTCGTGCTGTTCGGCGACGGTCAGGGCTTCCTGCACGCGCAGCTGCTTCTGGGCCTTTTCCGACAGGGCGATCGCGTCGCCGGCCTTGACCTGGTAAGAGGCCAGGTTGACCGACTTGCCATTGACCAGCACGCCACGGTGCGAGACCAGCTGGCGAGCGGCCGGACGGGTCACGGCGAAGCCCATGCGGTAGACGACGTTGTCCAGACGGGTTTCCAACAGCTGCAGCAGGTTCTCGCCGGTGTTGCCCTTCTTGGTCGAGGCCTTCTTGTAGTAGTTGCGGAACTGACGCTCCAGCAGGCCGTAGATACGCTTGACCTTCTGCTTTTCACGCAGCTGGGTGGCGTAGTCGGACAGCTTGCCCTTGCGGGCAGTAGCGCCGTGCTGGCCGGGCTTTTGCTCCAGCTTGCACTTGGAATCCAGCGCACGCGCCGGGCTTTTGAGGGAAAGGTCGGCGCCTTCGCGACGCGCGAGCTTACAGGTGGGACCAATATAACGAGCCATTTCTCTTCAGCTCCTCAGACGCGGCGCTTCTTCGGCGGACGGCATCCGTTATGCGGGATGGGCGTCACGTCGATGATGTTGGTGATCTTGTAGCCGACGTTGTTCAACGAACGTACGGCAGACTCGCGACCCGGACCCGGGCCCTTGATACGCACTTCCAACGACTTCACGCCGTAGTCGAGCGCAGCACGGCCGGCCTTTTCGGCGGCGACCTGGGCGGCGAACGGGGTCGACTTGCGCGAACCGCGGAAGCCGGCGCCACCAGAGGTGGCCCAGGACAGTGCATTGCCCTGGCGGTCGGTGATCGTGACGATGGTGTTGTTGAAAGAAGCGTGGACGTGGGCGACGCCGTCGGTGACGACGCGCTTGATCTTCTTCTTGGTCTTGACAGCAGCTGGCTTGGCCATTTTCTATCCCTTACTTCCTGATCGCCTTGCGCGGACCCTTGCGGGTGCGGGCGTTGGTACGGGTGCGCTGGCCACGCAGCGGGAGGCCACGACGGTGACGCAGGCCGCGGTAGCAGCCCAGGTCCATCAGGCGCTTGATCGCGATGCCGATCTCACGGCGCAGATCGCCTTCCACGATGTACTTGCCGACCTCGGCGCGCAGGCGCTCGATTTCCGGCTCCGACAGATCGCGGATCTTGGTGGTCGAAGTCACGCCCGCGGAGTCGCAGACCTTCTTCGAACGGGTACGGCCGATGCCGTAGATGCTTTGCAACCCGACCCAGACGTGCTTCTGGGCTGGCAGGTTGACGCCTGCAATACGCGCCATGACGCGGTTCTCCAACTGAGTGATGGCCCGACGACGCCCCTCGGCGCCATCCGGCAGGATGGATCAAAAATGAACTGGAAATTTTAGCAAGGTCTCGGGTTACTTGGAAGCCCGTGGAACCAGAACCGCGATCCACGAACCCGGCATGGGGAGTGTGCCCATGCTCCGGCGTCGAACGACGTTGACCCAGGTTGTGCATCCACCTGGACCGCCCGTGCTACTCCTGCACGGGACCACCTCGTCACACCCACGCACGAGACGCTGCGCGGGCCGCCCTTCTGATCGGAAGGCCAGGGCCGGGAACCGGCGGGCCTTCACGCAAGGAAGAACAAAGTATATCAGTTAACCGCGAGCGAAACCGCCACGCGAGCCGCCCTTGAGGTTGGCCTTCTTCAGCAGGCTCTCATACTGGTGGGACATCAGGTGCGCCTGGATCTGCGCAATGAAGTCCATCACCACCACCACGGCGATCAGCAGCGAGGTGCCGCCGAAGTGGAACGAGGTGCCGAATTGCGCACGCATCACTTCCGGCAGCAGGCACACGATCACCAGGTAGACAGCGCCGGCGCCGGTCAGGCGGGTCAGCACGCCATCGATGTAGTCGGCGGTGGCCTTGCCGGGACGGATACCCGGGATCAGCGCGCCCGACTTCTTCAGGTTGTCGGCCGTTTCCTGCGAGTTGAACACCAGCGCGGTGTAAAAGAACGCAAAGCCAATGATCAGGCCGGCGAACACGATCAGGTGCACCGGTTCGCCCGGGCCCAGCGCATTGGCGATCTTCTGCAGCCAGGTGGCCGAGGTCGCCTGGCCGGACCACATCGACAGGGTGGCCGGGAAGGCCAGGATCGACGAGGCGAAGATCGGCGGAATCACGCCAGCCATGTTGAGCTTGAGCGGCAGGAACGAAGTCTGGTTCATGTACGCATTGCGGCCACCCTGGCGGCGTGCGTAATTGACCGTGATTCGTCGCTGTCCCCGTTCGACGAACACCACGAACCAGGTGAAGGCCAGGATGGTGATGACGATCAGCAGCAGCGAGATGAAGCTCAGGGTGTCGTTGCGGAAGGCTTCGATGGTCTGCAGCGCAGCCGCCGGGAGCCCGGCGACGATGCCGGCGAAGATGATCAGCGACACGCCGTTGCCGATGCCACGCTCGGTGACCTGCTCGCCGACCCACATCAGGAAGATGGTGCCTGCGGTCAGGGCGATCACCGCGGTGAGCACGAAGCCCATGCCCGGTGCGTAGACCACCGGAGCGCCGCCGGGTGCAGTCTGGTTCTGCAGCGCCAGGGCGATACTGCCGCCCTGCACCACCGCCAGCAGCACCGCGCCGAGACGCGAATACTGGGTGATCTTGCGACGACCGGACTCACCTTCCTTCTGCATCGCCTTGAGCGCGGGGAAGATATGGGTCGCCAGCTGGATCACGATCGATGCCGAGATGTACGGCATCACGTTCAGCGCGAAGATGCTGAAACGGTGCAGGGCGCCGCCCGAGAACATGTTGAACATGTCCACGATGCCGCCGCCCTGCGCCTGCATCAACGAAAGCATGGCTTCGGGATTGACCCCGGGGACCGGCACGTAGCAGCCGATCCGGTACACGATCAAAGCGCCGAGTACGAACAACAAGCGCTGGCGAAGTTCAGTGAACTTGCCCACGCCGCTGCCGAGGTTACCGATGCCAGCCTGCGCCATCTGCGAATTACTCCTGTACGCTGCCGCCGGCAGCTTCGATCGCGGCCTTGGCGCCCGCGGTCGCGGCAACGCCCTTCAGCACGAACTTCTTGGACAGCTCGCCCTTCTTGACGATCTTGGCCTTCTTGGCGGTCGACGGCACCAGCTTGGCAGCGCGCAGCGCGGCAAAGTCGATCTCGCCAGCTTCCAGCTTGTCCAACTGGTAGGACAGCACTTCAGCGGTGTCCTTGGCCATCTTCGAGCGGAAGCCGACCTTCGGCAGACGACGCTGCATCGGGGTCTGGCCGCCTTCGAAGCCGGCCTTGATCTTGCCGCCACCCTTACGGGCGAACGAACCCTTGTGGCCGCGGCCGGCGGTCTTGCCCAGGCCCGAGCCGATGCCGCGACCGACGCGGGTGCGCTCGGTGCGGGCGCCCGGTGCCGGGCTCAGATCATTGAGACGCATAGTCATGGTCGATTACTCCTCAACCTGGACGAGGTAGTGAACCTTGTTGATCAGGCCGCGAACCTGCGGGCTGTCCTTCAGTTCGCGCACATCGTTGAGCTTGTTCAGGCCCAGCGCACGCACCGACAGGCGGTGGATGGACTGGGTACCACGCAGGCCGCGCACCAGGCGCACCTTCACGGTCTTGTTGGTGTCATTAGCCATGGGTCAGCTCCTCCACCTTCTTGCCGCGCTTGGCCGCAATGCGGGTCGGCGACTGCATTTCGGTCAGGCCCTTGACGGTGGCGCGGACCAGGTTGATCGGGTTGCGCGAGCCGGTGGCCTTGGCCAGCACGTTCTTCACGCCCACCGCTTCCAGCACCGCACGCATGGCGCCGCCGGCGATCACGCCGGTACCCTCGGAAGCCGGCTGCATGTACACGCGAGCCGCACCGTGGCCGGACTTCAGCGGGTGCCAAAGGGTGCCATTGTTGAGGTCGATGTTGGCCATGTTCTTGCGGGCGTATTCCATCGACTTCTGGATGGCGACCGGCACTTCGCGCGCCTTGCCATAACCGAAGCCGACCTTGCCGTCGCCATCGCCGACCACGGTCAGCGCGGTGAAGGTGAACTGGCGACCGCCCTTGACGGTCTTGCTGACGCGGTTGACCGCGACCAGCTTCTCGATCATGCCGTCGTCGACTTTCTCTTCGCGGCGATCGCGATCACGACCCCGCGGCGAACGTTCTTCTGCCATTTCTGAATTCCTTGATTGGACGGATATGTACGGCTCAGGGCCGCTTATGGTTGTTGATTACCACCGTGCATCCGTGTCCGCTGCAGAAGAGCGGCACAGCCCGGCGCTTGACCCGCGCCGGCGGGTTGCGGCACGCCCGAAGGCGCGCCGCGTACTACTTAGAACTGCAGGCCGCCTTCGCGAGCTGCGTCGGCCAGCGCCTTGATGCGGCCGTGGTAGCGGTAGCCCGAGCGGTCGAACGCGACCTTCTCGATGCCCGCGGCCTTGGCGCGCTCGGCGATCAGCTTGCCCACCTTGACGGCGGCGTCGCTGTTCTTGCCGTTCTTCAGGCCGTCCTTGACGTCGGCCTGCAGGGTGTTGGCAGCGGCGATGACCGTCGAACCGTCGGCGGTGAAGACCTGTGCGTACAGGTGCTGGCCGGTGCGCAGGACCGACAGGCGCGGCACACCGAGATTACGGATGTGGGCGCGGGTCGACTTGGCGCGGCGCAGGCGAGCGATGTTCTTGTTCATTTTCTGGTTCCTTAAGAAGCGGATCGGCTTGGACGGGGATCAACCCGCATTACGCCTTCTTGGCTTCCTTGCGAATGATGACTTCACCGGCGTACTTCACACCCTTGCCCTTGTAGGGCTCCGGCGGACGGAAACCGCGGATCTTGGCGGCAACTTCGCCAACGCGCTGCTTGTCGACGCCCTGCACCAGGATTTCGGTCTGGGTCGGGGTGGACAGCGTGATGCCTTCCGGCGCCACGAACACGAGCGGGTGCGAGAAACCGAGCGACAGGCTCAGGTCCTTGCCCTGCATGGCGGCACGGTAACCGACGCCGACCAGCTCCAGCTTGCGCTCGAAGCCTTCGGAAACACCCTTGACCATGTTGGCCAGGATGGCGCGGACGGTACCGGTGATGGCCAGCTGCGACGGATCATTGGCCGACAGGTTGGCAACATCGCCATCGATGGCGATCTCGACGCCGACCGGCTTGACCAGGCTCAGGGTGCCCTTCGGGCCCTTGACGCTGACCAGCTCCGGCTGGACGTTCACTTCAACACCCTTCGGCAGGGCGACGGGCTTCTTGGCTACGCGGGACATGTTCTGCTCCTTCCCTTAGGCCACGAAGCACAGGACTTCGCCACCGACGCCGGCCTGACGGGCCTGCGCATCGGTCATGATGCCCTTCGACGTGGAGATGATGGCGATACCGAGACCGCCGAGAACCTTCGGCAGTTCTTCCTTGCCGCGGTACTGACGCAGACCCGAGCGCGAGACACGCTTCAGGGTCTCGATGACCGGACGGCCTTCGAAATACTTCAGGACCACTTCCAGGTCCGACTTGTTGTTCTCGCCCGGGAGGACGCGCAGGTCGGCGATGTAGCCCTCGTCCTTCAGGACCTGGGCGATCGCAACCTTGATCTTGGAAGACGGCAACTTCACCGTCGGCTTGCCCACCGCGGCCGCATTCTTGATGCGGACCAGCAGGTCGGCGATGGGATCAGTCATGCTCATATAAGTACCTTTGAGTGCACCGATATCCGCTTACGCGAAAATCTTGTGTTTTCCTGGAGGGGCCAGGGCCCGTTACCCGCTCTCCAACCAGGAGGCAAGGAGCGGAATTATACGACAAAAGAGCCCGACGGGCGCCGGACTCTTTAAACAGGCAGTCATACCGCCCTGCCCGCTCGGCCGCCGTGGCGGCCGATGGACTTGCAGCTGTTACCAGCTGGCCTTGCGCAGGCCCGGCACATCGCCACGCATGGTGGCTTCGCGCAGCTTGTTACGGCCCAGGCCGAACTTGCGGTACACGCCACGCGGGCGGCCCGACAGTTCGCAGCGGTTGCGCTGGCGGCTCGGCGACGAATCGCGCGGCAGCTTCTGCAGCTTCACGACCGCATCAGCCTTCTCGTCGTACGACGAATCCTGGCTGGCGATGATCTTCTTCAGCGCTTCGCGCTTGTCGGCGAACTTCTTGGCCAGCTTTTCCCGCTTGATGTCGCGGTTGACCATGGAGGTCTTTGCCATTTCGGTTTTCCTCGCGAATCAGTTACGGAACGGGAACTTGAACGCTGCGAGCAGCGCCTTCGCTTCCGCGTCGGACTTGGCGGTGGTGGTGATGGCGATATCCATGCCGCGGATCGCGTCGACGGCGTCGAAGTCGATTTCCGGGAAGATGATCTGCTCCTTCACGCCCATGTTGAAGTTGCCACGGCCGTCGAACGAACGCCCCGAGATGCCGCGGAAGTCACGCACGCGCGGCAGCGAGATGTTGATCAGGCGGTCCAGGAACTCATACATCTTGGCGCGACGCAGGGTCGTCTTGCAGCCGATCGGCCAGCCATCGCGGATCTTGAACGAAGCCACCGAGACGCGCGACTTGGTGACCACCGGCTTCTGGCCGGAGATCTTGCTCATGTCGGCGACGGCATTTTCCAGGATCTTCTTGTTGGTGGCCGCTTCGCCCACGCCCATGTTCAGCGTGACCTTGACCAACCGCGGTACTTCCATCGGATTGGTGTAACCGAACTCCTTCATCAGGGCCGGCACCACTTCTTCCTTGTAGATTTTTTCGAGACGAGAAGTCATGACCTCATTCCTCAGGCGTCGAGCGCCTCACCGCTGGAGCGGAACACACGCAGTTTGCGTCCATCCTCCAGCACCTTGAAGCCAACGCGCTCGCCCTTGCCCGAAGCCGGGTTGACGATAGCCACGTTGGAGATATGGATCGAAGCTTCACGCTCGACCACGCCGCCGGCGACACCCGCCTGCGGGTTCGGCTTGGTGTGGCGCTTGACGACGTTCACGTTGGAGACGACCACGCGGTCACCTTCGACGCGAATCACTTCGCCCTGCTTGCCCTTGTCCTTGCCGGTGTTGATGACGACCTGGTCGCCCTTCTTGATACGGTTAGCCATGTGTATGTCCTCAGCTCACAGCACTTCGGGAGCGAGCGAGACGATCTTCATGAACTTCTCGGAACGCAGCTCGCGAGTGACCGGCCCGAAGATACGGGTACCGATCGGCTCCTGCTTGTTGTTCAGCAGGACGGCGGCGTTGCCATCGAAGCGGATCAGCGAACCGTCCGGACGACGCACGCCCTTGCGGGTACGCACGACGACGGCGTCATAGACTTCGCCCTTCTTGACCTTGCCGCGCGGAATCGCGTCCTTCACGGTCACCTTGATGATGTCGCCAATGTGCGCGTAGCGGCGCTTGGAGCCGCCGAGCACCTTGATGCACATCACTTCCTTGGCACCGGAGTTGTCGGCGACGTCGAGGTAGCTCTGCATCTGGATCATGATTCAGATCTCCCTTATTCGGCCGAGCGGGTGACGATTTCCACCACCCGCCAGTTCTTGGTCTTGGAAAGCGGCGCAATCTCGGTCACGCGCACGACGTCGCCTTCGTTGCAGGCATTGTCGGCGTCATGGGCGTGCAGCTTGGTCGAGCGCTTGATGTACTTGCCGTACAGGGCGTGCTTGACTTGGCGCTCGACCAGGACGGTCACCGTCTTGTCCATCTTGTTGCTGACGACACGGCCTTCGACCGTGCGCAGCGTCTTGTTTTCGTTGTTGTCGCTCATCGCGGCCGTCCTTACTGGGTGCTGCCGAGCAGGTGCTTGACGCGAGCAATCTCGCGGCGCACCCGGCGGGTTTCGTGGGTCTTCGGCAGCTGGCCGGTGACTGCCTGCATGCGGAGCGAGAACTGCTCCTTACGCAGGTCGGTCAGGTGGGCCTTGAGTTCGTCAGCCGACTTTTCGCGGAGTTGTTTGATGTCCATCAGCGCACCGTCCGGGTCACGAAAGTGGTGGTCACCGACAACTTGGCCGCTGCCAGGCGGAACGCCTCGCGAGCCACGTCTTCAGCGACGCCTTCGATTTCATAGATCATGCGGCCGGGCTGGATCTGCGCGACCCAGTACTCCACGTTGCCCTTACCGGAGCCCATTCGGACTTCGATCGGCTTCTTGGTGATCGGCTTGTCCGGGAACACGCGGATCCACATCTTGCCGCCGCGCTTGACGTAGCGGCTGATCGAGCGGCGAGCCGCTTCGATCTGGCGCGCGGTCAGCTGGCCGTGAGCGGTGGCCTTCAGGCCGTACTCGCCGAAGCTGACAGCATTGCCGCTCCATGCCAGGCCGTCGTTACGGCCCTTGTGCATCTTGCGGTATTTGGTTCGCTTGGGTTGCAACATTGCCGTTACCTCGCTTCACGAGCCGGGCGCGAAGGACGGTCACCACGGTCGCCACGATCATTGCGATCGTTGCGCGGGCTGTCGTCCTGCTTCTCCTGGCCAACCTGGGAGAAGTCGAAGACCTCGCCCTTGTAGATCCAAACCTTGATGCCGATGATGCCGTAGGTCGTCTTGGCTTCAGCGAAGCCATAGTCGATGTCGGCACGCAGCGTGTGCAGCGGCACGCGGCCTTCGCGGTACCACTCCGAACGGGCGATTTCCGCACCGTTGAGGCGGCCAGCCACGTTGACCTTGATGCCCAGGGCACCCAGGCGCATCGCGTTGCCGACCGCACGCTTCATCGCGCGGCGGAACATGATGCGGCGCTCGAGCTGCTGCGCGATCGACTCGGCGACCAGCTGCGCATCCAGCTCCGGCTTGCGCACTTCGGTCACGTTGATGTGCGCCGGGACGCCCATCATTTCGCTGACCGACTTGCGCAGCTTCTCGATGTCCTCACCACGCTTGCCGATCACCACGCCCGGACGGGCGGTGTGGATCGTCACGCGCGCGGTCTTTGCCGGACGCTCGATCAGGATCTTGCTGATGCCCGCCTGCGCCAGCTTCTTGCGCAGCATTTCACGGACCTTGAGGTCGGCAGCCAGGTAGCTGGCGAACTCGCCCTTGTTGGCGTACCACTTGGAATTCCAGTCCTTGGCAATGCCCAAGCGGATTCCGATCGGATGAACTTTATGACCCATCGTCTTTTCCTTTCCGCCTTACTTGCCGGCGCCCACAACCACAGTGATGTGGCTGGTGCGCTTGAGGATGCGGGTACCGCGGCCCTTGGCCCGCGCCATGAAACGCTTCAGGGTCGGACCTTCATCAACCATGATGGTCTTGACCTTCAGCTCGTCGACATCGGCGCCCTGATTGTTCTCGGCATTGGCGATTGCCGACTCCACCACCTTCTTGATCAGGTGGGCAGCCTTTTTATCCGAGAACTTCAGCAGGTTGACCGCACGCTCGGCGGACAAGCCGCGCACTTGGTCAGCGACCAGGCGAGCCTTCTGCGGGGAGATGCGCGCGGTGCGCAGGATTGCTTTCGCTTCCATTGTCATCTCTCCTTACTTGCCCGACTTCTTGTCGCCACCGTGACCCTTGAAGGTCCGGGTGACGGCAAATTCGCCGAGCTTGTGGCCCACCATGTTCTCGTTGACCAGCACCGGAACGTGGTTCTTGCCGTTATGCACGGCGATAGTGAAACCCACCATTTCCGGCAGGATCATCGAACGGCGCGACCAGGTCTTGATCGGCTTCTTGCTGCCCGCAGCGGCCTCCACCTTCTTGACGAGGTGGTGATCGACGAACGGGCCCTTCTTGAGTGAACGTGCCATGGTCGATTGCGGACGATGAACTGCTGAGTGCGCTTGTTCTTGCGCGTCTTGTAACCCTTAGTCGGCACACCCCACGGGGTGACCGGATGCGGATTACCCTGGCCAGCCTTGGCCTCACCACCACCGTGCGGGTGATCGACCGGGTTCATGGCCGCACCGCGAACGGTCGGGCGGACACCGCGCCAACGCTTGGCGCCGGCCTTGCCCAGCTTCTCGAGGTTGTGCTCGTCGTTGCCGACTTCGCCGATGGTTGCGCGGCACTCGGCCGACACCTTGCGCATTTCACCCGAGCGCAAGCGCAGGGTGGCGTAGATGCCTTCGCGAGCCACCAGCTGCACGGCGGCGCCGGCGGCACGGGCAATCTGCGCACCCTTGCCCGGCTTCAGTTCGATGCCGTGCACGGTCGTACCGACCGGGATGTTGCGCAGCGGCAGGGTGTTGCCGGTCTTGATCGGCGCGTTGGCGCCGGCGATGACCTGGTCACCCGCCTTCAGGCCCTTCGGGGCGATGATGTAGCGGCGCTCGCCGTCGACGTAGCACAGCAGGGCGATATGGGCGGTGCGGTTCGGATCGTATTCGATCCGCTCCACGCGCGCCGGAATGCCTTCCTTGTTGCGCTTGAAATCGATCAGGCGGTAGTGCTGCTTGTGGCCGCCACCGACGTGACGCACGGTGATGCGGCCGTGGTGGTTACGACCACCGGACTTGCTCTGCGACTCGACCAGGGCCGCGTGCGGCGCACCCTTGTGGAGATCCGGAGTGACCACACGCACGGCGGAACGACGGCCGGCGGAGGTAGGCTTGAACTTCATCAATGGCATGGGATGTTTCCTCAGGCCTTGGCCGTAACGTCGATGGACTGGCCATCGACCAGGCGGACATACGCCTTGCGCCAGCTGCCACGGCTGCCGGTGCGGTTACGGAAGGACTTGGACTTGCCCTTGACGTTGACCACGTTGACGGCCTTGACTTTGACGTCGAACAGCTGCTCGACCGCGGCCTTTACATCGGCCTTGGTGGCTTCGCTCGAAACTTCGAAGACGTACTGGTTGGAGACTTCCTGCAGGCGCGCGGTCTTTTCAGAGACTCGCGGAGCGCGCAGCACGCTGAAGATTTTTTCGTTGCTGCTCATGCCAGCCACTCCTCGATCTTCTTGACCGCGTCGGCGGTGATCACGACCGTATCGGCCCCGACCAACGCGACCGGATCCAGGCCCTGCACATCACGCACTTCGACGTACGGCAGATTGCGGGCGGACAGGTACAGGTGCTCGGAAGCTTCTTCGGTCACGATCAGCGGGCGCTTGCCCACTTCCAGACCCTTCAGCTTTTCGATCAGGCCCTTGGTATTGGACGCTTCGACGTCGAATGCATCGACGATCATCAGGCGACCCTGGCGGTTCAGTTCCGAGAAGATCGCGCTGATGGCAGCGCGGTACATCTTGCGGTTGACCTTCTGGGCGAAGCTGCGCGGCTTGGCCGCGAAGGTGACGCCGCCGCCGACGAAGATCGGAGCCGTCAGCGCGCCATGACGCGCACCGCCGCCCTTCTGCTTCTTCGACTTCTTGGTCGTGCCGTTCACTTCCGAACGGGTCTTCTGAGCCTTGGTGCCAGCGCGCCCGGCGTTGCGATAGGCAACGACGACCTGGTGGACCAGATCCTCGCTGAATTCGCGACCGAAGACGGCGTCGGAGACCGAGACCTTGTTATTGCTGCCGGTGATGGCGAGTTCCATCGTCATCTCTCCCTTATGCCTTGCTCGCCGGGCGGACGATCACATCGCCACCGGCCGCGCCAGGAACGGCGCCACGAACGGCGATCAGACCACGCTCAACGTCGACCTTGACCACTTCCAGGTTCTGCGTGCTTTGCTGCACGGCACCCATGTGGCCGGACATCTTCTTGCCCGGGAAAACGCGACCCGGGGTCTGGCGCTGGCCCAGCGAACCCGGCGCGCGATGCGACAGCGAGTTACCGTGGGTGGCATCGCCCATACGGAAGTTGTAGCGCTTGATGGTGCCCTGGAAGCCCTTGCCCTTGGTGACGCCCTGGACGTCGACGATCTGGCCGACTTCGAAGATGTCAGCCTTGATCTCGCCGCCAATGGCGAAGTCGCCAAGCAGGCCGTCTTCCACGCGGAACTCCCACAGGCCACGACCGGCTTCGACCTTCGCCTTGGCGAAGTGGCCAGCGGCAGGCTTGTTGACCAGGGCGGCGCGACGGCTGCCGACGGTCACCTGCACGGCGCTGTAGCCGTCGGTTTCGACGGTCTTGATCTGCGCGATACGGTTCGGGGTGGCTTCGATCAGGGTAACGGGGACCGAGCGGCCGTCTTCCATGAAGACGCGGCTCATGCCCGCCTTGCGGCCCACGAAGCCCAACGAATACTTCTTCGTCATGGTCGTAGTCCTCAGGTCAACTTGATCTGGACGTCAACGCCAGCCGCGAGCTCGAGCTTCATCAGCGCGTCCACGGTCTTGTCGTTGGGGTCGACGATATCGAGCACACGCTTGTGCGTGCGGGTTTCGTACTGGTCACGCGCGTCTTTGTCGACGTGCGGCGAGACGAGGATGGTGTAACGCTCGATCTTGGTCGGCAGCGGGATCGGGCCACGCACTTGCGCGCCGGTCCGCTTGGCCGTCTCAACGATCTCGCTGGCCGAACGATCGATCAAACGATGATCAAACGCCTTCAGCCGAATTCGGATCTTTTGGTCCGCCATGACGGGGTTCCTTCGTTAAAAGAGCGACGGGCAAGGCCTCTGGGATACCTGCCCCGATAAATCAAACATTGAAGACGGGTGTTGCGAGCCGCGGGACTCCGCACCGCGAGGCCGTTCCTTCCGGCCAAAAACTGAGGCAGACCAGTTACCCGGCCTGCCCAGACGGAAAAGTATAGAGTGCAACACAAGCACCGTCAACAGCTTGGCGCTGTCAGGTGCTCCATGCGACTCGACCTTCCCGGTCTGGCGAACACGAGCGGCTTCCTGCCCCTCTTTTCGCGGTTGTCTAACCCAGCACCCTACCCAGGAATGCCGAGCCGCGCATTCTAACGGGGCCTTGACGCGGTTGCAACCCCTCCCGGCCCATCCAGCCAGGCGGACAAAGAAAAAGGGCGGCTTTCGCCGCCCTTTCGCGCGATCCGGCAGCCGAGGCCGCCGGACTGCAGGCACTTACTTGGTGATCTTGGCCACCACGCCGGCGCCGACGGTACGGCCACCTTCGCGGATCGCGAAACGCAGGCCTTCGTCCATCGCCA